>Ga0315336_1000024_pt1 | contig 943609 bp, 853 predicted proteins | sample ASW5metaG_FD_204512 | JGI IMG/M metagenome (GOLD analysis project Ga0315336, IMG submission 204512) | Ammonia-oxidizing marine archaeal communities from Monterey Bay, California, United States - ASW #5 | ecosystem: Environmental > Aquatic > Marine > Intertidal zone | place: USA: California... | reverse complement strand
CTGTCGCAACAGTCCGAAACCCTGAAAACGGAGGTCGAGAAGTTCCTGGCTGAAGTCAGGGCCGCCTGATCATCCGGGACCAGTAACCGTAAGCTTTCGATTGATTACCGGGTTTACCCGCGGGTTCCGTCAACTCCCGGTCCCGCGGGTAAATCCTTCTTCCGCCAGGTCGGTCATGTGCCTAATTTAGGGATGGAAAGTAGATGCCGAATTTACTTGTCATAGACGATGACATCGATCTCCTGGAGACACTCTCAGCTTTTTTGGCAAAAAAAGGACACACCGTTATACAGGCCTGTGGTGGTTCGGAAGGATGCAAAATGCTCGACGAAAACTCGATTGATGTGATCTTGACGGATATCGTTATGGCCGATGGCGATGGTATTGAAACAATCGTGAAAATCAGAAAAAGTGGCAACAGTGTACCTATTATCGCGATGTCAGGCGGCGGACGCATGAAAAGTGACGTCTATCTGGGAGTGGCCATCCATATTGGTGCCGACATCACGTTGAACAAGCCATTCGAATTTCAGGAACTTGTCAGCGCAATCGAAATCCTGTGCGAACCTGGAAACATAAGATCCATCGGCTCTTGATTCTCAACAGTAACATTTGCACTACATCTACAAATAACAGGAAGTTCAATCCGGCATTAACGCCGAAACAGGACAGACACCTATCTGCGACTTCCAATATTGATCCAGGAATTCACTTCCATCGAATGTCTCTTGTGGGTCAGCAGCGGACTATGTCGCCGAGCCGAAAACAATGTCTGCTTTACCCACCATAAGCGGACATCAAAATCTGAAATCTGGATTTCGCTGTTTTCACTTCTGCTTTCCGTGGAAAAGCAGACATAATTTGGTAGTGGAAATAAAGTCGGCTTTTAGCCAAGCGCAGACAAAGTGATCGGGAAGAGTTGGCTAAATCAGTCACAACTGGATTTTCCGGACCAATAGAGCATAGCCGATGGCACTGACCGCCATTCCGAGTTCACAATAATTAGTTCTGAACTTACAGTGGGCGATGCGAAGCGACCATCTCATGATTTTCCAAAATGAGCAGGCTGGGCTATGTCCGAAACCAAAACGACACTGATGCGGCATAATAAATCTGAGCTAGTAGAAAAAGTCCTGACGCTTCGCCAGGTACTGAAGGATCAAACCGCAACTTCAGACGGCCACTCTGACAAGAAAATGGATAATCGAATTCCCTTCGAGAACGGCGCAGTGGGGATTGCCGAGTTCGATCTTCTTGAAAATTGCCTGCGAGCAAGCGACCAATATTGCCGGATTCTGGGCTACGGGCCTGGAGAGATGGCTGGCATGACCTACAAAGACGTCACCGTACCAGAAGACCTGGACCATAACCAGGAACCTCGGAAGGAGTTGCTGGAAGATGGCGCAGAATTCATCACATTTGAAAAGCAATATCTATGTAAGGACGGCACGAAAATTTGGGGAAATATCTCGGTGGCTCTGGTCCGTGATGTTCAAGGAGAGCCCTCGCACTATGTGGCATTTTTGGTCAACATCACCGAACGCAAACGGCTTGAAGAGGCTCACCTGGAGCAAGATAGACGGATTGCTCGATTATTGGAAATTTTACCTTTGGCAGTCGTCGTCAGACGGGCATCTGACAACGTCATGCTTTATGCCAATGAACGTCTTTATGAAATGTTCCGCCTGGACGAAGAAACATTGCGGAACAAAAGGGGCGTAGACCATTTTGCGAACCCTGAAGACCGCAAAAAAATGTTGCAAAGCCTGGCGGCGGACGGAAGCATCATAGATGCCGAAATCCAGATGGTACGGCATGACGGCGATGTATTCTGGGTTCTGGCGTCCTTTATAGATCTTGAGTACAAAGGCGAACCAGCGCGTCTCGGCTGTATCTACGATATCGACAGATTGAAACAGGCCGAGGATCAATTACGAGTAGCCAAGGAAGAGGCCGAAAGCGCAACTGAAGCCAAGTCCGACTTCGTTGCCATGGTCAGTCACGAAGTTCGCACGCCCATGAATGGCGTGCTCGGCATCGCCCGGTTGTTGCTTGAAACCCCGCTGATGCCGGAACAGCGGGATTATGCAGAAAGCGTCGTCGAATCCGGTGAAGCCCTGATGTTCATTCTTAACGACCTGCTCGACATCTCGAAACTCGAAGCCGGCAAGCTCGATATCGAACCGGTTCCATTTACGCCGCGCAGGATGATTACCGATACGGTCAATGTCATGGCCTCGAATGCCCGGGAAAAGGGCTTGAAGCTGTCATGCGACATCGAGGCCGGCCTGCCTGAAGTGCTGGTCGGCGACGTAAATCGCATCCGCCAGATCGTTTTTAACCTGCTGAGCAACGCCATAAAGTTCACCGGCCAGGGCAGCGTGATCGTGACCGTGACGAGTAGCTTGCAAGATGAAAACTCCGCCAATTTCAAGCTCTCGGTGACAGATACGGGCATGGGTCTGGATGTTGAAGAACAAGAAAAGCTTTTTGCGCCCTACATTCAGGCCAATATCGATATCGCGCGCCGCTACGGCGGCACCCGGCTGGGCCTTTCGATCTGCCGCCGTCTAGCCGAACTTATGGGCGGGGAAATTGAACTTCAAAGCGCCAAGGACAAGGGCTCGACTTTCACGCTTTCGCTCGACCTTGAAATTGGAAAGAAAACAGATATCGCGCCTCAGTCTTTACCCGCCATGCGCCCGCGCGAAGGGGCCAGCGAAAAATTGTTGAAGCCGAAAGTTCTGCTGGTTGAAGACATTGCCATGAACCGAAAGGTCGCCTTGGGCATCTTGGGCAAAATAGATGCGGAAACCGCCGTCGCGGAGAATGGACAGGAGGCGTTGGATTTGATCGCCGGGAACAAACGTTTCGATATCATCTTGATGGATCGGCACATGCCGGTGATGGATGGAATCGAAGCGACCCGGCGCATAAGAGCGATGCCGGACGAAGTATCGCATATCCCTATTATCGGACTGACAGCCGCCGCAACCCGCCACGAAATTGAAACCTGCCTTGAAGCCGGTATGAACGACGTTGTCACCAAGCCGATCGATCCAAATTTGCTGAAAGAGGCGGTATGGCGCCTGACCGATCCTGATCACAGTGGCGAAGATCATGGCGCAGAAGCGGAATATCAGGCGCCCTCGGCTTCACCGCCACAGGCAGACGAAAACGCCGCCCCGCAAAGCATATTTCTATCCGATGTCAGTCATGATTTGCGCGGCGTCATGAACCGTGTCCTTGGATACATCACGGTTATGGAGGACGCAGTAGATAAGCAGGAACTGGACCTAAATCTGGCCGAACCCGCGAACGGAATTCGCAAGGAGGGTCAGCGTCTGGTTGAGGCTGCTCAACGTTTAGCCGCATCGAGTGAAGAGCAGGTCGATTAGACGAAAAACCAGTTCAGGACATAACAGCGTGGGACAAATCTCCCTGAACAAGACAGAACAATTTCTGTAAACTGAACTGCATTATGCAACTTGGCAAAATTCTATTTATTGAAGATGACCTGGAATTTTCCAGGCAAGTTGTTCCACACCTGAAGAACCAGGGTTTCGACGTCACCACGGTGGCTTCGGCGGCGGAAATGTTCAGCGAACTGGATCACCTTCATTTCGATTGTTATCTGGTTGATTTGACCCTGCCCGATGAAGACGGCATCGTCCTGATTAGAAAATTGCGCGCCCGCTCAAGTGCGCCTGTCGTCGTGCTGTCGGGGCGCAAGGACATCGATGACAAACTCGCCGCTTTTGAACTTGGCGCCGAAGATTACATCACCAAGCCTGTGGAGTTGCGGGAATTAGTGGCGCGCTTGAAAGCCATCCTGCAGCATTTCGACACGGCCGGTGCGACGACAACGGATGTGCTTTACGTCGGCAATTATGTTCTCGATTTTACCAGGCATCAGGCGCATGACGCTAATGGACAAGCGATCAATTTGACACATTCCGAATTTTCACTGATCTGGGTAATGGCTCAGGCTGATGGCGTTGTTTTTTCGCGCGAAAAGTTAATGGATGCGGTGACAACGATCGAAGGTCCCGCCACCTCCCGGGCGATCGACAATCTGGTCAGCCGCGTGCGCAAAAAAATTGAAAAAGATGTAATCCATACCGTCTCCAACTCTGGATATAAATGCGGCCTGCCAGTCAACCGTCCGGCGTGATCTAAATCGTCCGGATATTTCGGATGCTGTCCGGTTTGCCGTCGGTTTTGCCGTGGCCGGTGAATTTCATCAGCCGTTGTTGCCGCTTGTCCTTGCTGTCCTGTCGAACGAGCCCGCGTAAGGCATAAGCTACTGTGGCATGAGGCACGATACAGTTGCGTACATCCCGGGTGATCCGATTCAGGTGGCCGAAAGGCGCGATCATTTCCTGAAAAAAAAGAACGTCGCCGCTGTCCCAATCCGCCGGCAGGACCGGGCGGCTGCTTTCACGATATTCGGCCAGTACATCCTGCGATATCCAGGACCAGTTGCAGAACCCCACCGGCTTGCCGCTGTCCTTGTCGGTATAAAGCGCGTACTGCCCTCGCGGGATGGAAGGCCACAGGCGGTCGACAAAAATCCCGACCCGGTAACGGGTGTGCAGCTCGGAGCCTCGCGCCAGCATCAGCGCCGTGCCGACCACTGCCATCAGCTGGCCCATATTGGCTTTGTTATCTTCTGTCATCCAGGACCTAAATCGTCAATATCTCGCCGCCGACAATCCTATTGGTGCCTTTTTAGCCAATAATATCAACTGTTTATATTTAGTTGCCCGCTTAAATATCCGAGAAACCTTTTTTGTTTCGAAGGGGCGTACCGTTAATCATCAATTGGATTTAACCCGGTATTTAAGTGAACCGGCAGCACCCGGAAGGGTCGGATACAGGAGGAAACAATGGGTGACTTAGTAAAACAGGACACTTGGGAATCGTTGGCTGACATTAAGGACGTGTTTACCGCTGATTACTGGGAGAATGATGACTATACATGGCACGAATTTGGCAACGACATTAAAAAATTCGATGATTCCTCTACCTGGGACTGGTTCGACGCCGTCAGCGATTCCTCCAACTGGGAATGGGCCGAGACCATCGGCAGCGGGTTCGAAGAATTAGGCAATGCGTCGACCTGGGATTGGAGCAACCCCGCGACCGACGAATTATCGTCCCAGCTCAATTCGGCCGGCAGCGACATCCTGGAGCAAGCCGCCGATGGTGCGAACGACACCTGGGACTGGATGGCTGTTGAATTCAACGACATAAAAGACGATTTCGACGCGTTGGAAGGCACCCTCGACAGCACCTTCGATTACCTCAATCAGGTTGGCGTCTCCGCCGGCGCGGCCGGCGGCAACCTGATCGATGCCCTCGACGGCATGATCGAAGCCGCCGGTACGGTGGCCAACGACGGCGTCAACCTCATTACTAACTCGATAAACGACATCGGCGGTGCCGGCGCCGTCATCCAGGATACGGCCTTTGACGCCTTTGCGGCGGCCAACCCCGGCATGCTTTCGGATATGCAGTCGGTTTCCGACGTTCTTAACCATGTGACGGAAACGTCCGGCAACGTTCTCCAAACCCTGAAAGGCGCCGTCGAAATCAGCACCTATTACGCACCCACGGCCGATACGATCCACAACATGGCTGAAGGATATATCGAAGCCGGCACGTGGGTCGCCATGCACGACGGGGCGGTCCTGACGGACGGCGACGGCATGGGCAACCTGATCAGCTTCGGTGACGGCTCCTCCCTCTCCGGCGGTGGCGGCGAGGATTATCTTGGCTCTTTTGGTGGATCATCCGACCTGTACGGTGGCGCCGGCAACGATCACCTTACGGCGCTGGGCGGCAACAACACGGTTTTGGGCGAAGACGGCAACGATACCATCCTGAGCACCGGCGACTGGAACTTCGTCGATGGCAACTGGGGCGATGATGTCATCGTCCAGGCCGGCCACTACAGTTCTGTCTGGGCCGGCGCCGGCAACGACGAAGCCACCGTCATCGGCAACGGTAATACCGTGCTCGGCCATGGCGGCGACGACACCCTGATGGCCTCCGGTTATGCCAACAATCTTTATGGCGGCACCGGCAACGATACCCTGGGCGCCGTCGGCGACGGCAATGAACTCCGCGGCGAAGACGGCCACGATGTCCTCCACACGGCCGGCAACGACACCAAGGCCTGGGGCGGTTCCGGCAACGACTTCATCACCGTCAGCGGTTATATGAGTTCAGCCTGGGGCGAGGACGGCAACGACATGATCGTCAGCGACGGCGACCTGCTGTTTATCGACGGTAACTGGGGCGACGACACTCTGTTGCACACCGGTAACGACAGTTCGATCTGGGCTGGCGAAGGCAATGACGATGTCACGATCCTGGGGGGCAACAACACCACGCTGGGATACGGCGGCGATGACAGCATCACCATCGCCGGCGCCGGCAACGAAACCTGGGCCGGATCCGGCAATGACGTCATCGTAACCAGTGGCAACTATAACGCCAGCGATGGCGGCGTCGGCAACGACGTGATCCAGACCACCGGTAACGGCAGCGCCATCTACGGCCAAACCGGCGACGACACCCTCCTGATGTCGGGTGATTGGAGCACCGCCACCGGTGGCGCCGGTAACGACGCCATGTTGGCCAGTGGCTACCACAATACGCAGCGGGGCGGCGAAGGCGACGATCACATCACCGCCGTCGGTGACCTCAATACCGTCGAGGGCGGCCTCGGCAATGACACCATCGCCAGCAACGGTAATATGAGCACCGTCACCGGCGGCGACGGCCACGACCAGATCGCGGCTGTCGGCGACCTCAACTTCATCGGCGGCGGTTATGGCGACGACATCATCGTAACCAGTGGCAGCTATAACATCACCGATGGCGGCGTCGGCGACGACGTTATCCAGACCACCGGCAACGGCAGTGCCGTCTATGGCCAAACCGGCGACGACTCCATCGTGATGTCCGGTGATTGGAGCACCGCCACCGGCGGCGCCGGTAACGACACCTTGTCGGCCAGTGGCTACCACAATACGCAGCGGGGCGGCGACGGCAACGATCACATCACCGCCACCGGTGACCTCAATACCGTCGAGGGCGGCCTCGGTGATGACATCATCACCAGCAACGGTTATATGAGCACCGTCACTGGCGGCGACGGCGCTGATATTGTTGTCGCCACAGGCGCCAACAGCATCGCGCAAGGCAACGCCGGTGACGACATTGTCGCGGCAGCCGGAAGCGGTATCCTCAACGTCGAAGGTGGCACTGGCAATGATATATTGGTTGGTGGTGAAGGATCACAGACATACATATTCAACATAGACGACGGGTTCGACACTATCATTGACACGGACGGCAACGGCGTGCTGGAACTGCGTGGTTTCTCCGACAACATGAGCCTTGACTGGGCCAAGGCCGACGACGGCTCCACCCTTAATCTGTACTTTAATGTGGACGGCCATAACCGGGGTGTCGTTGGAATTGATCTGGAACACGGCGAACTGATTGACACCTTGCGGCTCAGTGACGGCACTGAGTATAGCGCCCAGATGCTTTATGATGCCGCCCGGATCGTTGACCCGGATAACCCCACCCGTCCGGCTCTCAGTGATGCCGAAATGGGAAACCTTGTGTCGACCCTGGACGAAGTCCTCGATAGTGCAACGCTGGAATCCTTTGGCGAACTGGCCGATTTTGCTGCCGTTGAAGTCGGGGAAATTGCTTTCGACGATACGTCCGAAGACATCCTGGCCTAGGTTGGAAAGGAGTTATAAACGACTTCGTCAATACTCCTGCCTCATCGTCCGGAATCCTGTCAATTGGGGTTCCGGACGTAGCATTATTTTGAGATCAATATCTTGTCGAACTACAAGGGTGGCCGATGTCAGATAAGGGTCAAAAATAGAAGTAATCCGGCCCCCAAATCAATGTCTGCTTTACCCCCTCCAAGCAGACATCAAAATCTGAAATCTGGATATTGCCGTTTTCACTTCTGCTTTCCGTAGAAAAGCAGACACAATTGAGTTGGGGAAATAAAGCCGGCTTTTAGCCAATAACGAGACATTATTAGTCAGGCAGGCCAAGGTCTCTAAATGCCTGTACCAGGCCGGCGCTTTCTACTCGTGCCACCGCATGTTTGCCGAGTTGCTGGGCCTGCTTTGCGAAGGTGAAGGCCGGATTCATCTTCCGGGCTTTGGCAAACGTTCTTTCCGCCTCATCGTTGCGACCCGATACTTTCAATGTCGCAGCCAGATAATAGAACGGAAAATATGTCGTCACAGGCTGGCGGCACGATTCCTGAAAATATTCAACCGCCTTTTCAAATTCACCTTCTATGCAACAAACAACGCCGAGTGAATGGAGGAGGCTCCACATCGTGGTGTCTTTGGGGCTGAGGCGGATGGCGGTTTCCACGGTTTGCTTTATCGCTTCGGCATCAAACGTCGGGCCGAGCAACAATGAAAGGGCTCGCGCATTGTAAGCGGAGGCAAAATTGGGATTAATCTCGATCGCACGATCCAGGCTTTTCAGGGATTCTTCATGTTCGCCGGTATGTGTTTGGGCGCTGCCCAAAACCCGGTAGGCGAAATCTTCGCGGTCATCCAGGGCGATGGCTTTTCTGGCCCAGATCAGGGCGTTTTTGAGGGCTTTTTCAGTTTCGTCGGTATAGCCCATAATAACGCGGACATATTCGATATATCCTTTGAGCGCGTAGGCGTATGGAATTTCAGGGTCCAGGGCGATCGCCTCGTCAAGCAACTGTTCAGCCATGCTGCAATTTTCGGTGGAAAACAGCTTTTGATGCCATGACGCCTTTTGCACCAGTTCCCAGGCGTCGAGATTTTCCGTGGGTTTTCTTCTGGCTCGGCTTCTTTCGGCAGCTGTCAATTCGGGCTCGATCATGCCGACCAGGGTTTGCGTTATTTCGTCCTGCAAATCGAAAATGTCGGCCAGTTCCCGGTCATAACGTTCCGCCCAGACATGGCTACCGTCAGCACTGTCAATTAACTGAGCCGTTATGCGAATTCGGTTACCGGCCTTTCGTACACTGCCTTCGACCACATAACGCGCACCCAGTTCCTTCCCGACATCTTTGATGTCGACGGATTTTCCCTTGTAGGTAAAAGTCGAATTTCGGGCAATCACAGATAGCCAGCGGAACTTTGAGATTTGGGTGATGATATCTTCAACGACCCCATCACAGAAATATTCCTGCTCCGGGTCGTTTGAAATGTTATCGAACGGCAAGATGGCTATGGACGGTTTTTCCGACTGCTTGCCAGACCTTTGGACAGGCTCTGCCGTTTTGATCTGTGCAGGACCGGCACGAACTGAATAGACCCTGACAGGATGGGAAACATGCTTTACCTGATGTTCCCCCATATCGGTATAGGAGGCTGCTACCCTGTTGCGGACCTGGGAAAAGACATCGCCTGAAATACTGATCCCGCCTTCATCTGCCATGGCTTCGATGCGGGCAGCAATGTTAATGCCTTCGCCGTGAATGTCCTGCCCGTCATCAACGATGTCGCCAAGATTTACACCCATGCGAAAGTCGAGCGAACTGGTCGCTAGTCCTTTTTGCATGGCAAGGGCACACAGGACCGCGTCCTGAACTGCGGGAAATTCGGCCAGAAAACCATCCCCCGTCAGTTTGACGATGCGTCCTGAATGCCCGGCAATGGCGGGTTCAATGACATCAGCGCGTGCGGCTTTCCAGGCACCTACCGTCGCATCTGTGTCCTGTTCGACCAAACGTGTGTAACCTGCAATATCGGCAATCAGAACCGCTGCCAATCTCCTACCATCTCTGCGCTCAGCCATCATTACCCCACGTTGCCCAAGCCCGAGACTAACCGATATGCAACACGGCGGCTACTTGCCGGAACTTCCGTCTAATTGTCAGTGGGCATGGGACAATTGTGTGCAAAATTCCGGAGCCAAACGACCGCTTTGGGTCAAAAACAGAAGTAGTCCGGACCTCCAGACAATGTCTGTTTTACCCCCTCCAGGCTGACATCAAAATCTGAAATCTGGATATTGCCGTTTTCACTTCTGCTTTCCGTAGAAAAGCAGATTTAATTGAGTTGGGGAAATAAAGTCGGCTTTTAGCCAGACGCGGCCCAACGGTGGTTTTTTAGACAATGACGACTTTTTGATCGGTAAGTGGATGGGGCCGGAATGCGGAATCTAGGCACTCAATGTAAGAAATTTTGAACAGATTTCTCTACATTCGATGCCGCGACCACTAGAATATTATCGTTTGCCAGATCTTTTGTGGGTCATAGGAGGTTATCGTGAAATCCATGGTTATTGTGATCTTTGACGATTTCACCGACATCGACCTTTTTCTTATGTGGGACATTCTCGGCAGGAACAGCGATGATTGGCAGGTCAGAATTTTGGGGACTAAAGAGGAGCATCGCTCTACACATGGGCTCTCAATCCGCACCCAAGGGCACATTTCAGAGGCGAATGATGCGGATGTTGTTCTTTTCTCCAGTGGAAAAATTGGGGTTGACGCTGCTCTAAAAGATCCAGAATTTTTGAAATCGTTTGCGCTTGATCCAGGCACTCAATTAGTCGGTTCCATCTGCGGGGGAGCTTTTATTCTTGCGGCTTTAGGGTTGATCAACGCCAATCCCGTGACAACACATCCTGACGCGAAAAAGAAGTTGCAGTCCTTGGGCTATAATGTTCTCGATGAACCTTTGGTATGTAACGGCAACGTTGCGACAGCAGGAGGCTGTCTTTCTGCGGTGTATCTTGTCGGATGGGTAGTCGAGACGTTGTACGATGCAGAAAAACGTAAATTGGCGGTGAGCGAACTCATACCCGCTGGACAAAGTGAAATTTATGATAGGTTGATCGAAACCAGCATCCAAAACGGGATAAAGATTTTGGACCCAACGGCAGCAGCATAATTCAGGGCGCGTAGTCGTATGTAGCGTAGCCCCACCTAATCAATGCTTCCTCTTGGCAAAGCGCTAACATTCGATCATGCATGCAGAGATGTCCACAATATGATCCGTAACCGGACGTGCTGACATATGGATCGGAATGTCTCTTCCAGGTCAGAAGCAGACCAAACGTCAGCCCCTCAGCTTGGTCCGTTTTACCCCATACAGCAGACATCATTGTCCAAAATGTCCGTTATGCGTTGGAAAGCAGACGTTTTTCAGTACATCGTTTGAAGTCCTCGAATAGCCAAAAGCTGACGTTGGCCATGAGGACAAATTTCGTCGAAATCTCAAAAAAACGTTTCGCACAGCGTTACATCGGTGCGACGCGAGATCAATTATAGCCGAGCCTGGTCAGATAGGAATTGTAGACCCGTTCATAATCCCCGCTGCTGATGATCTTTGCCAACGCCTTGTTGAATAGTGGACACATCGATGCATCCCGAAATCCCATGCGGGTGATCAGAGCTGGAAATATGTCATGAAATTTGAAATCGATCGCCTTTACCGAGCGATCTTTCAATTTCTTCAGGCTCTGCAAGAACAAAAACATATCACCAATGCTGACGTCAGCCCTTCCACCGTGCAACATGGCGGATTGTTGCTCTTGATTGGCCACTTCCGTGTATACCTTGAAATCGGTATATGTCGAAAATTCTGTCCCCATGAATTTTTTGGCCCCTTGAAAGGCGACGACGCGCAATCCCGCCAAGTCCGAAATTTTTTCAATTTTCAATCCGCGGCTGGTTTTCGTGGTCGCTATGTCCCGAAACCGAAAAACCGGATCGGTCTTGCACCCTTCCAATTCTGCTGAGTCAAATACGTTTGCGACGGCATCTATTTTACCGTTCTTGAAGTCACGCCAGAGTCGCTTGTTCGGGCGGCCGAAAAGATAAACGGGTTGATGATCGGGCATGTGCCTGAATACCGCTTCCAGAACATCTGTGAAAATTCCGGTTTTTCCCTTGGCGATATAATAAGGCTCATAATTGCCCATACCCACTTTGACATCTTTCGCCAAAGCGTCCGTCGTGATCGTCAAAAGCAACATCAACATCGGAACAATTAGCTTCATTTCGACACTCCATCCATTTTCTTATGCTTGACTTGAGCACGCCGAAAACGAACAGCAATGCCTACTATCATTTTTCAAAATAACACAAGTTTGGAAAATAATGCGATTCAACTATTCGCCGATATACTTCCGCTTTGGGTCAAAAACAGAAGTAGTCCGGACCTCCGGTCAATGTCTGCTTTACCCCCTCCAGGCGGACATCAAAATCTGAAATCTGGATATTGCCGTTTTCACTTCTGCTTTCCGTAGAAATGCAGACTTAATTGAGTTGGGGAAATAAAGTCGGCTTTTAGCCAGAAGCGGAAGTTCTCAAAACTACTCTGCCTTGAAGCGACTACTCACGAACCACACCAAACTGCGCCAGGATTTCTTCGATTTTCCCGGTGGCTAGTAGTTTCGCGTATGACTTGTCGAAAGCTTCTTTCAGACTTTCTCCACGTTCATTTGGTGAAAACCCTAGATGGAAGTTTGCAGCGCCGGATAAACTCCCCGCAGCTTTAACCTTCTCCGTCATTCCATACTGCGACAGCGCGTAGTTCATCACGGCTGTCTCCTCGCCAAAAATATCAAATCGGTTGTTGATCAACATGGTTAGTACGTTCTTCATGTAATCTTTGCGGGAAGAAATAGTCACAATATTAGGTGCTTCCTCAACATACTTTTGAAACGAAGGGGAGATTGCAGAATAACTATACCCATTCACGTACAGAACTCTTTTCCCATCAAGAGACGGCAACCCGTTGTATGTCCAATCTTCATCTTTGCGAGTAAAGAAAGTTACTGTCCCTGCGCCCAAGTGATGCTTCGAAAAGAGAAAATTCCCTTTGGTGCCGGCGTTAATATAAACAGCATCCATGCTTCCATCTTCGACCAACCGCATTGTTCTGCTGTATGGAAGTATTCGGAAACTAGTTTCCATGCCTGCCTCATGGAATGTCGCTCGTACCTGTTCTACTATTGCTCCGGTTATTGATCCATCTTCGGCGGCCATAGAGTATGGTGGGTAGGGGAGAACTCCAACTTTGACAGTCGTTTCTGCATCCGTTCCTGCTAGTACAGTGAAAGGGCACAACAGAGAAAGAAGAGATAGAACAGCGCCAATATATTTTATGTTACGAACCATGCAAGAAGTATGGAATATCCAAATTAGATTTGCAATTGGTCGGCGAGTTTCGTCTGCTTTGGGTCAAAAACAGAAGTAGTCCGGACCTCCGGACAATGTCTGCTTTACGCCCTCCAGGCGGACATCAAAATCTGAAATCTGGATATTGCCGTTTTCACTTCTGCTTTCCGTAGAAATGCAGACTTAATTGAGTTGGGGAAATAAAGTCGGCTTTTGACCAATTGCGGACATATGGCAGAGGGCAATTGAAAAGTCATTTGGCCAAACGCATACCAATATACGGTGAATGACACTCTATCAATCCGGGGGAACTATTGACCGACACCCCAAGAGCGGAAAGAGCGTTAGTTTTCAAAAAACCATTGCGCCAAAATTGGTCACAAATTAGCTTATTCCGCGAATCGGTCGTTCTGAAGGGGAACAAAAAATGCCGTTGTTAAAGATTGGTTATATTGCGTTTTCAGTTGTAACAATTTTGGCGCTTACAGGTTGCCAAACCACCGAAATAAAAACATCGCTCGTTGCAACGGACAAGGGCCCGATAGCCTTTCCCCTACAGGACGCCTTTTGGGGCTCCAGAGAAATCAAGAGTGGCATTGGCACACTGAACTTACCGACTTCCACCAAAGGCAAAGTTCCGCTTGTCGTCTTAGCGCACGGGACTGCCGGTGCTGGGTATCGCGAGAGCGCATGGTCAGACTATTTGAATGGACTGGGGTACGGCACATTCATATTGGATTACTTCGGCCCTCGTGGCGAAAACGGTAGTGGGCGAAAAGTTCCGCGACCCAAAGAAGATGTCTGGGGAGCCTTGAGCATTTTATCGACTCATCCCGGATTAGACATGAACAAGGTCGCCGTCATGGGGTTTTCCAATGGCGGTTCCGTGACTTTGAACTCAGCTGGACTTGATCCGAAACAGGACACTCGTAATGTGTTGCCGAAAGCATTCATCATGGTTTATGGCGGTTGCCATTCTTCAGTGATTTTCGGTATCGATGATTACAATCCGGCCCTACTTTACATCGCCGGCAGCAAGGATCAATTGGTCAAGGCCAGCACTTGTCGCGAACGGCTGTACGATAAATCTTCAAGTGATCTTGACGTAATGGTAATCGACGGTGCGTATCACATGTTTGATAGCAACAGGAACAAAACGATCAATCATCCCAAGTGGGGTTCAGTTACGATGCGTGCTGATTCGGGAGCAACCGAAAAAGCCCGCAAGCGGGTCCGCAGACTCCTCAAGCGAGTTTTCTAACTCACTGCTATTGTGCGTCATCGGCAAGTCTACGTTCAGGACCTTGTTGCATCTATTGATTTCCTTGGCCACAAGGTTGCCTAGTGCGGCCGCCGTCCAGGATTTCATTTTTCGTTTCCGCTGAGAGTGCGATGCATTTTGGTCATTGTCTTGAAAATGATTTCATGAATTGCCTGTGCAACTTAATCGCGTTGCATACCGGTGAGGCATACACCAGCGCCCGCTTGTAGCCAGGAGCGGAAATATACCTTGTTTCAATCAAGATCAAAATCGGCAGGAAACTGTACATAAAACGCCCTGTACAGAATCGGCCAAACTGACTTGCCCGGAACTGTCTAGAATATTAAGCGCCGCGTGCGTAGGCTTTCTTGAGAAGTTGAATGACTTCTTTACGCGCGGCTTCAGTAACCGTGCCACTTGGCGTCAAAAATATCGTTTGAGTGCCATCATGAACCGTTCCCATCTTGTTACCGTCGAAACCATGCGCAACACCGGGATAAATAACGATCTTGATATTGTTCTTTCCAAGCTCTTCAGCTTGTTTCTCGACGAAGCGACATTGATTTGCTGAAGATCGCGTATCTTCTTCACCGTTCAGAATCAAAATAGGTTGATCGGGCATATCTTTGCTCATCTGCAGAAACCCGCAGCCAGGATATATAGCAATAAACGCAGCTGGTACTACGCCGCCAGTTTCCTCTGTGTCGTAGCCCACCGCCCTCAAAGTCAACATGCCGCCTCGCGAAAAGCCCATTATCGAGATTTTGGAAGCATCAATTCTGGGATGAGTTTTCAATACTCTAAGCGCCGAATACACGTCAGCCGGAGTTTCCGGACCTCCCCTGGAAGCAGAACTCAAGCCACGACCTGAGAAATAATCGAGTTGAAAAGTTGCAATTCCGTTTTCGTTCAAAAAATCAGACCAAGTACTGTCCCGAAAATCTTGTCCGGAACTTCCGTGAAGGATCACCATAAGTGGGAGCTTGACATTCGATGCAACTGAATTTGGAAAAAGTAGTGTGCCTGACAGGTTGGAAGTATTGCCCTTCCAGTAATTGTCGACACCAGGGAAAGCGAAAGTACCTTCGTCCGCCAATTTCAATGACGTTCTAGGCGGCCCGCCGGTTTGACAAGCGTTGAGGGCAAACACCACCGCCACTGGCACCAACACGTAGCGTGAAATTATCTTGGCCCACATACTTCCCTCGCAGTTTAATCTATCTTGGTTTTTTTGATTCAGGCTTGTCAGCGTCGCGGAACCAAGTCCTCTGAATGGAATTTTAGACTACGTCACGAGATTGAATAACTTCTAGCCAAAATGCAATACGGCGAGAATTTTTTATTGAAAATTGATGAACTATTGCGCCTCAAGTTGGGGCGTAAGGCAAAATAATATGCAAGCTCAATTAGGCATTACGCACATCAAAAGCCAAATGAACAATCTCGATCGACCCGGTTTTTCCTCGTACTGAAGTTTCATTGGCGTCTGCTTTGGGTCAAAAACAGAAGTAGTCCGGACCTCCGGACAATGTCTGCTTTACGCCCTCCAGGCGGACATCAAAATCTGAAATCTGGATATTGCCGTTTTCACTTCTGCTTTCCGTAGAAATGCAGACTTAATTGAGTTGGGGAAATAAAGTCGGCTTTTGACCAATTGCGGACATTCCCAAACTCTTTAGAGTTAATTTGGCCCAGTCAACTTGCGCCGGATCCGCTCGATTTTCGCAAGTTACTTAGGAGGTTCACTTCAGCTAACCGTATAAGCAGTCATATCCTCGCCCTCGATGGCGACCTCGTGTGGAGTCAGGACGAAATGCCCGGCAACCAGTTTTGCAGTCTCGGCGCTGATCAAAATACCACCGGCGTCGGACAGTTCCTTGAGTTTTTGCTCCAGTTTGGCGCCCAGGTTCACGATGTCGCCGTTTGCCGTATATATCGCACGCGCCCCGGCTGTCTTGCCGACCAGCGCTTCACCACTGCTAATGCCGACCCGCATGAGTAAGGTCTCGGGCAGGTCAAATCTGGTTTCGAATTCGGCCGACAGTTCGATCAGTCGGGCTTGCATGATGCGCGCCATTTCTACGGCGTCGACTGCATCCGCCTCAGGCCCCTGGCTCTCGAAGTTGCCAAGGTAGCCGAATATGCCGTCGCCCGAAATGTCCTCGAGATAGCCACGGCGGGTTTTGATGATGCGCTGCATCTCGCCGACGAACTCCTGAATCATGGTGCCAAAGGCGCTATCGGACATGGCCCGGCTGATGCGGGTCGAGCCCGCCAGATCGGCGAAAAAGACGGTTACGAAATGAACCTTTGGCTCGACGTCACCGCCGTCCTGCAAGCTGCCAACCAGCATCGGGTCGAGATACTCGGAAACCGCGCCGGAAAACCGGGCCAGCCGATGGTTTGTCGACCGCAACCGGTCTTCGGCGATATAAATGGCCCTCGAGAAGGCCAGGAGACATACGGCAACTCCTGCAAGCCCCAGCAACAGATTATTGATCAGAAACAAGGAGGTGATTTCGGCATCGAGCGGTGCCAGCACCCCGACCCGTTCCGTCAGGAGGAAGGTCGCGATCACCAGCACGGCGGTTGCGACCACGGTAACAATTTTCACCTTTTCGCTCAGCTTTGGGACGAAGAACACGGTAATGGCAGGGAACAGGAAGTACATGAAAAGCCCACTGGTCCAACCGAGAAAAAGCGTGCCCAGCATTGTGTATGCCAATGTCTCCAGAGTCAGAATAGTGTAGCCGGTTCGAATGCGGCCCTGTCGATGCAAATAATAGGCAACAAAGATCGCGGCCACGCTGATGATATTGTACTTCCACAACACCGGCTGGTTCAGATGGTGAAACACAAAAATAAGCAGAAAATGACTGACTGCGGAAATCGGATAACCGAATCGAGCCAGCATGTCGAAACGGTACTGGTCGTCGACAACATCATAATCAGGATCAATCACTTTCGAGGCGCTCGCCAATTCGATCGTTGATGCCATGAGAGGTTCTTTCAGTTTAGGGGATATTACGACTGACCCAGTCTGGGGAATACCGCTTGAATGATCCGTTCCATTCCCGCTTCGAAATTCGCCTCTGTTTTTTCCTTAAACAGCAACCCCTTAGAAGACATGGTCAGGAGAAAATAGGTTTCGGCGGCTGTTTCCAGGTTCCGGCACAAACCCTTCTCGATCAGAAACGCCGTGACCATGCCTTCGTAATCAGCATGAGTATTGATCCCGGCGTGTTCCAGAGATTCGGTGCTCATGTCCATTATTTCCGACCCGTGTGATGTATTGTGGAGCATGGGCACCAACTCACCCATCCACTCCATGTAAAAGCCCAATAGACCATCATTGGCACTCTGGTCAGTTCGATTCAATCGTGCGGAGGCACGGCCATACCTCGCCTCGACAAATCCCGTAACAGCCCAGTCCAGCAATGCCTGTTTGGTTTTGAACCGTTTGTAGAGCGTTTGCCTGGAGACGTCTGCCACCCTGGCCAAATCTTCCATGGAGGCTTTGCGGAAACCGTAGTTGGCAAACGCGACCAGAATTTCCCTGGAGTCGATATTTTTTTCCATTCAGCATACTTGACATTTATTACATTAATTGTAAATAGTGTTTATCAACAAGATTCATCAAAAGCCGCCTCTGCCAGTTTTCCTGATGACCAGTCGCGCTGTGCGCCTCCTCACGAAAGGGCTCGCCCCATGATCAGTTTTTCCTTGAATGGCCGGGTTGTCGATACGGACGTGTCGCCGGAAACCCCGCTTCTTTGGGTCGTCCGTGATGTATTCAAACTCAAGGGGTCAAAATTCGGATGCGGTGCCGGGCTTTGCGGTGCCTGTACCATGCATGTGGATGGTGATGCTGTGCGGACCTGCATTCTGCCGGTCTCAGACGTGGCGGGTCAGGACGTCAAGACAATCGAGGGATTGGGAAGCCGGGAAAATCCACACCCCTTGCAGAGGGCCTGGGTCGAACACAACGTGCCGCAGTGTGGATATTGTCAATCCGGCCAACTCATGTCAGCCGCTGCGCTTCTGGATCAAATTCCGAAACCTGACGTAACCGAGATAAATGAAGCCATGCGCGGCAACATCTGCCGATGCGGCACCTATGGACGGATTCGCAAAGCCATACAGTCCACCGCCTTGAAGGGAGACGGCGCATGACCGGAAGATTGCACGAGGCACCGTCTGATCCGTTCCGCCGTCAAGTTTTGAAATCCATCGCCCTGGCCGGTGGCGGTCTGGTCGCGACGATACAATTGAGCGCTTGTGCCAGTGCATCAGCCCTGGCGTCGCCCAACGATGCAGGTGGCTTGACCAACAATGCCTTGCTGCAAATCACACCCAACAATGAAATCCACTTTTACCTTCCGCGCGCTGAAATGGGTCAAGGCGTTTTCATGGGGTTGACCACCTTGATCGCAGAAGAACTGGAAGTCGATCCGGGGCTGATCAAGGTGCATCACGCCTCGGTACATGAAGCCTTTCGCAAACCAGGGTCCAGAATTCAGTACACCGGCGGCAGCACCAGCCTGAGTGCGCATTTTGTCCAGCTACGTCAAGTGGCTGCTAATGTCCGGGAGTCCATTCGTCGGGCAGCCGCTGAAATACTGAACGTCTCCGCCAGCAATCTGGCCCTCCAAAATGGACAGGTTTTGTTCCAGGGTAAATCCTGGCCCTACGGTCGGTTCGCCACTGAAGCAGCAAAACGGCGGTTACCGAAAGACGTTGCCTTGAAACCTGCCAACGATTTCAGGGTTATAGGGCAGGACCGGCCCCGACTGGATGCCTGGGACAAGGTCACGTCGCAAGCGCAATTCGGTCTGGATGTCGATTTTCCAGGCCTGTTCCATGCTGCCCTTCGACGATGTCCGGCCACAGGTGGAACGGTCAAATCGGCGATTATGGACAAAGCCGCCACAGCGCCTGGTGTCCTGAAGGTGGTGCAAATATTCAACGGCATTGCTGTCGTCGCCGACAATCATTGGCAAGCCCGGCAAGCTGCCGAATTGCTGGAGATTGAATGGAACCAGCCGGAACTGGCGACAGTATCCAGCCCCGAACTTCGCCTTGAGATGGAACGGGCGATGGCCGAAGAAGACGGTCAGAAGGCCCATTCAGAGGGTGACGCCGATGAAGCATTGGAGCAAGCTGACCGCGTGCTGGAGGCGACATACTGGGCACCCTACCTCGCGCACGCCACCATGGAACCGATGAATTGTACGGCGCGCATTCAGGATGGCCATTGCGACGTCTGGGTCGGCAGTCAGATGCCGGATGGTGCGCTGGGTATGGCAGCCCACCATAGCGGTCTCTCCCGTGACGACGTGAACGTGCATGCGACCTTTATGGGTGGCGGTTTCGGTCGTCGGTTGTCTTCCGATTTCGTGGCCGAGGCTGTCGCAATCGCGCGGGCCAGCGGCGTACCGGTTCAACTCATCTGGAGCCGAGAAGAAGATATTCAGTACGACCGCTATCGACCGGTTTCGCTTGTTCGCCTTCGTGCCGGTCTGGACCGGGAGGGCAGGATCAGTGCCTGGACCGCCAAGCGGGTCGGCCCCGATGTGGCGGCTCATTTTGCAGACGATAACCTCGAAACAATCGCGCCCGAATTCCTGCCGTGGGGGTTGAGCGACTGGGCATGCAAACAGGGGTATTGGCTGTTCGAGGATTTCATTATCAATCCCGCCAGCGTCCACGGTCTGTTCGGCGATTATGACATTCCTCATCAAGATATCCGCCACGCTTCTGTCGATCCGAAGTTACCGATCGGATATTGGCGCTCGGTCGGCCATTCCTTCAACGCGTTCTTTGCGGAGAGTTTTATTGACGAATTGGCGCACTCGGCAAATCAGGACCCGCTGGCATTTCGTCTGGCCCACAACGGTCATGATCGACGGATGCAACAGGTGCTGCGCATCGTGGCCGATAAGGCCGGATGGGGCAAAGCGGAAACCGGCCGGTTCCAGGGCATTGCAGCACACAACGCATTTGAAACAGCCGTCGCCCAGGTTGTCGAACTTTCGTTGGAAGACGGCACAATCAGGCTGCACAAGGTCACTTGTGCAGTTGACTGCGGAACGGTCGTCAACCCGGACATCGTCCGTGCCCAGATGGAAAGCGGGATCATCGTTGGATTGACAGCTGCTCTCTATGGCGAAATTACGATCGACAATGGCACCGTCGTGCAAGGCAATTTCCACGACTATGAGATGCTGCGCATGGATCAGGCGCCAGACATTGAAGTTGTCATCGTACCGAGCGACTCAGCCCCTACAGGCGTCGGCGAGCCAGGTTTGCCGCCACTGGCACCGGCATTGGGAAACGCCATGTTCGCCGCTACCGGAAAACGCCTGCGGGAACTGCCTTTGTCCAGGCATGTCAAATTCAGTTAAGTGCGCGCGGATTGAACAGGAGTCCGCTTTAGGTCAGAAGCAGACATCATTGTCCAAAATGTCCGTTATGCGTTGGAAAGCAGACGTTTTTCAGTACATCGTTTGAAGTCCGCTAATAGCCAAAAGCAAACATCATAAAACCCCGTCAATGTAGGAAATATACTCAAAGAGAATGGGGAGCATGCAAGATTTATCCGAATTCTCGAGATATAGAACAGGTAGAGAGATATCTCAATTCTATTGTGGGGCTGGCAAAGTGACATAAAAGGTCGAACCCACACCGACCTCGGATTCCACCCATATCTTGCCGCCATGACGTTCGACAATGCGTCTGCATTCTGCCAGGCCCAGCCCGCTGCCACGAATCCCCTCATCAGCTCCAGCGCGATCGAAATCCTTGAAAATATTTTCCAAATTACTGCTGGCAATCCCGATTCCGTTATCGGTTAGAGAGAGCGTTACAACGCCGTTCACTTTTGTAGATGCGATCTCGATGTGGGCAGGTTTGTCTTCCGAACAGTATTTCAGAGCATTACCAAAAAGGTTTTGAAACAGCCTGGTAATCTGCAAGTCATTTCCGTACACAGTCGGAAAGTCTTCACATATAAGTTCGCCCTTGGCTTTGTCGACAAGGCTATCGAGATTGCTCCAGGCGTATTTGACACACTTCGCCGTATCGACTGGTACCAAGGTAAGATTCGCAAAATTTTGGTGCGCCTGTTCCAATAATTCATCGATAAATGCGTTCATCCGCCAGGCACCTTCAAGGATGTATTGGAGGTAGCTTTCCACTTTGGCTTCATCGAAGTCCCCCGCCTCAAGCGATTTTTCAATGAGGCCCGTAAAACCGATCACACTGTTCAATGGTGATTTGAGATCATGTGCCGCAGAAGCGGAAAACCGATCCAGCTCCTTGTTGGTCATTCGGAGGTGGTATTCGGCTCGGGTGTATATGGTCCAAAGTAGACCGAGCCCCCACGACAAGACTGCCCCCATACCAAATAGCGCGGTAACGGCCTGGATTGGGAGTAGTTCCATTGAATTGCTGTCGACTTCAGGTTGTCCCTCTATTTCCGAGGAAATACCAAATCCAATTCGGACGTACATATATATGGCAAAAATTCCGAACATAGCTCCGAGAAACCGGCATCCATTTCGGATGTCTTTTCTTCTCTCCTGGAACAGGTAGTAGGCTGCAACGGAACAGGACAGGGCGTAAATGACGGGAAAGATGTTCAACGCTGCAAGTAGTTTGTCCGCAAATTGAAAGAGCACCAATACTGTGAGTACCGCCAGGATGAATATTGTCAGTTCACTCACGTAACGGTATTGCCTTTGTTGCAAGGATCGAACCGCGCGAACCCCGAGCAAGACACTGGCGAGGAACAAGCAACCGCCAAAAAATAGCACCCATGGATTAGGATCGTAAGAATGGACTACCGCCAGGACGGAACCGCTGCCACCCGTGACCATGGCGCCGGACATATACAGAATGCTTTGCTGTTTTTGGGTTGTCAGCCAAAACCCGAGCAACATCGCAGCCATGATGAACTCGATGACAGCAAGGGAAAGATAAATCGAAGCGGTTTCAAGCAAGTGATGCACCGTCGAATAAGAGGCAAAACCCAAGTCAGCAACTAGTGCAAAATACAGTGAAAAAAAGCGTTGTTCTGCCGATTTGCGATATTTATTATCAGTATCGATTGTGGATGTCGAATTGATATCACACAAAAACTGCGTTCAGCTTTGTAATGAGCCGTTATTTTCCATCTATCTTTGGCAGATAAAGACCCAATGTACTTCGCCGTCTCATGCAAGTCCGCTTTGCGTCAAAAGCAGAAGTAGTCCGGACCTCCGGACAATGTCTGCTTTACCCCCTCCAGGCGGACATCAAAATCTGAAATCTGGACATTGCCGTTTTCACTTCTGCTTTCCGTAGAAAAGCAGACTTAATTGAGTTGGGGAAATAAAGTCGGCTTTTGACCAGCTGCGGATACAACATTCGTCGTGCACTGAAATTACCATTCTCATTTTGTGCTGGATCCGAAATTGTCGGGTGAAATTTCATACACCTGGTAACAACCAAAAAAAATACCCTTTACTGCCAAAACAAATTATTCTCCGCCAGGTTTGTCGTCGATGACGAAATACTGCGGGGCGTAAAATATTGCCCACTGAAAATTCTGGAAGACCAACATATTCAACTCGTCGAAGGGGACAATATGCGTAATATCCTGTTTTCATTTTCCATCGTAATTGCAGCGATTTTGTCTATCTCAAATCACGCACTGGCAACTGATACCGGCCGGGTTGACAGTGGTGCAGGTGGTAACATCCAAACGACTTACGAAGTTTCAATTCCCAAAAATGCCCCGTCGATTATCAGTGATTATGGACACGATGGAACCGGGAGTCATGCTGGCGAAGGGTCCTTGAAAAATATCTATATTTCGAATCCTCCCGGTCACCTGGTAGTTGCTGCAGCAGATGGAGAAGTGATAGCGGTTTATAAATCGTCAGTCCGCATTGAACACACATCCCCTCCAGGCTTGATAACCGGATATGCGCCATTAGGTGAAATATTTGTCAAAGCCGGTGACTCTGTAAAAAGAGGCCAGCCCATTGCAAAAACGGGCATCGGTCGCTCTTCTGATCATTTCTGGCAACACAAACTTACTTTTTATGTCTCGTTGAATGAGATGAAAAATTTCGTAAATCCGCATAAATACTGGTTGGGTGGACCAGGTAAAATCACTTGCTACACTGCAAACAATGTACAGCATGGAACGGGCAATAATGTTTTGACCTATCCGGCGAACTGCGTTGACATGCCCCGCTTTGATCCTCAATCGGTTTCCGCATCCGGTTCAAATAACAGTCCTGGCAGCCCTGTCAGGATTTCTGACATTTCAGGCACCTTTGACACGAGCTTTGTTGCGAAGTGTCGCCGTAATATCAATACGATGCTGGACGGTCGGGTTGAAAATGGACAGGTTAATGTCTCTGGAAGAGCATTTGGTACAAAAACGATTCAGATCAACGAAGATGGAAAATTTGAGCAAAATGTTGGCAAAACACCAAGCGGCAAATCTGAAATCGTGGTCAAAGGTATTGTGAAGTCGGGGGCATTGGATATTGGCGTCTATTTCGTGCGTCCTGGTTCAGACCGAGTGCTTTGTTTCGGAAAGAATACCGCCGTATTGAACTAGGGCGCATATCCAAACGCCGGTTTGCAGGAATTTCGGCTAATGTCCGCCTGGGATCAAAAGCGGCCCGGTCTCCGGTGCCGAACAAGGTCCGCTTCCAGGGCCAGAGCGGGCGTCAGGCGGGGCGTACAACTCTGGCCAGCGTCAGCACATCGACCGAGGCCGCACCCGCCCGCATCAGGGTTTTGGCGCAAGCCTCAATTGTCGCACCCGTCGTCATGACATCGTCGATCAAAAGGATATGCGCCTGGCGTACGTGAGCCCTGTGCGTCGGGTGGACGGCGAAGGCACCGGCGACATTGCGAAAGCGCGCGGAGCGACTGAGATTGCCTTGAGACGCCGTGGGTCGGGTACGGCGCAACAGCCCAGGTGCAACGACGGTGTTGGTGAGCGCTGCCAGTGATTTTGACAATTCCTGCGCCAGCAAAGCCGACTGGTTATAACGCCGGGTAAACAGGCGTTTGCGGTGCAAGGGTACGGGCACAATGATTGTGCCTTCGCGAATTTGCGCGAGACCGGCGCGTTTGAGCCAGGCCCCGTAGGTCGGCGCGCCATCCGTGCGGTCGCCGTGTTTGAAGCCGAGGATCAGTGAGCGGCTGGCATCGGTGTAGCGCATGACCGAACGATGCCGGCGATAGGCCGGGCGCTGCTGGACGCAGGCCCCGCACAGCACCCCTGCCCCTTCGTCGAATTCAAACGGCAGGCCGCAGGCATCGCAAACCGGGCCGTCGATAAACTCGATCTCTTTCCAGCACGGCGCGCAAAGAGCGCCTTCTCCCGCCAGGCCGGTGCCGCAGGACAGGCAACGCGGCGGCAACAACACGTTAATCATGCCCTGGCCTGCGCGGCGTAAAGACCGTTTCAGCAGGGCCGGCACAAATTCAGTTTGCCGCGGACGTTGCAGGATGTCGCTCATGCTTCGATACTAGTGCGATGAGTACATCATCAACAAACACCGATTTGGACCGGCAGCCCTTCAATCGTGAATTATTGCGCCGACGCCGCGACCGGGCTGCGACAGATTTCGCCGGCCACGATTTTCTGATTGCCGAGGCTGCGGCGCGTCTGGTCGATCGGCTCGATGATATCTCAAGGCCGTTTGCCGACGTTGGCGTAATGGGCAGTCACACCGGCCAGGTCGGCCAGTTGTTGCAAAACCGCCCGGATATCGAGCGGCTGGTGCAAAGTGATTTCTCAGCCAATATGGCGGCTGAAGCCGCGGCCACCACCGGATTGCCGACCCTGGTGGCTGATGAGGAAGCCCTGCCGTGGGCCGATGAAAGCCTTGATCTGCTGATCAGCAATCTGGTGCTGCACGGCGTCAATGATCTGCCGGGCAGCCTGATCCAGGCCAACCGCTGCCTTAAGCCCGATGGGGTGTTTCTGGCCTCAATGTTTGGCGGCACGACGTTGCAGGAACTGCGCGAGGTCCTGCTGGCCGCGGAAATCGAGACGGCGGGCGGGGCCAGCCCTCGTGTCTCGCCGATGGCCGACGTGCGTGATCTCGGCAATTTGCTGCAACGCGCCGGCTTCGCCCTGCCGGTGGCCGACGCCGAAATCATTACCGTGCGTTACGAGACGCCGTTCAAACTGTTTGATGATTTACGCGGCATGGCCGAAAGCAATGCCCTGAACGCCGGATCAAAAACATTTCTGCGCCGCGACACACTGGCCCGGGCAGCGGAAATTTATCAGCAAAGATATGTTGGTGATGATGGCCGTATCCCGGCGACTTTCGAAATCGTCACGCTGACGGCATGGGCCCCGCATGAGAGCCAGCCCAAACCCCTGCGCCCAGGTTCCGCGACAACAAATCTCGCAGACTTCCTGGGCGACTAGAGCGTTTCCAATATTGTGAAAACGCTACAGGTGGACCCCCGGAAAACTTTTACTTCGTCGGCAGGATCAAATCAGCCCGTAGGCCATTATGCCGGCGCCAACAAAGACTATTCCCATTAATCCGACCAGCCCCCAGGCTACGACGGATACAGATTTCTCAGACACCTGGACCTCCACTCAAACTTGAACCATGCGGTACGCAACCAGTCAGCTTCCAAACAGATAACCGCCCGGTTACAAACCTGATGCGCAATCTAGAGAGGTGTTGTGACTGAATTATGACAAATTATGACCGGGGTCACAGCCGGGGTCACAGATAGTCGCGCAGCAGCGCCACCAGCGGGACATCGGCGGGGGGCATGGGATAGTCCGCCAAATGCTTTGGCCGCACCCATTTCAGGGCCTGGCCTTCGCGCGATTGCGGCGTGCCCTGCCAGGTACGGATAATATAAAGCGGCATCAGTAGCCTGAAATCGTCATAGACGTGTGAGGCAAAGGTGAAGGGCGCGAGGCAGGAATTTCGCGTCTCGATGCCGAGCTCCTCGTCCAGTTCGCGAATAAGCGCGGCTTCCGGTGTCTCGTCTGCACCGACCTTGCCGCCGGGAAATTCCCACAGGCCCGCCATCGATTTGCCCACCGGCCGTTGAGCCAGCAGGATGCGGTTATCAACATCGACCAGCGCCGCCGCGACAACCAGAACCAGGGGCAACTCGCCCGCCGCCCTGTTCCCGTCCGCGTCGTCTTCGCCGAGACCCCAGCAGCCGTCTGCAATCGGTTTGTCGCTCATCATCAGCTACGATAGTCGGCGTTGATGGTGATGTAGCCGTGCGTCAGGTCGCAGGTCCAGACCGTCGCCTTGCCGCGCCCGACGCCGACATCGACCGTGATATCGATCTCATCGCCCTTCATGTACGCAGCGACCGGCGTTTCATCGTAATTCGGTATGACCTTGCCGTCATTGGCGATGGCATGATCGCCGAAGCGGATCGAGATGGCGTCACGGTCGGCTTTTTCGCCGGCCTTGCCAACGGCCATAACGACGCGGCCCCAGTTCGGGTCTTCGCCGGCGATGGCTGTCTTGACCAACGGCGAATTGGCGACCGAGCGGGCAATGGTACGGGCCGCTGATTTTGTTTCAGCCCCTGTGATCGTCACCGAGACAAACTTGGTCGCCCCTTCGCCGTCGCGCACGATCTGATGGGCGAGGTCCTGCATGACCGACAGCAATGCTGCCTTGAAAGCCTTGAGGCGGGCGTCGCCGGCGCTGGTGATTTTACCATGACGTGCCTTGCCGGTAGCGAACAGCAGACAGGTGTCGGAGGTCGAGGTATCGGAATCAACCGTAATGGCGTTGAACGATTTGTCGTTGGCGCCACGCAACAGGCTTTGCAACACATTGGCAGGAATTTTGGCATCGGTGAAAATAAAGGAGAGCATGGTCGCCATATCCGGCTCGATCATGCCCGAGCCCTTGGCGATGCCGGCAATCGTCACCGGCTTGCCAGCGATCTCGGTAACAACGCTGGCGCCCTTGGGGAACGTATCTGTGGTGCAGATCGCCCGCGCCGCCTGGTGCCAGTTGCCAGGCTTCAGACCTTTGGCGAGTTTGCCGAGCAATCCCGCGATCTTTTTGCCGTCCAGCGCCTCGCCGATGACACCGGTGGAGGCGAGATAGACATCCGCCTTGGCAATACCCAGCGTTTTGGCCGTGGCCGCCGCTGTTTCCTCGACCGCGGTCATGCCGCTCGAGCCGGTAAAAGCGTTGGCATTGCCGGCATTAACCACGACAGCCCGGCCTGTGCCGCGTTTCAGTGACTGGCGCCCCCGCAACACAGGGGCTGACGCGGTTTTGGACCGGGTAAAGACGCCCGCTGCGCTGGTGCCGGGTGCCAGTTCGGCCAGAAAAAGATCGGGTCGGCCCTTGTAGCGCAACCCCCCGGCAATGGCCGAGAGCCGCAAGCCGTCGATCTTCGGCATGGTCGGAAATTTGGCGGGGGCCAGCGGCGAAACCGTCATGGCGGGTTACTCCTGAAGTCATAAGTGTCGGCAGATAATACAGAGCGCGGCGCAGGCTACAAGCGCTGCCCGACATCCCGTGCGGCCTTTTGTCCTGGCCCTCGCCGGTTCAGGAATATGTTACCGGTCGTTGACATGCCGGTTCGCGAACCTTATGTCTCAGTCTGCCTTTATATATTCAGAGCGCCAAGTGGCCATAATCTGGCCGCAGCAGCGCTCGGCGGGTCTTCTCAAAGGCTACGTCTTCATCAAATCCGGGGTTTCTCTATGCTGGGCGCTATTGCCAGGAAGTTATTCGGTACGGCCAACGATCGGGTTCTGAAAGAGTTCGAAAATTCAGTCGCGGCAATCAACGCGCTTGAGCCCGAACTTGTCGAACTGAAAGACTACGAATTGCGCGCCCGGACCGACGATTTGCGGGCCCGGCTCAGCGCCGGTGAAACGCTGGACGATGTTCTCGTCGATGCCTTCGCCACGGTGCGCGAGGCCGCCAAACGCACGCTCGGTCAACGCCACTACGATGTCCAGCTGATGGGCGGCATGATCCTGAACAAGGGCCGGATCGTTGAAATGGCCACGGGTGAGGGTAAAACCCTCGTCGCCACACTGGCGGTGTACCTGAACGCGCTCGAAGGGCGCGGAGTCCATGTTGTGACGGTCAATGATTATCTCGCCAGTCGCGACGCCGCCTGGATGGGTGAAGTCTACAAATTTCTCGGCATCAAGGTCGGCTGCATTATCCATGGCCTCGATGATGACGAACGTCGCGAGGCCTATAATTGCGATGTGACCTACGGCACCAACAACGAATTTGGTTTCGACTACCTGCGTGACAACATGAAGTTCTCGCTCGAAACCATGGTGCAGCGTGAATTCTCCTACGCCATCGTCGATGAGGTCGACAGTATTCTGGTCGATGAAGCGCGTACGCCGTTGATCATTTCCGGCCAGGCGGAGGATTCGTCCGAGCTTTATACCAAGGTCGACAAGATCATTCCTGACCTTGTCGCCGAACATTTCGAAATTGACGAAAAAGCCCGCGCGGCGACGCTGACCGAAGAAGGCGTCGAGCATGTCGAGCAGTTGCTGATCGATGATGGCACCATTACCGAGGGCAACCTGTACGACATCGCCAACGTCTCGCTGGTGCATCACGTCAATCAGGCACTGAAGGCTCACAAGCTTTTTGCCCGCGATACCGATTACATCGTCAAGGACAACAAGGTCATCATCATCGACGAATTTACCGGTCGCATGATGGAAGGCCGGCGTTTCTCCGAAGGGCTGCACCAGGCACTGGAAGCCAAGGAAAATGCCGACATCCAGAACGAGAACCAGACGCTGGCCTCTATCACCTTCCAGAACTATTTCAGGCTTTACGAAAAACTCTCCGGCATGACCGGCACGGCGGCGACCGAAGCCGATGAATTTGCCGACATCTACAAGCTCGAGGTTGTCTCGGCACCGACCAATGTGCCGTGCGTGCGAATTGATAATGATGACGAGGTTTATCGCACCAACGCCGAAAAATACGCCGCCATCATTGAACTGATCAAGGATGCCCAGACGCGGGGACAGCCTGTTCTGGTCGGCACGGTGTCGATTGAAAAATCCGAACATTTGTCGGACTTGCTGAAAAAGGAAGACATCCCGCACAACGTTTTGAATGCCCGCTATCACGAACAGGAAGCGCTGATCATTTCGCAGGCCGGCGGTTATGGCGCCATCACCATCGCCACCAACATGGCGGGCCGCGGTACTGATATCCAGCTCGGCGGCAATCTCGACATGCGCATTGAGGCCGAGGGTGCCGATGAAGCCCGGGCAAAGGAAATCACCGACGAAATCGCCTCGGAACGCGTCAAGGTGCGCGAGGCCGGCGGGCTTTATGTCGTCGGTACCGAACGCCACGAAAGCCGGCGTATCGACAATCAGCTGCGGGGCCGCTCAGGTCGTCAGGGTGATCCCGGTGCGTCGTCGTTCTTCCTCAGTCTTGAAGATGATCTGATGCGTATCTTTGGCTCGGAGCGCATGGACGGCATGTTGCGCAAACTGGGTCTTGAAGACGGCGAAGCCATTGTCCATCCGTGGATCAACAAGGCACTGGAAAAGGCCCAGCAAAAAGTCGAGGCCCGCAACTTCGACATTCGTAAAAACCTGCTGAAATTCGATGACGTGATGAACGATCAGCGCACCGTGATTTACGAACAGCGCAAGGATCTGATGCGCACCGATGACGTTTCGGAATCAGTTGCCGACATGCGTCACGAAGTTATCGAGAACCTCGTCAAACGCTACGTGCCGGAAAAGGCCTACGCCGAGCAGTGGGAAACCGAAGCCCTGCAGAATGACATCAAACGCATTTTCAACATGGATATGCCGGTTGAGGAGTGGGGCAAGGAAGAAGGCGTCGCCGAAGCAGAGATCGAGGATCGCGTGCGCGATACAGTGAACCGGCGCATGGCTGAAAAAGCTGCCAACTATGGCACCGATTTATGGCGCATGGTCGAGAAGAACCTTTTGTTGCAGTTGCTCGACCAGCACTGGAAAGAACACCTGCTGTCGCTCGATCATCTGCGCCAGGGCATTGGCCTGCGCGCCTACGCCCAGCGTGATCCACTGAACGAATACAAGCGTGAAGCCTTTGATCTGTTTGAATCGATGCTGGTCAGCTTGCGCGAGCACGTCACCACGATGCTGATCAATGTCGAACTGCATATCGATCAGGAACAACAGGACACGCCGGCCCCGATGTCGGCGGCGGTTGATCTTGATGAGCGCCACGAAGACCCGATGACCGGCGAAAACGAGATGGCCGAAGTCGATGCCGGCTCGGCCCCGACGCAGGCCAGCGTGATGCACGGCGAAGTCCAGACCCAGGACCCCGACGATCCGGCGAGCTGGGGCAAGGTGCCGCGCAACTCGGCCTGCCCCTGTAATTCGGGCAAGAAATACAAACACTGCCACGGCAAGTCGGGATAACAAACGGCGCGTCGCGGCATGATCAACGAATTCAAAATTGATATTGCCGACAGTGCGCTTGACGATTTGAAGACGCGCCTTGATCTGGCGCGCTTCCCGATCCAGGCGGAGGGTGCCGACTGGCAGTGGGGTGCCAATCTTTCCTACATGAAAGAGCTCGTGGCGTACTGGCGCGATGGTTATGACTGGCGCAGGTGCGAGGCCGAACTCAACCAGTTCCCGCAGTTCATCGCACCGGTGACCGATCCGCTGACCGGCGAGACCTTCGACATTCATTTTGTCCACGTCAAGGGCAAGGCCGCTTCAGGTGCCAAGGCAACACCCCTGTTGATCAGTCACGGCTGGCCCGGATCGTTTTTTGAACTGCTGGGCATCATCAATCCGCTGGCAAACCCAGGCGAACATGGCGTGCCGGATGCACCGGCCTTCGATGTTGTGGTGCCGTCGCTGCCGGGCTACGGCTTTTCCTCAAGCCCCAAAGCACCGATCACGCCGAAAGACATGGCGCGGGTTTTCCACAGCCTGATGACCGATGTGCTGGGCTATGACAAATACACTACGCAAGGCGGCGACTGGGGCAGCGTGGTGACCGCATGGATGGCCGAGGCCAATCCCGATCACGTGCTGGCCAGCCATTTCAACATGCTAGGACTGATCCCGTTTGTCGGGCCCGACGCGCCGCCCCTGACGCCGGAAGAAACCACCTGGGCCAGGACAGTACGCAAGCGCATGAAGCGCGAAGGCGGCTATCAGGCCATTCAGGGCACCAAGCCGCAGACGCTGGCCTATGCCCTGACGGATTCGCCCGTGGGGCTGGCCGGCTGGATCGCCGAAAAATTTCATGGCTGGCCTGGCGCCGGGGCCGACCAACGCCCGCCGTTCTCGATGGATCATCTTTTGACCAACATCATGATCTACTGGCTCAACGGCAATATTAATTCAGCCAACTGGCTCTATATCTCCTTGATTGATGGAACGGGCGCCAATCTGGCCGACGGTGAGCGCGTCGAAGTGCCCTGTGGCTTCGCCTTCTTCCCGTGGGATTTGTTTCCGCCGCCGCCGCAAAGCTGGGTAAAGCGCGCCTACAACGTCGTTCACCGCAGCGATATGCCGTCTGGCGGACACTTCGCCGCCATGGAACGGCCAAACGAACTAATCGCCGATATACGCGAATTTATGGCAAAAACACTCTAAACAAGGCCATTTTGGGTCCTGTTTAGAGGTTTTCTCGTTTTCGTACGGCTGTACTTTTAATTCTGGACTGGTTGCGTAAATTAACCAGATCAAGCCAGCAATTTCCCGTACAAACGCGTCCGCGCCTCACGATCTGCCGGGCGGGCCCAGTCTCGACCGATCAAATCGAAATCGGCGTCGTCGGGATCGAGACCCATGGTGCGGATGAAATGTTCATCGACCACGAGGAACTGGTTTTTGTAGGCCAGCAAAAAGCCGCCGTGTTCTGCACGGATTTGCCGGGCTTCATCATACGTCGCAGACCAGATGTTCGAGTGTCCACCGCAACCTTTGGGATAAAGCGTTGTGCCGAAGCCGCCTTTCTCACCGCCGTTAATTAAACCGGTGGCGTGCGACCAGCCGTCGAAGCCGTGCTCGCGCGCCACGGCGGCAAGGCAGTGCCGGCGTTTAAGCGTGGTGAGCACAGCTTCGTCATCTGATTTACGAAACTCCGGCGTTTTGCGCAGACGTGTCAGGGCCTGTTCATCGCCGAGCCGGGCTTGTTTGTGGAGCGTGCGGGCGCGCGACTTCAATAATGAAATTGGGTCTTGCGGTCTATCTGCGGCGCACGGATTTGTCGATGCATTTTCAGCCATCGTGTTTCCCTCATATCGGACGCGTCCCGCTCCAACAGATCCAAAAGGAATCATCGTGGTGAAATTGTCTTGATCACTGTCCGGCCGGAACCGGAGGACAATTCAGGGTGAGTTAACTTTCGGCGGGCGAGGCACCCCTGAGCACCTTCGGCGGGCTCAATAGCACAGGCCGCCCCGAAAAGTCAAAGGCCGGTGACGCGGCCCATGTTGAGAAATTTTTCGCGGCGCTGCGATTTCAGGGCCGGACCGTCGAGATCGTCGAGCGTAGCAAGTGCCCCCTCAATCGCATCGGCGGCGGCATCCATGGCCCCTTCAGGATCGCGTTGTGCGCCGCCCAGTGGTTCGTTGATGACCTGATCGACCACGCCATAGGCTAGCAAATCCTGTGCGGTAAGCTTTAACGCTTCGGCGGCTTCGCGCGCCTGTTCGCTGGAGCGCCACAAAATGGCGGCGCAGCCTTCGGGTGATATCACCGAATAGATCGCGTGCTCCATCATCAAAACGGAATTGCCGGTGGCCAGCGCGATGGCCCCACCGGAGCCACCCTCGCCGATGATCACGGCAATCAGCGGCACCTTCAGGCCGAGGCCGACATCAATGGAGCGGGCGATGGCTTCCGCCTGGCCGCGTTCCTCGGCTTCGATGCCGGGATGCGCGCCTGAAGTATCCACGAGTGTTATCACTGGCAGGCCACTTTGTTCGGCAAGCTTCATCAGGCGCACGGCCTTGCGATAGCCTTCGGGCTGGGCCATGCCGAAGTTGTGTTTGATGCGGCCTTCGGTGCCGCTGCCTTTTTCATGGCCGATGACCATGACGGAGCGTCCGCGAAACCGGCCGAGCCCGCCGAGGATGGCCTGATCGTCGCCAAACTGGCGATCGCCCGCCAGCAGCGTGAAGTCGTCGATCAGGTAATCGACATAATCGAGAAAGTGCGGGCGTTCGGCGTGGCGCGCGACTTGCGTTTTCTGCCAGGCGTTGAGACCGGAATAGGTTTCGCGCAGAAGCTGGCTGGCCCGGCTTTCAAGCTTGGTAATCTCGCTGGCAACATCGACATCCCCCCCGTCCGCAATGTGACGGAGTTCCTTCAATTTGCCTTCAATGTCCGCAAGCGGTTTTTCGAAGTCGAGAAAACTGTTCATATCGCCGTATCGTCCATCCGTCCTGATGTGGCCAGTCCTGATCCGGCCTTTATGCGCTCAGGTCTCCATAGATTGGAGGTAATCGCCTGAATTGTAAGCTATTTTTTTGATTTTTTCTTGCCCGCCGGTTTGGCTTTGCGATTGACGGCGGCGATCTGACGGGCCGCCGAGACCATGACTTCGGCCTGTTTGATCGAGGCGATATCGACAAGGCGTCCATCGAGTGCCACCGCGCCAAGGCCCTCTTTTTGCGCCTGTTTCATGGCGCTGAGTATCTTTTTCGCCTTGCCCACTTCTTCTTTTGACGGGCTGAAAGTTTCGTTGGCGAGATCGATCTGGCTCGGGTGGATGGCCCATTTGCCTTCACAGCCGAGCACGGCAGCGCGGTTGGCCTGGGCGCGATAACCGTCGGCGTCGGAGAAATCACCGAACGGACCGTCGATGGCGCGCAGGCCGTTGGCCCGGGCGGCGACAACCATGCGGGCGATCGCGTAGTGCCACATGTCACCCCAGTGCACCAGGCGTTCACCGTTTTCATCAGCATCCGTCAACACATGATAAGCCGGGTTCGGGCCGCCAATAGCCGTGGTCCGGGCCTTGGTCGAGGCGGCATAATCGGCGACACCGAAATGCAGCGACTCAAGACGCGGGCTGGCAGCGGCGATCTCGTCAATGTTGGCCATGCCAAGCGCCGTTTCGATGATCAGTTCGAAACCGATACGCTTCTTCAGACCGACGGCGTCCTCGACCTGCGTCACCAGCATATCAAGCGCGTAGACATCGCTGGCCGTACCGATCTTGGGGATCATGATGAGGTCGAGATTTTCACCGGCCTGCTCAACGACATCAATCACGTCGCGGTACATGTAGTGCGTATCGAGACCATTGATGCGCAGGCTGACGGTGCGATCTTTCCAGCGCGCATCCTGCAGAGACTGGATGATGTTCTTGCGGGCCTGCGGCTTGTCGTCTGGAGAGACCGCGTCTTCGAGATCGAGGAAGACAACATCCGCAGCAGAGTCGAGCGCCCGGTCGAGGAACTTCAGATTGCTGCCGGGGACGGCGAGCTCTGAACGATTGAGGCGGGTGGTCGCGGGGGTCGGGACGGTAAAACTCATGCGGGGCTCCTGAGCGTCGAAATATGCGGTGATTTGTCAGCCGGGCAATTAGCACGTTGCCCGGCCGGTCGCAAGTTATGGGGTCGCAAGCTATCGAAAGCGCAAGTTATTGCGGGCGTTTGGCCGTGCTGCCGAGCGGGTGATGCTGTTCGACAAGCGATTTGAGCCGGGTCTCCAGCACATGGGTATAAATCTGCGTGGTCGAGATATCGGCGTGCCCAAGCATCTGCTGCACAGCGCGCAGATCAGCCCCGTTGGCCAGCAAGTGACTGGCGAAGGCGTGGCGCAGGACGTGCGGCGAGACCTTGGCGGGTGGCAGGTTGGCCTCAATGGCGAGCTCTTTCAACAGCTGGGAAAACCGCCGGTCCGTCAGATGCCCCGATTTACCGCGCGAGGGAAAAAGCCAGGGCGAGGTTTGATCGGCTGGCAGAAAATACGAGCGGGCCTCGCGATAGTCAGCCAGTGCATCAAGGGCTGGATCACTCAGTGGCACGATACGCTCCTTGCCACCCTTGCCCGTGACGACAAGATAGCGCTCGTTGCGCATCGCGGCGGCGAGCGGCAGGCCAACCAGTTCCGAGACCCGCATGCCCGAGGCATAGAGCACTTCCAGCAAGGCCGTCAGGCGCAGGCCATCGGGTCCCTCACGCAATCGCCCGACCGCCAGCAAATCCCCGACTTCCTTTTCCGACAAATATTTCGGCAAGGGCCGTCGCAGGCGCGGACCTTTGATGTTGAGCGAGGGATCATCTGCGCGCAAACCCTCGGCATAGAGAAAACGGAAATATTGCCGAATGGCGGAGAGCCGGCGCGCCACCGTCGAAGCCGCCAGTCCGTCTCCGGTCAAGGCCGCCATATAGGCCCGGATGTGTTCCGTGCCGAGCGTATCAAGCGAGACGCTCCGGCCCGTCAAAAAAGTTTCAAAATCTTCGAGGTCGCGTCGGTAGCCTTCAATCGTGCGCGACGCCACGCCCCGCTCGACCGCCATCATTTCGAAAAACATATCGCTATATCGACCGGCGGTCGCCACAGTCAAAGCCTCCGGTTCAAAGTCCGCGACCCAAAGCGGCCTCAATGGCGATCAGCCGCGCTTCAACGTCGAGCCCGACAAACCGCAGAGCCACGATAACGTCTTGCAGCGTCGAGGGGTCGGCACCGGCGGGACCTACATCCCCGAGTGCCAGCAAAGCCAGCAGAACGGTTTCGCCCACGCGACCCTCGTTTGCCGAAACCGCGAGCGCGCGCGACAAGGCCGGTGACGGCAGATAGCTCGTGACCGTCAGAGGTCCCTGCAACAAGGGGTTCCACAAATCGTCGCCTGTGCTGTAGCCCAGACTGTCGAACAGGGTAAACAACAGGGCACCGCGTTCAGCGGCGGCAATCTTGCCATGCTTTTTGACCAGGCCTGGCCACCACGCCGAAACAACCGGCGTCGACCACGGCAGCTTGCCGTCGAAATCAGCCAGCTGCATCAACGGCCAGGTTTCCAGAACTGCGAGGGCAGCAGCCTCGGTCGGGCGCGCCGGGGGTGGCGGGGGTGGCGGTGCAGGCTTGACGGCGGCCAGCGTCGGCATGGCCCCCATCAGCGGGTTGGTGGTGGTATTGGTTTTTTCGCTCGTTTCGGCATCGTCCACAACAATGGGCAGGGGCCTCGGTGCCAGGGCAATCTGGCGCACCAGTTCAAACCAGCGTGTTGCCGTTTGATAGTCACCCACAGCAATCAACGCCCGGATAATATCGGCAGAGGCCCAGACAAGTTCATCGCCCGGCACCAGCGTTCGAACGGCGTCGCTGGTCACGCGCGCCATGGTGCCGAAACCACCATCGCGTGCCGTCCGCCGCCACGCCATCACCAGGGCTTTAGCGCGTTTTTGCGGATCGCTTTCAATCGTCGCCGCCTGATAGAGCAGCGCGTGTGCACGCGGGCCTTCTTTCAGGTCAGCGAAGTTTGCCCAGTCCGTCAGTTCTTCGTCGCTGAATTCAATGCCGGCATAAATCTGGGCCAGCGCCCGGGCGTTGATCACGCCGGCCGCTTCGGCCTTCTCCGCCGCTTCAAGACGCACTGCGATGTCGGCGTTTGCCCACGTTGCCTCGGCTCCGAGAATACCCGGTCTTGCGCCCGGCACCGCATCGGCGGGCAAGGGTAGTTTGGCTGCGCGCAGCATCGCCAGTTGCAGGGGCGTCGGATCGATCAGACTTGCCAGCGTGACATCAGGCTGGCCGGTCAAGGCATCAGCGAGGGTAAAAAAAGCTTCATCGCTGGTTTCGCCGGAATCCCGTAAAAGTTCGACGGCGAGTTCAACAGCTTCAATCTCACCCTCAAGCGCCTTGCAAAAGGCGAGGCCCTTGAGCCAGTAGGAATCCGGGTCCTCGCCAACCAACCCATCGACCTGCGTACAGAATTTGGCCCGGTCCCCGCCCAGCAGCAGCCCGTCCATTTCGGCCCGGGCAAAGGCTGGATCAGCGAGACGCGCCGGCACCAGTCGCAGTAACTGATTGACCGACGCAGTTTGTCCGCCCGCTGCCAGACGCTCGACCCGCAATCCGACAAAACTGGGTGCAACGGGCTTTCCATCCGGTACGTTCGCGGCGGACAACAAAAGTCGTCTGCTCAAACCCTGCATGGTGGCCGACAGCGTGCCCATGGGCAGACGGGGCAGCAGAAGTTCGATGCGGCTACGATCACTGCCGCGCCACATTTCCGTGCCGAGACCACCGGCCCCGGGATCGAGCAGGCCGATGGATGACGGGTCGATTTCATCGAGAGTACCGACTTGAACAACTTCATTGCCCGTTGTCGCAGGTTTGGCCACTTCGGTCTGGACCGGCTGCGATTTGAGTGGCACCGGTTGCACGGTCATCGGCACTTCAATGGCTTTTGGCAGCGCCGGATCAGTATTTGCGGGTTTAGTTTCGGCTTTTGCCGGCGACGGCAGCAGCCGGACCGGCTGTCCCGCCCACGCCGGGGCAAACACCACCAGCGAAGTGGCGCAAATCACGGCGCCTGCAAGACCGCGCAGATGATGTCCGTGACTAGCGCGGGAATCGATCATCGGGTAGAACTTTTTCGACACGCGCCGATGGTGCCGGAATATCCCAGGTGGCAAGAAACACCCCACCGCCGACAATGACTGCCAGCAAGACGAAGATAGCGATGTACGATGCTCGAAACATTAACCCTCAATCTTTTTTTTCGTGCCGTGTCCGGCGTCATCAGGCATATTCTGTTGCCGAGACATCGCACGATTGACCGCATTTCGCAACGCCCACAGCATGTACTGTCAGCATTGCTTCAAGCCTCTGGAAATTATGATAGACTCACAATTATGGCAAAGTTGCGTCAGTCTATCGGCTCGCTGTCGGTGATTCAACGGCCCGCCGACGACTGTGTCCTGTCTTTTGACGGGCGGCAGGCTGCGGTCCCCGGAGTTTCATCGTGAGCGAACACCCTTCATCTGCCCTTGAGCGGACGCTGGTCCTCGTCGGCCTGATGGGGGCGGGCAAAAGCACCATTGGCCGCCGGTTGGCTGCCCGCCTTGGCATGCCTTTCGTCGACGCCGATAGCGAAATTGAAGCCGCAGCGGGTTGCTCGATCGCAGATATTTTTGAATTGCACGGCGAAGAGGCCTTTCGCGACGGCGAACGCCGGGTCATCGAACGCTTGCTGGGGCCGCCGGTCAAGATACTCGCAACCGGCGGCGGTGCCTTCATGCAAGATGAAACCCGTGAGCTGATCAAGCAGGGCGCGCTGTCGCTCTGGCTGCGGGCCGATCTCGATATCCTGCATCGGCGCACAAGCCGGCGCACCAGCCGCCCCCTGTTGCTCAAGGGCAACCCGAGAGAAGTGCTGGCCGGGCTGATAGCAGAGCGCCATCCCGTGTACGCCCAGTCGGACATGGTTATCGAGACGGACGATTCACCGCATGCCGTTGTGGTTGATCGAATTCTCGACGCCTTGATCGCACGCGGCGACCTCCAGGGGCCGCCGCCGGACAATCACGGCGACGAAATAGACGAAGACGGAGACGATCTATGACCGGGACCAGAACTGTTAATGTTGACCTGGCGTCCCGCGCCTATGATGTCGTGGTCGGCGAAGATGTCCTGAAGCGGGCGGCGGAATTTGTGCACCCGGTTTTGTCCGATACCGGCAAGGTCGCCGTGATCAGCGATGAAACCGTGGCGAAACTGCATCTGCCGACACTTCTGACGGCGCTCGACGATGCCGGTATCGGACACAGCGAAATCATTGTGCCCGCCGGTGAAGCGACCAAGAATTTCCAGCAACTGGAAATGGTCATCGACCGGCTGATCGAGGCGCGGATCGAACGGGGTGATGCGGTGATCGCGCTGGGCGGCGGTGTGGTCGGTGACCTCGCAGGTTTTGCCGCTGCGATCCTGCGCCGCGGTGTCGACGTCATTCAGGCGCCGACAACATTGTTGTCCCAGGTCGATTCCTCGGTCGGCGGCAAGACGGCGATCAACACAGCCCACGGCAAGAATCTGGTCGGGGCCTTCCACCAGCCGAGGCTCGTGCTGGCGGATATTTCGGTGCTCGACACCCTGCCTGTGCGTGAAGTCCGTGCCGGTTATGCCGAAGCCGTCAAATACGGCCTGATCGACGATGCTGATCTATTCGCCTGGTATGAGGAAAACGGCAGCCGCCTTTTCGAAGGCGACCGCGCTGTGTTGATCGAGGCCGTCGTCGCCAGTTGTCAGGCCAAGGCCCGCGTTGTCGTCGATGATGAACGCGAACAGGGCCAGCGTGCCTTGCTCAATCTGGGCCACACTTTCGGTCATGCGCTTGAAGCCGAGATGGGTTATGGCGATGGCTTGCTGCATGGCGAGGCCATCAGCATCGGTCTGCGCATGGCATTTGATTTCAGTGCCCGTCTCGGTCTCTGTCCTCAGCAGGATGCCGATCGCCTGCGACGCCACCTTGAAAACCTGAAAATGCCCACGACGCTCGGTGATATTCCCGGTGCTGCCCAGGCCGGTTCGTGGGATGCGCAGCGCCTGGTGCATCACATGCGCCAGGACAAAAAAGTTGCCGGCGGTGCGCTGACCTTTATTCTCGCCCGCGCGATTGGCGACGCCTACGTGACGCGGGACGTCGGAGAAGCCGACGTCCTCGCGGCGCTCGAAGGTGAAGTGAGTTAATCGCCTGTATTGCTCAAGGCAACCGTGCTGCCGGTAATGGTGAAAGTGACGGAGCCATCCTTGGCCTTGTAGGTCCAGCGCTCGATCGGGCCGAGTTTTGAGACTTCGGTCGGTTTACCCAACGCGCTTTCAAGTTTGGCCTTGTCTTCAATGCCTTCGGCTTTTTTCAGGATATCGGCTTTTTCCGGATCGCCACAGGCGGCGAGGAAAAGCGGCAGAGCCAGCGCGACGGCAGCAAGAATGTTCAAACGCATAATTTGTCCTTTTTGTGATTCGATCGACCGGGCCAGATCGGGAATTCATCCGGCTCAAATTCATTTCATATCAATATGGTATTGCACAGTGATTTATACCAGTCGATACTTTTGCCGGTTTTGGCCGTATCATGAGGCCGGAACATCTAGTGGAGGCCTTGGCGCACCGTGGATCTCAGCCTGATTTTAGCGATTATCTCAATCGTCATACTACTTTTCCTCTCGGCCTTTTTTTCGGGCTCGGAGACGGCACTGACGGCGGCCAGCCGGGCCAGGCTTCATCACCTGGCGCTCAAGGGCAACCGTCGCGCACGGATTGTCGGCCGTCTCGGCGAACAGAATGACCGGCTTATCGGTGCCATCCTGCTGGGTAATAATCTGGTCAACATTCTGGCTTCGGCGATTGCCACCAGTTTGCTGATCGGCTTTTTTGGTGATGCCGGCGTGGCCTACGCAACTGTGGCGATGACGGCCCTGGTTCTGATCTTCGCCGAAATCATGCCCAAGACCTACGCCCTGAAAAATGCTGACCGCATGGCCCTGGCCGTGGCACCGGCTGTGTCTGTTCTGGTCAGCGTGCTGGCACCGGTGACACGAAGCCTGCAGTTCATTGTTCACCTGACGCTGAAAATACTGGGCATCAACATCGGCAATTCCCGCCGCCTGACATCGGCCGCCGAGGAAATCAGAAGCACGGTCGATCTGCACAGCCGAGAAGGCCGTATCGTCAAACGCGAACGCGACATGATTGGCTCGATCCTTGATCTGGCGGATGTCGATCTGGAAGAAATCATGATCCATCGCAAAAACATGGAACTGATCGACGCCGATAATACCACGCCGCAAATCGTCGAGCAGGTACTGTCGAGCAGCTATACCCGGCTGCCGGTTTACCGGGGTGATGCCGACGACATCATCGGCGTGCTGCACGCCAAGGACGTCTTGCGGGCAATTTCCGGCCATGACGGCGACCTGGGTGAACTCGATATTGTTGACGTTGCCAGTGACCCGTGGTTCGTGCCCGAGACCACAACATTGCGCGAACAACTTGATGCCTTCCGCCAGAAACGTGCGCATTTCGCCCTTGTCGTGGACGAATACGGTGCCTTGATGGGCCTGGTCACGCTGGAGGATATTCTCGAAGAAATCGTCGGTGACATCGCCGATGAGCACGACGAAGTCGAAGGTCTGGTGCGCCGCGAGTCCGACGGTGCCTACGTCGTCGACGGTACCGCAACGATCCGCGATCTAAACCGGCTTTATGAATGGTCCCTGCCGGATGAAGAAGCCGCGACCATCGCCGGACTGGTGATTTATGAAGCGCGGGTGATCCCGGATGTCGGCCAGGTGTTTTCCTTTCACGATTTTCGTTTTGAGGTCCTGCGGCGCCAGCGCAATCAAATCGTCAAGCTGAGAATTCTGCCGCCGGCCAGCGTCTTGGCCCGTTTTGCTGAAGGTACCGACGACGAGAAAATGACGACGTGACATCCCAGCTTTTTGCCATCATTGCGCCGATCTTTGTTGCGGCGGCGCTCGGCTTCGGCTGGGCGCGCTCGAAGCGGGCGTGGGATACCGAATTTGTCACGACGTTAACCTATTACATCGGCACGCCGATGCTGGTGTTCTCGACGTTGACCAGCACGCCCCTGACGGCCACGGCATTTTTTGCCATGGCCGGTGCCGCGCTGGCTGCCCTCGGTGGCTTTTTGATCTTCGGCATCCTGGCGCTGATGATTTTTCGCCTGCCGGTCCGCCAGCACCTCGCCCCGCTGATTTTTCCCAATGCCGGCAACATGGGATTGCCACTTTGTCTGTTCGCCTTTGGCGAGCCGGGCCTCGCCCTGGGGATTGCCTACTTCACCGTGACGTCGATCAGTAATTTTACATTGGGTATCTGGATCAACTCAGGTGCCGGGTCGCCGCTCCAGCTCTTCAGGACACCTCTGATTTATGCCGTTGCCGCAGCCCTTGCTCTGATGATCAGCGGCCACGACGTGCCGCTCTGGCTGGCCAACACGACGGAACTGATCGGTGCCCTGACCATACCGCTGATCCTGATTACGCTCGGCGTATCGCTCGCCACCCTGAAGGTGTCAAATATCCGGCGCGCTTTCGGACTGGCTGTTTTCAGGCTGCTGATGGGGTTTGGTGTCGGCGTCGCTGTTGCCCATCTGTTTGGCTTTGACGGGATGGAGCGGGGTATCGTTATTCTGCAATCCGCCATGCCGGTGGCGGTTTTCGCCTTCCTGTTCGCCCAGCGCTACAACAATAGCCCCGAAGACGTCGCCGGTGCCGTCGTCGTCTCGACAGCACTCTCGTTCCTGAGCATGCCGCTCTTGCTGCTGGCCATACTCTGAGATTCGGAAAGCTTCACCCGTGGCGACAGGTTCTAATTCGACTTTTTCCGGGGTTTGATCTTCGTCACCGGCGGGGCAGCCTTTGCCCGGAAATAGTTCAGCATGAAGACCCGCAGGCTTGAGGTAAAGGCCTTCTCAACGCGTTGAGACACAACTTTCTGGCACAGCTGGTTGGCGGTGAGATCTTCCAGCTGGCAGATTTCAGTCAAGGCATCCCATTCGGCCAACTCAAGGCGAATACTTGTGCGACGGCCATTTACAATGACATTGCGGTTAATCGTCGAACTCGCCACACATACTCTCCTGACATTCCAGTCGGCCCAACGAAGCCGTCGGGCAAACTGACAATCGCGACCGTCGCGACTCAAGCTCTCAAGCCTCAACTGTTATATCGCGAAAAGTTTGATACTGCAATCGGGAGTTGTGGGTTTTTTTTGCTTCTCTTTTATCGGGAACCCTGCGGGGTGCGTTTTATGGCGGACACCTCAATTATTGGCCATGTTCTTCACCTCGTCAGGGGTGCGGGTTGTCAGTGCGAGGGCATGAATCTGTTCAGCCATTTCGTTTGCAAGTGCCTTGTAAACATCTCGCTGGCGCGCCACGCGGCTCATGCCTTCAAACGAACTTGAGACAATTTCGACCCTGAAATGTGATTCGCCGCCGGCACGGGCGCCGGCATGACCGGCATGCAAATGAGATTCATCTATGACGTCGAGCGACATCGGCGAAAACGCCTGAGACAGATTTTCGCGAATTTTTTCGACCATCGTTTGTGCCGCCGTCATTTGTTATCCGATCCTTGTAATTCTTTGCCTCAGGGCCTCGTTCCGGTTCGTCTCCGGCGCGTAGCAAAATGAAGCGCCGTGGTATCGCTGTCAACAATCCCGCAAATAATCCGGAAGATCAATAATCGCCACATTTATCCGATCAATTTACTCGGACAAATTATAGCAAATATTGGTAATTTCCAAAAACCCGCATAAACACAAGGGCTTTTTTGAGCACATTTTCCGTTGCGTCTTGTTTATTTCCGAGTTAATTTGTCAACAATTGAATCAAATCAAAATTTGTTTGAACAGGTAAATTGTATGAGCATCGCAATCGACGACATGCCCGACACTGACATTAATGCTGGCGCACCGGTCGTAAACCGGGCTCGCGAAGTTGACGCCCATGTCGGTGGACGTATCCGTGAACGACGCACAATGCTTGGCCTTACCCAGCAACAAATGGCTGATTTGATTGGCGTGACCTATCAACAGGCCCATAAATACGAGCGCGGCATCAACCGCGTCTCCGCCGGTCGCCTGTATGATATTTCGCAGGCCCTCGGCGTTGAGGTGAGTTATTTTTACCAGGGCCTCGAAAATGGTGCATCGGTAGAAGTCGCGCCGCGTCAGCGCATGTGTCTCGAACTGGCGCGAAACTTTACCCAGATCTCCAACGAACGCCACCAGCAGGCACTGAGCTCGCTGGCCCGCGCGCTTGTCGAGGACTGACACCAGGTCAGATACCGAAGATCAAATCCCCGAGGTGGTAGAGACCGGTCTCCGGTCATGCTACCCCTCCCCGCAGCGGCCCGGCACCCACCGGGCCGCTGTATTTTTTAAAATCATGTACAACATGAGTGGCCCGGCACCCACCGGGCCGCTGTATTTTTCAAAATCATGCAAAACATGAGCAATTCGATTGATAATCGCCAGAATTCGGCTTATTCGGCAGCTTTTTGTTGACCCGACGGCCTATTCGTCGCATTGAACTCCTGTTCAATTTGCAAGCTATTTATTTCCCTCGTGATGCTTGCGTCGCCCCCCTCCAATCCGCATAATTTTCCAATGGCTCTCTCACGTTTCCAGCGTGCCGCCGAAGAAGCGGCTGAACGTCCCTGCGATCATACCGGTTGCGAGGCAGGCGGTGCCTATCGTGCGCCGAAATCTCCCTCGGCCCTGAACGATCATTACTGGTTCTGCCTCGATCACGTGCGGGAATACAACAAGTCATGGAACTATTTCAGCAACATGTCGCCCGACGAGATCGAGAAATATCAGCGCGATGACGTCACCGGCCACCGGCCAACATGGCGCATCGGCGTCAACGGGGCGGCCAACAGTGACGACAATATCCGCGATGATCTCGGTGTGTTTGAGGCCGGTGGCCTGAATTTTGGTAGCCAGGCCGATCAGCGTGACTACCTGAAACCCTTGCCGGCACCACAACGTGACGCGCTGGCCGAAATGAACCTTGACCCGAGCGCCGGCCTTGAGGAAATCAAGGCGCGTTACAAGGAACTGGCGAAAAAGTTTCATCCGGATCTGAACGCAGGCGATACACAGGCTGAAGAACAATTCAAAACCGTCAATCAGGCTTATACCTATCTCCTCAGTTGCGGGTACAGTTGAGCCCTTTTTTGCCGGTTGCGCGTGACGTTTGCGCCAATCCAGGCTAAAAACCTGTCAATCAATCACCCATGCACTACACCCCGCGCCCTCCGCGGGGCACACAAGTTAGGACCGCTAGAACAATGACCGAGCAGACGACCCCCGCCGACGGGACTGATCACCCGACCGGCACGCCCGATATCACGGTTTCCGTGCGCCAGGTTTTTGGCATCGATACCGATTTTGAAGTCCCGGCATTTTCGACGACGTCCGGCCACGTGCCTGACGTCGACGAGACCTATCGTTTTGACCGCGACACCACGCTCGCCATTCTGGCCGGTTTTGCCTACAACCGCCGGGTCATGATCCAGGGTTATCACGGCACAGGTAAATCGACCCATATCGAACAGGTCGCCGCCCGCCTCAACTGGCCCTGCGTGCGCGTCAATCTGGACAGTCACATCAGCCGTATCGATTTGATCGGCAAGGATGCCATCGTGCTGCGCGAAGGCAAACAGGTCACCGAATTTCGCGAAGGCATTCTGCCCTGGGCCCTGCAGTCACCGACTGCCCTGGTTTTTGATGAATACGATGCCGGCCGGGCCGACGTCATGTTTGTCATCCAGCGCGTGCTCGAAGCCGAAGGCCGCCTGACCCTGCTTGATCAGAACAAGGTCATCCGTCCGCACTCCGCCTTCCGGCTGTTCTCAACGACAAATACCGTGGGCCTTGGTGATACCACGGGGCTCTATCATGGCACACAGCAGATCAACCAGGGCCAGATGGATCGCTGGTCGATTGTCTCGACCCTCAACTACCTGACCAACGAGGCCGAGGGTGAAATCGTGTTGGCCAAGGCGCCGAGCTACGACAATGCCGATGGTCAAAAAACCATTGCCGCCATGGTCAATGTCGCCGAACTGACACGACAGGGCTTTGTCAACGGTGATATCTCGACCGTGATGTCACCGAGGACCGTGATCACGTGGGCCGAGAACGCCGATATTTTCAACGACATTCCCTTCGCCTTCCGCCTGACATTCCTCAACAAGTGTGACGAGATGGAACGCTCGACGGTGGCTGAATATTATCAGCGGGCCTTCGGCGAGGAACTGCCGGAGACATCTGCCAAAGCGATGATCTCCTAGGTTGGTGAACGGAACTCGACGTGTCGGATAAGGAAAACCCCAGCGAGCCGTTCAAGCGTGCCGTCGCCGCGACCTTGCGCGCGGTCTCCGGCAAGCCCGAGGTTGAAGTCAGTTACTCGACCGATCCGGCTGGCGTGGCCGGCGATGTCGCGCGGTTGCCGATGCCGTCGCGCGATCTGCAGGCCGTTGAGGTTTCGCGCATTCGCGGCACCGCAGACAGCCTGGCGCTGAAGCTGAAATATCACAACACCTCGACCCACAACAAGGCGATGCCGCAGGGTTCTGACGCCCGTGCCGTCTTCGAAGCGGTTGAGCTTGCCCGCGTTGAAGCCATCGGCGCCCAGCGCATGAAGGGCATTGCCCAGAACCTCGACGCCAGTCTGGAAGAACATTGCAAGCGCCACGCCTATGACGCCGTGCGCGAACAAAGCGACGCGCCGCTGGCCGAAGCCCTGCGCCTGATGGTGCGCGAGCGACTGACCGGTGCCAAGCCGCCGGCCTCGGCCCAGACAGTCGTCGATTTATGGAAGCCGATGATCCTCGACAAGGCCGCCGGTGATCTCGCCGACCTCGCCGACAACATCCATGATCAGGCGGCCTTCGCCCGCACGGCACGCCAGCTCATCGCCGATCTTGACCTCGCCGAGGAATGGGATGGCGAGGAAACCGAGGACGACGCCGAGGGCGACGATGACGGCACCGCCGAGCAGGACAGCCAGGCCGAAGGTGAAGCCGCCGAGGGACCCGAAGATTCGATGGCCGACAGCCAGGAAACGGCAGACGGTGAAGCCGACGCCGGGATGGAGGCGGATGGTGATATCGGCCAGGACCAGTCCGACGCCGCCGGTGACGACGAACCCGGGCGCAGCGAACAGCCGTGGTGGCCGGACGATCTGCCGGGCGATGGCTCGAACGAGCGTCCCTACCGGCCCTACACGGTGGAGAGCGATGAAATCGTCTACGCCACCGAGCTTTGTGATGATGAAGAACTGACGCGGCTACGCGCCCACCTTGATCAACAGCTCAATCATTTACAGGGCATGATCGGCAAGCTGGCCAATCGCCTGCAGCGCCGCCTTCTGGCCAAGCAGACGAGGTCGTGGGAATTTGATCTCGACGAAGGCATTCTCGATGCGGGCCGGTTGTCGCGCGTGGTGACAAATCCCGAAAGCCCCCTGACCTTCAAGCGCGAAAAAGAAACCGATTTCCGCGATACCATCGTCACGCTGTTGCTCGATAATTCAGGTTCGATGCGCGGCCGGCCAATCAGTGTGGCGGCGATGAGCGCCGATATTCTCGCCCGCACACTGGAGCGCTGTTCGGTCAGTGTCGAAATTCTCGGCTTTACGACGCGGGCATGGAAGGGCGGGCAAGCCCGCGAAAAATGGCTGGCGGACGGCAAGACACCGAATCCCGGAAGGCTCAACGATTTGCGCCATATCATTTACAAATCCGCCGACGAGCCCCTGCGCCGGGCGCGCAAGAATCTCGGCCTGATGTTGCGGGAAGGTTTGCTCAAGGAAAACATCGATGGCGAGGCGCTGCTGTGGGCGCATTCCCGTCTGCTGGCCCGGCCCGAAGAACGCCGCATCATGATGGTGATCTCGGACGGCGCGCCGGTTGACGATTCGACCCTGTCGGTTAATCCCGGCAACTATCTCGACCGTCATTTGCGCCAGGTCATCCAGTGGATCGAAACCCGCTCACCTGTTGATCTGGTCGCTATCGGCATTGGTCATGATGTGACGCGCTATTACCGCCGCGCCGTGACGATTGTTGACGCCGAACAGCTCGGCGGCGTGATGATGGAAAAACTGACGGAATTATTCGACGACGATCCGCTGGCAAGGATGCCGACCGGTCGTCGCAAAATGCATTAGATCAAGTCGACTTCAAGGGGGAAGCGCTCGATGACACTTCACACCGGTGCGAAATGGGTATTGGACGCGATTGCGGCGGCGGAGGCTGAGGGTCGTCCGCCGATGGAACAAACAACGCCCGAGCAATCGCGCACGCTTTATCGTGATTCCCGGGCCGCGCTGACACCGGATGTACCCGATGTCGCGTTTGTTGAAGACGGAAGCTTTCCGGGTGGCGGCGGCGACGTGGCGATCCGCTATTACCGCCCGAAAAAATCCCGCGCCCGCGACGCCTTGCCGGTGATGGTTTTCTATCATGGCGGCGGCTGGGTCATCGGTGATCTCGATACCCACGACGTGATTTGCCGCACCATGGCCAACGCCGGCGGCTTTGCCATTATCTCGGTCGATTACCGCATGGGTCCGGAAGACAAATTCCCGGCGGCTGTTGACGACGCCTATGACGCCCTGTGCTGGGTCGCCGAAGGTGCCGGGGGCCGCGCTATCGATCCGATGCGTATCGCCGTTTGCGGTGATTCTGCCGGCGGCAATCTCGCCGCTGTCATGGCCTTGATGGCACGCGACAAACAGGGCCCGGCACTGGCTTTTCAGGGCCTGATCTATCCGGCGACCAACATGCACCGTGACACGCAATCGCACATCGATTTCGCTGAGGGCCATTTGTTGACGGCCAGGGCACAGGTCTGGTTCCAGGACCATTACCTGCGCGGCCCGGAAGACCGGGACGACTGGCGCGCCTCACCGAGCAAACACCCGGATCTGTCAAACCTGCCGCCGGCCCTTGTGGTGACGGCAGGATATGACCCGCTGCGTGACGAGGGTGAAGCCTACGCCGATGCCCTCGAGGACGCTGGCGTCGGTGCCGAATATTCCTGTTATGAAGGTCAAATCCACGGCTTCGTGACCATGGGTCGGGTGATCGACGAAGCTGCCAGCGCCCTTGGTGAAATCGCCTGGGCCGCCCAGGCCGCCTTCGAGCCGCGCGACGAATAGCGCCTCGTATAGCGCATTTGGAGAAGCCCTTCAGCGATCCTCGCTGGGCAGGATCACGCTCACAGTTGTACCGCTGCCGACTTCACTGCGAATGCCCAGCGCCCCTTTGTGCAGATCGACCAGCGCGCCGACGATGGCCAGCCCGAGGCCGGCACCTTCCTGGGCAAGGTGGGGATTGGATTCTGTTCTGACGAAGGGATCCGTGATCGTCGACAGTTTATCTGCCGGGATACCGCAACCCGTATCCTCGATCTCGAAAGTATGAAATCCATTCGACGCCGTCACCCCGAGCCTGATCTTGCCGTCCTCACCGGTGAACTTGGCTGCGTTGGCCAGCAGGTTATAAAGGATTTGTTTGAGCGCCCGTTCGTCAGCGAACAACGGCATAATGTCGTTCGCCAGTTCCAGCGACCAGGTGATGTTCTTGTCGTGCAGTTCCCGGGAAATGATTGAGCGACAATCGGCAACAACTTTCTCAACTACCAGGGATTCTTTCGCCAGAACGTGCTTGCCGGCCTCGATGGCCGAGAGATCGAGGATGTCGTTGACGAGGGCAAGCAGATGCCGGCTGCTGTCCTGAATGTCGTGAGCGTATTCGCCATATTTCGCCGACCCCAGGGGGCCGAAGTACTGGTTTTCGATCATGTCGGCAAAACCGATGATGGCGTTGAGGGGCGTGCGCAGCTCGTGGCTCATGGAGGCGAGAAAATTCGACTTGGCGCGGCTGGCGTGCTCGGAATCAATCAGGGCCATGCGTAATTTTTCTTCGGCGCGTTTGCGTTCTGTAATGTCGATCAGGGTTAAATGCGAGGCTTTTTGACCGCGCCAGTCGACCGCCCGGCCGCGCAGATCGAGCCAGATGCGACCTCCGTCCTTGCGCACACCTTCAAATTCGTAGGCGACGGTTTCGTCGGGATCGCCGATTTCGTAAGGCGCCCTGAACTGGTTGAGACGCTTGACCTCGCCCGGCGCAATCAGCGGCAGCGTGCTTTCAAGATTCAGGAGTTCTTCCGGCGAGAGGTAGCCAAAAATCGCCGCACATTCAGCATTGGCAAACAGCGGTTTTCGCTCGATCGAGGCGATCAGCACGCCCTGGATCGATCCATTGAGCAGGTTTTGATAGTCCGACTGGCTTTCACGCAAGGCCCGCTCGGCCCTTTTTCGGCCAACAACAATGATATTCAGGATCACTGCCGTCAGGGCAATGGTCGTCAGGCCGACCTTCATCAGATTGACCTGGGCAAAATCCGACAAACCATGAAAATCAAAAAGTCCGTAGCCGAAATACGTCAATGAAATGATCAACATGCCGACGGCCAGAATGGCCAGCGCCGTGCCGCGGGGACCGCTGCGCAGAGCCGTCCAGATCAACACCGGAAACGCCAGATAGGGGAAAAGGAGCATGATATGGCGAACGTCTGACAGGTAGATCACAACAAGGCTGCAAAGCGCGGCGAGTGCAATCACAATGCCGGCGCTTTCCATCAATTCGACAGATTTCAGGGACTTCGGCGGGCCCAAAGTCAGCCAGGTCAGCAAGACCGGCAACACCAGAGCCAGTCCCGAAAGGTCGCTCGTGAACCAGCCCACCGCTGTTTTGAAATACATCGCTTCGGGGATTGCTGAAACGACAAACGCACTGCCGATCAAGGCGCTGGCCACGGCTGCCGCAATGGACGCCCACAAGGCCGTCGAAAGTGTCAAGGCCAGGTTGTCCCGCCTGACCCCGATGCCGACCACACGTCTGGTGAGTTCGGCGACAACCAGAACTTCAATGACATTGGCCAGGCACAGACCGGCATAGACGTAGAACGGGAAATGGCCCGACGGTACCCGACCGACAAAAAAGGCGAGTACCATGGCACCCAGAAACAACGGCCAGTGTCTTTTGGCGACAAGGATCAGGGCGACGGCGGCCATGGCGTTGGCCGGCCAGAAAAGCGCAATATTGTCGACCGGCGACACAAGTTCAACTGCCAGCACAACGGCAAGCCAGTAAGCCAGTCCGAGGCCCGCCAGTTGAACGGGCAAATTTCTCAAATGGACCAATCTTGACGAAATCAGAAAACCATCCCCCAAAATGGATCAGCCGTAAATACGAACCTGCATATAAATCTGCACCAAACCTACAGAGTACACGCTTGAATTGGGAGAGATTTCGACGATACCGAAGTATCGACAGCGATCTGTGGCGATCAGCTGCGGGCGGGTTGGGCCGAGATCATGCGCATCAACGCGAGGAACGGGATCAGCATGGTCGCCGCCATAACCATCTTGACCGCCAGGTCACCCAGTGCCCAGGTCATCCAGGGCAGGCCGGTGAAGGCGAAGGCGAGGCTGAAGAACAGTGCCGTGTCCAGCGTCGAGGCCAGCGAGGATGAAATCAGCGGTGCGCGCCACCAACTGGTGTTGCGCAGGCGGTCAAACACGGTGATGTCGAGAAGTTGCGCCAGTAAGAAGGCGCTGCCTGAGGCTACGGCAATACGCGGGCCGGCAAAGTAGATCGACAGAATAACGGCGATGGCAAAGCCGACATAAACCACGCGGCGAGCCCGCAGGGGGCCGAAGCGGCGGTTGGTTAAATCCGTGACGAGAAACGAAACCGGGTAGGTCAGCGCACCCCAGGTTAACCAGTCATTGATCGGAATTTGAACGGCAATGTTAGAGACCACGATGATGACAATCATCGCAACCGTCGGCAACCAGAGTTCTCGAAGGCTTGCGCCGAAACCGTTCATCGATCGAGAGGTGTCAGGTGGTTGCTTCGTCCGCCGCCTGTGCTTTGGCAAGCTGGCGTTTGATGCGGCGGGCATTGTCGGAAAGCTGGCTGTCCTTGGCTTTCAACAGGAAAGCATCAAGACCACCAACGTGTTCGACCGAGCGCAGGCCGGAAGCCGACACCTTGAAACGCAGGCTGCGTCCCAGGGATTCACTGAAAATCGACGTTTCCTGCACGTTAGGCAGAAAGCGACGGCGGGTTTTGTTGTGAGCGTGGCTCACATTGTTACCGGTCATTACGCCTTTACCGGTCAATTCGCAGCGACGTGCCATTGTTCGAACACCTGGATACGCAGTTATTGAGAAACTGCAAATTCTTGAAAAACTTCGCGGAAACCGTCGGGATTTACTGCCGACGACGGCGCTTTTTAAGCCAGAGGCGGTGTTCCGTCAAGCCTTATCACGCTTAATCAGCCCCGCTAAACGTCGCCGCGAAATGCCTTCAGGAGCCGGGCTGCCGCCTGGCTCGGGGTCAACTGACCCGATGTGACCTGATTTTCGACATCCTCAAGCAGCGAAACCACGACGGGATCGGCGCGAAATGCCGTGCCGAGACTGTCGTCGATCTCACCCCACAGCCAGTTTCTCGATTGCCAGGCACGATAGTTTTCAAGCTCACCCGCGTCTTCAAAAGCCTGGCGATGGGCTGAAATCTGCGCCCGGACGTCAGCCATGCCGGTTTTTTCCAGCGCCGAGCAGGTCACGACCTTTGCCGTCCAGTACGGCGTGATCGGGCGCAAAAGCCCGAGCGCCCCGGAATATTCCGCCGCGACCTGACCAGCGATCGGCTTCAGGGCACCGTCTGCCTTGTTGACGATCAACAAATCGGCCAGTTCCATAATGCCGCGCTTGATGCCCTGCAGCTCATCACCGCCGCCCGGCGCCAGCAAGAGCAGGAACATGTCGACCATGGCCGCAACTTTGGTTTCGGATTGACCGACGCCGACGGTCTCGATAATGACGACGTCAAAACCTGCGGCCTCGCAGATCAGCATGGCTTCGCGGGTGCGCCGGGCCACACCGCCCAGCGTACCACCCGAAGGCGAAGGCCGGATGAAGGCACCGGGATGGCGCGAGAGTTCTTCCATGCGGGTTTTGTCGCCGAGGATCGAGCCGCCGGAACGCACAGAGGATGGATCGACTGCCAGGACCGCCACCCTCAGGCCCTGTTCGACCAGATGCAGGCCAAAGGCCTCGATAAAGGTTGATTTGCCGACGCCGGGGGCACCGGTAATGCCGAGACGGATGGCCCCGCCTGATTTTGGTAAAACTCTCGCCAGCAGTTCTTCGGCCTGGGCCTGATGATCGGCGCGCTGCGATTCGACCAGGGTAATTGCCTGGGCCAATGCCCGTCGTTCGCCCGCGATCAGAGCGTCCGCCATAGCAATGCTTGCAGTCTGGTCCTGGTCCATAATTTTCAGATTGTCGTCGCTTGGTCTGCCGCCGTCAAATCATGTCGGCAGGTGTCGGCCGGGCCCGTCCTAGTCCGCAACTTTTCTTTCTTGCGCGACGACCTGATTTTCGTGGCCGTTATCGACGCCAGCCGGCGCGGGATTGTTCGCTTCCTGATCATTCAGGGCCCGTTCAATCATCAGGCGGCGGGTTTCGGGATCAAGTTCTTCAAGCGCTTCCTGCGCTTTCATCTGGGAGGCAAGAGCCGTATCGATCTCGGCCCGGCGGGCGTCGGAGATACCAAGCTGCTGTTTGCCCTGATTGTTCAGCGCCGAAATCAAGGCGTTGGTCTTGGCCATTTCGACTTTCAGTTCATCTTCCAGACCCTGCAAATGGGCGCGCCGCGCCAATGCCTGACGGCCGTCCTTGTCAAGGAACATTGAAATGACCATACGCGCCAGAAAGCTAAACAAAAACAGTTCCCCGAAAAAATGGACCCCGTTGGCCACCAGGCAAACGGCAAGACAGGATATTTGCGCTACATTGGCTGTATTGTAAAGCGATGGATTGTTGAGAGAACAAAGAAATTCTATGCCTGATCCGGTAAAAGACCTGCTGAAACGCATGAAAAACATGGCCGATCCCGGGCGATTGGCGGGCAGCGCGCATTTCGGCATCAACACCGGCAATCGATTTGGCCTGAAAATGCCTGAAATCCGCCGCCTCGCCAAAGAAATCGGGCGTGATCATGATCTGGCACTCGGCCTGTGGCAAAGCGGCAACGGAGAAGCCCGTATCCTCGCCACGCTGATTGCCGATGTTGGCCGCCTTGACGATACCTTGATGGATGCCTGGGTCGAGGACTTTGATTCGTGGGACGTCTGTGATCAATGCTGCATTAATCTGTTTCGCCGACACCCCGGTGCGTGGTCGCGGATCGACGCCTGGGCAGCGCGCGAGGAGGAATTTGTCCGCCGCGCCGCCTTCGCCCTGATCGCAACCCTGGCCGTGCACGCCAAAAAGGATCCGGACAGCCGGTTCATCGAGTTGCTGCCGTTGATCGAGGCCCACAGCGATGATGATCGCAATTTTGTCAAAAAGGCCGTCAACTGGGCCCTGCGCCAGATCGGCAAGCGCAACAGGTCGCTGAATGCTGAAGCCGTGGCTTGCGCAAAACGCCTTCAGGTGCTGGATACCCGGGCGGCAAACTGGATCGCCGCCGATGCACTCAGGGAATTGCAAAGTGACAAGGTGTGGGCCCGCCTCAAGCCTTGAGAGAAATCACACCTTGTAACAGTTGAATTCATCGCCATTTCCAAAGGAACCCCGAACTAAAGTGAGGTTCCGACATGGATCAACAGGAAAAGAAACCTTTTACCGAACAATCGACGTGGCGGCGCATCGCCTACATGGTTTTGTTCGTGATTACCTTCAATGTGGCCGAGATTGTACTGGCCTTCGTTGTCGGTTTGCAGATCCTGTTCAAACTGGCGACCGGCAAACCGCTCGACACCATGGTCGAACTGGGCCGTGAAATCGGTGAATACTTGCGCCAGGTCGTCAATTTCCTGACCTTCGCCAGCGACGACATGCCCTATCCGATTTCACCGTGGCCATCGTCATCAGGCAAGAACCACGGATCGAACGACGAGCCGCAAACCATTAATCTTTAAGCTCGGCCCGACCGCCGTCGCCGAATAGCCGCACGGCATTTCGATAAGCGATGGCGCGGGCGAGGTCTTCTGGCAGCAGGGCAAGCCAGCGCCGGTGCTCGCCGATAATGTCGGCATATTCATCCCAGCGCGCGGTGACAAAAGTATCGCTGCCAATCATGAAACGATCACTGTGGCGGCGAAACACCTCGCGCCATGCCGGGCTCAGCTTGTCGCGCACCAGCACATCCCAGGCGCGGAACGACAGATCAGCCCAGAGATTTTGGTGCTGGTCCATCAGTTGGCCGACGGTCACCGCGTCCTCGTTCATGCCGGCGTGGGCCCAGAGGATCCTGAGCCGGGGCTCGGCTGCGAACAGGGCCGCAACCTCGGGCGCGCCGGAATGGACGTGCAGGACGATCTTGTGTTCGAGGGCCAGCTTGATCGCGGCCTTGATGCCCGGCGTATCGACCTGACGCGGCACCTGCATGTGAAACTCACCAATGCCATGATATTTCCGCACGCTCAGGCGTTCTGCGAGATATTCGGGCACCGCCTGGTTTGTCGTCCAGTTGCCTGAATTGACGTCGGCATGATAGGGCCTGAGTTCCGGCGCGAACCGGTCGGGGGCAAAATTCGCCAGCCGCAGCGTGCCGTCATCCGGCGTCGAGGAGACCAGGGCCCGGATGACGCCCAGTTCATCAAACTTTCGCACGATATCTGCCGGCGGGTTCTGCGCCCAGGCCGGCTCGCTGTAATGCACATGCGCATCAAAGATCGGATAGCGGATTTCAGCGGCAAAGGCCGGTGACGTGACGAGCAGCGCGGCCAGGAATATTGTCAGTCTTCGCATCATCGAGCACCCCCTTCAATTAAATGGTTCAAGCCGCCTTGCGGACGGCGCTGACGAGGTCGATGACTTCGGCGGCGGCGGTGGCGATGTTGGTGCCGGGGCCGAAAATGGCGGCGACACCGAAGCCGCGCAGTTCCTCGTAGTCCTTCGGCGGCACCACACCACCGACGACGACGAGGATATCATCGGCACCTTCGGCCTTGAGCGCGTCGATCAATTGCGGCACCAGGGTTTTGTGGCCTGCCGCCTGGGATGACACGCCGACGACATGGACATCGTTTTCGATGGCCTCGCGGGCGGCTTCTTCCGGGGTCTGAAAAAGCGGCCCGATATCAACATCAAAGCCAATGTCGGCAAAGGCCGAGGCGATGACCTTGGCACCGCGGTCATGGCCGTCCTGGCCCAGCTTGACGACCAGCAGGCGCGGGCGGCGGCCTTGTTCGTGGGCGAAACTTTCGACGCTCTTCTGGATTTGGGCGAAGTCTTCATCGTCGCCGTAGGCACCGCCATAGACTCCGGTGACCGACTGCGTCGTCGCCCGGTGGCGGGTGAAGACGCGCTCCAGCGCGTCGGATACTTCGCCGACAGTTGCCCGGGCCCGGACGGCTTCAATCGACAGCGCCAGTAAATTGCCGTCACCCCGGGCGCCTTCCTCGAGATTGGCAAGCGCGACCTTGACGGCTGCGTCATCGCGGTCGGCCCGCAGGCTTTCGAGCCGGGCAAGCTGGCTTTCGCGCACGGTGTCGTTATCGACTTCCAAAAGATCGATTTCGGTTTCTTCCGCAGGCCGGAATTTGTTGACGCCGACGATGACGTCCTCCCCCCGATCAATGCGGGCCTGACGACGGGCAGCACTTTCCTCGATGCGCAGTTTCGGCATGCCTTCGGTGACGGCTTTTGTCATACCGCCCAGTGCTTCGACTTCGTCGATCAGTTTCATCGCTTCGGTCACAAGTTCATGCGTCAGGCTTTCGACGTAATAACTGCCGGCCAGCGGATCAACGACATTGGTCACGCCGGTTTCGTTCTGCAAAATCAGCTGCGTGTTGCGGGCGATACGGGCCGACATATCCGTTGGCAGGGCCATGGCCTCATCAAAGGCGTTGGTGTGCAGGCTTTGCGTACCACCGAGCGCTGCGGCCATGGCTTCATAGGCCGTGCGGATGACGTTGTTGTAGGGGTCCTGTTCAGTCAGCGACACACCACTGGTCTGGCAATGCGTGCGCAAGCTGAGCGAGCGTTCGTCTTTGGGATCGAACTGTTTCATCAGCGTGGCCCAGAGCAGGCGCGCCGCGCGCAGTTTGGCGGCCTCCATAAAAAAGTTCATGCCGATGTTGAAGAAAAACGACAGCCGTGGGGCAAACTTGTCAACGTCGAGCCCGGCGTTAACCGCTGTGCGGACGTATTCAATGCCATCGGCGATGGTGAAAGCGAGCTCCTGAACGAGTGTCGCCCCGGCTTCCTGCATGTGATAGCCCGAGATTGAGATCGAATTGAAGCGCGGCATGTGTTCGGCTGTGTGGGCAATGATATCCGAGACAATGCGCATGCTGGGCTCAGGCGGATAGATGTAGGTGTTGCGCACCATAAATTCTTTCAGAATGTCGTTCTGTATGGTACCGGCCAAAGCGCTCTGGTCGACACCCTGTTCCTCGGCCGCAACGACGTAGCCCGCCAGCACCGGCAGTACCGCGCCGTTCATGGTCATCGAGACGCTGACCTTGTCGAGCGGGATGCCATCGAACATGGTCTTCATGTCTTCGACACTGTCGATGGCGACGCCGGCTTTTCCAACATCACCGACCACACGCGGATGATCGGAATCATAACCGCGATGTGTGGCGAGATCGAAGGCCACGGAAAGTCCGGTCTGGCCGCCCTTGAGATTGCGATGGAAAAAAGCGTTGGTTTCCTCTGCCGTCGAGAAGCCGCCGTACTGGCGCACTGTCCACGGCCTGCCTGCATACATCGTGGCGCGCGGACCGCGCATATACGGCGCAAAACCCGGCAGTGTTTCCGTGTCATACCCGGCAGCCTGAATACCCTCGACGTCGGCGGCGGTGTAGAGCGGCTTGATGGCGATACCCTCGGGCGTCTGCCAGACCAGGTCATCCGCGTCACGATCCTTCAGCTCCCGGCCCGCCAGGTCGCGCCAGTCGTCGATATTCTTTTTGTCAAAATCACTCATCAGGGATCTCTTGGACTCTTTTATTGCTGCAGTGCAGCAATAAAAATGCGCCAAAGCGCCGTGGCTGTCAAATGATTGGGCCGCCTTCGCCGTGGGTGAGCTGGAAGAGGTCGAACTGGCCGACTGGATCGCGGGGAATATCGAGGAGATTTAGCTCCTCACTCGATTTCAAATATCGTGTAGCCCAGCGTATGGTTTTGCTGGCCGTTCATTTCGAACGGGACTTTTACCTGGTGCCAGAATTTGTAGTCGTTGTCGGGGGTATCGATCGCGCCGCTGCAGTAGATGGTTCGTTTTTCGTGGATGACATCGGCATTGTATTTTCTCAGATCATTTTCTGTGATGAGGTAAAATCCGTCACCGAGATATTTGCCGGTCATGTCGCGTCCGCTGACCAGCACGAGTTCGCCGCCGACCAGGACAAACAAATAATCGTCGCGCGCCGCGTCGTATCGCGTAATGACGCTGTGGGCCCAGAACTTGATGAAGTCCCTGTGCTGGAACTGGGTTTGCGTAAATATGCCGTCACCGGCGACGGCCTCTACGGCGTCAACAAAAGCCCGGATGCGGGGGTGTGCCTCGGCCGCCAGACTGTTGTGTTCGAAAGACAACGACTTACCGCTCGGACGCGCGCTGCTTGACGGTGGCCGATTTGAGCTGGCCACAGGCCGCCATGATATCGCGACCGCGCGGCATGCGGATCGGCGAGGAATAGCCGGCCTTGAAAACAATGTCGGAGAATTTTTGAATGGTCTCCCAATCCGAACATTCATACGCCACGCCGGGCCAGGGGTTGAACGGGATCAGGTTGATCTTGGCCGGGATACCTTTCAGCAGACGCACCAGTTCGCGGGCATCAGCCGGGCTGTCATTGATGCCTTTCAGCATGACGTATTCAAAGGTGATGCGACGGGCATTGGACGATCCGGGGTAGCGCTTGCAGGCGGCCAGTAATTCGGCAAGGGGATATTTGCGATTGAGCGGTACAAGCTCGTCGCGCACATCGTTGCTCACGGCGTGCAGGGAGACCGCCAGATTGACATCCAGCTCCTCGCCGCAACGATCCATCATCGGCACGACGCCGGCGGTAGAGAGCGTGATGCGACGTTTTGATATCGACAGTCCCTCGCCGTCCATCACCACACGCAAGGCCCTGGTCACGTGGTCGAGGTTATAGAGTGGCTCACCCATGCCCATCATGACGATGTTGGAAATCTTGCGCCCCTCGGTCGGTGTCGGCCATTCGCCGAGGCCGTCGCGGGCGATCATGATTTGCGAGACGATTTCACGCGGTCCGAGATTGCGCACCCAGGCCTGGGTGCCGGTGTGGCAGAAACTGCAATTCAGGGTGCAGCCGACCTGGCTGGAGACGCAGAGCGTGCCGCGATCTTCTTCGGGAATAAATACGCTTTCGATCAGCGCGCCATCGGTTTTGCGCACCAGCCACTTGGCCGTACCGTCGCTCGATTGCTGATGGTTCTCGACAAGACCACGATCGAGCGTACAGGCCTCGGCAAGTTTTTCCTGAAGTCCCCGGGCAATCGTCGTCATGACGCTGAAGTCGGTGGCACCGCGATGATAGATCCAGTGCCACAACTGGTTGGCCCGCATACGCAAGGATTTTTCCGGCTCGCCAAGCTCGCGAAAGACCTCCGCCAGTTCTTCCCGATCAAGGCCTATTACATAGCGCAGCCCGTTGGCGTCAAAGGGCGACGGCCCTTTATTGTCAACCGGGATCGGTTTTTCGATAACGACGCCAGTATCCTGCACTGACGACACAATGGTAGCGGTCATGTCTTTGGTCCAAAAAACTACTTTTTACAGGCTTTGCTGATCGCCTTGTAGGCAGCGGTAAAGCCTGAAAGTGAAAATCTGTAATTTACCCGGGTGCCGCGTTTCGAGACGCCCTGCACCTTCATTTCATCGCCGGCCTTCATCATTTTGACCAGCAATCGATCGTCTTTGGCATCGTAGCCCCAGGCCGAATCGACGCTGGTATACATCTTGTAGCGCTTTTTGCCTATGGCAATTCCAACTTCACTGGCCGCCTTGAAGGCAAAACCTACATTAATACTCACCTCGTCGCGCACTTTGGCCTTGGGCCGATGGGTGACGACGGCATAGACATCACCGTGTTTGACCTTCTTCGGTTGTTTGAGGACAGGCGTTGATGTCATGAAGCAGGTGATGCCCGATTTTTTGTCGGCGAAGGAATAAGCGTCCCAGTCACGGTGCTCGCCGAGCAATTTGGGCCCGGCGGCCAGCGTGATGGTCGAGACGGTGGCGGTGATCATCAGTGAAATCAGGGTGGCAATAATTCGAGGCATCATATGTCCAGATCAAGAGGGTGTAGGGCTACGTCCATCAGGCTTCGTCAATATCAATGTCGTCCGTGTCGAGGTCGCCGGTACGTATGACGGTGGCGCCCTGAACATGGGCTGGCAGATCGACCGGCTTGCCCCGGCTTGAGACCGGGCGTTCGGCAAATCGCCCCAGGCTGATTGCCCGGTCATACATGACGATGGCCCCGGCAGTCGCGACATTAATGCAAAACTGTGTCGGAATTTTGATCACATGTTCGCACATGTCAACAAGGTCGGGTGAAAGTGAGCCTTTTTCCGGACCCAGCACGTAGGCCGCCTGCAGCGGGTGGCGAAAACTCGGCAAATCAACAGCGTCATCGAGCAATTCGACACCGACAAGCGCACAGTGCGCTGGCAACGCAAGCGTTTGAACCGAGTCAAAGCGATAATACGGCATCTGCTTCCACGAATCACTGGTATCCGAGCGCGCCGTGCGCAAGGGCAGGTCGGAATCAATGGTAAAGGCGAAGCTGGCGCCAAAGGCGTGCGCCGAGCGGAACAGATTTCCCGCGTTCATGGGTTTACTAAATCGCTGAACCCCGATACCAAAATAGCCACGCATTTCTGTTTCCGTCTCCGCCGGGTTTAGACGCCAGCGAAGAGATTAACCGCCCGAGGCCCCATGACCAACACGTATCCTGCAAATCCCGTCGCCGTCGAAGTCACCCGCGGCCCTGCCAACCAGGCGTCGTGGGTCGAAAGCCGCCACCGGGTGGCCTGCGCAGTGGTCGCCGCCAGTGGATCGATTGTGCATCAGTGGGGCGATGTTGAAGAAGCGATATTCCCGCGTTCGGCGATCAAACCGCTGCAGGTTCTGCCCTTGCTGGAAAGCGGCGCGGCAGATGCCTGGGGCCTGGGCGCGGCGGAAATCTCGCTGGCCTGTGCTTCACACAATTCGGAGCCCCGGCATCTGGAGGCCGTGCATGACGTGCTGGGCCGGGCCGGCCTGACCGAGGATGCCCTCGAATGCGGGCCGCAGATCTCGACCAATCTGCCAATACGTGAGGCACTGGTACGCGAAGGCGCGCAACCGAGCCGCATCCGCAACAATTGCTCTGGCAAGCACATGGGCTTCCTGGCAACGGCAGCACACGTCGGCGATGATCCGGCGGGCTATGTCGGGCGCGATCATCCGGTGCAGCAGCGGGTGCTGCAGGCGATCAGCGAGATGTGCGAAATCGATTTGAGCGACGCGCCGTGGGGCCTTGACGGCTGCTCGATCCCGGCCTTTGCCCTGCCGCTGCAAAATCTCGCCCACGGCATGGCCAGACTGGCCAAACCGGAGGGCCTTGGGCCGACGCGTGAAGCCGCCTGTGACCGCGTCGTCCAGTCGATCGCCGCCGAGCCGTTCATGATCGCCGGGACCGGGCGCTTTTGCACCGCGATCATTGAGGCGCTCAAGGGCAAAGCGGTTGTCAAGACGGGCGCAGAAGGTGTGATGATGGCGGCCCTGCCCGGCCGCGGTTTCGGCATTGCGCTTAAAGTCGATGACGGGGCTGACCGGGCCAATGGTGTCGCACTTGCGGCTGTGTTGAGATTTCTCGGCGTGCTCGATGATGCCACTGCCGAGACCATCCGCGATTATCTGGCGATCCCGATCACTGACCGCAACGGCAATCGCGTTGGTGAAGTCCGGCCCGCAGCCGACTGGCCTGCCTGAAAATATGGCGACCGCGCACATTCTGCCTGACCTGCTGGCACCGGGTTTAAGGCTGGTGTTTTGCGGTACCGGTGCCAGTGCGCGCTCGGCGCTGGAACGCGCCTATTATGCCCATCCCGGCAATCTCTTCTGGCCGACCCTGCACCGCGTCGGCCTGACCCCGGAGCAGTTTGCGCCGGTCGAATTTCGTCGGCTGCTCGATCTCGGGATCGGCCTGACGGATGTCGTCAAGACGGCCAGTGGTTCGGATGCCCAGCTGCCGAAAGAGGCATTTGATGGCGCAGCTGTACAAAAGAAGGTGCTGAAATATGCCCCGGCATTTGTCGGTTTCACCTCCAAGAAGGCGGCGTCGAGTTGCCTTGGTCTGAAAAAAGTTAACTACGGCCCGATGTCGGAAACACTTGGCGCAAGCCGCCTGTTTGTGCTTCCCTCGCCATCTGGTCTGGCGCGGGGGTTTTGGGACGAAGATCAGTGGCGTGAACTGGCCGATCTGGTATCGGCATAACCTGGACAGGAAAGACGAAATATGAAAGCGGTACTCTGCAAGGAATTTGGTGGCCCGGACAAACTGGTGGTCGAGGATATCGCCTCGCCGACACCGGGAGATGGTGAAGTCCTGCTGCGCGTACACGCTTGTGGCGTCAACTTCGGCGACACGCTGATTATTCAGGGCAGCTACCAGGTCAAGCCGGAACTGCCGTTCAGTCCGGGCATGGAATGTGCTGGCGAAATCGCATCGGTCGGTGCCGGCGTCGAAAATTACAAGGTCGGCGACCGGGTGCTGGCCATGACAGGTCACGGCGGTTTTGCCCAGGAAGTGCTGGTCAATGCCAAACTGTTGCTGCCCATGCCCGATGCCATGTCCTATGAGCACGCCGCCGCTTTCCCCGTTGCCTACGGCACCAGCCACGTCGGCCTCGACTACCGGGCCCAGCTGAAAGAAGGCGAAACCTTGCTGGTACTCGGGGCTGCCGGTGGTGTCGGCCTGACGGCAGTCGAGATTGGCAAGGCCATGGGCGCCACCGTCGTCGCTGCAGCCTCATCGGCCGAAAAACTTGCCGTCTGCAAACAATACGGCGCTGATCACCTGATCGATTATTCAACCGAGGACATCCGCGACCGCATGAAGGAAATCACCGGTGGCAAGGGAGCCGATGTGATTTACGATCCGGTCGGCGGTGATGCCTTCGATGCCGCCATGCGTTCCATCGCCTGGGAGGGTCGCCTCGTGGTTATCGGCTTTGCCTCAGGCCGGGTGCCCGAAGCCAAGGCCAATATCGTGCTGGTCAAAAACATCTCGGTCGTCGGCTTTTACTGGGGCTCGTACAACATGAAAAAGCCCGCCGTGGTCATGCAGTCGATGCAGACTTTGATGACTTGGTACAGCGAGGGCAAAATCAAGCCGCACGTCTCGCACACCCTGCCGATGGAACAGGCCGGTGACGCCCTGCAGATGATGATTGATCGTAAATCGACCGGCAAGGTCGTGCTGACGATGGACTAGATCGCGACCGGTACTGCCTCAGGCAATTTCGTTGTCGAGCATGGCACGGACCTTGTCGAGCAGTTCGGCCCGGCGGTAGGGCTTGTTGACCAGCGTCGCACCAGACTCCAGCTTGCCGCGATGGGCGACGGCGTTTTCGGCGTATCCGGTGGTGAACAGGACCTTGATACCGGGCTGGATCACGACAGCATGCTCGGCAATTTCCACGCCGTTCATGCCGCCCGGCAAGACGACATCGGTGAACAGCATATCAAACGTCGAATGGGTCTCCAGGCAGTTGATTGCCTGCGCGCCATCCTCAGCTTCAACCACGTCATAGCCATGGCCCTGCAGAATACCGACCGACACCTCGCGCACGCCCGGGTCATCCTCGACCACCAGAATGCGCTCGGAGCCACGCAGCGGATTGGGTTCTTCAATCTTGTCAGACTGGCTATCCGCTGACTCCATTGAACGCGGCAAATAGAGTTTGACCGTCGTGCCCTGCCCGATCTCACTGTAAACGGTCACGTGACCGCTGGACTGTTTGGCGTAACCATAAACCATGCTCAAACCGAGACCACTGCCCTTGCCGACATCCTTGGTCGTGAAAAATGGATCGAATACCTTCTCCAGAACTTCTGCCGTCATGCCGGTGCCGGTGTCGCTGACAGCTACTTCAATGTAATCCCCCGGCGTCACTTCTTCCTGCTGGGCGGCATATGTCGCGTCCAGCGTCACGTTGATGGCCTCGACTGTCAGCATACCGCCGCCCGGCATCGCATCCCGGGCATTGATCGCCAGATTCAGAAGTGCGTTTTCCAGTTGATGCGGATCGGTAGTCGCGAGCCAGAGATCATCGGCCTGGACAACGCGCAAGTCGATGATCTCGCCCAGCGTCCGCCGCAGCATATCCTCGAGGCCATCGACCAGTTTGCTGACATCGGCGGCGACCGGGTTCAACGACTGTTGACGTGAAAAAGCCAACAACCTGTTGGTCAGCGCCGAGCCCCGCATCACCGCAGAAATAATGCCGTCGATCAGGACTTCGGCATCTTCATTGCCTGATACTTCATGCTCGAGGACTTCGGCATTGCCAACCATGACGGCCAGCAAATTGTTGAAATCGTGCGCAATGCCGCCGGTTAAATGTCCAACCGCCTCCATCTTCTGGGCGTGGGCCAGACGACTTTGCAATTCCTTGCGGCTGCCGATTTCGCGGGCATATATCAAAACCGACGGAAGCCCCTCAAAAATCAGTTCACGCCCGGTAACCTCGACTTCAATCGAATTTCCAGCCTGTGTCACATGAACCATCTCGACCGCCGGCAGGAAACTGTTTCTGTTTACCATCTCTTCGCGCCGCGCTATGGCCTGTTCGCGGAAATCCGGGTGAACTAGATCGAAGCCTTTCTGCCCAACCAGTCCCCCGGGCAAGTTCGCTTCATAGAGCTCGTTCGCCCGATTATTGGCGTAGACGACGAAGCCGTCGCGATGAATAAAGATGGCGTCCGGCGACATTTCGATGAGATCGCGATAACGATCCGATGCTGATCTGAGTTCCGTGACATCCGTGTTCATGCCGCCAATGGCAACAATTTTGCCCGAGGCATCAAGCAGCGGAAATTTTTGCATATAGGTTGACAGCACCCTGCCATCCGGCAGCATCGTTTCTATTTCGCGTTCAACGGATTGTTTGCTGGCAATGACATCTTCGTCCTGTTTGCGGATATCCGCCGCGTGAGCATCAGGATAAAAATGCCACACGACCTCGCCGGTGATATCCCGATCATCCGGATTAAACCATTGATGCCACGTTTTGTTGGCAACCAGACAGCGGCCTTCCAGATCCTTGACCATGATCGCCGATGGCGAATGGTCGATGAAAGCGCGAAGTTGTCCTTCTATTTGCCGCACATTGTCCTCACGCCGGACGCGTTCCGTGATGTCGGCACCAACCCCCCGGTAGCCCTGGAATTCACCATCGTCACCGAAAACCGGCTCTCCACTGATGGTCAACCAGTTGGTAAGTCCTTCGACCTCACGCGGATGGATGAAGTCGCGAAAGGGCTCATGCCGGGCGAGCTGTCCCAGATGTTTTTCCCAGGTCTCAGGATCGACATTGGGGATGCCGGTTTCCTGACGGGTTCGACCGAGCATCAGATCCGGTGTCATGCCCGTCGATCTGGTGAAATCGCTCGAGAAATAGGAGAACCGCAAATCCTTGTCCATCTCCCAGTACCAGTCCGAGGCACTGTGGGTAAAGGTTCTGAACCTGGCCTCGGCCAGATGCGCGGCGGTGATCTGCTCTGTCAGCTGATCATTCAGGGTTTTCAGTTCCTGCGTGCGTTCGGCGACCTCGCGTTCGAGATCATCACGCGCCGAGCGCGAAGTCTGCAAGGCCAGGGACACCCGGTCAACGAGGGACTGGAACGCCCGGTACAGATCGCCGATTTCATCACGGCGGCCGGCATCAGTGCTGTTTGGATCGCCGGAGATTTCGTGCCCTTCCTGAACGGCGAAGTGGGCGATCAATCTCAACATCGGTCTCAGGACAATGGGCCAGAGCGCCATCATTGTGGCACCGGTCACGAAGACGGAAACGATCAGGGCCAACCCGAAAATTCTGAATACGTAGCTTTGAAGGTCCTGCCTGACATGCCGGGTATCAACCCGAATAAAGGCGGTTCTGTGGACATTGTCATGCGAGCGCAAATTCCATCCGAGATTGTAGGAATTGCCGTCCGCGGACATTTTTCTGAAGACTTTATCCCTGACCATACCCCCGGGTTCTGTTTCCGGCTCCACGCCAAGTCCGATGATTTTATTATCGCCCTCAAAAACGGCCACACCCACGGCATTGGCGAACGTCAGGATTTCCGCAGCATGTTCGGCCTTGTGGCCACCTTCCTGGGTATCGAGGTTGGTGAACGCGGTAACCACTGCCGTTCGACCAACGACCTCGAGCTGGCGCAGCAGTTCGCCCTCGCGACGGAGATATGACGGCACCAGGATGATAGCTTCAATCGCAATGATACTGAGCAATACCCAGAGCGCGACCTTGCGGCTGATGGGTGATCGCAACGTGGTCAGAATCGTAATGCGTTCGGACACAAATGTGCTTTCTTATGCGATGCGTTCAAGTTTGAATTCTACAGCAGAAAATATAGTGAATCGAATAGTTGATTTATTCGTCCAGCCCAAATGCAGGTGCGTAAAGCGGTTTACCAATGACGCCATCCAGTGCGCCTTGTTTGAGAGCAAGACCCATGAGCGACGGTCCCTTGAGTTTGGTTTCCAGCCCTGCAGCAAGTTTTGGCGAAAAGCCAAACCGTTCATAATATTCAGGCGCGCCCAGAACGATGACCGCTTCAACGCCAAGTTTTTTGACGTCCTTTATGGCCCGCATGATCAAACCGCCACCGACCCCCATGCCTTGCTGGTCCGGAATGACGGCAACTGGTGCCAGCGCGGCGGCACGGATCAGGCCGCTGGCGGTCTTTATCGGCAAGTCGCTGAGCAAGAGATGGCCAACGATTTCGCTGTCATAGTCATCGACTGCGACCAGCGAGAGCAAAGCGTCGCCATCACTGCAAAGCCGTTCAACGAGGTCGGCTTCGTCCGCCCTTTTGAAGGCGGCTTCATTGACCCGGCGAATGGCCGGCTCATCACCGGATTCTTCACGTCTGAAATCAATCATTCAATTTCCCTCAGGAAATAAACCAGATCGATTGACGGCGGAGTCACTTCAGTTTGAGACAACAAGCCGTGAACCTGGCCACGATGATGGGTCTGATGATTGAAAAAATGCGCCAGCAGAATTGATATTTCATCGGCCTGGTCTTCCCCCGCCATATTGGTATATTCCAGCCAGCCAATAAGGGATTGCTCGTCCAGACCCTCGACGTAGTTGATAATCAGGGCGTCTTCCGCCTGGCGGGCAACGTGTAATCCGCTGAATTCGGCATAAAGTTCCTGATCCAGAGCTTCAATGCCGGAGCGCGTGTTGGTAAAGCGCGCCAGCCAGACACGATCCGCCACCAGAATATGGTTCAGCGTCATGTGGATGGAGCCAAAAAAACTCGGCCTTGATTTGAGGTATTCGGCTTCATGAAGCGTACCGCAGGCTTCATACAGGCGCTCGTTCGCCCACGCATTGTAAAGTGCGAAATTGTGGAATTGTGTCAGCAGTTTGATATTCACGGACGCCTCTCCAGCCCAAAGTAGCGGTGAACAGGGAGCATGGGCTGGAGAGGTTTTGTCGTCAATGGGGCAGATTGATCATCTGCACCTTAAATTTGCCGGTCTGGCGGGTGTGGCAAAGTTGTGTCGGGTGACCGGGTTCAGGCCTGCCAGAAAGGTTTGCCGACTTCCCGGCGCAGATCCGAGCGCTCAATGCCGATATCTTTCATCATGTGCGGCTCGAGGCTGGCGAGATGTTGACGCTCCCGGGCGCGATCCTGCCACGTGTTCAAGGTCGTCACGACACCCTGAAATACGCTGCCAGGGCCAAAAAAGCTAATGCCGTTCAATACTGTGCGTTCCATATCATCCTCCTGTCTGAAATTACCCCATCCGGGATCTGTAATGCCTGAAAATCAACATCAAATTCGAAATATCTCTCAGGCCGTGCTGCCGTTGTTGATAGGTTTAGAGTGATTAACTGGTATTCTCAAACGATCAATTCTCATGATATTCATTAGTTTTTCTATGTTAAAATAATTTCAGTATGGTTTATGATGCCGGCCATGGCCCGTCGCATACCACCCCTCAACGCACTGCGCGCTTTTGAAGCCGCCGCCCGTCATCTGTCGTTCACCAGGGCGGCGGATGAACTCAGCGTGACCCAGGCGGCAATCAGTCATCAGGTCAAGGCGCTGGAAGCCTGGCTCGGGGTGCCCCTGTTCATTCGACGCAACCGCACTTTGCTGCTGACAGAATCGGGTCAGTCGTACGCCGGGCCGCTCGGCGAGGCGCTTGATGTGATGAACCTGGCGACGGCACGCCTGGCATCACTCGATAGCTCAGGCACCCTGACCGTCTCGCTTCTGCCCTCCATCGCCGCCAAGTGGCTGGTGCCGCGCATGCGGCTTTTTCGCACGCTCCACCCCGAGATCGAAGTGCGCCTGTCGCCCTCGACCCACCTGACCGATTTCAGCCGTGAAGCCGTTGACGTCGTGTTGCGCTATGGCCGGGGCGAATGGCCGGGCCTGCGCTCCGACAAATTCATGAACGAAGACATTTTTCCGGTCTGCAGTCCGGCATTGTTGAGCGGTGCCCTGCCCATGCAGGCACCCGGCGATCTGCGGCATCACACGCTGTTGCATGACGACTACCACGAGGACTGGCGCAAGTGGTTGCTGGCGGCGGGCGTCACTGACATCGACTGGGACCGGGGACCGGTCTATGAAGACAGCGCCAATCTTTTGCAGGCCGCCGTTGCCGGCGAAGGCGTCGCGCTGGGACGTTCGGCCCTTGCCGCCGATGATCTGGCCGAGGGGCGTCTGGTAAAACCGTTCGACATCAGCCTGCCTGTCGAATATGCCTATTACGTTGTCGCACCGGAAGCCAACTCACAGCGCCCGAAAGTCGCGGCCTTTCGCGAATGGATTATCGAAACCGCTTCACAGGAAGCCGAGCACCGCCTCACACCGCCCTATTCTGACCCCCTCAATGCCTCCTCTGGCCAAATCGGCACCTGACACCCATGCAACAATCCGAACACCGTAAAGTCTGGCGTCTCGCCGGGCCAATCATCCTGTCGAACATTTCGGTGCCCTTGCTTGGTCTCGTCGATACGGCGGTGATGGGCCACCTTGATCAGGCTTATTACATTGGAGCCGTCGCCGTCGGCGCGATGATTTTTTCCTACGTCTACTGGGGTTTTGGTTTTCTGCGCATGGGCACAACAGGCCTGGTTGCGCAAGCCTTTGGCGCCAGTGACACCGGCGAGGTCCGGGCCATTCTCGGGCGCGCCCTGTTGCTCTCGGCCTTGCTGGCGCTGGCGATTTTGATCCTGCAATGGCCCCTGATCAACGGCGCGATGTATTTTGTCGAGGCCAGCGAAAAGGTCGAAGATCTCGCCCGGGTGTATTTTGATTACCGGATCTATGCGGCGCCGGCAGCGCTGGCCAACTATGCCGTGCTGGGCTGGCTACTCGGCCTGCAACGGGCCAAAAGCGCGCTCATGCTGCAGGTCTTCATGAACGGCCTCAACATCGGCCTCGACATTCTGTTTGTCATGGGCTGGGGCTGGGGGGTCGAGGGTGTGGCGCTGGCCACGGCGATTTCCGAATACGCCGCCGCCGGTGTTGGCCTGTTGCTGGCCCTGCGCGCCCTCAACGTCATGGGCGGAACGTGGAGCCGGGCGCAGCTGCTGGACGCGACACAGCTCAAACGACTGCTGGCCGTCAACGGCGACATCTTCATCCGCACGCTTTGCCTGGTTACGACTTTCGCCTACTTCACCAGTCAGGGTGCGGCGATGGGGGACAGTCTGCTGGCGGCCAACGCCGTTTTGATGAACTTCCAGCTTTTCCTCGGTTTCGCGCTTGATGGCTTTGCCTTTGCGGCCGAGGCACTGATTGGCGCGGCCATCGGCGGCAAAAACCGTCGCCAGCTTGTTGATGCCGTCAAGGCCACGACGTTCTGGGCCGGACTGTCGGCCATCGGCTTTACGCTTGTCTACTGGCTGGCGGCGACGGCCATTATCGCCGCCATCACCGATATCGAGGAAGTCCGCGTCGAGGCCGGGCGCTATGTCTGGTGGGCCATCCTGTCACCGCTGGTCTCGGTCTGGAGTTTCCAGCTCGACGGCATCTACATCGGGGCGACGCGCACCAAAGCCATGCGCAACGGCATGATCCTCTCGCTCGCCGCCTTCCTCGCAGGTGTGTGGGTACTGGTGCCGTTGTGGGGCAACCACGGCCTGTGGCTCGCCTTCTATGGTTTCATGATCATGCGCACGGTGACCCTGCTGATCCCCTACCCGGCCCTGGTGCGCGCAACGACCCCGGAACCCGCGCCTGAGCCTGTCGTCTGAGCTTCCTCCCGTCGTCAGGCGAGGTCCCCGTCCAGTTCATCTTCGTCTTCGAAATCTTCATCGTCCTCGTCGGCCAGGTCGGCATCGAGGATCGCCCATTCGATGCGTTCGGCATGTTGGACCAGCGTGTCCTCATCGGCCTCAACCGGCGGCTCTGTATTTTCCCACGGCGTCCCAGGCCACGCGGTATCGCCCTCATGGCGCGGGATGATGTGCCAGTGCAGCCACGCAACGACATTGCCAAACGAGGCGACGTTCATTTTGTCGGCACTGTAGAGATTGGCCAGCACTTGCGTGACCTGGCGCACTTCCATCATCATCAGCAGATAATCATCCGCCGACATATCCTGCAGATCGCGGTATTCTTCCTGGCTGATCAGCAGGCAGCGCCCGGGATACGTCCAGTCGCGTGACAGGCGGACCTCGGTAAAATCAAGTTCGACAACCGGATATGTCGTCGCAATCAGTTGTTCATCCATGTTCGTTACCTGCCGTCAGCTTTGTAGTGCGGGAATGTCTTTGTAGAGCTCGAGCGCTTCGGGGTTGGCGAGGGCATCGCGGTTCTTGACGTCGCGACCATGCACGATATCGCGTACTGCCAGTTCAACGATCTTGCCCGAAATGGTGCGCGGAATATCGTCGACCGCAACAATCCGCGCCGGCACGTGGCGCGGTGTTGCGTTGTCGCGCACATGCTTTCGGATCAACGCCTGCAAGTCGTCATCCAGGCTGACACCGTCGCGTAGCTTGACGAACAATACGACGCGAACATCGCCTTCCCATTGCTGGCCAATTACCAGGCCTTCGACGACATCTTCAAGACGTTCGACCTGGCGATAAATCTCTGCTGTGCCGATGCGCACACCGCCGGGATTAAGCACGGCGTCGGAGCGGCCATAAATGATGACACCGCCATGTTCGGTAATTTCGCAGTAATCACCATGCCGCCAGACGTTGTCGTAAACCTCGAAATAGGCGGCGTGATATTTGGCATCCCCCGGATCATCCCAGAATTCGATGGGCAGGGACGGGAACGCCCGGGTGCAGACCAGCTCGCCCTTCTGGCTGCGAATGCTGTTGCCGTCATCATCAAAGACGTCCGTTGCCATGCCGACGACAAGGGCGGAAATTTCACCGCGCCAGACCGCTGCCGTCGGATCACCGGCAGCAAAACAGCCGATCAGATCAGTGCCGCCCGACATCGAACCGAGACTGACGTCGTGCTTGATGTCCGAATAGACATAATCAAAACTTTCCGGCAGCAGGGGCGAGCCGGTGGACAGGATCGAGCTCACGGCAGAGAGATCATGCGTCTCAATCGGCTTGAGGCCTTCCTTGCTGCAAGCGTCGATAAACTTGGCCGAGGTGCCGAAGATCTCAACGCCGGTGTTCTGGGCCAGATCCCACATCGCGTTACCGTCGGGATAAAACGGCGAGCCGTCGTAAAGGATCAGAGTTGCTTCCGAAGCCAGCGCCGAGGCCAGCCAGTTCCACATCATCCAGCCGCAAGTGGTGAAATAGAACACCCGGGTACCCGGCTTGATGTCGCAATGCAAACGCTGTTCCGAGAGGTGTTTGACCAGGGTGCCGCCGACGCCATGCACGATGCACTTGGGCAATCCAGTGGTGCCGGAGGAATAGAGAATGTAGAGCGGATGGTTAAAGGGGAGCTGGGCAAACTCAATATCGCCGGGCTGGAAGTCGGCGACATAATCCCCCAGCGTAGTCGCGTTTGACAAACCCGCTAGGTCGGGAGCGTCGTTGGTATAGGGCACGACGATCAGGCGTTTGAGGCTGGGTAATTGCGCCGCGATCTCGCCGATGCGGGACAGCGAGTCATGCGCCTTGCCGTTGTAGAAATAACCATCCGCCGTCACCAGCACGGTCGGCTCGATCTGGCCGAAGCGATCCATCACGCCCTTGACGCCAAAATCGGGCGAGCACGATGACCACACCGCACCGATGCTGGTGGCAGCCAGCATCGCCACCATGGCTTCCGGCATATTCGGCATGAAGCCCGCGACCCGGTCCCCGGCGACAACGCCTTCGGCCCGCAAAGCCCGGGCGAGGCGGGAGACCTGATCGTAAAGATCGGCATAACTGAGCTCACGCGGCGGCTGGCCTTCACCCTGGAAAACCATCGCCGTCAGATCGTCACGCCGGCGCAACAGATTTTCAGCAAAGTTCAGCCGGGCATCGGGAAACCACACAGCACCCGGCATTTTGTCGAGATCGGTGACTACGATATCGCCTTTCGATTGCGCGATGATCCCGCTGTAATCCCAGAGCAAGCTCCAAAATGCCTCGGCATCCTCAATCGTCCAGCGATGGAAATCGGCATAGTCGTCAAAATCAGCGCCACGCAGTTTGGCGGCGAGATTCTGAAATTCGGTCATGTTGGCGGCCGCGATGCGCTCAGCCGAGGGCTGCCAGAGAGGTTTTTCGGTCACGTTCAAGGGTCCTGCAAAAGTCTTCTGTTCTGTCGGCAAGGTAAACGTGCCAGCCCACTCTGCCAAGCACTGACGACGGCGTGCGCACAGGGTCTGCACAGCTGCCATGCAAAGATGACGGGGACCAGCCACTGGTGCGATGGCGCGCGGGTCTATACCCTAAGGCGCATGAGCCTCGTAATTTTTATCCTCCCGACATATTCATGAACCAGCAAAGTCTGCGCGCCGCCATGTGGATGGTCTTCGGCTGCATTGGTTTTGCCTGCACGTCCGGCATTATCCGGCACGTCTCGGTTACCCTGCCGCCGCTGGAGATCGTCTTTTTCCGCAACTTCTTCGGCCTGCTGGCGCTGGCCCCGTGGTTCTGGCAAAACGGTCTCAGAGGTTTGCGCACCAATCGCCTTGGCCTGCTAACGGTGCGGGCGACGACGGGTCTTCTGTCGATGACGGGCTGGTTCATGGCGCTGGCCGTCATTCCAATTGCCGACGCCACGGCGCTGTCGTTCACGGCACCGCTGTTCGCCACCATCGGTGCGGTCTTCTTTCTGGGTGAAGTCGTGCGGCTGAGGCGCTGGTCGGCGACGCTGATTGGTTTTGCCGGGGCCATGATCATATTGCGACCCGGCGTCGAGGAGCTTGACCCCGCCAGTTTCTATGCCCTGTTTGCCGCCGCCACCATGGCGATGTCAGGCATCCTGATCAAAAAACTCACCGCCACGGAATCACCGGCCAAGTGTGTCGCCTGGGCCTCGATCATCATGACACCCGCAGCCCTGGTCCCGGCCCTGTTTGTCTGGCAGTGGCCCGAGGGCACGACCTGGTTCTGGCTGATCGGATTGGGCAGCGGTGCGACGATCTCTCATCTATGTATGACGCGCAGTATTGGTATGTCCGATCTCACCGCCGTGCTGCCCTACGATTTCACCCGGCTGCCATTTGCCGCGCTGATCGGCTATCTCGCCTTCAGTCAGACACCGGACGTCTGGACCTGGCTTGGTGCCGCCGTGATCTTCACCTCCTCGATCTATATCGCCCATCGCGAGGCCAGACTGAAACCTCGCGAGGAACTGGCCAATACCGTGGTCGGCGGTCCGGAAATTGAACCGGCCGGCGGGAAGCTCGGCACCGGCGCCACCGTCAACGACAAGGCGCAAAGCTGATGTCAGGCCTGATAAGCACGCGGGCCGCGCTCCTGCGTCTTGAAAAAACCTGGACGGCGCTGCCACCCAACACCCGGGGTGCCTTGTGGATGCTGGTCTCGGCGGTGTTTTTCTCCGGCATGGCCTTCCTGATCAAGGTGCTGGGCCAGAAGCTCGACGTCTCGGTCGTGACATTTTTCCGCGCCCTGTTCGGCTTGCTGACCGTACTACCGTTTGCGCTCCGGCTCGGGGCGGATGGCGTCAAAACCAAACGGTTGCCGCTGCATCTCTTTCGCGCCACCATCGGGGCCGGTGCCATGAGCTGTGGCTTTTACGCCCTGACCAAGATCCCCATGGCCGACGCCGTCGCCATATCGTTTACCCGGCCCCTGTTCCTGATCGTGCTGGCAGTGATCTTTCTGGGTGAAGTTGTGCGGATCCGGCGCTGGTCGGCGACCTTTGTCGGCTTTATCGGCGTCGTCGTCATGGTTCGCCCCAGCGTCGACATTGAGGCGGCCTCGATCATCGCCCTGGTCGGCACGTTTCTGGTCGCTGTCGCCGTGGTCTGCGTCAAGAAGCTTTCGACTACCGAACGCCCGACCGTCATGCTGTTTTATTTTGGCATCGTCTCAACCGTCGTCACGGCGGTGCCAGCGGCATATTATTGGCGCACACCGACCGTTCTTGAACTGATCGCCCTGTTCGGCGTTGGTGCGCTGGCGGCAACGGGCCAGGTCTGTGTCATCCGCAGCCTGACGATCGGTGAGGCCACCGCTGTCGCCCCGCTGGATTACACCCGGTTATTGTTTGCCGCTGTCATCGGCTATATGTTTTTTGCCGAAGTGCCGGACATCTGGACCTGGGTCGGGGCCGGTATCGTCATCTCGGCCTCGGTCTATATCGCCCAGCGTGAGGCCCGCCTTGGCCGCAAGCCCGCGCCGCCTGATCAGGCCTGACGAACTGGCGCTTTATTTTGACGAACTGTAAGACTGGAGCCTGCGGCTGCAATCTGCTAAGTCACAGCCTGAAATTCAAGCAACATCTCAATAATACGGAGAACCCCTCAGATGGAAATCAATGGAACAGCCGCAATCGTCACCGGTGGCGCCTCCGGCCTCGGCGAGGCCACAGCCCGCCGTCTCGCCGCTGCAGGCGCCAAAGTGGCTTGCTTCGACGTCAATATCGATGGCGCCAAAGCCGTCGGTGAGAGCATTGGCGGCATTGGCGTCAATTGCGATGTGACCAGCGCCGAGAGCACCGAAGCCGCCATCGCCGAGGCTGCTGCCGTTCACGGCACCGCCAAGATCGTCATCAACTGCGCCGGTGTCGGTGTGCCCGGCAAGGCCGTCGGTAAAAACGGTGCCCTGCCGCTGGAGGCCTTCGCCAAGGTCGTCAGCATCAACCTGATCGGCACCTTCAATGTTGTGCGCCTGGCCGCCCACGCCATGCAGCAGGAAGAGCCGGTGGACGACAATGCCCGTGGCGTCATCGTCAACACGGCCTCGGTCGCCGCTTTTGATGGCCAGATCGGCCAGCCCGCCTATGCAGCCTCCAAAGGCGGCGTGCACTCCATGACCTTGCCGCTGGCCCGTGAATTCGCCCAGTGGGGCATTCGCGTCTGCACCATCGCACCAGGCCTCTTTCTGACGCCGATGATGCTGATCCTGCCCGAAGAAGCCCAGAAAAGCCTCGGCGACAGCGTGCCCTACCCGTCACGTCTCGGTACGCCGGACGAATACGCCCAGCTGGCCCAGCAAATTGTTGAGAACCAGATGCTGAACGGCGAGACCATCCGTCTCGACGGCTCCCTGCGCATGGCACCGCGTTAAAACAAAAGCCTTTACCCGCTGCAGATGGCTTGAAACATCTGCAGCGGTTTCCAACTGAAGATCAGGAATTCAAGATGAGCGATATCAAAAAAGTCGTGCTGGCCTATTCCGGTGGCCTCGACACGTCCGTCATTCTGAAGTGGCTGGAGGAAGCCTATCAGTGTGAGGTCGTGACTTTTACCGCCGACCTCGGTCAGGGCGAAGAGCTGGAACCGGCCCGGGCCAAGGCGGAACTGCTGGGCATCAGGGAAATCTACATTGAGGACGTGCGCGAGGAATTTGTCCGCGATTTTGTCTTTCCGATGTTCCGGGCCAATGCCTTGTACGAAGGTGAATATCTGCTCGGCACCTCAATCGCCCGTCCGCTGATCGCCAAACGCCAGATCGAAATCGCCCGCGAGACCGGAGCCGATGCCGTTTGTCACGGCGCCACCGGCAAGGGCAACGATCAGGTTCGCTTCGAGCTCGGCTATTACGCGCTCAACCCCGACATCAAGGTCATCGCGCCGTGGCGTGAATGGGACCTCAATTCGCGCGAGGAACTGATCGCCTTTGCTGAACGCCACCAGATCCCCATCCCCACGGACAAACGCGGCGAAGCCCCGTTCAGCCAGGACGCCAACCTGTTGCACATCTCGTGCGAGGGCAAGGCGCTGGAAGACCCGTGGGAAGAAGCCGGTGAATACGTTTATTCGCGCTCCGTCGCCCCGGAAGAGGCGCCAGATTCACCGACGTATATCGAGATCGACTTCCAGCAGGGCGATCCCGTGGCGATTGATGGCGAAAAGCTCAGCCCGGCGGAATTGCTGACGAAGCTCAATGAACTCGGCGGGGCCAACGGCATTGGCCGGCTCGATCTGGTCGAGAACCGTTTTATCGGCATGAAGTCGCGCGGGATTTATGAGACACCGGGCGGCACCGTGCTGCTCGCTGCCCATCGCGGCATTGAACAGATCACGCTGGATGGCGCATCGGGTCATTTGAAAGACCAGATCATGCCGCGCTACGCCGAGCTGATCTACAACGGCTTCTGGTACGCCCCGGAACGCGAGATGCTGCAGGCGCTGATCGACAAAAGTCAGGAACGCGTCAACGGCACGGTGCGCATGAAGCTCTACAAGGGCCTGGCCACCGTCGTCGGGCGGCGGTCAGATGATTCGCTCTACAGCCTCGAGCATGTCACGTTTGAACAGGACGACGTCTACGACCAGCGCGACGCTGAAGGCTTCATCAAGCTGAACGCCCTGCGCCTGCGGTTACTCAATCGGCGAAAATAAGACTGCGCGCCGTAATGTAGATGCCCATGATCAGCAGGGCGGCGAAGAAGACCTTGCGGAACAGGGCCTCGGGAATTCGGTGGCGAATTTTGGTGCCGATGGCCATGCCGAGTGCCGCGGGCACCACCGCACCGGCGGAGACCAGACTTAACTCCCACGTCACCACGCCATGACTGCTGAGCGAGACAAAGAGGGCGATCGAGACAGTGGTGAACGAGATCCCGAGCGCCTGGATCAGTTCCTCGCGTTTGAGGTTGAGGGCCTGTAGATAGAGCGAGCCCGGCACCACGAATGAGCCGGTGAGCCCCGTCATGAGGCCGGAGATCAATCCGACAAAGGGATTGAGCAGGCGCTCATGTCGGCCCGGCGGTGGCACTTGCAGCATGGTCAGACTGAGCCCGGCATAGAAAATCAGCACCACACCGAGCAGGGCCGCGAGCACGGTGGCATCACCGCCGGCCAGCACGCCGGCCCCGGCCCAGGTACCGAAGCATACCGGCAGCAAAAAGAGCCAGAGACGCTGCATGATAGTTTTGAAATACGGCCCATAGAGACCCTGAAAAATATTGGTGGCGATCGCCGGGATCAGCATCAGGGCGATGGCTTCCTTGAGGCCGACCGTGGCTGTCATCATCGCCAGCGCGACCGTCGGCAAACCGAGCCCGACTGTGCCCTTGACCAGGCCCGCGAGGACAAAGACTCCGACAATCAGGATCAGGACTTCGGGGGGAAATGTAATTTCGGGCAACGACATCGGGTCGAGTATATAGCCTCGCCGATAACCTGGTGCCAGCATTTTGCCAAACTGGATATGAACAGGCCTGAATAAGTGAAGGGTCGCCCTGAGGGAGGGCGACCCTTCGTTAACTGGATTGAGCCGGAGGTCCTACCCGCTCGCCCCTATGGCGATTCGAGCGATCAAAAAAGATCGCCGGATGAAGCGCACGATGCACCGTAAATACGGTTGGGGGACCGATCAAAACGGGCACGCAGAAACTATAGCCAAATTAAATTTGGCAATCCAGCGCATTATCGCAAAAATGTTTAAAATTTGCGCGCTAAACGGCTATTAGCTTGATAAAGAACGCGTAATTGTTTCAAGTTGGCGCAGCAAATCCTTGTCACCGCTGGCGATCAAAAGCCGCTTCTGGCGATCTTTCGGTCCGCTGATCACAGATATTCGCCCGCCTGCAATGCCAAGGGATTTAGCCAGAAGTTTGATCAGCGCGGCATTGGCCTTGCCCTTTTCCGGCACCGCCGTGACCCGGACTTTCAGCGCCGGTCCGTCGGGCTTGTCGATCACACCATCAATACGGTTGGACCTGGCTTTCGGAATCAGGGCGATGCGCACAACCAGGCCGTCCGGCGACAGACTGAACGGGCCTGGCTTCATGGCAGGTGCCCGTCGTATCGCGAAAGAGACCTAGAGCAGGACGTCGTGCAGCAGGTCGCGGACAAAGAACAGCGCGAGGATCAGGATGATCGGCGAAATATCGATGCCGCCGAGATTGGGTATGATCCGGCGAATGGGCCGCAGCGCCGGTTCCGTGATGCGATAGAGAAAATCGCCCACGGTATAGACAAAGCGGTTTTTGGTGTTGATCACATTAAAGGCCACCAGCCAGCTCAGGACGGCCGACAGGATAAGCGCCCAGACATAGAGCGTTATGGCAGTGGTCAGCAAATTGTAGACGGCGATCATCGAAACTCCCGTTCGCAAATAATTCAGGCCTGCAGAAGGATATATCACAGGTGGGTTGAGGCCAAGCAATGTGCAAGGGGCGGGTTGGTCGGGGATCAGCGGTGAAACCGCTAAAGTTTCTTGACAGTCCGGTGCCACATAACCATTATCCCGGCGCGCAAACGCCGAAAACCCCGAATTCGGCAAAAGTTTGCCCATTGTGGGGCCGTAGCTCAGTTGGGAGAGCGCCACGTTCGCAACGTGGAGGCCAGCGGTTCGATCCCGCTCGGCTCCACCATTAACACATCAAAGGAAACCTCGGGGTTTTCGTCTTTTGGCACTTCGGTTGCAAGTTCAAATTCAGGCGACTGTGTCCAAATTGTGCCAGCTGTCGGTTACAGCAAATAAATCTTTGTCATTGGCAAATAACAGTACGTTTGCGTAGCCGTAGATACGTCCGCTGTTCGCGATAGGGCACCGGAATACTTCCGGGCGTTCCATGGCGTCCAGACCGGAAACAATCGGGAGCATTCCTGCCCGTTAATTCTGATCGTCAGGCGAAGTTATTCTACATCCCGGCAAACAATTTCAACCATTCCCGGATCGCATCGAATTTCGAGCTGCAATTTTGCTCTGCCAACAATTTGGCGGCATTGAGGATATTTAGATCCCGATCCGACCTGATGCAGGGCACAAATTTCGAGCCGTTATCGGTGCTGAAAAATTTTCGTTACTGGCTACTCAGCTGGGCGGTTCAAAAATCGACGTGCCAATGCCACCGCGAATATCGCCAAAAAAGTCAGTAATCATTGATGACTTGATAATTGGCACCGAAGCAAGTCGCGACATTGCTTTGCGCCACAAAGTCACTATGCGATACGTCAGACATATTCGAAAAGATTTGTGCGAACCCGGTATCGTCGAACGCCGGCGGGGCCACCTCTGCGGATAACTTCTACCCTGCATCGGAAAGCGGACTTAGTTCAGGACATTTGACGAATTCCGATTTTGACCGATTGCGGAAGTCCAGATTTGTGGGTGTTTAATTACAGCTTCGCTCTGGCGGGAAGCAAAGAGTGACAGTTGTGCCGAGGCCTTCCTCTGTTTCGATATCGATGTTCCCACCGTGAAGCTCAACCATCTGTTTTACGATGGTTAAGCCAAGGCCTGTTCCCTGGTGAGATCGTGTTCTGACATTTTCGATCTGATTGAACGGTTTTAATACATAGTCGATTTGATCCGGGTTCATGCCAACACCGTTGTCCGCGACAGATAGACAAACTGCGCCGTTAACCTCTGTGAGCCGGACGAAAATTTCATTCTGAGGGTCCGAAAACTTCACGGCATTGGACAGCAAATTGATCAACATCTGCTTAACCACTCGAACGTCGGCCTGGAGTTTTGTCCTCTCGGTTTGGGCCTCTACACAGAGATGAATTTCCTTGGCTTCAAAAATGGGACGCATGATGGACAGGCAATCACTTATGACGTCGGTAAGTTCCACCACGCTTTCCTCAAGCGTTATCTCACCAGCTTCGACTTTCGCGAGATCGAGCAGATCGTTAACAATGTCCAAAAGATGTTGGCCACTGGTTTCAATAAATCCGCCGTATTCGATGAATTGAGGATTACCCTTTTCGCTCATGATGTCCTTCGCGATAATTTGTGAAAAGCCGATAATTGCATTGAGCGGGGTCCGAAGTTCGTGGCTCATGGAAGCCAGGAATTCGGACTTGGCGTGATTGGCCTCTTCCGCCTTGACAGCAAGTCGCTCAAGTTCCTCGGTTAGTCCAACAAGTTCGAATTCGGTTTGCGTGCGTCGTTTTATCTCTCGGTCGAGCCGTTGAATTGCAGGCAACCACGTCGACAGGCCTACCGCCGATACCAACGTCCCGGGGAGATAAAAGAACATCGCCAATATCAGTTCGCGGCTTTGCCAAATATCCGTCACATAGACGGATTCGATTTCCAATCCAATGACGACCTGGATGAGGTAATCGGTGAAAGTCGCCAGCGACAAGATCGTCACTCCAACGACGATAAGCACGAAGCCCTTGTCCACTTTCACGAGGGTGTTGCGTTTTACTAGCAATACCGTGGGAATAGAGAGCACACCCACAAAAACCAGAAGACTGGGATGAAAGAAAATTGTCTGGAGTGTCATGTTATCTACTTGATTCCGGGTGTTGGTCCAAAACGTGGTTGTTGAACATTATTTTGCCCTTTGGCATCCGAGTTGATCGCATTGTTGATTGTCGATGAAATGCCACAACTACGAATTTCTGTATCTGCGAAGTAACTTCTGAAACGACACCAACTTGGTGTTCCGATCGATCCCACCGTCGAGGTTTTCCCCGGTAGAACACAATTTCCATACCAAGAGACTTGTTAACGCACACTCATGTCATTCATTGAGCTGATTTAATTGAAAGCTCAATTAGATGATCTGAGTTCCCCTTGTATGTACGGCATTTCGGTAACAGAAATATTTCTGGAATTTTTCGAAGGTGTAACTCTTCGAAATAAGATCTCGAATGAGAAACCATGCACTTCAGTATTATTAGATCGGCAATTAACTTTTTCGCCACGCTACAAATTTGTTTCCGCTTTTGGCCATTAGCGGACCTCTGAAACAAAAATGATTTTCGTCCGCATTTCATGCAAAAGCGGACGTATTTTCGGATGTTGGGTTTAGTCCGCCAATAGCCAGAAGCGGATCCAGGAGTTGCTTCAATTGTGCATTCGCTCACCCGCTGCCCTGGTGATATTCGACGGTAAACCCGACTAATTTGCAGTGCTTTGCGCGGTGGGTTCCACTCTTTTTCTGGTCTATGGCTGCTCCGGAAATTTCGATCGCTTCAATTGCGATAGTGAAGCGGGACATTTTTCAGGCCGACCATCCAATAGGCAGCGCTCGGAGCGCCTTGCGCCAATGCGACGTCTTCAACGGATATCGACTGATCACCATCGTCGCCAATTATTGTCACTTCGTCGCCAGGTGCTGCGTCGGCGATGCCTGAAAGATCGATCACTGTATATTCGCAACTGACGGCAAGAACCGGGCATCGCTGGCCGCCGCAAAGAACCTGGCCGGTATGGCCCGCCGCTGCCGGCATGTATCCATTGTCCATACCAAGGAGCACAACGCCCGTTGTCGCGTCGGCATCCAGACCGTCTGAATTGGTGCCGACAAGATCGTCACCTTGCTTGCGGCTGCCGATATGGATCAGTCGGGCGCGTAGACCCGTCATCGCTTTTCGGAAATTCTGGCTACCCGCTGACAACCCCTCGACTGGTGACAGACCATACAGCAGATGCCCGGGCGAAATCGTATTCAGGGAATCGGGAAAATCGTGTGACATAACGGAACTGGCGGCACCTTGCGCGAAGGGAATGCTCATATTGTGTTCTGTTTCAATTTTGGCGACAAGATCGACAAACGCCGAGAGACGTCGTTGCGACCAGGCCGCCCCGGACGGGTCGCCGAACGGGATGTGAGTGTAGAGGCCCTCAAGTTCCAAACCCGGCAGGCCGATCAACCGCCTTACAAAGGCCGCCGCCTCGTCCAGACGCACGCCTAACCTGCCGAGGCCGGCGTCGACTTTGACATGAACATTGATCTTGCGATCATGTCGTTCGGCGAGTGACGCGAGCGCGGTCAAACCTTCATCAGAATAAATGCTGGGTGTCAGATCATGTGCCAATAGTGTGGCGTTGCCATCCGGTAGTTGCCCTCCATACATCAGGATAGGCAGATTTACGCGCGCCTTTCTGATCTGGATCGCATCGTCGATGTTTGCCGTCGCCAAACCGTCGACGCCAATTTGTTCGAGGTGCCGACCGACCGCGACGATGCCATGACCATAGGCGTTGGCCTTGACCGGAACGATCACCTTGACCGGACGCCCGGCCCTGGCCTTCAGAGCTTCGAGATTGTGCGTTATGGCAGAGAGATCAACATCTGCCCGCAGCGGTCGGGCCTGTTCGTCAGGTTCATCGGAGATCGAGTATGTGCGCGTCGGGGAGAGAACGTCCGAAGACAACGGCTCCAGCGCTTCGCAGTCCCGGTCGTCAGGCACGATGTGCGCCGGTCGAACGCTTGGACGGGTCGCTTTGTTGGATATGGCATTGTAGGTGAGCGTTATCAGGCGTCTTGGCCTGGGCGACAGATTGGCCGTTGAACCATGCAACAAGTTGACGTCCATGAGAATAGCCGATCCGGCCTCCCCCGTCGGCGCTGTGATACCGGCGCGATCCACTTCGGCTTCGATCAATGCCCGGGGAGCGTATCGAAAGGTATAGGACGTGCCCTCCCTGGACGGATCGGACACTGCCACCGTCTGCTTGTGAGAGCCCGGTACCAACATCAACGGGCCGCTGAATTCGTTGACGTCATCGAGGTAAATCAGAACATTGACCATGCGAGATTCAGGGATGTGGTCGTCGTGAAAGTAGCCGGGATAATCCTGGTGCCAGAACCAGACGTCGCCGTTCAGGGCGGCTTTGCAATTGACGCCCATTTGCCAGGCATAAACCTGCTCGCCCAACAAATCCTCTACGGCGGAGAGCAGATCAGGATGGCGGACAAAGCCAGCGAAAACATCGTTCCAGAGATGCGGATTGAGAACGGTCCGCACCGTTTCGTCATCTTTCTCCAGGATTAGTCGTTCTTCATCAAAAGCCTGATCGAGGATGCGGTCTACTTCAGCGTTCAGAACGCGGATTTCTTCAATCGACAACAAGCCGGGTTTCAACACAAAACCCTGTTCAGCGTACTCTGCGCGCATATTGATCCTCTCTTCTATCCCGGCATATCACATGCGTCTCCATAAGACCGGAGGAGTGTCGTGCCATACCTGTTTGTTCAGACTAATTCCTGGATACCCTCATTTCAACTCAACATCCCTGATCAGTTTGTCGTTTGACAATTGTCGACATCAACGTCCGCTTCGGGTTAAAAAAAGTAGTTCAGACGCCGGTATAAGTACGACCGTTTCTTTGAGCGGTTAACGATCATGCTCAACGTACGAAATCAACGGTTATTGCTGGTTAAATTGTTCAGAAAATCCCGCTATTGGTCAACTCGGTGCAAAATGGCAATAATCCACGATGTTGACATACCTGGTATGTGACGCTTGCCTCAACGCCTACAACCTGATCTCCCCGAGGAGTTCCAGAGCCTCGGGATTGGCGAGTGATGAGAGGTCTCCGGGTGGCAGGTTGAGCAAAACCGAACGGATCAACCGACGCATAATCTTCATGGAGCGGGTGCGCGGCAAATCTGACACCAGATGGACATGCGCCGGGCGGTAGGCACGACCCATTTTACTGACCACGGCCTGAGACAGACGTTCCTTCAAAGCCAACGGGTCAGTTGAATTTACCGGAATGGCGATGACGCAGATGGCCTCTCCGGACCGTTCATCAGGCAAGCCGACAACGGCGACTTCTCTTGCCTCTCCGGTCGACATAATAATGGCTTCGATTTCCGCCGGTCCCGTGCGCTTGCCACCAACCTTGATTGTGTCATCAGAGCGTCCAAGCAGAAACCAGTACCCGTCCTCATCAATCATGGCGAAATCACCGTGCCGCCAGGCGTCGGGATAATCCTTCCAGTAGGTCTCCAGATAGCGTTCATCTCCGCCCTTGCCCCAGAAACCTTTCGTCAGACCAATAGAGGGTTGAGTCAGGACCAGTTCGCCAACCCGTCCGGCCATGATCGGCTCGCCATCAGAATCGAAGACCGCAGCACCTGATCCGAGGGAGGGGCCATTGAAGGCGCAGGGTTTGAGCGGCAGGATCGTCGTTCCTGTGACGATGGAGCAGCCAATCTCTGTGCCGCCCGACAGGTTGATAATGGGGATTTTGCCTTTGCCAACGAATTCAAACATCCATTTCCAGGTATCCGGGGTGGCAGGTTCTCCTGCTGTGATAATGGCTTTGAGAGATGAAAGATCGTGATTTTCCACCAGCTCATGACCCAGGGCCATGGCCCCACGTATCGCGGTCGGAGCAATGCCAAAGTGGCTGATTTTGTATTTATCGATCAGACGCCAGAAACGATCGGGCCAGGGATGATCCGGGGCCCCTTCGGCGACGATCAGACGACCCCCTGAGAAACTAGGGACGACGGCACTCATGGCACCCACCATCCAGCCAAAATCACTCAACCAGAAAAAGCTGTCCTGCCGGGTGAAATCAGTCATCAAATTCAGATCAAGGGCAATCTTTGTGACAAAGCCGATATGAGTCTGGACAATGCCTTTGGGCTTGCCTGTTGTGCCCGATGTAAAGGCCAGCGACAAAGGGGCCTCGGCGGGCAATTCGACGGTATCAACGAGACCTGTCTGACCGGACGTCAGGTCATGCCACCAGTGATCGCGACCTTCTTTCATGGTCACGTTGACATTTTCCATCATGTGGTCAACGACGATGATTGCTTCAACAGTTGGTGCATCGAGGCAGGCGTCATCCAGGATCGGCTTCATGGGTTCAGCCTTGCGTCGTCGCCAGGTGCCATCGGCGGCAATGATGACCCGCGCACCGGAGTCATTCAGGCGGGAAGTAATCGGGCCAGGGCCAAAACCGGAGAACAAAGGCATGCTTATCGCACCGATTTTGGCACAGGCAAAAAAGGCGACGTAAACCTCGACTATCATCGGCAAGTAGAGTGCAACAACGTCGCCGGACGTGACACCAAGTTCTTTCAGGGCGCCCGCCAGGCGGTTTACCTCGGCATCAAACGCCTGATAGCTCAGCGTCCGGACCCGTTCGTCTTCGCCTTGCCATTCAATAAAAACATCTTCCCACACCGCTGTGTCGGTATGTTTTTCGATGCAATTCAGGTAGGCATTTGTTGTGCCGCCGACACACCAGTTGGTCCAGGCCTTGCCACGGCTGACATCCATCACATTGTCGTAGGTTTGGTAAAAACGGATATCCAGATATTTCAGCAGGCCATCCCAGAACCAGGCCGGGTTTGAGTCTGCCTTGGCGCCGAGATCATGATAGTCGTCAGCTCCCATCTCGCGGATGAAACCGGTAAGCTGACTGGCGTCGATACGGGACTGATCCGGTCGCCAGGTGATCTTACTTGTTTCAACCATTTTTCAACTGCCTTTTAGCCGTCGTTCAGGATGGCAATCCCGGCAACTTGATCAGGAGAAGCTGCCATTATTCGCACCGTGACCACCATCGACAGTTACAACCGTGCCACTCATGTAACTGGCCCGGTCGGATGCCATGAAAGTGACGACTGAAGCAATTTCCTCCACGGCTGCCGCCCGCCCCAGAGGCAGCTTTGAAAGGAAGCTCTGCCATTTTTCGCCGTCCCCCAGTTCAGCTTCGGCACGGCTGCGCATAAGGCCGACAAGGCGTTCGGTTGCCACCGCACCGGGACTGACAGACAGAACGCGAATACCGTCCGCAAGACTGCGGCTGCCAAGCGTCCGGGTGAATGCATTGAGGCCGGCATTGCCTGTTGTCCCCGCAATATAGTCGGCATCAGTCCGATCGGCCGCCAGTCCGGTCACGTTGATAATGACGCCGTGGCCACGCTCCTTCATGGCTGCATAGAAGGCCCGGCACATGTTAATGTAGCCAAATACCTTGAGGTCCCACGCTTCTCGCCAGCGGCCTTCATCCACGGCCTCTATGGTCCCGCCTGGAATGGCCCCGGCGTTATTGACCAGAATGTCAGGGGCACCAATATCCGAAATCAGTCCTGCGACATTATCACTGTTGCTCAGGTCTCTGGCATGCACCTGAACCGAAATTTTGAAATCATTTTTGATCTCTTGCGCCAGCTGATCCAGCTCTTCCTTCGTCCGCGAGACCAGGTGCAGGTTGCACCCTTCGGCGGCCATGGAAAGTGCGATGCCTTTACCAATTCCCCTTGATCCTCCAGTGATCAGGACAGTCTTGCCTTGTAAATCAAGTTCCATTTGAGTTGTTCCGGCTGTTGAGTAGGTGACAGTTCCTGATGCAGGCAGATTTCCAACGCACCAGATGAAATTTGTGTACAGGTATATCTTGAATCATATCGCTGTGTTTGGTCCCGACCAAATGATGCAATGGAAATGATTGTGCATGATATGTTTGATGTCTACCGGGAAGATGGTCCCCTGCGATTGTCCAAAACCGTTTCGATTTGCTGAAGGTTCATAATGCGGAAGTCTAGCCCATACCAATTCACGATGGATAGTCTGCTTGTCGGAGCATAGCGGTCATGGTTTCGAGACTACAAGATGGTCCGCCTATGGCGATTAGCGGACTAAACCTAATTACCTAATTCATGTCCGCTTTAGCAGGATAAACAGACCTGATCCGTTACCGTGCTAAAGTTCTGTTAATAGCCACAAGCGGAAGCTATTTATCGCCGGACTGATGGAGAGCGCGCAGAACATCAGCGTTTTAATTGAAGGTACACTACGCTGGGCCTTCAAAACTTATCTGGGGCGTAAAACCTGCATGACAGGTTTAACTCCCAACCCTTTCCTCCAATCCAATGAACAATTTCAATCAATTTCTGTTCGCGGCTCCGCTCTCCAGTTCACATAAATGTGTGTTGGGAATACCACTTTCGCTGGCTTGAGCCATTGGCGGTCCGGGCAATTCGCAGATACTCTGCTTGAAGCATTTCACTATTTGTCCGTGATGGACTGATATAAAGGAAGTTGGAATATGACAAAATTTTTTCTATCGATTCTAACGTCATGCCTATTGCTTTCGCCGTTGACGGTGCAGGCAGGAGCCAAGGTGCCTTATTCGCCTGAAGTCGTCGATACCGCTTTGACGAAGGGCTGTTCGGTATTTATGGAGTTCGGTGCATCTTGGTGAAGCACGTGCAAAAACCAGGTCCGTGTGATCGGGACACTTCGTGCCGCCAATGCCGAATATGACCAGAACATTGCCTTCGTCTATGTCGATTGGGATACCCATCGCCTGTCTCCAATAAGCCGAAGATTGCGTGTCAATTATCAGTCCACTCTCGTGATGATGTCGGAGGCTGGCGAAATTGACCGGGTGGTTGGCCAGACGAGCACCGAGGCCATTAAGGGACTTCTCGACAAAGCACCTGCGCGAGCGAAAGACGCGGAGGCCTGCTCTTCATGATCGGCGATCTCGGGAAAGCCGGGTGGGCTTCAATTTGTTCGCCGCCGGATTATCCACGCGGCGCAATAAAAACCCGGATATCTTCAGTGAAGATATCCGGGCTGGCTCACTGCAGGAACAGTGGGCGAGGGATGCGGCGACAGGAGAGATGCCGCATCCCGGTTTCGTCAGGTTCAGGCGATGTCGTCTCCATCGAAGGAATCATCACCGATCATGTGTGAAGCGGTATCAGCGAAGGCAGTTTCATAGAAAACCGGATCCGCTTGTGCGCTGTCCAAAGCGGCTTCCATGATATCCAGCTGGTTGTCGCTGAGTGCCAGTTCGTCAGTATTGGATCCACCGCCCCATTCCACAACTTCAGCAAAGTTGAACTCCTGGCCACCGATCCTGAGTGTCTCAATCATCTCGCCCGGCTCAAAATCGATGTTCAGCGTGCCCCAGAGATGCTCACCAGAGTTACGAAACCCGGCGTCTCCGGTATCGATATCGGTGGACTTGAACCAGATGTGGGCATGTGAGCCGTCTGAAGTAATCGACAGATCGATGTCTTCCATGCCGAAGTCTTCGCCCAACGGACCACCGCGCAGTTCCAGCGTATCGCCGTTGCCGGCAATGATGTGGTCGTTACCTTCACCCACGGTGTAGATGAAGGTGTCGTTGCCTTCACCGCCAATCAGGGTGTCGTCAGCGAAGCCGCCGGCCAGGATGTCGTCGCCGGCGCCGCCGTCGATCACTGTACCTTCCTGAAGCATTCTTCTGTCGTCCATGTTGACGTTGGCATTATAGCCTTCCTCATAACCTTCTTCGCCGTAGCCGATGGACTGGCGGAGGTTTTCAGTTTCAACCGAGCCGCCGAACGCTGCGGCACTGAAACCACCGGCAACCAGGATGTCGTTGCCGTCGCCACCGCTTATGCTATCGGCTCCACCGTAGGCGATGATGATGTCGTCCCCGGCACCGCCTTCTGCGGAGGTGTCTTGATCGGCTAACAGGATGTGGTCGTTACCGGACCCGCCGTCGACGGTATCACCGGCACCGTGCGAGAGGATGGTGTCGTCGCCATCACCGCCGAGCATGGTTGACTGAGTGGATTGGGCGCTGTTCATCATGAAGTCGTTGCCCTCACCACCGTCATAGAGGTTGCCGCTTTCGTGACTCTGGCTGTCATCCGTGATGCGATCGTCTCCGCTGCCGCCATAGGCCGCACTGTTGGAGCCTTCCATCTGGATGAAATCGTTGCCCGAGCCACCGTAGGCCTCGATGCTGTCGCCGAGGGCATAGAGTTCGTCATTGCCGGCATCACCTTTGAGGACGTTATTGTCGCTGTAGGACACCAGGACATCGTTGCCCCAGCTGCCTGATGCCGTGTTGCCTTCACCTTCGTAGATCCGGATGGTGTCGTTGTCATCCTGGCCGTCAACAGAGTTGTTGTCGCCCCGGACATTGATCGTGTCGTTACCGAATTCGCCGACGGCAAGGCTGTTCGACCCGGTGAGGTTGACCAGGTCGTCGCCGTCACCGGCTGCGATCAAAGCGCCATCACCCGTCATGTTGACAACGTCGTTGCCCTGTTCGGCGAAGACCCAGTTGCCGTCGCCTTCGACAGTAACGCTGTCGTTGCCTGTCCCGGTGTAAGAGATATTGTATAAACCGTTTACATTGACGGTGTCGTTACCTTCATCGGTTCTGATGGTTTTGTTGTGATTGGCGTTAACGATGACGGTGTCATCGCCCGCACCGGCAGAAATGTCGTTGTATTCGCCGTTGACAAAAATGGTGTCGTTGCCATCGCCACCCTCAGCTGTGTTGAGGGCGCCGTTGATTGTCAGGATGTCGTCCCCGCCGTCGCCGGAAAGTGTATTGTTGCTACCGGTCGACGACATCGTGTCCTGGTCTGCACCCCCGGAAGCCGTATTGTTGTTGCCTGAGACGGAAATCGAGTCATTGCCTGCGCCACCCTGGATCGTATTTCCGTCAAGGCTGGACAGAATGGTGTCGTTCCCTGCACCGCCGTCGATTGATTGGTTAAATCCGACACTGGTGATCAGATCGTTGCCGTCACCACCATCGACGATGGCATTGTCGCTGCCGGCAACGGTAACGATGTCGTCACCTTCACCGCCATCGATGACTGCGTCCCGGCCCGCCGTTGTGAGGTGATCATTGCCTGCACCACCCAACGTCGTATTGTTTGTGCCGTCGCGGTTGATAATAATGTCGTCGCCCGCGCCGCCATCGACAGTATTGTTGCCATCTTTGGCCGTAATGAAGTCGTTGCCGTCGCCGCCACTGATGGTGTTGTAGCCTTGATAAGTCAGAATGGTGTCATCGCCATCACCGCCATCAACGGTATTACTGCTGTAGTAGGTGCGAATGCTGTCATCACCGCTGCCGCCACTAACAGTGTTGTTAGATCCATAGGAATTAATCGTATCGTTGCCGTCGCCGCCCGTGATCACATTGTGATTTCCGGATGAGCCTAGGTTGTCATTCCCCAGGCCGCCATCGACGGTGTTGCTGTTACCGGTCGAGGTGACGCTGTCGGTTCCTGCGCCGCCATCGACGACGTTATGGTTGCCGGTCGAGGTGACGCTGTCATTGCCGTAACCGCCCGAGACCTGGTTGTGGTCACCCGTGCTTTGAACGGTATCATCTTCTTCTTCGCCATCGACGACGTTGTGGTCGCCGGTCGAGGTGACGGTATCGTTGCCGTAACCGCCCAAGACCCGGTTGTAGTGGCCCGTGCTTTCAATCGTGTCGGTGCCGTCCGCCCCACCGATCAGGTTGTCGTCGCCCGTGCTGAAAATGCTATCGTCTCCATAATCGGTATAAACCACGTTGCCGGCGCCTGCGATATGAACCGTGTCATCGCCACCATCGGTGTGGATGCTATTTTCATTTCCCGCGACGACGACCGCATCGTCTCCGGTGCCGGTGTGTACGTTCATGTTCTCGTCATTGACGAAAACTACCTGATTGAGGTCTGTGAGGTTTGTGTATGTGCCAGCCATTGTTCTTCTCCTGATTTTAGTTTGTTCGCCCGTTATTGGGCTTGGTCTGATTTGCTGGCATTGTTTTTACCGGCATCAGTTCAGGAGAAGGTTTCACAGATGTTACAGATTTGATTAAGTTGTAATGGCTTGTTTTTATTGAATAAATTTATGGATTTGAAGTCGGCTCAGCGGTCGTACTGCTGTCGTGTCAGACGCTCAGTCCGGTCGGGCGACGCTTAATCCGCATTTGTAGCCCTGGTTGTGGACTGTAACGATGGCGTCCTTGCCGAGCTTCTTGCGCAGGCGGCTGACGGCGACATCGACGGCACGGAAAGTCTCGGGCCCTTCACCGGAGAACACGGCGTCGACCAGGGTTTCGCGTGAAAGCACCTTGCCGTCGGCTTCGGCCAGCACCCAGATCAGGTGTATTTCCGCCTGGGTGAATTTGATCGCGGTGCCATCCGTGCCAAAGGCCTCGTGCCGGGCGCGATCAACCACAAAACTTCCGATATGTAAAACGTCGTCGCTGGCGCTGCCGGCCTCGGCGACGCGTTTGAGGTTTGAGTTGAGCCGCAAGACCAGTTCACGCGGATCGACGGGCTTGGTGATGTAGTCATCAGCGCCAAGTTCAAACGAAGCCGATTTGTCTTCGATGCCTTCGCGACCCGTCAAAACGATGATCGGTGCGTTGGAGCGGGACCTCAGTTTGCGGATCAGCACGATGCCATCTTCATCGGGCAAGGTCAGGTCAACGATATAACAATCAAACCCGCGAACATCGATGGCCTTGAACATTTCCGCGCTGTCGCCGACCGACACGGCGTCAAAGCCCTGATCGACAAGATAGCCCGTCATGGTCCGGGCGAACGAGAGATCGTCTTCGATCAACAGGACACTGTTCTGGGCCGCCAATAAATTACTCCCGGTTTTTTTCCTAACCAGATAATAGCCTTGCGGCCCCGCTTTTCACAACTTCAACGTCAGGCGGCCTGGTCGGCAAGAACGAGCGACACGATCGCGCCGGAACCGGAAGATGTCTCAAATTCCAGCCGCCCGCCGGTGTTGGCGGCCATGCGATCCGCCACCAGATAGCGCCGGACAATATCCTTTTTCGCTCCGGCGATGTCCCACAACCTGCCAAAAGGTTCGGACAATCGTTCAATCTGTTCCGCCGACAAACCGTCTCCCTGATTGGCCACGCGAACCACCAGCGTCTTGTCGATGCGTTCAAGAGCGATTGAAATAACACCCTGATCGGGGCTGGCTGCAATGGCATTTTTCAGAACATGGCCCAGGGACCGTCGCATCATCGCCCAGTCAGTGTGAAGCGATACCGCCGCTGGCAGGTCTTTGATTTGAATTTCAATATTCCGCAGATCAGCGAGACGTGACACCTCATTCACGCACTCCCGGATCAGGGCCGGGATTTCTCCGTCGTCCAGTTCTGGTTTGCCATCTGCGTGTTCGGCGCGCAGCAGGTCCAGGACATCACCAGCCAGATCAAACATCTGTTCGGCTTCGCGGAAAATCCCTTCTGCCTGCCCTTCGATCTTCTCGAAGTTGTCGGGCGCGTCAGCATTTTCCGCCAGCGTCGATATGTAAAACAAGGCCTTGTTGAGCGTGCCGCGCAATTCGTGCCCGGCTTCGGCGAGGAACCTTGCCTGTGAACTGGCCGGACCGCCCGGATTGTCCGCCTCATAATCATCGAGCCCGCGAAGTGCGGCGTCGAGTTCCGACGGCAGATCCACGCCCAGTGCCCGGGCCGCGTTCAGGCGTTTGCCGAGACAACAGAGCTCCAGCGTCTGGCACAGTCGCGACAACCGGATCAGGCCCACGGCGGCGGCATTGCTTTTGAGATCATGGGCGTGATACGCCATTTCATCGAGATCACCGGCTTCAGAACCGGCTGTAAAGCCCGCAACGGCCTGGGGTGCCGAACTTCTGAAATCACCGAATAATTCAGCGATTTCGGTCTCACCGAATTCCTCACCAAGTCTTCCCGCAAAATCCGGATCAAGAACCACATCTTCCGAGACACCGGGCTCGACCTCCGCCGGCGTTTCCGTCGCCGGTAAAACCTGAACGCCTGCCACCAGCCTGGATACGGCTTCCCGCAGCAGCATTGTGTCAATCGGTTTGGTGACGACTTCGTTCATGCCTGCCTTCAGACAGGCCTCGATTTCGATTTGCGTCGCCGCTGCGGTCAGGCCGATAATCGGCACGGCAGAAATCGGCCCGTCCATCGCCCTGATTTTCCGGGTCGCCGTGATGCCGTCCATGACCGGCATGTGGCGGTCCATCAGGATGACATCAATCGTTTCGTTGTCCGAGATAAGGTCGAGCGCCTCGCGGCCATTTTCCGCTACCAGTATTTCGGAAGCGATCTTGCGCATGATACCCACGGCAACCCGGCGATTGGTCACATTGTCTTCAACCAGTAAAACCCGCGGGGCGAAGGCCGGATGGTCGATCATGCCGCCGTCTGGCATTTCCGCAGGCGCCTGCGTTACTTCCTGTTCGTCGCTTATGCCCAACAGAACTGAAACCACGAAGGTCGAGCCTTGGTCGGGAACGCTGCGCAGGCGGATATTTCCGCCCATCAGTTCGATCAGGCGGCGGCAGATCATCAAACCCAGACCCGTGCCGCCATAACGGCGCGCGACATCGACGCTGCCCTGGACATAGGGCGCGAATATCTTGTCCGCCTGGGCTTTCGTCACACCGATACCGGTATCCGTAACGGCCAGTTCAATAACCGTTTCGGCTTCTCCCCGTGGCGCGCATTTCGCAGAAACCGAGACGCTTCCCGATGATGTGAACTTGATGGCGTTGCTGAGAAGGTTGAATAAAATCTGGCGCAGGCGATTGACGTCGCCCAGCAGAAGCTCGGGGATTTCAGATGAAATATCGACGTTGAGTTCCAGTCCTTTCTCACGCGCCGTCGAGGCCATGATTTTCATCGTATCGTCGATCAGGCCGCGGGGCGCGAATGCCACAGTTTCCAGCTCAAGCTTGCCCGATTCAAGTTTGGAGATATCCAGAAGATCGTTGAGGATCACCAACAGGGCCTCGCCCGAATCGACGATGCTTTGGGCGAATTCTCGCTGCTCGGGCACCAGCGGTGTTTCCAGTAGCAGGCGCGCCATGCCCAACACGCCGTTCATCGGCGTGCGCACCTCATGACTGACGACGGCGACAAATTCGGTTTTGGCGTCGGCCATCATCTCGGCCTGTTCCTTGGCCGCTCTAAGTTCCTGCTCAGCATGTTGCTGGTCCGTAATGTCCCTGCCAATCGCTACCGTGCCGCCGTTTCCGGTCGGGGCCCGCATGACTTCAATAATGTGCCCGTCCGCCATCGGCATCGTCAGCGTGCTGAAATCGCGAGCTCGATAGGAATTAATCCGTTGTTCCAGGGTTTCTTCCGGGTCGCCGGAACCGTAATCACCAGAGATCACTTGTTCCTTCAGAATATCTTTCAAGTGGGCACCGACAAAAACTTTCGCCGGATCGACCCCGGCAAATTCCGGAAACTTGTCGTTGTAGACCTGGATGCGAAGGTCTTTATCCATCATAAAAAATGACCCGGACATATGATCGATGGCCATGCGTAACAGTTCTTCTTTCTCCAAAACCTCCTGCTCAGCCAACCTGCGATCTGTAATGTCGGTATAGATGCTGATGAACCCGCCGCCGTCGACCGGCTGGGTGCGGCATTCGAGAATGATCCCCGCCGCTGTCGTTCGTTCATAAAGTTGCGGTTCTGTCTCAAAGGCCTGGGCATTCATGACGCCGCGGATGATCTCTTCCTTGTCACCGTCGCCGTAATCCCCGCGATCGACCATATAGTCCAGAACGTTGTATGCGGTTTCGCCGACCTTCAGGATATCTTTCGGCAGATCCCAAAGCTCACAATAAAGCGTGTTGAACAACAACATCCGCCTGTCCGCGTCGACAAAACGAATGCCGCCCGGGACATTTTCAAGAACCAGCCGGAGTTGCGATTCCTTGGCCGCCAGCTGTTCCTCGGCCATCACGTGATCATCAATGTCGATCAGAAAGGCGATGAGGTGGTCGGGTGCGCCTTCGGCATCGCTGATCAATGACACCCAGATTTTCCCCCAGACGATCGTGCCGTCCTTGCGCAGATATTGTTTTTCCGCGGCAAAAGTTTCCCCGCCGCCCTCTTTCAACTCGTTGTGCCAATTTTCGGTCCTGCCTAGAAATTCCGGCGCGGTGACATCCTTTGACGAAAGGCCGACCAGTTCACCCGGCTCGTACCCCAGAATCCCGCTGTATTGATCATTGGCCCGCAGGCAATATCCCTCGAGGTCAAATTCGGCAATGCCGACCGCGGCGTTCTCGAAGGGGATCCGGTGTCCTCTCTCGACGTCCTGAAAGTCACCGGGTTGTCCTCCGCGTTCATCAAGTTGCCGTCGAAGCGCGATCACTTCGTCCGCCAGTTCGGATTTGTTGCGCCGCATGAGTGTCGAATGGATGTCTGACATAGCCTTGCCCATGGATTTCGCGAGTAAATGTAAACATCTCGCCAGGATCAGCTACTTTAGGTTCGGAAGGTTATTTGGGGAACTCGGAAATGCAGGATGACCCTGTCGCTGAATCCCGAAAGGGGTCAGTGGATTGGGTTTTCTGAACTGGAAAATTTCTGAACAGTAAGCCCTTTGTGCCGAAATACGTGCCACCCTTAATCTGGATCGGTACGGTCTTAATCACATTTGTCCCGGTACAGTGTGGGACAGCAACCGGACAACCTGTTGATATTAAATAGCATTATTTTACCTGGTTGCCTTTGCAGCGTCAGGCCAGCGGGTCATCATCCGTCAGCAGGCTGCCATCGTCCGCACCGTTTTCTGCGAAGACCGCGTCAATGGCCTCGCCGGCGATGGTGCCTTCCGCGGCAGCGAGGACCGCATCCAGACGGTTGGAAATGTCGTCCAGATTGACCGGGACTTCCACAGCTTCGTCGTAAGTTGCACTGGAAATTAATTTTGGAGCGTCGATTTTTTCCAGCTATTTATCCCGACCCTGGCACCGCATATTTAAGTTAGAGCCCCGGGCCGGATTTGTTGACGGCCACGCCGGAGGCGATGCAGGTCACACCGGAGGCGATGCAGGCCCATTCGAGGTCGGCGGCGGCGCCCGCGAGGCGAACGGCGTCACTTCCTGAATTGCCGAGCCAGTTTTCAAATGATCCCGCTGCGCTGTTGAAGGCGTCAATAACACTGGCAAACCAACCCATTTTACCCTCCTGTGCGCGCCCCGTCCGGGGTGTTGAAACGATTGCGGTCTTCGTCACCGCTTTTCATTGGGGGCACTATGACGGAGTGGGCGACAAAAAAAGATTCACAACTGTGTCAAGTCGATAAATCACGTAAACTATTGATATTAAAACAATTAAACCTCCATAAGCTCCTTCGCAACGTGGACGCCTGTCAATCGCAGCGTAACGCGCCGGGCCGGGAAAACTTCTTCAGAAATTCGATATGTATTCAGCCGTGAACGCCGTACATGGCGGCGGCGATGGTGATCAGGCTGAGGAGGGTCATGATCAGGTGAAACCGGCTGGCCAGGGCCATTGTTTGTTCAGGTGACTTTGCTGCCCTGCGGACGAACCAGGCATGCAGGAACAAAGGCTCGGCGACGAACAATACGAAGGTAAATATCAGCCAGAGAAGTGTCATGGCGTGGACCCACCAGTAGCCGGGGTCGAGATAGCGCTCCCAGGCGTCCAGTCGGTAGACCATGTAAAAGCCCGAGAGGCCAGCCAGCGTCACGACGATTTTGGCGTGGCCCGTGAACCGGGTTTCCACCGCTTCGAAGCGATCAACCGCATCGTCGCCCGACCGGATCACCGGCAAAACGACGAACGTGACGAAATAGACCCCGCCAATCCAGACGACGACCGACAGGACATGGATTGTCCGGGCGAGGGTTAGATCATCCATTCAACTCAGCCTGTGCGCTTTGTCTTCGTTCATTGCCTGGGATCATTGCCATGGATCATTGCCAGCGTTCATAAACGAACACTAACCTCTAAGCCCGTCCAATAGCCATACGCAGAGATTGATGGGGGTTATACAAGTTCGGACATAATCAGTTAAAATCCATCCGTGGGCGCGCAGGGAACAAGCAACGAGGTTGGAAAGTGTCGATGCCAGAAGGTCAGTCAGAGCCCCTTCAATCGCCCAGGCGATCAGGAGACCGGGTGAACCAGATCATCTGGACCGCTTGCGGCTCCGGCATGCTCGCCACTTTGGCTTTGATCAATCAATTGGCCACAGGCCTTGCTGAAATCACCGCCATGGGGCTGGCCATGCCCGTGATGGTCGGTGGCACGGCTGCATTCACCCTGCGCTACTTCGTGTACAGGAGCAATCGGCTGCTGCGTGAGCGGCTGGAGCTTGAGAATTTGATGCAGATGGAACGCGAGGTCCGGGAGCGCAAAAACGCCGAGGAAGGCCAACGGGAAACCCGCGAAACGATGCGCGCCCTGGCGGACAATCTGCCTGAATTCATCACACTCAAGGACTCAGAGCGACGGATCCTTTTTGTCAACAAGCGGTTCGAGGAATGGACCGGTCTGGAACGCAACGACATTATTGGCAAGACCGTCCACGACATTTATCCGTCAGTTCAGGCGGACGAGTTTGACGCCCTCGACCGGCAAGCCATGACCGAACAATCTATCCTCGCCCGGGAGGTTGATCTTGCCTACCCGGACGGCAACACGCGGACCGTTATCAGTAAGCGCTTTCCCATCCTGTCGGGTTCGGGCGATACATCCGGTCTCGGCACGGTCAACATCGATATCTCTGATCTCAAGCGGGCCGAAAAAGATCTGGCGGCGAAGGAAGCGCAACTTCGCTATGTCTTCGACAACATGACCAGCGGAATCCTGATGGTCGACGAAGACAAAATCATCCGGGCCATCAACAAAAACATGCTCGAGCTTTACGGCTTCCCGAATGACGTTGTGGAGGCCGGAAAACCGTTTGCAAATATTATCTATTTCCGGGCGACACGAGGTGACTACGGGCCGGGCAACCTCGATCACCAGATTGCTGAACGGCTGGAGATGTGGCAACCCGGCGGAACCCAGGTTTATGAGGACATAATTCCTGATGGACCGGTGATCGAGGTCCTGCGGGCATGGACGGCGGACGGTGGCGCTGTAATGGTTGCCAACGACATTACTGACCGCAAAAAGGCGGAGAAGGAGATCAAGGCACAACACGACGAACTGGAATTATTGAACCAGCAAAAGACCAGACTTTTTTCAATTATTTCCCATGATCTCAAGAACCCGTTCACCTCACTGCTCGGTATGTCGAAGATCATGGCGCAAATGAGCGACAAGCTCACACCTGAACAATTTTCAGACTACGCCAGCTCAATCAACGAAAGTGGTGAACGCCTGTTCGTCCTGCTGGAAAACCTGCTCGAGTGGTCGCGCTCGCAAATGGATCAGGTTTCGATTGAACGCAGGCCTGAGGACCTGAAATCAATTGTCGATGATACGCTCGAACTCCTTGCGAATTCAGCCGGAGACAAGGGCATTCAATTCGGAAACACGGTGCCGGCGTTCATGGTTGATGTGGATATTAATCTGGCAAGCACGGTAATCCGGAACCTCGTCAGCAATGCAATCAAGTTTACCGGCGAGGACGGCAGCATAAGCATTGGCGCATCTGAAGCCGGAGACTGGATAGAAACAAGTGTGACAGATTCCGGTGTTGGCATGTCAGCCGAACAGATCGACAGTTTGTTCAAGGTCGACGCGGCCCAGTCGACCCAGGGCACGAAGGGTGAGGGTGGTACGGGACTTGGATTGCTTTTGTGCAAGGACTTTGTCGAGCGGCATGGCGGAAAAATATGGGCGATAAGCGAACCTGGCAAGGGATCGAGCTTTCACTTCACCCTGCCCCGGTATCTCCAGACGCCATGATATTTCGCGCAACTACCTGATGAAGTCGTCCACCAGCCTGGCAACGCCGGCTACATCCTTCCCGCGGCGGCCGCACCCGGATCCCTGTCCCGGAAATCCGGGTGTATTTATTTTGCCCCCCGGTCCCGCGCGTCTCGCCAGTTTGCCACGGGCATGTAGATCCTCGGGCCGAGGCGTTTGAGCCAGTGGGGGGAGAGGGGTTTGACGGTTGTGTACGGCAGGGGCGGTATCGTTGCCTGGTCCGTCAGCACATCGGCAAGTTCGGGGCCCAGTGCTGTGCAGAGGGCGATGCCGCGGCCATTGCAGCCGATCGCAGCGGTCAGGCCGGGTGCGAGGGTGTGCAGGCGGGGCAGGAAATCCGGCGTAATCGCCGCCGTTCCCGACCAGATGAAATCTTCTTCCGGCACGCGGTCCAGTTTCAGGGTCGTGGCCAGGCGTCGGCGGATCAGGCGCGACATGCGGCCATCTGCGCCCCACGGCAGCGTTGAGACTGCGCCGCTGATCAGCCGGTTCCCGGCATCAAAGCGCATGGAAAAGGGATGATGGCTGGTATCGGTCGCGGCCTGCCGTCCGGGCAGCACGCGCGCGACAATATCTGCCGCCATCGGCCGTGTCGCCAGTTGATGGACACAGAGCGGCAGGATTGAGCGATGCAGTCGCGGCCAGAGCGGACCGACCAGCGCGTTGGTCGCCAGCAAGACGCGCGCCGCCTTGACGATGCCTTGCCCTGTCCTGATCTGCCAGCCTTCGCTGGTCCGGTGCAAGGATCGGGCTTCGGTGTTTTCGAAAATCTGCGCGCCCGCCTGTTCGGCGGCAGCGGCCATGCCGCAGGTAAATTTGAAAGGATTGATCTGGCCGCCCGAATGATCCAGCAGACCGCCAGCGAAAGCGTCCGTGCCGGTCATCGCCGCGATACCGGCGCGGTCCAGCAATTCAACGTGTTTGCCCCGGACCTGCCATTGTTCAAACCGCCCTGCCAGGGCAGGCATGGCGATGCCGGCATGGGCTGGTTGCAGGAAACCCGTTTGTTCGGCTTCGCAGTCGATGTTGTGACGGCGTGCCAGATCAAACATCACATCGCCCGAGGTGGCGATTAGCCGGTTAAGTCGCTCGCCTGCCTCCGGGCCAAGGCTTGCCACGACATCTTCCGGGTCCCCGCGCCCGAGCATGGGGGCGACGACACCGGCGTTGCGGCCCGAAGCAGCGCCGGCGATGTGATCTTTTTCCAGCACGACGACAGGGACGCCGCGCATCGCCAGATGGAGCGCTGTGGAGATGCCGGTAATCCCGCCGCCGATGATGGCAATGTCTGCCTCGGTATCGCCATCAAGAGACGGGCGAACAGGCACCGGAGGGGACATCGCCCGCCACAACACGTCGCCAGGTTTTGAAAGAGGCACCGGGCCGTCGCTGATCAGTCGTGTTGACGCAACGCCGTCACTTCGATCTCAACCATCATGGCGGGATCAGCGAACTGGGTGATCAACGTTGTATTGGTCGGGCGGATTTTGTCGAAAATTTCCTTGAGCTGATCGCAGACCGGCCAGACATAGTCGCGTCCACTGACAAAAACCCGGCAGCGCACAACATCGGCAAAACCCGAATTCGCTTCACTCAGGGCATCAGATATATTTTTCAGCGACTGGCGGGTCTGGTCTTCGATATTATCGGCAATTTCCCCGGTCGCGGGATCATGCGCCGAGGCGCCGGACAGGAATATCCAGTCGCCATCAATCACAGCGCGGGCGTAACCCGCCATCTCCTCAAATTTCGATCCGGTGAAAATATGTTCTCGGGCCATGGCCGGCAGATCCTTATGCGATGATGAATTATTTCACCGCAGTCTAGACCTATTCAGACCTTGATATCGACCTTGACGCCCCGGTCTTTACCGGCATCCGAGGAACGCGGTTCAGCCCGTCGGGCCTCAGCCGCTTTTTCGGCCACGCTTTGCTGCTGCGGGCGGGGCTCGATATGACGTGACAACTCGGTCACAGAAACGGCGGTAGCAGAAGAAATACTCATGACATCAATCCTTCACGATCTTGATCCGGAGAACTCGCACCCACGTGGTGGGGCGCTGGTTTCAATCCGAATGCAGTTGTTCAACGTGAAGATCATCGCCGCGTTGTGTAACGCCAATATGTCAAAACCCGGCAAAAATGTTTCAGAATAATGTCGTTTGTATCAGGCCGCGCGGGGCACGAGTGCGCGAATTCGGGCGATATGGTCGGGGCCGATGTCGCAACAGCCGCCGATAATACGCGCGCCATGGCCGAGCCAGTGGCGGGCGTGACGCTCATAGGCCCAGGGGTCAAGCTCGTGATCGGTTTCGATTCCGCCGGCCTCCAGAGACCAGCCTTCGGGCACCGGCAGGAAGGCGTTGGCGTAGGCCCCGACGGGATTTCCGGTCAAGGCCAGCAACTCAGGCAAAGCCGCGTCAATGCTTTTGGGCACGCAGCAGTTAAAGAGCCAGGCTGCAACATTGTGATCCTTGAGCGCGGCAAACGCTTCGGTCACGGTTTCGCCCGAACGTAGCTTACCCGAGCCATCATCAGCCAATGTCCACGACAGCCAGAGCGGTTTATTGCTGACACGCGCGGCCGTCGCCATCATTTGAGCCTCGGCAATGCTCGACATGGTTTCGGCCACCAACAAATCAATCTCGTCCCCCAATGCAGCAATAATCCGGGTGTAGATCGGCACGCCTTCGTCGGGCTCCAGCACGACATCGGGGCGATAACTTATGGAGAGCGGCGGCAGGGCGCCGGCAATCAGGGCCTCCGGGCTGGCCAGGTCGCGCGCTTCGCAGGCGAGGCGCACCGACGTCGCCACCAGTTCATCGAGACGGTCCTCGATGCCGTCGAGCACGAGGCAGCTCGGCACGCAGGCATAATTGTTGGTCGTCAGGATATCAGCCCCGGCGTGGAGATATTCGGCGTGCAAATCGCGCACGACATCGGGTGCCGTCATCAGGGCCTCCGCCGACCAGATCGTTCGCGAGACTTCGATGCCGCGCGACTTCAACATCTGACCCATGCTGCCATCGAGCACGAGAAAATCGCGGCCTTGCCAGATGTTGTCGGTCATGTCGCCGGTCCTCAGTTCTTGATCGTCAGCTCACGGGGGAAATCACAAAACGGTACAGCGCCCTGTTCGGTGAGATGGAAACACTCGCTGATTTCGATGCCCCAGTCATCCATCCAGATGCCCGGAATCATGTGAAATGTCATATCAGCTTGCATCACGTTGTCGTCACCGGGGCGCAAGCTCATGGTGTGCTCGCCCCAATCGGGTGGATAGTTCAGGCCGGTCGAATAGCCGATACGCGAATCCTTGACCAGGCCGTATTTCGCCACGGTGGTGCGCCAGACCGCCTCGACTTCGCCGCAGGTTACACCGGGCCTGGCAAAGTCGAGTGCGGCGTTCAGGCCTTCAACAACGACCCTGGCGGTATCTGCAAGTTTGGCCGGCGGGTCCCCGAGAAACAACGTGCGGGCCATCGGGCAATGATAATGTCGATGCGCCCCCGCCAACTCCAGAATGGTCGCCTCGCCGGCAACGAAGGGGTCATCGCTCCACGTCAGATGCGGTGTCGAGGTGCCGACGCCGGTCGGCAACATCGGCACCAAAGCCGTGTAGTCGCCGCCAAAATCGGGATGACCACCGATCTGTGCAGCGTAGATCGCCGCCACGGCATCGCACTGACGCACGCCCGGTTCAATCGTCTCGATGCCGGTGCGCATGGCGAGTTCAATCAGCCGGGCGGCTTTGCGCATCAGCTCCAGTTCCGCCGGCGACTTGAGGGCGCGCACCCAGTTGACGAGTTGTCGCGAGTCACAGAAGGTCGCGTCAGGTAGACCGCTCTTCAAAGCCTCATAAGCCATCGGCGAAAAATAGTAACTGTCCATCTCAAGCCCGATAGTGCCGCGCCCCAGGCCGCGCTCGATCAAGGTCAGGGCGGTGTAGTCCATCGGATGCTTGCCCTCGGCCTGCACGTAGTCGTCCGGGTAGGGCACGATGTTGTCGTGATCGAGCCACGTCGTGACACGGGCGCCGCCGGCATCAATACCCCGACCGATCCAGACGGGTTGACCGTTTTGGGCGATGGCCAGACACTGCGGCGTATAAAACGACCAGCCGTCATAGCCTGAGAGATAGTTCATATTGGCCGGATCGGTGACGATCAACAGATCGATTTCCGCCGCTGCCATGCGCTTGCGCGTCGCGGCGAGCCGGGCGTCATATTCGGATTGTTCGAACGGGCGGGTGGACGACATGCGGTTCTCCAGCAAACAACACCTATGCACATAGTGCAATTCTGCCCTGCCGAAAAGAGCCGATTTGGTCGTTGCCCCGGGCAAGCGGGGATGGCTAGATAGGCGTCCCGTTTTCCAGAGGCCCCGATGATGAGCGACAAGCCACCAAAAGTCAGTACCGACATTGATTTTGATCGGCCCGGCAAACAGGTCGGGCACCTGATTGCACCGCACAGTCATGATGCTTCCGCCTGGGGCAGTCTGCGCGTGCCGTTCATTTTGGTGAATGGTACGGCAGGCAGCGGAAAGACGATCCTCTTTACCGGCGGCAATCATGGCGACGAATACGAAGGGCCGATTGCCCTGCTCGATCTGGCGCGCAACCTCGATGCGGCTGAGGTCAGTGGCCGGGTGATGATCATCCCGGCGCTGAATTTGCCCGCCGTGCAGAACGCCAGCCGGACCTCGCCGATCGATGGCGGCAACATGAACCGCGTCTTCCCAGGCTCGCGCGACGGTAATCTGACCGAGATGATCGCAGATTATCTCAGCCGCGTTCTGATCCCGATGTCTGATGCGGTGATCGATATTCATTCCGGCGGCAAGACGCTGGATTTCTGGCCCGCCGCCGTCATTCACAATCTGGCCGACGCCGATCTGATGGCCCGGACCAAAGCCGCCATGCTGGCTTTCGGCGCGCCGGCCGGACTGATCATCGAAGAACTTGATGCCGCCGGCATGCTCGACACGACGGTTGAGGACATGGGCCGGGTCTTCGTCTCGACCGAGCTCGGCGGCGGCGGCACGGCGCGACCGGAAAATGTCGCACTTGCCAAACGCGGCGTGCAGAACATGCTGAAACATTTTGAATTGATCGTCGGCAAGCCGGAAATGCCGGAGGTCGCCACCAGGATTTTACACACGCCTGATGCTGCCTGTTTTACCGCCGCGCGGGAGGCCGGGCTTTATGAGGCCTTTATCCATGTTGGCGACGCGGTTGCCCCCGGCCAGGAAATCGGCCAGATTCATTTCTTCGAACATCCGCAACGCCCGCCCGAGATCTATACCGCCGATGTGGCGGGTGTGCTGATCAGCCGACACTTCCCCGGCCTCGCCCGCAGCGGTGACTGCCTTGCCGTCATCGCCCGCGATATTGCCGACTAGTTTGACAGGACCTGCAACATGACCGTGCCGCAAATGCCTTCCGAAACGTCGAGCTGGCGCACACCGATGATTGTCATCGTTGCGGGTTGCCTGATCGCCATCATGGGCTTTGGCGTGCGCTCGACCATGGGCCTGTTCCTCGAGCCGATGACCGTGGCCAAGGGCTGGGACCGTGAAACCTTTGCCCTTGCCATGGCGATCCAGAATTTGTTGTGGGGGCTCGGTGTGCCGGTGGCCGGCATGATCGCCGACAAGTTCGGCCCGGCCCGGGTGATTATTCTCGGTGCTGTCATCTACGCGATCGGCGTCTGGGGCATGGCGGAAGCAGACGGCGCCCTCGCATTGCATTTGTTTGGCGGCGTGCTGACCGGCATCGGCGTGGCCTTCACCGCCTTTACGCTGGCCATGGCCGCAATGGCGCGTGTTGTCGGGCCGGAACGGCGATCGCTCGTGCTCGGCCTCGGCACCGCAGCCGGGTCCCTGGGCCAGGTTATTTTCACGCCGCTTGGGCGACTATGGATTGATTTGTATGGCTGGGAGTTTGCCCTGACCCTGCTGGCCCTGTCGGCAGTTGTTCTGATCCCGCTCGCCCTGGTGCTGCCCAAAAATGCCGAAGGCAAGGGCGAAGCGCCGAGCGATCAGACCATGGGCGAGGCACTTGGCGAAGCGATGTCACATCGTGGTTTCCTGCTGCTGACGCTGGGCTTTTTTGTCTGCGGCTATCAGGTCGCCTTCATCACTATTCATTTCCCGGCCTATGTCACCGACCTTGGCCACGCCGGAAGTGTTGGTGCGGCGGCGCTGGCTTTGATCGGTTTGTTCAATATTGCCGGATCGTTTATGTCAGGCGGCGTGGGTCAACGCTTCAGCAAAAAAAATGCACTCGCTGCGATCTATTTTCTGCGCGCGGTGATTTTTGTCGCCCTGATGCTGGCCCCCAAAACCGAATTGACGATTTATCTGTTCTCCGGTGCCATGGGCCTTTTGTTCCTCTCGACCGTGCCGCTGACGTCGGGCATCGTCGCCCAGGTTTTTGGCGTCCGTTACATGGCGTCGCTGTTCGGCATTGTTTTTCTCAGCCATCAACTCGGCAGTTTCCTCGGCGTCTGGCTCGGCGGTTATCTGCACGACACCACGGGATCGTATGATGTCGTCTGGTGGACGGGGGCCGCACTCGGCGTTGTCGCTGCCGTTGTTCACATGCCGATTGACGAAAAGCCGGTGCCCCGGCTGACCCCGCAACCGGCCGAATAAACTGCCTCAGTCGTCGGACGGCACCATGTGCACGGTGCGCGTCGGGAACGGAATGTTGATGCTTTCAGCGTCGAGCTTTTCCTTGATCGCCTTGATCAGGTCGAACCGGGTCGGCCAGTAGTCGTCGTTCATCGCCCATGCCCGAACCACCAGATCGACAGATGAATCACCGAGATTGGTGACCAGGACCACGGCTTCCGGGTCTTTCAGAACGCGCGTCTCGGCACCAAGAATTTGATGGATGGCAGCCATGGCCTTGTCGATATCGGCGTCGTAGCCAATGCCGATGGATATATCGACGCGACGTTCGCTGTGCGAGGAAAAGTTTTGCATCGAGGTGCCCCAGATATCGCTGTTGGGCACGACGATCTTGACGTTGTCGGGCGTCGCCATTTCGGTGAAAAACAAATTCAGCGTCTTGATGGTGCCGGCATGACCGCCGGCATCGACATAATCACCGACCTTGAAGGGTCGGAAAATCAGCAGCATGACTCCTGCCGCCACATTACTCAGCGTGCCCTGCAGCGCCAGACCAATGGCAAGGCCGGCAGCACCCAGTACAGCGATCAAACTGGTCGTTTCGACGCCAAATCGATCGAGTACGGCAACACCGACCAGGATCAAGATTATGTAGCGCCCGGCGCTGGCAAAAAAGCTGACGAGCATGCTGTCGATGCGTTTGGATCGCCTGAGCGCGGCCTCGATCAGACGTTCGACCCGCCCGGCCGCCCAGATGCCGATCAGCAGAATGGCGATCGCCGCGACGACGTCGAGCCCGTAGGCCGACAGCGCCTCGAGCGCGTTCTCCAGCATGATCTCGATCATTTCGTATGTTTCTTTGGCGGTGTCATCCATCACATGATTTCCCGGTTGGTGCGCACGTTATGAAAATCCCTACCATGCCTGGCCAGAAATCGACAACTCGAAATCGACTACTCGTTTTGTGATATCCGCTGGTTATGTCGGACACAGCGGGTACACTGCGCCAGATTTTTCAACACAGGGATCAATCATGAAAGCCGCACAATATTCCGAACGGGGCCATCCGCCCGACATTATCAATGTGATCGAACTCGACGCGCAGGAGCCCGCTGCCGGTGAAGTGGTGATTAATGTCGAGGCCTCGCCGATCAATCCCTCCGACGTTCTGACCCTGACCGGCGATTATGCCATCCGACCCAAACTGCCGGCCTTCGGCGGGGCTGAAGGTGTCGGACGGGTTGCAAGCCTGGGTGACGGCGTCAGTGAGCCCGAAGTCGGCGCAAGGGTTTTCCTGCCCGTCGGCATCGGCACGTGGCGGCAACAGGTCGTGGCCAAAGCTGATGACCTGGTGCCCGTACCTGCGGGCACGGACCCGTTGCAGATGGCCATGCTGACGGTCAATCCGCCGACGGCCTATTTGATGCTGCGCGATTATGTTCGCCTTAACCCCGGCGACTGGGTTATCCAGAACGCCGCCAATTCAGCGGTCGGGCGCTATGTCATTCAACTGGCTGCCGCCCAGGGTGCCAAATCGATCAATGTCGTGCGTCGTGAGGGTCTGGCTGACGAATTGACGGCGCTGGGTGCCGAAGCCGTGGTCGTTGATGGCGATGATCTGGCCAGGCGGGTTAAACAAATCGTCGGTGATGACCCGCTGAAGCTGGCGCTGGATGCTGTCGGTGGCGAGGCTACTTTACGTCTTGGGGACAGCCTGACGAGCGGCGGTGTCGTGGTCAATTATGGCTTGCTGTCAGGCGAGGCCTGCCGGCTGTCGTCGGCGGCGACAATCTTCCACGACGTCAGTTTGCGCGGCTTCTGGCTGGCACGCTGGTTCCGCGAAGCCCCCATTGGTGAGCGCATGGCCGTGATGACAGAGATGGCCGGGCGCGTCGCCGCCGGTGATCTGACAGCGGCGGTTGACGGCTGTTATCCGCTTGAGGAAATCAGCGAGGCCCTGGCCCGGGCCATGGCGGACGGGCGCGACGGCAAGGTGCTGGTGACGCCGAACGGCCCGGTTGCGGCATGACGGTGACGCGCAGGTGAACGACAACACTCAGGCGAGCGACTATGGGGATCGGGTGGCCGGCAAGGTCGCCCTCGTCACGGGTGGTGCCTCCGGTCTTGGCCTTGCCTCGGCCCGGTTGCTGGCCCGGCACGGTGCCCGCGTGGCGATCAGTGATCTTGATCTCGCCGGCGCCGAAGAAGCCGCCCGGGAAATCAACACGGAGCTTGAGGACGACACAGTTGGCGACAGGGCGATCGCCATCAGCCATGACGTCGCTGATGAAGCGCAGTGGATCGACTGCGTTGCTCAAACAGTCGCAGCGTTCGGGCACCTCGATATCTTGCTCAACAGTGCCGGCATCAGCTCGACCAGCGATATTGAGAACACCTCCCTCGAGGAATGGCGGCGTGTTCATGCTGTCAATCTCGACGGCACCTTCCTCGGTTGCAAGCACGGTATCGCGGCGATGAAAAAAACCTCGGTGACGCGCGGCGGATCGATCATCAACATCTCGTCAATCTTCGGCATTGTCGGCGGCCCGAGTATCGCTGCCTATAATTCATCGAAGGGCGGTGTGCGGTTGTTGACCAAATCGGTTGCCCTCGATTGTGCCCGCCTTGGCTACAACATTCGCTGCAATTCGGTGCACCCGTCCTACATGGATACGCCGATGGTTCAGGCGATCTTTGACGGCAGTGAGGAGAGCAGCGAAAAAGACAAAAAAACTCACCGCCGGATCCTGAGGCAAATTCCGCTTGGACGCCTCGGCGTCGCAGATGACGTGGCCCGGGGAGTGCTCTATCTGGCTTCGGACGATTCGGCCTTCATGACGGGTTCGGAATTTGTCATCGACGGTGGCACCACCGCCGTGTAACCGGCGGCTATTCCGAAGCGTTCAGGCCTTGCGTCCTGATCCAGTCGATGGCCTGGCGGCTGGCCGGCGTGATGTCGTCTACGAGGGCGAGGGCCTGATCGTGTTGATCTTCACGACAGGCCTTCTCGACCTGCCCGCCCAGTTCGGAAAGTCCCATCAGACCCATGTTGCCCGCCGTGCCCTTGAGGTCGTGGGCTTCCTGACGCAGTAGTTTCATATCGTGATTTTTCCGCGCTTTTTCGATGCGGATCAGCCGTCGTTCAAAATCCTCGACAAAGACATCGATAAGTTCCTGGACCTTGTCTCGACCAAGTGCCTTTGCCAGCACATCGAGAACACTGTAATCGATCATGCCGTCATCAACTTCAACGGTAACCGCGTCGGAAATCTGTACCGACAACTGATCTGGTGCACCGTCAACTTTTTGCAAGGCATTGGCGAGGTCCCGGGGATCAATCGGTTTGGCGATAAAGTCGTTCATCCCGACTTCACGACAAAGCTTGATATCTTCCTCTGAATTGCTGGCGGTCATGGCGACAATCGGGACCTGGCCAGGCTTGCCCGGTAGTGCGCGAATGGCTTCGGTGGCTTCAAAGCCGTTCATCACCGGCATCTGAATGTCCATCAGAATGACGTCGTAGTCGCCGGCACGAACCGACTCGAGCGCCTGGCGTCCATCGCCGGCAATGTCGATCTGATGGCCAAGTCTTTCCATCAGGGCAAGCCCCAGTTTCTGATTGATTGAATTGTCCTCGACCAGCAAGACCTTCAGGCCTGAGCCACTGTGTTCGGCTGCCAGATGTTTGGTCAGCAACTGCCGGCTTTCGTCTTCTTCGCTGCCGATCAGTTCGCTGAAAATGCGATAAAGGATGGCGTCTTCCACCGGCTTGGTGATGTAGGCAGCAAATCCGGCTTCCTTCATTTTCTGCGCTTCGCCACGCACACCGGTTGACGTCATCAGAACAAGGTGTGTTCCGGCGGTGGCCGGATCACTTATGACAGTGCGGGCAAATTCGGCCGGCACCATATCCGGCATGTTGTTGTCGAGCAGAATAAAGTCGAAGGGCGTGCCGATGCGGGCGGCCTGCTGCACCAGTTCCAGCGCCGCCGTCTCGGTCGCCGTGACCTCTACGGCCATGTTCCACGAACTGAACATGGCCTCAAACAGCAATCGGTCGCGGTCGTCGGGTTCAACGACGCAGATGCGCAAGCCGGCGATTTCCGCGGTCGCTGCACCTTCGCGGTGTTGAATGTCGACGAACGGCAACGACAGTTCGAACCAGAAAGTACTGCCCTCGCCCGGTTCGCTGTCGACGCTGATTTCACCGGCCATCAAGTCGATCAGGCTTTTGCAGATGGCGAGGCCAAGGCCGGTTCCGCCATACCGCCGGGTCACGGAAGAATCAACCTGGCTGAATTTGGAAAACAGCCGGTTACGGGCCTCTTCGGGTATGCCGATGCCGGTATCGCGGATCTCGACACGGATGCGATCGTCCTGACCGTCCGCTGCCGGAACAAGTGCGGCACCGACCGTAATCGAGCCTGCGTCGGTGAACTTGATGGCATTGCCGATCAAATTGAGGATGACCTGGCGCAGGCGACCGGGATCGCCCAGCAGAACGCTCGGGAAACCGGCCTCGACATCGGCGCCCAGTTTCAGGTTCTTGGCGTTGGCGCGCGGGCCCAGCAGGCGTACGGAGCTCTCGATGACGGCGGCCAGATCAAATTCGATTTCCTCAAGCTCAAGGCGGCCAGCCTCGATTTTGGAATAATCGAGAATGTCGTTGATGATGGTCAGGAGAGATTCACCCGAATCGCGCACCGTCTCGGCAAAATCGCGCTGCGATTCCGTCAACGTCGTATCGAGCAGCAATCCGGCCATGCCGAGAATGCCGTTCATCGGGGTGCGGATTTCATGGCTCATTGTGGCGAGGAAATCCGACTTCGCCTGATTGGCTGCATCTGCCGCGTCACGCGCCTGGGTAATCGCCCGACGCATGCGTCTGGGCTCGGTGATATCGCGGATCAACCCCGTCAGATAGGGCGTCGCATTGGTGACGGCGACAGAAAAGCCGAGGGCAAAAAACCGCTCTTCCCCATCAGGCGTCCTGATCCTGAAAGTATCGGCAGCACCAACGGTGTCCTCGACCTCGCCTTCGGCAAAGGCCCTTAAGGTAAATTCGAGAAATTCGCGATCTTCAGGAACGATCAGGTCGAAGAAACTGTCTGCGTCAATTTCCGGCCCGAGATACATGTGCTGGATTTGCAGCCAGAAGCGCTCGCCGATCATCATGCGATCAGTCAACAGGTTCCAGTCCCAGAACGACTGATCTGCCGCCTGCATGGCGTAGGTATGACGATCAGCATTGGCCTTGGCCGTTTCGGCCTGGGCAGTCAGCAAAGTGACATCATAATACGTCAGCAGGAAACCACCACTTGGGAGGGCGGCAACGCGGCGCTCGACCGTGCGGCCATCGGGCAATTGCAGGTCCGACGAACGGTTGGCCTCAACCGGCAATCCATTAATGCCTTTGGGGCCCAGCAGGTTCGACAGGCCCTTGATTTCGAGCAGTTCGTCCACGCCGGGATGCTTGCCGAGAAACGAATTCTCAAGACCCCACATTTCCCGAAAAGTAAGATTGGTATGTCGGACCTTGTAATTGACATCCAGCATCATCATACCTGAACTGGAGCCATCCAGCACGGCCCGCAGTTCCTCGGACAGGATCTGGCTTGTGCCATCATCCAGACGGCGGAACGACAGATCGCGAATATTTGCGATAAATATCCGTCGACCATCGATCTCGCTTTCATTGATCGAGAGATCGAGTTCGATTTCACTGCCGTCTTGCCGGCGGCCGGCAACCTCGCGCGTCATATCGACGACGGATTTCGACATGCCAGAGACATAGTTCGTCATGTGGGCGGGGTGCTCGCGCGCGTCGCCCTCAAACATCAGCACGCCAATGCTCTGGCCAATCAGGGCTCCGTCTTCATAGCCGAACATCGTCAGCGCTGCTGTGTTGGCCGACAGAATTATCCCGTTATCGTCGGCAACAATGACGCCCTGCCGATGTGGCCTGGGCAAGCCTGTCCTGCCCTTTTTCATCGCTTTGGGATCCGCCATGTCGTCCATCAATGCCTCTTGGCCGCTCGGCAAGCACTTGTTACGGGTGTCGAGAGACTGCTTCAAATGATTTCGTACTATCTAATGTAGGGCGCAAAATAAAATTTTGAACTCAATCGGACATTATTCCGGCAACAAATATTTTGCTGTGCTTGCCCCCATATCACAAGCGGCCTAAGTTCCACCCATATGAAAAACGAAATTCTCTTGGTTGTACATCAGGAAACCTCCAATCCGGGGCGCGTTGGCCGACAATTGCGCGCTCGAGGATACACGCTGGACGTGCGCAGACCGTCCGGGGGAGATGAATTACCGGCGACCATGGATGACCATGCAGGTGCGGTGATATTTGGTGGTCCGATGAGCGCCAATGATGATCATCTCGACTATGTGCGACAGGAAATTGACTGGATTTCAACGGTTCTCGACTCCGGCAAGCCCTTTCTGGGTATCTGCCTCGGCGCCCAGATGATGGTGCGGAACCTCGGCGGTGAGGTTTATCTACACCCTCAAGGACAGGTTGAAATAGGTTATCATCCGCTAAAACCTGCATTACCGGACTGCAAGATTTTCCCCGCGCCGTCGAATTTTTACCAATGGCACAAGGAAGGTTTTGATTTGCCCGCCGGTGCCAAACTACTGGCGACAGGTGACACCTTTGCCCATCAGGCGTTTCGCCTCGGAAACGCCTATGGCATCCAGTTTCACCCGGAAGTGACCTTCGGCATGATGAAGCGCTGGCTGACAGGTGCCGCACATATGCTGGAATTCCCGGGTGCCCAGTCCCATGAAGATCAATTGCGGGCCCGGCGTCGCTTTGAGGGGCCGACGGTTCGCTGGCTGGAGAATTTTCTCGATATCTGGCTTGACAGTGTACCGGCGCAACGTTCCGGCGTTGACAAACATGCCGGCGCTAACGGGCGATCACTTGCTCCGGGTGCGCGAGACTTCGTGTAACAGCACCTGAACTTCCTGCTTGCCGAGAATTTTGTCGCTCAGGCGTTGCAGGGACCGCACGATGGCATCAAGTTGCATGGTCCCGCTGGAGGCCGCTGAACTACCGTATCGGTAAAAATAATTGAGGTAGGCGTCACTCAGTTTGGGGATGCGGATGCGGATTTTTTCCTCGTTCACCGGATTGATAATAAAAAGCTTTATGACGACGGTAATGTTGCCCTTGATGCTGCGTTCATCGAGGACGGGCGCTATCAGAGGCTCCAGGGTAAGAAATATCGACTTTTCACCGCCGCCGCTGCTTCCCTCGTCCTCAGTCTCTTCTTCTGTCTGTTCTTCGTCGGCTTTTGGCTCGTTATCCTGCGCCTGAACGGTGCCGGAGATCATCAGGCCGAAGACGACAAGCAGCGCCCCCGCCAGAGCGATTGAACGCACCGACGTTAACCGACCCTCCCCGGCAAAAAAGAATGCACTGAATGTCATGATAACAAGTCTACCATCAACGCCTCAAATGTCGCACAAATGCATGGCCAAATCTGAATTTAGTATAATATTTCAAATAGTTAAACCAGCGCTGTCTGCCGCCGCGCCCTCGGGCCCGGAAATCCCGCCGGGAATATTGCAGTCGGGCGCTTGAAAAGCGCACCAGCCACACCCATATCAATGATCAGGCACACAGTCGTGCCACAGATTTTTTGGCCCTTTGCGGCTTTTTTCTCTTTCTACACTCTCTCTCTAGACACTTCGCCGCCCGGGAAACCTGGCGGCGATTTTTTGTCTGCGGCCCCCGGCGGTTTATCTCGCTAAACAATTATTGCCCAGAGTCATCTTGGCCCTGATGCAGGCAGGCTCTAGAGTGGCGGTATTGCGTATCCCCGGGGGTTTGAGTTTGACAGTTGATACCGTGTCCTCTGAAGAATTGCTGAGTGCGGCATTTGACGCGGCACCGGTCGCCATGGTCGTGCTCGACGATCAGGACAGGGTTTTGCACGCCAATCAGGCCGCCATAAATTTATTCAAGGCCCACGACAAAAAACTGACTGATGTTTCCTTCCGCCAACAAGTCGCCGCATTGCCCGGGATCGAACTGACCCTGACGGCACTGTCAAAACCGGATGCGATAAAAGGCCGGGGCGGGCAGATCGCCGTGCTGCGCGACATGGCTGTCCAGGATGCCACCACGACAAATATCATCGTCGATCGCAAGATGGAGGCACTGGGTGAGATGGCCGGAAATATCGCCCATGAATTCAACAACCACCTGTCCGGTGCCAGCGGCTTCGCCCAGCTTGCCCTGGCGCGCCTCGACGACGCCGGGCGCGTCGAGTCCTGCCTGAACGAAATCCTTGCCTCGACCGAGGCCGGGGCCAAACTGACTTCTCGCATCATGGTGTTCGGGCGTGAACATGACCGCGTCGAGGAGGCGACGACGCTGGCTCCACATATTCTTGATGCGGCCAGTCTGATTGAACCGTTGCTTGATGCCTCGAACACACTCAGCTTTGAGGTTGCGGAAGACGAGGCCGGCCGGGCCCTGGTGAGCCCCGGTGAGCTGACGGAAATTTTGCTCAACCTGGTCGACAATTCAGCCAACGCGCTCAGATCCACCGAGGCAGGCGAAATAAAAATCAGTCTTGAACGACGGGAACTTTCGGCGTCACAGGCTGCAGTTCTGGCCGATGCAACGCCTGGCGGCTATCTAGCCGTCAGCGTTGAGGACAACGGCAACGGCATGTCGCCCGAAATTCGCGAACGAATGTTTGATCCCTTTTTTTCGACCGAAGAAGTTGGTAAAGGCGAAGGCCTGGGCCTTGCGTTAGTCTATACTGTCGTGGCGCGCGCCGGGGGACGCGTGGATGTCAGCACGTCGCCTGGCGTCGGCACAAAAGTTACACTGTACTTTCCACTTGCAGTACAAATTTGAGATCACTTGAGGGATTGTTATGAAACTGGAAGAAATCCACGCCCTGATCGTTGAGGATAACGCGCAAACCACGCGTCTGATCAGGATGATGCTGCAGGACATGCATCTTGCCGATATTGTCACCGCCAAAGACGGCGTCGAGGCTCTGGAATTGCTCAATGATGAAGACATCAAGATCGACATCGTGCTGTGTGACTGGCGTATGCCCCGCATGACCGGGCTGGATCTGCTCAAGAAAGTTCGCGCCGATGGATCGGAGATTCCGTTCATGATGGTAACCGCCAACGCCGATATCGAATCGATCCGCACCGCAGCGTCTTCCGGCGTCACCAGTTACATCGCCAAGCCATTTTCACCCCATCAGTTGCAATCCAAACTTGAGGCGATGATCGAGAAAATTTGATCGACGAGGTAATCCCTGTCGAATGACGCGGTTCCCGTTCGTCTCTATGGTATCCAGTATCCATATTGAAACGGGAGACCCTAAATGACGCCTGATCTCACATACCTCGCCTGGTCCGCCATCCTTTGCCTGTTCCTGTGGTGGCCCCACGTCAATGCCCGCGCCCTGATCGTCGGGCCGAAATCAGCGCTCGGGTATCCCGACAGCGTCCCTGAATTGCCCAAATGGATCGGCCGTGGTGCCCGGGCCCACGCCAACATGATTGAAAACCTGCCTGCCTTCGCGGCCCTGGTCCTGGTCGCCCATGTCGGTGGCGTGGCCAATGAAATGACGGCGTTGGGTGCTGCGATATTCTTCTGGGGCAAGCTTGTGCACGTTATCGTGTTCATGCTGGGTATTCCCTACATTCGCACCGCCGCGTTCTTTGCCTCGTGGATCGGCATGATCCTGATCGGCTGGGAGATCCTGACCTGAACTACGGTGTTTTCTACGTGAGTGGAAACACCTGTGCCCGGAAAATCAAGGCCCGGCGCCGGACCCTGAGTCAGAGGCGTTTCGCATAAGAAGCGAAACGCTCAACTTTTCGATCCCGGCCGTTCCGCGGACGGTTTGATGGTCAGAATGCGCTGCGCTTCGGCGTCAGCGAGATCAAGCCGTCCGTCGAGCCAGTCGATCAGCATATCCATGCTGTCGACGCCCCAGAACCCCTCGCCGTCCACCACAAACGTTGGTACACCGAATACACCCTCCGCGAGGGCGGCCTCGCCGTTGGCCCTGAGTTGATCCTTGACGGCTGGCGCCGCCGTCAGGGCGTCGCCGTCCGTCAGCGCCAGGGCCTCCTGGATCGTGGCCCAGCCCCCGGCATCATCGGGCAATTGCCCGTGCCACCAGATTTGATCGAAGATGGTCCCGACGACCTCGCGCGTTGAGCCAAGCGCAATGGCAAGGCGCAGGGCGCGCAAGGGGTTGAAGGGGTGGTGCGGCGGCATTCTGTAATCAATGCCGTGTTTGTCGGCATACCAGCGCACAGTGCGAAAGGTGTGAATTCGTTTTGGCGGGATTTCAGCCGGCCCCTTGTTTTCCCAGTGATTGAGCAAGCCGGCAAACAGCACAGGCTTGATCTCGACATCGAGCCGGTCGCTGACTTCATCAAGCCGCTTCATCGCGAGGTAGGCATAGGGCGAGACAAAATCGACATAGAGGGTGGCCGGTTTCATGAGGTCTCCATTCCGGGACATAGCTCCAGGGTGCTATTGAACGCGGGTTATTTTTTCCACCAGTGCCGGGTTTGATTGGGCGCAGCGGCGCTGGTCAGTTCGCCGATGTGCGGGGTCAATAAATCGACGTCCGCCGCTTCGGCTGCGATGACCGTGCGTTTGATCGGCTCGTCCCAGTCATGGAAGGCGAGATTAAACGTCGCCCAGTGCACCGGCAGCATGCGGCTGGCCCGCAGCGCCAGGTGCGCCTTGACGGCGTCTTCCGGCGTCATGTGAATGTCGATCCACGAAGCCCCCGGACCATAGGCCCCGACCTTGATAATGCTGAGATCAAACGGTCCGTACTGCGCGCCGGTTTTAGCGAAGTGATCGGAGAAGCCGGTGTCACCGCTGTAATACATCCGGTGCTCGGGACCAATCACCGACCACGACGACCAGAAGGTCTTCTTGTAATCAAATACTTCACGCCCGGAATAGTGCCGCGACGGCGTACTGATAATCCTGAGGCCGTTCATTTCCGCCGACTGCCCCCATTCCAGCTCAACGATCTGGTTGGCCGGCACGTCCCAGGCGTCAAGATGGGCACCAACACCGAGCGGAACAAAAAATCGTGTGCCCTCGCCGGCAAGATACTGGATGGTCCGCATGTCGAGATGATCGTAGTGATCATGCGAGATCAGCACGCCGGCGATCTTTGGCAGGCTGGACAGGGTAATGGGTGTTTCATGAAACCGCTTCGGCCCGACTCCGTCGAAGGGTGAGGCATAGTCCGAGAACACCGGATCAACCAGCAGACGCACGCCATCGATCTCGACATAGACACTGGCATGACCAAGCCAGATCGCCTGCAGGCCGGGTGGTGTTCGGGCACGGAGCGATGCCTCGGGAAAGCTTTGCACTGGGATGGGCAACAGAGGCTGGCGCTCCTGAACGCCAAAAAATGTCTCCGTCAGATAATCTATATAGACGGCGGTATCGGATGGCCGTTGCGGCACGTCATTGACGAAGGCGCCATCAACATAATGCGGCGAGGCCTGCACCCTGAGCAGCCGGTCGCCCTCGACATTACCGCCAAACGACGAACACCCGGCCAGGCCCGCCAACGCCCCGGCCAACAAGATCACGACAATAATCAGTGTTTTTTTCATGCTATTGATTCCATAGCGTTTCTGTCTTATGGTTGTGCTATGTTTTTAATAGCGAACCATACCTGACCCTACAGGAGGATCTTCATGTCACAGCGCATTGCATCTCGCCCCCCACCTTACACACCCGAGGTGCAGTCGGTCTTCGATAAATTGATGCCGCCCGGTGTACCGCCGCTGTCGTTGTTCACCATGCTGGCCCGCGATGCCCCGCTGTTTGGCAAGTTTATGGCCGGTGGACTGCTCGACAGGGGGCACCTCAGCCTGCGTCAGCGCGAGATCATCATCGACCGGGTGACGGCGCAGTGCGGCTCGGAGTATGAATGGGGTGTCCACATCGCCTTTTTTGCCGACAGGGTCGAACTGAATGAGGCTCAAATCCACTCGCTGGTGCACGGCGACGCTGATGACGCCTGCTGGACCGGGGCCAGCGAAAAGCTGCTGATCGAGATGTGCGACACCTTACATCGCCAGTGCCAGATCAGTGACGAACTCTGGTCTCGCCTGATTACCGACTTCAGCGAAGAGGCCTTGCTGGAAATTATGATGCTGTGCGGGTTTTACCGAACGGTGTCCTATCTGACGAATGGTGCGAAGTTGCAGCCCGAAGACTTCGCCGCGCGCTTTCCGGTGGTCTGAAACAATAACTACTTCCCACGGCTTCTGACCTTATGCCAGGGTGGTGCGCATTCGCATTATGTCAGGTACAGGATTACACACATGGGCGCGCAACCGTCTGTCCGGTCGAAACATCTGCTGGCACCGGCCATTGAACTGAAACGTGCCTTTGAGGATCCGCAAGCCGTTCTCGATCTGATCGAGAAGGGCAGCCCCTACAAAACCGAAGCCAAAGTGCACAAGCGCCCGGGCGAGGAGTTGACCGGCGGCTGGTTTCGAAATTTCTGGGCGCTGGGTGGCAAGGTGGTGTTCGACGGCGCCGAAGGTCTGTTTCAAAATCCCAACTTCATCGCCGCCGCCCGGCATACCTTCAAGGCCGAAGTCGTGCGCCCTGTGGCGATGATGACCAACCTTAATCTGCCATCTGGTGCCCTGCCGCCGCACCTTGATCTGCCATTCTTTCGCGGCCTGACCAATCGCGAGGTGCCGAGCTGGATGCTGGTGCCGATGGGCTATTCCGGCCTGTTCCACGATTGGGCCATTCCCGTGGCCTCGGCCATTACCTGGTTCTATGAAGCCGACGGCGGCGCCTTTGAATACTGGCCACACGGTTTGCAGACACCCTCGGTCTTGGTGCAGCCGCCCTATAGCAACACCTCCGTCATCGCCGACAACGAATATATGTACCACCGCGTCGGCGCGACGGGCGCAGCAGTGGACTACTGGTCGGCGACATCCGTGCCTTACGATGCGACACTTGAACTGACGCCGGCGCGCGACTGGCTGGTGCGCCATGGCGACAAAGAACTGGCCCGGCTACCTTATGAAAAAGTTCGGCTTTCAGTGTTGTGGAAGGCATTTTGTTTCCAAACCGAAGCGATGGCGGCCTCGTATGATGATCACAGCCACGACTTGACTCCCGAACTGGTCACGGCCAGATTCTGCGACGATTTGCAACGGCGGGGGATTTCCTTCGTTGAGCCGGGCGAGCCCGCGACCGATCTCGCCTGGAAACAGACTTTGATGACGAATTACAAACCACCCGACGCGTAATCGCGCCCGGGGCAGCAAGAAAGAAAACAGCGCGATGTCCGATGACGGCAAGGTTGAAGTCACTGAAGTGCGCGACGTTCATCGCTTTGATGAAGAAAGCCTGAAATCGTATCTCAAGTCCCAAATCGAAGGCTTCGGCGATGACCTCGACGTGCGCCAGTTCCCGGTCGGCCAGAGCAACCCGACCTATCAGTTGACCTCGGGTGGCAGAAAATACGTCCTGCGCAAAAAGCCGCCGGGAGAGTTGTTACCCTCGGCCCACGCTGTCGACCGTGAATATCGCGTCATCAGCGCGCTGCAGTCGAGCGATGTGCCGGTGCCAGAAACATACGTGCTGTGTCAGGACCCGGACGTCATCGGCACAGATTTTTATGTCATGCAGATGGTCGAGGGCCGGGTCTTTCATGACCCCGGTGTGCCCGGCGTCAGTGTCGAGGACCGGCGCGAGATTTATGACCAGTTCATTCGCCATCTCGCCGCCCTGCACCGCGTTGATTATGAAGCCGTGGGTCTTGGGGACTTTGGCAAACCCGGTGCCTATATCGAGCGCCAGGTCTCGCGCTGGGCGCGCCAGTATGATGCCTCAAAAACCGGCGACATTCCCGAGATGGAAAAGCTTGTCGCATGGTTGCCAGACAACTTGCCGGCCGATCAGTCCGTCTCGATCGTGCATGGCGATTATCGCCCGGGCAACACCATCACCCATCCGACCGAACCCCGTATTGAAGCGATCCTCGATTGGGAGCTCTGTACGCTGGGCCATCCGCTGGCTGATCTTGGTTATTGCTGCGCCGGTTATCACGGCGACAATTCGCTGTTCGGTAACTTCTCCGCGCTCGATTACCCGGCGCTGGGCATTCCGACAGAAGAAGAATTTGTCGAACGCTATTGCCACTACAGTGGCCGCGACGACATCGAGGATTTTCACTACTACGTGATTTTTTCCCAGTTCCGCAGCGCGGCGATTATTCAGGGCGTCTACAAGCGCGGTCTCGACGGCAACGCCTCGTCAGAGGATGCATTGAAATACGGTGATATGGCGATCGAGCGCGCACAAATCGCCTGGAGCCTGGTCGAAAAACACTTCTGATCCCGCCGCTCAGCGCGACCGGCGCCAGTTCATCCTGGACAGAAAATCATTCAGGTGGCTGTTGGCGGCGTAGGCGATTGTGTACAAAATCGCAAAAATCGGGTGGCGAGAAATCAATATATGGCCTTCCTTGGTAGCGCCGCGATGTTGCGGCTGACAATGGAGGCAAACACAATTGACATATTTTGTGATGGGCGAGATCACGCTCAGGAATGACGACTGGGTTGTCGAGTACGTTACCAGGATAAATGCGTTCATCGAAAAGCACGGTGGAAAGGTGTTAAGCCGTTCTATCAAGGTGGAAAATATCGAAGGCGAACGCCCCTTGCCGACAAATGTCATATTGATCGAATTTCCAGGTCGTCAATCGGCTCTGTCGTTTTTCGATGATCCCGACTACCGGACGCTTCGACGGTTGCGTCAAGCTGGATCGAACTCAGAGTTCATTTTGTTTCCGGCCGAAGATCTTGCGCTTTCTTTATAGACCTAACCGGACGCCACCTGGTCCTCACACCAAAATGACCAATGTTTTCAGAGAGCGACGAAGACGGCCTTGATGGTAACGCCTCGTCAGAGGACGCGCTCAAATACGGCGACATGGCCATCGAGCGCGCCGGTCAGTTCATCCTGGCGAGGTAATCTTGCAGGTGGCTGTGAAAATGGACAATGCCTTTTTCGTACTTGCCGAACGTCATATGGCTGTTGGCCCTGGTCTCGAGACCGGCCTGAATGGTGCAGGCGGCGTGGCGATCTTCTTCGAGGCCCTCATCCTTGACGAAAGTGGCATCGCGCCTGGCTTCGTCGAGATCAACCGGCTTGCCGTCGACGCTTTGATTGGTCATGCGGTACATGATCCAGTGGGTCTCGGTCGGCGATACCGGGTCGAGAATAATCAGCATCGAATGGTTCGACAGCATGGTCTTGTGGCAGTTCGGGAAGAGTTGATAGACGTCCGTCACCATGCCACTGAGGCGTCGTTTTTCGCGCGGAATGTCGCGCAGTTTTTCGATCCGCCGGAAGGGAAAGACGATGCGTGAATTGGGTCCGAAGGTTTCGACAATATTCAGATTGTCAAAGCCGTAGGGGAAGAACGAGCGATTGTGCAGCGACTTGATGTGATAGCCTTCCATCGAGGTCTCGGCAATCAGCTTCCAGTTAGCATTGTCGTCGAACTCGGCGGTATCAAAAAGCTTCTGATCGGGCGTAAACATATCCGGCAGGACTTCAAGCGCACCCTCGGCCAGCGGCTCGTCTTGGGTAATAAATACAATGCCGCCGCGTTCTTCGGCGATCACCGGCACCAGACCATGTTCGGCCGGATCGAGATCGGGAAAGCCGTCTGATCCCGGCACATGTTTGAGGTTGCCCTCCAGACCATAGGTCCAGGCGTGATAGGGGCAAACGAAGGCTCTGGAACACCCGGTGCCTTCGGCCACTGCCATACCCCGATGACGACAGGCGTTGCGAAAAGCCCGCACCACACCATCATCGCCGCGCACCACCAGCAACGGCGTGTTTGCGGCATTGCGCGCTATCCACGAGCCTGCCTCTGGCAGCGCCGCCGACGGGCAGAACGGCACGGGCAACCGGCGCATCAGCTTGATCTCGGCCTCAAAACGCTCAACGGATTGATAATTCTCCGTCGGCTCCTGCCAGACATCCTCCCCGATATCCGTACTCTTGCCATCAATATGGCTGAATATCCGGTCTATTAAATCAGCATCGTTCAACAACAAAGACATGGGCGTTTTCTATCCATCGTTGGCGGGAGGAATAACTGTATTGGGGCGGGAAGGACTTGTCCACGCATGTCAGGCGGATCATCCTGTCCAGGCAACGATGGCGCCGGCGTCTGTTCCGGCCCTCAATGTTTTTGTGCCTTCCCGGGCATAAACTGGTTAGTATATTTTAATTGCCTAATATAAATCGACCAGGGGGATGTCAGCGAATGGCGGTTCGACCGCTTCAGCCCAAGAATTCCGGCGTCATGCATCGCACAAAGCGGGTTCAGCGCGCGATCGGTGTGGCTGGCTTCCGCCAGGCACGGAGATGGCGCCGGCGGCTTGATTTCTGGTATCTCTGGGAGCGACGCTGGTTTCTGATCGCCCTGTTGATCGGCGCCCTGATGCTCAGGATGCCGACGCCGGAAGGGCTGACAACCGAGGCGCTCACAGTTCTCGCAATGTCGACGGTTGCGACTATTCTTTTCATTACCGAGCCTGTCCCGCTGCCCACCGTGGCCTTGCTGATTATTGTCGGGCAGGTCTTTCTGCTGGGCATTCAATCGACCGACGTCGCCCGAAGCCTGATGACGGATTCAGTTCTTTTCATCATGGGATCGTTGATGCTGGCGGTCGCCGTCATCAAGCAAAAACTGGACAAGCGCATCGCCTGGCTGATTGTTCGAATGACCGGAACCCGGACGTCCAGTATTGCCTTCGGCATAACATTTGTGTCGGGCGTACTGGCTTCATTTATCGGCGAACATACAGTGGCTGCCATGATGCTGCCGGTCGGCATCACGCTGATTACCCTGACGTCGGGCAATCCGAAAGAAGTCCGCAACCTGGCCGCTGTTCTGCTTTTTTCAATTTCCTACGGCTGTTCAATCGCCAGTATCGGCACACCATCGGGCGGTGCACGCAATGCCATCATGATTGGCTACTGGAAGGAATTCTTCTTCGACCCGACGAACGCGGAGACGCGAAAATTTCTGGTCGATTATCTGGACTGGATGCTTCACGCCTATCCGATGTTTTTGATCCAGATACCTTTCGTCACCTTCATCCTGCTGCGAACCTTCCGGCCCGAGTACCGGGACCTTTCCCGCGCTGTGGTCAAACTGAGAGCGCAGGTGGATGCGCAAGGCGCGATGAAGTTGACCGATTGGCTCGCCATCGTGATTTTCCTGTTCGTGCTCTATGGCTGGGTCGCCCACTCGTCTGATTTTGGCCTCGGGACGATTGCGATAATGGGCGCTGCCTGTTTCCTCATCACCGGCCTGGTGCAATGGGAAGATTTCAATTCCGGTGTGAACTGGGGGGTTGTTCTGCTTTATGCCGCCGCCATTTCGCTGGGTGTCCAGATGAAGGATACCGGCGCTGCCGCCTGGGTTGCAGAGAGTTTTCTCGAAATGCTGCGTTCTGTCGGGGCCGACGAAGGCATCGCGTTGTGGGCCGCCGTATCAGGCCTGACGACGGCTGTGACAAATACAATGTCAAATGGTGCAGCGGTCGCGGTGCTCGGGCCGATCATGTTGAAGCTGGCGACAGTTGCCGAGGAAAGCCCCTTGCTGATCGGTTTTATCACCTCGATATCCTCGTCGTTCGCCTATCTGACGGTTGTCGGAACGCCAGCCTGCACCATTGTTTATGCGTCGGGATATCTCAAGACGACGGATTTTCTAAAAGTGGGCTGGAAAATGGTGGTGATGTCTACCATAGTTACTTTGTTGTTGGCGGCTCTGTACTGGCCTCTGATCGGCATTTAGCCGGCGCGGAAACAAGAGGCGAAACAAGGCTCTACCGATTGACTGGGAGGTTGCATGCGGGAAGATGGTCCGACTTCCGACCGTTTCAGGATACTGGTTTGCATCGATGGTTCCGATGAATCGTATCGCGGCTTGCGGTATGCCGTAAAACTCGGCGGTGGCGTCGATGCCGATATTGTCATGGTTTATGTCCGCCCGATTGATCAGGGACTTCGTTCCGGCGGACTGCAGATCAGGGTTGCGCGCGAGAACATGCTGGACTGGGGGCTGGAACTGCCCGGGATCCAGGTCCTGAAAAAGGGCTGGGAAATCTTGCGTGAAACAGAGTTGATCGGCGACGACTGGACCGAAGAATCCGTCCATACAGATGTTGCCGGCGACCCGCTGGGCGACAACAAAATTGATTTCTCCAACAAGCTGGGTCGCAAGATCGTTCTGAAGCTGAAGGTCGCAACGGACGTCACCACCGGGATCCTGGAACAATGGGAGATCGGCGAATACGATCTTATAATTCTGGGAGCTTCGTCGACCAGGCGCAGTGCCGCCCGCTCGCTGATTGATCCCTCGATTGCCGAAAAAGTCGCCCTGAATGCGCCCTGCTCCGTCCTTGTTGCGCGCGGCCTGGAAGTCGGTCACGGGCATCTGATCTGCACCGACGGCTCGGAACGGGCGCTGGAGACTATCGATCGGGACATCTATCTTGCCAGCCGTTGCAACTGTGCCGTATCGCTGATTTCCGTCTCGCCGGATGTCGAATCACAGCCCCAGTCGCTCTCGTTCCTCGAAGCCGCCAGATCACACACCACAGATACCGGTGTCAAACTGGAAGACGTCCTCAATCCGGTTGGCGACGCGGTCGAGGAAATCATCGAGGCCGGCGCCAACTATTCAGTCATTGTGGTATCTGATTCAAGCCGTTCCGGCGTAGAGGAATTTCTGATGGGAAGCGTCACCAAAAGCATCGTGCGCAAGGCCCACAATTCAGTCCTCGTCATGCGTTGAGATAGCGACGGTTTAACCAGAAATATGGTGATCCCGAGAGGATTCATACCGTCCCGCCGGAGGCCGGCCACTAATAACAGGCAGGCTCGAATTGCTGACTTCAGAATTGGTGATCCCGAGAGGATTCGAACCTCTGACCCCCAGATCAGGAATCTGAGAACCTTTGTTTTATGGGGTTGGATAGAGTGTGATGCAGCCATATATTCCTTGGTTATCAGCCATACTGAGATTGACCGACTTTTACCGAGTTCGATATCAGGTGGTGACTAAATGGTAACTATTTCGAAGGAACGCTGTCTTGGCTGTTCGGAAAAAGATTACAAAACGGATTGTAGACGCCCTGAAAGAGGGCGAGCGGGTCTGGGATACCGACCTCCCCGGCTTCTCTATCCGTCGTCAACGCGGCGATGCAAAGTCCTATGCCGTGAAGTTCCGTAACCGCCCTGACGGTGCTCAACGTCTCATGACGATTGGACGCCACGGACACCTCGGGCCGGACGGCGAAGCCTGGGCACCTGACCGTGCCCGCAATCGAGCGGCCGTTATTCTTGGACAGGCAAAAGACCCGACAATGCCTGACCCCTTCCTGGAGCGGAAAGCGGACAACGAAAGCCCAAGCATGGCGGATCTATGTGAGCGGTTTATGAGTGATCACGCTGCCGAGCATAAGAAAGCATCAAGTGCGGCCATGGATCGCGCGAACATCGACAACCATCTCCTGCCCCTTCTTGGGAGTAGACTGGCCAACGCCGTCACTCTATCGGACATTGATCGTTTCAAACGTGACGTGAAGGCGGGCAAGACGGCCAAGCCAGCACCCAAGGGGAAAGTGAAGCCGTTATGGGCTCTGCCGGCAGGTGGGCCCGGCGTAGCGAACAGGTGCCTGGCACTCTTGTCCAAAATGTTCAACCTGGCGGAACGGTGGGGATGGCGTCCTCAGGGTTCCAACCCTTGCCGGGGTGTAGAGAAATATCCTGAAAACCGACGTGAACGCTTCTTGTCAGAACAGGAGATGGCCCGATTGGGTAAGGCCCTGGATGCCGCTGAGAGGGACGAGACGGAAACCCCCTTTGTTATCGCAGCCATTCGCACCCGGCAACTCAAACCCCGCCATCCTGATAGCTATCTTCACATCCGCCTGCTTGGCCCCACATAGCTGACATCGCAGCACTCGTTTGAGCCTCGGTATGGGAAAGCCCGAACCAAGCCGCTCTATCAGGCTGTCAGGTTCAATAGGACGGTGCTTACCGCAGGCATCGCAGTTGATGTTGAGGAAGTTGCCGGCGTTGGCGACGTCGTTGAGGGTGGCTTGCATAACGGCATGAAATCTTAACCTGAAAAATCAGCGCGGTTTTCTTGAAGATTTACTTTAAACGGCGTGGTGGTGGTGCGCGGAGCTATATAGCAAACAAGCGGCCATAGCCTTTGATGTCATGAGCGACTCCAGCCAGCTTCAAACTATTCCAAAGACTAGCTTGATTCGCCGAAACTACTGGTAATCCCAGTGCTTTTTCCAGGCTATCAAGGATCGCAATGCAGCGGAAACCCGTGCCCGCTATGAGGACGCTATCAGCAGAGTCAGGGCAAGCCTCAATAATTTGTGTGTATAGAAGTTCGACATCCTGATCAAAGCCTGCTCCAAGCGGGTACATTTCATTTGGTGCCACATCTCGCCATTTCGGACCTGGATCGTATCGGTGATGCTGCGCAATATCTATATTGTGATCAGCGAAATATTGAAGGCTTGCGTCCACGGTCTTTTTGTTGAACCAAGGGGGCAGAACCAGCATTGGGCGATTCGATTCCAACGCGCGTAATCCAGCAAGAAGGTCGAGGCCGTTTGTAGTTACGGAAACTGTCGGCTTGAGCTTTGCCGAAAGCTTTCTCAATATCGCCTCGTCCCATCCTTTTCCGCCAAGGAAGCTGCTTGAGCTGTGACCGACTACGGCGACGGACAATTGCATTGCAGTAAACTGCTGGAGGCCTCGCGAGAGGTCGTCGGCGAGTTCAACTTCCCTTCGATCGTCATCCCATTGTGCCCAGGGCGCCGGAGCCGTAATACGAGCGGCATGGAACGAGACGTCGGCGGGGAGCATCGCCCACCATTCAGCTTCAGGCACGGCTTCACTGCTTACAATGAACATCCCAATGCGGGCGTGGCTACCCCAGTTGTCTTTGTTTAATTTCATGGAAGATCAATCCAATTATTATCTGCTGAAATAGTGCTCTATCCGATTGTATGGTTCTAAATAGAGACTCAACAAACTTATAGTCTGGTGCCTGGCGCTGGCGACGTCATGGAGAGTGGCTTGCGTGACGCGAGGATAGCCCCATCCATTCGTCGTTGATATGCTGTGTCCATGAAGATTGATAGCCAATATGCAAAAGAACATTCTGAAATAAGGGCCTTCGTCGAATTGGTCGAACAAACAGCAGTGGACGGTGTGCTGAGTATTGTCGACGAGCAGTCGCCTCAATTTTCAAAGTACTGGCCAAATATGTTGAATGTTCAGAGATTGCCCGACACGGGAGATTTCATGTTCAGGCTTTTTGGCAGCAGATTGGTTGATGCTTTTGGTCGCGATATGACCGGAAAAATGATTTCGGATATCGACAACGAACAAGTGAGAAACGAAATTATTGCCAGGCACACGAAAGTGCTGGATACCCGAAAGCCGATTTATGTGGGAAATAATTTTCACTGGAGCCCGAGAGATTACATCAAATGGGTGCAAGTGATATTTCCCATGAGACGAGGTGACGAAATTAACGACACTATCAGTTGCGTCTTCTTTGAATAATAGTTGGGGAGGTCTCTAATCCTTCGGCTTCCACCGTTTGATAAATCGCTGGAGCACTTCGCGGGCAAGACGTGACCGTGACATCCCCTCAGCCTCCGCTATTTCGGCTAAGCGCTCAACATCAACCTCATCCATATCGACGGGTAGGCGAACTCGTTTTTCAAATTCCTTAGGGCGGCATATGCAGCTATTGAAAATGAGGTGTCGTGGGAAGACGAGGTCATGATACCTCTCTGCGATAATTACTCCGACGCCGTCCTCCGAGTCTCTGAAATCAGTGCAGAATCTCTTTCTGACCTGGCTTTGAAGCTGGATTTCTTTTTGGAGACCGTGGAGGTTGACCCTGACACGCCGCTGGAGCTCGACAATCTCAGGAATATTGCGAACTGCCTTCTTCGAGCAATCGTCAGTGACTCTAAGCGGATCGGCGGTGTGTCATGAGCATCATCACATACCAAGATAGTGTTTCTGACTTTAGTCGGGACATCGAGAAAATATCCATCGCACTGCCACACGAGTTTTTCACTCAGCGAATGGCCGGCAAGAACCAACGATTTACAATTGCCGAGTTTCTGTCGCTGCGTGTTGACTGGAGCGAAAAGCGACCTGGCGTCTTCGTCATGCATGTTCGGAACGACCTTCCCGAAAACAATCTTGCAATACACGACTACGCCAATGTTGATTGCCGATTTTCCCCGGCTGAAAGCCCCGGCGTTTATGCCGTATTAACCCGGGAAGTATGTGACGTTCGTTGGTTGGCGGATATCGACAACGATAGTGTGTTCACGCTGGGCAAAGTGATTTCGCTTTGGCGGCCGGTTGAAAAAAACAGGAATGGCAGCGGCTACGTGCCAATAGTCGATGCAAATCCTCTTCTCGATAGTCGCCAAGCAAGGTCAGCGGCAGAGGGTGCGTCATGAACACCCTGATGATGACGATGGATCAGTACGGTGGCTGGTGGACCGATGATGACGATGACGCGATCGCAACTGCCTTGATCGAGCGCAATCTCTCCGCCTGAAATACCCTTGTTGTCGGTCGGGTCGCGGGAACGCATGACGAACATATGCGCACCGATTACTGCCCATTTACTGCCCGGTAGCCCGTGGCATCTTTATAACTCTTTGTCTTGATTGTCTTTTTTGTCACGTGCAAAAACCCGGGCACAGCACCCCGAAAACGTTGCCATTCCTTCGAAAGCCCTACAATTCCGGGGCGATCGAATGGTGATCCCGAGAGGATTCGAACCTCTGACCCCCAGATTAGGAATCTGGTGCTCTATCCGACTGAGCTACGGGACCACGCTGCCCAGACATAAACCAGGTCGGGTTTGACGACAAGGTTCTGTATTTTCCCGGACTAGTCGCTCCAGAGGTTTTTGCCGATGATTTTGGAGAGCGGCATGGCGTACGTCAGGACGATAGACTCGGTGCCGGGGTTGTTGTCGGACAGGCTGGCGTTCGAGATATGGTTGACCGAGATGCCGACGCGCGAGCGGTCGTCGCGGCGATACGCGAACTCAAGCTGCGAGCGGAACTCGACGCTATTGCCGAGATCCTTGCCCTGGCCCTGGCGATAGGCCCCGACGGCGAAGCTCGGCTGGACGACAAAGCGCCGGCCAAAAAAGAAATCGACGAACAGACCGGCATAGGCGTAGGTCGCCTCATCACTGGTAAACATAAAACCGGTGAAGGGCCGGAAGACCGAGAGATTGATATCGGAGCGGTATTCGATCCGTCCTTCGCCCGCCGTCTTGTTGTCATGCACATCATGCACACCGGCGCTGAAGACGAGGAAATCCGGATCATCGGCTCGTGCGGCAGTGGCTCCGAACGCGATGGTGATGGCAATTATCAAGGAAACCCGCAGGCTCCGGCGTTTAAGACCGTACAAATCAACTCTCCCCGTTTCGCCTGGAGTTTAGAAGACATCGCCGACATTAAGCAATAAGTCTCGAAAGCCGCATGGGCCATGATAGATTTGGTGGATGTCGATAAAGTTCTACAGACCTCTCGCCCTTTGCCTGCTGGCCGTGCTGTGCGTGGCCGAACCGGGGCTGGCGCTGGCGGACACAAACCTGCGCGATGGCGGCGAGGGTGTGGTGGTCAAGGTGGTTGATGGTGACACGCTGGTGCTGTCGGACGGGCGCAGTGTGCGTCTCGTGGGTATTCAGGCCCCCAAACTGCCGCTCGGTCGCAAACATATCAGGAAGCAGCCCTTCGCAGAGCGGTCAAGGCGCGCACTGGAAGAATTGACGCTGGGCAAGACGCTGCGCCTGTCCTACGGCGGACGTGAACAGGACCGCTACCACCGGGCACTGGCCCACCTGCATACGCCGGGCGGCACCTGGGTCCAGGGCCGTTTGCTCGAACTCGGTCTGGCCCGGGTATATTCGTTCCCCGACAATCGCGCCCGCGTGGCGGAAATGCTGATGCTCGAAGCCAGGGCACGGGCCGAAAAAACAGGTATTTGGGGGCACACGTTTTATACCATTCGCGGTGTGCTCAAGACCGAGACGTATGACATCGATACCTTTCAGGTCGTCTCGGGCGTGGTTCACAATGCAGCCCGGGTACGGGGCCGGGTCTATCTTAATTTTGCCGAAGACTGGCGGCGCGACTTCACCGTCACCATCTCAGGCAAGCATGCCCGTGCCTTCGCCGCGTCCGGCGTCGATATGAAAATATGGCCGGCGAGCTGGGTTGGTAAAAGACTACGGGTGCGGGGTTGGATATACTGGCGCAACGGTCCGATGATCGACGCCACCCACCCGGAACAAATCGAGGTTCTTGACGAATGATCCGCCGCCAATCAAAGACCACTATTTTTACAGCGATAGGTGCTGCCCTCGTCGGCGTGGCGTTGCTAAGCGGCTGTGCCACCAATCCGGCCACCGGAGAAAAAAACCTCACGCCTTTCATGTCGCCCGAAGAAGAAGAACTTGTCGGGGCGGAGGAACATCCCAAAATGGTGGCCCAGTTCGGTGGCGTTTACGACGACCCGGAAATCGGTGCCTACGTTGCCTCGGTCGGCGGCAGGCTGGCGGCCCATTCCGAGCGCGCCGATCTGGCCTTTCGCTTTACCGTGCTGAATTCGCCGGTGGTCAATGCTTTCGCCCTGCCCGGCGGCTACGTCTATATTTCGCGCGGGCTGCTGGCGCTGGCCAATTCCGAGGCCGAGCTGGCCAGTGTACTGGGTCATGAAATCGGCCACGTCACGGCGCGGCATTCGGCCCAGCGCTATAACCGCTCGGTATTTATGGGGCTGGGTACCGCCTTGTTTGGTGCCGTCGTCGGCAACGATGCCGCCAGTCAGCTCGCCAATCTGGGCGGAGCGATCTATTTACGCAGCTATTCACGCGATCAGGAACACCAGGCCGATGACCTCGGCATTCGTTATGCTGCAGCGACGGGCTATGATGCCGCAGCTTCGGTCGATTTCCTGAACACCTTGTCCGCCAACGACGGATTGCAGCGGAAAATTGCCGGGGCCAAGGGTGAGGACCCCGGCGCCAGCATGTTTTCGACCCACCCCCGCACTGCCGAGCGCGTTGCCCGCACGGCGGCGGCAACGCAGAAGCTTGGCAGTTCGCCCCGCCTGCGATCACGCTATCTCGAAAAGATTGATGGCCTGGTCTATGGCGGCGACCCGAGCCAGGGTCTGGTGCGCGGACGCACGTTCTTTCACCCCGACATCGGTTTCACTTTCAAGGTACCGGAAGGCTTTCAGTTAACCAATTCAGCCAACGCTGTTTTTGCCGCCGACAAGAACGGCGCGAAAATTAAATTTGATTCAGAGCCCAAACGGTGGGGCGGATCGATAACGAACTACGTCCGGCAAAAATGGGGCAAGGGCCTGCGACTACAAGGCCTGAACCGGATCGATATCAACGGCATGCCGGCGGCTTCGGCCTCGGCCCGGGTCAAATCGAAAAATGGCGAGATGGATTTGCGCCTCGTGGCGGTGCGCTTCGATGCCAAAACGATTTTCCGGTTTTTGTTTGTCACGCCGCCGGCCCGGACCAATGATCTCGATGCGGCTTACCGGCGAACGGCGTTTGGTTTTCGCGCCCTCGCCCCGGATGAGCGCGAGGCCATCAAACCGTTGCGCATTCGCTTCCTTCAGGTCGAAGCCGGCGATACCGTCGCCAGTCTGGCGGCGCAAATGCAAAACACCCGAAATCTCTCTTCCCAATTCGCAGAAGAGAAATTCCGGGTGCTTAACGGTTTGACCTCAAGTAGAACGCTTGAACCCGGTCAGTGGGTCAAAATAACGACCGAATAGGGCCGCTTATTGATCAGGCACCGATCAGGCGTGGAGCAACCCGGCAACAGACGGGTCTCCGGCTTGTTTCAATATCAGGACTTTCAGTTTGTTGAGCGCTTCCTGTTCGATCTGACGGACACGTTCCTTGCTGATGCCGAGATTATGGCCCAGCGTTTCCAGGGTCAGACTGTCTTCGGACAGGCGGCGTTCGCGGATAATTACCTGCTCGCGCGGGTTCAACTCGCCGACGGCATCCTCGATCCAGTTGTGACGGACCTGGCTGTCGTGATCGTCCATGGTGATGGCTTCGGGATTGGGCGCATCGTCGGCCAGGAAGTCCTGCCATTCGCCATCACCGTTTTCACCGACCGGCATGTTCAGCGAGCGATCATTGCCCGACATGCGGCCTTCCATCATCAGAACATCACGCATCGGCACTTTCAGACAGCGGGCAATTTCCTCGCGGCCTGCGTCATTGAGCTTGCCGTCACCCGATTCAATGCGGGATTTCAGTCGTCGTAAATTGAAAAACAGTGATTTTTGTGCGGCCGTTGTGCCGGTGCGGACAATTGACCAGTTCCGCAGGACATATTCCTGCATTGACGAGCGAATCCACCAGGTGGCGTAGGTTGAGAATCTGACTTCACGTTCGGGTTCAAACTTGGCAGCAGCCTGCATCAGGCCGATATTGCCTTCCTGAACCAGATCACCGACCGGCAAACCGTAAGAGCGAAAGCGTGTCGCCGTCGAAATGACCAGTCTCATATAAGGTTTGACCAGTTTGTGCAGAGCGATCTCATCGTCGTTTTCGCGCCACAGCCGGGCCAGTTCCAGCTCATCTTCTTTTTCCAGCAACGGGACCTTCATTGCTTCTCGAATAAACCGCCGATTTGCTTTCTGGGTCTCCGGCGTATCGATAAATGCCATCTCGTCAGCTCCTTCGGGCTTCATGTTTGCCCCCAGCGAACATGAAAACGCGCGTCAATTTGCGCAAACCCGGCCTTCCCCTTACTCCTTCAGGCCGATCTAATATAGTTGGCTAAACTACTTGAATATTGTCCGAAACATTTGAGCTGCACAAGCATATATCACGTTTTATTGATATTTTATTCCAACTGTTTTAGTAACAATTAGCTAAAATTTTATATAAATACTGTTAAATATAGATTCAAATCGAATTTTAAATCAATATGTGGGGGCTATACTTGGATCCAGTCGGCAGGTTTGCCGTCCAAAGTAAAACAGGCAGCATGCAGGTTGCCGCCAAATCCCGCTCCACCATCGAGCGTCGCGGTCACTTCGTTCATCTCGGGCTGGTGATTCCTGGCATCACACCCACGCACAAGTCGTACATACCCACGCCACTGTTCGCGTATTTGGGCAAACCCGCCCATATCCCACCAGAATGAGTCACCCTGTTCGCTCACTGGTCGGTCGGGATCGATGCCGCCGGCAGTGAACAACAACTCGCCGCCCGAGGTAAAAGCCGCCCGGCGGATCGCGGTAAAAAATTCATCATGCCCGGCATGGCTGCGAACACTGGCACCCAGACCGGTGGTCCAGCGGGTAATCGAGACCGCGCCCTCCCGGCAACAGCCAAGGCCATCACGGCTATCAACACCGTAAGAAGCCAGCGTGGCATTGACGCCATGCTCGAGCATCCATCCAAGCGCCTCGCCCGGCGCCGGGGCAAACTGCAGCTGGCTGAGCTTGCGCCACATTTCTTCCTGGGCGCCGCGCAAAATGACATGGTCGGTGACAAAGCTGCCATGGCGCGCGAGGAAGTCCCGGCGAAAGGTCAGGACTTCATCGATCACCGGAACGCTGGAGGGCCCAAAGCCGATGATATTGCCGAGATAGATCAGGCGGTCACCGGTTTGCAGGCGATCCGCCAGCGCGGCATGCAGGGCCTGGAGCTTGTCGATATCACCGTGGACCGCGCCGACCGCCCAGACCCGCGTGGCATTAGCCAGGGTCGCAAAAACCTGTGGATCTGAACCCGTCATTCGCCCCAACCGCCCTGTTCCAGGAAACCGCTTGCACGTGATCTTGAAAGTGCGCGCATTTTAGAGCACGCCAGATGAGATAGGAATCAATTTGATTGGCAGCGTCATTGACGACGATCTGGCCATTAAGGAACAGGCGCAAAAAAAGGCGTGCCCGGATCACCGGCGCACGCCTTTTGAATTATTGAAACAGACGCAGGATCAGGCGGCCTGTAAAACGCCTTCCAGTTTTTCCGTCGCACTGTCTTCGTCGGTTTTTTCAACGGCTGCCAGTTCGCGGGCCAGACGGCCGAGGGCGGCTTCATAGATCTGGCGTTCACTGTAGGACTGATCAGGCTGATTGGACGAGCGGTGCAAATCGCGCACGACTTCCGCAATCAGGATCGGATCGCCGGAATTGATTTTGGCTTCGTATTCCTGGGCACGGCGGCTCCACATGGTCCGCTTGACCCGTGCGCGCCCCTTCAGGGTGGTCAGGGCGACGTCCATTTCCTTGACCGTCGACAGCCTGCGCATGCCCGACGTCTTGGCTTTGCCGATCGGGACCCGCAAGGTCATCTTGTCCTGGGCGAAATCGATGACAAAGACCTGAAGGCTCAGGCCGGAAACTTCCTGTTCCTCAATGCCGGTGATCTTGCCGACACCATGTGTCGGGTAGACAACAAATTCATCCGTCGAGAATTCGATTTTCACTTTGGCGGCAGCTTTTTTGGGGGCGGCCTTGGGCGGATTGGCGACTTCCTTGACGACAGCCGTCATCGGCGCGAGCGTCGGGCGTTTACCACTGGATTTTTTTGCCACCAGATTCATCTTGATGATCGGCTTGGGCGCGGCCTTCTTGCGCGTCGTTGTTTTCTTGGCGGCCGCCTTCTTCACTGCAGGTTTGGCTGCAGGTTTGGCGGCGGGTTTGGCGGCAGCCTTTTTAACTGGCGCTTTTTTCGCTGCAGGTTTGGCGGCTGCTTTTTTGGCCGGCGCTTTTTTCCCGGCTGGTTTGGCCGCAGGTGCCTTTTTAGCCGCTACCTTTTTGGCTGCAGGTTTCGCCGCTGCCTTTTTGGCCACAGCTTTTTTGGCTACCGGCTTTTTGGCAGCAGGTTTGGCCGCTGCTTTTTTGGCTGCAGGTTTTGCGGCTGCTTTTTTAGCTACCGGCTTTTTGGCGGCTGCCTTTTTAGGCGCTGCCTTTGATGTCGCTTTTTTGGCTGACGCTGCAGCCTTCGATTTTTTCGCCATGATTTTGTCTCACACCGCTATTGAAAGGGTCGAATTGTCGTTTTGTTGTGCGATTTTCGCGTAACCCGGCTATCGCATCGCACAATTATGCTGCATTGCAGCAAGCTTTGACTCTCATTCTCCCGGAAAGCTGGAAGGCTCGTCCGGGTCACAAATCTAATTGTTGATGGCCACAAAAATTGCCCCCGGCCAGACGTTTAGCGTATTTTCAAGCTCCCAATCAATGTCGTCGATTGATCAAAAACGCGCGAAAAAAAAGCGCCCGCAAACTTTGCCCCGGTGACGCAACGCAATATATATAGCACAAAAAAGCGGCAAATTCCAGTCGAAGTGACATATTGTCCGGTTTTTGGAGGCGATTTCGCACTTGCGCCGGGCCAAACGTCAACAAACCGGACACTGAAGTACCCGGTTTGTCTGATTTAACGTGACCGTCTGAAGAGAGGGCCTAGTCGCCCTTGCCCGGTTCGGCGGAGAAGTATTTGTCGAATTTGCCTTCTTCGCCCTTGAATTTGTCTCCGTCGGCTGGCGGCACGCCCATACGCGTAATATTCGGCCACTTTTCAGCGTACTCGCGATTGATCTCGACCCATTTCTCGACGTCGCCATCGGTGTCGGGAATAATGGCTTCCGGCGGGCATTCGGGCTCGCAAACGCCGCAATCAATGCATTCGTCCGGGTGAATGACGAGCATATTCTCGCCTTCGTAAAAACAATCAACGGGGCAGACTTCAATGCAGTCCATGTATTTGCATTTGATGCAGGCCTCGATCACGACATAAGTCATGGTATTCTCCGTATCTCTAATTAAAACAACTCGGTTAGTCCCAGTCTCTCCAGCACTCGCTTGCGCGCGGCGCCACGATCCCTGTCCGAGACATAGATCAGGCCGCCAATACGACGCAGGAGATTTGCCTCGTATTCATGCAACACACCATCGGCATACGCTACTTCCCACAGCATTTCAATAATTTCAATGCGATCTTCCGGTTCGTACTGATCCTTGATCGACCTGGTAAAGCGCTGCAGGTGATTGGCGTCGCTTTGCGCTTCTTCTGCCGCCTCGATCAAGGTCGCGCATTCCGCTGCATCGATCTCGAAATGCTGCTGCAGGACACTCGAAATCGTCTGGCGCTCATCGGCGTCAAATTCGCCATCAAGCGTCGCCGCCTCAACCAAAAGCGCGGCTGCGGCCAGCCGGTGATCCTCGTGCGTCGGAGCCTGAACGGGGGCACTGCCCGTCAATGCTGCCTTGAAACGTTTCAGCATATTATCATTTCCACAGATCGTCCCGGGTTGGTCCCGGGTCGGGGTTTGAACGCTGTTTCGGCGAGAAAGCCGGATCAAATTTGTTTGTAGGCAAACAATTATACATCATCACGCAAACGGTCAAGCGCCCGGCGCTGGGATTTTGTCGGCCGTCCGGAGCCCGGGCTGCGTTTCGCCGGGCTGGCTTCGAGCAAACCCCGGCCTTTACCCCTTGCCGCACCGGGTTGTGCTGCCGCCTGGTCAGGTGTCACCGGGTCCATGTCCTCGTAAAGCGTTTGCGCTTCGGGTGCCGGGCCACGTCGGGTGCCCAGTGCAACAATCCTGATTGTGCGGATGGTACGCGCCTGGGGGAACGTCAGGATATCGCCAACCTTGACCGTGTGGCTGGCCTTGGCGACGATCTTGCCGGCAATACGGATACGCCGGGCATTGCAGACCTGACTTGCCGCACTGCGGCTTTTGAAAAAGCGGGCAAACCAGAGCCAGCGGTCGATGCGCAAACGCGCCTGATCAGATGGATCGTCTGCATCAGACCCATCAGGCGCCCCGGGCACCTCAACTGCCATTCACCAGATCCTTGAGAACGGCAAAAGGAGAATCAGGGTTGATCGGCCGGGAGCGTTCCTGCCCGCCGGGGCCAGGAACCGGGCGTCTGGCCGGATTGTTTGAATTCCCGGCCTTCGGCCTTTTGGCGTCGGCACCAGGCCTTTTGGCAGATGTCTTCTTTTTGTTCGCCGCCGGCGGGCGACGGCGGGCGTAGGTAACGTCATCCTCCGTGCCCTCGGCGCGATAGCCGAGACCTGCCATCAGGTGGCTGAACTCCTGACGATTACAGCCGACCAGGGAAAGCATTGTATGGTCGGGCTTGATCGCCCTGCCCTTGATCTCGCGCAGACGATCCGCCAGCCGTTCAATCATGTCGACCCGAACGACACGCGGACCATAACGCGCAAAGCCACAGGCCAGATAAAAATTGTCGGCGATGTCGCCGTCGCGCACCAGTGACACACGGCCCGGCGGAACGAGGTCGCCATCGACGCTGCCGTGATGATAGACCGCCCACAAGGCGCCACACAAAGACGTGCGACGGGGTTTAAGCATGGCCGGCAGATAAACAAAATATTGCCCGAGGCGGACGCCGGATTTGCGCAAGCGCTGGCGATCAGCCGGGGTCAGTTCGCGCACCTGCCCGGCAACCTCACTGCGCGCCAGGACACCGGATGCCTCGACAAGCTGGAAGGTCAGACCCCGGGCAGCACCGCTCAGGTTTAGCACCAGGTCATCGAGCGCCATCAGCGGCCGCAAGGTCTGGCGTACATGATCACCGAGCCAGCTTTCAATCCGTGCCACGATCCGCCGCCGTCCGGCTTCGTCGAGTTCATTGGCCAGCAAGGTGACACCGGGGCGATAGAGGTCGCGCCCCCGGGCCAATACGGCAACCGGCGTCTGACGCCAGGAGACCTTGCCCGCTTCACCAAATTCAAATTCACCGTCGAGGTCTTGTTCGAGCTGAAACGCGCGCAAATTGAGTTCCTGGGCGACGATTGGTCCGGCTGCACTGCGCAGGGTGCGGTCATCTGCAATTGCCGAGGTGCCCTCGCCGACGGCATCGGCATTGAAGCGGAAACCCTCGATATGGCCAACGCTGTGACCCTCGACCGAGACCTCGCCGGAGGCCGCCACACCACCGAGCAGCGCTTCACCGACATTGTCACTCATGCGCCGCATCAGAACTGCCGTGCGCTGATCGACAAAGCGTTGCGTCAACCGGTCGTGCACGGCATCTGACAACCGGTCCTCGATCTCGCGCGCCCGGGCCTGCCAGTGTCCGGCGTCCTCGAGCCAGTCGGCCCGGTGAGAAATAAATGTCCAGGTCCGGATGTGAGCGAGGCGGGCCGACAGGGTATCAATGTCACCGTCACTGCGGTCGAGCCGGGCGAGGTGTCCGGCGACCCAGTCTGTCGGCAGTTTTGCATCCGCCGCCAGATGACCATAGAGCCGCCCGAGCAACCGGACATGCGCTTCGGCCATGGTTTGACGGAAATCGGGAATTTGACAGACCTGCCAGAGCAATTCGGTCGCCTCACGGCCCTTGGCGGATTGAAGCACGTCTGGATCCTGCAAAAGGCTTTTAAGCGCGGCGAGGTCGGTACTTTCGCGTGGCTTGTCGAGGATCTTGCGAAAGCGACCCGGCGGTGGCGCTTCGAGACTGAGCTTCAGAGCCGTCGGTGACGACAGATCGAGATCCCCGTTGCGCCAGTAAATCACCCTGAGCGGCTTGAAATGATGTGCCTCGACGCGCTCGATAACCTCGATGTCGGGTTCACCACATTCCGCCGTCACGCCAAACGTACCATCGTTCATGTGCCGCCCGGCCCGACCCGCGATCTGGCCGACTTCGGCAGACTGCAGGGGTCGGGTCTGGCGCCCGTCAAATTTGTGCAGCCGGGCGAAGGCGACATGATCAAGATTAAGATTGAGCCCCATGCCGATGGCATCGGTGGCCACGAGGTAATCAACTTCGCCGGCCTCAAACATCGCCACCTGGGCATTGCGCGTGCGCGGGCTGAGCGCCCCCATGACGACGGCAGCACCGCCGCGCTGGCGGCGCACCATCTCGGCCACCGAATAAACGTCCGCCGCCGAAAAGGCGACGACGGCAGATCGCCTCGGCAAGCGGTTGAGCTTGCGCGGGCCGGCGTAGGTCAGGGTCGAGAAGCGCGTGCGGTCACGAAAAGAAACGCCAGGCAACAGACGGCGGATCAGACCGCGCATCGTCTCCGCGCCCAGCAGCATGGTTTCTTCCGAGCCCCGGGCGTTGAGCAAACGATCGGTAAAAACGTGGCCGCGTTCGGGATCGGCGGCGAGCTGGATTTCATCGATGGCCACGAAAGCGAAGCGTCGCTCCATCGGCATGGCCTCGACTGTGCAGACGTAATATGCGGCCTCGGGCGGGATGATTTTTTCCTCGCCGGTGACCAGGGCAACAACGCCGGCACCGCGCAAGCCAACGACACGGTCATAGATTTCCCGGGCCAGAAGTCGCAACGGCAGCCCGATCACGCCGCTCTTGTGCGCCAGCATGCGCTCGACGGCGAGATGGGTTTTACCGGTGTTTGTCGGCCCCAATACAGCAGTAACCGGACCTGGTGCTGCGGGCGTGAAGTGGTTCGCCATATCCCTTTCAAGATCAGTGTTCAGCGCCCCGATTGCAAGCGCTTCCGATGATTGATCGGATCAAGTTTATGCCGGGCACGCAAGGGAATTGCACAAAAAACGTCAGTAACGATGTGATAGTTGTTGCATTATCCTTACTTTACCCCCATGTTTCAAAGTAATGATGGATTTTATACTATAGTTTTATTTTGTGATTAATTTAATTAGCATTTTAGGTATTCAAGGTCGTCCGACAGGAACAGTCAATTGGAGACTGGCGTTATGACACAAACATCAAAATCCGCAGGCACTGTAACCGTCGCCGCGTTCGCCGCAGGCATGGTCATGGTCGCCTTGAGCGCCGCAGCGCCACTGGGGCCCGATGGTGCCGTCATGTTTGCCACGGTATTGCTGTTCTCGTTGTGGAATACAAACCGCAATACCGTCTTTGTGCTTGCCATACTTGTCTTCGGCCTGGTGACACTGGATGCCTGGATGTGCCCGTATTGCCCGACTTTGGAAACGGCGGTCACCGAGCGTATGTCGACCTATGGCGTCGTGCTGATCGCCAGTCTTTTGCTCTACGCCTGCCCGCGTCAGCTAGTCATTGCGCCGACATCGCAGGAAACAGCACAGGCAGACAATTCAATTGCCCTGCTTGCGGCCTCTGGCAATGACACTGAGTTATCCGATGAAGAAAGTCTGACGGATGAACAGGCGCAGATGACGGCCATGGCTCACGAAGTGCGCTCGCCGCTGACCGCCATCGCCGGGTTTGCCGAAATTATCGAGAGCGAACTTTTTGGCCCGGTCGGGGATGGGCGCTACCGGGAAGCCGCCTCCAACATTCAGGTCTCTGCCCACCACATTCTCGGCATGACGGAGGACTATCTCGGCCTCGCCCGTTTGAAAACCGGTCATGATGAATTGCATCTGACACGCGTCGATATTGCCGGGCTTGTCGGCAACGCCATGGCCATGGTTGATGCCCAGGCGCTGACGGCCTACGTCGATCTCAAGATCGACCTGCCGGATGATTTGCCGGACGTGCGGGCTGACGCCGGCAAACTGACGCAAGTGCTACTCAACCTGCTGGCCAATGCGATCAAGTTTACCGATGGCGGCGGGCGCGTCACTCTCAGCGCCCTGACCGATTTTGGTGGCCACCTGATCCTGATCGTCAGCGACAACGGCATCGGGATGACCGTGGCCGAGACGCACGACGTCATGGCCCCGTTTGCCCGCCACGAAATTCCGGGACGACCGCGCGAAGGTACCGGTCTCGGCCTCGCCCTGGTCAATTCGCTGGTCAACCTGCACGACGGCGAGTTCTGGCTTGAAAGTGCGATGGGTGTCGGGACCCGGGCCTTTGTACGCCTGCCGGCCAAACACATGCTCAAACCATTGCCCCACGGTGCGACGACAGATGAAGAACTGGACATCCCGCCCGGTGGCCTGACCTCGAACAGTCAGACCGATTTGTTCAACAATCTGTCGATATAGGCCGGTACGATTTTTGTTGCCGGTCCGTGGATGACCTCGGCAAACATCGTCGCCCCTTCGGACGGTTCGAGATTAAGCTCAACCGTGTGGGCCCGGCCGAGCTGGCGCACTGTCGCAACATAGCCCGCCGCCGGATAAACATTGCCCGACGTGCCAATCGACAGAAATAAATCACAGTCTTCAAGCGCCTGATCGATGCGCATCATCTCGAACGGCATTTCGCCAAACCAGACGACGTGCGGGCGCAGGTAATTCGGTGTCTTGCACGACGGACAGGGCGTCTCGCAAAACAACTCATCCGGCCAGTGATGCACCTGGCCGCAGTTGTCGCAGCGCACCTTGAGTAACTCACCATGCATGTGCAGCACATTTTCGCTGCCGCCGCGTTCGTGCAGATTGTCGACGTTTTGCGTCACAATCAGCACCTCACCGGCAAATTCCTTCTCGAGCCTCGCCAGCGCTTCGTGCGCCGCGTTGGGTTCAACGTTCGCGAGGTTCTTGCGACGGGCGCTGTAGAACTCCTGCACCATCACCGGATTGCGGGCGAAGCCCTCGGGCGTTGCCACGTCTTCCAGATTGACCTTTGTCCAGATGCCGCCGGCGTCGCGAAAGGTGTTGAGGCCGGATTCAGCCGAAATCCCGGCTCCGGTCAAAATGACGATTGATTTGTACCCAGTCTGCGACATCGACATTTCCTTAAGTCATTTCCACACTATGATAATGAGATCATGATAAAGGTTCTGTTCGTTTGCACCGGGAATATTTGCCGCTCGCCCACCGCCGAGGGGGTTTTTCAGGCGCTGGTCGCCCGAGAAGACCTGGCGGGTGAGATCCTGGTCGATAGCGCCGGCACCCATGGCTGGCACGAGGGTAATCCGCCTGACCGCCGATCAATTGCTGCAGCGGCCCGGCGCGGCATCGATATCGCGGCCCAGCGTTCGCGCCCGATCACCGGGGCAGATTTCAAGACCTTCGATTACATGATCGCCATGGACAGCGACAATTTCGAAATTTTGTCGGACAAATGCCCGCCCGAAGCACGGGCCCGGCTCGACTACTTCCTCGACTTCGCAACCGAAGTGGGCATGCGCGAAGTACCCGACCCTTATTATGGTGGCGAGCGCGGTTTCGACGACGTGCTGGATATGATCGAAGTGGCCAGCGCCGGGTTGCTCGAGGATATTCGCGAAAAGCACTTGTGACGCACGCTGACTTTGATGTGTCGGACTTTTATTCCGCCGCCAGCACTGCCCTGACGTAAGGTTCGATGCGTCGGGCGATGATCGCGTGGCCGCGCGTGTTGGGGTGGATGCCGTCGTGCTGGTTGAGCGCCGGGTCGGCGGCGACGCCATCAAGAATAAAAGGATAAAGCGGCACGCCGTGTTTGGTGGCGAGCTCGCGATAGAGTGCCGTCAGGGCATCGCCATATTCGACGCCGAGGTTGGGCGGGGCCATCATGCCGGCGAGCAGGACCTTGATGTTGCGTCGTTTGAGTTCAGCGAGGATGGCGTCGATATTTTCGCGCGCCTGCACGGGGCTTAAACCGCGCAACGCGTCATTGCCACCGAGAGCGACAATCATCATGTCGGGCAGGCCGTCCGCGCCGCTCAGCGACCAGCCGAGCCGGGCCCGCCCGCCTGCCGTGGTATCGCCCGAAACACCGGCGTTGACCATGCGAATGTCAAAACCCGCAGCCTTCAGGTTTTTGGCGAGGACAGTCGGCCAGGCGTCCCTGAGCGGAACGCCGAGACCAGCGGTCAGACTGTCGCCAAAAGCAACGATGGTTTTAACCTTCGCCTCGGCCTGAACGGGGAGCGAAATCACTGTCGCCAACAAGGCCGCGATGGCAAAAATCTGCAGTTTTACAAGAATATGTCTCATCAATTCACATCAAGTTAATTGGCGATTGGCGCCTGGGTTCCTATATATGTTGTCCGGGTGGTGCGGCATGGCAAGGTGGGTTGAGGGATTTATGTCGAATGACAATGACGTGGTGATGACGACAACCGGCCCCATGGTGAAACTTGAGGATGTACACCTCACTCTGGATAGTGGCGCCGGGGCCGTCAATATTTTACGCGGCGTCGACCTGACAATCGAGCGGGGCGAAACGCTCGGCGTGGTCGGCCCCTCCGGCTCAGGCAAGTCGACCATGCTGGCTGTAACGGCCGGGCTTGAACGTCCGAGTTCGGGCAAAATCGTTGTCGCCGACACCGAGCTTTCGGCCCAGGATGAAGATCAACTGGCTTTGTTCCGCCGCAAACACGTCGGTATTGTCTTTCAGTCTTTCCATCTGATCCCGACCATGACGGCTTTGGAAAATGTCGCCGTGCCGCTGGAACTGGCGGGTGTACGCGATGCTTTTGACCAGGCTGAAACCGGCCTTGCCGCCGTCGGACTGGCGGAACGTACCGGGCATTACCCGACCCAGCTTTCAGGCGGCGAACAACAACGTGTTGCCCTCGCCCGCGCCTTTGCCGGTGAGCCCGATCTGATCCTCGCAGACGAGCCGACTGGCAATCTGGATAGCTCGACCGGCTCGACAATTATTGACTTGATGTTTGATATTCGACAATCGCTGGGCACGACGTTAATGCTGATCACGCACGATGATCATGTCGCGGCGCGCTGCGATCGTGTCGTGCGCATGGCCGATGGCAAGCTCAGCGAAGACAACGCAACGACCGCCCCGCATATCGTGGCGGCGAAATAATGTCCCTGCCGCTCAGCATACGGTTTGCCGGGCGTGATTTGCGCGGTGGACTGAAGGGCTTCCGGATTTTCCTCGCCTGCCTGACGCTGGGTGTGACTGCCATCGCCGGGGTCGGCAGTTTGAGCTCGGCGATCAAGGCCGGCATTACCACCAACGCCCGCGCGCTCCTCGGGGCCGATGTCGAAGTGCGGGTTGCCAGCCGTCCGGCAACCCCTGAGCAAGTCGCCTGGATCCGCCAGCGCAGCGAAGTTACCTCGCTTGTGCGCCACATGCGGGTGATGGCACGGGTCAGTGATGGTCGCGATCAAACCCTGATCGAATTGAAGGCGGTTGAGGATCGGGGCGGCGACGCCTACCCGCTTTATGGCGAGATCAAACTGGAACCGGCGATGACCGTTGCCGATGCTCTGGCGATCCGGGACGGTGTCACCGGGGCCGTGGCCGAAGCGACCTTGTTTGCGAGGCTCGGTGTTGCCGTCGGCGATGAACTTTCCATCGGCAAATCCCGCGTTCGCCTGAGCGCCAAGATTGTCGCCGAGCCCGACCGGGTCGCCGGAACCTTTTCGCTGGGGCCTCGCCTGATCATGTCGAACCGCGCCCTTGATGCTACCGACCTTGTCCGTCAGGGCAGCCTGGTGCGGCACAATTATCGCGCCCGTCTGGTGCCGGAAACCGATGTCGGCGCGTGGACCAAAGACCTCAATGCCGCTTTCCCCAAAGCGGCGTGGCGGGTGTTTGATGTCGACAAGGCCCAGCCCTCGGTCAAACGCTTCATTGATCGCCTCGGTATTTTCCTCACCCTGGTTGGCCTGACGGCCCTGATCATCGGCGGCGTTGGCGTTGGCAATGCCGTGCAGGCCTATCTCTCGGGTAAAACCGAAACCATCGCCACCCTGAAATGTCTCGGCGCCGATTCAAATCTGATCTTCCGCATTTACCTGATTGAGATCGGTGGCCTTGCCGTTCTCGGCGTAATTGTCGGATTGATGCTGGGCGCGGCCCTGCCGATGGTGGCATTGACGATGCTTGAGGGCACCCTGCCGGTCGCCGCCGATATCGCCATCTTCCCCGAACCGCTGCTGCGTGCCGCGGCATTCGGGGCGCTGACCGCGCTTGCCTTCGCGCTGTGGCCCCTGGCGGTCGCGCGCGACATTCCGGCCGCCGGCCTGTTTCGCGACATCATCAGCACGGGCCGGGGCTGGCCCCGCCTGCGCGATGCGCTGGCCATCCTGATCGCCGGTGTGACGCTGGTGATCCTCGCACTGTCAAGCGGGGACAATGCCGCGCTGGCGCGCTGGTTTGTGCTGATCACGGTCGTGGTGCTGTTCGCCTTCTGGCTGCTCGGTCGTCTGATTGTCTGGCTGTTGCGACAGTTGCCGCGCGCCCGCCATCCCGGCCTGCGCCTCGCCATGACCAACCTGACACGGCCCGGCACACCGACTGCCGGCATTGTCATTTCGCTGGGCGCTGGATTAACCGTGTTGGTGATCATCGCCCTGGTCGAGGGCAATCTTGATCGCCAGGTGCAAAGCCGCATCCCCGAGCGCGCGCCGTCGTTTTTCTTTATCGACATTCAGCCTGACCAGGTCGCAACCTTCGATCAGGTCGTCGCCAGTGTGCCGGGCAGTGAACTGGTTCAGCGCCTGCCGACCTTGCGCGGACGCGTTGCCTTGATCAACGGGGCCTCAGCCGATGAGGTGCCGGTCGAACAGGACGGCGCGTGGTTTGCCCACAACGAAATCGGCTTTACCTATCTCAGTGAAATGCCGGATCAAACCGAACTTACCGCCGGGGCGTGGTGGGCGAAAGATTATCGCGGAGAAGCGCTGATATCGCTGGGCGATCATATCGCCGGGCACTATCAGCTCAAGATCGGCGACAGCGTGACGTTCAATATTCTGGGCCGGAAAATCAAGGCCAAGATCGCCAACCTGCGCAAGATCGACTGGACGCAGATGCGCATGAACTTTGCCGTCATCTTTTCGCCGGGCACTCTGGAAGGTGCGCCGCAGGTCCATATCGCCACGGCCCGCACCGCCCCTCAAAACGAGATCACCCTGCGTGACGCAGTGACGTCGGCCTTGCCCAATGTCTCGGCCATCGGGGTTGGCGACGTGCTGGAGACCATCACCGGCATGTTCAACCGTATCGCAGCGGCAATACGTTCAGCGGCTGTGGTCACCCTGATCGCCGGGATTCTTGTATTGGCCGGTGCGCTGGCGGCGGGCTATCGCCGCCGGGTTTATGACGCCGTCATCATGAAAGTGCTGGGTGCGACGCGGCGTGATGTCGGCACGGCTTACGTCATCGAATACCTGATCCTCGGTGTGGCGACGGCAGCCCTGGCCGGTGTTGTCGGTACGGCGGCCAGTTGGGCGGTGATGACGCAATTTATGGCCGGTGAATGGATATTCCTGCCCGTCGCAGCAGCGATCACGGCAGGTGGCGGCATTGTCGTTACGGTGGCGCTGGGCTTCGCCGGAACATGGCAGGCACTGGGGCAAAAGGCCGCCAGCGTCCTGCGCCAGGCCTGACAGGCAACAAGATCATCACCAGGAATTGACGGCCTGACGCTTGCAACCCGCCCGCATTGGCGCATGATACCAGGCTTAAAGCGCGTACCGGCGGAGATTGACCATGGAAAACAAAAAATTGCTCAGGACCGGCCTGATCGGCATGGGGGTTTCCCTGATCTGTTGTTTCACGCCGCTGCTGGTCGTGGCCTTCGGTGCGCTTGGCGTATCGGCATGGCTGGCGTGGGCTGATTATGTGCTGTGGTCGGCCTTTGTGCTGTTCGCCGTCCTCGCCGCTGTGGCGTATAGCAGAGGCAAAAGTTCAGGCGAAGTCACCGGGCCATGAGCACGACCTATGATCTCGCCGTGATCGGTGCAGGCTCGGCCGGATTTTCCGCTGCCATCACTGCTGCCGAACAAGGGGCCACGGTCGCCCTGATCGGCAAGGGCACCATCGGCGGGACCTGTGTGAACGTTGGCTGTGTGCCGTCCAAGACCCTGTTGCGCGCTGCCGAGGATGTCCATAACGGCAATGCGGCCGCCCGCTTCCAGGGCGTCGAAGGCAACGTCGATATCGCCGACTGGGCGGCCCTGGTCGCGCAAAAGGATGGCCTGGTTGATGCCATGCGCAAAGCCAAATACGAAGACCTGCTGGGCGAATACGCGAACATTGACTATCGCGAGGGCTGGGCAAAATTCAACGGTGCCGGGCTGACGGTCGACGATACACCACTGGCCGCAGGCAAGGTGCTGATCGCCTCGGGCTCAACCGCGCTGGCCCCCGATATTGCCGGTATAGAAGACGTCGAGTGGATCGACAGTACAGCAGCCCTTGAATTAACGACGCTGCCCAATTCGATGATTGTGATCGGCGGCGGCTACATCGGCTGTGAACTGGCGCAATTGTTTGCCCGCGCCGGTGTCGCCGTGACACTGGTCTGCCGCAGTCATTTGCTGCCCGGCACCGAACCCGAAATCGGTGCGGCGCTGGCCAGCGCTTTTGCCGACGAGGGTATTGAGGTGCTGCAGGGCGTGAGCTATCAGTCGGTCGAGCACGTGCCCGGCAGTACCAACCTGAACCTTGTCACCGCCAATGGCCAAAGCCGGACCATTGCCGCCGAGGTCCTGTTGTCCGCGGCGGGGCGCAGTGCCAACTCCGCCGGCATGGGGCTGGAGAGCGCCGGTGTCGAAATCGATAACGCGGGCGCCATTCAGGTCGATCAACATTTGCGCACGACAAACCCCGACATCTATGCCGCGGGCGACGTCACCGGGCGTGATATGTTTGTTTATATGGCAGCCTATGGTGCACGGCTCGGGGCAAAAAATGCCCTTGGCGGATCGGAAGATTACAGCGCCAACGCCATGCCCGCTGTCGCCTTCACCGACCCGCAGGCCGCCTGCGTCGGCCTGACCGAACAAGCCGCCATCGCCCAGGGCCTGAAGGTGCGCACCTCTGTCCTGCCGCTTGAACACCTGCCCAAGGCGCAAGCCGCGCGAGATACACGCGGGCTTTACAAACTGGTCGCCGAGGTCGGCAGTAACCGGCTGCTCGGAGCGCACATTCTGGCCAACGGGGCCGGCGATACCATCCAGACCGCAGCACTTGCGATCAAGGCCGGTATGGGCATCGAGGACCTCGCCAACAGCGTCTTCCCGTACCTTACGGCGGTCGAAGGCCTCAAACTGGCGGCCCAGACTTTCGACAAGGACGTCTCCAAATTGTCCTGTTGCGCAGGCTGACATCATGACCGATGACGCGGCCGGCAAGGACTGGGTCCAGAACAAGCGCATGATCTTCTGGGGCTGGCCGGCGGTTGGGCTGGTGGTCAGCGGTTTCTGGAATATCGAAGCCTGGGCCTGGCCGCCCTTGCTGGCGTGGATGGGCGTTGCCTGTCTGATGAATGCCCGGCGCTGCGGTCGCCGACATTGTTATTACACCGGTCCGTTTTTTAGCGGTCTCGCCGTGGTGTCGCTGGTTTATGGCCTCGGATTATCCGGATTTACAGCGACGGATCAAGGCTGGCACTGGATCGGCGGCGTGCTGATCGGCGGCTGGCTGGTGCTGCATTACGGTGTTGAAGCGGTCTGGGGGAAATACCGCCACTCGTCGTAAGGTCATGAAAGACTTGATTCCGCGGCCTAAAATCACGATATTCCACCCAACAGGTAACAAGTATTAACTCGGGAGAGAACAATGGCTATCGACCCACGGATCCAACTCGGCGCGACAGGCATGCGTGCCGGCGAACAAGCCCGGGAGATCGACCAGGGCCTGCGCACATACATGCTGCGCGTCTACAACTACATGGCCACTGCACTTGCTGTCAGCGGCATCGTGGCGATCTTCAGCTCGCAAAGCACGGAATTGATGTCAGCAATTTATGGCACGCCGCTGCAATGGGTTGTCATGCTGGCACCGCTGGGCCTTGTGTTTTTCCTCAGCGCCCGCCTTAACAAAATGAGCGCCAGCGCCGCCCAGACGACCTTCTGGGTGTTTTCCGCCCTGATGGGCCTGTCGCTGAGCTACATCTTCCTGGTTTATACGCCGGTCAGTATCGTCCGTGTATTCTTCATCACGGCCGGCACTTTCGGCGCGATGAGCCTTTATGGCTACACCACAAAGCGTGACCTGACGGGCATGGGTAACTTCCTGATGATGGGCCTGTTTGGCATCATTATCGCCAGCGTCGTCAACATCTTCATGCAGTCATCGGCGATGCAGTTCGCGATTTCGGTGATTGGTGTCCTGGTCTTCGTTGGCCTGACCGCCTATGACACGCAGAAAATTCGCAAGAACTATCTCGCCTCCGACGGCAGTGAAGCGATGTCGAAAAAGGCCATCATGGGTGCCTTGATGCTCTACCTCGATTTCATCAATCTGTTCTTGATGCTGTTGCACCTGTTCGGTAACCGCGAATAATTTCACCATAAAAAAAACAGTCATAAAGGGTCCGGTTCACGCCGGGCCCTTTTTTGTACCGATCACACCAGTGTCGCAGGCCCGTGATTTGCCCTGACCCGGCAAATGGTGTCTGATTGCGTTTCAAGCTTAAAGTCGGCGACGCCAATCAAGCGATGTATTTGGAAGGGGCGCTTTCAGGTCATGTCAGGGCGTAAACTGTTTATTGGACTGGTTTGTCAGGTCGTTCTGGCCTGGACGATCAACGGCGCGCCTGCCCTCGCCCAGACATCTTTGATCTTCGCCAAACCCGGACCGCTCGATTATTCCGCAGGGATCTCTGAAGAGATACTGAAAGAAGCCTACAGCCGCATCGGCATCACCGTCACCACCAAAGAATTCCCCGGCGAGCGCGCCCTGAAGATGTCGAATTCAGGTGCCGTCGATGGCGAAGTAAACCGCATCCACGGCATCCGCAAAAAGTACGAAAATTTGCGCATGGTGCCGGTAGCGATCAATGCCATCGAGGGACTTGCCTTCACCAACAAGCCAGACATCAAGGTCAGCTCATGGGACGATTTGCGGCCCTACAAGCTCGGTTTGCGCATCGGTGCCAAATACGCGGAATATGGTACCGTCGGCATGCAGGTTTCGTCGGTCAAAACCAATGATCAGGTTTTCAGCATGCTTGGCAAAAACCGCACGGAGATCGCCATCAGCACCCGCATTGAGGGCGTGCTCACGATCCATAAACTGGGCCTGAAAAATATTCGCCTGATCGATCCGCCGCTGGTGTCGCTGGAGTTGTTCCATTTCCTGCACAAAAAACACGATGCCCTGGTGCCGCGCGTCCAGAAAGCCCTTGAGGACATGGCCCGTGAAGGCCGCATCGAGGCGATCAAAACCGCCGCCATCAAGAAACTTCTGGCCCAGACGCCCTAGGCAGTCTCCTGCCGCCATTGCGCTGTGGCCAGCATCGCCGTTTTCAATTACAAGCGAAGCAGCAATGTGTCGGCCCGCACCGTCGACGTATCGATGAACTCCTGATTATGAGGCCTTGAACCGTGTCGAGATTAATTACACCCGAAGCCCTGAAAGAACTCATTGTTGGCGGCGGCGAACTGGCCCTGCTTGATGTGCGCGAAGAGGGTGTGTTTTCAGATGGCCATATGCTCTACGCCTGCCCCTTGCCGCTGAGCCGGCTGGAATTGTCGATCCTTGATCTGGTGCCCCGGCGCACAACCGCCATCGTGTTGTGCGATGACGACGACGGTCTGTCGGCGCGCGCCGCCGAAGCATTGGCGCGTTTTGGCTACAGTGACGTATCTGTGCTGGATGGCGGACTGCCGGCCTGGGCTGCCGCCGGCCACGTTGTATTCAGTGGCGTCAATGTGCCGAGCAAGGCCTTTGGCGAGTTTGTCGAGGTCAACTACCACACGCCAGATATTTCGGCCGAAGACCTGAACCAAATGATCACCGACGGTGAAGATCTCGTGGTGCTCGATTCGCGGCCCTTCGATGAATATCAGCGCATGAGCATCCCGACCGGCATCGACGTGCCGGGGGCCGAACTGGTGCACCGGGTGCATGATCTGGCACCCTCGCCCGAGACGCTCGTGGTGGTCAATTGCGCCGGTCGTACGCGATCGATTATCGGGGCACAATCGCTGATCAATGCCGGGATCGCCAATCCGGTGATGGCGCTCAGGAATGGCACCATGGGCTGGAAGCTCGCCGGGCTCGAAGTTGACAAGGGCCGGGACGTTCGCGCGCTCAGCTCAACGGCCGAAGGCACGGCGAAGGCTGTCAAGGCCGCGGCGCACGTCGCCAAACGTTTTGGTGTGCAAGGCATTGACCGGGCCAAACTGGAGAGCTGGAAAGCTGAGCGCGAGAGCCGCACGCTTTACATGTTCGATGTTCGCAACCCGGAGGAATTTGACGCCGGTCATCTGCCGGGCTCGCTCTCGGCACCGGGCGGACAACTTGTCCAGGGTACCGATCAATACGCCGTGACACGCAATGCCCGCGTTGTGCTGATCGACGATAACGGCGTGCGCGCCACCATGACGGCGTCGTGGCTGCTGCAGCTCGGCTGGACCGATGTTGTTGTGCTGGACGGCGGTCTCGACGGTGTTGATCTTGAAACCGGACCCCACGCTGCCGACGTCGCCGGGCTGAAGGATGCCAATGCCAAAAGCATCACGCCTGCCGACCTGCAGGTCAAACTTGCGGGCGGCAACACCGTGCTGATTGATTGCGGCAAAAGCCTTGCCTACCGCAAGGGCCATATCGCCGGGGCGTGGTTTGCCATCCGCTCACGTCTCGCACAGTCTTTGAAAAAAATACCGCAGGCGGACCTTCTGGTATTCACCTCGGACGATGGCCTGATCGCCCGCTTCACCGCCACGGAAGCGGCAAGCCTTACAAAAACGCCTGTGCAATATCTTGAGGGCGGCACGAAGGCCTGGACAGCGGCTGGGCTGGCGCTGGTCGCCGGCGAGGAACAGATGGCGGATGAGCCTGAGGACATGTGGCTCAAACCCTATGACCGCTCGACCGGCATCGAAGAAGCGATGAACGCCTATCTCGACTGGGAGATCGGCCTGGTTGATCAGATCAACGAGGACGGCACGACGAATTTCCGGCTTTTCAAATAAGCTTAAGCCTGCGCCGCCGCAATGTTCGAGCGCGTGACGTGGTCGAGATTTTTGCCCTCGATTCGGATCAGCCGGGTGGTCGTTGTCCGCGTCGGCGAATGCACGGCGCCGACGTCATAGAAATGCGCATCGCCTGAGGCCATGGTGTAGGTCGTTTCCGGCTCGACCAGGATCGGCTTGTCGGCACCGCCGGCATCGACAATTCGCCAGTCCGTCATTTCGGTCGTGCCCTCGGCCTGGCCATAAATCGCCCAGCTTTGACCGTGGTCATGCGGGCCACCGATGGCTTCGCCTTCATAGACATGACCGCAAATGCAAAAACCGAGATCGGGGTCTTCGTACAGCACTTCGCGCGGGTGAACGCCTTCGGCACGATCAGGCAAATGTTTTGATCTGAAATCGTCATCGACCAGAACCTTGCTGACAAGCGCGCAGATGTCGGGTGCGCAGTCGGCGACGGCTTTTTCGTTCAGGTGGCTGCGGATGTCGTTCGCCAGGTCGTCAAGGGTGTAGGGCATCAGTGTTCGCTCCGGGTCGTGGGCAAGATGCCGGGCAGCCTAAAACATCAACGCCTGATAGACCAGACCCGTGGCAAAGGCACCGAGCACACCGAAGCTGATGTAAAGCCCGAAGAGCGGCAGGCGCACGAGGGCGAAGACGGCCATGGCGGCGGGGATACTGGTCACACTGCCGGCGACGAGGAAGGCCATCGCCGCACCCGGCATCATGCCGAGGTCGAGCAGGGCGTTAATCGTTGGCACGGCAGCAAAGCCATTAAGATAGGCCGGGATACCGACGAGCACGCCCAGGGGTATAGACCACCAGTTGCCGCCGCCAAGCCAGCCGCCAACCAGTTCACCCGGCACGTAGGTCACCATCAGGCTTTCCAGCACAAAGGCCAGTGTCAGCCAGCGCAGCAGGAACCATCCAGTGCCACGGGCTTCGCCGGTAAACATCGCGCGGCGTTCGGCGTGTTGCCAGAACGGCCAGACGATTTCCGGATCTTTCTTCGGACCACACGATGAAGTCGAACAGCTCGAGCCGACACCCGCGCGCAAGGGGGATGTCAGAAAAACCTGGCCCGCGAGGGCATGAATGGCGAGACCGGCACCGAGCCCCATGACCACGGCGGCGATGGTCTTGACCACAGCAAACGGGACACCAAGCACGGCCGAGGTAATCAGGAACATCTGCGGGTCCATGATCGGCGAGGCGATCCAGAAAGCCATTACCGGACCGAGCGGTACCCCGGCGGCCAGCAGGCCGGCGATCAGGGGAACGACGCCACAGGAACAGAACGGCGACAGCGCACCGAACAGGGAAGCGGCAAAGATCGCTGTCAGGGCGTGACCGGAGAAGACCTTGACGATCTGCGCGTCGAGCCCGGTCGCCTTGACCCAGGCGGCGAGCGCCACCGAGAGCACGAGGAAGGGCATGATGGCGAGCAGGTTTTTACCGGTGAAGATTGCACTTGGTCCCAGTTGTTCGGGCAGGAATATGGCGATGGCCGCGACGATCAGCCCGATGGCGATGACCACACGGTCGATGCGGCGCAGGAAGCCCGGGACAGGGGAAGGTTGAAGGGTCGTGTCTGTCATATCGTGGTCTTTCCAATCAAACGGCCTGGCTGGCGGGTGCGGCGTCCTCGACCCCGGCACAACATTCGGCGAACAATAAAGTCGTCAGCCCGCGCAGGCGGTCGAAATTCGGCAGGCAGCGCAAGATGCGGCCTTCGCGCTGCTGGCTTACCAGACCGGCACCGACAAGGCTGAGGATGTGATGCGACAGCGTTGAGGCCGGGATGCCGAGTTCGCGCTGAATGTGGCCGACAGCGAGGCCTGCGTTGCCCGCCTTGACCAGCAGCCGGACGATTTCCAGGCGTTTGGCATTGCCGAGACTTTCCATGCAGCGGGCGGCTTGTTCGAGGTCCATATCACGTATCCTTTTAATTCGATAATTCTAGAATAGTCGAAATATTAAAAAAATCAAGAGGCCACAGGAAATAAATTCGCTTATCATGCGAATTAAATAACGGCGGATCAGCGACGATCCTGCTGCAGAAACCACTTCAGGGGGATATCCATGCGCCTCGTCATCGCCATGATGAAGCACGAAACCAACACGTTTTCGCCGGTGCCGACACCTTTTGAACGCTTCGAGGACTGGGGCGCGCAGTTCGGTGAGGCGGCGCGCGCGGCCTATGAACACACGGCCATGCCGATGGCGGCCTATATCAAGCTGGCCCACGAAAATGGTGCTGAATTTGTCACACCCTTCGCCGGCGAAGCCATGCCGTCGGGCTATGTCACCGCTGAGGCTTACGAGGTCATGTCTAACGCCATTCTCGATGCCGTACGCGCGGGCTGCGATGCCGCGCTGCTCGATTTGCACGGGGCCATGGTGGCGGAGAATACGCCCGATGGCGAAGGCACCTTGCTCGAGCGCATTCGCGAAATCGCGCCCGACTTGCCGATTGCCGTAACCTGTGATCTGCACTGCAATCTGACACAGAAAATGATCGACAATTGCACCGCCCTGATCGGCTACAAGACCTATCCGCATATCGATCTCTACGAAGTCGCCGAACAGGTCGGGCGCATTCTGTTCCGTCATATGGCTGGCGAAATCAACGTCTCGATGGCGTGGGGCAATCGTCCTGTGCTGGCCCAGACACTGCGCATGGGCACCGATGACGAACCAATGAAATCGCTGATTGACCTGACGAAGGCGGCAGAGAATTCGGGCGAGGTGCTGGCCGCCACGGTGTTTGGCGGCTTCCCGCTGGCCGATATTCACGACGCCGGATTGTCCTCCGTCATCATTACCGACAACGACCCGGAAAAGGCGGCCGAAGTGCGCGACCGCATTCTCGATCTCGGCTGGCAGGAACGCTCGGAATTTGTCTATCAGGCCGAGCCGCTGGCCGACGCCGTGACCCGCGCCCGGACCATGGAAGCCGAGGTCGGTGCAAACCCGGTCGTCATGCTCGATCATGCCGACAACACGGGATCGGGCGGCACCCAGGATACCATGCACGTCATCGCCGAAGTGCTGCGCCAGGGTTTGAGCGATGTCGCCGTCGCCGCCGTCTGGGATCCGCAAGCCGTTGCCGACATGCAGGCGGCAGGCATCGGCGCCGAGATCACCATCGATCTCGGCGGCAAGATGGACATGCCCTCGATCAATGAAAAGGGCGAACCCCTGACCGTCACCGGCACCGTCACCACGCTGACCGACGGCAAGTGGGTGGTGCGCGGCCCGATGTATACCGGCGTCGAGGTCCAGATGGGGGCGACGGCCGTGCTCGATACCGGCAAGGTTCAGATTGTCATCACCTCGCGCCATCATGAGCCGTGGGATCAGGGCGTCTTTACCTCCGTCGGCATTGATCCGAAGTACAAAAAATATCTCGTGCTGAAATCGCGCATTCACTATCGTGCCGGCTTCGCTTCGATTGAGCGCGAAACCGTGACTTGTGACGGTGTCGGGGTGACGACCTCGGACAATTCGCTGCTCGAGTTCAAAAACATCCGCCGTCCGATCTACCCGCTTGATTTGATCAACGAGCCCTGATTGATGACCGTGATGAACGCCGGACAACGCGCCGCGTATGACCGCGATGGTTATGTCCTGGTCCCCGGTTTGTTTGATGCCGAGGAGACAGGCCTGCTGCGCACCGCCATGGAAACCGATCCGCAGGTTACCGAAGGCATCTATGCCCGCGAGGACAACGACGGCGGTGCGACGCGCATGATCACGTGGAACCATCCCGGCGACAGTGTCTATGGCCTCGCCGCCCGCTCACGCCGCATTGTCGACACCATGGAAGATCTGATCGGCGGTGAAGTCTATCACTACCATTCAAAACTGACGGCCAAGGACGCCGGCGGTGGCGGCGCGTGGGAGTGGCATCAGGATTACGGCTACTGGTATCACAACGGCTGTCTCTATCCGCAGATGGCCAGCGTGATGATCGCGCTTGATCACACCACCAAAGCCAACGGCTGCCTGCAGGTCCTCAAGGGTTCACACCTGATGGGCCGCATCGATCATGATCTGACGCCCGGTGCCCAGGTTGGCTCCAACCCCGACCGCCTCGCCGAAATCAGCGGGCAACTGGAAATCGTCCACGCTGAAATGTCCCCCGGCGACGGCTTGTTCTTCCACTGCAACACCTTGCACCGCTCCGACGCCAATTACTCCGACCAGCGACGCTGGACCATGATCTGTTGCTACAACGCCGCCGCCAACAACCCCGTCATCGAACACCATCACCCGCAATACACGAAGCTTTCCAGGGTCGAGGATACGGCGATCAAACAGGCAGGGTTATTGTTCGCCGATGGCCAGGCGGAAGCCTTTATGACGGCCCCGGCCAATCCGGCAGAGTTGGAAAAAAGTTGAAGCAGGGTGAGGGTGACCTCGACAAAAACCGCTAAACCAGCTTCAGCGCCTTCTTCTCCAGCACTTTCAGCACCGACGTCAATTCGCGCCCACGGCGCAGGATCCGGTTGTCGGCCGTGATCACGGCGTAGGCGCCTTGTTTGCGGGCGAGTTTGGGGCGTTTAACGATGCGGTAGAGGGCGCCCTCGGAGGTGCGGCGGAAGATCGAGAAGATGGCTTCGTCCTTGCCGAAACCAAGCGCGTAATCGCGCCAGTCTCCGGCCATGACCATGCGGCTGTATAGTTGAAGGATGGTGTCGAGCTCTGCCCTGTCGTAGACGACGAGAGGTTCTTTCCCCACCCGGCTGCTCGCTCTGGTCCGGGTGGGCCGATGGTCATCGAAGCTTAAGACGTCACTCATGCCCTTGTCTTCTCCCACATCATGCAAATGCATCCGAAGTGTGACACGACAAATTCACGCGGTCAAAGCCCCTGTTTGAGAAAACAGGCGGCGGTGTGGCCGGGGCCGACGGGCTCAAGCGCCGGGCGGGCCTCGTGACAACCTGCCTCGACGCGGGGACAGCGCGCAACAAAGGGACAGCCCGGCGGCAAGTCGGTCGGACTTTGCACGTTGCCAGCGAGGCGTTCACGCTTGCGCGCGCCGGGCTCAAGCTGCGGCACGGCGTCGAGCAACGCGCGGGTATAGGGATGTACCGGATTGGCGAAGACTTCCGCCGTCGGGCCAAACTCGACGATATGGCCGAGGTACATCACCGCGACCTCGTCACAGACATATTCAACGACAGCAAGGTCGTGGCTGATCAGCAAATAGGTCACGCCGAACTGGTCCTGCAAATCCTGCAACAGGTTCAGCACCTGGGCCTGGACCGAAACATCAAGCGCCGAGACGGGCTCGTCGGCGACGATCAGGGTCGGGCGGGTGATCAGGGCGCGGGCGATGGCGATGCGCTGACGCTGGCCACCGGAAAATTCATGCGGATACTTGGCGGCGTCGGTGGTCTTGAGCCCGACCGAGCCCAGCACTTCGGCCACGCGTTCGGCGCGGGCAGCGGGCTTCAGTTTTTCCAGCGCATCGAGCGGCTCGCTGACAATGCGCCCCACCGTATGGCGCGGATCGAGCGAGCCGAAGGGGTCCTGGAACACCATCTGGAAATGACGACGGCGCGTGCGCAGTTCCTCGAAACTCAGGCCGGCCAGATCGACGCCGTTGATCGCGACGCTGCCACCGTCGAGCGTTTCCAGCGCCATCACACAGCGAGCCAGCGTTGACTTGCCGCAACCGGATTCGCCGACCACGCCGAGGCTGCGACCGCGGGCGATGTCAAAGTCCACGCCATTCAGGGCGTAGACCTTGCCCGGCGGCTTGAACAAACTTTCGCGCGGCAGCGTGTAGTGCCGCACGACGTTACGGGCCGAGACGACGGTGTCCGGGCTGGTGTCGGGAGCGTCCGTCATGATCCGGCCTCCGCGAAGACCTTGCCCGACAGCGCTTCGTCGAGCCTGAGGCAAGCGACGCGGTGGTCGGGGTCATCGGCGATGGCTTCAACCGGCGGTGCGGTACCAGCGCAACCGTCGCCAACGATGGGGCAGCGGTCGGCAAACGTGCAGCCCGCCGGAAGATTGATCAGTTCCGGCACCATGCCGGGGATAGTGGCGAGGCGCGTGCGCCCGCCTGTCACCCGGCCCCCGCCCAGCTTGGGCACGGCGGCGAACAGGCCTTGCGTGTAGGGGTGGGCGAGATGTTCGAAGACGGCACCTGTGGGTCCGGTTTCGACCCCGGCCCCGCCATACATCACCATGACCCGGTCGACGGTCTCGGCAATGACGCCGAGGTCATGCGAGATCAGGATCAGGGCCATGCCGGTTTCCTCGACCAGGTCGGCGATCAGGTCGAGAATTTGACCCTGGATGGTGACGTCGAGCGCCGTTGTGGGCTCGTCGGCGATCAGCACATCGGGCTTGCACGACAATGCCATGGCGATCATCACGCGCTGGCGCTGGCCGCCCGACATCTGGTGCGGATAGGCATCAAGCCGCCGGGCGGCACCTGCGATCCCGACGCGCTCAAGCAGGCGGACGGCCTCGGCCCGCGCCTCAATGAGGCTGAGACCCTGATGCAGGATCATCGGTTCTGTGACCTGCCGCCCGATAGTATGAAGGGGGTTGAGCGAGGTCATCGGTTCCTGAAATATCATCGCGATGCGGTTGCCGCGCACACCGCACATCTGTTCTTCACTGAGCGCCATCAGGCTTTCGCCGTCCATTTCGATGCGGCCCTCGACCACGCCGTTCTCGGGCAGCAGCCGCATCAGGGCGAGCGAGGTCATCGACTTGCCGCAACCGGATTCGCCGACAATGCCGAGCGACTGACCGCGGTCGAGCGTGAAGCTCAAATTGCGCACGGCCCGGGCCGGACCACTGGAGGTTGCCAGCGTAACGGTAAGGTTTTCGACTTCGAGCAAGGACATGATCTAGCGCCCCCGCGTCAGGCGCGGATCGAGCACATCGCGCAGGCCGTCGCCCAGCAGATTGAGCCCGAGCACGGAGAGCAGGATGGCGGCTCCCGGGAAAATCGCCAGGTGCGGCGCGTTGAACATGAAAGTCTGGGCATCGTTCAGCATGCGGCCCCAGCTCGGGTCGGGTGGCTGGGTGCCGAGGCCCAGGTACGAAAGCGCGGCCTCAGCCAGGATAGCGATGGCAAAACTGATGGTGGCCTGGACGACGATGACGCTGGTTATGTTGGGCAGCACGTGCTCGAGGGTGATGCGGGCGCGGCCCTTGCCGGCAGCGCGGGCGGCGAGGACAAATTCACGCGACCAGATGGCGTTACCCGAAGCCCGGGTCAAACGGGCAAACGTCGGGATGTTGAAGATACCGATGGCGAGGATGGAATTGATCGCACCGGCACCAAGCAGGGCGGTAATCATGATGGCCGAAAGAATGGCGGGGAAGGCAAAGGTGAAATCCGACAGTCGCATGATGAGCTCTTCGGTCCAGCCGCGCCGGGCCGAGGCAATCAGGCCGAAGCCGACGCCGATGGCCACGCCGATGCCAACGGCGACAATGCCGACAACCAGCGAATTTTGCGCGCCGACCATGATCATCGAGAGCACATCCCGGCCATAGTGATCAGTACCGAGCCAGTGCTCCCAGTTTGGTGCCTGGAAGCGCGACTTGATCGCCAGCACGGTGGCCGAATGCGGCGTCCAGACCAGGCTGAGCAGGGCCGTGACAATGACCCAGGCCGTGAGCATCCCGCCGATGACAAAATTGCGATAGCGCAGCAGACCGCGCCAGCCTTTTTTGGCCGCGTCAGACATCATGGACTTTCAGGCGCGGGTCAATCACGGCGTAAGCCAGATCGACGAGGAAATTAACGATGATGACCATGGCGGCGAGGAACAGCACGACATCCTTGACGACGACGAGATCGCGGTTGGAGATGGCCTGGAAAACCAGCCGCCCAAGCCCCGGCAGATAAAACACGTTTTCGATAACGATGGTGCCGGTGAGGAGATTGGCGAACTGCAGGCCCATGATGGTAATGACCGGGATCAGGGCGTTGCGCACGACATGCCGCCACAGCGTGGCATTGGCGTTGAGGCCCTTGGCCCGGGCGGTGCGGACGTAATCCTCGCGGAAAGTTTCGAGCACGGCCGAGCGTGTGGTACGGGCAAGGATCGCGGTCTGCACTGTGGCCAGCGCTATGGCCGGCAGCACCAGAGATTTAAGCGCCTGCCAGAAACCTTCGCTCCAGCCCGGAAATCCCCCGGATGAAAACCATCTGAGATACACGGAAAAAAACAATATCAGCAAAATGCCGAACCAGAAATTGGGCACGGCAATGCCGAGCTGACTGAAAGCCATGACACCGTAATCGCCTGGTTTATTGTGACGCGATGCGGCATAGACGCCGAGTGCGAGAGCCGCTGCCACCGACATCACCATGGCGATCAGGGCCAGTGGCACGGTCAAGGCCATGCGCTCCATCAGCAAATCCCAGACCGGCACGGAATAAGCGTAGGATTCGCCCAGATTGCCGGTCAGCAGGCCACCGATCCAGTCGAGGTAGCGTTCGAACATCGGGCGGTCGAGGCCGAGTTGTTTCGACAAGGCGTCGTAGGCTTCCTGATCAGCATTGGGCCCGAGAATAACCATGGCCGGATCGCCGGGCAAAATCTCCAGCACGAGGAAAACAACGATCGACGCGCCCAGCAAGGTGGCGACAAACGTAGCGAATCGTTTGGCCAGAAAAACGCTCATGGAGGACAACCGATTGAGGGTGGCATGATCATGAAATAACGGTAGTGCGCCCGATCCCGACGGTCAATATGAGCCTGCCCCGAAATTGCCCCAATTCGGTCAAACCGGCGCCCCATTGACCCGCCAGACTGTTCCGTATTGGGCCTCTACTGTGGCTCGGTCGTCATCCCGAACTACGGGACCCCCCCTCGGCCCCCGGGGTGACGATCGAGCCACTTTTTTATCATAATATTTTTTATGCACACCTTCATCAGACATGCGATAGGCTCCTTGATCCCTGAGGAAAGGTTTCAATATGTCTCGCGTGCTTTATCAACTTGCCGGTCTCGATGACCATCGCTTCAGTCCTTTTTCGTGGCGCGCGCGGATGGCGCTGGCGCACAAGGGGCTGGAAGCTGAACTGCAGGACGTTAAATTCTCGGATCGCGCACCCCTCGAGCCATCGGGCCAGGAACGTGTGCCGGTGCTGGTCGATGGCGGGACGTGGGTCGCGGATTCGTGGGCCATCGCCGAATATCTCGATGCGACGTATCCGGACGCGCCAACGCTATTAGGCAGTGATGAAACCAGGGCCAGTATTCGTTTTGTCAATTCCTGGGCCGATGCCATTTTTCATGCCGGGATCTTCGGCCAGATCGCGCTTGATATCTTCAACCACACGCACGCCGACGACCGGGAATTTTTCCGCTCCACCCGCGAAGTGCGCGCGGGCATGCCGCTTGAGGATTTCCAGGCTCTGCGCGAGAGCAAGCTCGAGGCCTTCCGCTACAGCCTGATGCCCGTGCGTTTGACGGTCAAAAGGCAGCCATTCCTGGGCGGTGAAGCACCGAATTATGCCGATTACATCGTATTTGGCGGCTTTCAATGGATGCGGTGCGCCAGTCCGTGGAAAGCGCTTGAAGAAGACGATCCGATCAACCCGTGGTTTGAGCGGGTTTCCGCCCTGCATGACGGCTTGGGGGCCAGTGCGAAGGGCTATTAGGCTCACGCGCCGCAGGCTGGCAAAAGCGGGCTGGTACGGCGAATTCAGGCGTGATAGCTTCGCCAACGTATTGAGAACAGGGAAGCCGGTGAAACGGGATGAAATTTCCGTCAGTCCGGCGCTGCCCCCGCAACTGTAGGGGGGAGGTTTCGAGCACTCGCCACTGGTCATACGACCGGGAAGGCGCTCGAACACCAACGACCCCAAGCCAGGAGACCTCCTCGATACATCGTTAAGCGTATCGTGCCGACGCGCGCAAATGCCTGCGTGTGGAAACCATTGTTCCTGCCATGTACCTCGGAGGGAGGCCATGACCGATATCACACTCATTCTGGGCGGGGCCCGATCCGGCAAAAGCCGTCATGGCGAAGGCCTGATCGAGAAGCTTGCGCCGCCGTGGGCCTATATCGCCACGGCCCAGGCGCTGGACGCCGAAATGACCACGCGCATTGCCGAACACCAGAGCCGTCGGGGCCGCAACTGGTCGACCATCGAGGCACCGCTGGAGCTGACACAGGCCCTGCTCGATGTCGAACAATCCTCCCGGCCCGTACTGGTCGATTGCCTGACGCTGTGGCTCTCGAACCTGATGGGGGCGGGTAAGGATATCGCCGAAGAAACCGATGCCCTCACCGCGACGCTTGCCGCCACCACGGTTCCCGTCATCATTATCAGCAATGAAGTCGGGCAAGGCATTGTGCCCGACAACGCCCTCGCCCGGCAGTTTCGTGATCAGGCGGGCTGGCTAAACCAAACCATCGCAGGCGTGGCCGACAACGTGACTTTTGTCGCCGCCGGTCTGCCGCTTTCCCTTAAATCATCTGCAAACGAGTAACCCCTTCATGGACGCCCGAACTATCAAATCAAAAAACCGTATCCCCGCCACCGTCATCACCGGATTTCTCGGTGCCGGTAAAACCAGCCTGGTCCGCCACCTGCTGGAAAATGCCGACGGTCGCAGGATCGCCCTGATCATTAACGAATTTGGTGACCTCGGTGTTGACGGTGAAATCCTTAAAGCCTGTGGCGATGAGACCTGTAGCGAGGACGATATTGTCGAGCTGGCCAACGGCTGCATCTGCTGCACCGTGGCTGATGATTTCCTGCCCACCATCGAAGCCCTGCTTGAGCGGCCCGAGCCGCCGGATCACATCGTGATCGAGACCTCTGGTCTGGCCTTGCCCAAGCCCTTGTTGAAGGCCTTCGCCTGGCCCGAAGTCCGCACCCGCGTGACGGTTGACGGTGTGGTCGCCGTGGTTGATGGCCCGGCCGTTGCCGCCGGATTGTTCGCCACTGATCCACAGGCCGTCGATGCCCAGCGCGCGCTGGACGATAACCTCGACCACGAAAGCCCGCTGGAGGAGCTGTTCGAGGACCAGCTTTTGTGCGCCGACATGGTCGTGCTGAACAAATCCGATCTGATGGACGAGGCCATGACAAAACAGGTCACCGACAACGTCGCCGGTGAGGCACGCGACGCCGTCAGGATCGTGCCGGCCAGTCACGGGGCCATCGACATCAACGTCCTGCTGGGCATTGATGCGGCGGCGGAAGATGACCTCGACGCCCGGCCCTCGCACCACGATGATGAAGACGATCATGAACACGACGACTTTGAAAGTTTTGTCGTCGAGATCAGCGAAGCCACAAGTGCCGATGCCTTGAGTGCCCGCGTCGAACAGATCATGCGCGATTTTGGCATCCTGCGGGTCAAGGGCTTTGTCTCGGTCGTTGGCAAGGACATGCGTCTGGTGGTCCAGGGCGTCGGCCCGCGCGTCCAGCACTATTTCGACCGCGACTGGCAGGACGGCGAAGTGCGCGCCAGCCGCCTCGTCGTGATCGGCGAGACCGGCCTCGACGAGGCAGCGATTACGGCTGCCCTGCAAGGCGCAGGCTGAAGTCGTAGCCAATGCATCTACTCGCCGCCAGACCCGGGGCCGTTGACGACGGCAGCGAAGCGATTGACCTTGGCCAGACGCCGGGCGATATCGTGGTGCTGTCGGCGGCGGATACCGAACTGGCGATGCTGGCCAATGCGCATGCCAATTCAGATGATACGCCGGAAGTGCGGCTCGCCAGTTTGCTGCACCTCGGCCACAACATGTCGGTTGATGTCTATGTCGATGACATCATCAGCCAGGCGCGGCTGGTGGTCGTGCGATTGCTCGGCGGTTCAGGCTACTGGCCCTATGGCGTCGAGCGCGTTGCCGAGACCTGCCGGGCGCGCGGTATACAACTCGCCATCCTGCCTGGCGATGATCAGCCCGACCCGGAACTCACCGGCATCTCCACCCTGCCGGCGGAGGCCTGTCACCGGTTGTGGCAGTACTGCGTCCAGGGCGGGCCGGAGAACGCTGCTGAATTCCTTAAATATGCCGCCTCCCTGATCGGCCATGAGACGGCGTGGCGCGAACCCGCACCACTGATGCGGGCCGGATTGTACTGGCCGGGCGAAGGGGCGACCGACTTTCAGACCGTTTCAGGCAAATGGACGTCGACAAGCGGTGTCACGGCGCTGGTGTTTTACCGCGCGCTTTTTCAGGCCAGTAATCTTGCTCCGGTCGATGCCCTGATCGAGGCCCTGCAGGCACAAGGTTTGCAACCCTTGCCATTGTTTGTCTCCAGCCTGAAGGACCCGCTGGCCGTCGCTGTACTGGCGGACGTTTTTGCCGAGGCCCCGCCGCGAGTTGTGTTGAACGCCACGGGCTTTGCCGTTGGCAAGCCCGGCGCCGCCCGCACGACCGGGCCGCTCGATGCGCCAGGTGCACCTGTGCTGCAGGTCGTCTTCGCCGGATCGGATGAAGAGGGCTGGCGCACCGGCACACGGGGTTTGTCGGCCCGCGATATCGCCATGAACGTCGCCCTGCCCGAAGTCGATGGCCGGGTTTTGAGCCGCGCCGTCTCCTTCAAGGCCGAAGCGCGCTACGACGATGCCACGCAATCGGCGCTGGTCGCCTACACGCCGGTGCCGGATCGCATCGAATTTGTCGCCGAGCTGGCGGCGGGCTGGGCCCGGCTGAATGCAAAACCTGCGCCTGAGCGCCGCGTCGGTCTGATCATGGCGAACTATCCCAACCGCGATGGCCGCATGGGCAATGGCGTTGGACTGGATTCGCCGGCGGCGGCAGCGGAAATGCTGCGCGCCCTGGCAGATGAAGGCTATCGCATTGAGGATGCACCCGAGACCGGCAACGCGCTGATCGAGCGCCTGCAACAAGGCCCGACCAATGCGCATGATGATATGCGCGGTGCCACCGAAACCCTGTCGCTGTCCGACTACGCACCGTTTTTTGCCCGCCTGCCGCGCAAGGTTCAGGATCAGGTCACGGCGAAATGGGGCGCACCCGAAAGCGATCCCTTCTTCCGGGATGGCAACACCGATTGCGGCAGCTTCGCCATCCCGGCCTTTCGCGTTGGCAATTGCTGCGTCGCGTTGCAACCGGCGCGCGGCTACAACATCGATCCGGTCAAAACCTATCACGATCCTGATCTGGTGCCGCCGCATGGTTACCTCGCGTTTTACGCCTGGTTGCGCGAGAGCTTCCGCGCCGATGCCGTGATCCACGTCGGCAAGCACGGCAATCTCGAATGGTTGCCGGGCAAGGCCCTGGCGCTGTCGTCGGAATGTTATCCCGAGGTGGCACTGGGTGCGCTGCCGCATCTTTATCCGTTTATTGTCAATGATCCGGGCGAAGGCACGCAAGCCAAGCGGCGTAGTTCTGCTGTGATTATTGATCACCTGACGCCGCCGCTGGCCCGGGCCGAAACCTATGGACCGTTGCGTGATCTCGAAGCGCGCTGCGATGAATATTACGAAGCCGCCAGCGTTGACCCCAGACGCCTGCGCGTGCTGGGCAAACAGATCCTCGAGACCGCCGCCATCCTCGGGCTTGATGCTGATGTCGGTATTGCCGAGGTTGACGATGAAACGACAGCGCTGGCCAAGCTCGACAATTATCTCTGCGAACTGAAGGAAATGCAGATCCGTGATGGATTGCATATCTTCGGCACCTCGCCCGAGGACACGTTGCTGGAGGCCTTGCTGGTCGCCCTGGTCCGGGTACCGCGCGGCACGGCACCGGCGGAAGCCTCAATCCTCAGAGCCCTGGCCGATGATCTCAACCTGACGGGCCTTGATCCGCTGGATTGTGAGATGGGCACAGCCTGGGATGGCGTGCGGCCCGAGGTGCTGGTCGGGCTCAGCGATGAGACGTGGCGCAGCACCGGCGATACCATCGAGCGTCTCGAATTGCTGGCGCTTGAACTGGTCGCCGGTCGCGTTCCGGCTGATACAGTTGGTCCGGCAACGGTCGCCGTCATGGACTTTGTCGAGGCAACCTTGCGCCCCACCGTCAAGGCTTCCGGTGCCGCCGAGATGCAGGGCTTGATCACCGGCCTTGCCGGACGATTTGTTGAACCAGGACCGTCGGGCGCACCGACACGCGGGCGACCCGATGTGCTGCCGACGGGCAAGAATTTCTATTCGGTCGATACCCGCACGGTGCCGACGCCCGCTGCCTGGCAACTCGGCTGGAAGTCGGCGGAACTGCTGATCGAACATCACCGTCAGACCAACGGCGCGTGGCCGCGCACCATGGCGATCTCGGCCTGGGGTACGTCGAACATGCGCACGGGCGGCGATGACATCGCCCAGACCCTGGCACTGATGGGTGCCAAACCGACGTGGGAAGGTGCTTCGGGGCGGGTCACCGGTTTCGAGATTATCCCCGCCGACATGCTCGACCGGCCGCGTGTTGACGTGACCTTGCGGGTCTCCGGGTTCTTCCGTGACGCCTTCCCCGGCCTGATCGATTTGATCGACAGCGCCGCCCGCGCCGTGGCCGATCTTGATGAGCCCGACGCGATCAATCCGCTGGCCATGCGCGTGCGCAAGGATGCCGCCGCGCTGGTGGCCGATGGAACAAACGAGGCCGATGCGCGCGCGCGTGCCGGGCATCGTGTGTTTGGCTCCAAACCCGGGGCTTATGGGGCCGGTCTGCAGGCGCTGATCGATGAAAAGGGCTGGCAGGGGGAAGCCGATCTCGCCCGGGCCTATGTCGCGTGGGGCGGGTATGCCTATGGTGCCGGGACCGAGGGTCAGGCCGAGCACGCACTGTTTGAACGCCGCCTCGGTGCCGTGGAAGCCGTGGTGCAAAACCAGGATAACCGCGAACACGATCTGCTGGATTCGGACGATTATTATCAGTTCGAGGGCGGCATGGCGGCGGCGGTGCGGGTGCATTCCGGCGCGCAGCCGGCGATCTATCACAACGATCATTCTCGCCCGGAGACGCCACGCATCCGCACCCTGGAGGACGAAATTGGCCGCGTCGTCAGATCCCGTGTCGTCAATCCGAAGTGGATCGCCGGTGTCATGCGGCATGGCTATAAAGGTGCGTTCGAAATGGCGGCGACAGTCGATTACATGTTCGCTTTTGCAGCCACCGCCCACGCCGTCAAGGACCATCACTTTGACGCCGTGTTCGAGGCATACCTTGGTGACGCAGACGTGCGTGATTTTATTGCCGACAACAACCCCGAAGCCCTGAAAGACATTGTCGAGCGGTTGCTGGAAGCCCAGGCACGTGAGCTGTGGCGTCCGCGCATGAACTCGACCCACGACATCCTGACGGCGCTCGCCGCGCCCCAACCGGAGGAAACATCATGATCAAAAAAGTCGAAGGCGAGAGCGAGGCAGACCTCGACAAGCGCCACAACGAACGCATGGAAAAAAAGAAAGCGGCGCGCGACAAGATCCTCGCCACCAAGACCATCGAGAAGGGCCTGCTGATCGTCCACACCGGCAAGGGCAAGGGTAAATCAACCGCAGCCTTTGGTCTGGCCACCCGCGCCGTCGGCAACGGCATGAAGGTCGGCATCATCCAGTTCGTCAAGGGCGTGTGGGAAACCGGCGAGCGCGTCGTGCTCGACAAGTTCCCCGACCAGGTCACCATCCGATCGATGGGGGAGGGCTTCACGTGGGAGACCAAGGATCGCCAGCGCGACCTCGCCGCCGCCCGCAAGGCGTGGGCCGTGGCCCAGGAAATGATCGAGGCCTGCCGAGGCCCGGATCCGGCCTACGACATGATCGTGCTGGACGAGTTGAACATCGTATTGCGCTATGAATCCCTGCCATTGGACGAAGTTGTCGCGGTGCTGGATGCCCGGCCTGAAATGCTGCACATCGTCGTCACCGGGCGCAATGCCAAGGACGAGATGATCGACGCTGCTGATCTGGTCACCGAAATGACCCAGATCAAGCACCCCTTCCGTTCGGGCGTGAAGGCCCAGGTCGGGATCGAGTTTTAGGCCAGAAGCATGACTACCCCCGCCATCATGTTTCAGGGCACAGGCTCGGACGTCGGCAAGTCGCTGATTGTCGCCGGGCTGGCGCGCGCCTTCAGCAACTGGGGACTGAAAGTGCGGCCGTTCAAGCCGCAGAACATGTCGAATAATGCAGCGGTGACCGCCGATGGAGGTGAGATCGGCCGGGCCCAGGCGCTGCAGGCGATCGCCGCGCGCGTCGCCCCCACTGCCGATATGAACCCGGTGCTGTTGAAGCCGCAAACCGATGTCGGCGCGCAGGTCGTGGTACGCGGCAAGGTGCGCGGGAACGCTACGGCGCGCGAATATACCGCGCTGAAACCGACGCTGTTGCCCGAAGTGCTGGAGAGTTTTTCACGGCTTGGAGACGAGGCCGATATCGTGCTGGTCGAGGGCGCCGGCAGTGTGGCCGAGATTAATCTGCGCGCCGCCGATATTGCCAACATGGGATTTGCCGAAGCCGCCGATATCCCGGTGGCGCTGATTGCCGACATCGACCGGGGCGGCGTGATCGCGTCGCTCGTCGGCAGTCACGCGCTGATAACCCAGTCTGAGCGCGAGCGGATCAAGGGCTTCATCATCAACCGGTTTCGCGGCGACCCCGCCTTGTTTGGCGAGGGCATGACCGAGATCTCCACCCGCACAGAGTGGCCTGCGCTGGGTCTGGTGCCGCACTGGGCGGACGCCCATCGTCTGCCGGCGGAAGATGCCGTCGTTCTGGAACAGGGTGCGCGAACGGGCACTGGCGGGGCGTTGCGCATTGCCGTCTTGCAGTTTTCGCGCATCGCCAACTTCGATGATTTTGATCCGCTGATCGCCGAACCCGAGGTGGATTTACAGTTCATTGAACCCGGCAGCACCCTGCCCGGCGATATTGATCTGGTGATCCTGCCGGGCTCGAAAGCGACGCTGGCTGATCTGCGTTTCCTGCGCCAGCAAGGCTGGGATGTTGATATCGCCGCACACGTGCGCCGGGGCGGTCACGTGCTGGGGATTTGTGCCGGATTTCAGATGCTGGGTACGGTTGTCAGTGACCCCGACGGGCTGGAAGGTGCGCCCGGGGAGGAAGCCGGACTTGGCCTGCTCGACGCCACGACAATAATTTCGGGCGACAAAACCCTGAGCGATGTCACGGGATCGGAGATTGCCAGTGGCCTCGCCATCGCGGGCTATGAAATGCATTGCGGCACGACGACGGGCCCGGCCCTCGGCCAGCCCCTGCTCAACCTGTCAGCGGATCGGCCCGACGGGGCCATCGATCCGTCGGGGCGGGTGGCCGGCTGTTATGTGCATGGCCTGTTCGCCGCCGATGAGTTTCGCAAAGCCTGGCTCACCCGTCTTGGTGCCGGGTCGAGTGATTTGAAGTATTCGGCACTGATCGACGAGACGCTGGACGGTCTGGCGCTGCATCTTGATGCCCATCTCAATCTCGAACGTATTCTGGAGATTGCCGGTGCGCGCTGAATTATCCCGTCCACCACGCCAGCGCGCCGATCAGCACCGCCATCAGCACATTGGCGGCGATGTAAAGACGCAAGGCGTCGCGGATATCGCTTTCGATCACCTCGTGCCGGCCATCACCGCCCATGAAATCATCGTCAACCGGACCCGTGGCATAGACACGCGGGCCGGCAAGCGCGATGCCAAGCGCCCCGGCCATGGCGGCTTCGGTATGACCGGCGGTCGGCGAGCGATGAAGGGCGGCATCACGACGGCGCACCCGCCGGGCATTGCCACCCGACATGCCGGGCATGATCGCAGCGGCCAGCGTGATCAATTCGCCGGCGAGGCGCGCGGGCACAAAGTTGGCCAGATCATCAAGACGCGCGGCGGCCCGGCCAAAGTCGAGATAGCGCGGGCTTTTGTGGCCGATCATGCTGTCTGCCGTATTCAACACCTTGTAGGCGCAAAGACCGGGCAGACCAAAGAGCGCGAACCAGAACACCGGCGCGACCACGCCGTCGGAAAAATTCTCGGCCAGCGATTCGATCGCCCCGCGTACCACACCGGCTTCATCCAGTGCGTCCGGATCACGCCCGACAATGCGCGACACGGCTTCACGGCCAGCGGACAGTCCGCCGAGCGACAGGCCATCAGCTACGGCACGCACATGATCGTAAAGCGAGCGCCCGGCCAGCAGCAAAGCGGCGGCAATAATCTCGCCCACCGGATCAAGTCCGAAATAACGCAAGGCCCAGGTAAGCAGCCAGCCCACGAAGGCCGCACCGGCAATCAGCGTGATGGCGACGAAGGCACCAATCAACTGGCGCTCCCCCGCCGGGGCATCCGGGCGATTGAGCCAGCGATCTGCCAGATCGATCAAATTGCCAGCGATAACAACGGGATGGCGCATGTGCTTCCAGAGCCAGTCCGGGTCCCCGACCAGAGCGTCGAGCACCAGGGCCAGCAACAGGACAACAAACGGATTTGTCGCCGCAAGGGACAGGTCTGGAACAAACATGGCGGCAGATTGAGTTGGCGGGGCGCATCCGTCAATCCCCATCAGTCAATCATGGACTTACGAATTCAGGCCAGCAGTGCTATGAGAGCCCCTTAATTTCAAGGAACCCCAAATGACTGAAGAGATCAAAACCGGCGTGATGATATGCGGCCACGGCAGCCGCGATGTGAACGCTGTCAGCGAGTTTGAAAAACTGGCCATCGGCCTGCGCGAGCGGCTGCCGCAATACGATGTCGAGTACGGCTTTCTCGAGTTCGCCCTGCCGGTTATTCGCAATGGTCTCGACGCTTTGGTCGCCAAGGGTTGCACGCGCATCTATGCCCTGCCCGGCATGTTGTTTGCCGCCGCCCACGTCAAGAACGACATCCCTTCCGTGCTCAACGAGTTCAGCGCCGAGCACCCGGAGATCGAAATCCTCTTTGCCCGCGAACTGGCCGTCAGCCTGAAGCTGGTCAATGCCGCGGCCGGGCGTATCGAAGACGCCATCGCCGAGGCCGACAAAAATTCCGTCATCGCCCGCGAGGACACCTTGTTGATGGTCGTCGGACGCGGGGCCTCGGACCCGGATGCCAATTCCAACGTCTGCAAGATCACGCGCTTTTTGTGGGAGGGCCTGAATGTCGGCTGGGCCGAGACGAGCTATTCAGGCGTGACCAATCCGCTGATCGCCGATGGCCTCGACAAGGCAGCGATCATGGGCTTCAAGCGCGTCGTCGTTTTCCCCTATTTCCTCTTTACCGGCATTCTGGTCACACGCATTTATGATGCGGCAGACGCGGCGGCTGCGAAGTACCCGGATATCGAATTCGTCAAGGCGGGTTATCTCAACGATCACCCGAATGTTCTGGATACCTTTATTGAACGCATGGACGAAATCGTCGCCGGCAATCCCAACATGAACTGCCAGCTTTGCAAATACCGCGAACAGTTGATCGGCTTTGAGCATGAACTGGGCAAACCGCAGGAAGGCCATCACCACCATGTCGAGGGTATCGGCACGGATGGGGATCACGGACATAGCCATGATCATGGCCATAGTCATGATCACGGGCACAAACACGATTAGGGACTGATCAATTGACCACCTCTCCTCCCTTCGATTATTTGCGCGACCCGGCAGCGATTTATCGCCGGTCGTTCGAAATCGTGCGGGCGGAGTGTGATTTGAGCGCCATGTCACCGAGTGTTGCAGGCATGGCGGTGCGGCTGGTGCACGCCTGCGGCATGACGGAAATTGTCGACGATCTGCGCTGGACGGACGATGTGGCGGACTCCGCGCACAACGCCTTGCAGGCCGGTGCCCCGGTGATCGCGGATTGCCGCATGGCCGCCGATGGCATTATCACCAAACGCCTACCCGCCGAGAACGACATCCTTTGCACACTGAACGATCCCCGCGCCTTTGAACGGGCGCAAGACGTCGGCACCACGCGCTCGGCGGCTTCGGTCGATCTGTGGCTTGAACATCTGGGCGGCGCGGTTGTGACCATCGGCAACGCGCCGACCGCGCTTTTCCGCCTGCTGGAAATCCTTGCAGACGGTGCCGACAAACCGGCAGCCATTCTCGCCTTCCCGGTTGGATTTGTCGGTGCGGCGGAATCAAAAGACGCGCTGATCGCGGCAGATATCGGTGTGCCTTACATCACGCTGACGGGCAGACGTGGCGGCAGTGCCCTGGCGGCGGCGGCGGTCAATGCGGTCTCCGGCACGTCGGAGGACGATCAATGAACGCGCCGTGGCTCTCGGTCATCGGCATTGGCGAGGACGGTCTTGCCGGTCTCAACCCCGCCGCCCGCACCTTGCTGGAGACGGCGGACGTTATCGCCGGTGGCGACCGGCACCTCGCCATGGTCGCTGATCTGAAGGCCGACAAACGCCCGTGGCCAACGCCGCTGGTGGACCTGTTCGACGAGCTCGCCGCCATCGGGGCCGACGGCGGCAAGGTCGCGGTATTGGCGACCGGCAATCCCATGTGGTACGGCGTCGGCGTTAAATTGAGCTACCGCTTCAGCGCCGCGGAAATGGTCGTGGTGCCGAGTGCCTCGGCTTTCGACATGGCCTGCGCCGCCATGGCCTGGGCTCAGGCCGAGACGACGTGCCTGACGGTCCATGGCCGCCCGGTCGAGATGGTCAAGGCGCACCTGCTGCCCTGCGCCCGTCTGGTTGTGCTGTGTCGCGACGGCAAAAGCCCGGGCGAGATCGCCGCGGAACTGGTCAAGGCAGGCTACGGCCAGAGCCCGATGACAGCGCTGAGCCAGCTCGGTGGTGCCGACGAAGCGCACGTTGTCGCGACGGCAGCAAGCTGGCCCGACACCCCGACCCATGATTTTGTTACCGTGGCGGTTGAGTGCCTGGCCGATGACGGTGCCCGCATTCATGCCCGTGTGCCCGGCCTGCCCGATGATGCTTTCCGCCACGATGGCCAGCTGACAAAACGCGAAGTCCGCGCGACGACATTGGCGGCGCTCGGCCCGCGCCCCGGCGAGACGTTGTGGGATATTGGTGCCGGGTGCGGCTCCATCGCGATTGAGTGGATGCGTAGTGCCGGCCATGGCCAGGCCATCGCCATTGAAGCCAATGCCAAACGCGCCGCGCTGATCAGCGAAAACGCCGCCGCGCTGGGGACGCCCTTGCTCAAACTGGTGATCGGCAAGGCACCGGATGCGCTGGCCGATCTGGCACCACCGGACGCCGTCTTTATCGGCGGCGGGATTTCGGGCGACGGTGTATTCGAGGCCGCCTGGGACGCACTGAACAGCAAGGGCCGTCTGGTGGCCAATACCGTGACCTCGCAGGGCGAGGCCAAATTGCTTGGCCTGCAGGCAGAATTCGGCGGTGACTTGCGCCGCATATCCATATCCCGGCTTGATCCCAGGTCCCGCGTCTCGATCTGGCGCGGCATGGCCCCGGTGACACAATGGGCCGTCGAGAAAACCTGAGTTTGAGGAAAACACAACGACCATGACTGGCACACTTTACGGACTGGGCATCGGCCCCGGCGATCCCGAACTGATCACACTGAAGGCACTGCGCCTGTTGCGCGAGAGCCCGGTGATCGCGTGGCCGGCACCGGATCAGGGCGACAGCCTGGCGCGGGCGATCATTGCTGATCACCTGCCCGGCAACCAGATCGAGATCGCCATTCGCATACCGATGACACCCGGACATTTCCCGACGCAGGCGGTCTACGACAAGGCCGCCGACGAGATTGCCGAACACCTGATTGCGGGCCGCGACGTTGCCTGCATATGTGAAGGTGATCCATTTTTCTATGGCTCGTTCATGTATCTCTTTGGCCGGTTGTCGGAAGACCACCGGGTGGAAGTCGTGCCGGGCGTTTCCTCCCTCACCGCCTGCGCCGCCGCCAGTGCCGCACCGCTGGCCGGTCTCAACGATGTGCTGAGCGTGATCCCGGCCCCGGTCGCCGAAGACGTCCTGGCCAGACATCTACAGCAGTCCGAAGCCGCCGCCATCATCAAGGTCGGGCGGCACCTCGCAAAAGTGCGCGGCGTGATCGAGGGCCTCGGCCTGATGGATCAGGCGCACTACGTCGAACGGGCAACCATGGAAAACCAGCGCCTGATGCCGCTGTCGCAAGTGCCCGAAGATGCCGCACCGTATTTTTCGATGATCCTGGTGCATCGTCGCGGTGAGGCGTGGAAATGACGGCAGCACCCGCCATCATCGCCCTGACAGCGGCAGCGTTCGACACCGCCAGCGCCATTGCCGATATTTTGCCCGGGGCCAAAACGCATGGCCTGGCCAATCGCGTGACGGGGGCCGATGTCGCCTTCAACAATGCGGGCGATCATCTGAAAGGTCTGTTTGAGTCCGGCACACCGATCATCGGTGTATGTGCTGCCGGTATTCTGGTGCGCACGCTGGCGCCCTGCCTAGATGACAAAATGGTTGAGCCGCCTGTGATCGCGGTGTCGGAGGACGGTGGCCACATCATCCCCTTGCTCGGCGGTCACCACGGGGCCAATGAAATGGCCAGCCATATTGCCGGGGCCCTCGGTGGTACGGCAGCGATAACGACAGCGGGGGATGGCCGTCTCGGCTTCGCGCTTGATGCCCCACCGGCGGGCTGGCAGATCGCTGATAGACGCAGCGCCAAGGACGTGACCGCGGCGTTGCTGGCCGGTGACGCCGTGCGACTGGCAAACGATCACCCCGGCGTGGATACGGCGTGGCTCACAGAACAGGTCTCGTTCAGCGAAACCGGTGAGCAAAGTGTTCGTCTGACTTCAAGTGTTGCCTCGCCGGATGACAGCGTCACCTTGCACCCGGATGTGCTGGCGCTGGGTGTCGGCTGTGAACGCGGCACCGATCCGGCTGAGCTGATTGAACTTGTTGAACAAACGCTGGCCGAACACAGCCTCGCGCCCGCAGCCGTCGCCTGCGTGGTGTCGCTCGATCTCAAATCGGATGAGCCCGCTGTGCATGCGCTGGCCACGCACCTGGATGTCCCGGCGCGCTTTTTCAATGCTGCTGAGCTCGAAGCCGAAGCCGATCATCTGGCCAATCCGTCTGAGGCGGTATTTGCCGAAGTCGGTTGTCACGGTGTCAGCGAAGGTGCGGCGCTGGCCGCAGCAGGCCCGGCCAAAAACCTGATCATCCCCAAGACCAAATCGAGGCGCGCGACCTGCGCCGTGGCCTTGTCGGAAGACATTATTGATCCGGCCAGCGTCGGCCAGATGCGCGGACGGCTCGCTATCGTCGGCATTGGTCCGGGCGGGGCGACCATGCGCACGCCGGAGGCCGACGCAGCAGTGGCTGCGGCCAGTGATGTCATCGGCTACAGCCTCTATATCGATCTGCTCGGTCCGGCGGCGGCACGCAAGAAACGTCACGACTTTGACCTCGGCGAGGAAGAAGCCCGCGTGCGTGCGGCGCTTGATCTGGCTGCGGAAGGGCTCAATGTCGCGCTGGTCTGTTCGGGTGATGCAGGTATTTACGCCATGGCCTCCCCGGCCTTTGAATTGATTGAACGCGAACGCGCGACAAAACCCGAATGGGCGCGCCTTGATATCAACGTGGTGCCCGGCGTCTCGGCTTTGCAGACGGCGGCCTCACGGGCCGGTGCGCCGCTCGGCCATGATTTTTGCGCCATCTCGCTTTCTGATTTATTGACGCCGTGGGAAGTCATCCAGAACCGGGTGCGGGCGGCGGCGCAGGGTGATTTTGTCGTGGCATTTTATAATCCGGTTTCCAAACGCCGGGTCACCCAACTGGCCGAAGCGCGTGATATTCTGCTCGAACATCGCCCCGGCGAAGCGCCGGTCATGCTGGCGCGCAAACTGGGACGGGCAGGTGAATCGCTGACTGTGACCACACTGGCCGAACTTGATCCGGCCAACGTCGATATGCTGACGGTGGTGCTGGTGGGATCATCGGCCTCGCGCCGCATCGATCACGGGGGTGGTGCCTGGGTTTATACGCCGCGCGGCTATGCGGCGAAATTATCTGATCATCAGGGAGATAAATCGTGACGGTTCATTTTATTGGTGCCGGTCCCGGTGCTGCCGACCTGATCACAGTGCGCGGCCTGCGCCTGATTGAAGCCGCACCGGTCGTGCTGTTCGCCGGATCACTGGTGCCGGAAGAAATCGTTGCAGCCGCACCCGGGGATGCCCGGGTGATTGATACGGCGCCCTTGAACCTCGATGAAATTATCGCCGAGATCGTCACAGCGCACGAAGCCGGCCACGATGTCGCGCGTGTGCATTCGGGCGATCCTTCGTTGTACGGGGCCATCGCCGAACAAATGCGCCGCCTCGACGATCTGGAAATCCCTTATGACATCACACCGGGCGTGCCGGCCTTTGCGGCGGCGGCTGCTGCGTTAAAACGCGAGTTCACCTTGCCGGGCATCAGCCAGTCCGTGATCCTGACGCGCACTTCGATGAAAAGCTCGGCCATGCCCGAGGGTGAAGAGCTCGCCGAACTCGGACGTTCGCGTGCCACCCTGGCTGTGCATCTTTCGGCCCGTAACCTGAAAAAAGTCAGTGCCGATCTGATCCCGTACTATGGCGAAGACTGTCCGGTCGCCGTGCTTTATCGCGTGAGCTGGCCGGATGAGCAAATAATTTACGGCACGCTTGGCGACATCCGCGACAAGGTCCGCGCCGCCAAGATCACCCGCACGGCCCTGGTCATCGTCGGTCACGTGCTGGCCGATGACGCCTTTGAGGAAAGCCACCTTTATAACGCCGACCACGTCCACCTGCTGCGCCCGACCCGCAAGTCGGGTTAGGCGCCGGCGATCCACTTCAACACTTCCTCAACGCTCGCGGCGGGATCGTCGCCGGGCTCCATGGTGCGGCGGATCATGATGACAGGCAGGCCAAGTTCGCGGGCTGCCGCCATTTTGGGCCAGCTACCGGCACCACCGGCATTCTTGGCGACAATGACGTCGATGCGCTGATCGCCCAGCAAGGCCCGTTCCTCGATCTCGACAAAGGGGCCTCGTCCGGCAACAACATCATAGTCCGCCAGCGCCAGTGGCTGATCCGGTTGATCGACGAGGCGGACGAGAAACCGGACGTCGGGCATTTGTTCGAAGGCCGGTAGTTCCTGTCGTCCTGTCGCGAGGAAGGCGCGGGCATAGCCGCCATCGCGGATGGCCTGCGCTGCCGCCCGGCCATCTTCGACTTCGATCCAGTTGTCGTCCGTCGTCGCCTGCCAGGCCGGACGGACGAGTTGCAATCGTCTGACCCCGGCGGCATCACAGGCGGCAACGGCGTTGGCCGAGATCTGCGTAGCGAAGGGGTGAGTGGCATCGATCACGGCATCAATCCGTTTGTCGCGCAAATAGTCCGTCATTGCGGCCACACCACCAAAGCCACCGATGCGCACCTCGCCAGCAACGGCGCGTGGTGCGCGCGTGCGCCCGGCCAGCGAGGTGATGACGTGATGATCGCCCCCGGCGAGGCGTTCTGCGATGGTCGCGGCTTCCGCTGTACCGCCGAGAATGAGGATGTTATTGGCTGTCATGCCCCGGCCTGCCCGATCAGATTTCCGACGCGGTCGTAAACCAGAACTTCGACAGCACTGCCGCCGGAAAGTGTCGCCAGCACCGTCTCGCGCGCCTGCCGGGCGACCACGCTGGCGAGGTCGATGTCCCGGGCTTCGGCCAGTTCACGGATGGCCATGGCGGTCGTGGCGTCGCGCGCCGCAGCAACCGAAGCCGCATCGCCACCGAGTTTTGCCAACAGATCGGCGAGCCATTTATTGTCGACCTGACTGCGCGACGAATGCAAATCGAGTGAGCCCGCCGCCAGCTTGCTGAGCTTGGCAAATCCGCCGGCGATGGTGACGTTTTCAATCGGATGCTGGCGCAGATACTTCAGCATGCCGCCGGCAAAATCGCCCATGTCGATCAGGGCGCTATCGGGCAGGTCGTGATGTTTTTGCACGGCCAGCTCCGACGTCCGCCCGGTCGCGCCGGCAACGCGGCTGTAACCAAGCGCTCGCGCCACATCGATGCCCCGGTGAATGGAATGGATCCATGCCGCACAGGAGAACGGCACGACAATGCCGGTGGTGCCGAGGATCGAGATACCACCGAGAATCCCGAGCCGGGGGTTCCAGGTTTTTTCAGCAATCGCTGCGCCATCAGGCACCGAGATTTCAACCCGTACATCACCCGTGCCACCGAAGGCTTCGGAAACTTCGGCGATCGCCGTTCCGATCATTTCGCGTGGTTTGGGATTGATGGCGGGCTGCCCCACCGCCAGCGGCAGGCCCGGCAAAGTCACCGTGCCGACACCATCACCGGCGACAAATTCGATGCCACTGCCCGGTGTCCCGCGCGACACCTGAACCGTGATGGTCGCGCCATGCGTGACGTCGGGGTCATCACCGGCATCCTTGATGATGCTGGCGCTGGCGACGCCGTCGGCCAGATTTTCCCGTGCGAGGGCGAAGGCTGGTTTCTCGCCTCGGGGCAGGGTGATCTCGACGGGGTCGGGGAATTCACCGCTGAGCAAGGCCTGATATGCTGCCCTGGCGGCGGCAGTCGCGCAGGCACCGGTAGTCCAGCCCCGCCGCAGGGGTTTATCGGTTTTATCGGAACTGTCTGTATCGTCAGTCATCGCCCTATCTTATAAGATAAGGCCATGCAAAACAGCGCCTCTTCACGCCTGCCGCCCACATTGGTAATCGCCGCCCCGGCCTCGGGCAGTGGCAAGACCGTGCTGACGCTGGCGTTGTTGCGCCATTTCCGCAATCAGGGCACGGCGGTTGGCTCCTTCAAGGTCGGGCCCGACTACATTGATCCGACCTTCCACAGCGCAGCGGGCGGGCGCAGCTGCCGCAATATCGACGGCTGGGCCATGCGTCCGCAAACCCGTAGCGCCGCACTGGCGCGCGCCGGGGCAGACTGCGAACTGGTGATCGGCGAAGGCGTCATGGGCTTGTTTGATGGTGCACCCGACGGCACGGGCTCAACCGCAGACCTCGCAGCAGAGCTGGGCGTACCGGTTATCCTGGTCGTCGACGTCAAGGGACAGGCGGCCTCCGCCGTGGCGGTGATCGAGGGCTTTGCCCGCCACCGCGATGACGTCGGGATTGCCGGGGTGATCTTCAACCGCGTCGGCGGCGGCGGTCACCGGCAGACATTGATCGAGGCCTGCGCGCCGACGGGTATTCCGCTGCTCGGCTTTGTACCGCGCGATGAACGCCTGGTGCTGCCTGAGCGCCATCTCGGGCTGGTCCAGGCGACCGAACACAGTGATCTTGGTGTCAGGCTTGATGCGGCGGCGGAGATCATCGCCGAGCATGTTGATACAGCACACCTGCAGTCGCTGGCCGGATCGCCTGCGCAGAGCGATACCGATCCTTCCCGACCGCTGCCGCCACTCGGCCAGCGCATTGCCGTGGCTGATGACGCTGCGTTTGCATTTTTCTATCGCAGTGTGCTCGAGGGCTGGCAGGCGGCCGGTGCGGAAATCCTGCCCTTCTCCCCGCTGGCCGATGAAGCCCCCGCTGCCGACTGTGACGCGGTCTATTTGCCAGGCGGCTATCCCGAACTGCACGCCGAGGCGCTGGCCAATGGCGAGAACTTCCTGCCGGGCTTGCGTCAGGCAGCGGCTGGCGGCGCGTTTTTGTTCGGCGAGTGCGGCGGTTATATGGTGCTGGGCCAGAGCCTGACGGATGCCGACGGCACGGCGCATGCCATGGCCGGTCTGTTGCCGCTGGAAACCTCGTTTGCGATGCGCAAATTGCATCTGGGCTATCGCCGGGTGACGACGCTGGGTGAGACGCCGTTTGGCAAGCCGGGCTCGGTGCTGAAGGGTCACGAATTTCACTACACGCAGATCCTGGGTGAGGATCACGCGGCGTGTGCGGCGCTGTTCAGTGTGACAGATGCGCGTGGTGAGAAAATCGGCAAGGCCGGGCTACAGGCCGCCAATGTCGCCGGATCGTTTGTTCACCTGGTGGATTGCGCGGATCAGGCGTCTTCGAAGCGCTGATAAAAATAACCTGACAGACCGCCGAGCGCTGCCCAGAACAGGGCCATGGTCACCAGGGCTGCGATCTGGAATTGCCAGCGCAGGTCATCCGGGGCCAGACCACCGGCCTGGTCGGGATGCGGTGCGCCGATGATATGCGGCACAGCGATCACAACGAGGCCGATCACCCGCGTCAGCCACGACTGGGTGAAGGCGATCAGCGCGAGACCACCCGCCGTCGCCACAACCGTCATCACCCACCACATCTGACGCGCCGCCAGCGGCGCGGCGTAGTCGGCCGGCAATTCAGGCGGCAGACCCAGAGCCGGTGCCAGGTTGAAGGCGATAAATCCGGCGACGCCCCAGAGGACGCCCCGGCGCAAATCGATATCACCGCGCAGGGCGAAACCGGCGATCAACACCAGGCCAAAGCCAATGCCGGTTATGATGTTGGTGAAGGCCGTCCACAGGGCGCGGTTTTGATCATCGCCGTCATCATGCGCATGTTCAGCGGCATGTCCGGTCGTTGCCACCGCAGTCGACGACGCAGGCTTCGATGCATTTTCATATGTTTCCGCCTCGATGATCAGCGGATTAACGAAAACGGCCTGGATGGCGAACAAAAAGAGACCCGCCAGCGCCCCGGAAATCGAGGCACTGAAAACTATTCGGCGCAGCATATTTTCAGATAATCAGTGACAGGGGAAAGAGACGGAATGGCGGGTGTCATGGGCGACGTTATGCACGGCCGCCGCATTGACAAAACCAACACCGAACAGGATGAACGAGCCCAATACCGCAGCAAACAAGGCCGGTGCCAGTGCTTCTGTGCGGATCGACGCAGTGCGCGGCAAGACCTGGGCTTTTGCCTGTTTCTTCTTTTCAAATCGATTGATGGTCATTGCACTACGAGCTCCCTGATCACTCACCTGTGCCCCACAAATACCAAAACTTCATTTCGGGGCGATTTCGCAAACTATAGGCTTTGAATGACGGCGATGGCAAGGAAACTAAGTCAATTCTTTGCGATTTCGAGTGCTATTTTTTACCTAAAGGACAGCGACACAGGCGATCAGGAAGACGATTTCTGAAATTTGCCCTGCGGCACCGACGACGTCGCCGGTAAATCCGCCGATCTGGCGCTTTGCCAGCAGGATCATGCCCCACGCCGCTGCCGCCGAAAAGGCGAGGGTAACTGCCGCTTCAACCGGTTCGGCCAGCGTGAATCCGACGATGACGGTGATCCCGGCGGCGACGATCACAACATCGCGGTCGGGCTTGCCAGCGCCGGCGCCAACGCCGTCGTTGCGGGCCGGCTCCAGCATGAACATCACGGCGGGCATGACGGCGCGCGAGACCGCACCGGCTACGACCAGTACCGGCAGCACCAGATCAGGGTCGCTCAACGTGGCAATGGCGGCGATGCGGGCGATGCCGGACAGCACCAGTGCCAGCGTGCCGTAGGTGCCGATCTGCGAATCCCGCATGATCCTGAGTTTGGCCGCGAGATCCGATCCGCCGCCAAAGCCGTCGGCGACATCGGCCAGTGCATCTTCGTGCAAGGCCCCTGTCACCAGCGCGCCACCGGCAATCGCCAGCGTGGCCGAGAGCCACGGGCCGAGGGCCATTAAATCACCGACGACATAAATCAGCCCGCTGAACAAACCGATGCAGGCGCCGATGATCGGAAATACCCGCATGGCCCCGGCGAGCGAGACGGACGGCGCGTCAGGCCGGGGTACCGGCAGCCGCGTCAGGAAGGCCGCCGCCAGACGAAGGTCTGCGACGAAGCTGTTCAGGGGTCCGTCCCGTCCGGCGTCATTATCGGGCACGACTTCTCCCGTCACGGGCGGGCTGGCAGATCATCACGGCTATATTTGGCATTCTGGCGTCATTTCATCGATTACAGGACAACGATCCCAAAGACGAATATAGTATCGCGCTCTACCGGTCAGCGGTAAACCTTCAGATCACAATATTGGAAGATGAGATGCTCGATCCCACAACCCTTGCGAAAAACCTCAGCGGTTTTGACGACGTCCGCAGCCTGGTAGCAAAACTGCCAGGTGCTGATAGCGAGGCACAACAAACAGCAATTGACCGCGATGCCGTGTTGACCAAACCCGCCGGTGCACTGGGCAAGCTTGAGGACATCGCGATCTGGGCCGCTGCCTGGCAGGGCCGCAATCCGCCGACCGCCGAAACACCGCAAGTTTGTGTCTTTGCCGGCAATCATGGTGTGACGGCACAGGGCGTCTCGGCCTTTCCCAGCGAAGTCACTGTGCAGATGGTCGCCAATTTCAGCCACGGCGGTGCTGCGATCAATCAGTTAAGCCAGGTTTCTGGCGCGCGCCTTGATGTGGTGCCACTCGATCTCGATCGGCCAACGTCGGATTTCACCGAAGGTCCGGCGATGAGTGAAGCCGAATGCAGCGCCGCGATCAGTGCCGGTATGACGGCAGTGGCCGGCGCGACGGACATGTTGTGCATTGGCGAGATGGGTATTGGCAATACGACGGCGGCGGCAGCCCTGTCGTGCGCCCTTTTCGGTGGCAGCGGCGCCGACTGGGCAGGGCGTGGTACCGGCATCGATGACGCCGCCCTTGTCCATAAGGCAGAAGTAATTGATCGCGCCATCGCCCGGCATGGCGAGGCCTTGAGCGATCCGCTGGAAGCCTTGCGCCGGGTCGGTGGACGTGAACTGGCGGCCATGTTCGGAGCGGTGCTGGCGGCACGACTGCGACGCATTCCGGTTATCCTTGATGGCTATGTTGCGGGGTCTGCAGCGGCGGTGCTGGAACGTCTGGTTGCGGGCGGTCTTGATCATGCCCTGGCTGGCCATGTGTCGCAGGAACCCGGTCACCGGAGTCTGCTGGAGAAGCTCGGCAAGCAGCCCCTGCTCGACCTGAACATGCGTCTTGGCGAGGCCTCGGGTGCGGCAGTAGCGCTTGGCATTGTGCGGGCTGCACTTGCCACGCACAACGGCATGGCGAGCTTTGCCGACGCCGGGGTGAGCGAAAAATCGGACTAGGACAATTTTGCAGGATTTGGTTGTCCTCGACGGCAGATTGGTGGACACTTTATCACCTACTATTTACCGGGAATAAATATGTCTGAACGCAAGATCTTATTGATCGAAGACGAACAGGTTTTAAGCAAATTGTATGGCGATTTGCTGGCGCACAAGGGCTACCGGGTTCAAACCGCAGTCAATGTCAACGAGGCACTCGGCAAACTGGCCACCGAACTGCCCGATTTGATCCTCAGCGATATCATGATGCCGGAAATCGATGGCGTCGAAGGCTGCACCATGATCCGTGAACAGTTTGGCGACAGTGTGCCGCTGCTGTTTGTTTCGGCACTTGATGACAGTGATACCATCCGGCGCGCATTTGATGCCGGTGGTGATGATTATCTGACCAAACAATCGTCGCTCGAAGATGTCATCAATCGCGTCGAACTCTGGCTCGATACGCCGGCCAGTGAACGTGCCGCGCAAACCGCACGCTTCAGGGACCAACATAATTATTGAAGTCTAGCGCTCCTGCATCGCGGCCTGAAAGGCCCCGACAAAAGGATCAAGCAGATATTCGAAGACCGAACGCTTGCCGGTCTGGATCGTGCAAATGACCTGTACACCAGGCACCAGTGAATAACGCGCACCGCGGCGTTCAAAATAATCCCGGGCAACCTCTACCTTGACCTTGTAGTAGGGCACGTTATCGCCGGTCACCAGCGTGTCGGGGCTGACGTTGACGACGCGGCCCTTGAGGCGGCCAAAGCGAATGGCGTCGCCGGACGCCAGCGTGACCATGGTCGGCTGTCCAATGGAAACATAGCCGACATCCTGGGCCGGCAGCTTGGCCTCGATCACCAGACGATCTCCGGCGGGGACGATATCCAGCACTGTATCGCCCGGCCTGACGACGCCACCGACCGTCGCCACGGCCAGCGATTTGACCACACCTTCGACCGGCGAGCGCAGGACGGTGCGCGCGAGGTTATCCTGCAGCCGCTCCATGCGTTCGGCAAATTCCTTGTGCGTGCGGCGGGTGTCATCGAGCATGCGACGAACTTCTTCCTCGGTCGTGTTTTTCGCGGTGACGATTTGCGATTGCACTTCCTTGACTCCGGCCCGGGTGCGTTTCAGGGCGGCACGGTCTTCGGCGATGCCGCCCGTCAGAGTATTTTCCTCTTTCAGCAAATTAAGATGGATCATGCGGTTGGTGAGTTCGTCTTTCATCAACTCGTTGCTGATCTTGATCTGCTCGGTGAGCAGGACCAGGCTGTTCTGGCGCTTCTTGATGCGGGCACGAATTTCGAGCGCTTCCTCGCGGCGCTGGGTGACGAGTTGCTGCAAGGTCGCCAGCTGGCTGCGAAAACGCTTGTTGCGCGTACGGAACAGATGGTTGGCGGCCTCAACCAGTTTTTTGTGATCGCGCACCAGATCGGCATCAAAATTGATCTTTTTGGCCCCGGCCAGTTCGGCTTCATGCCGGGCAATGTCAATCCTCAGCGAACGCATGCGCACCACCAGTTCCTTGACGTTGGCACCGGAGATCGTGCGTTCCAGTACGATCAGGGGCTGGCCGGTTTTGACGGAGTCGCCTTCGCGCACCAGAATTTCAGAAACAATGCCGCCTTCAAGGTGCTGGACCGATTTGACCTGTGACGACGGCACGACTTCGCCGATGGCATTGCTGACGACATCGAGCGTGCCGTAATAACCCCAATAGCCGAAGGCCGCGACGGCCAGAACACAGAACGCCAGAAAAAACTGGCTGCCGGCCCCGGGACCCGCCTTGCCGGCTGTCATACCATTCGTCCCATCAGGCGTACTCATGAGGGCGCCCCCGCCGTCGCCGGCGTTGTCTGTTGGGCCAGGGTTGTAAAGCGCGGCACCGGTTTTTCATTGAGATCCAGCACGTGCCGGGCGCCGCGAATAATCTGGTTGTCGTGCGAGCAGGCGATGATGGTGTGACCCTGTCTGGCCAGATCATTCATCACAGTATAAACGTGCGCCGCCCCTTCGGCGTCGAGGCCTTCGGTGGGCTCATCCAGCACCACAAGTTTACCGTTGTTGGCGAGGCCCCTTGCCAGGGCAAGACGGCGGCGCAAGCCAAGCGACAGATTGGTGCCGCCGTTGGTCAACACCATGTCGAGTCCCTGAGGGTTCTCATCAACATATTTGTCGAGACCAACGCGGCCAAGCAACGCATGCATGGCCCCGGCATCGAGGTTGCCATTAAAGGCCAGCAGATTCTCGCGCAACGTACCGCTGAAAAAACGCGGCTCCTGTGGCAGATAAATCAGTTGCTGACGCCACCACGCCGGTGCCATCTGGGCGATATCGACACCATCGGCCATCAGGGTGCCGCGTCCGGGTTCCAGCAGTCCGGCGAACAAACGCGCCAGAGTCGTCTTGCCGCTGCCATTGGCCCCGGTAACGACCAGCACTTCGCCGGCGGCCAGCTGAAAATTCAGCCCTTCAAGCAGGGGACCGCGGGCCCCGTGATAGGAGAACGACACATCCTTGGCCTCAAGGCGACCGGAATATTCCACCACCGCCGTGCCGTCGGTGCGCTCGCGCGGCAACCGGCCAAACTCGCGGAACATGTCCTGGGCCTGGCGTGCCCGGGCCCAGCCTTCAACCATCTGCGCCATGCTGGTAATCGGCATCAACGCACGCGCCGCCATAATGTTGGCCCCGATCATCGCGCCAACATCCATCTGGCCGCCGACCACCAGCAGGGCGGCGGTTGAAATCATGGCGATGGTCATCAGGGCGACGGCGCTGTGGATCATCGCCTGGACACCGCTCTGGCGACGCCCGACGCGACGGCGCAAACTTTCAAGTGCAGTGAATTCAACCCGCCAGCGCTGGCGCAAGAAGCTGACCGCGTTAAACGCCCGCACGGCGTCTGCGGCGACAATGGCACTTTCGATCAGTGCGCCGCGTCGGCCAGCGACCGTCGACATCTCGCGCGTCGGGCCACGCAATGTACCGAGACTGATGATCACGATGACAAAAACGAAGCCGACAAAGCCCGTGGCGATGAAGGCAAGCGTCGGGTGCAGCAGGAACAGGGCGCCGAGAAAAATGATGGCGAAGGGCACGTCCATGATGACGCCGAGATTTTGCGGGATGTAGGCCTGGCGGATGGTATCGCTGCCACTGAGAATTTCGCGGCGCACGCCCGGCGGCAACATATCCATTGCCGCAGACTTGGCGGTGGTTAAAACCTCATAGGCCCCGGCAGCGAGAGCCTCATCAGGTCCGGCGTTGACGACCTCAGCGAAACGCAAACGCACGCGGCGAAAACCGTACTCCAGCAGCACGGCAATGATCGCCCCGCCGGCCAGGGTGACGAGGGTTGAATCGACGCCTTGCGCGACATAGCGATTGAGCACCTGGATGACAAAAATCGGTGTGGCCAGCGCCAGCACGTTGGCCAACAGCGACGCCAGCAGCATTTCGGTCAACAATACCGGGCGGACAAATAGTCGGCGCAACATTTCAATCATGTAGCTTTTCTTCCTGCATGGCCGAAGTATGCGTATCCCGCGCCCAGACGTCCAGCAACGCGGCTTCGAAATTTCGCGTATATTTTGCCATGTCGAACAAGGCTGCTGATTTGTGTCGCGCCAGAATGGTTTGCCGCAGACGCCTGGCTTCGCCTGGTGAAGTCGCTATTTCAACGGCCCGGGCAACGAAATCAGTCTCATCATTTGCCACCAGTTCGGGCATCCCGGCGGCGTGCAAAAGGCTTGCACCGGTGCGATCGGGCATGTCTTTCGGATTTGTCGTCAGGACCGGGGTGCCGGCCCATAACGCATCGGTCGTCGTCACGCCGCCGTTGTGGACAAGGGTATCGAGGCAAAGGTCGACCAGCCGGCAGCGCCCGAAATGTTGTGGCGATCTCAGGTAAGGCGAAAAAATCAGCCGCTCGCGCGGCACGCCGTGGTCTTCAGCAGCCTGGCACAGGTTTTGGCTGGTCGCCTCGAACACGTCCAGAAAGGCGATTTGTGCGTCGGGCACCTGACGGACAATGTCCATCCACAGCCCAAAGGAGACCGGATCAATTTTGTAGGCCCCGCCGAAGTAGGCAAAGAGGAAAGTGTCGTCCGGCAGACCAACATCGGATCGACGAACGGACGTATCGACCTCGGGCGGCGGAGACGCAGGCAAGGCATTGTCGGGCAGATCGATCAGGGTTTCATCGAACAGATGTCGCGTGGCCTCGGGGGTCGAGATCCGGTCGGTTAGTCGCCACGGGATGAACGACGCCCCCAGCGGTCGGCCATATCCCACGGCGTGGATTTGCACCGGCACCGGACGGTGAGCGAGGATTTCCATCCTCCCGCCTCGCGTATGGCCGGCCAGATCAATCATGATGTCGAGGCGTTGCTCCCTTATGTACTGCGCCGCTTGCAGATTGCTGAATTTCGACAGGTCATGCAGCTTGTCAAAAACGCCAGCCAGATAGGCCGTGGTTTCGTCGCGTTTGCTGTTCAGGGAAAAGCCTTCGACATCAAAGCGCGCGCGGTCATGGCGCGGTATCAAATCCCGAATTGCCCGCGCCACACTGTGATTGACGAAGTCAGGCGAGATGTAGCCGATGCGTAACTTGTCACCGGGCGACAAAACCCGTTTCGCCACAGACAGGTCTTTTGCCGGCACTTCAGCTTTGATACTGGCCCGGCGCGCGGCATCACGTTCGGCGGTCACCGGCAACCCCAAAGCCAGTAGCTGGAAGGGCGAAACCACCAACCGCCCCGCCGTCGGTTGTGCCGTTGCCAAAGTTTCGAGTAAATCAGCACGGGCGCTGACATAACCGGCACCCCAGTCACAGGTCGCCCGGTGGGCAAACGCCAGTGCGCCCAAAAGAGCCGCCCGGCTTTCGTCGCTGAAATGATCAACCGCCGCCGCCAGATCGTCGATGGCTTCCGCCGTCCGTCCGACTTCCAGCAACATTGACCCGCGTGCAGCGCGTGACTGGTGCCCTTCGGGGTCCAGCGCCAGGGCCTGATCCAGGGCTTCAATCGCCTCGTCATAGCGCATCAGGGATCGCAGGGCGAGGCTGCGATGATAGCGACCTCCAACACTTTGTTCGTCACAATGGATGGCTTCGTCAGCGGCCTTCAACGCTGCCTCGCCATCGCCCAGCCCCAGATTGGCGACGGCCAGTCCCTCCCAGGCGAGAGCCAGCTTGGGCAGGTGGATCAGGACAGTCTGAAAACCGGACCTGGCCTCGGCAAAGGCTGCCGCCTTGATCTGATCAAAGGCCAAACGCATCTGGTCCTTGACAGCGTGCGCCGGACTTCGCAGCTGTTCCAGGGCCGTTCTCGCGCTGGCCAGATCAGGCAGAAGCTCAAGAGCGCGTTCGAAATGCCGGATCGCAAACGCATCTTCATTGCGACGCCGGTAGAGGATTGCCAGATTATTGTGGGCGTGAGGATTTTGCCCGTCGTTCTGTAACGAGGCTTTGAGAAGTTTTTCGGCTTCATCAAAATGCCCGGCTCCTGCTTCTGCCGTGCCAAGCGCATAAAGCAAGGCAGCATGATCGGGCATTTTCTCAAGAGCCTGACGATAGCAGGTGACAGATTCTGCAAACTGTCCGGCGGCACTCAATGCATCGGCGAGTGCGATCAGGGCGGCGCTGGAAGTCGGTGCCTGCTTCAGCGCTCCGCGTAATTCTTCAAGTTTTTGTTCAACGTTGCTGTCAGACAAAGTTTACGCGAAGTTGGTGTCTGTGATGTTGGTTACGGCTTCGAGAACTCCGACAACACTCAGTTCACCATTAAAGTCGGCTTCTGATGTCCCGCCTTCCTGATAACGGACAATAACGGCATCCGCTGTCGTACCCTGTCCGCTGGCTTCATAAAAGACAAACAACATGTCGGCGTTGGAAGCACCGGCGAGCAGCGGGCCTGTGCCGCCAGAGACAATGCCGTTCGACGCGCTGGTTTCGAAAAGGGTTTCAACGGCGGTGACGATCTGTGTATCCGTCGAGTTCAATAAATCGATACTCAAATTGGCCGTCGAATAATTAAAATCGATGGCGCCAGTTGAATTACTGACCAAATCGGAAACGCCAATTGACGCCGACGTCAATTCGGTCAAGGCAATATCACTGCCCGCCGAAATCGTGGTTGTACCGTCGCCCCCGGTCAGCGTCGATGTCCAGTCGAAGATGTCGGTGGTTGCTGCGGTACCAGCCGTAAATCCCAGAAGATCCGCATCGCCAAAGGACGTGGTGTTATCGACAAACAGTGTCTGGCGGGTTCCACTGCCTGCACCCAGCGTTACCACGTGAATGTTGCTGAAGGTATCGCCACTGGTGGTGAAGTCGCCGCTGGCGATGGTAATTTCCTCATCATTGCCGCCGGAGATGCCACTGAAGGTCGTCATGTTGAGGCTTGAATCCGTGCCGGTCACGACAACATCGTTGGCGAGGCTCAGGGTGTTGATGCCGGACATCGTGATGTTTGAAACCGTCGTCGAGCCACTGAGCGCCAGGATATCGGTCGTGCCGTCGCCGACAATGGATGAAACGCTGGCCAGATCGGCCGCGTCGGCGGATAGCGTCACACCCGCGGTCGCACCGCCTGTAATATTGATGGTCTCGACATTTGTCACTGTGGCGAGCGTCAGGTTCAGCGCCGAAATGCTGGTTGAATTCAGCGTGATCGAATCCGTATCTGCGCCGCCATTGATAACTTCACCGCTAACCACATCAGAGGCGCTTTCGATACGGAAGGTATCATTACCCGACCCACCGGACATCGTGTCAGCGCCTTCATTGCCGATCAGTTTATTGGCACCACCATCACCTGTCAGCGTATCAGCCTTGGACGTCCCTTCGGCTTCTTCAATGCTGGTGAGTGTATCCGTGTTGCCAAAGGCATCGGTCGCGGTTCCGGTAGAAAGGTTAACCGTGACACCGTTATTGCCGCCAAAAAAATGAGCCGTTGAATAATCGACGCGATCCGTACCGCCGGCACCATTGATAATGTCGTTGCCGCCGATACCCTGAAAAAGCTCAAAACTCGCACCGCTGCCGGTCAGCGTGTCGACCGAATTTGTGCCGCGCACGGCATCAATGTTGGTAAAGGTATCCGTTTTGCCAAAACCATCGGTCGCCGTTCCTGTCGCCAGATTGACCGTTACGCCAGCCGTGCCGCCTTCGCTGCTGTCCGAGATATAGTCGATTTTGTTGAAACCGCTGGCACTGCCTGTGAAGGTGTCGTTGCCGCCGAGACCGCGGAACTGCAAATCGTCTGAACCTGCAACCATGATGTCGGCGAAGTTCGTGCCCTTGACACGGTCAATAAATGACACCGTGTCGACATTGCCAAAACCATCAACGATCCTGTTGCTGGCAACCGTGACAGATGTCGAGCCCGCGTCCGAATTGGTCGACTGGTTTCTCGTGATCGATGACGCCGACAAATTGGCGACGATACCGGAGGTGCCATCATGGAAAATGTCTTCTTCATACGAGACCTGGAAAAAATCACTGGTGCCATGGCCACCTGCAATCTGATCATTCCCGCCAAGGCCATAAAAGGCTTCGAAGGTTGAACTGCCGCCGCCAGTGAAATTATCGACCGATGACGTGCCGATGACGATTTCGATGCCGGAGAGCGTCTCGGAATTACCAAATCCATCCGTTGACGTGCCCGACAAAAGGTTTGCCGTGATACCACCAGTGCCGCCGGTGAATTTGGAATCTTCCGAATAATTGACGGCATCAAAGCCATCACCACCGGTGTAACTGTCAACGCCGCCAAGGCCGAGAAATTCATCGTCCGAGGTGCCACCGGTAAAGCTGTCAACCTGCGCCGTGCCTGCGACGATATCGATATTGGAGACGGTGTCCGTATTGCCGAAACCATCAACCACTGTGCCAGTGGAAAGATTGGCGGTAATGCCCGCTGTGCCACCCGCGGCGGCGTCGCCGGAATAATCGATGATGTCTCCACCGCCGGCACCGTTGATGGTGTCGTTGCCGGCCAGTCCGCGAAAGGTTTCGTCCGATTCGCCAGAGTTCGAACTGCCGATCAGCGTGTCATTATGCGCCGAGCCGTAGACGACTTCAAAGTTACTGATCGAATCGTTTGATCCGTCGCCGTCGTTACTGACGGTGCCAGTGCCGAGGTTAACGTTAACGCCATTGGAGGCGCCGGAATAATTCAGAATATCAAATTCTTCGCCGGAGGCGCGATCCGTCCCGGTGCCGCCGTTCAACTGGTCGCTGCCTGCGCCGCCCTTGAGCGTGTCGTCACCGGCACCGCCAAGCAGTGTGTCGTCGCCGGCACCGCCAGTCAGCTTGTCATCGCCATTACCGCCATGCAGATCATCTTCCGACGATGTGCCGGTCACTGTATCGTTGCCGTCACCGGCAAAGACAATCGATCCCAGAATGCTGGAGACGCTGTCGATATCGTGATTGAGCGTGCCGTTGGTTAAATCAGCCGTGCCAGCGCCGTTGCCCGACAGATTGATCGTATCATTACCCGACGTCCCGGCGACGATGTAGCCAACACCGGTATCAGAATCCGAGAAGGATAACTGCACCGAAGTGTTTGTCGCATCAGAGGCAAACAATTGTTCGACCGACGTCAGGCTTATCTGACCCGAAATCGACCCGGACGAATTTGAATACTTCGCAACATCGGTATCGGAATTATAGACCAGTTGCATATCGCTCAAATTCTGCAGCGTGATCTGGTCTGTACCACCGCCGCCGTTAACCGTATCGATCCCGCCGAGCGATGTGCCCTGGACCATATTGAACGATGTGTTCCCTGAACCACCGACCATGTTGTCATTGCCGGTCGACGCATTCAGATTCTCGTTGAAATCATTGGTGATATTGGGGTCGTCGAAATTATCATCTTCAAAATTGTCAAATTCATTGTCGAAAGCTGGATCAAAAAATCCAAACTCCGGACCAAAGAAGCCAGGTCCAAAGGGATCGGGGCCAAAGGGATCGGGGCCAAAGGGATCGGGGCCAAAGGGGTCAGGACCAAATCCAAACTCGGGTCCGAATTGATCGTCTGGTCCTGGACCATAGGGATCATTGTGGCCGCCACCGAAGTCGTTGCCGCCGTCAAAAAAGCCGCCTGTGGCCGGACCAAAAGGATTGTTCGGATCGGGGCCAAAAAAGGATCCGGGGTTCGGGCCATCGTTCGGACCGGCGTCAAAAGTCGACTCGAAACCTGGCGTGCCCGGCGCGGGTCCGCCAAATCCGGCAGCCTGGCCGGCAGCCGAGAAAGCTTCTTCCATTGACGCACCGCTTGCCAGTGCCTGTTCAAAAGCGGCCTGGGCTTCAGCTTCGGGGCTTCCCGGGGCTGGACCATCCGGACCGCCTGGACCGTCCGGGCCTCCAGCTGCGGGGCCCTCGCCGGGCTCACCTTCGCCGGGTTGACCGTCAGCCGGTTGATTGCCGGCCACCTGTTGTTCGCCTTCGCCGGGTTGGCCTTCGCCATCGGCGGGTTGTCCCTCGCCGTCCGCAGCCTGTTCGCCCTCTGCCGGTTCGCCTTCGCCTTCGACGGGCTCCCCTTCTCCTTCGCCGGGCTGGCCTTCGCCCTCGCCTTCGGCAGGTTGTCCTTCACCGTCGGCGGCTGCCTGCTCGCCGTCTGCCGGTTCGCCCTCACCCTCTCCTTCGGCCTGCTGACCTTCGCCTTCGCCCTCGGCAGCTCCTTGCTGATCGTCGTCGCCTTCATCGTCATTATTCTCGGCGCGCGGCGGCGGCGGCGGCGGCATGGCGGCACGGGCCTGGCCATACAACTGGTTGGCCGCCGACGGTGGCAATGTAATCACAGGTGACGGTGGCACGAAGGCGCTGACGACCTGCGTCGTCTGCAGGGGCTGGTTCAGGACCTGGATACCAACGGCATTGGCGACGGAAATTTCACCGGCGCTGCCATCGGCGTTGGGCAGCAATGTTACGGTATTGGCCTGACCTTCAGCGGCTGCCCGACCGGCAACGGTGGTGCCGCGAATACCGATTGTCACGACCGGCGTTTTCACTGCCATCGCGTCAGAGCCCGCCTTGGCGATCTCGCCACTGACAAAGGAAAACACGCCCTGGACAACGTTGAACGAGGCATTGCCTTCGTTGGCCGCAGCGTCATACACCAGTTCATCGACGACCATGCGCCCGTCTTCACCGAGCGCAAAGGTCGTATCATCGGCAAAGACAATACCGATGCTGGCGCCGCCTTCGGTCTCAATCAGATCGCCCTGCAGGATTTTGGTGCCGTTGGCGGCCTGCACACGCGTGCCGTCGGGATGTGTGATAAAAGCCTGACCGGCGACATTCTCGACCTGGCCGACGGAGGCCGAGGCCGGAGTTGCGGCATTTTGGGCAAACTGTCCCGGCGCCATCGGACCGGCCAGCGTATTGGCCAGTTTTGCTGAAATAATACCGCCGCCATCGCTGGTCGTCAGATCGGGCGGGGTTTGCAGAGTGAAATAATCACGCACCAGCACGGATTGTCCGTCATCGCTGAGCAGAAGATCAGGGCCCTGGCGCGTGTAGTCCGCCTTCAACAAGAAGTCGCCGCCGGGGATCGCCAGCGCATAGCCCTCAACGGCGTCCAAAACGACTGGGGCCGAAGCTGAAGCACTCGCGCCTGAGCCAAAGGGGCTGGCGAGCGGGCTAAATCCGGTTGTTGAAGCGTGCTGTACCATAGTCAATTTACCTGTCGGGCGAGCTGGTTGGCTGGATCAGTTAACTACTGTTTCTCCGTGACTACTTCACGATCGGAAATTCGTACCTATTTGACGACTTCAAGATCGAGTTGAGCCAATACATTCAGCAGCGTAAAGGCAGAAGTCGCGATGTTGTTTTCTGCGGCTGAGGCATCGGATGACGCATTGATCAGGGCCGTTTCACCGGCGAGGACATCAATCAGGGATCGACGGCCAAGGCGACGTTCCTTGCGCGCCAGATCCAGGAATTCGCTTGCGATATTGGCCTGGTTGCGCAGGAACTGCGCGTTCAGCCGGCTGGTTTCCAGTTGCTGCCAGGCGTTGCGCGCCTGTTCACTGACCAGTTCCTCGGCATCGCCGAGCCGGCTTTCACTTGCGAGGAAGGCCTGCTTGGTTGCTTCCAGCGTATCGAAGGACGTGCCACCGAGATTAAAGCTATAGGTCGCCTCGACGCGGATAATCTGCTCGCCCTTGAAACCGATGGTACCGCCGACATCCTGCTTGTATTTGTTTTCGCCAATCAGATTGAACGTCGGATAAAAGCCATCGGCGTCTGCCTTGCGGGTCTGGCTGCGCGCGATACTGGAGGCAATGCGGGTCGCCTGGATCTGCAGATTGCTTTTGACCGCGATCTCAACCGCCGCTTCCAGAGATTCCGGCAACAAATCTGTCGGCACTTTCGGCTTTTTCATCCGTGTGATGTCGTCAGGTACACTGCCAAACACCGCCATATATCTGTAGCGCGCCTGATGCATTGCGCCTTCTGCCTGGACCCGGCGCGCCTGGGCACCGGCAAGCTGGGCCTTGGCTTGCAAAACATCCGTCGAAAAACCCGAGCCGCGCTTGACGCGCGCATCTTCCAGTTCGGTCTGGCGTTTGATGTTGGCCTCGGAACCTTTGGCAAATCCCAGAATTTCGCTGGCACTGATCAGACCGAGGTGGGCACTGATCGCTTCCAGCAACAGAGCCTGTTTTGTCGCCTCGAAGATAACTTCGGACTGCACGACGGCCAGGTCTGACTGATCGATGGTGCCGCCGGTTGAGCCGAAATCATAGAGCAACTGGGTGACCTTGAAATCGATCTCACGCGTCGGCAGGTGGGTATCGTCGACACCCTCATCCTTGCGCTGGATTTCGTAACCATAATGGCCGGTGATATCGAGCGTCGGATACCACGCACCGAAGGCGACGGTGGCATTGCTTTTGGCGCTGTCGACATCAGATTTTGCTGCCTTGAGGCGTTTGTGACTGGCGACCAGCGCCGACAAGGACTCATACAATGTTTCTGCATTCGTGGACCGGACACCACCGGTGATCAGACCAGACAACAGGACTACGGCCAGAAGTGGCCGGACAAAACCAAAGCGCATTTTTATGGTCCCCAAAATATTATTTGTCGCGTAGGAACAACAGGCTAGCATCAATCAAATCGGACGAAAACCCCTCAATAGAACAGGGTTGTTTCGGGATAATTCATTAAACCTGACATATCTTCGTGAAGAGTCCGTGAATCAGGCCTGACAAATTCCTATATCTCTCGCATACACCTATAGTGTAGAGCCAAATTCCGCCCGTACCATGAGAAGAGGTCTGTTTCTTGAGTGACGTCGATTTTGCCCGCACACTGGCCGCCGTCATGGCGGCGGATGTTGCGGGATATTCCCGCCTGATGCAGCAAAACGAGGACGCCACCATGGCGGCCTGGTGGAGCTATCGACGCGAGGTGGTTGATCCCGCAGTCGCGGCCAATCGTGGGCGTATTGTCAAGCTAACCGGCGATGGCTTCCTCGCTGAATTCCCTTCCGTATCAGATGCGGTAACCGCCGCCGTCGCCATTCAGAGCGATATTGGCGAACGGGTGCGCGATGTCGCAGCAGACGAACGCGTTGAGTTTCGCATCGGCATCAATCTCGGCGATATCCTCAAGGACGACGAAGACATCTACGGTGACGGCGTCAACATCGCCGCCCGCATCGAGGCGCTTGCTGAACCCGGGGGTATCTGGGTGTCTTCCAGCGTGCACGACCAGGTGCGCAACCGGGCGGGATTTGCCTTCGACGACATGGGCGAGCACAGCGTAAAGAATATCGAACAGCCGATCCGGGTTTATCGCGTGCAGTTTGAGGGCGCCCCCGAGCCTGAGCGCATAACCACCGAATCCAGTCAGGCTGCGGCTGTCGGGGCCGCAGGGGCTGCACATATCACGCCGGCCCTGCCGCGCGCAGTGTCCACAGCACCGGCCACGCCCAGCCGGCCCTCGATTGCCGTACTGCCGTTCGATAATATCGGCGGCGACCCTGAGCAGGATTATTTCGCAGACGGAATGACCGAGGATCTGATCACCGAACTTTCGCGTTTTCAGGAATTGCTGGTGATCGCCCGCAACACGGTTTTCACCTATCGCGGCAAAGCCCACAAGGTCGAGGACGTAGGACGTGAACTGAACGTGCGTTATGTGCTGGAAGGCAGCGTGCGCAAGGCCGGTGAGCGTGTACGCATATCGGCCCAGTTGATCGACGCCACCACTGGTCATCACGTCTGGGCCGATCGATTCGACCGCCATCTCGAAGATGTTTTTGCCGTACAGGATGAAGTGGTCCAGCGCATCATCGCGACGATGTCGAGCAAGTTGAACGAAAGTGAGCTCAACCGCGCCCGCAGCCTCTCACCCGACGCAATGCAGGCTTATGATCTGTCACTGAAGGGCCGCGAACTCTGGCGAAAGTTTACGCCCGAAACCAATATCCAGGCGCGTGATTTATACCAGCAAGCCGTCGACCTTGATCCCTCGTTCGGACGGGCCTATGCCAGCCTTGCCTGGACCCATCTGATGGACGCATTGGAGCGCTGGAGCGATGACCGGGAAAAATCGCTCGACGCGGCACTGGACTGGGCCTTGCGCGGGATCAAGGTCAATCCGGATTCACATTCCAATCATTTCGCCCTCGGACAGGTCTATTTCAGCAAGGCCATGCATGCCGAAGCCCTGCAGGCCCAGGAACGCACGATTTCGCTAAATCCCAATGATCCGGATGGCTACGTCCAGTATGGCCGGGTGCTGGCCTATTGCGGTCGTAACCAGGAAGCAATCGATCAGGTGAACAAGGGCATCGAGATGACCAACAACAAGCCGGGCTGGTATTACTGGACGGAAGGCACTGTGCTCTATCTCGGCGGGCGGTATGAAGAAGCCGTTGCCGCCTTGCGCCGCTCGGCCTCACCCGGTGCCGGCAGTTTCCGCTGGCTGGCAATTTCATACGCCCAGGCCGGTCATGACGAAGAAGCGAAAGCCGCGGCTGACGAATACCGTCGTCGGGTTCCGGACTTCGATTATGACTATCAATTTTCAACGGAGCCCTTCCTGCGCGCAGAAGAACGTGATCTATACGCAGAAGGCATGAAAAAAGCCGGTTTTTGCTGAACCGGCCTTTAAGTTAATTTCAGGGGAAGAAGTTATGGGACTGGATTTCGGCGGCGCAGGCATCTTTGTCATCGTTCTGGTGGTGGTCGCGATCTCCATCGTCTTTCTCGGCGTCAAGGCTGTGCAACAGGGCTTTGTCTACACCATTGAGCGATTTGGCCGCTATACCCGCACCCTGCAGCCGGGACTGCATCTGATCCTGCCGATTATAGATCGGGTCGGTGCCAAAATGAACATGATGGAGCAGGTGCTGGACGTGCCGACCCAGGAGGTTATCACCAAGGATAACGCCATGGTGGCGGTCGATGGCGTTGTGTTCTTTCAGGTCATGGACGCGGCCAAGGCGGCCTATGAAGTCAGCCAGCTTGAAATCGCCACACTGAATTTGACCATGACCAATATCCGCACCGTGATGGGCAGCATGGATCTGGATGAATTGTTGTCCAAGCGAGACGAAATCAACGCCCGGCTGCTGGACGTCGTCGACCGGGCGACCTCGCCGTGGGGTATCAAGGTCACGCGTATTGAGATCAAGGACATCGCGCCGCCGCGTGATCTGGTCGACTCGATGGCCCGGCAGATGAAAGCCGAGCGCGACAAGCGTGCCTCGATCCTTGAAGCCGAAGGCGAGCGAGCTGCCGAAATTCTGCGCGCCGAAGGTGAAAAGCAGGGTGCGATCCTCGAAGCCGAGGGCCGGCGCGAGTCCGCTTTTCGCGACGCCGAGGCCCGTGAACGTCAGGCCGAAGCCGAAGCCAAGGCGACCCAGATGGTCTCGGACGCCATATCCCAGGGCGATGTTCAGGCGGTGAACTATTTTGTCGCCCAGAAATATATCGACGCTCTTTCAACCATCGGCGCCGCCAAAAACCAGAAAGTGCTGTTCCTGCCAATGGAAGCGACTAGCCTGATCGGCTCGATCGGCGGTATCGCCGAAATCGCGCGCGAATCGTTCGGTAAATCGGACGCTCAGAGTTCGGCTGCGCGATCGACCCGTATGCCCGATGCCGGCGGGGCGGACGACTGACGATGGAGGGCGCCGGCTTTCAGGAAATTATCGCCTGGATCGACAGCCTGGGGTTCTGGGTCTGGTGGATCGCCGCCGGCGGCCTGATCATTCTCGAAGTTCTGGCACCGGGGGCAATTTTTCTCTGGCTCGGCATCGCCGCTGTCGTCATGGGCGGGATTGTTTTTGTTGTGCCGGAGATGGACTGGCGCATCCAGGTAGCGATCTTCGCCCTTTTGTCCGTGGCCAGCATCGCCCTGTTGCGCAAGCACTTCAAACCGAAGGAGATCGAGACCGACCAGCCCAATCTCAACCAGCGCGGCAAAGGCATGATCGGCCTTGAGCTGGTGCTGTCCGAGGCCATCACCAATGGTCAGGGCCGGGCCTTGATCGGCGATTCAGGCTGGCTGGTCGAGGGCCCCGAACTGGCGGCAGGCCAGCGTGTCCGGGTCACAGATGTCAGGGGATCCTCGCTGCAAGTTGAGGAAATTAAAGACTAATCACTGGTCCGGTCGCCAGAACACACTAAGTTAGTGTATCCAGTGGATTTCGAACTCAGACATCCGCGAACACCTGAACTTCTGGAGCTCAAATATGACCGAAGCCGTTATTGCCAAAAAAGGCGCCTTTTTTGCGGATGTTGAGGAAGGCAAGACCTACTGGTGGTGCGCCTGTGGCCGAAGCCAGAACCAGCCGTTTTGTGATGGCTCGCACAAGGTGACGGATATCACACCGGTCGAATACGTCGCCGACGCAACCAAATCCTTCATGTTCTGTGGCTGCAAGCAAACCAAGAACCGGCCGCGTTGCGATGGATCGCACGGCAAACTATAGGCGATGGATCACACGGCAAACTGTAAACTCTTGCCCGGAGGAAACGGATGGCGGACAAACAGCTTTTACACCTGGTTATTGGTGGACGCCTGAAAACCACCACGAGTACCGAGTTTGAAGATCTCGACAAGGTCGAGGTCGTCGGCGTCTACCCGAACTATCAAACCGCGCACAACGCTTGGAAAGCCAAGGCCTACGCCACGATCGACGACGCTTTGACGCGCTACTTCATCGTCCATCTGCACCGCCTGATGGACCCGGAAGAAGAAGATCACGAACACTGAAATGACTTTGTCCAGTCGGCGCGAACAGCCGGTCTATCAATTTACAGAATGTAAGACTGGCAGCGGCCTGCTGCCTCGGATACGCTTGGTGCAACTGCTGAGATAACCGGAGGCAACGGACCTGTGTCGACCCCCCTCGCCAACGACAATACCCTGCAATCCAATCTGCCGAGCGTCGCGCTGGATGACAAGTTCACGCAAACCGACGGCACAATTTTTTTAACCGGCATTCAGGCCGTGGTGCGGCTGTTGTTGATGCAGCGGCGCAGTGATGAACTGGCCGGACTGAACACAGCAGGCTTTGTCTCGGGCTATCGCGGCTCGCCGCTCGGCGGGCTCGATTTCACGTTGTGGAGCACGCGCCGCCACCTCGAAGACGCCAACATACGTTTCGAGCCCGGCCTGAACGAGGATATGGCAGCGACGGCGGTCTGGGGCACCCAGCAAACCGACGTCTTCGGCGGCTCGAAAGTCGATGGCGTCTTCGGCATGTGGTACGGCAAGAACCCGGGACTTGACCGCACCGGCGACGTACTCAAACACATCAACATGAATGGCACCTCGCGCCACGGCGGCGTGCTTGCTGTCTGTGGCGATGATCCGGCGGCGTCCTCGTCCTCGATGCCCAATCAGTCGGAGCACGCCTTTATCACGGCCATGTCGCCGGTGCTCTATCCTGCCGATGTCAGCGAAATCATCGACATGGGATTGTTCGGTTATGCCGCTTCGCGCTATTCCGGTCTGTGGATGGGCTTCAAGACGGTGGCCGACACGCTGGAGACCACCAGCACGGTTATCGTCAAGGACACGCCGACGCCGATCCTGATGCCGGGCGATTTTATCATGCCGTCCGAAGGCGTCGAGGCGCGCTGGCCCGATGACCGTCATGCCCAGGACCTTCGGCTGCAGAACATCAAGATCCCCGCCGTACTGGCTTTTGCCCGGGCCAACAAGATCGACCGCATGGTCATCGACCCGCCGAAAAAACGCTTCGGCATTGTCGCCGCGGGCAAAGCCTATCTCGATGTGCGCCAGGCCCTGCAAAGCCTCGGCATCAATGACCGTCTCGCCGCCGAGCTTGGCATTGCGGTCTACAAGGTCGGCATGGTCTGGCCGCTGGAGCCGGAAGGAGCGACAGCGTTTGCCGACGGGCTGGAAGAATTGCTGGTGGTCGAGGAACGCCGGCCCATTCTCGAGACCCAGTTCAAGGAACTGAGCTATCACTGGCCGGCTGATCGCCGCCCGCGCATCATCGGCAAAACCGATGAAGCCGGCGCAAAAGTCATTCTCTCGACCGGCGAGACCAATCCGCGCATGCTGGCCAAAATCATTGCCAACCGCCTCGCCCGCTCAATGGAGCATCCGGCGGTCGATAACCTGCAGGAAGTTCTGGTCGCCCATAACCGGCCCGAACCGGTGCCGGCACCGACGGCCTATCGCACGCCCTATTTCTGCGCCGGCTGTCCGCATGCGCGCTCGACCCAGTTGCCCGAAGGCTCACGTGCCATGGCTGGCATCGGCTGTCATTCGCTGGCCATGTGGGTACCAGGCTCCGACACGCTGACCATCACGCATATGGGCGGCGAAGGCGGCAACTGGATCGGCCTGGCACCCTACATCGAGGAAGATCATATCTTCCAGAACCTCGGCGACGGCACCTATTACCATTCCGGCCTGCTGGCCATTCGCGCCGCTGTCGCGGCCAAATCACGAATTACCTACAAGGTTCTCTACAACAGCGCTGTCGCCATGACCGGTGGCCAGCCGGTTGAGGGCGCACCGAGTGTCGCCGATATCGCCTGGCAAGCCTGGGCCGAAGGCGTCGGCAAAATCGAAATCGTCGCCGAGGAACCGTGGCGTCATACCGGCGGTGTCAGCCTGCCGCCGGGTGTGCCGGTACATGCCCGCGAAGCCATGGACGGCATCATGGAAGACTGTCGCGACTGGCTGGGTGTGTCGATGATCATCTTCGATCAGCAATGCGCCACAGAAAAACGCCGCGACCGCAAGAAAGCCGTCAACGTCACCTCTGAGACCCGCGTCTTCATCAATGACGAGGTTTGTGAAGGCTGTGGCGATTGTTCCGCCCAGGCGCATTGCATGGCGATCCAGGTCAAGCAGACACCGTTTGGGCCCAAACGCCAGATCGACCAGTCGACGTGCAATCTCGATACCTCGTGTGTCGATGGATTTTGCCCCAGCTTCGTCACTGTCGAGGGCCGCAAGAAACGCAGCCTCGCCGTTGTCGAAAGCGCCGCACCCGAATTCAGTCACCCCGAGGTAAAGCTGCCTGAACTGGACGGTGTCTACGATATCGTCGTTGCCGGGGTCGGCGGTACCGGCCTGATCACCGTCGGTGCCATTCTCGGCATGGCCTCACACCTCGAAGGCAAGCATTGCTCGATCCTCGACAACACAGGCCTTGCCCGCAAGGGCGGCGGTGTGACCAGCCACGTGCGTATTGCCCGTGAACGCAGCGACATCTTCTCCGCCCGCCTCGCCGACAACAGTGCAAAGCTGCTGATCAGTGGCGACGTGGTGATCTCCACCAGCACCGATGTGCTGACCAGCATGAAGGCCTTCGAGGCCCGGGCCGTGGTCAATCATCATCAGATGCCGACGTCTGTTCAGGCGCTCGACCCCGAGGCGCGTTTCCCGGGCGCCGAAAGCCTCGACATTCTGGCCGAGAGTTTTGGTCACGAGAACCTGCAGACTGCCGATGTCACAGCACTTTCCGAAGGTCTGTTTGGCGACGGGATTTTTGCCAACATCATGTTGCTCGGCATGGCCTATCAACTGGGCGCCGTGCCGGTTGGCGAGGCCGCCATCCTCAGGGCCATCGAAATGAACGGTGTCGCCGCCGAGGTCAACAAGGTCGCCTTCAACTGGGGCCGGGTGCTGTATCACAGTCCGGCCGAGGTGCGCGAAGCCGCCGGCGAGACCCCGGCACCGCTGCCGCCGACTTCACTGGAGAACGTCGTCGCCCGGCGCACCGATTTCCTCGAGGCCTATCAGGATGCGGCCTACGCCGATCGATACCGCCAGTTCATTACCGGGGTCGCCGCGGCTGAAGCCAAAATCGCCGGGGCGACGGGTGGATTTTCCGATGCCGTGGCGCGCAACCTGTTCAAGTTGATGGCTTACAAGGATGAATACGAGGTCGCCCGGCTGATGACGCGACCTGAGTTCCTCGCCGAGATCGCCGAGGCTTTTGATGGCGAGACAAAGATAACCTTCCATCTCGCACCACCGTTCCTGCCAGCCCCCGACGCGGGCAGCGGCAAGCGTGCCTATGGTCCATGGATGCTCAACGCCATGCGCGTACTGGCCAGGTTCAAGGGCCTGCGCGGTTCGGTACTCGACCCCTTCGGTTATCAGACCGACCGGCGTCAGGAAGTGGCGCTCATTCAAACCTATCGCGACGAAATCGATGGCTTGCTGAAAGATTTGACGGCGGAGAACCTGGAGAACGCCATCGAGGTTGCCGGCATGCCGGACGCCATCCGCGGTTATGGCCGGGTCAAAATGGCCTCGCTCGCCAAGGTCAATGCGCACAAAAACCAGATGCTCGACGCAGCCGAATAGGTCGAATTCGCATGTCTCATTCCGTTTTCATCACCTATGCGGGGCCAGGCGAACATGCTGACGCCGTGACCACGTGGTTCGAAGAGGCACCGCTCGCTGCCCTGAAAGCTCAGGCCGCGTTAAAGGCCATCGATCTGTTTAATTTCGAAAAAGCCCACGACCCTTACCTTGATGATGGCGACGGTCCGCTGCTGCTGGTCGATCTGCACTTTGACGATATCGCCGGCATGGAGGCCGCGCTCGGTGCGCCTGAAGTTCTGGCAGCCATGGGTGATCCCGCCGGTCTGCCGGTGACGGGGTGCGAGGTTACGCTCGATGCTTTCCGGGTGGTCCGCGAGGCCGTGGCCGGTGAAGAGGTCGCTGCACCTGATCGCCAGGCCCCGATGTCATATGTCGTCAGGTATTATCGCCCGGTCGAGGACGAAAAGGTTTTCACCGAGTTTTATGTCGCCCACCACCCGCAGGTCGAAGCCCTTTTCCCGAAAATCAGAAACGCCATTTGTTATCTGCCGGTGACGTGGAACAACCCGACGCTGATCGCCATATCCGACTGCATGCTGGGCAACGAGGTGGTGTTTGATACCGTGGCCGATTTTGACGCCGCCATGGCCTCGGACGTGCGCCACAAAATGCGCGAGGACTACCTGAACTTCCCGAAGTTCTCAGGCCCGGTGACGCACTTCATGATGCGCCGGCGACGGGTCTAGCTTACCTCTACCCCGCTCCGAGATAGGGTAGCCACAGGGCAATATCGGGGAAAATAATAATCAGTGCGACCATCAACATGGCGCAGCCCATATAGGGCAATGCGGCGATACAGATTTCGCCAAATCGCGTGCCCGGCGGGGCGACGCCCTGCATGACAAACAGCAACAGGCCAAACGGTGGCGTGGTGAAACTGATCTCCATGGCCAGCAACATGATGACAGCAAACCAGATCAGCTTCATGTTCAGGTCCATGCCAAAATCGACGCCGCTGATGATCGGGAAAAAGATCGGCACAGTCAGCAACATCATGGCCAGTTGATCCATGAACATGCCGAGCAACAGCAATACGGCGAACATGATCAATAACAACGTATAGCCCGAGACATCAAAGCTGGTGACCCAGAGGATCAGCGATTCACTGGCCTGGCTTGCGGCCAGCACGTTGCTGAACAACGACGAGCCAAAGAGGATGAAAAGCGCGATGACCGTAACGCGCCCCGCCCCCCACATCGACTTCCACAAAGCCGTGCCAAATTCGCGCCAGAACTTGCGCGCTGTGTCGAAATCGCCTTTCAGCACCGGCACAATCAGCATGTAGATGATGGCCAGCAGGATCACACCGAGTGAGCCGTAAGCGGCGGATTCGGACGGCGTGGCGATGCCCAGCATGATCAGCATGATGACCATGACGATAATCGAGATCATTGGCAGGATGTCGGTGGCGACAAGCTGGAAACGCTTGCCCCAGCTCACGGGATCGACGTCATAGGACGGTGCTGCCTTTGGGTCGAGGGTCGCCTGGACAAAGATCAGCACGGCATAGAAAGAAGCCAGCATCAGGCCGGGAATAATGCCGGCGATCAACAGTTTGCCAATATCGAGTTCGGCAAGCGTGCCGAGCAACACGGCGAGCGCCGAGGGCGGGATCAACATGGCGAGGCCGCCAGTGCCGAGGATCGGGCCGATCGACATTTTTTTCTTGTAGCCGCGCTTCGACATCTCCGGGATCATCAACGTGCCGAGCAAGGCGGTCGAGCCCATCGAGGATCCGGACAGCGTGGCAAACACCGTGCCGCCGGCCACCGTGACGTACGACAGACGCGCCGGAACCCGGCCGAGCAGTTGTTCGACCGCATCGAACATGCGATTGGCGAGACCGGTATGGAAAAACATCTCGCCCATCAGCAAAAACATCGGGATGGGCACAATGGCGAAAAAGGCAATATTGGCGAAGGCATTGTCGCTGAGCTGATTGACGCCCATGAACATGTTGGTGTCGAGATCACCAAAGCGCCCGAACAGGATAACGGCGGCTGCGGTATTCACGAGAATGAAAGCGATGCCGACGGGCAGGCCGATAAACATCAAAAAGAGTATTGATCCGAGCAGGATCAAAAGGGTCCAGTACCACTCCATAAAACGCTACTTCCCCAATTCGCGGTCGGCCAGACCACGTTCCGCCAGATCACGTTTGGTGTCTTCCAGTTCAATCCGGTCGCTGGCGACACCGGCGAGGCCGGTATGCATGGGCTCGGTGGTAAACATGAAGCGGGCAAATTCGATGGCCATGAGCAAAAAACCGAACGGAAAGCAAATCGTGCTGATCCACAGACGCAGGCTGAACTGGGCGCGCAGTTCGTCAAACGCCATGCTGTCTTCATAGTGTTCGAGGAAAATCAGGCCGGTGTACCAGGCCCAGATCAGGCAAACCGCCATGCCGGCAAAGGCAATCAGACGGGAGAGATAAACCCGCACAATGTCGGGTACCGCCGCCGTCAGCATTTCGATATAGACGTGACCTCGCGTGCGAATGAGCCACGGTGAGCCGAGAAACAAAATGTAGAGAAAACCGTATTCGATGACGACGAAGGTCAGGGGCTCATAGGCCCAGCCAAAGGCGCGAAACGCCGTCATGTAGATAATGGCGCACATGATCAGGCCGATATACAACGCGGCCAGTGCCATCAGGCCCCAGAGAAACTTTTCCCAGATCCGATCTATTATCAGCAGCATAAACCGGTCCAAACAAGGCCGTCACACTCGCATTTTTGAGTGTGACGGCCCATGATGGTTAACAATTGTCGTAACGCCAGCGTTTTACTGCTGGAAGGCCGCACGCAACTTGGCAACGTGTGACTTGTCGCGTTTGGCTTTGGTCAAACGACCATCCATCCGGGCATAAGCCGAATCGATTGCGATCGCACCAAACTTCTTGGCAGCCGGCACATCGTGGAACTTCATGCCTTCGGCCATCAGTTTGGCTTTTTCCTTGCCGGCCATGCTCGAGAGCAATTTACGGTTACGGATTTCAAACTCGATGACCGTATCCTGCAGCAGTTTCTGGGCTGCCGGGCTCATGCTTTTCCATTTGTCGAGGTTCATCAGCCAGCCGATATCCGTCTGGTAGAATTCCTCGGAAATGGCGTGACGCAGGAATTTGTCCCACTTCAAACCCTGGAGGCCCAAAGTCGCCCACGGGCTGGCTTCGACAACACCTTTTTCAAGGGCCGAGAACACAGCTGAGGACGGCAGGTTATGCGTGGTGGCCTTGAGGGCCCGCAGGAAAGCACCATAAATCGGGTTATCGCGCATTTTGACGCCACTGAAATCAGGCAAACCATCGCTGCCGAACTTCGGGGCATTTTTCATATAAATGCGGAAGTTGTTGCCCGAAGACGTCCAGCCGAGATATTTGGCGTTGAAGTGCTTCTGATGCAAATCATCCAGCATTTTAATTCCGCCCGATGAGCGGGCCTGTTCGACGGTCGACGAGGCTGTCGAGACGGCTTCGTTTTCCGGAATGGCACTGGCATAAAACGCCGCAGGTGTGCACACGAGATCAATCCGGCCCTTGCTGACGGCAGGCGCCTGGGCAAACATCTTGACCGAGTTCAACGGCAGCATTTCGATCTGTACAACGCCTTTGCCGCGTTCGTTAATCGCCGCGACCAGGGCCTTGCAGTTTTTGGTGTAAATCAAAAAATCCGGGAACGGATGGACCATCGTCAACTTGACTTCGGCTGCCTGTGTTGTCGATCCGAATGCTGTAAGCGCGCCAACGGCGACGGCTGTCGCTGCGGCGATTTTAATCGATTTGAACATACTCATCGTACGCTATCCTCCCTGTGAACGTCAGCCGCCGGTATCTTGACAAACCGCGCAGACCAACCGTTTTCCCCAAATATGCCCTGTTCAAACTAGCGCTGAACTGAGGCAAAAATGCGGCTCGATGACCAATAGGAAATATCCTAATGGAAGACTACCCTCCCAATTCTTGTGCGGCAACACGCATATACATTTTTGACGGGCTGTAAATAAATCCAGGTCCCGATATTTGACCAAACGCCGGGGGAGGTTATCATCCGCCATTCCCGGATTACCAAGAGGCGTGCGCGTGACAAACCCGGCAGATGACGAAGCCCCGAAAGCTGACAACTGGCCAGCCAATACGCCTGTCGATGACTGGTCGCGCTTTGCCGACAGCGATGCCGCCGCCGGCTTCAAAATAAGCGACAACTTCCGCCGCTTCGAACAGCGTGACGACATCTTTAACCGGGCGTGGTGGGACGAGGCCGTGATCAGTGACGACGTGGTCAAATTCTACACGGCCCAGCAACGCCCCGACCCGCGAAAAGGTGATGGCTACACGCAATGGGATTTTGCCCTGCTCAATGCATCGTGGTCGGTGGCGCGCGATTATGCGGCGCGCGGTTTTGCCGATGGCCGGCGCGAGGGCTTCCTCGACAGCTTCGAGACATTCGTGCCCCAGGCAGAAACCAAAGCCGAGTTACCCGATATCACCGAGACCACAGCGCGCATCAAACAGGTCGCGACTTTTCTCGGCGCTGATTTGTTTGGCGTCACCGAACATGACGAACGCTGGGTCTATGCCCATGCCGCCAGCATCTCGACCAATGAACGCGCCGAAAAAGAAAACGTCTCGATGGAGGGCATGACCAACGTCATCGTGCTCGGCCATCATATGGAACGATCTCTTGTCGAGACGTACCCCTCAGCCCTTGCAGCCGCCGCAACCGGGCGGGAATACAGTCATGAAGCGGCGATTGTTACCTCGGTCGCCAGCTTTATTCATGGCCTTGGATACCGTGCCGTGGCGGCGACCAACGATACCGCCGTGACCATCCCCTACGCCATCAAGGCCGGCATGGGCGAATACGGTCGCAACCAGATGATCATCACGCCGGAGTTCGGCCCGCGTGTGCGCTTTTCGAAAATCTTCACCGACCTTCCGCTGGTGCACAACAAACCGCACAAGTTTGGCGTCCACGAATTTTGTTCGATCTGCAACAAGTGCGCCGAGGCCTGCCCGCCCAAGGCCCTGCCCTTTGGTCCACCGGAAGAAGGCGGGGCCAATCGCTCGGCCATCAAGGGCGTGACCAAGTGGACCTCGAACGCCGAAAAGTGTTTCAAATACTGGACCAAGCTGAAAGCCGATTGCGCCATCTGTATGCGGGTCTGCCCCTATAACAAAGACTATTCAAAATGGACCATGCGGTTGTTCCAGAAGCTGATGGGCACGGGCCTGAGGCGCTGGATGTTGAAGCTGGATGATGCCCTTGGCTATGGCGGTCGCGTGCTGCCGCGCGACTGGTGGCACAAGCTGCTCACCCCGCCCCGGCATTAGGGTCCGCGCCCAATGGCAAACCGCGTCGGCATTGATATCGGCGGCACCTTCACCGATTTCGCCCTGCTGGACACCGCCGACCAGCGCCTGGTCATTCACAAACAATTGACCACGCCCGGCGATCCCTCGCAGTCGGTTTTGAGCGGTCTTGATGCCTTGCTGGTCAAATCAGGCGTTGCCATGGCGGACATCGAAGCCATTGCCCACGGCACGACACTCGTAACAAATTCGCTGATCGAGCGGCGCGGAGCGGTCACCGGTGTGTTGTGTACGGCAGGTTTTTCCGATGTCTTCGATATCGCCCGCGAGCGGCGCTACGACATGTACGACCTGACGATCACCTACCCCGAGCCCCTGGCCCCGCGACGCTGGCGGCGTGAGATCGATGAGCGTATTGCCCGCGACGGCAGCGTAACGACCGCATTGGATGAGGCAGCGATCCGCGCAGAAGTCCAGGACCTGATCGACAGCCACGGCATCACCGCCCTCGCCGTCTGCTTTCTCAACAGCCCGATCAATCCGGTGCACGAACTGGCGGCGGCGAAAGTGATCGACGCGGAATTCCCTGAGCTTTACGTCTCGACGTCGTCCGAGGTTTTCCCGTTCCTGCGCGAATACGAACGCTGGACGACGACGGTGATGAACGCCTTCAGTGGACCGATGTTTGACGGCTACCTCTCGACCCTCGAGCAGGGCCTGGCTGCGAAGGGCTTTGGTGGCGCGTTCTACATTATGTCGTCGTCAGGCGGCACAGTGACAGCCGCGACGGCCAGGCGTTACCCCGTGCGCATGCTGGAATCAGGCCCCGCCGCCGGTGTGTTGCAGTCGGCCATTCTCGGCCGCCAGCTGGATCGCCCCGATTTGCTGTCCTATGACATGGGCGGCACGACGGCCAAGGGGGCGCTGGTGCGCAGTGGTGAGCCGTTGAAGCGCTATGAGCTGGAAGTCGCGCGCATTCATGAATTCAAGCTCGGCAGCGGATTGCCTGCCAAAATTCCGGTGATCGATCTGATCGAGATCGGCTCGGGCGGTGGCTCGATTGCGGCAATTGATGAGCGCGGTACCATCCGCGTCGGCCCACGCAGCGCCAGCGCCGTCCCCGGCCCTGTGTGTTATGGCCAGGGCGGTGATCAGCCGACGCTGACCGATGCCAACCTGGCGCTCGGTTATCTCGATGCGGCGTTTTTTCTCGGCGGTGAGATGACGCTGGATACCGCCGGCGCGATGCGCGTCATCGGCGAGGTTATCGCGAAACCGCTTGGCGTCACGGCCGGGCGCGCTGCGTGGGGCATTCACGAATCGGTCAATGAAGATGTCGCCCGGGCCTTTCGCAATCATGCTTCCGAGCGTGGCTTTGATTACCGGCGTTGCGCCATGACGGCATTTGGCGGATCGGGACCGGCCCACGCTTGTCGGGTCGCACGCAAATTGCGGGTGCCGACGGTGATTTTCCCGGTCGGTGCCGGCGTAATGTCAGCGGTCGGCCTGCTGGCAAGCCCGCTGTCGTTCGAGACGCTGCGCTCCGACCGCACGGACGTCGCCGAGTTGACAGCGCAAGGCCTGGCCGGGCGTTTCGAAACATTGGCTGATGAAGCGGCGGCGCATCTCATTGAGACCGGACTGGCGCGCGCAGATATGATCCTCGTCCGGCGTCTCGACATGCGCTATCAGGGCCAGGGTTATGACATCGAAGTGACTCTGCCCGGCGAGCTTGATGATGAGGCCACGGTGGGGGCGTTACCGGATCTGTTCGCCGCGGCGTATGAGAACATTTTCGCCAAGAGCTTCCCCGGCGAGCCGATTGAAATCATGAACTGGAAAGCCGAAGTGATCGGGCCGACGCCCGAGGGCACCAGCGATTATGTGCTGGCCACGGCGACGCCACCGGATCAGGCGATCAAAGGTTATCGCCCGGCATATGTGCCGGACCGCAGTGCCCTCGAAGATGTGCCGGTCTATGATCGTTATGCCCTGAAGACGGGCGACAGTTTTACCGGTCCGGCCCTGATCGAGGAGCGCGAAAGCACCTATGTCGTTGGTGCCGGTGATGAAGTCAGCGTCGATGCCCACGGCAACATGATCGTCGCCATCAACACCGGGAGTGCGGTGTCATGAAGCAGATCGACGCCATTGATCTCGGCATTATGTGGGACCGCCTGACCGCCATCACCGATGAGGTGCTGATCTCGCTGGTGCGCACGGCTTTCTCCGTCGGCGTGCGCGAGGCGTGGGATGCGGCGTGTGTGATCTTTGATGCGCGCGGGCGATCAATCGGCCAGGCGACGTTGTCGATGCCGGCTTTTATCGGCACCGCCCCTTTCACCATGCAACACATGCTGGCCAAATTCCCCGCCGGTCAGTGGGCCCCCGGCGATATCGTCGTGACCAACGACCCCTGGCTCGGCACCGGGCATACGCCCGATCTGTGTGTCGCCCGGCCGGTTTTTCAAGACGATACGCTGATGGGTTTCATCATGACCATCAGTCATTTGCCGGACATCGGCGGCGTCGGCCTTTCGGCCCACAATACCGAGAGCTATCACGAAGGTCTGGTGCTGCCGGTCTGTAAACTGTATCACGCGGGCGAGCCGGACCCGGCGTTGCACGATCTGATCGCCGCCAATGTGCGCGGGGCCGATACCGTGTTCGGTGACATCCTCGCCAACGTATCGGGCTGCGCCGTCGGTGAGCGCCTGGTGCGCGAATTGATGAACGAATACGACCTTGAGGATTTGCAAGCGCTGGCCGACGGCATCATCGAACAATCCGAAAGTGCCATCCGGGCGCGCATCGAAACCATTCCTGATGGCGTCTACAAAAACGCGCTGGAGATCGAGACGGTTGGCGACACGACGGAAATCGCCTGCACGGTCACGGTGGCGGGCGATCACATCGATATCGATTTCACCGGCAGTGGTCCGTCCGTGCCCTTCGCCATCAACGTGCCGCTGTGTTATGCCCGGGCGTTCTCGGCTTACACCATCAAATGCCTGACTACGCCGACCATCCCCAACAACGAAGGGGCGACGCTGCCGATCAATGTCCACGCGCCCGAGGGCTGCATTCTCAACGCCGTCAAACCGTCGCCGACGGGCGCGCGCCACTCCGTCGGCTGGTTCATCGTACCGCTGATCATGGGGGCGCTGGCCGAAGCCATCCCCGAACGCGTGCAGGCCGATGCCGGTATGGCCTCGTTGTTCCTGGTCGACGCCAGCAGTGCCGGCGAAGTGGCACCGGTTTTGTATTTCCTTGCCGGTGGCCTCGGGGCCATGGCCGGGCTCGATGGGCATCACACCACGCCAGCCCCCACAAACAACGCCGTTGTCGCCAGCGAGATCTGGGAAGACGAAACCGGCATGACCGTGACCCGGCGGCAATTATTGATCGATTCAGGTGGCCCCGGCGAATTTCGTGGCGGCCTCGGCCAGGTCGCCGAGATGGTCAATTCGACCGGTCACGCCATAACGATCTTTATGTTCGGCATGCGCACGGAGTTCCCGGCATCAGGATATCTCGGCGGTGGCAACGGCACGGTGCGACGCTTCGAAGTCGATGGCGAGGTTGTGCCCGCCAAGGGCAAACTGGTGCTCGAGCCCGGCCAGACTTTAAGTGTCCATGAAGCCGGTGGCGGCGGCTACGGTGACCCGGCCCGACGCGATCCGCAAGCCGTCCTGGCCGACGTCGAAAAAGGCGCGGTCAGTGTCGAGGCAGCGCAGCGTGAATACGGTGTGACGGTTGATCTGACGAACGGGACGGCAGTTCGCGGCTGACGGCTCGTCAGATTTCCCGGTGAACCCGCAAGATCGCCGCGATACTGCGTTCGATATCTTCATCGGTCGTGATCCACGAGGAGACGCTCAGGCGCATGGCGGTGTGGCCTTGCCAGACGGTGCCGCCGGCCCAGCAGTCGCCGTCCGCCTGGACGCGCGCGATGACCTGATTGGTGCGATCTGTATCGCCGAATGTCACCACGACCTGGTTGAGGTTGACCTCGTTGCGCACCTCGATGCCGTCTTCCGCGGCGAGGGCTTCGGCGAGGCGGCGGGCCTGGCGGCAGTGGCGCTCGAACATCCCGGCAAGCCCTGCCCGGCCCAGCGATTTAAGCGCGGCCCAGACGTCGATGGCCCGGGCGCGACGTGAGGACTCAGGCGTGAAGTCCATGGCGTCGCGGTGATCGGACTGGAAGAGATAGGCCCCGCTCAAAGCCATGGCCTGGCCGAGCGCCGCCTCGTCGCGCACGATCAGGATGCCGCTGTCGTAGGGCACGTTGAGCCACTTGTGGGCATCGGTCGCCCAGCTGTCGGCCTCGACATAACCGGCGGCCTGATCGAGCAATTCATCCGAAGCCAGCGCCCACAGGCCAAACGCGCCATCGACATGGACCCAGGCCCCGCCGTCATGGGCCCACGGGATCAGCTCGTCCGCCGGATCAAAAGCGCCGGAATTCACGTTGCCGGCCTGCAGACAAAGGATCGAGGGCCCGGAAATTTGCGGCAGATTGTCGGTGCGGATGCGGCCCTGATCATCGACCGGCAAAGTTGTCACCCGGTCGCGCCCGAGGCCGAGCATGGAGAGCACCTTGCTGACGGCGGCGTGAAATTCCTCACCGACGTAGACGGTGATTTCCGGCGCGCCAAACAATCCATCGTGATCGACATCCCAGTTGGCCCGGCGCAGCACGGCATTGCGCGCCGCCGCAAGACCGGTGAAGTTGGCCATGGTCGCACCGGTGACCAGCGCCCCGCCTGCCTGCATCGGCAAACCAAGCGCCTGCTTGACCCAGCGCAAGGCGGCTTCCTCAAATTTCGCGGCGGCGGGTGAGGAGACAAAACTGAAACTGTTCTGATCCCACGCCGTGGTCAGCGAGTTTGTCGCCAGTGTTGCCGGCAAGGCGCCGCCGGTGACAAAGCCGAAATAGCGACCGCCGGCACTGCCGACCGTGGCGGGCGAGCCAAACGTATCGACAAACGCCAGTACTTCAGCCGGATCACTGGCACCGTCGGGCAGGTCAGCGTCGAGAGCGGCGGCGAGGCGCTCAATGGCCTCCGGATCGGCGGCGACGTTTCGGGTTTTGAGGTCTTCGATATAGTCGCTGGCACGGCTGGCAGCATCAGCCAGCAGGGCGCGCGTCGTCTGTTCAGTCATTGAGGTTCAGGCTTCTGTCATAATGTCGGCGAGGGCGGCCAGGAAATCCCGCACTTCGCGGGGTGAATTGTAGTGGCACATCGAGACCCGCAAGCAGTCGTCGATATCGAGGGCTTCAAGGATGTGACCGGAATAGGCATCCGAGATCCGGGCGTGCACACGGATACCCCGGGCGGCAAATTTTTGCACCAGATCAGGCGCGCTGACGCCAGCGAGGTTAAACGAGACGATGCCTTCGCGCCCTTCCAGCTGGGCCGGGCCGACCAGGGTAATGGTGTTGTAATCGGCGAGGCCCTTGCTGTCTTCGTCGCCGAACATCAGCAACTGGATCAAGGCCGCTTCGTGGCTCTCCATCGCCGCCGAGCCTTCGGCCAGCAGTTCGGCCTGATCATCGGACGAGGAAAAATGCCCGCCGAGCCAGCAGAAATAGTCCAGCACTTTTGTTTGCGCCGCATAAAACGCCGGATCGCGTGAGCCCAGTTCCCAGATGTCCGCGCTTTGGCCGAGATTGTGTTCGTGCGGCACTTTGGTGACGCGATCATTGATCCAGGCGAAGCCGAGCGACAGGCGCGAATAGGCCTTGTACGGCGAAAAGACGTAGGCATCGACGCCGTAATCATCGACATGCATGCCGCCGTGCGGGGCGTGCTGGATGCCATCGACGACAATAAAACAGTCTGGTGCCACGGCGCGGATGGCCTCGGCAATGCCCGGCAGATCAACCACGAACCCGGTCAGCATGCTGGTGTGAATGACGGTGGCGAGGCGGGTGTCCGGCGTCACCGCCGCCGCATAATGTTCGGGCCGGGCGGTGCCGGTGTCAGGATCAAACCTGACCTCGATCCAGTCGCGATCTGTATTGGCCGCCCATTGTTTGGCGGCATCAAGCGAAGCCGGATGTTCGAGATTGCACGACAAAACGGGTCCGGGCCCGGCCGAGAGGGCGATGGAGCGGATGATGCGGTAGAGCAGACGCGTGCCGGTCTCGCCCGAAATCACCTGGCCGCGCACCGCCGGGGATTCGTCACCAAAGCCGCGCGTGCCGAACATCAGATGCAGGTCCTCGCGGCCCTGCGCGATCAGGCTCGAGAGATAGCGCGAGCCGTCGTTTTGACGCCCTTCCTGATCGGGCAGGGCTTCGACCTCGGCACTGGCAGCAATGGCGGATTTCAGCTTGAGTGAGCCGCCGCCGTTTTCAAAAAAGATGCGAGGTTCATTCAGGATCGGGCAGTGATCGACGTGATGGAATTGCTCCCGCACCCGGTCCATCAGGTCATCGGCAAAAAACTTCGGGGTCCGCATCAGGTGTGGGACCAGTCATCGGGGTTGTCGGAATTGTTGGGCGACAGACCGAGGATGTCACCGTCGGTCGAGCAGCCGAGCCCCAGGACCGTGCGGTTGGCGTAGGAGAAATACGCCGTGACCTGATTGATCTCGAGGATTTCACCATCGTCATAACCGAGGGAGCGCAAGTCATCGACCATGGCTTCGGAGACCGACGAGGGATCGACGGTCAGTGCCCGGGCATAATCAAGGGCTGCGATTTCCTTTTGCTCAAGCGGAGCGGCTTCGGCATCGCCGGCATCGATGGCGGCGCGAATGCCGGAAGATTTTTCGGCATCATCCAGCAGCCGCACCAGCCCCTGGTAATGATGCTCGACACAGTAGGCGCACTTGTTCAGCGCACTGACCCAGACCCCGATGGTCTCGAGAAACCACTTCGGCACCTTGTTGGCCGAATGATGCAGCACGTATTTGTAGATCGCCATGTGCCCTTCCATGGTGTGGGGCCGCAGGCTGTGCATCATCATGATGTTGTCGACATTATCGCCGGGCCCCTTGACCCGGTCATATAACTGGCGCAAGCGCCCGTCAGACTGGTCATAGGCAACGGTCTCAATCCACGGCATCGGCGTATCCTCGGGCTGGGGGGTTTTCAGGGGCAGCGGGTGATGGGAGACGTTATCAAGTTTCCCCCCTTGCCGCCATACTTCCGCTGCTTATACTGCCGGGCGCAGCGTTAAATTTTTCAGGGATGCAGATTTATGGCTAAACCGGTTTTGTATGGTTCTTCGACGTCGCGGGCGATCCGTTCGATCTGGGCGATTGAGGAGATTGGCATTGAATATGATCACGTGCCGACGGACTTCGGGGAAGGATCGAAGGCGCCTGAGTATCTGGCGATCAATCCGAACGGGCGCATCCCGGCCCTGGTCGATGGTGATCTGGTGCTCTGTGAGTCGATGGCGATCAATCTGTATCTGGCGCGGACCTATGGCGGTGATCTTTACCCCGACAACGCCGGCGACGAAGCGCGCGCCCAGCAGTGGTCGGTCTGGGGTATCAGCGAGATCGAGCCCTTGCAGATGCGCATTGTCATACAAAAGTTTTTCACGCCGGAAGAAAAGCGCAGTGAGCGCGCCGTCGAGGGGGCGATCAAGGGCCTGCAGCGCCCGCTGGCCGTGCTCGATGCACATCTGGCAAATCAGGCGTATTTGCTCGGCGATACGTTTTCCATCGCCGATCTCAATCTTGCAGCCGTGATGATGCTGCTGAAGCAGACCAAGACGGATTACTCAGCGCACGAGAACGTCACGCGCTGGGCGAAAGACTGTTATGCCCGGCCGTCCTGTGTGGCGGCACGCGCCAGGGATTAAGGCGTAAAGCTAGTTTGGATTGCGCCAGCCCGGGAAGAACTTGCCGATGTCCGTCTGGAACTGGATGTGATAGAGCGCCCAGCCTTCCGGTGTCACGACAAATGAAAGCTGCAGGAACAACAATCCGGCGCTGACTTTCTGCAGAGCGTAGGTTTCGCGTCCCAGCACCTCGCCAAGCTTGTCGTCCTTGATCAGTTTGATGCTGTGCAACTCGCCGGACCCCAGCCATTTGCGGTAGAGATTGACGAGCTCGTCGGGCTTGGCCTGGCCGCCGAAAGCGATGTTGATAAATTGCCGGGCGTCACGCTCACTGCCGTTGATGAAAGCGGCGAAAAAAGCATCTCCGGCCTCACGTGCCGTCGGCCACGTCTTGAGCGCCGCCGAGGCACTGGACATCGAGACGAAGAGAAATACGACGGCCACAAGACTGATCTGCAAAACTGCACGTATTCGTGTCATGGCTGGACCTCCTGATCACTCCGGCAATCTCACCATCCAGGCAATATTAAATCAACCCTGATCCTTTTCGGCATCGACCAGGATGAAGGCGATCAGGCAGGGCTCAGTACCGCGATTGGACCAGGCATGATTGGTGCCCTGCTGAACCACGGTATCGCCGGCCTTGAGCAGGTAATCCTGATCATCCATCATCATGTAGATCTCGCCCTTGAGGATGACGCTGTAGTCCATTGAATCAGTGCGGTGCATGAAGGGATGGCGGGCATCTTCGACGATATTGGCTGCGGCACCCATCTCGGCGAAGGCCGACTGGCCATCGAGTTTTGCGAGCACCTCGGGGTCTTCGGGATCAAACTGGACAATGCGAAAGACCGAACCACCCTTCGGGGGCTGCAGGATCAACGGTCCCTCAACCGGGTCTTCATGCAGTTCCATATCGGCCGGTGATTTATCGGCCTGCCACAGGTTGGTCAGCGTCACGCCGGGCCGGTTGGGGCGCTGTAAAATACACGTCGCCTCGTCATCCATAATCACCGTCGCCCGGCCATTCTCATCATGACCTGTCACCACGCGCCGAAATTTTTCCGCCATATTCCTATTCTCCAGGTTTGGGTTGTTTACGATTTTGCAGCCAGACGGGGATGAGCAAGCCAAGGCCGACGATATCGCTCAGGCCCCCCTGATAGAGCAGCGCCACACCGGCGATGATCAACACACCCCGCTGCCACGAGACCAGGGGACCATTCAGGTGCCCGATGACAAACCCTGCGACACACCAGACGCCGATCAGGCCGCTGGCGAAGGCCAGGGCGATTTCGGGCCAGGCACCCTGCATCATCAGGCCGGGGCCAAAGAAAAACATAAAGGGCAGGATGTAGCTGGTGATGCCGTAAAAGAAAGCGGTCCAGCCAACCTTGTTGATGTCGGCCCCGGCAATGCCCGCCGCGACATAGGAGGCGAGCGCCACCGGCGGCGTGATGGTCGAGACGCAGCCATAAAAGAAGACAAACATATGCGCCGTCAGCAAGGGCACGCCCATTTGCGCCAGTGCCGGGGCGACCACGGTGGCGAGGATGAGATAGGCCGCCGTCGTCGGCAAGCCCATGCCGAGCACAATCGCCGTCACCATGGTCAGCAGCAGGGCAAAGAAGGTGATGCCGCCTGAGGCCAGAATAATCAGGCCGGAAATTTTGGAGCCGAGCCCCGTGATACCGAGTGTTCCGGCGATGATACCCGCCGCCGCACAGGCCACCGCGATCGGCACCACGGCCTTTGCCCCTGAGGTAATCGCCCGGGCCGATTTTTTGAGCATGTCGAGGTCGAGCCTGCGGGTCCAGATAACGTGGGCGGCGAGCAGCAGCAGGATCGACAGGAACGACGCCTTGAACGGCGAATAGCCGTAGATCATCAGGGCGACCAGCGTGACGAAGGGCAGGATAAACTGCCCGCCACGGATCAGAATCCAGACCAGGGGCTCGTCATCATCGGCTTGCTGAACCAGCGGTTTGAGATCACTTTTGACCGCCCGCAGATGAACGACAAAAAACAGCGAGACGAAGAACAGCAAGGCCGGCAGGATCGCCGCCTGCATGACGTTGTGATAGGGCGTGCCGATAATCTCGGCCATGATAAAGGCCGCCGCCCCCATCACCGGCGGCATGATCTGCCCGCCCGTCGAGACCACGGCTTCAATCGCCCCGGCCTGATGACTTTGATAGCCCTCGCGCTTCATCATCGGAATGGTCAGCGTGCCGGTGACTGCGACATTGCCGGCGGCCGAGCCCGAAATCATGCCGAGCAGGGTCGAGAATATCACCGCCGTCTTGGCCCCGGCGGCCCGCATGTTTTTGGTCAGACGGCTTGCGAGGCGAAAGAAAAAATCACCCGCGCCGAACTCGCGTAGGAAGGCACCGTAAATACTGAACAGCACGATGTAGGTCGAGGAAACGCCGAGCGGAATGCCGAAAACACCTTGCGATGTTGTGGTCAGAAATTCCGACATGCGTACCAGACTGTAGCCCCGGCCATAGAGCACGCCCGGCAGGTAAGACGAATAAAATGGATAGGTGAAAAAGATCAGGCAGATGATCGCCAGCACCAGGCCGACACCGCGCCGGGCCCCTTCCAGTACGAGGGCGAGAATGATGATGCCAACCCAGGCATCGAGCGCTTCGGTCTCACCACCACTGAGCGCAATGGCTTGCCAGCGTGTCAGCAAATAGATCCCGCTGGCGGCCACCACTGCTACCAGAGCCAGATCAATCAGCCGGCCGATATTGTTGCCCTGCAAACGCTTGAGCACAGGTTTTGTCAGATAGAGCATGGCCAGCATCATCATCAGATGAAAAATGCGGATGTCCGGCGTCGACAAAACGATCAGGCCCGAGACGTTGAGCAAATGGAAAACACCGATGGCAAACGCCAGACCATTGACCGTCCAGTCAATCGCTTGGTTTGTCCTCAGGTTGGTGGCGGGCTGCATACAGACAGGGTCCCTGAAAGAGGCAAGGCCCTCAAGTCAAAAGACCGAGGACCCTGCTGTCTTCGTTAGCGATAGCCGTCAGGCGGTTCTACATTTTATGGTATTTGGAAGCGCCCTCAGCCAGTGGAATACGCAGTTTGAGCGAATTGGCCGGCACGATCTGTTTGGCGTGGGCATTGTTGGCGCGGAACTCGTCCATGTGATCATAGATCGCCCGGGCGATTTTTTCGGCCTTGGCCGGATCCATTTTTGCATCAACCACCAGCATGTTGTTGACGCCGAGCACGTTGCCGTCTTCGGCGGTTTTGTAAACCGCTTTAGGCACCACGACGTGGTTGTAGTTTTTGTATTTGGCCAGTGCCGCATCCATCTTGCCGGCGGCCAGCTTGATGTATTTGAGCTCCTTGTTGACGCGAGCCTGAACCACGGCACCGGCGGGGTAGCCGCTCAGCGCGAAGGCCGCATCGACATTGCCGTCGGCAAGCTGGCTGAAGCCATCGCCATAACTCAGGAAGCTCGGCGTGATGTCTTCGATCTTCAGGCCGTGCAGTCCGAGCACTTGCTTGAGAAACGGAATGGTCCCGCCGCCCGCCGGACCGACGGCAACCCGTTTGCCCTTGAGATCGGCGATATTGTTAATCGATGAGGATTTCAGCGTCATCATATGCAGGATGGAGAAGTGCAGTGAACCGATGGCACGCAGGTTCATCTTGCCGTTCTTTTTGTACATCGCCACGCCCTTGTTGGCGAGAACCGCGAGGTTGTTGTTGGTGATGGCGATATCGACCTCGCCCGAATTAACAAGGCGCGGGTTCTGCACCGAGCCCCCGGTGACAACCGGAACCATGGTCAAACCGTCGGCGTATTTGTTGACCAGACTGGAGATCGCCTGGCCGACTGGATAAAATGCCCCGCCCTGGCTGGCCGTACCGATACGCAATTCCTCAGCGCTGGCTGAAGGCACAGTAAAAGCGGAAAGGCTGAGTGCCAGCCCGGCGGCAAGAAGTGTCGAGGATGTAAATTTCATGGTCTGCTCCCTGGATGGCACTCGTTCATGGCCACGGATTTCCGTCGCCAATGCCGAGGCTTGTTATCAGGCAGCCATAATATCGACAAAATTACGATTTTTGCTAATAAATTCGAATTTTTTCGAAATTTTGCCAAATTATAAATTTTATATCTTGAATTCAACCTCCACGAAGGCGAATTCGAAGTCGTTGGCATTAATAACGTCGTGCTCGACGCCGATATTGCGGAAATAGGGCACGCCATCTTTAAGTTCGGCGAAATTCTCCTCGCCGTCCTGCGTAACGATCTTCAGGGTTCCGTCCATGACCGGCACAACGACATAATCCATTTCGTGACGATGCCATCCTGTGGCCGCTCCGGGAGCGAAACGCCATTCGGTGACCCGTGTCCGATCATTATCGATCATCACGGATGGTATGGCCGCGATCAAGGGTTCGGTCGAGCGCGTATCGGTCATGATTGCTGACGGCTCCTGCAATGTTACCTGATTAGAAGTATCACGCAGGGGAATTCAGGCGTCCAGGTCTAAACGCCCTGTTGCATCACAAGGCGGATAAACTCGGCGCGCTTCATGGCACCGCCTGAATTGGCTTCGGGGAATTTATCCATCCATGCTCCCATCTTGACGGAAAGCTTGCACAGCATGGCCCCGATGGCCTGGTGATTGCCTTTGACGGCACCCTTGAATTTGTCGAAATCATTCGAATCAATGTGATCCCACATCATGTCGGCATTGGTTTCGAAGACGCGGAAACGCTTGGCAGCACCGGTATTCAGATCGACAAACTTGTCGTAAAGCGTGTTGCAGGTGTTGACCAGGGTGCGGTCGTGTTTCAGCGTGTGATGTTCGGTGATGTCATTGACCGTGTGGACAAAATCACTGAACGCCGGCTGAACCATTTCCCAGCAATCGCGGTAATAGGCGACCGAGAGATAGATATCGCCGAAATCTTCGAGGAAGACCGGCACGTCTTCGAGCTGGATACCAAGCTTGTCGGAAATCATCTTGAGCTTGGTCGCGGCGTGGCGTTTGTCCGGATGGCGGAACAGCTTCACCACGTCACCGTAGTTTTGCACGCTGTCATCGCCGTCACCATAAACTTCCATGATCACGCGCTGGGTGAAGGCCGACATAAACCGCTTAAGCTCAGCCTGTTTGGTATCGGAGAGTTGCAGGCCCTTGGCGTCCTGGATCGGAATACCGAGATTGCGCAACTGAATGCGCAGACAATAAACGTCATAGGAATAACACTTGGCCAGTTCCGTCAATATCTTGACGTCCTTGGTTTCGACGTTGGCAAAAACCTGTTTGACGGCATTGACCGGGATCTGGCCGCTGCCGGCTTTTTCGTCATCGAAAAGTTCGATGACACTTTCAAGCTTGGCGTTCTTGATCATCCGTGTCCGGCCAAGACCCTTGGTCTGAAATGGAATAATGCTGAGCGGCAGGGTATGTACGGAATCACGATCGAAGTCGCGCAAGGGTGTAGCGTCGGGATCAGGTGCGGTGGCGATTTTCGCCGAAAAGTCTGCTTCTGCAGCGAGTGTCATTTAAGCCCCCCGGCCTGGACACGTATTTCAATCGACCGACTATAGTCCCAATAGGAAAAAACGCCACATTTTCCTATCGCAATTGCAAATTAATAATTGGCAGACAATCGCAGGGTCTCAAAGGGTTTCAAACCAGCTTGAGACCGTTCCGCCTGGCCACCCTAAATAGAGATGTTTGTCAGGCTGACACTGGCTCCCAGACTGACGTTGACGGTTTTGGCCGCGCCGCCGCCTTCGCTGATTTCAAGGCGGTATTCGCCGCTGTCCGGGGCAAGATCGTCAAATTTGAATTCACCATAATTGTCCGTCCGGGCCTCGGCGATCTTGTCGCTGCCCTGATAAAGGACAACGTCGGCCCCATCGACGCAATCGACCCTGCCGTCTTTTGTCGCTTCAACACCGCCGGCAATAAAACAATGCGAGAAGCGCTTGAGGTTTTTGTACCAGACACGGGGTTTGGTATTGAGTTCGGGCTGCAAGACCTCAAGTCCTTCGTCCGCCGCCATCTTCGCCATGGCCTCGTCGCTGACCTTGACCACCCGCATGGCGCGCGTGGCACAAACCTGGGCCCCGCGTGTTTCCTGCCAGCCCGCGTCCAGCAGATGGGCATCGAACGTCCACGCCTGGGGGATGTCCTTTTCGTCATTCCACCAGACCGCGCCATAGGGACAGGCTTCAACGATCTGTTTTTGGCCCTTCGATTTGACCGGATCGATCAGCACAATACCGTCGGCCCGTTTGCTGATGGCACCACCGGTCGCCGCCGCCATGCAAGGGGCGTCGTCACAGTGATTGCACATCGTCGGCAGATAGGCGACATCGATCATCTGATCGTTGCCCCGCACTTTCTGTTTGATGTCAATCCAGCGATGGCCGTGTTTCGGCATCTCCGCGGCATAACCCGGGAATTCATTGCCGACATATTCATCGTGACAGGCGAGGACGCAGGCATTGCAATTGGTGCAGCTGTCGACGTCGATGACGAGGTTCCATTTGCTCATGTTCTTACTCCGCCGCCAGGGCAACCGGGACGGACATCACTTCTGTCTCGACCGGCGGCTCGCCATAGTCGTGATTGGCCGTGCCATCCCACAGCTCGATTTCAACCAGCGCTGAACTGGCCGCCATCGAATGAGCTTTCTTGAGCTGTGAGCGACGCGGTGTGAGCTGATTGAGCACACCACCGCGATCAATCGAAGCCCCGGGCTCACCCATCGGATCATAGGTCGCACAGGATTCGTAGCCATGCACCGTGCCCGGCCGCATGCGCTCGGTGACCACGGCGGCACAGATCACCGCACCGCGATAATTGTGCACCTTGATCAGGTCGTGATGCTTGATGCCACGTGCTTCGGCGTCAGCGGTATTCATGCGCAAGGCCCAGTAATAATAGCCATCGACCTTGACGCGATGCTCCTCGATATCATTGAGGAAAGTATCTTTGCCATCGCCTTGCGTGTGGAAACTGAAGCGCGGATGCGGCGTGATCATCTGCAGCGGGTAGCGCTCGAACATCTCGCCCGAATGCTGGCCCTCGAAGGAGGGTTTGTATTTCACAATCGGCGGGCGTTCCGGATCCTCGGCATCAAAACGCTTGAGGCTTTCGCATTCGAACTCGATCTTGCCCGACTGGGTTTGCAGGCCGGTGAGATATTCGTCCGTATAATCCGACGGCAACGGCATGGGTTCGGGCACATCCTTTTTGCGCCCTTCATAGAACCAGCGCCACGAGACCGGCGAGCGCAGTTCTTCCTTTTCTGCCGGCAGCACGACGTAGCCTTTACGGATAAATTCTTTCCACGAAATGATTTTTGGCATGTCGGAGGCGTCAAACTCACGCCTCGCCCAGTCCAGCTCGCTGATGCCTTCCGAGAAGTAGGCGCTGAGACCGAGACGCTTGGAGATGCCAACAAATATTTCATAATCCGAGCGGGATTCGCCCATCGGCTCGATGGCCTTGTGCTGGAAGGTGACGACACGATGATTGAGCTGGGTCTGGCCGTGATGGGCGTAGCCACCAAGTGCCGCCCACTCGCTGATATCGTGGCGTTCAAAGTTGGTACAGGCCGGCAGGATGACATCGGCAAACTTGGCCTCGCCTTCAAACCAGATCGACTGATTGACGACAAATTCGAGATTTCCCGACTGATACATTTTCACATGGCGATTGGAATCGCCCATCGTGCCAATGATCGAGCCGCCATATTTATAAAGCATGCGCACCGGCGAATAACCGGGCTTGGGATAGGTGATTTTGGCGAACTGGGCTTCAATGGATGCACCGCTCCAGACGTAGCCTTCGGCCTTGTCTTCCATGATGGCTTCGGGCAATTGCAGACGCGGAATTTCCTGCGTCACCGTGTTCATGCTCGGCAGTTGCGGCATGCGGTTAAACAATTCGACCGCCATGGCGGTGTGGTGGATATCGCCCGACATGCCGCCTTCGGCATAGCCCGGGAAATAGAAGTTGGCGTCAACCGGTGTACCCCATTGCAGGTTGCCCATGCTGACACCGGGCTTGCCAAGGCCCTGCATGGCGATCAGGCAGACCATGGTGCGGGCCCACTGAACGCCGGTGGCATTGCGGCAGGCACCGCCGTGACCGTTGCCCCAGCCACCGGCTCCGAGATAAGTTTTTTTACTACCCCATTCCCGGGCCAGGGCGCGGATGTCCTTGGCCGGCACACCACTTTCGGTCGCCGCCCATTCGGCGGATTTCGGCACGCCGTCTTCCTCGCCCATGATGTAGGCCCGCCACTTGTCGAAGCCCTGGGTTTTGGTCTCGACGTATTCCTTGTCGTAGAGGTCTTCCTCGATCCACGTATGGGCGATGCCCATGGCAAGGGCCGGCGACGTCGTCGGGCGCGGGGCGATCCATTTGCCGCCGAGCAATTGCGCCGTGTCATTATAATAGGGATCGATGTGCACGACCTTGATGTCGGTTTGCTTGAGCCACTGACGGCGGATGGTGCCTTCGAGCGCGCCATAGGCGCCGCTGGTGCCCTCGGGATTGGACGACCAGAAGACGATCATCTCGGCTTCCTTCAGCAAGTCCTCGACACCGCTGTAGGTTTCCGACTGGCCGACGCGGAGTGAGCCGCCCCAGTGGTGTGAGGCACCCCAGTACCAGCCTTCCCAACTATCGGGATTGTGGTGCACGCGCGTCATGCCGACGGTATTGATGAACTTGAAATTGGCGCTGAGGTAATAACCGATGTTGCCCCACGTGTGGTGCGAGGGGTGCGAGTTGGCGATGGCACCGGGGCCATGCACACGCTTGGCCCGCTTGATTTCATCACCGACCAGATCAAGCGCTTCGTCCCAGCTGATGCGCTCATAGCCAGATTTGCCCCGGTTTTGCGGATTGCGCTCCCCATTGGGATCAAAATCGACCCGCTTCATCGGATAGAGCAGACGGTCAGGCGAATAGACCATCGATTTCCAGTTCATGCCATGTGGGGCCAGCGAGGTGCGGCGCGGCGGCGTGAACTTTTTGCCGCGCGCCTCGATGGTCCACGGCTTGGGATCGTCGTCGTCGAAGACAATCGGAGTCATGCGGATGATCTTGCCATCGCGGACATAGAGAAACACCGGGCCGCCATTGGTCATGTTGGTATAGCGCATGACGCCATCGCCCATGTCGGTGCCGAACTTCCAGCCAACGGTCTGCGAGAAAATCAGGGTCTGGGTGAACCAAGAAGTCAGCTCATCCGGCCCGTCCATCTCAAGCACAAAATCCTTCATGGCATTGATCTGATCGAGCTGATTGATCGGCGGCATCAGCAGACCGGCCGCGATTTCTGCCGTCTTGAACACCAGATTGATATCGGCGTCAGGATCAATACCGCCACCGGACGTAACCTTGCCGTTGTGGAAAGTGAACCAGCGACCCGTACGACCATCTTTGGTCCGCATTTGCGCCGTGAAGTTCTTCTCGAGCAGGCGCGCGCGGAAGGCCGGGTAGATCACCGCCCAGGCCTTCAGCATGAGACTGATACCGAGCAACAATAACTTGAACTTCATCTCTCTAATCTCCGATTAATCATGTTCAGTCTCTGATCCACGCCGTGCCCCAGAGGTTCAGGGTGTGTTCTTCATGCGGCCAGGTCCGGGGCTCCGTCTCATAAGTGAAGACCTCGAGCTCGGCGGAAAATTCGAGCTTGTTGTTGTCGGGATCCTGGATCATGAAAAACAGGTTGTTGCCCGGCCCGTGACGGCCCGGCCCCCACCACAGGGGGATACGCTTGCTGCCGAAATGATCGGCCCAGTCGCGGATGGCGTTCCACGACGGCACTTCGTAACAATGATGATCAAGCTCTGAATAGGTCGCACCAAACATGGCCACTGAATGATGCATTGAATCGGAGCGGAAAAAGGTGCCGGTGAGCACGCCGTCGTCATCGAACACATTGTCCGACGAGCGCATGCCCAGCGTCTCGCCATAAAACGCCTTCATTTTGTCGAGCTGCTGTGTCGCCACCGCGAGGTGTTGCAACTCACCGCCCAAATCGTCCGAGGGCGTCGCCGCCTTGTAGTCCGACAGGCCAAAAACAATGCGCGTACCATCAGGGTCCCGCACCGCAAAGGCCTCATCGCCAAACAATGGCGAGGTAGAATTTTCGATCACCCCGCCCCTGGCCGCAACGTCTTCACGCAGGGCGTCCAGGCGGCCGCCATCGTCAAGCCAGAACGCCATGAAATCGAGCTTGCGTGCATCCCCTGTGGTCAGCAAAACCGTGCGCTGGTGACCGGTGAGTTTCCACAGGTCCTTATCAAGTTGCTCGGATTCATAGCCGACGTCGTCGCAATAAAACGCCAGCATTTCGTCGGGTTGCCCGGTGGCGATGCAGATGTGATCGAGCCTTGCGGGCCAGATCGGTGCGGTTTGGGTCATCAGCCAAGGCCTCCCGATTTGCGCAATTTTTCCGGACGGTGCGCGGTGCCACCGACCACGGCGATGCGGGCTGTGCGCTGCGGCACTTCATCCTGACCGGCCAGGGCCAGTTCGATTTCGCGCGCGTGGTGCTTGATCAGGTCGGCCGTGCGCTCGAGATCGTTGACGTCGACATCGACGTCATGAGTGATCATGCTGAGACTGCCGAGCACACTTTTTGAGGAGTCAAAAATCGGCGCTGCAATACCGATGACACCGGCATCGATGGTGCCATGGGTGATGCAGTGACCGGCGCGGCGAAAGCCGCGCAATTCGTTTTTGAAATCGAGCCATTCACCGAGATCGACACCGTTTTCGCCGCCCTGATAGTTGTCATAAATCCGCTTGACCGCGCGGGCCGGCAGATTGCTCAGGATAATCTTCGAGGTTGCACCGACATAAAGCGGCATGGGTCGCCCGCGTTCATAACTGAACTCGGTATTAAAGCCCGGCGACATCTCCTGATGGATGCACATCACGCCTTCCTGATAGACCCGGCTGAGCAGGATACCGGCATCGTTCTCGACGCCGGCCAACAGGTCCTGCATGACGGGACGGGCCGCCATCAGCAAGGGATCGGTGACCCGGATCAGTCGGTCGTATTCAATAAAGGCCGGACCAAGCGTATAGCCCTTGCCTGCTACCGGATCGAGTAATCCAGCCGTGCATAGCGAGTTGATATAGCGATAACACGTACTGACCGAGACACCGAGAATGGGCGCGGCTTCCTCGGCCGTCCAGATCGGTTTGTCGGCTGAAAACAGCCTGATCATATTAAGTTGTCGCTCGGCGCTGCTCATTATGTGAGGTCCTGTTCGTCCTCGATGGGGTTGACCAGGGTACCAATACCGGAGATTTCAACTTCGACGCTGTCGCCCGGTTTCATGAAGACGGCGGGGTCGCGCTTGAAGCCGACACCGCCCGGTGTGCCCGTGGCAATGACATCGCCCGGCACCAGTTCGGTGAACGAAGAACAATAGGCGATAATCTCGGGGATCGAGAAGATCATCATATCAGACGTGGCGTTTTGCATGACCTCGCCATTCAGGCGCGTCGTCAGTTCGAAGGTCTCGGGGGCCTCGTCAGCGGTGATCATCCACGGCCCGAAGCCACCGGTCGCGACGAAGGTCTTGCCCGGCAGGAACTGGGAAGTATGACGCTGCCAGTCGCGTAAAGTCGCATCGTTGTAACAGGAATAACCGGCGACATGATCCATGGCATCGGCCTCCTTGATGTAGCGCCCGGCCTTGCCGATGATGACAGCGATTTCGCCTTCGTAATCCAGTTTGTCGGAGACGTGCGGGCGAATGATCGGCGCGCCATGACCCATCTGGGAATTGGCGAAGCGGGCGAACAATGTCGGGTTTGCCGATTTGTCGCGTCCGGTTTCCTTGCGATGGCTTTCATAGTTCAGGCCTACGCAAATGATCTTGTCGGGCCGGGGGATAACGGCATCCAGGGTGACGTCGCCAAGTGCGAAGTCTGCGGCCTGGCCTTCAACGGCGGCGGCAAGATCGGCGATGCCTTCGGGAGCCATAGCGGATTTGAGGTCGGGGTATCTGGCTCCGAGTCGCGCCGATAAATCGACCACACCATCATCACTGATCAGCGCGCCATACCCTGGGCTGCCGGACTTGTTGTACGAAATTAACTTCATGTCATCTTTCCTTGTCAGCCCATGGCTGAGGGGAGCCAGAGTGTGATCGCCGGGAACAACACGAGGATCGACAAACGCACGAGGTCGGCCATCCAGAACGGCGTTACACCACGAAAAATAGTCCCGGTGCCGACTTCGGGCAACACGGTATTGAGAACAAATATATTCATGCCGACCGGCGGCGTGATCAGGCTGATTTCAGTGACCACGACGACAATAATACCGAACCAGATCGGATCGAGTCCAAGGCCAACAACAATCGGGAAGAACAGCGGCACCGTCAACAGGATCATCGCCATGCTGTCGAGCACGGCACCAAGGCCGACATAAATCAACATGATGGCGGCCACGACGATCAGCGGATGGGTATCGAGGCTGGTGACCCAGCCGCCCATCGCTTCGGGCATGCCGGTTTCGTTCATCAGATTGGAAAAAATCAGCGCGCCGATCAGAATGAAAAACAACATGGCAGTTGTCTGCGCGGCATCGGCCAGCAATTCAAACAGGATGCGCCACGTCAGGCTGCGCCGCGCGAGCGCAAAGAAGAAGGCACCACAGGCACCGACGCCAGCAGCCTCGGTCGGTGTGAACCAGCCGGCGTAGATACCGCCGATGACCAGCAGGAACAGCAGCAATACGGCCCAGACCTGGGTCAGGGCCTTGAATTTTTCACGCAACGGTACGGCTTCGCCCGGCGGGCCAGTTTCCGGATTGAGGCGGGTCGCCACCGAAATGGCGATGTTGTAGCCGATGATGCCGAGGATGCCCGGGATGATGCCGGCGATAAACAGCGATCCGATATCGGTCGAGGTCAGGATGCCGTAGATCACCAGAATGACACTGGGCGGGATCAGGATGCCGAGCGTGCCGCCGGCGGCGATGGCCCCGGTGGCCAGCGAGTCCGCGTAGCCGAATTTGCGCATCGGCGGCATGGCGACCTTGGCCATGGTGGCGGCGGTCGCCACCGATGATCCGCAGACCGCGGCAAAACCGCCGCAGGAAATGATGGTTGCCATTGCGAGGCCACCCCGACGGTGGCCGATCCAGGCGTAGGCTGCGCTGTAGAGTTCGTTGGCAAGCCCGGCCCGGGTGATGAAGCTGCCCATCAACACGAACAGCGGAATGACCGAAAGCTCTGACGATTGCGCGGTATCGAAAGCCAGCCGGCCGATCATCGAGAAGGTGCCGGGCCAGTTGACGTACTGGCCGAAGCCGATGATACCGACCGAGGCCATGGCAAAGGCCACTGGCACGCGCAGGAACAAAAGCACGATCAGAACGGTAAAATATCCCAGCGCAGCAGTCATTAAATTCGGTCCTGGCTAAACGTTTTCGGAGGCCGACGCGTCTTCTTCGACATCTGGCAAAAAGGTCAAAATGAACTGCACCGGCACGCTGAGCATGGTCATCACGGCCATGAAGTAGCCAACCGGGGCCAGCGGGATATGAGCAAACAGCGTCACATCGTTGTATTCCGCCAGACGTTCCGCCACCGCCCACAGCCGCCAGGCAAAGATCACCAGCACGACCATACATAAAATATTGACGGCAAATTTCTGGATCACCCGCAGTTGCGGGCCGACCCAGGGGTCCAGCAGGGTCACGGCAACATGGCCCTGATTGGCCGTCACGATCGGCACACCGGCAAAGACCAGCACGCCCATCAGGATTTCGGTGATTTCAAACAATCCGGTGATGGATATGTTGAAAACGTCCCGGCTCACCACGTCGATCACGGTCAGCCACATGATGGCAAACAGCGTTACCGCGGCGAACAGGGAAAGTGCCCGGCTCAGGGAGGCGTGGAGCCGGGCAAGTCCGGGGTTGGCATTCATGGTTCAGATTTTCTTTGGCTGATTATGACCTGAACCTAGTACTTCGGTGCTTTCCAGCCGATGTCTGCCTCGATCTTTTTGATCTCGGCCTTGAACATGGCAAGTGCACCTTCGCCATCGATTCCCTTGGCGGCAGCTTTTTTCATCCACTCGGCCTGGATCGGGGCCCACATGCGTTTGGCTTCGGCCAGCATGTCGGCAGGCATGCGCGTCAGGGTGATGCCCTTCGACTTCATGTCCTTGATGCCATTGACGTCGGCCAGATCCCATGCGGCACCGATGTAGTTTGCCGAATGTTCACCCGAGACACTCATGATCAGGTCCTGATCTTTTTTCGAGATGCTGTCCCAGACTTTTTTGTTCATGTACATCTGGAAGACCGTGGCATAAAGACCGCCCGGTGCCGTGGTGGCAAACTTGAGATATTTTGACGCCTTGAAGTTCTTGACGCCTTCGTAGGTCAAAAACACGCCATCGATGACGCCCTTTGACAAGGCATTGTGCACCTTGGTGATCGGCATGAAGATCGGGGTCACACCCATCGATTTGGCCAGGGCCGAGATGTTGTCACCCGAGACGCGCAGCTTCAGTCCCTTGATGTCGGCCATGCTTTTGACGGCGCGGACGTTGTTGTGGATCAAACCAGGGCCGTGGGCCCAGAAGGTCAGCAACTTCATGCCCTGGGCTTCGTCGGCTTTTTCAAAGTACTTTTTGTAGACCCGCCAGTAAGCCACGGTCCGGGCCTGGGCACTGTCGGTCAGGAAGGGGAATTCCGCCAGTTTGTGCAACAGGAAACGGCCTGGTGTATAGGCCGGAATAATATGGGCGACGTCGATGGCACCGTCCTTGATGAAATCGTGATAGGCCGGCGGTGCGCCGAGACCCTTGGTCAGCATCTTGACGTTGACCCGGCCTTCGGTGACCTTGCCAATGCTTTTGACCCAGACATCAACACCGAATTTCCGCATTTCATGATGCGGCGGATCCCATGTCGCATAGCGCAGGTTCATTTCAGCCTGGGCCGTTGAAAACGTCGCCATCGCGGCTCCGCAAATTGCGGTCGCTGCAACCAGCGCCGTTGTTAGTTTCTTCGAGAACATATCCCTCTCCCGCATGATTTAAATCCTTTGATCGACAGGCCGGATCACCCGGCCAAAACGCGTGATTTTTATAGTTTTTATGCCACCCGCTTTTGACACGTTACGCAGATGATGGGAATTACGTCAATCAATTTATATCTTTTTTCGCAATATATGCGAATTATCTTGATTTATTTGATTTCCTGGGCTGAAATGGTCTAATAGCTGAAAAGCAGGGAAACAAAATGTCAAACACATCAAATCAAGCACCCATTGCCAAACGCGTCCACCATCTCGCCATCGAAGTTCGCGACATGGAAAAATCCATCGCTTTCTATCGCGAATTTTTTGGCCTTCGCCTGACCGAGCGCCACCCGGCTGGAGAAGTTGAGGCGATCCCGGTCGAACTCACCTTCCTGCGGCTCGGCGAAAATCACCACGACCTTGTGCTCGCCCACAACCCGAACAAGGCCTACCGCGATCCCGAGCCCGGAGATGCCGTCGCCGGCCTGCCCGGATTTCATCATTTTGCCATGGAATACGCTGATCGAGCGGCGTGGGAAACACAGCTGGAACGGGCCCGTGAAATGGGTGTCGAAATCGTTCGTGGTCCCATCGTCCACAGCCCCTGGCATGAACGCGGCGAAGGCAGTTGGGGCGAGAACGAGTCCTTCTATGTGCTTGATCCTGATGGCCACCGCATTGAACTTTTTTGCGATATGGCGACGGTGGACCCCCTGGGGGCCTACATCGACGCCTACGGCAAATTAATCGAAGGACCGACGGCTGTCGAAATTTAGGGCGAGCTGTATAATCAGGCGATGAAAAAACCCAACATCGTCCTGATCATGACCGATCAGCATCGCGCTGATCATCTCGGCTGCTATGGAAATTCGATTGTTCAGACGCCAAACATCGACAAGCTGGCGTCGGACGGCGTGGCCTTCGACAAATTTTATGTCGCGACCCCGGTCTGCATGCCCAACCGGGCCTGCCTGATGACCGGGCGTATGCCATCGGCCAATGGCGCGCGGCACAACGGTATCCCGCTATCGACCGACAGCATTACCTTTGTCGATCTGCTGAAGGCGGCGGGATATCGCACGGCGCTGGTCGGCAAGAGCCACATCCAGAATATGACAGGGCGCCCGTCAGCCCCGCCGTCGGGGCTGGACCCTGACCGTGCCGATCCGCCGGAGGGTCTGAAGAACGCCGTGGCCCGCGACATGACGGGTGCTGAATATCAGCGCGAATCCTCCAAAGCCTGGGTCGAGGACCCCGACCGCGAAATCGAACTGCCGTTTTACGGCTTCGATCACGCCCGGCTCTGCGCCAATCACGGCGATCAGGTCCAGGGGCACTACACCGCGTGGCTGCGTGACAAGGGCGGCAAGGCCGACGAACTGACAGGGCCCGAAAATGCCCTGCCCGATCAGCAATACGACGCGCCGCAAGGCTGGCGCACGGCGGTGCCGGAAGAATTATATCCGACGAGTTATATCGCTGAGGAAACGCTTGGCTATTTGCAGGACCACAAGGCCCATCACAGCGACGAGCCGTTCTTTCTGAAAATCTCGTTTCCCGACCCGCATCATCCCTTTACGCCGCCGGGCAAATACTGGGGCATGTATGATCCCGCCGACATCCCGGCCCCGGCGACGCTCGACGACAAAATCGATGAGCCCTTGCCGCCGGTGACGGCGCTGGCCGAGGCCTTGCGCAACGAAAACGAAAATCCCATGGCCCTGCAAAAGGTCAACGAGTTTGAGGCGCGCTCCGCCATCGCCCTGAACTACGGCATGATCACCATGGTCGATGATGCCATCGGCCGGATTGTCGCCGAACTGGAGGCGCTGGGGCTTGATGAAGATACGGTGATCATGTTCACCAGCGATCACGGCGACTTCATGGGCGACCGGGGCGTGCTGTTCAAGTTCGGCCAGCACTATCAGGAACTGGTGCGCGTGCCGTTTATCTGGCGCGATCCCAAATCAGCCGAGGCGGGTGCGCGCTCGCAACGCCTCGCCGGCACACTTGATATTGCCGCGACCATATTGGCCCGGGCCGGGCTCAATCCCTATTTCGGCATGCAAGGCCTCGACATGTTTGACGCCGCTCATCAGCATCTCGGTATGATGGTCGAGGACTACACCATTAACTACGTGCTCGACCCGCGCAGTGGCGTTCACTTTGCTTCCATGATTACTGAACGCTGGCGTCTGACGCACTACGAGACGCACGAATGGGGCGAGCTTTACGATTTGCAGGAAGATCCGCAGGAGCGGGTGAACCTTTGGGATGACCCGGCTGCGGCAAAGGACAAGGCCCTGTTGCACGAATTGATGGTACGCCAGATGCTGATCCTGCGCGACAGACCGTTTGCGCCACCGGGCCGGGCCTGATTACATGGTGGTGAGATAAAATAACAGCGCGTAATTGACCAGGGGTGGGTGGTAGCGGTGCTTGAAAAAATTGACGGGTTTATGACCGGCATCGGTCGCTGGCTGGCTTTTGGCCTGGCCGTCGCCTCGATCTATGTCGCCGGACCTTTCCCGCTGGTCGATGAAGGCTTGCGGCTCGGCGGCGGGATCGCCGTCGCCGTTGTCATTATTCTTTTGCACAATCCGCTGGCCCACAAATTCAGCGGCGCACCGCGTAACATCAGGGGCCTGCTCTGGCTGTTCGACCTGATTTTACTGGCCGCCTTTCTTTATACCGTCGATCACTTCTTCAAGACCTACGAAGGTTTCTGGGACGGCATTTTCATGCTGTCGGAGGCCGAGCTGGCAACCGGCCTGCTCGGTGTGCTGGTATTGCTGGAAGCCGTGCGCCGCACCTTCGGGCCGATCCTGCCGACGATCTGCGGTCTGGCGATCATCTATGCCATGTACGGCGGCGGCATGCCGGGTGTACTGGGCCATACAGGCTTTGGTCTCGAAGATACCCTGACCGCCGTCTGGTTCAGCTTTGATGGTGTGTACGGCCGGGTGACGGGTTTGGTGTCCTCGATCGTGCTGGTCTTCATTACCTTCGGCGCGGTGCTGGAGGCCACGGGAGCGAGCGCTATCCTGTTAAAACTGGCAACCGCCGCCACGGCTAGAATCCGCGGCGGCACGGCCCATGCCGCCATCGTCGCCAGCGCCTTGTTCGGCACGATCTCCGGCAGTCCGGTGGCCAATGTCGTCGGCACCGGTGTCTTCACCATACCGATGATCAAGCGCCAGGGCTTTTCCGGCACCTTTGCCGGCGCGGTCGAGGCCAGCGCCTCCTCGGCCGGGCAGTTCACGCCGCCGATCATGGGCGCCGTTGCCTTCATCATGGCCGAGCTGATCGGCCAGCCTTATTATGTCGTCGCCGTGGCCGCCGCCCTGCCCGCCGCGTTTTTCTATTTCAGCCTGTTCGCCAGCGTCTATGCCGAAGCGGTGCGGCTGGGGATCGAGCCGGTACCGCTGGCGGAGCGCCCTGTCGTCACGCGCGATGACTGGATCGAGAGCCTGCGCTTCATCGTGCCGCTGGTCACCGTCGTCGCCGTATTGTTCATGGGACGCTCACCGGCCATGGCCGGGTTCACGGCAATTGTCACCGGCCTCGGCATCGCCTTGCTGATTGACGTCCTCAACCCGACAAAACGCGCCAACCTGAAAACCTATCCCGCCCGTTTGCTGAAGGCGATGAAACGCGGCGGTGCGGCCTGCGGTCAGATCCTCGTCGCCGTCGGCTCCATCGGCATCGTTATCGCCGTGGTCAAGCTCACGGGCGTGGCGGGTAACTTCGGTGGCCTCGTGCAAAGCATGGCCGAAGGTTCGTTGTTCTTTGCGCTCGGCGTCACGGCGCTGGCCTGCCTGATGCTTGGCCTCGGCTTGCCGACAGTACCGGCCTATTTGTTCATCGTGCTTTTTGTCGGGCCGGTCATTCAAAACCTCGGCGTCGATATCCTGCTGGTGCATCTCTTTGTGGTCTATTTCGGCGTGTTGTCGAATGTCACGCCGCCAGTCGCCATCGCCGCCTATGCTGCAGCACCCATTGCCGGAGCCAATCCGATGGCGACGGGCTTTCAGGCCATGAAGATCGCCTTCGTCGGTTTTTTGATCCCCTTTGTGATGATCTACAATCCGTCGCTCAGTTTGATGGTCGGTTTCGACTGGCCGTCGTTCCTGTGGATCATGGCGCGCCTGCCGGTTGCCGTCTGGCTGATCGCCACCGCTTTTATTGGCTGCGATTCAAAAACCCTGTCCGCGCCCGAACGCCTGATCCGCGCCGTTGTCGCGATCGTTTGTTTGATCGATTTTCCTATTGCTCAAACCGGCGGTCTTGTCGTCGGCCTTGGGATAATTGTTTTGCATCGTCTGAGCCGTCGTACCGCAGAAATATAGAAACCAAAAAAGGGAGAGAGATATGTTTATCAAACGCAGAACCGTACTGGCAGCCGCATCCGCAGCCGCCTTCGTTCTGACGCTGGGCCAGGCGGCCCAGTCGGAAGAACGCTACGTCATCGGCAGTCTGGCCGAAGGCACCACACCATTTATCGTCAACACGGCGTGGGCCAACGCCATCAACAAATACGTGCCGGGCCACACCGCACAGGTCTCCGCCGTTGGTGCCGCGACCAAGCACGCCATTATGGTCGCCCAGGGCAAAATGGATTTTTCGATGTACGCGCCGATCCAGTACAATCTGTTGTACAAGCAAATCGGTCCCTACAAAAAGATCAAGAACGGCCCGGCGCTGACGGAAAAAATCAGCCAGCTGTTTGCCTATCCCATCGGTCACTATCACGCTGTGGTCTATGCCGATTCGGGCATCAAAACCTTCCACGACATCAAGGGCAAAAAAGTCTTTTTGGGCCCGCCCGCCGGTGTCGCCACACGTAATACCACGCTGATTGTCGATGCCATGACCGGCTATAAACCTGGCAAGGATTTCGAGCAGATCAAGATGGGCTGGGGTGCCGCGGCACAGGCCTTCCAGGATCGCAAGTTTGATGTCTGGATTACCGTCACCACCTCGCCGTCGCCGTCGGTCACACAGCTGACGCTGTCGAACAAGATCCGCCTGCTGAGCCTGGACGAGACGAAGTTCAGTCATCCGTCGTGGAAAAAATATATCAAGCAGCCGGGCCGCACGATCGTCAAGATCAAGCCCGATGCCTATGGTCCGAACATGGTCAACACCGAGCCCGTGCTGGTTACGGGTGCCGTTGTTGGTCTGGCCGTTCGCACCGATATGGACGCCGATCTGGTCTACAAGATGATGCGGGCGTTCTGGGATCATCAGGATGAAGCCCACGCCATGGCCTCGTTCATGTCCAAAACCATCAACCTCGAGGCTGCGGTATCATCGCTGTCGCACCCCGTGCACCCCGGTGCCTTGCGTTTCTTCAAGGAAAAGGGTTTGACCAACCTGAAGATCATGAACCACGCCAAAAAATAAGTTATGGCGTTGCGTATTGCGGGCCCGTCGATTTGTTGGCGGGCCCGTTTCGCTTGAGGAGATAGGCGATGATCGAGCTTTATCACAACGACATGTCGAGCTGCGCCCAGAAGGTGCGCCTGACACTGGCCGAAAAGGGGCTTGAGTGGAGCGGCCACCATCTCGATTTGCGTAAAGGGCCGCAACTCGATCCGGAATACCTCAAGCTTAATCCGATGGGCGTGGTGCCGACGCTGATCGACAACGGCGAAGTTATTATCGAGAGCACGCTGATTCTCGAATACCTGGACGAGGTTTACCCAAACCCGCCCCTGCGACCGACCAGTGCCGTGGACAAGGTCCGCATGCGCATGTGGACCAAACAACTGGATGAAGGCCTGCATGCCGCGACCGGCACGCTGAGCACCTGCATTGCCTTCCGTCACCAGCATTTTGACACCAAACCGACGCCTGAGTTGCGCGAGGCTTTTTATGCCAAAATCCCCGATCCGGTGAAACGGGCGCGCCAGCGCGATGTTATCGAGAACGGCATGGCATCGGAATTCCTGCCCGGTGCCGCCCGGCGTTTTCGCAAGATTTATGATGACATGGAAGCAGCCCTTGGCCAGTCGAGCTGGCTGGTCGGCGAGAATTATTCACTGGCCGATATCGCCTACACTCCGTACCTGACGCGGTTCGAGCATCTCCAGTTGCTGGCCGTGCTGGAGACCCGACCCCACCTCGCCAACTGGTACGACCGTATCAAGGCGCGACCGAATTACGCGGTCGGTATCGGCGAGTGGCTGAGTGACAAATACCTTGTGCTGATGAAGCGCGAGGGCCTTGAAGCGCAGGCGTTGTTCATGGAGTTTTTTGACGCGGCCCGTCCTTGATCACACAGGTGCCCGAAGACTGATCTCTGGCGCGTGAAGAGGTTTTCTGTTTAGCCAAATGATGATAATTTGAGATATGGCCGAATGTGATTTTTGACTTCAATCAAATTTTTCATTGCGTTCAGCGACGCAGTTGAATTGGACATGGCGTGTCAGATACCAAGGCAAACAGCAGCCGGGCCCGTCGGCGCCGGACACCCGCCAGCGGCAAATCAAACGGCCAGACCCGCATGCTGGATGCGGCCATTGATATGCTTTGCCGACAGCCGCCCTCTGGTATTTCCGGACGCAAGCTGGCTAAAAACGCCGGGGTTCATCACACGCTGATTGGCCAGACTTTTGGCACGGTTGCCAAATTGCTCGCTGCTGCCTATGCCCGGGAGCGCGCCGCCCTGATCTCGGCTGAATTCAATGATCCGCTGCAGCCCTTGCGTCCCTTCACCCTGTCCGATCATGAACGGTTCTGGCGCGCGCATACTCACTTCCTGCTCGACCCCTATGACCCGGCGATTGTCGATGAACTTGCAACCGACAGTCCCGTGGTCCTGGCCGCCCGGGCGCTCGGGGCGCAGTACCCGAAACGGTCGAAAGCGACGGCACGGGATCTGGCGGCGGCGTGGTGGGCGCTGCATATCGGTGCCCTTGTTTTCGAGGAGCCGCTGACCCGGGGCCTCGGGATTTCGCCGCGCCAGCGCGATCTGGTTCAATCGCTGTCGGACGAGCGGTTCGGACGTCTGATCGCGGAATGCCCCGACAAACTGACGCCCGGCAACGTCGACTATGACCTCCAGCAAGCGCCCTTGCGCAAACCGCAAAAAAAGCTGGATGCCAGGGAATGGTCCCTGATTGAGGCAGCGGCGGATTTGCTGACGACGCGGGCCGATGCCGGCATATCGGGTCGTGAACTGGCCCGGCTCGCCGGTGTCAATTACGGTCTGATCCATTACTATTTTGGCACCAAGGACGCGGTATTCGACCAGGCTTTTATTCATCTGCACAAAAATCTTGTCAGCGATGTCATGGGCGACAGGGATGCGCGCCATGTCAAACCGTTCCGCATTATCGCCCACGCGCCGTTTCTGCGCGCCTGGGCAATGCGGGAACTGGCCAACGTCACCATGCCGCCGGTCAATCTCGTCGGCATGGGTTCAATTTTCAACTATCTGCTGAGCAGCCGTGAAGTCGATATCGGCGACAAACGGGCAGTGGCCACGGTCCAGGCGGATGCCTATTGCTCGTTCGCCCTGCAGGTGGGCTGGGTGCTGTGCGGACAAAATGTGGCCGAAGCCTTTCAGGCCCGTGAAACCGTCATCAGAAGTCACTTGCTGCCGATCGTGCGGACATTCCTGAAAACTGATCGTCGGCTAGTCCGCTAAAAGCTTCATCGTCGCCAGCAGGCTTTTGGTGATCTGCGGCCTGATCTTGGGAAAGCGGTGCGAGGGTACGGGGATCGAGACGGCGTAGTGCTGATTGTCGTGCGCGAGAAATGCCGCGCCGACCGCCGAGATACCGTCTGTGTGTTCGTCGATATCGGTGGCGTAACCTGCCTCCCGCACCTGGTCGATTTCGCGCATGAACTTTGCCAGCGCCCGCATGCCGCGGCCGCCCGAGCGCAATTCCCGCGTCGCCAGCATCTCAATCGTTTCGTTGTCCATCAGGGCGAGGCAGGCCTTGCCGTTGGCGGTTGAGGTCAGCGGGAAGGCCTCGCCGACGGTGGCCACGGCGCGCAGACGGTGCGGCCCGACAATCTGGTCAATAAACACCATATGATCGTGACGGAAGGCGGCGAGATCAACGGTCTCGCCGGTTTCTTCGGAGAGACCGGCGAGGTAGCCGCGCATTTCAACCGCAATGTCGAGACGGCTGGCCGAAGCCATGGCCTGGATCTCCGGTCCGAGGCGAAATCCGCCGCCGCCCGCCGACGACATCACCAGGCGTTCATTCATCAGGGCATTAACAATGCGCTGCACGGTCGAGCGGGCAAGGCCAACCCGTCCGGCAATTTGGCCAAGGCTCAGCCCTTCGTTGTCGTCCTTCAGAACACGCAACACCGCCGCCGCCCGGGCGATGACCTGAATGCCCTGGCCCGAAGCAGGTGCGGCCTCGTCATTTTTTGTTGGACTCTTTGTCATAATGACCACATTATAATACAAGTGTACCGCATTGCGATACAATTAGTTTGCTGTTTTGCTTAATTCCGAAACATCACAGATCGCATACCTGCGGTCAAAGGGGAGGACAATGTCAAAAAAATCCAGATCGAAGGTCGACCGGAAAATTCGTGCCAAAACTTTTTCACGCCGCACCATGCTGGCCGGAACGGCCGCCGCCATCACAGTCCCGACAATCCTGAAACACACACGCGCCTACGCCGCGACACCGACCATCAAGATCGGTCACGTCAGCCCGCGCACCGGGCCGCTGGCCGGATTCGGCGAGGCCGATGGTCACACGCTGGGTGCGATTGAGAAGCTCTTTGCCGGTGGCATTGCCAACAACGGCAAGAACGTCAAGGTCGAGATCATTTCCAAGGACACCCAGTCCAACCCGAACCGCGCCGCCGAAGTCGCGGCCGAGCTGATCCTGCGCGACGAGGTTGATATCATCGTCGCGGCCTCGACGCCGGACACCACCAACCCGGTCGCCGATCAGGCCGAGGTTAACGAAGTGCCGTGCATCACCACGGATTGCCCGTGGCAGCCCTACTTCTTTGGCCGCAACGGCAATCCGGCCAAGGGCTTCGACTGGACCTATCATTTTTTCTGGGGTCTCGAAGACGTCATCGGCGCTTTCCTTGCCTTGTGGGATGGCAGCGGTGTTGGCAAGAACGTCGCCGGCCTGTTCCCCAACGATGCCGACGGCAATGCCTGGGGCGACAAGAACCTCGGCCTGCCCAAGCCGCTGGCCGCCGCCGGATACAATCTGGTCGATCCCGGTCGCTATCAACCGCTGAGTCAGGATTTCAGCGCCCAGATTTCAGCCTTCAAGGATGCCGGTTGTGAGATCGTCACCGGCAACATGATCCCGCCGGACTTCGCCAACTTCTGGTCACAGGCTGCCCAGCAAGGTTTCAATCCCAAAGTCGTGACCATCGGCAAGGCGCTGTTGTTCCCGGCGGTGATCAACAGTCTCGGCGATCGCGGTGACGGTCTGACCTCGGAAATCTGGTGGTCGCCCAATCATCCCTTCAAGTCGAGCCTGACGGGCCAGAGCGCAATGGCGCTGGCTGATGGCTATACCAAAGCGACGGGTCGTCCGTGGACCCAGCCGATTGGTTTCAAGCACGCGCTGTTTGAAGTCGCCGCCGATGTCATCAAACGCACGGCAGACCTCGACAACAAGATGGCGATCATGGATGCCATCAAGTCGACCAGACTCTCGACCATCGTCGGGCCGATCGACTGGAGCAAGGGTCCGGTCAAGAACGTCACCAAGACCCCGCTGGTTGCCGGACAGTGGCAGAAAAAAGGCGATGCCTTTGATCTCGTCATTACCAACAATCAGACGGCGCCGGAAATTCCGCAGACCGGTACGCTGAAACTGCTGTCGTAGTACTCCCGGGACGCCAGGGCGGTTTTCTCCTCCACCGTCCTGGCGTCCCGGGTGCCACACGCACCATCATGATTCTTGAACTGAAAAACCTCAGCAAGGCCTTCGGCGCCCTCGTGGTCTCGGAAGATTTGTCGTTCGGGCTCGAGGAAGGTCAGGCGCTCGGCATCATCGGCCCCAACGGGGCGGGCAAAACCACGATGTTCAATCTGATCACCGGCACCCAGAGGGCCGATAGCGGTGAAATTCGTTTTGGCGGTGAGAACATCGCCGGACAGTCGGCGGCGGTGCGGGCCCGGGCCGGGATCGCCCGCTCCTTCCAGGTGCCGCAACCGTTCTCCGGCATGAGCGTTTTTGAAAATACCCTCGTTGCAGCGACGACCGCCGCCGGGCTAAATCTGGGCGCGGCCAATCATCATTGCATTGAGGTGCTGGAACAAATCGGCCTCGTCGATAAAGCCAACGTGCCGGCAGGCAGCCTGACGTTGCTCGAGCGCAAGCAACTGGAGCTGGCCCGCGCATTGTCGGCCAAACCGAAACTTTTGTTGCTCGACGAGATCGCCGGCGGGCTGACCGAACACGAATGCCAGACGCTGGTTGCGACCATCCGCGGCATACGCCAGACCGGCGTCACCATCATCTGGATCGAACATATTGTGCATGCCCTGCTGGCGGTTGTTGATCGTCTGCTGGTGCTGGATTTCGGACGCAAGATTGCCGACGGCGACCCGCAGGAAGTGATGGCTGATGAAACCGTGCGGGCGATTTATATGGGCATTGAAGCCGATGTCTGACGCACCCTTGCTGGAAACCCGCAACCTGATCAGCTGGTACGGCGACTTCCAGGCGCTGTTCGGCATCGATTTTCATGTCATGCCGGGCGAAGTGGTGGCGGTGATCGGGGCCAACGGGGCGGGCAAAAGTACGCTGATCAATTCCATCGCCGGCCTTTTGCCCAATGAGGCCGGCAGCGTGCGCCATGCCGGGCAGAACATCGGCGACTGGCCGGCTCACAAAATCGCCTACCTCGGCATCACCATCGTGCCGGAGGGCCGCCAGCTTTTCCCTTCGCTGTCGACGGAGGAAAACCTGATCATCGGCGGCCAGACTGCACGGCCCGGTCCGTGGAATCTCGCTGCGGTCTATGACCTTTTCCCGGTGCTGGCGGAACGCCGTCATCAAGCCAGCACGTCACTGTCCGGCGGCCAGCAGCAAATGGTCGCCATTGGCCGGGCGCTGATGTCCAATCCCGATATCATATTGTTCGACGAAATCAGCCTCGGCCTCGCGCCGATCATCATCAACGATATTTATGCCGCCCTGCCCCGCATCATCGGCGAGGGCATGAGTGCGGTGATCGTTGAACAGGACATCAGCCGGGCGCTCAGGGTCTCCGACCGCGCCTGTTGTTTGCAGGAGGGCCGGGTCTCACTCGAAGGCATTTCGGCTGAACTTTCGCGCGACGCCGTCAACCAGGCTTACTTCGGGATCTGACCCATGATGATGCAGGGAACCAGTCGATGATGCAGGGAACCTGACCAATGGAATGGGTCAACGCAATTGTACAAGGCATCCTGCTCGGCGGATTGTATGCGCTGTTCGCCGCCGGACTGTCGCTGATCTTCGGCGTCATGCGCCTGGTCAACGTGGCGCACGGCGATCTGATCGTCATGGCCGCTTTTCTGGCGCTGGTGGTGACCCAGACGCTGGGTATTCACCCCCTGGCCACGCTTGTGATTGTCATTCCGGTGATGGCGGGTATTGGCTACGCCCTGCAGCGCGGCATCCTCAACCGCACGCTGGGCGATGATATTCTCCCCCCCTTGCTGGTGACGTTCGGACTGTCGGTCATCTTGCAGAACGGCCTGCTGGAAATTTTCAGCGCCGATAACCAGAAGATGAACGCCGGTGCCATCGAAATCATGAGCATCCCCGTCGCCGACAAGATCAATGTCGGTGTGATGCCGCTGATTGTTTTTGGCGTCGCCATTGCGGTGATCGCCGGACTGCAGTGGGTGTTTTATCGCACAGCCCTTGGCCGGGCCTTCCGCGCCACATCGGACAATCAATCCATCGCCCAGTTGATGGGGCTGAACAACAAACATATCTTCGGCCTCGCCATGGCGCTGGCCCTGGTGGTGGTGGCCCTGGCCGGCGTTTTCCTCGGCGTGCGTACAAGCTTTGATCCCTCGGTCGGGCCAGGCCGTCTGATCTTCGGTTTCGAGGCTGTCATCATCGGTGGCCTCGGTAATCTCTGGGGTACGCTGATCGGCGGGATCATCCTCGGCGTCAGCCAGAATATCGGGGCCCAGATCAATCCAGGCTGGCAATTGCTGGCCGGACATATCTCCTTCCTGGTGGTGCTGGCCTTCCGGCCGCGCGGCCTGTTCCCGCGTATCGAGGGTTAAGCGGTATGTCTGTTCAGGAAAATTATCGCTTCGTTCAGACCACGCGGGCCAGCCGGGTTGCAGGACTGGTTGGTGTGGTCATCCTGATCGCCCTGATCGCAGCGCCGTGGTGGGCCGGGCGCGGCGACATGCGCCTGCTGAGCGAGATATTTCTCTACCTCTCGCTGGCGGCTCTGTGGAATTTGCTGGCGGGATATGCCGGTCTGGTCTCGGTCGGCCAGCAGGCCTTTGTCGGGCTTGGCGGTTATGGCCTGTTTGCCCTCGCCATGTTCTTTGGCGTCCACCCCTTGCTCGCCGTGCCGCTGGTTGCCCTGATCGCCGCCGTTGTCGCCTTGCCTGTCGCCGTGCTGATCTTCCGCCTCAGCGGGGCTTATTTTGCCATCGGCACCTGGGTCATCGCCGAAGTCTTTCGTCTGGGCTTTGCGCAAGTTACCAGCCTCGGCGGCGGCTCCGGTACCAGCCTGCCCATCGGCATCGTCAAATCAATTGCCGCCTCGCGTTCGATGCGGGAAAGCGTGTCGTACTGGATGGCGCTTGGGATGATCGTGCTGGTACTGGCCGTGGTTTATTTCTGGCTGCGCTCGCGCCACGGCTTTCCGCTGACCGCCATTCGCGACAACGAACTGGCCGCCAAAAGCCTAGGCGTCGATATCTGGCGCACCAAGTTTCAGGTCTACGTGCTGACGGCGGGCCTGACGGCCTCGGTCGGCGCGCTGATCTTCCTGCAGAAACTGCGCATCTCCCCCGACGCCGCCTTCAGCGTCAACGACTGGACGGCCTACGTGATTTTTATTGTCGTCATCGGCGGCATTGGCACCATCGAGGGCCCGATCATCGGCACGCTGGTATTTTTCCTTCTTCGCGGCTTTTTCGCCGACCTCGGCACCGCCTATCTGATTATCCTCGGTCTGGTCGCTATCGTGGTGATCCTCAAATCACCGACCGGAATCTGGGGCTGGATTAGTAGAAAATACGACATCGCCCTGTTCCCGCTGGCCCGGCGGGTGATCAGGGTCAACCCTTCTAACGAAAACCGGAACGCATCATGATGTTCAAGATCATCCTTCTCGGTATGGAGTTTTTCTTCCGTTTCGCAGCGTGGCGCAGTGCTGCCTTTCGCGAACATATCAAGGGTCGAAAACTCAAGGTCCAGCTGTGCACCCAGGATCGATCATCGGGCCGGATGTTTATCTTCGATGATGGCAAAATCTCCTCGCGCGCCGGGGTGCATGACGATGCAGAATCTTTCCTGATCTTCAAGACAGCCAAAATCGCCGCACGTTTGTTGACGCCGCCCATCGATCAGCTTGAACAGATCGAGGCCATGAAGAACTTCCTCTTCCACCCGGAAGGCAAGGACGAGGACACTGTATGGTTCGCCCAGACCGTGATGGCGGCGTTCGGTGCGGGCTGGCGCGATGGCACGGATATGGGCGGCGGCACCACGCGCTTTTGCACCATGACCAACGGCGGTCCGCTTTTTGTTTACGTCAAGGACGGCAAGATCGTGCGCACCACGCCGATAAGCTTTGACGCGGACGACGCGCCGTCGTGGTCGATAAAGGCGCGTGGCAAAACCTTCACGCCACCGCGCAAGACGTCGCTGTCGCCGCACGGCATGAACTGGAAGGCCATGGTCTATGCGCCCAACCGCTTGCTGACGCCGTTGAAGCGTGTCGATTTTGATCCCCATGGCGAGCGCAACATCGCCAATCGCGGGGTCTCGGGCTACGAGCCGATCAGCTGGGACGAAGCCTTTGATATAGTCGCCGGCGAGATCAAGCGCATGAAGCGCGAGCACGGCCAGGGCGCCATCGCACATTCCAATGGCTCGCACCATAACTGGGGCAACATCGGCTATTACCTCAGTGCCAAGATGCGTTTCATGAACGCCATCGGCACCACCGAAGTCCACCACAACCCCGATAGCTGGGAAGGCTGGTACTGGGGCGCGCTGCATCACTGGGGCGGCTCATTGCGGGTTGGTGGCGGGGAGCCCTTTGGCACCATCGAAGACTGCCTCGAAAACGCCGAGATGGTGGTGTTCTGGTCATCCAATCCGGAAGCGACCAACGGGATTTATTCCGGCCTCGAAGGTTCGGTGCGTCGCCAGTGGCTTAAAGACCTCGGCTTGCGCATTGTCCATATCGATCCGCACCTCAACGACACAGCGCAATTCCTCGGTGGCAAGTGGATCGCGCCCAGGCCAGCGACATCCCCGGCCCTCGCGCTCGCCATCGCCAACGTCTGGATGAACGAAGGGCTTTACGACAAGGACTACGTCGCCAGCCGCACGCAGGGCTTTGAAGTCTGGCAGGATTATGTCCTGGGCGTCGAGGACGGCATCGCCAAAACGCCGGAATGGCAGGAAGCGGAAACCGGAATTCCGGCAAAGGACGTCATCGCCCTGGCGCGGGAGTGGGGCTCGAAGCGCACGTATCTCGCGGTCGGTGGCATGGGCAATACGTTTGGTGGTGCTGCGCGCAATCCAACCGGCAATCAGTGGACACGCACCATGGTTTGCCTGATCGCCATGCAGGGTCTGGGCAAACCCGGCGTCAACGTCGGTAACCTGCAGATGGGTGTGCCGCATGATTTTGGCTTTTATTTCCCGGGCTATGCCGATGGCGGTATTTCCGGTGATCTGAATAACACTGCCCTGGCCGTCAGCCTGTACCAGCGCATGCCGCAACTGGCGACGATGAACCCGTCGACACAAAAAATCCCCCGCCTCAAATTGCCCGACGCGATTATTGATGGCCACACCGAAGGTCATGTCTGGGATGCCCGCACGATTGAAGGCCAGTTCGGCAAGGCAGTGTATCCGGCACCCGGTCATTCGCCGGTGCACATGCTTTATCGTTATGGCAATGCCATTCTCGGCACGCTGAGCGACACTCATCGCTATATCGAGATGTACCGATCAGAGAACCTTGAGTTCGTCGTCAATCAGTCGATCTGGGATGAAGGCGATACGCGCTTTGCCGACATCATCCTGCCGGCCTGCACCCATCTTGAACGCTATGACATCGGCGAATGGGCCAACGCCGGCGGTTACGGCGCGCACTTCAACAGTCAGGTCAATCACCGCGTCATCGCTTTTCAGTCGAAGTGCATTGAGCCATTGGGCGAGAGCAAATCGGATTACGACATTTTTGCCGGACTGGCCATGCGGCTGGGTTTGGGGAGTTACTACACCGAGGGTATGCGCGATATCGACTGGGCCAAACGCATGTTCGAGGCGTCTGATTTGCCGCGTCATATATCGTGGAAGAAGTTTATGCAGAAAGGCTACTACGTCGTGCCGCCGGAAGCCGAAAATTTACGCGCCCCGACAGCCTATCGCTGGTTCGCCGAGGACCGCCACAAGGATGTGCCCGAAGCCATGCCGCTGCCGGGTGATTACACCGAGGAACTCGGCAAGGGCCTGCAGACCCAGAGCGGCAAGTTTGAATTTGAAAGCGAAAGCCTCAAACGCTTCGAGCCCGATGATGCCGAACGCTCGCCCATCGCGCGCTATTCGCCGTCGTGGGAGGGGCCGGATGGCACAGGCAATTACCCGCTGCGCCTGATCACGCCGCATGCGCGCTTCAGCTTCCACACCCAGGGCGACGGCAAGGACAGTTATCTCAACGACATCAAGGATCATCGCGAGATGATTGACGGACATTATTACTGGATCATTCGCCTGACGCCCGAGGACGCGGCGGCACGCGGTATAGCCGATCATGATCTGGTGCGCATCTTCAATAATCGCGGTGCCGTGGTCTGTGTCGCTCATCTGACGACACGCCTCAAACCCGGCGTGGTGCATAGTTATGAATCGTCCGCCGTCTACGATCCGATGGGCAAGCCCGGCGTCTCGGTCGATCGTGGGGGCTGCGTCAATCTACTGACACCCTCACGCACTCAGATCAAAAACGCCCATTCGATGGCCAACGGCCTGTCGATGGTCGAGATCGAAAAGTGGGACGGTACAACGACGTTTGAGCGCGGCGATCCCCTGACGACGGCCACCGGTCTCAATGGCGGGGAGGGCTGAAATCATGAAAAAATGGAACCTCATCGTCGACGTCGCCAACTGCACCAACTGCAATGTCTGCGCCCTCGCCGTCCAGGATGAACACGTCGGCAACGCCTTCCCGCGCTACGCCGAAGAAATGCCCAAACACGGCCACCGCTGGATCGAGATCAAACGCCGTGAACGAGGTTCAGCACCTGATACCGACGTCGCCTATCTGCCGACGATGTGCCAGCACTGCGACAACGCGCCCTGCATCGCTGCCGCCCCCGACGCCATCAGCAAACGCCCCGACGGCATCGTCCTGATCGACCCGGTCAAGTCGAAGGGCCGGCGCGAGATTATCGAGGCTTGTCCCTATGGCGCGATCTGGTGGAACGATGAAAAGGACATCCCGCAAGCCTGGTATTTCGATGCCCACCTGCTCGATGATGGCTGGGTCGAGCCGCGCTGTGTCACGGTCTGCGCCACCAATGCGCTCAAATCCGTCAAACTTGAGGATGCCGAGATGAAACGCCTCGCCGAAGCCGAGGGACTTGAGCCGCTACGATCAGATCTCGAGACCGCGCCCCGGGTCTGGTACAAAAATCTCTGGCGCTACACTTCCGTGTTTGTCGCCGGCACAGTGTCGCACGACAACCGGGGCCGCATCGAATGTCTGGAAGGTGCCACGGTCAGCCTGGTCCAGGACGGCACCACCCTCGCCGAACAAACCACCGACATCTTCGGTGATTTCAAATTCGACCGCCTGGAAGCCGACATCAGCGCTCGCGTCATAAAGGTCACGGCGGACGGTCGCAGCACGGAAATCAACGTCACCCTGGAGACGTCGATATCAGTGGGTGACATCCGCCTGTAAAGATCAGCTCTCGGCAAACCGCACGACCGGTGTGGCGAGGTCGTCAGCCAGCAATTCGGTGCCAAGATCAAGCGATTTACCGACCGCAATGTCCGCCGGATCGCCGCCGCGCAAGGGCGCGCAGAGGCGCACGCCTTCGGGCAGGTCGACGGTGATGTAGGCCGTCGGCAGGTCTTTTTTGAAGGCCGGGTGGAAGGCATGGTGAGAGACCGTCCAGCTGTGCACGGTGCCGTGCCCGGCGGCCTCACGCCAGTCGAATTTCATTGAATGACAGTCGGGGCAAACCGGGCGGGGATAATGGCGATGGCTGCCGCAGCCGGCGCATTGCTGAATTAATATCCGCCCTTCCAGCAAACCATCCCAATACGGTTTGGTGTCCTGGGTCGGGCTCGGCATCAGGCGCTCGATCTCGAATTTTTCCATGGCTATCTCCGCAGGATGGCGACGGTGCCATCCCCCATGTCGCCGTACCCCGTGACCAGACCGATCTCGGCGTCCGGGACCTGGGCCCGGCCCGCTTCACCGCGCAATTGTCTGACCAGTTCAACAACGTGATTGAGCCCGATCATGTGGGCCTGCGACAACAGACCGCCGTGCGTGTTAACCGGCAACTCACCGCCAAGCGCAATGCGTCCGCCTTCGACAAAATCCCCGCCCTCGCCCTTTTTGCAGAAGCCGAGATCTTCAAGCTGGCAGAGCACGATCCAGGTAAAACAGTCATAGATCTCCGCCACATCGATATCGCCGTGGCTGACGCCGGCCATTTCGAAAGCGCGCGGTGCGGCCTTCGCGGTGCCGAGCGTCGTCATGTCCGGGCGCTGGGTGATGGTCGAGGGGCTGTCGGGATGGCCTTCGGCGATGCCCATGACATAGACCGGTGTCTGCGCCATGTCGCGGGCGCGATCAGCACCGGAGACAATCACCGCAGCGGCACCATCACTTTCAAGACAGCAATCATAGAGCCGCAGGGGATCGGCGATCATGCGGGAGTTTTGATGATCCTCGATCGTCATCGGCTCGCTCATGATGGCGTTGTCATTGAGCAGGGCGTGGCTGCGGATGGTGGTGGCGATTTCGGCCAGTTGTGCACTGGTCGTGCCATAAAGCTCCATGTGCCGCCGCGCCATGTGGGCATAAAGCTGGGCCGGGGCGATCTGGCCCAGCGGCATCTCAAATTCACCGACGACGCGGAACTGCGGCAGGTTCTGAACCCGGTCGCCAATGCGCCCGGCACTGCCCGAAGCGCCGTTGCGCCCGATCGGGATCAGCACATGATTGGCCACGCCTGCATCAATGGCACAAATCGCCGCCTGTACCGACGCCAGCACGCTGGCACCGCCGAGCGGCGTGGTGGCGGAAAAGCGTAAATCCGGCAGCCCGAGGTTGGTGATGAAATCCTCGGCCACAGTATCGCCGGTGGCGTAGGGGATGACACCGTCGATCTCGCGCGGCGACAGTCCGGCGTCGGCGATGGCCTTGAGTGCGGCCTCCATTTGCAGTGTCGTGCTGCTGCGCCCGGAATTGCGGCTGTATTCAGTCTCGCCGATGCCGCTGATAGCCCCTTTCTCAAACAGGCCGGCCATTCAGGTGTCCTGGCAGCGCAGCATGCGCAAGGGCTCGTAAACCACACATTCCTCGCCCGTGTGCTTGCGTACGATATTGCGTGAACGCACGAGACCGCGACCGGGTTTGGAGGTCAGGCGCGCTTCGATGACCTCGACCTCGACATGCAGTGTGTCGCCAACAAAGGCCGGTCCCTTGACGGCGAAGTCGGCATGCAGGAAGGCGAGGCCTGTACCTTCCATCGCCGGGGTCAGCAAACCCTCGGCCATGGCATAAACCATGACGCCGGGCACCACGCGACCGGCCTCGGCGGCCCCGTCCCTGTCATGCTCAAGATCGGTGAAAAGACTTTCCGTCATCCACGTCAGATTAACGAAGCTGACGAGATCGGCCTCGGTGATGGTGCGGCTGCGCGTCTTGAACGACGCCCCGACTTCAAGTTCCTCGAAGAAGAGGCCCTTGGTTCTCAGGAGTTCCTGCATGGTGGTCGATATCCTCGTGTCCCGTGATGTGATCTGAACGAAGGATACCGGCGTTACGCCCGATGCGTCAAAATTAGTTAACGACGTGCCTCAGCGGTGACGTCTTCAGCCTGTAGCAGGGCCATCCTCATCCGGTACCAACGCCCGGTAGGCGTGCCAGGTGGCGTGGCCGATCAGGGGGAAGGTGAGGATCAGGCCGACAAACGCCGTGGCGATACCGGCGGCGGTAAAGAGCCCGATCAGCAGGCCCCATAAAATCATCGGCCGGATGTTCTGTCGCACGGCATTGATACTGATCCGGGCGGCGCCGACGATATCGATATCGCGCTCGACCAGCATCGGCATCGAGACGGCACTGATGGCAAAAACCACGAAGGCGAGAATGGCCCCGATCAGGCTGCCGACGCAAATGAACAGGATGCCGCGCGGCGTATAGAACAGCACTTCAAATAAATACTGCGGCTCTGCCGGATAATTCGCGCCGCCAAAGAACAGCATGAACAACAGCGCGGCGATCTGCATCCAGGCAAAAAAGAACATCATCAGCCCGGCCCCCATCCAGCCGACGCGGGGCAGGCACACCTTGCAGGAGCCGAGGACGGCGCCAAGACTGACGGTCTCGCCAACCTCCAGACGCCGGCTGGTTTCATAAAGGCCAATGGCCAGCATCGGGCCGACCAGCATGAAGCCGGCGGCCAGCGGCAGGATCAGATAATGAAAGCCCGATTGAAAGAGGCCGAGCGAGATACCGGCGCTGATCAGCGTGAAGAGCGCGCCGTACCCGAGGCTGAGCACGGGAGCCCGGGATATATCGCGCCAGCCCGCGCCAAGCCAGACCCAGGGATCGTCATAAGTGACGGGAGTACGCGCAACCGTGTCATCAATCGATGTCATGTTACCTGCCCCTTGTTCTTGCCGACTGTCTTCATTCCTCTCTCCGAATGAACGCCGGGTGATTGATCATCGTCAAACAAAATGCGGTTTGCCGCACCTTCCATATCGTCGAACTGTTTGCTTTTCAGCGCCCAGAAAAATGCCGCGAGACCAAGACCGCCGAGCCCCAGCGCAATCGGCACAAGAAAGATCAGGTTTTCCATGTCGATAAACCTCCCCGGTGCCCGAGGCGAAGCGCATTGGCGATCACGATAATCGACGATGCCGACATGGCGACGGCGGCAAAAAGCGGCGTGACCAGCCCGGCGATAGCAAACGGGATTGTCGTGGCATTATAGGCGAAGGCAAGAACCAGGTTCTGGCGCACCACGGTTTGCGCACGCCTGGCCGTAAACAGAATTTCCGGTACCGGGGCCAGCGTACCGCCCTGAAATACAGCGTCCGATGCCGTCTGACTGATGTCGGCAGCAGACGAGGGCGACAGCGAGACAAAGGCCGCGGCGAGGGCCGGTGCGTCGTTCAAACCATCACCGACCATCAGCACACGATGTCCGCGGCCGGCGAGGTCTTGCAGGGCACGATGTTTTTCAGCCGGATCCACATTGCCCTGAAAATTATCGATCCCGAGTTGCCGGGCGACATGCTCAACGGTCTCCGGCAAATCTCCGGAAAGCATGCGCACATCGTAACCCCGTGACTTGAGGTCTGAGATCACCTGTTTGGCATCGGATCGCAGTTTGTCTTCGAAACTGAAGCGGATTGGCTCGTTCTCGCCAATGCGCAACCAGAGCTCCGGGCCGTCGGCCTTGCTGGCATCGAGCACCTCACAATGCGAGCGGCTGCCGAGCCGGATTTCGATATCACCCCGCGTCGCCAGCAGACCCTTTCCAGGGATTTCCTCAACGAGATCGACCGGGGTTGCAGGCAGGTTCTGCGCCATTGCCGCGCGCACAACGGCGCGGGCCAGAGGGTGTTTGCTCTGCGCGGCCAGACCAGCGGCGAGCGACAACACCTCCTCCGGGGGCGTGTTGACAAGCTGCGGGCGGCCTTCGGTCAGCGTGCCGGTTTTGTCAAAAACGATCGTATCGACCCCGGCAAAGCGCTCCAGTGCGGTTGGCGATTTGAGCAACACGCCGCGGCGCATCAGACGCGAGGCGGCGGTGACCTGGACGGCGGGCACAGCCAGCGCCAGGGCACAGGGACAGGTGATGATCAAAACGGCGACCGCATTGAGCAGGGCGACCTGCCAGTCCGCGCCGGCAATCAGCCAGCCAACGAAGGTCGCCGCGCCCAGCCCGTGCACCACCGGCGCATACAGCCGGGCGACGCGCTCGGCCAGATCGACATAACGCGCCCGGCCCTGTTCGGCCTGCTCCATCAGCTCGACGATTTGTGCCAGCGCTGTGGCCTCGCCGACCGCTGTGACATTGATCTCCAGCGGCTGGCCAACATTCAGCGTACCGGCGCTGACGCGATCCCCCGGCCTGACAGCAACCGGCAGGCTCTCGCCCGACAGCAGGCTCTGATCGATCTCGCTGCGGCCAGTGATGACGACACCATCGATACCGATGCGTTCGCCGGCGGCGACGGCGACGGTCATACCCATTTCAACGGACTCGCAGGCGATCTCGCGCCGACTGCCGTCTGCTTCGATCAGCGTGACGCTCTTCGCCGTAAGGGCGAGAAGTTGCGCTGCCGATGAGCGCGCCCGGCTGCGTACCCGCTCATCGAGATAACGCCCGATCAACAGAAAGAACAGCAGGGCAACGGCTGAATCAAAATAGACGTGTTCCGCTCCGACGATGGTTTGATAGAGGCTCATACCGCTGGTCAGCACGACGGCCAGACTGATCGGCACATCCATGTTGACCCGGCCCGCCACAAGTGCCCGAAGGCCGGCGCGGAAGAACGGCCTGCCGGCATAGACTATAGCGGGCAGGGCAATCAGGGCCGAGATCCAGTGCAGCAAATCGCGCGTCGCCGGTCCCATGCCATTGACGCCGGCTTCGCTGTAACCGGCCCAGATCGAAACCGAAAGCAACATGACATTGGCGGCGGCGAACCCGGCGACCGCCATGGCTTTCAGCAAATCGCGATCGTGGCTGGCGCGCTGCTGTTCCAGCAAGTCACTGTCATAGGGGAACAGGCGGTAACCCAGTTTGAGGATCGGCGCCAGGATGTCATCGGCCAGCGCAACCGGTCCCTGCCAGATCACCTTGAGGCGCTGGGTCGACATGTTGACCCGGGCCCACGTCACTCGCGGATCACGCGCCAGCACCTGTTCGATCAGCCAGCCACAGGCGGCGCATTGATAGCCTTCGATAACCAGTGCAATTTCAGAGTTCGCGTCGTCTTCACTGAATTGCGCATGCCGGGAAAAATCGAGATCAGCCTGGCTATCATCCGGTTTGAGCGCCCGGGCCGAAGCATCAAGTTCGCGCGCTGTGTAGTATTTCTCAAGACCCAGGCCTGCGATCAGGTCATGGGCCATGGCGCAGCCGGGGCAACAAAACCGGCCGCCGTCATTTGTCAGTTGCTCCGGTGCCGCCAGTTCTACCGCCAACGGTAGATCGCAATGCTGGCAACGCTGAAGGTCGGAGAACTGAGGGGCGGCGATGTTCATTTTACTTCACGGTGAAACGCTGTTTGAGGCGATAGTCCGCCGTGCCCCGAACGACGTGGAAGTCGGCCTGCCACAATCCGGACAACGGGAAGTCGATGTTGGCGAAGTAGCGACCGGGCTCAGCCTCACGCATGACCAGTGTGAAATCGTATCCCTGATGGGTCGGACGGACGAAGGTCACCCGGACGTCTGCCCCGTCGATAGCTTCGCCGGTTTTATCCGTCAGTGCAAAGTCGAGACGCCGGTCGTTCAAACCGGCTTGTCCTCGCCAGTCCAGCTTGCGCTGGCGCTCCCCGGCCTCAATGGTCGTGTTATAAAGCCGGCCTTTTTCGTAGGCGTCTTCGGTTTGCAGGCCCGTCCATGATGTGTTGGCGAGATAGACCAGCACGCCATTGGCGCTGAAGATGACGGCAAAAAACGCCGCCAGAATCCACAACGGCCAGGCTCCCTTGAGCGCACGATATGGTGCGGCTGAATTGTTCATCGTGCGGGTGGTCCTCTGAAAGTGGTTTGATGTGTCGTCGTGATATTCAATAGCCGGTCGACCAGCACAAACCGCAGGCTTTGCGATTCGGACGGCAACGAGCCGGCGGGTGCGTGAACAAAAACGCGGTATGTGCCGACCTGATCCGGGCGGACACTGAGGCTGACGCGGGCGACCGGCTTTTTGGCCTGGCCGATGACGGTCATGCGGGCACCCTCGATCCCGCTGAGAGACAGGTCAAAGGATTTTTGCTGCCGCTTCATGTTCAACACCTTGAATGTGAAACCGTTGCGGATTGAGCCGTCCGACAGTTTAACATAAAGCGGGTTGCGATCACGCAGGACGCTGACAGATGTTTCAGATCTCAGCATCAGGGCGGCCAGCATCGCCATGCCGACAATCACCAGGATCAGCGAATAGACAATTGTGCGCGGGCGGAAAAATTTGTAATGCGGCGTCTCGCCCCGGGCCTGGGCGTTCAAATTGCTCAGTGTATCGAAACGCACCAGACCGCTGGCCAGGTTGAGCTTTTCCATCACGCCATCGCAGGCATCGGCGCAGAGACCGCAGCCAATGCATTCGAGCTGCTGGCCATCGCGGATATCAATGCCTGTGGGACAGACCACAACACATTGCCGACAACTGACGCAATGCCCGCGCCCGTCCCAGGTCTCGCCCTTGCGATAGGCCCCGCGCGGCTCCCCGCGCCCGGTGTCATAGGAGACAATCAGGCTGTCATCATCGATCATCGCGCCCTGGAAGCGCGCGTAGGGGCACATATAGGTGCAGACCTGTTCGCGGGCCCAGCCCGCCATCAGATAGGTCGAGGCGGTGAAGCCGAAGATAAAGCTGTAGACCGTGAACGAGCCCCGGCCCAACACCAGTTCGACCAGCAGGGTCGGCGCGTCGTTGAAATAGAACACCCAGGCCCCGCCGGTGGCCAGCGCGATTAACAACCAGGTGACATGCTTGGCGAGTTTTTTGCTGATCCGGGAAATCGTCACGGGGCCCTGGTCGCGCCGCATGCGGGCGGCACGATCACCCTCGATCTTGCGCTCGACCCACATGAACAGATCGGTCCAGACGGTCTGCGGGCAGGCGAAACCGCACCACACCCGCCCGGCAACAGCGGTGGCAAAGAACAGGGCGATGGCGGCGATGATCAAGACACCGGTCAGGTAATAAACTTCCTGGGCCCAGATTTCGATGAAGAAAAAGTAGGCCTTGCGCGCCGGCATATCGATCAGCAGAGCCTGGCCGGGCGCACCTTCGCCCCGGTCCCAGCGCAGCCAGGGCGCCAGATAGTAGACGCCGAGCAGCAGCCACAACGACAGCCATTTCAGCCGCCGAAAGTAGCCCTTAACAGCCTTTGGATAGACCCTTGTTCGATCGGCAAAAAGCCTGATCGACTGATCTGCAGAACTGCTCATGAAGTGCCCGTTCCCGAATTAGGCTCACCCTTGTTGATCGACTACTGTCCGCCACCAAGCGAATGCACATACACAGCCAGCGACTTGATGGCGGCGTCGTCGAGGCGACTCTCCCAGGCCGGCATTACACCGGCGCGGGACTTGCTCACCGTTTCGACAATCGTTGCCCGCTCACCACCATAAAGCCAGAGCGCGTCATTCAGACGCGGTGCGCCCTGATCGGTATCGCCCTCGCCTTTTTCACCATGGCAGGCGCTGCAGTTATCGGCAAAAAGCTCTGCCGCCGCGGCGCTCGATTTACCAGTGCCGGTGAACGACAGGACGTGATCCGCAACCAGGCCGATTTCGTCTTTTGTCAGGATTTCGTCTCGCCCGAAAGCCGGCATTTCGCTTTCCCGTGTATCGCCGTGTCTGGCGCGAATACCATAGCGAATGGTCGTGTAAATTTCTTCGACCGTGCCGCCCCAGAGCCAGTGATCATCATTGAGGTTGGGATAGCCGACAAAACCCTGGGCGCCCGAGCCGTGACAGGGCGCACAGTTGTCACCGAAGGCCGCGCGACCGCCGGCGAGGGCAAAATTGAGAAGATCGCCGTCCGAGGAGATGGCCTGAACCTCTGTCTTGGCGATACGCGCGAGAAAACCCGCCTGCGCGGCTTTGGCTTCTTCCATGGCTACGCTGAGTTCACCGTGCTGGGTCCAGCCGAGCACGCCTTTGGTGCCACCATCAGGTGTTGGCCAGGCCGGGTACAAAACCCAGTAGACGACGGAATAGATGATCGTCGCATAGAGGATATAAACCCACCAGCGCGGCACCGGATTATTGAGCTCCTTGATGCCGTCCCAGTCGTGCCCGGTCGTCTCCGTGCCGGTGACCTCATCTTTTTCAATGTTGGTCGACATGGCCGGTCCTTTCATCATCACCGTTAAACGGGATCGACCCGTAGTCTTCAAACTTTGATTTGTTTTTCGGCCGGTAAGCCCAGAACAGGATGCCACCGAACAGCACGATGAACAGGATCAGCCCGAACCAGCTGGAGAACATTCTTGCGGTTTCATAATCCATGGTGCTCTCCTAATTCGCCGGCGCGTAGGTTTCAAAATCGACCAGCGTTCCCAGCATTTGCAGATAGGCAATGAGGGCGTCGAGTTCTGAAATCATATCGGGATTGCCGTCAAAATCACCGGTCTGGGCCTTGGGATAGCGTCTGACGACATCTTCAGCCTCGTCCACATCAGCCTGGGCCTGAGCCTTCACATCGGCGACGGCGTGTTTGATCATGGCCTCGGTGTAGGGCGTGCCCAGCATCTCGAGGGCAACCAGATGATCAGCAATATTTTCGTAATCCAGCGGTTTCTCCGCCAGGAAGGGATATTGCGGCATGACCGATTCCGGCACGATGCTTTGCGGATTGATCATGTGGGCGGCGTGCCAGTCGTTGGAGTATTTACCGCCGACCCGGGCAAGATCCGGACCTGTGCGTTTCGAGCCCCACTGGAAGGGGTGATCGTACATGCTCTCCGCCGCCAGACTGTAATGGCCATAACGTTCGACCTCGTCGCGGAAAGGCCGGATCATCTGGCTGTGGCAGAGGTAGCAGCCTTCGCGGACGTAGATGTTTCGCCCCGCCAGTTCGAGCGGTGAATAGGCCCGCATGCCCTGGACTTTTTCGATTGTGCTTTCGAGGAAAAAGAGCGGCACAAGCTGGACGATACCGCCGATGGAAATCACAATCAGTATACCGATCAGCATCACGATGGAGTTTTTTTCGAAGACTTCGTGTTTCATGACGCCGCTCCCTGTGTTTGGGGCTGGACGGCCGGTCGGGCCTCACCGATGGGGGCTTCGTCTTTCAGATCACCCTTGATCGTGCGCCAGACGTTGTAGGCCATGATCAGCGAACCGATGACAAAGAGACCGCCGCCTGCGGCACGGATGACATAGAACGGCATCATCGCCTCGACGGTTTCGACGAAGGAATATTGCAGGAAGCCGAGGCTGTCATAGGCCCGCCACATCAGGCCCTGCATGATGCCGGAAACCCACATGGCCGTGACATAAAACACGATGCCGATGGTGGCGACCCAGAAATGCACATTGACCAGGCGCAGCGAATAGAGGCGTTCGCGACCCCACAGTTTGGGCACGAGATAATAGATCGCCCCGAAGCTGACAAAGCCGACCCAGCCGAGCGCACCGGAATGAACGTGACCGATAGTCCAGTCGGTGTAATGGCTGAGCGCGTTGACCGAGCGGATTGCCATCATCGGGCCTTCGAAAGTGCTCATGCCATAAAAGGCAATAGAGGTGACCATCAGTCGCAACACCGGATCGGTGCGCAGTTTGTCCCACGCCCCCGACAGCGTCATGACGCCGTTGATCATGCCGCCCCACGACGGCATCCACAGCATGATGGAGAAGGTCATGCCCAGCGTCTGGGCCCAGTCCGGAAGTGCTGTATAGAGCAAGTGATGCGGTCCGGCCCAGATATACAAAAAGATGATCGACCAGAAATGCACCACCGAGAGACGGTAGGAATAGACCGGGCGTTCCGCTTGTTTGGGTACAAAATAATACATGATGCCGAGGAAGCCGGCGGTGAGGAAAAAGCCGACGGCGTTATGGCCGTACCACCACTGGGTAAGCGCATCCTGTACGCCGGACCAGACGATATAGCTTTTGGTCCACGACACCGGGATGGCGAGATTATTGACGATGTGCAGCACGGCGACGGTGACGATGAAGGCGAGGAAAAACCAGTTGGCAACATAGATGTGAGGCTCGCGCCGTCTGGCCAGAGTGCCGACAAAAACAATGAAGTATGCGACCCAGACCACGGTCAGGAAGAGATCGACGAACCATTCAGGCTCGGCATATTCCTTGCCCTGTGTGACGCCGAGTACATAACTCAGCGCCGCCATGACGATGAAAATCTGATAACCGATGGCGACAAACCAGCCGAGACGTCCGCCGTACAATCTTGCCCGGCAGGTTCGCTGAACAGCATAAAACGATGAGGCCAACAAGGCGTTGCCGCCGAAGGCAAAAATCACGGCTGAGGTATGCAAGGGCCGCAGGCGTCCGAACGAAGTCCACTCCAGGCCGAAATTCAGCGCCGGCCAGGCCAGCTGGGAGGCGATCACCAGGCCGACCAGAAAGCCGACGACACCCCAGAACACTGTAGCGACTGTGAGAAAGCGGACAACGGAATCCTGATAGCTCTCGACGGTCTCATGCGGGGCCTTGGACGCAGCCTCTGCCATTTCACTCACGTTATCGTCCTTTCGATCAGACCAGATATTTTTTTGCTAGATTGACTTTCATCAAGTCACGTAATTTTCTATCAAGCGCCGTATTGACGCGGTATGTGACAAACCGTCGCATCTTGATCATTCGGATCAAACGTGACATCCCAGCGTTCTAGCACGCGTCAATTATCAAGACCAGACAAGGGACAAATTCTGGCGATGGAAGCTGACTTCCTACAGGTGCTCGATACCGGTTTTGCCTGGTGCGCGGCAGTGGCGCGCGACAACGACGGGCTGATCGGCACGTTGTTTGTCGCCGGGTTCGCCGGCAGCATCAGCCATTGCACGGCGATGTGCGGCCCCTTTGTGCTGACCCAGGTCGCCAGCCGCATGCCGACGGAGCCGGGCGAAGTCGGGGAGCTTGGGCGTCTGGCCAAAGGTGCCCTGATCCCCTACCAGCTCGGCCGCCTGACGACATATGCCGGGCTGGGTGCCATCGCCGGCGCGGTGCTGGCGCAAGTCGGTGGCGGCGAGAGCGGTCTTTTCAATTATCTCGCCGCCGGATTGTTATTGATTGCCGGTGCAGCTTTCCTCGCCCAGGCGTGGCGGCAGGCGATCCCGGCACTGTCCAGTGGCGTCGCAGGCCTTGCCATGCCGAAGTGGCTCAATGCCCTCACCGCCAGATTATTGACGAACCCGCGACGCCTGCGCGGCTATGCTCTCGGTGTCCTGCTCGGGTTTTTGCCCTGCGGTCTTCTTTATGGGGCACTTGCCGCCGCTGCCGGAGCGGGCAGCGCGGGCGGCGCACTGGCCATGGCGGCTTTTGCCGTTGGTACCATGCCGGCCCTGATCGGCGTCGGTTATCTCGGAGATTTTTTTCGCCGCCGTGCGGGTGATCTGATGGGCCTGATCGTCAGTATTCTGCTGACACTGAACGCCGGCGTGCTCGGCTACATGGCGTGGCGTCTGATCGCCTGAAACTGCTCAGGCATGATTGGCTCAAGTCAGGATTGGCTCAAGTCAGGGGCTCGAGACTGTCCTGCAACGTCGTCTGTACGGCGCGGGCTTCAGAGGGCGTGCCGTCAACTTTCGCAGCGTGCTTGAGCAAGGTGGCCAGCGTGATCGACTGCAAGGTCGCCCGCGTCAGGTCCTCGATTTCATCCCCGACGGATTGCAGGGCGCGACCGATGCCGCTGCCGGCGCTGGGCCCGGCTTCGGCGACGTCAAACTCGGACGCCAGGTTATCTTCGAACAGGGCGACGACGTCATACAAGGTGATGCGATTGGGGTTGCCGTTGAAGCGGTTGCCGCCGCCGGCACCGCGTACCGATTGCACAAGACCCGCCCGCACCAGTTGCCGCATGACCTTGGCAAGATGGTGCACCGAGATGCCATAGGCCTCGGCGATCTCGGCGGTCGAGAGCTGGGCCTCCGGGTCGCGCGCCAGTTCGAGCACGGCGAACAGGGCGAAGGTGGTGGATTTCTGTATTTTCACGGATCAGGCACCTGGTCTTCGTCGAGCGAAATCTCGAGCTGGACATAGGGCCCTGCCGTCATGCCGAGACTGCGGAAAAATGACAGGTTCAGGGTATCGAGGCGCGAGACGCTGGTGCGTACGGATGTCACGCCGTCGCGCCGGAAGCAGTTGAATATTTCTTCCATCAGGCGGCTGCCGATGTGGTGTTCGCGGTGGCTGTTCGAAACCCCGAGGGCGAAGACCCAGCCACAGGGCGGCGAGCCAAATTCCCACGCCCGAACCTCGCCAACGACAAAGCCCGCCGCCACGCCCTCGACATCGGCGATCAGCAGGTAGCGCTCGCCTTTTTGATCCGGAACGTAGGTCTGGAAAATATTTTGCCAGTACGCCGGTTTGGCCATGCCGCTGGTCTCGGTATCAAGCCGGACGACGGCTTCAAGATCACCGGGCCCGGCGGCGCGAACGGTCAGTTCAATGCCCGTGGCCGGGCTGTCTATGGCGTCTGAGTGAGGCATGGCTTGAGTATAACTGGCTCCATTGTGCACCCCAATTGGTTTTTATGTACCTGAATACGAATTTAGTCCGTATCCGGCACCATGGCGGTCGCTTCGAGCTCGATCTTGCCTGGATTGTCCAGGAGATCGACGACAAAAATCATGCTCATGGCAGGAAAATGTTTGCCCATGTATTTGCCCCAGATCTTGCCGAGATCACGGCGCGCCGCCATGTAGGCCGGCTTGTCGCAACAATACGCCGTCATGCGGCAGATGTGCTCAGGTCTGCCCCCGGCTTCGGCGAGCACAGCGACGATATTTTTCAGCGCCTGTTCAAATTGCGGGGCGATGTCTTCGGAATGAAAGACCTGTTTTTGATCCCAGCCGACCTGACCGGCGACAAAAACCATACGCCCGCGGGCAGCGACGCCGTTGGAATAACCGATCGGCGCGTCCCAGCCGTCGGGACAAAGGATTTCGAGATTTTCAGCAGCCATTGATTTGTCCTATTCCTGCAACATGGGGGGATCGAGATCGTCGTCCCAGCCGGCATCGGGCTCGGGATATCTTTTCAGCCAGTCTTTTAGCCATGCAATGTGTTCAACCTCTTCTGCCGCCATTTCTGTCGACATCGTTTTGACTTGTGGGTCGTCGGTTTCTTCTGCGACACGATGATAGAAATCGGCTGCCCGCTGCTCGGCATTAAGCGCCATCGTCAGGGCATGGTGTGGCGTCATCATGTAATGCGCCTCCATGCCGGCGGCGCTTTCCGGTGCGCCATCGCCCTGCCATTTGAAATCCCACGGGGCGAGATGCGGAATGTCTCGACTGCCGGCCTTTTTGACGATTTTGTCGACGTGTTTGCCTTCAATGACCGAGAGGGCGGTAAACAGTTCCGCCACTTCACGATTGTTGTGCACCTCCATTTGTTCGGCCAGCTCGGCGTACTGATCAGCGGCCTCGCGTTCCATCGCCCGGGCGTGAGCGAGGAATTCCTCGATGTTGTTGATGTTCAGATCATCTGTCGGGCTCATAACGCAAACCTCTCTTCCAGTTCGCTGATAGACGACGTCGCCTGACCGACCGGCGGCTGATAGGGCGCGCGTTCGCCGGTGTAAAGCACACCGGTGTTAAATCCGTCATCGGTCATCAGGCGTCGGGCCGCACGGCCCATGTCGTCCGTCGGATCGACCACCGCGTCATGTACCTGGGTTTTCCAGTTTTTCTGGTCGGGCCGGAAGGTGATGCAGGGACTCAAAAGTTCGACAAAGGAAAAGCCGGGATGACGTATGGCTTCGGTAATCAGTTTGGCCGTGCCGTTGGGATCGCCGGCAAAACCCCGGGCGATGAAGTTGGCACCCGCCGCCAGGGCAATGACCAGCGGGCGGAACGGGCTGATGCCGGTGCCGCCGGGGGCCAGCGCGCTGTCCCAGTCGGGTTCAGTGGTTGGCGAGGGCTGGCCCTTGGTCATGCCGTAGACCCGGTTGTCCATAACGATATAGGTCAGATCAACGTTGCGCCGGGCGGCGTGCATGAAATGGTTGCCGCCGATCGAAAAGCCGTCGCCATCGCCGCTGGCCACCAGCACTGTCAGATCAGGCCGGGCGACCTTGAGGCCGGTCGCCAGGGGCAGCGAGCGGCCATGAACGCCGTGAAAGCCATAACAATCAACATAGGCCGGGATGCGTGACGAGCAGCCGATGCCCGAGACCACGGCGACATCTTCCGGCGGCAATTGCAGCTCGGCCAGAGCCTTGGTGATCGAGGACAGTACCGAATAATCGCCGCAACCCGGACACCAGACCGGTTTGATGTCGGACTTGTAATCGCGGGCGACGCGTTCGGGTTTGCAGACCGTATCCATGCTCATGAGCTTTCACCTTCGAGGATCAATTGACGAATATCGCCGGGACGCAGCGGCAGCGGGCCGGGATGGCACCAGTGCTCGACTTCCCGGACGAGGCCGGTATGGGCCCGCAGGTAGCTGAGGAACTGGCCGCTGTGTGTTTGCTCGACAACGATCAGACGTGCCGCACCATCAAGGGCGGCGATGAGTTGTTCTTTCGGGGCGGGCATCAGCAGGCGCAATGAAATATACCGGGCGGACCCTGCGCCCTCATCGAGTTGCTCAAGCGCTTCACGTACCGCACCGGTACAACTGCCCCAGGTCAGGATCACCGTGTCGCTGTCCTTATCGCCGCCGCTATCCGCCCAGTGATCGCCATAGTCAAAGTCAGCCGTCTTGCGATGGCGTTTTTCGAGCTGGATCAGATGGTCGCCGGCCTGGCTTGAGGGCGTGCCGCGCGGACTGTGTTCGAGCCCATCGGCCGTATAGGCGCAGCCTGGTGTCCCCGGCACCGCCATCGGCGAGATGCCGGACGCGACATCGGCATAACGATTGTAGCGCTCGTCCGCGGCAGGTGTTTCAGCGGTCAATCGCCGGGCGATGAAAGCCAGGTCGGCCGGTCGCTCGATCACCGCCTTGGCCTGGCCAAGCGATTGGTCGGAGAGCACCAGCGCCGGAGTTTGCATGGCCTCGGCCAGGTGCACGGCCCATTGCGTCGCGAACAGGCAGTCACTGATCGAGTTGGGTGCGACAACAATATGAGGGGCGTCGCCGGGCAGACCGTTGATCGCCATGTTGAGATCGGATTGTTCGCTTTTGGCCGGGATGCCGGTCGAGGGGCCGCCGCGCATGACATCGACCACGACGATGGGGACCTCACTGGCCACGGCGAGACCGATGGCTTCGGTCATCAGGGCGAGGCCCGGACCCGAGGTCGCTGTTAGCGACGGCGTACCACCGAAGGAGCCGCCGATTGTCATATTGATCGAGGCCAGTTCATCTTCGGCCTGAACCAGATTGCCACCGACCTTGGCCAGCGCCGGGGCCATCCATTCAAGGATTTCGGTCGCCGGTGTGATCGGGTAAGCGGCGACAAATCGTACGCCACCTCGAACCGCGCCCATGCCGGCGGCTTCGTTGCCGCTGATCAGCCAGCGCCCGTCGGCATCGCCCGTGCCCGGTGCCAACGTCGCCGGTGGCGGCATATCGGCCGTCGCCTTGCGTCCGGCGGTAACACCGGCCGCACTTGCGGCAACGGCTTCCGGGCCCCGTTTGGAGATGGACTTTTCAACCGCGGCGTCGAGCGCCGCATCCGGCAGGCCAATCAGTTTGCCGACACAACCAAGTGCGATCATGTTGGGCCGACCGCCATCAATCGCTTTGGCCATGGCCTTGAAGTCGAGGTCATGGCGACGCGATTGCGAGCCGGCAATAAAATCAGGTACGTCGTCTGACTGGGCCGAATTGCCAATGACAAGCGATTGTTCATCCAGCGGCATTTCGTCGGCGAAACGCTGAACGTTGAGCCAGTCGAGTGCAATCAGCAGGTCATGCCGGTCGGGCTGGGCTATAACCGGCGTGGTCGACAGGCGGATCAGGGCGGCGGCCTCCCCGCCCCGGATCTGCGGTCCGACGGAACGTGTCATCAAACCGTACCAGCCTGCCTTGGCGGCAGCTTCAAGCAGAATTGTACCGGCGGTGATTACGCCCGATCCACCACTGCCCGTAAGGATGACAGAGAGGCTTTGGACGGCGGTTTTATGTTCTGATTTGGTCATTTCAGGCTCCGGCAGTTCTTTTTCTGCATTTTGCTGTTAGCTCTAACATGTTGTGTTTGAGGGGTTTTTGCGGCAATTCTTATGTCCCTCATTTTCTTGTTGACATTATAATACGCATTAAAGTACTAAATTACAAAATAAAAATGCACAAAGCGTCAACAGCGCATCACAGGAGGCTAGGAATGACCGCACCGGCACAAATTCAGGCAACACGCTGGATGATGACTGCTACGGGCGCGCCGCTTGTCGAAGAAGCCTTTGAAGCCACTGCAGGTGAAGGCGAGGTTGTCGTCGAAATCGCCGGCTGCGGCGTTTGTCATACCGACCTTGGTTACTATTACGATGGCGTGCGCACCAAACACGCCTTGCCGCTGGCGCTGGGCCACGAAATCAGTGGCCGGGTGATCGCCACCGGCGAAGGTGCCGAAGCCTGGCTCGATGTCGCCGTCGTCGTACCCGCCGTCATGCCGTGTGGCGAATGTGATCTTTGCAAACGCGGACGCGGCGCTATCTGCCGGGCCCAGAAAATGCCCGGCAACGATATTCAGGGCGGCTTCGCCAGCCACATCGTCGTACCCGCCGCCGGGTTGTGCCCGGTTGATGAAGCGAAATTATTGTCTGCCGGTCTCAGCCTGGCGGATTTGTCCGTCGTCGCAGACGCCGTGACCACGCCCTACCAGGCGGTTGACCGCGCCGGCGTAACACCGGGCAGCCTCGCCATCGTGATCGGTGTCGGCGGTGTCGGCGGTTATGCCGCCCAGATCGCGGCCGCACGCGGGGCCACGGTAGTCGCCATTGATGTCGATCCGGAAAAACTCGATGCCCTGAAAGATCACGGTGTCGCGCTTGGTCTCAATGCGCTTGAGCACGACCTCAAAAGCCTGAAGACAACCATCCGCGATTTTGCCAAAGCCAATGACCTGCCGATGACTGAATGGTTCATCTTTGAATGTTCCGGATCCGGTGCCGGGCAGAGCACGGCGTTTGGTCTGCTGACCTTTGGCGCGACGCTCTGCGTTGTCGGCTTCACCATGGACATGGTCGAAGTCCGGCTTTCCAACCTGATGGCCTACGACGCGCGTGCCATCGGCAACTGGGGCTGCACACCTGATCTTTATCCGGCAGCGCTCGATCTGGTGCTGTCCGGGGAAATCGCCCTTGGCCCCTTCGTTGAGCAACGACCGCTGGCCGATATCAATCAAGTCTTTGACGCCGTTCATCACAAACAAATGACCCGCCGCGCCATTCTGGTTCCGGCCGCCTGAAGGAGTTCATCATGTACGCCCCAGCCATTCTCAACGATCACAATCTCGTCCCCGAACAAATCGTCCCCGGTGTGCTTTATGAAAAGAAACCGGTCAAACGGCCCGACGGCAGCGTCGCCGAAGGCCTGTATGTTGCGTGGATCACGCTGGATAACCCGAGCCAGTACAACTCCTACACCACCGACATGGTCAAGGGCGTCATCCTCGCCTTCCGCCAGGCCTCCAGCGCCCGCGATGTAGTGAACGTGGTTTTCACCGGCACCGGCGACAAAGCCTTCTGCACCGGTGGCAACACCAAGGAATATGCCGAATACTACGCCGGCAACCCCCAGGAATACCGCCAGTACATGCGCCTGTTCAACGACATGGTCTCGGGTATTCTCAGCTGCGACAAGCCGGTGATCTGCCGGGTCAACGGCATGCGCATCGGCGGCGGCCAGGAAATCGGCATGGCCTGCGACTTCACCATCGCCCAGGATCTGGCCCGCTTCGGTCAGGCCGGCCCCAAGCACGGCTCGGCCGCTATCGGCGGTTCAACCGATTTTCTCCCGGTCATGGTCGGCTGTGAAAAAGCCATGGAAACCGGTGTTCTCTGTGAACCGTGGTCGGCCCACAAGGCCTATCGTCTCGGCGTTGTCATGGACATCGTGCCGGCTCTGAAGGTCGACGGTGAATACATCGCCAACCCGACGGTCGAAACCGAATTCACCGACGAATTTGGCCGCATCATTCATGGCGAAAGCAAAACCGGAGAGGCCCTGGCCGCCGGTAAGGAATTGATGAAACAGGGCGTTGTCGATCTGACCGCGCTGGATGAAAAAGTCGATGAGCTTTGCACCAAGATCCTGATGACGTTCCCCGACTGCACGACCAAGTCGGTCGAGGAACTGCGCAAGCCCAAGCTCAATGCCTGGAACATGAACAAGGAAAATTCACGCGCCTGGCTGGCCAACAACATGATGACCGAAGCCCGCACCGGTTTCCGCGCCTTCAACGAGCCCGCCGGAAAGGTTCGTGAAATCGATTTTGTCGAATTGCGCCAGCGCCTCGCCGTCGGCACACCGTGGACGGATGAGCTGACTGAAAGCCTGATGCCGCGCAATCAGGAGGCGGCGGAGTGAGCTCTCCCCTTCGCATATGGTTTGAGCGTGAGGGCCGTCTGCTGCGTCTGCGGCTGGCCCGGCCCAAAGCCAATATCGTCGATGCAGAAATGATCGCCGCGTTGAACGACGCACTCGATCAGCATCTCGACAATGCGGCGATTGGTGCAGTTCTGCTTGATGCCGAGGGGCCGCACTTCTCTTTCGGTGCCAGTGTCGAGGAACACCTGCCTGAGTCTTGCGCAGACATGCTGGCCGCCTTGCATCAACTGATCCTGAAACTGGCCTCGGCCCCGGTACCGACGCTCTGCGCGATCCAGGGTCAATGCCTCGGCGGCGGCCTCGAAGTTGCCCTCGCCTGTGGACGTTTGTTTGCCTCACCCGATGCCGCCCTCGGCCAGCCGGAAATTAAAATCGGTGTCTTCGCGCCGGCAGCTTCGTGTCTGTTGCCGGGTCGTGTCGGCCAACAGGCGGCGGAAGATCTTTTGTACACCGGACGTAGTGTGGCCGGCGACGAAGCGCATGCGCTCGGTCTGGTCGACGACCTCTCCGACGATCCTGAGGCCGCTGCCCTTGCTTATTTCGATCAACACCTGGCCGGACTGTCGGCCAGTTCCCTGCGTCATGCCGTCACTGCCGTGCGTCGCCCGGTTGTTGAGCGTCTGGCGCTGGATCTTGCCCGCGTCGAGAAACTTTATCTCGAGAATTTGATGATCACGCGTGATGCCGTTGAAGGCCTGCAGGCTTTTATCGACAAACGCAAACCTGGTTGGGAGCACCGTTGAGCCATGTCCGTCACAGAAATCGTTGAACGTTGCCAGGAAATCTTTGACGACCTGGATTTCAATTACGTCAAACAATGGAAGGCCGCCGAAGCAGGCCGCCAGGCCATCGGCTACCTGCCGGTTTATGTACCGCGCGAGATTATCCATGCCGCAGGCATGCTGCCCGTCGGCATCCTCGGCGGCGGGGATCAGCTGGAAGTCATTCACGGCGATGCCTATTACCAGAGCTACATCTGCCGCATTCCGCGCTCGACCATCGAACTTGGCGTGACCGGCCGGCTCGACTGCCTGGACGGCGTGCTGTTCCCCTCGATCTGCGATGTCATTCGCAATCTGTCGGGCATGTGGAAGCTCTTGTTCAAGGACAAATATGTCCGCTACTTCGACGTACCGCAGACCTACGCCGATGAGATCGGCGGCAACTATTACGTCAAGGAACTCGAGGAACTGAAAGAGGGTCTTGAGAACCTGAGCGGCAAAAAGATCAGCGATGAAGCGATCAACAATTCCATCGCTCTATATAATGAGAACCGCCGGGCCATTCACGACGTCTATACCCTGCGCACAAAATCACCGTGGAAAGTGCCGACGTCCGAAGTCTATTTGCTGCTGCGCGCCGGCATGATCCTCGACGTTGAGGAACATACCCGGATGGTGCGCGATTATCTGGCGGCGGCCGAAGTCGAGGAGCGCCCGATGCGCGACAACTGCCGCGTCGTCATGAGTGGCATGTTCTGCGAACAACCCCCGCTCGGTCTGATCAAGTCGGTCGAAATGGCAGGTTGCTACATTGTTGACGATGACTTCATGCTGGTCACGCGCTGGCTGCTGGACGATGTGCCGACAGATGGCAATCCGCTGCAAAATCTCGCCAACGCCTTCCTGCACCACTCGGCGGAAACAGCCGCCAAGTACGTCGACAAGGAAGAGAACAAGGGTAAGTACATCGTCGAGAGCGTCAAGCGCACCGCCGCCGAAGGTGTGGTGTTTGCCGCCCCCAGTTTCTGCGATCCGGCCTTGCTCGATCAGCCGATGCTGCACACAGCCCTGAACGACAACAACATCCCCTTCACCGCCTTCCAGTACGCCGAGAACTCGGGCCAGATGCAGCCCATTCGCGAGCAGGCAGGCACCTTCGCCGATTCTATCAAGCTCTGGAGTGCGTGACATGAATGTACAAGCCAACGCCAGCACCGATGCCCTCAAAGAGGATTCGATGTGGAAACAAAAAGAGATGATCAACGCCAACTATCACGAGCTGGCGACGGCCAACGAACGCGGCCAGAAAGTGGTCTCGACCTTCGTGCCGGGCAATTTGAACGAACTGCTGATGTGCTTCGACATGGCGCGCAACCTGCCGGAAACCAACGCCCTGCAAAACGGCATGCGCAAAAAGTCCGGCGGCATGATCATGGAGGCCGAAAAAGTCGGTCACTCGGAAGATGTCTGCACCTACGTCAAGGCCGATTTGGGTATGATGATGAAGGGCAATATCGGCCCGACCGGCGAGCCGCTGCCGACACCTGATCTGTTGATGCTGAGCTACACCGGTTGCTTCACCTTCATGAAGTGGTTCGAGCTGGTACGTGAGCAGTACAAGTGCGAAACCGCGATGCTGCACGTGCCCTATCAGGGCGATGGCATCATCACACCGAACATGCGCGACTATGTCGTCAAACAGCTCAAGGAAGACATCATCCCGACACTGGAGCGTGTCTCCGGCGTCAAGTTTGATATCGACCGTTTGCGCGAATACATGCGGGCCTCGGCCAAGGCTGAAGACGATCTGGTCTGGGTGCTGCAAAGCGCCAAAAACAAACCCTCCCCGATCGACGCCTATTTCGGTGGCGTCTATTACATCGGCCCGATCTTCACGGCCTTCCGCGGCAGTGACGCGGCGGTCGATTATTACGGCACCTTGCGCAAGGAAATCGAAGCGCGCCTCGCCGCCGGTCTCGGCCCGATCACGCCTGAGGGCGAGTTGAAGGAAGAGAAATATCGCCTCGTCGTCGAAGGTCCGCCCAACTGGACCAGCTTCCGCGAATTCTGGAAAATGTTCTACGACGAAGGTGCCGTCGTGGTCGCCAGCACCTACACCAAGGTCGGTGGCGTCTATGACCAGGGCTTCCGTCATGACCCGGACAATCCGCTGGAGAGCCTGGCCGACTATTGCCTCGGTTGTTACACCAACCTCAACCTGCCGACACGTACCGACATGCTGGCGAAATACGTCGAGGAATATGAAGCCGATGGCTTGCTGATCAACTCGATCAAAAGCTGCAATTCGTTCTCGGCCGGCCAGTTGCTGATGATGCGCGAAGTCGAAGCCCGCACAGGCAAACCGGCGGCCTTCATCGAAACCGACCTGGTTGATCCGCGCTACTTCTCGGCAGCCAACGTCAAGAACCGGCTGGAAAGCTATTTCCAGATGATCAACCAGAAGCGCGATCGCGCAGCGGCCTAGGGAGAAATCACATGGAATGTTTCATCGGCATTGATCTCGGCTCAACGACCACCAAGGCGGTGGTCATGGACCAGGACTACAACGTACTGGGTCGCGGCATTACCAATTCGCGCTCCAACTATGACATCGCCGCCGGCGTGGCCAAGAACGAGGCGCTGATTGATACGCGCTTCGATCTTTTCCGCCGGGCGCTGAAAAAAATCCCGGCACTTGCCGCCCACTACGACGACTTCATGGCGGAGCTGGAGCGCAACTTCAAGCTTGAGCAATATCTTGAGCAGCTCACCGATCTTGAAGATACCTGCACCCGTGCGGTTGATAATGATCGCTATGCCGACTGGGGCAAGGCCCTGCCGGAAGCACTGGGCGCCGTGTTCAAACGGGTCTCCGTCGAAGCGCCGGAGATGTTTGCACCGGGTGCAAAACGTAAATCCGATTTCTTCCGCGATATTGCCGGATCGCAGTATCACGTCATCAGTGAGGACTTCGCCAAGGAAAGCGATTTTCCCTTTGACGTCCTGCTGAATATTTATGATCGCTCGATCATCGAGGTTGAAAACCGCATCTATACCGAATCAACCAACCAGAAACTGTTGAGCGCACTCGACCGGGCCTTTGCCGGCATGCCACAGCTCGCGGATGTCGCCGCCGACGTGCGGGCCGAGGTCGAAGGCGTGCTGGGTGTTGATCTGGAAGAAACCTACATCATCGGTACAGGCTATGGCCGGGCGCGCCTGCCGTTCTCGAAGGACCATATCCGTTCGGAAATTCTCTGCCATGGTCTCGGTGCGCACATTATGTACAAGGATACCCGCACCGTGCTCGATATCGGCGGCCAGGATACCAAGGCCATCCAGGTTGACGATGCCGGTATTGTCGAGAGCTTCCAGATGAATGATCGCTGTGCGGCGGGTTGCGGTCGTTACCTCGGCTACATCGCTGATGAAATGAATGTCGGGCTGCATGAGCTTGGCCCGATTGCCATGAAGTCGACCCGCCAGGTCCGGATCAATTCGACCTGTACGGTGTTTGCCGGGGCCGAGCTGCGTGATCGTCTGTCACTGGGTGAGGATCGCTCGGACATTCTCGCCGGTTTGCACCGGGCCATCATCCTGCGCGCCATGTCGATCCTGTCGCGATCGGGCGGGGTGCGAGATCAGTTCACCTTCACCGGTGGCGTCGCCAATAACGAGGCGGCGGTCACGGCACTTAAATCGCTGATCCAGGAAAACTACGGCGATCTTACCATCAACATTGACCCGGATTCGATCTACACCGGCGCACTGGGCGGCGCAACGTTCGCCCGCCGTGCCGTCGAACAGGGCTTCACAGCGGAGGCAGCAGCATGACCATCACAGCAGGCATAGACGTTGGTTCAGGCGCGGTCAAAACCGTCCTGTTCCGTATCGACGACGACGACATCGAATGGCTCGGCAAGCGAGTTGACCGCATCCGCCGGCGCGACCCGATGGTCCTGGTCGAGGAAGCCTACGCCGCCTTGCTGGCCGAGGCCGACCTGACGCCGGAAGATGTCGATTATGTCGCAACGACGGGGGACGGTGAAAACGTCGCCTTCCGCACCGGGCATTTCTATTCCATGACGACGCATGCCCGGGGTGCGGTCTACCTCGACGACGATGTCACGGCGGTGCTCGACATCGGCGCATTGCATGGCCGGGCGATTAACATCGATCCGCTGGGCAAGGTTTTGAACTATCGCATGACCAGCCAGTGCGCGTCGGGCTCGGGCCAGTTTCTCGAGAACATCGCGCGTTATCTCGGCGTCTCGATTGACGAGGTCGGTGAGTTGTCACAGCAGGCCGACGATCCCGAACTGGTTTCCGGCATCTGTGCCGTGCTGGCCGAGACCGATGTCATCAACATGGTCTCGCGTTCGATCTCGACGCCCAACATTCTCAAAGGCATCCACCTGTCGATGGCGGGACGCCTGGCCAAGCTGTTGAAGGCTTCCAAGGTCAAGGACGGCAAGGTTCTGCTGACTGGAGGCCTGGCGCTCGATACCGGTCTGGTGGCCGCCATGCGCGAGGAAATGGACAAGCAGAAGATGGATCACATTCCGGCCGTCAGCAACCCTGACTCGATTTTTGCCGGTGCCGTCGGTGCCGCAATCTGGGGCGAATTCCGTTATCGCAAACTGCAGGACCTCGACCAGCTCGCCGAAGCTTCCTGACCATTACTTATTCTTGAGGAGGAACCGACATGGCCCTTTTGATCACCGACGACTGCACCAACTGCGACGCCTGTCCGACCGAGTGCCCGAACGACGCCATCACCATGGGGGACATCGTCTTTGTGATTGATGCCTTCAAATGCACCGAATGTGTCGGCGCGGAAGATGAGCCGCAGTGCATGCTGGTCTGCCCGGCCGCCTGCATCATCCCCAACCCTGAATTTCCCGAAACGCCCGAGGAATTACAGGCCAAGTACGAGAGCATCCACGGCTAACGCCCCCGGATATCCCGCGTCGATCATTGAAAAGCAAATCGAGGCGCATTGAATTCCCGGACCTGCCGGGTAATCAATGCGCCTCTTTTTGTGGGCTCGCTCAGTCTTCGGCCAGGTCCTGCGGCAGGACCAGGTTGAGGATAATGGCGAGGAAGGCCGCCGGCAACAAACCCGACGTCAACAGGACCCTGGCTGTGCCCGGCAAGTGTTGAAGCGCACCCGGAACCAACTGAAGGCCCAGGCCGATGGACAACGAGATGGCGAAAATCATCATGTTGCGCCGGTTCCAGTGGACGTCCGAGAGCATCGAAATGCCTGCCGAACAGACCATGCCGAACATAACAATGACGCCGCCACCGAGGACTTCAATCGGCACCGTCGAAATAATCGCGCCGACCTTGGGCACCAGTCCGGCAGCGATCAGGAAGATGGCCCCGAAAGTTACGACGTGTCGGCTCATCACACCGGTCATGGCGATCAGGCCAACGTTCTGGCTGAACGAGGTATTGGGCAAGCCGCCAAAGACACCGGCGACCGCACTGCCGATGCCATCGGCGTAGGTCGCACCGGTAATTTCTTCCGACGTTGCCTCACGTCCGGCACCACCCTTGGTGATACCCGAGACATCGCCAACGGTCTCCACCGCCGAGACGAAAGCCATCAGACAAAAGCCGATCACGGCGGCTACGCTGAACTCGAAACCGAAGTGAAGCGGATTGGGGACGGCAAACGACGCGGCGCGTTCGATGTTGCCAAAACTCACCATGCCCATGAAATAGGCCACGATGTAGCCGGCAATCAAACCGAGCAGGACGGCAGCAACCGAGACCATGCCTTTGGTGAAAAACTTGAGGCCGAGCGTGACCGCAATCACCACAAGAGCAACCGACCAGTTTTCAAGGCTGCCAAATTCCGGCTTGCCCATTGCCGGCACACCGCCGGCGGCATACTGGATGCCGACCTTGACCAGCGCCAGACCAATCATCAGAACAACGAGACCGGTGACCAGCGGCGGCAGGGCAAATCGAATCTTGCCAATGAAGGTGCCGAGGATGGCGTGGAATATGCCGCCGACGATGACGCCGCCAAACAGGACCGCCATACCATCGACACCCTTGCCGGCAACCAGTGGAATCATGATCGGCAGGAAGGCAAAGCTGGTGCCCTGAACAATCGGTAACTTCGCACCGACAGGGCCGACGCCGATGGTCTGAAGCAATGTCGCGATGCCGGCAAAGAACATCGACATCTGGATCATGTAGATCATTTGAGGAAAGTCAGGGGAATTTGAGCCGAAGCCGAACCCCGCAGCGCCACAAATAATAATGGCCGGGGTGACATTGGAGACGAACATTGCCAGCACATGCTGAATGCCCAGAGGCACAGCCATCGCCAGCGGCGGTGTATAATCCGGATCGCGTAACTGTTCCGGCGTTCCAATTGAAGAATTTTCTGCCATTTTCATCGCCCCTTCGGTTTACAGCTGAACCATGGTTCTGGTGTCATCTTGATTGATAGGATTTCTACTCTGGTTGAAAGTATTCGTATTATCAAACGGGTTGTATATCCCTCGATATTTCGGGATGTTTCCCACCGAACAGTCATTTTGCTGATACACTGGTTGAGCACAGGGGAATGATGGAAAATTCGGGACCACCACCGCAAAATTTGAACGACGCCTATGCGCCGGCCGAGGTCGCGCACAAGGTCGAGACGATTGGTGTGGCCAAGGCAAACCTGCCGCTGCTCAAGCTGCTGGCGCTCGGCGTGCTGGCCGGTGCGTTCATTGCCTTTGGTGGCGCGTTTTTCACGCTGACGATCAGCGGCTCCGGTCTCGGCTTTGGCCCGACCCGCTTGCTCGGCGGTGTGGCGTTCTCACTCGGATTGATCCTCGTGCTGATCGCCGGTGCCGAACTATTCACCGGCAATAATCTCATCGTCATGGCGTGGGCCGATGGCAAGGTGACCGGCTCTCAGCTTCTGCGTAACTGGGGCCTGGTATTTGCCGCCAATTTTGTCGGTGCGATGGGTGTCGCGTTGATGATGCACTGGTCCGGCGTGCTGCAGATCGGCGACGGTGCCATGGCCAAAACAGCGATATCCATAGCCTCGGCCAAAATCGATCTCGGCTTCTGGCAGGCCTTTATGCGTGGCGTGTTGTGCAATGTTCTGGTTTGCCTCGCCATCTGGCTTTGTCTCGCCGCTCACAACGTGATCGGCAAGATTTTCGCCATCATCTTCCCGATCACTGCCTTTGTCGCACTGGGCTTTGAACACTCCATTGCCAATATGTACCTGATCCCCATCGGCATCCTCAGCGGACTGCAAGGCGTCACCGCAATGGATATGCTGGCCAACCTGGTGCCGGTGACGCTGGGCAATATCGTCGGCGGCAGCGTTCTGGTGGCGCTGGTCTACCACGTGATCTATCTGCGCAAATGATATTCGGTCAAAAAAAGAGGGCCGCAGGTATCTCTGCGGCCCTTTTAGTCGGGGGAGCGAACAGGGTCTAGCGCGCGTGCAGGGGACGGCGCTCGAGAGCGAGTTGATCGGAAGGCGTGAAGCCGTGGCCATAGAGGAAGGCCAGCAGGTCAAAGTTTTCGCGTGAGATCTCTGTCCGGACCTTCTCAATCTGCAGGCCGGCGAGGTTCATCATCAACTGGGAAAGCAGTGCAGCACCAATGCCGTGGTGGCCCTGATCGGGTTTGACGCCGATGGTGTCGATAACGGCGACGGGGTCAGTCTGGCCGAAGTCGCCAAAATCAACCCGGGCCATAATGAAACCTATGACAAAGCCGTCGTGTTCGGCGACGAGTGACACACGCACGGACGAATCGTTCAGGGCCTCGCCCATGGCGCGTTCGAGGTAATCACCACGGGCCGATCCGGTAATCTTGCTGTCGATGGCGGCGATGGCGGGGCCGTCTTCCTCGGTCATCAGGCGGACATAGACCCGGTCTCTGGCGAGGCTGCCGCCATTGTTTTCAACATCATCTTCGCTGGTTTGCCAGGCGACGGAGGTCGCACATTCGACGATGTGCCGCGGGGCCATTGTGAAGCCCTGATGATCAAAAAAGCGCAACAGTTCGTGGGCTGTCCAGGCCGCGTTGGTCTGGATGGTGTCAAAGCCTTTTTGTTTCATGACTTCGTCGAGCATGGCAATCAGGCGATTGCCGACGCCGCTGTGGTCGTGCTCCTGTGCGACACCGATGTCTTCGAGAACAACGGCCTGGCCGCGACCGAATTCACCTTCGATGGTACGGGCCAGCAAGTAACCGGCGACTTCACCTTCGGCATCGACGCCGACCTGGATGTGATGTCCGGGGTCTTTCAGCGCTGCCGCCAGGCGTTTGTTAAAGAAGTCGCGACGCGACCAGCCGATATGCTGGCGGTCGATTTCGACGACTTCATCAAGGTCGGCGGCAACGAGCGGGCGAACAGCAGGATTAGTCATGACGGTTCTCCGAAAAATGTCAGGCGGCGTAGGCCGCGGCGAGGTCGGCGTCTTCGTCGTCCTCCAGCAAATCGTCGAGCAGGGGCACGAGGCTCATTTCTTCTTTTTCAGCGTGATCCGTCAGACGGTCGGCAAGCTCGGCAGCCAGCGGATAGAACGCCGCCCAGGCCTCGTTGCTGAAGCCGGCACGCGACTGGCCAATGGCATCGGCGACGGCGCGGATGACCGGCACCAGCACGGCATGATCTTCGCGCAACAAATCGCTCAGATCCTGATCGCCATTTGCATCGAGCAGGGGAAAGAGTTTTTCTTCTTCAAACTGGAAGTGCCGTTCGATCTCGTTGATCAGGGCACCGCTCAGTTCGGCCAGCAGTCCCGACGCCGTGCTGTCATCTGCAGCTGGCGGATTAGCGGCGTTGTGCTGGGAGAGAAGCTGGCTCAGGCGTCCGAGAAGGCCGATGACCGTGACGTGTTCACGGTGCAGCATGCGCATGGCTTGTTTGGTGGGTTCAATCATGACGACCTCAATTTTTGGCCAAAGTGACGGCCGTGACGGATGGGAGGGGTGTGAGCGGGGTTTCAAACGGCAGCAACTGGTCAAAAAGAAATTCTCCTGACGTCGCCAGCCGCGCGGCCAGGTTAGTCCAGAGTTTCATCATCGCTGTGGCGTGCTCGAGATGCCTGATCATCGCTTCAATCCCTGTAGATGAGCTGAATTTGCCTTTATTTGGTATACAAGTACCAAATTACATAATTAAAACCGGAATGTCAATTATTTGTTTGGGGCTATTTCAGGTTATGAAACGGGAAGGCCCGGAAAGCCTACCTTTTGGGCTGGGTGAAGACAGGGAAATAGAGCACGCTAAACAGCGCGAAAGCTGCCGTCCAGGCACCCCCGGAGAGCCAGATCACGGCACTGCCGGGCTCATGCAGAAAAGGCGCACATACCCGTGTCAACGCGGCAATCGTAATCAGCACAAACACAAGTGTCGTGCCCCGCGTGGCAATGAGCGGGCGACCGGAATGGCCGAGGGAAGCCCGGGTCATCACGGCAAGGATCATCGTGCTGAAGGCACCGGTCGTCAGGGCGTGAATGGCCGAAGCATACGGCACGACATCGGTCAGACCGGACAATCCGATCAGGACCAGGGCCACCGCCAGCCAGGTGTAGCCAAGGTGCATGACCCACATCAGCGGTTCCGACAACACGGCCCAGCCCTTCCAGCGGATCAGTCTCAGGCCGTGCATGATGCCGGCGACGAGGGCGAGTACGGCGGTGATTTGCTGATCCGGGGCGAAGACCTCGGCCACGACGAAGATCACCAGGGTGGCAAGCGCAAAAGTATCGAAGCGGTTCATCGGATCGGGCAGCGTCACAGCACCGCTACGCGCCAGCCAGTTGCGCGTGAAGCTCGGCACGATGCGCCCGCCGATCACGGCGACGAGAATGGCCAGCACAAAAGTTGAAAGTCGCAAGCCGAGGTCCGCCGTGTCGACGACATCATTGGCACCGAGATGGACCAGCCAGTTGCCCAGCGTGAAAAGTGAGATCAGCACCAGAACCGGCAAGTTGCGCCAGTTCTTGCCGCTGATCAGTTCACGCGCGATGACCAGCGACAGCGCGGTCAGATAGGAAAGATCAAGGATGGCCGTGGCGAGCGGGCCAAGGGCCGGGGCGCTCAGCATGGCGATACGTCCGGCAATCCACAAAACCACCAGCAATCCGAGACCCTTGCCCTTGACCGGCAGGCCGCCGGTCCAGTTCGGGATGGCGGTCAGGATAAATCCGGCGATGGCGGCGGCGGCAAAGCCGAACAGCATTTCGTGTTGATGCCAGAGCAAGCCATCAAAGCCGTCGGCCATGTCGAGCAGGCCGGCATAGGTCAGGAGCCAGAACGGAATGGCCAGCATCGCCCACAAACCCGCGGCCATAAAAAATGGCCGGAAACTGTTTTGCAGGATGACGGGCCCGGTCTCTGCCGGGCGCTCCTCGAGATTGACAATCTTTTCTGACATGTTGCGAACCGATCTGATTTCAGGGCGACGAGACTTATCACGCCCGATCAAAAAACCGAACGTCCGACGCGCGCGGCATTTTGACGCTGGTTTCGATTGCAGTAACCGTTTCCAGTGTGGAACCGGACATTCGCAATCTCCACATCACGTTTTGTTATCAAAAATGCTTCGACCAACCTTGATTGAAGACCGGCCCTCAGGTGGTGATATAAAAAAAATCTTGTCGACTGGCAATGGGGTCTAGAGTCTGAATCGATTTTCGACGACCCCTTTTAATCCCGTCTTTTCGATTGAGAGCAAGGAACCGGCAAGCGGCGATTGCGGCACGCCCCGGCCAATCCCGAGATCGACTTTGATGTTCACCACGAACAAACGATCCAGGTCCTTGCCGCCGAAGCAAACATCGCTGGGTTGCCCGGATCCGGCCTCAATTGTTTTTTGCAAGCCGGCGTCGCTGTAGTGGTGGATAGTACCCGTTCCCAAAACACAACTTAAAACGCCGCCGTCAGCGGTCGTGCATGCACCATCGGGGAAACCACCCGAACTTTCGAAATCTGCATAAATACGCCGATTTCGAACCGTTCCTTCAATCGCATCGTAGTCAAAGACATAGGATTTTTGCGCCGGGGTATCAGCAAACACCAGCCGATTGCCATCGACGGAAGTCAAGCAAACGGGCCCATTGGCATTCGTGATGTCATCGTCGAGTTGGCGCCAGCCATGTTTACCGGAGAACCACCAGAATGAACCGGGGGCCCGCCCCGGCTCTGCCGCCGTGTCAGACCTGGCACCTATGTTGAGGGAGCCGGTGACGAAATTACCGGCCGGGTCTACGGTTGCATCATTTGCGCGCTTTCCTATTTCCTTCGGGTACGGCGTCAACAATTCCGTTGTTTTTGAGTCTGCATCGATCAGGTGCAAACCATTTTCCATCGCAACAAGTAACCGCCCATCTTCGACAAGACCAATTCCAGTTGGGCGGGACTCCAACAATAGTGAGTTCAGCGGCGGAACTGCGTTTTCCAGCCAATGCAATTGGCTCGAAGAGAAATCAATGAAATACAGGCGTTGTTTTTGATCATCCCATCTGAGACTTTCTCCCCATTCCAGGGAAAAATCCCCGATTCTCCTTAATTCCAAGACGTCGTCTCCTTTGAGGGTTTGCACCTTATCAATACCAACCTGTTTTTTGCCTTTTGCAGGTCCGCGTCGGGTCAGAAGCGGTCTCAAATTCCAGTCGCGCAAATTGTCCACTATGCGCCCGGGCGCGGAAATCATCACTCGCGATGCGTAGAAGTTGTTCATTGAAACCGAAATCGCAAAACCTGTCACCCCGGGGATGGCAGCGGTAGCTCAGCTGGCAGCGCTCCGGCTGATCACTGCCTTTGCGACGAACAGAGATGCCCGGCGGGGGCCGGCGCGACCAAATAGTATGGCCGGTCAGGCTCGCATTGCCGTCCCTTTCACAAGCGAGTACCATGCTGCCAGTTGTCACTTCAGGGTCGAAACACGGGCAATTCGCAGGGTTGGTACGCTACATTGCTCAAAGAGGAAACTTCATGACGTCTCGTATTGTGTCGGCCTATGACACTCTGGTGCTCAATAATCCGAAGCTGGTTCTGGCTGTACTGCTCTCGGTTCTGATGTTCTTCGGCTATCACACAAAAGACTTCAAGCTGGACGCATCGGCTGACGCCCTGTTGCTGGAAGACGATGCGGATCTCAAGGCGTTTCGGAAAATCAACGAGCGCTATCCGAGCGGCGACCTGTTGATCGTGACCTACACCTCCCACGACGATCTCTTCTCGGACCAGGCTTTGGCGCATTTGAAGCAGCTCCGTGAAGAGCTCAGGAAAGTTTCGATCGTGGACACGGTTTTCACGATACTCGATGCCCCGCTGTTCAACAGTTCAGAGGTACAGATTCAATCCCTGGAGGACGGCCTTCCGAGCCTGGAGACACCGGACGTCGACCGGGCCAGGGCGCGGGACGAGCTGGTCAACAGCCCGATTTACCGCGATCTTATCGTCAGCGCGGACGGAAAAACCGCCGCCCTTTTGTTGGGGCTGGTCGAGAACGATGAATTCAACCGCTTGCTCAAATCCCGGGACGCCCTGCGAGAGAAGAGACGTCAATCCGGTCTCTCTGCGGATGAGGCCCGAAGCCTGAAAGGCATCACCGCGGATTACGATCAGGTTCAGGAAACGATCAACGCGCAACGCCATGTTGACGTTGCCCTTATCCGGGACATCATCGAACCCTATCGCCAGCACGGCGTTCTGCATCTCGGCGGATTGCCGATGATAACCGACGACATGGTGACGTATGTGCGCAACGACCTGATTGTCTTTGGCGGCGGCGTTCTGGCTTTTCTGGTCATCATTCTCACCGTCATTTTCCGAAAATTGCGCTGGATCGTGCTGCCCCTTCTCAGCTGCTTTTACGCCGGATCGATCATGATCGGCGTGCTTGGATTGATCGGCTGGAATGTCACCATCATCTCCTCCAATTTTCTCGCGCTGATGCTGATCATCACTATCTCAATGAACATCCACCTGATCGTGCGCTATCTGCAGCTCCGCCGGGACCATCCGGATGACGATCAGTTGACGCTGGTCAGAAACACCGCCCACAAAATGGTGAGACCGTGTTTCTACACGGCGCTGACCACGGTGATGGGTTTCAGTTCGCTGGTGGTGAGCGATATCAAACCGGTCATCGATTTCGGCTGGATGATGAGCGCCGGCCTTGCCGTGGCATTTGCCACCTCGTTTTTGCTCTTCCCGGGTTTGCTGCTGGTAATGGGGAAAGCCGAAGCCGAACCCGCCGTCGACAGCGGCCGTTTCCGCCTGCCTGCATACCTGGCTCGAATGACGCAGCTCCAGGGCAACAGAATCCTGGCGCTGGCGGTCGTGTTGACCGTCATCGGCGTCGGGGGGATTCTCCAGTTGCGCGTCGAGAACAGCTTCATCAATTACTTCAGCAGTGGCACGGAAATCTATCAGAGCCTCAAGCTCATCGACGAAGAGCTCGGCGGCACGACGCCGCTGGAAATACTGGTGAAATTCGACGATGAAGACCTCGAGGAATTGACCGAAGAAGACCTCAAGGAGATGACCGAGGAAGAGATCGAGATGGAGCGCGAGTACATGGAAGCGCTCCGCACCAAGCCGGAGTTGTGGTTCACGCCTGACAAGATCCGCATCATCAAGAAAACCCACGACTACCTCGACAGCTTGCCCCAGATCGGCAAGGTGCTCTCGCTCGCTTCATCGATACGGGTTGCCGAAGATTTTGCCGAGAAAGAACTCAACGGCATGGAGTTGGCAATCCTCTACACCAAGGCGCCCGGCGCGGTAAAAAATAACCTCATCGACCCTTATGTTTCCATCCCCGACAACGAGGTTCGGCTGATCGCGCGCGTGCTGGATTCGAAGCCGGATCTGCGCCGCAAGGAGTTGCTGGAGACGGTGCGTCGTGGCCTGGGGAAGGAGAACGGGTACAAGGAACTCGCCGGCTACGAGCTGCTGATCAAGGATGTCAGCCTGAGCGGGTTGCTGGTGCTCTACAACAACATGCTGCAGAGCCTGTTCGCCTCGCAGATCAAGACTATCGGTGTGGTGATGCTGGGGATCGGCATCATGTTCCTCGTGTTGTTCCGCTCGGTCACCTTGTCGATCATCGGCATTCTGCCGAACCTGTTGGGTGCGGTCGTGGTCCTGGGGGTCATGGGATGGGCAAATATCCCCATGGACATGATGACGATCACCATCGCCGCCATCACCATTGGCATCGCTGTCGACAACGGCATTCACTACATCTATCGCTTCAGGGAAGAGTACGCCGAAACCAACAGTTACGAGGAAACCCTGCACATTTGCCACGCCAATATCGGCAAGGCGGTGTTCTACACCACCCTGACCATCATCTTCGGCTTCTCGATCCTGATGCTGTCCAACTTCATCCCGACGATCTATTTTGGCGTGCTGACCGGCGCGGCCATGTTCATCGCACTTTTGGCGGCACTCACGGTGCTGCCAAAACTGATATTGCTGTGGAAACCGTTCGGCTGACGCCGGATAAATAAAACACCTCTGCCTCAGATTGCGAAGCTGGAAGCCTGACACACAGGTCATTGATTTTATTAAACAAAAATGGTGCCGCAGGGAGGAATTGAACCTCCGACGACAAACCCGTATTTCTCTGGAATACCCTTCAACCGCTCTACGTACCGCTTTAATTCATCGCATTCGGCCACATATTTTCTGGTGTATTCCTGCATCTTCAGAAAGCTTTTTTCCGACGCATCCAAGTCCCGTCGTAACTCTCTTCGCTCATCAATAAATTGAGACAATTTTTTCTCTAGGCGTTTCGATTTTCTGGTAGCAGTAGATAACATCTTTTTTAGATCAGTCTTCTCGGAACGAAAGATGCGAGATCTTTTCGACGCATTACTAAAACGAATTTCGGTTTTACGAAGCTCATTTTTGAACTTGGTTCGATCCGATTTGATGCCACCTTTCTGCTTCCTCAATAATCTAATTGCGTCTTCCAGCCGAGCTTTGGTCGCTATGCTTCCTTCCCTTACTTTTTCAGGAAACAACTTAACGAGCCTCTCACACCAAATCCATTAACGAGATGAGCCCCCTTGATTTTCCCGTAATCGCAATAGACCTCAAATTGAGTGCAAACCAGTAATTTTGCACTCAGTTTGACCAACGAGTGCGAATCAACAAAGTCTAATGCTGCGGAAGCCGAACGTCCGCTTAAGCTCGCAAAGCGGACGAAAAAGTTGACCGTCTACTTAGTCAGCAATTGACCCAAAGCGGTGATATCCGAAGCCTTTCAGTTGACTTTTTGGACAGCCGGCGTGACGCTCGTATGGACTATTAATCGAGCTTGATCGGGAACCAGAACCATCATTTGCTTATCACCCCTTTCTCTGCCCAATGAAGGTGCATATTACGTATTAGGTAAATCTGCCGTCAGCGAAGAGGCTGTTCGGTACCTGATGAAACTACGGCCAAATGCTACCTTCAACGGTTTTATTAATTCGTCAATTGAAATTAGTGACGCCGGCATAATTGTCTTCGATCCGACAAGTCCTGAGGCCGCCAGATTATTTTTGGAGCGCAATCAATCTGATGTGATGATATTTCCTCTACCTATTGGAGACATGTGGAGTTGGTGGAACTTTGCTGAACACTTAATCGATAAAATCGAAATGCGCGAAGATCTAAAGCTTGAGCTTCCTGATTTTAAGCAATTTCTCTTTGACATGGGGCGCATCCGTATTCTTGAAGATAACGATATCTATCAAGTTAGCAAAAACTCATACCTCGGATTGCAGGAAAGTATGGTCGCTGAACACAGCGAGAAAATTTTGTCCGTTGTCAGCAATTTGACTGATGACGAGAGTCGGCGGATTTACACTCAGTTGCTGAGCGGATCGCCCGAAGAAAGCTGGGTTCATTATTGCAATCGGGTTTTCCGATCCGTTCAATATTTTGAGTTGATTGATTACCAAAAATGCCAGGTAGTAATAAATGGTGGTGTATTTGAAGGGTTTGAGATTCCCTACTTTGCTTGCCTGTTACCTGATGAGGCCGTAATCCATAATATTGATCCACTCGGATATGACTTCTTAACCGCTTACGCCAGGTCATGGATGGAAATCGCACCTCAAAGATTTATTGAGAACCGATTCGCACTTGCAATGAAAGAAGGTGAATTAACATTTTCGGCTTACGATGATGGGCAAGTTCAACAACAGGACATCATCGATTCTGACAGCCCGAGGTATCGAACTTACCCTGCCAAATCTCTTGATAATTTCGTAATGGAATGTGAACTCGATCGAGTTGATTTAATAAAGTTCGATTTGGAAGGCGGCGATTCTGACGCTGTGCGTGGATCATTTGAAACAATAAGGCGATTTCGCCCACAATTAGCATTGAGTATCTATCATTTGACACAAGATTTTTGGGAGATTCCCCAAGCAATAATGAATATTTGCGACAACTATCACTTCCACATTAGGCAGTACAGTTTTGAGAGATGGGAGACAGTATTTTATGCAATACCTAAAGAGCCAAGTACGTAATTTCATTCACACAAACTGAGCGACTTCAGAAATCATAGCATTATATTTTTGTCAGAGAGGTGTTGATACAGTGACGAGCGGATACCGATGGCTCAACTAATTATTTCGTTTCTAGCCGCTTTCCCTTCCGACGTTCCTGAGGCATCACAAATTCCCCCTGCCACAAACCGTGTTTCGCATTCCTGGTCTCGGATTCGTCGCCAACATCTGCATTGAGAGGTTTAGCGAATAAAAAAATGATCCGACGAATTGATCCGTTTTTGGCTACAAACCGATGTTCAAGTCACCACTCGAAAACGTCCGCTTTCCTACGCATAACGGACATTCTGAATAGTAACGTCTGCTTTCGCCGGCGAAGCGGACTTTATGTGACGGAACAGATTACTTCTGCTTGTGACCCGGTACGGACTTCAACTCGTTCGATGTAAGATCACTTACGCGGCCCAAAAAAAGTGCTCGGATATTCCGGGTGGAGAATATCCGAGCAAGGTCACCGCATGTCGCGGCAGTTCAAGGCGCCAAATCAGGAGAGATAAAACGCCTAAATCATCAGTCCGGGTTACGCCATTTCGTCGGACTGCAAGGGATCGGTGCCACCGGCCAGCGTCGCAGTGTTGGAGAAAGCTCCCTCCAGCATCGGGTCGTAGCCAGCGGAGTCGGCCTCACCCATAGCCGTATCCAAAGCGCCTTCCAGGTCGTCCAACTGGCCGTCGGTCAGGCCGACATAGTCCAGATCGGAGATCCAGGTCGACGCGCCGTCCATCACATCTGCGAAGTTAAATTCCTGGTCGCCGATCTTTAAGGTTTCGATCATTTCACCTGGCTCGAAATCGATTTTGAGCGTACCAACGAGATCGATTTCACCGTCGGTTTCGGACTTGAAGACCAGATTGGCGTGGGAGCCGTCTTCCGACATTGACATCAGGTGGATGTTGTCGAGGCTGAAGTCCTCAACCAGCGGCCCGCCGCGCAATTCAAGCGTATCGCCGTTGCCGGCTTTGATCGTGTCGTTACCTTCACCCATCGTGTAGATGAAGGTGTCGTTGCCTTCGCCACCAATCAGGGTGTCATCACCAAATCCGCCGCTGAGGATGTCGTCCCCGGCGCCGCCGTCGACCACTGAACCCTGCTCCAGGATGACTTCCTCATAATCGGAGTTCCAGCCGACACTGCCGCCGTCAAGATCGGCGCGTGTACCGTCGGCGTTGTATACTGACCGGTTCGCCAGCGATCCTTGCAGTTCGGCGGCATGTGCATTATCCACGCCCATCCCGGTTGCCGTCAGCCCCCCGGCGACGAGGATATCGTTGCCATCGCCACCGCTCAGGCTCGACGCTTCGCCTGCTGCGACGATAATGTCATCGCCCGCACCACCATCAGCACTGGAGCCTTCGCCCGAGACCAGGATTTGGTCTTGACCCGCACCACCGTCAACCACATCGTCAGCGCCGCGTGAGAGGATGGTATCGTCGCCTTCACCGCCCAGCAGCGTGGTTTCGGAGGATGTCGCATGCGTTTCCAGAAAATCGTTCCCGGCTCCACCATCGAAGGTGTTGCCTGATTCCTGGCTCATATGCACAGTATGGATGTGGTCGTTGCCTTCACCGCCATTGAACGTTCCGCTACTGCCTTCCACAAAGATCGTGTCGTTTCCGGCGCCGCCGTCTGCGACGACGCTGTCGCCCTGAACGAAAATCCAGTCGTCGCCGGCGTCACCGTTCAGGGTATTGTTGTCTGACCACGACACCATAGTGTCATCGCCGTCACCGCCGTTGGCAGTGTTGTTGTTTCCGCTCAGGTCGACGCGGTCATTGCCGGTGCCGGCGTCGACATTCAAGAATGTACCAGAAGCATCAATCGTGTCGTTGCCGGCTTCACCCCATACGCCGCTACCATGTCCGCTGGCGGTGATGACATCGTTCCCTTCGCCACCAAAGGCACTGTTATAGTAACCGGATATATTCAGCGAGTCGTCTCCGGCGCCACCAAACAAGTTGTTGCCCAGGCCCGTCGCCGACAGATTATCGCTGCCCTGGCCGCCGCGGACGACGTTGTGATCGCCAGTTGCGTTGATGGTGTCGTTGCCATCACCGCCTTCGTATGTGTTGAAATGGCCCTGGGCATTGATGGCGTCGTCACCAGCACCGCCCTTGACCGTCGAGAAATTGCTCGAGGTGTTGACGACGTCGTTGCCGTCACCGGCATCGAGAGAACCGTGATCGCCGACCGCCGTGATCTGGTCATCGCCCGTTCCGCCAAAGATAGAGAAGTTCCACAAGTTTGAAAGTATGTTAGCCATTGTTCGTCTCCTGGTTAGATATGTTGTGCCCGGTATTGGGCTTCGTCTGTTTTTGGTTATAGGAGAGCGGGTGGCGATTAAGGTGTCAAAAACATATCAACAGGAAAATTCAAGATAACTATTTGATATTGTGTATTTTAATTTGAAAATATACGTCTCGAAATTGTCCGCGCGCGCCGCCGTGCGTTGGGCTCATTCCAAATTGTTGAAGACAGCCGGTTTGCACCGGCGGCGTTGTCAGGTGCCCGGGATGGCGTATCCCTGCATCATGTTCGTTTGGCTATTTTTGTCACGCGACAAGTCTCAGTCGCATTTGTAGCCGGACTTGGGCACGGTAATTATGACCTCTTTTCCGAGTTTCTTGCGGATGCGGCTGACATATAAATCCACTGCCCGGAACGACTCCGGTCCGTCGCCCGTGGCAATGGCATCGACAAGAGTATCGCGCGACAGGATTTTGCCCTCGGCACGTGCCAGCGCCCAGATCAACGCGAATTCGGTTGCGTTCAATTTGATTTCCGTCCCGTCTGAGGTACGAGCGAGGTGACGGCCTTTATCAAGTGTGTAGTCGCCAATTCGAAGGACGTCTGTACTGACGCCTCTGGCCTCCGCCGCGCGCTTGATTATGGCTTTCAATCGGACGGTCAGCTCACGAGGATCGACGGGTTTGGTGATATATTCGTCAACGCCGAGTTCAAACGCCGCTAGTTTGTCGTCCAGATCTTCGCGTCCGGTCTGAACGATGATCGGCGCGTCCGAGCGGGCCCGGAGCTTGCGGATCAACACGATACCGTCCTCGTCAGGCAGCGTCAGGTCGACGACATAACAGTCGAAACTGCGGGCATCGATCGCTTTGAACATTTGTGCTCCCGACTCAACCGTCACGGCTTCGAAGTCGTGTTTGATCAGATAGGAAGCCAGTGATCTGGCGAGAAAAATGTCGTCTTCAATCAGCAGAATACTGTTGAATTGTGAAGGGTCCCTGTCACTCCCGGCAGCAGGAAGAGATTTCTTCTCGCCTGGCGACACATCGAAATCCGGCTCTGAGGCAAAGTAGCGCGGTGCGATGCTGCCCGCGATGTCGAACATCTGCCTGCATTCCTGCAGCATGGCGTCGGCATGGCTTTCCAGTTCGCTTGCTTCAAAGGCCGCACCAACGCCGTCCTCTAGTTGGGCAACGCTTCCCAGCACCCGGTTCATGATGCCGCGTATGTCATGGGCAACTTCGCCCAGGACCTGCGAGCGGGCGTCCAGAGGGCCGCCTGCCCGTTGTTGGTTCCAGGCCGCAAATGCCGCCAGGCCGTCATCCAATGCGGCCTGAATGCCGCTGCCAAATGCCTGGGCATCCGACAGACGATCCTCCGTCCCGGCAATTTCGGTTTCACGGCAAAGCTGCGACAGACGTTGAAAACCGACGATGGCGGCACTGCTTTTCAGGTCGTGGGCATGAAATGTCATCAGCCGTAAATCGTTGCGTTCAGCGGCCTCTGTGAATTTCCCGAGGGCTTCGGGCGCCGATGAACGAAATATGCCGAAAAAATCCTCTATGGCTTCCGAACCGTATTCCTCACCCAGGTTTTCGAGAACGGATACGTCGAGGTTTTCCGCTTCAGCCGTTGATTCATCGTCTGAAACAATACCGGCTGTCTCCAAGGTGCCTGCGGCACGCTCCTTGCCGGCGATCAGGCGGCGAATGGTATCCTTCAGGTGGTTCGGATCGATCGGTTTTGTCACGACTTCGTTCATGCCGACCTTGATGCATGTTTCGATTTCGTGTTTGGTGGCGGCGGCGGTCAGACCAATAATCGGTAGTGTCGACGCCGGAACGTCCAGCGCCCTGATCTGCCGAGTCGCCTCAATGCCGTCCATGACCGGCATGTGCCGATCCATCAGAACCACATCGAAAGGTGCCTGCCCGGCGATCAGGTCGAGGACCTGCTGCCCGTTTTCAGCGACTTCCGTCTCGGAGGCGAGATGGCGCAACATGCCAAGGGCGACCTTGCGGTTCATAGCATTGTCGTCGGCCAGCAGGATGCGCGGCGCAAAGTCCAGGTCCCCGGAATGATCGACGCCTGGCAGTGAAACCACGACATCGTCGTCGCTGCCGATCTCGACATTGAGCATAAGCGTAAACGTACTGCCTTCACCCAAAGTGCTTTCCAGACGGATTTCACCGCCCATGAGTTCGGCCAGACGCCGGCAGATCACCAGCCCGAGCCCGGTACCGCCATAGCGTCGGGCGACGTCGACGTTGGCCTGTGCATAGGGTGCAAACAGTTTGTCTGCCTGTTTATCGCTGAGGCCGATACCGGTATCCGTCACGGCCAACGTAAAATCGCACCCGCCACGGTCCGGCATTTTGCCGCCAACCGAAACGGTGACGCTGCCGGTGGCGGTAAACTTGATGGCGTTGTTGAGCAAGTTGGTCAGAATTTGACGCACCCGGTTGGCATCTCCCAGCAGCACATTCGGCAGTCCGTCGGCGATATTGCCGGAAAGCTCCAGGCCTTTCTCCCGCGCCGTCGACGCCATGATCTTCAAGGTGTCGTCAATCATGCGCCGGGGATCGAAGGGCACGGTTTCAATTTCAAGCTTGCCGGATTCAAGTTTGGAGATATCCAGCAAGTCGTTCAGGATGACCAGCAAAACCTCACCCGAATCAACGATGCTCCGTGCAAAATCACGTTGCTCGGGCATCAGCGACGTTTCCAGCAAGAGCCTCGCCATGCCCAGCACACCGTTCATCGGCGTGCGCACCTCGTGGCTTACAACGGCAACAAATTCGGATTTCGCCGCCGTTGCCGCTTCTGCCTCTTCCTTGGCCTCTTTCAACGCCGCTTCGGCTACCTTGCGCTTCGTAATGTCGGTGTAGATGCTGATGTAGCCGCGGTTCAACGGTCGGGTGTAGCACTCGAGTTCGAGGCCGGCCACGGTGCTTCGCTCGTAATGCTGGGATTCCATCCGAAAGGGCAGCGCGGACAGAACGCCATCGATGATCTCTTCCTTTTCGCCCTCGCCGTAGTCACCGCGGTCGACCATGAAGGAGAGTTCGTCGGCAACGGTGTTGCCGACCGCGACGACGCCGTCGGGCAAATCCCAAAGATCGCAGTACTGTTGATTGAAGAGAACGACCCGCCTGTCTTCGTCCACATATCGTACACCTCCCGGCATGTTGTCCAGGACCGTCCGTAGCTGTTCCTCTTTTTCCGCGAGATCGACCTCCGTTCGAATATGACGAGTGATATCGGTATGAACGCAGACCAAACCGCCGCCTGGTAGCTTGCGGTCGCGAACCTGGACCCAGCGCCCGTCAGCCAACGGCAGGTCGAAAGTCTCCTCGGTCTCGCCGAAGGTCTCGAGCCGGCGTTGGATGGCGTCCGCCCCGCCGACTTCGGCGACTGTGTTGAGTTCGATGTCTTTCCTAAGCAGGTTCGAGATATGCGTGCCCGGGCCGGCTTCGGCCTCGCTGTAGCCGTACATGTCCCGGTAGCGGTCATTGCACAACACCATACGGTGCCCGGCGTCGAACAGCGCAAAACCTTCGGACATCGTTCCGATGGCGTCGGTCAGCAAAGCTAGAGTAAAGGGCATCTCTGCGGCGTTTGTCATTGTTCAGTCTCCCTCTCGGGAGAAAGATTACACACTTCCGGGACCGGTGTCCGCTACTGACGCGGGTTCGTTTGAAGGTCGAGCTCCACCCAGACTGGTTGGTGGTCAGAGCCCGTAACGTAGTCGTCGATACGAGCGCTCTCGACGCGGCCCGCCAGGCCCGGTGTCACGATGCAATAGTCAAGGTTGTCAAGGTTCATGTCGCCGAGCTGCCGGGCGTCATTGGGAAAACTGGTGCGCGAATCAGCGCCGATGGTGTCGGTACGCGTCGAACAAAGAGGAAGGTGGAATTGTCTCTTCCTGGCTATTAGTGGAAGTTTGACCACATACCATTATATGTCCGCTTTCCTGTGCAAAGCGGACCTGTTCAGTGACGGAAATCCGTTGTTCCCATCGAGGCGAGCGAAAAAAACACTGTATAGGAAGCCAACATGAGCAAAACAATACGATTGACCGGAGCGACGATCGACGATGGTCAGAGTTTTCTAATTGACGCGGAAACCAGGCAACACCTGCATCTTGTCGGAAAAAAAGGGGCCGTATCCGCCAAGACAACTTCTTTGACTGCAGTGGTCCTATACACTGACGGGACGGCTATCACATATGATCTAAAAGGTTGTGGTCCGAGAGGTCCCGTGGGTGAGAAGCGCATTACAAACATCGCTGTAAAGCGCATCAATGGAAATGACAATTTCCTGCTCATCAGTTTCGAGAATGGCCAACCAAAGCTATTCAATTCGTGGACACGACAACATGTTGGTCGCGTACATATATTAAATTTTTGATTTCTTTAAAAAAAATGGTGCCGCAGGGAGGAATTGAACCCCCGACCTACTGATTACGAATCAGTTGCTCTACCCCTGAGCTACTGCGGCATGGTTTCGGGCCGGATGGTGTTTGGGGCCGGAAAGCGGCGCGAAGTTACTCTCAGGCGGGGCTGACGTCAATCATCTCGTTCATATGGCCCGCCGGCGCATCGCCGGGCCTGACGGCGTCAGGTGGTGGCGTCGTTCGCCCGCCGCACCAGGTTGCGGAAATCGGCCTGGCGCCAGTCCAGCGTATCGAGCGCGGCACACGAGGTGCAATGGGCCTGCCAGGCCGGGTGGATTTCACCGCAATCCGTGCAAACCCAGGCCGGATCGGGGGCGGCTTCGGCAAGGCGCAGCAACCAGTCGCGGGCGGCAGCGCCCTGCCCGGCTTCGCCTTCTTCGAGCGCCGCCATCAAACGACAAACCCGACGTGACGCGGCCGCATCGATCAAGGGGGCCAACTGCGCTCGGGCATCCTCAAAACGCAGGGCCTCGATGAGCAAGCCGGCGAGATAAATCCGGCTTTCTTCATGGCCCGGATTGGCGGCATCCAGCCGGTGTGCCTTGTTGAGACGGCGGGCCAGATCATCGCCCGGCCAGATCGTCGCATAAATGTCAGCGAGCAACGGATGCGGGCGCTGCCGCCAGCAGGCTTCGACAATATCGGCCGCCCGGCGGGCCTTGCCGGCGGCAGCCTGCAAGCGCGCGGCATCGGCGGCAACCTGAACCAGGCCGGGGGCGAAGCTCTGTGCCTGATCAGCCAGCTTCTGCGCCTTGCGCCGGTCGCCGGTGGCTTCCGCCTGCATCGCCTGGGCGTGCAGGGTAATCGCCTTGCGCCGCCGGCTGGTTTCGAGATCAATGGATTTACGTTTGGTGGCATCGTCCAGTGTAACCTGGGCCTGGCTCCACTGGCCGACCCGGGCCTGCAGCAAAAAGAGCGCATCCGAGGCCCACGCCGCATCAGGGCGCGCGCGATGAGCACGGCTGGCGTAGTCGAGCGCCTTGTCGGTCTGGCCGTTGCGCATGGCTTGCGAAAGCAAACCGCGCAGGGCAAGAAATTCGGTCTGCGGGCGCTCGAGCATGGCATCGAAATAGCGCACCGCCGCCACCTCATCGCCATCAAGCTGGGCCGCCTGGGCCGAAAGCAATTGCGTCAGGGGTGGTGATTCCAGCAAGGCTTCGGCCTGGCGCGCCAGCTTGCGGGCTTCACCGGCATCACCTGCCGCAACAGCGACCAGGCCGCGAGTCAGGGCGTCATAGCCCCGGCGTTCGCGGGCCCGGTTACGGCTGTCGGCGAGGGCCGCCGGTCCGCGCACCAGCCAGAGCCAGAAACGATAGCAAAGCGCCACTGCGACAACGAGAGCGACCAGGGCAAGACCGGCAACCGAGAGCGAGGTCTCGATCTGCCAGCCGTTCCAGTTGACCGCGATGTCACCGGGATGATCAGCGAACCACGCCGCTGCCGCCGCCGTGGCGAACAGCAGGATGAGCAGACTTATTGCCCTGATCATTTAGCAGATGTTCCGACGGCCATACCCGCCATGGCATGACGCGACAGGTTGGCGAGGGCGGCCTCAACGGCGAGACGGGCGCGTGCCTGGCTGAGCCAGCCGGCGACCGTGGTTTGGGCAGGGCCGGTCAGGTTTGAAACCTCGTCGACGGCGGACTCCAGATCACCGGCGGACAGGCGGGCCTCGGCGCGGGCGACGCGGGCTTCATTACTTTGCCCGGCGACCTCGCCCGTACGGCGCACGCTGACCAAAGCCGTGACCCGGGCCCACGCCCTGGCAATCCAGTCGGCCTTTTGCGGTGCGGCCTGGACCAGCGATCCGGCGAGGCTGCGGAAGGTGCGCGTCAGGGCTTCAGGTGTGGCGACGCCTGTCTCGGCGTGGGGCTGAAGTTCGGTCAGCATATCGGCGACGTCGGAATTTGCCGGATCCGCCAGCGCCTTGACGGCGCTTAGTTCAGCGGCAAAGGCCCCGCCGCGTTCGGCCCGGATGCGCAACTGACCGGTGGCAGCGACCAGCACGGCGGCCGAATTGTTGCCACCCGACGCTGTGCGAGCGAGTACGAGATCTGCTTCGGCTTTGTCGAGCCGGGCCTGCAGGACAAGATTGTCCGCCTTCAACAGGCCGAGCGTGGCCGAAAGTTTACCGACCGTTTCCGACAGGGCGGCAAGATCAACCGGCAGGGCCTCAAGTGCGGCCAGGCGTTCGGCCAGATCATCCGGCAATTCAGTGGTCACCGCATCAGCGGTCGTGGCGCTCGTGACAACCGGGGGCCGCGCCGCAAGTCTGGCGATGGCGGCCTTGTTTGTCTGACTGGCCCGGGCGATGTCATCGAGGCGCTGGTCCGTCTCCGTCATCCGGGCACCAAGATCGCCCGGCACTTCAGCTCGGGCCTGCAGTTCAGTGATTTGGCCGAGGGCTTTTTCGAGCTGGTCGCGCAAGCCCTGGACGGCCTCAAGATTTTCAGCGTTCCCGGCCAGCGTGGTTTCGCTGCGCGCGAGGCGGGCGACGAGTTCATCGAGTGCGCCGGCAATTTCATCGACCCGCTGGTTAGCGAGATCGCGGCCCGGTCGCCAGGCTTCGGGCAGGTATGCTTCGATCTGGCTGCCGTACTTCGGCCAGACAGCGACGCCACCGACAAACGCCGCCACCAGGAGCGCAACGATCAGCCAGAGACGCAGGCTGCTTTTGGCGGCAGGTTTTGCATCGACGGGTTTTGCCTCGGGCCCGGCAGGTTCCTCCGGCATGTCGATGATCACATCGTCAGCGATTATTTCGGCGACAGGTTCGCCGACAGATTCTGCCGCCTTCTTTGCTTTCGCCTTGCTGGCAGGCTTCTTTTTTGCCGGGGTGTCTTTTTTATCAGGCATCTAGTCTGTGGCCTCGTCAATCAGGCGAAGGAGGGCGTCCTGGTCGGGACGCGCGGCAATATGAACGCTGCGCCAGTTCAATACGTCGACGGCTTCGGCGACGGCGGCACTGAGACAAAAGACATCGGCACTTGCCACCGCCAATTCAAGTCCGGCGTCCGTCAACAGGGTAACAAATTGACGCGCCGTGCGGGGGGAGAAAAACATCACACCATCGATTGTGCCGCTCTTCAGTCCGGCCAGCACAGCGTCAGGCAAGCTTTGCGCGGTCCCGGCGCGATATAATACAGCGCGGCGGACATCAAAGCCTGCCGCTTCGAGCCGTCCCGCGAGATCACCGGCGACCCGCGTGCCCGCGACATGCAACAGTGCACCGGCTGCGGGATCACAGTGTTCGATGACGAGGTTGGCCAGCGTCGCGACGTCGCCCGCTGCCGAGCGGACCTGGTCGAAGCCGGCCCCGGTTGCGGCGCGTGCGGTCGCATCCCCGACGGCATAAAGCGGCAGATCGCGCCGGCTGCTGGAGCGGGCAAAGGCGCGCACGCCGTTGGCGCTGGTTGCCAGCAGACCGGCGACGCCCGCCAGATCAGGCGCGGCATCGGTGTCAAATTGTATGTCGAGCAAGGGTGCGGGCGTGACGACGTGACCGCGTGCCTCGAGTGCCTGCGTCAGGGGGGCCGCATCTTCTGCCGGGCGCGTATTAAGAAGATGCCGGGGCATAATCAGGCTTCGCTGATGAAGCCGGGACCGGCGCGCTGTTTCAGTTCGGCCCCGGCGTCCGCACCCAGAGCGTGGGCATCGGCTGCAGGGCCTGTGCGCGTGGTCTCCAGCATTTCAGAGCCATCGGGGCGCAGCACGCGACCCCGCAAATGCAAATTGTCGCCGTCCAGGGTGGCAAGGGCGGCGATGGGCGTGCGGCAGGAACCATCAAGGGCGGCAAGCATGGCGCGCTCCGCCGTCACCCGCAACAGGGTTTCAGCACAGCTGATCGGGGCCAGCAGATCGTTAATCCGGGCATCACCAATGCGGCTTTCAATGCCGATGGCACCCTGGGCCACGGCGGGCAGCATGATGTCGGGGTCCATGATATCGGTCGCCACATCGGCCCGGTCGAGCCGGTTCAGTCCAGCCAGCGCCAGCAAGGTCGCATCAACCTCACCGGCCTCGAGTTTGCGCAAGCGGCTTTGCACATTGCCGCGAAAGGTAATGACGCTGAGATCGGGGCGGCGTTGCAGGATCTGGGCCTGGCGGCGCAAGGAGGCCGATCCGACGACGGCACCGTGGGGTAAATCATCCAGTGTTCTGGCGCGCGGCGAGATGAAGGCATCGCGCACATCCTCGCGCGGCAGCAGGCAGGGAATATCAAGACCGGGCGGTAATTCGGTCGGCATGTCCTTCATCGAATGCACAGCGATATCGATATCACCTGAACTCAGGCGGGCTTCAATTTCCTCGGTGAACAAACCCTTGCCGCCGATCTCGGAGAGGGCGCGATCGAGAATTTCATCACCTTTGGTCGAGATGACGACGATTTCGATGTCGTCTTCCGCCAGGCCGTCATGGGCCGCCACAAGACGGGCGCGTACTTCATGGGCCTGGGCGAGGGCCAGCGGGCTGCCGCGGGTGCCGATGCAGATGGTGGCGCGGACGGTGGCTCTGGACTGATTTTGATCGCTCATATCTTGTCGTGTTCCCGCCGGAGTCATCATATATGGTGCTTTATATATATAGAAGCGTTGCTAAAGCCCGGATGGCAAAAGCGCAAGGCTTTTAGAAGTGTAGTTTCAAGGCTGACATGACGCACATTGTTTTAGGCATCGAATCGAGTTGTGATGAAACTGCCGCCGCCGTGGTCGACGACCAGCGGCGCGTGCGCGGCAATGTCGTGCTGTCGCAGATCGAGGATCACGCACCCTATGGCGGTGTGGTGCCCGAAATCGCCGCGCGGGCGCATATCGAGCACCTCGATGGCTTGATCTCCGAGGCCCTGCAGCAGGCCGAACTCGGCTTCGAGGATCTGGACGCTGTGGCGGCGACGGCGGGACCGGGGCTGATCGGCGGCGTCATGGTCGGTCTGGTGACGGCCAAGGCGATCTGTGCCGCGCGCGCACTGCCACTGATCGCGGTCAATCATCTCGAAGGCCATGCCCTGACGGCCCGGCTGACGGACGATGTCGCTTATCCCTATTTATTGTTGCTGGTCTCGGGCGGACACTGCCAGCTGATTAGTGTGCTGGGCGTGGGGGACTACCAACGCCTTGGCACAACCATTGATGACGCGGTCGGCGAGGCTTTCGACAAGGCGGCAAAAATGATGGCGCTTGGCTATCCCGGCGGACCGATTATCGAGACTGTGGCCCGCGACGGCGATGCCGGGCGTTTTGATTTGCCGCGTCCGATGCGCGGACGGCCGGGCTGTGATTTTTCGTTCTCGGGGCTGAAGACGGCGGTGCGCCGGGCGCTTGAGCTGGTCGGACCAGGAATCAACGATCAGGACAAGGCCGACCTCGCGGCATCTTTTCAGACAGCCGTCGCCGATACGCTGGCTGACCGCACCACCAATGCGATGAAAATATTTGCCGGCGAACACGATGGACCGCACCGGCTGGTCGTGGCGGGCGGAGTGGCGGCCAATCAGGCGATCAAACAACGGCTGACGATGCTGGCCGACAAAAAGGGCTTTGAACTTGTGGTGCCGCCTCCCCATTTATGTACCGACAATGCAGCCATGATCGCGTGGGCCGGCGTTGAACGGCTGGCGCTCGGCCTGACGGATGATTTGACGGTGTCGCCGCGCGCGCGCTGGCCACTGGATGCGACAGCACCGGCTCGCCCGTTTGCCGGCGCCAAGGCATAACACACAGGATAGAATATGAGTGTCGATGTAGACGAAATGGTCATGACGCCTGCTGAAATCGACGGCTATCAGATCAATATCGAAACCAGTGGAGACCGCATTGCGGCCGTCATAGACGGTGTCGTGATTGCCGAAAGTGACAAATCGCAGGTTCTGCGCGAGACCTTCGTCAAGCCGAGCATCTATTTCCCGCGCCAGGACGTCAATCAGCGCATGTTGCAGCGCAGTGAGTTTCGCACCTTCTGCCCGTTCAAGGGTACGGCCAGTCACTGGTCGATCAAGCGCCCGGACGGCAGCCTCGCAGAAAACTCGGCGTGGAGTTACGAGCGTCCCCTGAGCATTGCCATCCCGCTGGGTGATCACTTCGCATTTTATGACAGTGCCATCGACGAGTGGCGGGGCGATGACGCCATGCTGGCCCTGCAGCACGAGGAGCCGGTTAACCATCCCGGCAGCTTTGCGCTTGCCAACTGGGTTATCACCGAAGCCTGGACGGCGAAAAATGCGGCCGATCTGACGGAACGCCTGGCCGAAAAACTGCTGTCGTCGGGCATGCCCCTGATGCGCATGAACATCGGCATCTGGACATTGCACCCGCAGTTAATCAATGCCGGTTACAACTGGCACCGTGATCGCGACGGCATCGCCAAATCAAATTCGCCGCGCGGCATTTTACAATCCGAAGCCTATCTCAAAAGCCCGGTGCGCTATGTCACCGAAGGACTGGGTGGTGCGCGCCAGCGCCTAGATGTCGCCAACCCTGAATTCCCCTTCCCCATCATGGCCGAACTGCGCGATCAGGGCATGACGGATTATGTCGCCATGCCGCTTCAATTCTCTGACGGCCAGATCAATTCGCTGACCATGGCGACCGATCACCCTGACGGTTTCAACGTCGCGAACCTCGGGCAATTTTATCTCGCCCTGCCGACGTTGAGCCGATTGTACGAAGTCTTCACCCTGCGCGAAGATACCTCTGCGTTGCTGGAAACTTATCTGGGTGAGCGCACCGGACAGCGCGTACTCAATGGTCTGACACAGCGTGGTGATGGCGAAAGTATTCACGCCGTCATCTGGTTTTGTGATTTACGCGGCTCCTCGACGCTTGCTGACAGCATGCCGCGCGATGAATTCCTCGAGGACCTCAATCAGTTTTTTGATGCCATGGCCGGGGCTGTGCTTGATCATGGCGGCGAGGTTTTACGCTTTATAGGCGATGCTGTGCTGGCGATTTTCCCGACCGCCGAGGAAAGCGTCGACAAACTGCAGCCCGGCCCTGCCAGCCATACCGCCGGCACAATCGCCCGCACCTGTTATACGGCGCTGGATGCCGTGCGGGAGGCCGAACGCCGCATGGCCGACTTCAACAAGACCCGCGAGGGTGAAGGCAAACAGGCGCTGGGCTACGGCATCGGCCTGCATCTTGGCGAATTGACTTACGGCAACATCGGCACACCGGAGCGCCTGGAATTTACTGTCATCGGAGCGGCGGCCAACGAAGCGGCGCGCATCGAGGATCTGTGCAAGGAACTGAATACACCTGTATTGATTTCCGCAACCTTTGCCGATGCCTTCCCGGAACAGCTTGTCTCAAAGGGCAGCCACCCCTTGCGCGGCGTCGATCAACCGATGGATGTTTATACCCTGCAGGAATGAACCAGTTCTTTCTGGCAACGTGCCGGGATCGCCCCCGGGGTCAACGAACATTGTCGTCGACAGACCATGATATTCCGGTGATGATCGACGAACTGGAACACTTGGGGGGTTCCTGATTCAGATGAATTATTATGCGTTCCTTGACGCCAGCCTTCTGACGTTTCTCGGTGTGACCGCGATACCGGTGCTGCTGTATTTGCGCCGGGGCAGAATGGCACGTGTTGATCGCGGGTTCGTCCTGCTGGTGATCGGCATTTCCTTCGTCGCGGTGGCGACGTTTATCGATTATGGCATCGTTGTCGTTGAGCGACTGGAAATTCAGAGCATTATGGAAAGCTCGCTCTGGCAGAACAGTGGCACCCTGATGGCATTGCTGTTTTATTTTCCCGGCACGGTGATGGCGGCCTTTGGACTTTCGAGCTGGCTGCCGGCCCTGCAGCGCCTCGATCGCGAAATCGACCAGCGCCGCAAGGCCGAGGCTGAACTGATCAAGGCTAACGAACAGCTCGAGCGGTTGGCGATCAAGGCTGGAGAGGCCAGCCAGGCCAAGTCTGATTTTCTCGCCAACATGAGCCACGAGTTTCGCACGCCTCTGAATGCCGTTATCGGCTTTGCCCAAATCCTCGAGGGCGGCAAGCGCGGTCCCTTGACCGATGACCAAAAGTCGTTTGTCGGAGAAATCAGGGATGCCGCAGCGCTGCTGCTGAAAATTGTCGGAGACATACTGGATATCTCAAAGATCGAGGCCGGCAAACTGGAGCCGGGATTTGAGGAAATGGATGTGGTGCGCGCCATTGAAAGTTCCGTAAACATGATGGCCCTGCGGGCGGACGAGGCGAATATCGAGCTGACGATGGAAATCCCGCCCGGGACGCCCGACCTTTATGCCGATGAGCGCCTGGTTAAACAGATGCTGATCAATTTACTCTCGAACGCTGTGAAGTTTACCCCGGCCGGTGGCCGTATCTCGATCAGCGTCGTAACCGATCCGCAAGACGGTCTGGAGATTGCGGTGCGGGACAGTGGTATTGGTATGGCCCGGGAAGATATTCCAAAAGCTCTGGCAACCTTTGGACAAATCAACAACCCGGACGCTCGCCAGGACGAAGGCACCGGTCTCGGCCTGCCCCTGGTCAAATCATTCATGGAGATGCATGACGGCACGCTTGAAATCGAAAGTGAGGTTGGCGCGGGCACCAAAGTGCGGTTAACATTCCCGGCCCGGCGAATTCGCCAAAGATAGCCGATCAATACAGGTAGCAAATTATGCCGTTCTACGGTGTGCCCGACAAAGATGACTTGAAAGCAGTCCAGGCCCACGCCCAGGCGATCTTTGATATCTACACCCGGAACAATCAACCGATACTGAATGCCGACAATATGTTGCTCGCCATGCGCTCGACCAACTTCATGTCGGACCCCGATTTCAATGACGCCATCCAGCAGCAATGCCGCGACGCCGACGGCGAGCTCATTAACAATAATATCGTCAAGTTCTGGCGGATCCACGTCTTCACCTGGTGTTGTACCCAGGCCCTGCGCCTGACCGGGGATTTTGTCGAGTGTGGCGTTCATATGGGACTGTATTCGCTGACCATGATGCAGGCGCTCGATTTCGCCAGCAAGAATCGGGAGATGTATCTCTACGATACCTTTGAGGGATTGTCGGATGAGCAGTCGACGAATCGTGAGATGGCGCAGGTCGAGGGCGTGTACGACATCCCGCAGTGGGAAGAAGATGTGCGCGAGAGTTTTGCGCCCTGGCCCAACGCCCGCGTTATCCGTGGTCGCGTGCCCGACGTCCTGGCCAAGACGGCGCCTGAGCGCGTTGCCTTTCTGCATCTTGATATGAATTCTTCCGGGGCCGAGCGCGCGGCGCTTGATTTTTTCCAGCCGAGACTGGTCCCGGGCGCCCTGATCCTGATGGACGATTTTGGACGCACGGAAAACATTGAGATCGGCCTGTCACACGATGAGACCTTTGCCGGTCTGGGGCGACGCATTCTGGAACTGCCGACCGGCCAGGGCCTGGTCATCTGGAACTGACGCGCCCGCCATGAACGAGGCTTTCAGGCAACGGATTGACGACGTGCTGGCATCAGTCGAACTTGCCACAGGGATGGATATAACTTTCAAGCCGGTGTTTGGTGCCGTGGCGGCCTATGCCGATGGCGAGATTTTCATGACTTGCGGCAAGTTTGGTCTCGGCCTGAAACTGGATGACCGGACTTGCGAACGTCTTCTGCAGTCCGCCGAAGGCGAGCCACTCAAATATTTTGAAAAAGGTCATGTCAAACGCAACTACATCGTGCTGGCTGAGGGTGTGCTGGACGACGCAGGGCATCTGAATGCCCTCGTCCAAAAGAGCCTCGATTTCGTGCGCGGAGACTGAGGGATGACCGTGAAAATTTCACTTGTCCGCGCGCAGGCACAAGCCGACGAGGTCCGGACACTTGCGTGGGAATTCGTCGACTGGTTACGTTCGCGCTATCCCGACGATCTGGCGACGATTGATGAGTATCTGGTCAATCAGAAATTTGCCGAACAGCTGGCGAATTTGCTTGAACACTTCAGGCCACCGGACGGCGAATGTTTGCTGGCCGAGGTTGACGGCACCTCTGCCGGCATTGTCATGCTGAAACCCGCCGGCCCGGAGACCTGCGAGATGAACCGGATGTTTGTCAGGCCCGAAGCCCGGCGGCGCGGTGTCGGCCGGGCGCTCTGTCTGCGTCTGATGGACCGCGCCCGTGAACTCGGTTATCGCAGCATGATCCTCTCGGCCCTCGATCAGCACTTTGAGGCCCTGCCGCTCTACCACGCCCTCGGCTTTCGCGAGGACAATCGCGCCAGCGACACCGAAGCCGGCAAGGATCATGAAGTGCAGATGAAGATTGTGTTGTGAGGAATGGCATTCAACGGTTTCCCCTGGCTATGTTGTCGCCCCGGCCTCCACCTCACCGACCTGAGCCTCCACGTCATAACCAACCAGCGTCTCGGCAATCGCTGTCTCCAGCGGTGTGGCGTTGAAATCGGGCAGCAGGTCGGCGAAACGCCGGCCTTCGATCAACACAGGCGTGTCCCAGATGTAGCGCATTTCGACGACTTCGCGGACCAGCGGGGAGAACAAACCGATGAGATCGAGCAACCACCAGGGGGCCCGGCGGATCTTGTCGGGGGAGCCGGCCTGACGGGCGACCTCGGCAAAGAAGCTGCGCTGGGGGCGGGCGGTGTGGCCCTCGAAGTGGATGACTTCATACGCCTGTAATTCATCTGCGCGAGCCAGCAGGTCAACGGTCGCGCGGGCGAGGTCGGGCACGTAGGCCCACTGGTGCGGGATCGCCATGTTGCCGAGCACCATCATCGGCTTGCCCTTTGCCGCGTTTCCGAACGACGGGTCCACCAGACCATTGCGCACGGTCGGACCAAAATAATCCCCGCCGCGCATGATCAGCACGCGCCCGCCGGCCTCGGCATAATCACTGAGACTTTCCTCCATCCACTGGCGCAGCCTGCCCTTTTTGGTCGTCGGGGCATGCGGCGCGGTTTCATCAAGGGGCACATCACCGGCATCACCCAGGCTGTAAATATTGCCGGGGAAAACGATCAGCGCATTCTCGCGGCGGGCGGCACTCAGGATGTTTGTCGTCGCGGTCTCCATGTGCGGGAACCATTTGTCGTAGTTGTAATTGACGCCGTGCACGATGACACCGCAACCCATCGCCGCGCGGGCAAGGTCGTCAGGGTTTTGTACATCGCCGACAATAACCTCGAGATTGGCGGGCGCACCAAAGCGCAGGGCGAGTTTCGCTGCATCGCGTACGAGGGCACGGACCTGAAGCCCGCGCGCCAGAAGTTCCGCCGCCACAGCGCCGCCGTAGCTGCCGGTCGCGCCGAGCACGAGTGTCGGGCGATTGGAAACAGTGTTCGTCGTGTTGGTCATTGATCTTCTCCTGTATGTGTTTAGTGAATATTTCGGAATATATTCACTAAACAGTCAAAAAATTTTCAGTTGCGATTAAGGCCTGAAACAAAAAGCCGGATGACGTTGCGGGCTTCACGCTCCAGTGCCGGCAGGGACAAGAAACTCCAGAGTTGCGGATAACGAAACTTGAGCGTCGCGGCCTGGATCATCTCGGCGGCGAATTCGGGATCATCGATCTGGAACTCGCCACTGGCCACACCGTCGGCGAGAACGTCGGCGTAGACGGCGCGGGTTTCTTTCAGGCCCTTGTTGATGATCTCGACCCGGCGTTCCATCACCACGCGGCCCATCTCGGCGATGGTCGGGCGGTTCTCCATCACGTCATGGGTGTCGCGCAACTCGGCGATGGTCAGGGCTTCGAGGCGGGCGGCTGCGGATTTGTACTTGCGCGCCGAGGCTTTGCGCAACGTCACCACGGCTTGCGCCGACGAGCGATCAACGATCTCGGCCGCCAGATCGAGCTTGCCGGGATAGAAGCGATAAAGATTGCCGACCGACATGTCGCAATCGGCAGCAATTTCCGCCATCGTCGATTTGCCATAACCGAAGCGCGTAAAGCGAATGGCAGCGGCGTCAACGATCAGGACACGGTTTTCTTCTGGCGTTTTCATGATGTGGATATAACAACTGAATAATGAATAATCAAGTAAATATTCATTATTTGTTTTTGAACGATGAAATCACCTGGCGATTTATCGCCGGGCCATGGCAGCACAGACTTGTTCCCGATCAACAAATTGCGCAAGATGCCGCCATGACTACAGCAAACAGTTCCTGTCAGCGCATTGGCGTGGTCGGCGGAGGCGCCTGGGGTACGGCGCTGGCCGTGGCGGCGCGGCGTGCCGGACGTGACGTCGTGATGTGGGCGCGCGAATCGGCGGTGGTCAGCGCCATCAATGGCGAGAACCGCAATACCATGTTCCTGCCCGACGTGGCGCTTGATCCTGCGATCACGGCAACGGCGGACTATGCCGCGGTCTGCGATGTCGATGCCCTGCTGCTGGTCGTACCGGCACAGTTCCTGCGCGATGTCTGCACTGAATTGAATGCCCACCTGAAACCCGACGTACCGGTAGTGATTTGCGCCAAGGGCATCGAACAGGGCTCGGGCGCGCTGATGAGCGACATTGTTGCCGACGCCCTGCCGCGCGCGACCATGGCCGCCCTGTCGGGACCGACCTTCGCCATCGAAGTGGCGCGTGGCCAGCCAACCGCCGTGACGCTGGCCTGTGGCAACTCCGAGGTCGGCGAGACCCTGGTCGGCGCACTGGGGGCCAGTGATTTCAGACCCTATCTTTCCAACGACGTCGTCGGTGCTGAAGTCGGCGGAGCGGTCAAGAATGTACTGGCCATTGCCTGTGGCGTGGTCAGTGGGCGCAACCTCGGCGAAAACGCCCGGGCCGCCCTGATCACACGGGGGCTGGCCGAAATGATGCGGCTGGGCCGTGCCCTGGGGGCGAGGCCGGAAACCCTGATGGGGCTGTCGGGTCTCGGCGATCTGGTGCTGACGTGTTCGTCTGAACAGTCGCGCAACATGAGCCTGGGTTCAGCGCTCGGCCGGGGGGAGCGCCTCGCCGATATTCTCAGTCAGCGGCGCTCGGTCGCGGAAGGTGTTTCCAGTGCGCCTGCCGTGGTGGCGCTTGCGGCGAGGCTTGGCGTTGATATGCCGATCGTCACAGCGATAAACGCCTTGTTGCAGGGCGAGGCCAGTGTCGAGGAAATCATCACCGGTCTGATGGCCCGGCCCTTCCGCCATGAAACGGCCTGAGCCCTGGCCATAATCGGAGAACAACGAAGCATGAACGGCCCTCGCCCGACCGAAACGCCGAAGATCGAACGCCCGGCGGCCGGTACTTTTGTCTGCCGGCTTGATGATCTCAAATCCGTCAGCAGCAAAGGCTTTTCATTTGGTGAAGGGCGCTTTGCCTTTTCGATGTTTGTTGTGCGGCGTAATGACGACGTTTACGCCTACGTCAACGATTGCCCGCATACCAAGGGGCCGCTGGAATGGGTGCCGGATCAATTCCTCGACGTCGGGCGCACGCATATTCTTTGCTCGCGCCACGGCGCACTGTTTCGTTTCGAAGACGGATTGTGTGTCTCGGCGCCCTGCCCCGGCGCGCATCTGACGCCGGTCGGGATCGAGATCAGGGACGGCGATATCCTGATCACGGATTGATCAAAAAAATCCAGCCGGGCGTGGCGAAGGTATTATTTTCTGCGCCCATTCCAGTATTGATGTGCCTGCACCGCCTCCACCGACCCCCATGCGCCGGCGAACTCGCGCAACGATGTTGAAAATCTTACCTTGAATTTCCCGACGCCAAGTCTCTCGGACCAGGCACAAGCCAGTTCTCTGCCGGTGTTCCCTTCACAATTATACAGTTCACCTTTTTCGACACTGCCTTCATACAAATACGTATAGGTCCCAATGATCGACCCGCTCGAATTCCTGCCGAATATGGTTGTCACTCTGGATTTTCCATCTGCCAGCAGATAACCCTCGTATCTGCCTGCAATCTGATCCATCCAGTTGGCAGGTTTTGGCGCAGTCGCAACCGAAGCGGTCTGCGCCGCTTTCAGTTTGCGCACCCGGTTGCGCGCGAGATCGGCGAAATTGCCCCTGGGATATTTCTTCAGATAGGCGTCAAAATCAGCAACATCCTTACTGTTCTGGATCGATGACCAGAAAGCGAGCTCGACAGCCGGATTTGCGGCCGGTGCCTTCGGCGCTGTCGACGCTGTCGGCAAAGGGGCCGTACCTTTTTTATCGACTGAAATTCCGCGTGTATCGCCGGTCTGGTACGTTGGCAGCGGAGAACTGACCGACGTAGCCGACGTCCGGACAAAAAGGAAATCGCCGCCGTCATGCCCGGACCGGCGAATATCCGAGTATTGCGGGGTTTGATCTGACTCAAGCGCAACCGGTCGCCCGACAGCCGTAAACAGGCGTTGTCCGTCAAGAATGCCGGTGTTCTCCTGCAGGGTATTCATGAACGCCCTGGCAAACACAGAGTGGTTGCTACCACCGCCGGAATCGATGACCGGTTCGAGCCCGCCCGAAACCAGGGCGGTACGAGAGCGTTTGGCGTTCATGCGTGCGACCCAGACGTTGCGCGCCTCGGCTGTCTTGATTCTTACCGGTGCGGCACGAACCAGGGTACCCGAATAGCAACTGTCGGCGATGACCATGACATGCCTGGCCCTGATTGCCCGAACCATGTTGGTAATATCGCTGTTGGATATCCAGTCTGAAGGGTTGTCTTTTTGAGCGTCGACCGGAAGCCAATAGCCTTCTTCAGCGTATTCATCGAGGACGCCATGACCGGCATAATAGATTACCAGATTGTCATTTGTCTTCAGCCTGGCGCGGACGTCGGCGAGAGCGCCGATGACGTCGCGTCGTTTGGCGTCGATTAACAGGTCGACCTTAAAACCGTACGCGGTCTTCAACAAATGGGCGACGGCTTTGGCATCCTGGGCTGCCGACTTCAGATCGCCGATGTTTTCGTAATTGTTATTGCCGATGACTATGGCGTGGTAATTGCCAAAATTCTCACGCGCTTCCGCGTCCAGAAACACCGGGCACAAGGTCAGAACCAGGGTCGCGAAAAACAGTCTCATGATTTACCCCATCATTGGGCGAGGTCGAATCAATTTCACCGGTCGTCATGTTCAGTATGGCTGAAAAGTGAAATTCGGGCGAGTCTGCCAAAATGTCGCGCGATGTCACCCCTGATCAAATTCAGGAAACCTGGCCGGCAAAACTTTCGAAATCCTTCGCCCAGTGCGCCACGGTGGCGTCGTAGATCTCTTTGCCCTGTTCGGGGGTGGCGAGTGCGGGGTTTGAACTCATGCGGCCATCGGGGTAGCGGCTGCGGTATTCCGCTGCGCTGCCGATCCGGGGTTTTTGCCGGGGGGCCGGTTCCATCTCGACCCGCTTGATGTGATCCGGGTAAAGGTGTTGCGTCACCGCGACCTCGGACGGCGTGGCGTGATAGCCTTCCTGATCACCATAATATTTTTCCGACAGGGCCTTGGCCTCGTCATGGGCCCACCAGTTGCGCAGCACGCAGGTGATGGCACCCTTGCCGCCCGGCGCGTTTTCATCGGCGGCGATTTCCTCGAAGGCCTTGTTGATGGTTGAGATATTGCCGCCATGACCGTTGAGGAAATAAAACCGCCGGAAACCGTGTTGAGCCAGCGAGGTCACACAGTCCCGGATCACGAGGATCAGGGTTTCCGGCTGCAGCGTCATCGAACCGGCAAAAGCCATGTGATGACGCGCCATACCGATGGAGATAACCGGGGCGACGAGCGCACCGGTGCGCTCACCGATCTCGAGGCAAATCGCTTCCGCCGTGACGGCATCGGTGCCGATCAGGCCGTTGGGCCCGTGCTGTTCGGTCGAGCCGATGGGGATGATAATGGCGTCGGAGGCGGCCACCGCGGCTTCGGCCTCGGCCCAGGTCAACATCTGTAAACGCATGAAATGTCCGTCATTGTGGGAATTATTCCGAGAGTTTTGCACCAGGCGTGACGATTTGTCCAACGGCCACGCTTGAAGCAGTAGGGCATATTGGAGATAATCGCCGGGCATAAAAACAATATTCAGGCGCTGGGCCGCCAGCCGCCAGCCAGACGGGGAGCGATCAGACATGTCGGAACACCTTACTTTTCCGGTGCCGGAAGACTGGGCCAATTCATCTTGGTGCGACAATGATCGCTACCTCGAGCTTTATCAGAAATCCATCGACGATCCCGACGCCTTCTGGGGCGAACACGGTAAACGCATCGACTGGATCAAGCCCTACACAAAGGTCAAGAACGTCGATTACAACGGTGACGTCAGCATCAAGTGGTATGAAGACGCCACGCTGAACGCTTCGGCCAACTGCCTCGATCGGCATCTGGCGACTCGCGGTAATCAGACCGCGATCATCTGGGAGGGCGATGATCCCGGTGACAGCAAGGTCATTACGTATGCAGAACTACATGAAATGGTCTGCCGCCTCGCCAATGGCCTGAAAAAAATCGGCGCCAAAAAAGGCGATCGCATCACGATATATATGCCGATGATCCCGGAAGCTGCCGTCGCCATGCTGGCCTGCACGCGCATCGGAGCCATCCATTCCGTGGTCTTCGGCGGCTTCTCCCCCGAAGCCCTGTCGGGTCGCATAATTGATTGCGATTCCAATATAATAATTACCTCGGACGAAGGCGTGCGCGGGGGCAAGCCCATTCCGCTGAAAGCCAACACCGACGCTGCCGTCGCCAAGGCGGATTGCGTCGAGAAGGTCGTCGTCGTCAAACGTACGGGCGGAGCCATCGACTGGGATGAAACCCGTGACGTCTGGTATCACGAGCTCTGCGAAAGCGTCGAAGCCGACTGCCCGCCTGAGGAACTGAACGCGGAAGACCCGATGTTCATTCTCTATACCTCGGGCTCGACCGGTAAACCCAAGGGCGTTTTGCACACCACCGGCGGCTATATGGTCTACGCCTCGATGACGCATCAATACGTCTTTGATTATCAGGAAGGCGATATTTACTGGTGCACAGCCGACGTCGGCTGGGTCACCGGGCACAGCTATATTGTCTACGGCCCGCTGGCCAACGGCGCGGTGACGCTGATGTTTGAGGGCGTGCCGAATTACCCTGATTCGTCGCGGTTCTGGCAGGTCTGCGACAAACACCTGGTGAATATCTTCTACACCGCACCGACGGCCTTGCGCGCGTTGATGCGCGAAGGCGATGATCCGGTCAAAAAGACCAGTCGTTCGTCTTTGCGCCTGTTGGGCACAGTTGGTGAACCAATCAATCCCGAGGCCTGGATGTGGTATCACAAGGTCGTCGGAGACGAGCGCTGCCCCATCGTCGATACATGGTGGCAGACCGAAACCGGCGGCATTTTGATCACGCCGCTGCCGGGGGCGACGGCGCTGAAGCCGGGCTCTGCCACACGACCGTTCTTTGGCATCCGGCCGATGATCGTCGATGCTGACGGCAAGGAACAGGACGGCGCCTGCGAAGGCAATCTCTGTATTGCTGATGGGTGGCCCGGCCAGATGCGCACGGTTTACCGCGATCACGAGCGTTTCATCCAGACGTACTTTTCGACCTATCCCGGGCGGTACTTCACCGGCGATGGCTGCCGGCGTGATGAAGACGGCTATTACTGGATCACCGGGCGGGTCGATGATGTGATCAATGTTTCGGGTCATCGCATGGGCACGGCGGAAGTCGAAAGCGCCCTGGTCGCGCATCACGATGTGGCGGAGGCCGCCGTCGTTGGCTATCCGCACGAGATCAAGGGCCAGGGCATCTACGCCTATGTCACACTTAATCTCGGTGTCGACTCGACTGATGAGCTGCGCAAGGAGTTATTGCAATGGGTGCGCAAGGAAATCGGCCCGATCGCCCAGCCCGACTTGCTGCAATGGGCGCCGGGACTGCCAAAAACCCGTTCCGGCAAGATCATGCGGCGTATTTTGCGCAAAATCGCCGAGGATGATTTTGGCACGCTTGGTGACACCTCGACCCTGGCGGATCCCGCCGTGGTCGACGATTTGATCGACAATCGCCAGAACCGTTCCGCATAAGAAATGTTGTAATCAGGTCGCAGATCGACATATTTATTTAAAGGGATGTGCGGGCATCCCTTTATTTATTGCGTTTTTGCCCTATATATGGGCAAGGTTCAGTCGAACGTACGTACATTTTTTCGGAGGCCCCCATGGCGAAAGGTGACGAGACGCGGAATGCCATTTTGCGCACCGCCATTGGTGTGGCCAGCGTCAGCGGCCTCGACGGCCTGACAATTGGCGGCCTCGCCAAGGATATGGGCCTGTCAAAAAGTGGCCTGATCGCTCATTTCGGCACCAAGGAAGCCCTTCAGCTCGCCGTTCTGCAAGCTGCAGCTGCCATGTTCGGCAACCGGGTTGTTATCCCGGCCCGTCGGGCGCAGGAGGGCATCGGGCAATTCCGGGCGCTGTTTGAGAACTGGATCAAATGGACGCGCTCAGCAGAGCTACCGGGCGGTTGCGTGTTTATTGCCGCCATTATCGACCTCGATGACAAGCCCGGTATTTGTCGCTATTACCTGAACAAGATGCAGAAAGAATGGGTGGCAACGATCGAAGGCGCGGCCTCCGACGCTGTTCGGACCGGCGAATTTCGTGAAAACCTCGATCCGGCCCAGGTGGCTTTCGGAGCGATGTCGATCCAGCAGGGTTTTCACCAGTACGAACGGTTGTTTAGAGATCGCAACGCAGAAGTGCGCGCTCGTGCTGCTTTTGAGTCGCTGATCGTCCGCGCCCGTCACCCTGACTCGTTTGATGATGCCGAAGCTGCCGACGATGCGGCACCGGCGGATGCAGCGGCGACCTGAAATAACACGGTCGATAACCAGCCCGTCAGCCCCTGAACGGGACATCGTAAATTTTTCGCATCATCATTTTTATTCAACTGACACGTGTTGTCGCCCAGTTGAACAAAATCCGGAAAAAGAGGCGCGAAAAAATATTTCTGACGCCGGTTGTGCGTCAGTCCGGTCTCCGATTTCCCGGCTGAAAAAAATCTGGAAAAGTTGAGGCGTCCAGGCGTACTATTAGATTTTCGCCAATTCTGGCTGTGAATTCGAACGCTTCGTCTATTATGGCAAGCCGGTAAAGTGGCTGGTTTTTAATACGTACGTCTGGAATATTCCCGTTTCGTTTACCGGATTTGCTGATTTTAAAATACGTACGTCTGGAATATTCATGCCTGAAACGACCGTGCTGAGGCCTAAAAGATCGAACGTTGGAACTATTAAACTCCCTGTTTTCTGAGACGAGCCTGTGGTTCCTGATGGCGGCTGTGTGCCTCGCAGGAATGGTACGAGGGTTCACCGGCTTCGGATCTGCCATGGTCATGGCGCCGATATTTGTGATTTATTTTTCGCCGGCAGAATCGGTGGCACTGGTTTTGTTGCTCGAGCTTGCGGTCTCGGGACAGCTCATTCCAGGTGCATTCAAGGACGTCAACTGGAAACTGATTGCACCCTTGAGTTTAGCTTCATGGACTTGCATGCCGCTTGGTCTCTGGCTGGTTCTGCATGCCGACCAGGCTGTGATAAAGCAGCTTATGGCAGGCACAGTACTGGTGTTCGTTTTTGTCATGGCACGGGGCTGGCGCTTCAAAGGACGACCGAACGTATTTATTTCGCTTGGTGTTGGCGCTCTCAGCGGCATCGCGTCGGCCTCCACCAGCATGGGCGGACCTCCGGTGATCCTTTATTTGCTCTCCGGACCACAGAACGCCCGTTCGGTTCGGGCCACCATCATCATCTATTTTGTATTCTCAGTGATCCCGATCGTGGTCGGCCTGGCCTTCGCACAATCAATCGGCATCGAGACCATGTGGCGCGCCGCCATCCTCGCACCCGCATTTTTGCTAACGGCGTGGATCAGCAGCAAATTCGTTCATTACGCCAATGAAACAGTATTCAGGCGCGTGACACTGGGGCTGCTGACCATCATCGCCCTGTCGGTCCTGGTTTTGTGATGTCACCGGTTGGCGCAGGCCCTGTTCAGAAGTCGCTGAGGATGCCCTTGTTTTCCCAGTCGCCGTAGCGGGTCGGGTCGGGGCCATCGCGGCCTCCTACTTCTTTGGTAACTTCTTCAACCACGTCCGCGGGTTTTTTTGAGGTCGCAGGCTTTTTGCCCTCGTCGGCGATTTGATCATCAGATTTTTTATCAGTGTCCATGCGGTCAATCTGGCGTCGATTGTCCGTGCACGCAAGTCCGGCGGGAAATATTTTTCGCGAGCGCCATAAAATATTCAGGACAGGGCGGACGCATTGATCTAAACCCTGCCCCCATGAACAAACGCCCGCATCAAAAACGCCGCCAAAATCCAGGCACTGCCAAACCCGTCGCCCCGGCCCCTGATTCCAGATCCGCCGCCTTGCTGATCCTCGATCGTGTGCTGTTCAAGCGTCAGGCGCTGGATGAAGTCTTGAAGCAGGAGGTCGCAAAGGACGGCGTGCTGGTCGGGCTGTCGTCGCGCGACCGGGCCTTCACCCGGCTGCTGGTGGCGACGACCTTGCGGCGCCTCGGCCAGATCGATGACGTTTTGCAGAAGTGCCTTACCCATCCGCTGGAGGACACCAAGCCGCGGCTGAAAAATATTCTCAGGCTGGGTGTGACGCAGCTTGTGTTTCTCAAAACCCCCGAACATGCCGCGGTCGATGCCACGGTGCGGCTGGCCGGCAAGGAATCCTCTTCGCGCGGGCTGATCAACGCCGTGCTGCGCCGCCTGATCCGCGAGGCCGACGACCTCGCCCCTGGTGATGACAGCGCGCAGATGAATACGCCGGCGTGGCTGTTCAAGTCATGGAGCGATGCCTTTGGTGAGGACCAGGCACGGGCCATCGCCCGGGCGCACTTGCAAGAGCCGCCGCTCGACCTGACGTTCGCCTCGATGAAAGCGCTCGACAAATGGCAGCGGGAGCTTGATGCCGATATTATTCTGAACGGCTCACTGCGCCGCGTGACCGGCGGGCGCATCGAGGAAATCGCCGGATACGATGACGGCGACTGGTGGGTGCAGGACGCCGCGGCCACCCTGCCCGCCCGTTTGCTGTTTTCAGCCCTGGGTGAGGCGGCTGGCAAGAACATCATCGATCTTTGTGCGGCCCCCGGCGGCAAGACGCTGCAGCTTTGTGCCAGCGGTGCAACTGTGACAGCGGTTGATCGTTCGGCCAAACGGCTGGAGTTGGTGGCCCGCAATCTGCAGCGCGCAGGCCAGTCTGCCGAGCTCGTCACCGCCGATGCCGCGAAGTGGCAGCCTGATGCGTTGGCCGATGCCGTGCTGCTCGATGCGCCCTGCACGGCAACCGGCACCTTCCGCCGCCACCCTGATGCGGCGTATCTCAAATCCGCCGCCGACGTCGGGCGAATGGCCAGCGTGCAAACCGGGCTGATCGATGCCGCCATCAACATGATCAAGCCAGGCGGCGTGCTGGTCTATTGCACCTGTTCATTGCAAACGCCGGAAGGCGAGGCCCACGCGATGCGGCTTGCCGATCATGAGGCGCTTGAACATCTGCCGGTGCAGGCGTCTGAAATCGGGGGTCTGGCCGAGGCGATTGACGGGGCAGGCAACCTCAGAACGCTGCCCTCACACCTGGCGGAAAAAGGCGGGCTCGACGGGTTTTTTGCCGCCCGTTATCGCCGCCGCCAAACTTAATATCAGGTCGGGCCTCAGCATGCTTGCCGAGGTCGCGCGAAGCTGGTACGAAAAGCCATGCAGCAAAGCACCCGTATCGCCCCGTCCATTCTGTCCGCCGATTTCGCCAAACTTGGTGAGGAAGTTCGCCTGATTTCAGAAGCCGGGGCCGATTACATCCACATCGATGTCATGGACGGTCATTTCGTTCCCAACATCACAATCGGGCCGGATGTCGTCAAGGCGCTGCGCCCGCACAGTTCACAAACCTTCGACGTCCATCTGATGATCACGCCGGTAGATCCCTACGTCGAGGCCTTCGCCGCGGCCGGGGCCGAGATCATTACGGCACATGTCGAAGCCGGTCCGCACCTGCATCGCACGCTGCAGCTGGTCAAGAGTCTCGGCGTCAAGGCAGGTGTCTCGCTGAACCCGTCAACGCCGGTCGAGACCATCGAAAACGTCATGGATGACGTCGATATGATCCTCGTGATGAGCGTCAATCCGGGCTTTGGCGGGCAGTCTTTTATTCCGAGCCAGTTCGACAAGATCCGCCGCTTGCGCCAGATGATTGACGCCACCGGCCGGGTGATTGATCTCGAGGTCGATGGCGGCATCAATGCCGATAATGCGGCCTCGGTGGTCGAGGCGGGGGCCGATGTGCTGGTCGCCGGCAGCGCCACCTTCAAGGGCGGACCCGCTGCCTACGCCGACAATATCGCGCGCCTGCGCGGCGAGTCCTGACAGACGATATGGCGAAACAAGCCAGTGGCCCCGGCACCACCGGTCGCAGACTGAAAGGCGCGGTCGCCCGCAGCCTGTTCAAGACCAGACTTTACGATGCGACGCTGGGCGGGGCGGCACCGACGGCGTTTGTCGGCCATGTCGAGGACCCGTGGCCCGGCAATCCTGAAACCGCCAACATAATGTTTCAGGGCCGATACAACTTTTTTGGCGAACAACATGTCGCGCTGAACGAGCCGCCATGGGATCTTGATGCCAGCGAAACCTGGCAGGGCGAATTGCACGGCTTTGCCTGGCTCAGACATTTTCGCGCTGCCGGTGGCGAGGCCGCAAGGCTCGGCGGGCGAGAGCTGATCCGTACGTGGATCGAGCTGCACAACAAGTGGACGCCGCTGGTCTGGCGCGGTGATGTGCTGGGCCGACGGCTCGCCGCGTGGGCCGCGCACGCCGGATTTTTGATGGAGGGGGCCGAGCCGACATTCCGCCAGCGCTTTCTGACGAGCTTCGCCAAACAGTCCAAACATCTCTTTCGTTCCGTTTCCGAAACGCCCGAGGGCGGGGCCTACGTCTCGGCCATTCTTGGTATGGTCGCCTCGGCGCTGGCGCTGGGTGGCGGCGGCGCGCAGCTGACCAAAGCGCTGCAGCATCTCGAACAGGCGCTGGCGCAACAAATTCTCGCCGACGGCATGCATGTCTCGCGCAGCCCGGCCCAACACGTCGGCGTGCTGCAGGATCTGGTGTTCATGCGCGCAGCCTTGCTGGCCGGCGGTGCCGATGTGCCCGACGCGCTGGAAAGCGCTATCAACCATATGGTGCCGATGGTGCGCTTCTTCCGTCACGGCGATGGGGCGCTGGCCTTGTTTAACGGCGGCGGTGAAATGTCGGGCAAGGATCTCGACGCCATGCTGGTGCTGATCGGCAACAAGACCAAAGCGCCGGTCAGTGCACCGCAGGGTGGCTACGAGCGCCTGACGGCAGGATCATCGCTGGTCATGTTCGATGCCGGTGGTCCGCCTCCGGCGTTGTTCGCCAGCCTCGCCCATGCCGGACCGCTGGCCTTTGAAATGAGCGTCGGGCGCGAACGCATGATCGTCAATTGCGGCAGTCATCTGCATCCGGACTGGCAGGCGGCGGGACGCTCGACTGCCGCCCATTCGACTTTAACGCTGGCCGACACCAACGCGGTCGAGCTGGAAGAGCCCGGCGGCATCGGCAAGCGACGCTGCACGGTGGCCTGCATGCGCAACGAAGACGACGGCAACATCTGGATCGAAAGCGCCCACGACGGTTATGCCCCGTTTGGTGTCGTGCACGGACGCAGGCTCTACCTCAGCGCCAACGGCGGCCTGAAGGGCGAGGACTCATTGTCATGGCAGGGTGCCAGCCGCCAGAAGGGCCACGCCTTTCAGGTCCGGTTCCATCTCCACCCCGGTGTCCAGACCTCGCTGGTGCGCGATGGTGAGGCCGTTTTACTGCGCCTGCCAAAGGGAGGCGGCTTCCGCTTTCACGCCGGCGGTGCCCGCCTCGGCGTCGAGGAAAGTGTCTACCTCGGCAGCGGCGACGTGCGCCGGGCCGAACAAATCGTCCTCTCCGGCGACCTGGGGCCCGACGGTTCCGTGGTCAAATGGGCCCTCGTCCCCATCGAAACCTGATGGGGGAATTTTCGCCAATATTTGGGAATTGGTAAGGATTCCGCTATAGTTACGGTATCGAGACGGAGAAATTTGTCTGCAAACTGGAGAGCTATCGGCACATGGACGCCACCGGCAGCAAAAAACTGGCAAACTCCCTGGCCCTGTTGAAAGGCGCCAAGGAAGCACTGACGCGCGATGATTTGCCGCCGTCTGTGCGCGCCCGTATGGAAAATGCCAAGGCGATCGGCGAAGCGGGCTTGCGCAAGCAGCTTGAAGAGACCGACGAGCCTGCCGGTCACGCCTGAGCGAAATTCGCTAGCGAACCTGCCAGCTTACGGCCCGGGTAATCGGGGCCTCGGATACACCACAAATATCGAGCGTTGAGGGCACCGGCGGTAATTTGTCGCCCGGGAGAATTACCCATCTGGCCGCATTGGCCCCGATGGCGTGGGCACTGATCAACAAAAACGGTGCGGTCTGCGCTTTCAGGGCGCGGTGCAGTCGGGTGCCGCCCTCGACGATACCGCCGCGAAAATCGCTGAGCCGAACGCGCGGGGTACGCGTGGTGTCGAGCACCTCATCGGCCAGCACCTGAACATAACTGCCGGGCAGCAAGCGCGCTGTGATGGCGGTCTGACCGCTCGCGCAGGTGGCGGCTGATTTTGTCGCAGGCTGATAACTTGACGACAGGCCAATGCCCGTCGCCAGCACTCCCAGCATCAATCCACCCAGAGCCAATGGCATGCCGACAATCAACGACTGCGGAATGGCGGTGTCGCCGGAAGACGCACGACCGGCGCGAGTGGCGACATATGTGACAATGGTGCTGGCACCGACGGCGGCGACAAAAGCGGTCAGACCCTGGGTCGCGGCATAAACACGCGGACCGCCATCGGCCAGCGCCGGGATCGAGGCGAACAATCCGGCAAGCGCGGCGAACAGGAAACCTTCCTGCCAGTCGCGCCGGCGTTTGAAGATCACCCACAGGGCGACGAGGGCGGAGAGCTGTACGAGGCCGCGCACAACTTTGTTGTCGATGAACTTGTGCCAGCCGCTGTTGATAAAAAATTCGTTGTACTGATGCAGGATGCCCAAAACGAAGTTAAAGGGATTGTCGAGAATGGCGGCCTGGGTCAGGCGATAGATCTCGGCGATGCGCTCGGCTTGTGGCAGGTCGGCAATATAGGGGTGATCGACCAGCACCTGGGTCCAGCCCTTGCCGCCGACGGCAATGCCATAAAGCGTCCACGGGAAGTTGGAGAAAACGACATGGTCACTGGGGGCGAAAATCATCAGCATTGTTTTGTTGAAGGCGAAGGCCGCGATGATGGCGAGCCCGCCCGCGATGATCACCCGCCACGATAAATTCCGGTACCACGGGCCGTCGGTTTTTTGATCATTGAAATGCAAGCCTGCCCAGATCAGCAGCGCCGGCAGGACAAAAAACGCGCCGGCCCGGGCCAGCAAACCCAGCGTCATGATCATCAGCCCGAGGATAAATACCGCCAACAGCTTGCGCCCGGCCCCGACCCAGGCGAGGGCGAGGCCTGTACAGCCGAGTGTCATGCCGGCGCTTTCCGACAGGGTTGTGCCGACATAGGTGTCGATATAACTGTAGAGCACGGCGGCGAAAACGAGTGCCGCCGCCCAGCCGTACCGCCAGGCGATGGCCCGGGCCAGCACCAGGCAGGCCGTCGTCGTCAGGCCGACCAGCAAGGCTATGGCGAGTTGCAGATTGAGGCCGCTCAGACCGAGCAGGGCGGCCAGCACGATGGAAGAGATCGGCCGCCGGCCAACGTTCATTTCCTTGAGACGGCCATTTTCAAGGAAATAGCGCGCTTCATCGTAATAGCCTGTGGCGTCGTTATAGGGCAGCAGGCCGCCGATGGCATATTCATTGCCACCGCCCGCCGACCACAGCGTCGCCAGTTTGGCGGCAAACATGACCAGCACCACAACAAAGACTGCCAGGCCAGATACACGTGTTGTTTGACTGGTGCGGTCGAGACCTGCAAAGCCGCTGGCGACCAGGATCAGAAAAGCGAAGGCCAGAAACCACGTCTCCAGGGTGCGGGCCGGGACTGCGGGCACATCGGGCACGAGGTGACCGAGCCCGACAAAAGCCAGGAGAACAAGGACGCCGCCAACAAACGGCAGGGCGCGGGACATCGGGGAATTCAACATGGGCAACAGATCAACTCAAGCCGGAATTGGCCGGACATTATCAGAACTGATCCGGGGCGGATACACCGGAACTGTTCCGGAGCGGATACTTGAGAAACCGGAAAAGGTTCCAAATGCTGCGGATATGCTCTAAATAATCGGCCAGCGGGCAACGGGATATGATTCGGTTGTCACAGTCGAAATCGTATCGGCACTAATTCTCGGTATTAATCAATTCAGGGCGGGCCAGGTGAACGACAAAACAGCCTTTATTACCGGTGTCACCGGACAGGACGGGGCCTACCTTTCAGAGCTTTTGCTCGACAAGGGATACGAGGTTCACGGCACCAAACGACGCTCGTCGTCATTAAACACCGACCGCGTTGACCACTTGATCAAGGATGAGCACGAAAAAGACGTTCATTTCCACTTGCACTACGGCGACATGACAGACGCCACCAATCTGATCCGCCTGCTGCAACAGATCAGACCGACCGAGATCTATAACCTCGCGGCCCAGAGTCATGTTCAGGTCAGCTTCGAGACACCGGAATACACTGCCAACGCCGATGGCCTCGGCACCTTGCGATTGCTCGAGGCCATGCGCATTCTCGATCTTGGGGATACCACACGGTTTTATCAGGCCTCGACGTCCGAGTTGTTCGGCAACGCCGCCGAGACACCGCAATCCGAGACCACGCCGTTTGCGCCGCGCAGTCCTTACGCCGCCGCCAAGCTCTACGCCTACTGGATCACGGTGAATTATCGTGAAGCCTATGGCTATCACGCCTCGAACGGCATCCTGTTTAATCATGAAGGTCCGGGGCGCGGTGAAACTTTTGTCACGCGCAAGATCACCCGCGCGGTCGCCGCCATTCATGCGGGCCAGCAGGACAGCATCTACCTCGGCAATCTCGACGCCAAACGCGACTGGGGCCATGCCCGTGACTATGTCGAGGGCATGTGGCGCATCCTGCAACACGACGAGCCGGATGACTTTGTCCTCGCCACCGGTGAGACCCATTCGGTACGTGAGTTCGTCGAACTGGCATTTCGCGAAATTGGCCGCGAGATCGAATGGCGGGGCGCGGGCACAGATGAAAAAGGCTTCGACACGGCGTCGGGCGACATCCTGGTGCATATCGATCCGGTCTATTATCGCCCGACCGAAGTTGATTTGTTGCTGGGGGACCCGTCAAAAGCGAAACGCGTACTGGGCTGGCAACACACCACCGGGTTCGCCGAACTGGTCAAGGAAATGGTACTCTCCGATATTGCCCTGGTGAAGAATGCCTGACACGACTTATGATCTCGGCGGCAAGCGCATCTGGGTTGCCGGTCACACCGGTATGGTGGGCCAGGCCCTGGTCCGGCGTCTTGGCGCTGAAGACTGTGAAGTGCTCAGCGTTGGCCGTGATCAGGTTGATCTCAGACGCCAGGACGCGGTTGAAGCCTGGATGGCGCAAAACCGCCCCGACGTCGTGCTGATCGCTGCAGCAACAGTCGGCGGTCTGATGGCCAACAACACGTATCCGGCCCTGTTTCTTTACGAGAACCTGGCGATTGAAAGCAACATCATTCACGGTGCGCATCTCAGCGGCGTCGAGAAGTTGCTGTTTATGGGCTCGTCCTGCATTTATCCCAAACTGGCCGATCAGCCGATGGCCGAAGAAGCGTTGCTGACCGGCCCGCTGGAGCCGACTAACGAATGGTATGCCGTGGCCAAGATCGCCGGTATCAAGTTGTGCCAGGCCTATCGTCAGGAACACGGTCACGATTTTATTTCCGCCATGCCGACCAGTTTGTACGGGCCCGGAGATAACTTTGACGCCGAAGGCGGGCACGTCATTCCGGCCCTGATGGGCAAGGCCCACAACGCCAGAATAAACGGCGATGCCGGGATTGAGATCTGGGGCACGGGCACGCCGTTGCGCGAATTTCTCTATGTCGAGGATGCCGCCGATGGTCTGGTGCACTTGCTGAAAAATTACTCCGACGCTGCGCACATCAATATCGGCGCCGGGCTGGAAATCTCGATCGCTGATCTGGCGCGCCTGGTGTGCGAAGTCGTGGGCTTCGAAGGTAATCTCAATCTGTCGCCCGACAAGCCTGACGGCACGCCCCGAAAATTGCTCGATTGTCAGCGCATGACGGCGCTGGGCTGGTCACCAAGTACCGGGTTGCGCGATGGTCTTGCGCGCAGTTATGCGTGGTACCTCGAACAGGTCGCCGGTACTGCCGCCGCATGAAAAAACGCTGGTGGTTTTTATTCGGACTTGGCCTCGCGGTCAGTGCTGTCTTTCTCTATCTTGCCTTTCGCGAGGTTGACTGGCCCGAGCTTGGCCGCACCCTGACGACCGTTTCGCCCGGCTACATTGTGTTTGGCTGTTTCCTGGTTGTGATGAGCGTTGGCCTGCGCGCCCTGCGCTGGAGCTTCATCAGCGACGGCGACGCCCGGCGCTTCAAAGCCTACTGGCTGGCCACGGCCATCGGTTACTTCGGCAACAACGTTTACCCGTTGCGGGCCGGAGAAACCCTTCGTGTACTGGCGATCAAGAAACTGGCCGATGTGCCCATTGGTCACGGCACCACAAGTGCTATTATCGACCGGCTGGCGGATGGCCTGGCGCTGGGTTTCATGCTGCTGATTGTCGGCATGATCCACGGTGAGGACGTCCTGGGCGAACAGGCGGTCGATGCTTTGCGCTTTACCTTTATTGCGGCGACGACCTTTCTGATCGCCTTCGGGCTTTGGGGCGGGCGCTGGCGGAGGTTTTTTGAAAAGCTGTTTTCGATCTTTCCGCAGCGGGCGGCAGATCTGTTGCTGTCGTGGTATGATCAGGCAGTGGCCCTGATTGTCAAAGTCGGCAAGCCCGTGGCCCTGTTGCGCATTGCCGCACTTACTTTTTTCGCCTTCACAGTTGATCTGTTTATTTCGTGGTCGGTCTTTCAGGCCCTTGGCTGGAACCTTCCGCTGCACGCCGCCCTGACCACTGAAACCTTTCTTGCCGCCAGCAGTGCCTTGCCGTCGGCCCCGGCGTATGTCGGCGTATACCAGATCGCCAGTGTGCTGGCCCTGGGGCTTTATGGCGTCAAGGCGACCAGCGCCGTTGCCTTTTCAATTCTCCTGCAGGCAGTGCTGTTGTTTGTTATTGTCGGGCAGGGTTTGGGTGTGATTGCCCGATTCGGCAAGGATCTGGTCAGTCAGGGCACACAAAAGACAGACCCGCAAACCGGAACAGAATGAGATATGGAAAATATTGAACATGACGGCGAGTTGCTCGCCATTATCCGACGCGACAGCGACTGGCCCGAGGGCCTGAGTTTTTGCACACCGGACGAGTTGTTCATTCAGGCCGGCACGTGGCAATACGATGCTGGCAAAGACCTCGCAGCCCATCGCCACAAGATCCACGAACGCAACGTGACGAAGACCCAGGAAGTAGCTTACGTCAAGCGCGGCCGCATGAAGGTCAAGGTCTATACCGACGCCGGCGAGCTGATCGCTGAGCCCGAACTGGGCGCCGGTGATTTTATCATTCTCGCCGCCGGTGGCCACGGCTACGAAATCCTCGAAGACGGCACCCAGGTGCTGGAAGTCAAGAACGGTCCCTTCATCGACGTTTCGGTCGATAAGGAAGCGCTGGCGGTGGACTGAGCCGTGCAGCCGATCCCGCAAATGGAACCCTGGTTTGGCCAGGAAGAAGCCGATGCCTTGCGCGACTATATGATGGCTGGCGGCTGGGTGACGGAGTTTCGCCAGACCCGGACCTTTGAAGCAAGCCTTGCTGAATTCACCGGCGCAAAACATTGCATCGCCACCAACAACGGCACCATCAGCCTGTCGCTGGCCTTGATGGCGATCGGCGTTAAGGCCGGGCAAGAAGTCATCGTGCCGGACATGACGATGATCGCCACGCCCAATTCGGCAAGATTGATCGGAGCAATGCCGGTTTTTGTCGATGTCGAGCCGGACACACTGAATATGGATATCGACCAGGCGATCGCCGCGATCACGCCCAATACCGCAGCCGTCGTCCATGTTTCGTTTAATGGCCGCTGCAACGATATCGAACGCCTGCGCGAGGCCTGCCGCGATCAGGAGGTCTCGCTGATCGAGGATAGCGCCCAGTCGCTGGGCTCGTATCACAAAGGCCGGCACCTCGGCACTTTCGGTGATATCGGCAGCTTTTCCTTCAGCGCGCCCAAGGTAATTTCGACCGGGCAGGGCGGGGCGCTGATCACTGATGACGATGTGCTGGCGGCGAAGTTACGCAAGCTCAAGGATTTTGGCCGCATCGGCGGCGGCAACGACATTCACGACGACATCGGCTTTAATTTCAAGTTCACCGATCTGCAGGCCGTCGTCGGTATCGAACAGATGAAAAAACTGCCGTGGCGCGTCAGCCGCAAGAAAGAAATATTCCAGCGCTATGTCGATGGTCTCGAAAGTCTGGACGCCGTCAATATGCTGCCGACCGATCTCGACGACACGTCGCCGTGGTTTATTGAGGTTTTTGTCGATGATCGCGACGGGCTGCAGGCCCACCTGAAAGATAACGACATCGGCTCGCGCCCGATCTACCCACCGATCCACGCCCAGCAAGCCTACGGCCTGAACGATCTTTCCTTCCCGGTGACCGAACGGGCGGCAGCGCGTGGCCTGTGGCTGCCGTCGTCATCGAAGTTGACGGACGCCGACGTTGATCGCGTCTGTGCCGCCATCGCCAGCTTTTGTGACGCCGGTTAGTTATGGCAGTGAACGTTCATCTCGGATGCGGGCGGCGCGTGCTGCCGGGCTTTATCAATGTCGATCTCGCCGAGTTCGATCACATTGATCACCGGCACGACATTTCCGACTTGCCGTTTTTTGACGAGGGAAGCGTCGATCTGATTTACGCCTCACATTGCCTCGAATATTTCGACCGCTTCGAGGCCGTCGCTGTGCTGGCCGAATGGCGTCGTGTGCTGAAAGTCGGCGGAACGCTGCGTCTCGGTGTGCCCGACTTTGAGGCCATGGCGGCGGTCTATGGCGAGACCGGCGATCTTGATCTGATCCTTGGACCGTTATATGGCCGCATGGCGTCGGGCGCTGCGGACGACCCCCTCGTGATTTATCACAAGACGGTTTATGATCTGGCCTCGCTTTCCGAAGTGCTGGCGGCGGCGGGATTTGAAAATACCCGGCACTTTAACTGGCGCGATACCATCCACAAGGACCACGACGATCATTCGCAGGCCTATATACCGCATATGGACAAGGAACACGGCCGCCTGATCAGTCTGAATGTTGAAACCGACAAGGCCAAATCGGGCCCCGAGGAGACCACCTGAACGTGTCTGATGAATTGAAGCTGACAATTATTATACCGGCCCGGAATGAGTGTGAATGCCTGCCGCAAATGTTGCAGGAATTGCCAAAAGACGTGCACGAAGTGATCGTCATCGACGGCCATTCGACCGACGGCACGCCCGATGTGGCGCGCGATCTCGGCTTTCGCTGCGAGATCCAGGAAGGTCGGGGCTACGGCATGGCGGTGCAGACCGGCATCAAGCTGGCAACCGGTGATGTGATCACCTGCATGGACGCCGACGGATCGTACAACCCCGAAGCCCTGACGCGTTTGATGGCGGGTATCCGGGATGGTAATGACGGTGTGTTCTGTTCGCGCTATTTGCCGGAGTCCGGTAGCGACGATGACACACCGATCCGCTGGCTTGGCAACATGGTTTTCACCATCATGCTGCGATTACTGCACGGCGTGAAGCTGTCGGATTCGCTGTTCTATTATGCCCTGATCAAACGCGACGTCTTGCAGGCGCTGCCGCTGGTCTCGGAAGACTTTTCGATGTGTATCGAGATCCCCATCCTGATGCACCGCATGGGCTACCGCTACGCTGAAATACCTTCGTTCGAACGCGAACGTCTGGCCGGTATCTCGAAGGTCAATGCCTTCACCGATGGCTTTTTGATCCTGTGGTCGATGATCAGGTTCAAATTCGCCCGCCGCCCGGTCGCAAGGACCTGATTAAAGCTGCCAGCGCACCAGATTGGCAGGCAGGTCGAGACCGCGCCACATGCCTTTGATGTCGGCTATCACGCCGCCGTCTGTGACCAGAGCTGCCAGATCAGCAGCGCTTAAATTCTTGTAATCTTCGTGCGGTACGGCACCGATGACGCTGGCGTATCCGTTAGCCTCGAGATCCGGCCTTAACTTGATGCCGTAGAACTGTTCAGCCTCCGCCGGATCGGCGCAGGCGTCATGCACATCAACCTGCAAGCCCCTCTCCCTGAGGCGTGCGATGACATCAACAACCCTGGTGTTGCGTAGATCAGGCACATTTTCCTTGAAGGTCAGGCCGAGCATCAGCACAGGGCCTGCAACACCTGCCTGTTCGATCTTGTCCGCGATTGTGTCCGCGACAAAGCGGCCCATGCCGTCATTGATCCGCCGACCAGCCAGAATAACATTGGGGTCGTGGCCAACCTGGGTCGCGCGAAAAGCGAGATAATAGGGATCAACACCAATACAATGACCGCCGACGAGTCCGGGCTCAAAGGGCAGGAAATTCCATTTGGTTCGGGCCGCTTCCAGCACGTCATGTGCTGAGATATCAAGCTTCTGGAAGATCGCCGCGACTTCGTTGATAAAGGCGATGTTGATATCACGCTGGGCGTTTTCGATGACCTTGGCCGCTTCGGCTGTCTTGATGTTGGCTGCGACAAAAGTGCCCGCCGTAATCACAGCGCCATACATGTCCGCCAGTTGCCCGGCGATTTCAGGCGTTTGTCCGGCGACGACCTTGGTAATTTTGTCGACGGTATGTTTGGTATCACCTGGATTAATGCGTTCCGGGCTGTAGCCGAGAAAAAAGTCTTTGCCGCAAACCAGGCCTGAGGATTTTTCGAGGGCCGGGCCGCAGATATCATCGGTGACACCGGGATAAACCGTGCTCTCAAAAACCACGATGGTACCCGGTTTCATCACACCGCCAACGGTCTGGCAGGCAGCCAGCAAAGGACTGAGATCGGGTTCGTTGTTGTCGTCGACCGGGGTCGGCACGGTGACGATGAAGATATCCGCCGTTCTGGTATCCTCGATGTCGGTGGTCAGGCTGAGCGTACTGGCAGCCAGGCGCTCGCCAGAAATCTCGCCGGTGCGATCATGGTCGGCATTGAGTTCGTCGATGCGTGCCTGATTAACGTCAAAGCCGATAACGTCAAACTTGCCGGCCAATGCAATGGCCAGCGGCAATCCGACATACCCCAACCCAACGACACTAATTCTGAACATGCGCAGAGCTAGTCCTCTTGCTTCTGGCCGCCGGCCCACTTGATGCGCGGAATGAAGCTCTCGCGATTAACTGTCGAATTGTTGGCCCGCGCGATCGCCAGCATGCTGTCGATAACTTCATCCGTCAGCAAGTTGGGCTTCAGGCCCATATCCTCGAACTTCGAATGTTTGGCGTTGTAGTAGTGATTTTCCTGTTCGACGCGCGGATTTTCGACCGAGTCAATTTTGGTATCGAGACCGGCACGGACGCCCGCCGCCTGAACCATTTCGGCCAGTTGCAGCACCGAGAACTGTTCGGTGAACTGGTTAAAGACGCGGAACTCACCTTCGTCGGCGGGGTTGCGCGTGGCGATTTCGACGCAAGCCAGCGTATCCCTGATATTGAGGAAGCCGCGCGTCTGCGAGCCCGAGCCATAAACCGTCAGCGGATAATCCAGCGAGGCCTGAACAATGAAACGGTTGAGCACGGTGCCGAAGACATCATCGTAGTGAAAAGATGTGCGCAGTTCCGGATCCATTACCGTCTGATCGGTATCGATGCCATAAACCACGCCCTGGTTCAGATCGGTCGCCCGCAAGCCCCAGACCCGGCAGGCAAAGTAAATGTTGTTGGTGTCGTGCACCTTGCTCAAGTGATAAAAACTGTGCGGCTTTTTCGGATAGAGAACGGTGTCGCTGCGTCCGTTGTGCGTAATGTCGAGATAGCCTTCCTCGATATCGATGTTGGGCGTGCCGTATTCGCCCATGGTGCCGAGCTTGACGAGGTGGGCATCGGGGCAATGTTTCTGCATGGCGAACATGACGTTGAGATTGCCGACGACATTGTTTTGCTGGGTATAGACCGCGGCAGAACGCCCCTGCATTGAATACGGTGCCGAGGGCTGCTCGGCGTAATGAATAATTACGTCGGGTTTGATGTCGCGAAACATGTTGTAGACGAAGCGGTGATTACACAAATCGCCAACGCGCAAATGAACCTTGTTGTCGTTCATTTCATTCCAGCGCGCGACGCGACGGTGCAGTGTCGGTACGGCCAACAAGGGCTCGATACCCTCTTCCAGTTCCCACTGTCGCTTGGCGAAATTGTCGGCAACCCAGACCTCGTCGCCGGCGGTGGAAAAGTGCATGGCCGTGGGCCAGCCCAGGTAACCATCGCCGCCGAGAATAATAATGCGCATCTAACTCTCCGAATTTAACGCTTCACGCTGACTGCCCCCGGGCAGTCGGCCTTGTGTCTCTATGATATGCCGGTTGATTGCAACAACTTAATTTTAGTCCGGCAGATGCGGCAGATCGAGCAGTCCACCGTCCAGCATCAGCTCACCCAGCGAGAAGTCATCAGGGCCGTCGGCATCGAAGCCAAAAACTTCCGGTATTTCGACGGCCCGCGAGGGCAGGGCGAAAACCGCTGCCTGCTCGAGTGCCGCTTCCGTGCGGAAGACGACAATGTTGCCAAAGAGATAATGCACGGGCTTGGTCTGCTTGTTGTAGGCCGCCTTGCGCTCTTTGGGATAAATGAAATCGGTATAGCCGTCCTTGATATTGCGCTGGTTGAAGGCGTGGTGATTGTGCGGGCAGGCGATGACAGTCTGGGCCGAGCCCGCCGCCGCATCATCGGTCAGGGCTTCAATCGCCTGATCAAGGTGTTCGGGCAAAAGGAAGGGCGACGTCGGCTGCACCAGGGCAATCATTTCGGCGACCCCGCCGGTGTTATCCGACATATCGCGGGCGAAATGATCAATCACATCCAGCACCGCCGTATCATCACCGCCGAGGTCTGCCGGCCGGGCATGAACCGTGACGCCGAGGTCTTCGCAGCGTTCAGTGATTTCAGGCGAATCCGTGCTGCAGACAATGCGCGAGACCCGCGACGCCGCCTGGGCCGCGTGAATGCCATAGTCGATCAACGGACGTCCGGCAAAGCGGGCGATATTTTTCAGCGGAATGCTTTTGGAGCCGCCGCGCGCCGGTACCAGCGCCCAGCACACACCTGGGAGAATATTCATTGCCCACCACCTTGCATTACATCAGCCCTTTGCGAAAAATAGTCAATTGCCAGTTCGACGACACGGGCCTGGGTTTCCGACCACGCATCCTGTGTCGAGCCGCCGATATGCGGCGTGATGATCAGATTGTCGTGGGACCGGGCGTATTGCACAAGGGGGTGGCTCAAGGGATCAAAGGCGGGCGCGTATTCGCCTTTCAAAACATCCACTGCCGCGCCGGCCAGGCGACCGTCATCAAGAGCTGCCAGCAAGGCTGTTTCATCGACCAGTTCGGCCCGGGCAGTATTGACAAAAACAGCATGGGGCCGGAACTGCGCCATGACGTCTGCGTTGATCAAATCGGCGGTCTCGTCATTGGCCGGGGCATGTAAAGTGATCACGTCAGAAGCCGCAACCAGTTCGGCCAGCGTTGCACAGCGCGCCGGTCCGTCGGTCGGTGCTTCAACGTAGGGGTCATAATAATTGACCGTCATGCCGAAGACATCGGCATAGCGCGCGACCTTGCGACCGAGACGCCCGAGACCGATGATCCCGAGCGACAGGCGTGACAGCATGGCCCGGCCCCCGTGATCGAAGCGGTTCCACGTGCCGGCCTTCACAGCGTCAAAGCCCTGCGGCAGATTTCGCGTCAACGCCAGCATCAGACCAAAGGTGTGTTCGGCGGTCGGCGTGATGGTATCGAGGAAAGCCTGCTCATCCTTCAGGGAAAAGACTTCAATGCCGCGCTGCGCCGCCGCTGCCATATCGACGTGTGGTACACCGGTGGTGTTGGTCAAAATCGCCTTGAGGTCGGGGCAGCGGTCCATTTTGGCGGCATCAAAGGTAAAACCAAGCGGCGCAAAACAGGCTTCGATGTTGCCCAGCGTCTGATCATCGTCCTGATCCGGGTTTTGCCGCTCGATGACCTCAAAATTATCCTCCAGAAGCGCGCGCGCCGCCGGCTGATATTCCAGCAGCGAATAATAAAGGATGCGCGGGCGAGGCATGATCAGTACGTCATACGCTTGTCGAGCAGGGCGGCGTTGAGTTCAACGGTTGCCAGAACCTCGACGATTTTCCGGTAAGCTGTGCCATCACCGTAGGGCGGCGTGGCCTCGGCCAGTTGTTGCCGGAAAGCAACGTCGTGAAGGGCCTTGTCGATGCCGGCAGCAATGTCGTCGCGGTCATAACCGACATCAATGGTGTTACCGGCCCGCTCTCGCCCCGTTTGACGCTCGCCGACGTTGATCGCCGGCAGGCCGAAATAGGGCGCTTCGATAATGCCGGCGGACGAATTTCCGACCAGCGCCGTCGCCATTTTTTGCAGGCCAATGAAATCCGGGGCCGGAATGTTGCGGTGCGCCGTAATAACCGTACCATCGTTCGCTTTTTTGATCTCGTCGATAATGCCCTCAAACCCTTGATCAGAGCAGGGATAGACCAAAAGCGCCCTCAAACCCGAGGCTTTGACCGCCGCCGTGGTTTGTGCCATTTGCTGAGGGCTTTGATCGGCCACAGTTGAATCAGAGTGTTGCAATACCAAAACGAACGGTGCGTCTTTTTTGAGACTGTATTGCTCGATCAAGGTTTCGGGCGGGGTGACGTCTCCGAGAATGATCTGATCGACATGGGTGTCGCCGACAGCGTGAATACGCCAGTCCTGCTCGCCAAGCCGCCGGATTCGTTCCGCCGCCCCTTCGGTTGAGGGGAAATGAATGTGGGCCAGTTTGGTGATGGCGTGGCGCACGGGCTCATCCAGGCTGCCTGATATATCACCGCCCTGGACGTGGGCAATGGGGATGCGCAGATTGTGGGCGGCGATGCAGGCGGCAAAAACCTCGCCCCGGTCGCCAATGACCAGCAGGATGTCGGGATCAATTTCCGCCAATACGTCAATCGATTTGGTCAGGCAAACGCCAATGGCCTGGCCGCGATCGGCATTGCTGTCCCCGACCTGGCCCATATCGATGGCGGCAGTGACGGGAAAGCGGCTTTCAACTTCTTCTATAGTCTTGCCGAAACGATTGTAGAGATGCTGGTCGGTGACAACGATGGCCAGTTCGAGATCGGGATGATCCTGGATCAGGGCCATGGTTGGGGCCATCGCCCCAAATCCCCCGCGCTTGCCCGACCAGACGCAAATCTTGCGTGTTGCCATGCTCAGGCCTCTGCCAGCGCGTCGAGCGTTAAAAAATCGTCCGCTGCAATATCGTGGCGCAGGGTTCGACCGAGAACTTCATCGACCTGGTTGGGCGAGAGACCGCTGCCCGGTCGTTTGTAGGCGAGGTCCGCCTCGCCAATGACCTGGCCGGCAGACAAATCGTGCGCGGCGACAATGGATTTGAGCGCCCATGCCTCACCGGCTTCCTCGGAAGGGGCGCGTTCCTTGCGGCCATGGCCCATCATGATCTCGACCCGGCGGATATCGGCAATCAGTTGCGGCAGGTTTTCCGGCCCGGCGGCGACTTTCCAGTCCTGGGCATTGGGGATGTCGCGATCAATTGTGATGTGCTTTTCGATCACACTGGCCCCGCGGGCGACGGCAGCCAGTACCGCCAGCGTATCCGGCGTGTGATCGGAAAAGCCGACGGGGCCGTCAAAAGTTTCCGACAATCGGGCCATGGCAGTCAGATTAACGTCTGCATCCGGTGTCGGATAGGCCGTTACGCAGTGCAACAGGGCGGCGTCTCGGCATCCGGCCTCGGCGATGGCCTGGAGGGCCTCGACCACGTCTGATTGCGTGTACATGCCGGTCGAGACGATCATCGGTTTGCCAAGCTCGGCGAGCTGGCGCAAAAAGGCCGGATTATTGCGCTCGCCCGACCCGACTTTGACCGCCGGCACATCAAGTTCCGCCAGCCACGGAATGCGGGTGGCGTCATGGGCTGTCGACATAAAGGCAATGTCGCGTTTGTCGCAGTAGGCCTTGAGTTCGGCGAATTGATCAAAGCTCAGATTGCGCGGACGCAGGCGGTCGCGCCAGTCCTGGGCGGAGGCTGCAATCATGGCCTCGACATCAAAAAATTGCGTCTTGAAAACGTCGGCTCCGGCATCCACCGCCAGATCGATCAGGCGATATGCCATGTCCATATCACCAAAATGAGCGACACCGGCTTCGGCAATAAACAATACCGGTGCACCAGGCCCGACCAATCTGTCGCCGATCTGAAACGTTTTATTGAAGTCCGGAACCTGCATAACCGATTATCAAATCTACTTTTTGCATCTAATTCAAAGCCTTGCCGACTTGACGTTCACGCCATGAACGGCGTATGTTCACGTCGTGAACAGCAATGCGTTCCAACAATGTGCACATATAGATACGCGAATCAAGGGCGAGGAACCCGGCATTGAGTAACAATTCGACCATATCACCGGAAAACTCGGACACCGAGGCACGCATCACGCTGGGTCTGCTGAACGCCGTACAGGAAAATGCCCGCGTCTCGCAGCGCTCGCTGGCCGGTGAGCTCGGTATCGCGCTGGGGTTGACAAACGCCTATCTCAAACGCTGTGTCCGCAAGGGTCTGGTCAAGGTCTCCCACGTCCCGGCCAACCGTTATGCCTATTATCTGACGCCCAAGGGATTTAGCGAAAAAAGCCGTCTGACGGCGAGCTATCTCAAACGCTCCTTCGATTTTTACCGCGAGGCCCGCACGCAATGTGACGAAGCGTTGGCGATTTGTGTGGCTCAGGGCTGGTCGAAACTGGCATTGGCAGGTGCCGGCGAGCTGGCCGAAATTGCCATGCTCTGCGCGCTGCAACGAGATGTTGAGATCGTCGGTGTCATTGATGCCCGGGCTGAGGGTGACAATATATTAAACGTTCCATTGGTCGGGAAATATTCAGACCTTGAGGCCATTGATGCAGCGTTGTTGACAGATTCGGCGCGCCCGCAAAACACATTTGACGACATGGTAGATGTTCTGCCTGCGGAACGAATTCTGGTTCCCGCCCTGCTGGGAGTCTCGCGGCCCCGGGATGCGGAGAGCGATCCCCGGGGTTCGGAAAGCGATCCATGAAAAAGTGGTACGCCCTGTATTCAAAGGTCCAGGAAGAAGTCTGGGCTGCAAACAATCTGCGCGAACGTGGACTGGAAGTTTATCTGCCGCGCTATGCCAAACGGCGCAGCCATGCGCGCAAGATCGATTTCGTCAAGGCGCCGCTGTTCCCGCGTTATCTCTTTGCCCGGGCAGACGTTGAGATCGGTGAACGCCCGGCCATGGCCTACGCCCAGGGCGTCGAATATGTCGTCGGTTTTGGCGGCAGGCTGTCGGTCGTCAGCGATCAGATTATTGACGAACTGAAAGCCCGCGAAGACCAGAACGGCTTGATCTCGATGGCCGCACACCCTGATTTCACGCTGGGGCAAAAAATACGGGTTCGCGACGGATCGTTACTCGACAATACCGGCATATTTCAATCCGTCGGTGATGATCAGCGCGTTTTCATCTTGCTCGACATTCTCGGCGGGCAGGTTCGCACCCGCCTGCCGGTGTCGGCGATTGTCGATAACAGCTGATCACCGGCGTCGGCAGGAATTAACCCCGACCGCCTTATAAACCGGCACGGACACAGATGACGTCTGACAAGACAAAACTTCAATTCGGCGTGGCCCAGGCCAAAGTTCGGGCTCTGATGGCAGGGCATGGTCTGTTTGCGACGGCCTTGCTGTTGATCATGTTCGGGGCGGCCTTGACCGAGAGTTTCGGCTTGTCGCTGGTGCTGCCGCTGATCGGTCGCGTGCTCGGGCTCGATGCCGGCGCCGGCGGTGAACAGGGTGGCGAGATGGCCGCCATGGTCGATCGCATCACCGGCTTACTGCCGGTCACCGCAACGCTGGAAAGTTTGCTGATCCTGCTGTTCTTTGCCTTCCTCGCCAAGGGTGTGTTGCTGGTGGTGGCGCGTTCCATGGGGACATATTTTGCGCTGCGCTTGCGCGAGGAATGGGCCAGCCGGATTTTTGATCACTATCTCAACGCGCGGGACAGCTACCTGGCCGGACAGCGTGATGGCCGCATGATCCACAATGTGGCGACCGAAACGCATCACGCCTCGCGCGGCATCGTCAAGATTCTCAATTTCGCCAACAAGCTGATCCTGGCGATTGTGCTTTTTTCGATCATGTTGCTGGCCCACTGGCAGGCCACGCTGGCCATCACCACGCTGGCGGTGCTGGTGGTCTTTGCCCTGCGCGCCAGCACGGCCCGCTATTCACTGAACTATGGCCAGCGTCGGCTTGATCTCGGCCAGGATATTTCCGAGCTCGCTGCCGAGGGCCTGCAAAATGTGCGCGCCGTCAAACTGAGTGCCAGCCAGAAGCGTCTGCGCCAGGGCTTGCTGGTCAAGTTGCGCGGCTACACCCGGACGGACGCGCTCTTTCAGCTGGTCAGCGAAATTCCCTTGCAGATGACCGAAGTGATGATGATCGCGCTGATCTCGGCGACCTTGATGTTGCTCAATTACGTGCTCGACGTTGACTTGAAGGAAACCACGGCGCTGCTCGGCTTTTTTGTCATCCTGTTCCAGCGCCTGATGACTTACGTCACCTATCTGATGTCACAACGCATGAAAATCACCGGCGACATGCCGGCCCTGATGATGGTCCATGATCTGGTTGCCAATGCCCCGGCGCGCGAAGTACTGGATAGTGGCGAGGACTTTGAGGGACTGGCCGGCGACATCGTCTATCGAGGCGTCGGTTTCAGCTATGAGGACGCAACCCCGGTGCTCGATGGCCTCGACCTGACGATTGAGCGCGGCAAGACCACGGCGGTGATCGGTCCGTCCGGCGTCGGCAAATCAACTCTTGCCGATCTGCTGCTGGGCTTCCAGTCGGTGGGTACAGGAGAGATCGAGATCAACGGCAAATCGCTTGATCATTTTGCCATGCACTCAATCCGCCGGCACATCGGCTATGTCACCCAGGACGCGCAAATTTTCAATGCCAGCATCCGCGACAACATCGCCATGGGACACGAGCTGAGTGATGCTGAAATATCCGATGCCGCCCGAAAGGCCCACGCCGACGAGTTTATCGACAAGCTGGCCGAGGGCTACGACACTGTGGTCGGTAATCGCGGCGTCAGTCTGTCCGGCGGCCAGCGCCAGCGCCTGGCCATCGCCCGGGTGATCGCCACCAAACCTGATCTTTATATTTTCGATGAGGCGACGAGCTCACTGGACAGTCAGTCCGAGCGTTTCATCCAGCAATCAATGGCCGATCTGGCCGAAGGGGCCAGTGTGCTGATTATTGCCCACCGTTTGTCGACCATTGAACATGCCGACACGATCTACGCCCTTGATCGCGGGCGGGCGCGAAAAGTGACCTTTAGTGAAATTTCCGACCTCGCCTCGGGATCTGGCGGATGACAAGACCCGCCCCCGTTTTCATTCTCGGGTGTCCGCGTTCGGGCACACTTCTGATGTCGCGTATCCTCGGCCTGCCAGACGGGCACTATCTGATCACCGAACACAAGAACAAGGACGTCTGCCGGGAAGATCGCTCTGGCATCAATGATTCAAGGCTTTGGTGGAACACCTTTGAATTTGAAGGCTGGAATGAGGCCCGCGATCGCCCCGCTATTGAAGAGCCGATCTATGATGCCGGCAACCTGCAACGTCTGAAATCAATTTACGAAAATCTCGCCGGCGACAATCGTTTGATCGTCAAGAACCCGAGCAACCTGGCGCGCATTCCGATGATCCGGGAAATGTTTCCCGACGCCATATTTCTGTTTTGCATCCGCAACCCGTGGCAAACTATAACGTCAATTGCCCACAAGGGCGTCAGTGGTGAACCGGGGCACGAATCGTTTCATCTCAGGACAAGGGTGCTCGCCGGCCTCGCCAATGACTTCCTGCTGCGCGCCGTGCATTCGTGGGCCGAATCGCTGGCGATGTATCTCAAATACCGCGACGATCACTGGCTCTCGGTGCGCTACGAAGACATCGTGGCCAACCCGGAGCAGGAGATCGGCAGGCTCTATGCCGAACTGGGCATCGACGATCCGGTTTCCCTGTCCAGGGCCGTCGCCTTCCCGCGCCACGGTGCCAAGAGTTGTTACGCCATCAACCAGGCTTATCTTTCCTCACCGCACCGCCAGAAAATGGATGAGCTGTTGCAGGAAAACGCCCGGGAATTCGAGTATGCCGGTGATTTCAGCTCACTGAACGTCAGCTCTCTCAGTTTTTACCGCGAAAAATTTACCCGCAAGCAGATCAAGAGATATCTCAACAGCCTGGCGGGCGATGTTGTTGAGCGCATCAGGAAAGCGACGGCTGGCTGATATATGAAAGCGATCATGTATCACTACGTTCGGCCCGATGCCGCCGGGATGCCGTATTTTCGATATCTCGCACTCGATGATTTCTGCCGTCAGCTCGATCTCTTCGAAGAACGCCACGGCTTTGTCTCGCCTGAGGAATTCAGCGCAGCCGTCACCAGTGGCGAGACAAACTCAAACGGCGTGGTGCTGACCTTCGATGACGGCTTTCGCGATCATTACGATTTTGTCGTGCCGGAACTCAAGCGCCGGGGCCTGTGGGGTTTTTTTTATATCCCGACCCTGATCTATCAAACCGGCAAGCTGCTGGATGTTCATCGCACGCATATTCTGCTTGGCACGCATGGCGGGGCTGCCGTGCTCGAGGTGCTGCAGAATCTGGTACGCGATGACATGCTGGCACATGAGGGTGTCGCGGAATTTCGCACCGGGACTTATGTCAATCAGACCAACGATGACGCCACCCAAACGGTAAAACGAATTCTGAATTATTTCATTGCCGATGATTATCGAACATCTGTGCTCGATCAGTTAATGACAGAGTTTTTTGCCGGTCGGGATCAGACGGTAGCAGATTTCTACATTACCCCGCCCGAGATCCGCGAGATGCAGGATGACGGTATGATCATCGGCAGCCACAGCGCCTCGCACCGGCTGCTCAGTACGCTCGACGACGCGGCCCAGCGTGTCGAGCTGGAGGACTCGTTCGGCGATCTCGACGACTTGATCGGCGGCCTGTCGATGCGCACATTCTGTTATCCCTACGGCGGCTTTCATTCCTTTAACGCGACCACCGAACGCCTGCTTGATGAACTGGACTGCCGGTTTGCCTTCAATGTCGAGGCGCGCGATATCGATACCAATGATCTGACAAACCGTCGCCAGGCGCTGCCGCGTTACAACTGCAATATGTTCGATTTTGGCAAGGCGCGCCTTGGTTAGGCGAGCGCCGGGTTCTCAAGGATCGGCACGGCGGCGCAGCGTGCGGCCCGGTCGGCCAGAAAGTTATCAACGAGGCCGTCGTTAAAGCGGCGGTGAAGCTCGACGACCGAGGCCTCGGAATAATCCTGCTGGCGGCAGACCCGCACATTGTCGGGCACTGGCAGCGCAGGCAGCGCAGGCAGGGAATTGAAACCGGCAATCACCCGGGGATAGACGGCGGCAATATCCTCGATCAGCCGGTTGCCGATCTGGTGCGGCGTATCGCCCGGCAAGATGCGGGCCCGGATCTGATGAATGATTTCGCCGGTATCAATGCCGGCGTCGAGATGCATGAAGGTGGCACCAACGCATTCGGGGCGGCCCTCGACCAGCGGCCAGAAGTTGGTGCCCGAACCCCGGTACCAGGGTGAGAGACCGAGATGAACATTGAGAAAACGACCGGCATATGCCGACATCAACGGATCGCGGATCAGCGAACAGCCATAGGCTGCCAGCAGATCGGGCGCGAGGTCGTTGATCTCATCGGTATAGCCGGGCTGGTTGACCTCGCCCTTGGGCAGGTTGAACGGTGCACTGAGATCTTCAGACTGTTCGACAAATTCAGCGAAAAATTCCTGCTCGCTGGCCGCGCGCGCCGCGATATGGCTGTGGCGCAAATCGCCCTCGCCGCCAACGTCATCTCCGGGTTTGCCGAACTTGTGCGTCAGGCCTTTTTCAGCGCCCTCGCAATAACTGCGCAGGACCGTGATGGCGGGATCAAGAGCGATGGATTTGCGCAAAAAACTGTGCCGCAACTCGGCCCCGGTCAGGATCACGATCTTCATCGATTAACCGTCTCGTCATTCAGCCTTGAAAATCGCATATTTCCTTACCCTGGAGGCCTCAGTTTCCGCTATAAAACGAGCAATCCGGCCCGCAACCCGCATAACAGATCGTGACCGATACCATTCGCGCCATACCTTATCTCAATACGCAGCATTATCGCTACCGGCGCAAGTTCGCCGAGATCGCCTGCAAGCTGTGCACGGTTCTGGCCCGCCGGAATTTGCCGGGGCTTGCGGCTTTTGTCATTGCCCGGTTGATGATCCCGCTGCAACAGGCCCGGCCCGGCCAAGGCGAGACACGCAATATTGTCGTGCTGGTCAAGGCCGGCCTGACCGAAGATGTTGTTGCCAGCATCGGCGGCGAGCCCGCTTTCAGTGTCATCGCGATGGACCGCACCATCACCAAGGCCGTAACGGCGGCGTTCCTGCCACACATCCGGGACGACAACAGTTACCTCTCGAACGTTGAGGCCGACGCCCCGGCCAAGGCGGCATTGCGCGGCTTCTGGAAAGCTGTCCTCAAACGGCTGGAGAAACATCACGGAATTGACGGATTTATTACCGGCAACTTCAGTTATCACGCCGAGCAGGAGTTGGCAGGTGCTGCCACGGAGCTGGGTGTGCCGTTCATCGCCATGCACAAGGAATGCAACAAGTCGCCGAGCCAGGCCGATTTTTATGTCGACGTCTATCGCGACCGCAAGGGGCCGTTCCAGGGCAGTCACCTGCTCTATCACAACTGGATCGAGATGGACGTTCAGGAGCGGGCAAAAGTCGTGCTCGACAAACCGTACGAGATTACCGGCATGGCCCGGATGGACGCCGTGCACCGGCGCCGCCGGGAAGTTGCCGACGGTTGGGACGAGCGTGGGAACGGGGGGCAGATCAGCCAGCGCCCGACGGTGCTGTTCTTTTCAGTGTTTGAAAAATACCGCCTGCCGTTTATCCGCCGCACCGTCGGCGGAAAAACCTATGACGAACCTTTGCCGGCGGAGCTCGAAAACCTGAACTGGTCGTCGCTGATGTCAATGTTGCATCACGCCATGGTCGATCTGGCAGTAGCCCATCCCGATATCGACGTCATCATCAAGACCAAGGGCGATCCCGTCGCCAATGAAACATTGCGCAAGATGTTCGGCGAGGTGCTGCAGCTGCCGGCCAACGTTAGGCTGGTTTCGGGTGGTGAGCCGCTGGAGCTGATCTTTTCCAGCAACGTGGTCTGCGGCTTCAACACGACGGCACTCGTCGAAGCCATCGCCGCCGACGTACCGATTGTTGTGCCGAAATTCTCCGGGGCCATCGACCCGGCGCTGGAGGGCTACGTCATGGATATCGGCAATGCGGCGATCCAGGCGAGCAGTGTCGAGAACATGATCGGCAGCCTGGTCGACCTCGCCCGGCGTGGCCGTGAAAAGCCGGTTTATGACCTCGGCCCGGAAGCGCAGGAAATCCTGACGCGCTGGGTTGGCAACGCCGATGGCGAGGCCGGTACGCGTGTGCGCGATACCTTGCTGAAATTCACCGCACCGGTCGCCTGAAGCGATGACTGGTCAGACTTTATTTCTGCCGGTCGAGATCAAGAAACGCGAGCTGTTGGGCAAGGCGCTGCTGGCCTCGGTCGCGGCGGAAGCCGGCCACACCAGTTACCTCGGCGAACAGAATGAATTGTTCGACCGGCTCGACCGCCTGCCCGCCGGTATTTACCTTGAAAAGGTTTTCACCCGCGCCCAGGCCCGCCGGCTGCGGCGCTATGCAGATCTGGGTTTGTACATTGCGGGCTGGGATGAAGAAGGCCTGTTGTATCGCAACGCCGAGGTCTATCTCAACGACCGCATCGCGCCCGAAGCCTTTGGTTTGCTCGATCAGTTTTTTGCCTGGGGCGGCGTGCAGCAGGGCGATGTGATCGATAATTTCAAGGGATCACCACCACCGATTACGCCGACCGGCAATCCGCGTTTCGATTTGCTGCGCCCGGAATTTCGCGAATTTTTCGCCGGAGAGGCAAAAGCCCTGCAGGCGCGGTATGGCAACTACATTCTGGTCAACACCAACTTCGGCCGTATCAATCATGTCGAAGGTTATGACTATGCCGTCAAGCTGCGCGAAGCGCGTGGCACCGTGGGCACACCGGAGGCCCGGGCCCGGGCGTTGCGGCTTGATGACTACGTGCGGCAAAACCTCGACGGTCTGCTGGCAGCACTGCCCGCCATCGAGGCGGCCTTCCCCGATCATACGGTGATCGTCCGCCCGCATCCGTCGGAGAACGTCACGACATGGCGGGATGCGGCTGCAGGGTTGACGCGCACGCATGTGCTGTCGGAAGACAATGCCATCCCGTGGATTTTGGGCGCCGATGCCATCGTCCACAACAGCTGCACGACGTCGGTCGAGGCCTTCATGCTGGACGTACCGCGTGTCGCCTACAATCCCTTCAGCACGCCGGAATTTGACGTCGAGCTGGTCAACCTGATCAGCGCAGTCGCGCATGATTCCGACGGCCTGATCGCGGCACTCAAGGCGGTTATCGCCGACGGCCATGCAGCGCTGGACGACGACGCGGCAGCGATTGTCGAGCGATATATCTCGGCCCGCGAGGGTGCGCTGGCCTGCGACAATATTCTCGACGTCCTCGCTCCCGTCACACCGCCGCAGCGCAGCGCCGGCAAGGCCCTGATCAATCGCCTGGGTGGTCTGGCGATCCGGGCCAGCCGTCCCTTGCGTTGGGCGTTGAACCCGACAGCCCAGAGCGACGCCTATTCGAGGCAAAAATTTGACCACCTGACGCTGGATGAAATGACCGGCATTCTCGATCAGTTTCGCGCGGCATCAGGACGCTTCGCAGGCGTCGAGGTAAATCCGGTGGCGGGCAGCACAACATGTTATCGTTTCAGCCAAAGGGCGGGGTGAGCGGCGCATGTGTGGCATCAGCGGATTTTTGAACCCGGCGCGCGACGGAAACGAAAAATCATTGCGCGCCACGGCGGCGGCGATGGCCGCAGCCATCGCCCATCGCGGCCCTGACGCCTCGGATACATGGGCCGATCCGCAAGCCGGGCTTGCCTTCGGCCACCGGCGACTATCGATCATTGATCTGTCGGAAGCCGGGGCCCAGCCCATGACGTCGGCGGACGGGCGTTATGTCTTGTCCTACAATGGTGAGGTCTATAATTTCCCCGCCCTTCGCGCCGAACTGGAGGGCAAGGGCCACACCTTTCGCGGCCATTCCGATACCGAGGTTGTGCTGGCCGGAATTGTCGAGTGGGGCCTGGAAGCCGCCCTCGGGCGTTGCGTCGGCATGTTCGCGATTTCCTTGTGGGATCGGCAATCCCGGACGCTGTCGCTGGTGCGCGACCGGCTCGGCATCAAGCCTTTATATTACGGCTGGTCGGGAGGCGTCTTTCTGTTCGGCTCGGAACTGGCGGCCCTGAAAGCCCACCCTGGTTTTCGCGCAGGAATAGATCGTGATGTGCTGGCGCTTTATATGATGCGCAATTGTGTGCCGGCACCACACACCATTCATCACGGCATAAAAAAATTAATGCCCGGCACGATATTGACCCTGCCGGCTGACACCTCCCCCGGTACCGAGCCAACGCTCAGGAACTTCTGGTCGTTGAGTGAGGTAGCGGCAAGCGGTGCGGCGAACCCGTTTACGGGCAGCGAGGCCGAAGCCACGGACCAGGCCGAGGCGCTGTTGCGCGAAGCGGTCGGGGATCGCATGGTGGCGGATCGACCGCTGGGCGTATTTCTCTCGGGTGGTGTGGATTCTTCAACCGTCGCCGCCCTGATGCAGGACATCAGCGAGACACCGGTCAAAACATTTTCCATCGGCTTTAACGACGCCGGCTATAACGAGGCACAAGACGCCAAAGCCGTGGCGGCGCACCTCGGCACCGAGCACACTGAATTATATATCGATGCCGGCAAGGCTTTGGACGTTGTGCCGAACCTGCCGCGCATATTTGACGAACCCTTCGCCGATTCGTCACAAGTACCGACGTATCTGGTTTCCGAAATGGCCCGGCGCGATGTCGTGGTCTGTCTCTCGGGCGATGGTGGCGATGAGATGTTTGGCGGTTATAACCGCTACCTCTGGGTCGATGGTATTGCGAGGCGCAGTCACGCGCTGCCCGGACCGTTGCGCGGTCTGGCGGCGGCGGCGATGACCTCTCTGGCGCCGGACACATGGGATGGATTGTTCAAGGCGCTGGGCCCGGTGCTGCCCGGTAAATTGCGCCAGCGCAATCCCGGCGACAAGCTGCACAAGATGGCGGGCATTTTCAGCGCCGGCGATCCGCATCAGATTTATCAGGGGCTGGTCGGTCACTGGCAACCCGGTGACCGGATCGTGCGCGACGGAGAAGCACCCGAAACCATTGTCGAGCGCCCCGGCGACTGGCCCGACCTGCCGGGTTTCACCGAACAGATGATGCACCTGGATGGCACGACTTATATGGCCGATGACATTCTGACCAAAGTCGATCGCGCCAGTATGGCGGTCAGTCTGGAAGCCCGGGTGCCGTTACTTGATCATCGCGTTGTCGAGTTTGCCTGGCGTCTGCCGCTGGCGTTGAAAACCGGCGGCGGGGTCGGCAAGCGCGTGCTGCGCAATGTGCTGTACCGGCACGTGCCCAAAACGCTGATCGAGCGGCCCAAGATGGGTTTTGCCCTGCCGATCCACGACTGGCTGCGCGGACCCTTGCGCGACTGGGCCGAAGCCCTGCTCGACGAAAGACGTTTGCGGGAAGAAGGGTTTTTTGACCCCGCACCGGTGCGCGAGAAATGGCAGCAGCACCTGTCGGGCCAGCGCAACTGGCAACATCATCTGTGGGATGTGCTGATGTTCCAGGCCTGGCTCGAAGCGCAGGGCTGCCCATGAGCACGAAGGGCCGCCTGCTGTTTTTGCTGAACGACGCGCCGTTTTTTGTCACTCACCGGCTCAGCGTGGCCACGGCGGCGCGCGACGCGGGCTGGGAGGTCCACATCGCCGTGCCCTATGACGAAGACGCGGTTGCGACCATCACGGCGGCCGGTATAACCCATCATGACGCGCCGCTGGCCCGGGGCGGCACCAACCCGCTGGCCGAGTTTAAATTGATGCGGGCGTACTGGTCGCTGATGCGGCGGATCAGGCCCGACCTCGTGCACGCCGTGACCATGAAGCCCGGTGCCTATGGCGGGGCGGTGGCGCGCCTGCTCGGCGTACCTGCCCTGGTGATCGCGGTCACAGGGCTTGGCTTTTTATTCCTGCGCGATACAGCCAAAACCAGAATTCTGCGCTGGATCGTGTTGACGCTTTACGGCTTTGGTCTGGGTCATAAAAATTGTCGGGCGATCTTCCAGAACCCCGATGACCGGGCGTTGTTCGAGCAACACAATCTGATCGGCCAGACACCTGTGCATATGATCCGCGGCTGTGGTGTTGATCTTGACACCTTCGCGCCGACACCCGAGCCTGAGGGCACACCCGTTGTTGTCTTCCCGGCCCGGCTGATCGACGACAAGGGCATCCATGAATTTCTAAGCGCCGCCCGGCTGGCCAGACAGCGCGGGATTAATGCGCGCTTCCGCCTCGTCGGGCGCACCGATGCCGACAATCCGACCGACGTCGGTGAAGCCATGATCCGGCGCTGGGAATCCGGCGGGCTGATCGAATGGCAGGGTTTTTCCAGTGACATGCCGGCGATGTTCAGCCAGTGCCACATTGTCTGCCTGCCGTCTTACCGTGAAGGCCTGCCGCGAACGCTGATCGAGGCGGCAGCCTGCGGGCGCGCCATCGTCACCACCGACGTGCCGGGCTGCCGCGAAGTCGCGCGCGATGGTGACAACGGTTTGCTGGTCCCGGCGCGTGACGGAGAAGCCACGGCGGAGGCCATCTTCCGCCTGGTAGAAGATGTCGAATTGCGCCGGACCATGGCGCTGCGTGGCCGGGCCATAGCCGAAGCTGAATTTTCGGTTGAGTTATTTGTCGAACAATCGCTGCAGGTTTATGACGAGGTGGCACCATGACAGAACCGCTGAGCCCCCGCCTCAATACCTGGGCACTGGCTGCCGTGGCCTTCCTGATCGTCCCCGTCGGCGTGCTGGCACAAAAGGGCGAAATCGTTTTACTGGGCCTCGCCGGTGCCGTGCTGCTGGTTCAGGCGGCCTCAGCGGGGACGTGGCGTCAGGCCTTTCGCACTCCTGCGGCGGCGATTTTTATCGTGCTGCTGATTTGGTCACTGGCGACAGCGGCGTGGGCGCTCTCGACAACCGATGCGCTGGAACTCTGGAAATCACTGGCCCTGATCTTTGCTGCAATCCTGATCCTGCTGAATGCCGCGCGTGGTTTGCCGGCGCAGGCGCGCGTCGAAGTGACGACATGGGCGGCGTTCGGACTTTGTCTCGGTCTCGCACTGCTCGGCGTTGAGATCGCCTTTGATCTGCCGATCACCCGCGCCCTGCAGAGCGAAGGCCCGGCGCCGCGTCTCTCAACACTGAACGCCGGAATCAGTATCGCCCTTGCCGTGGTCTGGCCTGTGGCCGCCGGGTTGTGGCGGCGTGGCCAGCCCGTTGTCGCCATCGCCCTGACGGTGGCGGTAGCCCTGATCATCAGCTTCAGTGACGCGACCTCGGCCAGGATCGCTTATGTCGCGGCGACCGGTGCCTTTGCCATCGTCTGGGTCACGCGACGCCGCAGCATTGAAGTCATGGCGCTGGTCGTCGCGCTGGCCATCCTCGCCGCACCGGCCGCCATGCGCATCGTCGTACCGGCCCCGCAGACCTTTGATCAGCAGGCTCGCGGCGCGGCGCGTTCCGCCCTGCACCGGCTTTATATCTGGGACTTCGTCACCGAGCGCGTGATCGAAAAGCCGTTTGTCGGCTGGGGCCTGGATGGGTCGCGCAGGATCCCCGGCAGCCAGCGCCGGGTGCTGGGCGATGCGCCGGTGATCTCGCTGCATCCACACAACGCCGCCCTGCAGCTCTGGCTCGAGCTCGGCGCGCCTGGCGCAGCGATGGCAGCACTTCTGGTCATGATCATCGGTGCCGGCCTTGCCCATTTGCCGCGTCTCGGCCGGGCGACCAGTGCGGCGACGCTGTTCGGTACGCTGGCCATCGCCAGCCTGTCGTTCGGCATCTGGCAGAACTGGTGGATGGCGGCCCTCGGCCTGATCGCTGTGTTAAGCTCGGCCTTGCGCCCCCCGCGCAGCGACATTCCGGCGAGCAAAGATCATGATTGAAACGTATGCCCTGATTGCGGCCTTCGCTGCATTCGCGATCGCTTTCATCGGCTGCGGCATTCTGCAGCGGACCTTGCGGGCGCGGGCGATCATGGATCAACCCAATGCGCGCTCGAGCCATCTGGCCCCGACACCGCGCGGCGGCGGCATTGCCGTGGTCGCCGGTCTGCTGGCGGCGGGCGGGGCCATCGCCTTTCGCCAGGCTGACGGTGGCCTGGTCGGAGTGCTGGCACTGGCAGCCTTGCTGGCGGCGGTATCGTGGCTCGACGACCTGCATACGCTGTCCGCCCTGCCGCGCCTCGTCTTGCATGTCGTCACGGTCTGTCTCGGCCTGACGGCGCTGCCTGACGAAGGCCTGGTGTTTCAAGGTCTGCTGCCGGTCTGGCTCGATCTGACGCTGAGTGCGTTTTTGTGGATCTGGTTTCTCAATCTATTTAATTTCATGGACGGCATCGACGGCATTACCGGCACGGAAACCATCGCCATCGGGCTCGGTCTTGCATTGTTTGCCAGTGGCACGACCGGGGCCATGGGCGTTGTCGCTATCGGCGTGATGACCGGTTTCCTTGGCTGGAACAAACCGCCGGCCCGGTTGTTTCTGGGTGATGTTGGCAGTGTGCCGCTGGGTTACATCCTCGGCTGGCTGTTGCTCAGCCTGGCAGCGAGCGGTCAATGGGCCATTGCCCTGTTGTTGCCGCTCTATTATCTCGCTGACGCCACCATCACGCTGATCCGCCGGTTGTTGAAGGCTGAAAAAATCTGGCAGGCCCATCGCCAGCACTACTACCAGCAGGCCGTGCGCGCCGCGGAGGGGGAAGACGAGCAATCCCGGGCCCGGGCACACTGGAAAATCAACGGGGCGATCTGGCTTTGTAATCTCGTGTTGCTGGCCGCCGCGTGGGCGGTTTTCAGCGATCCGGCGCGGACTTTAGCAGCCCTGGTGATTGGTGCTCTAGCCGTGGCCGGTCTATTGTGGTATTTCGCCTCTCGAACCTGAATTTCTTCCGGAGTTTCCGCTGTTGTTCCTAAATCGTCGCATCGCCACCGTTGCCTTGCACGACATTTTTATGGCGGCGGCGTCGTTCGAAATATCGGTGATGCTGCGCTATTACACCTATGGCGCGCCGCAATCCATCGGCTACATCTGGCCCGCGACCCTCGTTTTCACGCTGGTCAGTCTGATCACCTTCTGGCGCGTCGGGCTTTATCGCGGCATCTGGTATTACGCTTCGTTCAATGACCTCGGTGCCATCGTCAAAGGTGTCAGCCTGGCCAGCCTGATCTTCCTCGCCGTCATGTTTGTCGCCACCCGGCTTGAGGATTTCCCGCGCACCGCTTTGTTGATCAACTGGCCCTTGCTGATTTTTATGTTGGCCGGACCGCGCTTTTTATACCGCGCCCTGAAGGACGGCAACTGGCAGGCTGCCTTTGAACGCGACGCTGCTGCCCGTGTGCCGGTGCTGCTGGTTGGTGCTGATGACGCTGCCGAGATGTTTATCCGGGATTCTGATCGCTCGCGCGCCTCGGGCTATCGCGTCGTCGGCATTGTCGATGACAGTACCAATCGCGTCGGGCGGGATATTCGCGGCGTGCGGGTTATGGGTACGCTGGATGATGTCGAGCAGGTGATCACCGAGCTCGACAAAAAAGGTCGCCGCCCGCATCGCCTGATCGTCGCCAGCGACAGGATCGAGGGCAGCCGTATGGCAGCGCTGTTCGATCAGGCCGAGACGTTTGGCATGACTCTGGCCCGCTTGCCGCGGCTTACCGAGTTCAAGGCGGAAGGTGGCAGCGAAACCCCGGCGCTTGAAAACGGCGGCTCGCTGCAGGCCATCGATATCGCTGATTTGCTCGGACGGCCGCGCAAGGTTCTCGACCGCGCCGCCATGGCTGCCTTTATTGCCGGTCGGCGGGTACTGATCACGGGTGCCGGCGGCACAATCGGTTCAGAACTGGTACGCCAGGTCGCCGAGTTTGGCCCGGCCCATATTGCCCTGTTCGACAATGGTGAGTTCAATCTCTACCAGATCGACATGGAAATGGCGGAGACACATAGTGAACTTCCGCGCTCGGCCATCCTCGGCGATGTACGTGATGCCGTGCGCCTGACCCAGGTCTTTGGCCAGGAAAAACCGGATATCGTCTTTCACGCCGCCGCCTTCAAGCACGTGCCACTGACCGAACAGAACCCCAACGAGGCCGCCCTGACCAATGCCATCGGCACGGCAGAAGTCGCCGAGGCCTGCCGGGCCAGTGGCGTTGATGCCATGGTGCTGGTCTCGACCGACAAGGCGGTCAACCCGACCAATGTCATGGGCGCAACCAAACGCATCGCCGAGATGGTTTGCCAGAGCCTGAACATGGCGCGACGTGAAGGCGAGACGCGTTTTGTTACCGTGCGCTTTGGCAATGTACTGGGCTCAACCGGCTCGGTAGTGCCGTTGTTTCAACGCCAGCTCGCAGCCGGCGGACCGTTGACCGTGACACATCCGGATATCACACGTTATTTCATGACCACGGGCGAGGCTGTTGAATTGATCCTGCAGGCCGCGACCATGCCGCTGGTTGAAGGCGGGGCGCTGTTTGTGCTGGATATGGGCGAGCCCGTGCGCATTCAGGACCTGGCCCGCCAGATGATCCGCCTGTCGGGACACCAGCCGGACAAGGACATCGTCATCGAATTCACCGGTCTGCGGCCGGGCGAAAAACTGTTCGAGGAATTGTTCCATGACGCCGAGGCGCTGGTCGATACGGCGGTCGATGGCATTCACCTGGCAACACCGCGGGCGCTGGACTATGACGAATTGAAATCGACGCTCGAGCGTCTGGCCGGCGCCGCCACGGCGCGCGACACAAAGGCCACGTTGGGCGAAATTAAAACACTGGTGCCGGAGTTTGAAGGCAACAGCGGCTGACATTTACCTCAGGAGAGTGGTTTACGATGGCGACGATTAAACGTGCATTGGTATCGGTATCCGACAAGACCGGCCTGGTCGAACTGGGCCAGGCCCTGGCCGGCCACGGGGTCGAAATCCTCTCGACCGGCGGCTCGGCCAAAATGCTGGAAGAGGCCGGCGTGCCCGTCCGCGAAGTCGCCGATTACACAGGCTTCCCCGAGATGATGGATGGCCGGGTCAAGACCCTGCACCCGAAGGTCCACGGCGGTATTCTGGCACTCCGCGACAAGGACACGCACACGCAAGCCATGTCCGAACACGACATCGGCCAGATCGATCTGGTGGTGGTGAATTTGTATCCGTTTGAGGAAACCGTGGCCAAAGGCGCGGCATTTGACGACTGCATTGAAAACATTGATATCGGCGGTCCGGCGATGATCCGCTCGGCGGCCAAGAACCATGCCTTTGTCACCATCGTGGTCGATCCCGGCGATTACGACGATGTGATTGCAGCCATGGCCGAAAACGATGGCGCGACGACAGCGGATCAGCGCCGTGCATACGCGGCCAAGGCCTATGCCCGCACCGGATCGTACGATGCGGCCATTGCCGGCTGGTTTGCTGAACAACAGGGCGAGACCTTCCCCGAACGCCTGGTCGTCGCGGGCCAGCGCAAGGAAGTCTTGCGCTACGGCGAAAACCCGCACCAGGAGGCGGCGTTCTATAGCAATGCCGCAACACGCCCCGGCGTCGCCACGGCGGCGCAATTTCAGGGCAAGGCGCTGAGTTACAACAACCTCAACGACACCGATGCCGCGTTCGAACTGGTGGCAGAGTTTGACGGCCCCGCCGTCGCCATTATCAAACACGCCAACCCGTGTGGCGTGGCGGTCGGTGAAAGCCTGCGCGAGGCCTACCTGAACGCCCTGGCCTGTGATCCCGTCAGCGCCTTTGGCGGCGTCGTCGCCATGAACCGCACGCTGGATGACGACACCGCCGAGGAAATCGCCAAAATCTTCACCGAAGTGATTATTGCGCCGGAAGCCGATTACGACGCGCGCGAAGTCATCGCCGAAAAGAAAAACCTGCGTCTGTTGTTGACCGGTGCCATGCCGGACCCGGCGGCGGATGGCATGACAATGAAATCACTGGCGGGCGGATACCTGCTGCAAACCCGGGACGCCGGACGCGTCGCCGATCTTGATTTGAAGGTCGTGACCAAACGGGTACCCAGTGACACCGAAATGGCCGACTTGCGTTTCGCCTTCACGGTCGCCAAGCACGTTAAATCTAACACCATCGTCTACGCCAAAGACCAGGCCACGGTCGGTGTCGGTGCCGGCCAGATGAGTCGCGTTGATTCAGCCCGCATCGCCATGCGCAAAGCCGAAGACGCCGCACGCGAGGCAGGCCTGGCCGAGCCGCTGACCAAAGGCTGCGTCGCAGCGTCCGATGCCTTCTTCCCGTTCGCCGATGGCTTGCTGACGACAGCAGAAGCCGGTGCCACCGCCGTCATCCAGCCCGGCGGCTCGATGCGCGACGACGAAGTGATCGCCGCCGCCGACGAAGCCGGCCTCGCCATGGTCTTCACCGGCATGCGCCACTTCCGGCATTAGAAGAAGGAACCCACAATGTTGATCTCAACCACACCGGCGCTCGAGGGATATCGGGTCGAGGAATATTTTGGCGTCGTTTCTGGCGAAGCGATCATGGGCGCGAACTTCGTGCGGGACTTTTTCGCCAAGGTGCGCGATGTCGTCGGTGGCCAGGCCGGCGGCTATGAAAAAGTCCTGAAAGATGCCCGCGACGCGGCGTTGGAAGAAATGATCCGCGAGGCTGAAGCGACGGGGGCCAACGCCATCATCGGCGTCGACGTCGATTACCAGACCGTCGGCGAAACCGGCTCCATGTTGATGGTCGCCGTCAGTGGTACAGCGGTGCGCACGTCGGCAGCCTGATCCGCCGCTACCAGTCCGTCCGGTAGCGGATTTTGGCCGCACCCGGTGTCATCGCCCTTGACGATCCGAGCTTGCATCTTTTTGCGTTCAGACGGCGCGACCAGCGGGCGTAGTCGAGCACTTGCGCTGCGCGCATGACACAGCGGCGATTGCCAAATGGGTGCGAGAGGTGCAGCAGAAGATGGCCGATCTCGTGGCTGGCATATTCGCCGGCGATGCGGATGGCCTGCTTGCGGTCCGGCACGCCGCCCAGGGCCTTCGGGATGGAATCAGGCTCGATGAACGGGAAGGTGCTGAGGAACGACCAGGCGCGGAGCGACCCCTTGCTGGAATAACTGGTGGCACCGGTCGTCACACCGCCACGCAGGCTGGCGCTGAGATCAGCGTCATAATATTCGGCGCTGACCACGAGCTGATTGGTGATAACCAGATCGTAGGGCAGGTCGCCGTAACCCATCAGGTCCCAGGCGAGAAATTCATTGGCATCGGTTGCATCGATGACGGCATCGCCCTGCCTGGTTTTGAGATTTTTCCAGTGCACCAGTCGTTCAAGATGCGTGGTGATGGCGGCTTCGGCCAGGCCCTTGATTGAGTCATCCGTCAGTGGCGTCGTCAGGTAGGGCTGCGCATACCTGATCGTATCGCCGAGATACTTTTCGAACGGCAGCATCGCCTTGACCAGTCCGCCGACCAGCAGGTCCCGGTCCCCGCCGCCGGATTTAAAATCATAGAGTTCCTTGCGCCGGATGGCCCACGGGCCTGCGGGCACAAGCGCCAGCAACCTTGCCACGGTGGTCTCGGACTGCATGTCGAATTTCAGATCAATTTTGAAATTTCTTTTGACCGCGCGCCGCGTTTCCGCCAGCAGTGTTTGCAGTTCGTCGTCACTGATCCGGTTCAGGCGCGGGTTGACGGCATGCACAACGCGCAAGGTAACCGGGCCTGTGCCGAGATCAGGTAACGGGATGAAAGCGATCTTTTCGGTCTCGCCAGCACCAGTGAGCGCGAGAATGAGTACGATAGCTGTCAGCAGGGAACGCATGTTGCTAGCCGGTTTTTTCCTCGCGCACGGTGAGCAGGAGCAGGAGGCCGATGGCGAAGAAGGCGATGACGACGGCGAGGCCCCAGCGCTGGCTTTGCGTGGCGGCGGTGACGACAGCGACGAGGGCCGGACCGATGAACGCGGTGGCCTTGCCGGTCAGGGCATAAAGGCCAAAAAATTCGGTGGTCTTGTCGACCGGTGAAAGCCGGGCCATCAGCGAGCGGCTGGCAGCCTGGGCCGGGCCGACAAAAATGCCGAGCGCCGATCCCCAGATCCAGAACCACATGACCTCGCTGACCATGACGGCACCGAGGGCGCAGACCACCAGACCGATCAAGGCAATGACAATGGTTTTTTTCGAGCCGATCCAGTCGTCGATCCAGGCAAAACAAATCGCACCAACGCCCGAGGTGACGTTGAGCACAATGCCGAAGGTGATGACTTCCGCCAGTTCCATGCCGAAGGTGCCGGCGGCATAAATTCCGCCGAAAGCAAACAGGGTGACAAGGCCGTCGGCGTAAATCATGCGGGCGATCAAAAAGCGCACAATGTTGCCGTGCTGGCGCACTTCACGCAAGGTGCGGCCGAGCGAGGCGAAGCCCTGGCTGACCTTGGCACCAACCGACATCGGCGCCCGGGCGCGGTCGGGTGTCCATAAAAACATCGGCCACGAAAAGGCGACAATCCAGATCGCCGCCAGCGGGCCGACCATGCGCACATGTTCGGCACCGTCCTTGGTCAGACCGAACAGCGGCACCTCAGCCTGGACAAAACCGATGAGAGCGAAAACCATGGCGGCGAGGCCGCCGAAATAACCGAGCCCCCAGGCCCAGCCCGACCAGCGGCCAAGGCGGCTTTCCGGCACGAGGTCCGGCAGCATGGCGTTGTTGAAGACAATGCCGAATTCAAAACCGACAGTAGCGATCACCACCCAGACCATCGCCCACGTCGTGAAGTCGGCATTGGGTTCGGCGTACCACAGCATCCACGAGCCGACGGCGCAGATCGCGGTGAAGGCCAGGAGCCAGGGCTTGCGCGGCCCCCCGGCATCGGCAATGGCCCCGAAGATCGGACTGCCCAGCGCAATGATCAGACCGGCAATGCTGGCGGTATAGCCCCAGAGTTCCTGGCCTGCGATCTTGTCACCGACGATGCCTTGCGAAAAATAGGCTGCAAAGACGAAAGTGATGATCAGCGTCGTATAGGGCGAATTGGCCCAGTCATACAGCGCCCAGCCAATCAGGCCCTTGCGCGGCGTGTTTGTGGTCTCGGAAGGTGCATCCGTCATAATAAATTTACCCGACAATCATTGATCGGACCTGGCGGTTGGCCAGCGCGAGCTGGGACATGTCGACAGTGCCGCTGGAGCGGAATTCGGCAATCATTTTTGCCCCGCGCTCGACCGCGCCATCGTTCTGTCCGGCCCAGACCAGTACGGCATCCTTGCCAATTTTCTTGCGCCCGGCAGCGGCGATGACTTTCAGTGTCAGGGCCTGCTGCTGGCCATAAAGATCCTCGACGATGACCGAGACGGCCATGCGTTCCCAGTGACTGTCGGGCTCGATCCGCTCGGCGGCCACACGCAACCAGTCGAGACCAAGATGGGCACCGGTATGGAAATAGATCCGGGCGACTTCGAATACACCAAGGCCCGTTGAGTTGGCGGCCTGGACGATATGACAGGCCGAGCGCATGGCCTCGAGACCGGCAACGCGGTTGGCAAGGGCTGAAGGTACACCGGCATCGGTTAACCCGGCGACGGTATCGGCAATGCCCGCCGCTTCCAGTTCACCGACGAGGTCATCGACGCCGTTAGAGATTTCGCGCAAGCCCGGCGAATAGATCTTGATGCTTTCGGCAATGTTCATGGGCTGGGGCACGTTGGTCAGGAACCACATTGTCATGTTGCCGATCAGGGCTTCCGAGGCGACGTTCATCTGAGTTTGAACATCAGCGGAAACCTTGTTGTCGAGGGCATTTATATCTTCCCACAGACTGCGGAAGCCAAAAGCCCCGCGCGCCACGGCATAGGCCCGGGCGATGTCGGCGACACTGGCCCCGGTTTCTTCCGCCACGTCATTGACGAAGGTCGCACCGGCCCGGTTGATCATCGAATTGGCCAGCAAGGTTGCGACGATCTCGGCGCGCAGGCTGTGACCGGTAATGGCCGGCGGGAACTTGCGCCTGAGAAGTTTCGGGAAATAGGTGATCAGATCATCCGCGAAATACTCATCGCGCGGCAGATCGCTGGCCAGCAAATCCTCATACAACGTCATCTTGGCGTAGGACTGGACGACGGCGAATTCGGGGCGCGTCAGGCCGAGACTGGCACTGAGGCGGTCCTGCAGATCCTCGTCACTGGGCAGGAATTCAATTTCACGGTCGAGACGGTCCTGGCGTTCGAGGGCGCGCATGAAGCGGCCCTGTTCTTCCAGCGCCGCGACACCGCGCGATTCGGTTGTCGTCATGGCCTGGGTCTGGACGTAGTTGGTGCGCAGGACCAGCAGGCCGACTTCGTCGGTCATCTGGGCCAGCACACGATTGCGCTGCTTGACTGTCAGCTCGCCATCAGTGACGACGGAATCGATGAGGATCTTGATGTTGACCTCGTGATCCGAACAATCGACGCCGGCGGAGTTGTCGATGGCGTCGGTATTGACCCGCCCGCCCGAGAGCGCATATTCGATGCGCCCGCGCTGGGTCATGCCGAGGTTGCCGCCTTCACCGATGACACGGCAATTGAGCTCGCGGCCATCGACGCGCAAGGCGTCATTGGCCCGATCCCCGACCTCGCCGTCGCGCTCGCTTGAGGCTTTGACGTAAGTGCCGATGCCGCCGTTCCACAGCAGATCGACGTCAGATAAAAGCATGGCCTTCATCAACTCGTTCGGCGTCAGACTGTCGCGACGGATGTTAAAACAATCCTTCATCTGGGCAGAGATCGGGATCGACTTGGCCTTGCGTTCAAAGATGCCGCCGCCTTTCGAAATCAGTTTGGTGTTGTAGTCGGTCCACGCCGTGCCCGGGGTGTCGAACAGACGCTTGCGTTCGGGCCAGGTTTTGGCCGCATCGGGAGTGGGATCAACAAATATGTGCAGATGGTTGAAGGCACCGAGAAGGCGGATGTGTTTGCTCAGCAACATGCCGTTGCCAAAAACATCTCCCGCCATATCGCCGATGCCGACGACGGTGAAATCTTCTGATTGCGAATCGACACCGAGTTCACGGAAATGCCGCTTGACCGATTCCCAGGCCCCGCGCGCCGTGATGCCCATGCCCTTGTGGTCGTAACCGACCGAGCCACCGGAAGCGAAAGCGTCACCGAGCCAGAAGCCGTAATCGATGGCCACACCGTTGGCGATGTCGGAGAACGTTGCCGTGCCCTTGTCGGCGGCGACCACGAGATAGGTGTCGTCTTCGTCGTAGCGCACGACGTCGGGCGGGTTGACGACACCGCCCGGTGTTCGGTTGTCAGTGATGTCGAGCAGGCCGCTGATAAAGGTTTTGTAGCACGCCACGACTTCTTCCATGATATCGGCCCGGCTGCCGCTTTCGGGCAGGCGCTTGGTGACAAAGCCACCCTTGGCACCGACGGGCACGATGACGGCGTTCTTGACCATCTGGGCTTTCATCAGGCCGAGCACTTCGGTACGGAAATCCTCGCGCCGGTCGGACCAGCGCAAGCCGCCACGGGCAACGCGCCCACCGCGCAAATGCACGGCTTCGACGCGGGCCGAATAGACCCAGATTTCGACATGCGGCCTTGGCAACGGCAGCTCATCGATTTCCTGACTGTTCAGTTTGAACGACACACTGGGTTTGTGATTGCCATCTGCATTCAGTTGATAATAATTCGTGCGCAGCGTGACCTGAACCAGATTGAGGAAGCGGCGCAGGATGCGGTCTTCATCGAGATTGACGACCTTGTCGAGCAATGCGCCAATGCGATCAACGATGCGTTTGCAGGCCGAGGCCCGGTTTTTGTCGAAGGCCGGATCAAACCGGGCGACAAACAAATCAACCAGCAATCGGGCGATCGCCGGGTTATCAGCAAGTGTCGTTTCCATATATTCGCGGCTGAAGGCGATCCCGGCCTGGCGCAGATATTTGCTGTAGGCCCGGACGATAATAATTTCACGCCAGCTCAACCCGGCTCGCACGACGAGGCGATTGAAGCCGTCGTTGTCGATGTCGCCGGCCCAGACCCGGGCGAAGGTTTCCTGAAACTGTTCCTTGTTGGCGCTGATATCGAAGGCATCGCCCTGCGATTCCTCGAGACCAAAATCGTGGATCCACAAATCCTCGTCCGTGCCCGCGCGATTGATCAGATGCGGCTGTTCGTCGATGGCCTGAACGCCCATGTTCTCGAGAATGGGCAGGCAATCCGACAGCGGGATCGGTTTGCCGGCGTGGAAGATCTTGAAGCGCATGGTATGGGCGGCATCTTCGACCGGGCGATAAAGATTAAGTTCGAGTGAACCGGCATCCCCAAGTGCCTCCATCTTGTCGATGTCGGACATTGCCTCGGCGGCGGCAAAAATGTCGCGATAGCCCACCGGGAACGCTTCGTTGTAGATTTCCCAGCGCGCTGTACCTGTTTCTTCGCCGACGTGATCGAGCAGGGCGTCCTTGAGATCATCGCTCCACGAGCGCGCCGCATCGCGCAGCGCCTGTTCGAGATTGTCAGGTTCGGCCCCGAGTGATTTATCGCCATTGGCCCCGACAATAAAGTGAATACGGGCCAGCGGCGTATCGCCGACATGGGTGTGGAATGCAGAGATATGACCGTCGAAAGCCTCGGCGATCATCTCGCCAAACAGTTTGCGCAATTCCGTCGTATGTTGTTCGCGCGGCACATAAACCAGGCAGGAGACAAAGCGACCAAAGGGGTCGCGCCTGGAGAACGAGCGGATGCGCGGGCGCTCTTGCAGTTCGAGCACGCCGAAGGAGATCGAGAAAAGGTCTTCCTCGGTGATCTGGAACAACTCATCACGCGGGAAGGTTTCGAGGATATTGGTCAGCGCCTTGCCGTCGTGGCTTGAATGGCTGACGCCGGCGTTCTCGACCGCCTGGCTGACCTTGCGGCGCAGCAGCGGGATGACCAGCGGGCTCTGGTTGTAGGCGGCGGAGGTAAACAGGCCGACAAAACGACGCTCGCCGATGACCCGGCCGCGCTTGTCGAAATGTTTGAAGCCGATGTAATCCATGTGGACATTGCGATGGACGGTCGAGCGCACGTTGGCCTTGGTGACAAAGAGCGGCGTCGGCTGGCGCATCAGGTGTCGGACCTCGTCGGTCATCGCCGCCCCACTGCGGGTCGCCCGGGTTTGCAGGACATGGGCCCCTGGATTGCGCAGGATGCCAAGGCCCGATCCCTTGACGAGGCGCATCTCATCCTTGCCCTTGTTGCTCAAATAATCGTATTCACGCACGCCGAGCAAGGTGAAGTGATTGTCGGCCAGCCACTCGAGGAACGCCGTGGCCTCCGCGACTTCGGCCTGATCGAGCGGCGGCGGGGTCAGCTTGATCGAGGTGATGGTCTCGTGCAGTTTGGCCAGCATCGGCTTCCAGTCTTCGACCGCAGCGCGCACGTCATCAAGAATTCGGTGAAGGGTTTTGTCGATTTCCCTGAGCACCGCCGCATCGGTTTGCGTGGCGATCTCGACATGCATCCAGCTTTCGTTTTCATAGCCCTCGAGCGGCGTCAGGCTGGTCGCCAGTTCGGAGAGTTTGCCACCCGCCGAGCGCTTGACCCGGACGATGGGGTGGACGGCGAGCAAGACGGTATAGCCTGCGCGGTTAAGGCCTTGCGTGATAGAATCGACCAGGAACGGCATGTCGTCGTTGGCGATTTCAATCACCGTATGGCCGGTCTGCCAGCCTTCGGCGGCGACGGCGGGATTGAAGACGCGGATTTTGGGCGCACCGGCCTTGCGCTGGCCGGCAAAGCCCAGCAGGCTCATGGCCGCGCCATAAAGGTTTTCGATTGGTACGGCATTGATGTCTTCGGGCGCGACGCGTTCAAAGTAGAGCCGGATGAAATCGTCAGCGTTGCCGGCTTTCTTTTTGCCGACCCGGTCAAAAAGATGGGCCACGACTTTTTTAATGCGATCCGCTTTTTGTTTACGCGCCTTGGTCAACATATCTGGCCCCTGTCACTATTTGTTGCCGATCCGTATCTTGTCGCCGTCCCGTCGTGTCCGTAACTGCTATCGCCTTGTTTTTAACGCGAATAACCCGAACTTCGTGCATCACAAAAAGCAGCATGCCTGCTACAAATCGCGCTGACAAGACACCGTTTGCGTACAGAAGTTTCAATTTCAGGGGTGCCAGTCCGTCCTGTTCAATTTATAACCCTTGCCTATCGACGTAGGGGAGTTGTCAGAAATTGCAAAATATTGGTTTGTTGTTGCGCCGGACGGGCCTGTCCGCCGGGCTGATCGGTTGCCTGATGGCGGGCATTTGGGGCAGCGCCGATGCGCAAACCGATGCCGATACGAAACCACTCTGGGAGGTCGGCGCCATCGGCGGTATGGGCTGGATACCGGATTATCCGGCGTCCGGGCAAAATCATTTGCAATGGGTTGGATTGCCGTATCTGGTCTATCGCGGTGACATTATTCGAGCCGGCGACAAGGGCATTGTGCGCAGCCGCCTGTTCCACAACGACCGGGTCGAATTTGATATCTCGGTGTCGGGTTCGTTCCCGTCTGAATCTGAAGACAATGACGCACGCAACGGTATGACCGATCTCGACTGGCTCGGTGAGGTCGGCCCCCGGCTGCAGATCACGCTGGCCCGCGCCGCACGTCACGCCAAAATCGATTTTGAACTGCCGGTGCGGGCGGTATTTTCGACCGATTTTTCCAGTTTTGGCCATGAAGGCTACGTCTTCGCCCCCGAACTGGCCTACCAGAACGAACGTTTCGGCGGGCGCGAAATCGACCTCAAACTCAGTCTCTCGGCCAAATTCGCCAACCAGGACCTGGCCGAATATTTCTATGGCGTACCCGCAGCCTTCGCCACCTCGACGCGCGCAGCCTACACCGCCAAGGCCGGCTACATCGGCTCGCACCTGCAGCTCAGATTTGTCGAGACCATGTCGAAACGCTGGAAAACCTTCGCCGGCGTCAGCGCCGATTTCCACCAGGGCAGCACCAACGACAAAAGCCCCTTGTTCAAAAACTCAACCAATTTCAGCGTCGGCGCCGGCATCATCTGGTCCTTCTGGCAGTCCGACCGCCAGGTCAGAGACGATTAGGAAATCAAATTGATTCGGCAAATTCGTAAAATAACATTTGTGCAATATCTGCTGCTCTATGGACCCCCGCCTTCGCGAGGGTGACGGGAAGTGATTGATGAGATGATTGTGAAAACCGTCATTCCCGCGAAGGCGGGAATCCATTGTGACGTTGCTCCGGCCAAAGTCGACTATGGCTAAAGCCGGATACGTCTACATCATGGCGAGCGGGAAGTACGGTACGCTCTACATCGGCGTGACTTCGGATTTAGCTAAACGCGTCTGGCAACACCGTGGAGGCCATATCAAGGGCTTCACCAGTTCATTCGATGTCAAACAGCTGGTCTATTACGAATTGTGTGACACCATTGAAACCGCAATCATACGCGAAAAAGCGCTGAAAAAATGGCGTCGCCAATGGAAAATCAATGCGATCGAAAAATTTAACCCGGACTGGGATGACCTCTACGACGTAATTGCCAACTAGCACTCACTAATGACGAATGGCTCGACAGGGGGCATAATCGTTTTACTTCATTCGTCGGGAAGGAGAGCGGTATGAGCGATGTGACAGCGGGAAATATCGGTAGCGCCAATGGATTAACGCAGGTTGATCGTATTTTTGATCAATTGCCGGAAAATATCCGGTCCAGTCTGACCGACGGCCAGCGCGGGGCCCTGCAGGAGGCGTGGCAAAAAGTCGGCTGGCAACGTGATCACGCCGTCAATATTCGCTTTTCCCTGCCGTTCTTTTTTCGCCGCCTGTTCGTCACCGTTGTCGCCGGCGTCGAAAAGCGCACACCACAGCGCGTGGCACACGACAACGAAAGCCATCCGTTTCGCACAATTGGAAATTTTCTTTTTCTGGGTGCCATGGCGATCTCGATCTATCTGATCGCGCTGGCCGGCGTGCTGGCCTATTCGTCTATCATCGAATTCTGATCAGGCTCATTCCATGATCAGGAACAGGCTGGCGAGGCGGGCAGCGAGATCATCGGGCGAAATCGGTTTCATAAAGAAATAGGTCGCACCGCTGCGCTTGGCGTCGTTGAAAGCCTTCACATCGTTTTTGGCTGTCAGCATGACAAACGGCGTGCCGGGATAAAGGGCACGAAAGCGCTCAAGCAGAGTGATTCCGTCCATCACAGGCATCTGCCAGTCACTGATCACCAGATCGAAGGGCGGGCCACCATCCTCGACGATCTCCAGCGCCTGTTCACCGTCCAGGGCCGTGGCGACATCAAGAATACCCATCGAATTGAGCACGCTGCGCACCAGCGTGATCATCGGTTGTTCATCATCGACGACGAGAACGCGGACACTTTTTTGTTGGGGATTGTTTGACATTTTTACCACCTGATCGCTGAACGATGACTATCGCCGTCTGAAAAACCGGTCGTCACGCTACACCGAAGGCCTGGCCCCGAAACACCGAAGGCCCGGCCGTTAAAAACGACCGGACCCCCGATTGAATTCTGGAGCGGGCGATGAGATTCGAACTCACGACCCTAACCTTGGCAAGGTTATGCTCTACCCCTGAGCTACGCCCGCATATGCTCCGAAGGGCGGGATAATACGCATCGCGCGCCGGTTTGCAAGCCCCATCGACGAATCTGGCGTGATTTGGACCCTGATCGGCCAAAAACAGTGTTGCCTCGATGAATAAGCTGTTGAAAATACTGGCAAACGACAAATATAACTGGTTCCTGATCTGCCCGTCTTTGAAAGCATCCAAAATGCCTGCGACCCCTGCAAGCGAACAAGACCTGATGACGCGTCTGGCCGAGTTGGGCATCGAGACAACGACACTGCGTCATGCCGCCATGCGCACGGTCGAAGAGAGCAGGGAAATCCGGGGTGATCTGCCGGGCGGGCACTGCAAAAGCCTGTTCCTGAAAGACAAAAAGAAACAAATCTGGCTGGTCGTGGCGCTGGAAGATCGCCAGATCGATTTGAAGGAACTGCCCAGACGGATCGGTTCCGGCCGGCTGTCGTTCGGCAAGCCCGAATTGTTGCTCGAGGTTCTGGGTGTGCACCCGGGATCGGTGACACCCTTCGCCCTGATCAATGATCCCGGTCATCAGGTCAATGTTGTGTTGGATGCAGACATGCTACAACATGAACCGCTCAATTATCACCCGCTGCACAATGAAGCGACGACGGCGATTTCCGCCGCCGACCTGAAACGATTTATCGAGGCGACCGGACACACCTGCCTTGATGTTGATCTGGACACTCCGCTTGATGATCCGAACTGATTAATCGAAAGAGACGAAATGGAAGAAATGTTATCGCCCGCACCTGCCGGTCCGAACGCTGGCCTGATCAGCGAATCGTCCGACGCCACTTTTGTCGAGGATGTCATCCAGGCATCGGATCAGGTGCCGGTCATCGTCGACTTCTGGGCACCATGGTGCGGCCCCTGCAAACAACTGGGCCCGGCCATCGAGAAGGTCGTCACGGCGGCAGCCGGTGCCGTCAAGCTGGTCAAGATCAACATTGATGAAAACCCGGCGATTGCCCAGCAACTGCGCATTCAGTCGATCCCGGCGGTCTATGCTTTCAAGGGCGGCCAGCCGGTGGATGGTTTTGTCGGTGCCTTGCCGGAAAGCAAGATCAAGGAATTTGTTGAAAAGCTGGCCGGTGAAATCGCCCCGACCGAAGCCGAGCATTTTATCGAGCAGGCAGCGCTGGCCTATGAGGCCGGTGATTTTGCCGCAGCAGCCGGATTGTATGGCGAGGTCCTGCGGCACGAGACCTCGAACGTCTCGGCCATGGCGGGACTGGCGCAGTGTTATATCGGTGGCGGCGACCTCGAACGCGCGGCACAAACCCTTGATATGATTGCCCCCGACGATGATAACGACCCTGCTGTCATCAGTGCGCGTGCGGCGTTGGCGCTGGCGCAACAGGCCGGAGACGCGGGCGATATCGAACCGCTGATGGCGGCGGTCGCAGCCAATGAAAAGGATCACCAGGCGCGCTATGATCTGGCACTGGCCCTGGTCGGTGCCGGGCGCAACATGGAAGGCGTTGAGCAATTGCTCGAGATCGTGCGCCGCGACCGGGCGTGGGACGATGATGGCGCGCGCAAACAGCTTTTGCAGTTATTCGAGGCCTTTGGCCCGGCGGACGAAGCGACGCTGGAGGGCCGCCGGCAACTGTCTCTGATTCTGTTTTCCTAGAGGGGGCTGCAGGCGCGTGACAGAAGGACGTCAGGATGTTGGCTTTGACCAGCTTTCACGCACAATTGCCGTGTTCCCGCTGGCCGGGGCACTTTTGTTGCCGCGCGGGCAATTGCCGCTGAACATCTTTGAGCCGCGCTATATCGAGATGGTGCGCGACGCCATGAACGAGACCCATCTGATCGGCATGGCCCAGCCGACCGACCCGCAATCGGCCGAGCCCGAGCCGGAGATTTATCGCATCGGATGTCTGGGGCGGATCGATGCCTTTGAGGAAACCGACGACGGGCGCTTCCTGATCACGCTGACGGGATTGTGCCGCTTCCAGGTCGTCGAAGAACTGCCGATGACCGAGCCCTACCGGCGAATGTTGGTGAGTTATGCGCGCTACCGCAGTGATCTCGAGGCCGATTTGCTGGTCAAATATGATCGCGAGGGATTGTTCAACGCCTTGCGAAGGTATTTGAACGTTCAGGAACTCGACGCCGACTGGAAGGCGCTTGAGCGTATTTCGGATGAATCGCTGATTTCCTCGCTGGCCATGATGTGCCCGTTCGAGCCAAGCGAAAAGCAGGCCTTGCTGGAAGCCACGGGCCTGGCTGAGCGCGCCGACGTGCTGACCACGCTGATGAACTTCGCCAATCCGCTGGCAATCGGCGGCGGCCCCGACGTAATGCAATAAGACGGCGGCCCCGACGTTATGCAATAAGTGGTTTCTATAGTAATAGACCGTATTGAAATTTAATCCCCGGGAAAGTGACATGGCCGAAACCCAGACCCCCGTCGACCCCAAATTGCTCGAAATTCTCGTCTGCCCCGTGACCAAGGGTCCGTTGACCTATGACCGCGAGGCGCAGGAGTTAATCTCGGAGAAGGCCGGCGTCGCCTATCCCATCCGCGACGGCATCCCGATCATGTTGATCGATGAAGCCCGTCAGCTCGAAACATAATCAAGGCAGATTAAAAACATGACATCCCAGGACGAACCGCAAGCCCAGGCCCAGACGGTCCCGGCACCGACCGAAATTCGCCTCAAATCCGAGGAAAAGGTACTCGAGGTCGATTTTCCGGGCGGCATCACCTATCGCTTCCCGGCCGAAATCCTGCGCGTTGAAAGCCCCTCGGCCGAAGTCCAGGGACACGGTCCCGGCCAGAAAAAAACCCTGCCCGGCCGCGCCCATGTCGGCATCATGGCTGTCGAGCCCGTCGGCCACTACGGCGTCAAACTGGTGTTCGACGACCTGCACGACACCGGTATTTTCACCTGGGACTACTTCTACGAAATGGGCCCCCGCCTCGACGACGTCTGGAAAACCTACCTGGCCGCGCTGGATAAAGAAGGCCTCAGCCGCGAGCCTTGATTAATTTCTTAACCCCCTGACCCCTAGATCCCCACGCCTGACAGCAGCTTCGGCAGTTTGCCGACGGTGCCGCGGGCGTGGCTCATGAAGAGTTTTTTGAGGGGCGGGATCTGATCGACGGCGGCGAGGCCGGCCTGGCGGGCGGAGGCCAGCGGGGCGATGTCGTTGGAAAACAGACGGTTCAGAACATCGGTGACGGCGAGCAGCGTGACGTTATCGAAACGCCGCCAGCGCTGGTAACGCTCCAGCACATCAGGCGCGCCGATATCGAGGCCGAGGCGGGCCGCGTCGATAATAACCTCGGCGAAGGCAGCGACGTCCCGCAGGCCGACGTTGAGGCCCTGGCCGGCGATGGGGTGCATGCCGTGGGCGGCGTCGCCGACAAGGGCAAGGCGTTGATCGATGTAGCGATCGGCCATTTGCAGCGACAGCGGATAGGACCAGCGCGGGCCCTCGATTTCGATCTCACCGAGATAATCGCCAAAGCGTTTTGCCACTTCGGCGCGGAAGGCCTCATCGTCAAGTCCCATCATATGCGGGCCCAAATCTTCGCGTTCGGTCCAGACCAGCGATGCCCGGTTGCCCTTGAGCGGCAGGATGGCGAATGGGCCTGAAGGCAGGAAACGTTCCTGGGCAATACCATGGTGCGGGTGTTCGTGACGCACGGTGCAAACGATGCCGACCTGATGATAACTCCAGCCGCTGACGGTAATGCCGGCAGCAGTGCGCGTCGGTGAGTTGCGGCCCTCGGCCCCGACCAGCAGCCGGGCGCGCAGGCGTCGCCCGTTCTCGAGCTCTGCCGTCACACCCCATGCATCGCGCTCAAACCCGCGGGCCGTCATCGGTGCGATCAGCTCGAGCAAGGGAATGTCTGCGGCACAGGCGTGCAGGGCCTGGCGCATATGGCGGTTTTCAACCATGAAGCCGAAAGGCTGGTCGTCAAGTTCGCGGTGATCAAAATGCAGGTACTGCGTCGAGGCCCCTGAACTGACAGTGCCGTCGGTCACGCGAATGTCGAGCATGGCCTGGGGCTGAGCGCCGAGATGCTGCCAGATGCCGAGCGTGGCGAGGGCTTGCTGGCTGGCATGGGCAATGGCAGACGACCGCCCGTCGTAGGGTGCGGCCATCACGGTCGCCGGATCATCGCGGTCGATGACCACGGTGCGCAGGCCCTGGGCCGCTGTGGCGATGCCGGTTGCAAGCCCCACCAGCCCGCCGCCGTTAATCAGCAGATCGCAGGTATCCTCGATATCCTCTGTCATAGACCCAGCTTCGCTCTGCTGCGGAAACTTGTCCAGTGCCCGTTGCGCATTCCCGGCCATATGATTAGGCTCCGCCCCATGACTGACAAATATCAAAGTATGACGGCGCTGCAACTCGGTGCCGCGATTGGCGAGGGCGAAATCGACCCCGTTGATCTGACCGAATATTTCCTCACACGTATCGAACAGCTCGATCCGGATAATATTGTTTTTATTACCGTGACAGGGACGCGCGCCAGGGCCGAGGCCATGGCAGCGCGGGAACGGGCTGCGACGGGTATGCGCCTCGGTCCGCTCGATGGTGTGCCGATCTCGTGGAAGGACCTGGTCGACAGTGCCGGCATCGCGACGACCGGGGCGTCTGAATTATTCCGTGATCGCGTGCCGACGCGTGATGCCCTGATCCTCGCCCGCGCCACCCGTGCCGGAATGGTCTGTCTCGGTAAAACCAATCTCTCGGAGTTCGCCTTTTCCGGCCTCGGCATCAATCCGGCTTACGGTACGCCGGTCAACCCCTACGACATTGAAACACCGCGCTGTCCCGGTGGCTCGTCGGCAGGCTCCGCCGTCTCGGTGGCGAGCGGCATGGCCCCGATCACCATCGGTACGGATACCGGCGGCTCGGTGCGCATTCCCGCCGCGTGGAATAATCTCGTCGGCCTCAAGACCACGGCAGGCGTGGTGTCGCTTAAGGGCGTGCTGCCCTTGTCACGCCAGTATGATACCGCCGGTCCCCTGGCCCAGGACGTCGCCGATGCCGCCGCATTGTTCGCGATTTTGTGTGCCGCGAAGCCCGCTGATCTGACGGGCGCCAGTCTGAAGGGCCGGCGTTTTCTGGTTGCAGAGAATTGTGTCTGGGACGGGGCCGAGCCTGCCCTGAAGGCCCAGGTCGAAAAGGCCATCCATGCGCTGGAACTGGCCGGTGCGGAAATCCACCGCGGCAAGGTGCCGGAATTTGATTCCGTCACCGATCTTTGCAATACGCTTGGCAACATCTTCAGCCCCGAGGCCTATGCCGAATGGCGCACCGAGATCGATAACCACGGCGACAAGATCCACCACGAGGTCATGCGCCGCTTCAAGATCGCTGACAACATGAGCGCCCTCGACACGGCGGAAGCCTTCCACAAATTGCGGGCTTTTCGCGGAAGCTACCTGCGCCGCGTCGCCGGATACGATGGTGTGCTGATGCCCTCGACACCGATCTTCCCGCCGCCGATTGCGCCGCTGGAAAACGACACCGCCGCCTACGCCGCCGCCAACTTGAGCGCCCTGCATAACACGAGGCTGGGAAACCTGTTGGCTCTGTCGGCGATTACCCTGCCTGCAGGCCTGGTCGAACACGAGGGCGCCCAACTCCCCACCAGCCTGATGATCTACGCCGCCCCGCGCCGCGAAAACGCCCTGCTGCGCGTGGCCAAGGCGGCAGAACGGGCGATTGCCAACGGGTGAACGGTGCGTTCAGGGTTTGACCAAACACCAGCCCGTCACTCGACCGTCACCCCGGGCTTGATCCGTGTTCCATACTTAAGTGAATGCGAGCCGGACATCGGCTTTATGGATTCCCGCCCGTGCGGGATTGACGTTTGTGGTCAAAAATTAGGCATTTATTTGACGCTCAAATTTTTTGCCTATATTTTAATCATCAATTGTATGATGAATCTGCTCAGGATTCACTCAGCACTCTGATTATCTCCACAATATCAATAACTTACCTTTTTTCGCCTGAGTTGGCACGGCGCTTGTAATGGAGTGTCCGAGTTATTTATGTCCGGCGGCCTGATGCGGCCGGGCGACCTGGATGAGAAAAAAGGAAATTACAATGAAACTCGTCATGGCGGTGATCAAGCCGTTCAAACTGGACGAGGTGCGTGAAGCCCTCATGGATTTAGGTGTCCAGGGCCTGACGGCTATCGAAGTCAAGGGCTTCGGTCGCCAGAAGGGTCATACCGAAATTTATCGCGGTGCCGAATATGCCGTGAACTTCGTCCCCAAAATCAAGGTCGAGGTGGCTGTTACGGCTGACCTCGTCGATCGCGTCGTCGAGACAATCCAGACCGCGGCCAATACCGGCCAGATCGGTGATGGAAAGATCTTTGTCTACGACCTGACCAAAGTTGTCCGCATTCGCACCGGCGAAGCCGACGCAGAAGCGCTTTAGGAGTTATTATGAAAACGCTATCCCGATTGGGCCTGATGGCTGCGGCTGGTACCGCGGCGATCCTCGTGGCGGAACCTGCCCTGGCTGAAGACGCCAAGGTCAGCGAAACCGCCTACATCCTCAACAGTTTTTCCTTCCTCGTACACGGCGTGCTGGTCATGCTGATGGCAGCAGGCTTCGCCATGCTGGAAGCCGGCATGGTGCGGACCAAAAACGTCGCCACCATCTGCCTGAAAAACATCTCGCTCTATTCCGTCGCCGGTATCATGTTCTACCTCGTCGGCTATAACCTGATGTATCAGGGCGTCGATGGCGGCTTCATCGGTTCGCTCGAGATGTGGAGCGCCGATGAAAGCGCCATGGAAAAGGGCGACTTCAGTGCCGGCTATTCCCTGGCGTCGGACTGGTTCTTCCAGATGGTCTTTGTGGCAACGGCCGCCTCGATCGTTTCCGGCACCATTGCCGAGCGCGTTAAATTGTGGCCCTTCCTGATCTTCGTCGTTGTCCTGACGGGTGTGATCTATCCCATCGAAGGGGCGTGGACGTGGGGTGCCGGCTGGCTCGCCGAAAGCGGTTTCTCTGACTTTGCCGGCTCCACGATTGTGCATTCGACGGGCGGCTGGGCCGCGCTGACCGGTGCCATCATCCTCGGTGCCCGCAAAGGCAAATACAGCAAGACCGGTGCGGTGCAGCCGATCCCGGCGTCGTCGTTGCCGCTGGCTACCCTCGGGACATTCATCCTGTGGTTCGGCTGGTTCGGCTTCAATGGTGGTTCACAGCTGGCACTTGGCAGTGCCGCCGATGCCGCCGCGATCGCCAACATCTACATCAACACCAACATCGCCGCAGCCGGTGGTGTGGTCACGGCCATGGTGCTGACACAGCTGATCTACAAAAAGGTCGATCTGACGATGGCCCTGAACGGTGCTCTCGCTGGCCTCGTCAGCATCACAGCCGGTCCCGACAGCCCGACCATGGGCTCGGCCATGCTGATCGGTGCGGTCGGTGGCCTGATTGTGGTCGTCGCCATTCCGCTGCTGGACAAGCTGAAAATCGATGACGTCGTCGGTGCCATCCCGGTTCACCTGCTGGCCGGTATCTGGGGCACCATGGCGGTGCCGTTGACCAACGATAGTGCCAGCTTCGCCACACAGGCGCTGGGCGTTGTTGCCATCGGTGCCTTTGTCACCGTGGCCAGTGGCATCACGTGGTTTGCCATCAAGGCGATCATCGGTATCCGCCTGAGTGACGAGGCTGAAGCGCTGGGATCGGATCGCTCCGAGCTCGGCCTCGAGGCCTATCCGGAATTCGGTCAGGGCGCACGTTAACCCTGGACGAAACGCAAGACGAAGGGGTGTGATGACGGCATCGCGCCCCTTCGGATTGCGCAAAATTTAATCAGTTGCAATAGCTCTGCCCAAAATTTGGGCGGAGTTTTGCCCGTTTGTTGAGCCACCAAGCTCGTTTCGTATGTGTAACGAGCCGGTATTTAACCCCGAAATCAAATACTTGGCCTTAAATTGCGGCCAAAGCCCGAGTTGGCATGCGCCTTGTAATAGTCTCCTCCAACGACTGGTCGTAAGAACGACTGGCGCTGTCGAGGCGTGAGTATATATGGCTGTCGTATAGCCATCATTCAGGGGAACAGTTTCATGGAAGATTTCAAATCAGGCGCGGACGTCTTTTTCGTGCTGATCGGTGCCATTCTGGTGTTGGCGATGCACGCGGGCTTTGCCTTTCTCGAAGTCGGCACAGTGCGCAAAAAGAACCAGGTCAACGCCCTGGTCAAGATCATGGTCGATTTCGCCGCCTCGACAATGGCGTACTTCTTTATCGGCTATGCCGTGGCCTATGGCGTCGACTTCTTCGCCAACGCCAACGTGCTGAGCGGCAATACCGAAGGCAGCCCGTTCGCCAAGTCAGGCTTTGATCTGGTCAAGTTCTTCTTCCTGCTGACCTTTGCCGCTGCGGTGCCTGCGATTATTTCAGGCGGCATCGCCGAGCGCGCCCGCTTCTGGCCCCAGGTCGCCGCCACGGTGATCCTCGTCGCGATAATTTATCCCGCCTTCGAAGGCATGGTCTGGGGCAGCCGCTTCGGTTACCAGGACTGGATGGCCGCGACGTTTGGTGTCGGGTTCCATGATTTCGCAGGCTCTGTTGTGGTCCACGCCATGGGCGGCTGGCTGGCCCTTGCCGCCGTCATCATGCTGGGTGCCCGTCAGGGCCGCTATCGCAAGGACGGCAGCGTCATCGGCATCCCGCCCTCGAACATCCCCTTCCTCGCGCTGGGTTCGTGGATCCTCTCCGTCGGCTGGTTCGGCTTTAACGTCATGAGCGCCCAGAGCGTCGAAGGCATCACGGGCCTTGTGGCAATGAATTCGCTGATGGCCATGGGCGGCGGCATTCTCGCGGCCCTCGTGGTCGGGCGCAATGATCCGGGTTTTGTGCACAATGGCGCGCTGGCTGGCCTGGTCGCGGTCTGCGCCGGTTCCGACATCATGCACCCGATCGGCTCGCTGATCGTCGGCGGACTGGCCGGCGCGATGTTCGTCTGGGCCTTCACCGCCTGTCAGAACAAATGGAAAATCGATGACGTGCTCGGCGTCTGGCCGCTGCATGGTCTGTGTGGTGCGATGGGTGGCATCCTCGCCGGTGTGTTCGGCCAGGAAGCCCTCGGCGGTCTCGGCGGCGTCTCACTGGCGGCGCAAGTCGTCGGCACAGCGTCGGGTGTCGTTATCGCCCTGGTCTGCGGCTTCATCGTCTACGGCGGCCTCAAAGCCACCATCGGCATCCGTCTGACCGAGGAAGACGAATACGCCGGTGCCGATTTGTCGATCCACAAGATCTCGGCCTACCCGGAAGACGACGTGCCGGTGCGGTAGCGGAAACCTAATCGCCGTTTCGAGTGCGCCTGAGGGCGCGGAGTGTTGAGGTGTAGAACTGTTTGCTCGACAGGCCCCAGCCGCCGAGCGGCAGGTAGGTGGCCTTGGATTTGACGCTGCGGTTGCGCCGGAACATGCGCCAGATGACAAAGAGGGCGAGGGCGCCGGTAATCGCCGCGATAAAACCGAACATGCCGCGCGGGCCGACCTCTCCCATGACCTGACTGGCGATGATCGGGCCGCACACCGCGCCGGTACCGTAGGCGATCAGCAGGCCGGATGAGATTTGCGCGAGCTTGGCATTATCGGCGAGATCGTTGATCTGGGCCGCCGACAGCGGATAGATCGTAAAACAAAACGCCCCGAACACGGCGCCGCCGGCAAACAGCCAGTAAACCTCGCGGCCGCCGGCCCAAATGATGGCCCCGGCGGCCAGCCCCGCCCCCACCGACATGATCAGCAAGACCGAGCGGCGATCCCAGCGATCGGACCAGCGCCCGACCGGGAACTGCAGCACCATGCCGCCCATGATGGCGGCGGCCATGAAGGTTGAAATCTCGGCCAGCCGCAAGCCGGAATCCGCAGCAAACACCGGGCCCATACTGTTCATGGTGGCGTTGACCATGCCGGCACACATCGTCCCGGCGACACCAAGTGGTGAAATACTGTAGAGCTCGCGGAAGGACATGCGCTGCGGCGAGACCGGTCTCGGCGCACTGGCCCCGGTCATCAGCACCGGCACGAGGGCGAGCGAGAAGATGATCGAGGCGATGACGAACAACTGAAATTCCGCCGGGTCGGCAATGGTCAGGACAAACTGGCCAAGCCCGCCACCAAAATAGTTGATCATCATGTAGAGCGAAAAAATCTGGCCGCGCGTGTTGTTTTCAGCGCGTTCATTAAGCCAGCTTTCGCAGACCATGACCATGCCGGCCATGCAAAAGCCGGAAACAATGCGCAAGGCAAACCAGACAACGGGATTGATCACGAGGATATGGGTGAGCACGGCGACCGAGAGGATCGAGGCGAAGGTGCCAAAGGCGCGGATATGGCCGACGCCGCGCACCACCTTCAGGCCATAGATCGCGCCGATCAGCAGGCCGACGAACTGGCCGGCCATGATGAAACCGATGGTTTCCGTCGAGAAACCTTCAAGCTTGCCGCGAATACTCAGCAGCGTGAAAAACATGCCGTTGGCGATGATCAGCAGGCCGAAACTCATCAGCAGGGAGGCGACGGATCGAACGGCGTTCCACATAAAACGGTATCCTGAGCGCGCGGAGATTGTTGACCTTTACGATACTTGGCGAAACAGTGGGGGATGTCTCGACGAAGCGCAACGCTCAACCGGAAATTAATCGCGCCATGGATCAACAAACGCAAATCGACCTGACCAGACGCGTCTTTGCCCACATCGACGCGAAGACCACGGATACCTCGCGCGCGATCATGCAAAATTCCGCGGCGGCCTACACGTCGCCCGAACGCCTCGCCGCCGAGCAACAAATACTGTTTGGTCGCGAGCCGTTGCTGATGGCAATGACGGGACAACTCCCTGAGCCCGGTGATTTTGTCACCGACGACAATACCGACGTGCCGATCCTGATTGTCCGGGGCGACGATGGAAAGGCACGCGCCTTTGTCAACGCCTGCCGTCATCGCGGCACCCGCCTCGCCGAGGGCGCAGGCCATGTGCGCAAACATCTGATCTGCCCCTATCACGCCTGGTCGTTCGACAAGGCGGGCCGGTTTGCTCATGCGCCGTCGATGGAAAATTTTGAAGGTTTTGATTTTGAAAACTGTCAGCTCAAACCGCTGCCGCTGGCCGAGCGGGATGGTTTGATCTGGGTGCGTATCCGGGGCGATGCACCCATCGATATCGATGAACATCTCGCAGGTCTTGCGCCTGAGTTCGCCAGTTATGGTTTCGAGAACTATCAGCACTACGAAAGCCGTGAGATCGACTGTGCGATGAACTGGAAGACCATCATCGACACCTTCCTCGAGCCCTATCATTTTGCCGCCTTGCACAAGACGACGGTCGGGCCCTTGCTGATCGGCAACCTCTGTCTGATGGATGCCTTCGGGCGAAATTTGCGGGAAACCCTGCCGCGAAAATCCATCGCCGAATTGCGCGACCAGCCGGAAGACGACTGGAATCTTGTGTTCCACACCGCACTTGTCTACGTGCTGTTCCCGAACACGGTCTTTGTCGTGCAGCGCGATCACGCCGAGGTCTGGCGCTGCTTCCCGGTCGATAATGATCCGGGCAAAAGCCGGGTCCTGCTGGAGTTCCACATCCCCGAACCCGCCACCAGCCAGAAGGCCCGCGACTACTGGGACCGCAACATGGATTTGACCGTGCGCACCGTGCTGGAAGAAGATTTCCCCGTCGGCGAAGGCGCCCAGCGCGGCCTCGCCGCCGGCGCGCTGGAGACCGTCACCTACGGCAAGAACGAACCGGCCCTCGCCCACTTCCAGCGCATGATTTCAGAGGCGCTCGAATAGCGGGATGTCGCGACCGGGCGTATACTGAACTCTCAAAATGAAATGTCATAAAATCAGGGACTCATTGTAGATGTGGAACGACCGACTTGAGAAGCTGGGCGCCGGACCTTTTGACCGGCTGCGCAGTTTATTGACTCCGATTGAGCCGCCGGCGGGTGTTGAGCCCATTGTCATGTCAATCGGCGAGCCGGCCCATCCCTATCCTGACTTTGTCGCCGATGTGATGCATGCCAACCGGCATCTCTATGATAAATACCCGCCCATCCTCGGCACCGAAGAATACCGGGTCGCGGTGGCGGACTGGCTGACGCGGCGTTATGACCTGCCCGCCGGGATGATTGAGCCCGACCGTCATATCGTACCGCTGGCCGGCACGCGGGAAGGGCTTTTCCTGATGGCCTCGGTCGTGGTGCCGGAGACCACCAGTGTCGGCGGGCGTAATATGAAACCGGCCGTGCTGCTGCCCAATCCGATGTATCAGGTTTATCTGGGGGCAGCGGTTTTTTCAGGGGCCGATCCGGTTTATCTGCCCTGCACCAAAGAGACGGGTTTCCTGCCGGACTTGTCGCAGGTGGCGGAAGAAGACCTCGAACGCGCGGCCATGGTCTTTGTTTGTACGCCGGCCAACCCGCAAGGCGCCATCGCCGATATTGATCAGCTTTGCGAGATGATTCGCATGGCGCGCAAACACGATTTCCTGCTGGTCGTCGATGAATGTTACGCCGAGGTCTATGACACCACACCGCCGCCAGGGGCGCTGGAAGCTTGCCTGAAAATTGGCGGCGCACCGGACGAGATCATGCGCAACGTGGCGATCTTTCATTCGCTCTCCAAGCGCTCGAGCGTGCCGGGACTGCGCGTCGGCTTTGCTGCCGGCGATCCCGAGATCATGGCCAAATACGCGATGGTCAGGGCCTATTCCTCGGCCCAGGTGCCGCTGCCGGTTTATGCCGCAGGCGCTGCGTTATGGCGCGATGAAGAGCACGTCGCCACCAACCGCGCACTTTACCGCGAGAAGTTCGACATTGCCGAACGTGTGCTGGGCGGGCGCTTCGATTTCTATCGGCCCGAAGGCGGCTTCTTCCTGTGGCTCAATGTCGGCGACGGCGAAGAGGCGACGCTTAAACTCTGGCGCGACGCCGGATTGCGCGTGGCGCCCGGCGGCTACCTCAGCCGCACCGATGCCAACGGCAACAACCCGGGTGATGCCTACATCCGTGTTGCCCTCGTGCTCGACGCAGCAACAACCGAGATCGCCTTGCAGCGCATTGCCGAAACGCTCGACTAAACCCGTCACGACATGATCGCGACAACGTGACTGGCAACTGGCCCGCACATAAATAATCTGTGCCGATAATTCGGGCGCTGGATATTCAGGGTGGGCGAGATGAAAAAGCTGATTGCGATACTGGCGGCGGCCGGGCTGTTGAGCCTCGGATCCATCGGTTCGGCGCAAGCCGCAAAGCGGGTCAACATCACCGGCGAGATCATCGATACCTGGTGTTATGTCACCGAGATCATGTACGCGCTGGGTACGGCGCATCACCAGTGCGCGGTGTGGTGTGCGGCGGGTGGTATCCCGGTCAGCGTGCTGGGCGAGGACGGCAAGGTCTACGTTGTGCTCAAACTGGAAGGCGATGAGACCAGCGTCGCCAACCCGACCATCCTGAAAATCCAGACGCACAAGGTGACGGTCAACGGCGATCTTTATGAACGCGACGGTGTGCGATATCTGTTTGTCACACAGGTCGCCGATGACAAGGGTATTGTTAATCTGACCCATGCCGATAACGGCATCCAGCCGTTCGGAGAATGATCATGCACATTCGTATCCTGATCATCGCGGTTGCGGCTCTGGCGTTTTCGACGACGGCAAACGCCTCCGAGGAATGGGGCATCGACGGCGAGAAAAAAGCCCGCTTCGAAGCAAAGGTCGTTGATATCGCCTGCGAACTATCAGGCAACTGCCCGGACAACTGCGGGGCCGGCAAACGTCAGCTCGGCTTGTTGAAAGACGACGGCAAGCTTCTGCTGGTGGCCAAGAACTTTGACATCTTCGCCGGTGCAGTGGTCGATCTGCTGCCGTTCTGCGGCAAGCGCATCGTCGCCGACGGGCTGATGATCACGACGCCCCACATGCCGCTCTTTGCCCTGCAGTTCAAACGCCTGGCCCCGGACGGTAAATGGGGCCGGGCCAACAACTTCATCAAACAATGGTCGGCTGCCCATCCCGGACGCAACGGCCAGAAATGGTTTCGCCTCGACAGCAGCGTCACGTCGGTGATCAAGGCCGATGGCGTGTTCGGTATTCCCGGCCTGAAACCGGAAGCCGAATGATGTTGAGGATGTGGCTGGTGGCGCTGGCGATGTCCGTTCTGATATCGCCCTCACAGGCGCACGAGCGAAAAGAAGTGCCGCCCGCACTGCCACCTGCTGCAATGTCAAAGCTGTTCGGCGGTGCCTTCACGCTGGTCGATCACGAGGGACGGACGCGCAGCGACCGGGATTATCTCGGCAGGTATCTGCTGATCAATTTCGGCTACACGCAGTGTCCGGATATCTGCCCGAACGATTTATCGGCCATGGCCGAAGCGCTGGAGATCGTCGGCGTCGGCAAAACAATATTGCAGCCGCTGTTCATCACGATCGATCCCAAACGCGACACGCCCGCGGCCCTGAAAAGTTATGTCGCCGCCTTCCACGATGATTTTGTCGGCCTGACCGGCAGCGAAGCGCAGATCCGCGTGGCGGCAAGCGCTTACCGCGTGCATCGCCGCAAGATCGTGCTGAAGGGCGAAGCGCCGGAGAACTATCTCGCCAGCCATTCGTCGATGACGTATCTGATGGGACCGGACGGCAAGTTTGTCACGCTGTTCCCCTACAACACTGCACCCGATGTGATGGCGGCGGCGATCAGGCGCTATCTGGCCGGATCAGGCAGCCGGAATATGGACGGTGAAAGTTGAGCCCTCGCCCGGTGTGCTTTTGACCGAGATGCTGCCATCCATGGCCTCGATGAGTTTTTCGACAATCGCCAGACCAATGCCGGTGCCTTCCACGCCGCCGTCCTCATGGCCCAGACGGTTGAAGGGTTCAAACAATTCGCTGATGCGGTCGTGCGCAATTCCGATGCCGGTGTCGGCAACGGCGATAGAGATCATGCCGTCCGGGGATTTCCCGACGTTAATCTCAACCCGTCCGCCCGGCTGATTATACTTGATGCCATTGGACAACAAATTAATTATCGTCTGCATCAGACGCTGATGATCGGCGCGGACCAACAGATCGGTTGGTGACGTCAAGTTTACATGGATGTCGGCATCCGAGGCCTGGGCTTCAACCAGATCGATGCATTGTTCGAGCAGCATCTGCAAATCACAGGCTTCCACATTCAGGCCGAGCGTCCCGGCCTCGATTTTCGAGAGGTCCAGCACTTCGTTGATCAGGGCCAGCAGATGGGTGCCGGCCTTGCTGATGTGCTCGACACTGTTGAGCTGATCCTCGCTCAGGGGCTGGTCGACGTCGTCTGCCAAGATATGGCTGAAACCTATGACGGAATTGAGCGGCGTGCGCAGCTCGTGGCTCATATTCGACAAAAAATCGGATTTGGCCTTGTTGGCAAACTGGGCCTCGTCGCGCGATTTGAGAATATCGGCCTGGGCCAGTTTCATTTCCTGGGCCTGACGGCGGGCGATCAGCCAGAGATAGATCAGGCCTCCGAAGACCAGAGAGATCCCCAGCATGATCACTTCGTCGAGATCCCGGTCCTCGTGGATGCGGGTAAATTCGAAAATGCCTTCAAAGGCCTCGAAAGTTATCAGCACAGCGGACAATATGCCGAAGCACAAAGCGCCAATCAGGAGTTCGGCAAATCGCATTAACAAATCCACGTGTCAGCGAGGCGGTCAGATATCCGGCCCGATATATGTCAATACAATGGTCTGTCCGGTAAGCACAATTTAAATGTTGGCGGCGAAAATTACCGGTAACGCCCGATGACGTGCGCGCGATATGATCTGGCAGCAACTACATTCGCAGAGACAGGAAAGCCCACATGACCGACGCCGCAAAAAATTCACCGCCCGCCGCCTACGACCTGGCCATTGTCGGCGGTGACGGGATTGGACCAGAAGTCTGCCAGGCTGCCCTGACGGTGGTCAAGGCGGCGGTTGGAGGGGCGCGCAGCCTGAATTGTACTGATCTTGAGGCCGGGGCCGATTGTTACAGCCGCACCGGCGACGCCTTCCCGGCGGAGACACTTGGCGCCTGCCGCGATGCCGACGCCATCCTGCATGGTGCGGCGGGATTGCCCGGTGTGGTCTATCCCGATGGCACCGAGGCCGGTCAGGATTTTACCCTGCAATTGCGTTTCGCACTTGATTTGTACGCCAATGTGCGGCCGATCAAACTCTACGACGGTGTGCCCTCGGTGCTGAAAGACCGGGGACCCGGCGACATCGATTACGTCATCGTGCGCGAAAACACCGAAGGGCTTTATGCCTCGCGCGGCGGCGGCGTCGTGCTGGGCGATGACGTGGCGACCGACTTGATGGTGATGACGCGCAAGGGCATCGAGCGCATCGTGCGCTACGCCTGCGAACTGGCACGCACACGAAACGGCGCACCATGTGACGGCGTTCGCCGGGTGACCATCGTCGACAAATCAAACGTGCTGCGCAGTTTTGCTTTTTTCCGCAAGGTCGCCGACGAAGTGATGGCGGAGTATCCCGACATTGAAGTCGATTACGCCCTGACCGATGCCATGGCGGTCTACATGCTGGAGCGCCCGGATACCTTTGATGTCGTGGTGACCGAGAACTTTGTCGGTGATCTGTTGTCTGACCTCGGTGCCGGCACCATCGGCGGCATGGGCATGTCAGCGGCAGCGGAAATCGGCGACCGGTATGGCTACTTCCAGGCCTCGCACGGCACGGCACCCGACATCGCCGGCCAGGGCATCGCCAACCCGATTGCGACGATTTTGTCGGGCGCGTGGATGCTCGAATGGCTCGGCCAGAAACACGGCGATGATTTATTGATCACAGCGGCGGAACGCATCCGCGTCGCGACGTCAGCCGCCATCACCTCAGGCACCGCCCGCACCATCGACATCGGCGGCAACGCCCGCACCGATGATTGTGCCGAGGCGATTTGCAAGGCGCTTTAGAGCCCGCTTACGACGCGACGTTCAATTTGCCTGTGACGCCGTGGCGCTCAATCAGTTCCGCGACCAGGCCGTCTGATTTGGCACCTGCGATAAAGCCTGCGATGACCTCGATCAGAGCGGTGTTGGCGGGTCGGGTGCCGAAGGCTTGCTGGACCGAGGTATAGCGACCGTCGAGCACACGCGATCCTTCGAGGGTGGCGGCGTTGCGTTTCAGGGCGGGGGCGAGGCCGGCCAGCGCATCGAGCTTGTCGGCGACAAAGACTTCAAAGGCATTGGGCCGGCCCTTGACGCGGCGCAGCTCGGCATGCTGCAGGGTGCGGGTGAGGTACAAATCATAGGCCGCGCGATCCACGGTGGCGATGGTGACGCCGGGTTGATCGACATCCTCGACTGTTTGAAAAGGCGAGCCCGCCGGCACGAGATAGGTCGCGTCGATCTCGACGTAGGCCGCACTGAAAGCAATTTTTTCGGCCCGTTTGGGCTCGACGGCAATCAGTCCGATGTCCCATTCGTCGCGCGCGCCGGCGTCGGCGACCTCGCCCGGCGTGGCGAAGGGCACGTACTTGACGGCAACGCCCAGATGATCGGCCAGCGCCGCCGACATGTCCGGTGCGACGCCTTGCGGATCACCATTGTCGGCCGTGCCCGTGACCAGCAATGAATTGCCGAGATTAATGCCGACACGCAAGGTGCCGGGCACGGAGAGTTCCTTACAGGCCGCTTCGGTCATGGATCTGCTTTCAGATTACTGGTTGGTTTCGCGTTTGAGCCGCTGCAGCGCGGCGTCGAGGATCGGGCGCGGGCAGGCGAGGTTGATGCGCTCGAAGCCTTCGCTTTCGGTGCCGAAAATATGACCCTCATCGAACAGCACCCTGGCTCGTACCTGGGTCAGCTCCTCTAACGCCGTGCGATCAAGACCGAGGCCGCGAAAATCCATCCAGTTCAGATACGTGCCCTGCAGGTCATGCACCCTGATGGCCGGAATGTTCTCCGCCATGAATGATTTCAGGTGCAGGTGATTGGCATGGATGTAGCTGAGCACCTGTTCGAGCCAGTCCTCGCCGTCGTTATAGCCGGCCTCCAGCGCCGTCGTCGCCAGCGGGTTGAGACCCCCGGCGACACCGGTTTTATTCAGATAGGCGTCGTAGGCTTTTTTGAGTTTTTTGTTGGGGATGATGATGTTGGAAAGGTGCATGCCGGCGAGGCTGAAGGTCTTCGACGGTGCTGTACAGACCAGGGTGTTTTGCGCGAATTCCTCCCCCAGCAGGGCGTAGGGCGCGAAGGTCTGGCCCGGCATCATCAGATCACAATGCACTTCGTCGGCAATGACAATGACGTTGTGACGGTTGCAGATTTCACCGTAGCGCCGCAACTCATCGGCCTGCCAGACCCGGCCCACGGGATTATGCGGACTGCAGAGAATGGCGAGCTTGACTGCGGGGTCGGCGCATTTGACCTCGAGATCATCGAAGTCCATTTCATAGCCGCCGTCCGTCTCGATCAACCCGCTCGAGACAATTTCACAATCGCCGTTGGTGATGGAGCGAAAGAACGGATAATACACCGGTCGCTGGATCAGCACTTTATCGCCGGGCTCGCAATATGTCCGGACGGCAAAATGAATGGCCGGGACAATGCCGGGTGCCGTGGTGATCCAGTCTCTGGAAATCTCCCAGTTGTGCCGTCGGCCAAACCAGTTAATCACCGAGTTGTAATAATCATCCGTCGCAACGGTGTAGCCGTACATGCCGTGCTGTGCACGTGCCACCAGGGCATCGATGATCGGCTGCGGCGAGGGGAAATCCATATCGGCCACCCACATCGGGATGGCACCGTCATCATCCAGCGTGGCATTGATGGCCTTGATGGGCCCGGCGTGACTGCCGCCGTGATAATTGTCCCACTTGGCGGAACCGGTGCCACTGCGGTCATAAACGCGGTCGAGGTCGTACTTCATATTAACTCCGGAAAATAAATGCAGGGGTCAGGTCCAGACGATAATGCCCTGGCCCGTCGGAAGTTCAAGAATAGTGCGCCCGGCTCGATCAAACCAGTCCTTGTGCGCCTCGCCGATCACGGCGTTCTCGGAACGGCCATAATCATCGAGCAGAACAATCGCTCCCGGCGTCAGACGGGACTTGAAAAAATCCATCGCCGCGACCTCGGCTTGTGCCGCATTCATGTCGATATGCAGGAAGGAGACAGTCTCGGGTGCGGTGTCTTGCAGGACGCCCGGCACCTCGCCCTTGATGACGTGAGCGTTCTGGTAGATCGAAAAACTATTGCGCACCTGTTGCTCCCAGTCCGCGATATCGTAGACGCCCTCGACCAGGTGTTGCTCGTCCGAACTTGAATAGTCCTCTGCCAGGCCTTCAAAGGTGTCGTAGAGATATATCTGTTTGTCCGAGTGGCCGAAGTTCAGGGTGCGCATCATGACAAGCGAATAGAGCCCCATGTGCACGCCGCACTCCACCAGATCCCCCGTCAGACGCAAACCTTGCGCCGCACACCATGTATAGACATGCAGCCGCCAGACCTTGGTCAGGTTGTTGGGGAGCTGGACCTCTCCGTCGTAGCAGTACTGCTGGATCGCGGCATCAAAATCGGCATCCCGCCAGAAGCGCATCGAGCGCAGCGCGAGTAACATGTTGTCGATGTTGATGATGTTCTTGTTGTGCTTGCGATAGAGATCGGCAATGGCCCGGGTATGCGCCATAACCTCGGCGCGATCCGCCTCGGGAAGTCCGTAAAAAGCCATGCGCCCCTTCTTTCGTCCGCTTGTGCCCCGATGTTAGACAAAGTCTGGCGATTGTTCAAAGCGGTATGATCAGTTGGCCAGGCACTGCGATGCCATTATAAATTAATCGCACCGACAGTGGAGGAGGAATACATGGCGAAGCGCATTGATGTCTCGGAACTGCCGACGAATATCGGCACGCTGTATCCGCCGCCGTTCGATGAGCCCTGCCTGCAGCGCGGTCGCACGAAGCTTGGCGATGTGGCGGGCCTGACGCAGTTCGGGGTTAATCTTTTGCACCTGCCGCCGGGCGCGTGGTCGAGCCAGCGCCACTGGCATGTCGGCGGGGATGAATTTGTCTACATCCTGAGCGGTGAAGTTGTGCTGGTGACCGATGACGGCGAGGAAATATTGCGAGGTGGCGATGCAGCAGGCTTCAAGGCCAGTGACGGCAACGGTCATTGTCTGCAGAACAGATCGGACGGCGACGTAATGGCACTTGAAATCGGCACCCGTATTGCCGACGATACAGCGTATTATTCCGACATCGATATGGTGGCCCACGCCGACGCCGTGCCGGCAAGATATACCCGAACTGACGGCACGCCTTATCCCGACAACGAACGCAGCAGCCAGAAGGACACATAAGTGAAACCAGCGCCGTTTGAGTATCACCGCGCCCACGATCTGGCCGACGCCCTGCGTCTGCTGGATGCGGGCAGTGACGAGGTTGAACACAAGGTGATTGCCGGCGGCCAGACGCTGGTGCCGTTGATGGCCATGCGGCTGACCCGGCCCGCCCTGTTGATTGATCTCAACCGGGTGACAGAACTGGACGGCATTGAGAAGACGGGTGACGCTTTGCGCATCGGGGCCATGACGCGCCAGCGCAGCGTGGAAGCATCGGACCTTGTGCAAAGTGATTTACCATTGATGACGAAGGCGCTGGCCCATGTCGGCCACGTGCAGACGCGCAATCGCGGCACCGTCGGCGGATCGCTGGTGCATGGCGATGCCAGCGCCGAAATCCCGCTGGTCGCGGTAGTGCTGGGAGCAAGGCTGAACATCGTCTCGCATGAGGGCGCCCGTGTGATCGAGGCCGGGGATTTTTACGAGGGGCCGATGATGACGGCGATCGCGGAAAATGAGATTTTGACCTCGGTGGATTTCCCGCTTGGCGCCGGGCGCGTCGGCACGTCGTTTCAGGAGGTCGCCCCGCGCCATGGCGACTTCGCCCTGGTCAGTGCTGCGGTACAGGTCATGCTGGATGACAACGGGAACTGTAGCGCGGCAAGGATCGGAGTCGGTGGCTGCGGACTGACGCCGCTGCGCCTGGCCGCCAGTGAGGCGGCACTTGTCGCCGGTGATGTTGACGACGCCATCGCTGGTAATATCGATGCCGCCGTCGCGGCGGTGGACGCGGCGATTGATCCCGAAGACACGCCCCAGGCCAGTACTGCCTACCGCCGCCGCATTGCACCCGAACTGGTGCGCCGGGCCCTTGAAGAAGCAATCGCAGAGGCGACCACATGAGCCGGACCGAAGTCACTTTTACGGTCAATGGAAAGAAACGCACAGCGCATGTGCCGCCGCGCATGACACTGGTCGATTGCCTGCGCGACGAGATGGGCCTGACCGGCACGCACGTTGGTTGCGAACAGGGCGCTTGCGGGGCCTGCAGCATTTTGCTCGATGGCGAGCCCGTACGCTCGTGCCTGATCTTCGCCGTTCAGGTCGAGGGCCAGGAGATTACAACGGTCGAGGGACTGGCGGCGGAGAATGGAAAACTGAGCCCGCTGCAGGAAGCGTTCTGGGATCATCATGCCCTGCAATGCGGCTACTGCACGCCGGGTATATTGATCGCGGCAACGGCCTTGCTGGCACAAAACGCGACGCCCACGGAAGCCGAGATTCGAGAGGCGATTGACGGCAATCTCTGCCGCTGCACGGGTTATCAGCAAATTGTCGAAGCCGTCGCCGATGCGGCGACCCACAGCGAGGGCCAAGACAATGACTGAGGGCGACGCGACAAATTATCGTTACGTCGGCCAGCCGCGCCGGACCAAGGAAGATGGCCGCTTCATCACCGGGCGTGGCAACTTTGTTCAGGACGTGCAGTTGCCGGGCATGAAGCATGTGGCGATGTTGCTGAGCCCCTATCCGCGCGCCCACTTGCGCGCCATTGATATCGAAGCGGCACTGGAAGCCCCTGGCGTGATTGACGTGCTGACGGGGGCGGAGATCGCTGAACACATTGCGCCCTTGCTGCAAGGGATCGTGGCACCCGGCGTACGTCACCTGCCGCTGGCGCACGAGATGGTGCGCTACGTCGGTGAGTGGGTCGCCGTGGTCGTTGCTGATACACGCTACCAGGCCGAGGACGCGGTCGAGCTGATCGAGGTCGACTATGAAGACCTGCCGGCCGCGGTTGATCCCGAAGCGGCGCTGGCCGACGACGCGCCGCTGGTCCATCCCGATCACGGCACGAATTTGTTGCTGCACAAACACTATAACTGGGGTCCGGTAGCGGAAGACTTTGCCGCTGCCGATCATGAGCTGACCTACCGCGTGCACTGGGGCCGATCATCCGGTGTGCCGATCGAGACGTACGGCGTGGTGGCACGCTGGGACGAGGCCAACGACATACTTGAATACTGGGCCTCGATCCAGATGCCGCAGTTCCAGGAGCAGATCGCCACGGCGCTTGATTTGCCGATGAACGCACTTCGCATTCACAACGACGTCGATGTCGGCGGCAGTTACGGCACCAAGCGAGGCATCAAACAAACCATTGTTGCAGGGTATCTCGCGCGCAAGCTTAAGTGCCCGATCCGCCTGATCGAGGATCGTCTGGAATATATGAGCGGCGGGGATGCCCACGGGCCCGACCGAATTTTTGATATCACCCTGGCCTACACCGGTGACGGCGTGGTGACCTCGATGAAGATGCGCGCCCTTGATGATGTCGGGGCCTACCCGAGCCGCGCTGTGCAGCAACTGGGAAAACCAATGACCGCGCTGTGTGGTGCCTATCGCATGAACTCCATGGCCTATGAGGCGATGGCGGTGGCGACCAACAAAACGGCCCAGGTGCCGGTGCGCGGTTTTGGCCAGGCACCGACCAACTATGCTGTCGAGACCGGCATTGAACACATCGCCCGGAAACTGAAACTGGATGCCGTCGAGGTGCGTCGGCGCAACCTGATCCGGGCTGAGGAATTCCCGTGGCGCATTCCCAACGGCACGGAATATGATTCCGGCGATTATCACACCGTACTCGACAAGGCGCTTGACCTCGCCGACTGGGACGCCCTTGTGCGCTGGCGCGACGAACAACGTGATGCAGGCAAGATCGTCGGCCTGGGTCTCGCGACCTGTCTCGAACCCGGCGGCGGCAACAACATTTTCGAACACATGCTGACCGAGAATATTCAGGTGACAACGTTTGTGGAATCAGTGCTGGTCAAGGTCGATGCGCAAGGCAGTGTGACGGCGGCGATCTCGACCCACACCGCGGGCCAGGGCCATCAGACCCTGATCGCCACCATCGCCGGAGAGGAACTGCATCGCGACCCCGACAGCATTCGTGTGGTGCATACAGACAGCATTGAAGCCCTGCCCAATCGCGGCCCCGTGGCCAGCCGCATGGCGATCATTGCCGGCACCGCAGCGGCCAAGGCGGCCCGGCGCTTGCTCGCCAACATGGTGCAGATCGCGGCACATAATCTCGACGTTGCGCCAGACGACATCAATTACGACGACGGCGTGTTCAGCGTACAGGGCGCGGCAGATAAACAAATCGGATGGGATGAAATCGCCTTCATCGCCCACCGCCAGATGCACCGCATGCCGCCTGGTCTTGAATCCGGTTTGCAGGTCTTCCATGTCGAAGCCGTGCCGGGCGGCGGCAAACTGCCGAACGACAAGGGCGAGGTGCAGATCTATCCCTGTTATGCCTTCCAGGCGCATATCTGTGTGGTCGAGATCGATGCCGTCACCGGACTGGTCAGGCTGCTGGATTACGTCATCGCCCACGATGTCGGCACGATGATTAATCCCGCCATTGTACGCGGCATGATCATCGGCGGTATCGGCCACGGCGTCGGTGCGGCCTTGTATGAAAAATTCGATTACGACGACACCGGGCAGATGTTGTCGGGCACGTTGTTCGATTACCTGCTGCCGTCGTCGCGCGAGATGCCGGCTGTGCGCGATGTTCATCACTGCACACCGTCGCCGCTGACCTCGCACGGCCAGAAGGGTTCGGGCGAGGGCGGCTATCTCGGTGCTACCGCTGCCGTGGCCAATGGCGTCAACGATGCACTGGCGCCCCTGGGCATTCACCTCGATGTCTTGCCGATGAGCCCGGCGTCGATCGAGGCCGCATTGCATCAAAAATCAAAGAATTAATCCCCGGAGACCGCCCCGTGATTGTCGACATCCACGCCCATTTTGCGCCACAGAAAATGCTCGATGCCCTCGCCAGTGGCGCGGCCAGTTTCGCCAATGTCGAACTGCTGCACGAGGGAGACAGCTACAAGCTCGCCTTCGCCGGACGCCCGCCGACCCGGCCGGTCAATGCCAAGCTGCGCGAGACCGAACTGCGCCAGGCGTGGATGGCCGAGAACAAAATCGACGCCCAGGTCTGCGGCGGCTGGCTCGACAGTTTTGGTTACGAACTACCCGCCGATGAAGGTGCGGCTTGGAGCCGTTTCCTCAATGATCACCTCGCCGAAGCCGTGGCCGAGGCCCCGTTCCTCGCGCCGCTCGGCACCGTGCCGCTGCAGGATGGCGCGTTGGCCGCAACCATCCTCGATGAAGTGCTCGATGCCGGTATGAAGGGCGTGATGATCGGCACCCAGCCGTTCGGCCAGTCCGGCGTGCTCGATGATCCGGCGCTTGATCCCTTCTGGCAGCGCGCCTCGGAACGCGGGGCCGTGATCTACATCCACCCGATGTTCGGCTGCGGCGATGAACGGCTCAACGATTTTGACATGATGAACGCCGTCGGCCGCGGCCTCGACACAACGACGGCAGTGGCGCGGTTGCTGTTCAGCGGGCACCTGACGCGCCACAAAGGCATGACGGTGATCCTGTCGCATGGCGGCGGCGCGCTGCCGTTTATGCTGGGTCGCCTCAAACGCAACATCGAAATCCACCCCGGCAAATATGCCGACCCGGCAGAGGGCTACGCTGAATTGTATTTTGATTCAATCCTGTTCGAGCCCGACGCGCTCAATTTCCTGATCAACCAGGTCGGTGCTGCCCGCGTCATGATGGGCTCCGACTACCCCTTCCCCATCGGCGACCACAGCCCCTGCCGCGTGGTGCATGACGCCAAACTATCCGAGGTCGATACCCGTGCGATTCTGGGCGAGACAGCAGCGCGGGTGTTTGAACTGGGGTGACGCCACCCCTAGATCCGTAACAACCTCTCCGGGTTGCCCTGCAGGATTTTGGCTTTGTCTTCGGTGCTGAGCATCAGGCGTTCCATCTACAACGGTCCGGGAAATTTTTTCACCCCGGCGAATCCTTTTGGCTGTTGCGGTCGTCTCATATGTAGCGACAACCGGAACATAAAGGATTGAACAATGACACTGGATTATCAAAAGGCCCTGATTATTGGCGGTAGCAGCGGCGTCGGGCGGGAATTTGCGCTGGATCTGGCGGCAAAAGGCGTGGCGACGACGGTGGTCGGGCGTAACGACGAACGGCTTGCCGACCTGGAAGCCGCAAACGCCAATATCAGGACCATTGCCTGCGATGCCGCCGCCGATGGCGCAGCCGCCGGACTGATCACCGATGTCGAGCCCGATTTGCTGGTGCTGGTCGGTGGCACACAGCCCAAAATCGCCGCCTTCCACGAGATGGACTGGGACGACTTCAGCGCGACGTGGAACAACGATACAAAGATCGCTTACGAATTCACAAGGGCAGCGATCACCCTGCCACTGGCGCCCGGCAGCACCTTTGTCAGTTTTTCAAGTGGCGCGGCGCTGGGCGGATCGCCCTTGTCAGGTGGTTATGCCGGAGCCAAACGCATGCAGCATTTTCTCGTCAATTATGGCCAGCGCGAGGCCGACCGCGCCGGACTTGATTTGCGCTTCATGTGCATCATCCCCAAACAGTTGATGGCCGGGACCGACATCGGTGGCGAGGCTTCCGCAGCCTATGCCGACGCCGCCGGTATCCCTTTGGAGAAGTTCATGGGCCAGTGGGAGAAACCATTGACGGCCAAGGTCGCCAGCACACATCTGATTGATCTTTTTGACGCCGGGCCGGAAGATAGCATTGCGGCTTTTGCCCTCACCGGCGTGGGCGTCGAGGCCATGCCGTGAACGAGACGATGGGCCCTGGGCCAGATTTGTGGAGTTGTTTGTGAAAGATCCCGACAGCAACGTCGTCAGCCCGGCAATGTTTGAAGAAGCCTTGCCGGGCTTGCGCCCCGACCTTCATCGTTATTGCAGCCGCATGACGGGTTCGGTGATCGAAGGCGAGGACGTTTTGCAGATCGCCCTGATGAAGGCCTTCGAGGCCCTCGCCCGGGGTGATCGCGTCGATAACCTGCGCGCCTGGCTTTTTCGCATCGCCCACAACACAGCCCTGGATGCGCTGCGCGCCCGCAAACGCGAGACCACCATGATCGATCCTGACACATCACCCGAAGACGCCCGCGCCACAATGCCCGAACGCAGCGAAGTGACGGATACGCTGCGTCCCTTCCTCGCCCTGTCGCCGGGCCAGCGCAGCAGCGTCATATTGCGCGATGTTTTTGGCTACAGCACGGCCGAAGTCGCCGGGATGACCGACGGCACTATCGCTTCGGTCAAGGCCGCCTTGCATCGCGGCCGGGCAGCACTGAAACAGGCCAGCGAAAACGAAGCGGAACACACCGTCGAGCCGTTATCGACTGCCCAGACGGAAAAGCTCACGCTGTATGCCCAACTGTTCAACGAACGGAACTTTGATCAGTTGCGCGATATGTTGTCCGCCGAAGTGCGCCTCGATCTCGTCAGCCGCACGCAACTGAATGGCAAGCAGGAAGTCGGTACCTATTTCGGCAACTATGCCAAAGTTTCTGACTGGCTGATGATGCCGGGCCGGGTCGAGGGCCGGGCCGCCCTGCTGGCCTTTGATCCCGACGATGCGAGCGCCGGGCCGATCTATTTTGTGTTGCTTGATTTTGAAGCGAACGGTCTGGCCGCAATTCAGGATTTCCGCTATGCGCGCTATGCCATGGCGGACGCCGAGTGGGAATTGCACAACTGACCAGACACAAAAAACCCGCACCCCCCTGACTGACAGGAAGGCGCGGGCTTTGCGTTGGTTGTGTTTCCTCAGGCGGCCTTGATGCCGGCGAGGAAGCTTTCGACTTCGGTTTTCAGACCACCGAATTTTTCAGACAATTCCTGAGACGCCGTCAAAACTTCGTTTGACGAGGTCTCTGTCTTTTCAGAACCCGTGCGCACTTCGGAGATGTTTTCCGAAACCTCGCGGGTGCCTTCGGCTGCTTCCTGAACATTGCGGCTGATTTCGCTGGTTGCCGCACCTTGCTCTTCGACGGCGGAGGCGATGGCGGTGGCGATTTCGTTCATCTCGCCGATGGTTGAGCCAATGCCTTCAATTGCCGTGACCGCTTCCTTGGTCGTGGACTGGATGGCACCGATCTGCTGACCGATGTCTTCAGTTGCCTGCGCCGTCTGGCTGGCGAGGTTCTTGACTTCAGAGGCAACAACCGCAAATCCCTTGCCGGCTTCACCGGCGCGAGCTGCTTCGATGGTTGCATTCAGGGCCAGCAGGTTGGTCTGGTTGGCGATGTCGTTGATCAGATCAACAACTTCACCGATACGCTGGGCCGCTTCGGCCAGTTCACGAATGGTCTGGTTGGTACCTTCGGCAGCCGATACGGCTTCACCGGAGATTTGTGCCGAATGCGTAACCTGGCGGCTGATCTCATCAACCGACGCTGTCAGCTCTTCGGCTGCGGACGCCACCGTCTGAACGCTGGCTGTCGCCTGTTCAGCTGCCGTGGAGACCGTATCACTCTGGTTGCGAGTGGTTTCGGCAACGCCGCTCATCGACTGGGCGGTGCTTTCCATCTGTGTCGCCTGGCTGGCGACCATGCCGAGAATGCTCTCGACCGTGTCGCTGAAGCCGCCTGTCAGGCCATCCATGGTTTCCTGACGTTTGGCACGTGTGGCATTTTCCTCTGCATCACGCTTGCGATCTTCTTCGGCGCGCTGCTCACGCTCGGTGCGATTTTGATCGGCCTCTTCCTGAAGGCGTTTGGCTTCAACCGCAGACTTCTGGAAGACTTCGACAGAGCGAGCCATTTCACCCACTTCGTCACGTGCTGCAATACCGTCAATTGCGACGTCGAGGTTACCCGAAGACAATTCGAGCATGACGCCCTTCAGGCCTTCGATGGGACGGCGAATACTGCGACCGACAACCCAGAAAGACACGGCGACAAGCAGGAAGACGATGAGAGCGATGATGCCGACATTGGTGACAACACTTGCCTGGGCCGCCGTCTGGGCATGCGCTGATTCAACCAGGCCCTCCTCGGCGACTTCAAACAGCTTGTTGAGGTGGGGCTCCATCTTGGCGTAGATGCCACTGAGCTTTTTGACTTCGCCGGCCATCTGGATGTCGACCGCAGCAAAGGCATTAAAGTCCTTGTGATAGGTCTCCATCGACTGGACCAGGTGCTTTTTGTCCGCCGGATCAATGTCGGTGGCCGCGAGCATGGCGTTGAACTCGGCTTTGCGCTTGGCCATACGTCCGACGTATTTCTCGGCCTTGCGCATGATGAAATCTTTTTCATGACGACGCATCATCAACATGGAAACCGTCAGGTTATCGAGCTTGAATTTTTTCAGCTCGACCTCAACCGCATGCACGGAGGCGCGCAGTTTGCCTTGCAGGCCCTCTTTCTCGTTGAAGCCCAGATTTTTCTGCGCATCGAATACGGTCTGGAACTGCGCCACATATTTGGGCAGCATACCGTTGAGACTGGCGATTTCGGCATCGGCCTCATGAATTTCGAGAGCTTTGGCTTCGGTGAGTGCCGCCGCCATCTTGCCGGAAGCCTTCTGGTTTTTACCGAGATACTTTTCCAGTTTACGGATCATGAAATCCTTTTCACTGCGGCGCATCTGCAAGCCGTTGATATTGGCGTCACGCGAAAGCTCGGCCAGTTTGACGTGATCGATGTAGACGACTTCAGCCTTGTTGCGGACTTCCATGCCAAAATAAATGACGACGGCGCAGGCAACAAAGCCCAGCGCGACAATGGCTGTCAGCAGGTGCATGCGAAAACCAACGCTGATGCGACGCATAAAATCCATATTCATGGAAAACGATTTTGAACTCAATTTGTCTGTGATTGACATGGTATGACCCCTTTGTTTCAAGAATTGAGCGGAACCTAGGGGCCACGAGTATCGGACTCATTTCAGGTTTCGGGAAAATTGTATCCGAACGGCTAAATTTGTTTCAGAGACCGGAAAATTTGTTACAAAATATCGAATAGTTGAGATGCATCTGCACGAAATAAACCGCGAGGGTGCTTAAATCAGCCGCACCCGCATACCACAAAGTATAAAGGTGTTATCGCCAGTCACCAGACCGCGACGATCTGCTTCGGCCATGATGGCGGGACGGTTCTGTGGTGCGAGTGTCATGCCGCCGACACCGGGACCGCGTCCGTCCTTGTCTTCAACAAAGCGCAGCATGGCGTTATCAAGTGTAATGCGCGGGCCGTGGCCGCCGACAACCGGTCGGTCAAAGACCTTCGACCAGACGGCGGCCATGCCATCGGGGTCGCCTGATTGCATGTCGAGACCAACCAGCGCCCGGCTGACATCGGTCTTGATGTGATCGGCCCATGCTGGCCCGGCCCACGTCCAGTCGGCCATCTCATTATGATAGTCGAGGCCGGAGGCGGCGTTATCCATCGAGTCAATCGAGATGATGGTGCCGCCGACGTCGGCCGGGTGGAAGTGCGTGGCAAAGGCTTCGGGGCCGTCATGACGCCAGACATCGCGAATGCCATGGCCGGTGATGCGGGTACGCTCGGCGAGGGCGTCCTTACAATGGGCGATGACCATATAACCGCCGTTACCGCCCCGGCGCTGCAGATAGCGCCCCGCCGAGGTGCCGTCTTTGGTCGGCGCCACGACTTCGAGGAAGTTGCCGCCGATCGGCAGTAAAGCGTTCTCCAGCCCGAAGGCGCCGACACCGGGGTCCTGATAACAAACCTCGAGGCCGAGCACGGCAGAGATCTCCTCAACCGCCGGCTCCAGTTGTTCGGCGACAAAAACAAATTGACGCAAGCGCATAAAATTTCCTCACCCGGTTAATCGGTTATCGCGATAGCATAGCCGCTTGATATTAAATGTTGAGAGGTAAATGCCGTGAGCCCGAATACAGATGACGAGACATACGACACCGGCGCAGCCAACCTGCAGGCGCTTGCGGCGGAACTGATCGAGACCTTGCGCATCCGCACCATCCCCGTCGGCATGAAGCTGTATGAGGATGCAGACGAGATGCAGGCGATCAAGGGCCTGCGCTCCCCCACAGAAGGCTTCCATTTCACCATGTGCCAGATGGTCGGCCAGTCGCGTAACGCAGGCTTTACGCTGGGTATCGTGCACGAGAACACCCGCATGAACAGCAACTGCGGCGGCATCGTCGGCCTCAATGCACCGGGGGAAAGTTACCTGAGCGGCGAACAGATGGACGGCGTCTGGTTCGGCAATCGCGAAGCCGCCAAAGCCCATCAGGCTCAAATGATCCGGGTCGAGCCAAAGTATCAGGGCTTGTGTGTCTCGCCCCTGCGCTCAGCCCGGCTTGATCCGCCGGATATCGTTGTCTTCTTCGCCAACCCGGCCCAGACGGTCCTGTTTGTCAACGGCCTGCAGCATAAACGCTACAAACGCTACGACATGTCGATCACCGGCGAGAGCGCCTGTTCGGATTTATGGGGCCGGGCGCTGGCGACGCGCGAGACCTCGATTTCGATCCCCTGTTTTGCCGAGCGGCGCTATGGCGGCGTGGCGGATGACGAAATGGCGCTGGCCATGCCGCCCGATGAATTTGTCCGGGGCATGGAAGGTTTAAGGGCGCTGGGCAAGGTCGGCCTGCGCTATCCCATCCCGCCCTATGGTGCGCAAATGGATCCGGCCCACGGCATGGCAGCGAGTTACCCCGGCGCGAAATAGGCGGTTACCGCTCGAATCCCTTAACCCACGCCAAAAAGGTCAATTTTTCCGCCTCGGGTCTTGAAAATCTATATATTAGCATTATCTAATATATAGATTTTTAACCTGGTGATTTGCCGCCGGGTTGCGCCAGATGTCCATTGGGGAGCAGATTATGTCCATTGAACGCACTGTTTTCGCCTTTGCCGGCGGCTTTATCCTTGTCAGTTTGTTGCTGTCTCAAATTCACGATGTTCGCTGGTTGTGGATGACGACATTTGTTGGTGTCAATTTGTTCCAGACAGCGATCAGCGGCTATTGTCCGCTGGCGAAAATTCTCAAATACGCCGGCCTCAAACCGGCCCGGCCCTGAATTGATCAAACCCGGACCTGACCTCGCCCGCGAGACAAGGCCCGTACTGTGGAATACAGAACATGATGTTATATTTCGCTCGAACGGTGAAGTCGCTGACCGCTGTCGTTGTGCCGGCGTTTTTGATCCTGATACCGGGACCACCCGTCGGCGCATCGGAATTTACGGTCGAAATTCGCGACATCACCGAACTGAAAGCGGTGTTCTCGCGCGTGCAATCCGTCGATGTGGCGCGGGCCCGCAGCCGCATTGGCGGCACCATTTCGCACCTGAAGGTCGATGAGGGCAGCCAGGTCACCAGGGGGCAAATACTGGCCCGGGTGCGCGATCCCAAACTGAAGTTGCGACTGGTGGCTATTGATGCGCGTGCCAACTCGCTGGCAGCCCGGTTGAAACTGGCGAGCACCGATCTGGCGCGCACGAAAAAATTGCGCAAATCAGGTTCGATGAGCCAGTCGCGTCTCGATCAGGCCGAGGCAAATCGTGATGTTCTGGTTTCGGAAATCGCCGCCCTGAAGGCCGAACGCGCGCTGATCGTGCAAAATCAGACCGAAGGTAGCGTGCTGGCCCCGACGGCGGGACGGGTTCTGAAAGTCAATGTCACGAACGGCACCGTCGTCATGCCTGGCGAAGCCATTGCCGAAATCGCCGTCGAGCGGTTCATTTTGCGATTACGTCTACCGGAACGCCACGCCCGGTTTCTGCGTCAGGGCGGTACGGCCCTGGTCGGTGGCCGCGGTATCGCGCGATCCGATCCCGGCGTGCGCAAGGCACGGGTACGCCAGGTTTATCCCAGGCTGGAGCAGGGCCGGGTCGTAGCCGATGTCGAGGTCGATGGCCTGGGTGACTTTTTTGTCGGCGAACGGGTTCGGGTCTGGGTGCCGGCGGGCAAGCGCCGCGCCATGATCGTCCCGGCAAAATATCTCTATAAACGGATCGGCATCAGTTTTGCCAAACTGCACGACGGCATTGAAGTTGTGGTGCAGGAAGGTGCGCGGCACGCCGACGGCATTGAAATCCTCGCCGGTCTTCGACCGGGCGACCGCCTGGTGCTGCCATGAAGCCCGGTGTTTCCGGCTGGCTGACAAAAACCTTCATCCAGTCGCCCCTGACGCCGCTGATGTTGCTGGCATCTATTGCCGTTGGCGCCCTGGCGCTTTCCGTGCTGCCGCGCGAGGAAGAGCCGCAAATCAGCGTGCCGATGGTCGATGTCGTTGTGCAAACCAACGGCCTCAAGGCCCGCGACGGAGCCGAACTGGTGACCAAGCCGCTGGAAGATATTGTGCGGGGGATCGACAATGTCGAGCACGTCTATTCGGTGACCGAGGACGATGTGGTCATCGTCACAGTGCGTTTTGATGTCAGTCACGACGCCGACCGCGCCATCCTGAGGGTTCATGAACAAATTCGCGCCAACATGCATCGCATTCCGATCGGCATTCCGGAACCGCTGATTGTCGGCAAGGGCATCAACGACGTGCCGATCATGGTTTTGACGCTGTCAGCGAGGGTGGGAAACCAGGGCCGCTGGAACGACAACAAGCTGTTTGAACTGGCCGAGGAACTGCAGCACGAACTGCGCAAGGTGCCGGATGTCGGACGCAGCTTTATTGCCGGGGGCCGGGCCACGGAAATCCGCATTGAGCCGGACCCGGAACGCCTGTCGCTCTACGGTATCGCGCTCAATCAACTGGTCGACAAGGTCAGGAACGCCAACCGGGCTTTTGCTGTCGGCGGCCTGCGGCGTCTCGGTCAGCAATTGCCTGTTGTCGCCGGTCAGACCCTGAGTGGCGGCACGGATATTTCGCTGCTGCTGATCACGTCGTACGATGGCCGCCCGGTCTATCTAAAAGACGTCGCTTCGGTTATCTACGGCTCAAGCCAGAACGAACATCGCGCCTGGCATCTCGCACCGGACGGCGAGGGCAAACTGGCGATCCAGCCCGCCGTCAGTCTGGCGCTGGCCAAACGCCAGGGCAGCAACGCCGTGACCATCGCCGACAATCTGCTGGCGCAACTGGAACGTATTACCGGCCGTCTTGTGCCTGCAGGCGTCGAGGTAACCGTAACCCGGAATTACGGTGAGACGGCAGCGGAAAAAGCCGATGAATTGCTGTTCCATCTGGTGCTGGCGTCAGTTTCCATCGTCGCCTTGCTGACCCTGTTCCTCGGATGGCGCGAAGGCGTAGTTGTCGCCGTAGTGATCCCGACGACGATCTTGCTGACGTTCTTCGCCGCCTGGCTGCTCGGCTTTACCATCAATCGTGTCAGCATGTTCGCGTTGATCTTCTCGATCGGTATCCTGGTTGATGACGCCATCGTCGTGGTTGAAAACATTGATCGTCACTGGCGTCAGCACGGTGTGCGGGATGCCTTGAGTACCGCGATCAACGCCGTCGCCGAGGTTGGCAATCCAACCATTATCGCCACCTTCACGATCATCACGGCCTTGTTGCCGATGCTTTTTGTCTCCGGCCTGATGGGCCCATACATGAGCCCGATACCCGTCAATGCCTCGGCCGCCATGATGTTTTCGCTGTTTGTTGCCATGGTCATCACACCATGGCTGATGTTCAAATTGCGCCGCCGGATCAAGCCCGACGGGACCGACCCTTACGCCGGTCCGGCAGCCGGAGGCGGCCACGACGATGTCGGTTTGCTCGGCAAGATTTATCTCGCTGTGGCGCGGCCCCTGTTGAAAGGACGCGGGCGATCCAGATTGTTCCTTGCCGTCGTCGGCGTTGTCACCCTGTCCAGCCTGGGCCTGTTCTACACTCAGGACGTCGTGGTAAAGCTGCTGCCATTCGACAACAAGTCCGAACTTTCGCTGGTCCTCGACATGCCACGCAGCACTTCGCTGGAGGAGACCGAACGCACACTACTGGAGGCTGCCCGCAAACTGGAGGGGCTGGCCGAACTGGTCAATGCACAGGCCTATGTCGGGACTGCGGCACCGTTTAATTTCAACGGACTGGTCCGTCATTACTATTTTCGCAGCCGACCCGATCAGGCCGAACTGCAACTTAACCTGCTGGCCAAACACGAACGCTCGCGCGCCAGCCACGATGTCGCACTTGACGTCAGGGACCGCCTGAACGGTCTCGAACTGCCAGCGGGTGCCTCGCTCAAAGTCGTCGAGGTTCCGCCCGGTCCGCCCGTATTGGCAACCTTGCTGGCAGAAGTTTACGGCCCGGATATATCGAGCCGTCGCGCAACAGCGAAAAAACTGAAGCAGGCTTTTGAAGCGGTTGATTTTATCGTCGATGTCGATGACAGCTGGGGTGAGACCAGCGCCCGAATGCGCTTCTCCCTTGACCACGAATCTCTGGAATATCACCGTGTCGAGGAAGAGGCGGTTTACGATACGCTGGCTGCCCTGCTGGGCGGTGTCGCCGTCGGCTATTCCCACAAGGGGGACGGTGCCAATCCGACGGCGATAACCGTAGCCCTTTCACGCAGTGCGTTGACGCCGGGCGGAAGCCTGCTCTCGACGCCGGTGCCGACGCTGCAGGGTGGTTGGGTCGAACTCGGCGAGGTGGTAACGATGTCGGAAGAAACCGCCTCCAGCCCCTTGTTCCGTCGCGATGGTCGTTTTGCCGAAATGGTGATGGCCGAAATGGCAGGCCGGTTTGAAGCCCCGGTTTACGGCATGATCGAAGTTCAGAAAAAGATCGACCAGATCGCCTGGCCAGCGGGCAAGCCCCGGGTTCTTCTGCACGGCCAGCCGGTTGACGAAAGTGGCGTCTCCATCCTGTGGGATGGTGAATGGGAAATCACCTGGGTGACGTTTCGCGATATGGGCGGTGCCTTTATCGTCGCCATTCTGGGCATTTACCTGCTGGTCGTCGCGCAGTTCGGCAGTTTCAAGCTGCCGCTGGTCGTGCTGGTGCCGGTGCCCCTGACCCTGATCGGTATCATGCTGGGGCACTGGCTTTTTTCGGCTGCCTTCACCGCGACCTCAATGATCGGCTTTATTGCCCTGGCGGGAATTGTGGTGCGCAATTCAATTCTGCTGATCGACTTCATTCGCTCGCGGCAGGGCAGCGGTATCGCGCTGCGGGAGGTTTTGCTCGAAGCCGGGGCGATCCGCTTCAAGCCGATTTTCCTGACGGCCCTGGCGGCCATGCTGGGGTCGGCCGTGATCCTGGGCGACCCGATTTTCCAGGGTCTGGCCATATCGATGTTGTTTGGCCTGGCCTCGTCGACCGTGCTGACGCTGCTTGTGATTCCGGCCATCTATGTCTGGCTGCGTGACGATCTGGTTTAGCTATTCGCAAACACCGCACCGTACAACAGCCTGAGCGAAATCAGCGTCAGGATAATCTTGAGGCCGGTACGGAAAACCTTTTCCGGCAGGCGATGCAGCACATGCTTGCCGGTCCAGGTGCCGGCAAAGCCAAACACCAGCAATGCGATCAGCAGCGGCAGCCAGGTCACAAAGGCAAATCCCAGCACGCCAAAGGTGATGACCTTGAGGCCGTGCTGGATGGCCATCAGGGCGGCGTGGGTGGCCACGACATTTTGACGCTTCACGCACGCCGCAGCGATAAACGGTGCCATCAACGGCCCGGTCGCGCCAAAAAACATCGTGCCGATGGTGCCGATCAGGCCAATGCTGAAGAAGGTTTTATGACCGGGGTTCGAGGCACCGATTTTGGGCGCCCACGTCGAATACAGAATGAACAGGGCGAGCACGAACTGCAGCACCGAAAGCGGCAGGGCGATCACCAGCTTGCCGCCGATCAGTGCCCCGATCACCGTGCCGAGCAAAAACGCCGGCACAATCGAGAGCACGACGCCCCGCGCCATCAGCGCCACCCGCCCGGCATTCGAGCCGAGCTGAACAAAGCCATGCAACGGGATCAACACCGGCGGCGGCAGGAACAAGGCCATCGTCGCCAGCACCAGCGCTCCGCCGCCGATGCCCATCGAGGCGGTGATGAAGCTGCCGAGGTAAGAGACACCGCAGAGCAACAGAACGACCGGCACATCCAGTCCCGTTCCCGCCAGTAACGGGACAAGCATGCCGTCGATGTTCATTGTTTAATTACGGCGGCCGGTGAGGGCAGCGTTAACGCCGAGCCCGATATAGAGCCCACCAACGGCGTAGCGTGGCAGCGACCCCTGCATCAGCGCGCCGATAATCCCGCGCCTGCCAAGCGAATGGCCAACACTGCCAGCCAGCACAGCGTAAGCGCCATCGGTCACCAGGGCGAGGCCGACGTAAATAAGTCCGAGCAGCCAGATCTGCCCGGCGGCCGACCCCGCGGCGGGGTCAATGAATTGCGGCAGGAAGGCCAGGAAGAACACGGCGATTTTGGGATTGAACACACTGATGATGAAGCCGTCCATCATCAAACGGTAGACGGGCAAGGGGGACGGCGCGTCAGGTTTTTTCAGCGGGCGGCGGGCCAACAACGTCTGGATGCCAAGGTAAATCAAATAGCCCGCACCCAGCACCTTGACGATGCCAAAGGCCGTCGCCGAGGCCAGCAAAATTGCCGACAGGCCAATCGCCGCCGCCGCGACATGCACATAGGCGCCTGCCGCCAGACCAACCACGGAAGCGAGGCCCGCACGGCGTCCCTGGCTGAGACTGCGGGCCACAATGTACAACACGCCGGGTCCGGGGATGACCAGCACGACGAGGGCGGCGGCAACAAATCCAGACAATAACGAACCACTCGGCATTTATTTCTCCTGGCGATTAATAAGGCCGGTCGCCGGTGATCGTGACGCGAAAACCAGAACGGACCTCGGGGAAATAATCCCAGATGGCAAAGTGCTGCACCGCCCGGTTATCCCAGAACGCCACACTGCCGGGATGCCAGCGGAAGCGGACCTGAAATTCCGGTGTCTCTATATGTCTGAAAAGATACTCCAGCAAGACGTCACTTTCGCCCGCCGTCAGGCCATTGATGCGCGTGGTGAAAATGCGGTTCACGAACAGGCATTTCCGCCCTGTGACGGGGTGGGTTCGAACCACGGGGTGATCATTTTCGGGATAAGACAATTCAGCATCATTCACACCACGATAGGCGTAGCGCCCGCGATAGGCCGTCTCCCCGGAATGCCGTGCCGTCAGCCCGTCGAGCATTTCCTGCAGCGGCTCAGAAAGCGCGTCATACGCCGCGTACATGCTGGCGAACAGGGTATCGCCGCCGGCCTCAGGCACGGTTTGCATATGCAACAGGCTGCCCATCGGCGGCGCGTCGTCGCACGAGACATCGGAATGCCATTCCTCCCCGGCGATATGGGTTGAGGTCGCGTCGGCATGAATGACGATCACTTCGGGATGCCCCTCGGGCCCGGGAATACCGGGATGAATGTGCAAATCCCCAAAGTGCCGGGCGAAGGCCTTTTGCTGCTCCAGCGTCATCTGCTGGTCGCGAAAGAACAACACCTGATGCGTCATCAGCGCCTGATGAATTTGATCAAAGCCGTATGCGTCGAGCTCGGCGGATATATCAAACCCCTGCACCTCGGCACCGATGACCGGTGTCAGGGGGTTGAGTTTGATTTGATTGCTGGCTACTGACATGACGGGGAGAGACTAGCCAGCTTTTGCAGCGATTGGAATACATCCCGACGTCATTCCCGCGAAAGCAGGTATGACGGGGAGAGATTTAGTCAAACCTCGCAACATCACGGCCTCACTTCCCTCACAATCGAGTCCAGGATTCATGTGCAAACCCTTTGTTTTGTTAACTTTTCGTTCGCAGGTTTGGGGCATGATTTGTTGGTTAAGGACGTGCTAACGTCCGCCCGGCTGCGTGATTCGCGACCGGGGGTCGTGATTTTGACGTATTTGAATGATTTAACGAGGCGATGATGGCTCAGAATGCAGCCGGGAAAATGACAATTTTACCTGCGGGAACAACACTTTACGTGCAACGCCGGGCGTTTGAGCTGGCGGGGGCGGCATTGGCCCTGGTGGCGCTGGTGCTGGCGCTGGCGCTGGTGTCGTATTCTGCCGATGACCCGAGCTTCAATAACGCCACCCAAGGCATTGCGCGCAATCTTCTCGGCCTGCCCGGCGCCTATGTCGCTGATATTGTGCTGCAAACCATCGGTACCGCCGGTGGCGTTTTGTGTCTGGTGCTGGTGACGTGGGGCTGGCGCGTGCTGTCACATCGCGGATTACCGTGGCTCTGGCTTAATCTCGCCGCCCTGCCGGTAGCGCTGACGGCGGTTGCCATTGTCCTTGCTGCCATCACGGTGCCGCAGAACTGGCCGCTGGCCGGGGGTCTGGGCGGCTGGATCGGCGATACCCTGTTCCGCATCGTGGTCAATTTCGGCCAAAACCAGGGCCTGATCGTCGAGCCCTTGTATTATCTCTTTGGCCTCATGCCGCTGGCCTTGCTGGCGCTGGCCGCCACGGTCGGGCTGGACCGGCGCGAATGGCAGGCTCTGGCCGCCGGCAGCTTTGGCTTTGTCGCCCGCAGCACCCGGCTGGTCTGGGGCCTCGGCCATGCCGGCGAATTTATTGAAAATCAGAAGACCAAACGAGCCGAACGCGTGGCCGAGCGAACGGCGAAACGCGCTGCGGCCAGTCTGGCCAGCACAGGACCCGCAAGTGGTGGCTTGCGGGAACGTCTGGAGCCAACGCTGACCGGTGCGCCCATCGCCCGCACTTATGACGACGACGCCGGTGAAGTGATTGATGTCACGGCCCCCGCTGTCTCCGTGCGCGCCGCGACCAAACGCGTTGCCAGGGCGGCCAAAAGCCTGCGCACCTCGAAACGCGCCGATGCCGAAAAACAACCGGCTCTCGATCTCGGCCTGCCCGGCGAGAACGGCAATTACCAGTTGCCGCCACTCTCCCTGCTGGCCGAAGCGAAGGGCAAAAGCCACAGCGACATGGTCAGCGAGGACGCGCTGGAACAAAACGCCCGATTGCTCGAATCGGTGCTGGCTGATTTCGGCGTGCACGGCGACATCACCAAGGTCCGTCCGGGCCCTGTGGTGACACTCTATGAGCTCGAACCGGCACCGGGCACCAAGACGTCGCGTGTCATCGGCCTTGCCAATGATATCGCCCGTTCGATGAGTGCGCGCTCGGTGCGTGTCGCCGTCGTGCCGGGCCGCAACGCCATCGGCATCGAAATGCCCAATGCCGAACAGGAGACCGTTTACCTGCGCGAATTGCTGGGCAGCGAGGATTATGAAAGCACTGTGGCCAAGCTGACACTGGCGCTGGGCAAGGACATCGGCGGCGATCCGGTGATTGCCGACCTGGCGCGCATGCCGCATCTGCTGATCGCCGGCACCACCGGTTCGGGCAAGTCGGTCGGGGTCAATTCGATGATCCTGTCGCTGTTGTATCGCCTGCCGCCCGAACAGTGCCGCCTGATCCTGATCGATCCGAAAATGCTCGAATTATCGGTCTACAACGATATTCCACACCTGTTGACACCGGTGGTCACCGAACCCGGCAAGGCCGTCGTCGCCCTGAAATGGGCCGTGCGCGAGATGGAAAACCGCTACCGCGCCATGTCGCAACTCGGCGTGCGCAATGTCATGGGCTACAACCAGCGCCTCGCCGAAGCCGCGGCCGCAGGCGAGGAAATCAAACGCACCGTGCAGACCGGTTTCGATCCCGAAACGGGTGAGCCGATCTATGAAGACCAGTCGCTCGATCTGAGCCCGTTGCCGTTTATTGTTATCGTTGTTGATGAAATGGCCGATTTGATGATGGTCGCCGGCAAGGATATCGAGGCCAGCGTCCAGCGCCTGGCGCAAATGGCACGTGCGGCGGGTATCCATTTGATCATGGCGACGCAGCGGCCCTCGGTCGATGTCATCACCGGCACGATCAAGGCCAACTTCCCGACCCGCATCGCCTTCCAGGTGACGTCGAAAATCGACAGCCGCACCATCCTCGGTGAACAGGGGGCCGAGCAACTGCTGGGCTCGGGCGATATGCTGTTCATGGAAGGCGGCGGGCGCATCAAACGTGTGCACGGACCTTTTGTCTCGGACCGCGAAGTCGAGAAGATCGTCAAGGCGCTGAAAAAGCAGGGCCGGCCCGATTATCTCGACGGCATCACCGATGAGGTTGAAGGCAGCGGCGGCATGTCCGGTGTGCCCGGCATGACCGGCGGTTCAGGCGGCGGCGAGGAATTGTATGATCAGGCCGTGGCTCTGGTCTGCCGCGAACAACGCGCCTCGACAAGTTTTGTCCAACGCCACCTGCAAATCGGTTACAACCGGGCTGCCCGTATTATTGAACAAATGGAACGCGAAGGCGTCATCAGTGCCGCCAACCGCGTCGGAAAACGAGATGTTCTTGCCCGTGATATCGATGCCATGGAATAAACTGCTGCCGGTATTGGTATCGCGCCTGCGTCATCTGGTTCTGTTTGTTGTCCTGCTCACCCTGCCCGGTACGGCCGGGGCCCTGGCGCTGTCGGAGGCCGACAGAACCGACATCGCCCGCATCGAAAAATATCTCAATTCGATCTCGACGCTGAAATCCCGTTTCGTCCAGGTCTCACCCAACGGCGCACTGTCGGCGGGTGGCTTCTGGCTCAAGCGGCCGGGCTGGATGCGCTTTGAATATGATCCGCCGGTACCCTACCTCGTGCTGGCGAGCCAGACCTGGCTGATCTTTATCGACGCCGAACTGGGCCAGCCCCAGCACTGGCCGATTAATGAGACGCCGTTCAGTGTGCTGGTCGACGACACCATCAGCCTGAGCCGCAACACCAGCATCGAAACCATCAAGCGCGGTCCCGGGCGGATCGCCGTCACCCTGCGCCACAAGACACGGCCAGACGACGGTACCATCAGCCTGGTCTTCAGCGACCAGCCGCTGATCCTGCGCCAGTGGCGCATTATCGACACGCAAGGCCTGCCGACGACGGTAACGCTCGATCAGATTGAACGCGGGCTGGATTTACCGATCGATCTTTTTGTCCCGCCCAAGGAATTCCGCCCGGAAATGCAGCGCTAGTCGGTCAGTTTGCCGCCGATCAGATCGCCAAACGTCGAGCCTGGAACGGCGATGCTGAACCCGGCGAGACCGGGTGACTTGCTTTTTGCATGGCCGATGTTAACCGCGATCAGGGCGAAGCTGTCGTTGAACCGGGCGAGGATCGGGCCGCCGGAATCGCCCGGTACAATCTTGCATTTGTGCAGCAGGACCTTGCGCACCGGATCGATCTTGCCGAGGTTGCAGTCGTGATCAACCGTCAGGGCATGCGCCTGACCCCGACGATAGCCCGCCTGGACAAATCCGGCCTGTCGTTTGGTCAGGGCGATTAGTCCGGCGGCATCGAGCGCCATCACCGGCACCGGGGCAACCGTATCGGACAAATCGCGATCGAGCGTCAACAGGGCCCAGTCGTTGCCGGGGATTTTTTTGGCAGGTGGTTGTTCGTTCGTCGTCGCCGGTGTGACGATGCCAACGACACGTCCGTGGGCAAGATACTCACCGCGCTGATACCCGGCAACAAAGTGCAGGCGTTGAAGGGCGGCCCGGCGTTTGGTGCGTTTGTCCTGCAGACAATGTGCGGCGGTCAGCACGGTGCGCGGCGCAACCAGGGTTCCGGTACAATAGCCACCGTTTGACATGTTAACCCGGCCAATGGCCTGCCACGGCCAGTCTGATTGCGTCACCAGTTTGCGCGTATCGGCGCTGGCCGCCGGCAACAGGGCAAACATCGTCATTGCGGTGGCAAGTGCCGCGCTGACTGGTCGGCGGTAAAGTCCCATAAATCCTGCCATGGCGTATCAGTCCTCGGCCCTGATTCGGGGTTTGTCCGGCATCGACTGGAAATTGTGCCGGGTTGCATCCAGATTGTCTATGACGGTGTACCAAACTGGACGATCACGGGTTTCCCTTTTATAGGTAGTGCATGAGTACCAAACACATTCTGGCGATTGATGACGACCAGCCGATCCTGCAGCTTTTGCGCAGTGTCGGTGAGGCGTGTGGCGTGTCCGTGACGGCGACGTCCGATCCTGAAAAGTTCCTGAGCGAGTTGAAGGACAATCCGCCCGATCTGTTGTTTCTTGATCTCGTCATGCCGCAATTCGACGGCATCGAAGTCCTGCGCACCCTGGCGGCCGATGGCGTCGAGGCCAAAATCATCCTGATCAGCGGCGCCGAAAACGATTTGCTCGAACGCGCCCAGGCCCTCGCCATCGCCTGGGGTCTGAATGTGATCGGTGCTGTGGCAAAGCCGCTCGACGCCCTGAATATCCGCGACCGCGTGCTTGAGGCGACAAAAGACGAAGAACCTGGTTAGCTCTGGTTGCTTTCTTCAAGACGCCGCAGGTAGTCGATCAGCGTCGCGGTTTCATCATCATTCAGGACTTCGCCGGCGCGGCGGTCATGTTCCTGCACCAGGGGCACCAGGGTTTTGAGCAAATCCTCGCCTTTTTGACTGAGTCTGAGGGCGTAGGAGCGACGATCCTTTGGCGAGGGATCGCGCACCACCATGTCCCGTTTTTCGAGCCGGTCGATAACCGCGACAACGGTCGAGCGATCGACACCCATGGCAAGCCCCAGCTCGCTTTGATTGAGGCCTGGGTTGGCATTGATGATTTCGAGCACGCCAAACTGGCCCGGCGTGACGTCGTGGCGGCCGACTGTCCGGGCAAAGTCCTGAAAGATCCTGATTTGCGTGCGGCGCAGGTTGAAGCCGATCAGATCTGGCAACACGCCGTAATTGACGGCATTACTCGCCGCGCCGTTTTTTTTCCCCGACTTCGAACTCTGGTCTTTCACAATGCCGCCCGCCGTTAACTTTCCTTGCGATACATATAGTAACGCCCCGGCGCGACATTTTCAGGGATATTTATGTCGGCCCAGCCCGCCACACTCAGGCTCTGATCCGAGAGCACGATGGCGCCCGGTGCCAACAGCGGATCGACGGCAGGTCCGAGCCAGGCGGCCTGGGCGCGGGTGGCTTGGGTATCGCCGCTGCCGGTATCGCAATGGGCCAGCGCCGTCGCCGCGCCAAGACGCTGGAAGGTCGCCGGTAATGTTTCTGAGAAATCGCCGAGGATTGCGTGATCGTCATCGGGGATACAGTCGGGGTGGGCGGCGATACGGCGATCAAAGGCAAAAATTTCGCGGCCCGGCATGAGAGTGCGCAAATGATCGTAGGTCCGGCCATTGCCAAGACCGAGTTCGAGCACGTTGCCGTCGAGCGTATCGATGAGTTCTTTGGCGAAGGCGAGACAATCGCGCTGCGCCTCGAGACGCCGGATAGCGCTGTCGAGACGGCTCACAGACCGCCGCTCGACGCCTTCATCAGCTGATCCGTCGTGCGGTCGAGGCGGAGTGCCAGTTCGCGCATGATCTCGACAGCCATCTGGGGGAATTCGCCGACCATGCGGAAGAAAAGGTCCTTGGAAATTTTCAGCACTTCGACATCGCCCTTGGCCTTGACGGTCGCCGTCCGGGGTACGTCACAGAGAATGGCGATCTCGCCGACAATGTCATTGCGCTTGAAGGTGGCGACCAGAATATCGCCGCCGTCTGTCGACAGGATAACGTCTGCCTCTCCACCGATAATGATGTAGGCCGCATCTCCGACATCGCCCTGATGAAACAATTCATCGTCCGAGCGAAAGGTCAAACGCTCGCTGGTAAAGGCCAGCAGTTTGAGCTTGGAGGGCTCAATCTTGGCAAACAGCGGAATTTGCTGCAGCAGTTCAACTTCTTCATTGATGCTCACGAGGGGCATCCTTTTTCAAATTGCGTCAAAAAACATTTTACAAAAATGTATTTTCCAGCCGGCGTTTTATGCGTCATTTGCCAGCTCCGTAAACAGTGTGCCTTCCTTGTCGAGGCTGGCGACATCGCCCTGTTCGACGATGGCCCCGTTATCAACTACCAGCACACGATCAAAGTCACGTGCGAGGTCAGCCCGATGCAGGATCCAGATCAGGGTCCGGCCTTCAAAATCGGCCAGGATGTTCTCCATGATCGTTGTCTGCGAGGGCGAATCGAGTGCGCCCGTTGCCTCGGACAGGATCAGGACATCCGGATGCTTGATCAGACAGCGTGCAATTCCGAGCTTCTGACGCTGCGCGCCCGACAGCCTGGAGCCGGCGATCCCGACATCGTAGTTCATCCCTACTTCGGCAACCGTATCGTATAATTCAAGCGATTTTATGACATCCGAGATCAATTCGCCGATACGTTCCGCCGCGCGCGGCACGCCATACGCCACTTTGCCGAACAAAATGTTGTCCTGCAGATTGGAAGCACTGTTGTATTGATCGGCGTCAAAGAACTCGAGCGAATTGGCCAGATGTTCCGGCAGGCCTTGTGAAAACGCCACGCGCGCCTCGAGAATCTTGCCCTGCAATTCGTCATCTATCAGGCCGAGACGATGGCGCGCCACGACCAGTTTGAAAGGCAGCGACATCAGGCGTTCGCGATCTTCGGCCCGTGCCTCACCCAGCTGGTCCCGATCAACCCGCGTCAGCAGTGACTGGAACTCGACCAGTTCCTCGGCACTGATAAAGGCAAACTGCTGGAACAGTTCATGATCGGCCGGCACGTCGGCAAAAATTTCGGCCATCACCGAGGCCCCGGCAAATCCGATTTCAAGGATCTTGTCCGTCAGGCCGGTTTTTTCAAGCACTTCGTTGACGTACTCGTTGGCGCCGAGCTGCTCCATATTAAAGACATCGCCGACGACGTTGCCGAAGATCAGGTTCTCGCCCATGGTCGCATTGAGATTATATTTTTCGCGATCAAAGGTTTCGACCAGGCCTTCGATGTCCGGCGCTTCGAGGCGGTGGCGCAACTCGGCCCGCGCCTGAAGAATTTTTGCCGCCAGTTCAGCGTTCTCGCGCGGATCAATCGCGCCGCGCAGGCCAAACTGATAAACATCGCCGTCGAGCCCGACCTGTTTCAGGGCATGCAGTCCGAGGTGCAAAAGATCGGAAGCATTCGTCGCCCCGGCGGCTGCGTAATCTGTCCAGTCGGCATCAAGATCGAAAGAGACATTGCCGGACTCTTCGGCCTCATTGGCAAACTCCGCCTTCACAGCGGCTTCCTCGGCTTCATATTCCCGTGCGATCAGCGGGCGATGCTTCAGGCCATAAAACAGATTTTCATTCAGCGTGGCGTTGAAGATGAAACTTTGCGGACCGACGTAAGACATGCGACGCCCGGTTACCGATTCAGGCATGCCGGCAATATCGCGATCATCAAACGAAATGCTGCCCTTGTCGGGATCGATCAGCCGGGCGAGCAACTGGGCAACCTCTTCCTTGCCGCTGGAAGCCCGGCCAACCACAGCCAGCCGTGTCGGCAATTCGAGGGTCGCCGAGACCCCGTCGACGATGGGCTCGCCGTGATCGTTGTTCAGCGTCAGGTTACCGATCGACAGCGTCTTGCCGAAGCTTTCATCGCCCGTCGGATCGTCAGCCTGTGATTCAGGACCGCGCATGCCCGGCGGGGCAAACTGGGCAATCACTGAATCATATTTGATACGTGCGTCTTCGCGGCGCTGATAAAAGCCCAGCAATTCCTTCCACGGCGCGCCGAGATCCTTGTGCGCCGAGATCGCTGCCACCAGGGTACCGATTTCCAGCGAGCCGGTAATCGCCAGATAACCACCGATGGAATAGAAGAAAAACGGACCAAGCTGCTGGATGAAATTATTGAGAAACTTGATGAAAAATTTCTGCCGGTAAATCTTGTAGCGCACATCGAAGATGATACCGAGGCGCGTCGAGAAATCGGCGAGTTCAAGCTGGGCCGTATCGTGGGCATGAATTTCGACCACACCCTGGACGTTCTCGCCAATGCGATCGGAGAGTTTGCGCACCAGGCGAACACGTTCCTTGCCGAGCAGGTTCACTTTCATCTGCAAGCGCGGAATGATGTAGAGCTGCAAGGGGTAGAGCGCTACGGCAGCAACCGCCATCATCCAGTTCTGGGCAAACAGAAACCCGAGAATGACCAGAAGCGTGCCGCCCTGGAACGCCGGCAGCGAAAAGGCCTCGCCGACAAATCCACCGAGCGGTTCGACTTCCGCCGTCACCATGGGAATGATTTCGCCCTGCGACATGTTCTTGAAAGTCGGCTGGGGGAAGCGCAAAACCCGGCTGAACAAATCGAAGCGCAGACGGCGCAACATGCGCTCGCCAGTCAAACCGCGATAGACGTTGATGTAATATTTGAAACCCTGATTGACGATCACCAGAATCAGAAAACCAACGCACAGCGCCATCAGATAAGGCACGTGATCAAGCTCGAACAGGCCAAAGCCACCGATGTCGCGCGGGAAGTCACCCGGCTCACCCTGGATGGCCTTGTTGATGATCATCTTCGGCAGTTCGTAATAAATATAGAGAAACGGAAACGACAAGGCTGCCATGATGGTCAACCAAATCTGCTGGTTACGACTGTAACGCAGAATATATTTGTAGATCGTCGGTTCCATTATTTTCCCATTGATCGCGATTTGGCGTTGGCCGTCTCTTAACCGCGAATAATCCCCGCCGCAAATTCAGGGGTCAAACGTGCCGGAAAACTACCCTGCTAGGCAACAGTAAAAATATTAATTTATGCAAATTTCGCTTTTACGTTAATGACATGGTGTGCCATATTCCGGCCATGCTTAGGGAAGTCGAGGGAGTCGCAGGGGGCGCGGAGTCCGGTCGCGGAGCCAGGGTGCTGATTTACAGTCACGACACCTTCGGGCTTGGACATCTTCGTCGCGCATTGACAATTGCGCATTCCCTTGTGGAATCTCATAAACAAATGTCAGTCCTGATTCTGTCGGGCTCGCCGATTATTGGCAGCTTTGATTTCAGGGCGCGGGTGGATTTTGTCCGCGTGCCCGGCGTCATCAAGTTGCGCAATGGCGAATACACCGCGCTGAATTTGCTGATTGATCTCGACGAGACGCTCTCCATTCGCTCATCGATCATCGAACACACCGCGGAAATCTTTGATCCCGACGTCTTTATTGTCGACAAGGAACCATCAGGCCTGCGCGGCGAGGTATTGCCAACGCTGGAAATGCTGAAAAAGCGGGGCACCCGGCTGGTGCTGGGCCTGCGCGATGTTCTGGACGAGCCGGCAGCGCTGGTGCCGGAATGGGAGCGTAAAAATGTGCTGCCGGCGCTGGAGAACTATTACGACGAGATCTGGGTCTACGGCCTGCCGCAAATTTGTGAGCCGATTGCAGAAATAGACTTGCCCGAAAGTGTCGCCCGCAAGATCACCTATACCGGTTATCTGCCGCGCCGGGTGCCGGAAAATTCACCGACCACGCCGCCCCCTGAAATCACCAACAAGCCTTATCTGCTGGTCACTACCGGCGGCGGCGGGGATGGTGAAGGCCTGATCGAATGGGTTCTCAGGGCGTATGAGTCCGACGGCATGCTGCCCTATCCCGCGCTGCTGGTGCTGGGCCCCTTCATGCAGCCTGAACGCCAGGCCGAATTCCTTGCCCGCGCCGCCGAGCTCGACCGGGTCGAAGCCATTACTTTCGATCCGCATATGGAAGCACTGGAAGACAATGCCGTCGGCGTGGTGGCGATGGGCGGCTACAATACGTTCTGTGAAATTCTCTCGCTCGACAAGCGGGCGATCATCGTGCCCCGCACCGTGCCGCGCCTTGAGCAGTATATCCGGGCATCAAAGGCCGAAGAGCTGGGCCTGGTGCGTATGCTGGAAGACGACGGCACGTATGATGCCGACGTTATGTGCGAGGCACTCCGTGCCATGCCGCGGCAAAACAAACCCTCCGATGTCGTGGTGCCGGGCCTGCTGGAGGGGCTGGTCAATGTCGGGCGCCTGATTGAACCGTGGCTCGATCGCCACGCCAAAACGACGGATGGCAAAACTGGTACGACCGTAAGCTCGATCGGCACACGATCCTGATGCGCGCGGGCTATATTACGCGCGCCCACTTTATGCGCGCCGATTATGCCTAAAATTGCCTTTGTTCTAAAGGGCTACCCGAGACTTTCCGAAACCTTCATCGCCCAGGAAATACTGGCGCTGGAACAGCGTGGGCTTGAGATCGCGCTCTATAGCCTGCGTTTCCCCACCGACCCCGCGACGCACGAGATTAACGACCGGATCAAGGCCCCTGTGGCCTATTTACCGGAATATCTCTACCAGGAACCGATGCGGCTGTTTCGCGCCTTTTATGCGGTCTGGCGTCAACCCGGCTTCAGACCGGCGTGGCAGGCTTTCCATCGCGATTTGATCCGCGACCCGACGCCCAACCGCGTCCGGCGTTTTGGCCAGGCAATGATCCTGGCGTACGAACTGGTCGACAACGTTGATCAACTGCACGCGCACTTCATACATACACCGGGGTCGGTGGCGCGCTATGCCGCGCTGATCCGGGGGCTGCCATGGAGTGTCTCGGCGCACGCCAAGGATATCTGGACGCTGCCGGAGTGGGAAAAGCGGGAAAAACTGGAAGCCTGTGCCTGGGCCGTGACCTGTACTGCGACCAACCGCGATCATCTGGCGGCGCTGGCACCGGACGGAGAGGCCGATAAAGTCGACCTGGCCTACCACGGCCTCGATTTCGAACGCTTCCCCAAAACGGAACGCGACATTGCACCAGCCAATAACGGGCGCGACGCACAAAACCCGGTCCACATCGTCTCGGTCGGGCGGGCTGTGGCCAAGAAGGGCTATGACGGGTTGTTGCAGGCTCTGGCCGCCCTGCCCGGGGACCTTGCCTGGCGTTTCAGCCATATCGGGGGCGGTCCGCTGCGTGACGGGCTGATGAAGCAGGCAGCAAAGCTGGGCATCGCCGATCGCATCGATTGGCGTGGTGCGCTGGTTCAGACCGAAGTGCTGGCGGCGTTGCAATCGGCGGATATCTTCGTACTCGCCAGCAAAATAGCCGCCGATGGTGACCGCGACGGCCTGCCAAACGTCTTGATGGAAGCCCAGAGCCAGGGCGTAGCCTGCCTGAGCACGGCGGTCTCCGCCATTCCTGAACTGATTGAAGACGGCGTCGGCGGGCTGCTGGTGCCACCGGATGATGTCGCAGCGCTCGGCAGCGCCTTGCAAGACCTGATCAAAGACCCAACCCTGCGCCAGCGTCTCGGGGCCGCCGGACAGAACCGGGTGCGAAACGAATTTTCGATGGATGGCGGCATTGATCGGCTGATGGCCAGATTTGACGCCATCGCCGGGACCTGAGGCCAGTCATCATGCGTGTCGCTTTTTATGCCCCGCTGAAACCACCGACGCACGAGACGCCGTCAGGAGACCGGCGCATGGCGAGATTATTGATCTCAGCCCTGGAGGCAGGCGGCCATCAGGTTGGGCTGGCCTCGGAATTTCGCAGTTTTGAAGGGCAGGGACGGCCCGATCTGCAACAGGCCATGGCGGCGGCGGGCAAGGTCGAGGCCGAACATATCCTCGAGACGTATCTCGCGGCAACACCCGGGGCCCGGCCGGAAATCTGGTTCACCTACCATCTTTATTACAAGGCACCGGATTATCTCGGGCCTCTGATCAGCCGCCGCCTGAACATCCCCTATGTCGTCGCCGAGCCCAGTTATGCGCCAAAAAGGGCGGGCGGGCCGTGGGATCAGGGGCATCAAAGCGTCGGGCAGGCGTTAAGGCAGGCCGATGCCGTGCTTTGTCTGACTGAACACGATATGGCCTGTGTTACGCAGTTGATCAATAAAAAAGAACGCTTGTACCATTTGCCGCCTTTCCTGGCGGCTGAAACGTACGCGGAGGCAGCGCTTGCCCGCACCGGAAGCCGTGCCGATCTGGCAAAACGTTTCGATATCGATCCTGATCTGACATGGCTGATCGCCGTCGGTATGATGCGGCCCGGTGACAAACTGGAATCCTATCGTCGGCTGGCGGCAGCACTGGGCGCGCTGGAGGGCGCTGACTGGTGCCTGTTGACTGTGGGCGATGGCGAGGCCCGGGCCGAAGTTCACGCCGCCCTGGCGGTCCTGCCACCCCGACAGGTCGTACATCTGGGCGCCATCGGGCCGGATCAGATGCCAAAAACGCTGGCGGCGGGCGATCTCTTTGTCTGGCCCGCGGCCGGTGAGGCCTATGGAATGGCCATGCTGGAGGCCCAGGCCAGTGGCCTGCCCGTCGTGGCCGGTGATCTGCGCGGCGTGCCGGAAGTCGTCAGGCGCGACCGGACGGGCTTGCTTGTACCGGAAAATGAGCCAGATCTCTTTGCACAGGCTGTGCGTCAGTTGATTGATGACACCGCGTTGCGCACACAAATGGCTGCCGCCGCCAGTGAATTTGTCCGTAGCGAACGCTCGGTCGCAAAAGCCGCACATATATTGAACACCGCCCTCAAATGACCATGATCAGAAGAGTACAATGACCCGACTGGCCTTTATTCGACACGGACACACGGACTGGAACAGCGAGGGCCGTATGCAGGGTCATACCGACACACACCTGTCGGCGCAGGGACATGCCGACATCACGGCACGCGGACAGATCGGCCTGAACCCGGTGCTGGCCGGGTTTGGCTGGCAGGCCAGTCCGCTGCGCCGGGCCCGGCTGACCGCGACTTTGCTCTGTGGTTTTGCCCCGCCGCTGGAGCCCCGCCTGATCGAAATGGACTGGGGCGAGTGGGAAGGCCGCACTCTGGACGAGGTCCGGGCGGAAATCGGCGAGGCGCTGCAGGACAATGAAGACCGCGGGCTCGATTTCTGTCCGCCCGGCGGTGAAAGCCCGCGCGATATCCAGAACCGGCTCAAACCGTGGCTGATCGAGATCGCCGCGTTGCGCCCCGCTGTTGTCGCCGTCAGCCACAAGGGCGTCATCCGCGCCGCCATGGCAAAAGCGTATGACTGGGACATGATGGGGAAGGCACCGGTCAAGCTGGACTGGAACTGCGCCCACATATTTCATGTCGCCGCCGACGGCACGCTGACACCGGAAGAGATGAACGTCTCCGTCAGTGATCCAGGCAAACCGGCAACCGGCGATCCATGAGTACGCCCGGCCGCCTGCGCGTAATGTTTTATGTCCAGCACTTGCTGGGCATTGGTCATCTGCGCCGGGCCGCCACGCTGGTGCGGGCGCTGGATGCCGCCGGGCTGGAGGTCTGTCTGGTCTCGGGCGGCAGTGTCGTGCCGGGCCTCGGGATCGGCGGGGCGTCGTTTGTCCAGTTGCCGGCTGTGCGGGCGGTCGATCTCTTTTTCAAGGAACTGGTCGATGAACACGACCAGCCGGTGGATGATGCGTGGAAAGCCCGGCGTGCCAGGGCCCTGATGCAGGCATGGCGCGATTTTGCCCCGCAGGCCCTGTTGTTCGAGCTTTTTCCCTTTGGCCGCCGCCAGATGCGCTTTGAGTTGCTGCCCTTGCTGGAGGCGGCGAAACAATCGCCCGACCGGCCGCTGATCGCCTGTTCAGTGCGCGATATACTGGTCGGCCAGAACAAGCCCGGGCGCAACGACGAGATGCTGGCGCTGGTCGAGCAATATTTTGACCATGTGCTAATCCACGGCGATCCCAACCTGATTTCTTTCGATCAAACCTTCCCGCACGCTGAAAAACTGGGGGAGGCGGCACATTACACCGGTTATGTGGTTGATACAGCCGAAGTCCCGGTCGGGCCGGACTGTCCGGGCCATGACGAGGTCATTGTTTCCGCCGGTGGCGGTGCAGTTGGCGAGGATTTGTTAAAGACGGCGATGGCGGCGCGGGCGAAATCCGATGCCGCCGACGCCATATGGCGCGTGCTCGTTGGCTACACCGTGCCGGAGGGGAATTTTCAGGACATCGCCGATGCAGCGGCAAAATATGGTGATGGTATTATCGTTGAGCGCGCCCGGCCCGATTTCACGACGCTGCTGGCCAATTGTCGCCTGTCGATCAGCCAGGGCGGCTATAATACCGTGATGGAAACCCTGCACGCCAAAGCCCGCGCGGTTGTTGTGCCCTACGCCGGCGGCATCGAAACCGAACAAACCCTGCGCGCCCGCCTGCTGTCGGAAAAAGGCGTGCTGCAGATCGCCGACGAAGCGACGCTGACAGCCGATACGCTGGCCGCGACGGTCAACCAGGCACTCGCCGGTCCCGGTGCGAGGTCGATGATCGATACAGGCGGCGGACCGCGCACGGCGACATACCTGCAAGACTGGCTGGCGGCGTGGCAACCGGCATGACATCCGATTCCTGGCAAACCCTGCAAAATGAGCTCGATCAGTGGAAAGCTGCCGGGCAGTCCGCCACGTTGTGGTGGCGCGATGACGACGCGGTTGAGGCGAGCGATCAACTGACACGGTTGCTGGAGATCGCGAAAAAGGCCGGTGTACCGCTCTGTCTTGCCGTGGTGCCCGCCGATTGCCAGCTTTCACTGGTTGAGGCCATCGAGCAAAGCGGGGCTGACGTCCGTGTCGCGGTGCACGGCTGGTCACACATCAACCATGCCGGGGCCAGCGAAAAGAAATCGGAATTCCCTGACAGCCGACCACCTGAAATGATGTCAGCCGAGGCCGTTCAGGGCTTAAGGCAGATTAACGAGGCCTTTGGCGCGCGGGCGCTTGAGCTGTTTGTGCCACCGTGGAACCGTATCAGCGATGCCCTGACCAATGCCTTGCCGGCGGCGGGATATCGCGGTTTGTCGACCTACAAGGCCCGGCCCGTCTACGCACAGATTGAAGGTCTGGCTCAAATCAACACGCATGCCGATATTATCAACTGGCCGGACGGCAAGACGTTCGCCGGGGCCGGGGTCGTGCTCGACCTGATCGTCGGTCATCTGGCAGCGCGGCGTCGGGGTGATGTCGCGGCGGATGAGCCCACGGGTCTGCTGACGCACCACCTGGTTCAACACGATGACGCCTTCGGATTTATCGCCCGGTATGTGCGCGAAACGGCTCAACATCCCGCCGTGCGCTGGCTTGGCGGCGGGCAGGTTTTTGATGGATAAGGTGCTTTCGAGCCATCAATATCCGCCGCGCGCCCTGGCGGCGGATTTCACCCGTTCCGCAATAGGTTTGATTCTGACGACAGGACCGCTATTCTTTGGTGACTTGTTAATTGCCGTTCGGATTATTTTAATCGTGCTTTCTCTTGTTTTTTTGATTTACGGCCTACGTACTTTTATGCGTCGCGCCGTGACAATAGAGCTTTGTGATCAGGGCGTTCGTGCCACAGGTCCCTCTGCCGCATCTATTGCCTGGCAAGACCTGGAAGAAGTGCGCCTGAATTATTTTTCGACCCGCAAGGATCGCGAAAAAGGTTGGATGCAGCTTCACCTTTCCGGTAATGATCGTAAGCTGCGGATTGATGACAGCATTACCGGCTTTGATCAGATTGTCAGCAGCGCCATCGCGGGGGCAATGGCGCACGGAATTGGTTTGGGAGCATCTACTTTGGAAAACCTCGACGCCCTCGGTATCAGACCTGCCGAACTCGAAACGACACAGGCGGCATCTGATATATGAGCAACGTCCTTCTCGTTCGTGATCTGAAGATTGAATTCCGCGTACCCGAAGGCGTGGTCAAGGCGGTCGACGGCGTATCTTTCCGTGTGCCACGCGCCAAAACCGTGGCCATCGTCGGCGAGTCCGGATCCGGCAAGACGGTGATCAGCCAGGCGATCATGGGCATCCTGCCCAAGCCCGCCCACATCACCAATGGCGAGATCGTGTTTTTCGATCCGGAGAAGCCCGGCAACTTTGTCGATATCGCCAAGCTGAAACCCGACGGCGGCATCATGCGCAGTTTGCGCGGCGGGCGCATCTCGATCATCTTCCAGGAACCGATGACATCGCTGTCGCCGCTGCACACCATCGGCGATCAAATTGGCGAGGCCTGCCGTTTACACACAGGCTGCAGCACACCCGAAGCGCTGATCAAGTCAGCCGAAATTCTCGACCTCGTCGGCTTCCCCGAACCACAGCAGGCAATCTACAAATATCCCTTTGAGCTCTCGGGCGGACTGCGTCAGCGCGCCATGATTGCCATGGCCCTGATTTGTAGTCCGGCCATTCTGATCGCCGATGAACCGACGACGGCACTCGACGTCACCATCCAGGCCCAGATCCTCAAACTGATGAACGATCTGCGCGACAAGCTTGGCATGGCCGTGGTGATGATCACGCATGATCTTGGTGTGGTCGCCAACATGGCCGACGAAATCGTCGTCATGTACCACGGCAAGGTGATGGAGAGCGGCACGCTCGATCATATCTTCCGTCAGCCCGAACATCCTTATTTGCAGGCCTTGCTGCGCGCCGTGCCGCGCTTCGGCATGAAGCCGGGCGAGCGCCTGGTGCCGATCCGCGAGATCAAGACCGAAGGTGCCCACCTGCTGGTCGAGCGCCGCGCCGTGCCCGAAACGCAAGGCGACGTGCCCTTGCTCAAGGTCGACGGTTTGTCGAAAACCTTCGGCACTCGCAAGACCTCGATCTTCGGCTCCAAGCCCGGTGGCTCGCACCTCGCAGTTGACGACGTCAGCTTCCATATCGAGCGCGGCGAATGTCTTGGCCTGGTCGGTGAATCTGGTTGCGGCAAAACCACGGCCAGCAAGATGGTCATGCGGGCGGTTACCGCGGATGAAGGTGACATTACCTTTAATGATCGCGGTGAAGCCTTTGATGTGCGCGGCCTGAGCGGAGCCGACATGCTGGCCTACCGGCGCAAGGTTCAATACATTTTCCAGGATCCGTTTGGTTCGCTCAATCCGCGCATGACGGTGTTTGATATCATCAGCGAGCCGCTGGTCATTCACAATATCGGCACGGTGGAAGAACGCTTTGAGCAGGTCAAGGAACTGGTCCAGCTCGTCGGTCTGAACGTCAGTTTCATGCGCCGCTACCCGCACAGTTTTTCAGGCGGCCAGCGCCAGCGTATCGGCATCGCCCGCGCCCTTGCATTGCGCCCGGCACTGCTGATTTGCGATGAGCCGGTCTCGGCACTGGATGTCTCGATCCAGGCTCAGGTTCTGAATTTGTTGAAAGACCTGCAGTCGAAGCTTGGTCTGACGTATCTCTTTATTTCGCACAATCTGGCGGTGGTCGATTACATCGCCGATCGTATTGCGGTGATGTGCGCCGGGCGTCTGGTCGAGATGGCCCCGCGCGCCGAGTTGTTTTCAAACCCGATCCATCCCTACACCAAAGCCTTGCTGTCGGCTGTGCCCAAAACCGATCCGGACGCGCGCCTTGATCTCACCGCCCTGATGGCGGGCAAGGCGAGCGACCCCGCCGCGTGGGCGGCACCGTACACAACATCGGGCGATCTCAAGCCCCATCTCGTCGAAGTGCGGGAGGGACATTTTGTCCGCGCCGCCATCGATGATGCAAATGCCAAGGAGCTTTTGTCATGAAGTCTGGCCCCCTTAATCCTGGCCTGTTAATCGCTGCTGCGGCGCTGCTGCTGGCCGGTATCACACCGGCGAGCGCTGTTGATCTGGTCGAGACACCCTACTTCGCCAAGATGATCAAGAAGGGCAAGGTCCCGACCGTCGACAAGCGCGTGCCGGCTGAACCGGCCATCGTCAAGTTCGAGGGCGATCGCGAGATCGGCAAACACGGCGGCAATATTCGCACCCTGATCGGCCGGGCCAAGGATGTGCGCTACCTCGTGGTCTGGGGCTATGCCCGTCTGATGGGCTACAACGAAGACTTCACCCTCGAAGCCGATATCCTCAAATCCTACAAGGTCGAGGAAGGGCGCAAATTTACCTTCGTGCTGCGCCGTGGCCACAAGTGGTCGGACGGCTCACCCTTTACCGCTGAAGATTTCCGCTACTGGTGGGAAGACGTCGCCAACAACCGGGACCTCGCGCCTTCGGGTCCGCCGCGCATCATGCTGGTCGATGGCAAACCGCCGATGGTCGAGATCATCGACGAGGTCACCGTGCGCTACACCTGGGACGCGCCGAACCCGTTTTTCCTGCCGCGTCTGGCCGGGGCTTCGCCGTTGTTCCTCTATCGCCCGAGCAAATACCTGAAAAAGTTTCACGGTAAATACAGCAAGGCCGAAGAACTTGCCAAAATGGCCAAGGCGGAAGGTCAGCGCAACTGGGCAGCGCTGCATAACCGCAAAGACAACATGTACAAGTTTGACAACCCGGACCAGCCGACGCTGCAGCCGTGGATCAATATTACCCGACCGCCCGCGACACGCTTTACCGGACGGCGTAATCCCTTCTATCACCGCATTGATGCCAAGGGTCGCCAGCTGCCCTACGTTGACAAAATCGTCATGAACCAGTCCGACGGCAAGCTGATCCCGGCCAAGGCCGGTGCCGGCGAGGTTGATCTGCAGGCCCGCAATCTGGCCTTCAAGGACATCACGTTTTTGAAGGAATCAGAAGAACGGTCCGGCTACCGCACAGGATTGTGGCGCACTGCCAAGGGCGCGCATCTGGCACTCTATCCCAACCTCAACGTCAGTGATCCGGAATGGCGCAAGCTGACGCGGAATACCAAATTCCGCCAGGCCCTGTCGCTCGGCATTGATCGCACGTTGATTAACGAATCACTTTATTTTGGGCTGGCACTGGAGCACAACAACACCGTGCTGCCGCAAAGCGCGTTGTTCACGGACGAATATGGCCGGGTCAATACCGAATACAATATCAAGAAAGCAAACCGCATTCTTGATGAACTGGGTTTGACCAAACGCAACGATGACGACATCCGCCTGCTGCCGGATGGCCGGCCGATGAACATCATTGTCGAGACCGCCGGCGAGGACACCGAGCAAACGGACGTTCTCGAACTGGTGCATGACGGCTGGGCCGAAATCGGCGTGAAGCTGTTTTCCAAACCGTCCCAGCGTGAAGTGTTCCGCAACCGGATTTTTTCGGGCGAGACCTTGATGTCGATCTGGTTTGGATTTGAAAACGGTCTGTCGACGGCTGATATGAGCCCGGCGGAACTGGCGCCCACCAGCCAGCAAAGTTATCAGTGGCCGAAATGGGGACAGTATTATGAAACCAACGGCCAGTCCGGCGAGGCCCCCGATCTGCCGGCGGCACAGGAACTGGCGAAGCTGAACGAAGCCTGGCTCAAGGCCACCGAGACCGGCGATCGCGCCGCCATCTGGCACAAGATGCTGCGCATCCACGCAAAAGAGATGTTCACAATTGGCATTGTGTCAGGCGTCATGCAGCCGGTGGTGATTTCCCACAAGCTGCGTAATTTGCCGGAAGAGGGCGTTTACAACTGGGACCCGGGTGCAATGTTTGGTATCTACCGTCCCGATACTTTCTGGTTCGATAAATAAGAGAGGCCAGCGAATATGCTGACTTATACGGTTCACCGCCTGCTGATCATGATCCCGACGTTATTGGCGATCAGCATTCTGGTGTTCATCATCATTCAGCTGCCGCCGGGCGATTATCTCTCCAACCAGATCGAGGTGCTGAAGGAGCAGGGCGAATCCGCAGCACTTGAGAAAATCCTGTTTCTGCGCGAGCAATACGGTCTCGACCGTCCGATGGTCGAGCAATACGCCGCGTGGGTCGGCATCTGGCCGGGCAATACCGGCTTTGACGGCATGTTGCAGGGCAACCTCGGCCATTCGTTCGAGCATGATCTGCCGGTGTCGGAAATAGTCGGCGATCGTTTGTTGCTGTCGTTTATCGTCTCTTTCGCCACCATCATCTTCACCTGGGTCGTGTCGTTCCCCATCGGGGTTTATTCGGCGACGCACCAGTACAGCGTGGGCGATTATTCGGTGACGTTCCTCGGCTTCCTCGGACTGGCGACGCCGAACTTCCTGCTGGCGCTGGTGTTACTCTATTTTGCCAACGTCACGTTTGGTACGTCTATTGGCGGTCTGATGGATCCGGAATATCTCGAGCAGGGCTGGTCGTTCGGCAAGTTCGTCTCGGTGCTGGAACATCTCTGGATCCCCGTTCTCGTCATCGGGACTTCCGGTACTGCGGGCATGATCCGGCGGTTGCGCGCCAACCTTCTGGACGAGTTGCAAAAACAATATGTCGTCACCGGACGGGCCAAGGGCCTGCATCCCTTCAAGGTTTTGATGAAGTATCCCCTGCGCATGGCGCTCAACCCGTTCATCGCCGACATCGGCAATCTGTTGCCCCAGGTGATTTCGGGCGCGGCCATTGTTTCGGTCGTGCTGTCGCTGCCGACCACAGGCCCGATGCTGATTTCGGCCCTGCGCTCGCAAGACCAGTATCTCGCCGGATCGTTCCTGATGTTCCTCGCCATGCTGACGGTGATCGGTATGTTCCTGTCCGATCTGGCGCTCGCCGTGCTGGATCCGCGCATCCGGCTGGGTGAGGGGTCGTCACGATGAGCGATACCACGCACAGCAAGGACGAACGCCCGCTGGAGCATTACGTCAGCCGCGAGCCGTTTGATCCCTATTCGGTCGAGAAGCTGACGCCCGAGCAGGAACGCTATTACATGGCGTCGCAGTGGACCATGATGTGGTGGAAGTTCCGCCGCCACCGGATCGCTGTGTTCTCCGGCATCATTCTCGCGCTGATGTATTTCTCTGCCATCATCAGTGAAGTGATCGCGCCCTATGGCCTGACAGCGCGCGACACCAAACATATCTACGCACCGCCCCAGGGCATTCACATGTTCCACGAGGGTGAGTTTGTCGGACCGTTTGTCTATGGCTACAAAACCAAGCTGAACCTCAAGACCTTCAAGCGCGAATACACCGCCAACCCACGCAAGGTTCAACGCCTGAGGTTTTTCTGCAGCAACGAAAAAAACGGCAAGTATGAGTTCTGGGGACTGTTCGAAAGTTCGTTCCATCTGGTTTGTCCGGCCAAGCGCGGCACGTTTTTCCTGTTCGGCACGGACAGGCTGGGGCGCGACATGTTCAGCCGCATCGTCTACGGCACGCGCATATCGTTGACCGTCGGCCTGATCGGCATCACGGTGAGCTTTATTCTCGGCATTCTGATCGGTGGTTTTGCCGGCTATTACGGCGGCTGGTTTGATACCCTGGCCCAGCGCCTGATCGAGATCATCCGCTCCTTCCCGGAGTTACCTTTGTGGATGGCCCTCTCCGCCGCGCTTCCGGTGACGTGGTCGCCGGTGCTGATCTATTTCGGCATCACCATTATCCTCGGCCTGCTGGACTGGACCGGCCTCGCGCGGGCGGTGCGTGGCAAGTTCCTCGCCCTGCGTGAAGAAGATTTTGCCACCGCCGCCGAACTGATGGGGGCCAAACCGGGCCGCATTATCGGCCGCCACCTGCTGCCCTCGTTCATGAGCCACCTGATCGCCTCGGCGACGTTATCGGTGCCGTCGATGATTCTCGGTGAAACCGCGCTGAGTTTTCTCGGGCTCGGTTTGCGCCCGCCGATCACCAGTTGGGGTGTGCTTCTAAACGAAGCCCAGAACATCAACGTCGTGGCGCTTTATCCATGGCTGATGCTGCCGGTCGCTCCGGTCATCCTGATCGTGCTCGCCTTCAACTTCTTCGGCGACGGCTTGAGGGACGCGGCGGATCCGTATAAGTAACCAGGCGATTTAGACTAGGGCACCAGCACCACAAGATCGACCGGCTCGCTCAATCCGCCGATGGTGCAGGCGAGGCGGTGTTGTTTGACGGCGTGCGGTTCATATCCCTGGCTGACGGCGAGGTCGTATGTTGTTTGGGTCGTCAGGCCGTGAACGGCTTCGTCGCGGGTGTGTTTTTCCAACTTGGCCGCGACGTTGCCGGCGTCACCGATGACGGTGTATTCGAGCCGCGTGTCATCGCCGACGGCGCCAAACAGGACCGGCCCGGCCTCAACCGAAAAGACCACTTCGATCGGTGTCTTGCCGGCCTCGATGCGCTCAGTGGCCCACGCTTTGGCCTCAACCGCCATGTCGTCGACACAGCGCAGGGCGTCGGCGGCGTAGGCCGGTGATTTCTTGACCGTGTTGAACATCACCATGATGCCGTCGCCCGGGAACTTGTCGACGACGCCGCCGTGGCGATTGATGATCGCAACCATGCGCGCCTGATAGTCGTTAAGCAAAGTCATGATTTCCTGCGGCGGTGCGGCCATCGAAAACTTTGTGAAGTCGCGCAGATCACAGGTCAGGATGGCGCAGTCCGTCAATTCGCCTTCACCGGCCTGGATACTGCTTTCAGAGGCCGTGATTTGTTGCGCCAGTTCGCTCGGCAGGAAGCGCGACAGATCCTTGGCTGCTTCGTGCTCGACAGCCGAGCGAATGAGCAAGCGCCGGGCCCGCACAATGGCCACGGCCAGCACGCCGGTGACGACGAGGATCGACATGGCCTTGTCGAACTCCGCCCCCAGCAACAAACTGGCCGACGTCATGTATTCGACATAGTCGCGGGTGATGGCGTCCATGCCATCGATGTGCACGACGTAGCCGACGAGGCCCATCCAGCCGAGTGCTGCGACAAACCCGGCGAGCAGGACAAAGGCCGCTTCGAAGCGGAGGGCGCGCAGGGCGATAAAAATGAAGACGTAGAGAATGGTCGGTGCTTTGAGGAAGAACGCCGGCGGCTGTTCGTATTGCAGATGGAAGCTCCAGATTAGTCCCATCAGCAGTGTCATATCCATCACCACCGAGAGGGCGAGGAACCAGCGCGGCAGTTTGTCGGCGTAGGCGAGGGTGAGACGGACGACGGTAAATCCGGCATACATCGAGAGGGCCCACGGCACCGGCGCGAACATGGCGTCGGAAAATGTTTTGGGCGCGGCAGCGTAGAGTGTGCCGAACGCGATAACGACAACGAGCTGGACCCAGCCGATGAGAATTTCGCTCTGGAATTGCTGGCGGGCGATGGCGACACGCACACGCTCGGGCGGATTTTCCTGTGGCGCTTCGCCAAACAGAAAGCCGCCGAACCGTTGCACCAAACTGCCGCGATCCGTTGTCACTTTATTTTCCTGAGCCACAGACTTGTTTCATACGCACCCTCTGGCAGCGGTAGTTTTCCCAGCACCGAGGCCTGCACCTTATCGCCCATGCGGCTCACGGCGTAATAACTTGAAAACACAATTTCGTAGCCGCCGCCCGAAAGCAGGGGCAGGACCGCCGATTGTTCGTTGTAACCGCGCCACGCCCAGGCGGAGGGATAGTCATCGGGCAGGAAAATATCGTGGATGTGTACCAGCACGCCGGCGGGCAGGGTGGGCAGAATCCGGTTGAGCAAATCATCGACGTCACTGCCCGGCATCATGATGTGGCTTGAATCGATAAAAATAATATCGCCGGCTGCAAGATCGGCGAAGGGGCCAACGCCAGCCTGGGCCACTGTCTTGCGGATAACCTCGACACCGAGATTATCAATGGCGGCGCGCGGGGCCGGATCGATGGCCGTGATCGCCGTCGTGCCGTTTCCATCGCGCACCGCCCGAGCCATGAAGCGCGTCGAGTGGCCGGAGCCCGTCTCGACAATGCGCCTTGGTTTTGTTTCGCGCACCAGGGCATAGGCCGTCGCCGCATCAAGGCGCGGGAACCAGTCCTGTTGCCAGCGCGGCTGCGGTGCTGCCTCATCACCAATGGCCAGGAGATCATCAGCGTAGATGTCGATGGACTGGATGATGCGAGCAAAGCTTTCTTCGCAGCCTTTAAGGTCTTCGAGGATCGGCTGATAAGTGGCGACGTCACCGCCCGCAGGCAGCGTGTCGGCATAGCGATAGGGAATAAAAAAGCCGCGACGGCGCAGGCCGAGCACGGTTTGCAGGCCCATCATGATGGATCGCATCGACATGAAGAGGTCCGTCGCCTAAGGCGAGAGCACGAGGCCTTCCCGGGTGACAACGGAGCCGGGGCGGATCTTTTCCAGTTCCTCGCCGATGGCATCAAGGGCGTCGTCATTGCGATCAGGTTCGTGGTGGAACAGGGCGTAGCGTTTGACGTTGGCCGCGTCGCACATGCGCAAGCCTTCCTGCCACGTCGAATGGCCCCACGTTACGCGGGCCGGGAATTCGTCATCGTTGTACATACCGTCGTAAATCAGCAGGTCCGTGCCTTCGACCAGACCAAGGACGTTTTCATCAAGCTTGCCCGGCGTATGTTCGGTATCGGTGACATAACAGATCGAGCGGCCTTCATATTCGATGCGATAGCCCGTCGCCTTGTTGGGATGATTGAGCGGAGCTGTGCGCATGGTAATGCCGTCACCGAGATCAAGCGTATCGCCGGCCATGAAATCATTGAAGCTGATATCAGAGCCGAAGATTTCCAGTGGCACCGGGAACAATGGTGCCATCATCATTTCACTGAGCACGTGACGCACATCGTAATCGGGCAGCAGATGTCCGGCGGAAATGCGGAACTTGCTGGCCGGATTGAAGAACGGCGTGAAAAACGGCAGGCCGCAAATATGATCAAAGTGCGTATGTGTGAGGAAGATATCGACGTCGAGCGCGCCCTCGGTGACCATATTGGCCCCGGCGTAGCGCATGCCCGAACCGGCATCGAGCAGAATTATCCGCTCGCCGCAGCGAACTTCAAGCGCAGAGGTGTTGCCGCCGTAGCGTTGGGTTTCCGGGCCCGAGCAGGCGATACTGCCGCGCACGCCCCAAAAGCGTACAAAAAAGTCGTCGGTCTCGGTCAAACGGGCCCCCGTGATGCGCGTTAAGATTTGACTACCGGCGCATATTGCCTCAGCAATCCAGCGGGCGAAAGCGCAAAAGCCCCTGAAACAGCCCTATTTTGCAGAGAAATTGTGAATTATTCTGAATTAATGAAACGATCTCATCAATTTATGGAATGAGACGGTAGCCGCCGGGTTCCGTGACCAGAATCACCGCTTCGGACGGGCTGTCCTCGATTTTTTGCCGCAGGCGATAAATATGAGTTTCCAGCGTGTGCGTGGTGACACCCGCGTTATAACCCCAGACTTCCGCCAAAAGAACGTCCCGGCCAACGACTTTGGGTCCGGCGCGATAGAGATATTTGAGAATTGCGGTTTCTTTTTCCGTCAGGCGGACTTTCTTTTCCGTTTCATTTTCGATCAACATCTTGTTGGCCGGGCGGAAACTGTAGGGGCCGATGACAAAAATCGCGTCTTCGCTTTGCTCGTGCTGGCGCAATTGCGAGCGCATGCGGGCGACCAGCACCCCCAGCCTGAAGGGCTTGGTGACATAATCATTGGCCCCGGATTCAAGCCCGAGGATGGTGTCGGAATCCGAATCAGCCCCGGTCAGCATGATGATCGGCGTCTTGACCGCCGCCCGGCGCATCAGCTTGCAGACTTCGCGGCCATCAAGATCGGGCAGACCGACATCAAGCAAAATGAGATCGAAGACCGTGGCCTTGACCTGCTCTAGCGCATCGGCACCCGAAGTTGATTCGACGACCGAAAACTCCTCGTGCAGGCCGAGTTGCTCGGACAAGGTCTGGCGCAACGTGTCGTCGTCATCGACGAGAAGTACTGACTTGCCTGGCGTCATGGCCCCCTGCTTTCGACAATTGGCTGTCTCACTAAATTACCCCCGCAGGATGCAACAGATTTGCCCGTTCGACAACAATCGCGTGAAGCCATTTAATCAAGACCCATTAACCCGCAGGCGACATCCGTCAGTTCACCATCGGACTGGCCAAGCTGGGCGACAATGGAAAAATGGTGCAGGCCCGCAGGTGTCAGGCCTTCGGCCTCGGTGCCACGCGCTTTCAGGGCGGCCACGTAGTCGGCGGACTGGCGCAGGAATTCATCGGTTTCCTCACCGCCCACGGTAACGATCTGGCGCACGCCGACGGGCGGCGACAACAGCGTCGGGCTGACGTCAATGGCGTCTTCAGGCGACATGCCAAGAACGTCATTGAGATAACAAAGCTGGATCGGTTCCATCTCGAACAGGCCGCTGATACAGAGACCGCTTTTGACGAGGTCCGCCGGCAAGCCGTCCTCGAACGCCGGCCAGTCTGTGGACGCCATCATCGCTGTCAAATGCCCACCGGCGGAATGTCCCGAAACATGAATGCGCGACGGATCGCCGCCGTATTCCGCAATGTTGCGCCACGTCCAGGCCAGCGCCGCGCGGTTCTGGCGCACGATCTCGGCGACCGACACGTCGGGTGCAAGCGTGTAGTTGACGACAACCGTCACCGCACCGCGGGGCACCAGTCCGTTGGCGACAAAATCATGGGTCGCCTTGTCATGCGACTGCCAGTAACCGCCATGAATAAAGAAATGCACCGGTGCACCCTGCGCACCGTCGGGGGCAAAAATGTCAAGCTTTTCACCGTCCTGCGGGCCATAGGCCAGGTCGAGCGAACCACCCAGTGTCTCCCTGGCCGTAGCACTTTCGGCCGCGTAGCGATCAAAATATTCCAGAACATCGGGCACCAGGGGGCGCAAATTATACTGGGCATCCAGGCTCTCTTTATCGTAGCCGCGATAGATTGCGTCGCTCATGTTCACCTCTGATTTGTGTTTTGATTACAATACCGTTCTGACGCTCCAGAGTTCAGGAAAAAAGCTGTGAAGACGCGCTTTTTTTCAGGAACGGCACGCCGGTTCTGCCGCCGCCGCTTGTGCCTGATCCTGTTAACAGGTAATTGTGACGGCTCAAATCCCTGGCGGCAAGCCGTCTCCTGTCCTGAAGCAAATGAACGATCCAGATAATTCCGCCTTGTCATCCTTACGCGCCATTGGCCGTGCTGCCGCCGATCTGAGACGCGGCCTGGCTGTCGGCGTGCGCGATGCAGCGGGACAGACGGCGGTGGGTTTTGCTGCCGAAAATCTCAGCGATGCAGCGCTTGAGCACATGCGAACGTTATCGACGAATTCCGGTCTGGATGCCCGTCTGGCCCTGACGGCACAGCGCGCCCGCGTATTGAAAATCGCTGCCCGCGCCCCGGTAATAACCCTTGGCCTCGACGCCCGTTTTGATGCCGCCGCCCTGGCGACCCTGGCGGATCCGTCCGCCGATCTCGACAACCCGATGCGTGGACCTTTTGAGGTTGATTACGACGCGCCGTCGGACGCGGCCCAGGCCCTGGTCGCCTTGTGCAAACTGGCGCGGCTGTTGCCCGCCGCCGTGATTGTTACGGCCGACCCGACCAGGATCGATGCCCTGATCACCTGGGCAAATGCGGAAGACGTCTTGTGGTCGGACGCTGCCGCGATTGACGACTTCCCGGCGAACGAGGCCGCTGCCCTGAGTATTGTCACCCAGGCCCGGGTGCCGCTGGCCGATGCGGAGAATTGTCAGATCGTTGCTTTCCGTCCGGCGGATGGCGGGGTCGAACATCTCGCCATTATCGTCGGCGATCCGTCACGGCATGAGCCCGTCCTCGCCCGCCTGCATTCCGAGTGTTTTACCGGCGATCTGCTGGGCTCGCTGAAGTGCGATTGCGGTGATCAATTACGCGGCGCCATCGCCGAGATGGCGGCGGCAGGCAGTGGCGTGTTGTGTTACCTCGCCCAGGAAGGACGCGGTATCGGATTGATCAACAAGCTCCGCGCCTATGGTCTGCAGGCGCAAGGGTTCGATACCGTCGATGCCAACGAACGTCTGGGCTTTGAGCCGGACGAGCGCATCTTTCAGCCCGCGGCAGAGATGCTGGGATTGCTCGGATTTTCCAGCGTACGTCTGATGACCAACAACCCGGACAAGGTCACGGGCTTAAGCGAAAATGGCATCGAGGTTATTGAGCGCGTCAGCCATAAATTTCCCGCCAACGCCCATAACGAACACTACCTGACGACCAAGCGCCAGCGCAGCGGCCACTTGCTCTAATTTATCAGCATGCGGCGGGATTCTGCCGGGCCTGTCGGCCAGGGCGGCAAAATCTACCACATGGCCGATCTTGGCCCTGATTTCTTTTTCGTCAAGTATTTGAAATTAAACAAAAAAATGTTCCCCGTTAGTTGGCCCGGGGATTGCGTATCTATTGCTTCGATGGGTGAAATAAATCGCCCGTATTGGAGCAATCATGAGCGCGCCTGTCTCTCTACCCGCTGATCTGACCCCGGATGACATCTGGCACATGAAGCCTGGTGCCCTGTCGGGCAACAGTATTTCAGCGACCAATCGGCCGACAGCCCGTGATGCGACCGGGGAACCGACCAGCGTCGAGAGCGCGTGGGGCGCCGATGGTTTTACCTTCGCGGACTTGCTCGATCTGATTAATCCACTGCAGCACATTCCCGTGGTCTCGACGCTCTATCGCGAAGCGACGGGTGATGAAATTGCCCCCGCCGCCAAATTTATCGGCTCCACCCTGCTGGGCGGCGTGCCGGGTCTTGCGCTGGCGACACTCAATTCCGTACTTGAAGACACCACCGGCATGGACGTCGGTGAAATGGCACTGGCCGCCCTGACCGGCGACGGCAGCAATGGCGGCGCGGAAGCAACAACCGCCATCGCCTCGGCTGCTGGTCAGCCCTCAGGCAAGCCGCCTGTCAAATTGTCATTTGCCGCCCAGACGCCTGTAACGCCGCAAGATGCCGGCGCGGCTGCGGGCAATGAAAACGCTGTCGCCACGGCGCAGATGATGAACTTCTTTACACCGCGACCAGGCGGCGGTGCCCCGCAGATCCCGGGTCCGGGGGCGATCGAGAACAGACTCTTCCGTCCGCAGGCAAGCTTGCAGATGGCCGCCCTGCAAAGCGCGGCTGCGACCTCTACCGCAGCGGCAGCGGCAATCGCAATACCACCGGCCGCGGCAAATGCTGCACCGGAACAACGCGCCGCAGTCAGACCACCGCTTGCCCCGTCGAGCGCAACCGAGACAATGTCTGCCGAAGACGCCAAACGCGTGGCGGCCAATCGCGCTGCGCTGATGTCGCTGGCTCAGGATTTACGTGGCATGATCCAGGGCAAGGACGCCGACGCGGCGTTGACCGGCGGCGTCCTCAAAGCCAAGCAATAACGAGCTATTTTTTCTCGGCCAAAACGTCGATCCGGATCATGACTTTCGGACTGACGGCGGGGGCGAGGAACTTCATGCCGAAGGCCGTGCGATCCAGCATGCCGGCTGCCGTGAACCCGGCGTAGGTTTTGTTATTGCGCGGATGCACACCCATCTTGTTGAACGTCACCTCGAGCATCACCGGTCTGGTCACGCCGAGCATCGTCAGATTGCCGGTCATCTTGCCTGTTTTGGCCCCGGTCTTTTCGATCTTCGTGCTAACGAACGTGATCTCGGGAAATTCCTTCGCGTTGAAAAACGAAGGGGATCGCAGATGTTTGTCGCGGGCTTCAAAGCCACTATCAATACTCGACGTCATGATGATCGCCTTGACGCTTGAGTTGGCGACGTTGTCGGGATCGAACATCACGCTGCCGTCAAATTTTCGGAACCAGCCGCTGATGTTTGAAAAGCCGAGACGCAGAATGGAAAAGCCGATCTGAGTATGCGCTTTATCGAAAGCAAATTTATCGGCGGCCTGGGTCGTTGCGTTGACCAGTGTCATCGGGAAAACGATTGCAGCCGCCAGCACGCAGCATCTAAAAAATTTCATGTCGTCCCCTTCGAGGAATTATTTTTTCCGTCGTCTGTTACGAGATTAGGGCGAGGCCGACAGCGAGGGCAACGGGAATAAGTGTTGCGCCACCGATGACCAGCGCTTGAAGTGCGGGTTTGTCGGTCAGCGGCAGTTTGGCCAGTGGTTTGTCGGCCAGCACGGCAGGCACCAGGAAGATCCCGGGGATAAATACCATCGCCACTTTGGCGGCATCGGTGTAAAGCACGACCGTTGTGGCAATAGACATCAGGGCGGTTGCCGAGGCGAATACGGCCGCCTGGTTAAAGGCGTAGCGCGGTGTTGGCCAGTTCCACAATAAAAATCCGCCGACCGACGCCGCCAGCAGTCCCGCCAACTGGGCCTGCGAAGCGGCAGCCCCGGTGAAGGCGATGACGGAAATGCCGACGGACGCCGCCAGCACAAGAACTACCGCGACGCCGGTGTTGTGATATTGCGCGGCGGCTTGAAGCCTGACGAAAATAAATCCGCCCGCCAGCCACAGCACCGCCAGCGTCAACTGGCCCTCAACGCTGAACGAGGTGATCTGGCGCCAGCCGATCCAGCCGACAATGAGGCCGGGTAATACCACAAGGGCGAAGCGATTGATGCGTATCGGTTTCAGGCTTTTGAGTCCGTCGAGCAAACCGCCGACGGCGAGGCCGGCGAGTACAAGATAGCCGACTTTCTGGCTGGCACTGACGGGCGGCCACGGCGGCCAGTCCAACAGGTTGATGTAGGCGCCAAGAAAGGCAAGACCGATCGCCAGACCGGCCATCGCCGGGCCCGAGTAATAGCCCACGCCAAAACGGATCGCGCCGCACAGCACAACGGATAGCAGCACCGCAACGCCGATGCCTTGGATTAAATATTCGAAAACCGTTTCTTCCATGTCTGCCTGCAGTATATCCCGGAACAGGGGCTTGCCTTCAAGGGCGCTGGTCCGACGGAGGATGGCGCGATATGCTGGCCGGCATGGCTAATCTGGTTGTCGTGGACAAAGATCTTTTGCGCTTTGAGGGGCGCGATTACGTTTGTGCTGTCGGGCGGGGCGGGATCGCTGCCGACAAGTGTGAAGGCGATGGCGTGACGCCGATCGGTCTCTGGCCGCTGCGCCGTGTACTTTATCGCGCCGATCGGTTGAGCGAGCCAGCCTGTTATCTCGAGCGGCAAAAGCTGACGCCTGAAGACGGCTGGTGTGATGATCCGGGGCATGCCGATTACAATCGGCAAGTCGTGTTGCCGCATGGCGGATCGTTCGAAAACCTGTGGCGGGAGGATACGGTCTACGACATCATTGTTGTGCTGGGGCACAACGACGATCCGGTTATCGCCGGCCAGGGCAGCGCCATTTTTTTACATATTGCCCGCGATGATTATGCGCCGACAGAGGGTTGCGTCGCACTCGCACGCGACGATCTGATTTCTGTTCTGGCGCAGGTCAAGGCTGGCGCGAGCGTCGAAATTGCGGGCCAGAAAAAATTGATGTCCTGATCAGTCCGGGCGCGGCCGGCGCGGGCCGAAAATGGCGGTGCCAACCCGGACAAGGCTGGCACCGAATTCGATGGCCGTTTCATAATCAGCGCTCATCCCCATGCTGATTTCGGCCAGTTCGTTGCGCTCGGCGATCTTTGCCAGCAGCGCGAAGTAAGGGGCGGGCTCGGCGGCCGCCGGCGGAATGCACATTAGCCCCATGATGGGCAGGGCGAGGTCATCCCGACACATGGCGATGAAGGCATCTGCCTCTTGCGGCGCGATACCCGCTTTTTGTTCTTCCTCGCCGACATTGATTTCAATAAAACAGTCAATTTCCTTGCCGGATCTCGCGATCTCGGTGGCAATGGCTTTGGCAAGTTTGGGACGGTCGAGTGTCTGGATGGCATCAAACAGCGCTACGGCCTGCTTGACCTTGTTGGTTTGCAGCGGGCCGATCAGATGGAGCCGGGCGTCGGGAAATTCAGCTTTCAGCTCCGGCCATTTGGCTTGCGCTTCCTGGACTCGGTTTTCACCATAAAGACGGTGGCCGGCGGCGAGGGCCGGGCGGATCGCTTCAACCGGCTGGGTTTTGGAAACCGCGACGAGCCTGGCAGCGCCGGTCGGGCGCCCGGCGGAAAGTTCCGCCTGGTTGATCTGATCAAGTACCAGGTCGAGATTTGCTGCAACGTCAACGTCGTCTGTCACCGGCAATTCCCTCTCTTCGCGTCAGACAAAAAGAAAGGGCGGACCGAAGTCCGCCCTTCCCAAAGCATAACGCTTAAATCAGCTTAGAAGCTGAGCGCTGTACCGATAAAGGCAACAGTAGCTTTGTTCGCATCAGCTGCGACCTTGCCACCGTCCTGGTAATCCTGGCTCTGGATACCAGCGGCCAGGGTCACACCCGGGCCCCAGCTGTAAGCAGCTGACATCTGCATCATGGTGATTTCGTCGGCAACACCGCCGCCGCCGTTTTCGTCTTCACCATTACCGTAGATCAAAGCAACTTTCCACGGACCCGTTGAGTAAGCACCACCAATGGTGAACTGCTTCTCGTTTGAGTCACCGGTGACGCCTTCGTCATCAGTTGTGTAACCACCACCGACGGTGAACGCGCCCATGCTGATGTCAAAACCAAGGCCCCAGGCAACGCGATCGTCTTTACCAGCGGTGTCGGTTTCTTGCTTGGCTTTGGCATAGTTGGCGTTCATGCCGAGGCTGCCGCCGCCGACTTTGGTTTTCAACTCGATCGATGCTTCGTATGCAACACCCTTGTCATCACCCGCATTCGTGGTGAAGCCGCCATTGTTGTTTTTGCCTTCGTCGAGATCAGGTGTGTAAGCAACACCGATTTTGATGCCCGGACCAATGGTCGGTGTGTAGTAAGCGATCTTGTTGTCCTTGAAAGTCAGGACCTGGTACGAGTTCGCACCAAAGTTTGTGATCGTTGAGTTGGCCGGAGTCGTCGCCGGGTTCATGTTACCAAAGTTACCCCAGCTCGGAGCTGCGCCCGGTGCATTATGGGACATCAGGAGTGACGGACCCCAGTAGGCACCAACAGTTACGCGACCAAATCCACCTTCAAACCAGACGAAATTCTCGTCCTGTGTGCCGGCTTCAGCTTCCATTTCCGCTTCAAAACCAACCTTGATGCCGTTATCCATCGTGGTGCTGGCTTTAAAGTGAACTTCGCCTTCTTTCTGGATGCCGTGGTTACGCGCGTTTTGGGCGGCTTCGCCGGTCGCGTCGTTCTGGCTACCATAAATCAAGTAAACGTGCTGGTAACCGGAGACACCAACTTTCATTGCTTCAGCAGCTGAGGCACTACCGGTAATCATGCCGGCGGCGACGAGAGCTGTCGTGCCAATAAGAATCTTTTTCATAAACTTCTCTCTTTCAGGTTTTCATAACCCGGACGACTTCATCCGGGCCGTAATGGTGTGATGAACCCACTTTTTTAAATCGTTTGAGACTGGCAAGCAGTTATTCGAACGATCCGGGTTACAGCACAAATCTGGTTCCAACAGGAATATTGGTTCCTTTTTCCTTTCGGACGCGTGATTACAACCTTTTGAGCCCCGTGAGGTCAAGCGATGCAGATGATTTGTGTGTTGATAAAACCCCACCGTTGCCTTTTTGTCACAAATTTTCCAGTCGAGCGGCATTATCGGCGATTTTTTGTTCGTTTTCAGGGTTTTCGCCGCTTTCTGCAAATCTGAAGCTGGTTCCGGCAAGCATGACTATGTGGCCTTCTAAACATTTTTGGTCGAACGGGGCTTAATACCAAGATGGCCCTCCCGTTTCGGCCAATGATGTGATAGTTAGTCATCAATGAAGTGCACACAATATTCCAGTAGGACGCGTTAACATGACAATTACGGGCCGATACGTCGGCAGAATGGTGGCCGTGGCGGCTCTTGTGCTGATTGCTGCCTGTACTGAAAGTACCCAGAAAACAGACTATGCCGTCTATCGCGGCGGTGTGCTGTATGAGAGCGAGGAAGCGCTTAACAAGGACAAATTGTTCAGCGGCGCCGCCGGAAGAATGTTTGCCACAGATGAGGAGGATGAAGGCGGTGGCGGGCCTTCGGGCATCGGCGTTAACAGTTTCCTGTGGCGCGCGTCGCTCGATACCCTGTCGTTCATGCCGCTGGCCTCAGCCGATCCTTTTGGCGGCGTAATCATTACCGACTGGTATGCCACGCCGGGTTCACCTCTCGAGCGCTTCAAGATGACGGTCTACATTCTCGACCGCAAGCTTCGCGCCGACGCGGTGAAAGTTGCCGTGTTCCGTCAGTCGCGCCCCGCACCCGGCGCCGAATGGATGGATTCAAAAGTAGCCAAGGCCACGCCGTTTGAACTTGAAAACGCGATTTTGACCCGGGCCCGCCAGCTGCGCGTGGCGAATGTCGACACAACACAGTAGGTGAACGGACGCGCTAAATTGGCGGCAAGTAACTGAAATCATTTATTTTTATTAATGGCTCGTGGCGCGAATTCCCGGTCATTTGTTTTTAAACTCTTCCAGGAAATACAAAAATGGCGCGCTACAACGCCAAGGAAAACGAAATAAAATGGCAGGCCACGTGGTCTGATCAAGGCACGTTCGAGGTTGAACACGACCCGGCCAAACCAAAATATTACGTGCTGGAAATGTTCCCCTATCCGTCGGGACGCATTCACATGGGCCACGTGCGCAACTACACGCTGGGCGATGTGGTGGCGCGCTATAAAAGTGCGCAGGGCTTTAACGTTTTGCATCCCATGGGCTGGGACGCCTTTGGCCTGCCGGCTGAAAATGCCGCCCGTGATTCGGCGGTGCATCCGCGCGAATGGACCTACGCCAATATTGCCACCATGCGCGACGAGCTCAAGGCCATGGGGCTGTCGCTCGACTGGTCACGCGAAATTGCCACCTGTCATCCCGGCTATTACGCCCAGCAACAGCGCCTGTTCCTGGATTTGTTCGAGACCGACCTGGCCTATCGCAAGGAAAGCTGGGTCAACTGGGACCCGGTCGATAACACTGTGCTGGCCAACGAACAGGTCATCGACGGCAAGGGCTGGCGATCCGGAGCCGAAGTCGAAAAACGCCTGTTATCTCAATGGTTTCTCAAGATCACCGACTATGCAGACGAATTGCTCGAGGCACTGAACGATCTCGACCGCTGGCCCGAACGCGTCCGCCTGATGCAGCAAAACTGGATTGGCCGTTCGGAAGGCCTGTCGCTGCATTTTGATATCGCCGGACAGGACGACCGGCTGGAAATCTACACCACACGCCCGGATACGCTGTTTGGTGCCAGTTTCATGGCCCTGTCGCCAGAACATCCGCTGTCCCGTCAGGTCGGCGAACAAAACGCCGAAGCGGCCGAATTTATCGCCGAGTGCAGTCGGGCCGGTACCACCGAAGCTGCCATCGAAACCGCAGAAAAGCAGGGTTTTGACACCGGTTTAAAGGCCATTCACCCGTTTGATGGCAGCGAATTGCCGGTTTATATCGCCAATTTTGTCCTGATGGAATACGGCACAGGCGCTATTTTTGGCTGTCCGGCCCACGATCAGCGCGATCTGGACTTTGCCCGTAAATACGATCTGCCGGTGACACCTGTGGTCGCACCCGCCGATATCGACCCGGATGACTTCACGGTTGGTACGGAAGCGTATCTCGGCGGCGGCGTCATGGTGAATTCCGACTTCCTCAACGGGCTTGAAATCGCCGCAGCCAAGGACGAAGTGGCGCAGCGCCTGGAGAAATCAAACGGGGCGACGCGCACGGTGCACTATCGTCTGCGCGACTGGGGTGTTTCGCGTCAGCGTTACTGGGGCTGCCCCATTCCGATCATTCATTGTGAAGACTGTGGCCCTGTCGGTGCGCCGGCGGAAAGTCTGCCCATCGAATTGCCCGACGACGTGACTTTTGATCATCCGAGCAATCCGCTTGATCGTCACCCGACATGGAAGCACGTGGCCTGCCCGACCTGCGGCAACAACGCGATCCGCGAGACCGATACGCTGGATACTTTTTTTGATTCGTCCTGGTACTTTGCGCGCTTCTGTTCGCCGCACAGTGATCAGCCGGTTGATCGTGACGCCGTGGATTACTGGCTGCCGGTCGATCAGTATATCGGCGGCATCGAACACGCTATTTTGCATCTTTTGTATTCGCGGTTTTTCACCCGGGCCATGAAGCGCTCGGACCATCTTGATGTTGATGAACCGTTCGCCGGACTGTTCACGCAAGGCATGGTTTGTCACGAAACCTACCGCGATCCCGAAGGCCGCTGGATCTATCCCGAAGAGGTCGATTTCGCAGCCGAGGGCGGCCCGATTGTCTCCGCCACCGGCGGGCCTGTCACCGTTGGCCGGTCGGAGTCCATGTCAAAATCGAAGAAGAACGTCGTCGATCCGGGATCGATTATCGATCAGTACGGGGCCGATACGGCGCGCTGGTACATGCTGTCCGACAGCCCGCCCGAGCGCGACCTTGAGTGGACGGATTCCGGTGCCGCCGGTGCGTGGCGTTACACGCAGCGATTGTGGCGTCTTTTTGATGAAACGCTGGACATTGTGACTGCGCCTGACGCCGACACCAGCGCTCTCGGCAGCCGGACCTTGAGTGAGGGCGCACAAGCCTTGCGCATGACGACGCACAAGATGCTGGCGGCGATTACCGACGACATCGAGCGCTTCCGCTTCAATCGCGCCGTCGCCCGGATTTATGAATACACCAATTATGCGCTTGGCTTCAAAGTCGCTGAGGACGGTGATGCGGCAGCGCTGCGCGAGGGTCTTGAGATCCTCAACCAGGTTGTCGCCCCGATGATGCCGCATATCGCCGAGGAATTGTGGCAGTTGCTGGGTCACGAAGTTTTGCTGGCCAACACGCCGTGGCCCGAAGCGGATGAAAGTTTACTGGTCGAGGACGTCATCACCATCGGCGTGCAAGTCGGCGGAAAACTGCGGGGAACCATCGATATGGTGCCGGACGCTGCCGAAGAAATTGTCCGTGAGGCCGCCCTTGCCTTGCCCAATGTGGTCCAGGCCGTCGATGGCCGGGACATCCGCAAAGTGGTCGTTGTACCAAACCGGATTGTGAATGTCGTGGTCTGACGCAGGCTCGTGGTCCAAAGCCTGGACCCTGTTGATCTGCCTCGGCCTGGCAGGCTGTGGCTTTCGCCCGTTATACGGCGAGGCCGCGAAAGGCCAGACCAACACGACATCGGAACTGGCGCGCGTCGAAGTCGGACCGATCAAGGATCGCATTGGCCAGCTCGTGCGCAATCATCTGCTGGATCAATTGACACCCAAAGGCGGCAAGCTTGCGCCGCACTACCGACTGAAGGTCGAGCTCACGACGTCTCAGGAAGGCGTCGCCCTCGCCCGGGACGAAGCGGCGACACGTTTCAATCTACAGTTGCGTGGGCGTTATGCCCTGATTGAGCTTCAGAACAAGCGCGAAATCTTCCAGGGTACAGCGCGATCAATCGCCGTCTACAACGTTGTCTCGGCGGATTATTCGACCTTGACGGCGGAGGCCGATGCCAAACGCCGGGCGGCACGGGAAATCAGTGACGAGATCAAAACCCGCCTTGCGGTTTTTTTCTCCCGCCGGTCGGCAGCCAGATAGCGGTAGGCGGATCATGAAAATTCCGCCCCGCAGCATCGAGAGTTTTGTCCGCAATCCCGATCCTGCGGTGCGTGCCATTTTGGTCTACGGGCCGGACGGCGGCGCTGTCCGCGAGCGCGCGGAGACGTTGTGCCTGACGGTCGTGCCCGATCTTGGCGATACTTTTGGCGTCGTCGAATTGACACCAAAAGCGATCACCACAGATGCGGCAATTCTGGGCGATGAGGCGGCCGCTATTTCCTTCGGCGGCGGACGGCGGGTCATTCGTATTCGCGGTGCCGGCAATGATATCGCCGATCGCCTGTCTGATTTTCTCAAAGACCCGCCAGGTGATGCCCTGATTGTTATCGAGGCCGGCGAACTGGCGGCGCGCGCCAAACTGCGGAGTGCTTTCGAGAAATTTGACAATGCCGCCGCTGTGGCTTGCTACGTAGATGAGGGCGTCGGGCTTGAAACCCTGATCCGTTCCGTCATGCAGGATGCGAATTTGCGGCTCGAGCCAAACGCGCTCGATTATTTGACGGCAAATCTCGGCGGAGATCGCCAATTGACGCGCCGTGAGCTCGAAAAAATCGTGCTTTATGCTGAACCCGGCGCCACCGTAACACTCGAAGACGCACAGGCTTGTGTGGGCGACGGGGCCGCGACGTCGCTCGATGATGTCTCAATGGCTGCCGGTTCAGGTGATTACCAGGCATTGGAAACGGCGTTGCGTCGTTGCAGTGCCGATGGCCATGCCGCCGTCGCTATCGTTCGCGCGGTCCAGCGCCACTTCCACAGGTTGCATCTGGCCGTCGGTGTCGCGGCGTCCGGGTCCTCCGCCGACCAGGCAATGGCCGCTTTAAGACCGCCCGTGTTTTTTAAGCAGAAAGATTCGTTTCGCAGGCAAATCAATAACTGGTCGCCGGGCCATTTGTCCGAAGCGCTTGGCATTTTGACCGAAGCCGAGATTGATTGTAAGTCCACCGGCATGCCGGATGTCTCGGTCTGCGGCCGCGCCCTGATGAAAATCACCCAGGCCGCGCGACAGCGGCGATAAATTCCAGAAAATCCTTTAAATTCAGTCGCTTGACTTCAGGCGCCGGCAAATCTCGTCGAGTTGCTCGAGCGTCTGGTAACTGATGTGGACCTCGCCGCCGGCATCACCCTGGTGGTCGATCTGCACTTTCAGCCCGATGGCGTTGGAAACATCACCCTCGAGCGCCAGCGTATCCGCGTCCTTGCCGAACGGCGTACGGGCTGCGGCTGTCGAGCGCGGGGCCGATTGTTTTTTGACCAGCTTTTCGACCTGGCGGACATTCAGGCCCTTTTTGACGGCGGCTTTGGCCAGCGTCAAGGGATCCTCGGCAGCCAGAAGTGCTCGACCATGGCCGGCGGACAGGCTGCCGTCTTCGATCATCTTCTTGATTTTGTGCGGTAAATTCAGTAATCGTATGGTGTTGGCGATGTGGCTGCGGCTTTTGCCGATGATGGTGGCGAGCTGTTCCTGGGTATGACCGAATTCGTCCGCGAGACGTTGATAGCCGTCGGCTTCCTCGATAGCGGAAAGATCGGCGCGCTGGACATTTTCGACAATGGCGATTTCCAGCGACTTGACATCATCGAGTTCCTTGACGACGACCGGGACCTGATGCAACCGGGCACGCTGCGCTGCCCGCCAGCGCCGTTCACCGGCGACGATTTCAAAATTTTGCGGCTCGCCGGCAATCTGGCGCACGAGGATCGGCTGGATAATACCGAGCTCGCGAATCGAGGCTTCGAGCGAGGCGATGTCTTCTTCATCGAAGGTATGGCGGGGCTGGAATTTGTTGGGCCGCAGATTTTCGATCGGCACTTCGCGCGTCGCGCGTTCGCCATCCGGACCGGCGGGGGGCTCGACCGGGTTATCGCCCAGCAAGGCTTCAAGGCCTCGACCCAAACCGCGTTTTGCCTCGTCAGCCATAGCCGTCTCCTCAAGCAGCGCGCTGGCGTTCACGTCGCAACATCTCCCCGGCGAGCTGAATGTAGGCGCGGCTGCCGGCGCACTGGTGATCGTACAACAGAGCGGGCTTGCCGTGGGAGGGGGCTTCGGAAACCCGCACGTTGCGCGGGATGACGGTTTCGTAAACCTTGTCGCCGAGGTAGCCGCGCACATCGTTGGCCACCTGGCCTGAGAGATTATTGCGCTTGTCGAACATGGTCAGGACAATGCCCTGAATGTCGAGCGTCGGATTGAAGGCAGCGCTGACGCGCTCGATGGTACGCAACAGCTGGCTCAAACCTTCGAGGGCGAAAAATTCACATTGCAGGGGCACCAGAACGGAATGCGCCGCGGTCAGGGCATTCAGCGTCAGCAGGCCGAGCGACGGCGGGCAGTCAATCAGGACGTATTGGTAGTCCCGAAGTGTTTCACTGGTCAGGGCGTCCTTCAGGCGATAGCTGCGCCGGTCGATGTCGACGAGCTCAAGCTCGGCACCCGACAAATCCTGGGTCGAGGGAATGATGTCGAGCCCGGGGATGTTGCTGGTGAAGCAGGCCTGCTGCACACTGGCGCTGCCGGCCAACACATCGTAACTCGACAATTCACGCTGGGCCCGATTGACGCCAAGGCCGGTGCTGGCGTTACCCTGCGGATCGAGATCGACGATCAGAACCTTGCAACCAACAGCCGCCAGTGCTGTGGCCAGATTGATAGTCGTCGTGGTTTTGCCGACGCCGCCCTTCTGGTTGACGACGGCAAGAATGCGCGTGGCCGGATCCGGCGTGATCAGCGGCACGACGCGAGAGGACTCGTGTGCGCTCTCACCATTGTCAGATGTCTCGTCGCTGATCGCTGTATCGGAATTCTGGTCTGTGGCTGTCAAGACCCTGCCCCCTGTGTACGCTGACTATTCAAGTACGCCTAACTTTTTTCGCTTGATTGCCCGAGGCCCGAAAGCCGCAAAATAACGCTCTCCGGGTTTGTTGTGCTGGGCAATTTTTCGATGCTGAGTGTGCCCTTTTTTGACGATTTCGTCAATTCATTCTCAACATCCTGGCCCTTCAAAAACAGGCATACTGTATCTGGTGTAGCAAGGGGTTGGGCCCACTCGATCAGGGTGTCGAAGTCGGCCAGGGCCCGGGCTGTAATGACATCAACGCGATCCGGTTTTTCCGACTTCTGCCAGATCTCTTCAATGCGGCAATTGTGCAGGGTAATGTCGGTCCCGGTCAAACGTGCGGCTTCGGCCAGAAAGGCACATTTGCGGCTATCGCTTTCGACCAGATGCACCTGCCCTGCGCCGAGGATCGCGAGAATGAGACCGGGCAAACCGGCGCCACTGCCGAGATCGAACCAGACATTCGCGCCCTCTGGCGCATGCTCGAGCACTTGCAGCGAGTCAAGGATATGCCGCCGCCAGACATCATCGAGCGACTTGCGGCTGACCAGGTTGATGGCCTTCTGCCACTTGACGAGGGTCTCGACATAGGTCGTCAGGCGGTCCATTGTTTCACGTGAAACATCGGTTATGGCCTGGAATTCCGCCGGTGTCAGGATCGAAGGGTTGTCGCTCATGCCTCAGGCAGACTGTTGCCCGGCTTCGATCCCTCCGGCTTCGATCCCCCCGGCTTCGATCCCCCCGGCTTCGATCCCCCCGGCTTCGATCCCACGAGCTGAGCGCGTCTGTTTGACGTGGGCCAGCAGGGAGGTCAGCGCCGCCGGGGTCATGCCGGGAATACGGGCCGCTGCCCCCAGGGACTCAGGCCGCACCAGTTCGAGCTTGCCCCGCACTTCATTCGACAACGAGCCGATGGCCTGATAGTCGAGGCTGGCCGGCAGCCGCAGGTTTTCGTCCTTGCGAAAGGCCGCGACATCTGCGGTCTGGCGATCAAGGTATCCGGCATAAAGCGATTCAGATTCAAGCTGGTCGATCGCCCGGGCCGAGAGATTTGCAAGCTCCGGCCAGATCGGCAACAACGTCGACATATCGACATCGGGCAAAGCCAGCAGATCAAGCGCTGTGCGCCGGTTGCCATCGAGATTGACGGCAATGCCGTGCTTGCGCGCGGCGTTCGGTGTGAGGTTAAGGCTGGTCGTCAGACGGCGGGCCTCGGCCAGATCCTGCATCCAGTTTTCAAAGGCGGCCTGGCGCACCGGGCCAACACAGCCAGCCTGGAGGCCGATGGGCGTCAGGCGTTGATCGGCATTGTCGGCGCGCAGTGTCAGGCGATACTCGGCGCGCGAGGTGAACATCCGGTACGGCTCTTCAGTACCGCGCGAAATCAGATCGTCAATCATCACGCCGATATAGGCGTCGGCCCGGCTCAAAACGACGGCGTCTTGCCCGTCTGCGAGGCGCGCGGCATTGAGGCCGGCCATCAAACCCTGGGCGGCGGCTTCTTCATATCCCGTGGTGCCATTGATCTGACCGGCGAGGAAAAGACCGCCCACTTTGTGGGTTTCCAGCGAGGCCCGCAATTCACGCGGATCGACAAAATCATACTCGATGGCATAGCCCGGCCGCAGGATTTCAGCATTTTCAAGCCCCGGAATGGTTTTCAACAAGGCGATCTGCACGTCCTCGGGCAAGGACGTCGAAATGCCGTTGGGATAGACCGTGACATCATCGAGGCCCTCGGGCTCGAGGAAAATCTGGTGTCCATCACGATCCCCGAAGCGCACGACCTTGTCCTCAATCGAGGGACAGTAGCGCGGGCCCGTGCTTTCGATCTGGCCGGAATACATGGGCGAGCGGTCGATGTTGGCGCGGATAACATCGTGTGTTGCCCGTGTTGTCGTTGTCATATGGCACGAAACCTGGCGTGTGGTGATCTCGGTCGTCAGGAACGAAAACGCCACGGGCGGCTCATCGCCCGGCTGTTCGACCAGCTTTGAGGTATCAATCGTCCGGCCATCAAGGCGCGGCGGAGTGCCGGTCTTCAATCGGCCAAGTCGGAATTCGAGCCGGGCCAGTGTCTGTGACAGGCCATTGGCCGGCGCTTCGCCTGCCCGACCAGCGGGCGTGGTTTCCGAGCCGATGTGGATCAGACCGCGCAAAAACGTGCCCGTCGTAATGACGACTGTGGGCGCGCGGACTTCGAGTCCCTGCCCTGTGATCACCCCGGCAATGCGTGGCTGGTCGCCGGTCTCGTCAATCAGCAAATCCTCGACACCCCCTTCGGCGATGGTCAGATTTTCCTGGGATCCAAGCTCACGCTGCATTTCCATGCGATAGAGCGCGCGGTCAATCTGGGCGCGCGGCCCGCGTACGGCGGGTCCCTTGCGCCGATTGAGCAAGCGGAACTGGATGCCGGCGAGATCTGCGATGCGGCCCATGACACCGTCCAGCGCATCGATCTCGCGCACGAGGTGTCCCTTGCCCAGACCGCCGATGGCCGGATTGCACGACATCTCGCCGATGGTATCGGCGCGGTGGGTGATCAACAGCGTGTTCGCCCCATAGCGCGCGGCGGCCGAGGCCGCGTCACACCCTGCATGGCCACCGCCGACAACGATAACGTCGAAGGCGTCTTCGCCCGTCAATCGGGCTGTGGATATGTTGGGGCTGCGGGACATGGCCGGAACTTACGGAGCCGCGCCGCCAGAGTCAATTAATCTGTGCACGGCAGCGCCACAAGGACTTCACCGGAAATCGGGCGATGTTTCACGTGAAACAATTTTCGCGTCACGTCCAATTAAGTTTCGCTTCCGAACGCGTTTGGGCTATTTGCCGATACAGAAATCCTTGAACACTATATCTAGTAGGTCCTCGACATCTATGCGGCCCGTGATGCGCCCGAGGGCACGGGCGGCGAGGCGAATATCCTCCGCCGCCAGCTCTGCCGGAAGGTTTTTGTCCGCCGCTGTCAAAAACCGACTCAGGGACTTCGCGCAGGTTGTTAAAGCCTCGCGATGCCTCTGGCGCGTTAAACCCGGTGCAGCGGATAAACCGAAGCGCTGCCCGACAATGCTTTCCAGTTCAGAAATCAACTCAGGCAACCCTGCCCCGGTATGCACCGAAACGGTAAATACAGTATGCCCGGAGATCTCTGCCTCGTCCGCTGGTCCGCCGAGATCAATTTTATTGGCAACCACAACGCTGTTTTGATCAATAATTTCAACTGTTTGAGGGTCCACTTCGGGTAGTGACGCGGCTTCCAGCATGACAATTTTGAGATCGGCGGCGGCGGCACGGGCCAGCGCCCGGCGCACACCTTCGTCCTCAATTTCATCCGCCGTCGCCCGCAAACCGGCGGTATCGGCGACAATCACCGGCACGCCGCCAAGATCGAGATGCACTTCGATGACATCACGTGTGGTGCCGGCAATACTGGAGACAATCGCCGCATCGCGCCGGGCCAAAACATTCAAAAGGCTGGATTTGCCGACATTGGGTGGTCCGACAATCGCGACATAAACGCCATCGCGCAAACGTTCCCCGCGATGGCCATCAGCCAGATGATCGCCAATCGAATTTTGTAATTCCTCCAGGCCCTGCACCACGGTGTCGGCGAGACCCGTCGGTAAATCTTCGTCCTCGGCAAAATCGATATCGGCTTCGAGGTGCGCCAGCGCCGCTATCAAAGTCGCGCGCCAGCGTTCGTAAAGTTCGCCGAGTTTTCCTTCCGTCTGACGCAAGGCCTGGCGACGTTGCGCTTCGGTTTCTGCATCGATCAAATCGGCAATGCCTTCAGCTTGCGTTAAATCGAGCTTGCCGTTTTCGAAAGCACGCCGGGTAAATTCACCAGGCTCGGCCGGCGCAAGACCCGGCACCGACAGCAACGCCTCAGAGACCGCCGCGACAACCGCCCGCCCTCCATGCAGATGTAATTCAGCGACGTCCTCACCGGTGTAGCTCGCCGGTCCGGGGTACCAAAAAACCAGGGCGTCGTCCAAAATTTCCTTCGAGCGCGGCTCTGTGAGACGCTTTAGCGATGCCGTCCTGGCCTTGAGTCCCGAAACACCCAATGCCTCCAGGGCGGCTCCTGAGGCCGGCCCAGACAATCGGACCACAGCCACGCCTGCGGGCAGCGCCCCACTGGCGAGGGCAAATATCGTCCGGGCTTGTGATTGAGAATCAGTTTGGTTTTTATGTTCGCCGGACGTCATCAAAAAATTTCGCCGTCACGTAACCGGCGGCTCCTGATCGGGTGCCAGCATCAAGCGCTCGACACGACCGCCTTCGACAAGATGCGTCTGAATGATCTCATCGACGTCGGCTTCGCTTTGCGCCGTGTACCAGATGCCTTCGGGATAAATCACAAAGGTCGGCCCGAATTCACAACGATCAAGACAGCCCGCCGCGTTGACACGCACACCCTTGATGCCGGCCTGCCTGACCTGCTTCTTGAAATAGTTGCGCAGGCCCACACCGCCGCGCGCCTGACAGCAACCGCGCGGATCGCTGGCGTCACGCTGATTGGTGCAGCAAAAAACATGATAGGAAAAATAGTCGGCGGGATCGCCTGGCTGTTTCGACATGATTACCCTTAACTTGTTGATATTGCTCAATCTTTACTGCTTGCCGCACCGGTCATCTGGGCCCAGAAAGCTTTCTGAAGGGTCTCCAGTCCTTCCATGCCGCCTGGCATGTTGGACGCACCCGGCATCCAGTTTTTGAACATCGTCTCGGCGTCCATGCCGCCCAGGTTCTCCATCATCTGGCTCTGGATTTTTTCCATCAGGGCGTCCTGCATCGTCGCCACATCAGGCAGCCCGAGAAAGGCGCGGGCTTCCTGCGGCGAACATTCTACATCTATACTGATCTTCATTGGACTTTGCTCCGGTCTGCGTAAACAATCAGTCGCGATCTCCGACCAAGACTAATGCATTTCAATTTCCCAGAGAACCTTTCATGACCAACAAACTCGGCGACGAGACCAGCCCGTATCTGCTGCAGCACAAGGACAACCCTGTGCACTGGGTACCGTGGGGCGACGAAGCGCTTGATCGAGCGGCCTCTGAAAACCGGCCGATCCTGTTGAGCGTCGGCTATGCCGCCTGCCACTGGTGCCATGTCATGGCGCACGAAAGTTTTGAGGACCCCGATACCGCCGCCATCATGAACGAGCTTTTTGTCTGCATCAAAGTCGACCGCGAGGAACGCCCGGACATCGATGCGATCTATCAACAGGCACTGGCACTGACCGGCGAACAGGGCGGCTGGCCCTTGACGATGTTTCTCACACCGTCGCGCGAGCCTTTCTGGGGTGGCACCTATTTTCCGCCCGAGCCGCGTTATGGCCGACCGGCCTTTCGCGATCTGCTGGCCCAGTTGCACAACGTCTGGCAAACCCAGCCCGAGACCGTGGCCAAAAATACCGAGGCCCTGGGCAACGGTCTGGCCCGACTGTCGCGCCCGATGGAAACCGGCGACGGCCAGCCCGACACGCGGTATGCCATCACCACTGAAATCATGGATCGAAGCGCCACCCAACTGGTCGGTGCGGTCGACAATGTGCACGGCGGTCTGCAGGGCGCGCCCAAATTTCCCCAGCCGCATGTCTTTGAGTTCCTCTGGCGGGCCGGACTGCGAACCAACTCCGATACGCTGAAAGCCGCGGTCACCTTGACTTTGGACTGTATGTCGCAAGGCGGAATCTATGATCATTTGATCGGCGGCTTCTCACGCTATTCGACCGACGAGGTCTGGCTCGCACCGCATTTTGAAAAAATGCTTTACGACAACGCCCTTCTGATCGATCTGCTGACGCGGGTCTGGCGCAAAATGCACACATCGCTTTATGCCACACGCGTGCGCGAAACCATCCACTGGGCGCTGGTCGAAATGCGCGATGCGGGCGGTGCTTTTGCCGGTGCGCTCGACGCTGATTCGGAAGGCGAAGAGGGTCGCTTCTACGTCTGGCAGGAAGACCAGATCGATGAGCTGCTGGGCGACGATGCCGGGGTCTTCAAGAAAATCTACGACGTCAAAAAGCATGGCAACTGGGAACTGAAAAATATTCTCAATCGAACCGATCACCCGAACCCGGAAGATGCCGCCACCGAAGCAGGCCTTGGAATCTCGCGCAATATCTTGCTGGCGGAGCGAAATACACGAGTGCGGCCCGGGCGCGATGACAAGGTGCTGGCCGACTGGAACGGTCTTTTTATCTCGGCCCTCGCCGAAGCCAGTGCGACTTTCCATGAACCCAAATGGCTCGACGCAGCCCGTGAGGCTTTTGATTTTATCACCACGACCATGACATCCGGCGATCGTCTGTTGCACAGCTATTGTGACGGCCGGGTGACCGGCGGCGCGTCGGGTCCGGGCTTCCTCGACGACTATGCCAACATGGCCCGTGCCGCCCTGTCGATGTACGAAGTGACGGGGGATGAACGCTACCTCGACCATGCAAAGCGCTGGGCGACAACCCTGCAAACGCATTACCGCGATCCGGAGCACGGCGGGTATTTCTTTACCGCCGACGATGCCGAACAGCTCATCACGCGCACGCGCAACGCCACCGACAATGCTTCCCCCGCCGGCAACGGCACCATCGTTGGCGTGCTGGCACGATTGTTTTATCTCACGGGCGACGACGCATGGCGGGCCGAAGCGATGTTTGTTGTCGACGCCTTTGCTTCAGAAATGGGCCGCAATTTTGTCTCGATCGCCACCTTACTGGCCGGGGCCGAATTCCTCGACGGCGCGGTTCAGGTCGTAATCATCGGTACACGCGGTGAGGCCGCGACCGATGCGCTCATCGACGTTACGTTCCAGGCACCGGAGCCCAACCGCCTGCTGGTTGTGGTCGGGCCGGACGAAGACCTGCCGGGGTCTCACCCTGCCCATGGCAAAACACAAACCGACGGCCAGGCCACGGCCTACGTTTGTCGGGGTCCCGTCTGTTCCTTGCCGGTGACAACCGCCGACGACCTCGCCAGGGCCCTGGACTCATGAGCTATATCTCCTTGCATAGCCCCGTCGGTGATCTGACGTTGCATGAAGAAGACGGTGCCCTGGTTGCGCTGGAGTGGGGCTGGGTGCCGGACGATGTGCCGGGCCGTGTTGAACCGGCACCGGTGTTGTTTGAGGCCCGCGATCAAATGAACGACTATTTCGATGGCAAGCGCGGCGACTTTGATTTACCTGTCGCGCCACACGGCACGCCCTTCCAGCAAGCGGTCTGGCGCGGCATGTGCGCGATCCCGGCGGGAAAGACCCGGACGTATGGCGAGCTGGCCGGAGATCTGAAAAGCTCGGCCCAGGCGGTGGGCACCGCGTGCGGGGCCAATCCCATCGCCATCATTATCCCCTGCCATCGCATCCTCGCCGCCGCCGGTCTCGGCGGGTATTCGGGATCCGGCGGCGTTACAACGAAGGTTCAGCTCCTGCGCCTTGAAGGTGTGGCCATTCAGGACGAGCTCTTTTAGGCAGCAATATTCGCCGAGGCTTTCAGATAATCAAGCATCGTATCGGCATCGGAAACCTCGAAGGGATCATCCGCTGCGTTATCAGCAAATCCGTCCTCGCTGAAGATCTTGCTGATCACGCCATCCTCGACCAGCATGGCGTAACGCCAGCTGCGCAGGCCAAAACCGAGGTTTGATTTATCGACCAGCATGCCCATCTTGCGGCTGAACTCACCGGAGCCGTCGGGCAACAAAAATACCTTGTCGGCCTTTTGCGACTGGCCCCACTGGTACATGACGAAGGCATCATTGACCGACAGGCAAACGATCTGATCAACGCCAAGTGATTGAAATTCATCATGTAATTCTTCATAGCGCGGCAGGTGACTGGTCGAACAGGTCGGCGTGAAGGCGCCGGGCAAGGCAAACAACACGACGCGCTTGCCCTTGAAGACATCGGCGCTTGTCAGGTCTTTCCACTCAAAAGGATTGGGGCCTTCAAGGGCGTCATTGCGCACGCGGGTTTTAAAAGTGACGTCGGGGACGGTATGACCGGTTGACTGTGCCATGAATTTATTCCTCTGGTAAATCGGTTGCGTCTGAAGAGGAAAGTAGCCAGTTCAGGTATATTTGTGAAATGGCTAATATTTGTTATATTAAGTGACTAAATCACTTAACGAAAACGCCCGATCATGAGCCCGGAACCAACACTTCGCCAACTCAGGCATTTTCTCAGCCTTGCTGAACACTGTCACTTCAGCCGTGCCGCCGAGGCTTGCCTGATTACCCAGTCGTCGTTAAGCGCCAGCATTCGCGAGATGGAATTTGTGCTTGGGGCCCGGTTGTTCGAGCGTACCAAACGCACGGTCATGCTGACGCCACTGGGCCGTGACATGATCCCGCTCGCCCGCGATGTGTTGTTGCGGCTGGATGATCTGACCGGCCTCGTGCAGTCGGCCAGCGGACCCTTGCGCGGTGACTTGCGTCTTGGCGTGATCCCGACCGTCGGGCCGTTTTTACTGCCGCGCACCCTGCCGGGTCTGCGCAAGGCTTACCCCGATCTGCGGCTTTACCTGCACGAGGATCAGACGGCACCCCTGCTGCGCCAGCTCGGCGAGGGCCGGCTTGATCTTGTGCTGCTGGCGCTGCCCTACAAGACCGGCAAGTTCGAAACGCTCACCTTCGCCGAGGATCCGTTGCTGGCAGTGTTCCCGCGCGGTCACGCCTTAGGTCAGTTCGAGACCATGACGCCAACGCGGCTCAGCCGGGACGCCGTGTTGATTCTCGACGACGGCAATTGTCTGAGCGATCAGACCCTGGCGATTGGCCGCTTTAACACCGCGGCAGGCCTTGAGACCGCGACCAGTTTGCATACCCTGGTGCAGATGGTCGACAACGGTCTTGGTGTTACCGTGCTGCCCAAGATGGCCATCGATGCCGGAATCCTGCGCGGGCTCAAGCTGGATGTGCGCCCGTTCTCCAGCCGCAAGGCGGCGCGCAGGCTGGCGCTGGTCTGGCGAAAATCTTCCCGTCGCGCTGATGAGTTCCGTATGATTGCCTCATACCTCGGCGCTGAGCTCGGCACGCCGGTGCGCCATAAGTAAGGAGCCATCATGAAACTCGAATTGCCCGAAACGCTTGAAGAATGGAATGCCCGCGGGGCCGATTATCTGCCGGGCCAGCTCGCTCTCGAATTTCTCAAAATTGAGGCGGATGAGGTGATCGGCCGCTTCAAGGTCGAAAAATCCCATATGTCATGGAACGGTTTTTTGCATGCCGGTGCCGTAGTGACGCTGGCCGATACCTGTTGTGGCTATGGCGTGCTGAAGGCCCTGCCCGAGGGTGCCGACGCGTTCACCACCATTGATGTGAATTCCAATTTTATCAGCACGGCCCGCGCTGGTTACGTCGAATGCTCGGCGCGGCCCCTGCATACGGGGCGGGCGACCCAGGTCTGGGACGCCACCGTGACGTCCGAGGCCAGCGGCAAAACCATCGCGCATTTCAGATGCACCCAAATGATCCTGTGGCCGCGCTAAAATAAAACGCTCCCGCAATCCGGTCTGGATTGCGGGAGCGCCAGCCGGCCTGACGCGACAGGCCGGACGATTACAGATCAGCTATTTCTTTTTGGCCCGGAACGCCTTGTGGCAACTGCCGCAGGCTTTGCCGACTGCACCGATGCTGCCTTGCAGGCTTGCGAGATCCTTGCCGGCCATATTGGCCATGTTCGCCACGGCGGCTTTCATTGCCTTGGAGTTTTTGCCGATCGCCGGCCATGTGCTCCAGATTTCCGGCAGGGCACGCGTCTTGTCTCCCAGCTTGTCGTTGCCCGATCCGGGCGGCCACATTGCGGAGCCATCGAGTTGTTCCAGAGCCGCCAGGCTGTTGGCCGCACCGGCTGCTTTTTTGGCGTCGTAGGCGACTTTGCCCTTGGCCATGCCGCCGAGTGTGCCGAGATAGAAACCTCTCAGTTGCATGACGCTTTTACGCGCCGAGACGGCCTTGTCTGTGCCCGCTGCCTGCACAGCCGGTACACCCGCGCCCAGCACGGCCACTGCCGCCAGCGCCATCACCGAATTTCTAATCAACTTGTACATCTGTCTCTCCCTTCGAGTTAATCGAGCAATCTTCCATATCCCCTGGAACCGAGATTAACGTGTGCAAAAAAGTTTGGCTATTAGCCATATTTGCCCACAAATCTGTGCAATAATGCACAGATGGCAACAAACGCAGGAGGTAGCCGTGGCATGGGATGACTTGCGCTATGTTTTGGCCGTGGCCGAACAAGGCACGCTGAGCGGGGCTGCGCGCAGTCTCGGGGTCAATCACTCGACGGTGCTGCGGCGGATTTCTGCCTTTGAAGACAAAAAGGGCGTGCGGGTTTTTGAGCGCACGGGCACGGGCTATACCCTGCGGCCGGAAAGCAATCACCTGCTAAATGCGCTGCGCACGATCGAGGATCAGGTCCATGGTCTCGACAGGGCCATCGCCCGCCAGGGACTGGAACTCGATGGACCGGTACGCATCACCACTACCGACACTTTTGCCGCCGCCGGTTTCATGAAACACGTGGCCCACTTCCAGCAACAACACCCCGGCGTCATCGTCGAACTCAACACGACAAATTCGTACGTCGACTTCAGCCGGCTCGAGGCTGATATCACAGTGCGCCCGACCCTGACATTACCGCCCGAGATGGAAGGCGAGCGGGCCTGCGAAATTGTGCTCAAGGTCTACGGCACGCCTGAGTACCTCGGGCAAAATACCGGGACCAGTTATGCTGCACACAAATGGCTTGGCGTTGGCCCCCCGATCTCCACGACCCTGGTCGGCGACTGGCAACGCCAGCACGTGCCGGACGCCGCCATCATCCTCAAATCCAATTCGTTTGCTGATCTCGGCAGTGTCGCGGCGACCGGCCTTGGCCTCGCCATGCTGCCTTGCTGTATCGGTGATCCCTCCCCTGATCTGGTGCGGGCGGAAAATTTCCCCGACAGCCTGACATCGTGGATCTGGGTGGCGACACATCGTGACATGTCCGGATCGGCCAAGGTGCAATCGATCCTGCGCTATTTTGCCAGTGCTATTCGCGGTGATGCCGATTTGTTTGCCGGTCGCGTGGCCGGGGAGTCAGCCGACCCGGTAGGCCGCCATCATACCCGTCATGGCATGGCCGAGAATATGACAGTGTAACAACCAGTCGCCAGGGTTGTCGGCGACGAAGGCAATATCGACCTGTTCTTTGGGGAAGACCAGCACGGTATCGCGCCACGGCGGATTGACCATTCGCTTGCCACCCACAGCGATGACCTGGAAGGTGTGGCCGTGCAGATGGATGGGATGGGCAAAGGCCGTTTTGTTCTGCAGACGCAGGACATAACTTTTGCCCAGATCAAGATTGAACAGCCGCCCCCGCCGGGCAATTTCAGCCAGCGATGACCACGCCTTGCCATTGGTGGCCCACAGGATGCCGTTATCGACGAGTTCCGGCATCTCCAGTTTTTTGCCATCAAGCGTGGCGCCCTGCATGCCGCCCATCGCCCCGCCTTCAAAACTGACCGTCTTGAGTTCAGCGCCGTCGAGCTTCGGCAAGGCCAGCGGATTGTCGGCAATCTTCTGCGGCATGGCGAGGCTTGTGGTGCGCAACACCTTGCCAGCCGGGCGAAAGGCGGCAACGACAAAGCGGCGCTTGCGATAGGTCGCGTCAAAGACCTGATAATTCCGGTCACCCGCCGGGGACGACGGCACATCAAGCACGACATCGGCCCGGCCACCTGGCGGGATAAAAACGGGCTCGCCATCGATGGGCTGCGGCTGAACGGGCTGGCCATCGCGCGCCACCCACCAGCCCGACAGGCCGGTAAAGTCAAAGGAGAATATCCGCGCCGCCGCCGCATTGATCAGACGCAGGCGCAGGCGCTCACCGGGCTGGACGTCAACGGCCGGGCGATGGTGGCCATTGACGGTGACGAGGTTGCCCAGCCGTCCCGCGTGACTGTTGAGCCCGAGGCTTTTAAATTTTTCCGAGACGGCGCCATCCTTGCCGATCAGCAAGTCCGACAATACCCAGACGATCTCGCGGTCGACTTCGAGGGGCTTATCTTCGCGGACAATCAGCGCGCCATACAGGCCACGTCCGATCTGCTCGGCGGAATTTGCGTGCGGGTGATACCAGAAGGTTCCGGCATCGTCACAGCGAAAACGGTAGGAGAAACTCTCGCCCTTTCGCACGGCCTTTTGCGTCACATACGGCACACCATCCATCTCATTCGGCGTCCGGATGCCATGCCAGTGTACCGTGGTCGACTGCGGTAATTCGTTTTTCAAAGTCAGGTCAAGCGCGGCCCCCTGATCAATCCTGAGCACCGGACCTGGCGTGTGATCGTTGTAGCCCCAGAACGGCACTTTCAACGGCGCATCGCCGCGCATCACCTCGCCGACACCGGGTTTGGCCACAAGGGTTGTTGGTGAGGCTTTCGATGTCGCGGCTTGCAAAAGTGAAGGACCTGCCACACCGCCGAGCACGAGTGCCCCTGCACTTTTGAGAAGATGACGACGGTTAAAATTCATATTTCAGCGTAATTCCGGCAGCCAGATAATATCTGCAGCATACGCCAGACGCTTCCCCCGGCGCGAAGATTATTTTGCCGCCTCGGCGGCCAGCCAGCTCCGCGCCTCATCAACGTTTCCAAAGATGCCAAATTTTTCCGGTGCATCGCCGAGAACCAACCGGTATAGCTTGGCGAACTCCCGGGCGAAAAAGCTCTGGCCAACGACAAAGGCGCGACGAACGCCCGGACGGGCGGTGGCAAATTCCCTGAGCTCGCCTTTGGTGTTCCGAGCCAGACTGAAAAAAGATACGGCGCTGATATCGGCGAGCAGGTCGAACGCCGGATCGTAGTTCGGATCCCGCTGCAGCTCGACGATGGTCTCTCTGAGATCGTTGCCGATCAGATCGACACTCGCGCGGACACAAATAATTTTGGCGGCAGGATCGATCGTGTATTTAATCATCTGATCAAACCTCTCGGCAAAAATAGCAATACGGCTGACATGACGTCACTTATTCCTCGGAATAATTATGTGAAATGGGCCAATATTCCTGCCGCGACGGCGAGAGATACGTACCTCGTTGGGCGCTTCTATATCAGTTGTTATATTAGAAAAGCCACATATATCGTTTCGATTTTTAGACAATCAAAACAACAAATTTAGTGAAATTTGAGGCGTCTCGCCTAAGCTGTTGCCATGAAACGATTTATGTTTTTGCTCTGGTTTTCGGTCTGTTCACCGGCCGCTGCCGATACGCCGTCCGATACACTGGCTGACAACCCGGCTTTCTGCTTTGGCTTCCTCTCGGCGTGGTCATCGGCGGACGCTGAACGGCTCGATGAACGCCTGTCCCAAATCATCGCCCTGCACGCCAGGACGGGCCCAAAAGATTCGACGGACGAGCGCGACTTCGACGACTGGCAAATGATCGGACAGGAGGCCGCTGCTGATCGGACCGATGCCAAAAACCCGGCCCGCCTGAAAAACTGCCGCCGGCTTACGGGTTTCGGCCCGTCCTGATGCCCGGCGTTAACCTTTTGAACACCATATTTGACCATGATCCGCAGGCGATGGCAGGCGGGCGGGGGCTCAAATGCCGACTTATCAGTTGCCGGACTGCGCTCAGTAGCTTATTGCAGTCAGGCGGTCGGGAACCTTTACAGTAGATTGAGTTTTTATTGCATGAAAAACCAGCAGCAAGCGGCCCCGGATACAAGTACCATCCCAGCGGCACGTGATTTGTTAAAAGTTCTGGCACCCTACCGCCAACCCAGTCATCTGCGCAGCAGCATCGAGCTGGCGATCACCGGTGGTGCCTTTGTCGGTCTGTGGCTTGCCGCATGGTGGGCGCTTTCAATCAGCTACTGGCTGACGCTGGCGATCAGTGTGCCGGCGGCAGCCTTTCTGGTCCGGCTTTTCCTGATCAAGCATGACTGTGGCCATGGCGCATTCTTCCGCAGCAAGACGATTAACGACGGTGTCGGGCGCGTACTCGGCGTGTTGACGCTGACGCCCTACGATCTCTGGCGCAAGGCCCACGCCGTGCATCACGCAACGTCGGGCAATCTCAACAAACGCGGCGTCGGTGATATCGACATCATGACGGTGAGCGAATACCACGCCCTGCCGCTAATCAAGCGCCTGGTCTATCGTTTGTACCGCAACCCGCTGATTATGTTCGGCGTCGGTCCGGCTTATCATTTCCTGCTGCGCAACCGCTTGCCGCTTGGCCTGCGCCAGGCGGGCTGGCGCTACTGGCTCAGTGCCATGGGAACCAATGCAACGATTGCCATTGGCGGCGGCATTATGATTTATTTCCTCGGTGCCGCGCCGTTCCTGACGGTGCATCTGCCCATCGCCGTGCTGGCGGGCGCCATCGGTATCTGGCTGTTTTATGTCCAGCACCAGTTCGAAGACACATACTGGGCCAGAGAAGAAGACTGGAACATGCAGGAGGCGGCCCTGCAGGGCTCGTCATACTATGACCTGCCGCGCGTGATCAGCTGGATTACCGCCCACATCGGTGTCCATCACATTCACCACCTCTCAAGCCGCATCCCGTTTTACCGGCTGCCCCAGGTGATGCGCGATTTCCCCGAACTCGCCGACATCCGGCGCGTGACATTTCTGCAAAGCCTGGTTTGCCTGCGCTTGCGATTGTGGGATGAAGGCCAGCAGAAACTGGTGTCCTTCGCCGAGGCCCGCGCGCTCCAGGCCGTCTAGGCAGCCTTTTCGATCAACACGACATCCGGTCCGGCAATCATCAGATTTGCCGTAACGTTCCCGGACGTCCAGCGCGCCGCCAGCCACTGAAACGTCGTGTCGGCAAAAAAGCAGATGTGCGTCGGATCATTAATGTAGTGCCAGCCTGCGAACGCCTCCCGGTCGCGCACTCGCTTGGTCATGATGCCAAGCCAGCCGCCCGGCTTGAGCATTCGCCATAAGGCATCGAGCTCAGCCCCCGGTTCCGCCAGATGTTCCGCCACCTCGCTCAGCGTGATGAAGTCGTAGGTTTCAGAGAGCACGGATTGGTCCGGCGCATACCACGGATCGTAAAGCGCCATCGGGTATCCCGCTTCTTCAAACATCAGGGAGAGCGTCGGGCCCGGCCCAGCGCCAAAATCAAGACCACGGACCCCCGGTGCCAGGCGCTCACTGAGCGGCGTAAAGAGACGCCCGAGAAATCCCCGGTAGCCCGGATCGTCGGGCCGGTTGTCATGTTGATCGTATTGCGCCTTCTCGTCGTCGGCACTTAACTGCTGATACGGCGGCACAAACACCAGGTCACAGGATGCGCAAGCCAGATAGTCACGCACCTTGTCGCGATGATACGGCGTGGTGTCAGTCCCGTGGCAGAGGGGGCAGGGCAGGTTCATAAGCCCGGTTGTACAGTACGGGCCGGATATGATGAAATAACAATCCCCGACAACCCGCCGGAGAATTCGCCATGGTTTTAAGTGCCGCCGATGTCAGCCAGTTTGAACGCGACGGTTATGTCTCGCCGGTGCCGGTGCTGGATGCCGCCGAGGCCGGCGACCTGCGAGCAAGGCTTGAAACCACCGAGGCGGCCCAGGGCGGGGCGCTTTATCCCGAACAGCGCAGCAAGTCGTATCTCTTGTTCAAGTGGCTCAACGACCTGATCCGCGACCCCCGTGTGCTTGATCCCATCGAACAATTGATCGGCCCGGATATTCTTTTGTGGAACACGATTTTCTGGATCAAGCCCGCCGGGGCCGGCAACTTTGTCTCGTGGCATCAGGACACCAAATACTGGGGCCTGTCGTCAGAGAAGGTCATCACCGCGTGGATCGCCCTGTCGCCTGCCCCTATCGAGGCCGGCTGCATGCGCGTGATGCCGGGCACCCATCGCGGCGAAGTGCTGGAGCATGACGATCGCTATCATGCCGACAACATGCTGACACGCGGCCAGGAAATCAGTGCTGATCTCGATGAGGAAAAGGCGGTCTACATGCCGCTCGAAGTCGGCCAGATGTCATTGCACAACTATCGCCTGGCCCATGCCTCGGGACCGAACGGCTCGGCCGATCGGCGCATCGGTATCTCCATGCACTTCATGCCGCCGGATACCGAACAGATCGTTGGCACCTGGGATTGTGCGACGCTGGTGCGCGGAGACGACGTTTACGGAAATTTTGAAGCCGCCCCGATCCCGGCTCATGATCTCGACCCCGACCTTGCGGCCTACCACGCCAAAGCCTCAAAAGCGCTGAGCGAGGTGCTTTATACCGGTGCGGCGATCAACGACCGGAAGCTTTGAGCGCGTCAGCCTGAACGGGCGGCTCCGCGGCGCGCGGCACCGAAGTTTTTGGTCGTGGCACCGGCCGGGCTTTTGATCGACGTGGTGCCGGGATCAAACTGGCCGGGGTGGAGGTTTTGATCAGGCTGTTCGGCCATAATCTTGCGTTTCTTGATTTTATCTGCCGCTTTCGCCTTGGCGCGGGCGCGGGCCTTTGCTTTGGTCATAAAACTTGTCCCCTTCAAAATCTGCTGATGATTCTAGCACATCCCCGGGACTTGTCGCGCGAAGTCTGTTATCAAAACCAGGGGCGTTGGCCAGGTTTGTGCGACACAGCAGACAATCAGCAGGACATCATGGAATTTCTCAACATTCAGGCCGGGCCCTTTCACTTCAAGGCGAAGCTAGAGCTCGAGGCCGCGCCCAACACTTGCGCCCGGTTTCTCGAGCTGTTGCCGTTTGAGAACAAAACCATCCATTCGCGCTGGAGCGGCGAGGCGGTCTGGGTGCCGCTTGGCGATTTCGAGACCAACCTCGATTTCGAAAACCACACCTGTCATCCCTCGCGCGGCGACATTTTGTTGTACCCCGGTGGCTTCAGCGAAACCGAAATCCTCTTCGCCTATGGCTCGTCGTCGTTTGCCAGCAAGATGGGCGCGCTGGCCGGCAATCATTTCCTCAGCGTGGTCGAGGGCCAGGAAAATCTCGGCGAATTTGGCCGTCTGGTTTTGTGGCAGGGCGCCCAGGATATTGTCTTCAGCGCGGCCTGAAGCTGCGGCTTGCGGTCGCCAGGCATTCGCGTCACACTCATCGTTTGATTAATAAACAAACTCAGCAGGGGGTCTCATGACCAAAGGAATTATGCTCGACAGTTTTGGTGCAGCCAGTGTGATGAAATGGCGCGACATCAAGGTCGGTAAACCAAAAAAGGGTGAGGCCCGCATTCGCCATACCGCCGTCGGCCTGAACTACATTGATGTCTACCAGCGCACCGGGCTCTATCCGATGCCGGCACCGACCAGCATCGGCCTTGAAGGCGCGGGCGTGGTCGAAGCCATCGGCGCCGGGGTCCGGGAAGTCAAGGTTGGCGACCGCGTAGCCTACGCCGGGGGCCCTCCCGGAGCCTATGTCGAGGAACGCTGCATGCCTGCCGCCAAGCTGGTCAGGATCCCCGACGGTATTTCGGATGAGACGGCGGCCGCCATGATGCTGCAGGGCATGACAGTGGAATACCTCACCGGTCGCACCTTCCCGGCCAAAAAAGGTATGACGGTGTTGTGGCATGCCGCCGCCGGTGGTGTCGGCCTGATCGCCGGCCAATGGCTCAAGGCGAAGGGCGTCACCTCCATCGGCACAGCGGGCGGCCCGGCCAAGGTCAAGCTGGCCAAGGCGCACGGCTTTACCCATGTCATCGATTACAACAAAAAGGACTTCGTCAAGGAGGTCGCGCGGATCACCAAAAAACAGGGCGTGCCCGTAGTTTATGACAGCGTCGGCAAGGACACCTGGGAAGGCTCGCTCGATTGTCTGTCGCGCCGCGGCACCATGGTGAGCTTCGGCAACGCTTCCGGTCCGGTGGCACCGGTCATGCCGGTGACCCTGTCGCAGAAGGGCTCGATCTATCTGACGCGCCCGACCCTGATGGATTACACGGCCAGCCGGGCCGAACTGGTCAAGTGCGCCGGGAACCTGTTCAAAATGGTCACAAGCGGTGCCGTCAAGATCGAGGTCAACCAGACCTACCGTTTGAAAGACGCCGCCAAGGCGCACCGCGACCTTGAGGGGCGCAAAACGACGGGAAGTACAGTGTTGATTCCGTAGGGAACATTCAGTTATCACGACCTGCGATGAACGATGGCCAACGGCCGCCTTGAGGGGGGTTGGCGAACCTGTCTGAGAGGCCGTGATTCCGTCCGCTTGTGACCAGAAGCGGAAATGCGTGGGTTCCCAAAGTTCCGATCGTGCCGAACAAAAGGTGCAACCGCCATTGCGGCGTTTCAGTGTTGTTACAGCTTATCCTGCAGGGATCAAATACAGCCAAAAAAGGGCGAGCTCATGAATTCAATAAGGCAAACGGCACTGATCACCGGCGCCGGCAGCGGAATTGGTCGCGCCATCGCACTGGCCTTTGCGGCAGAGGGCCTGGATGTGGCTTCCGCCGATATTGATCTGGACGCGGCTGAGGCGGTGACGAAGAGTGTCGAACAACAGGGTGTGGGGGGCCTGGCCCTGCAGGCCGATGTTGGCGATGTCGGCGAAATCAACCAGATGGTTGCATCAGTGGTCGAAAAATTCGGCAAGCTTGACGTTATTGTCAATAATGCCGGGGTGACCCGTGCAGGCAATATCATGGACCTTAATGAAGAAGACTGGGACTGGATCCATCGGGTAAATGCCAAGGGAGTGTTTTTCTGCCTCCAGGCCGCGGCCCGGCAGATGATCGCCCAGGCGGACGGCGGTCATCCAGGCGGGCGAATCATAAATATGGGCTCTATCTCCGGTCGTGGTTTCATCGGTGCATCCAATGCCGCCTATGCCGCCAGCAAAGGCGCGGTGATCAGCCTGACCAAAACTGCGGCACAGCAATTGGGCCGCCATGGCATTACCGTAAATGCCATCTGCCCCGGCATCACACGCACCCCCATTGTCGATAATATCATTGCCAGCCGGGCCAGGGACCGTGGCCTGAGCGAAGACGAAATCATGGTCGAGTTCGCCAGGGATGTACCCATCGAACGAATCAACGAGCCCGAGGATATCGCCGCCATGGCGGTGTTTCTGGCCTCGGCCGGGGCGCGGAATATTACCGGACAAAGCTACAATGTAGATGGCGGCCTGATCACCAGCTGAGGTGCAGTTACGCACAAACAAAGGGCGATATGTCTGGTTTGAGGGTTATGGCGGAAGAACATGAGGCCGGATGATTTCGTCTGCTTTGACCCACAGCGGTCTTCACGAGGCTTCAAAACTGCGTCGCCATTCTCAGCTGTAGATGCTTTGCTGACTAAAAAGAGGCTGGCCGCCTGGCCTCTCCGTTAGCGAACATTTCAGGCATCTCACTGCCTAAGCGATATTGCCCTGTCGTATCAGTTCGTCTTGGTTATCCAGATCATGTCCAATGATCAGCATGTTTCCGTTGTTGTCCCGAACCCGGAAATCTCGGCAACCGTAATCGCGATCAGCAAGGTCACCAACAAACTCGACGCCCTTGGCATTTAATTCTCCGTAAACCATGTCGGCGTTGCCGACATGGATGCTGCAGACACCACTACCCGCATACAGCTCGCGTCGATCGCCGAATTCGATAACGGTTTTGCCGCGTTTCACAACGCCGTATGGAGGCTCTTCCCAGAGCACAATAACTTCGAAGCCAAGTTTTTCCTGATAGAACTTGGCCGTATCTCGGACGTCCTTGACTGGCAAGATCGGATTTGCCCCTAAAAATTGTTCGCCCATCTCCATATTCCCCTGGTAACATTTGCGCGTAATTAGAACAAAACATGAACATAATAATGTTTGTGTCTCGCGATACAAGTAAAATCATCCAACCCGAATCCCTGACCGTAATGGGGAAGCGCTTTATGATGCGAAACCTTGGAAGCGACAACTGAAGCAATACAGTTGCAAATTCCTGGATGGCTGCAGCGATTTTAACTTTGATGTCGAATTTGCTTTCCCTATACGACCGTTGTTGGCTATGAGCGGAACTTGATCAAAGTCCCGCGTTACGTCCGCTTTCCAGTGCTTGACGGACATTTTGGACAATGATGTCGGCTTTATGGGTTAAAGCGGACCAGGTTGAGGGGCTGACGTTTGGTCTGCTTCTGACCCGAAGCAGCCTTCGCGACCAGGCGGTATGATTGTTCAATCCTCGACCTATTGATACTCGAATCAAATATCTCCTTCCAACCTGTCATGCAATTTCGCAATCGAGGCAGGAAGGGGACGTTGAATAGCGGACCCGAAAGTCAGATCCGATGATCAGACGATATCATCGTCTCCATTTGCCAGGTCGCCGATTTGCGCAAAGGCATCCGCCACGGCAACCGAGTCGCCAAAGTCAGTTTGAGCGCCTTCGTCGATGGCGGCGTCAAGGGCTGAGTCCAGCTGGTCTGACAAAGCATCCATATCGAGAAAGCGTTCGTATACTTCATCGGAGGTGGACTGCGCGTAATCATTCATGACACTGGCGTTCGCCATCAAATCGGACATATCGAATTCCATTTCACCGACACGCAGGGTTTCGATCATCTCACCGGCTTCAAGATCAAAATTAACCCTGCCAAGTGATTCAAACAGGGTCGTCTCGCCCAGCTGATAGAATCTGAGACTGGCTGATGATCCGTCTTCGGTAATGCTCAAAGCCCCCGTTACGCCCTGGCCAGATGTGCCAACACTTATACCGCCCAGGTCGTCGTTGATGTCGCCGAACAAGCCGCCCTGAATTTCCAGCACATCACCGGCGCCGCCAACAATCGTGTCGGTGCCTTCGCCAATGTTGTAGATGAAAGTATCCGCGCCTTCGCCACCGATCAGGGTGTCATTGCCAAAGCTGCCGATCAGGGTGTCGTTGCCGTCACCACCGTCCAGGATCGCACCAGTAATCGTACCGATGGATTGTTGCAGGGCCTGGGCGAAGTCTGCGTCGACCTCGGCCATCGCGATTGCGGCAGCGCTACCGCCACCGGCAACCAGGATATCGTCGCCCGATTGGCCTTCCAGCGTAAGGCCGTTGCCGGCTGCAACCAGGATGTCGTTGTCGGCTCCGCCGAATACAGACCCGCCGTCGCCGGCCGATACGATGTGATCGTCGCCGTCATTGCCGCTCAGATAACTGGACGAGCCTGCTGACGTGATGGTGTCATCGCCGCCTTCGCCGTAGACGGTGGCGTTATCGCCCGTCATCGTCACGTCGTCCTGGCCATCGCCACCCACCGCATAACCGTGGTTGCCGGTGACAGTCAGGTTATCGTTGCCGGCGCCGCCATAAAGGTCATTGACGTCACCGGTTGCGTTCAGGGTGTCGTCGCCGTCGTTGCCGTGGGCGAAGCTGTTGTTGCCGGTCATGGCAATCGTGTCGTCACCGCCTTCGCCGTAGACGGTGGCGTTGTCGCCCGTCATCGTCACGCTGTCCTGGCCATCGCCACCGACCGCATAACCGTGGTTGCCGGTAACGCTCATGGTATCGTTGCCGGTGCCGCCATAAAGGTCGTTGACGTCACCGGTTGCTGTCAGAGTGTCGTCGTCGGCGCCGCCATACAACCGACCATGGTCACCGGTGTTGGTGATCGTATCTTCGTCGTCGTTGCCGTGGGCGAAGTTGTTGTTGCCGGTCATGGTGATCGTGTCGTTGCCTGCTTCGCCATAAACGGTGGCGCTGCTGCCGGTAACGGAAATGATGTCTTCGCCTTCGCCACCGACCACATAGCCGACATCGCCGGTGAGGGTCATGGTGTCGTCGCCAGCACCGCCATAGAGGTCATTGTTGTTGCCCGTTACGGTCAGAATGTCGTCGCCTTCGTCTGCCCACGTTCTGTTGTGATTTCCTTCGACCGTAATGGCGTCGATGCCGGCGCCGGCATCGATGAGATTGCTGTCACCCGTGACGGTAATGGTTTCATTTGCGTAGTTCAGCAGTGACATATAGTGCGGGTCCCGAACCTCATCACCGCCGTTAATGACGTTGCTGTTTCCGGTCACGGTCATGGTGTTAAATCCATCACCGCCATTCAGTACGTTCTGGTCACCATCAACAGTGAAGTTGTCATGGGACGCAGTTCCTTCCAGCGTATTGCCGTTGCCCGTGACGTCGTAATTCTGCGCCCTTACTGAGCCGGTCGCCTGCAGCGTGTTTTCATTGCCAGTTACCGTAACGGTGTTGCTGCCTTCGCCGCCGTCAATATCATTGTTGCTGCCAATGACCGTAATTGTGTCCATCCCGTGGTGAAGCGTGTTGGTCCCGCCGTTGATATCGTTGTTGCTGCCCCGGACGAAGATGACATCATTTCCGCTACCGCCATCAACCGTGGAGTTGCTGCCGGTATGGTTAATCGTATCGTTGTCTTCGCCGCCATCAATTGTTGAAAAATCACCACTGGACGTGATCGTGTCGTTTCCGTCGCCGCCCTCGATGGTGTTGTTGCCACCGTATTCCAATTCGCTGCGACCACTGTAGGTGTACCTATTCCACCAATTGCCTTCAACAGTGATTGTGTCATCACCTGAACCACCAAGGATCGTGCTGTTTTCCAGCTTTCCTGTGATCGTATCGTCGCCTGCGCCCGCATCGATATATATGTTGGACGCACCAACTGCCTGGTCATACCAATTGTTGCCGGATTTGTACTGTTCGTTATTGCTGTAGTTAATTACGTCGTCGCCACCGTAGGTTTCGATGATGCCCCGATTGCGAGTTCCGTTGACGCTGTCTGAACCTTCTGTGCCCTCGTAGTCGTCATCCCGAAAAGCATTGTAATAGTCTACCATTGTAATTCTCCTGTTTAACTAAAGTAGAGTGAAAGCTTCGTTTGGTCTTCCCCGTCCGTTCCTGCTTCCGGGGTCTTGAACGATCGCTCCCGCTCTCGTTTACTCGCTCCGGCCCGATCCCGCGTTCCGGCTTGTGATTCAATTTCTACAAGTCGTTATAAGGGGTTCTGCAATGCCTGAGGTTTCTCAAATATTTCTGACATAAACAATCTGAAATCCTGTACACCTCCGGAAAGGTTTGTCTGGACGGTGTGGATGATTGCTGAGGTCCGCTGCTGGCTATGAGCGGAACTTGATCAAAGTCCCGCGTTACGTCCGCTTTCCTGCGCTTGACGGACATTTTGGACAATGATGTCTGCTTTTTATGGGTTAAAGCGGACCAGGCTGAGGGGCTGACGTTTGGTCTGCTTCTGACCCAAAGCAGACAAATTCAAATCGTTGATCAGTACATCCTCGTGTTGAAATCGTCGTCGATCATAGCTTGCATTTCATTAATGGTTTCAGACAGTTTTGCATGCTCGACAGTCGAAGCGGCGTAAGAAGGAACATCATTAGCGTCCGGCCAATCGTCAGGCTTCCAAATATTTGAACGGGCAATTGATTTGGCACAATGAACAAACGCTTCCTCGACGGTTACGGCAAGAATGAGATTTGGCTCTTTCCCTTTGACCGCAAATTGCTCCTGCAACCCTCTATCACGGACAATTTGTCCTTTGCCGCTAACCCGCAAGATGTAATTGAAGCCGGGGATTTAAAAAATGATGCCAACTTCCGGATTAACGAGAAGGTTGTCAAAAGTGTCGGCTCGTTTGTTTCCCAAACGATCAGGAATGGCCAATACTTTTTCGTTCAGGACACGCACAAATCCAGCGGCATCACCTTTCGGCGACATATCCAGAAGATCGTCCGAACCTCTGGTCGAAATGACAATATAAGGGGAAGCAGCGATATATTTGGCGCATATGTCGTCGATATGATCGATATGCTTGCCGCCCATTCGATGGCTCGGCATTCCAACAATTTCCCTCAGTCGTGACTGAGTCGTAATTACCTCTTCAAACATACCTTGCCTCCCAATTTGCCCCAATGTCACTTATAGCCTGTCACGACATTAACTGAATCCCGATATACAAGCCGATTGTCTTGTATGTACCCACTCAACGCTTCCTCAACATCGCTAACGAGACGGTCCTTTTTTAAATCTGAAAGCCCGTTGAATGCCGCCGCAATTGGCATCGATCCAAGATGCAATGGAACAAAGTCTCGTGCGGCTGGCACACGAATTTCCAGAGTCTGTTTATGACCAAAAGCCGACCTAAAACTTACAGTGAGTAGACATTTTTGCTCGATTACATGAGCAGTTTTGTTGAGATTTCTAGCCATGCTAATATTGCCACATGTTCAACCAGCGCTTAATTTCAGATGGAAGAAGCATGATAAATAAGGTTCGACTCTCTGTGTACCGCGGATTGATGGTCCTGGAGATGGTTTGGGCCTCGGCCGGGGCGCGGAATATTACCGGACAAAGCTACAATGTAGATGGCGGCCTGATCACCAGCTGAGGTGCAGTTACGCACAAATAAAGGGCGATACGCTTGCCAGCCCCGGAGGCCATCGTCTTGATGGACCTCAAACTGGTCATGTACTACATTTTGCACCAGACCATTAAAACAGGGCCGACGAGGGAAGCAAAACGAGAATATATGGGATGAAATGCCCGTGGCAAAAAGGGTGCTGCCTGTAAATTCGCATAGAGGTCAGGGGAAAATTGATCGAACAAAAGCTCAAAATGGAAAACCCTGCTCTCTTGATTGTAGATATGCAGAACGACTTCGTTCGCCAGGGAGCTCCCCTTGAGGTACCAGACGCGCGAAGAACGATCGAACCAAACCGTTTGTTGATTGCCGCCTTTCGCGAACGTGCTCTGCCCGTTGTCTATACGAAATTCATCACCACGCCGTATCGCTCATTGATCTGGAACTGGTCGCCCGAGTGCGAACCGGATGTGAAGTGCTGCTGGAAAGGGCATCAGCGCCCCTATGAGGACAGCAATGAAGCGATTGAGTGCACTGACATCATTCGCGAGATTTACCCCGAAACCAGCGACCTGATCGTCGAGAAATTCGGATATGGGGCTTTTCACGGAACGTCGCTGGCCGACAGTTTGCATTCTCTGGATGTAAGCTCCGTCGTCGTGACTGGCACGGTGACGCAAATTTGCGTCGAGGAAACAGCACGCGAAGCCTTCCACCACGGATTTCGGACGACGCTGGTCGAAGACGCAGTGTCATCGTTCGCGCCGAACCTCCATGCCGCGACGTTGGAGAATTTTGCAATGAAATTCGGTTGGGTTTCTTCAAGCGATGAGATCCTGCGGCAATTCGGTGAGAATTAACGCCGCCGCTACCGCCCTGAACGATCGGTGCGGCATTGTTCCTTCTCAGGATAACCACCTTGAAGACCGCGTTCCTGCGTCTGACAGACATTCTGGACGACCAGGTCTGCTTTAGGTGATGAAGCGGAATATTATAGTGAATAACGAATTGGTCCGGTTTTGACCCAAAGCGGACGTTGCCAAAGTTTCATTCTCGGCGTGGTTCGCATATATCATACGGTTGAAATTGAACCTCACAAGTGAACGACTAGATTGGCGGTTGGTCGGCTTGTGGCCCGGAACTGCAACGAATTATGCTCGATAGTATTCCTGATACTCGAGCGCTTTACTTTAGTTTCTAGTGTTCAGCGAGAAATGACATGGCAAAAGGATTCTTCATCGTTCTCGGAATAGCTGCCGGGTTTTTGGCGATTTCCATTATGCTCGGCTCCAAATCCGAAGATAAGAATTTGGCGACCAGCTGTCGCGAAGATGGTATCGATTCGCGTGAAGCTCTAAACCAGTTTAAAGAGAGCGGCCTCGTGGCCGCCGAAGAACGCCGAAGCGATAAAATCTTACGCCTCTACGTGGTTGATCAAAAATGGCATTCTATGGGTGACGACCTGCGTGGCAAGATTGCCTACCACGGCTACTGCCTCGCCATCGATTCGTCCGGGCGCGGTACGGTTCTCGTCAAAAGCCGGAACAGCGAACACATACTTCACTCTATAATCGACGGCTACTTTCATCCGTTGAAGCCATAGTAAATTTTCCGCGACGGCAACAGCGGAACTGCCGACAAGGGCAATGGGCATGCTTGTGGAGTCCGCTTGTGACCCAAAGCGGTCATCGGATGCTTTGTTCATTCTAGGATCAACTGATCGACACGCCAGTGTTCGATAATTGACAGGTCGGGTTCTACACCGATTCCGTTGTCGGATGGCAAATCGACAAATCCTTCATCAATCGACAATGCTCCGACGAGCATCAGTTCTCTCAACGGATTTTCGTTCACGTCCATTTCGAGGAGGCCGTCTCCGCCAGCGGCGGCCAGTAGTTGTGCGGAATGCAGCAGGCCCACACCACCACCCAACCAATGCGGGCAATAGGTTTTGCCTGCCTCAATGGCCTTCTTGGCAATAGTGAAGCAGTCTGTCACGCCACCCCATTTGCCGACATCCGGCTGGACAAAATCAAGCCATTCAAATGCTCTTTCGATATTGTCCAAGCCCCGCAAATTCTCTGCGCCTGCGAGTGGGATGCGTGAGGAGACCCCCAGTTCTCTCCAATGTTCGGCTGGGGTATCTGCAACCATTGGTTCTTCAAACCAGCCAACACCTGCGTCGGCAAGCCAATCAGCGGCATATATTGATTGTTCAAGGTTCCATCGTTGGTTCGCGTCGACAAAAAACCGTTCGTCACTAGATATGCCATCGACGATTCGGTCGACATTGGTTTTGTCAATATCTTCGCCAAAGCCAATCTTGAGCTTGAAATTTCGATGACCTCGCTCGCGTTGGGAAATAACAGTTTCCGGTCCATCTGCCGGGTTCAAGCCGCTTGCGTATGCCGGAATTCGGTCGACTGCGTTGGGATTGAGAATTTTGCGTAGTGGTCGGTTTGCTTTGCGAGCAGCTAAATCCCAAAGCGCCTGATCAACGGCCGCAAGTACGGCAGCGATCGGCCCCGGCTCATCCGACTGAACGGAAATAACGTGTAACTGATCTACCAGGTCATGAAAGAATATCGGGACATCGCTGACGGTTTTTCCTAGCAACAGATCGGGAAGAAGGAACGCGGCAAGATTCGCGCGATACTCCGTTGTGATCGTCGGAAAGTTCCCCCATATGTCACCCCAGCCCACGACACCGTCAGAATCTTCAAGACGCAACATGGCCACGCCGCGACTTGGAATGGTGCTGAACGAGGTGACAACGGGCTTCTCCACGGGAACTCGAAAGACATCAATGTAAATGCGTTCAATTTTTATGGTATTGCCTCATCTGATTTGATAGCGCTTTGACCGCCGATTTCCGGATGCTGACAATATACGTTGCACCGAGGGTTACGGCCACCCAATCAACAGCGCAACAGCATAGTTGGTCATCATGCATGCGCAGAACGCTCGCCTTCAATGTCCGCTTATGGCTATGAGCGGAACTTTCACGCAGTGGCGAATTGCGTCTGCTCCCGGATGAATAACAGACGTCATCCAGGTCTCGATAAAACCAGCTACCGGGAATCAGAACCGCCGGGGCAATCCGGCGGCCCTTTTTTATGGCGCGTGCGGATCGGGCTGAACCAGGGCTTCCAGTTCGGCAATGCGGGCCTGCAGGGGGGCGACCGCGTCGGCAATTTCAGCTTCGGTGAAACGCGGCGTGATGTGCTGCGGGCAATTCCAGTCCAGCGCCTCGATGCTCAGGACCACAGCGCGCTCGACCTTGCCGCGATAACTCCGGTCTTCGAGCCGGGCCAGTAATTCCGGATCTTCTTCCGCATGGACAATACGGGCACGGGCCCAGACTTTCAGTCTTTTACGCCGGGCGTAATCCATCAGGATCAGGGCAACGCGGTCATTGCCGTTCATATTGCCGACGCTTAAGTACTGCACGTTGCCGCGAAAGTCGGCATAGCCGATGGTCCTGTCGTCGAGCACCTTGAGAAATCCGGCTTTGCCACCGCGAAACTGCACGTAGGGCCAGCCGCCTTCGGTGACCGTGGCCTGATAAAAGCCGTCGCGTGCCTCGATAAACTCGACCTCCCGTGGGCCCAGCGCATCGCCATCGTCTTCGATGACTTCGAAGCGTTCATTGTTGGCCCGACTGCCATATCGTGTCTGGGCGACCTTGACGGCGGGGGTGAAGCTGATCTCGGCAAATTTGCGGGCCATGTTGATTATTCCTTGCCAGTTGGGCGATGACATAGAGATAATTTATTTCTGAATTGTATTGAATAGTCGTAATATGCAAAAGACTATTGCGATATTTGGAATAATTGCATGGATCGCTTCAGCGCCATCCAGATTTTTGTCAAAGTCGCCGAAACCGGGGGCTTTGCTGCGGCGGCCAGGGCACAGGGTTTGTCGCCGCCGGGCGTCACACGCGCCGTGGCCGGCCTGGAAGCACGGCTGGGCACGCGACTGTTTGTCCGAACAACGCGTTCAGTGCGACTGACCGAAAGTGGCGAGCGCTTCCTCGCCGATGCCCGGCGCATCCTTGCCGATCTTGCCGAAGCCGAGGACGGCGCCGTCGGCAGCCACGCCACACCGCGCGGCGAAATCCGCATTACTGCTCCGGTGTTGTTTGGCCGCATGTACATAACCCCGATCCTCGGCGATTTCCTTGATCGCTACACCGGCGTCACTGCACAGACACTGTTTGTCGATCGGGTCGTCCATCTGATGGATGAAGGGCAGGACGTTGCCATCCGCATTGGTGAGCTGGCGGATTCGTCCCTCACAGCCATCCGCGTGGGCGAAGTGCGCCGTGTGATGTTTGCCGCGCCCGAATATCTGCGCGCGCACGGCCGGCCGCAACATCCGTCTGATCTTGCCGATCACCGGCTGATCCAGTCGCTCGGCATGGGCACGTCGGGCGACTGGCCCTTCGTCGAGGACGGCAAGCCGCTGTCGGTGCGCCTCGGCGCGCAACTCGGCATGAACACCAACGACGCGGTAATCGAACTGGCGCTCAGGGGCTGGGGAGCGTCACGCCTGCTGTCCTACCAGATCGCACCTTACCTCGCCGACGGCCGGCTGCAGATCATCCTCGGCGATTACGAGAAGCCCCCCGTGCCGATCCACGTCATCCACCAGCAAGGCCGCCTCGTCTCCGCCAAAATCCGCGCCTTCGTCGATTTCATGGTCGAGCGCCTGAGGGCGGCTGAAAGTTTGAACCCGTAGGCGGTTGTCAGTCCCGATTATTGGATTCAGTCATAATAATACGCTGAAATATCGGTGTCCGAAATCGACTCTTTCTGGTCGCACCTGGTCGATTTGCGCCCGATCAGGCTTCTAGTCTGAGGTCATTCGATCGACATCTCATAGCGGGGGCGTGACCAATGACGACAGAATATGACAGCGGCCATGAAATTGGTCAGGACAATATCAAAACAAACATCGGCCCGTTCGGCCTCGACATTCACAACCCGGTCTTTCTGATTTCGGGTCTGGGCATTTTTGCCTTTGTTCTCGGCACGCTGATGGTGCCGGAGGCGGCGACCGATCTGTTCAAGATGATGCGCAACTGGGTGACCGTCAACTTCGACTGGTTCTTCCTCGCGGCCGGCAATATTTTTGTCCTGTTCTGCGTTCTGCTGATCGTCTCACCCATGGGCTCGATCCGCCTTGGCGGGGCCGACGCCACACCGGACTATGGCTACCTCGGCTGGTTCGCCATGTTGTTCGCCGCCGGCATGGGCATCGGCCTGATGTTCTTTGGCGTCTCCGAACCGATCTCGCATTTTGGATCTTCCGTGGCCAAGACGGCGGGTTCGGCCGCAAGCTGGGCCCCGCTGGCCGGTGCGCCGGGAGATGCGGCTGCCGCCGCCAAACTCGGCATGGCGGCAACGATCTATCACTGGGGCCTGCATCCGTGGGCGATGTATGCCGTGGTCGCACTTGCACTGGCCTTCTTCACCTACAATCGCGGCCTGCCACTTTCCTTGCGCTCGGCGTTTTATCCGCTGTTCGGCGAAGCGGTCTGGGGCTGGGTCGGACATCTCATCGATACCGTCGCCGTGCTGGCGACGATCTTTGGCCTGGCCACCTCGCTGGGCTTCGGGGCCTCGCAAGCCAACGCCGGGCTCAACTTCCTGTTCGGTATCTCCGACAGTGATGGCACCAAGATCCTGCTCATCGTCGGCATCACGGCAGTGGCGCTGATCTCGGTCATGCGCGGGCTCGACGGCGGCGTCAAGCGGGCCTCGGAAATCAACATGGTGCTGGCCTTTTTATTGCTGATATTTGTGCTCTTCGTCGGCCCGACAACGGATCTGATCGCCGGCTTCTTCACAGGGCTCGGTGCCTATGTTGCCAACATTATTCCGCTCTCCAATCCGGTCGGGCGCACGGACGCCAACTTCAGCCAGGGCTGGACAGCGTTCTACTGGGCGTGGTGGATTTCATGGTCGCCCTTCGTCGGCATGTTCATCGCCCGCGTCTCGCGTGGTCGCTCGGTGCGGGAATTCATCATCTGCGTTTTGCTGATCCCGTCGCTGGTCTGCGTCTTGTGGATGACGGTGTTCGGTGGCACGGCGCTGCTGCAGATCGTGAATGATGGTTACACCGGTGCACAGGAAGCAGCGACGGAATTGCGCCTGTTCGCCATGCTCTCGCAATTGCCGCTGACGCAAATTACCTCGGGCATCGGCATCATCCTGGTCGTGGTGTTCTTTGTCACCTCGTCGGATTCAGGCTCGCTGGTGATCGACACCATCACGGCCGGCGGCAAGACCGACGGCCCGATGCCCCAGCGTGTGTTCTGGTGCATCTTCGAAGGCCTCGTCGCCATTGCATTGTTGCTGGGCGGTGGCCTCGCAGCCCTGCAGGCCATGGCGGTGACAACGGGCTTCCCGTTCGCCGCAGTGCTGTTGCTGATGTGCGTCAGTATCTGGAAAGGTCTAAAATCGGAAAAGGCCATGCTCGACGGCAAATAAGTCTTTCTCCCCGATGCGCCTCAATCCCCCCGGTGGCAACGCCGGGGGGATTTTTTGTCGTGGGACGTTCAGGCGTAAACCTTGACCGCGCCATCAGCAATCATCTGATCAACGTCCGCTGTGGCATACCCCGCCTCGGCCAGAATCTGGCGGCTGTGCTCCCCGAGATGCGGGGCGGAGGCATCGAAACTTCCGGGCACGACGGCGGGGAAGCCCGGGATATTGACCAGCGGAATTTCGCCCATGCCGTCTTGCGGACCAAGCGCATAGGCCTCGGCCTCGGCGACATGTGGGTCGTAGAGGAAATCGCCGTAATCCGAAATCGAGGCGTTCATGATGCCGGCCGCCGATAACATGGTCTGCCACTCCGCCGTGGTCTTCTTGCGGAATTCGACATGGACAATTTCGAGCAGCTCATCGGCCCGGCTCAGACGTTCAGGGAGTTCGGCAAAACGTGGGTCGGTGATCAGGTCGGGCCGTTCAAGCGCCTCGCACAGGGCGACGTAGTGTTCTTCCTTGACCACGGACACGTTGATGAAATTGTCCGCCGTCGGCATGGTGCCGATGGGCGCGGAGAGCGCGGTCGGCGCGCCACCCTCGAGCACGTGTTCGAGGATCTTGGCCGACTGAAACGCCGCCGCAACCTGCATCAGATTGCAATCGATATAGGCGCCGCGATCATAACGGAACCGCGCCAGCAAGGCCGAGGCCACGGCCTGGTAAGCATACAATCCGGTCAGCACATCGATGGCGATCATGCCGATGCGCCGGGGCGTGCCCTGGCCGTCCTTGTTCATATACATCATGCCGGAAAACGCCTGCATGATAGCGTCGCTGACCTTGCGATCACGGTTCGGACCGCGCTGGCCATAGCCCGTGACCGAGCAATAAATTGTTTGCGGGTTTTGCGCCCTGATCTCTTCATAACCGAGACCAAAGCGATCCATCACGCCGGGCCGGAAGGCCTCGACAACGATGTCGGCCTCGAAAGCCAGCTTCTGCGCAATGGCCCGCCCGGCATCTGATTTGAGGTCGAGTGCCAGGCTGCGCTTGCCCCGGTTGAAGGCCGCACTGTGGGCGCAATGATCGCCCCAGACCTTGCCGACATAGCGGCCCCAGTCACCGCCCGGCGGCTCGACCTTGGTCACTTCCGCCCCGTTCAACGCCATCAGCATGGTGCTGTGCGGTCCGGCAATGCCTTGTGTGGCGTCAAAAACCTTCAGGCCCGAAAGCGCTCTGTCGTCGGTCATATGTCTTTTTTCCCTGCGAGGATATTGGTCGCCGCAGTATGCCGGGGGAGGTCCTGACCTCCAAACGTTTAGTCGCCTCTTGCGGGACGGGTGCCGCCCGACCATATGAAATGTGTTAACATTATCCCCGACCCCCCGACCATATGAAGGAACGCCCCGTGAGCCAGGCCAGAGTATCCGATAATCCGCTGATCGATGTCGCCCCGCTGGGCCAGCCGTGGACGACGCTCGACCCTTTCCTGTTTTGCGCCCACCACGACGACGCCTATCCGCCGGGCAACGAGGTCATGGGACCGCCGCCCGCGACGCTGGCCGGGCGCGCCATCGGCCAGGATTTTTCCGGCAAGGACGGCTGGAGCATGTATCACGGCGACCGGGTGCCGGGTTTCCCGCAGCACCCGCACCGGGGGTTTGAGACCGTCACCGTGGCGCGCAAGGGCTTGATCGATCATGCCGATTCGATGGGCGCTTCGGCGCGCTTTGGCGAGGGTGATTTGCAGTGGATGACGGCGGGCAGTGGCATCGTGCATTCGGAAATGTTCCCGCTGCGCGAGGCCGATCAGGACAACCCGACGGAATTGTTCCAGATCTGGCTCAACCTGCCGGCCCGCAGCAAAATGGTCGAGAGCTATTTCTCGATGTTCTGGCGTCACCGTATCCCCGCCACCACCATCACCGACGCCGCAGGTCTCGAGACCAGCGTCGTCAGTTACTGTGGCGCGCTGCCGGGCGATGATGGTGAGAGGCCGCCCGCGCCACCACCGGATTCGTGGGCTGCCGACGCCGACAACAAGGTAGTGATCTGGACGGTCAAGATGGCGCCGGGTGCCGCCTGGACTTTACCCGCGACCGATCCGCGCTGCAGCCGCCGGGTGTTTTTATTCCACGGTGAAAGCCTTGATGTGGCGGGCCAGCGCATTCCCGCCGGCAACGCCATCACGCTGGAGGCGGGTGCCGAAATTGATTTACGGAACGGTGACGCGGAGGCTGAATTCCTGCTGCTGCAGGGTTTGCCGATCGGCGAGCCCATCGCCCAGTACGGCCCGTTCGTGATGAACTCGGAGGCGGAGATCCATCAGGCGATTGCCGATTATCGCGCCACCGGTTACGGCGGCTGGCCGTGGCCCGACGACGCGCCAACACACCCCCGCGACGCAACACGCTTTGCCCGCCACCCCGATGGCCGCCTCGAAAAAGCGAACGACTAAGGCTCTCTACGCCTCGACCGACCCCATCGCCATGTCGACGATGCGGCGCTGGACGGTGGTGGATTTCCAGTAGCCGTTGTGGGAAAACCAGGTCCAAAACACGAGGCAGCCCGGCAAGACACGGGTGTCTTCGAGCGCGTAGTTCCGGCCCGTGTCGTAGTAGCGCGACATGCGATAGCCGAGGATGTCGAAGGGGCTGAAAAAATTGTCCCAGCGGAACCCCTCGCCCTTCGCGGTGAAGGATTTTGTCACCAGGTGGCCCATTTCAAAGAGCGGAATGTTGCAGCCGAACGTCACCATGCCGGCCAGATTGTCGAAATCGGGCCGTGGGGGAGCGTCGGGTTTGTCGCGCCGGTCATAGATGTAATCCGACATCACCATGGCACCGAGCGAATGGGCCGCAATAATCACCGGTGCGCCGGGTTCCAGCCCGGCCTGCAATTCGGTCAATGAAGCCGAGACAATTTCCTGAACCCGGTGATAGCCGCCGCCACTTTTGTAGGACACCGCATCGCTCAGGATGTAGCTCAGGGCCCAGCGACCGAGCCGGCTGACGCACTGCCACCAGAACGATGTCGAGATCAGTCCGGGGCCGCGCTTCTTCTGAACGTCTTCGAAGACGCCGGCGTAGTGCACGGGCTGCAGCACCGCATCGCTATAGGTCCAGCCGCGCTGGTCAAACACGATGCGCAAGTCACGCATGAAGGTATCGGCAAAATGCTCGTCCTGCCGGCCCATGCCATGCAGGATCAAAACCCCGGCCTTGCCCGTGCCGCCCATGCCGCGCCCCCTTATGCCGCCTGGCGATTACAGGGGAAGTTTATTGCAACTGACGCGTCAAGACCAGCCGCAGCCCGGCAATCTCAGCATTTGCGCCGGTGATAGTGATAAAGCCCGGTCTTGCTGTTGGTGTGCCCGCCACACTGGTCGAGCCCGCCTCCATGTTCGATGGTTTGCAGCCCGCGATGATGGTGATCCGTCGCCACCAGCGATTTCGCCACCACGCCAGCCCCCAGCACCAGCACCGCTGCCACCACAACTCCCGCAACCCTGATCCGCATAACACTCTCCCTGTTAGAGACAAACAAACGTCCACAACCCGAAGTATAAGTTATATGACACAAGTCTCATAGGTTGTTGTTATTGCATACAGGTGTATTAACAGGGGAAATCGTGGTCAACAAAAAAGGGCCGCCCAGGTCTCCCCGGACGGCCCTTATATTCCTAACCTCGACAGATCAGGTGTTCATGCTGTCGAAGAAGTCGTCGTTGGATTTGGTTTCCTTGAGCTTGCCGAGCAGGAACTCCATGGCGTCGGTGACACCCATGGGCTGGAGGATGCGGCGCAGCACCCACATTTTGGCAAGCGTGCCCTGATCGACCAGCAGTTCTTCCTTGCGGGTGCCGGACTTGGTGATGTCGATGGCAGGCCAGGTGCGCTTGTCGGAGAGCTTGCGATCGAGAATGATTTCCGAGTTACCCGTGCCCTTGAATTCCTCGAAGATGACCTCGTCCATGCGACTGCCGGTATCGATCAGGGCAGTGGCGATGATGGTCAGGCTGCCGCCTTCCTCGATGTTGCGCGCGGCACCAAAGAAGCGCTTGGGGCGCTGCAGGGCGTTGGCGTCAACACCACCGGTCAGGACCTTGCCCGACGACGGCACCACGGTGTTATAGGCGCGGGCGAGGCGGGTAATACTGTCGAGCAGGATCACCACATCGCGGCCATGCTCAACGAGGCGTTTGGATTTGGCGATGACCATCTCGGCGACCTGGACGTGACGGCTGGCGGGCTCGTCAAAGGTCGATGAGACAACCTCGCCCTTGACCGAGCGCTGCATGTCGGTGACTTCCTCCGGGCGTTCATCGATCAGCAGAACGATCAAATAAACTTCCGGATGATTGGCGGTGATCGAATGGGCCACCGTCTGCAGCATCATGGTTTTACCGGTACGCGGCGGGGCGACGATCAGACCGCGCTGGCCCTTGCCGATCGGCGTGATCAGATCGATCACACGCGACGACGGGTCCTTGTGCGTCGGGTCCTGGATTTCGAGGCTGAGGCGCTCGTCCGGATACAAGGGCGTCAGGTTATCGAAGTTGACCTTGTGTCGGGATTTTTCGGGTTCTTCAAAATTGATCGTCGTGACCTGCAGCAGGGCGAAGTAGCGCTCGCCGTCCTTGGGGCCGCGGATCGGGCCCTCGACGGTGTCGCCGGTCTTCAGACCAAAGCGGCGGATCTGGCTCGGGCTGACATAAATGTCATCCGGTCCGGGCAGATAATTGGCTTCGGGCGCGCGCAGGAAGCCAAAGCCGTCCTGCAGGGTTTCGAGCACGCCGGTGCCGGTGATTTCCTCGTCCTTGTCGGCCAGTTGCTTGAGGATCACGAACATCATGTCCTGTGTTCGGAGCGTACTGGCGTTCTCGACTTCGAGCTCCTCGGCGAATGCGAGCAGTTCCGTGGGGGATTTTTTCTTCAGTTCCTGAAGATTCATGGATTTAACCTGTATTGACTGAATACGCGTAATGCCCGCGGAGGACCCTCGGGCGGCGTATGGGTGGTGGGTTTTGGACTCCGGGCGTCAAGACGCTCGATATTCAAATTTTCATAACGGAGTTGTGGTCGCCGGAATGGCTATAGAGGACAGGCGTTGCGATAAATGACGTTTCAACCTGTTGATAGCGAAGGATTAACCAGGCAGGGCACCCGAGTCAACGCAGTATTTGACGATTTGTCAGAAAAAGGCGGGCCTCACGCCGGGCGCACGGTGCGGGCCTCGGCGATCAGCCAGTCGCGGAAGGCGGCGATTTTGGGCCGGGCGGCGCTCTCTTCCGTGCTCAGCAAATAGTAGGCGAAGTTGAGCGGCGTGGTCAGGCCGGGATCAAACGGGCGTATGAGCCGGCCTGCCGTCAGGTGATCGGCGACCAGAATATCACCGACCAGGGCGACGCCGTGACCATCGAGCGCCGCCTGCACAGCCATGCTCTCCATGGTGAAGCGCGGGCCGCGCGTCGGATCGATGTCGGGCAGCCCGGCGGCCAGCAGCCACATGCGCCAGCTCGCATCCGTGTGTTTCCAGTCGACGTGCAGCAGGGTGTGATGGCGTAGATCGTCGGGTTCGGCCAGGCGGTTCGCGCCGCCCAGCAGCGCCGGGCTGCAAACCGGCGTGTTGACCTGGCTGAACAGGAAATCGGAACGCACGCCGGTATAGCCACCGGCCCCGTAACGCACGGCGACATCGGCATCGTCGCGCGCCAGATCCACCAGCCGGTCGGTGCCGTCGAGGCGAATTTCGATGTCCGGATGCAACACACGGAAATGCTCAAGCCGGGGCACCAGCCACATGGCGCCAAACGACGGGCTGACGCTGATGGTCAGCACCCCGCTCTCGGCATGGGCCCGCATCTGCTCAACGCCCTGGGCGAGCCGGTCGAAGCCCTGGCCAATGGTTGGCAGCGCGGCCTGGCCGGCCTCGGTCAGGCGCAGTGCCCGGGTCAACCGGCGAAAGAGCGGCACACCGAGCAATTCTTCCAGCGCCTTGACCTGGTGACTGATGGCGGCCGGCGTGACGTTCAGTTCGGCCGCCGCTTTGGTGAAGCTCAAATGCCGGCCGGCGGCCTCAAAGGCCCTGAGCGCGTTCAGGGGTGGCAGCGGTTTCGCCATGATCCATACCTTAGATTTTCTAACAAATAAGCCGAAATCTTCTCGTTTGTTGAGCTCACGGTTTAACCCTATCTATTGGGTAATTCAAGGCCAGATACCGTAACACCGGCCATCAACTGGCTCAAATTTATCTAAATCACCTGACGAAGGAGCACATCATGAACCCGTATTACGAATTGCCCACGCTCAACAACGCTTTCCACCCGGTGCAGACGGATTGGCGCAGCGGGCCTGAATGGTCCGCCCGCCCTGCGCAAGCGGGCCGCCAGATCGATGAAATCCTCAGCATAGCCACCCTGCGTCTGATCAAGGGCGTTGCGACGGTGGCGCGCAGCAGTACCGCCTGGCTCACCCGCCGGCACCGGCGCCGCACGGCGATCCGCGAATTGCAGTCGTTGAGCGATTACTATCTGGCCGACATCGGCCTGACGCGCAGCCAGATCGCCGAAACGGTTGATCAGATGATGGCGGCCGGGGAGTAGGCCCGACCGCCCCCCAATCCTCCCTGTCATTCCCGCGAAGGCGGGAATCCAGTCTGCCAATGACGTTGTGTCGTCAGTTCAGTCTGGACCCCCGCCTTCGCGAGGGTGACGGTTTGAGAGGGGGCGACGTCGATGACCATGCCTGGCATGAAAAAGGAACACACCCCATGCAACAAACCGCCCAATCCACCCGAACTGAGTACGCCGTCGGCGCCGTGCTCGTCCTGATCTCGGCGGTTACCTTCAGCACGGCCGGGGTCTTCACCAAAGGCGTTGAGGCCGGCTCGTGGGATGTCATTTTCTGGCGCGGTATTTTTGCCGCCGCGTTCACGACGCTCTGGACGTATGGCCGGGGCACGCTGCGCCAGAATTTTGTCTGCATGGGGACGGCGGGCGTGGCCATCGGCGTGATCGGCGCGCTGGGGGCGGCGGCATTTATATCGTCATTCAAGTTCACGACCATCGCCAATGTCTCGATTATCTATGCGGCCTCCCCCCTGATCGCCGCGCTGCTGGCGTGGCTGCTCATGGGGGAGCGCGCAACGCCCCGCACACTGGCCGGCAGTGTGGCGGCGTTTGCCGGCGTCGCGGTGATCTTCTCGGCCTCACCTGGTCATTTGAATTTGCTGGGCGATTTGATGGCCCTGTGGATGGCCGTGGTCATGGCCTCGATCATGGTGCTCTACCGGAAATACCCGGGCACACCCGGCGCAGGCCCGGCGGTATTGTCGTCCGTGTTGTTGCTGCCCGCCGCCCTGATTTTCGGCAACCCGTTCGATGTGGCGGGTGTAGAGGTCGGCGTGCTCACCGCCTTCGGCCTGCTGTTCGCCATCGCCTCGGTGACACTCGCCGAAGGCGCCAAACGCGTCCCCGCCGGCCAGACCGCGTTGCTCAGCATCCTGGAGACCCCGCTGGCCCCGGTGTTCGCCTTCGTATTGCTCGCACAAATCCCGACGCTCGCAACATTCGCCGGCGGCGCGGTCGTGGTCGGGGCGGTGGTGTTCTCGATGAAGCGCAACGCCTGACGCCGCACCTACCTCTCCCCCTGAAGAAGGGCGAGGGAATTCGGGTTGAAAGCTGTTCGAACTCTCCACCTAGAACGGTTTGAGCACCACCATCACAACAATCACCAGCATCAGCACGGTGGGGACTTCGTTCATGAAGCGGTAGAAGCGGGGGGCCCGCGTGTTGCGGTCTTCGGCGAATTCCTTGCGCCAGCGGGATAAAGCCCCGTGGATGCCGCCCATGAAGAAGACGGCGACGAGCTTGGTCCAGATCCAGCCCATGCTCCAGTCGACGACGCCAGGCACCAGCAACAACAATCCGCCGAACACGGCCGCGGCGACGAAGGCCGGGTTGATGATGCCGTTCATCAGGCGGCGTTCCATGACCTTGAAGGTTTCCGACTTGTCGGAGCCCGGCTCGGCCTCGGCGTGATAGACAAAAAGCCTCGGCAGATAGAGCATGCCGGCCATCAGGGCGATGATGGCGATGATGTGCGCCGCCTTGATGATTTCATACCAGTCGCTGAGCCAGTCAAACATCGGCCAAAGTCCTCATCATCCCGGAGTCCTGATCATCAATTCAACTTTGCGGGCGCGCGGCACAGGCGCAGCCCACCGCACCGATGGGGCAAAAGCGCTGGTTGTCGGGCGGGCAGATGCCGCGCCGGCCCATGGTTTGTTTCACAAGCTTCGCCAGCGCCTCGATATAGCCCGCATTGGTCGAGAGCGTCGGCACGCGATGGTACTGCGCCACGCCCTGGTCGTCGGCGATTTTGCGGTATTCGATGTCGAGCTCGACCAGCGTTTCGGAATGCTCGGAGACGAAGGAGATCGGCACCACTACGGCGGCCCGGCTGTCGCGCGCGGTCTGGGCGAGTGCTGTATCGAGCGAGGGGCCGATCCATTCGAGCGGGCCGACGCGGCTTTGATAACACACCACCCACTCGCCGACACCGAGGCCGACAGCGCGGGCGATGGCTTCGGCCGAGCGCTCGATCTGGAACTGATAGGGATCGCCGGCATCAATGATCTTTTTCGGCAGGCCGTGGGCCGAGAACAGGACACGCCTGGGGCCAGAGACATCGGCCAGGGTCTTTCTGATCTGGTGGGCCTGGGCTGTGACAAAATCGGGGTCCGTGGGATAACAGCAAACGGCGGCGGTACGGGCGTCAAGGTTGGCTTTACGCGCTGCGCGTTGCCAGTCGCGGACGGAGGAGCCCGTCGTCGTCGTCGAGAACTGCGGGTAGAGCGGCAGAAGAATAACCTGATCCGGGGCCCACGCCGCGACCTCAGCCGCCACCGCGTCACTCATCGGATGCCAGTAGCGCATGCAGGTAAACACCCTGACCGTCTGCAGCGGATCGTCCAGTGCGGTCTCGAGGGCGCGGGCCTGAGCCTCGGTCTCGGCCACCAGCGGCGATGATCCGCCAAGCTCGGCATAAATATCGCGCGCAATCGGGGCCCGCCGGCGCGAGATGATTTGCGCGATTAACCACCGAAACGGCAGGGGTGCCTTGATGATCGCCGGATCCCGGAAAAGATTAAACAAAAACGGCTGCACCGCGTCCAGCCCGTCCGGCCCGCCGAGATTAAATAAAATTACCGCCGTTTTTCCACCGTTTAGCGCCATGTCCCCAAACTTGCCCTTTACGTCCCGTAGTTTCGCACCAGATCAGACAATTCCGCGACATGTTCCGGCGGCGTCTGCGGCACAAATCCGTGTCCGAGATTAAAGATAAACGGCCCGTTGTTGAGAGTCTCCAGTATCCGCGTCGCCTCGCTGCGCATTTCCTCGCCGCCCGCCACGACCAGCAGCGGATCGAGATTTCCCTGCACCGTGACATGCGGCTGGATCTCGCGCGCCGCCCATTCCAGCGGCACCGAAGTATCAAGGCTGACGGCGTTCAGGCCGGTCTGGCGAATGTAATCGAGATACGACGCCCCGACACCGCGCGGAAATCCGATCATCGGCACGTCCGGATGTTTGAGATGCACGCGCCGGACGATTTCAGCAGCCGGCTCAAGGCACCAGCGCCGGAACTCTGTTTCCGACAACACACCGGCCCAGGTATCAAAAATCTGCAGGACCTCGGCCCCGGCATCGACCTGGGCGATGAGATATTCTGAAGTGACTTCGACCAGCAAATCGATCAGTACGGCAAAACCGTTTGGGTCGCGAAAAGCCCAGTCCTTGGCGATGGCAAAATCCCGGCTGCCCTTTCCCTCGACCATATAGCTCGCCACGGTCCAGGGAGCACCAGCAAAGCCGATCAACGTGACGTCGGCGGGGAGGGCTCTGGCCAGACCCTTGACGGTCTCGTAGACCGGCCCCAGGTGCTCGTGCAGTCGACCGGAATCCAGTCTGGCAAGATCGTCGGCATTTCGCACAGGCTCCAGCACCGGTCCTTCGCCTTCCCTGTAGGCCAGCGGCTGTCCCAGCGCGTCCGGTATAACCAGGATGTCCGAGAACAGGATCGAGGCATCCATGTGATAACGCCGGATCGGCTGCAGGGTGACCTCGACCGCGAGCTCGGGATTATAGCAGAGTGAGAGGAAGTCACCGGCCTCGCTGCGGGTCGCACGGTATTCCGGCAGATAGCGCCCGGCCTGGCGCATGAACCAGAACGGCGGCCGGTCGAGGGTTTCGCCCCGCAGGCTTTGCAACAATCGCTTCGGGCCGTTCAATTCCGGGCTTGATCCGCTGGTCACCCACAGTCTCCTCTCTACTTAATAATTATATATAAGGTTGTTGTAGTAGTTGATACCTGTGGGACATGGGGATTGTTTTTGATCCTCAGGATTGTCCCGAATTCTGGCTCGCTTGCAACGTTGCTGGAAGGATTGTGGATAAGACCGGTAGGAGGAAATGATAAAGGTCGAAATGCTGGCAGATCAGGCCTGATATCTGTGTGCTGAAACCTGAGGAAAAACGGTGATAACATGACGCGCTGATCTGTAACACAAACTTATTCATTTATTCCCGCTCACAAAATGATATCTATCCCCGCAGGATAAATCTTCGGAGGAACCAGGTGTCAGCGGGGAGCGTATTTTTGGCTTTCGAAAAACAGCCCGGTTATCCCCGTTGTTCTGGTAATTCACAAAATAATATCGAGAAACACGTATGACCCAGTTCCATCTTCATCTCGTCTCGGACGCTACCGGCGAAACCCTGAATTCGATGGCCCATGCGGCGATTGTCCAGTTCGAGGATGCCGAGCCGATTGAACACAGCTGGATGCTCGTGCGCACGCCGCAGCAAATTGAAAAGGTGCTGGCCGAAATCGAGGCCAACCCCGGCATTGTCATGTTCACCATGGTCGACAATGAAATCCGCGAACAACTGCAGTCGGGCTGCCGAAGCCTTCAGGTGCCGTGTATTCCGGTACTTGATCTGGTGATGTCGGGACTGGCGAGCTTTCTCGGTGACACGGCCAAGAACATGCCGGGCATCCAGCATGTCATGGACGCCGAGTATTTCGACCGCATCGCTGCAATGACCTTCACGCTGGCCCACGATGACGGACAGGCGACGGCCAATCTGAAGGAAGCGGACATCGTGCTGGTCGGCGTGTCGCGAACCTCCAAAACGCCGACCGCGATTTATCTCGCCAACCGCGGCCTGAAAGTCGCCAATGTGCCGCTGGTGCCGAATTGCCCGCTGCCGGGCGAGCTGGAAGATGATATGTCGGGCCTCGTGGTTGGTCTGACGACCAGCCCGGAACGCCTTGTGCAAATTCGCCGCAACCGGTTGCTGGCGCTCAACCAGGATGAAGAAACCGAATACATTGAGCTCGATTCAGTGCGCGATGAGGTCAAATCGGCGCGGCGTTTGTTTTCATCACGTGAATGGCCGGTCATCGATGTGACCCGGCGCTCGATCGAGGAAACGGCCGCGGCCATCCTCAATCTGCACCACGAACACGCCGCGACCTGACATGCCGGGGCTCGTGCTGGCCAGCCAAAGTGCCGTGCGGCGTCAGGTGCTGGCCAATGCAGGACTACACTTCGAGATCGAGGCCGCGGGTGTAAATGAGACAGCGATCAAACAAAGGCTGATCGCAGCAGGGACCGGGGCCGGTGAGATCGCGGCTGCCCTGGCGGCGGAGAAAGCCTGCTCCATTTCCGACCGGCGGCCCGAAGACCTGGTGATCGGGGCCGATCAAATCCTCGCCTGCGGGCCGGACCTGTTCGACAAGCCCGAAGGTATGGCCGGCGCCCGAAATCATCTCCAGCGCCTGCGCGGCCAGACGCATCAGCTCCATAGCGCCGTCTGCCTCGCCCGGGGCGGTGAAGTGATCTGGCAGCACCTCGAAGTCCCGCGCCTGACGATGCGTGATTTTTCCGATGCGGAACTGGAAGCTTATCTGGCACATAGCGGCGACGAGATCCTGAACTCCGTCGGGGCCTACCGCCTCGAGGATATCGGTGTGCAGCTCTTTGCCGATATCTCGGGCGATTATTTTTCGATTCTGGGTTTACCGCTGTTGCCGTTGCTGGCGGTTTTGCGCGAACATGGTGTTCTTGGGAAACAGGGGTGACCGCGTGACATCATTAAGTGGACAGGCTCGGATTGCCGGCGTCATGGGCTGGCCGGTCGGACATTCGCGCTCGCCGCGTCTGCACGGATACTGGCTGTCGCGCCACGCCTTGGATGGTGCGTATATCCCGATGGCCGTCGCACCGGAGCATTTTTCCGAAGCGCTGCGGGCGTTGCCGAAGCTCGGCTTTGCCGGCACCAATGTTACCGCGCCGCATAAACAGGCGGCACTGGCCGGGGTCGATGATGTCGATGACGTAGCCAGGCGGATCGGCGCGGTAAACACCGTGGTTGTGCGCGAGGATACAAGCTTGCTGGGCACGAATACCGACGCGTTCGGCTTTATCGAAAATGTCCGCGATGGCGCGCCCGACTGGCAGGCCTCGGCGGGACCGGCTCTGGTCCTGGGTGCCGGCGGTGCGGCGCGGGCGGTGATTGTCGCTTTGCTCGATGCTGGTGTGCCGACACTGAATTTGACCAACCGGACGGCGGCGCGGGCGGAGGAACTGGCAGCAGAATTCGGCGTTGACGATTTTGCCGGACGGCTGACTGTGGTGCCGTGGGCCGAGCGCTCGGATGCGCTGGCTGAGGCGGCAACCCTGGTTAATACGACGAGCCTCGGCATGGTCGGCCAGCCCGAACTGGAACTCGACCTCAATGCCTTGCCGTCCTCGGCGCTGGTGACGGATATCGTTTATGCCCCACTTGAAACGCCGTTACTGAAGGCCGCAGCGGCGCGCGGAAATTCCTGCGTCGATGGCCTCGGTATGTTGTTGCATCAGGCACGGCCCGGCTTCGCCGCCTGGTTCGGTGTTGAGCCGCAGGTCGATCAGGATCTGCGCGATCATGTTCTGGCGGACGCCGGGTAATGATCGTTCTGGGTTTGACGGGATCCATCGGCATGGGTAAATCAACCGCCTCGGCCATGTTTCGAAGTCTCGGTGTCCCGGTTTTCGATTCGGACGCGGCTGTTCACAAGGTGATGGCCGCCGGTGGTGCGGCGGTATCGCGGATCGAAGAAACATTTCCCGGCACCAAAGCCGCAGATGGCGGCGTCGACCGACAAAAACTGGGCGCGGCTGTATTTGGTAATCCTGTGGAATTGCGCAAGCTTGAAGGCATTGTTCATCCGCTGGTGCGCCGGCAACAGGTCAAATTTCGTCAGCGCGCCAAAGCCGCGCGCACGCCCCTGATCGTGATCGACGTACCGCTGTTGTTTGAAACCGGCGGCGAGCGCAATTGTGACGCGACCTGTGTTGTCAGCGCTCCGGGATTTGTCCAGGCGCAGCGCGTGCTGGCCCGGCCCGGCATGACGCCAGACAAATTTCGCGATATCCTTAATCAGCAAGTCCCTGACGCACAAAAACGTCGACGCGCCGATTTTGTCGTGCCGATGGGGGCCGGCAAAAATTTTGCCCTGCGGCGAGTGCAGGAAATCGTTCGGAGACTGAACAATAAACCGCTGCCCCGGCGGCGCGCGACGACTGGAAAGCAACGCCATGCGTGAAATCGTTCTGGATACCGAGACTACGGGTCTGAGCCCCAAAAGCGGCCACCGCGTCGTTGAGATCGGCTGCATTGAACTGGTCAACCTGGTGCCGACCGGCGAGTTCTATCACGTCTATATCGACCCGGAACGCGATATGCCGGCGGAGGCTTTCAATGTGCATGGTCTGTCGGAGGAATTCCTGCATGGCCATCAAACCTTCGACAAGATCGTCGATGGCTTCCTCGAATTTGTCGAGGGCGGCCAGCTGGTCATTCACAATGCCCAGTTCGATATGGGCTTTCTGAACGCCGAACTTGAACGCCTCGGCAAACCGGAACTGACCAACGATTTCGTTGATACCGTGGCCATGGCACGCAAAAAATTTCCTGGCGCGCACGCCAATCTCGATGCCCTGTGCCGCCGCTTTGGTATTGATAATTCAGCCCGAGAAAAACACGGTGCCTTGCTCGATGCGGAATTACTGGCCGAAGTTTATCTCGAACTCACCGGCGGCAAGCAACCCGGCCTGACGTTCGCGAGCAGCGATGCGGCTGAAGATACGGTGGCCGCCGAAAGCACCGCCCGGGCCGAGCGCGAATTCGCGCCCGCCGAAGACGAACTGGCGGCACACGATGCCTTTGTCGAGGAAATCGACGACCCGATCTGGCGTCAATAGCGGCTTATTCGTCGAGGCCCGAAACTTCGTCGCCGTCTCCGTCTCCGTCCTGACGGGCTTCGAGTTTGCGGCGATAAAGTAAATTGAAATTGACCGGGTCGATCAGCAGCGGCGCAAAACCGCCGTCTCGGGTAGCTTCGGCAATCAGGCGGCGAGCATAGGGGAATATGACGCGCGGTACTTCGACCAGACACAAGGGCTCGATACGTTCCTTGGGGAAGTTTTCCGCCACCAGCGTCGCGCCATAAAGAAGCTCAACGACAAAAAGCGTGGCGTCGGCCCGTTTGGCGGTCGCGGTAACACGCAACTGGGTTTCATAGTTGCTGTTGCCAAGCGGCTTGGCCCCGACATCGACGTTGACGCTGATCGCCGGTTTGTCGTTGGAAGGGGCCAGACTGGCCGGTGCATTGGGGTTTTCGAAGGAAAAATCCTTGACGTATTGCGCCCGGATACTGAAGCGTGACGCTGCCTGGGGTGCCCCCGCGTCATCCGTATCAGACATACTCATGCTCCTGCTTTTATTTCGCTGCCCGGATTGTCGCCGGGCTTCAAATAGGTGGCCGATTTATGAGGCCAAAACTCACGACTGGCCCTCAATATACATAATCTAAACAAAATCATAGCCCGTCGCGTTAATAATATCGGCATTTGAGCGGTGCGGGCCAATATCGTCAAGCCTCGCCGGCGACCTGACCTGCAGGCAAATGCCGGGCGACTGGGCAAAACAGGGTTGCCCGGTCCTGCAACCAGGCGATAGAGTTTTCCCTGGAGTTTTTCGGCGGTCGCCAGTTCTTTCGCGAAAATTAATTTGTGGAGCAGGGCAATGACGACGGACAAAAATTCACAAATCAAGGGGATCGCTCCCCTGAGTAGCGACATGATTGCCATCAGTCACCTTTCCATTCCGGAATTTGAGCCAAGCCCAAGATGGGTCAGGACGACATTTGGCGGCGAGACGGTTGCCGACAGCAGACAGTGCATGGTGCTGCGGCGCGCCAAAAAATTGCCTGTTTACTGTTTTCCAAAGGCCGACGTCCGGCTCGACCTGCTGGAACCGACAGAAAATCGTTCAGATTTCCCCCCACAGGGAATATTGAGCTACCGGTCAATAAAAGTGGCTGACAAACTGGCTGAAAACGCCGCTTCGGAAATTCTCGATCCGGCGGACGGCTGGCACATGCTCAAGGATTACATCATTTTTGACTGGGGGAAAATGGATGCCTGGTATGAAGAAGAAGAGGAAGTATTTGTACATCTGCGGGACCCCTACCACCGTATAGACGTTATCGAGAGTTCCCGACATTTGCGTATCCTTGTTGAAGATAAAACCATCGTTGAGACGCGACGCCCGCGGCTGCTCTTCGAAACCGGATTTCCGATCAGGTATTACGTTTCGCAAGATGACGTCCGGATGGATCTCCTTGAACAGTCCGACTTGAAAACGAGGTGCCCGTATAAGGGAATTGCCTCGTCCTACTGGACCATAAGAGTGGGCGAAAGAGTTGTGGAGAACAGTGTCTGGAGCTATCCCGAACCCCTGCCGGAAGCACATGAAATAAAAGACCGCCTGTGCTTTTTTGACGAAAAGGTCGATGCGGTATATGTCGACGATGAACTTGTGCCAAAGCCTGTGACGCCCTGGTCCTGACCGGTGCCGTGAGTCAGGGATCTCGAGGGAGTTTTTTAAGACCCCGGCCGATCTGCCGTGTCGTCAGATTTACCGGCGTCCTCGATTTCGCTGAATTCGCCATCGATTATATCGGCGTTCCTGTCATGGGGCCCGGTTTGACCTCTCTGTCCGCCGGGATTTACCGGCTGACCATTTACAACGACCGAGGCATTGGCAAATATCCGGGCGGCTACACTTATACGTACAATTGTGCGAAACGCCGGTACCAGCAGCACGGCCCCCAGGGCATCGGTGAAAAACCCCGGCGTCAGCAAAAGCGCCCCGGCCAGCAGTAAACAAAGACCGTCAAACAACTCGACAACCGGCAAGGTGCCCTGGTCCATGTTTTCACGCGCCCGCGCCAGCGTCGCCAGGCCCTGGCGGCGCAGCAGGGCCGTGCCGATCACCGCCGTGGCGATGACAATCAGTAATGTCGGTGCAAGGCCTAACCAGCCGCCGACCTGAATGAACACGGCTATTTCAATCAGCGGCACGCCGATGAAAACAAGCAGCAGGATCCAGCCCAATTTGTGTCTTTCCGGTTCGTTGAAGGCGTTTCGCCGCTTCAGTGTATCCGGCAATCCGGAATTGGCCTAAGACTTGCTGACAAACCACAGGCTTCAGGGCAGGCATGGTTCGGTTATGAAATTGCCAGGCCACTCGAATTCACATACCATCCGTAGCGCTGTCAACGCGACAAATTTCAATGCGGCTACATGCCTTTGGGGGCGATTATTACACCGATATTCACAATTTCATCGCGCGGCGGCTCGGCGACAAAATGGCTAAACAACATAATTAATTCTCATCCTGAGATCGTTTGTTTTCACGCTTTTCGACAAGATCCGTTTAACCCGGAAAAATCGGTAACGCCAGATTCTCTGGCGGACGGAATGATGAACATGCGAGAGCTTTCTGCGTTTGAAGAGACCCCCTGGCAACCAGCCTACAGCTTCGGCACGATCCACACATATTGGGGTACGGAACCGCGAGAGGCGTTTATGTCGAGAGGCGGAACCTTCTCGGCCATTTTGAGGGACCCGGTCCGTCGCCTGCATTCCCTGTTTTCACATCACTACCTTCGTGACGTTAAAAAACTGCCCGCCGGGCATTCCAGTCAGATGCACTATGACGCGTTGGTCAAAATCGGTGATATTGGCCCGCCGCAAAATTTGGCGATCAACGAAATACGGAATGAGCCATTTTCTGAAGCAGAGGACTGGTTTATCGCGCTTTGCTGGCAGATTCTTGAAAGCGACCTTGATGTCATTGACAACTGTACCTGCGGGCAGGTGCTGAAGCATGAAAATCTTGTCGGTTCGTACGAGGGATTAAGAGACGGGCTGTCGAGAATTTTCAATACAGAGGCGGGAGATGATTTTCCGGGCGCAAAGGGTTACTTCGACCGGGTCGTCAACAGGCACGCGGAAGCGCCGTTGTCTTCCGCCGAAATTTTTCAGCTGTGGCCTGAAAAGCTCAAGAAGATGTTTTTCTTCAACGTACTGGCGCTGGACGTCGAAAAAGTTCAAAAGGCATATGCCAAATATGATTATGCTTTTCCGACCGAATTATTTTCCTGGCTTGATCGCGAGCTGGCACGCGGTCGGGAAATCTAGTTTCGGGGAAATTTTCCAGTTCGAACATCCTCGCGCAGCCCGCGGATGGTTATTTCCGGACGGGCTCGACGCCAGCCGGGCGTAATTGGCTGCGACGTGATCGACAGAGACAATTAGTTGAAGCACAAAAAAGCCGCCCTGATTACCTTTTGGCAATCAGGGCGGCGACTAAAAAGATGATCCGCTGAATACAACGCGGGGCAACAAAATTGAAAAGCGAACTACAAAAAAATTGGCTGGAATTAGTGGGCTGAACCGCCGCTTCCCGAGGATGAATCGATCATCAGGCGATGGCCCAGAGCCGGACCAGCGATCAACAAAGAGACCGCTAACGCACTAAACGTGAGACCCATAATGTTCTTGCCCATGATAATCCCCAGATATGTTTTGCTCAGGAACACTCCTGAAAAATGAATTCCATACCCACAAATATTTAGTGGACAATTATGTGGTTAATTTGTAACCGCATTATTTCGCCTGGCAGGAAAATGGTTTCTGGTTTGTAACGATCCATACATTTGCAAACCTTCTCCGGTGATCCCCGGACGACAGGACATGGAACAAGTGTTTTGAAAGCTCTCGATTTTTGTATATATCGGAGAAAGGAAATCGACGGCTGGGAGACAGGTACGTGAAATTGCAAACTGTAGATGTTTTGGCCGCCGGCGACGCACTGGAAATAACCTGGTCCGATGGCAGCCGGGCGCGCTTCCATGCTCTTTGGTTGCGCGACAATGCGCTGGATGCCGAAACCCGCAGTACAGTGAACGGGCAACGTCTGATTACCTTGCTTGATATATCGCCCGACGCCAGTGTTGCCGAAGCATCGATTTCTCCCGCCGGAGACCTCAACGTCGTGATTGCTCCGGAAATGAAGGCGCTGGATTTCGCCGGCGACTGGCTGAAGCGCCATGCTTACGATCAAATGCAAACGCGTGAGGCTGGCAGTCTCGACCCGGCCATGACGACGTGGGGATCTGATTTACAGGATCAAGTGCCGACCGGCACCTGGGATCACATCAGTCAATCGCCCGCGGCCTTAAGAGACTGGCTGGCGGGCGTGCGCGAATACGGCCTCGCCGTGCTGCACGGTGTGCCGATTCGGTCCGGTGCCTTGTGCGACGTGGCCGAACTGTTCGGGTTTGTGCGCGAGACAAATTACGGGCGCTGGTTCGAGGTGCGATCCGAGGTCAATCCGGAAAATCTCGCCTACACCAATCTCGGTCTGCAAGCCCATACCGACAATCCCTATCGCGATCCGGTGCCGACGCTACAACTGCTAGGCTGTCTCGAGAACACGGTCGAGGGTGGCGAATCGATTGTCGTCGACGGGTTCAATGTTGCGCGCCGGCTCAAATCGGAGGACCCCGGGGCCTTTGATCTGCTCGGCAAGTACAGTGCGACGTTTGAATATGCCGGAGCAGAAGGCGTCCGGCTGCGCGCCGACAAACAAATAATCGGCCTCGCCCCGGATGGTGAGCTGAAGTCGATCAGCTTCAACAACCGCTCCGCCGCGCCGATAACCAGCGTACCGTATGATGACATGGCGGCTTATTATGCGGCCTGCCGAAAGTTTGCAGAACTGGTTGAGGACAAATCGATGCAGGTGAGCTTCAAACTTGAACCGGGCGAGCTTTTTATTGTCGACAACACGCGCGTGATGCACGCCCGGCAGGAATTTTCCGGCAGTGGCCAGCGCTGGTTGCAGGGCTGTTATGCCGACATGGATGCCTTGCTCTCGACGCTCAGCATACTCGAAGACAGCCAAAATATCGGTGACGTCGCGTGATCGGTGACACGCCGGACGCCAGCACAATCGTTGCTTTCCTGGCCGATATTTTTGAACGGCGCGGGGCAGAAAGTTATCTCGGTGAACAGGTCACAATGTCGGAACACATGCTGCAGGGCGCCTGGTTGGCCGAGCAGGAAGACGCGCCTGATGAACTGGTGGCGGCAGCCCTGCTGCATGACGTCGGACATTACACCGGCGAGTTCGGTGCCTATGCGCCGGACGACACCCGGGACAAGTATCACGATGTCGCGGGTGGTGCGGCGCTGGCTGACTTTTTCCCGGCGGTGATTACGGAATGTGTGCGCCTGCACGTCGCCGCCAAGCGCTATCTTTGTGCCGTCGATCCGGATTATTTTGGCGAGCTCTCTGAAGCGTCGGTGCATACACTTTCCCTTCAGGGCGGACCGATGAACGCGGAGGAAGTCGCCGGGTTTGAGGCCAATTCGTATTGCGCGGAAATCGTGCGCGTACGCAAATGGGATGACGCCGGCAAGGTCGCCGGGCGGGCGACAAAAACCTTCAGAGAGTACACAAATCTGCTACAGAAAATCGTCGATGCCGAGGCCGTCGCGCGGGCCTGATACGGCTCGCTGATCTACGACGCGCGGTAAATATAGAACCGCGCAAGGTGCTGAACGTCGTCCGACGGCGCTGTCGGCAGGCTCATGAATTCATCGGTCATCGTCTCGGATTGCCATTGACCCGCCGCTTCGAGGGCTTCGAATTTCTCGCGAAAACCGTCGTGCTCGTACGTCGGCGTGGTGAGCGAAAAGATCAGGTACCCACCGGGCCGCGTCACCCGGACAAGTTCATCGAGCGCCGAGGCCGGCGCATGACCGACCGTCAACACACCGGTTGAAATTACTGCTGCAAAAGCGTCGTCGGCGAAGTCGAGAGTTTCGCCCAGCACCATATTCTCGAGCTTGCTGTAAACCGATTTGCGCCGCGCCATTTCCAGCATGCCGTCCGACATGTCGATGCCAACGAGTTCACCGAACCCGAGGATCGACAGGATCTCCCCCATCAGCCCGGTGCCGGCACCGGCATCCAGCACAGCACCGTTTTCGGGATCAAGATAGCGCCCGGCCAGACCTGCCAGCACTGCCGGATAACGATAGCCAAACGACTGCAGGTCGTCGTCATAATCCTCGGCCCAGTCGTCGTAGATCGCTGCCAGTTCGGCAGGCGTTTTACCGCCGTAGACCTGATGCAGCCGGTCATCCCTGTCACCCTGGCTCATGATGCCTCCTTTTTCGTCGGGGCATCATATCCCGGTTCGGGGCGAGAGACAGCAGTTTCAGGCCGGCCCGAGAATTTGCTCGACGAGGTCGAGCCGGTCCTGGCCGAAGAACATTTCCGGGCCGACAAAAAAGGTCGGTACGCCAAAAACACCACGTGCCACCGCTTTTTCGTTTGCCGCAACAAGTCGGCTTTTGATGGCAGGGTCTTGCGCACGATCAAAGAGTTCGGGGGCGTCAAATCCGGCGGTGTCGAGAACTTCGGATACGATCAAAGGTTCTGACATGTCGCGGGCCTCGGCCCAGGTGGCGCGAAAGATAGTTGCGGCATAATCGGCCAGTCGGCCGAGATCATCGGCGATCAGGGCCCCGCGCATCAGGTTGAGAGAATTGAACGGCGCGCCGGGCGCGAAGTTGAGCGTGACGTTATGCTGTCGCGCCTGGCGCGGCAGATCAACTTCCATCATATAAGTGCGCTTGGCAGGCACGGCGACGGGCGCAGTATTGCCGGTCAGTTTGATAATCGCCCCGACCAGGACGGGCCTGAGGGTCAGGGCAGCACCGGTGCGCCTGATGATGTCGGGCAGCCGTTCATGCGCGATCCAGGACGGCGGGCTGGCAACATCAAAGTAGAACTCAAGCTTCTTTGCCATCCGGCACCTGACGGGGTTTCGGGGCCTGTCGCTGCAGGGCAGATCCTGGCAAACTGCTGACAAAGATGCCGCTGAGCACCAGGGTGAGGCCAACGATCAAGGCAGGTGTCAGGGTTTCGCTGAGCAACAGCACGCCGAGCAAGACGGCCGAAATCGGATTGAGCGTGAGATAGATCACGGTGCGTGTCGGCTGCAACCATCTGAGCGCCCAGGTGAACAACGAGAACTGGATTGCCCCGCCGAAGGTGCCGAGGAAAACAATGGCCAGCCAGCCCGCGCCGCTGAACTCGGGCAGGCTGAATTCTCCCGGCCCCACAAGCACCAGCGGTGAGAGCGCCAATACGCCGAAGGCCATGGCGATGGCGGTGACAAACAACGGGCCGTGGCGCATTAACGTTGCCCGGCTGAACACCGAATAGATCGCGGCGCAGAACGCGCCCAAAAGCATCAGGCCATCGCCGAGCAGGACGTCTGATCCCGTGGCACCAAGGGCGGCCGGGCCGAAGACAACGGCAATACCGGCGAAGGCCAGCACGACACTGAAGACCTTGTTGCGTGTCAATCGCTCGCGGCCAAATATCGCCGCGACGATCAGGGTCTGGATCGGGATGGTTGCGAGGCCAATGGCACCGCGCGCCGCCGGTATATATTGCAGCGACGCGGTGAAGGCCCACGGGAACAGGCCAAAGAACAGGGCGCCCAACAAGGCGATTTTGCCGTATTCCGAAGCGGGGATGCGCGCCTCGGGCCAGATAAAGGGCAGGAACGGCAGGAAGCAGATCACGGCGATGATGTAGCGATACAGCACCAATGTCACCGGATCGGTTTCACCGATGACATAGCGCGTGGCGACGACGCAGACACCGGCGCTCAAGGCCGCCGCTGCCGCCGCTGAATTCGCCAGAACTGACCGGTTCATCATGATATTTCACCCTGTCGGAGGGGTCACGCCGGGGAGTGACTTTAAAAATGCAAGTGACAAGGTATCGAACTAACTTTAATAATGCAAGTAACTCACCTAAAATATCCGGACCGCTGCAACAACCGTGATGGATAGCCATGACCCCGGCCCTGAAAACTGACGACCATACTTTTCGCTCGGAATGTTCGATCTCGCGCACGCTTGAACTGCTCGGCGACAAATGGACGTTGCTGGTGGTGCGCGATCTGATGTGGCACGGCAAGCACACCTTCCGCGACCTGCAGGGCAGCGCCGAACACATCCCGAGCAACCTGTTGTCGCAGCGGCTCGGCAAACTGATGGACCTCGGTCTGGTTGCACGCCAGCCCTACCAGGATCGCCCGGTGCGTTACTCCTATCATCTGACGGAGACCGGGCGCACGCTGGAGCCGGTGCTGCTCCAGGTCATGTCCTGGGGCCACAAACATCTCGGCGGCGGCAGCTACGATCCTGATTCCGGTGTCGATTCGCGGGCTGTCTGAAATTCGGCTAATATTTTTCCGGGTCAACGGGGAACCGGCGAATGAGTGAGGGTGGCGTCGAGAAAAGGTTATCGGCAATTCTGGCGGCGGATGTCGCTGGATACACACGCCGCATGGAAGAAGACGCCGACGGCACCGTGGCCGCCTGGCAATCAGCTCTTGCTGACGTTGTCGAGCCGGCCATCGAAAATCATTCGGGGCGGATCGTAAAACACACGGGCGATGGTTTCCTCGTCGAATTCAGCACCGTCCAAAATGCCGTCCAGTGCGCCATCGACATGCAACGGGGTCTGGCAGCCAGTCGGCTCGATTTTCGCATGGGTGTCAGTATTGGTGACATCATCGATGACGGCCACGACATCCACGGCGAGGGCGTCAATATCGCCGCCCGCATCGAAGCCCTGGCCGAACCCGGCGGCATCTCGATCTCCGGCATGGTGCACGAGGCCGTGCGCAACCAGATCGATGCGCACTACGAAGACACCGGCGAGCAGACCGTCAAAAACGTCTCAAACCCGGTGCGCGTCTACAGGGTCTTGTTGGCGGACGCCGAAACGACCACGCAAACCCCGTCCGCCAAAACCGGAAAGATGCGGCAGCGTTTGATTGCCGCCGCCGCCGTGGTCGTCATGCTGGCAGCAGGGCTCGGCTGGTACAGCACCAGACCGGATTTCGACCCGGTTGATCCGGCGACCATGACCCTCAAATTGCCGGAACGACCTTCCATCGCCGTGCTGCCATTTGATTATTTCGGCGAAGGCAAGGCAGAAAACGAATACATCGCCGACGGCCTCAGCGAACAGATCACCTCTGTACTGGCCGATGTCCCGGAATTGTTCGTCATCGCCCGCAACTCAAGCTTCACCTACAAGGGCAAAGCCGTCGACGTGCGTGACGTCTCCAAAAATTTTGGCGTGCGCTATGTGCTGGAAGGCAGTGTCCAGAAGTCCGGCGACAAACTACGCGTTACAGCCCAACTAATCGACGCCGTTGACGGCAAACATATCTGGGCCGAGACATTTGATCGAGCCTACACCGACCTCTTCAAAATCCAGGATGAAATTACGGTCGCGGTAGCCCAGAAAATTCATCTGGGGACCATTCGGGGCAACGAACTCGCCAACCGGCCGACAAATAATCTTGAGGCCTGGTCGGAAAATGTCAAAGGCCTTGAACAACTCAGGCTCTTCACGGCAGAAGGTTACGAAAATGCTCGCCAGCATTTCGCCAGAGCAATTGAACTGGACCCTCAATACGTCAATCCCCATCACTTGATGGCTTTCGCGCATGTCAACGATGTGCGCTTCGGGTATTCAGCCGATCCGGCGGAATCATTTTCGCTGGCCGAGCAATTTTTATCGAAAGCGCTGGCTTTGGAGCCCGGCAATGTCGAGGCTTTGGCTGGGACCGCTTTTCTTCGATACGTTCAGAAAAATATTCCCGAGGCAAAAAAGCTGGCACTTGAGGCGCATGAAAAAGCGCCGAACCAGCCTTACGTGGCCTTCGCATTGGCCTGGATACTTCTCTACAGCGGCGATCCCGAAGGCGCGATCCCCTATTATTCCTTAATCAAAAGACTGGCCCCGGTCACGAGTGTGGCGATTTTGAATGGCGATCTTCTGGCTCATATTTACGCTGGCAAATACGAGGAAGCCAGAAAACTCGTGCCTGCGTATCTCGAGCGAGTACCCGAAATACTGCAACCGGTCAATTTGGTTCTTTCGGCTCTGCCTTATTACAAACTAAATGACGTAGCGAAAGCCAAATCCATGGTGGCTAAGGCATTGCAGTTGCAGCCGAACCTCTCCATCAAGTCTTTCCGCCATTACGATCTGCCTTTTGTTGATCAATCTGTGCCCGAATCATTCTACGCCGTCTACCGCGAACTCGGCGTTCCCGACCTGCCGCCCGGCATGCGCGCCGATCCGGCGAAGATGGCACTGAAACTGCCTGAAAAACCGTCCATCGCTGTGCTGCCGTTCGACTATTTCGGCGAGGGCAAAGCCGAAAATGAATACATCGCCGATGGCTTGAGCGAGCACATCACATCCGTTCTCGCCGATATCCCCGGCCTCTTCGTTATCGCCCGGAAATCCAGCTTCACCTACAAGGACAAGGCCGTCGACGTGCGTGAAGTTTCCGAGCGCTTTGGTGTGCGCTATGTGCTGGAAGGCAGCGTTCAGAAATCCGGCGACAAACTCCGTGTGACGGCGCAACTTATCGACGCCATCGCCGGTACACATATCTGGGCGAAATCCTATGACCGGGAATTCGACGATCTTTTTCAAATTCAGGACGAGATCACCTTATCTGTGGCACGCAAGACCTATGGCAAGGCCGTCGAAGGCGACTTCAAACTCACAAAACTCACCAAAAGCCTGGTCGCCTGGTCGGAGGCGGTCAAAGGCCGGACATTGCTGCGGAAATATACCGAGGAAGCGCTTGAACAGGCGCGCCGTCACTTCACCAATGCTATCGAAGCCGACCCCGCCTACGCGCTGCCGCGAAGTCTTCTGGCGCTCGGTCTCGCGTTGGAAGTGCGTTTTGGGTATGCGCCTGACCCTCGAAAAACTCTCGCGATGGCTGAACAACACGTCCTTAAAGTGCTAGAGATGAATTCTTCGGGTGCCGGTTCGATGACGACGCTCGCCTTTCTTCGGTACATTCAGAAACGCGTGCCCAAAGCCAAAGAATTGGCCCACAAGGCTTACAAGCAATCGCCCAATCACCCCTACGTCGCTCAATCGTACGCCTGGATCTTGAAACACGGCGGCGAGAGCAAAGCGGCGATCCCGATTTTTGCGCGCGTCAAACGACTGCAGCCCGTCGTCACCCGGGACCTTCTCTACGACGAATATACCGCGCACCTTGATGCCGGATTGTTTGAAGAGGCCCGGACACTGGCCCCGGCCATGATGGCGGCGGCGATCGACCGATTGCGAGCGAGGACTACGGCCTTGGCTGCGGTTTCGTATCTGCGGACCTCGGACAAGGCGAAGGCGGATGCTTTGATCTCCCAAGCGCTGGCGCACGATCCCGATCTTTCGATGAAGAATTTCCGCTGGATGGCGCAGCCCTATGTCGACAAGTCGCTGCCGGAGAGGACGTTCGCCGCGCTACGCGAACTCGGCGTGCCAGACTTGCCGCCCGGCATGCGCGCCGATCCGGCAAAGATGAAATACAAGCTGCCGGAAAAACCATCGATTGCCGTGTTGCCGTTCGCCAACTTGAGTGACGACAAGGATCAGGAATATTTCGCGGATGGGATGGCGGACGATTTGATCACCGATTTGTCGCATGTATCGGGGCTGCTGGTGATCGCCCGCAATTCGTCCTTCAGCTACAAGGGGCGGAACGTCAAAGTGCAGGAGATCGCCGCCGATCTCGGTGTGCGTTACGTTCTGGAGGGATCAGTTCGCCGCGCCGAGGGACAGATTCGCATCAATGCCCAGTTAATCGATACAACGTCAGGGTCCCACCTTTGGGCCAATACTTTCGACCGCCCGTTCAAAGATGTCTTTGCTTTACAAGATGAGGTCACAGCCAAGATCGTTGCAGCGCTGAAGGTCAAACTGACGCCCGGTGAGACGAAACAGCTAGGCGCACGGGATACCGCCAGTCTCGAAGCATATGAAGCCTATCTCAAGGGCTGGGAAATTTCCCGCACACTGACGCCAACGGCATACGCCAAAGCGTTGCCTCTGTTGAAAAAGGCTGTGGAACTGGATACCGACTACAACCGCGCGCACGCCGCTTTGGCTTCGCTTTACTGGGAAGGGGGTTACCAGCGTGGTTGGTATCATGCCCTTGTCGTTGATAACGCGGATCACGCCTACCAAAAAACCATAATCCATCTCGATGCCGTAAAGACACCAACGCCGATCGCCCATATTGTCCAGGCTGAACTCCTGAGCAGTTTTCTATACGATAACGATGCCGCGGTCGCCGAAGCAAGACGCGCGGTCGAGCTTGATCCGAACTTCGCTGATGGTTATTTCGCTCTCGCCCAGCAGTTGGCATCGGCGGGCTCGACGGAAGACGCAATCGCTATGGCGGACAGGGGCGCACGCCTTGATCCGCTGCAAGTCACTTTGTATCGCGTCACCAGGGGGTACGCGCACTATGTTGCCGGTCGCTACGAACCTGCACTGAAGGAATACACCGAGGCGACAAGATTAAGTTCGTCGGATATTTGGGCGTGGACTTTTCTGGCGGCAATTCAGGGACATTTAGGCGATACGCCGGCAGCGTCAAAATCCCTCGCGATCCTGCAGGCGGAACGCCAGCGAGTGGGAAGGTCTGACCTGCGCGCAGGCTTTGCGCTTACGATGCCAATCAAAAATCCGCTGGTCAAAAAACGCCTGTTCGAGGATCTGAAAGCGGCCGGCGTACCCGTTGCATCCGCCAAACTTGACGAAGGCGAAGTATTTCGGCAACTCAATGAGGCCGAAATCAGAAATCTTTTGGTCGGCAAGAAAATTCAGGGAATTATTGTTACCAAAGCTGAGCAAGCCAATGTCCTAACCTTCACCTACACCCTGGACAAAGACCTGAAAGGTGTTTTCCGGACCAGTGGCGCTGATTACATCACGCACAATCAGTTCGAGGGTGACGCGGCCTGCAATGCGCGGGGATGTACCAGATTTTTTAAACTCACCGACGCGGGCGCCAGACGCTGGAACGCGACGCATGTCATGCAGGAAGACACCGGCATCCTTTACTATTTCCGCTCCGTCTCCCCTGCCAACTAATATTGACAAGCCCCGGCGACGGACCATAGCTGGACCTGTTCTGCGCCAACTCATGGCCCGGAGCCACGAACATCACGGCGGCAGCAGCCATGATCTCGAAACCGTTGTATGAAAAGGAGCAGCTTATGACGGATACTCACAAGCAAACCGACAACCGTGATCTAACGCCGAAAGACTGGCGGCTTCAGGATGTTGAACGCCGGGGCTTGCCGCGTTATGCGGTGGATGATCTCGACGGGATCAAGGCTGAACTGCGCGACGGAGCCGGGTTTGTTGTCGTGCAGGGTCTGGCTGATTCCAACGAGGATGGCAATGACAATTTGCAAAGTTTTGGTCAGGGTCTCGGGCGGTTGCTGCCGCAAAACGCGGCGCAGGAACTGATCGTCCAGATCGCCGATTTTTCCGACGAGGATGAGTTCGATGACCGGGGTTATCGATCACCTGGCGAATTGAACCCGCACACCGACCCGCCGCCGTTGATCGTGCTTTTGTGTCAACGCAGTGCCCGCACCGGCGGCACCAACCGTCTCGTCAGTGCCGAGACTATTCGCGGCGCGATCCGGGACGAACAGCCGGAAATGCTGTCTGTGCTGGAGGCCGGGTTTCCGTTTTTTATGCCGGATGAAAAAATTCAGGGCGGTGGCAGCGTGCGGGACGCCCTGCCGATCATGCTCGATGGGCCCGGCGGCATGAGCTGCGTTTATTACCGCCCGTTTATTGAACGCGCCGCCGACGTCACAGGTGTTGCGTTGTCGGATCAATCAATCGCAGCGCTCGATCTGTTCGATCGCTTCGCCAACGACCCGGAATTGCAGGCCGCCTACACGCTTGAGCCCGGCGAAACGCTTATCCTCAACAATTACCGGGTGCTGCATGCGCGCGACGATTTTGAGGACTGGCCGGAGAAAAACAAAAGGCGTTGCCTGCTGCGGCTCTGGCTCGACGCCGACTGGCTGCCCGACCCCCCGGCAGCCCACGCCGGGCGTCGCAACCCGATGGCGGAATTACTTTAGCCACGTCCGGCGAGGAGTATTTTGGCTGCTTTCACCGACCCCGGAAGTTTTCCGCTTCACCCCTCAAAGCAGACGTTTTTCAGGCTTTGATAAATGTTCCGCCAATCGCCACAAACGGACACCAATCTGCATTTCCGGACTCCGGAGGCTACCTGCCGATGCGGAATGCCAGCCTCCGGAGTTTTCAGATTGAGATAATGTTGCAACGGATTTTAGATGCCTTTGGCTTCGACTTTCTGGTGCCGCGAAACTCACGCAGCTCCGGATATGAGTGCTTCACGAACAGCTGCATCCAACTCAAGGCAAGGACGGACAGCCGGATGTGATTTCACACGCTTTACGAACGACGCCAGTTTCGGCCAGCGGCTCTCATCAATTCTAAATTGTCCGTATTCCGCGTTGAGGATCGGCGAAACAATGCTGATGTCGGCTGCACCCAGTTCATCGAAGAAGTATCCTTCGTTCGGAACTTGAGACTCCAGATACGTAAGGACCGGCGGAAACTTTTCGTTCATCACTTTTTCGACGATGCTCTCGTCCGTCGGTTTCTTCTCGTAGAACGGATTGACAACGCGTTGCTGGAATATCGGCGCGCAACAAGGGAATACTGCTGAACCGCCATATTCGGAAAACCAGCGGCTTCTGGCACGGCCTTCAAGACTGGAGGGCATAAGAGGATTGTCAGGATACTTTTCGTCGAGGTATTCCAGAATGATTCCCGAATCTGAAAAGGCGAATTCCCCGTCCTCAAGGGCCGGGATCAGGCCGAGCGGACTGATCTCAAGGAATTCGGGTGTTTTGGTGCCGGGGAACACCCGAATTAACTCAAACTCGAGGCCTTTGATGTTCAGGGCGACAAGAACTTTTCGGACATTGGGGGATATGGATAAACCGTGAATTTTCATGATCATTTCTCCTGTTGGTTGATGCCGGGAAAACTGGCGTTCTACCAGTCGTCGCGGACGCTTCTGAGGCCGATAAAAACAGATTGCGGATCCGATTGGAGATCGGTGATGTGATCCCGGAGGTTTCGAATGATTTCCTGATTGTCCAACCTGAAGAAGGGGTTCATTTCTTTCTCCATGGCCAGGGAGGTCACCAGCCGTTGGTCGGGGTCTTGTTCCTTCACCTCGGCCAACAGGTCTCGGGCGAACTGATTTCCAGGTTCCAGTGACAGGGCGAAGTTCAGGTTGTTGACGATGTAATCGTGGCCTGGATAAATTCTTGTGCTGCCGGGCAGCACGTTAAATTGTTCGACGTACGTCTTGTACATTTGCTGAACGTCGCCGCCGTACTTGCAATTTCCGGCGCTGGCGTTGAACAACGTGTCCCCGCAGAACATTGATGGCTGGCCAGTTTCGGTGACGAGGCACACATGTGCCAACGTATGGCCTGGCGTATCAAGGACACGCAGCCGCACGGTGTTGCCGACCTCGACACCGTCACCGGCACGCAATCCCACATCGACATCGGGAATGCGATCGACCGCGTTGGCGTGTGCGTAAATTTTGGCACCGGTCGCTTCAACGATTCCGGGATTGCCCTCGATATGGTCGAAGTGCTCATGCGTGTTCACGATCTTGGTGATGCGGGCCTTGTTGCGATCCGCCTCCGCCAGGCACTTTTCCACATCCAGTGGATCCAGAATGATCGTTTCCCGCGTCTCTGTGCAGACGATGAGATGACAATAATTGCGCAGCATGTTGTCCATATAAATTCTGATGATTTCCACTGGCTGTCTCCGGCTTCCCTGGCTTCCAATTTCCCTCAGGCTGACGAAATTTCGCGTTCTGACATCGAACAGGACTTACAAATAGTCCGTGACAGTCAGCACGATAAGCGCGATAAAAGACGATAAAGGTCTGATTGGGACATAACGCTTATGAAAAAAGTCATCATTCTTGCCGCCGAGAACACATTGCTTTCGACCATTGCCTCGCCGATGGACATGTTTCTGCAGGCTGGAGTGTTGTGGAATATGACCATGGGAGAAAAGCCATCCCAGATTTTCGAAGTGAAGGTTGTCACTGCCGATGGGGACCCGGTAATGGCCCTAAATCAAATTCCAGTCTCGCCCGCCTGTTCCATGTACGATATTGAGGAAGCGGATCTGATCATCATTCCTTCTCAGGGTTTCTTTTTCGATCCGCAGGACAAAAGTCATGTCGACAGAATTGAATGGCTAAAGAGCTGGTATGAAAGAGGGGCAGACCTCGCCAGTGTTTGCGGCGGCGCTTTTACGCTGGCATCCACAGGGTTGCTCGACGGCAAAACCGCGACAACGCATTGGGGATTGGCCAAACAATTCAGAAAGCGTTTTCCTGAAGTTGAGTTGAGAACCGATCTTATGGTGACGGACGAAGGCCGTTTGTTCTGCGCTGGCGGGATATCAGCTGATTTGAACTTGTCTCTTTACCTCATTGATAAATATTGCGGACGGGAAATCGCGCTGCAAAGCGCCCGCTGCACACTGGTGGATCTGGATGACCTGCACCAGGCGCCCTTCGCGGTGTTCACTCCGGAACTAAATCACGCCGATGGAAAAATACTTGAGGCTCAAGACCACATCAAAAACATTCTCAGCGACAAAATCGACGTGGCGGCGCTGGCGAAGGAAGCGGGCATAAGCACCCGTCAGTTCAACAGGCGTTTCAAATCGGCGACGGGTGAATCCGTCAACAATTACCTGCAACTGCTGAGAGTGGAAGCAGCCAAGACGGCCTTGGTCAATACGGGTTTGTCTTTCGAAGAGATTTCCATGAAGGCTGGTTACGAGAATGTCAGTTTCTTTCGAAGAGTATTCAAGAAAAATACCACGGTTACACCCGGGGATTACCGGCGCAGATTCGGCCAAATTTGATTAGCGACATCCCTTTACAACGTTCACGGAATGTCCGCTTTGGGTCAAAAACTCTCGAAATGACTGGAGCATTTCACGACTGATTGGCGTCGCATGCATAGTTTGTGTACCATCCTGACCTCAAACATCAGGGGAACTGGTCTGTGAACGACGGAGGTGTTCAAAAACGACTATCAGCAATCCTGGCCGCAGATGTCGTGGGCTATACGCGTCTGATGGAAAAGGACCCGGATGGTACGGTAGCCGCCTGGCGAACCGCACGCGCCGATGTCATCGATCCCTGCATTGCCGAATATCTGGGGCGCATCGTCAAGCACACGGGCGATGGCTTTCTGGCCGAGTTTGCTACCATTCAATCTGCTGTTGAATGTGCCATTTCATTGCAGGGCGGACTGTCAACAAATCCGCTCGAATTTCGCATGGGCGTCAATCTTGGCGATATTATTGACGACGGTGAAGATATTCATGGCGAAGGTGTAAATATCGCCGCCCGTATAGAAGCGCTGGCCAGGCCAGGCGGCATATCGATTTCCGGCGGCGCTTACGACCAGATACGTAACCGCCTCCCTCACGCGTTCGAGGACATGGGAGAGCACGACGTCAAGCATGTCTCGGCTGCCGTACGGGTCTTCCATATCGTCATGCCGGATAATACCCCGGCTGAGATCGTTGCTGACAAACTGCCCTTGCCGGAAAAGCCATCGATTGCGGTAATGCCATTCGAGAACATGAGCAACGACCCGGATCAGGATTATTTTGCCGACGGCCTGACCGAAGACATCATCACTGCACTGGCCTATGTGCCCTGGATATTCGTGATCGCACGCAATTCCAGTTTTACCTACAAGGGCGCTGCAGTTGACGTGCGGAAAGTCGGTCAGGAACTGGGGGTCAGATATGTTCTGGAAGGCAGCGTACGCCGTCAGGGCCAGCGCCTTCGTGTCACTGGTCAGCTCATCAATGCGGAGACAGGTGCACATATCTGGGCGGAAAAATATGACGGCGCGATGGAAGATGTTTTTGAGGTTCAGGATCGTTTGACGGACGCAGTTGTCACGGCAATAGCACCGACTATTCACGCGGCTGAAATGGAGCGCGCCTCCCGAAAACAAACGAAAAACCTGGATGCCTACGACCACTATCTGAAAGCTCTCGTCGATTTGAACCGAGGGGAGACGGGATCTGCTGCCGAGCATCTGGATCGGGCAATCGTCCTGGCCCCGGACTACGCGAAAGCGATGGCGATCCGCGCCTGGTGCTACACCGTACGTCTTGCATGGACGACCGGCACAGCCGTGGAGGAAGAACGCCGGGCCGGGATCGAGTTGGCTCTGAAGTCGCTGGAGCAGGACAATGCCGACCTCGAAGTCGCCAGCTACGCCGGGTACACATTGGGATTTTTTGGAGCCGACGTTGAACGCGGCTTTGCGCTACTTGAAGAAGTTACAAGAAAGTGTCCCAGTTTCGCCTGGGCCTGGACTTCGCGCGCGATGCTTGAAGGATTGCAGGGCGACGGGAAACAGGCGCTGAAATTTGGCCAGACTGCTGAACGCCTGAGCCCGAAAGACCCTCAAAGATTTCGCATACATGTTGCCCTGGCGTCGGCGTATCAAAATATGGACTGCGACGAAGAGGCAGTTGAGCAGGCCAGACTTGGCCTGCTGCTTAATCCGAATATCGTTATTCTTAACTGTGTGATGATCATCGGGCTTGCCAAACTCGGTCGCGAGGACGACGCGCGCAGCCATGCGCAGCTCTTCCTCTCGGAACACCCGGAATTTCGGGTATCGAAATTCATCGAACATAAACGCGATTTCCGGTCCCACCAGGCGGGATTGGTCGAAGAAAAAACCATGCTGCTTGATCTTGGCTTGCCGGAATGAGGGCTTTAAATAGCCTGAAACTGAAGTCAAAAAGCAGATCAGCCAGCCGCCGTTTCAACAAACCAGGTTTGCATCATACCCCTGCCCTTGATGTCGATGGGTTCGCGTCTGGTAAGGGAGTATTGATCCGGCAGCCGTTCTGCAAAACTTTCGCCGACGTGAATTTTGCCGACTTCGCCTGTCGTTTCAAGTCGGGCGGCGATGTTCACGGCGTCCCCCCAGACATCGTAGTGGAAGCGTTTGGTGCCGACGATCCCGGCGACGACTTCACCGGCGTTGATCCCGATGCGAACGTCGATTGACTGGTGTTTCGCGATCTCGAGAATTGACTGCGCAACCCCGATCATTTTTTCGACGTGATCTTCGAGTGGTAGCGGTGCCCCGCCGACGACCATGTAGCCATCTCCAATGGTGCGTATTTTTTCGACCCGGGCAGCTTCGACGACGTCGTCAAAGTCACTGAACAAGTCGTTCAGCATGCTAACGGTTTCTTCCGGACGTTGCGTCGCCGACATCGCGGTGAAACCGGCAACATCGACAAACATGATTGAGACATCTTCGTGGCGGTCGGCGATCAACTGATCGGGGTTGTCTTTCAGACGTTCGGCGATTGTTTCAGGAATGGCGTTGAGCAAAAGGTCGTTCGCCTGCCGATGGGCAATCTCCAATGCGTCTCTGGTTGTCTTCAACGCTTCCTCGGCGTACTTGCGCTCGGTAATATCGGTGACGATGTTGACGATGCCGCCTGTGCCGGTCGGCGCGGTATTGATCTGCAGCGTCTTGCCATGGACGGTCGTTCGCTCCCAGCTTTGGGGCTCGGTTTCAGCCGGGAGATCAGCGATCCCCTCAAACGCATCGGGATTGTCCGTGCCAAAATCACCACGCATCGCCTGATAGTCGTTCTCGATCCGGTTTGATTCACCGACTTTCAAAAGGTCATCGGGGAAATCATAGAGCTTGCTATATTGAGAATTGAAGAAGATATAGTTTTTGTGCGCGTCGATGAATTTTACGCCGCCCGGCATATTGTCCAGCACAGTCCGAAGCTGAGCTTCCTTTTCTGCCAGTTCATTTTCGACCCGCTTGAGTTCGGTGATATCGGTAAGGGCTGTAACGGAACCGCCGTCCCCGGTTCGCGATTGATTAACCATCAGCCATGAACCGTCGGAAAAATTTGAAATATATTGGTGAAGAGGTTCGCGGTGCATTCGCATTCTGTCTTCAATGTAGTCTTCAAGCTCAACTTCAGAACTATCAGCAAAACCGAACTTTACGCGTTCTCGCAACATGTCTTCGTAACGAACGCCGGTTTTCAGTTCGGATCCAACTTTTGTAAAAAGCGCAAATTTTTCGTTGAATATTTTTAACCGGTCTTCGTTATCGAAATAGGCAAATCCCTCCGCCATCACATCAACCGCGCCCGTTAATGTTCGCTCGGCAGCGACGGCCTTTTTAACAAAATATCCAGCGAACCCGAAAATGACCAGGGACGAAATCAGAATATTCGAAAAGGCGAAAACTCGTTGCGTTGCTTCATCGACGCCCTGGCCGTTGGCCGAGAAATAGCTATCGAAAATGAAAGTGATCACGATGTTCACGCCATAGAACCCGAACCAGATGGACGCCTGTCTGATCGGCAGGTAAATCAGGGCGACAATGGGTCCGCAGAGCGCCCACGCCAGGACAAAACCGGAATCAAAAATGCCCCCGATGCTCCATTGAACGAAAAACGTGATGTAGATGATGCAAACGATCTGGGCATAAATCGCGTAACGGATATTTCTGCTGATATGCGAGATCAATAGCGAAGACGAAACAATCACCACGAACAAAACGGGCAAGGCAGTCGTCAGCACCGGGCCGAATACCGAGAAATACATCAGTGCCCAAAAGCCACCAGCGACGACACACGAACCGGATACCAGAAGAATCGCTGTTTTTTCCAGACGCACTTCGTCAGAATCATCTGGATCGTATGCGAACTTCGACAATGTATTCATTCCCGCCCCCAAGACGCCTTGCCATCGAACAGCTGGTCCATTGTCTCGCATGAAATAGTTTGTGCAAATGTTTTTATGGCAAACCTCAATCAAGCCTGCCTGGTTGAAAAACCGTTGTCAGAAACGTTCCAATCGTATTAGCTCGCGTGAGTGAAAAATTGATGATTGAATATATTTGAAGCTTTCGTGATGACATTCCGACGAAATTAATATCCAGCGAAAGATTAGCATCTTGTTTGAGACCATTGTTGAACAGCTTGGCGACGTAACAACCGTCTTCTCGACGGATCGCGGGTTTCATGGCGGCGTCGGGATTGTCATTTTTTTCATCGTGGTGGCGACGTTCTTTCAGGTGCCTGCGACGATCAGAAATTCACGATGGTTCTGGCTTACAGAAATTATTGTCGCCCCGCTGATCACACTCGTGCTCGCGGCGCTGGCCGAAAAGATCCTGCTGGTGTTCGGCCCGGCTCTTTCTCAAGACAAAATTTCTCCGCTCTACAGCGTGCCGCTGATCCTGGTCGGAGCAGGGCTTTTCAATCGTTCCACCCGGTTGTTCCTGTGGGACGGGATGCTGGCGAAAATAACGCAAAACGTGCCGAGGATAATCCGCAACATTCTCGAATTTTTTGTCTACGTCATTGCGGTCTACGCGGTTCTGGCCTGGGTGTACGACCAGTCCATGACCGGATTTATTGTCTCTTCCGGCGTTGTTGTCGGCGTCCTCGGCCTGTCGTTCCAGCCCATCCTGGGGGACGTTATCGCCGGCATCGGGCTGACCATCGAGCGGCCATTTTCAACCGGTGACTGGATCGAACTTGAAAACGGCATCATGGGTGAAGTCATCGGCACCGACTGGCGGGCGACGCAAATCCAGACCTGGAACCATACCATACATGTCGTTCCAAACGGCAAACTGGCAGGCGCCGCCATTCACAATTACGATCGCCCTGACAAGGTCTACGGTTTCTGGTTCTACATCACGGTTTCAAGATCAGTATCGCCGACGCTGGTTAAACGGCTATTGCTTGAGGCCGCCTTGAAGGCAGACACTATTCTGGACGAGCCTTCGCCATCGGTCCTGCTGTGGGACACCGAGGACAAACCGATTAGATATATGGTCTTTGTTCATTGCATGGATTACCGCAACAGCTTTTCGGCCCGGCATGAGCTCCTCGGCAATGCGTGGGAGCTCTTTACCAAGGCAGGCTTCAACTTCGCAGCCAGCCCTCAGGATATTGAAATTCACCGGGGCGAAGTTCACGAAGCCAGCGAGCCAGAAGCCGCTGTGCTTATCAGGGAGATACCGTTATTCGAACCCTTGAGTGATGATGAGCGAGCCCAATTGGCGCATGACAGTGTCATTCACGCCTTTAGCGCCGGCCAGGAAATCATTTCCGAAAATGACCCCGGCGGATCAATGTACATTATTCTCTCCGGCATGGTCGATGTCCGGCGCAGCCTTGCCGACGGCAGGGTGCTGGATCTGGCCCGGCTGGGCTCGTACGACTATTTTGGCGAAATGTCTCTGCTCACCGGCGAAGCGAGGTCGGCCAGCGTGATCGCACGCACGGAGTGCCAGACTCTCGAAGTGAGCAAGGAATTGCTCGCCCCCTTGATGTCCAGGCGCCCCGGGATCGCTGCCGAGATCGCCCAGATCATGGCAGAGCGAAAACTGAAGTCGGAGCTGCTGACATCGGAATCAAAAAAGACTTCCGTGACCGAGAGATTGAAGATCTATTCCGATGCACTGACCAGCTCCATCCGGTCGTTTTTTGGCAATTGAGCCCGGTCAGAAACTTCGTCGATTTTCCAATTTATCTTCCGACACCCAGCTGTCTGCACTGGACCCCTCAAATGGGAATTGACCATTGATGCGACATTCTGGAAGGCTGGTTCAGCGGAAGGAAAAAAGCCTCGAATGATGGAATGGATTGGTCTGGAGAACATTGATGACATTTTTTGGTAAGTATTTGGCCCTGGTGGCGGTTGCGCCCTTCCTGGTCCTTTCGGGCTGCAACCAGACGACCGTCCAAAGTTCGGGCGCAAGGGATTTAGCGAATTCACTGGTAATTCCTGCCGCAGCAGATTTGAAGCTGCTAACCCGGGACAAGATTGATGAAAAAATCTGCGGCCGATTTGGGGTGGAGCCCTACGCTACGAATAACATCAAACAGGTGCGTGAACCCCATTGGCCGAACCAGAATGGCGGCGCACATCAATTCATACACAAAAATGCCCAGCACCTGGCTTATGCATTGACGACAAATGACGATACCAATGCGGATTTTGTTTCGAGATTAATGAAAGCGGTTAACAGTAATGCCTATACGGTTCTCGACTTCGAGGGGCGAGGTGGTGGCAGCCCGTCATTCTTGACAGCTGTCCTGATCAAATCCATTTCCTATTCCGTAAGTTATCTCGATTCCAGGCAAGCCCTGACGGATGCGCAAAGAACATCTATTTACAACTGGGTGAAAAAACTGGAGGAGAACGTCTACGCGCGAGAAAGCTCGCCAGATCACAGAGCCGCAATCGCTACGTCCTTTATCATGGCCGGGGCGGCTTTCAGGGATGAAGCGTTATTCAAAAAAGGCCTGGCCAAATATGAGATCTCCCTCTCCCGGCTGGACGACGACATCGCCTTTTCCAGTCAGGTGAGAATCAATAACGAAGTGATGCATCATATGCTTCCGGGTGCTGAAGTGCTGCTGCTCAATGGAATTGATGTTTTTAGCATCAAGTTTGGCGAGCGTACCTTTCACGACACCATCGAACACCACGCCAACCAGGTCATCAAGACAGGTTCCAAAAAGGTAAATACCGGGCCCGACGTGGACATAGCTCGCTCTATCATGAGGGCCGAGGGCTTTGGGACGCATCTGGCATGGATACCCGTCTATTTGAACACTTTTCCAGATACCAAAGCAGCAGCCTCTCTGGTTGCACTCGACAAGGTGTTGAGGAAAACTGATTACAAGAACTATTACGGGACGCAACTTGGCATCCACTCGGGCTGCCTTTTCCGAATGTAAATTAGCTCAGGCCGATGTCATCGCGATGGCAGCTACTTGCTTCCACGCCATCAAGGCCTCGCCGAAAGCCTCAAACAGAGGCCTGGAAACCAGATCGTTGGCGGCGTTGAATTCAGGGTGCCATTGCACAGCGAGCGCAAAGCCGGAGGCGTTTTCGATGGAGATCGCTTCGGCGGTGCCGTCGGGCGCATAGCCGTCCACCACGACCCTTGATCCCGGTTTCTCAATACCCTGGCCGTGTAGCGAATTAACCAATACTTCGTCACTGCCGAATATGTGACTGAAGGGACTGCCCGACGAAAGATGCACAACATGACGGTGGGCAAACTTTTCCTCGACCGTACCGTCCGGTGGCATCCGGTGGTTCATGCGCCCGGGAATGTCGCGAATTTCGGGATGCAACGTGCCGCCCATGGCCACATTGAATTCCTGAAAACCCCGGCACAGGCCCAGTATCGGTTGCCCGATGTCAATGCAGGCGCGGATCAGGGGAAGTACCACACGGTCCCTGTCCCGGTCGAAAGCGCCATGGGCATCCGTGTGCTCGTGGCCATATTCTTCGGCGTGCACGTTGGGTCGCCCGCCTGTTAGCAGAAACCCGTCACAAACGTTCATGATCTCCCTGATGTCGACGCATTGAGGCAAGGACGGAACGATCATTGGCAGCGCCCCGGTGACCTCGGCAATCGCTTCGACATTCATTTTGCCGGCGAATTGCACTGGATACTGATCGTCAATCAGAAAGGAGTTGGAAATAATACCAACAACGGGTTTTCTCTTTTCAACAACCTGATCCACTGTTTTTCCTGTCGAATGGCTGGAATTTATTGAGACTTCACTTGAGAGGCAAACATTTTGCCCGTGATCGGCGGCTTTGCCAATTTCTGCGGACGATTATCGACAGCATTATTCATCGGAAAGCCTTGTCGTTACCGTTTTGTGAGGCTAACTCCGAATTATAGGGCTACCTTCGAATTGTTCAATCAGTCGCGGAAATGTGGATATTTTGGCTCCAGCCGCCTGGCGGTAGCGAAAGCTGTCGCCACAACGGTGCCAGGTCCCGGCGTTTTCGGGGGTTTGTGCCAGCGCCGCGTCACAGGCCGCGATCATGTGCTCCAATTGATCAAAGCTGCTCAGCCAAACGCCTTGCTCAAACGACGAGTGCGTGCTGCCGTCACCGTCCGGCGCTGCGTTCAAGGTGCCTGAAACCAGCAAGAAGGCACCCGACACCGCGCATATCCGTCCACACATATGGCCCAAAAATTTCATACGGGCGCATCCTCAATTATTTCGCTACGCTGCCAGCCTGGTACTCTTTTCTCCCCAACCGCGACCGGCGGCAGGCATATTTAATGCCGATCAGTCGCGCGCCCGCGACTTTTTAAACCAGGCATCTTCCTCGGTGAAGCGTTCAGCGTTCCAGCTGAGCGCAGCCTTCAGTCCATCTTTTTCCCTGATCTTGTTGAACTCATCAATCTCGGGCACAGAGTCTGCGCTGGCGAGGGCGACGGCTTCGAGCTCCATCGAACGCTCCAAAACCTGGCGCACGCCCATCAACTCGTAGGACATATTGATAAGCTTCTTGTTGTATTCGACGGTCGCGGCGGGCAGTTTGGCGATCGTTAGCGCCTGACGCTCCACGGCGGCGTCCAGTTCTTCGAGCGGCACCACCTCGTTGACGAGGTCGAGCCGCTTCGCTTCGGTCGCGTCAATCAGGTTGCCGGTATAAAGGAGTTCGCGGGCCTTTGTCATGCCGACGACCCATGGCCACACTGCCGGTATGTAAGGGCCTCCGGTGCGAATTTCAGGGGCGCCGAATTTCGCATCCTCAGAGCAGATCCGCAGATCGCAAAATGTCGCCGTGGCGAGACCTCCGGCGATACAAAAACCCTGTATCTGGGCAATGACGGGTTTCGGGTTGTTCCAGAACACATCCCACCACGCTGAACCGCTGAAGGTCTTGCCTTTGAGGAACTGATCCCGCCGCTCGACGGCATTCAGGTTTTGTCCGGCTGTGATGTCGAAGCCGGCGCTGAAGGCACGCCCCGCAGCCTTGAGCACAATCACCCGGATTTGATCGTCCCCCCAGCCCGCGTCCTCCAGGGCCTCCCGGACTTCGAACTGCAAGTCATCTGACAGGGCGTTCAGTTTGTCCGGTCTGTTCAAGGTGACATAAGCGATCGGTCCGCGTTTTTCGTAAATGATGTTCTCATGGCTCATCTTTGTTTCCCCAAACCTCGATCATGATCTGGCGGCCTGACCAGCAGCGGCCCACGTCGCCCGAACGGCCTTAGCCGCGCCCGACGAAGGGCATTTTGGTCGCCATCACGGTCATGAACTGGACGTTGGCGTCGAGCGGCAGGCTGGCTATGTGGACCACGGCGTTGGCGACGTGGCTGATGTGCATCAGCGGTTCTGCCTTGATCGAGCCATCGGCTTGCGGCACACCGTCGGCCATGCGCATGGCCATTTCGGTTTCGGCATTGCCGATGTCGAGTTGACTGCAGGCGATGTCGTGGATGCGGCCATCGAGCGAGGTGGTTTTGGTCAAGCCGGAGATGGCGTGCTTGGTTGCTGTGTAAGGAACTGAAAACGGCCTTGGGGCATACGCGGAAATCGAGCCGTTATTGATGATCCGGCCACCCTTGGGGTCCTGGGCCTTCATCAGACGGAAGGCTTCCTGCGTACAAAGGAAGGGCCCGGTCAGATTGATATCAACCACGGCCTGCCATTGTTCAACGCTCAGTTCATCAAGCGGAATGCCCGGCGCATTGATGCCGGCATTGTTAAAAAGCACATCCAGCCGGCCAAAGGTCTCTTTTGTTTTGGCAAACAACGCGGCGACGTCATCTGGTTTGCTGACGTCCGTCGGCACGATCAGGGCGTTGCTGCCGTCTTCGCCCGCCATCGCCTGCGTCTCTGCCAGCGGCTCTTCACGACGACCCGCCAGCACGACCGAATAGCCGTCTTTCAGCAGGGCTATGGCCGAAGCGCGACCGATGCCGGATCCAGCACCTGTGACAATAGCGATTTTTCTGGCTGAGCTCATAAACTGTTTCCACCCCTGGCGATGATGATTAATAGACCGGACGCCAACATAACGCGCCCTTCCCGGCATGAGAAGCCGCCCGGTCAAAAAGATCAAAGACCGGTGATGGCCGGTTCCTATCCGCCCGGAAATGCTCTAATCTGGCCGGGCATACAGAATAGAGGTCCGGTATGCGGCTCCAGCCTATAGTTGTCGATGACCATTGATGACGGGGTGCCGGTGCATGCTTCAGACCCATAACTCGAGTACGGCGACGAAAACAATCGTCGTGAAAACAGGTAGTGCGGATGGATAGCGGCTTTCAGTTTTTTGATATTTTGCTGTTCGCGCTTGTCGCGGTGGTCATTTTGCTCAGGTTGCGCAGCACCCTCGGCAGCCGGCCCGACGACAGCGACGATGCAGCAAACGATACCGTACCGGACTGGTCGGCGAGGACGCGTGCCGAGCCGCTCGATGAACCGGTCGACAACGATAACGTCATCAATCTGCCGGGCCAGGGTCCGGTTGAAGCGCCGCCAGCTCCGTCGGTTGATGAAAACCTGCCGATTGAAATCGCCGGCGGAGTGGCCGAGGTTCGGTTATCCGATCCGCATTTTGATCTGAACAAATTTCTCGAAGGCGCGGTCTTCGCCTACGAAATGGTCATGACCGCCTTTGCTGCTGCCCACTATGAAACGCTGCGACAGTTGCTGGCAGATTCGGTTTATGACGATTTTGCTGCATCCTTGCGCCACCGCGAGGAACGCGGCGAGACACTGGAGACCATCCTGATCGAGATCGAGAATGCCGAACCGATTGAAGTGCACATGAATGGCAGGCAATCTGAAATCACCATCAAGTTCTCGGCCCAGATCATCAACGTGTTGCGCGACATGGATGGTGAAGTGCTGTCGGGCTCGGCCGATGTGCCGGACGACGTTGTCGATATCTGGACCTTCACCCGCGATACCGCCAGCAATGATCCGAACTGGCAGATCCTTGCCACACGCAAGGCGAATTGATCGCCCTTTCCCGCGACTGACGTCATGACCAAAACGACCCGGCATGTCATCGCTCTGACCCTTGGCTGTTTGCTGATCCTGGCGATCTGGCTGCAACAGCAACGGGCCAGTTTGCCGGATGGCCGTATTCTCAGGCCTGCGGAATTCACTGATCTGCCGGGCTGGCTGGAAGATGAACAGAAATTTGTGCTGGTCGCTCTCAGCCGCAGTTGCCGTAGAATTTCCCGCATGGCCAATGCCCGCTCGCTCGGTGCAGGCGGCATTGCCGGGACTGCAGGCGACTGGCGCGATATGTGCCGCGAAGTCGATGCCGTACCTCACACCGACCAGGCTGTACGCGATTTTATCGAAGCCTGGCTCCGCCCCTGGCGCGTGCTCAACCGCAACGGCAGCACGTCGCGCGGTCTGTTCACCGGATATTATGAACCCTCCCTGACCGGCAGCCGGACGCGCGGCGGCAAGAACCAGACACCGCTTTACGCCCGCCCCGATGATCTGATTACGGTCGAACTGCGCCCCTTCCGCGAAGACCTTGCGGGCCGGCGGATCGCCGGGCGCCTGCAGTCGGGCAAGCTGGTGCCCTACCCGGCGCGGGCAGATATTGTGAAAGGCTCGCTGGCGACGATGGCCGATCCGCTGGTCTGGGTCGATGACCCGGTGGATGCGTTTTTTCTCCAGATCCAGGGCTCGGGCCGGGTGACGCTGGACGAGGGTGGTGAGTTGCGTGTCGGCTATGCCGCGACCAATGGCCAGCCCTACACCGCCATCGGCCGTGATCTGGTGAAGCGCGGCGCCCTGACGCGGGAAAACGTCTCGCTGCAAACCATCCGGGCGTGGCTCGACGCCAATCCCGACCTGGCCTCGGATGTCATGGCGCTGAACAAATCCTACGTCTTTTTTCGGGAGCTGACGGGGGAAGGTCCCATCGGGGCACAGGGCGTGGCGCTGACGCCGGCACGTTCGCTGGCGGTTGATCGAAAATATATTCCGCTCGGCGTACCGATCTGGCTTGATGCCACTGCGCCGTCGCCTGAAGCAGGCGCGCCGGATTTACCATTGCAGCGATTGATGGTAGCACAGGATACCGGAGGTGCTATTCAGGGCCCGATCCGGGGGGATGTCTTCTGGGGTTACGGCCCCAATGCCGAACATGTTGCCGGACACATGAAGCACGCCGGGCGTTATTTTTTACTTTTACCAAAGTCGGTTGCCGTCAAATAGGCAATTGCAGGGAACCCGTCTATGTCGATCAAGATACCAAACGATCTGCCTTCTACCGACCTTTTGCTTGACGAAGGTGTTTCGTTAATCCGTGAGGAAGACGCGGTGCGTCAGGATATTCGCCCCCTGCAAATTGCCGTGCTCAACCTGATGCCCGAAAAGGTAAAGACCGAAACACAGCTTATTCGCCAGCTCGGCCGCACGCCGCTGCAAATCGAGCTGACCTTGCTGACCACCGGCAGTTACGCCGCGACCAATGCTCCGCAGGGCCACATGGCGGCGTTTTACCAGACGTGGTCCGAGGTCCGGGATCAAAAGTTCGACGGCCTGGTGATCACCGGCGCGCCGATTGAGCGGCTCGAATTCGAAGAGGTCAAATACTGGCCTGAATTTGCCGAGATCCTCGACTGGGCGACGACGCACGTGCACAGCTGCTATTTTCTCTGCTGGGCCGGACAGGCGGCGCTCTATAATTATTACGGCGTGCCGAAGTACGATCTCGGGCGCAAGCTTTCCGGTATCTTCGAACATCGTCGGGCCCATCAACGCAATCCGCTGATCGGTGGTTTTGATGATCGTTTTCGCGTGCCGGTGTCGCGCTGGACCGAAGTCCGTCACGCCGACATCGACAGGCACGCTGAACTTACGGTGCTGGCTGAATCGGACGAATCCGGTATTTGCATTGTCGAGGACGGAGCCCGGCGCCGGGTGTTTGTCTTCAATCATTTCGAATATGACGCTGACACCTTGCGTGATGAATACCAGCGCGACGTCGCTGCCGGCGGCGAAAATGTCGAGGTGCCGGCGCACTATTTCCCCGGCGATGATCCCGGCCTTGAGCCTGTGAACGACTGGCGCAGTCATGCCCAGCTGCTTTACGGCAACTGGCTCAACGAGATATACCAGACGACACCTTATGATCTCGCGAAGATCGGAACCGGTTTATGAAAGTCGCGATGTTTGTCACCTGTCTGGTCGATTTGTTTCGGCCCTCCGTCGGCTTCGCGGCGCTGAAGTTGCTCGAAGACGCCGGCTGCACGGTGTACGTGCCGGAAGCCCAGACCTGTTGCGGACAGCCGGCCTACAATTCAGGTGCACGCGATGAGGCAAAAGCCATCGCCCGCCAGGTCATCGAGGCTTTTGAAGAATATGAGGCCGTGATTGCACCGTCTGGCAGTTGCACCGGCATGATCTCGCATCACTATCCCGCCCTGTTCGAAGGCGATGAAATCTGGGGCCCCCGGGCCGAAGCGCTTGCCGCCAAAACATTTGAACTCGTGTCTTATTTGACCGATCAGCTCGGCGTCGAGGCGGTGACAGCGGCGTATCAGGGCGAGGTGACTTATCACGATGCCTGCTCGGGTTTGCGTGAACTCGGCATTCGTGACCAGCCGCGCAAGTTGCTGGCCAGCGTTGACGGTCTGAATTTGAGCGAGGCCCCGGAGCGCGACGTCTGTTGCGGCTTTGGCGGCACCTTCTCGGCCAAGTACGGCGAAGTTTCCGGTGCCATTGTCACGGCGAAAACCGCGGCGCTGGGTTCGACCGGCGCGACCACTGTGCTGGGCGGTGACCTCGGTTGTCTGGTTAATATCGCCGGTCGTCTGCAGCGCGAAGGCTCACCCATATCGGTTCGCCATATCGCCGAAGTCCTGGCCGGCATGACCGATACACCAGCCATCGGCGCCAGTGATGCGGAGGACGGTTCATGAAACCGACCAGCCGCGCCTTCAAACAAAACGCTCATGAAGCGCTCGGTGACAAGAACCTCCAGGAAGCGCTCAGCGATCTCGAAGGCGGCTTTGTTCAGGGCCGCCTGAACGCCGTCAACAAGCTGCCGGAATTTGATCAACTGCGCGACGCCGGGCGAGATATCAAACATCACGTGCTGGAAAACCTCGATGTCTATCTCGAGATATTCGAGGAAAAGGTCGTCGCCAACGGCGGCCAGGTGCATTGGTGCCGCTCGCCTGAGGACGCCCGGCAGAAAGTACTTGAGCTCTGCCGGTCGATCGATGCCAAAACCGTCACCAAGGGCAAGTCGATGATCGGCGAGGAAATGGATCTGAACCATTTTCTCGAAGGCCACGCGGTTGAGCCCATCGAAACCGACTTCGGCGAATACATTATCCAGCTCGCCGACGAACGCCCGAGCCACATCATCGCGCCGGCCATTCACAAGACCAAGGAGCAGGTCGCCGATCTGTTTCACGAGCACCATCAGAAGTACGGTAAATCTGCACGCCTTGAAGAGCCGCGCGATATGCTCGATGAAGCCCGCGAAATCCTGCGGCCCAAATACATCGAAGCAGACGTCGGCATCACCGGGGCCAACTTCATGATCGCTGAAACCGGCTCGACGGTGATTGTCACCAACGAAGGCAACGGTGATCTGACGCAGACCCTGGCAAAAATGCACATCGCCCTGGCGACGCCGGAAAAAATCGTGCCGACGCTCGACGATGCAACGACGCTCTTGCGCATTCTGGCGCGCTCGGCCACGGGTCAGGAGATGTCGGTCTATACGACGTTCTCCAGCGGCAACAAACGCCCTGATGATCTCGACGGTCCGGCCAGTTATCACGTGGTCATTCTCGACAATGGCCGCACCGACATGGTCGGTGGCGATTTCAATGACATGCTGACCTGCATCAAGTGCGGTGCCTGTCTGATGCACTGCCCGGTGTGGACAGCTATCGGCGGTCACGCTTATGGCTGGGTTTATCCCGGGCCCATGGGTTCGGTGCTGACGCCGAACCTGGTTGGCCTGGAGGAAGCCTGTCACCTGCCCAATGCCTCGACCTTCTGCGGGCGCTGTCAGGAAATCTGTCCGCAAAAAATCCCCCTGCCGCGCATGTTGCGCAAACATCGTGAGAACGCCTTCACCGCCCGCCTCGGTCCGCCACAGGAACGCATGGGCATTGCCCTGTGGGCGTGGCTCGCCAAACGCCCGGCGCTTTATCGCCTCGCCACTTCGCTGGCGACTGGTGCGCTACGTTTGATGGCGGGCAAGCGCGGCAGCCTCAAATCAGTGCCGCTGGCCGGTGGCTGGACCCATTCACGTAACATGCCGACACCGCAGGGCGGCACCTTCATGCAGCAAATCAAGGCGAAGCGCCGCGCCGGGGGTGCCCCATGAGCAGCGCGCGCGACGACATCCTCGGCCGGATCCGGGGCAAACTCGGGGCCGATAAACGCGATGCTTCCGAACAGGCCGTGGCGGAGCGCCTCAAACGAACGGGACCGCAGCCCGGCCAGAACCCGATCCCGGCGCGCGGCCAGCTCGCTGCGCCCGAACGCCTGGCCCTGTTCCGCGAAATGGCCGAGGCGGTTGATGCGACGGTCGCCGTTGTCGGCAGCCTGGATGACGTGCCGACATCGGTCACCGGCTACCTCGCCGAAAACAACCTGCCCGCCGAGGCCGTGATGTCGCCCGACGCTCGCATGGATGAAATACCCTGGGCCGATCAGCCGTTGTTGACGCTGCGCCGGGGCCGGGCTGAAGACGCGGATGCTGTTGGCATCACACCGGTCAATGCGGCGATTGCCGAAACCGGCACGCTGATGATGACGTCGGGTGCCGAAACACCGGTGACGTTGAACTTTATGCCTGATACCCATATCGCCATTGTGCAGGCCAGCCAGATCGTCGGCACTTACGAGGAAACCTGGGGAGAGCTGCGCGGGCGTACACCGCGTGATGGCGACGGTAATTTTATGCCGCGTGCCGTCAACTGGGTGACCGGGCCCTCGCGCTCGGCGGATATCGCCAAAACGCTGTTTCTTGGGGCGCACGGCCCGCGACGCCTGCATATCGTTGTCGTTGATGACAATGACGAAAAAACCTGAGAAGGCCAAAAAGCCGGCGAACAAGCTCGGCGACGCGGAGTTATTCCATGCCGTGATGACCGACGCCGTGCCGCTTGATCCGGAAACCCGACGTCGCTATGTCGCTGAATCCGGGGCTGCTGCCAAAAAATCTGTGTCTGAACCCGCTGTCGCCAAGCCGAAACGAACGACCGTCAGAAAACCGATCGTGCCAGCGACTTCACCGTCCGGGCCTGCCGCCAAAAAATCCCCGGCCCCGGCCAAAACCTTCGACCGCGTCACCTTGCGCCAGGTCAAGCAACGCAAGATCGAGATCGACGGGCGTCTGGACTTGCATGGCATGACCCAGGCCCAGGCCCACAGCCGTTTACGGGGCTTTATCGAAAACTCGGCCCGGACCGGCAAGCGTTGCGTTCTGGTGATCACCGGCAAGGGTGCGCCGGAGGGTGAGAGGCCGGATGGCTTGAAAGTTGGCGGTGTTGGCCGGGGAATCTTGCGCCAAATGACGCCGAACTGGCTGGCAGAAGCCGGTATTTCGCAATATATCGTCGATTATCAGGCCGCTTTGCCCCGGGATGGCGGTTCAGGGGCGCTTTATGTCCGTCTCAGGCGTCCAAAATAGCATTTCAGGTCAATTATGACGCCATTTGGTGAAAAAATACGTGAATTAAGGGCAAAAAGCGGGCTTTCGCTCAAAGACATGGCCGCAGCAATCCAGGTGTCGCCTGCCTATCTCTCGGCCCTTGAGCATGGTCATCGCGGTCGCCCTTCACCAGGCCTGCTGCACCAGATCTGCGGTTATTTCGATATCATCTGGGATGATGCCGAGGAAATCCGCAATCTCGCCAACATCTCCCACCCCAAAGTGACGCTCGATACCAGCGGTCTCAGTGCCCGACACACCGAACTGGCCAATCGCCTGGCCCACGACATCCGGGATCTTGAAAATCGCGAGGTCAAGGCCCTGCTCGACCTCCTGTCCAAAAAGTCCTGACGGACCCGCAACACTTGCAGTGATTCAATTAGACTCCTTCGCGCAGAGGACTAAAGTTTTGGGGCAAGAAGAGTTCCAATCGCGGACAGGGAGAAACGAGATGAAAACATCAAGAACACTTACCGGCATCGCCTGCCTGACGGCAACATTGATAACCGCCGGCTCGGCCATTGCCGCTGAAAAGCAACTCACCCGGATTGCCACTATGCCGGCGGGCGCGGAAGTGACGGGCCTGAGCAGCAATGCCTTTGGTGACCTGTTCATGAACGCCCAGCACCCCGGCGGCAAAAATGACTTCAAGGAAGGCCACAAACCGGCGCTGATCGGCTATATCGCCGGTTTCAACAGCCGCACTTTCAAGGGTGCCAGCATGCCCGTTCCGGCTGTCAGCGACGATGTGCACGTGGTGACAGGTAAATACGTCACCTTCGCCAAAGCCGGTGACAAACTGGGCTCAGGCCAGGTCGTGGGTGGTGTTTATGATACATCCGGCAAATTGATGTATGTCTCCAACGCGCCGGACTTCAACGGCTTTGTGCCAATGAGCGCCAACAAGGCCTATCTCTACACTGCGTGGGAAGGTGCCGGTCGTGACGGTGCCAGCGCCGTCAGCCGCCTGACGCTTAATCGCAGCGGCGGCACGTGGCAGGCCGATCTGGCAAAATCGAAAATGCTCGATCTGAGCTCGATCGATGGCGGCTTCGTGATGTGCTCCGGTGTCGTCACGCCGTGGGGCACACCCTTGATGGCGGAGGAATATTTCTATTACGGTACCGAAGTCTGGAACCATCCCGACAATCACGATGCCGATGTGCGTCCGGGTTACAAGGGCGGCAACGACATCTCCTACATCAAGCCGAAAAACATGAACGACTATCTCGGCCGGATGTCGAACCCCTATCGCTATGGCTACATGATCGAAGCCAACAACGCGGCCACAAGCGGTGATCCGGATCTGGTCAAACACTATGCCACCGGACGCCTGAGCCACGAGACGGCAGCCATTATGCCGGACATGAAAACGATCTATATGAGTGATGATGATTCCGGTGCCTACGTCGGCAAGAAATACAACACGGCTTCGGGCGGCGTGTTGTTCAAGTTCGTCGCCGATACGGCAGGCGATCTGAGCGCCGGCACACTCTATGGCGCGAAGCTCAAGCAAGACAACGGCAGTGATCCGCAGACCACAGGCTTTGATGTTTCCTGGGTCATGCTCGGTCATTCCAATAACGCGCAAATCGCCGGCTGGATTGCCGAATACGACAGCGTCAAAATCTCCGACTATGTCGAGGGCCAGTCGAATTACGTCTCGAACTCAGACGTTAACAACTGGGCCGAGGGCCGCACCGGCAAGGACCTCAATGGTGACGGCAAGGTTGGTTCCTACAAGGACGACCGCGTCGCCTTCCTCGAAAGCCGTAAAGCAGCGGCGGCCCTGGGCGCGACCAACGAATGGGACAAACTTGAAGGTGTGACGTCCAGCGGCAATATGGTTTACGTCGGCTCCTCCGCGCTGGCCTACCCGATGGATAAATCATGGGGACATCTCGACTGGGCAACCGGCAAAAAGGACAAGACCAATGCCGCGGCTGTCGCACTCGACAAGGAAAGTTGCGGTGGTGTCTATGCCGCCAAAACCGGCGCAGATTTCAATATCACCCGCCTCGACCCTTACGTCATCGGCAAGACGGTAGGCAAGCGTTGTGATGAAAACATACCGGCCAACCCCGACAACATTCTTGCCATGGCGGACGGCAGTCTGTTGATCGGTGAAGACGCCGGTAAAAAGAAGCACACCCTCGACATGCTGTGGATGGTGCGCTGAACGTTTCGGTTATGATCTGCCCGCATGTCGAGGCCGGCACGTGGGCAGACGACCGCGGCGGCGATAAATTCAGTCGTCGCCTTTTTTGCCGTGGGCCGCAAGCCAGTCATCCGGCTCCCAGCGCTTGAGCGCAAACGTCTCGCCGAGCGGGGCATAGAGGTCCCAGTAGAGCCGGCCAACGACATCATATTTTTCAAGGTCGAGGTACAGTGTCTCGGGATCAATCAGCCCGTCGCGGGCGTGCATGGTGAGCACTTCGCCGACGACGAGATCCCGATCCGCACCGACCTGCAGGGTCACCGTCCGCCTGCATTCAAATGATACCGGTGCTTCGGCGATGCGCGGCGGCTTAATCAGACGGCTCGGCACAGGCGTGAACCCGGCGAGGTCAAACTCATCGTACTCCGGTTCGAAATCGATGGCGCAGATGTTCATGCCCTCGGCGAGTTCACGGTCCACCAGATTGACGACGTACTCGCCGCTCTCGCGAATAAGGCGCGAGGTATCCTTGGCCCGCCCGTCCGGGCGCTGCTGGATGCCCAGCACGCAGGTCGCCGGCTCCTCGGCAAACATGTTGAAAAAACTGAACGGTGCGGCGTTAAAGACACCTTCTTCATCCACTGTCGAAACCAGGGCAATGGGGCGCGGGATAACGGTTGAAGTCAGAAGCTTGTAGCGGTCTTTTGCGTCGAGTTTGCTGAAATCAAATTCCATGCTGATCCTTCAGGCCGGGATGTCTGTTACAAAATATATTTCGACAAATCAGCGTTCTTGGCCAGCTCACCAACCTGCTTCTGGACGTAGTCGGCGTCGATGGAGAATGTTTCGCCGTCGCGGTCGGTGGCGCTGAAGGAGATTTCATCGAGCAGCTTTTCCAGCACGGTATGCAGGCGTCGCGCCCCGATGTTCTCGACACCGGCGTTCACCTCGGTCGCGAGATCGGCGATGGCGTCAATCGCATCGTCGGTGAAATCCAGCGTCACACCTTCGGTACCCATCAGGGCAACATATTGTTTGATCAGGCTGGCTTCGGGCTCCAGCAGGATGCGTTTCAGATCATCGCGGCTCAGGGCCTGCAACTCGACGCGGATTGGCAACCGGCCCTGCAGTTCGGGCAACAGATCCGACGGCTTGGCGAGGTGGAAGGCGCCGGATGCAATAAACAACACATGGTCGGTTTTGACCGGGCCGTGTTTGGTGGCGACGGTGGTGCCCTCGATCAGTGGCAACAAATCACGTTGCACACCCTCGCGGCTGACTTCGGCACCGCCGCGATCAGAGCGACCGCAAATCTTGTCGATTTCATCAAGAAAGACAATGCCGTTTTGCTCGACCGACTCGATGGCCGCCCGGATCATTTTTTCATCATCCAGCAGCTTGTCACTCTCGTCAGCGATCAAGACGTCGTAACTTTCCTCGACTGTCATTTTGCGCGGTGTCGTGCCCTGGCCGAAGGCTTTGCCAAAAACATCGTTCAGGTTCAGCATGCCCATGCTGGCACCGGGCATGCCCGGCACTTCAAATGTCGGCAGGGCTGATCCGGCATTGTCTGAGATTTCAATTTCGATTTCCTTGTCGGCCAGCTCACCATTGCGCAACTTGTCGCGGAAACTTTTGCGCGTGTTTTCGCTGGCCGTTTCGCCGACCAGGGCATCCAGTACACGTTCTTCCGCTGCCATCTCGGCCCGGGCCTGAACTTCGCGGCGATTTTTGTCGCGCTGCTGGGCGATGGCAAATTCGATCAGGTCGCGGATGATCTGCTCGACATCGCGTCCGACATAACCAACTTCGGTGAACTTGGTCGCCTCGACCTTGACGAACGGCGCTTCGGCCAGCCGTGCAAGACGTCGGGCGATCTCGGTTTTGCCGACACCGGTCGGGCCAATCATCAGAATATTTTTCGGCAGGACTTCTTCGCGCAGCGTTTCGTCAAGCTGCTGACGACGCCAGCGATTGCGCAGGGCAATGGCAACAGAGCGCTTGGCATCCTGTTGGCCGACAATAAAACGATCCAGTTCGGAGACGATTTCGCGGGGACTAAACTCAGACATAGGGGGGCGGAACTTCTCTGCTTGTTAAGGGATTAAACGATTTCAACGGTGACGTTGGTATTGGTGTAGACGCAAATTTCGGCGGCGATTTCCAGGGCCCGGCGAGCGACGGCTTCTGCATCCATGTCGTCGCGGTCGATCAGGGCGCGGGCGGCGGCGAGGGCATAATTACCACCCGAACCAATGCCGATAATGCCGTCATCGGTTTCCAGCACATCGCCGTTGCCCGTCAGCACCAGGCTTGTCTCCTTGTCAGCCACCGCCATCAATGCTTCGAGGCGGCGCAGGTATTTGTCGGTGCGCCAGTCCTTGGCCAGCTCGACGCAGGCCCGGGTCAATTGCGTTGGATATTGCTCAAGCTTGCTTTCCAGCCGCTCAAACAATGTAAATGCATCCGCCGTCGCACCGGCGAAGCCGGCGACAACGGATCCATCAGCCAGGCGCCGGACCTTGCGCGCGCCACCCTTGATCACAGTATCTCCGAGGCTGACCTGGCCGTCACCGGCGATAACGGTCTGGCCGTCCTTGCGTACTGCCAGAATTGTCGTGCCGTGCCAGGACGGAAGGGATTGCTCGGTCATTTGGCGCCTCGGGGTCAAAAATGGACAAATATGGTTTCAACGAATTATTAAGCCCCGCCTGGTATGTCTCAACCGGTATCTTCCGGGGGTGTCGGCCAACATGTGGCGATTTCCGCCGTCGGGTCAAGGGTCTCTGAATAGTTGGCGACTATTTGGCAGGAAACAAGCCGTTTCCGCCAATTTGCCATCTGGTAGCCATCTGGTCTGGCGATTTGGGGCTCCAACTGATAAAACACCGCCAGACAAGGCAGGAGAATTTACGTGAAGAGCGCCAATCGAGAGGCCACCGTCGAGCGGAATACCAATGAAACGCGCATTTCAGCGCGGGTAAACCTTGACGGCACCGGAGTATTCAATATTGCCACAGGCATTGGCTTCCTCGACCATATGCTCGAGCAGCTCTCGCGCCATTCGCTGATCGACCTCGACGTCGGGGCCGACGGTGACCTGCATATCGATTTCCACCACACCACTGAAGATACCGGCATTGCCATTGGCGAGGCTGTGGGCGAAGCGCTCGGCGACCGGCGCGGCATCCGGCGCTATGGCTCAGCCCTTGCCCCGATGGACGAAGCCTGTACGCGGGTGGCGCTTGACGCCTCGAACCGGCCCTATCTGATCTGGCGTGTTGAATTCAACAAACCAAAACTCGGCGATATGGATACGGAACTGTTCAAGGAATGGTTTCAGGCCTTTGCCCAGGGTGCAGGCCTGACGTTGCATGTCGAGAATTTTTACGGCGAAAACAACCATCACATCGTTGAATCGTGTTACAAGGCTCTTGCCCGCGCGTTGCGTGAAGCGGTTGAGATCGATCCAAGGCGAGCAGATGCCGTGCCCTCGACCAAGGGCGTGCTCGGCGGTTCGCTGGAGGTTGCGGAGGGTTAGGACATGCGTGTCTATACGGCCTACGAAAAATCGGGCCCGGCGGGCCCCGGATCAGATTCCGATGTCGTCCTGATCAATGAAGGCGCGTCCTTCTTTGCTATGGTATTGCCCGTCCTGTGGCCGCTCTATCACGGCATGTGGCTTGTCGTACTGGGCCAGTTCGTTGTCGGCGGCGGCCTTGTGGCGGCCCGGATGTTCTGGCTGCAAAGTGACCTGGCCCTGTTTGTTATCGCCGCTGCTGTCATGGTGGCGATGGGATTTCAGGGTAATGACTTGCGGCGCTGGACCCTGCGTCTCAAGGGCTATGCCTTCAGTGGCGTTGTCGCCGGAACCGATCTGGCAGAAGCCGAACGCCGGCTGTTCACAGCCCTTGGCCCTCACATCTATATGCCGTAGGGATTTGATCCTCTTTTATGCGTGTCGCGATTATCGATTATGGCTCGGGCAATTTACGCTCGGCAGCCAAAGCCTTTGAACGTCAGGCGGCCGAACTCGGCGGCGATATTGTTGTTCAGGTGACAGCGGACGCTGATGATGTGCGATCGGCCGACAGGATCGTCCTGCCCGGCGTTGGTGCATTCGCTGATTGCAGCAAGGGCCTGCACGCTGTTGACGGCATGGTCGAGGCCCTGACCGAAGTGGCGCTCAAATCGGGGCGGCCCTTTCTCGGCATTTGCGTCGGCATGCAGTTGATGGCGAGCGTGGGGCGCGAACATCGTGATCACCCCGGCCTCGACTGGATCCCCGGCGACGTGGTGCCGATCAAAACCGATGATCCGGCCTTGAAAATTCCACATATGGGCTGGAATGATCTGCAGCTTGATGCGCCGGATCACCCGTTGTTTGCGGGTTTGAAGTCAGGTGAGCACGCCTATTTTGTGCATAGTTATCAGTACCGCTGTAGCGATGCCGGTCATGCCCTTGCCCATGTCGACTATGGTGGGCCGGTTACCGCGGCCATCGGCCGGGACAATTTGTTTGGTACCCAGTTTCATCCGGAAAAAAGCCAGGCCTTCGGTCTGCGGCTCATTTCCAACTTCCTGGAGTGGCGACCCTGATGGATACTTTGGTTGAGTGGTTGACGGATTTGCGGGCCAATGAACTCGAGGAAATCTGCCAGGCTACCGAAGAGGCGATTCTCGACGGCAACGGTTTTGGCTGGCTGCGGCCGCCCGAACGAACGGCGCTCGAAAATCACTGGCGCGGCGTCTTGATGGTGCCGCAGCGTAATCTCGCCGTCGCCCGTCTCGATGGTGTAATTGTCGGCTCGGCGCAGTACGTCACACCGCTCGCCAACAACGAGGCGCGTTCCTTCGCTGCCGAAGTCACGACCTTTTTTATTGCGCCCTGGGCGCGCGGCCATGGCCTGGCCCAGGGCCTGATGACAATGATCGAGGACCGCGCCCGGGCCGACGGTTATTCCGTGCTGGAGCTTGATATTCGAGAAACCCAGGAAGCGGCCATCAAGCTGATTGAACAGGATGGTTTTCAGCGCTGGGCGACCAAGTATAAATATGCGTATGTCGACGGCAAATTCATCGCCGGTCACTACTATTTGAAAGAGCTTGGCGATGGTAAGGTTGCCTCGAAAGGGCCCGCATCGTGATCCTGTTTCCTGCCATCGATCTGAAGGACGGCCAGTGTGTTCGCCTGTTGCGCGGCGATATGGACAAGGCCACTGTCTTTAACGATGACGCCGGTGCACAAGCCGCAGCCTTCGTTGCCGGTGGCTGCAGCTGGTTGCATGTCGTTGATTTGAACGGCGCCTTTGCCGGGCACCCGGTTAATGGCGATGCCGTCGATGCCATATTGGCGGCAGTCGATGTGCCGGTGCAACTCGGCGGCGGTATTCGTGATCTCGAAACCATTTCGATGTGGCTCAAGCGCGGTATCTCGCGGGTTATTCTCGGCACCGTCGCGGTGCGCGATCCCGACCTCGTACGGGAGGCCTGCGAGCGCTATCCCGGCGCCGTCGCCGTCGGCATTGATGCACGCGGTGGCCAGGTCGCCGTCGAAGGCTGGGCCGAAGTCTCCGAGCTCAGCGCCATTGAACTGGCGGCGCGCTTCGAAGATGCCGGCGTTGCCGCCATCATCTACACCGACATCGATCGTGATGGCGCGATGCAGGGCGTCAATGTCGAGGCGACGGCGGAGCTCGCCGCCTCAACTTCCATTCCGGTGATCGCTTCGGGTGGTGTCTCATCGCTTGATGATCTGCGCGCCCTCAAGACCCGGGCAGATACCGGTATCGCCGGTGTCATTTCAGGCCGGGCGCTCTATGACGGTGGCCTTGATCTTGGTGCCGCCCTTGCGGTCTGCGCGGGTTGAGGTGACGCAGCAATGCTGAAATCGCGTGTCATACCCTGCCTTGATGTAAAAGACGGTCGCGTCGTCAAGGGCATCAACTTTGTCGATCTGGTCGATGCCGGTGATCCGGTCGAACAGGCCAGGGTCTATGACGCCCAGGGTGCCGACGAACTGTGCTTCCTCGACATCACGGCCAGCAGTGATAATCGCGAGACGATTTTTGACGTCGTCGCCGGCACGGCGGAGCAGTGTTTCATGCCGCTGACGGTTGGCGGTGGCGTGCGCAATGTCGACGATATCCGCAAGCTTCTGCTGGCGGGTGCCGACAAGGTTGCGATCAATACTGCTGCCGTGACCCGGCCGGAATTTGTCGCCGAGGCGGCGGAGAAATTTGGCTCGCAGTGCATTGTTGTTTCGGTCGATGCCAAAAGCACGGGGCCCGGGACCTGGGAAATTTTCACCCACGGCGGGCGCAACGCCACGGGCCTTGAAGCCGTCGCCTGGTGCCAGCGCATGACTGATCTCGGTGCGGGTGAAATTCTGCTCACCAGTATGGATCGGGACGGCACTAAAGCCGGTTTCAACATTCCGCTAACGCGCGCCGTGGCCGACAAGCTGACGGTGCCGGTGATTGCCTCGGGCGGTGTCGGCACGCTGGAGCATATGGTCGCCGGTGTTAGTGAAGGCCATGCCTCGGCGGTTCTTGCCGCCTCGATATTTCACTTTGGTACGCATTCAATCGGCGAGACCAAGGCATATATGAAAGCGGCGGGAATTGCCGTTCGCGACTAATTTTTTTCTTCAGGGGAGACAGGGGTTTGTCCAGCAATATTGACAGTCAGGTGATCGAGCGCGTTTACGAGGTCATTCAGGACCGGCGCAATGGTGACCCGAAAGAAAGTTACGTCGCCAAACAGTTTGGCAAGGGCCGGGCCAAAATCGCCGAGAAGGTTGGCGAGGAAGCGGTCGAGACCGTGATCGCCGCGATCCAGGACAACAAGCGCGAGATCATTGCCGAAAGCACTGATTTATTGTTCCACATGCTCATGCTGTGGGCTGACGCCGGTGTCAAACCCGCTGATGTTTATGCCGAACTGGCAAGGCGGGAAGGCATGTCCGGCATCACCGAAAAGAAGCAGCGCAAGAAATTCAAAAAGGACATGTGATGGCTTACGACGACAACAACATTTTTGCCAGAATCCTGCGCGGGGAAATTCCCTGCAACAAGGTATTTGAAGACGATCACGTGCTGGCCTTCAACGACATCACGCCGCAACGTCCGGTCCATGTGCTGGTTATTCCCAAGGGCCGCTACGTAAGCCTTGACGATTTTACAGCATCTGCCAGCGACGCTGAAGTGACTGCCCTGTTCCGCGCGGTCGGCCAGATTGCCCGCGACCTCGGCCTTGATGAAAGCGGCTACCGCATCATTTCCAACACTGGCGTTCACGGTCACCAGGAAGTCGCCCACCTCCACGTCCACATCGCCGGCGGCGCTCCCGCCGGCCCCATGCTCAAACGGATGGAAAGCTGAACCGCTAGTCGATCAGCTTCGACAACACGGTTTCCGGGCGGGCGCCGAAGTGGCTGATGATTTCGGCGGCGGCGATGGCACCGAGGCGGCCGGAGCCGTGCAGGTCGAAACCATTTGTCACGCCGTGCAAAAAGCCCGAGGCAAAAAGATCGCCGGCCCCTGTGGTGTCGGTGATGCGATCGACCGGCACGGCATCGATGATGTGAACTTCATCGCCTGAAATAATAACGGCACCTTTTTCCGAGCGTGTCAGGGCCGCAATTTCGCAATGACCACGAACGTGCTGCAAGGCATCATCGAAATTGTCGACCTGGTAAAGCGAGGTGATTTCATCTTCGTTGGCGAACAGGATGTCGACCTGATTTTCCGCCAGATCGAGAAATTCATCGCGCCAGCGATCAACACAGAATGAATCTGACAGGCTGAGCGAAACCTTGCGCCCGGCGTCGTGGGCCACTTGTGCTGCTTTAAGAAAAGCTTCCTTGGCTCCGGGGCGATCCCACAAATAGCCTTCCATGTACGTCACCTGGGCGCTGGCGATCTGGGCTTCGTCGATATCGCTGGCGGTTAATCCGGTGGCGGCACCGAGGTAGGTGTTCATGGTGCGCTCGGCGTCCGGGGTGACCAGAATAAGGCAGCGGCCTGTCGGTTCACTGCCGTCCGCACCCATCGGCGTCTTGAACTCCACACCCATTGACTTGAGATCGTGAGCAAACACCCGGCCGAGCTGATCGTCGCGTACCTTGCCGACAAAGGCCCCTTGTGCACCAAGACTGGCGAGACCGGCCATGGTATTGCCGGCAGAGCCGCCCGACATTTCAACGCCGGGGCCCATCACGTCATAAAGCGCTTCGGCCCGGTCGGCCTCGATCAGGGTCATCGCTCCCTTGACGAGGTCGTGTTTGATCAAAAATTCTTCTTCGGCGTGGGACAGCACATCAACCAGGGCATTGCCAATGCCAACTACATCCAGCGAAGCGTCACTCATCAGGAACCTCTAAAATTCATTACAGCGTAAGGCGGCGCAGTATACGGGGGATATCGATACCCGCAAGCGCCTAAACCCTGTATAAAACCGGGCAGACTTTGCCATTCAAACAGGACCAGCCCGTGTCAACTGAACTCACCCGACTAACTGCGCGACAGACTGTCGCGAAACTCAAATCCGGCGATGTCACGCCACTTGATCTGATTGACGCTGCCGCAGCCCGGATCGAAAGCGTTGACCAAAAAATCAACGCCCTGCCGACGCTGTGTCTGGATCGGGCGCGCGACCGCGCCGACAAAATCATGCAGGGCGGCCCAAAAGACCGGGGCCCCGACGATCTTGCCGGCCTGCCGATTGCCGTCAAGGATCTCAATCATGTCGAGGGCGTGCGCACGACACAGGGCTCACCGATTTTCGCCGATCATATTTCGGACCATTCCGATTTCATGGTTGAACAGCTCGAGGCCAACGGCGCGCTGGTCGTGGCCAAGGCGAACACGCCGGAATTTGGTGCCGGTGCCAATACGTTCAACGAAGTCTTTGGCCGCACTTGCAATCCCTGGGGCTTGCAGAAAAATCCCGGCGGCTCTTCCGGCGGCTCGGCGGCGGCGCTCGCAACGGGCCAGGTCTGGCTGGCGACGGGCAGCGACATGGGCGGCAGTCTGCGCATTCCGGCGGCCTATTGTTCCATCGTCGGCATGCGGCCAACACCTGGCCGGGTCTCGGGCGGTCCCGGGATTTTGCCCTTCGCTACCTTGTCGACCGATGGGCCGATGGCGCGCAACGTCGGCGATGTTGCCTTGATGCTGGATGCCCAGGCCGGACCGCACCCGCTTGACCCGATATCACTGCAGGCCGAGGCACCGGGGTTCTTTCAGGCGGCGGTTGATCAACCGGTGTCACCCAAACGCGTCGCCTTCAGTCGCGATCTCGGCTACGTGCCGGTCGATGCCGAGACGGCTGATATTTCCGAAGCGGCGGCCCGGCGCTTTGTCGATCTCGGTGCCGAGGTTGAGGCCGCTTGTCCCGATCTGCGTGATGCCGAGGAAACCTTCGATATATTGCGGGCAGAGCAATTCGCCGCCAGCAAACAGCCCTTGCTGGAAAGCCACCGTGACCAGCTCAAACCGGAAGTGATCTGGAACATCGAACATGGTCTGGCCATGACGGCGGACGTCATCGGCCGGGGCGAACGCATGCGTGGCGCCATGTTCAATCGACTGGCGACGTTCTTCCAGAGTTACGACTATTTGCTGACACCAACGGTGCTCACGGCTCCGTTTGATGGTGAAATCCGTTATCTCGAGGAACTGAATGGCCACAAGTTCGAGAGTTACGTCAGCTGGCTGATCATGACGTTTGCCTTTTCGGCCTTTTCGCTGCCATCGATATCTATCCCTTGCGGCTTCACCCGTGAAGGCCTACCTGTAGGATTACAGATTGTCGGCCGGCCCCGCGATGATGCGGGCGTTCTTGGTGCGGCGCAGTTGCTGGAAGAGGCGCTGGGTCTGGCGGACCTTGTGCCGATAGAGCCTCGCGACACGCCGCAACCGGTATCGGTTTAATTCAGGAGTTCGTTTTGTGATTACCGCTTTCGTTCGCGCCATTGGCCAGCTGCCAGAACCGGCATTCCGCAGTGTTCTGCTCAAATCGTTTGGCCTGACGCTGCTGGTCTTTATTGTCTTGATCGGCGGTGCCTGGACCAGCGTCGGCGGTGCCGACCTCAGCGACAGCGCCTGGGTATCGTGGCTGCCAGACTTCATCATCGCGACGCTGAACTGGCTGCTTGGCGGCGTGGTTTTTGCCGTTGCCCTGATGCTGTTTCCCGCCATCGCCAGCATTTTTGTCAGCCTGTTTCTTGACCAGATCGTCGACGCCGTGGAAGCCAAATATTATCCCGGCGATGCAAAGGGACCCGGCCTGCCGATTGTCCAGAGCCTGCTGGTCTCGATCCGTTTCAGCCTGCTGGTTGTGTTCGTCAACATCCTGGCGTTGCCGTTCTACCTGATCCCCGGCATTAACCTGATCGTCTATTATATGGTCAATGGCTACCTGTTCGGGCGGGAGTATTTTGAACTTATCGCCCTGACGCACAGGTCACCACAGGAAGCTGCTATCCTGCGCGTCACCAACAAGGGCAAGATCTTTTTCTGCGGCATCATCATTGCCTTCATGTTTACCATCCCCATCGTCAACTTCTTCACGCCGATCATCGGCGCGGCGGCGATGGTCCATATATTCAAGGGTTTGAGGCAGCCGATCAGTGGCCAATAAAGCCGTCATGATCAAGTCCGGGGTAATCCTGTTTGCTGTCGGCGGTACGCTATTGCTTTCCGCCTGCAGTGGTGCCTCCCGGCCGTCGGTGGCCTACCAGACACCGGCACCTGTCATCACGCCGGCACCTGCGCCCCGGCCCAATCCCGAGCCCAAACCGGAAGTTGTCACAGAGTCCCCAAAGGAGTCCCCAAAGGCGGAGACCGTGCAACAACCGCCCGAGGCAGCGGAACAGGTACAAACCGCGCGGGTTGAAACGGCTCCGGCGCCAAAGCCGGCACCCAGACCGGTGACGCCGCCACCACCGCCGCCGCCAACCATGCATGATGTGCTCAATCTGGACCGCAGTGCCTTGACCGACATGCTGCTGGCACCACGCCTGAAAAGGCAGGAAGCGCCGGCGGAAGTCTGGCAATACATTGGTCAGACCTGCGTGCTGCACGTATTTTTTTATCCCTCGGTTCAGGATAGCCAGCTAAGTGTCGATCATCTCGAGGCTACCAGTCCGACGGGTGCAAAATATCCGACCAATTCCTGTCTTGCCGAACTGGTTACGGCGAAGGCTCGAGAACCTTGAAGATTGTTTCAAGAACGTTGTCGATCATCAGTGGTTTGGTTAGATAGGCCTTGAAGCCCGATTCCAGCCCCTTGCTGACATCCGCAGGCAAGGCGTTTGCCGTCACGGCAATGACCGGGATATGCGCCGTCCCCTGACCTTGTTGCAACCGATCGAGAGCCTCGAAACCGTTCATGCCGGGCAGGTTGATATCCATCAGGATCAGGCAGGGTTGAACATTTTGCGCCAGTGAAATTCCAAGCTCTGCCGTCTCGCTTGAAATCAGTCGAAGGTTTGGTGACCGGGCAATTATTTTTTCCATCAAAATAAGGTTGGCCGGATTGTCCTCGACGTAAAGCAATGTACGTACAAACTGATCGTCCGGGGCAACGTCTTCATTTGTTTCCACGCCGGCAGTCACCGGTGACAGCACGGCATCGGATATCGGTAAATCAACCCAGAATTTTGAGCCGACACCGACTTCGCTTTCAAATCCGATGCTGCCGTCCATCAGGTCCATAAGCATTTTGGATATCGTCATGCCGATGCCTGTGCCCTCGATGCCGGCGTTCTCGGCGTTCAGTCTTTCAAAGGGTTCAAACACCTGATGTTGTACATTTTGCGGGATGCCACCGCCGGTATCGCTGATGCTGATGCGCAACTTTCTGTGTGACTGCAACTCGCTGGCGATTGTCACCGAGCCGCTTTCCCGATTGTACTTGATGGCATTGGATAACAAGTTGAGCAGGACCTGGCGAAGGCGGGTCGTGTCGGCCCGGATCATCCGGTTTTCCAGATTGTTATACGCTACCGAAATATCGATTTCCCGGTCTTTCGCCAGGGTCTCGGCCATGGCCCGGCACTGCGAGACGATTTCAGCGACGTTGACGTCTTCAATTGACACTTCGACCTGGCCGGTTTCAATCCGCGACAGGTCGAGCACTTCGTTGATCAGGTTAAGCAAATGCTGACCGCCGCGCAGAATATGGCCGAGCGATTCCTGTTGATCTCCGCTCAGTGGTTCATCGCCGTCTGATTCGAGAATTTGCCCGAAGCCGAGAATTGAATTCAGCGGTGTACGCAACTCGTGGCTCATCGAAGACAGGAACAGGGATTTGGCCCGGCTGGCCTGTTCGGCTGCCTCCTGCGCCTTGATCAGGTCGGTGATGTCGACCCGGAAACCAACGATGCCGCCGTCACTTGTCCGGCGCTCCGAAATTCTGAGCCAGCGGCCATCGGCGAGTTGTTGCTCGATCTCGGTGTTGGCCGCCAGATGATTTTTCATCCGTTCGGCGACCCAGTCATCGACCCGGCCCACGGCTGCCGGGAACTGGCCCATTTCAGCCCCGGCCCGCAGCATGTCTTCGAACTGTGCGCCCGGCACCATCAGATGCGCCGTCTCGTGGTAGTAGTTTCGATAGATCTCGTTGCACATCACCAGGCGATCATCTGCGTCGTACAACACGAAGCCGTCACCGGTGCTCTCGATGGCGTCCAGCATTCGCTCCTGGGCCAGTGCCGCTTCTTTCTCGGCCAGCTTCTGGTCGGTCAGGTCGACCAGCGTCGACTGGGCCGCCGTTTCACCTTCCCATTCGACCAGCCGAACGCGGGTCTCGGCCCAGAACAGCGATCCATCTTTTCGCCGGCCCTGGAATTCGTAGTGTTCCGGTGCCGCTTTACCGGCCATACGCGCCGAGTGAAATCCGGACTGACGATTGATCTCCGAGGGTGCCGACAGGACGTCTATTGAATCGAGAGCAAGAATTTCTGCTGCCGTATAGCCGTACATTTCGGCAAAGGTATCGTTGATAAACAAGGCCTTCAAATTTCGGTGCACCATGATGCCTTGCAATGATCCGTCGATCAGATCCCTGAGCTTGTTTTCGCTGGCGCGCAAAGCTTCCGTGCGCCGCTCGACCCGTTCTTCCAGCTCGTCCTTGTGGCGCCGCAAGGCCTCTTCGTGTTCCTTAAAGGCCGTGATATCGGAGACCAGTCCGAAATACCCCTGCACGCTGCCATCTTCATTGACATCAGGAATATAGGAATAATCCAGATACCTCGAATGGCCGTCAGGGTAGTCGATTTGCGTTTCGAAGCGTTGCTTGTGACCTTCCAGGACCGCCTCGATATGTGGCCTGACCCTTTCGTAATTCTCTCGCCCCAGTAATTCACCGGTCGTCCTGCCAAGCAATTCCGACTGACCCCGTCCGAACCAGATTTCAGCCGTCCGGTTGACGAATACCAGGCGCTGATTTCGATCAACATAGGCGATGGAAGCAGGGGCTGCGTCCGTGATAATGCGAAGCTGATCGGCCCGGGCCCGGGCTTCTTCCTGGGCTTTTTTTAGTTCAGTGATGTCGGAGCGAACCGCGACAATACCGCCGGACGCCGTCGGGTATTCGGACAGGCGGATAATCCGGCCATCGGCGAAGACCTGTTCGAGCGGTTCACTGGCGGATTTGTGGCGGGCAATCCGCACATCCAGCCAGGCCTCTTCCTGATCAGGCGGCACGGACATTTGGCCGCTTCTGATTTGCGCCCGAAGCAGTTCACGATAGGCCAGGCCAGGCGCCAGTTTGTTGGCGACCGAGGGAAAGAGTTCAAGCTGTTTGGTATTATAGGTGACGACATTATCATCGGCGTCAAAGACGATAAATCCGTCAGAAATCGCCTCCAGAGCTTCCCGGATCGAGGTCAGCTCCCTTGTCAGTTCTTCCTTGCTCTTCGTTGAGAGGTCGTCCCCTGGCGGGTATCGATCAGCCATTCAAACCCCGAAAACAATCGATAAACAGTGATACTCGTTGAGAAATATAATTTGGTGCAATCTGGAATGAAATGTAAGTCGGCGCGCGGTCAAGGCAAAGCGAAATCGTTGTAAATCAGGGGAATACCACATGTGGTACGCAATCAGGTTTTCAGCAGATTGAGCCGGTGTTGTGGCAACCCCCTCGCGGCGAACGATTGTTCGAGGTCTTGTAAAAATATTTTGCTGCCGGCGGCAAAACAATGGCCCTCGGCCAGGTCGTGAATGTCGTTATCCAGCCGATCCATAATTGTGCCAGGCGGCATATCTGTCAGCGCGGCATAATGAAAATCATCGAGGAAATCAGCCCATGACCGGCACAGGTTGGACATGTAATGTCCCGCTGGTTGCGCCGCCAGCCAATAGAGGCTCATCGGCGCGTCTTCATCGAGTGACATGGCGTGCTCGACCAGACTTCGAATGGGTGCAAATCCGGTTTCTTCGGCAATAAAGACAAGGCGCCCGGTTATCTCCGCCGGCAGGACAAAATCACCAACCGGGCCGACAAGCTGAAGTCGTTTGACTTCGCGGCTCTGGTGCAACAGGGCCTGGCAAAAGTCGTCATTTCCGTTGTTGCGGATATGGAATTCCAGATTTCGATCATCGCAGGGGCAACTGGCAACCGGCAGGTCGCGGCTAATCTCTTCGCCTGAATTGTCGGTCAGGCTGAGCCGCACACCCTGTCCCGCCAGGAAACGGAAACGCTGGCTGCGCGGTGTCCGGGCCTTCACGATGAGCACATCTTCGCAAGGCTGATCAATGCCTTTGACACGGATTTCGATCTGTTGGTCGACAATCTCGCCGACCCCGCCGGCCACCTGCGCCTCCAGTTCAATTTCGTCCGAGGCCGGTGAATTGACGCAAGTCAGAACATAATCCTGCGCCTTGTCCGCCGCCTTGAAGACATAGTCTGAATGTCTGATTGACTGCACATCACCGGAAATCCGGCGCGCCCGGCACAAACCACAAGTGCCGTTGGAACAGCCGTAATTCAGAGCCAGCCCTGCCTTGAGCCCGGCCTGCAGGATGCTTTCGTGTTCCTCGACCTCAAATCGCTGGCCGCCCGGCCGCAATGTTACCCAATGGTCCATATCGTTTTTCCGCAGCCCGTTCAGGCCATCACCGTACGCCATTTCAGATGGCGTTTCAGCAGCCACAAGGCGACGCACATATTGACCACGTTGAAGGCGATACCGTTGAGGAAGGCAGCTTGATAGGAACCTGTAATGTCAAAGACTTCACCCGACATCCAGCCGCCGATTGCCATCCCCGCCACCGTCGCCGTCAGTCCGAGGCTGACGCGCAATCCGGCTTCTCGGGCCGGGAAATACTGGCGGGCGATCAGGGCGTAGCTCGGCACGATGCCGCCTTGCGCCAGGCCAAACAAAGCGGAGACGATGTAGAGCGACACAAGGCCATCGAAGGGCAGGTAAAACAATAACGCCAGGCACTGCAGGATCGAACCCAGAATCAGGGTACCGATACCGCCGATGTAATCGGCCAGCCAGCCCGAAACCAGGCGGCTGACAATACCGAGACCGAGCATAATCGAGAGCATCTCGGCCCCACGCGCCGAGCCATAGCCCAGATCACCGCAATAGGCGACGATGTGAACCTGCGGCATGGCCATGGCGACACAGCAGGTTATGCCCGCGAGGATGATCAGGGCCTGCAAAGTGCCGCGCGAGATGCCAAGCGACGTCATCTTGCCGACGCCGTTGGTGCCGGCGGGTGCCGCCACTTCATGATCATCGTCAATCGGTGAGGGGCGGCGCAGGTATAGCGCCAGCGGGATCATGGTGAGAATACAGAAGATGCCGATGCCCATGTGGGCCTGACGCCAGCCGATGGTATCGATGCCGTATTGCAGGACGGGCGGCCACAGCGTGCCGGCAAGATAATTGCCGCTGGAGACCACGGCGATGGCGATGCCGCGCCGCTTGACGAACCAGTGCGAGATATCGGCGACCAGCGGTCCGAACGTCACGGTGCAGCCCAGAAATCCGATCAGGATGCCCTGGGCCAGCATGAACTGCCACAGCGTGGTAGCGCTGGCGGCGGCGATATAACCCAGCCCCAGCATCAGGCCGGCGACCATGGTGGGTCCGGCGATACCGAAGCGGTCAACAACACGGCCCATCAGCAGACTGCCGATCGCAAATCCAACCAGTGTTGCAGTGTAGGGCAAGGACGCGTCGCTGCGGTCGACACCAAATTCAGACTGGATCACCGGCAATGTCACCACCACCGACCACAGCCCGATCCCGCCGATGGTCGCCAGCGCCAGCGACACCAGCAAGCGCCGCCACGCGTAAGTCCCATCGATGTCTTCAGATGAAATCAGGCTCATTCTTCGAAATCAACCACCGTCATTACATTCCTCAACCGGTTGCTTTTGCAGCCGCCAACCATATACGAATTATTCAGGCGATGGTCTTTGCTTTGTAGGGGCACAATTCAGCGACGACGCAGACGGGGCAGTCGGGTTTGCGCGCCTTGCAGGTGTAGCGGCCATGCAGGATCAGCCAGTGGTGAGCATGCAGCTTCCATTCATCGGGCACGACCTTCAAAAGCTTCTTCTCGACTTCCAGCGGGTTTTTGCCGACAGCCATTTTTGTCCGGTTGCCGACACGAAAAATATGCGTATCAACGGCGATGGTCGGCTGGCCGAAGGCGATGTTGAGCACGACATTGGCCGTCTTGCGCCCGACGCCCGGCAAGGCTTCCAGCGCTTCACGTGTATCCGGCACAACGCTGTCATGCTCCTCGACCAGGATCTCGGCCAGCCTTGCCACGTTTTTTGCCTTGTTGCGATAAAGCCCGATGGTCTTGATCAGTTCGCGAATTTTTTCTTCGCCAAGTGCTGCCATCTTTGCAGGCGTCGGTCCCGCCTTGAACAGGGCCGGTGTCGCCTTGTTGACCCCGGCGTCCGTCGCCTGTGCCGACAGCACCACTGCCACCAGCAACGTGAAGGGGGATGTGTAAATCAGATCGCTTTGCGGCTTTGCCTCGATCTTTGACAGACGGCGAAAAAATTCATCTATGTCGGCGCGCTTCATTTTTGATCCTGTGCTGGTATCATTTGCGGATGACGGATGGCATTGAGACATCAGCGGGCGGCAAGGACAACCCGGAAACGGACATGCGCGCTGGAAAAATGGCGGGCCGCACCAGGCGGCTGAAACGGCATATGAATCGGGTGTGGGATACCACAGGAATCGGGTGTGGGACACCACAGGAATCGGGTGTGGGACACCACAGGAATCGGGTGGTTCCGGCGTCAAGGGACCGGCAATATGGCGGCAATGGATAAGCCGACTGGAAAGATGGATCGATGAACAAAACACAAGACAGTGCCGCCGCCCGCGACTACGCCCGTATCGAAACGGCCATTCAGTATCTCGCCGAGCATTACCTCGATCAGCCGGAACTCGGTGACGTTGCCGGAGCCGCCGGCCTCAGTGCCGCGCATTTCCAGCGCATGTTCGCCAAATGGGCCGGTTTGTCACCCAAGCGCTTTGTGCAGTATCTGACCCTTGAACACGCCAAACGCAGCCTGCAGGAAAGCCAGAGTGTGCTTGATGCGGCCTTTGATGTCGGACTTTCAGGTCCCGGACGCCTGCACGATCTTTTTGTCGCTTGTGAAGCCATGACGCCCGGTGAATACAAGGCCATGGGCGATGGGCTTGAGATCACCTACGGGTTTGCGGCCAGCCCGTTCGGCGAATGTTTGGTCGGCGAAACGACCCGGGGTGTTTGCGGCATTGCCTTTGTCGATGGCGATCGGGATGCCGCCTTCGACGATCTGGCCAGGCGCTGGCCAGGGGCCCGGTTCAGGCGAGATGACAAGGTCGCAAAGTCAACCGCAGCAACTGTTTACGCCGTTTATTCCGATGTTGCATCGACCGAACGTACTAAAATGAAATTGCTGCTCAAAGGTACCAATTTTCAGGTCCGTGTCTGGGAGGCGTTGATGCGTATACCGTCGGGCTGCGTCACCAGTTATGACGATCTGGCCACCCGCGTCGGCACGCCCGGCGGGGCCCGCGCTGTCGCCGGAGCCGTTGCTGCCAACCCCCTCGGCCCCATCGTGCCCTGTCATCGCGTCATCCGCTCGACAGGGGCGATTACCGGCTATTACTGGGGTCCCGACCGCAAACGCGCCATCCTCGGCTGGGAAGCCGCACGCGCCGACCTGGCGGCTTGAAGCGCCTTTTCTAGAACCCCAGCACGTCCGCCATGTTGTAGTGGCCGGGGGCGCGGTCTTTGGTCCACAGCGCCGCCGTGACGGCACCGCGGGCAAATAACGCCCGGTCTGAAGCCTTGTGGCTGATTTCGATGCGCTCGTTGTCGGCGGCGAATATTACCGTGTGATCTCCGACGACATTGCCGCCGCGCAGGGAGGCATAGCCGATTTCACCACGCTCGCGCTCGCCGGTAATGCCATCGCGCCCGCGCTTGACAACGCTGTCATGATTAATGCCGCGCCCGTCGGCGGCCGCCCGACCCAGCATCAGGGCGGTGCCTGACGGCGCATCAACCTTGTGGCGGTGATGCATCTCGACGACCTCGACATCCCAGTCGGCATCCAGCGTCGCCGCCACCCGCCGGGTCACTTCGACCAGCAGGTTGACACCAACGCTCATATTCCCGGCCTGGACGACCGGCGTCAGCAGCGCCGCCGCGTCGATGGCACTTTGATGTTCGGCCTCCATGCCCGTGGTGCCGATAATGTGGGCCGTGCCGTGTTCGGCACAGAGTGCAGCGTGTTTGACGGTGGCGGCAGGGGCGGTAAATTCAAGGATCGCATCAACCGAACTGATCAGCGCCGCCGCATCTTCCGTGATTTTGATGTCGAGATTACCCAGACCGGCGATCACGCCGATATCCTGGCCCAGCGCCACACTGCCCGGCCGCTCCGTGCCGCCGGCAATTTCGCAGCCCGACGTCTCCGAGATCTGCTTCAACAAGGCAACGCCCATGCGCCCGGCACAGCCGACCACACCGATTTTCATATCGGACATTAATCATTCTCCAGAATAAATTCAGAGAGAGGATATCGCGTCAGGCGGGTTTGGGCAGAAAAAAGATCAGGCGTGGTCAAAAAAAAGAGGGCCTCGACCGGGAGAGATCAGTCTTTCAGGTCTTCCCAGAGTTCCTTGACCTTGGCCATGAAACCTTCGGATTCGGGGTTGGTGCGGGCGGAGCCGGCGTCCTCGAATTCCTTGAGCAGTTCTTTTTGTTTGGGTGTCAGGCTGACCGGTGTTTCGACCGTGGCCTGAATGTACATGTCCCCCGACGCATTGCCACCGCGACCGCGCAGAGGCGGCATGCCCTTGCCCTTGAGGCGGAACTGTCGTCCGGTTTGTGAGCCTGCGGGTATGGTGACGCGGGCCCGGCCGCCGTCCAGTGTCGGCACTTCGATGGTGCCGCCAAGTGACGCCGTGGTCATCGGGATCGGCACGCGGCAATAAAGATGTTGGCCGTCGCGCTGGAAAATTCTGTGTGGTGCCAGCGAGAGGAAAATATATAGATCACCGGGTTGTCCGCCTCTGAGGCCAGCTTCGCCCTCGCCCGTCAGGCGAATGCGTGTGCCGTCCTCAACGCCCGAGGGGATGTTGACCGACAAGGTCTTGTCCTTGTTGACACGACCGGCACCTGAGCAACTGCGACAAGGGTCGGTGATGACGTGACCGGCACCCTGACAGGTCGGGCAGGTCCGCTCGACGGTGAAAAAGCCGCTTTGGCTGCGCACCTTGCCGATACCCTGGCAGGTCTGGCAGACCGTGGGTTTGGAAGAATCTTTGGCACCGGTGCCGCTGCAGGGCTCACAGCTAACCGTCGTCGGCACACGGATTTCGCTCTGACGGCCATGGAAGGCGTCTTCAAGCGAGATTTCCATATTATAGCGCAGGTCTGAGCCGCGGGAGTTGGCATTGCCGCCCCCCCGCCGTCCGCCCATGAATTCGCCGAACAGGTCATCGAAGACATCGGCGAAACTGGAGCCAAAGCCAAAATCGCCGCCGCCCGGTGCGCCGCCGCCTTGCGCGCCCTGCTGGAAGGCGGCATGGCCCATGCGGTCATAGGCGGCACGTTTTTGCTCGTCGCTCAGGATCTCGTAAGCTTCGGAGATGTCCTTGAATTTGGCCTCGGCGGTTGCATCATCCGGATTGCGATCCGGATGATACTGCTTGGCCAGACGGCGGTAGGCCGACTTGAGCTCAGAGGCCGCTGCGTCCCGGTTAACACCGAGTGTTTCATAATAATCGCTGGAGGCCATGACCTGAAACCCGTCGTACTAAAAGCTTAACCGATGCCGTCGCGCGACTACGACGCGTCTTTTTTGTCGTCTTCGTCGCTGTCGCTGACTTCCTCGAAGTCGGCGTCAACAACATCATCGTCCGCTGCCGCCGCCTCGTCCCCATCGGCTGCATCGGCACCGGCTTCACCCGCCGGGCCGGCACCTTCTTCGGTCTCCGCCTGCTGGGCTGCATACATCGCTTCGCCGAGCTTCATGGCGGCCTGGGACAAGGTCTCGGATTTGGCCTTGATGTCTTCGCCGTCTTCACCTTCAAGTGCTGTCTTCAGCTCGGTGATGGCGGTTTCAATTTCGGCCTTTTCGTCCTCGCCGATCTTGTCACCAAATTCAGACAGGCTCTTCTCCGTCGAATGTACCAGGGCTTCAGCGGTGTTGCGCGCTTCAGCGACTTCGCGGCGGGTCTGATCTTCCGTGGCGTTCTGTTCGGCGTCATTGACCATGCGATCAATTTCGTCATCCGACAAACCACCGGAAGCCTGAATGCGGATCTGCTGTTCCTTGCCGGTACCCTTGTCCTTGGCTGACACATTGACGATGCCGTTGGCATCAATATCAAATGTCACTTCAACCTGCGGGATACCGCGCGGTGCGGGCGGGATGCCGACGAGATCGAACTGCCCGAGAATTTTGTTATCGGCGGCCATTTCACGCTCGCCCTGGAAGACCCGGATCGTCACGGCGCTCTGGCTGTCTTCAGCGGTCGAGAAGGTCTGGCTCTTTTTGGTCGGGATCGTCGTGTTGCGATCGATCAGGCGGGTAAAGACGCCACCCAGTGTTTCGATGCCAAGGCTCAGAGGTGTGACGTCGAGCAAAAGTACGTCCTTGACGTCGCCCTGCAAGACACCGGCCTGAATGCCGGCACCGATGGCCACAACCTCGTCCGGGTTGACGCCCTGGTGGGGCTCGCGACCGAAGAATTCCTTCACCTTCTCGTAGACTTTGGGCATGCGCGTCATGCCACCGACGAGGATAACCTCATCGATATCACCGGCGGCGAGATCGGCATCCTTCAGAGCCTTGCGGCAAGGTGCGATGGTGCGGTCGATCAAATCCTCGACCAGTGCCTCGAGCTTGGCGCGCGTCAGCTTCATGGTCAAATGCTTCGGCCCGCTGGCGTCGGCAGTAATAAACGGCAGGTTCACTTCCGTCTGCGTGGCGCTGGAAAGCTCGATCTTGGCTTTTTCGGCGGCTTCCTTCAGGCGCTGCAGGGCCAGCTTGTCCTGGCGCAGATCAATGCCCTGCTCCTTGTTAAATTCCTCGGCGAGGTAGTTCAGCAAGGTGGCATCAAAATCCTCACCACCAAGGAAGGTGTCGCCATTGGTTGATTTGACTTCAAAGACGCCATCGCCGAGTTCAAGAACGGAGACATCGAAAGTACCGCCGCCGAGATCGTAGACCGCAATGGTGCGGGCGTCGCCGCGATCCATGCCATAGGCAAGGGCCGCTGCCGTTGGTTCGTTGATGATGCGCTTGACGTCCAGACCGGCGATCTTGCCGGCGTCCTTGGTCGCCTGACGCTGTGAATCGTTGAAATAGGCCGGCACCGTGATGACGGCTTCGGTGACGTCTTCGCCGAGAAAGGCCTCAGCGGTCTCTTTCATTTTCTGCAAAATGAAGGCGCTGACCTGGCTCGGGGCGTATTTTTCGTCGTGGGCTTCAACCCAGGCATCACCGTTTTCGGCGGCGACGATGCTGTAGGGCACCATGTCCATATCTTTTTTGGTCATCGGATCATCAAACGACCGACCGATCAGACGCTTGATGGCAAACAGCGTGTTTTCCGGATTGGTCACACCCTGGCGCTTGGCAGCCTGGCCGACGAGGCGCTCACCATCCTCGGTGAAAGCGACCATGGACGGTGTCGTCCGTGTGCCTTCGGAATTTTCAATCACCTTGGGGTCTGAGCCGTCCATGACGGCGACACACGAATTTGTCGTGCCCAGATCGATACCGATAATTTTACCCATGACATCCTCTTTACGTTGGCGGGCAGGACCGGCCACAATGGCACCGTTCCAACCCCCTGAATTTTCAATACTTCTTCCTTCTTGCGCGCGGATTTGTGCGGCAAGTGACCGGAAAGTTCGACCGTTATATAGGGATGGCGCGCCAGGATCGCAAGCGCCACGATCATTCGGCGGGAAATTTCAGCTATAATCTTGGCAATATGATCATCTCCGCGAGCTACAAGACCGACATTCCGGCACTTTATGGCGACTGGTTTATCAATCGTCTGCGCGTCGGCTTTTGCCGCATGACCAATCCCTACAACGGCAAATCGTATGATGTGCCGCTGGATAACGACAGCGTCGACGGATTTGTCTTCTGGACCCGCAATATCGGGCCGTTCTTGCCGCATCTGGCAGAGATCCGGCGGTTGGGCTATCCGTTTTATGTCCAGTTCACAATTACCGGCTATCCGACCGAGATTGATCGCGCGGTACCGGATGCCGAGCGCATGATCCGCCAGTTTCGCCAGCTCTCCATCGATTACGGCCACCGTTGCGTGGTCTGGCGCTACGATCCGATCGCCATCACCTCGATCACCGACCGTGAATTCCACCTGAGCAATTTTCGCCATATTGCCCGCACCTTGTATGGCTCGACGGATGAAGTGGTGGTGTCTTATCCGACGCTTTATCGCAAAACCAAACGCAATCTCGACAAGGCGGCCAAACAGTTTGACTTTCAGTGGCGTGACGTCGCACCCCAGGAAAAACGCTCTCTGGTGTCGGAACTGGCGGATATCGCCGGTCAGTTCAACATGCGCCTCACCGTCTGCTCGCAAAAAGCCGTGCACGTTCAGGGCGTCGATGGCGCACGCTGTGTTGATGCGGGGCGTATGTCGTGGATGGCGGGGCACGATGTTACGGCAAAGGAAATGGGCAACCGTCCGGGCTGCCTCTGTCACCAGTCGCGTGACATCGGGGCCTATGACACCTGCCCGCACGGCTGCGCCTATTGTTATGCCGTTGATGATCAGGCCGTTGCGGCGACACGTTATCGCGAGCACGACAAGACCGGGGCATATCTCTTTCCGCCCATGGTCAAGACCTGAACCAGGGCGGTATGGTATGCGACGCTATGCCACAGCGTCGAAAGGGACGCTGGCTGGATAAGATCGCCAGATGACCCTGCCGAAGATATCGACAAATATTGCTGTTGTGGCACCCCTTATTGCCATAGCTATCGTCTTGGCGATCTGGCTGCTGGGTGTTATTGATTTTCTGACGCTCGGTTAGAATTCACTTCGAAATTTCTGCAGGACATCTATCGATGAAATACTTCGCGGCTTTTCTGTTTGTACTCGGCCTCGGCTTCCCGGTTCTGGCCGACGCCGTCAAAGCGGGCGATCTTGCGATCGACAAGGTCTGGGCCCGGGCGACACTGCGCACCGGCGCACCAACGGGGGCGTTCTTCGGCATCCGCAATTCCGGCAAGGTGGCGGATCGCCTGATCGGCGTTTCAAGTCCGCTCGCCAAATCCGTTGAGATCCACCACAGCGCCATGACCGACGGCGTGATGAAAATGCGCCACGTCATGCACGTCGATATCCCGGCGGGCAAGATGGTGATGTTTCAGCCCGGCGGGTTTCACATCATGCTGATGGGCATGACAAAGGCCATCAAGGCCGGTGCCCATGTGCCTCTGACACTGACTTTCGAACGCGCCGGCAAGGTCACGGTTCAGGCCGACGTCATGGCCATGGGCCAGGCGCCGAAAATGAAGATGAACCACAGTAACTAGAGCGACTGCAAGAAAGTCTCTAGGCCGAGGTATCGACACCACCGTCTGCACTGCCCTCGTCATCGCCGCCTTCGTTATTTGCAGGCGGCGCTTCGCCGGCTTTGGCGACACCGACCATGGCCGGGCGCAGCAGGCGGTCGCCGATGACGTAGCCGGCCTGCATGACCTGAACCACGGTACCGGGGGCGACACTTGAGTCGGGCAGTTCAAACATCGCCTGATGCAGGTTGTGATCAAACTTCTCACCCATCGGCTCAATCAATTTGATGCCATGGCGTTCCAGGGCTGCATGCAATTCGCGCTCGGTCATTTCGACGCCCTGGAACAGGGCAGCGACCGGGCTGTCATCACCACGGGCGTCTTCGGGCACGGCCTCGAGGGCGCGGTGCATGTTGTCACTGACGTTCAGCATGTCGCGGGCAAAATTGGCGATGGAATAGCGCGCGGCATCTTCTTTTTCGCGGGCCGAGCGACGGCGCACGTTTTCGGTTTCGGCCAGCGCCCGCAACAACTGATCTTTCATGTCGGCGATGACGTCTTCCGCTGTCTTGGCGTCGGGGAAACTGCGTTCATCAACGGCCTCGTCCTCGTCGGCGTCTTCGTCGGCCGGATCGATTTCTGTCGCATCGTCCTGAGCCTGGAGAGTGGCTTCCGCATCGGCCTGCGCTGCTTCAGCGTTGGCGTCAGTTTCTTCAGATTCTGCTTCTTCGCGCGGATTTTGATCGCCGGTATCACTCATCACGTCGTCCTTGTCGTCAAAAATGTCAGTGCTCGTCAGGGGGCATATGGCACTTGTCAGCCGAGAAGTCGACCCACAACTTTGGCCGTGTAGTCGACCATCGGAATTATGCGGGCATAATTCAGCCGGTTCGGACCGATCACACCGATGGCACCGACGATGTTATCGCGACCGTCAGAATAAGGCGCCACGATGAGCGAACAGCCGGCCATATTAAACAAATGATTTTCCGAGCCGATGTAGATCCGCACACCCTCGCCGCCTTCGGCGAGCTCCAGCACCCGCAGCAATTCGTTGCGGGTTTCCAGCGTGTCAAACAAATCACGAATACGTTCGAGATCCTCGTCGGCGTTAACCTCCTCGAGCAATTTCGACTGGCCGCGCACGATCAGCGTCGCCCGGCCACCGGCTTCCGACCAGGTCGCCAGACCCGCCTCAACCACACGCGATGTCAGATCATCGAGCTCGGCCCGGCGCGCTTCGACTTCGGCAAGGATTTCATCACGGGCATCTTCCAGGGTGCGGCCAAATAACCGGGTACTGAGGTAGTTCGAGGCCTGGGTCAGGGCCGACAGCGGCAGATCGGGCGGCGTCTCAATCACGCGGTTCTCGACGGTGCCATCAGCGGTCACCAGAATAACCAGGGCCCGGCCCGGCGCCAGGCTGACAAATTCAGCGTGACGCAGGGGGGCCGATGTTTTGGGCGCGACGACCAGGCCGGTGTATTGCGACAGACCGGCCAGCATGTCCGTCGCCTGGCCGAGGGTTTCCTCAAAATTGCCACCGCCGGCAACACAGCGCGCCTTGATGTCCTCGCGCTCGGCCTCGCTCAGGTTGCCAACCTCCAGCAGGCCATCGACAAACAAACGCAGGCCCGCTTCTGTCGGCAAGCGTCCGGCAGAGGTATGCGGCGAGTAGAGTAATCCGGTGGCTTCGAGTTCAGCCATGACGCTGCGAATTGATGCGGCGGATAGATTTTGTGTCAGGAGATCCGACAGCGTACGCGAGCCAATCGGCGCGCCGGTCTCGACGTAGGCGTCGACAATAAGGCGAAATATTTCGCGGCTGCGGTCGTTGAGGTCGGACAACATTATTCTCTTGTACCTGATTCTCTGATCCTCAGGCTAGACCCGAAGGCGTGATACCTATAGAAACCGCGCAATACTTATGTTTTGAATTTCATTTTCAGGAGACGCCCATGCGCCCTTCCGGACGCGCCACCGACCAGTTGCGAGACGTGACACTCGAGCCCGGCTTTAACAAATATGCCGAAGGCTCCTGCCTCGCACGCTTTGGCAATACCCACGTGTTGTGCACCGCCAGCGTCGATGAACGCGTGCCGCCGTGGATGCGCAATTCCGGCAAGGGCTGGGTGACAGCGGAATACGGCATGCTGCCGCGTTCGACCCACACCCGTACAAATCGGGAAGCCGCGCGCGGCAAACAATCAGGCCGCACCCAGGAAATCCAGCGCCTGATCGGGCGGTCATTGCGCTCGGTGACCGATCTTGCCGCTTTGGGGGAACGCCAGATCAATCTCGATTGTGACGTCCTGCAGGCCGATGGCGGCACCCGGACCGCAGCGATCACCGGATCCTACGTCGCCCTGCATATTGCGCTTGCCAAACTGGTCACCGACGGTGTGCTGAAAAGCGTGCCACTGACTGATCAGGTCACGGCCGTATCCTGTGGCATTTATCAGGGCGAGGGCGTGCTCGATCTTGATTACGATGAAGATTCCAACGCCCACACGGACGCCAACTTCGTGCTGACGGGCGGCGGCAAAATTATCGAAATCCAGGGCACTGCCGAAGAATCGCCCTTTTCGCGCGAGCAGTTCATGGAATTGCTTGATCTGGCGGAAATCGGCGCCGAACAACTGGCCGTGATCCAGCGCCAGGCCCTCGGACTGGACTGATACAATGGCGCGGAAATTCGAAGGCACGCGCCTGGTCGTTGCGACCCACAATCCGGGCAAGGTCGTTGAATTTGCGGCCTTGCTGGCACCCTTGGGGATCGAGACGGTATCGGCTGGCGAGCTTGGCCTGCCGGAGCCCGAAGAGACCGGCGTGACCTTCCGCGAAAATGCCGAGATCAAGGCGCTGGCCTCGGCCCGGGCCGCCGAATTGCCCGCCCTGTCAGATGACAGTGGTCTGGTCGTCGAGGCCCTGAACGGTGATCCCGGGATCTATTCAGCGCGCTGGGCCGGCGCGACCAAAGACTTCAACATCGCCATGCAGCGCGTTGAAGAAGCCCTGCAGGCCGCCGGTGCAACGACGCCTGACGCCCGCCGGGCTCACTTCGTTGCCGCACTGACGCTTGCCTGGCCGGACGGACATTGCGAGACCTTCGAGGGCATTTTCGAAGGGACCGTGGTCTCACCACCGCGCGGCAACAACGGCTTTGGCTATGATCCGATGTTCCTCCCCGACGGCTACGACATCACCTGCGGCGAGATGGACCCGGATGCCAAGCACGCCATCAGCCATCGGGCCCGCGCCCTGGCGCAGCTTTTGCCGGCCTGCTTCGACCGCTGAGCCCCGGCATGAGCACTGATCCGACACACCCCGGATTTGCCGTTTATGTGCACTGGCCGTTCTGTCTGGCCAAATGCCCCTATTGCGATTTCAACAGCCATGTGCGGGACAGCATCGATCAGGCGGCATGGGCCAATGCTCTGGTCCAGGAGCTCGGGTCAGCGCCTGAACTGGCGGACCTGACACCGGAGCCCGTGACCAGCGTATTTTTTGGTGGTGGCACGCCCTCCCTGATGGCGCCGGCGACAGTTGAACGGGTTCTCAGGGCCATTGGCGATAAATTTTCCCTCGCGGCAGATATTGAAATCACGCTCGAAGCCAATCCGACCTCGGTTGAGGCCAAAAACTTCGAGGGCTACGTATCGGCGGGTGTGAACCGGTTTTCGCTCGGCGTGCAGGCGCTCGAGGATCAGGCACTCAAATTTCTTGGCCGGCATCACAGCGTCGCCGAAGCGCTCAAGGCATTTGAACTTGCCCGCCACCATTGCGACAATGTTTCGTTCGATATGATCTATGCCCGGCCCGATCAGACACCGGATGACTGGGGCCGTGAATTACGCCGGGCACTCGACTTTGGCCTCAGTCATGTTTCGCTCTACCAGTTAACCATCGAGCGCGGCACGCAGTTTTTTGAGAGTGCCCGACGCGGTGATCTGGTTGTGCCCGATGATGATACGGGAGCGAAACTATTTGAATTGACCCAGGAAATTTGCCGGGATGCCGGATTGCCGGCCTACGAAATTTCCAATCACGCGAAGCCCGGTCTGGAAAGCCGCCACAATCTGACGTATTGGCGATCCGGATCGTACCTCGGGCTGGGGCCGGGCGCGCACGGTCGTATTAATCAGATAAAAGCACGATTGGCCACACAACGTGTGCGCAGCCCGGAAAAATGGTTGGCCGCGGTCGAGGCAAATGGCCACGGTACGGAATCGAACGTTCATATTTATGGTGATGATTTGACGGGTGAAATTTTGATGATGGGTTTGAGATTACGGGAAGGAGTTAATATTGGTCAATTTCAACACGTTAGTGGGAATACGATTGATGAAACGATCGATCGGAATTCTCTTGATGACTTGATTTCCGGCGGCTTTGTCGAAAAGAACGATAATGTTCTTCGAGCTACGGCCAGGGGTCACATGGTGCTCAACGAAGTAGTGCGTCAGCTAATTGCCTGATCCAGCTCGATAAATCCGAACAACCGTACAGAACTAGCTCGCCGGTTTGACGACAAGGGTGTCAAAAGTAGCGGGTGCAGGATCGATCACCTTGAATCCACGCGGCTGAACTTCCATCACGGCGAGCCCGCGGTCTGCGATGCCATCATTGCGAAAACGAAATAATCCATCTACACCGGCAAACCCGTTGGCGTCGCTCAGCGCTTTAGCGGAATAATCCGGCACCGCTTTTCCCAGTGATAAAACGGCGGCAAGCGCCATGGCATCATAGGCCATGCTGACAATCCGTGGTGGCCGGTAGCCGTAGATGTTCTCGAAACGATGCAGAAATGCCGCCGCCGCCTGGGGGTCCGGTCCGGCAAACCAGCCACCGACCAGAGCGGGCTCGCGGCCGATTGTTTCGTCATCCCAAAGCCCGGTGCCCAAAAATCTTACCTTGTTGGTATCGACATCATAAAACGGCAGCAACGGAGCGACTGCCCGCAGGCGATTGCCGCCTTCGGGGATCATCACGGCGTCATAACTGACGTCCCCCAGCGTCTCCGCCTGTTTCAGACGCACCAGTTCAGCAGCGGCCTCGGGATCTTCTTCAAGTTCCTGCAACTCCGCCCGCCTGGCCTGCAAGGCACCCCGACGGATGTCATATTCTGCCAGCCTGCGGGCAGTTTCCATCGCCAGTTCATCATCTGGCGGGTATCGCTCGACCCTGATCATCTGGCCGCCATTGCTTAGCACGGCCGCCGACATGGTGCCGATCACTCCCTCGCCATAAGCCGACTGCGGGGCCAGCACGGCGTAGCGTTCCAGTCCCTGACTGTGGGCATAATCGACTACCCGGTCGACCTGCTGATCGAACATGAAGCCCATCAGGAACGTGCCGTTTCCGGCAACACTGCGATCCGTCGAAAAGGCCACGACATTGACGTCGCGCGACAGGGCGGGTTCGGCGACGGCGCGCACGGCATCACTGAACACAGGCCCGAGGATCAATTCAGCGCCCTCACCCAGCACATCATTGGCAGCTTCCGCAGCCATCGTGCTATCGCCCCCGGTGTCACGCGGCATCAGCGTAAACCGATCCGGTGCGACATCGAACAAAGCCAGCAGAGCGGCGTCCAGCAGGGCCGCGCCAAGCTCGGCCTCGGGACCGGACAGCGGCAACAGCAGGGCAACCCGGATTGGCTGCGGTCCGGACACCGGCTCTTTCAGCTCAGGGGCGGCGATCACCGGGGCCGGTGGCGGTGGCGGCACGACGACAGGCCGTGACGGCAGGACGATGGCGACCTTTTTCTTTTCCGGCGGTTTGTAAATCTGGTCGAGGGAGGGCGTGACCGGCCTGGAGCCCGCGCCGTTATTGCCGTCGTTCACGTTGCCCGATACAGTCGTCTCGGCGCACGAGGCCAGCAGCAGGGCCGCAACGATCAAAACTGTAAAACGATGACGCAACGATATGACTCCTGAAACCTGTCGGGTTTGGCCCGCTCGGCTTAGAAGGTAGCGTTGCTGGTGAGGCAAGTAAACGGAGCAGCTTGATGCAGGCCGGTTTGTATATCGTGGCGACACCCATCGGCAACATGGGCGATATGACGGAACGCGCCGTCAACGTCATGCGCGAAGCCGCCGTGATCGCCTGCGAGGATACCCGGGTGACGGTAAAACTTCTGCGCCATCATGCCTTGAGCACGCCGATGGAGCGCTACGACGAACACAACGCGCCGCGCAGTCGCCCGAAATTACTGGCCCGCCTGAGCGCCGGTGAAATCGTCGCCCTGGTCTCCGATGCCGGCACGCCGCTGATTTCCGACCCCGGCTACAAGCTGGTGAACGAAGCCATTGAACTCGGCATTCCCGTCATCCCGATTCCCGGCGCCAGTTCAGTGATGGCAGCCCTGATGGTCTCGGGTTTGCCGACGGATCGATTTATGTTTGCCGGATTTTTGCCGCCCAAACAGGCGAAACGCCGTGCCACCCTGACGGAACTGGCGGGCATCGACACCACCCTGGTCTTGCTCGAATCGCCGCGACGGCTGGCTGACGTGCTGGCCGACATGGCCCTGGTTCTGGGCACACGCCAGGCCGTCGTCGCCCGCGAGATGACAAAAAAATTTGAAGAACACCGGCGCGGATCATTGTCGGAACTGGCCGGGACTTACGCCAGGGAAGAGACACCCAAAGGCGAAGTCGTCATCGTCGTCGGCCCGCCCGAAGGACCGCAAGTCGTTGTTGATGTCGAGGCCCTGCTGGCGGCCGAGCTTGTGGATCACAGCGTCAAGGAAGCCACGGCCCTGGTCACGGCGCAGACCGGTTTGCCGCGCAAGGAAGTCTACGCAAAGGCGCTCATTCTCAACAAGGCCCGCGATACGTGAGCCCGGACGTCAACCGTTCGACCCGGCGGCAGGCCGAGCGGTTTGGTCGCTGGGCTGAGACAGGTGCGGCCTGGCTGCTGCGCCTGAAAGGCTTTCGCATCCTGCAGACCCGGTACCGCAATGCCGTTGGCGAAATTGACGTGATTGCCCGTCGGCGAAATCTGCTGGTCTTTGTCGAGGTAAAAGCCCGGAGCAATCTCGAAGATGCGGCCTATGCGATCTCGGCTCACCAGCAACAACGCATCGCCAGGGCTGGTGAAATATATCTCGGGGATTCGCCGGGGCTGGCCACCCTCGACATGCGCTTTGACGCAGTTTTGGTTGCGCCGTGGCGATTACCTGTCCATATACCAGGAGCCTGGCAGATAACGTAAAGCGTCAGGGGCGATAATCACTAGGCGCGAGCGTCGCAGAGCATTAACATTTGCCGGGTTAGGATATTCAGACCTGAAGGGGATCGATCAACATGTTGTCGCGAAATAAATTGTCTGCCCGTCTTGTTGCCGGTGTATTTCTCGCCGCCAGCGCCGTCGCCTTGTCCGGTTGTGCCGGTGGCATGGTCGTAGGAGCCGGTGCGACAGCAGGCGTTGCACTCGCGCAGGAAAGAACGGTCGGCGATGCTGTCGATGACAAAAAAATCCAGCTCGGTATCAATGAAGGTCTGTTTCAGCATGACGCCAATTTGTTCGGCAAGGTTGATGTCGAGGTTGTCGAAGGTCGGGTCTTGCTGACGGGTAGCGTGAGAAACGCTGAAGACCGTGTCACGGCGGCCCGGATGACGTGGAAGATCGCGGGCGTCAAGGAAGTCCTCAACGAAATTCAGGTCAGCGATCGCGGCGGCATTGTGAATTATTTCCGGGATGCCAAAATCACTGCACAGTTGCGCTATCTGATGGTGCGCGACAAGGAAATCAACGACATTAATTTCACGGTGGAGACGGTCAACTCCGTTGTCTATCTGATGGGCATCTCGATCAGCCAGGCTGAGCTCGACAAACTCACCAACCATGCACGCAACATTGCCGGCGTCGAGAAAGTGATTAATCACGTCGTCCTGAAACCGCACGACAGCTAGACCATTTCACTGACCGGAGAAGCGTTGTTATGAGTCTTGCCGTCGCTATTCAGATGGACCCCATCGATGACATCGATATTGAGGGGGATAGCTCGTTTGTGCTGGCGCTTGAAGCGCAAAAGCGCGGGCACGCACTTTATCATTATCTGCCCAGGCACATGAGCCTGCACGATGGCCGGCTCACGGCACGTGCCCGACCGCTCGAAGTCCGGCGCGAGCTCGGCAATCATGCGACTTTGGGCGCTGAGGAGGTAATTGACCTGGCGAAAATGGACGTCGTGCTGATGCGCCAGGACCCGCCGTTTGATATGTCCTACATCACGGCGACACATCTGCTCGAGCATATTCATCCGCAAACACTTGTGGTTAATGATCCGGCGGAAGTTCGCAATGCGCCCGAGAAAATATTTGTCACGCATTTTGATGGATTGCTGCCGCCGACCTTGATCACTTCCGATCCGGTCGAGATCGCCGCTTTTCGTGACGAGCACAAGGACATTATCGTCAAGCCGCTTTATGGCAACGGCGGGGCCGGGGTCTTTCACCTGCAGCCCGGCGATGAAAACCTCAACTCACTGATCGAGATGTTCACCGAAATGTATCGCGAGCCGATCATCGTCCAGCGCTACCTCGCCGATGTGCGCGCCGGCGACAAGCGTATTATCCTCGTCGATGGTGAGCCGGCGGGTGCCATCAATCGCGTGCCGATGGAGGGCGAATCGCGCTCCAACATGCATGTCGGCGGTCGGGCAGAAGCGTCAAAATTGACGACACGTGAACACGAGATCTGCGAAATGATCGGCCCCTCACTGCGCGACAAGGGCCTGATCTTCGTTGGCATCGACGTGATCGGTGATTACCTGACCGAAATCAACGTAACCTCGCCGACCGGTTTGCAGGAAATCAATCGCTACGACGACGTCTGCCTCGAAGCCAACATCTGGGACGCCATCGAGGGCAGGCTCTAAAATCATCAAAAGGATCCGACCATGACGTTAACCGCCATCATGCTTGTCTTGCATATTGCTTCCGTTGTGGTCTGGGTCGGTGGCATGATATTCGCCCATCAAATGCTGCGCCCGGTCGTCGTTGATGTGCTGGAACCGCCTCATCGATTGCGCGTCTGGGCCGGTGTGTTCGGGCGTTTCTTTCCCTGGGTCTGGGCCAGCGTTATCTTGATATTGCTCACCGGCGTCGGCCTGATCGAGACGGCGTTTGGCGGCTTCCAGGACCTGCCGATCTACATCCACACCATGTACGGCATCGGCTTTGTCATGATGCTGATTTTTTTCCACATCTTTTTCGGCCCATACAAGCGCCTGCAACAACACGTCGCCGCCGAAGCCTGGCCCGACGGAGCGACTTCCCTGGCCCAAATCCGCCGCCTCGTCGGCCTCAACATCCTGCTTGGTCTCGCCACAATTGCCGTGGCAGCAAGCGGGCGGATACTGGGCTTTTAAGCTGCTTGGCGTAACGGCCTGATACTCATTTTGGAGGTGTCGGCAGTTCAGGCCACGTCTCGATGAACGCGGGTCTGACGGATATCGCCTGCCACCAGTCGCGCAGCCGATGCTGTTGATTGAACAGCGCCAAACCCTCGGCATCCGATGTGAAATAGCCGATGATCGGGGCGAGATGGATATCGGCCAGGGTCAAATGATCACCGACCAGAAAATCGCCATCTTCGGCCAGATTTTCGAGCGCCTTGAGCACGCGAGGTGCGGCGGCGAGGCCCTGTTGATATTCTGATTGATCCGATGCGCGGTCCATACGCTCTGCCATCACGCCGTGTGAAAAAACCTGGCGCACCAGGGGCCAATAGCCGTAGCTGTCGATGACCGAAATAATCTGATTTGCCCGGGCCCTGTCCCTGGGCAAGACAGGTTGCAGTGCCGGCCCTTCAAACGCCTCATCAACATAACGGGTGATGGCGCTGGTCTCATAAACAACCACATCACCGTGAACCAGTGTCGGCACCCGCCCGAACGGATGGATCGCCAGATAATCCGCCGGAACATCGTCGGCAAATGGATCAACCTCCCGCCAGGCATATCCGACCCGCTTTTCACGCAAGGCAAAACCGGCCATCCAGGCATAGACGCTAAACTTGTAGCCATGCAGTTCAACCGACATCGGGCGATGCTCCTGTCCTGTGACCGCCAAACAAAACCGATCATACCCGCCCCAACCAAAAAATCCCTCTAACCCTTTCATAACCCCCGTAACGAAGCGGAGGACATTTGGGTCTCTGCGTCTTTTGTATGGGTCGGGGATATGGTTGCTCGTGTGAATACGGTTGCGTTTCAGGGGATCGATGTCAGGGATGTTGATGTTCAGGTGCATCTCGCACCTGGCCTTCCTGCCTTCACCATTGTCGGCTTGCCGGACAAGGCAGTGGGCGAAAGTCGGGAGCGGGTGCGCAGTGCGCTGGCGGCCATTGGTCTTGCCCTGCCGCCCAAACGCATCACGGTTAATCTCGCACCGGCCGATGTGACCAAGGAAGGCAGTCACTTTGATCTGCCGATTGCCCTTGGCTTGCTGGCGGCGATGGATGTTTTGCCGGTTGATGAAATTGCCCAGTACACCGTGTTGGGGGAGTTGGCCCTTGATGGTGCGTTGGCTCCGGTCGCGGGAGTGCTGCCGGCCGCAGTTGCTGCGGTCGCTGCGGAGCGCGGTTTGATCTGTCCCGGTGCAACGGGCGGTGAGGCCGCCTGGGCTGGCGAGCTCGAAATTCTCGCGGCCCCCACCCTGTTGTCGCTGGTCAATCATTTCAAGGGCACGCAGGTGCTCTCCCCGCCTGTGCCGGCCGTGGCTGAAGCCGGCGGGGTTTATCTTGATTTGCGGGATATTCGCGGCCAGGAAACCGCCAGGCGGGCGCTTGAGGTCGTGGCGGCGGGTGGTCACAACATGCGCATGACCGGTCCGCCTGGTGCCGGCAAATCAATGCTGGCCGCACGCCTCGCCGGGATCCTGCCACCGATGTCGGCGCGCGAAATGCTCGAAGTCAGCATGGTTCACAGTATTGCGGGGCTCTTGACCGACGGCGGCATCTCCAGCGTCCGACCGTTCCGTGATCCGCACCATTCGGCTTCGCAAGCCGCCATGGTCGGCGGCGGCACCAGGGCCAAACCGGGCGAGATTTCGCTGGCCCACAATGGTGTGTTGTTTCTCGATGAGCTGCCGGAATATCCCCGCACTGTGCTCGAAAGCCTGCGCCAGCCTCTGGAACTTGGCCGCGTCACAGTGGCCCGGGTCAACAATCATGTAACATATCCTGCGCGCTTTCAGTTCATTGCCGCCATGAACCCCTGCCGTTGTGGCCATCTCTCTGATCCTGGTCTGGCCTGCAGCCGGGCCCCGAAATGCGGTGCGGATTACCAGGCCAGACTGTCGGGACCGCTGCTCGATCGCATCGATATTCATATTGATGTGCCGGCAGTGGAAATAGCCGATCTCTCGCTGCCCCCGCCCGCTGAAGGTTCCGCCGATGTCGCGATCCGGGTCGCGGCGGCGCGCGCGATCCAGACAAACCGTTACAACAGTCTGGCACCGGAGGCCAACGTGCGAACCAACGCCGAGGCCGATGGTGAATTGCTCGCTGCCGTCGCCAGACCCGATGCGGAGGGGGTGAAATTGCTGACTGAAGCCGCCAACGCCATGCGCCTGTCGGCACGCGGTTATAATCGCGTCCTGCGCGTTGCCCGCACCCTCGCCGATCTAGAGGCCAACTCTGACATCAACCGCCTGCACATCGCCGAAGCACTGTCATACCGTCGTCTTGGTTTGATGCAACATTAAGGAATTTGCTTCAGGAGCCCGCATTTTCTATTGATCTTGCCCGGCCTGTGCTAATGCTCTGTGCAAAGCTTTAAACACGGGAGCCAGCGGGTATGCGGATCGGGGTGCCAAGGGAAGTGAAGCCGGGCGAGGGCAGGGTTGCACTGCTGCCGGAACAGGTCGAAATCCTCGTCAAGGCGGGCCATGCGGTCCAGGTCGAACGCGGCGCAGGTGCTGCTTCGGGGATCGCCGATGTTAATTATTCCAGGGTTGGTGCAGCGCTGGCGGAAAACGGCCAGTGGATCTTTCAAATCAGCGATCTGATCGTCAAGGTGAAGGAGATCATGCCGGAGGAATACGGCTTCCTGCGGCCTGAACATATCCTGTTCACCAACCTGCATAGCGCCGCCCTGCGTGAACAACTGGATAAACTGCTCGAGGTCGGTCTAACGGCGATTGCCGCCGAAGAAACCCATGCCACGGGTTCACCCAACAGTGCACTGGCCGGTGAAGTCGGCGCCTTCGAAGGCTTGCGCCTTGCCTTCGCGCCGCACGGTGGACCGGGGCGGCACTTTTTTGAGCGCTATGGGGCCAGCCCCGTCCGCGCCCTTGTCATCGGGCTTGGCGGTGTCGGCCAGGGTGCTTTGCGCACCTTGCTCAGTCTCGGTGTGTCTGTCGCCGGTTTCGACGTGTCGGCTGATGCGCGTGACGCTGCCACAAAGGAATGGCAGGAGGCCAGTTTCAGCGCCCACGATATTTCAGAGCTTGGCGATCATCTGGCCGGAGCCGATGTCATCTACAACTGCGTACTGTGGCCGAAAACACGCGGCGATCATCTGATAGATCGTGCCGCGCTCAAAGTCCTCAAACCAACGTCCGTCGTCGTTGATATATCGTGCGACCCGGCAGGTGCCATTGAAACCAGCCGGGCCACGACATGGGCTGATCCCGTCTATATCGAAGAAGGTATCCGGCATTTCTGCGTCGATAATATTCCGGGTGCCGTGCCGGCGACGGCGTCGGCAGGCTATGGCAGCAGTATTATTGAACATGTCGCGATGATTGCCGAGGTCGGCGCGCTCGATGCCTGCCGCCGCAACGAATGGATTGCCCGCGGTTTGACGTGCACCGGCGGGGAGCTTGTGCTAGCCGAGGCGGGTGCGGTTCAGGACCGGCCCTTCAGCCCCGTCGCCGAAGTCCTCGCCCGTTGAGGCCAGTCAAATGACCGGGTTCGGGCAGGCAGCGCGGGTCTATTTTGAAGCGCCCATCGTCCGTTTGTTGTTTCTGGGATTTTCCAGCGGCCTGCCGCTGGCACTGACCGCCAGCACGCTCAGCATCTGGCTCAGTGAAGCCGGCGTCAGCAAATCGACCATCGGTTTGTTCGCCGCCCTCGGTGTGCCCTATGCGCTGAAATTCCTCTGGGCCCCGCTGATTGATCGCCTGCCGCTGCCGTTGTTCACGGCGACATTCGGGCGTCGGCGCGGCTGGATCCTCGCCACACAAATCGCCCTGATCGCCGCCATCGTCACACTCGGCTTTTCTGATCCCGCACTTGATGCAGGCCTGGTCGCCGTCCTTGCGCTGATCGTCTCGTTCTGCTCGGCCAGTCAGGACATTGTGCTCGATGCCTACCGGGTCGAAACACTTGAAGAACGCCAGCTTGCGGCGGGGGCCGCCGTTTTTGTCTGGGGCTACCGCGTCGCCATGCTGGCCTCCGGTGCCGGTGCGCTTTATCTCGCAAGCTTCGCTGCCTGGTCAGTCGCCTATCTGGTGATGGCGGGCCTGATGGCCGTCGGCATCATCACCATCCTGCTCAGCCCGGAGCCCGCCGATAACGGGCTCGCCGAAACCACGGCCCGCGAACAGGAAGTGCAGGATTTCCTCAAAGCCCGCAACATCACAGCCGACGACTGGCGCGCGCGCCTCAGTGCGTGGATTTATGTCGCCGTCGTCAGCCCGTTCGTTGAATTCCTCACCTCGCGTGGCTGGACGGCGATCCTGGTGCTGGGCTTTGTGATATTTTACAAGCTCGGCGATTCGATGGCTGGCGTGATGACCAACCCCTTCCTCGTCGAGATCGGCTTCACAAAGATCGAGATCGCTAACGTCGCCAAGCTTTATGGCTTCACGGCAACGATGATCGGCCTGGCGCTCGGCGGCTGGCTGCTGAACGCAAGCGGCATGGTCAAAAGCCTGTGGATTTGCGGCATCCTGCAATTGCTTTCCAACCTGATGTTTGCCGTCCAGGCCGAAGTCGGGGCCGATCTCGGACTGCTGGCCGCGACCATCGGCTTTGAAAATCTGGCAAGCGGTATGGGCACGGCGATCTTTATCGCCTATCTCTCCAGCCTGTGTAACGTGGCCTACACCGCTACTCAATATGCTTTGTTGTCGTCGCTCTTTGCCGTGCCGCGTACTCTCATCGCGTCGGGCACCGGGTTTGTCGCCGAAGCCGTACCGTGGACCGATTTCTTCATTTACACCGCCATCGGGGCTATCCCGGGGCTGCTGATACTTTGGTGGATGACCAGCCGGGGCGCTGTAACCCGCCCGGCAAGCCCGGATTGACCCCGGTCAGGCATACGGTCTAGACTTGCCCGGTTGGGTTTCCACCATGGAAGGAGCCTTGATATGCGTACAGGTAAATTATTGGCGGTCGCGGCGGGTGTTGCATTTTTGCTGGCACCGGCATTGGCCCAGGCGGGATGCGCCGGCCATACCAAATCCGTCAAAATGAACTCACAGACCGTACATGTTGAATCTTCGAAACCGGTTGCCAAACCGGACGACAAGAAGAGCTGATATTACGGTTTGGCCCTTTTCGGGGGGCTGACTTTATAAACCGCTGGATGCTTGATCGTGTCCGGCGGTTTCTTTTTGCGCCAGGGCCTGGCCCGGCCGGATCAAGGAAACGTGACCACCCGGCGGGTTTGACCTGCGTGCGATTTGCGGTTTAAGGTTCTCGTCCCAAGTCTCCAACAGAAAGGAGGTTTAGAATGCGTACAGTTAAACTTTTGGCGATTGTAGCTGGACTGTCATTTGTCGCAGGGCCTGTTTTGGCCGAAGGCGATTGTGGTGGCTTCTCGCACAGCGTCAAAATCAAAACACAGACCGTACAAGTCGAATCTTCAAAACCGGTTGTTATACCGGAAGATAAGAAGAGCTGATTTTACGGCGCTGCTCTCTATCTGGAGCAGGAATATTTTAACCGCCGGATGCGTTCTCGCACCCGGCGGTTTTCTTTTGCTACACTGTCTTTGCCATGACCGATCAGCTCTCTCATTTTGAACCCGGAATATTACCGCCCGTATCACGCCGGCTGGAAGTGCGGCTGGCGGAAGACGAACGCGATATTCGCGCGGCCCAGGCTTTGAGGTATCGGGTTTTTGCTGAAGAAATGGGCGCGCCGCTGTCGCCGGCCCGACACCTCGCGCGGCTCGAGGCCGATGCCTTTGATACTCATTGTGATCATCTGCTGGTGCTTGATCACGCGCAGCGTTCGGCTGAGGCCGTCGTCGGCACCTATCGTCTGATGCCTGGCGCACGCGCCCGGGCGGCAGGCGGGTTTTATTCGGCTGGCGAATTTGATCTGGCACCGTTATTGGCAAGTACGCCAGACCCGGCGCGCCTCGTTGAAGTCGGGCGCAGTTGTGTTGCCGCCGGTTATCGCACCAACGCCACGGTGCAAATGCTATGGCGCGGTATCGCGCAATACCTCGCCGATCATGATGTCGAGACCTTGTTTGGCTGTGCCAGTTTTCCGACCACGGCGGTGCGGACGCTGGCCCCTGAATTGGCATATCTACATCTCAATCATCTCGCCCCGCAGCAACGCCGGGTGCAGGCCCTGGCAGCGCGTGCGGTTGATATGTCGGGCGTGAGTTTTGCCGGTGGCGATCAACGGGCTCTCTACCGATCCTTGCCGCCCTTGATCAAGGGCTATCTCAGGCTCGGAGCCAAGGTTGGCCAAGGCGCTGTTATTGATGAAGAATTTGGCACCACCGACGTGTTCATGCAGGCGGATGTCCGGCAAATCCCCGAGCGATATTTTATCCATTTTAGGGCTTGATTCCTGATCGCTGAGCAGCGATAACCGCCGCGAGACCTCGTCGCGTAATTTGAGTATTGCCAGCACTCTCGGAAGGAAAGTGTTCATGGTCGGAACGAAGACCGTTGACAAAGATCTCAAACGTTTCACCCTCATCGAAAAAGCGGGCCAGCAGGCCGGACGACAAAACGTAAAACTCGGACTTGGATTATTTTTTATCCTCGGCGTCTGGGCTTATCTGTCGTTGCAGGCTGGCAGCGGTGAAGGTGAATTGTTTGTCGTCGTTGCCGGTGTCATCGGTGCCTACATGGCGCTCAATATCGGCGCCAACGATGTGGCGAACAATGTCGGGCCCGCCGTGGGCTCGGCCGCCCTGTCGATGACCGGTGCCCTGATCATTGCCTCCGTCTTTGAAGCCAGCGGTGCCATCCTCGCGGGCTCGGACGTCGTCAGCACAATCCGCAAGGGCATCATCGATCCCGACGGCATGGCTTCAGCGGCGGTCTTTACCTGGGCCATGATGGCGGCGTTATTGGCCGCCGCCATCTGGATCAATCTGGCGACCTGGGTCGGTGCTCCCGTCTCGACCACGCACTCCATCGTTGGCGGCGTCATGGGGGCCGGCATTGCCGCAGCCGGCTGGTATGCCGTGAACTGGGTAACCATGACGAAGATCGCCGCAAGCTGGGTGATCTCCCCGGTGCTCGGCGGTCTGGTCGCGGCAGGCTTTCTCGCCGTCATCAAATTCATGATCGTCTATCAGGATGACAAGGTCGCTGCCGCCAAACGCTGGGTGCCGATCCTCGTTGCCGTGATGGCGGCTGCCTTTTCGTCCTATCTCGTCATGAAGGGCCTGAAAAACATCTGGAAACCGAGTGGACCGATGATCGGATTGATTGCCGTCGCTTCGTTCGGCATTGCCTGGTATCTCGTCAGGATCTGGGTCTCGCGCGCCGCCGTGGGTCTGGAAAACCGGCGCAAATCCGTCAGCACGTTGTTTACTGTGCCGCTGATCTGTTCCGCCGCCATGCTGTCATTTGCCCACGGGGCCAATGATGTTGCCAACGCGGTCGGGCCCCTGGCTGCCATCGTCGGCTCGGTCTACTCCGGTGAAATCGTCTCAAAAGTCGCCGTGCCGTACTGGGTTCTGGTGATCGGTGCCATCGGCATTTCGGCAGGCCTCGTGCTTTATGGGCCGAAGCTGATCAAAACCGTCGGCAGCAAGATCACCAAGCTTGATCGCATGCGAGCCTTTACCGTTGCCCTGTCGGCATCGATCACAGTGATTGTCGCCTCGGCCCTGGGCCTGCCCGTTTCCTCGACCCATATCGCCGTCGGTGCGGTCTTTGGCGTCGGGTTCTTCCGCGAATGGCTGGTCAACCGCCGCAAGGCAAATCTGGTGCTCGCCGCATCGGCAGACGCTGGTGCCTCGGTTGCCGGCTGGGGACCAGACGAGCAGATATCGGCACAAACCGCTGAAGACCTCGGCCTGAAGCTTGCCAAAAAAGAAAAGAAGGCAAAGAAGAAGCTAAAGAAAGCGGCCAAAAAGAAACTGGTGCGGCGCTCTCACTTCCTGACGATTATCACCGCCTGGCTCGTCACCGTCCCGCTGGCTGCCTTGCTTTCGGCGATGATCTTCTACGCCATCAAGGGAATCCTGACGCCTTAACGCTTCGCTTCGTGGGCGGCGAGGGCGGCCATGTTGATGATTTCAGCGTCGCTTGCGCCCATGCGCACGATTTGCGCCGGTCGGCTCAGGCCGACCATCAAGGGCCCGATCACCGTGCCATCGCCCAGTTCACGCACCAGTTTGGCGGCGATATTGGCGGCGTGCAGGCCGGGCATGACCAGCACATTGGCAGGTGCCGACAGGCGGCAGAATGGATAAACCGCCATCAATTCGGCGTTGAGGGCGACGTCGGCGGACATCTCACCGTCATATTCAAATTCGATGTCACGCTGATCAAGAATTTCCACGGCATCGCGAATACTTTTGGTGCGGTCCAGTTGTGGATTGCCAAAATTCGAGAACGACAGGAGTGCGACGCGCGGCTCATGCCCCAGGCGGCGAACCATGGCGGCTGCCTGCTGGGTAATATCGGCGAGCTGCTGGGCATCGGGGCGTTCATGCACGGTGGTGTCGGCGATAAATATGGTCTTGCCTTTGGCGACCAGAATGTTCATGCCGAAGGTGATGCAATCCGGTGCCGGGTCCAGCACGCGCAGGACATCGTAATAAACTTCCATGTAGTTGCGGGTTGAGCCCGCGACCATGGCGTCGGCATCGCCATTGGCAACCATGCTGGCGGCAAAGACCGTGCGATATGCCTTGATCATGCGCAGGCAGTCCCGATGCAGGACGCCCTGACGCTGCAGTCGCTGATAAAGGAACTCGGTGTATTCATCGACCCGGGTATCGGTTTCGACCGAGACAACGTCGACACCGGCCATTTCGGCCTGACCAATGGCTGCCATGCCTTCGCGGATTCGCTCCTCGTCGCCGATCAGGATCGGCGTGCCATAACCTTCATTGCGGAATGTAATGGCGGCGCGCATGACGCGCTCTTCCTCGCCCTCGGCAAAAGCCACACGGGCGGGTCGGGCGCGGACCTGTTCCAGGATCAGCTCCATCGGGCCGGCGATAGGATCGAGGCGCGCGCGCAGCACATTCCGGTACGCTTCCATATCGAAAATCGGTTTTTTGGCGACACCGCTATCCATCGCGGCCTGGGCCACGGCGGGCGGGATTTCGGTAATCAGCCGCGGATCAAAGGGTACGGGGATAATATATTCCGGCCCGTAAACCAGACGCTCGCCCTGATAGGCGGCGGCGACTTCGTCAGGCACATCCTCGCGCGCCAGTTCAGCCAGCGCCCGGGCGGCGGCGATTTTCATCTCGTCATTGATCGAGCTCGCGCGTACATCCAAAGCACCTCTGAAAATGTAGGGAAAGCCCAGCACATTGTTGACCTGGTTGGCATAATCCGACCGACCCGTCGCCATGATGGCGTCATCACGGATTTCAGCGACTTCCTCGGGCGTGATTTCGGGATCGGGGTTGGCCATGGCAAAAATGATTGGCTGGTCGGCCATGTTGGTGACCATCTCGGCCGTCACAGCACCTTTAACCGAACAGCCGATGAAGATGTCGGCACCCTTCATGGCGTCGTCGAGTGTGCGGGCTTCGGTCTCAACGGCGTGGGCCGATTTCCACTGGTTCATGCCTTCTTCGCGGCCCTGATAGATCACGCCTTTTGAATCGCACAACAAGGCGTTGCCGTGCGCCACGCCGTAGGCCTTGGCCAGTTCGATACAGGCAATGCCCGCAGCACCGGCACCGTTCACCACGACCCTGGCGGTCTCGATAGAGCGCCCCGTCAGTTCCAGCGCATTGATCATGCCGGCCAGCGAAATGATCGCTGTGCCATGCTGATCATCGTGAAAAACCGGGATCGGCATCAGTTCGCGCAGGCGCTGCTCGATGATAAAACATTCCGGTGCCTTGATGTCTTCGAGATTGATGCCGCCAAAGCTTGGCCCGAGATAGCGCACGGAATTGATGAATTCATCGACATCGCGGGTATCAACCTCAAGATCAATAGAATCGACATCAGCGAAGCGTTTGAAGAGTACAGCCTTGCCCTCCATCACCGGCTTGGAACCGAGCGCGCCGAGATCACCGAGACCCAGCACCGCCGTGCCATTGGAGATCACGGCAACGAGGTTACCCTTGGCCGTGTAGTCGTAGGCCGTATCGGGGTCCTCGGCGATGGCGAGACACGGCACCGCGACACCCGGCGAATAGGCCAGCGACAGCTCGCGCTGGGTGGTCAGCGGCTTGGTCGGCGTGATCTCGATCTTGCCGGGCTTGCCCTCCGAATGAAACAGCAGGGCTTCCTCATCAGTGATGCGGGTAAATTCGTTGCTCATGGTCCGGATGCTATCTCTGAAAATATTTCGCCCGCAGGGGCGAAAGGGGATTAAAACAGATTGTTGGTAACTCTATTGTTGAAGGCCCGCAACCGCAAACCGCTCATGACATCAGATTCGACAGATCAGACCCAACCGGCTGAAACGCCCGCCTCACCGACGCCTGCGCCTGTCAGCAAGAAAGGCAAGAAGGCGACGGGTGATGCGGTGACGCCGATGATGGCGCAGTACCTCGCCATCAAGGCCGGCCATCCGGATGATCTGTTGTTCTATCGCATGGGTGATTTCTACGAGATGTTTTTTGACGATGCCGTCAAGGCGGCAGCAGCGCTCGACATTGTCCTGACAAAACGCGGCAAGCATGGCGGTGAAGACATACAGATGTGCGGCGTGCCGGTGCATGCCTACGAAAACTATCTGCAGCGCCTGATCCGGGCGGGCTTCCGGGTCGCAGTCTGTGAGCAGACCGAAGCCCCGGCGGAAGCCAAAAAACGCGGGGCCAAATCTGTTGTCGCGCGCGAGGTGGTGCGGGTGATCACACCGGGCACCCTGGTCGAAGCAACCCTCCTCGATTCGCGCCAGCACAATTATCTTGCCGCCATCGCCCGCTCCGGTGGTGCGCTGGCGCTGGCCTGGCTTGATCTCTCAACCGGCGATGTTTCGGTGGCACCTGCCGATTATGCCTTGCTGGCTGCGGAAATCGCCCGGCTGAACCCCGGTGAATTGCTGGTGCCGGACAGCCTGATCCAGACGCCTGAACTGTTTGACGTGCTGGCCGACTGGTCGGAAGCCCTGACCGTCTTGCCGCCGGCATCGTTTGACAGCCAGAACGGTGAGCGCCGCCTGAAGGCCATCTATGGTGTCTCGTCGCTCGATGGTTTCGGAGCGTTTGGCCGGGCCGAGCTTGCCGCACTCGGCGGGCTGGTGAGTTATGTCGAATTGACCCAGAAGGGTCGCCTGCCGATGCTGAAAGCACCGCGTGCGACGCTCACCGGGGCGACCATGGCCATCGATGCCTCGACACGGCGCAATCTTGAGCTGGTGCGTACCTTGTCGGGTGACCGGCGCGGCAGTCTGTTGTCGGTGATGGACATGACGGTGACGGGGGCAGGTGCCCGCCTGCTGGGCTCCCGCCTTGCCGCACCGCTCACCGACGTTGCCGCGATCAACGGGCGGCTCGATGAAGTCGGATTTTTTGCCGGTCTTGAAAATTTGCGCCATGCCATTCGCGACAGCCTCAGGGCGATCCCCGATATTGAACGCGCCCTCTCGCGTCTGACGATGGGCCGGGGCGGGCCGCGCGATCTCGCAGCCATCCGCGATGGCCTGAAGGATACCGGGCCCTTGCGCGAAACCGTGCTTGATCCCGCTGTTGCGCCGGTGCCACCCGGTGTCGAGCAGATGACGCGCGACTTTGGTCACCATGAAACCATGGTTGATCGCCTGACGCGCGCCCTTGCCGCCGAATTGCCCTTGCTGGCGCGCGACGGCGGCTTCATCGCACCGGGTTACGATGCCGGGCTTGATGAGCTCAGAGGCCTGCGTGATCAGACGCGTCGCCATATCGCCGGTCTGCAGGCCGATTACGCCAAAGACACGGAAATCACCGGCCTCAAGATCCGCCACAACAATGTGCTGGGCTATTTCATCGAAGTCACCGCGACCCACGCCGACAAGATCATGAGCCGCGATGACGGGCGCTACATTCATCGCCAGACCATGGCTAACGCCGTGCGCTTCACCACCACGGAACTGGGCGAACTCGAACGCGAAATATCGTCAGCCGCCGACCGCGCACTGGCGCTGGAGGCTAAATTTTTCCAGGACCTGGTTGATGAAATCTCGGAGTGCGGGCGGGAGATTGCCACCTCCGCCGAAGCCCTCGCGCGCCTGGATGTCGCGGCCGCCCTGGCCGAGCTTGCTGTCACCCGGCGCTATTCTCGCCCGCTGATCGATGACAGCGTGGCTTTTGAGATTACCGGTGGTCGCCATCCCGTGGTCGAGGCGGCGCTGGAGCAAAATCAGGACGGTACGTTCGTCGCCAATGACTGTGATTTGTCGGAAGACCAGCGATTGTGGTTGCTCACCGGCCCCAACATGGCGGGTAAAAGTACCTTCCTGCGCCAGAACGCGCTGATCGCCGTACTGGCGCAGATGGGGGGTTACGTCCCGGCGGCCAGCGCCCATATCGGCGTGGTGGATCGTTTGTTCAGCCGGGTCGGTGCCGCGGATGACCTGGCGCGCGGGCGCTCGACCTTTATGGTCGAGATGGTCGAGGCCGCGGCGATCCTCAATCAGTCCGGCGAACACGCACTGGTGATTCTTGACGAGATCGGTCGCGGCACCGCGACGTTTGATGGCTTGTCCATTGCCTGGGCCGTGATCGAACACCTGCACGAGGTGAACCGCTGCCGGGCGCTGTTCGCCACGCACTATCATGAACTGACGGCGTTGTCGGCCAAGCTGCCGGCGCTGGCAACGCATACCCTTCGCGTCAAGGAGTGGCAGGGCGAGGTGGTCTTTCTGCACGAAGTGGCGCCGGGTGCTGCCGACCGGAGTTATGGCATTCAGGTCGCCAAACTGGCGGGTTTGCCCAAAGCCGTAGTCGAGCGTGCCGGCGAAATCCTCGAGACCCTCGAACAGGGCGAACAGGCCGGTGCGGTCTCGCGCATGGCTGAGGATTTGCCGTTGTTTGCCGCCGCACCCGCCAGACCGGCACCAATCGTTTCGCCAGTCAAACAATCTGCTGTCGAAGCCGAACTGAACGCCCTGCATCCAGACGACATGTCGCCGCGTGAAGCGCTGGAGGCCTTGTTTCGTTTACGCGGGTTGTTGAAGGAATGAGGGAGCCGAAGTCGTTTTTCTATCGGCCCGGGCCAAAATCTGAGAATATGGCGTATGCATAAAGTCAAAAATCATCGCGAGGTTCTGGATCGGCGCGTGCTCGGCGGGTTTCTGAATGACCTCGCTGAGTCCTCTGATGTGCGCTCGCCTGCGGTGCGCGGCGAGATTTTGGCCAAAACCAAGGAACTGCTCGCGGCAGGGCGGACCGAAGTGCGCCGGCGCTTCGAGGAAGCCGGTGTTGGTGGCCATGAAACGGCGCGGGCACAGTGTTATCTCGTCGATCAGATTTTGCGCACGCTTTATGATTTTACCATCACCCATGTTTACCCGAGCCACAGCCCAACGTCGGGCGAGCGCCTCGGCGTGGTCGCGGTCGGCGGCTATGGACGCGGCGAGATGGCACCGTTTTCTGATGTCGATCTTCTGTTCCTGCTGCCCTACAAACAGACGCCGTGGGGCGAACAAGTCGTTGAATATCTGCTTTATCACTTGTGGGATCTTGGCCTGAAAGTCGGTCACGCGACGCGTTCGGTCGATGAATGTGTCCGGCTGTCCAAGTCCGATGTCACGATCCGCACGGCTATTCTCGAGGCGCGCTATCTCTGTGGCGATGAAACGCTGTTTGCCGATTTACGCGCTCGATATCTAAAAGATGTCGTTACCGGGACGGGGCCTGATTTCACCGATCTGAAATTGCTCGAACGCGACGAGCGGCACAAAAAATTCGGCGAGTCGCGTTATCTGGTTGAGCCCAACATCAAGGAAGGCAAGGGTGGACTGCGCGATCTGCATACGCTCTTTTGGATTGCCAAGTATTTTTTTCAGGTCGATAAAGTCTCCGAACTGGTCAAACTCGAAGTATTGACGGCGCGCGAGCTCAGGCGTTTTACCAAGGCCGAGGAGTTTCTCTGGCGGGTGCGCTGCCACCTTCATTATCTGACGGGACGCCCCGAAGAACGCCTGACGTTTGATGTGCAGTCTGAAATCGGCCGGCGGCTGAATTACACAGATCGCACCAACAACCAGGCAGTCGAGCGTTTCATGAAGCACTATTATCTCATCGCCAAGGAAGTCGGCGATTTGACCCGGATCATTTGTGCCTCCATCGAGGAAGAGCATAAACGCCCGGCGCGTTTCCGCCTGCTCGGGCTGCCCAAATTGCCGAAGCTCGGTGGCCTGCGTCGTCAGGAAGTCGATGGCTTTGTCATTGAAGGCGGACGTATCGATCTTAAAAACGCCGATATGTTCGAAAGCGATCCCATCGCTATTCTCCGGCTTTTCCGCAACGCCCAGGAACGCCGTGTCGACATTCATCCGAGCGCCCTGACGGCAGTGACGCGCAATCTAAAACGCATTGATGCCGGTATGCGCAAAGACGCCGATGCCAACCGGATTTTCCTTGAAATCCTCACCTCGCAGGAGGATCCCGAAACCTCTCTCAGACGCCTGAACGAAGCCGGTGTTTTCGGGCGTTTCGTGCGTGATTTTGGCCGGGTCGTGGCCCAGATGCAGCACGACATGTATCACGTCTATACGGTCGATGAGCACACCATCCGCGCCGTGGGTATGCTGGCCCAGATCGAGGCCGGCCTGCTCGAGGACGAACACCCGCTGAGCCACGAAATCATCCACAAGGTGATCTCGCGCGAAGTGCTCTATGTCGCTGTCATGCTGCACGATATCGCCAAGGGCCGGGGCGGAGATCACGCCGAACTGGGGGCGAAGGTTGCGCAGAAACTCTGCCCGCGTCTCGGCCTGTCGGCGGAAGATACCGAAACCGTCTCGTGGCTCGTGCTGCATCATCTCGATATGAGCCGCACCGCCTTCAAGCGCGACGTGCAGGATCCGCAAACGATTGCGGACTTTGCCGAGGTTGTGCAGGACCCGGAACGATTGCGTCTGTTGCTGATCCTGACGGTCGCCGATATCCGCGCCGTCGGACCCGGTCGCTGGAACGGCTGGAAAGGCCAGTTGCTGCGCGAACTTTATTACCGCACCGAAGAAGCCCTGTCCGGCGGCATGTCGGGCGAAGGTGCAAAGGAGCGCGTCGAGCACGCCAAATACGCCTTGCGCGATGCCTTGAGCGACTGGCCCGAGGCGGCGCTCGAAAAACAGTTGGCGCGCGGCTACGATTCCTACTGGCTGGCCGCCGATACGCCGAGCCACAAGCGCGATGCCGAACTGATGCGCCGGGCCGATGAACAGGCAAGCGAAGACGGAGCCGGTCTCACCATCGACATGTTTGTCGACAGTTTCCAGGCGGTGACGGCGGTGACGGTTTTTGCCGCCGATCATGCCGGATTGTTCTCACGTATTGCCGGGGCCATCGCTGTCGCCGGTCTGAACGTTGTCCATGCAACGATTTTCACCACCACCGACGGCATGGCGCTCGATACTTTCTGGGTGCAGGAGCCAAAGGGGCTGGCGGCGGTAACCGACCCGGCGCGCCTGAAAAAACTTGAGACGACCATCGAGGATACGCTGGCCGGTCGCATCAACATTCAAAAATCCCTCGCCGCCCAGGCCGGACCACCGAGCCGCACCCGCGCTTTCAAGGTTGGCCAGCGCGTGCTGATCGATAACAAGGCCTCCAGCGTTTACACTGTCGTCGAAGTCAGCGGGCGCGACCGGCGCGGCTTGCTGCACGATGTCACCGGGGCCTTCGCCGAGATGGGCCTGTCGGTCGCGAGTGCCCGCATCGCGACATACGGCACACGGGCGTCCGACGTTTTTTACGTCAAGGATGTGTTCGGCCTGAAAGTTACGCACGACGCCAAGCTTGAAAACATTCGCCAGCGTCTGACGGATGTGCTCAAGATGTCGCCGTCCGGCAAAAAATCCGAAACAAACGAAGCGGCGACCGCCGCCTGATACTCAAATTTACACTTCGGGAGAATGAACGATGATCGGTGACCCTGTAGCGCTGCGCATTCGGCGCAAAATCGACCGCGCGCCCAAGACACTGGTGCGCGCCTTCGCCCGCGCCCAGACCAGTTTTATCGCCGATGCCATGCAGGGCTGGAACTGCCTGCATTATTCGATCAAGGGTCTGAACCCGAAACAGAAGTTTGCCGGCACGGCGGTCACCGCCTTCAACGGTCCGCGCGATAACCTCGCCGCCATGGCCATGCTCGATGTCGCAAAACCGGGCGATGTCCTGGTTATCGCCACGGCGCAAGATGAGTCCGGTGCGGTGATCGGCGACCTCTGGGCCGCTGTCGCCAAACAGAAGGGCGTTGTCGGAATTGTCACCGATGGTCTGGTACGCGATGCCGTGGGCTGCGAAAAACTCGGGCCGCCGACATTTTGCCGGGGTCTCAGTCCCAATGCCGGCTATCGTAATGGCCCGGGTGAAGTCAACACCACTGTCTCGGTCGGCGGCATCAGCATCTCGCCGGGTGACATTATTGCCGGTGATCGCGACGGCGTCGTCGTCGTACCGCGCGAGGAGGCCGCTGCGATCAAAAAAACCCTCGATCAGGTGATCAAGGCCGAAGCCATCAAGGACAAACAGGTTGCGGCCAAGGCGATCAAATCCTTCTGGGACCCCAAAAATTTCAAGGGCCGCGGCATCGAATATCTGGATTGACGGGAAAGCCGCCTCACCCCTTTAATAATTCCCCGATCTCCCTGAACGACGCAGCCTCGGCGGCATAGTCAAACGTGCCCTCATCCTTCACCTCCCGGGCCGCCCTGATAAACGCGCCAAGTGCTGCCCGCGCCATCGACGCGCCGACACTGATACGGCGCACGCCAGCGTCGGACAACTCGGCAACCGACATGGACGCACCGGTCAGGCCGCGCACGACATTGACTGGCTTGCCGACCGACTGACAGACCGTGCGCACAGCGTCGAGGTCGGGCAGGCCCGGCGCATAGAGCACATCGGCCCCGGCCTTTTCAAAGGCCTGCAAACGCTGGATGGTGTCATAAAGATCCGGGCGGCCATGCAGGTAGTTCTCCGCCCGCGCGGTAAACGTGAAATGAAAGGGCAGCGCCCGTACCGCTTCAACGCCGGCCGCCACGCGATCGACCGCTTCGTTCAAGTCATAAATCGGCGCATCCGCATTGCCGGAATAATCCTCGATCGAGGCACCGACCAGACCGGTCTCCGCCGCCAGCCGATACGTCTCGGCAACGTCGCTTAACGTCTCGGCGTATCCGTTCTCCAGGTCCGCCGACACTGGCAAATCCGTCGCCCCGACGAGATCCCGGCAATGCGCCAGTACTTCATCGCGTGTCACCGAACCCGCCGCCCGGCCCAGCGAAAAATCCAGCCCCGCACTCGTCGTCGCCAGCGCCTCAAACCCCATATTCGCCAGGATCCGCGCCGTCCCCACATCCCACGGGTTTGGGATGACGAACGCCGCGTCGCGTTCATGCAGGGCTACAAAAGTCTCGGCTCGTTCGGCTTGTGTCGGTTTATTGCCATCAGACATTGATCTGGTTCTCTCCGTCGATTATCGATCCGGCATGGTAGCGCAATACACAACGCGATGCTGCGCGCTTTGTCCCCCGCCTTCCTTCCGCCGCATTAATCGGCTAAGACCGGGGGCATGGGGGCGCAACCTAAACTTTTGAAAGCCATCGCGACCGTCGGCGGATTTACCATGATCAGCCGGGTGCTGGGATTCGTGCGCGATGTCCTGCTGGCTTCGGTGCTGGGCGCGGGGCCGGTGGCGGACGCGTTTTTTGTCGCTTTCAAGCTGCCCAATTTTTTCCGCCGGTTGTTTGCCGAGGGTGCCTTTAACGCAGGCTTCGTGCCGCTCTTTTCAAAATTCCTCGAAAGCGAGGGGCGCGCAGCAGCGAAGGAATTCGCTGAACAATCGCTGGCCTTGTTGCTGGTCATCCTGTTTGGCTTTGTCGTTGTTGTTCAGGCCCTGATGCCGTGGGTGATGATGGGCATGGCACCGGGCTTCATGGCCGATCCGGAGAAATTCGATCTGACGGTGCAGCTCACCCGGCTGACGTTTCCCTATCTCTTGTTCATCAGCCTGGTCTCGATGATGGGCGGCGTGATGAATTCGCTCGGGCGCTTTGCCGCCGTGGCGGCGACGCCAATCCTGCTCAATCTCTGTCTGATCGCCTCGGTGATTGGTCTGGTGGGATACGTGCCGACGGCCGGGCATGCGCTGGCCTGGGGCGTCGCCCTCGCCGGTATGGTGCAGTTCGTCTGGCTGCTCATCGCCCTGCAGCGCGAGGGTATGTTATTGCGCCTGCCGCGCCCCCGGCTCAGCCCGCGCGTGATTGCCTTGCTCAAGCTCATCGCACCTGCCGCTATCGGTGCCGGTGTGGTGCAGATCAATCTGGTGATCGATATCATTCTGGCCTCGTTGCTGCCGGAAGGCTCGGTGAGTTACCTCTTTTATGCTGATCGCCTGAGCCAGCTCCCCCTCGGTGTCGTCGGCGTGGCCGTCGGTACGGCGCTGTTGCCGCTGCTGTCCCGCCAGATCGCGGCGGGCGACCGGATGGCGGCAAACGAGTCACAAAACCGCGCCATCGAATTCTCACTGTTGCTCGCCGTTCCCGCCGCCCTGGCCCTGATCGTCGTCGCGGCCCCGATTGTTTCGGTGCTGTTTGAACGCGGCGCGTTTGATGCCACGACCACTCTGAAGACCAGCTATGCTGTCATGGCCTATGCGGCTGGCCTGCCCGCCTTCATTCTGGTCAAGGTCCTGACGCCCGGCTTTTTTGCCCGCCACGATACCCGCACGCCGGTGCGCATCGCCCTGATCGCACTTGGTGTTAACCTCGTGCTCAACATCGCCCTGATGATCCCGCTGCAGCATGCCGGCCTGGCCCTGGCCACGGCGATCTCGGCCTGGGTCAATTGTGCGCTGCTCTACACCACGCTGCGCCGCGAGGGGCAATTCGAGGCCGACGCCCGGCTCAACGCCCGGCTGATCGGTACAGTGTCGTCGGCGCTTGTCATGGGTGGTGTGCTTTATGGCCTGGCGATCTATCTGACGCCGTGGTTCGGCGGCGATGAACAACAACGCATCGCGGCCCTGGTCATATTGATTGCCGTCGGGCTCGGTACCTATGGCGTCATGGCCCAGCTCACGGGTGCGGCACGGCTCGGCGATCTTAAATCGCAATTGCGCGGTCAGAAAAGTTGACCGCACGGCGCGGCCTTGCCATAACAGCCCACTAATTTTGGCAGCAGCAAATTATTCTTAAAGCCCGTGTCCAAAACGGGCGGAAGCGAGTTCGACAAATGAGTACCAAACGCATCTTTTCGGGCGTTCAACCGACCGGCAATCTCCACCTCGGCAACTACCTCGGCGCCATTCGCAACTGGGCGCGCCTGCAGTCGGATTATGAATGCATTTATTGCATGGTCGATCTGCATGCCATCACGGTGTTTCAGGACCCGGTCGAACTCAAGGCCTCGACCCGCGAAGTGGCGGCGAGTTTGCTGGCCGCCGGCATTGATCCCAAGACCTCGATCGTCTTTAACCAGAGCCAGGTGCACGCCCATGCCGAACTGGCGTGGATCTTCAATTGTGTGGCGCGCCTGGGCTGGCTCAATCGCATGACCCAGTTCAAGGAGAAGGCCGGCAAGAACCGCGAGAACGCCTCGGTCGGTCTCTACGCCTATCCCAGTTTGATGGCTGCCGATATCCTGGTTTACAAGGCGACGCACGTGCCGGTCGGTGAGGATCAGAAGCAACATCTTGAACTGACGCGCGATATCGCCCAGTCGTTCAATTCAGCCTACGACGTGGATTTTTTCCCGTTGACCGAGCCACTGATCTTCGGTGAAGCCACCCGCGTCATGAGCTTGCGCGATGGGTCCAAGAAAATGTCGAAGTCGGAACCCTCCGAGATGAGCCGCATCATCCTGACGGACAGCGCCGAGGATATCGCCAAAAAGATCCGCAAGGCCAAAACCGATCCGCAGCCCCTGCCCTCAACAACAGAGGAAATGGCGGAGCGGCCCGAAGCCGCCAACCTGATCGGCATCTTCGCGGCGCTTGATGACAGGTCTGCAGCCGATATCTGCAGCCAGTTCGGTGGCATTGAGTTTTCGCAGTTCAAGAAAGAACTGGTTGAGCTGGCGGTCGACAAACTGTCGCCGATTACCGCCGAAATGCAGCGTCTGATGCAGGACACGACGCACGTTGACAGCGTGCTGCGCGACGGGGCCGAGCGGGCCGCCGTCATTGCCGATCCGATCCTCCGGGAAGTCCAGGATCTCGTCGGCTTCCTCAGGCCGTGAAGACTGTGGCGGGAAATCCCTTGTGGAAGGCGGGTTTGCTGCCCATCTAATGCCCTATGGAACGCATAACTGAACTCTTTTCACGCCGCCCGCAGTTGCCGAACTTCTCGGGCTCGGTCGGTAAAACCGTCGGTGGTGTCACCGCCGCGCTCGCGGTCATCGCCGTCTTGTATTACCCCATCGGCATGGCGCTGACCCATCACGTCAATGACGATATCAAGTTTGCCGCCGCTGAAGACGCCGTACCAAAAGGCGCGAGCTTCGCAGTAGCGGCCACGGCCGGCCTGATCGAACGTGAGGTTGATCAGGTAAGCTGGGTGGCCAATGATCCGTGGTTTATGCCCGGTGCTGCGCTCGACAACATGCCTAATTTTCAGCAAGGCGTAATTGCAGCGCTGGCGCGTTTCACTTTCGAATTGACCGATCAGATCGGGCGCACGCGGGGCTCGAGCCAGACCGACAAGGACCTGCAGGAAGCCGCCGGACTGTTGCAATATTCCGGCACCAAGTGGGTATTTGATTTTTCGACCTCGATTGCGCCGACGGCGACTTCCGAAGCGCAGTATCGTAAAGCCCGCCGTTCGTTGATCGCCTACAACAAGCGCCTCGCCGAAGGCAACGCCGTGTTTGAACGCCGGGCCGATAACCTGATGGCGACACTTGATCGCATGGCGCTTGATCTCGGCTCGTCATCGGCGGCGATTGATCAGCACATCGGCAAATACGGTGGCGGCATTTTTGATTTTCAGGCCGATGATCTTTTCTACAGCGTCAAGGGACAGCTTTACGCCTACACCATATTACTGCGCGAACTGGCGCGCGATTTTGGCAATATCATTGTCGAGCGCGAGCTGACCAAAGCCTGGTCTCTGATGATGGCAAGCTTTGAACATGCCGCCGGGCTTGATCCGCTGGTCATCGTCAATGGCGCACCCGACGGTCAAATGGTGCCGAGCCATCTGGCGGCCCAGGGTTTTTATCTGCTGCGCGCCCGGACCCAGATGCGGGAAATTACGAATATCCTGTTGAAATAGTTGGGTATTTGGCGAACCTTTTGATTTTCCACACTTTTTGTAGGTCTATCCTCGACAAAATTGTGATCGCCATGCGACAAGGTGTCTCTTGATTTTTGTCATGGCTTCCGCCATTTAGAGTGTTGTACGCGCGAGAAACCTTGCGGAGAAAGAAAGCAAATGTTTATTCAGACCGAAACCACACCGAACCCCGCCACCCTTAAATTCCTGCCCGGCCAGGCCGTAATGGAAAATGGCACGGCCAATTTCGCTGACCGCGAAGCCGCTGGCCGCTCGCCTCTGGCGACACGCATTTTTGACGTTGAAGGTGTCACCGGTGTGTTCTATGGCTCAGACTTTATTACTGTGTCCAAGGGCGCGGTCGACTGGAATGACATCAAGCCCGCCGTTCTGGGCGCGATTATGGATCACTTCACGTCGGGTGCTGTTCTGATCGAACACGCCGCCGAAGAAACCGGCGATGGCCTGGACGACGATGGCGTGGTCATGCAAATCAAGGAATTGCTCGAAACCCGTGTGCGCCCTGCCGTGGCTCAGGATGGTGGTGATATCATCTTCCATGGCTTTGAAGACGGTGTCGTTCATCTTGAAATGCATGGTGCCTGTGCCGGTTGCCCGTCCTCGACGATGACCCTGAAGCACGGGATCGAGAACATGCTGCGCCACTACATTCCGGAAGTTCTGGAAGTTCGCCAGACCTGAGCCCGGTTCAGACGCCCTGGATTTTGTGAAAATGACAGTGATCCCAGTGCCTTAAATGGCGTCGGGATTGTTGCATGGACTCTGGTCAAAATTGTCACTATAAGATCGCGGTTATAAAGAGGGCGGTGGAAACACTGTGAGTGGGACCTCATAGATTTGTGTCACGACATGTTTGGTTTTTTTGCTATATCTGGTATGCTAGGGTGTTAAAGTTACCAGATTGAGTGTTTTTGAACTGATTGTGCGTGTCGAGACCATACTGTTTCTGCCTGAACAGGCCCAAAGGTTTGCCGAGGAAATGCCGTAATGTCCCAACTCGCGTCGTCTGGTCGTACCGGACATCTTCTGCCAGGTTTTGATCGATCTTTCATTGGCATTTTGCTGGCCAGTATCGTTGGTCTTTATGGCGCGGTCGTGATCGATGCCGTGATCTCGGGCCATGGTTCAACTTCACAAGGCCACAATTTCCTTGTCGTGCCCGAAGTCAAAACTTCTGACGCCGCCCGGCCCGTTCAGGAAGCTGAACCTGATCCGGCAACACATAATCTGACGGAAACGGCGCGCAAGGGCCTTGGCATGTCGGCCAGGGTTGTCGTGACGCCGATACCACATCTCAGGCCTTTCGGTTTCAAAAGTGCTGAAAAATCTCTGGCGGCCCGGGCCAAGGAAGTCACGCTGCCAATCCTGATTTCGACATCAGCCGATCTCGACAGCAAGTTTTCCAAGGCTGGGTTCAATCTGGCAAAAATTCGCGATGGCGCTGCGGTGCCGCGCTTTACCCTCGTCAGCCTGCCACGTGATCTGCCTGATTTGCGTTCGGCCAAGGCGCGCAAGGATCTGTTTATCCGGGTCATGCTGCCGCTGGTTCTCCAGGCCAACGAAAAAGTCCGCAAAGACCGTGCGCGCCTATTGAACCTCAACGTCCGGCGCGACAATCTGGGCCAGGCTGATCTGGTCTGGCTGAAGGAAATCTCGGCAAAGTATGACGTCGAGGAAACCGACCGGCGCAAACAGTTTTCCGAATTGAAACGCCGGATCGACATTATTCCGCCCTCACTGGCCCTTGCCCAGGGTGCCGAGGAATCTGGCTGGGGTACTTCACGCTTCGCCATGGAAGGCAACGCCGTATTCGGACAGTGGACTTACAAAAAAGGCAAGGGCATCGTCCCGTCCAAACGAGACGAAGGCAAACGCCACGAGATCAAGTCATTCACAGGACTGCGTTCTTCCATCGCCTCCTACGTCAACAATCTCAACACGCACTGGGCCTACGTTGAATTCCGTGCCGGCCGGGCCGAAGCCCGCAAGCAGGGCGGCACATTGCGCGGCGACAAACTGATTGAAAACCTGCGCAAATATTCCCAGCGCGGCGAAGACTATATCCGCACCATCAAGACCATCATGCGGGTCAATGGATTTTCGGAGTTTGATCGCGCCCGTCTGCAACGACTGGACGGCGAAGAAACCTGATCAGGATTTTGGTACGAGAAACTGGCGGCCTAACCAGCGCCAGCGTCCGTCTTTAGTTCGCATCGTACAGTTTATGCGCGCCCGGCCCGGCGGAAAGGGCTGATCAAACCTCACTTCAAAGCGCTGGCTGCCAAGCCGTTCGATCCGCACCGGCGTCGGCAGGTGTGAGGCGAAGCAGGCCAGCCGTCCGATACCGGCGATCCGGTCGGAAACAGTAAATCCATAGGCCGGCGGGTTCGGCCCCAGCTTTGTATCGATCGGGGCGATCTCCGACACCGGGATCGGCAGGGCATTGATGGCCAGCCGCAAACGCTCAAGCCCGCCATAGTTTTCGTTGATCGCGAAGCGTGGCAGGTAGTACCGGTCATTGCCCGCGACAACAACGCCCGAATGCTGGCCGAAGGCGGCGATGATGTCCCGTTTGGCGACTTGATCTTTCAGGGCAGCAGAAACTTCACCGTAGGGGTAGGCGAAAATGTTCGGGATGCGCCCGAGGGCTTCGCTGAATTTGGCATCGCTGCGGGCGAGATCGGCAGCGATACGTTCATCGGAAATTGACGCCATATGCGCGTGGGCGGCGCCGTGGTGGCCGATCTCAACGCCATCGGCCGCCAGTTCACGGATTTGATCCCACGACATGTAATTGCGCTGACGCCCGGGCTGATCGGTTGAGACAAATACCGTAAACGGCAGACCGGCCTTCTTCAGCCGGGGCCACGCCTGGTGATAGACCGAGGCGTAGGCGTCGTCGATGGTGATGGCAACAGTGCGATCCGGCAGGGCGTGGTTGTTGACCAGGGCATCGACAAGCATTGATAGCGGCACAACGTTGTAGCTTCCGCTCGTCAGTTCGACGATGTGCGCATCAAACTGATCAAGTGTGACATTGGTCGATGGATAATCGGCCTCACCAAAGCGGTGATACATCAGGGTAACAGCGTGTGGTCGCTCAGCGGCCTGAAGTTGCGGCGCAAACGATATGGCGGCGAAAGCCGTCACGGCAATAATCTGTGCCAGATACAAAAGTACAATTGATCTCATGTGAGACCATTCCCCTTAATTTCCCTGGACGTCAACCTGTGACGTCAATATATCTTACATCATTCGCGTGCCGGCGTCGGCGTCACTTAATGCCACATAACGCCGGGCGTCGAAAAGCTGATAGTGCCACCACTCATTGCGAAAAAAATCCCAGCCCGCCGTCGTCATGATGCCCATCAGCAAATGCCGGTTACGCTGTGCATCGGCAGATACGCCGGACGCGCCGTGATGAGAAAGCGGCGTAAAGGCATCGAAGCCTGTTCCCATGTCGAGCGGCTTGCCCGTCACATCGACCAGGGTCAAATCAACCGCCACACCCCGGCTGTGCGGCGAGCCGCGCCATGGGGCTGAGAGAAATTCAGGATCCGGCGTGTGCTGCCACAAGGCCCATTGCGCTTCGGCGGGGCGGAAGGCATCGAAGATCAAAAAGCGCAGATCAAGCGCTGCTGCCAATTCGATGGCGCGGGCCAGCAGATCGGCTGCATCGGCATGCAAAAAACAGGCAGCACGGCGATAAACTGCGGCACCTGAAAAATTATTCGCAGTGGCGTAGGCTATTTCGACATCGACATCAAAATCGGGCGGTGTTATTTCGACGAGCATGGAAGTGAACCAAACAGACTGTTTCAGCAGGACGTGGTGGTTGAGATTATCATGAAGTTACTGGCAATCGATACTACCCTTGAAACCTGCTCTGTCGCGATCGTGCTGGATGATGCGCTGGCGGCGCACCGGGCCCGGCAAATCGGTCGCGGTCATGCCGAGGCTCTGATGCCGATGATCGACGCCGTTCTGGCTGAGGCCGGAGCGAGCTATGCAGATCTCGATGCCGTTGCCGTCACAGTAGGTCCGGGCTCATTTACCGGCCAACGCGTGGGCTTGTCGGCAGCGCGCGGCATTGGTCTTGCGCGATCAATCCCGGTCAAGGGCGTGACCACACTCAGCGCGATCGCCTTCGGCCTGATTGCCGATGGTCTGGTGCAGGACGGCGAAGACATCCTGGTCGCCCTCGATGCCCGGCGAAACGAAGTCTACGTCCAACACTTTCCGACACCCTTTTCATGGCCCTGCACGCAGAGCCAGCCCATCGCCATCCCTGTCGCGGATCTCGGTTCCCTGCGATACGGCGAGAGTTGTGTCGTTGCCGGCACCGGCATCGATCTTGTACGTCAAGAGCCGGGAGAGCAGCCACCGGGCTTGCGCTTTCTTGTCACGCCGACCGAAGCCGATGCCCGCCATGTCGGGGCGCTGGCGATAGCGGAAATCGCTGCGACCGGATTGCCGATGACGCCACCGGCTCCGCTCTACCTGCGTGCGCCCGATGCCAAACTGCCGGGCGGAAAATCGCTTTGAGCCCTACGGACGATTTCGCGTTTGCCGAGGTCGACGAGGCCTTTGCTGCCGTTTTGTCCGAACTTCATGCCGCAGCGTTTGCCGGTACGAGCGAAGCCTGGTCGGCTGAGTCCTTCGATAGGCTGTTGACCATGCCCGGCGCAGTGGCCTGGCTTGCGACGGACGGTGGGCAAATTCCGGTCGGCTTTGCCCTTGCCCGAACCGGCGGCGGGGAATGTGAAATTATTGTCATCGGTGTTGATCCGGCTGTCCGCAGGCGCGGCGTCGGCGCGCGCTTGTTAAGTCTGGTGCTGTCGTCGGCCCTGCAGGCGCAGGTGCCGGTCATCCTTGAAGTTGCGGCGGATAATGCGACGGCAATCTCGATCTATCTGGCGGCCGGGTTTGCCGAAGCCGGACGTCGGCGCAATTATTACCGACGTCCCTCAGGGCAGGTGGATGCGCTTATCCTGCGCAAAGACCCCTGAGCCCGGTTCTCAGGATTTTTGCAAAACCAGGACGTGAATTCCGGGTTGTTGATCATCAGCCTGCAGCGACAAAACCTGATGGCCCTCATCGACGACAGATCGCGGCACGTTCTCCAGCGGCTCACCTTCGCTCAGGCGAACTTCGGCGATTTCGCCTGCTGCCATTTTTTCCATCAATAACTTTGCTTTGACGAAAGTGATCGGGCAAATATCGCTTGTGATGTCGAGGTAATGATCAATTTTTGTCTTCACAGTTTCCCTTTTGATTCTGTTGATCTATTGAATATTCATTGAAAAGATCAATGGGACACAATATATAATTACTAATCATTATAAAAGAAGGCGGGAAATTGATGTCCGATCCAATTGAAACAAACGAACTTCTTGCATTGACCACTGATATCGTTGCGTCGCACGTCTCGAACAACGATGTACCAGTCGCGGAATTACCGCAACTTATCAATCAGGTTTTTGGCGCGCTGGCTCAACTCGGCGGCGCCGCCCCTGCGGCCAAGGAAAAACCGACCCCGGCCGTGCCGATCAAAAAATCGATCGCGCCGGATTATATTGTCTGCCTCGAAGACGGCAAAAAGCTGAAGATGCTGAAGCGTCACATCAAAACCCGCTACAACCTGACACCGGACGAATATCGCGAACGCTGGGGTCTGGGTGCGGATTATCCGATGGTTGCGCCGAATTATGCCGCGCAACGCAGTGATCTGGCCAAGAAGATCGGTCTCGGCACCAAGCCGCGGCGCAACGGCTGAGGTCATTTGTCCAGACCGGATAACGTGTACCGGCTTATCAAATCTCTGGTTCAAGGGAGCGCGTGATTTGCCCAATCCGTCACGGCTGGAACGATTGTGTATTGAAAATGGCATGAAAATGACGGCTCAGCGGCGTGTCATCGCCCGGGTGCTGTCTGAATCCGAAGATCACCCCGACGTCGAAGGCGTCTATGCCCGGGCCAGTTCAATCGATCCCAAAATCTCGATTGCCACGGTTTATCGCACCGTTCGTCTGTTTGAAGAGGCCGAAATCCTGGAACGCCATGACTTCGGTGACGGTCGGGCGCGCTACGAGGAAGTTTCGGACGAACACCACGATCACTTCATCAATATCCGTACACGCGAAGTCCTCGAATTTCAGGATACGGAAATCGAACGTTTGCAAACCGAGATCGCCCGGCGCATGGGGTATCGACTGGTCGGGCACAAACTTGAACTGTATGGCGTGCCGCTGGATGAAGACGGAAAATAGCCGGTTTATGGCGGCATAACTCAAAAAGGGACTGAAGACGTCTGATGTACGTTGTTCGGGGGACAATAAACGCGATCCTGTTGCTTGCATGGACATTTGTTTTGCTTCCGATACAAATGATCGCGGCGCGTCAGGCCGGGCCGCTTTCCACTTATATCCCGAGGCTTTTTCATCGAGGTGCCGCCCTGATCATCGGCTTGCGCGTCGATGTCATCGGCAATCCCCTGCAGCAGACGCCCGTGCTTTTTGTTGCCAATCACGCCTCGTGGATTGATATCGTTGTGCTCGGTGCCTTGATGGAAGCCGGTTTCATCGCCAAAAGCGAAGTCGCGACCTGGCCCGGCGTCAGTTTACTGGCGCGCCTGCAGGGTTCCGTCTTTGTCGCCCGTCAGCGGCAGAAAACGGCGGTTCAGGCCGATGAGATCACGGCGCATCTGCAGCGCGGCCGGCGTCTCGTGCTGTTTCCCGAAGGTACCAGCAACGATGGCCGGCGGGTTCTGGCCTTCCGCAGCGGCTTTTTTTCGGTCGCCGAACGCTGGCCGGGCGCAAGCCCCTTGCCTGTTCAGTCCATCAGCATCGCCTATGTCGAGCACCATGGTCTGCCGATCCGCCGCGCCGACATGCCGACGTTCGCGTGGTATGGCGACATGGAACTGGCACCCCATTTATGGGAATTGCTGTGTCAGGGCGGCAGTTTTCGCGCCCGGGTCGAGTTTCATGAACCGGTATCGATTGAAAGTCATCCCGACCGCAAGATATTGGCCGCCCATTGTGAGGGCCTGGTCGCCGCCGGACTGGATCGTGCACACAGCGGTCAAATCCCGCAGCAACAAGGACTTGTGGCACCTTGACATCAACCACTTTAGTGCGCATCTTCATTAGACAAGACGTGGCCACTCAACCAAGATCACATAACAGGATTTAAGCGACCTACATTGACGAAAACGGCCCCGAGCCCCAAAAAACTGCACATCCGTACTTACGGGTGCCAGATGAATGTGTACGATTCCAGCCGAATGGCGGATGTGCTTGCACCCTTGGGCTACACCTGGACAGATGACGCAGAGGGGGCCGATATGGTCATCCTCAACACGTGCCATATCCGCGAAAAAGCGGCGGAAAAAGTTTATTCCGAGCTTGGACGTCTTCGCCTGCAAAAAGAGGCCAGATCCAGTGCCGACGAGCCGCTGGTTATCGCGGTCGCCGGTTGTGTTGCGCAAGCTGAAGGCGATGAAGTCAAACGACGGGCCCCATGGGTCGATATGGTGTTTGGACCGCAGGCTTATCACAACCTGCCGGATATGGTGCAGGCGGCGGCGCGCGGTGCCGGTGTCGTCGAAACGGATTTCCCGGCCGCGCCGAAATTCGATGCCCTGCCGGACGAGGCGATTTCCCAGGGACCCAGCGCTTTCCTGACGGTTCAGGAAGGCTGCGATAAATTCTGTACGTTCTGTGTCGTGCCTTATACCCGGGGCGCTGAATATTCCCGCCCGGCTGATGATATTCTGGCGGAGGCCCGTCGTCTTGTGGCGAGCGGCAGCGCCGAGATCACTTTGCTCGGCCAGAACGTCAACGCCTACCACGGTGACGGACCGGACGGCGGCGCCTGGTCGCTGGGCCGCCTGATCGAGGCTTTTCAGTCCGTTGAGGGCCTGGCGCGACTGCGCTACACGACATCGCACCCGCTCGACATGGATGCCGAACTGATTGCCGCGCATCGCGACTTTGATGTCCTGATGCCGTATCTCCATTTACCCGTTCAGTCCGGGTCAGACCGGGTGCTGGCGGCGATGAACCGCCGGCACAAGGCCGCTGATTATTTGCGTGTGGTTGATCTTCTGCGCGAAGCCCGCCCCGATATCGCCTTGTCCGGTGATTTTATTGTCGGCTTCCCGGGTGAGACAGAAGCAGATTTTGAGGCGACCCTGGATCTGGTGCGCCGGGTTGGCTATGCAAGTGCCTACTCGTTCAAATACAGCCCGCGGCCTGGCACGCCCGCCGCCACGCTGGACGATCAGGTTGAGGAAGCGGTCCAGGTTGAACGCCTGGCGCGGCTGCAGGACCTGATTAATTCACAGCAATTTGATTTCAATAAAAGTACGGTCGGCCTGACCTTTGATGTCTTGCTGGAGCGGCCCGGCAAACACGAAGGGCAATTGATGGGCCGAAGCCCGTACAATCAATCCGTCCACGTGCACGATGCCGTGTCCGCGGGCCTGAAGTTGGGCACTCTTGCCAAAGTCCGTGTCTCGGAAGGCCTGCCCAACAGTGTTGCCGCCACTGCGTTGGCCTCGGCCGACGCCGCCTGAACTAATATAATGAACCAGTAACGAGCCAGAATTAAAAAGGAGCGCCGGGAGCAAGTTGAAAGCATCACCTCAGGAAAGCGGTCATCCACCGCTGCTTATGGATTTTGACGACAACAGCTTGCTGACGGAGTTGTTTGGGGAACATGATCGTAATCTGGCGCGCATTGAGCAGCGTCTCGACGTTTCGGTCTCTACGCGCGGCAATCGGGTTTCGATAGCCGGTACGCCATCATCACAGGCCGCGACCAAAGCGGTACTTGATGATCTCTATGCGCGTCTCAAAAAAGGCATGACAATGGACAAGGGTGAAGTCGACGGTGCCATCCGCATGGCGGAAGCTTCGGCGACCGGTACGGGTCCGAAACTATCGGTCGCCTCTGAAGAATACATGATCCGAACGCCCAAGCGCGTGATCACACCGCGCACGCCGATGCAGGCAAGTTATGTCGCCGACATGCGGCGTCATGAACTGGTCTTCGGCCTGGGTCCGGCGGGCACTGGCAAGACCTATCTTGCGGTAGCCAAGGCGGTCGAGATGATGCAGGACGGCTCGGTCGACCGGATTATCCTGTCGCGCCCGGCCGTTGAAGCCGGCGAGCGTCTGGGTTTCCTGCCCGGCGACATGCGCGAAAAAATTGACCCTTATTTGCGACCGCTGTTTGACGCCTTGCATCACATGTTGCCGGGCGATCAGATCGTGCGCCGGCTCGAAAGTGAACAGATCGAAATCGCACCGGTCGCTTTCATGCGTGGCCGGACGTTATCGAACGCTTTCATCATTATCGATGAGGCACAGAACACAACGACCGTGCAAATGAAAATGCTGCTGACCCGGCTTGGCGAAGGCAGCCGTATGGTCGTCACAGGCGATCTCTCGCAAATTGATTTGCCCAATGGCATTAAATCCGGTCTCGCCGATGCGACCCAGGCGCTGGATGGGATCGACGAAGTTGGCGTAACGAACTTCAGCGATGTTGATATCGTGCGTCATGATCTGGTGACCCGGATAGTCCGGGCCTACGATGCACACGAACGCAAGGATCCGAAGTAATACCAAATGCCTGACGAACCTGACCCGTCGTTTACAGATTTATCCGTCGCCATCAGTATGCCGTGCGAGGGCTGGCTGAAGGTATTGCCGCAGGCCGATCAGATTTGCCGCACGGCGGCAGAAGCCGCATATACAGGTGCCGCACAAAACCACGACGTCACAACCGAGATTTCAATCGTGCTGGCTGATGATCCGATGGTGCACGATCTCAATCGCGATTATCGAAATCAGGATAAGGCGACAAACGTATTGTCGTTCCCGCTCGGCGATGAAGGTGTTACGCCGGACGGCGGATTGCGCATGCTGGGTGACGTCATCCTGTCGCTCGATACGACGGCGCGTGAAGCCACGCAGCAGGCCAAATCTCTCTCAGCCCATACCAGTCATCTGGTTGTACACGGCGTGCTGCATCTGATCGGGTTTGATCACGAGGACGACGGCGATGCCGAAGAAATGGAATCCCTCGAGCGGCAAATTCTGGCCACTCTGAATATCGCCGATCCGTATCTTGTTGAGACTGTCTCATGAGCGATCATCGCACACGCTTTGCCGACGACGCCGAGACGCAGACCGAGCGTCCGGAGAACGGCGTTTTCGACTGGATCAAGTCGCTGGCGCGCGGGCGCAACGGCGATGCCAATTTACGCGAGACCCTTGAAGAGCTGATCGAGGACAGCGAGGGTGACGCCGCGTCCAACGAGCCGATCAATGCCGAAGAACGCCTGATGCTGATGAATATTCTTGAGCTCGGCGAATTGCGTGTTGACGATGTCATGGTGCCACGCGCCGATATTATTGCTCTTGAATCTGGCACCAGCCTCAGTGACATGGTCGCACTTTTTCATACCGCATTGCATTCCCGCATGCCGGTCTACCGCAAAGCCCTCGACGACGTACTTGGCATGGTTCACATCAAGGATTTGCTGATTTTCTGGGACCGGCGCGAGGACTTCAAACTGCGCAGTATTATTCGCGAGGTTCTGTTTGTTCCGCCGGCCATGCCGGTGCTGGATCTGTTATTGAAGATGCGGGCGACACGTATTCACATGGCAGTCGTCGTTGATGAATATGGCGGCACCGACGGACTGGTCACCATCGAGGATCTGGTCGAAGAAATCGTTGGTGAAATTGAAGACGAGCACGATGAAGTCGAAGGCCCGCTGATTGTGACGCGGGCTGACGGCGCTCTTGACGCAGATGCCCGCGCACCGATTGACGAATTTGAAAATCAGGTCGGTGTTGATTTGTTGCCCGACGAACGGGACGAGGATGTCGATACCCTGGGCGGCTTTGTATTTTCCCTGCTTGGCCGGGTACCCCAGCGCGGGGAAGTGGTTAGCCATTCTGCCGGCCTCGAGTTTGAAATTCTCGATGCAGATCCCCGTCGGATCAAACGGCTGCGCGTGCGCCGGGTGTCACCCGATACCCTGGCGCTCGACGACGACGCACCTGCTTCCGACTGAGTGACATGATCCAGCGCTTGCAGGAACTGAACGGCTGGCGTCGTCTTGCGGTCGCCTTTGCGCTTGGCGCGCTGGCGACAATGGCCCTGCCGCCGCTTTATTTTTTCCCTATCCTCGCCCTGTCGTTCAGCGGACTTATCTGGCTGCTGGACAGCGCGAGACGCACGCGCACGGCGCTGGCCGTCGGCTGGTGGTTCGGCTTTGGATATTTTGCCGCCGGACTTTACTGGACTGGTTTTGCCATGCTGGTCGATGCCGCCCGGTTCGCATGGTTGCTGCCCATCGCTAGTCTTGGCCTGCCCGCCGGACTGGCAATATTTTCAGGCCTCGCCGGTTTGATTTATTACAGGCTGAACCCAACCGGGGTGGCGCGCGTGCTGGTGCTGGCGCTGGCGTGGACGACAGTCGAATGGCTGCGCAGCACAATCCTGACCGGCTTTCCGTGGAATTTGATCGGTTATACCTGGATGGGTTCGGACGCCATGGCCCAGGCGGGAGCCTATGTCGGTGTGCAGGGACTCGGCCTGATCACGGTGGCGACGATGGCATCGTTCTCGGCCATCAAACCCGACGGCCCCGCACTGTCGAGGTATCGCTATCCGCTAATTGGTGTTGCAGTACTTGCGAGTGTCTGGGCGGGCGGTACCTGGCGCGTGGCCAACACGGAAATTGCCGATGTTGAAGGTGTCAAACTGCGCCTCGTCCAGGCCAACATTCCGCAACATCACAAATGGCGCCCGGAACTCAGACGCAAAAACCTCGACCGATACATGCAGATGTCGTCGTTTCCCGGTGCCGACCAGATCAGCCACATCATCTGGCCCGAAACAGCGGCAGCCTACTTCCTCGGCAACGACCCGGAGTTAAGAAAATCTCTCGGCGGTCTGGTCGCCGGCGACGGTGCCTTGATCACCGGTGCACCGCGTACGACGCCGACACGTCAGACGCCTTTCAAAGTCTGGAACAGCGTGCTGGCGCTCGACAAAAAGGGGGACATTGTCGGTACCTACGACAAGTTTCATCTCGTGCCCTTCGGTGAATACGTGCCGTTTCGCACCATCCTCGGACTGTTCGGAATTGAGCGACTGGTCGCCGGGCGTGGTGACTTCCAGCGTGGCCCTGGACCCCGGACACTTGACCTGCCAGGCCTGCCGCCCGTTAGCCCGTTGATCTGCTATGAAGCGATTTTTCCGGGCGCAGTCAAGGACCCGGCCCGTCGCCCGGACTGGATGCTCAATCTGACGAACGACGCCTGGTTCGGCATGACAGCGGGACCACACCAGCACCTCGCCATGACGCGCATGCGGGCGATCGAGGAAGGCATCGCCATGGTCCGTGTTGCCAATACCGGAATCTCGGCCATCATCGATCCATTGGGACGGGTTCAAAACAGCATCGGCCTTGGCGTCAGTGGTGTTCTCGATGGCGCGCTGCCCCGCCCCGTCAGACAAGCCACTCTCTATTCGAGATATGGCGACTGGACGGCTCTGGTGATTTTTTTATTGGCACTTGTCACCTCTGGCGGCCTGATGCGACGGCGCGGCGCAAACCAAATTTAATTGTGCAGGCAAATTCAATTTCTTCGTGTTCCTGACTTCTTAATCTGACATACTCCCGCATGCCTGACGATTATCGGGCGGATATTTTGGGAGTTTATCTTGGCGAAAATACCTAACCCGGTCGATGTCCATGTCGGCGGCCGGATTCGCTTGCGCCGTACATTACTCGGCCTGAGTCAGGAGAAATTAGGCAACGCTGTTGGCCTGACTTTTCAGCAAATTCAAAAATATGAGCGTGGCGCGAATCGTGTCGGTGCCAGCCGTCTGTACCAGTTTTCAAATGTTCTCGATGTACCGGTATCGTTTTTTTATGACGATATGGCGTCAGAAGTTAAATCGAACCAGCCCGGATTATCCGAGGGTGAGCGCGAACCGTTTGACCAGGAATTTTTTGGTCGTCGTGAGACGCTGGAACTGATCAGGGCCTATTACGGTATTTCCAGTCCGGCCATTCGAAAACGGATTTACGAGCTGACAAAGTCGGTCGCCAAAATGGACGACCCTGCCGGAAGTTCCGGCGACAAAACCTGACGATAAACATCGCATACGCAAATTCAGTTCTGAACGGGCCGCAGGCTGGTTGTAATTGACTTGACCGCAAGGCTAAATGTTGTCAGAAGTTTTAGCGTCGTTTTTTGGCCCTGTGCCAATTGATGAACCGTGGATGATTTGGATCGCTTGCCGCCACGTTAATAACAAGGGCTAAGTGGTGCGTAACGGCGAGGACCGCCTGCGACGCTCCTGATCCACAAATTGAACTTATGTTGATCGGAGGAGAAGTCCGTGCCGAAATCTGACTATTTATTTACCAGTGAATCCGTATCCGAAGGCCACCCGGACAAAGTCTGTGACCGTATTTCAGATGCCGTGGTTGATACCTATCTTGGTGCCGAGGCACAGGCGCGTGTTGCGGTCGAGACGCTGGTGACGACTAATCGCATCGTTCTGGCCGGTGAAGTGCGAGGTCCGGAAAGCATCACGCATGATCAGCTTGAGGAAGTTGCCCGTGCCGCCGTCAAGGATATCGGCTACGAACAGGATGGCTTCCACTGGAAAAATTCAGAAGTCAGCGTTTATGTTCACGCCCAGTCGGTTGATATCGCGCAAGGCGTCGATGCCGCCGGTAACAAGGACGAAGGTGCCGGCGATCAGGGCATCATGTTCGGCTATGCCTGCCGCGAAACCAAATCATTAATGCCGGCACCGATTTATCTCTCGCACAAAATTCTCGAGCGTCTGGCCGAAGTCCGTCATTCCGGCGCCGAGACCGGTCTGGGCCCGGACTCAAAAAGTCAGGTCACCCTGAAATATGAAAATGGCGAGCCGGTAGGTGCGACGTCCGTCGTTGTCTCGACCCAGCATGCTGCCGATATTGACCAGCATCAGGTCCGCGAAATTGTCCGCCCCTACGTCGAGGAAGTGCTGCCCGACGGCTGGATGTGCCCGGAAGAGGAATTTTACGTCAATCCGACCGGCCAGTTCATTATCGGTGGTCCCGATGGTGACGCAGGTCTGACCGGTCGCAAGATCATTGTCGATACCTATGGCGGTGCTGCACCGCATGGTGGCGGCGCGTTCTCGGGCAAGGATCCGACCAAGGTTGATCGCTCGGCTGCCTATGCCGCCCGCTATGTCGCCAAGAATGTCGTCGGTGCTGATCTGGCGGATCGCTGCACGATCCAGCTGGCCTATGCCATCGGTGTCTCCAAGCCCCTGTCGATCTATGTTGATCTGCATGAAACGGGCCGGGTTGACGAAGACAAACTGGAAGCAGCCATCAACGAAGCGATGGATTTGAGCCCACGTGGCATTCGTGAACACTTGAGCCTCAGCCGGCCAATCTACGCCCGCACCTCTGCTTATGGCCATTTCGGCCGCGAGCCTGATGCTGACGGCGGTTTCTCGTGGGAGAAACTTGATCTGGTTGATGCCTTGAAGGCTGCATTGACTTAAAGCCAGACCCTGGCGGCCACGGCTATACTGACGAGATGAACGACGAGGCCGAAACCCGAAAACGAATTCTGTATGGCCGTCGCCGTGGTAAAAAGCTGCGCGGCGGCCGTCAGGCTCTGGTCGAACAGCTCCTGCCTCACCTGTCGATCGCGATTCCGGACACGGACAAACTCGATCAATCAGAAGTCTTTGCCGGCATGCCGGGCGACGTGGACGCCGAACTCTGGCTGGAGATCGGCTTTGGCGGCGGCGAGCATCTGGCGGCGCAAGCTGCCGCACATCCTGATATTGCGATTATCGGCTGCGAGCCGTTCATCAACGGTGTGGCAAGCCTGCTCAGTCATATTGAACGCGATGGCTTGCAAAACGTGCGTATCTGGAACGAAGATGCCCGCGATTTGATCGCGGCGCTGCCCGATGCCTCGGTCTCGCGGGTCTTTTTACTCTATCCCGATCCGTGGCCCAAGGCGCGCCACGCCAGGCGGCGCTTTGTGTCGCCGGAAAATCTCGATGAGGTCGCGCGTATTCTCGTTGATGACGGTGAATTCCGGCTGGCGACCGATCATCCGACGTACTGCCGCTGGGCTCTCGCCCGAACCTTGCGCCATGCCGATTTTGACTGGACGGCAAACTCGGCTGTGGATTGGAAAGAGCCACCTGTAGACTGGCCCGGCACGCGATATGAGGCCAAGGCGATCCGCGAAGGCCGGACGCCGCACTATCTGAATTTTGTTCGCCGGGCACGAATCATCCCCTGAAGTCGATTCAACGCTTGAATTTCCGTGCTCTTCGGCGCATATTCTGCCCCGGTAGCGTATACCAAACCTCAAATTACCCGACGTTAAGTCATCAGGTGGGTCCTCGACCCGCCTTTCTTTTTACCACCGGGCGGGGTTCGGGGGCGCTGCAATGCTGTGTCACGGGCTGTTTTTTTAGCGGGCTCAAAGGCGCAGTGCAACAATTTGAAGCTATATTGAACTGGATTTCGAGACCGCATGTCGCAGACGAAACGCATCGCAGAGATCATCAGGCCCACCATCGAGGCGTTGGGCTTTGACCTCGTGCGCGTGCACTACAGCGGCGGCGAGCACCCGACCCTGCAGATCATGGCCGAACCTGAGGGTGGCGGCGAAATGATTGTCGACGATTGCGCCGATATCAGCCGGGCCGTCTCAGCCCTGCTCGACGTCGAGGATCCGATCTCCGGTGCCTACAATCTTGAAGTTTCGTCACCGGGTCTCGACCGGCCTCTGGTCAAGCTCACCGATTTCGAACGCTTCGCAGGCTTTGTCGCCAAGGTTGAACTGAGTGAGTTGCAGGATGGCCGCAAACGTTTTCGCGGTCGTATTCTGAACATCGAGAAAGATGCTGTGCGAATTGAAATGGATAACGGTGATGTCGCTTCGTTGCCGTTTGAAAAAATTGAAGAAGCGAAACTGATCATTACCGACGATTTAATCGCCGAGGCCCTGCGTGCGCGTGATGCCTCGGATGTGGAACAAGATGAAGACGTGAGCGAGAACGCATGACTGCTATGGAAACCGAAACCGCTACCGGCTGGAACCGGATGGAACTTCTCCAGATCGCCGATGCTGTGGCGCGTGAGAAGAACATTGATCCCCTGACGGTGCTCGAGGCTATGGAAGAGGCTATTCAGAAAGCCGCCCGATCCAAATATGGTCACGAAAACGATATTCGCGCCGAGATTGACCCCAAGACCGGTCAGATCAGCCTGTATCGCTGTCTTGAAGTTGTCGAGGAAGTCGAGGACGACTACGTCCAGATTTCATTGACGTCTGCGCATCGCCGCAATCCTGATGCCCAGGTCGGTGACACCATCGCCGACGCCTTGCCGCCGATTGATTTTGGCCGGATTGCCGCACAGACCGCCAAACAGGTCATCGTCCAGAAAGTGCGGGAAGCCGAACGCGAGCGTCAGTACGAAGAATACAAGGACCGCATCAGCGAGATCATCAATGGTCTGGTCAAGCGTATGGAATACGGCAACGTTACGGTCGATCTTGGTCGTGGTGAAGCTGTTGTGCGGCGCGACGAATTGCTGCCGCGCGAAAGTTTCCGCCAGGGTGATCGCATCCGTGCCTACATTTATGATGTGCGCCGCGAACAGCGTGGCCCACAGATTTTTCTCTCACGCACCCATCCGCAGTTCATGGCGAAACTGTTTGCCCAGGAAGTGCCGGAAATCTACGACGGCATCATCGAAATCAAATCGGTCGCCCGTGACCCCGGCAGCCGCGCCAAGATCGCCGTGCTGTCGAACGATGGCGCGATTGATCCGGTCGGTGCCTGCGTTGGTATGCGGGGCTCTCGCGTTCAGGCGGTGGTCAACGAATTGCAGGGTGAAAAGATCGACATCATCCAGTGGTCGCCTGATCCGGCAACTTTCATCGTTAACGCCCTGGCTCCGGCTGAGGTCGCCAAGGTCGTTCTGGATGAAGATGCCATGCGCATTGAAGTCGTGGTGCCCGATGATCAACTCAGCCTGGCGATTGGCCGACGCGGCCAGAACGTTCGTCTCGCCTCCCAGCTGACGGGATGGGATATCGACATCATGACGGAGGCCGAGGAATCGGAGCGTCGTCAGGAAGAATTCCGCCAACGCAGCCAGATGTTCATCGACAGCCTCGATGTCGATGAAGTCATTGGCCAGTTGCTGGTGACCGAAGGTTTCTCGTCAATTGACGAAGTTGCCTTTGTGCCGCTTGAAGAGCTTGCCGAAATCGAAGGCTTTGACGAAGACATTGCTGAAGAACTGCGCACGCGTGCCAACGACTTCCTTGCCGCCGAAGAAATTCGCCTGACCGAACGCCGCAAGGAACTCGGCGTTGAAGATACCCTGGCGGAGCTTGAAGGCATGACGACGGCGATGCTGGTCGTGCTCGGCGAAGGCGAAGTAAAGACGCTGGATGACCTTGGTGATCTGGCCAGTGATGAACTGATCGAAATGTTGCCGCAGTTCGGTTTTTCCTCGGAAGAAGCGGACGCCATCATTATGACGGCGCGTATCGCCGCCGGTTGGTTTGAAGGTATGGAAGAGCCGGTTATCGGCGGAGAGGCCGAAGAAGAAGCAGAAGCGGAAGCGGAAAGCGAAGAGGCATAACGTTCAGGCGCTGTGATGTCAGACCACAAGGCTCCGGAGCGCAAATGCATCGTTAGCGGTGAGGTCCGGGATAAAAAGGATCTGATCCGCTTTGCGATATCACCGGACGGGCATGTGGTGCCCGATCTGGCGGAGAATTTGCCGGGCCGGGGAATTTGGCTAAGCGCCCGCCGGGAGGTCTTGACGGAAGCGGTTGCCAGGGGACGATTTGCCCGGGCGGCCAAAGCGAAGGTAAAAGCCGACGCGGCCCTGGTCGATGACGTGGCCGGGCAGCTTGCGCAAAGAGGCCTGGAAACACTGGGTCTTGCCCGTCGGGCAGGGCATCTGGTTGCCGGATTTGAGAAAGTCCGGGGCGTGTTGGGCGGCGAAAATGCCGCCGTATTGATTGCAGCGTCGGATGGCGCTGCGGACGGGCGCGAGAAGTTATCGCGTCTGGCTGGGGGGCTGCCGCTGGTGTCGCTCTTCAGTGTTGAAGAATTGAGTTTGGCGTTAGGGCGCGAAAATGTGGTACATGCAGCCCTGACGTCTGGTGGATTGGCGGATCGGTTTCTGATGGAAACCAATCGGCTGGCTGGATTTCGGGATCAACCGGGGCCTTGATAACGGGTCCCCATCGAGACCGGGGTCGGGTTTTGTAAAACAGGATGGACGATGGGTCAGTGTGATCCGGCTGTCCAGCAAGAGCTGAAAGCAAGCGTTGGAATGAGCGATACCAAAGACCCGAAAGATAAAAAGAAGTCGCTGACGTTGTCTTCGTCACCGAAACGGTTGGAACTCAAGAAAACCGTTGAGTCAGGACAAGTGCGCCAGAGCTTCAGCCACGGCCGGTCAAAAGCCGTGACGGTCGAGGTGAAGAAAAAACGCACCTTCAGCCGTGATGGCGCATCTGCCGCCGCCGCGAAACCGGCTGCCGCTCCTGCTGCCCCGACCGCCGCGCCGGTCGAAGAGGTATCAGCCACCGCACCCGCAGCGCCTGAAGCCACGGACAGTGTCGAAGCACCTGTTGTGGCTGAGGCCACCGCGCCGGCACCTGCTGCCGAAGTCGCACCTGCGCCACCAGCCGAAACGGGGCGTCGGGCCGGCAAAAAGGATTCAACACGCGGTCGCGTTGTTCTCAAATCGCTGACTGACGACGAAAAGAAAGCTCGCGCCAAAGCTCTGGCCGGCGCCAAACAGGCCGATGACGAAGCCCGCCGCCGGGCCGATGAATTGAGCCGCAGACGGGTCAACGAAGATGAACGTCGCGCCCTTGAGCGGCAGGAAGCCGAAAAACGTGCTTCCGAAGAAGAAGAACGCAAGGCGACGGAAGAAGAATCCCGATTGCGCGCTGCCGAGGCCGCTGCCAAACGGCTGGAAGAAGAAGAACCGGCGCCGGGTGAGGTCAAGAAACCGACTGGCCCCGAGGCCGACGCTCCTTCTCGCGCCAGCAAGCCCAAGCGCACCAAGACGCCGACGGAACGTCCTGCTGCCGGCGCACCGCGTCGTCGTGGCCGCCTGACAATTTCGGACGCCCTGTCTGATCGCGATCCCCGAACCCGCAGTCTGGCCGCTGTCAAACGTGCTCGCGAACGTGAAAAGCGCGCGGCTGCCGGTACCGAAGAAAGAATTAAAGTGCTCCGTGACGTTGTGATCCCCGAGACGATTTCGGTTTCCGAACTGGCCAACCGCATGGCCGAACGTGGCGTAGATGTCATCAAGTCATTGATGGGCATGGGCGTCATGGCAACGATCAACGAAAACATCGATGCCGATACGGCTGAACTGGTTGTGGCTGAATTTGGTCACCGGTCCAAGCGTGTCGCCGAGTCGGACGTTGATGTCGAAATCACCAGCGAAATTGTCGATGACGATGCCGATCTGTTGCCGCGTGCACCGGTCGTCACTGTCATGGGTCATGTCGATCACGGTAAAACGTCGCTGCTGGATGCCTTGCGCGCCACCGACGTTGCCAGCGGCGAGGCCGGTGGCATCACCCAGCATATCGGTGCCTATCAGGTCCATATGAAATCAGGCAACGCCATTACCTTCCTCGATACGCCGGGCCACGAAGCCTTCAGTGCCATGCGCTCGCGCGGTGCCGAAGCAACGGATATTGTCGTGCTGGTGGTGGCTGCCGATGACGGCATCATGCCACAGACGGTGGAAGCCATTCGTCATGCCAAGGCAGCCGAAGTGCCGATCATCGTGGCCATCAACAAGATGGACAAGCCCGGTGCCAACCCGGACCGGGTGCGTCAGGATTTGCTCAGCCACGAAATCCTGCTCGAATCAGTTGGTGGTGACGTGCTGTCGGTCGAAGTCTCGGCCAAGGATCACACCAACCTCGATAAACTCGAAGAAGCGATATTGTTGCAGTCCGAGGTTCTCGAGCTCAAAGCCAATCCCGAAACCGAAGCAAGCGGTGTCGTGGTCGAAGCCAAGATCGATCGCGGTCGCGGCCCGGTGGCGACGGTTCTGGTGCAACGCGGTACCTTGCGTGTCGGTGACATATTTGTCGCCGGTGATGAGTGGGGCCGTGTCCGGGCGCTGATCGACGATCATGGCCACAAGATCAAGGAAGCCGGTCCTGCGGTCCCGGTCGAAGTGCTCGGTCTGAATGGTGCGCCGGAAGCCGGAGACAATTTCTCGGTGGTTGATACCGAAGCCAAGGCGCGCGAAGTTGCAGAATTCCGGACACGCAAGACCCGGGCGCAATCGGCCCAGGTGTCGGCACGTGGCTCGCTCGAACAGATGTTCTCTGAAATCAAGGAGGGCAAAGCCAGCGAATTCCCGATTGTCGTCAAGGCAGACGTTCAGGGCTCGCTCGAAGCGATCCTCTCGTCGCTGGCCAAACTTTCAACCGACGAAGTCGCCATTCGCGTGCTGCATGGTGCGGTTGGCGGTATTAACGAATCCGATGTCACACTGGCCCAGGCATCGAACGCGATGATCATCGGCTTTAACGTGCGTGCCAATACGCAGGCCCGCGAGTTGTCGCGGCGCGAACAAATCGAGTTGCGTTATTACTCGGTGATTTACGATGTGACGGACGACATGAAAGACATCCTGTCCGGCATGCTCGAGCCGACACGCCAGGAAAACTTCATTGGCAACGCTACGGTCCAGGAAGTCTTCGCCGTATCGAAAGTCGGCAAGGTCGCTGGTTGTCTGGTGACCGATGGTGTCGTCAAACGCGGCGCCGGCGTTCGCCTGCTGCGGGACGACGTCGTGGTTCACGAAGGAACACTCTCGACCCTCAAACGCATCAAGGACGATGTCAACGAGGTTCGCGCCGGTACTGAATGCGGCATGTCATTCGAAAATTATCAGGACATCCAGGCCGGCGATGTGATCGAGGCCTTCGAAGTCGAAATCGTCGCCAGAACGCTTTAGACGACAGGCGTTTCAGGAGCGATATTTTCTCGGCCGCGTGCGAGTGCGGCTGACAGAATTGGGAATCATTTATCATGGGCGACAGAAAAAAAGCCCCCAGTCAGCGCCAGCTTCGAATTGGTGAAGAATTGCGACACGCGATTTCCAGCGTGCTGGCGCGCGGTGATGTGCGCGACCCGGCCGTTGAGAATACGGTGGTCACTGTCACCGAAGTCCGGGCCAGCCCTGATCTCAAGCACGCGACAGTTTTTGTTTCGCCGCTCGGCGGTGGCGACGGTGCCGAACTGATCGAGGGCCTGAAGCGTTCGTCGCGTTATCTGCGCGGCCAGATCTCGAAGCAGGTCTATTTGCGCAACACGCCGCAAATCCATTTCGAACTCGATACGACGTTCGACAACGCCGGCCATATTGACACGCTGCTGCATCGCCCCGAGGTCAAACGCGACCTCCATCGCTCGTCTGAAAACGACGACTAGGACGACCGCACGCTGTGGCCCGGAGACGCAAAGGCGAGCCGATCCATGGCTGGCTCAATATCGACAAACCGTACGGAATGTCATCGGCCAAAGTTGTGGCTGAGGTCAAACGCCTGACCAATGCCGCCAAGGCTGGTCACGGCGGTACGCTCGACCCGCTTGCCACGGGTGTTCTGCCCGTGGCGCTCGGCGAGGCGACAAAAACCACGTCGTGGGCGATGACCGGGCGCAAGACCTATCGCTTTGTTGTTTGCTGGGGCGAGGCCCGAAACACTGATGATGCCGAAGGCGAGGTCATTGAGACCAGTGATGTTCGACCCGAACGCGCCGCGATTGAAGCGGTGCTGCCGGAGTTTACCGGTGAAATCAGCCAGACGCCGCCAGCCTTTTCTGCCATCAAGATTGACGGCAAACGCGCCTACAAAATGGCCCGCGATGGCGAAGACGTCGAGATGCTGTCACGTGTTGTCCAGATTGAGTGCTTCGAGCTTCTTGACTGTCCAGATATTGATCATGCCGCTTTCGAAGTGACCTGCGGCAAAGGCACTTATATCCGGGCGCTGGGCCGCGATATCGCAAAGCGGCTGGGCACGGTCGGTTACATAAGTGATCTTAGCCGGACGGCAGTTGGAGAATTCAAAATAAGTGATGCGATTTCGCTGGATTCTCTAAATGACTTCAGCCATAGTGCGCCGCTTAATTCATGCCTGCTCCCCGTTGAAGCGGCGCTGGACGACATCCCGGCGTTTTCTTTGACAGGTCCGCAAGCCCAACGTCTCCAAAACGGACAGATGATCAGGGTGCTTGATGCCCCGGATGGTCTGTGTCGTGCAAGTCGGGACGGAAAGCTTATCGCCCTCGTCGATGTGACGTCAGGCGAAGTTCGTGCGGTGCGGGTGTTTAACCTGTAAAGACATAAGGAGTTACGATGTCGATAACAGCAGTACGCAAGAACGAATTGGTTGACGAGTACAAAACCAAGACGGATGACACCGGTTCCCCCGAGGTCCAGGTCGCGATCCTGACGGAACGGATCGTAAACCTCACGGAACATTTCAAAACGCATAAAAAAGACGTGCATTCCCGCCGTGGCCTGATCCGCATGATCAACCGCCGCCGCAGTTTGCTCGACTACCTCAAGCGCAAGGACGAACCGCGCTACGAGGCCATCATCAAGTCGCTTAACATTCGTAAGTAAGCGGCTCTTGCACCACTGCCCGACGGGCGGTGGTGTTTTTGTTTAGGAACAGCACTGACAGGACGGCGGGGAGCTTGATGCTTGCCTGGCCTTGCAGTGTTGTATTTCGGGTTCGCGCGTGAGGGTTTTCCCATGCGCCGGACCGAGGTCGCAGCGGCAGCCAATTCGGGCTTTTGCTGTGGACAGGATGCCAACAGGCATCTGTAAGAAGAAGAGCCGTTTGGGCTCGACGTTGAACCGGCGCATCAAAACATGATGCCCGTTCAGCTTTATTCGGACCGGCAGCCATTGGGGCCGTCTGGTCTTTGAGGCAAGGAATAAAAAAATGTTTACTACCCATTCAAAAGAAATCATGTGGGGCGGTCGTCCGTTGACGATTGAAACCGGCAAGGTTGCACGACAGGCCAATGGTTCCGTCATGGTGACCTATGGTGACACTGTGGTTCTGGCCACTGCCGTCGCGGAAAAAAGCGCCCGTCCGGGCATGGATTTTTTCCCGCTGACTGTTAACTACCAGGAAAAAACCTTTGCTGCCGGCAAAATCCCCGGTGGCTTTTTCAAGCGTGAAGGCCGTCCTTCGGAAAAAGAGACGCTGACTTCGCGTTTGATTGATCGCCCGATCCGGCCGCTGTTCGCCAGTGACTTTCGCAACGAAACGCAGGTTATCTGTACGGTTCTCGGCCACGATCTCGAAAACGATCCCGATATCGTCGCCCTCGTGGCATCGTCCGCTGCCCTGACACTCTCCGGCCTGCCGTTCATGGGCCCGATTGGTGCCGCACGCGTTGGCCTGATCGATGGCGAATTTGTTCTCAACCCGCAGATGGAAGACATGCCGTCGACCGATCTTGACCTTATCGTCGCCGGTACGCGCGATCACGTCATGATGGTGGAATCGGAAGCCAACGAACTCAGCGAAGAGCAGATGCTCGGCGCCGTCAAGTTTGGCCACGAACAGTTCCGCCCGGTTATTGACGCCATTGTCGAACTGGCTGAAAGCGCCGCCGCCGAGCCGTGGGATCTGCCGGCACCGGAAGATTTCTCCGAACTCGCCGGCAAAATCGCTGCCGACTTCGAAGCTGATCTGCGCACTGCCTACGCCGAACAGGACAAATCGAAGCGCCAGGCCATGGTTGGTGCCGTTCGCAAGGCCGCGGTTGAAGCTTTCGCCAGCGACGACATTACCTCGACGACAATCGGTGATCAGTTCAAGAAACTTGAGAAGAAGATCGTTCGCGGTCAGATCCTCGACACCGGCAGCCGTATTGATGGCCGTGACACCAAGACCGTCCGTGCCATTGAGGCTCAGGTCAACATGCTGCCGCGCAGCCATGGTTCAGCACTCTTTACACGCGGTGAAACCCAGGCTCTGGTCGTTGCCACACTCGGTACCGGTCGTGACGAGCAGATCATTGATGCGCTTGAAGGCGAATATCGCGAGCCCTTCATGCTGCATTATAACTTCCCGCCGTACTCGGTTGGCGAAACCTCCTTCCGCCTCGGCCCGGGCCGTCGTGAAATCGGTCATGGCAAGCTTGCCTGGCGCGCCATCAAACCGTTGATGCCGTCAGCCGAAGACTTCCCCTACACAGTGCGTGTGGTGTCCGAGATCACGGAATCAAACGGTTCCTCCTCGATGGCCACGGTTTGCGGAACATCCTTGTCCCTGATGGACGCCGGTGTGCCGCTGAAACGCCCCTGTGCCGGTATTGCCATGGGCCTGATCCTCGAAGGTGATCGTCATGCCGTGTTGTCCGATATTCTCGGCGACGAGGATCACCTCGGCGACATGGACTTCAAGGTTGCCGGTACAGAAGCCGGTGTGACGTCCCTGCAGATGGACATCAAGATCGCCGGTATCACGCCGGAGATCATGGAAGTGGCACTTGCCCAGGCCAAGGACGGCCGGGAACACATCCTCGGTGAAATGTCCAAGGCCCTGACCTCGGCCCGTGATGAAGTCGGTGAACATGCACCACGCATCACGACGATGCAGGTTCCGAAAGAAAAAATCCGTGATGTCATCGGCACCGGCGGTAAAGTCATCCGCGAAATCTGTGAAGTTACAGGTGCCAAGATCGACATCGAAGACGATGGCACGATCAAGGTCGCGGCAACGTCCACCGAATCCGCTGATGCAGCGCTCAAGTGGATCAAGGACATCGTGGCCGAGCCGGAAATTGGCCTGATCTATCAGGGCAAGGTCGTCAAGGTCGTCGACTTCGGCGCGTTTGTGAACTTCATCGGCAACCGTGATGGACTGGTTCACATCAGTGAGCTGGCCGACCACCGCGTTGGTCAGGTGACCGATATCGTCAACGAAGGTGACGAGATCTACGTCAAGGTTCTGGCCGTCGACGATCGTGGCAAGGTTCGCCTCAGCATGAAAGTCGTCGATCAGGAAAGTGGCGAAGAAAAGCAGAAAGAGGAAGCGACCGCAGACGAGTAGTCGCTTTATCGTTGGCATCAGGGCGGCTGTTCGACAGAATAGTCGCCCCGGGCTGACGTCCGGGATCAGTTTGGTAGTGTCAGGATGGACAGGACGTGAAAACACTTAACCCGATGATGATTTCCGGTAAGGAAATGTTGCCCCTGCTGGAGGCTGGCAAGGGTGTTGCTGTTTCGACCGGTGAGAGTTCCGGTGCCTGGGCCAAAGCCGGTGGTATCGGTACGGTCTCCGGCGTTAATCCTGACTACCGCAATGACGATGGCGACATTGTCATGCCCACCTACAAGGGCAAGAACCGCATTGACCGTCACGAAGAACTGGTTGACCAGGGTATTCGCGGTGGTATCACCCAGATCCAGATTGCCCATGACATTGCCGCCGGTGAAGGCCGTCTGCACCTGAACGTGTTATGGGAGATGGGCGGCGCCGAGCGTGTGCTCGAAGGTGTGCTTGAAGGGGCCAAAGGCCTGGTTCACGGCATAACCTGCGGTGCCGGCATGCCTTACCGTGTTGGCGAGATCGCTGCCAAACACGATGTATATTATTACCCGATCATTTCATCCGCCCGGGCGTTTCGCGCGCTGTGGAAGCGCAGTTACCACAAACATCCGGACAAGCTCGGTGGCGTGGTTTACGAAGACCCGTGGCTGGCCGGCGGCCATAACGGCTTGTCCAATGCCGAAGACCCGCTGAAACCACAGGACCCGTTTCCGCGTGTGCTGGAACTGCGCAAGTTGATGTGTGAGTTCGGTCTTGATCAGACGCCCATCGTCATGGCGGGCGGTGTCTGGTATTTGCGCGACTGGGAAGACTGGATCGACAACCCGGACCTGGGGCCGATCGTCTTTCAGTACGGCACGCGACCGTTGCTGACAAAAGAAAGCCCGATTTCCGAGGAATGGAAGACGCGCCTGCCACTGCTCAAGGAAGGCGACGTTGCCTTGCAGAAATTCAGCCCGACCGGTTTCTGGTCGTCGGCCATGCACAATGATTTTGTCCTCGAGCTTGAAGGCCGGACCGAACGTCAGACCGACTATCGCCGCAAGCCAGAAGAAGGCTTTGAGGCCGAATTTACCTTTGGCGCCCGAAATCGAGCCGTCTATATGTCGGCCGAGGACAAGGTGCGGGCCGAAGGTTATGTCACGGCGGGCTATGCCCAGCCCTTGCGCACGCCGGACGACTCACTGATCTATGTCACGCCTGAAAAAGCCGACGAGATCCACAAGGATCAGGTCGATTGCATGGGCTGCCTCAGTCAGTGCCGCTTTTCCAACTGGGCCGAGAACGAAGCCCACAACAACGGCCGCAAGGCCGATCCGCGCAGTTTTTGCATTCAAAAAACGCTGCTCGACATTGCCCACGGCGGTGAAGTCGACAACAACTTTGTTTTCGGCGGGCACAACGCCTTCAACTTTGGTCTCGATCCGTTCTATTCCAACGGCTTCGTACCGACGGTCAAGGAACTGTTCGACCGCATCGTCACGGGCGACTAGTCGGGCCTGCACTTCGCCTCAATGGTTAACCCTACTTTTAAGTAATTCAAAAGAAGGCTCCAGAGCTTTGATCATTGGGCTTTATATTTACGAAAATGTCGCTAGAATAGCCTTATGACATCTATGGATATGAACAGCGAGCGGCCCTATGCCGGGATTATTGAACGTCTCAAGGAGGCGGGATTGCGCCCGACCCGCCAGCGTCTGGCGCTGGCCCGCATGTTGTTCGATGGCCCTGATCGCCACGTCACGGCGGAAGCGCTGCATGGCGAGGTCATGGAGGCCAATGTTCGCGTCTCGCTTGCCACGGTCTACAACACACTGCATCAATTTACCCGGTCGGGCCTGCTGCGCGAAGTCGTGGTCGATTCAGGCCGGGCCTATTTCGACACCAATATGTCAGACCACCATCATTTCTTCGATGAAGACAACGGGCGTTTGACAGATATCGCACCGGACGACATCACATTGTCTGGCGTACCGGCCCTGCCCGCGGGCAGTAAATTGAGCCGGATCGACGTCGTCTTGCGTGTCCGTAGCGCCGATAAATAAGTCCACTTTCCAGTTACCTGAAATAAAACACTTTAGAATAATTCTAAAGTGTTGACTCATGTCTTGAACACGTGTTTATAATAGGCGTTGTCCAACAGTGCACTGATGGTGCGCCGGGCACATCCTATTATTGTCGATCACGGCCCAAAGACTTCGATAAATGGTCACCAGCCGGATCAGTAACCACCGGGGAGAAACCGATGTCACTAGCGGGAAGCAAAACCGAACAAAACCTCAAAGACGCCTTTGCCGGCGAAAGCCAGGCCAACCGTCGTTATCTCTATTTCGCGCAAAAAGCCGATGTGCAGGGCTACAACGACGTCGCCGTCGTTTTCCGCTCGACGGCTGAAGGCGAAACCGGCCACGCCCACGGGCATCTTGACTATCTCGCTGAAACCGGTGATCCGGCGACCGGCAAACCGATTGGCTCGACCAGCGATAATCTGGCCGCTGCCGTCGCCGGTGAAACCCACGAATACACCGACATGTATCCCGGCATGGCCCGCACGGCGCGCGATGAAGGCTTTGACGAAATCGCCGAATGGTTCGAGACCCTGGCCAAGGCTGAAAAAAGCCACGCCGGCCGCTTCCAGAAAGCACTGGACAGTCTCGACGACTAGGGCGGTTCCGATCTTGACGGAACCGCTTCTGATTCTATGGCGTACGCTCAGCGCGGCATTCATGATCAGAAGCGTTTCCAACAAAAGTCGGAAACGCTCCAGGCGTTTTTGCGTCGATACAAGAAAAATCCGGGGGATCGGCGAAGGCGCCTTTCCCCCTTCTTCTTACCGCCCCGTGACCTGAGACACGATACCTATGTCCATCAAAGAAGGCAGTACCGAAGCGCCAATCCGCCACGCCATCAAGTGGCAGGACGATGACTTCTATGACATGGCGGCCATCGAGCAGGAGCTCACGCGGGTCTTTGACATCTGCCACGGTTGCCGGCGCTGCTTTAATCTTTGCGACAGTTTCCCAAAATTGTTCGATCTGATTGATGAGTCGGAAACCGGCGAACTCGACAGTGTCTCGAGCAAAGACTACAAGCCCGTCGTTGATGCCTGCACGCTCTGTGACATGTGCTTCATGACCAAGTGTCCGTACGTGCCGCCACACGAATTTGATCTCGACTTTCCTCACTTGATGTTGCGCTACCGGGCGGCTGAACATCGTGCCGGCGACACCGGTTTCATGATCCGCCAGTTGACCGCGACCGATCGCAACGGCGCGCTGGCTGGCAAGGTCGCGCCGCTCGCCAACTGGGCCAGTGCCAAATCAAATGCGCTCACTCGCGTGCCGCTCGAAGCGATCGCCGGTGTGCACCGCGATGCATCGCTGCCGGCATTCCACAGCCAATCGTTTGAGGCGCGGGCCAGATCCGCCCCGCCCGAGGTCGCCGCCGATGCGCCGGCAGCCAGTCGCAAAGCGGTGCTCTACGCCACCTGTTTTGTAAATTATAACAATCCCTTAATCGGAATTTCGGCGCAGGGCATCCTTGCAAAAAACGGCGTGCAGACCGAGGTTGTCTACCCCGGCTGTTGTGGCATGCCGCAGTTTGAACAAGGTGATCTCGGCGATGTCGCGGCGCGTGCCCGCCATGTCGCTATCGAAATGTCAACGTGGATCGACAGCGGTCACACGGTTGTCGCCCTGACCCCAAGCTGCGCCCTGATGCTCAAATTTGAATGGCCATTGTTGTTGCCCGATGACGATCAGGTGGCGAAGCTCGCAGCCGCGACCATGGACATCACAGAATATATTGTCGATATCGCCCGCACCGAGGGTCTGGCGCCGGGGCTCGCGCCACTCGATGGTGGTGTGGCGCTGCATTTCGCCTGCCACGCCCAGGCTCAGAACATGGGTCCCAAGGCTGCCGACATGTTGCGCCTGATCCCCGACATCGATCTTCAGGTGATCGAGCGCTGTTCCGGGCATGGCGGCTCGTGGGGTATTCTGAAAGAGAACTTTGATACCGCCATCAAGGTCGGCACGCCCGCCGCGCGCCAGGTTGTGAAGTCGGAGAAAAAATATGTCGCCTCGGAATGCCCGCTTGCCGGCGAACATCTTCTGCAAACCATGACCCGTCTCGATGCCGCCGACATCCCTGATCGCTCGCCGCATCCGGTTGAGCTCCTGGCCAAAGCCTACGGCCTCAATTCCTGAACTGGATCCGAAAAACACGATGTCCGCCAAAACTGAAATCTCCGCCGCCGACATTCTCGATCTTGAGGCGTATGAAGCCGTACGCGCGGAAAAACGTGCCGCGACGATGGCCCTCAAACGGGATCGCCGTATCCCCGTCGGTCCGGACGCAACGTTCTATTTCGAAAACTGGCAGACCATGTGGCTGCAGATCCAGGAAATGCTGCGGGCTGAGCGAGGCGGGGCCGAACAACTTGTTGATGAACTCGTGGCCTATAATCCGATGGTACCTCAGGGCCGCAATCTCGCCGCGACGTTCATGATTGAAATCGCCGATGAGGTGCGCCGGGATCGTACCTTGCGCCAGCTCGGCAATATTGATCAGACCATCTCGCTCGAATTTGCCGGTGAAAGCGTGATGGCGACGGCGGATGACGATGTCGTGCGCACCGATGAAACCGGCCGGGCCTCATCCGTGCATTTCCTGCTGTTCCATTTCAGCGACGATCAGGTGGCAAAATTCAACGCCGACGACACTGAAGTCACGCTCAGGATCAGCCATGAAAACTACCGCCACATGGCCGGCCTGTCCCCCGCCAGCCAGAAATCCCTCGCCGCAGATTTCGCCTGAGACCGGTCTTATTCGAACACTTCGTGCGGGTAGACGCCCCAGACATTTTTTCGGCGCAGCCAGCCATCAGTGCCGGCAATGCGCAGACGGCAATATTTGGCTTCGCACGTCAGCAGACGGCCCTGAACACCGGGTTCGGCGCGCAGGACAGGCACGGTCCCGCCGGGCCGGCGAAACAAGGTCTGAATGCCACCCTTGACGATGGCTGAGCGATTGCCCGACAGCAGGCTTTTGTGCGCCCAGCCTTCGGTGCCCTGGCGGTCGCGAATTTTCCGCCAGAGCTCAAACTCGGCGACGATTTCGACCGGCAGTCCCTGGCGCAGATAAACCCAGGCTATGGGATACCTGACCCCCGGCCCCGCCCGCACATTCACCTTGTCGGCCCGCAGACTGGCAAAACGGGGCAATTCACCCGCTGCTTCAACCCTGGAAGTCGCAAAAAACAACGTCCAGGACAGCGATATCAGCAATGTCAGGCAAAAAAAGCGGCGCGATTTAGTCATGCTGCAATTTAGGGCAAGCTGATCACCGCTGCCAGCCCGATCAGACAAATCGCTTCGATTTAACCATGGCATTTGTTTCTCGGGCGCAGGTTTGCTAGACAGGGGACAGATTTTTTAAGTCTTTTGTCTGCCTGCCCGCGCTCCGCCCTGTTAAGGACCCCCTATGAGCCAGAAGAAACCCGTCGTCATTGTCACTCGCAAGTTGCCAGACGCCATCGAGACCAGAATGATGGAGTTGTTTGATGCGCGGTTGAACCATGACGATCACCCGATGGATCAGGCCGAGCTGATTGAAGCAGTCAAGACCGCAGATATTCTGGTGCCGACGGTGACGGACCGCATTGATTCGCGAGTGCTCTCGCAGGCAAACCCCGAACTCCGGCTGATCGCCAATTTTGGTACAGGCGTTGATCACATTGATCTGGCCAGCGCACGGGAGCGCGGCATTACCGTGACGAATACGCCAGGCGTGTTGACCGAAGATACTGCCGACATGACGATGGCGCTGATCCTCGCCGTACCGCGCAAACTGGCCGAGGGCGAAAAGCTGATGCGCTCGGGTGAATGGACCGGCTGGTCACCGACCTCAATGCTCGGCCACCGCATCTGGGGCAAGCGTCTGGGCATCATCGGCATGGGCCGGATCGGCCAGGCCGTTGCCCGCCGGGCCAAGGGCTTTGGCGTTTCTGTGCATTATCACAATCGCAATCGTGTGCATGAAGATGTCGAAGCGGAACTGGAAGCAACGTACTGGGAGAGCCTCGACCAGATGCTGGCCCGCATGGATATTATTTCGATCAACTGCCCGCATACGCCGGCGACCTATCATCTGTTGTCAGCCCGCCGCCTGAAATTGCTGCAGCCCCAGGCCTACGTCGTCAACACCGCGCGTGGTGAAGTGATCGATGAAAATGCCCTGACCCGGATGCTGCGGGCGGGCGAGCTTGCCGGTGCCGGGCTCGATGTCTTCGAACACGAACCGGCTGTAAACCCCAAACTTGGCGAGCTCGACAACGTCATGCTGCTGCCGCACATGGCTTCCGCCACGATTGAAGGCCGCAATGAGATGGGTGAAAAAGTCATCATCAACATCAAGACGTTTGTTGACGGCCACGTCCCGCCCGACCGCGTTCTGCCTGGCGAATACGTCTAGATAAATACGATCTGGCCATCTTGCTCGGCGTCGGACAGGAAAGTCACGAGGCCGGCGATCTCGATAGTAAGATCATCGCGCAGGGTGTCGGCCGTCTGGTCCAGCGCCTTCAGCCCCATCTCGCAAACGATAAAGCGGGCACCGAGCGCAATACAGGCCTCGATCAATTCTTCCATGGTACCGATATTGCGCGCGGTGAAGCCCGCGTCCATCTGCGCCCCGGATTTGCCGTCTGCCGTGTTCATGGTGCGCCAGCCCGCCTCATCGCCCGTGCCCATCAGGGCCAGTGACGCCGCCATGGTAAAAAACAGCGTCACTGGAATGTTGATGGCAAGCGCCGCACTGGCCGTGGCAAAGGCGTAATGAATTTTATCCACTTCGCCCGACTGAACGACAAGCGATAATTTTGATATGCGTTCGGGCGACGCCATGACAGATCAGGCCGCGTGCACAGAAAGATCGGTGATCGATTTTTGCGGACCGCACAGGGCACAGGCGGCGCTTGGGCGCAGCTTGATCTTCTGCCAGTCGCCGCCGAGCGCGTCATACATCGACAGCCAGCCCGACAGACTGTCGCCGATGCCAAGGATTTCCTTGATCACTTCGACCGCCTGCATCGAGCCGATGGTGCCGGCCAGCGCCCCGAACACTCCGCCCTCGGCACAACTCGGCACGACGCCGGGCGGCGGCGCTTCAGGGTAGAGGCAACGATAACAGGGATTGTCGCCGCCGAGGTGCGCCTTGTAGGTCGAGATCTGACCTTCAAATTTCAGCATGGCCGCCGAGACCAAAGTTGTTTGCGCCATATAGCAGGCATCGTTCAGCAAATAGCGCGTATCAAAATTATCGCTGCCGTCGGCGACGATGTCATAGTCTGCAATCAGTTCTTCAGCATTCGCAGCGTTGAGGCGAAATCCGTGCTCGATCACCTTCACTTCCGGGTTCAGCGCGTTGAGCGTCCCGGCGGCACTGGCGGTCTTGGGTGCACCGAGATTGGCGGTGGTGTGGACGATCTGGCGTTGCAGGTTGGACAGCGATACCACATCGTCATCGACAATACCGATGGTGCCGACGCCAGCGGCCGCGAGATACATCGCCACCGGCGAGCCCAGCCCGCCGGCACCGATGATCAGGACACGGGCGTTCAGCAATTTTTCCTGACCGATGCCGCCGACCTGGCGCAAGACGATATGCCGGGCGTAGCGTTCGATCTGTTCTTCGGAAAAATCCATGCCCTCGCCCTGCTTTGTCGCCTAGATATCGTCGAACAGTGCGGTCGTCAGATAACGCTCGGCGAACGACGGCAAGATAACCACGATACGTTTGCCCGCCATCTCGGGCCGTGAGCCGATTTCGAGGGCCGCCGCCAGTGCCGCGCCAGATGAGATGCCGACGGGCACACCATCGGTCCTCGCGACAAGCCTGGAAATCTCGAACGCCGTTTCGTTGGCGATGGTGACGATCTCGTCAATCACTTCACTGTTGAGAATATCGGGAACAAATCCGGCGCCGATGCCCTGGATCTTGTGCGGGCCTGGATTGCCGCCCGAAAGCACGGGACTGTCTTCCGGCTCAACTGCGACCATTTTCAGATCGGGATTGCGCGACTTCAGTACTTCACCGACGCCAGTGATGGTACCGCCGGTGCCGATGCCTGAAATCACCACGTCGACCTTGCCGCCGGTATCGTTCCAGATTTCTTCCGCCGTGGTCTGGCGGTGGATTTCCGGGTTGGCCGGGTTCTGGAATTGCTGCGGCATGATGGCGTTGGGGTTTTGTGCGAGGATCTCCTCGGCCCGGGCGATACAGCCCTTCATGCCCTTGGCCGCCTCGGTCAATTCCAGTGTCGCCCCCAGAAAGGTCAGCATCTTGCGCCGTTCGACCGACATGCTTTCCGGCATGATCAGCGTCAGTTTGTAACCCTTGGCAGCACAGACAAAGGCCAGCGCGATACCGGTGTTGCCCGACGTCGGTTCGACCAGCACGGTATCGGGACCGATCTTGCCGTCTTTTTCCAGTGCTTCAATCATCGCCGTGCCGATGCGATCCTTGACCGAGGCCAACGGGTTAAAAAATTCAAGCTTGCCAACGAGCTCGGCCGCACAGTTTTTTTCTTCCATCAAGCCGGACAGGCGCACAAGCGGCGTGTTGCCGACGGTCTGCACAATATTGTCGTGAATAAAACCGTAGCCCGGTTTGGCGTGGTCGGTACTGGACATTGATCTTCCTTCTGAAGCTTAAGTGATAGCGGGTTTGTCTGGGTCCTAAATCGAATAATCGGCAAAATCCTGAAGTTCGCTGCGAAGGCCCTGATCCTTTGCCTTTTTGCACAAATCTTCAATCGTGATGACTTCAAGCTGCTTCATCAACTCGGCGCGCAGATCGCGCCAGATCGGGCGGACGACTTTTTCGGCGAGCTCGGATGGTGTATCGCGCTCGATAATGTCATCGCCGGCCTCAAGGTCATAGACCACACGGGCGACGTCGGCGACGGTAATGCGCCGGCGCTCCCGGGCCAGGCGATAGCCACCGCGCGGACCGCGCACGCCGCGCAGCACACCATCGTGCACCAGACGCTGCATGACCTGCTCGAGGTAACGCTGCGGGATGTCCTGGCGGCGCGTGATATCACGCGACTGAACCGGCTCCGACCCGCCGTGGTAGGCGATATCGACCACCGCTTCGAGGGCATAGACCATTTTTTTTGAAAGTCGCAACATAGTGTAATCTCTGTCTCGTCCCTGTTTCGTCTCAGTTGGTGCCGGTCGAGCCAAAGCCGGCGCTGCCACGACCGGTATCATCGAGTTCCCCGACTTCGGTGATCGTGGCGCGCTCATGGCGGGTGATGACCATCTGGGCGATGCGCATGCCGCGGGTCACGGTGAAGGGCTCGGTGCCCATGTTGGCGATAATCACGCCGACCTCGCCCCGGTAATCGGCATCGATGGTGCCGGGACTGTTGAGCAGCGTGATACCGTGTTTGAGCGCGAGGCCTGAGCGCGGGCGAATTTGAGCCTCAAACCCCACCGGCAAGGCAATGGCAAAACCGGTCGGCACCAGCGCACGGGCGCCCGGCGTCAGCACAAGATCCGTCTCGACGGCGGCGGGCAGGTCCATACCGGCGGCCGCCTCAGTGGCGTAATCCGGCAATTCGAGGCCGTGGCCGTGTTCCAGTCGGCGGATTTCAATATTGATGGCGCTCATGGTTTAAGTCTTTTGTCCGCCATCGTTTGTCAAATGATCAACAATGCGGCCGACCAGGCGCTCTGCGACACCGGCTTTTGTCAGCGTCGGCCAATTCTCGACACCGGCTGACGTCACCAGATGCACTGTGTTGCTGTCGCCACCAAAGGTGCCGGTTTCCGGCGAAACATCATTGGCGACAATCCAGTCACACTGCTTGCGTTCCCGTTTGGCCGTGGCGTGATCAACGATCTTTTCTGTTTCGGCGGCAAAGCCCACGACCAGGGCCGGACGGTTATTACCGCTCTGGCTCAGTGTGGCCAGGATATCGGGGTTCTCCACCATGTTGAGAGACGGCGGCGCACCACCGTTCTTTTTCATTTTCTCACTGGCTTCGGTATCGACGCGCCAGTCGGCGACGGCAGCGGCACAGACCGCCACATCCAGAGGCAGCGCCTGTTCGCAGGCCGCCAGCATGTCACGGGCGGATTCAATACTCACCGTTGTCACACCGTCCGGTGCAGGTTCGCTGGTCGGCCCGGTCACCAGGATCGTTTCTGCGCCCCTCGCGGCGAGGGCGGCGGCAATCGCGTGGCCCTGTTTGCCGGAAGAATGATTGGAGAGATAGCGCACGGGATCGATGGCCTCGCGGGTCGGTCCCGATGTCACCAGCGCGCGCTTGCCCGCCAGCGCCTGATCACTGGTGCTGCCGATTTTGGCGACAACGGCTTCGACCAGTTCGGCGGCCTCGACCATCCGGCCCTGGCCAACCTCACCACAGGCGAGATCTCCGGCGGCGGGCCCGACGATGGTGATGCCATCGGCCCGCAGAGTTTCGACGTTGCGCTGCGTCGCCGCATGGCTCCACATCTCGACATTCATCGCCGGTGCGATCAGCACGGGCTTGTCGGTCGCCAGCAAGGCAGTTGAGGCCAGATCGTTGGCAAGGCCGCCCGCCATCTTGGCCATGATGTCGGCGGTCGCCGGGGCAACGACGACAAGATCGGCTTCCCGCGACAGGCGGATGTGTCCCATCTCGGCTTCGTCCGTCAGATCAAACAGATCGCTGTAAACCTTCTCACCGGACAGAGCCGCCACAGAAAGCGGTGTGACAAATTCAGACCCGGCCTTCGTCAGGATGCAACGCACCGTGGCACCCTGGTCCGACAGCCGCCGGATCAGCTCAAGGCTTTTATAGGCGGCGATGCCGCCGGCGATTATAAGAAGCACCCGCTTGTTTTTCAGCACTGTGGGATAAACCTTATTTACGTAGCACTTGTGTGAATACAGGATCGAACATTAGTGCCTTGTGGTATATCCGACAAGTACGGAAATTAAGGGTTCAGAGCTTGACCAGTATATATGACCTACCCTTTCGTCGCTTGGGGGAGCTTTGAACTCTTATCGCAACACTTGAAAAAAACAAGTTTTTTCCCTTAATGTATTGGATGATTTATATTACGGTTACACACGTTTTAATACATTCTTCCAAATCGACTTGGGCGGAAAGCATGGTTACACAAAATACAGACCCGATCAGGAAGTTTCGTTCGGAAGCCAATCATTGACCGGTTGGTTAATTGTCATTGTAACTGGCGGGCTGATCGCCTTGCAGGCGTGGACTCAGGGCCGTCGACCGATCAGTTGGGCTGGAACGGTCGTCCTGACCGCACTGGCTTTGATTATGCTCGGCCCAGCGGTGTTTGTGGTCGCAGTGGGAGGCTCAAACTCCGCTGACCCACAATCTTCATTAACGTCCGTCATTTTCGTCGCATGCCTGATTTCATACTTCATCTGGGCCCTGACCTTGATGGTCATCGGCAGGCTTCAGACCTGTCCACATTGCCGGAGCCGGATCGAAAAAGCGGCGACGGTCTGTCGACATTGCGGGCGTGACCTTGTTGAGCCGGTCAATCAGGGTTAGGTATAGATTCTTCTACTATTGCTTAAATCTGCCTCAGAGCTTGACCAGCAGGACCGCGATGACTGCGATCAACATCACGATGATCAGCATATGTGGCATTCCGCGCCGCCGCCCGATTGAGCCGCTGCGATCCTTGCCCCACGCGTGACCGATGCCGCCGCCCCCTGGGCCGGGTTGGCGGTCTGCCGGGTTGGCGTCGGACTGAAGGTTAATGCCGGCGGCGGCCAGCATGTCCGTGGCGTGCTCGGCACGGTCGATCAGGCCGGGGATGCGCCGGGCGGCCTGGGCTGTTTCGCCGACCATGTCGCGCACCCGGGCTTCGGGCCCGAGGTTGTCCTGCACCCATTCAGTCAGGAACGGCCGGGCGGCTTCGAAGAAATTTGTCTCCGGGCTCAAATCGCGACAGACGCCTTCAACCACGACCAGTGTTTTCTGCAACAACAGCAATTGCGGCTGGGTCTGCATGGCGAAGGTCTCGGTGATCTGGAAAAGCTGGGCCAGCAGGCGGCCGATGGAAATCTCACTGGCCGGTCGCCCCATAATCGGTTCGCCGATGGAGCGGCAGGCTTGCGCAAAGACATCAACCGACTTGTTGCGCGGCACATAACCTGCCTCAAAGTGGATTTCAGCGGCACGACGCCAGTCGCCTTGCACAAATGCCAGCAGCAATTCGGCGACAAAGCGCCGGGTTTGTTTGTCGAGCCGCCCCATAATGCCGAAATCAACCGCCATGACGCGGCCACTCTCGGCGACAAACAGATTGCCGGGGTGAAGGTCGGCGTGGAAAAAACCATCGCGGAAAACTTGTTTCAGAAATGCAACGAGCAGGGTCGAGGCCAGTTTTTCAGGATCGTGACCGTTGGCGATCAGGGTGTCGCGTTCGGCAATGGGGGTGCCGTGAATACGCTCGACCGTCATCACCCGGCGCTGGGTGCGCTGCCAGTCGATATCCGGCACACCAAAGCCCGGATCATCATTGAACGCATCTGTCAGTTCTGACGCCGCCGCCGCTTCAAGCCGCAAATCCATCTCCAGATTGACGCTGTCGTGGAAGGTGCGCACGACCTCAACCGGGCGCAAACGGCGGAATTCCGGCTGTAAATCCTCAATCGTTTCGGCAAGCCAATAAAATAGGTCAAGATCGCGATCAAAAGCCGCTTCAATGCCGGGACGCAGGATTTTGACGGCAACCGGTTCGCCTTGCGTTGTCTCGGCGAAGTGAACTTGGGCAATGGAGGCGGCGGCAATGGGCTCGTCATCGAATGCGGCATAGATCGCATCGAGCGGCTGATCAAATTCCTGCTCAATGGTGGCGCGGGCCTCGGCCGCACTGAAGGGCGGCAGACGGTCGCGCAGCCCCGCCAGATCGAGGGCGACGTCTTCGCCGATCAAATCGGAACGCGTCGACAGCGACTGGCCAAATTTGATGAAACTTGGCCCCAGCGCCTGCAGCGCCGCCGCCAGCCGCTCACCGGGCCTGAGATCGGCGTGATCCTTGTGCGGACGACCCGCGACCAGGCGCAGGGCTTTTGACGTCCAGTCCGGCAGATCCAGCCGGTCGAGCGGGAACAACGCATCATGGCGCGACAACGTGCGTACGATGCTGAAAAGGCGGAAAAGGTTGCGGAGGCTGCGAAACACCGGACGATCAGGCCTTAGATACGCCAGGCGGAGTGCATGGCGGCGATCCCGCCGCTCAGATTGCGCACCTTGACCTGGTCGAGGCCGGCTGCCCCGATCATCGAAGCGAACGTCTCCTGATCGGGGAATTTGCGGATGCTTTCGGCAAGATACTGATAAGCCTCACGATTTCCCGCTACTCTTTCCCCAAGTGCCGGCAGGATCTGGAACGAATAGGCGTCGTAGGCGGCTTTCAGGCCGGGCAGCACGACATGACTGAATTCAAGGCAAAGAAAGCGCCCGCCGGGCTTCAACACGCGCCGGGCTTCGGCCAGCGCCGCTTCAATGTCGGTCACGTTTCGAATGCCAAACGCTATTGTATAGGCATCAACACTGGCGCTCTCGACCGGCAAGGCCTCGGCATTACCGCAGATCCAGTCAATGTCATTGATAATGCCGCGATCAAGCGCACGGTCGCGCCCGACGTTGATCATGGCTTCGTTGATGTCGCAAACCGAGACGTGCGCCGGAAGCCCGGGCTCTTTTGAGCGTTTGGCCAGACGATCCAGGAATCTCAGCGCGATGTCACCGGTCCCCCCGGCGACATCGAGTAAATGACTGCCGGGCCGGGGGTTGAGCCAGTCGATCATGTCCGATTTCCACAAACGGTGAATGCCACCGCTCATCAGGTCGTTCATCAGGTCGTACTGATCGGCCACGCCATCAAAGACGGCGCGCACCAGGCCCGCTTTGTCGCCTGCGTCCACCGACTTGAAGCCGAAATGGGTCTTCTCGCCCGCCGACGCGTTATCGGTCAAATTGTCTGTCTTCATATTCATGAAGGGGACCATAGCGCAGGCCCATGATCCGCGCTACCTTGGCTGGATAATGAAAATCTGGTCCAAAATGAGTACTACTAAAAGCAAAGTAATCGATGCCTGAACTTCCTGAAGTCGAAACGGTCCGTCGTGGCCTTATACCGTACCTAGAAGGCCACACACTGGTGCGGGTGGATCGCCGTCGCAAGGACTTGCGAATTCCCTTTCCGCGCGGTTTCGTCAAGCGGTTAACCGGGGGTCGGGTCCTGCGCCTGAGCCGCCGGGCCAAGTATCTGCTGGTCCATATGGCAGACGAAACCATTTTGATTATTCATCTGGGTATGTCCGGGCGCATGACGGTAACGCCACCGGGTCAGGACGCCGGCAAACCCGGCAAGCATGATCACGTAATTTTTGAGACCGGTGCAGGCGCGGTGATCACCTTTAATGATGTTCGACGTTTCGGCTTGATGACGCTGACGGATGAGGCCGGTCTCGGGGATCACAAACTGATCCGGGATCTGGGTCCCGAGCCGCTCGGCAACGAATTTTCCGATGCTTATTTCACCGACATTCTGCGCGGACGTAAAACCCCCATCAAGGCCGCCCTGCTGGACCAGAAAATCGTTGCAGGTATCGGCAATATATATGCCTGCGAAGCGCTCTATCGCGCCGGCATATCACCACGCCGCCTTGCCGACAGTGTTGCAGGCGTCCGGGCGACGCGTCTGGCACCGGCTGTTCGTGATGTATTGAACGATGCCATCGCTGCGGGGGGTTCGACCCTGAAGGACTATGTTCAGGCCGATGGGGAGCTGGGCTATTTTCAGCATAGTTTTGCTGTCTATGGTCGTGAGGGTGAGCCCTGTCCCGGGTGCGATTGTGATGGCAGTGTCGAGCGCATCGTGCAATCCGGTCGCTCAACCTTCTTTTGTGCCAAACGCCAGATTTAACTGATATGCCCCTGCCCGCTATCTTTACGCCGCGGCTGTGGTAATTTGTTTGCCATGAACCCGACGCCACCACTCCTTCTCCTCATCAGACCTTTGGCCGTCCTGCTGTGCTGGATGTCGCTGTCTGTGATCGCCACATCGATGGCCGGATCATCGACAGTACAGGCCCAGGGCTTTTTTTCGACGGTGACCGATTTGCCGCTGATGGCGAGCATGACCGAGCGCACAGAAGAGGCCCTCTTGTATGACAAGCCGGGAGGCCGGATTGTCGAGGTCGTTGCCGAGGGCACGGCATCACGCCAGGCAACAATTGCCTTCTACGCTGACACCCTGCCACAGCTCGGCTGGGCAGCAGCGGGCGGTGGATTTGAGCGCGACGGCGAGCGGCTGAAAATCCTCTATGAGCAATCGGGTAACACACTGATCGTGCGCATTTCGATCAACCCCAAATAACATCGATTTCCTGGCACCGCCAGACGATGGCGCGCATGTTTTATTCTCGAACACCGGAGTACAGAAAAATGACCTACGAAAATATTCTTGTTGAAACACGCGGCCCCGTCGGCTTGATCACGCTCAATCGTCCGGAAGCGCTGAACGCCCTGAACTCGGCTCTGGTCAACGATCTTGGCGCTGCACTTGATGCCTTTGAGGGCGATGATGAAATTCGGGCGATCGTATTGACGGGCAGTGAAAAGGCCTTCGCCGCCGGAGCCGACATCAAGGAAATGCAAAGCAAGACTTACATGGAAGCCTACAAGCAGGACTTCATAACCTCGGGCTGGGAACGGGTCGCCGGGTGCCGCAAGCCCGTCATTGCGGCGGTTGCCGGTTTTGCCCTCGGCGGCGGCTGCGAAGTGGCCATGATGTGCGATTTCATTCTCGCCGCTGATAATGCCAGATTTGGCCAGCCTGAAATCAAACTGGGCGCCATCCCCGGTGCCGGCGGCACCCAGCGACTGACACGATTTGTCGGCAAATCGAAAGCCATGGAAATGTGTCTGACGGGGCGCATGATGGATGCCGAAGAAGCCGAGCGTTCCGGTCTGGTGAGCCGCATCGTGCCGCTGGCCGAATTGCTGGATGAAGCCATCAAGGTGGCGACCGACATCGCCAACATGTCCCTGCCGATTGTCATGATGGCCAAGGAGAGTGTTAACCGGGCCTATCAGACCACGCTGGCGGAAGGTGTTTTGTTTGAGCGCCGGGTGTTCCACTCGACCTTTGCCACAGATGACCAGAAAGAAGGCATGGCGGCCTTTGTCGAAAAAAGGAAGCCCGATTTCAGTCATCGATGAGCCCTTGATATCGGCTGCCGCCAGGCCAGCTGGCGGGCCGGATCGAAGCGCCGGGGGATGGTCGGGAAAGCGACCTGAACAGTCGGGGTTGACGCCGGGCGCAAGCGGCTATATAAGCCTGCGTTCGCAACACATAACTGAGCGAGAGAACAATTAATGGCGCACCATAAATCAGCCCTGAAACGCATTCGGCGTACAGAGCGTGCAACTGAAGTAAACCGCAACCGTCGTGGTCGCATCCGCAGCTATCTTCGCAAGGTCGAAGAAGCGATTGAAGGCGGCGATCAGTCAGCGGCCCAGTTGGCACTTAAGGAAGTTCAGCCCGAACTCATGCGCGGCGTGACACGCGGTATTCTGAAACAGAATACAGCCTCACGCAAAATCTCCCGTCTGTCCCACCGTATCAAGGGCATGGCGAGCTGAATTATCCGAGGCGATAATCCGGCACGATCCAGACCGCGTTCCACCCGGACGCGGTTTTTTCGTGTCTGCGGCACAGTGATGTAATTACGTTGTGCGTCCGTCTGCACATCTCCGGCGCTGGTGATGCCGGTGCCCGATAAATTTTCCGATGCGTTTTGGCGCGACCCTCGAGTTTGATCGGCGTCGGCGGATTTTGCCTTCGCCAATTTGCGAATAATTTGCCAAAGCGTGTTAGCCGTCTGGAGTATTTTTCGGTCGGATTTTTTTGGCACTCTACATCTAGTGTTCCGGGCCAGGGCGAGACCGATTCAGGCCGTCTTTTTTTAGACGTTCCGCTTTCGTCCCATTGCGTAACGCGGGTCGGCGATTTACTGTAGCAAGGCTTCGACGGTGACGGCATATTCAAGTCTTCGTTTTAAGTTATAGATGAGTTTTTCGGTTACAAATTGCTTTCGGCTCGCACTATTAGTTAATTTTTCTTAATTTATAAATAAAACCTAAGTATTCATAATATGGGGCGGCGGGGCGTCGCGTTAGTTTTTATCGGCGGCAAGAGTTGAGGCCAACTTGACTTGCCGTCGTTGGGGAGTGTTTCTTTCAATGTCCGGGGACTCCATTTCATCAGGCGCTGCAGCACAATCGGGCGCCAATAATGATGGTGCCGACTACGCTGGCGACTTGTCTGTTGACGAGACGTGGGCCATGTTGCGGGACGACGCGGGCGCCGTCCTCATCGATGTACGTACCCCGGCAGAATGGAATTATGTCGGCGTCGTTGACCTCTCAAGCCTCGGCAAGGAAGCGCGCTATGTCGCCTGGCTGGATTTCCCGGGCATGGTGCTGAACGCTGATTTTGTCGCCCAGGTCGACGGCCAGAACGTCGCCCATGATAATCCCGTTTTGTTGTTATGCCGCTCCGGCGTGCGCTCAAAAGCCGCGGCGATTGCGCTGACGGCTGCAGGGTTTGGCCCTTGCTACAACATTGCGGGCGGCTTTGAAGGCGATGCCGACGACCATAAACATCGCGGGCTTACCGGCGGCTGGAAAGCCGCGGGCCTGTCCTGGTTACAGAGTTAATCCGGCCGCAGAGCCGGAATTTGGGAAAAATGGTATGAACGACAGTTTTGCAGTTACACCTGAATTGGAAGCTCAATGGGGCCACGTTCGCTCTCTGTTGCGTGCCGAAGTCGGTGATGCTGCCTTCAACAGCTGGCTCAAACCCTTGATGCTGGCAGCGGTGCGCGAAGGCCAGGCGGTAATGACCGTGCCGACGCGGTTTATGCGTGACTGGGTTGTCTCGCATTATGGTGACCGCATTCGTGAACTCTGGTGTGATGCCAATCCGGAAGTCAATTCGGTTGATATTCACGTCAAGACAGGCGCGAAAGTTTCCGCCGACGCCGCAGCAAACACCAGATCCCCGGCTGGCGACGATGCCCGGCCCGTGGCGGTTGCTGCAAATACGGTTCTCGAACGCGGTGACGATCTTGATCACCAGCCCGATGTATTTGGTATCGGTGCTTCGCTCGACCCGCGCTTTACCTTTGATAACTTTATTGTCGGTAAACCCAATGAACTGGCCTACGCAGCCGCCCGGCGCGTGGCCGAAGCCCCGACCGTGCCGTTCAATCCGCTATTCCTCTACGGCGGCGTGGGTCTCGGCAAAACGCATCTGATGCACGCCATTGCGGCGCAGATCAGGGCGATGTATCCCGAACGCAAGGTGCTTTACCTGTCGGCTGAGAAGTTCATGTATCAGTTCATCCGGGCCCTTCGCTTCAAGAACGTAATGGCGTTCAAGCAGCAGTTTCGCTCGGTCGATGTGTTGATGATCGATGACGTTCAGTTTATCGCCGGCAAGGACACCACGCAGGAAGAGTTCTTTCACACCTTCAATGCCCTGGTGGACCAGAACCGCCAGATCATTATTTCGGGTGATCGCTCGCCCAGTGACCTTGATGGCATTGAGGAACGTATGCGCTCCCGCCTGGGTTGGGGGCTGGTAGCCGATATTCACGCGACAGATTACGAATTGCGTCTCGGTATCCTGCAAAGCAAGGCCGAACAGGCCGGAGCCCGTGAAATCCCGGGCCGTGTTCTCGAATTCCTCGCCCATCGCATCACCTCGAACGTGCGTGAGCTCGAGGGGGCATTAAACCGCGTCCTGGCGTATTCAAACCTCGTGGGACGTCCGATCACCCTCGAAGGCACCCAGGAAGTCCTGCGCGACCTTCTGCGGGCCAATGACCGGCGTGTGACCATCGAAGACATCCAGAAACGTGTCGCCGAGCACTTCAACATTCGCCTCGCCGACATGTATTCGGCCCGACGGGCCCGCGCCGTGGCCCGGCCCCGCCAGGTGGCAATGTATCTCGCCAAACAGTTGACTTCGCGATCGTTGCCGGAAATTGGCCGCAAATTTGGCGGACGTGATCACACCACGGTCATGCACGCGGTCAAGAAAATCGACGAATTGCGCCAGGCCGATACGACGCTTTCCGAAGATATCGAGCTTCTGCGCCGCATGCTCGAAGCCTGAGTATCCAGCGCCGGATCACGGCCATTTTTGATCGCCCGGACAGGGTGTTTCAAGGCGCGAATAACTGTGCCTTTTCAGGGTTGTTCTGATATAATCCAGGACCGGTCGGGCAGCCTGATCGGGGGTGTCGCAAACGTACGTGGCAATCGCCTCCAGCCTTGGTGAGTAGTTCTGGGAATTTCGACCTCATTTCAATACGTTAGGGCAGAATTGTCCGGTCGTTCGCCGACCGCGGGACGGCGGTATTTCGGGCGTTGGTCAAAAGCCTCATTAACGGCTTGTTCGCCAGATATTCCTGCCTGCTCGAAATTGGCCCGAAATCCACTCGGAAGAACTCGAAAAAGAGATAAGCACACGATATGAAATTGACCATTGAACGCGCGACATTGTTGACGGCACTGGCCCATGTTCAGAGCGTTGTCGAACGCCGGAACACCATCCCGATATTGTCCAATGTATTGCTTGATGCCCAGGACGGTGGCTTGCGTCTGACGGCGACCGATATGGAGCTGGCGATTATCGAAGGTACAACCGCAGATATCGCCCAGCCCGGTGCGACGACGACACCGGCACATACGCTTTATGACATCGTGCGCAAACTGCCGGATGGCGCGCAGGTTGAACTGGCGCTGGGTGGAGATGATACACGGTTGACCCTGAAGGCCGGTCGCTCCGAATTTGCCCTGCCCTGCCTGCCGCGCGAGGATTTTCCGGTCATGGCTGACGGCGACTTGCCGGTGCGCTTCACCGTCGATGCGGATGCCTTCCGGCGCCTGGTCGACAAAACACGCTTTGCCGTCTCGACCGAGGAGACGCGCTATTATCTCAACGGGATCTATCTTCACGCTGCCGAGACCGGTGGCGTGGCGATGCTGCGTGCCGTGGCCACTGATGGTCATCGCCTGGCGTTGGTTGAGACGCCCTTGCCCGAGGGGGCGGCCAGCATGCCCGGCGTGATCGTGCCCCGCAAGGCGGTCGGCGAGTTGCGTAAATTGATCGATGATACCGACGGTGAAATCACCATCGCCCTGTCAGACACCAAGATCCGCTTCGAATTTGACGATGCTGTTTTAACCTCGAAACTGATCGACGGCACCTTCCCTGAATACCAGCGCGTTATTCCCGAAGGCAACGACAAGATCCTCGAGGTTGATTCCAAATCCTTTGCCGAGGCAGTAGATCGTGTTTCGACAATCTCGACGGAAAAATCACGCTCGGTGAAACTGAGCCTCGCGCAAGGTATGGCGACGTTGACGGCGACCAGCCCGGATAACGGCAGTGCCACAGAAGAACTCGCCGTGGCCTATGACGCCGATGCCATCGAGATCGGATTTAATTCACGCTATTTGCTCGAAATGACGGCGCAGATCGAGGGCGATGAAGCCCGCTTCGCTCTTTCGGATTCCGTGTCACCGACCCTGGTGCGCGACAGCAATGACGAAGCGGCAATTTATGTCCTCATGCCCATGCGGGTGTGACGACACAAATCAGTCGGCAGGAGCCTGTAATCGAAACGATTGCGACATCGCATAACAAGATGGCGGCCCAGATGACGGTGCCCGACGGTCAGCGCGCTGACTTGCGGGCGACGGCAATAACACGCCTTGTGCTGACGGAATTTCGAAGTTACGCCAGCCTGCGGCTTCAGGTCGATACGGCGCCGGTGATCTTAACCGGGGCCAACGGAGCCGGTAAAACAAACCTGCTCGAGGCGCTGAGTTTTCTCTCACCCGGTCGTGGCCTGCGCCAGGCGAAACTGTCGGATGTCACCCGAACTCATGGTGATGCCGCAGAGGGCAATACCTGGGCCGTCGCAGCGACGTTAAACAGCGCATCGGGCCCACTCGACGTCGGCACTGGTCTTGAGGCGCTGCCGACCGCGGCACCTGATGATGGGGAGCCCGGCTCTGTTGCAACGCCGCGCCGCGTTGTGCGTATCGACGGCGCACCGGCCCGGAGTGCCAATGCCCTGGCCGATGTTGCCGTCGTGAGCTGGCTGACGCCGCAAATGGATCGTTTGTTTATTGACGGGGCCTCGGCGCGCAGGCGTTTTCTCGACCGCCTGGTTTATGGCTTTGATACCGGTCATGCCCGGCGCGTGGCAGCCTATGAAAAAGCCCTGCGCGAACGCAGCCGCCTGTTGCGCGATCGCCGGGGGGATGACGCCTGGCTTGATGCGCTGGAAGAAACCATTGCCGGACACGGCATTGCCGTGGCTGCAGCGCGACGCGACGCGGTATCGCGGCTCAGCGGTTCGATGGAAAGTGGATTTGCCGGTGACGACAATGCTTTCCCGCGCGCCCGTGTCGCGGTCAGTGGGGCAGTTGAGGACTGGCTTGCCGACTGTCCTGCGGTTGAGGCCGAGAGCCGGTTTCGCGTCGCATTGCTGAATTCGCGCACCCTCGATGCGACCACGGGCGGGGCGCAGACCGGGCCGCATAAAAGCGATTTTCTGGTCACGCATATCGCCAAAAACATGCCGGCGTCACAGTGTTCAACGGGGGAGCAAAAAGCCTTGCTGATCGCTGTTGTTCTGGCCGACGCCCGCCTGCAGGCGGCCCGTCTTGGCCGGGCACCGTTGCTGTTGCTTGACGAGGTTGCTGCCCATCTCGATGACATTCGACGCGAGGCGCTCTACCGCGAAATCCAGTCCATTGGCGCCCAGGCCTGGCTTACCGGTACTGACCCCGGTCTGTTTCACGGCATGTCGGGCGTGGCGCAATTCATGACGGTCGAAGACGGCGCTGTGACACTGACTTGAAGCTGATTGAATTGATCTGATTTTTTTATGCGCAAAAGTACAACTTGGGAAAAAGTAATATGACCGACCCGGTATCCACCAACGAATTCGATCCGGCAGCCGATGCAGAAGAATACGGTGCGGACTCGATCAAGGTACTGCGCGGTCTCGACGCGGTGCGCAAGCGTCCGGGCATGTACATCGGTGATACCGACGACGGCTCGGGCCTGCATCACATGGTCTACGAAGTCGTTGATAACGCCATTGATGAAGCGCTGGCCGGACACTGCGATACGGTTGATGTTTTGCTCAATCCCGACGGTACGGTCACGGTGCGCGATAACGGTCGCGGTATTCCTACCGACATTCATGACGAAGAAGGTGTCTCGGCCGCTGAAGTCATCATGACGCAACTGCATGCGGGCGGGAAGTTTGATCAGAATTCCTACAAGGTGTCGGGCGGCCTGCATGGCGTTGGTGTCTCGGTCGTCAACGCGCTGTCGGTCAAGCTTGAATTGCGCATCTGGCGCAACGGCGAAGAACACCTGATGGAATTCAGTGACGGCGACGCCGTCTCGCCACTGGCCGTGGTCGGTGACGCCGGCGAACAGACCGGCACCGAAATAACCTTTCAGCCCTCGACCGCGACCTTTTCCAATATCGAGTTCGATCAACCGACACTGGAGCATCGTCTGCGCGAACTGGCCTTTTTGAATTCAGGCGTCAAAATCATCTTTGACGACAATCGCCATGTCGAGACCAAGCGGGTCGAATTTATGTATGACGGCGGCATCTCCGCCTTCGTCGAATATCTCGATCGCAACAAGTCGGCCCAGCACCCCGGCCCGGTCGTCATGAACGGGGAACGCGATGAAATTGTCATCGAAGCGGCGCTGGAATGGAACGACAGCTATCATGAGAACGTGCTGTGTTTCACCAACAACATCCCGCAGCGCGATGGCGGCACCCATCTGGCGGGCTTCCGTGCCGCGCTGACCCGGACCATTAACGCCTACGCCACGAAATCGGGACTGACCAAAAAAGAGAAAGTCAGTTTGACGGGCGATGATGCGCGTGAAGGGCTTACGTGCGTGTTGTCGGTCAAGGTGCCAGACCCGAAGTTCTCCTCGCAGACCAAGGACAAGCTGGTGTCGTCGGAAGTGCGTACGGCCGTTGAAAGTTTCATGGGCGAACAGCTGGGCGAATGGTTCGAGGAACACCCTAACGAGGCCAAGTCGATCATCATGAAGGTCGTCGAGGCCGCTGCTGCCCGCGAGGCCGCCCGCAAGGCGCGTGAATTGACCCGGCGCAAGGGAGCGCTCGATATCTCCAGCCTCCCGGGCAAACTGGCGGACTGTCAGGAACGCGATCCGGCCAAATCAGAAATTTTCCTCGTCGAAGGTGATTCTGCCGGCGGCTCGGCCAAACAGGGTCGGGCACGCTCGAACCAGGCCGTCTTGCCGTTGCGCGGTAAAATCCTCAATGTCGAACGCGCACGTTTCGACAAGATGTTGTCGTCGGCGGAGATCGGCACGTTGATCACAGCGCTTGGCACCGGTATTGGCCGCGATGATTTTGATATCGAAAAACTGCGCTATCACCGCATCATCATCATGACCGATGCTGACGTCGATGGCGCCCATATCCGGACCTTGTTGCTGACGTTCTTTTATCGCCAGATGCGTGAAATTGTCGATGCCGGCCATCTCTATATTGCCCAGCCGCCGCTCTACAAGGTGTCGCGCGGCAAGTCCGAGCGCTACGTCAAGGATGAAGCCTCGCTCGAGGATTACCTGATCGAAGGTGGTCTGGAAGATGCTGTGCTGACCTTGCATACCGGCGAACAGCGCGCCGGGGCCGATCTCAGGGCCCTGGTTGATCATGCCTGCCTGTGCCGTCGTCTGCTGGAGGCAGTCAGTCAAAAGTACGATCGTTCTGTTGTCGAACAAACAGCGATTGCCGGGGCACTGAGCCCGACTGTACTGTCGGACCCCGAACAGGCAGTCGCGGTGGCTCAATACGTCGCCAACCGGCTTGATCAACTCAGCCCGGCGATCGAACGGGGCTGGCAGGGTGAACCGACCGAGGACGGCGGGCTCAAATTCTCACGTGTCTTGCGCGGTATAACCCAGACCCAGGTGATCGATGGCCCGCTCATTCGTTCCGCCGAAGCCCGTCAACTCGACAAACAGGCGACGGAGCTACAGGAGGCGTACCTCAAACGTGGTGTGCTAAGCCGCAAGGACGAGGAAATCGAAATCCGCTCACCGACCCAGCTACTTGAACTGATACTGGGATTTGGGCGCAAGGGCCTTGCTATCCAGCGTTATAAGGGCCTCGGTGAGATGAACCCGGATCAGCTATGGGAGACAACACTGGATCCCGATGCCCGGACCTTGCTGCAAGTCAAAGTCAGCCATGCCGACGAGGCCGACGAGATGTTCTCGACCCTGATGGGTGACGTTGTCGAACCGCGGCGCGATTTTATTCAGGATAATGCGCTGAACGTTGCCAATCTCGACGCCTGATTTCGGGACGGGCTCGATAATACCAGGGGATTGCCGGATACTGCGATTTGTTTCGCCTGGCCTTTGGGCGTTATTGACATCGATGCCACCCATGGCCTGATCGTCGGCATTATGGGCAATGACAACCTCAATCAACCGCCGAAGCAGCAAAATTCAATAGATGGTTAATTTCAGCTACTTTGGATAACGCCTTGAGAAATCGTACAAATAAATAGTTTATGCGGTGATATTCAAGATCGCCTGTCGGGCGCCAATAATTGCCGGAATAAACAATCATAAACTGAAAAATTTACTGTTTTTTGTACGCCCAAATTGATTTTTTGAATTTCCGCTGAAGAAATTTGAGGAACCGGCGCTGAAATCAGCTAGATTCAATCTTCATTGCGGTCGATATCCGTCTGAAATTACTGACTGAATCATAGATGTCATCCCCGCAATTTGGGTGCATGAGCCCGGGAAATTTCGGATGGACGGGCGGTTGGCCCTGATTGGGGCTTTTACAAGTGGTATCCACAGACTGATGGCAAAAACCCCGAAGCACGAAACGGCCAAAAATGGTCCGGCCAGTGAAACGCCAACTCCACCGGCGAAGAAGCCGGCCAAAGGCGAGCGCCACGTCGTCCGTTTCATCACTTATTGGGCCGCGGTTGCGGGCATTTGGATCATCGTGGGCCTTGCCGGGATTGTTGCCTGGTATGCGTACGAACTGCCGGATATGCGGGGTCCGGGAGAGGGGCCGGCACAGACGTCTGCAAATCGGGGGCCCGAAGTGTCTCTGACTTATGCGGACGGGTCGCCGCTGATTTCGGTCGGTGGTGCGTGGGGGGAAGAGGTGCCCTATGACACCTTGCCCAAAAGTCTGATTGACGCTGTTGTCGCCACCGAGGACCGCCGCTTTTTCAACCACGTCGGTCTCGATATTCTCGGCCTGGGGCGGGCGCTATTCGTCAATATGACGGCAGGCCGTGTTGTCCAGGGCGGCAGCACCATTACCCAGCAACTGGCGAAAAATGTTTTTCTGACACCGGAACGCAGTCTTCGGCGCAAGCTCCTGGAAGCCATGATGGCTCTGTGGCTGGAGGCCAAATACAGCAAGGAAGAGATCCTCGGGCTCTACCTCAACCGGGTATACCTCGGTGCCGGTACCTATGGTGTTGACGCCGCGGCGCGGCGCTACTTTGGTGTCCCCGCCGCCGGATTGACGTTACCGCAATCGGCGATCCTCGCCGGTTTGCTCAAGGCACCCTCGCGCTATGCGCCCAGTCACAACAAAAAGGCCGCGATCAAGCGAACGCGAATTGTGCTCTCAAACATGGTCGCAGCCGATCTGCTCAAACCGGCGGCTGCCGAGAAAGCGCGCAGCCAGCTTGCCCGCGTTGTTGGTCGGGTCAAAAAATCGAAAGCCCGCACCCGTGCCACCAGTGCGCGATACTTTTCCGACTGGGTGTTTGAGCAGCTGGCCGACTATGTCAGTCAGACCGGCCAGCAAATCACCGTGCGCACGACGCTGGACCGCCACCTGCAAGCCATTGCCGAGACGACCGTACGGCGCGGCCTTGATGGCGAGGGAAAAAAGCGAAATGCCGATCAGGCGGCGCTGGTGACGATGGATGCCGGGGGTGCCGTGCGGGCGCTGGTCGGCGGCAAATCATATGAACAGAGCCAGTTCAACCGGGCGGTCCAGGCTCAGCGCCATGCCGGATCGACGTTCAAGCTCTTTGTCTATCTGGCGGCGCTGGAAAAAGGTTTGAGCCCCGAAACAAAGTTGATCGACGGGCCCGTGACCGTGGAGAACTGGTCGCCCCGGAACTTCAGTGACTACAAGGGCAACGTCACGATGGGCCAGGGGCTGGCCTGGTCATTGAACTCGATCGCCGTCAAGATTTCGCAGCGCACAGGCCTGAAACCGGTCATTGATGCAGCGAGACGCCTCGGCTTGACGGGGAAGATGGCACCGCACCCCTCGCTGGCGCTCGGTGCCGCCGAAGTCTCGCCGCTGGAAATGACGTCAGCCTATGCCGCCGTTGCCACGGGCGGGATTGGCGTTTTCCCCTATGCCATTAGTGAAATCAAAAACGACCGGGGTGAAGTCATCTATCGCCGCCAGGGCGAAGGTCCGGGCCGCGTCATGTCGGCACGACACGCGGCGCAACTGACGACGATGTTATCAACGGCGGTCAAAACCGGTACCGGGCGCAACGCCCGCATCAAGCGTCCGGCGGCAGGCAAAACCGGCACCAGCCAAAACTACCGCGACGCCTGGTTTGTCGGTTTCACTGCGAACTATATTACCGGCATCTGGGTCGGCAACGACAATGGCAGTCCGACCAAAAAGATCACCGGCGGTGGCTTGCCCGCACGCATGTGGAAGACATTCATGACAGCGGCCCACAGCAAAATCGCCACCCGTCCGCTGAAGGCGGCGCGGCGCAAGGAGCCTGGCGGGTGGTTTGAAAAACTGGTCTCGGGATCAGGTAGCGGCAATAACGACAATCAGCCGACAACAGAAGATCGCATTGATTCGGGGGAACTCGGGCGCTAGCGTCAGGCCTGGCCGTCGCCGTAGCGATGCAGCGATGTGCCGTGCAGGCGCAACCAGTCTTTCGGCGTATCGATGTCGTCGATCAGCTCTTTGACCAGGGCCCAGAAATCCGGGCTGTGGTTCATCTCGGCGCGATGGGCGACCTCGTGCACCACGACATACTCCAGCACATTTTCAGGTGCCAGGATGAGACGCCACGAAAACGACAATGTGCCGGCCGACGAACAGCTTCCCCAGCGGCTGCGGGTATCACGCAGCGTAATGCCCTTGACGACGACGTCGAGTTTTTCAGCCGCCCGCATGGCTCTTTCCGTCATTTCTCGCCGGGCCCGGGCCTTCAGCCAGTCCCGCACCCGACGGGGAACGTGGGGCGCATCTCCGCTGACATACAGAATGCCTTCTTCCAGCCACACCGGGCCGCGCTTTTCGCGCGGCTGTTCCGGGCCAAATAATTCACATTGCGTCATGATGTGATGAATGCGCAGGCGCTCGCCCTGCATGGGAATTTCCGCACCATCGACAAAAGGCACGGGCTCCGGCATGGCCGCCAGGTGATCGAGCAACCAGTCTGACTTTGACTTGGCGAAACTCAGGCCCTGTCTGGTCGAGACACCCTTGGGCAGAACCAGCTCGGCCCCGCCAATACGGGGATCGACACGCAAGCCAATATGTCGGGCCCTGGCACTGATGCGGATGGTTAAGGGGATATCACCGTCTTCGGTTTTCAGCAGGGCGACGTTCGGGCTCATGCCGGCCACTCCACAACATGTTCTTCAAGATCGCCAGCCTCGCGTTCGGAAATCACTCTTCCCATGACGGAGATGCCGGCTTCAACGACGGAATTGGCGTCCCCTGTGACCAGCGGATGCCAGTCCGGCAAATCGCCACCATCGGCCAGCAGGCGATAGGCGCAGGTCGAGGGCAGCCATTTGATTTCACCGACCGACTTTGGTTTCAGGGCAATGCAATCCGGCACATATTTCTGGCGCTCGGCGTAATTTGTGCAGCGGCAGGTGTCGAGATCGAGCAACCGGCAGGCGACGTCGGTATAGGCGATGTCGCCGCTGTCGACATCTTCAAGCTTGTTGAGACAGCACTTTGCACAGCCGTCGCACAGGCTTTCCCACTCGTCTCCCGTCATTTCGCTCAATTCCTTCACCTGCCAGAACGGTTTCTGTCGGGATCGGGATTTGGCCATGTGTCGAAGCCTCAAGCCTTGCGGTCAGCCTGGGCGCGGATGAATTTTGTGATCCGCGGCGAGATCTGTTCGCGCCATCGCCGACCGTTAAAGACGCCGTAGTGCCCGACGCCTTTTTGTTCGTAATGCAGGCGCTGGTTCTTTGCCAGATTGACGCACAGGTCCTGGGCCGCTTTGGTCTGACCAAGGCCGGAGATATCGTCGAGTTCGCCCTCAACCGTCATCAGCGCGGTTTTGGTGATGTCAGCGGGGTCGATCAAACGATCACGCCACATCATCTCACCCTTCGGCAGGGCATGATCCTGGAAAACCGTCTTGACGGTTTGCAGGTAATACTCCGCCGGCAGATCCATGACCGAGAGGTACTCGTCATAAAACTTGCGATGCTGATCGGCTGATTCACCATCACCTTCAACAAGATGATGGAATAATTGCATGTGGGCGCCGATATGACGATCAAGGTTCATGCTCATGAAGCCGGTGAGTTGCAGGAAGCCCGGGTAGACCCGCCGCATCACACCGCTATAAATCATCGGCACCATCGAGACGGCGTTCTTCTCAAACCACGACAGCGGTTTGTCCTCGGCCAGTTGATTAACCTCGGTCGGATTAATGCGGGTATCGATCGGCCCGCCCATCAGGGTCATCGTTGTCGGCGCACAAGGGTCGTTGTCGGCGTTCATCACGGCGACAGCAGCGAGCACCGGCACGGAAGGCTGACAGACTGCCAGCACATGCGTATCGGGGCCGAGGAAACTCAGGAATTCGATGACCTGATCGATGTAGTCGTCGAGATCGAATTTGCCCTGATCCACGGGCACGTCGCGGGCATCGCGCCATTCCGTGATGTAGACATCGTGCTCGGCCGCCATGGCCTGAACGGTTCCGCGCAACAAGGTGGCGTAGTGTCCGGACAGGGGGGCGACGATCAGCAGTTTGGGGTCATCGCGTTTAATCGATCGGCGGAAGTGCTTCAGCCCGACGAACGGTTTGTCGAGCACGACTTCCTCAATCAAATCAACTGACTTGCCGTCGATCTCGACCGGGTCGAGGTCGAATTCCGGTTTGCCGCGACGCTTGGTGGTTTCTTCAAATATTTCGCAGGCCGCTGCCATGGCGCGTGCGGGCTGGGTGTAGGAAAACGGATTAAACGGGGTCTGTAAAAATTTTCGGTTCGCCGATGCAGCATAACGCCAGGGCTCGAGGGCGGCGTTCTGCATTTCGTGCAAATGATAAAGCATACTGTCTCCAAACAGGCGCACCGGACGGGTGCGCTAAATTTCATACTACGTTTTCGGCGACTAACATTACGTAAACAATTATAACGCACTTGCAGCAGAATCCATCGCCGGATTTTGCACTGCGGAATACTCTAACACCACATTTTGTGCCATTCCTAGCCTGATTACACTACTTTTGTTGTCGATCGGGCACAAATGACATTGCGCTGCAGCGTAAATATAGGTCTATGTGGAGACTATTTTACGGTCTTCAGAAGCCGCTCAGCCATCGCTTCGGGCGTCACATTGTGACCGAAATGACCGACATAACCGCCGTCGGGTCCCATCAGATAGGTGATCGCCGTATGGTCCATAAGATATTCGGCGGACGAGGTTTCATCTTTCACTTTGGCATAATAAACCCGGTAGGCCTTGGCGGTCTGCGTCAGTTGTTCAATGCTGCCGCTCAAACCGCGAAAGCCGGGGTGAAAGTTTGACAGGTATTCCTTGAGGATTTCCGGCGTATCGCGTTCAGGATCAACCGTGACAAAAAGCGGCGCAATACGTTTCAGGTCACCGCCTTTTTCAACGAACATATCCAGCGCCTCACCGATGATCTGCAAGCCGAGTGGACAGACGTCGGGGCAAAAAGTGTAGCCAAAATAGACAATCATGAAACGCCCGGCGTAATCGGCCTGTGTGACCTGCGTGCCATCGTGATCGACCATGGCAAAAGGCCCGCCGACCAGGGCGCTGGTTTTGACCGGGGTGCCTGAGGTGTTTTGATCGTCGCTGCCACCAGAAATGAAATAACGCCCGCCCAGTCCGAGGGCGAGGGCGGCAAGCACGGCGACAGCTATGAGGGCAGATCGGTTCATGGGCGGAGTCTATCCGATATATGCGGCAAGGACAGCTTTTCATCGGCCCCATTGGCGGATGCAAGCGGGGTATGTCAAAGTGAAGCGCTGGCATTACGGGATAATAGACTCAAGACATGGCCGCAACTGATTTCCGTTTCGACTTTGAAGCCCTGGCATTCGGGCCGGGAGATGGCGTGTTGCTGATCGCAGCGCTGATCATCGATCTGGCGTTCAGCCGCTGGCCGGTCGTGCGCCGTTTTGTTCCGCATCCCGCCTTGATAATCGCAAGCCTCGTCGGTGGCCTGACCCGGCGATTGAACCGCGAACAACGCGGCCCCGTGGTTCGCCTGATCCGCGGTATGATCGCCGTCACGATTGTTGTCTCGCTGGCCGTGCTGGCGGGATGGGCATTGGAAACCGCGACCCTGAACATCCCGTTCGTCTGGATCATGGCGCTGTTTGTCGTTGCCGCCCTGACCGTTCAACGCGGCCCGTTCGATGAGGCCAGTCGTGTTCTTGCCGGATTTGCCGATGGTGGTCCCGCCGGTGGTCGCGAGGCCGCAGGTCCGGTCATTGGCCCACAAGCCAGTAGTGCAGCGACGGAGAACATTGTGCGATCCCTGTTGCGCCATCTCGCCGGACGGTTTGCTGACGGCCTCGTCGGCGGCGTTTTCTGGTTCCTGCTGCTCGGCCTGCCCGGGCTCATTGTCTATCGGGCAATTAACATCACTGGCAGGATGCTCGACGAAAGCAAGGCCGACATCGGCCTGTTTGGTTTCGCGCCGACCCGGTTGAACGATGCCGTGGGATTTCTGCCGACATGGGTCGGCGGGATTGTCCTGACGATCGCGGCAGTATTTGTGCCGCGTGCCAATCCGTTTGGCGTCTTGCCGGCGATGGTGCAGAAGGCGGGGCAGGCGGACGTCCATGCCCGGGGTGCGGCGGCCCCGGCCTTCAGCGGGGCGCTGGGACTTGATCTGTCACCGACTGGTCGAAACGCAACAATGTCGCCGGCGGATATCGTGCACGGGCAATACCTTTATGCCGTCAGCGGATTGCTGGTTTTCGGGCTCAGCGTAATCGTCGTTGCGCTCAATTACGCCGTTTAGCCATAAGGTGCTGACTATTTGGCTCGCATGTTGAGGAAGGCGACACGCCAGTCGCCGCCGAGACCCGGACCGGCGATATGATCAAGCCGGGTCGTGCCGAGGTTTTCAGTCTGTAATCCCAAAGCGCGTTCCGGATCGAGGTCGAGCGCCAGCGCCACGGCGGCGCGGATCACACCACCGTGGGCGACGGCGACAATGTCGCGGCCGCGATGGGTTGCCGTCAGCCGCTCAATGACTTCGGTGACGCGTTCGATCACGGTGACAAAACTTTCGCCATTGGGCGGCGTGTGGGTCGCCGGGGCATGCCAGAATTTATGCCCGGCGTCTTCGCCCTGATCGTTGCGCCAAAGCTCATCGAACTCGACATAAGTCATGCCCTGCCAGTCGCCGAAATTCTGTTCGCCAAGACCGATCTCAATCGCCCGGTCGCCATGGTCCAGGCCCGCTTTGCCAATAGCATCGGCGGTGACATGGGTGCGCGACAAATGGCTGGTCACCCAGACCGCGTCCCCGGGCAGGCGCTCAGCCAGATTGGCGTAGGATTCAGGGTCATCCGTATCAGCGTCGACATCGTCGGAGCCGTAGATCTTTCCGGTCTGGCCGACAACCGGTGCGTGACGTATCCACCACCAGCGGGTGATGTGTTCCTCGGACGTATTTTGCATGCCTGGAGAGCTTTCTGAATTTTGTACTGCCGGGAGGTCTCGGACAGGTTCGGCGCATCTTATAGCGGCTGTCCCGCCGGTCGGCAAAACATTCGTGACGGCTACGAAGTGAATGGGGCCATGGGCTAAACAATCGAGCGGTGATAATGTATTTCTGCCGCACCCGGCACCTAAAACCGGATAACCCCTGGATGACCAGCCAGACCGACCAACCCGCCTACAAAATTGCTGATTTGAGCGAGAGCATGCTCTTCGGTGCGGCATCGCGCGGGCGTGTGCGACTGCTGACGCTGGTCCTGATCCGCTGGATCGCCGTAATCGGTCAGCTTATCGCGATTTTGCTGGTTCATTTCGCGCTGGGCTTTGAATTACCGCTTGTTCTGGCGCTGGCTGCCGTCGTCGCCTCCGCATTGCTTAATGTCGCTGTCACCGTGCGCTATTCGCCCTCCAAGCGGCTGAGCAATCGCGAAGCCGCGTTTTATCTCGCCTATGACATTTTGCAACTCGGTGCGCTTCTCTTTCTCAGTGGCGGGCTGTCGAACCCGTTTTCCCTGCTGTTCCTCGTGCCGGTGACCATTTCGGCCAGCGTCCTCAGCCTCGGCTCGACCATGTGGCTCGGTGCCCTGTCGCTTGCCTGCATCAGCGTATTGTCGGGCTTTCACATGCCGCTGCCGTGGAGCGGCACCTCGCTGCAATTGCCCGAGCTCTATGTCAGCGGCATCTGGGCGGCGCTTGTGCTGGGCATGGTTTTCATTTCGGTCTACGCGTGGCGGGTCGCCGAGGAAGCCAGGCGCATGGCCGACGCCCTGGCGGAAACGCAATTTATCCTGTCGCGCGAGCAAAAGATGTCGGCACTTGGCGGCCTGGCGGCGGCGGCGGCCCATGAATTGGGTACACCGCTCGGGACCATTGCCCTCGTCGCCAAGGAAGTCAAAAACCAGTTGCCCGAAGGCAGCGAGATGTCGGAAGACATGATCCTGATCTCTGAGCAAACTGCGCGTTGCCGCGACATTCTCGGCCAGTTGTCACACTCCCCCGAGGCCGAAGGACGCGGTGAACAATTCAGCCATGTCAGTCTGGCCGCCCTCGTGCAGGAAGCGGTTGATCCTCACGGTGGCGGTGATATCGTCGTTGAAATTGAAGTAAATGGTGCCACACCACCGCCGCTGGTACCGCGTCATCCCGAAATTTTGCATGGCATCGGCAATTTCATTGAAAACGCCGTCGATTTTTCGACCCGCAAGGTTATTGTGCGGGCGGACTGGCAAGGGCCGAGGCTCGGGGTTGAGGTCAGCGATGATGGCCCGGGCTTTTCGTCCGTTATTCTCGGCCATCTTGGTGAGCCCTACGTGACCAGTCGAAAACTGTCGGACGATGGCGGTGGCGGGCTGGGTCTCGGCGTCTTTATCGCCAAGACGCTGCTGGAAAGAACCGGGGCTGAAGTTAATTTCAGTAACGTTCGTGGCGGAGGCGCCAAAGTCAGCATATCATGGGCACGCGCGAACTTTGAGGGGGAAGCCCAGTCATGATCAGAGGCAAGGAAGAGGAGACGTCGGTGGCAGATCAGTCAGATGACATGTCGGATGTGGAAATCGGCAGCCGCACGCTGTTGATTGTCGATGACGATGAGCCGTTCCGCAATCGCCTGGGCCGGGCCATGGAAAAACGCGAATTTGTCGTCCGACTGGCAGAGGGTGTTTCGACGGCAATTGATATGGTAAAAATTGATCCGCCGGCCTTTGCTGTGGTCGATCTGAAACTGCTCGACGGCAGCGGTCTCGACATTGTGCCGGCCCTGCGCGAAGCCCGCGAAGATATGCGCATCGTCATTTTGACGGGTTACGGCAATATTGCCACCGCGGTCGCGGCGGTGAAAGCCGGCGCGCTCGACTACCTCGCCAAACCGGCCGATGCTGATCAGATCGAAGCGGCCCTGATGGCAACAAAAGATGGTCATGCCGAACCACCCGAACACCCCATGTCAGCGGACCGGGTGCGCTGGGAGCACATCCAGCGTGTGTTTGAGCTTTGTGATCGTAATGTTTCGGAAACCGCGCGCCGTCTGAATATGCATCGCCGCACACTGCAGCGCATTCTGGCCAAACATTCGCCCAGGGAAAATTCGCCGACGCGGGACTGAAATCAGGCCACTGTCGCTTTTTTCTGACTTTCGGCCATGATGCCATCGATATAGCGGCCCTGGAACAACGAGATCCCCAGGCTCTGGCCGAACTCGACGGCGGTCTCGTCATCGCAGCGACACAAAATGACGCGCGCCGCGCCGGCCTGGGCCACGGATTGACGAATTTTGTCGCGGCGCTCCGATTTACCGTCGTCGCCGAGGTCCGTCGCCCAATACATCTTTTTCAGATCAACACCGAGGTCTTCGCGGTTGACCAGCGGGAAGGTGAAATGGGTCAAGCCATCGATGCAGAGCCGGTAGCCCCGGTCGTGGACAAAATCACGGGCGAACATATAGGCGCCCATATCGCTGAAGATGTCGGCAGTCTGGAGCTCAAAAACGACGGCTTTTTTGGTCCCGGCGCGCAGTTGCTGGTCGAAAGCCAGAAATTCTGACGACAGCAGGGTGGAAACATTGAGGTTGATGCTCAGGGCGCGCTCAAGATCAGCCCGCATTTCCGGCAGTGCCGACAGCACGCGTTTATCGAGGCTTTGCGTCAGACGCTGGAACAGCCAGCGGTCGGCAAATATGTCGACGCCGGGCATGATCTGGCGCTTCAACTCGGCCATGGCAATGAAAAGCTCGTTGAAGACCAGACGCGGCTCGTTGTTGGGAATGATGGCGCAGACCGCCTGGCGACGGATCATGTTGCGGATATCCATCCGCTTCAGGGCTTCTTCCAGTTTGGCCAGCAATTCAGGCGTCAGCGGGCCACCTTCTTCTTCATCGTTGCCGCCACCAAGTCTGTTACTCCCGGCATCAATAATGCGGCTTTGGCGTTCCTTGTCGCGGCGTTCCTCGCTGCGGGCATAAAGCTGGTCGGCCAGATGTCTGAAAGTTTCACGTTCGTCCGCGTTGCCGATGTCAAACCACGTCACGAAGCGTTTGCCTTGCTGGGCACTGGCGATGACGACAGGGTCTTCGCTGAACAAAAAACGCAGTTTGTCGATGACTTCTTCGATGTCGGTTTTTTCGGCACCCTTGCAGGCGAATACAAAGTCGCCGTTTTCCAGTTTGAACAAACGTCCTTCGTAACGCCGGATGATGGCCTCAAAGCTGGCGGCTGCGATGCGTTTGTGATGATCCTGGCGATTTTGCGAACGAAGATTGGACAGGTGGACGTAGACCGCCCGCCATCCCGTCGGGAATTTCATCAATCGTTGGGCGTGATCGGCAAACTGCGCCTCGTCCGCAGAACGTTTCGTGCCGCCACCGGCTCCGTCAATCATACTCATACTATCTCGCCACCTGGTCTATTCCATCTCGCCGGGACAATCTTGTGTGGACTGGGCCGCATTCAACGCGGCATTATTCATACATCAAAGACTGCCATTCAGGTCCAACCCGACAATGCGTTTGGGAAAATATGTAAGGCCAAAGGCCTTTTTTACACAGTAATTCCCCCAAATCGCGCAAAATCATATTAACACCACACTACCACTAATCTATCTTGCCAAATAAAGTATTGATCCATCGTTAATTTTTTTCCAAGTAATTTCAATTAATTAGAGCGTTAGCCTTGAGTCTTATGCAAGCAAAAGTGCCGGCCAATAGTCGGGTTTATGCTGTCGGTGATATTCACGGACGCGTCGACCTGTTGCGCACACTCAACAGCCGCATCGTGGCCGATGCCGAGGGGATCGGTGACGATCGCGAAAACATCGTGATTTACCTCGGCGATTACGTTGATCGCGGTGATCAAAGCCGGGAGGTCATTTCCACCCTGATCGACGATCCGCTTGCGGGCTTTTCCCGCATCCACCTAAGTGGCAATCATGAACGCTACCTGCTGCAGTTTCTGAAAGATCCGGAAGTCGGCCCGTCGTGGCTGTTCAACGGCGGGGACGCAACGCTCCGAAGTTACGGCGTTGACCTTGAAGATCCGGCGTTTGGCCGGGAAGGCTGGCCGTGGGCGCAGCAACGACTGATCGACGGTTTGCCGGCCCCGCACCTTGCTTTTTTGCGCGACCTGATTTTGCAGCATGTCGAGGGCGATTATATGTTTGTTCATGCCGGTGTACGACCGGGCGTGGCGCTTGATCGACAGGACGAAACCGATCTTTTGTGGATCCGGGACGATTTTCTGCGATCCACTGAACAATTTGGCAAAATGATCGTGCACGGCCATACAGTCACCGCCGATGTCGAGGTTCACCTCAATCGCATTGGAATTGATACCGGCGCCTATATTTCAGACACCCTCAGTTGCCTGGTGCTCGAAGGTGGCTCGAAACGATTTATCCAGACTTGATATGATCGATACGATGAATAGAAACCTGACGGCGGGCGCTGTATCAGTTAAAAGAAAAGTCTTCGTTCTCACAGGATCTGAAAATGGACGCTGCTGATCATTTAAACAGTCAATTCGAGGCGCATGCCGAAACGGTGGCCGCGACACTCGACGCGGTTCGCGGTCCCTTCGCCGAACTGGTCTTTGCCTGTGTGTCGTCCGTCGGCGGCGGCGGCAAGATAATGCTGATGGGAAACGGCGGCAGCGCTGCCGATGCCCAGCACCTGGCGACCGAACTTGTGGTTCGCTACGTCACTGACCGCCCGGCCATTGCCGCCCTTGCCCTTACGACCGATACGTCCTTGCTGACGGCCGCGGCGAACGACCTGGGTTACGAGACGATCTTCGCCCGCCAGGTCGAGGCGCTGGCCAGCCCGCAAGACATCGTCATCGGGATCTCGACTTCCGGCAACAGCGAAAACGTCGTTCAGGCACTGGCCACGGCAAAAGGGATTGGCGCGACAACGGTCGCTTTCACCGGCCAGAGCGGTGGCAAAATGGCGGGCCTTGCCGACGTGCTGGTCGCCGTACCGTCGACCGTCACTGCCCGCATCCAGGAGATGCACATCCTGATCGGCCACGCCTTGTGCGGGGCCATCGAAATCGGACTCGGCCTGACACCGGATGAAGGCTAGAACCAGGCCATGACCGACGCAGCCCGGCACGGGATCACACAGGACACAATTGCCAGGCTTGGTGGCGCGCGGGTTGCAGTGATCGGTGACGTCATGCTGGACCGTTATGTTTATGGTGCCGTTGATCGAGTCTCCCCGGAGGCTCCGATTGCAGTACTTGGGATCGAACGCGAACGCAGCATGCCAGGCGGCGCCGGCAATGTTGCCCGGAATGCCGCGGCCCTCGGTGCAGTAGTTACGCTTGTTGGATTTTGCGGCGACGATGAGGCCGGCGCGGAAGTTACCGGATTGCTGGCCGGGGAGGCCGGGATTTCGTCGCAACTGGTTGTCGTGCCGGAGCGCCCGACCTCGGTCAAGACGCGCTATGTCGCCGGCAATCAGCAGCTTTTGCGCACGGACAAGGATGCCGGCGTTGAAGTTGCCACAGCATCGGCATCAGAGTTGTCGGTGGCGGCACTGGCGGCGGTTGAGCAGGCTGACGCGATCATACTTTCGGATTACGCCAGGGGTGTTTTGAGCCGCACGCTGATTGATGCGGTTGTGGCGGCTGCGCGCACGCGCGCGGTGCCGGTCATCGTCGATCCCAAGTCGCTCGATTTTGGTGATTATCGCGGCGTCGGCATTTTGACTCCGAACCGCACCGAATTGCAGGCCGCGACGCAGATGGAGGTCGGCGATAATGAACAGGCAGTAGCGGCGGCCCGCCAGGTCATTGAAAGCTGCGGCATTGACGCCGTGCTGGCGACGCGCGGCGGGGCTGGCATGTCTCTGGTTCAGGCCGATGGCGCGGCCGCGCATATCCCGACAAGTGCCCGCGAAGTATTTGATGTATCGGGCGCAGGCGATACGGTTGTCGCGACGCTGGCAACAGCGCTGGCAGCCGGACTTGAGCTGGCTCTGGCCGCTGAGCTGGCCAATCTGGCGGCAGGCGTTGTGGTCGGCAAGGTTGGCACGGCGGTGGTGCATCCGGGTGATCTGGTCTCTGCACTGCAGACCGGCGAGACGACAACTGCAGAGGCTAAAATAACCGGCCTCGACGCGGCGCTCGATCAAATGGAAAAGTGGCGAGGCGCAGGTGATCAGGTCGTTTTTACCAATGGCTGTTTTGATCTCATTCATCCCGGTCACGTTGCCTTGCTGGCACAGGCCAAAGCAGCAGGCCAGCGTCTTGTCGTCGGTCTGAATTCCGATGCCTCGGTGGGACGACTGAAGGGTGAAGACCGCCCGGTTCAGAACGAAGCGTCACGGGCTCTGGTGCTGGCCTCGTTTGCCGCCGTTGACCTGGTAATTATATTTTCAGAAGACACGCCCCTGGAACTGATATCTGCCTTGCGCCCCGACATTTTGGTCAAGGGCGCGGATTACAGTGAAGCCGAAGTCGTCGGCGGGGATGTAGTAAAATCATATGGCGGCAAAGTCGTGTTGGCAGACATCATCGATGGTCACAGCACGACGAAAACCATTTCACGCATGGCGGAGACATTATCATGATTGTCGTAACCGGTGGGGCCGGGTTTATCGGTTCGAACCTGGTCGCAGCCCTCGAAGCGCGTGGCCATCACAACATTGTCGTATGCGACTGGCTCGGTGATGACGACAAATGGCGTAACCTCTCCAAACGCGAACTCGCGCGCATTGTTTCGCCGGACAAGCTGTTTGATGTGCTGGCTGAATTTGGCGATGGCCTGGAAGCGGTCTTTCACATGGGAGCGATTTCCGCCACGACCGAGACCGACGGTGATCGCATTATCGAAAACAATTTTGATCTCTCGCGCCGGCTCTGGCGCTGGTGCGAGGCCCGTGCCGCACGTTTTATCTATGCCTCATCTGCCGCAACCTACGGCGATGGTGCCGAAGGCTTTGACGACGACGGATCGATCGATGCACTTGCGACCCTGAAACCGCTCAATCTTTATGGTTGGTCAAAACATCTTTTTGACCGGCGCGTTGCCCGCATGGTGGCCGAAGACCAGGCCGCGCCCCTGCAGTGGGCGGGGCTTAAATTTTTCAATGTCTATGGTCCCAACGAATATCACAAAAGCAATATGCGCAGCGTTGTTGCCCAGGTTCATGAAAGCATTCGCGGTGACCGGCCGGTCATGCTGTTCCGCTCGCACAATCCGGACTATGCCGATGGTGGCCAGTTACGCGACTTCGTCTCGGTCAAGGACTGTGTCGATGTTTTGATCTGGCTTTATGACAATCCCCAGGTCAATGGCCTGTTCAATCTCGGCACCGGCAAGGCACGCACCTTCGCAGATCTGGCGACCGCTGTTTTCACCGCTCTGGGCGAGGAAGCGAATTTCAGTTTCATCGACACGCCGGTCGAAATTCGCGAAAAGTACCAGTACTTCACCGAAGCCAGAATGGATCGCTTGCGCGCGGTTGGTTACGACCAGCCCTTTACCGAACTTGAAAACGGCGTGGTGGATTATGTGCAGAACTTCCTCGAGCGGGAAGACCGCTACCGCTAAACCGAAGGATCGGTGAAAGTCTTCAGTCGATTGGCGGCGGTACGGCCAAATTTCAGGGTCAGCGCCTTGCGCCGGGCCGCATTGACCCTGGCCCTTTCCGGTGGCTCACGAACGATTTCCGCACCGAATTTATCGGCAATGATCAAACCCTGATCGTCGGGCAGGATGTCGTTTGGGAAGGCTTCATCGACGGCAATATAAAACCGGTCGCAATGGTCGAGATAGTCCGGCCATTTGTTGTCACTTTGAAAATCAGCGACGGAGGACTTCACCTCGACAATGACAATATCACCGCGCTTGTCGAGACCGGCGACGTCGGCGCGCCGACCATTCTTCAGGGTATATTCGGTGATCGTTGCGAAGCCGTGATCGGCCAGTAATCGCGCGACACCGCGCGCGATGTCGCGGGCCTTGCTGTCATCTCGCCCGTCAGACAAAACCGCCCATAATGCCGACATCGTAGAGCGTCACCAGGCCGAGCCCGATGGTCGCGACGCCGACGACAACATGCAAGGCGTTGTAGGCACCGGTCACCGCACCGGCGCCGGCCCGCAAGGGCAGGGCAATTGCAATTGAAAGCACCGCCATCCCGATCATCGATCCGACACCGAACAAAGCCATGTAGGCGAGGCCGACGGCGACACTGGGCACGGTGTCCAGCGTCAGCAGGACAAGCGCTGCTGATCCGGCGAGACCGTGCATCAGGCCGACCATCAGGGCGCGGCGCGGCAGAGTCTGGTTGTGCCGGTGCTGATGGGCCGAGACTTGATGTTCACCTTCACCCCGGTGGGAATGGGCGTGCAGATGGAGTTGCGTGCCATGGTTATGGGCATGAAAGTGCACGCGATCCCGCCACAGGCGCCACAGCACATCACCACCCAGAATAACCAGCATGGCCCCGACCAGAAGTTCGGCGTAAAAGGCGACTTCGGCGGCCGCCGCCCATTTGAAGATCAGCACACTGGCACCCAGTGCCGTCAAGGTCACGGTGTGACCCAGGCCCCAGGCCAGCCCGAGTTTGAGGGTCCGGCGCACATTGCCTTTGTCGGCGGTGGCGAGCGACGCCACGGCGGCGACATGATCCGCTTCAAGTGCGTGTTTCATGCCGATCAACAGGCCGATCATCAGGATCGAGGTCATAAATGAAGTATCCGGGGAACGAGAAATACTGGTCGAGGCCACGTCTCTGGCCTTCTGACGCAGACCATACCGAAATCGATCCTCCGGCGACACAAAAAGAATCGCCCCGCCTTGCCGATAAAAAGAAGGTATAAAGCACGGGCGCATCAAAACAGAGGACTCCCATGGACTATCGTAATCTCGGCCGCAGCGGCCTTCGCGTATCGAACCTGTGTCTCGGAACCATGATGTTTGGCGGTCAGACCGACGAAGCGACATCCCGCCTGATCGTCGACAAGGCCTTTGAGACCGGGGTCAATTTCATCGACACGGCGGATGCCTATAACGGCGGTGGATCGGAAGAAGTGGTGGGCCGCGCCATTGCCGATCATCGGGACGACTGGGTGCTGGCGACCAAAATCGCCAACGCCATGGCTTCGAATTCAGGCGGCAATAACACCAACCGCAGCGGCCTTGGCCGCAAGTGGGTGCTGCAGGCCTGCGACGAAAGCCTCGGGCGTCTCGGCACGGACTACATCGATATTCTTTATCTGCACAAGGAAGATCTCGACACACCGCTTGAGGAAACCGTTTCAGCTGTCGGTGATTTGATCGCCGCCGGCAAGATCCGCTTCTTTGGCCTGTCGAACTTCCGCGCCTGGCGTGTTGCTGAAGTCGTGCGCCTTTGTGAAGGCATGGGCGTGCCGTCCCCTGTGGTGAGCCAACCCTATTACAACGCCATGAACCGCATGCCCGAAGTCGAGCACCTGCCGGCCTGTGATCACTATGGTCTCGGCATCGTGCCCTACAGCCCGCTGGCCCGTGGTGTCCTGACCGGCAAGTATCTGCCGGCCGATCTGACGGCTCCGTCTGAATCCACGCGGGCCGGGCGCAATGACGTGCGCATGATGCAGACGGAATGGCGCGAGGAATCGCTGGTCATAAGTCAGACGTTAAAAACGTATTGCGAGGCCAAAGGCGTGGCACCCACGCATTACGCCGTCAACTGGGTGCTCAACAACGCCCTGGTCACTGCTGTCATCGGTGGCCCGCGCACGATGGAACAATGGGACGACTATGTTGCCGCCCTTGATTATGAATTCACAGCCGAGGACGAAGCTTTCCTCGACAGCCTTGTCACCATCGGCCATGCCTCGACACCGGGATACAACGATCCGGCCTACCCCATCGAAGGCCGCCCGACGTTTACGGAATAATCTGGTATGAAATTGACGGGTCGTTTGTTGGGTGTGTGTCTCGCCGTTGTCGTTGCGTTGGCAGCCTGTGATGACGCTTCGGAAAAGACGGAAGATAAAGTCAAACCGGGCGCGGTTACGGGGGATGTGCATCCGGCACTGAAGGTGCACAGCCAGCTGTTCGCCAAAAAAATTCACAATCCGGTGCCGGGTGTTTATGTCGCCGTCGGTTATGGCCTCGCCAACTCGATCATGCTCGAGGGCGACGACGGCATTGTCATCGTCGATACCCTTGAGGGCGCTCGCCAGGCCCGTGAGGTTCTGGCCGAATTTCGCAAGATCACCACCAAGCCGGTCAAGGCGATTATCTTCACCCACAATCACACCGACCATATCTATGGTTCAAAGGTGTTCGCCGAAGGCCGGGACGTACCAGTCTATGCCCATCGCACTACCGGCGCGCTGATCGACAAAATCGTCAATATCCTGGTCGACACCGTCTTCGCGCGCAGCATGCGCATGTTCGGGCCGCTGCTCAGTGACGATGAAGTTGTTAACGCCGGCATCGGGCCCGGCCTCGGCGTCAAGGTCGCCGACGTCGCCCTGTTACGCCCGACCCACGTCTTCGATGATCAGCTCGATCTCGAAGTCGCCGGGCTGAAACTCAAACTGGTGCATGCGCCGGGCGAGACCGATGATCAACTTTTTGTCTGGCTCGAGGATCAGAAGGTCCTGTTGCCGGGGGACAATATTTACCAGTCCTTCCCCAACCTCTACACCATTCGCGGCACCGCCCATCGCGACATTCTGAAGTGGGCGCAAAGCCTCGACGTGATGCGTGATCTGAAGCCCGAAGTCATCGTGCCGTCACACACGCTGCCTTTGGTTGGTGGTGACAAGGTTGCCGACGTCCTGACGGCGTATCGCGATGCCATTCAGTATATTCATGATCAAACCGTGCGCGGGATCAACCAGGGTTTGACGCCGGATCAGCTGGTCGACTTTGTCCGCCTGCCGAAGCACCTGGCCGATCACCCCTGGCTGATCGAACACTATGGTACTGTTGCGTGGTCTGTTCGTTCGGTGTTCAACGGCTACATCGGCTGGTTCAGTGGCCAGGGAGATGAACTGGAACCGCTGGCCCCGGCGGCGCGCGCCAAACGCATGGCCGCTGCCTTTGCCACCGCCAGTCCGCTGGCCGATCAGGCGCGGGCGGCTTTGGCCGCAGGCGATCAACAGTGGGCTGCGGAACTTGCCCGCCTCTGGCTTCAGGCCGAACCGGACTCGGACGCGGCAAGAACATTTCTGGCCCGGACTTTCACGGCAAAGGCGCGAGGCCACATCAATCCCAATGCGCGGCACTGGTATCTGACCCAAGCCAAGGAATTGACCGGTGATCTCGAGGTTGGCAAACCGGTGCCGAGCGATATCCCTGATGATTTTCTCGCCAGTCTGCCTATCGATGGTTTCATGGCCGGCATGACGACGCGTCTGCGGGCCGAAGATACGCTGGAGACCAACACGGTCGTGCGCTTCGTTTTCAGTGATGTCGGTCGTACATTTACAGTTCATATTCGACGCGGGGTCGCAGCCTTGAGCGAGAAAGCGGTCGCCGATCCGGATGTGACCATACGCACCACTGCCCATGCCTGGAAACGCATCGCCGCGCGTAAACGTAATCCGGCACTCGCCTTCGCCGCCGGGGAAGTCGAAGTCGATGGTGGCATTATCGAGGTGGTGAAATTCCTCGCGCTGTTTGAACGCTAGGAACTACTCGAGCCAGACGCGATAATTTTTTTCGTCCTTGTCGACGTTGAGAATTTCCTGCGGCTGCAGGCCGTGAGTGCGAATGTCGCGGGCGATCGCTTCAAGATCAGCTTCGCCGCTGGACCGGATCATCTGAACGACATCTTCCGGGATCAGCGTGTCGAGATCGAGCGCCGCTTCGGCGGGCATGGCAAGCGCCACTTTCTGCGTCTTGCCCTCCATCACCACGACCTTGAGATGTTGTGCCGCCTTGCCGGCACCGAGCTTCGCGATATCGCTGTCGATCAGATCATCCGGCAGCGGCGGCAGTTCAAGTGCGCGGGCTGCGGCCAGGGTTTCGGCTGACACACTGGCCTCCAGTACTTCACCCCAGTCGAGCGGGATTTTCAGCAGATCGAGCTGCTGGCTCACGCCCTGGAAGGCGCGCATCAGCAGGAAGTTTGACGGCGGACCGGCGGCGCGAAACCACCAGCGATTTTCGCCGAGCAACATTTCAAACCGGTTTTTCAAATTCCAGTGCGCCACGAACATTGATTTGCGGATCAGAAAAGGCTGCAACATGATGACGCCGAGCATGGGCAGGGTGCCGGCAATGTAGCTCAGCTTTTTGGCGTCGAACCCCATGGCGGCGAAGGCCTGCAACGGAGAAACCTCGGTCTCTTCACGTAAAGCCAAAATCAGTTTCAGCAGGGCGAGGCGCGGCACCTCGTCGACGGCGATGGTGCAGCCGTAATCCATCAGCACGACCTCGACCTCACCGGTATCATTGCGGCGATAATACGCGTTGCCGGGGTGCGGGTCGCCGTGCACTTCGCCGGCCTCAAACAAACTGGCGAACAGGGTAGAGAGCAGCACGCGGCCTATCGCCTGTTTGTCGGCAACGGGCCAATCCAGCACCTTGTTCAGCGGCTCGCCCTGTTGCCAGTCCTGAACCAGAATGTTGGATCGTGTAAGCTCGTCATGAATGCCCGGCACAATCAGTCCCGGCACGTGCACGTTTTGGCCGAAGCGCATTTGCCGCCGGGCTTCAGAGGGGTAATCAAGCTCCCGGTCCATATTGTCGTTCAGCGTGTCTTTATAGCCGCCAAAATCAAAACCCCACTTTTTTACCGGCCCCATGCCCGGCATCAGACCGGCGAGTTTCATCTCCGCCGCCACGGCATCGGCAATACCCGGGTACTGAACCTTGATGGCGACGTCACGACCGTCTTTCAGCACCGCGTGATGCACCTGGCCGAGCGAGGCGGCAGCCGTCGAGGGATCAATGTTGCGGAATATATTGTTGATGGGCTGGCCGAGACTTTCGGCGATCACCGGCTCGATTTCGGCCAGATCAACAGGCTCAATACTCGTCACCAGGCTGGCAAAGGCATCGCCGCCTTCGGGGTCGGCGAGAAACTGCCCGACCTTCATGGTGACGCCTTTGGTATCGGCAAACAGGTTGGCCAGGGCCTGGCGGGCCAGTTCCTTGTCGTCGTCCGTGCGGGCGCGGGCGACCTTGCGTGCTGCCAGTCCTATTTTGGCCAGTTGGACGACACGTTTACCGACGTTCATGTTGCGGGCACGATCCAGGATATTGCGGACTAGAGCGCGCTGGCCCGTTCAGGCTGGCTGGCACCCTGAATGACCGGGGCAAAATGGCTTTGATCCACCGGCCATTTGCGCGGACCGAAATAATCGATGTAGCGCGACGTCCAGTGATCCCAGATGCGGGCCTTGTCGGACGCCCACTGCCATGACAATTCACTGAGACGGGCGAACAGGTTCCCGGCACTGTCCGATGAGATATCATCGAAAGTCTTCTGCCAGATCGGTTCTTTCTGCTCCGCATAGGGATCGACATAAATCCGCAGGCGCGAGAAGGCGCCGACGGTGTCGCCATCAATCGGTGCTTCAAAGATCAGATCAAGGCGGTCACGATAACGCTTCCGGGTTTTGCGGCCAAAACTCAGATTGGCGCTTTCATAGCGCTGGCCGTCTTCGCTGAATTCCTGCAGGAAGATGAAACCCATCAAGTCCCGGTCGTTCAGCAATTCTTCAACATATTTTTTGGCCATGCCCGGCATGGCGCTGCATTCGTCGGCCAACACGGCACGGGCGTGCTCAATCAGGTCGTTGTCAGCGGGAAAGCCGAGTTTGAAGCTGAGGAAGGTATTGATGCCGTATTTATTCCATGGCCGCGACCAGCCGATCTTGCGGGCCTGGCGATAGGATTCGAAGGCGCTCATCAAAAACCGCAGGATTGCCGGCGGCCGGTCCTGCTGGTTCAGCGTGCGCATCGCCGCCTGGTAGGCGGTCTCGTCCTTGATCTCGATGGCACCCTCATCAGCGCTGGCAGCCGTTTCATCAATACCGGTTGTTGTCTCAACCATGGCCGCTAATCTCCGCCCGAAATTTCATGAACAGTATGAACATGAGTGAAATTCCTGAAATATCAACTTTTTCAGCGTTAACCTTTCTGACTATTTCGAGCTGATGCGCTCCAGCATGGCGGTAACCGCTGCCATATGTTCGTCTTCGTTGTGGCAAACGCCCTGAAAAATGGCGCAAAGATCAAGGAAATCGGGCAATTCCGTGCGCTGGGCCATTTTCAGCAGGCGTTTGGTCAGGCGCAAGGCCGTGGTCGGCTTGCCGGCCATATCGCGCGCCATTTCCTGTGCCCGCGGCAGCAGATCATCGGGCGCCAGCACTTCAAGGGCGATGCCGTATTCCAGCGCTTCGTCAGCCGTGATCAAACGTCCCGTCAAGGATAACTCTGCCGCCCGCTGATAGCCGATCAGGCGCTGCATGAACCACGCGCCGCCGTCGCCGGGAATAATCCCGAGGTTAACAAACGTCTCGCCCATTTTGGCCTTGTTTGAAATCAGGCGCATGTCGCACATGTTCATCAAATCGAAACCCGCCCCGACGGCGGCACCGTTGACGGCGGCAATGACCGGAGCTTCACAGCCGTGCATGGCGATGGGCATGCGCTGCACCGTGCTGCGATAGTGCTCGGCGATCTCGGCCGGATTGCCGGCGAACTCGGCACCGCGCTCGGCCATGTCCTTGATATTGCCGCCGGCGCAGAAGGCCGAACCGGCCCCTGTGACAATCAGCACCTTGACGCTCTGATCGCGGTTGATCCAGTCCGTCACGGCCAGGATATCGTCGATGATCGCGGTGCCGGTGACGGCGTTGCGCACATCGTGACGGTTCATGGTCAGCGTGGCGACCCCGTCATTCAGGTCCAGTGTGCAGTCGGTGACTTCGGGTCGTGCGGTCATATAGTTATCCTGTGATCTGTTTGTGTTTGCCGTCGAATTGCGGCGCGATTTCAGCCATGAACTTTGCCATCTGGTCCTGCACCATGCCATGCGGTTTCTGGCCGACATTAAAATAAAGAATGACTTCCTCGATGCCCGCCGCCTCTACCCGCTTCAGAGTTTCGGTGATTTGATCGGCCGAACCGATGAGCACGGACTTGTCTGTCAGGTCTTCTTTCTTCATCTTCGACAGGTTTTCATGCATTTTCATGAAGTACTGCATGGTCGGTGGTGCCTTGCTCGGGTCCGACGGAATGGCGCGCAAAACACAATTCTGGAAATAGCTGATCATGCCGGCGCGACCATAATCTTCTTCCTCGGGCGTTTCGGTAATGTGAATGAAATAACTGCACATGGCGCGGCCCGGTTCATTGCCGTTGGCGACGCAGGCCTCGCGATACTGGCTGACCGCCTGGTCGAGGCCACCGAAGACCATGGCGGCGGCGAAGGGTGCATAAATAATATTCAGGTTCTTGCGCGCCGCCATGGCCAGGCTGTTTTCGGAAAAACAGGCGACATAAAACGGGATCGGATTTTGCACCGGCTTGGGCGTCATTTCCATATTCTGGATGTCGTAATACGTGCCCTTGTGGGACCAGACGCCGGGCTCGGTCCACGCCTTCAGCACGACGTCCATGCCCTCGTCGAAAATCTCCGACGACTTCATGAAATCGGCACCGAAGGGGCCGTATTCGTCCTTGTCATAGCCGCGTCCGGCCGCGAAATCGACCCGGCCCCCGCTCAGCAGATCAAGCGTCGCCCAGCTTTCAGCGACGTGCAGCGGGTGATGCAGGGGCAGTACGCTGACCGCCGGGGCCAGCCGAATGTTCCTTGTTTCGGGCACGATGCTGCTCAACAGGATATCGGGCCGGCTGTTGACGCCGAGGCTGTCGAAGTGGTGCTCGCCGATCCACGCCGAATGCATACCGAGCTTGTCGGCGAGGATCGCCTGTTCCCTGATCTCCAGGATGAACTGGTTGGCCGAGCGCGGATTGTCCGGGTAGTGATTATCGCTCAGCGTGAAGTAGCCAAATTCCATGGTCCCGTTCCCTGTCTGTATTTCAATAAGCCCGCACCGCGACATCCATCGCGCCGACGTCCTGTATGTCGCAACTCAAAACATCACCGGGCTCAATCGGCCCGACACCTTCAGGTGTGCCCGTCATGATGATGTCGCCGGGCTCAAGTGTATAGCGCTGTGATGCATATTCGATCAGCTTGTGCACATCATAAACCAGATGCCGGGTATTGGAGTGCTGGCGAACTTCGCCGTTAACCTCGATCTTCAGATCGAGCAGGTTGGGGTCAGCGATTTCATCCACCGTCACCAGCCACGGCCCGAGCACCGCGTAAGTGTCGGCGGATTTCCGGAAACTTTGCAGCTCCTTGCCGCGTGTCGTGATGTCGAGGCCGATGGCATAGCCCGCGACATAATCCAGCGCCTCGGCGGCGTTGACTTGTGAGGCCTGTTTGCCGATCACCACGGCCAGTTCGACTTCATGATCGTTGCGTGCTTCGAGAAAGCGCAAGGCAATACCGTCGCCGGCGCCAACCAGTGAGCTGTTGGCCTTGAGAAACAGACCCCAGTCTGAAATATGATTGATCGGGCGTGTTGAGACGATGCCATCGTCGCTGACTGATTCGTCGATATGTTTGCTGTAGTTGATCGGTGCGCCGATGATCTTGCCGGGATTGGCCACGGGCGCGTTCAACTGAACACCCTCAAGCGGAATGCCGGTCGCTTTATCTGCCGCCGCCCGCATCTTCGGCATCAGGTTGGCAAGGTTTGAGATCATCTGATCGCCCGGCGGATAGGGGTATCGCTGCACCGGCAGCTCGTCCAGCACCGACGTGACATCAAAGATCAGGTTATCGCGAACCAGGCCGAATTTTGATCCGTCATAGCGGCAGATTTTCAAGATGATCCCCTCGTGTGAAGCCCCTTCTGGCAAATTCTAGCACCAGGCCCGCTATCGTGCACATTGATTAGGCCGGGAAGGCGCATTACCCTGATCCCTTCGGATTTTGAGAGCAGACACATTGGAGGCCCCCGTGGCGGCATCGCAAGAAGTCCTGGATGAATATTACACGCGTCTGGCACCGGAAAACCTCGCACCGTTGTGGGAGGTCCTGAAGGACCTCGTGCCGAAGGAGCCGATCCCGAAAGCCGGTGCCTTCCAGTGGAAGTACGAAAATATTCGCGAGCTTCTGCTCGAATCAGGCAATTTGCTGACGGCGGAAGAAGCCGAGCGCCGCGTGCTGGTACTGCAACATCCGGCCTATGCCGGGCAAAGCAAGGCGACCAGTACTATTTATGCCGGTGTCCAGTTGATCATGCCGGGCGAGACCGCGCCGGCCCATCGCCATACCGCCTCGGCCGTGCGGTTTTTCCTCGAAGGCCAGGGTGCGGTGACGGCTGTCGGTGGTGAGCCGACCGAAATGAACCCCGGCGATTTTGTCATCACACCGTCGTGGGCGTGGCACGACCATCGCAACGACGGCGACGAGCCCTGCGTCTGGCTCGACGGCCTCGATTTGCCGATGGTGCAGTTTTATGAAGCCGGATTTTCCGAACAGCACAACGATGAACGCCAGTTGCTGCACAAACCCGAACACTTTTCCGAGGCGCGCTTTGGCGAGGGCATGTTGCCGATCAATGCCGACAGCCCCTATGGATTAACCACACCGATTTTCAATTACACCTTCAAACGCACACGCGCCGCACTCGTTGCAGCGGCCGCAGGCGAGGCGCCCGATCCGCACACAGCGGTTTCCTTGCGCTATGCCAACCCGCTCGACGGCGGCTGGACCATGCCGACGATGTCCGCCTGGATGATGTATCTGCCGAAGGGGTTCTCGACTTTGCCGGTGCGCTCAACCGACAGCATGATCATGTCGGTCGCCGAAGGTGCCGGGTCGATGACCGTCGCCGACGAGACATTCGATTTTGTCCACAAGGATTCCCACGCCATCCCCGGCTGGTCATGGCGTTCGTTCAAGGCGACAGAAGACAGTTTCCTGTTCTTCATCTCCGACCGCGTCGCCCACGAAAAACTCGGCTTCTACCGCGAGGAAAAAGCCGCGGACGTCGGTTAACCCTGACGCTTCGGCACAAACGCGCGCGGAACTTTGACGGTCAGGCCGAGCAGATAATACGACAGTGATTTGCCGTGGCCGTCGAGGTTGAGGCTGGCGTTGACGCCGCCTTCCAGCACGTCATCAATGACAAAATTGAAGCCCGGCAGGTTGGGCAGGTCATGGCGTGTGACGGCGCTGGCTCCGCGATGGGCGAAGGCTTCCAGCACCCGGGCCTCGCTGACCTGTTCGGCAAGCATGTCGAACGCCGCATCAATATATGGGAAGAGCGAGACATTGAGCCGGTTGCCCTTGTCACCGGTGCGGCCATGGGCGACTTCGTGCAACGGCACGGTGACCAGGTCATCATCCGTCATGCGCCGGGCTCCAGCAAGGTGACACGCGCCTGACATTTGTCGCGGGCAACGAGGATCGAAGCGGTCGACAGGCGCGGCGTGACGGACTGGCGGACACCGGCCCCACCGGCGGGGCCTGAGCAATAGAGGCTCAGCACTTCATCAGCGATGAATTGTGCCGTGTCTTTTGCCGCACTGGTGACGGCGGCGCGCACGCGATAATCACCGTCCGGGGCGAAGCTGCCTGCAGACCTCAATGCCGCGCTGTCCCCGTCATGCACCGAGGCCGCGCCGATGATGTCAAAGCGCACGGGTGTGTTCAGTCCTTTTAGCGCGCAGCGTTCACGCAAGACATTGACGGCGAGTTCGGCGCGGGCATACGCGTTGGGCCCGGCGTAGGAAATCTCCCCCTCGCCAAGCCAGCCCGCTTCGTATGAGAGTGTGGCTTTCAGCAGTTCAGGTGCGGGATGTCCTTGCACGCCCTCAATCGCCACACGGTTGGCTGATGTCTCCGTGACGCGAGCCGATGTGATATCCATCGTCACGTCGGGTGTCAGATAAGCCGTCGGGTCATGCACCTCGTAAAGCAACTGTTCCTTGACAGTCTGCACGGACACCAGGCCGCCGGTCGCGTCCGCCTTGGTAATGGTGACGCCCTGGTCGTCAGTGATCTCGGCGATAGGGAAGCCGACACGGGCAAGGTCCTCGACATCCTTGTAACCGGGGTCGGCGAAGTAGGCGCCGGTCACTTGCGCACCACATTCGATCAGATGACCGGCAAGGGTTGCCGTGGCGATACGATCATCCTCGCCTTCGCGCCAGCCAAAGGTGTGCATGGCCGGGCCGACGACGAGGGCCGGATCAGCGCAGCGTCCGGTGACCACGACATCCGCGCCCTGATCAAGCGCCTCGGCAATCGGCCGTCCGCCGAGATAGGCGTTGGCTGCGACCAGGCTGCCCGTGGGCGGTGCCAGTCCATCGATGATGGCATGGCTCAGCAACTCGTCATCCGACATTGTTGCGCGCAAATCGTCGCCTTCAACGACACCGACTTTCAGGCCGTCCAGGCCCCGTGCACGGGCGATCTCGCAGATCAGTTTGCCCGCCGCCATCGGGTTTGCCGCGCCAAAGTTAGAGACAATGCGAATGCCCGATTGAAACGCCTCCTTCAGGATGGGTTCGACATAGCGTTCAAGCCACGGCGAATAACCGCGCGTCGGATCGTCCAGGCGCAATCGTTGGGCGTGGGCCAGCGTGCGCTCGGCCAGGGTTTCAAAGATCAGGAAGCGCGCACCCGTTCTCTGGCGCAAGGTCGCGACCACGGGGATCGCCGCATCAAACCGGTCGCCGGCAAACCCGGCTCCGCAACCGATATGCATTGTCTCCGGCATGAAATTATTTATCCGCCAGCATGTTCTCGAGGCTCAACAAAATATCATCGATGTCCTGACGTGTGCCGATGGTAATGCGCAAGCTGCCGTGATTATTGTCGCCGGACCGGGGCCATGGCAGGGCCTGCACCATCAGGCCGCGCTCCATCAGACCGTCGGCCAGTTCGCCAGCCGGCCGTGGGCACTGGACGGTGAGGAAATTGGCCTGCGACGGGAACGGTGTGAACCCGAGTACGGTCAGACCGGTGGCCAGACGCTCGCGCTGTTCGATGACGGCGTTGAGAGTCCTTCGAAGATGATCATCGTCTTTCAGCGCCGCGACGGCCCCGGCCAACGCGATGCGGTTGACGTTGAAGTTGCCGCGCAAGGCCCAGAGCCCGTCGCGAATATCTGCGTGACTGCAAAAAATGTAGCCGATACGCATCCCTGCCATGCAATAGGCTTTGGAGAACGAACGCGACACCACCCAGGGGCCTTTTCGTTTCTCCAGCAAACTCAACACGTCCGGCGCGCCCTCGGCTTTGGCGAATTCATGGTAGGCCTCGTCGATGACCAGCAGGCAGGTCTCCGGCACCTCGGCGATGGCACGCTTCAGATCGGCCTCGCCAAGAACACCGCCCGTCGGATTGTTCGGCGTGCAGAGGTAGAAGAGCCGCGTCTTGTCCGTGATCGCCGCCAGCATGGCCGAGACATCATTCACACCGTCCGACGCGACCGGCACATGGATGGCCAGCCCACCGGCAATGCCGACACCCTTGGCGCAGGTCGGGAAAGTTGGCGTGGGGAAAACGGCCTCATCACCGTAGTCGATGGCAATTGCCGCCGCCGAAGTCAGCAACTCGCCACTGCCATTGCCGAAGCTTATGCGGTCCGCCGGAATGCCTGTGCGGGCGACCAGAACATCCGCCAGCGCCTGACAGCTGTGATCGGTGTAGGCCTCGACAAAATCCAGTGCTTCGTGCATGGCGGCAAGGGCATGCGGCGAAGGGGCAACAAGGGATTCGTTTAAATTCAGGCGGCGGAATTCACTGGGCGGGCGGCAGTTGGCCTCGCCGATTTCCGGCGGCCGCTGGAAGTCAAGATCAGCAATCCGCTGGATCGGAAAATTGTGTGGCATCGTTCGGGTCCTGCAACTGTCACCAACATCAAAACACGCGTGCACATCAAACGCCTGTTTGCCCGCCGCGTCTACGGAGATGTTGTTTGAGAAGGGGCGACCGGACTAGCCGCCGCTGTTCCCCAGCGCGATCAGCAGCGTAATATTGAGGATCAGCAAAGCCAGGGCGAGACCGCGCCAGAAGCCGAGCGGGTTGCGCTGGATCAACGGCTGGGCGCTCTGTGATACGAGGCTCGTGTTGGGTCTGGAGATGTCTGCGGTGAAGGCGGATAGCGCATCATAACGCCGGACCGGATCAAGATGGGCTGCCTTTGCCAGCGCGCCATCGAGCCAGGCCGGGATCGCCAGTTCAGGATTGGAAGCCGGCGTATAACGGGCGCGATCAATGGCTCGCCTTGAGTCCAGGCCGTCACCGTAGGGCAGCTTGCCGGTCAACATTTCATAGGCGATGACGCCGAGCGAATAGATGTCGGCGCGCGGGCTGGCCGGTGCACCCAGCACGATTTCCGGTGCCGTGTAGCCGACGGTGCCCAGCGCGCCTTCCGGGCGCACGGGGCGGGCGACTTCTTCGATGCCGAGGATACGGGCCGAGCCGAAATCAACGATCTTCACCGTGCCGTCACGGTCGATCATGACGTTTTCCGGCTTCAGGTCCTGGTGCACCATTTCACGGCGATGGAAGGCGCGAAGCCCCCGGGCGATTTGTTCGACAATGGTCCGGACTTCCGCCAGATCGGGTTCCGGGTTGTCGTCCATCCACTGGCGCAGCGTCCGCCCCTCGATGTATTCGCTGACCTGGTAAAGGAATTTCCGCCGTCCGGCGGGCTCAACAAGTTTCGCGACATGCGGACTGCTCAGGCGTCTGCCGACCCATTCCTCGCGGGCAAACAATTCGAGATAGACCGGATCGTCCTCGTAGTTCACCGATGGCGTTTTCAGCGCTACCCGCTCGTCTGTCGCCTCGTCAATCGCCAGATAAACCTGGCTGCGGTTGCTGGCATGCAAGGCGCGGACGATGCGATAGCCGTCAAGCCGCATGCCCGGATCAAGATCCGGCGGAAAGGGCAGGGCGCGCAAACGTTCAATATAGCTGTCGACCTCGTCAACACCGGGATCATCGATCCGGACGACCTGACAGGTCAGGTTGTCGTCACTGCCTGCCGCCAGCGCGCCCTCGACAATCCCCTGTGCTGCGCCATCAAGATCATTTGCAGCCTTGAGCAGTTTGAGAATCTCAGTGTCGCTGAGAAAATCGTGCACACCGTCCGTGGTAAATACAAACACATCTCCGGCCTCTACAGTGACCCGCCGATAATCGATATCGACGTTGACATCGACGCCCATGGCGCGGCCGAGATAATCACGTCCGCCGGCCATGCGCACCCGGTGATCTTCGGTCAGAGGCTCCAGTGATCCGTCACGCAGCAGGGTGATGCGCGAATCACCGACATGAAAAAGATGCGCCGTCGCCGACTTCAACACCAGGGCGCTGAAGGTGCTGGCCATTGCCTCGCCCGAGCCATAGCGCGCCTGCGACTGGCCATGCAGCCAGCGATTGACGGCACTGAGCACACGCCCGACCGAGGTCTTCACGGTCCACGACTGGTGCGTGCAATAATAATCATCAAGGAAACTTTTGACGCAGGTTTCGCTGGCTTCCTTGCCGCCCTCGCTGCCGCTGATGCCATCGGCGATGGCCATGGCAATTCCCTTGATTTCCGCTGTCGCACCATCGGGGATCAGCACACCATAACTGTCCTCGTTGACCGGTTTGAGTCCGGCCCGCGAGTTTTGTCCGATGCTGATTTGAACCTGGCGCATGTTTTATCTCAGCCGACTTCGATCATTTGCACGGTGCCATCGGGCAGCACTTCGGCCATGTGACCTTCGGGCTCATCAAGCATCAGGTGCGTTACGACCAGCGTCAGAACGGCAGCCCCGGCGATGACGAGGAAAAAAATCTGCGGCGAGACGAACGACAAGACGGTGAGGAAACTCACGGCACCGACATTGCCATAGGCCCCGACCATACCCGCGATCTGTCCGGTCATGCGGCGCTTGATCAGCGGCACCATTGAGAAGATCGCACCGGCACCGGCCTGGACAAAAAATGAGCAGGCCATGGTGGCGGCGACGGCGACCCAGAGCCACCACTCCGAGGTAATTTGCGACATCACGAGATAGCCGACCGCGAGACCGCCGAGCAAAACGAGCAGGGTCTTTTTGCGCCCGAAGCGATCACTCAGCAGGCCACCGCCGGGCCGGGCCAGCAGATTGGTGAAAGAATAGCCCGACGCCATCAATCCGGCCATCACCGGCGACAGGCCGAAGGTTTCATTGAAGAACAATGGCAGCATCGAGATCACGGCAAGCTCGGAGCCGAACGTCACGAGATAGGCCAGATCAAGCACGGCAACCTGTTTGAAACTGTAGCGGTGGATCTGCGGCACGGCTTCGCGGAAGACCTGCTTGTTGACGGCATGGATGTGGTAGACCTGATAGAGGTAAAGTGCGAACAGGGCGGTGTAGGCGATGGTCACAGCCGTCGTATCAAGCATGCCGAGATTGCCGGGACCGAGCTTCCACGTCAGCAGGGCAAGGGCGAGAAACAACGGCGCTTTCATGACGACATAAAGATAAAAATCGCTGCGGCTGGTGATCTCCATGGCACCCGATTTTTTCGGCTTGAAGTAGGTCGAGCCCTTTGGTGTGTCCCGCGCGCTGAGAAAATAGAACACGCCATAGAGTATGGCGATGACACCGGTCAGGGCCGTGGCGTAGCGCCAGCCGTTATCCCCGCCGAACGTCAGGGCGATGGTCGGCAGCGTCATGGCGACCGCGGCGGAGCCAAAATTTCCCCAGCCACCGTAGATGCCTTCGGCCAGGCCAACCTGGCGGGCCGGGAACCATTCGCCGATCATGCGAATGCCAATGACAAATCCGGCCCCGACAAAACCCAGCAGGAAACGCGTCAGCGCCAGGGTCTGAAAATCATCTGCCAGGGCAAAGGCAAAGCTCAGGAAACCGGCGATGACCAGCAGGCCGGAATACAGAATGCGCGGGCCAACGCGATCGACAAGCATGCCGACGATGATGCGGGCCGGGATGGTCAGGGCGACATTGAGGATGAGCAGGGTTTTGATTTGCTGGTCACTCAGACCAATCGTATCGCGCATCGCCGCCATCAGCGGCGCATGGTTGAACCAGACATAAAAACTGATGAAAAAGGCGATCCAGGTGATGTGCAGGGTGCGGATATTGTCCTTGAACGACAACAAATTCAGCTTCGGGCTGGCAGGGGTACTCATGAAATGTTCCTCGTGACAATCGATACATTTGTGAACGCGCGTATTCTTTTGCTGCAATGCAAAACGCAAGGTTTGTGCCATCAATACATCTTCGAGAATGAGATCGAAAAACTGTTTGTTTTTAATGGATTAAACATATTCGCCTAAAATAAGGGCATTAAAAAATATGATTAATTAATGGGCACAAATTTTTGCGCTGCACAATTTTCAACCCTTTGACGGGCGCTGGTCCCGCAGGTCGTTCACGAAATAAATACTGATTTTTCAACGATTTAGAGCGGCTTCTTTGTCGACCTCCGGTCTGGCACGGAGCTTGCGACGTCATTTGACAGGTGCGGTGGATTATCGCTGCGCTGATGAATTTGTAATTTGAGCGTTTGGGTCAGGAAAGGTCGTGGGGTAATGAAGGAAAAACTGGTGGTTATCGGCAACGGTATGGCCGGTATGCGCACGGTCGAGGAATTGCTCGACGTCGCGCCTGAGGATTATGACATCACCGTTTTTGGTGCCGAGCCTCACGGCAATTACAATCGTATTTTACTGTCGCCCGTGCTGTCGGGTGAGAAGTCGTTCAAGGACATCATGATCAATGATGACAGCTGGTACAGCGACAACAGCATCAATCTGCGCAAGGGCCACGACGTAACGAAGATCGATCGCCAGCGCCGCGTGGTGATTGACTCGACCGGCACCGAAACACCTTACGACCGGCTTTTGCTGGCGACGGGCTCGGACCCGATTGTGCTGCCCTTCCCGGGCCACGACCTGCCGGGCGTCGTCACCTTCCGCGATATTCACGATGTCGAACGCATGCACGAAGCGACCGAAAAAGGCGGCCATGCCGTAGTCATCGGTGGCGGCTTGCTCGGCCTGGAAGCTGCCAACGGTCTGATGAAAAAAGGCATGGCCGTTACCGTCGTGCATCTGATGGACACACTGATGGAGCGCCAGCTCGACGATGTCGCCGCTGAAATGCTGCGCCAATCCCTGGAAGCCAAAGGCCTCGAATTCAAGATGCCGGCCGAGACCGCCGCCATCCTCGGCACCGACCACGTCGAAGGTGTGCGCTTCAGGGACGGCGAACAGATCCCGGCCGATCTCGTGGTCATGGCCGTGGGCATCCGGCCCAACACGGCGCTGGCTCAGAAGGCCCATCTGCATTGCGAGCGCGGCGTCATCGTCTCCGATACGCTGCAGACCTATGATCCGCGCATTTATGCCGTTGGCGAATGTGTCCAGCATCGTGGTACGGCCTATGGCCTCGTCGCCCCGCTGTTCGAGCAGGCCAAGGTCGCGGCCCGGCAACTGGCCCAGCGCGGCCACGCGGCCTATTCGGGTTCGGTGACTTCAACCAAATTGAAAGTCACGGGCATCGATGTGTTTTCTGCCGGCGACTTCCACGACAGCGAGGACACTGATGCCATCGTGTTGCGCGACCCCGGACGTGGCGTCTACAAAAAGCTGGTGCTGCGCGACAACCGCATTGTCGGTGCCGTGATGTTCGGTGATGCGACAGATGGCAGCTGGTTCTTCCAGTTGCTGCGAGACGAAACCGACGTCTCCGAAATGCGCGAACAGCTTTTGTTCGGCCCCTCTCACCTCGGCGATTCGGGCCACGGTGGTCACGACGCCGCCACGGCCATGAGCGATGAACAGGAAGTCTGCGGTTGCAACGGCGTCTGCAAGGGCGACATCACCTCGGCCATCGTCGAGAAAAACCTCTTCACGCTGGAAGACGTGCGGGCCCACACCAAGGCTTCGTCGTCCTGTGGATCGTGCACCGGCCTGGTCGAGCAAATCCTCGCCTCGACCCTCGGCGGCGACTATTCCGAAGCACCTGCAGTCAAGTCGATGTGCGCCTGCACGGAGCACAGCCACGATGAAGTCCGCCGCACCATTCTCGATCAGGGTCTGAAAAGTGTCGGTGACGTCATGGCGTTTCTCGAATGGCGCGAGACCGATGGCTGTGCCAAATGCCGCCCGGCCCTGAACTATTATCTGATTTGCGCCTGGCCGGGTGAGTACACCGATGACGCCCAGTCGCGCTTCATCAACGAACGTGTTCACGCCAACATTCAGAAAGACGGCACCTATTCGGTTATCCCGCGCATGTGGGGTGGTGTGACGACGCCGAACGAATTGCGCGCCATTGCCGATGTCGCCGACAAGTTTGAAATACCTGCGATGAAAGTCACGGGCGGCCAGCGCATCGATTTGCTCGGGGTGCAAAAGGAAGACCTGCCCGCCGTGTGGAAAGACCTCAATCAGGCCGGCCTGGTTTCGGGGCATGCTTACGGCAAGGCATTGCGTACGGTCAAAACCTGTGTCGGGTCTGAGTGGTGCCGCTTTGGTACGCAGGATTCCACCGCCATGGGCATCGCGCTCGAGCGCATGTGCTGGGGGTCGTGGACACCGCACAAATTCAAGATCGCGGTGTCGGGCTGTCCGCGTAATTGCGCCGAAGCAACCATCAAGGACTTTGGTGTGGTCGCGGTCGAGTCGGGCTGGGAGCTGCACGTCGGCGGCAACGGCGGCGTCAAGGTCCGGGCAACCGACCTGCTCTGCAAGGTTACAACTGATGACGAAGTGATGGAATATGCCGCCGCCTTCATGCAGATCTATCGCGAAGAAGCGCATTACCTTGAACGCACGGCGCCCTGGATCGAACGCATTGGTCTGGCCTACATCAAAAAGCGCCTGATCGAAGACGCCGGGGGCCGGGCGCGTCTGGCTGAACGCTTTCACTACTCGCAGAAATTTTCCCAGGCCGATCCGTGGGACGAAGTACGTAAAGACGCCGATCGCCAGGCTGAGTTCGTACCGATCAAAACCTTCAGCCGTGAAAAGGAAACAGTATGACCGACTGGATCGATATCGGCCCGCTGGCCGACATTCCGCCGCTCGGGGCCCGGGTCGTGCGCACCGATGGCGGCGACATCGCAGTTTTTCGCACCAACGATGACGAGGTTTTTGCCCTCGATGACAAGTGCCCGCATCGCGGCGGACCTTTGTCGCAAGGCATTGTGCATGGCAAAAGCGTGACCTGCCCCTTGCACAACTGGGTACTGGAACTCGGTAGCGGCCAGGCCGTCGCACCGGATGACGGCTGTGTCACGACCTATGCCGTGCGGCTTGAAGGCGGCCAGGTATTCTTGCAAATCGATGGCGTTCGCGAGGACGCGGCCTGATCGCCATGCCCGACATGATTAAAACAACCTGTCCCTATTGCGGTGTCGGTTGCGGCCTCGAGGTCGAGCGATCAGCAGATGGTGCTGTCGAGATCACCGGCGATCCTGCACATCCTTCAAACTTTGGCCGTCTATGTTCCAAGGGTGCGGCGCTGGGCGAGACCATTGATCTCGAAGGCCGCCTGCTGCAGCCCCAAGTCGATGGTGCGTCGACGGACTGGCCGACGGCGCTTGATCGCGTGGCGAAGGGCTTTGCCGATGTGATCGAGGAACACGGGCCCGACGCCGTTGCCTTTTATGTCTCCGGCCAGTTGCTGACAGAAGACTATTACGTCGCCAACAAACTGATGAAAGGCTTCATCGGTTCGGCCAATATCGATACCAATTCCAGACTCTGCATGTCATCCGCCGTCGTCGCCCACAAGCGTGCGTTCGGCAGCGATACCGTGCCCGGTAACTATGAAGATTTCGAGGTCGCCGACCTTGTTGTGCTGGTCGGCTCCAACACGGCCTGGTGTCATCCCGTGCTTTACCAGCGCATTGCAGCCGCCAGGCAGGCGCGGCCACAAATGCAGGTCATCGTCATCGATCCGCGTCGCACCGCGACCTGTGATATCGCGGACCTGCATCTCGTGGTGGCACCCGGCAGTGACGCGACCCTGTTCAATGGTCTGCTGACGTATCTCTCTGTGCAGGGCCTGATGGACGAACAATTTGTCGCACAAAATACCGTCGGTTTGAGTGAAGCGCTGGTCGTCGCCAAAGCCGGCGCTTCAACCGCGGCAGTCGTCGCCAAACGTTGTGGTCTGAGCGAAGCCGACGTCGCGCGATTCTTCGAGTTGTTCGCGGCCACGCCGAAGACGGTGACCCTGTTCTCGCAAGGCATCAATCAGTCAACCGGCGGCAGCGACAAGGGCAATGCCATCATCAACTGTCACTTGCTGACCGGTCGCATCGGGCGGCCCGGCATGGGACCGTTCTCGATGACGGGACAGCCCAACGCCATGGGCGGGCGTGAAGTCGGCGGCCTGGCCAACCAGCTGGCGGCCCATATGGATATTGAGAATGCCGGTCATCGAGATCTCGTCCAACGCTTCTGGCAGGCACCCGACGTCGCCGACAAACCAGGCTTGAAAGCGGTCGATCTTTTTGAAGCCGTCGGCGACGGGCGCATCAAGGCGATCTGGATCATGGCGACAAACCCTGTCGTCAGCATGCCGGACGCCGACCGGGTCAAGGCGGCACTTGCAGGTTGCGATCTGGTAGTTGTTTCTGACGTCACGGCCGACACCGATACTGCCGCACTTGCCGATGTTCTGCTGCCGGCGCTGGCGTGGGGTGAAAAGGACGGTACGGTGACCAATTCAGAACGCCGTATTTCACGCCAGCGCGCCTTTTTGCCGCCGCCGGGTGTTGCGCGCAGTGACTGGTGGTCGATCTGCGAAGTCGCCCGGCGGCTCGGTCATGGCGAAGCATTTGCCTTCGATACCGCCGTTGAGATCTTTCGTGAACACGCCGCGCTGAGTGGTTTCGAAAACAACGGCACGCGCGATTTCGACATTTCTGCCCTGGCGGACATCAACAAGCCGGCATACGACGCGCATGAGCCTGTTCAGTGGCCTTTGCCGTCCGGCAATACAGAAGGCACGGCGCGTTTGTTTGAAGACGGGCGCTTTTTTCACAGCGACGGCAAGGCGCGCTTCATCAGTGCTGCACCGAAACCATTGGCCAATGAAACCGACCCGACGTACCCGTTGTCGCTGAATACCGGACGGGTGCGCGACCACTGGCACACCATGACACGGACCGGCAAGTCGGCCCGTCTGTCGAGCCATATCGTCGAGGCGCAGATAGAAATTCATCCCGATGACGCTGCGGCTTGCGCTGTCGAGGACGGCGGCCTCGCCGATGTCACCAGCCGCCATGGCCAGGTCACCGTCAGGGTTCACGTTACAACTGACCAGCGCCCGGGCAGTGTCTTCGTGCCGATGCACTGGAGCGGTCAGTTCGCCTCACTCGGGCGCATTGGAGCCGTGGTCAATCCGGATGCAGATCCGGTGTCCGGCCAGCCAGAGTTCAAACACACGCCGGTAAAGGTGACGCCGCGTCATTTCAACTGGCATGCCTTCGTGCTCTCGCGCCGGCCGCTTCAGGTCGAGGGAACCGAATATGTCGTCTGCGCCCCGGGGCAGGGCTATTACCGTTATGAACTCGCCGGTAATGCGGTGCCGTCGAGCTGGTCGGCGTGGAGTCGCAAGCTCATGGGCAGCAAGAATGATGCGGCCGATCGCATTGAATACAGCGATGCCGCAACCGGACATTACCGCTCAGCGTTGTTGCGCAATAATGCGCTCGATGCCTGCCTCTTCGTCTCATCCGATCACCGGCTGACACCGAGGGCATGGCTCGCAGGTCTGTTCGCGGACGAGGCCGTGTCGCATTCCGCGCGTGCCAGCCTGATGGCCGGCCAGCCCGGCAAGGGCGCGCCGGACAAGGGCCCGGTGATCTGCGCCTGCTTCGGCGTCGGCCTCAATTCCATCGCCGCCGCCATCTCAAGCCAGGCTCTGACGACGGTCGACGAGATCGGCACGGTTCTTCGCGCCGGCACCAACTGCGGCTCCTGCAAACCCGAACTCAGCCGCCTGCTTGAGGACGAGCAGGTATTGCCGGTCGCTTCCTGAGCAGGCAGAGGTACATAACCGGCTGAAACAGTTATTTACAATTTTGCAGACACATTGCGAACGTTGAGCATTATACTGGCCTGGATACAATAACTGGCAGGCAAGAGTTTCCGGCAATGACAGAACCCGCATCACCAGACAAGACACCGAACAAAAGCCCCGCCCGAATTCTGGTCGTCGATGACAACGCGATGGCGCGCACTCTCATCGAACGTACCCTCGTTCGCAAGGGCTTTGAAATGGTCACAGCAAGTTCAGGCGATGAAGCTCTGGCGGCTGTTGCGGAAAACCCGGTCGATATGATTTTCCTCGATCTGGTAATGCCGGGCATGAGCGGCATGGAAGTTCTGCAGACCCTGAAGGCTGATGATCGCTACCGGCATATCCCCGTGGTTGTCGTCTCCGGCAGCGAAGACATGAATGCCGCCGATGACGTCAAGGCAGCAGGTGCTGTCGAGTTTCTGCCCAAGCCGGTCAAACCGCCAGACTTGCATCAATCAGTTGAGAAATATCTCGGCTCGAATTGACTCAAACCTGCGGCTGACGCCAGCGTTCGATAACTGCGGATAATTGTTCGATTTTCAGGGGTTTGGTCAGCACGTCGTCCATGCCGGCTTCGAGGTAGGACTTGTGTTCGGCGGCACCGGTGTGTCCCGTGAAGGCGATGATCGGTGTCTTCTGGTCGCCCGAATGTTCGAGGCGGCGAACTTCCGAGGTGAAGTCGACCCCGGACATGCCCGGCATCGTGATATCGACGAGGATCAGCACATAGGAATTTGAATCAAGTTTTTCGAGCGCTGCCTCGCCGCTCTCTGCCAGATCACATTTCAATCCAAGCTTCTGAAGCTGCTTGTCCGCCATTGCCCGGTTGATCTTGTTGTCGTCAACGACGAGAACCCGCAGGTCTCTATAAGCCGCGTCTTCGAAGGCGCCATCGCTTGTCAGACGTGAAATCGCCGTCAACAATTTGTCGCTGTCGATCGGTTTGGTCAACAGCTCGTTCATACCGGCGTCGAGGCAGGACTGAACTTCAGATTTCGTGGCACCTGCCGTGATGCCGACAATCGGAATTGAACTCAAGTCTCCGTCCATCGACCTGATCCGGCGGGTTGCTTCATTGCCATCCATCTCCGGCATATGGCGGTCCATCAATACAATGTCGAAGGACTGCTCGCCGATGGCCGACAGGGCTTCAACGCCGTTGCCAACGCTACGGATTTCATGCCCGGCCTTGCGGAGAATTTTTTCAATCACATCGCGGTTTACATCGTTGTCCTCGACTTGAAGAATTTGCAGGCGACGCATTTTCGGATTGCGGTCCCTCGTCGCTGTTCTGATCTCCGCCGCGCGTTCAAGGGCGTCCAGATCCTCAGGTCGACCAATTTCAAACGGCACGGAAAAACGAAAAGTAGAACCGGTTCCGACAACGCTTTCAACGCCGATTTCACCGCCCATCAGGCCGACCAGGCGCCGGCAGATCGCCAGACCCAGGCCGGTACCGCCATATTTCCGCGCGACTTCGACCGCGCCTTGCGTATAGCTGGAAAACAATTTTTCGATTGCTTCGGGTGAAATGCCTGCGCCCGTATCGGTCACTTCAATTTCGAGGTCGGCCTTGTTGTTATCGGACGTGGCACATTTGACATCAACGGCAACCGAACCGCTTGAAGTAAACTTGATGGCGTTGCTGATCAGATTCAAAAGAATTTGCCGCAGCCGGTGAGGATCACCCAGCAAAACCGGCGGCACTTTGGTATCCAGACTGGATGACATGGCCAGGCTGTGTTCCGCAGCTCGGGACGCCATCACCGACAGAGATTGATCGACGACACTGGCAACGGTGAAGGGAACGATTTCGAGCTCGAGCTTGTCGGCGTCCAGTTTGGAAATATCCAGAAGGTCATCAAGTATTGTCAGCAAATATTCGCCGGATGAAACGACAACCTCGACGTTTTCACGTTGCTCGGCATCAAGCGCGGTATCGAGCAGAAGGCGCGCCATGCCCAGCACACCGTTCATCGGCGTTCTCACTTCATGACTGACGACGGCAACAAACTCTGATCGCGCTTCTGCCGCGGCCTGGGCCTGATCCCGTGCGGCCAGGGCCTCACGCTCTGCCGTTTTTTGCGGTGTAATATCGACGAACGCATTCAAATAGCCGCCGTCAGGTAGCGGCGTTGCGATGTGTTGAAGATCGAAATAGGGATCGAGAAAAAAAGTCTCGCTGACCGAGCGTTCGGAGGGCATGGACCGTTCTATCCAGGCTTCACGGAACTCTTCAATCGATTTGCCCTGTGCGGTGGGAAGAGAGTGAAAATATCGGATGAGTTCTTCGTGATCCCGGTTCTTTTCAAGGTTTTCAGGGTCGATGGCGGTAATATCGAGATAAGCTTGATTCCAGAAACTCAGACGTTTGTCGGCGTCGTATTCGACAATTCCGATAGGCAGTGTTTCCAGAATCGCCCGCATTTTGGCTTCGGCCGAGGCCGCAGCGTCCCGTGCTTCCCCAACCGCAGCCTCGGCATTGGAACGTTCTGTAATGTCCGTATAGATGCTGACAAAACCACCGGCTTCCAGGGGCTGTGTAAAACATTCGAGAACCCGGCCCTGTTTGGTGATGCGTTGGTAATGTTGGGGTTCGGTCTCGAAGGGTAGTGCATTCACGACCCTGTCGATGATTTCCTGCTTGTCACCGTCTCCATAGTCTCCGCGATCAATCATCAGGGATAATTCATCGTCGGTCGTTTTACCGATCTGAACGACGTCTTCCGGTAAATCCCAAATCTCTCTGTACTGCGGGTTAAACAACATCGTTCGCCGGTCCTTGTCGACATACCTGATGCCGCCCGGCACGTTGTCGAGCACAGCCCGCAACAGTGCCTCATTTTCCTCTAGTTCTTTTTCGCTGTGTATGCGGTCCGTAATTTCGTTGGTTACGACAACGGTGCCGCCATCTTCCGTACGGGCACGCATCATTTCAAAATATCGACCATCAGGTGTTCGATCGACGACCGGTGAATATTCCCCTTTTTCGTATTCCGCGATGCGCTTTCTAAGTAACTCTTCCGGGTCGCCCGGCCCGTAATCTCCCCGCAGCGCCCGAAATCGCAAAATATCCTGCAAGGGGGCACCGACCTTGATCAGTTCGTCAGGATAATCCGCGTAGTGCCGAAATCTCTCGTTGAAAACCTGAAGACGTAAATCGCTATCGACCATGAAAAATGAACCGGACATATGTTCGATGGCGGTCCTCAACTGCGCCTCTTTTGCGGCCAGTTTTTCTTCCGCCATACGCCGTTCTGTCACGTCCGTGCCGATTGCGACGGTGCCACCGTTTTCGGCGGGTGCGCGCGTCACTTCAATGATGCGACCGCTGGGGATGGGGTCGGACAAAACACTATATTGTTGATTACGGTACGAATGCAGGCGCTTCTCCAGAATTTCGTCCGGATCGCCCGGGCCAAAGTCACCCCGAACAGCGCGCTCCATCAGAACGTCTTTCAGGTGAGCGCCGACAAAAACGTTATCCGGGTTGACGCCGGCAAATTTCGGGAAATTTTCGTTAAACACCTGAAGCCGGAGTTCCTTGTCGACCATGAAAAAGGACCCGGACATATTTTCTATTGCCGCCCGTAGCTGGCTTTCCTTGTCGGCCAGCGCTTGTTCTGACGATTTGTGATCAGAGATGTCGTAGAAACATCCCAGTCTCGCCGGCTGGCCTTCGTATTCAATTGCGATAAAGGAGGCCAGGACCCAGAACGTCGAGCCGTCATGCCGCTTCATCAGGATTTCGCGATCCAGAAGATTACCGCGTTCGGCCAACCGCTTCAGAAGCGCATCACGATCATCGGTATTCGCATAATAATCGCGACCCTGATAATTCCGCATCGTCTCCTCGTCATAGCGAAACATTTCCAGCAGTCGGGAATTGAAGTACAGGACTTCGTCATCTGAAACCCGGCGAATCATGACGGCCAGGGGGCTAACATCCAGCATCGCTGAAAATTGCTGTTCCCTTTGGATCAGCACTTTTCCGGCTTCATCCGGAGAAGCATCTATCGGACGGCTTCCTTCTTCGGCGTGCGATTGTTGACTTATGTCAAGATGCCAGACGATTCCCGCTTCAACTCCCCCAAAATCGACGGATTGGGTAGTTATCAGGACCCGGCATGTGGCACCGTCCTGCCTTATTCGCCGAGCTTCGAAATTACTCAGCATTTCGTTGTCGCGTAACGCTGTGTTGAGGTGTTCGAGGTCTTCGGCATCCACCCAGCTATCCGCAGCCGGGGCGGCCATCAGTTTTTCAGCATCTTCAGCGCACAGCAAGTTCGTCAAAGCGCCGTTTACAAACAGTTGACGACCTGTCTCGCGTTCCAGAACGGCAACGCCGACCGGCGATGCCTCCAGCACCTGGCGCAAGCCGGTATCGGTGGGGGCGGGCGCCGACGTCATTGCAGGATATTCTGGTTATTGGTCATGGCAGACAAACCATGCCATGACCTGGGCACGAATTCGATCACAAACAAGCCGCAAAATTTTTTGAATGACTATTCGTATATATAAATGACGCCGAAATCTTCGCCCATATCGTGGATATGATGAAGCTTGTCGAGGATGCGATCATTCAGAACCGTGCCGGAGGCCAGCACAAGGTTTCCGGCCTCCGTTCGGACGTCATTTGCCAGAACAGCCCCTTCGGGAACCGCGGCCAGCGTAACAGCGACCGACGACCACAGCGGGTCCGCTGTCGCTTCAACGCCCGGTGCCATCGGCTTCTCGTCCGTCGCATTCATTTCGGGCGTATCCGGGGTACCCGGCGATTTCGACGATTTTGGCGATTTTGGTGTCCAGACCGATGAGGATTTTTGCGCTTCGTCTTGCTTGTAGGACTGAACGGCTTTGGCTTGATCGCGAACAATTTTTTCCAGCATCGCGATCCTGTTTTCCAGATCGCTCACAGAATCACCCATCACCAGTTTGGCGTAGGTTTTTGCCGGCATCAGTTCCTGTCGCACGCCGCTGAGCAGGGGCGTGAGCCGGGAAGCCAGCATTTCCTTACTCACGGGCTTGGCGATAAAGGCATCGACATCCATTGCCATCGCCAGCCCGAGGACGAATTTGTCCGAATAACCGGTCAACATGGCGAAGGGCAGATTGCGTTCGACTTTGGCGCTGCCGGATCGAATGGCCTGCAAGAGTTCAATGCCGTTTTTGTCCGGCATTTTGAAATCGGAAACGATGCAATCGACGTTTTCACCTTGCGTTGCCAACAAGTCGATCGCTTGCCGGCCATTTTCGGCGTCCAATACCGTCGACGCGCCGAGTTCAGTCAAAAGCTGTTTCACCAGCGAGCGAATAAACTCCTCATCATCGACGACCAATATCGTCGTGCCTTTGATCCGGCTGTTACTCATCGTTCTGTTCCGTTTTTAGCACACGCGCAATGTACACATTAATTCGTTGAAATTCAGCCCGCAGGTTTTTCAGACGGTGCTGCGAGGCGATAAAATTAAAAGTCGGCGCATCCATTTCAAGTTCCTGCAATGAGCGGGCGAGGTCCCGGGCGCCACCATTTTCCGCGACGCCTTTTGCGGCATGGGCTGCTGCTTCCAGTTCGCCGGTATCACGACGGTCGAATGATCGCTCCAGGCGTGACAGTAACGGAATAATAGCAGCCGAGAACTTGCTCAAAAACTCGTTCACATGATCATCTTCGTCGTTGCCAAGAAACTCCGATACCTGCTTGAGGTCGACCGGCGCATCGCTCGAACCGGATTCTGCAGGACCACGCACAGCCTTTTTTTCCGCAGGCGGATGCAGGTTCCAGAATGTCATGCCGCGCCCGTCGAGCCATATATCGAGGACATCCATCAGCGCGTCCAGCGTCACGGGTTTCGACAGCAAGGCGTTCATGCCGACTTCGATGCAGCGCTCTTCAACGCGCTCCGGATCACGGCTCGTCAAGGCGATAACCGGCAACCCGGCGATGCGCTCGTCAGGATGTTGTCGCAAGGCATGCGTGAATTCAAACCCGTCCAGGACGGGCATCAGACAATCGACCAACACCAGGTCGCAACGCTCCGCTTCGATTATTTCCAAAGCAGCGTGGCCGTTTCTCGCGGCCTTCGATCCGATGCCCAGCTTGGCAATTTGCTTGCAGGCAATGTCGCGGTTCATGGCATTGTCGTCAACGACGAGTACGGTTGAGGTGCCGGTCTGCCGGTTGACGAGGGCTTCAACGATATCGGAAATATCGCTGTCCCCTGCCATTGACTGAAAAAGAACAAGTGTCGATACGCCGCCTGAAATCAAATCCTGAACATCGGTTTTGGAAACAGGACTGCCCTCATTAATCAGGTGCACGACCCCGTTCAGACCATCGTTCGCTGTAAACTTGCTCGCCAGCATTCCGGCGGCGGCCAGGTCCATGGCGCTTTGGGTTGAGGCACCGGTCGCCTGAAAGGCCGCCGATAATGCCAGACGCTGTTGTTTGTCTTCTGTCGAGATGATCAGGTTCCATCCGTCAAGGTCAACGTCGGACGCTTTCCGGTTTTGTGCAATTTCGCGATACCAGTGCCGGGGCGACTTGTTGACGAGGTCCAGGACGACAGCCTTTGCCATGCCGGCAAATTCGGATTCTTTCGGCTTGTCAAACTGGCGACGCTGTTCCGACATGAAAAATTCCCGTTGAAATCCGGGATTTGTCCCCGGCGACCGATTTGTCGCCTGTTATTGTCAGTTTTATGGCCTGACAGTCAACGATGCAGATATTTCTGAGATGTTTCTGAGATGTGTCTGAGCCCATATTGGGTTTGGTCGCAACGTTCAGTTCGCGCATGATGGCGACGGATTAATTTGAAGGAGTGGTGAATTGTCCACCGCACTGAAAAAACTGGCCGTTGTTGCGCTCGTAGCCTGTGCCGCCGTATTGGGGGGTGCCGGGTTTTCGGTTGCCTGGTCGCAAGTCGCCTTGACTGATGCTGAAGCTGCGTGGATTGCCGGGCACCCGAGGGTCCGGGTGCACAATGAAACCGACTGGCCGCCCTTCAACTTCGCCGAAGAAGGTCAGGCCAGGGGCTATTCCATCGATTTCATGAACCTGGTGGCCGAAAAGACCGGCCTGAAAGTTGACTACATAACCGGGCCGACCTGGGGCGAGTTCCTTGACTTGATGAAAAGCGGCGACCTCGATGTCATGCTGAACATCGTCAAAACGCCGGAGCGCCTTAAATACCTCGCCTACACGCGACCCTACGCCGACAATCCCAACACCATCCTCAGCAAACGGGGCGCTACCTACGACAATCTGGAACAAATGATCGGCAAGACAATTTCCGTGCCGAAAGGGTTTTTCTACGAGGAAATTCTCACTCGCGATTATCCCGGCATCAAACTTCACCTGGTCAAGGGCACGCTGGAAACCATGAAAGCGGTCGCTTTTGGCAAGGCTGATGCAGCACTTGGTGAACTCGCCGTCTTTAATCATCTTCTCGGGCGGCATTTGATGACCGATCTGGTGGTTTCCGGCGAAGTTAAAATGGGCAATCCCGAATATGCCTTGCTTAACATGGCGTCGCGCATTGAACATCCTTTACTGGCGTCAATTCTCGACAAAGGCATACAGGCGGTAACACTGGAGGAAATTCGGGCAATCCAGCGCAAATGGCTGGGTGAAACAAGAGTGTCCGCAGGCGGCAAAATTGAGCTGAAACTGACGGAGATCGAAAAGGCATGGCTGGCAGCCCATAACGACATTCGCGTTGGTTTTGACCCAAGTTATCCGCCATTTGAGTACGCCGGGCCGGAGGGTCAGATATCAGGTATCGCCTCGGGTTACATCGAGCTCGTTAATGAACGACTTGGCGTCAACATGAAAGCGGTGCCTGGCCTGACATGGTCGCAGGTCGTCGCCGGATTGAAGGACCGTACGCTGGATGTTGCGCCGACCATGTCACCCTCGGCCGAGCGCAAGGGATTCGCCTCCTTTACCAGTACCCATCTCAAGTTTCCCCGCGTCATTTTGACCCGTCAGGATTTTGAGTTTGTCGGCGGTCTTGGAGACCTGGCCGGCAAGCGCGTGGCGCAAGTGAAAGACTTTGTCACAAATGAATTTCTCAAGCGCGACTATCCGGCCATTGTTGCCCACGAAGTTGAAACGCCCTTGCAGGGCTTGCTCGCCGTATCGCACGGCAAGGCAGACGCCATTGTCCTTAATCTGGCGGTGGCCAGCTATCTCCTGCAAAGCGAGAATATTGCCAACATCAAGGTTGCAGCACCGACGGGGCTCGAATTGCCGGGGCACGCCATGGCGGTTCGCGGTGACTGGCCTGAACTCGCATCAATTCTCAACAAGGTGCTGGCCTCCATCACGCCTGAAGAGCATGCCGCGATCCGGACAAAATGGATCGCCGTGCGATTTGAACACGTTGCTGATACCGGTGCCCTGATTGAGGTCGCTTTGCAGGTTGGCGCCGTTGCTGTCGTCGTGGTTGTTCTGATCGTGGTCTGGAACCGACGTTTGTCACGGGAAATTGGACGACGGGAAGAAACACAGAAAGAACTGGCGGAGAAGGAAGCACTGCTGCGTCTGGCGCTCGATCAGATGTCGGACGGCCTCTATCAGCTCGACGGTGATCTCCGGTTCAGTTTATTCAATGACCGCTACAAGGAATTGCTCGGGGTGCCCAATGAACTGGTGCAGGTCGGCAAACCCGTTGTCGATACCGTGCGATACCTGGCTGACAGGGGCGATTACGGCGAAGGCGAAAAAGAGGAACTGGTTCAAAATCGTCTGAAAGAATTCCGTCGCGGCGAACCGCTCAGCATTGAGGTGAAGACCCCGTTGAAAACGCTGGAATTTCGCCAGACTCCGACGGCTGACGGCGGCATGGTCGCTGTTGCCTCTGACATAACCGAACGCAAGCATGCCGAAGAAGTGCTGCTAGCTGCCAAAGAGGACGCGGAAGCGTCGGAGAAAGCGAAATCGGATTTCGTTGCCGTCGTCAGTCACGAAGTGCGTACGCCGATGAACGGCGTTCTCGGCATGGCCCGGCTGATGCTGGAAACCCCCTTGATGGGAGAACAACGCGACTATGCCCAAACGATCGTCGAAAGTGGTGAGGGATTGCTGACTATTCTCAATGACCTTCTGGACATTTCCAAACTGGAAGCGGGCAAACTTGAAATCGAGGCGTTCGCATTTTCGCCGCGGCGCCTGATCGCCGATACGGGTAACGTGATGCGACCCCGCGCCGTGGAAAAAGGCGTTAATACAATATACACCGTCGATCCCGAAGTGCCTGCCGCCGTGATGGGTGATGGCAACCGGTTGCGCCAAATTGTCTTCAATCTTTTGAGCAACGCGACCAAATTCACGGACCGGGGTGAAATCGAAATGGCTCTTGAGGCGCGCGAGATCGGGTCCGGGCGAATTGAGTTAAAGATCATTGTCAAAGACACCGGTTCGGGTATTACCGAAGAGGCGTCGAAGAAGCTGTTTGCGCCCTACGTTCAGGCCAATATTGACATCGCCCGCAAGTATGGCGGGACAGGTCTGGGCCTGTCGATCAGCCGCCGCCTTGCCGAACTTATGGGCGGTGAAATCACTTTGAAAAGTGAAATTGGTGTCGGCAGTGAATTCACTTTGACTGTGCCTTTCGATATCGCGGAAACGGCACCGCAAGACGATCCCGACCGTTCGCAGTGGGCCAGTGGCGGCTGGGGGCCGGGCCTGCGCGTGTTGCTGGTTGAGGACAACAAGATTAACCGGAAAGTCGCGCAGGGAATGCTCGGCAAACTGGGACACAAAACAGAAATCGCCGAGAACGGTCGAGAGGCCCTCGAAATCCTCGAAACCTCTGATCCTTTTGATGTCATTCTGATGGACCGTCATATGCCGGTAATGGATGGCATCGAAGCGACACGCCGTATTCGGTCGAAGGATGATCTGGAAGGCACCATTCCAATTATCGCCGTGACGGCCGCCGCCACTCAAAGGGAAATTGAAACCTGCCTTGAAGCCGGCATGAATGACGTCGTCACAAAACCGATTGATCCGCGCGAACTGGAGATCGCCCTGAGGCGCATTGCTGCGGATGACCGTGGCATTCGTACCGATTTTACCATTGCCGAACCTGAAAACGGCGACGCAGCTGTTCTTGATCTCAAGATTATCGATGGCTTGAAAGAAGACTACGGTGAAGAGTCGGCACTGGAATTTTTCGACATGTTCCGCGAAATCGGCGTGGAAAATCTTGAAGGTTATCTGGCTGCCGACGAAGCGGGCGACATCGGTCAGATGACACACTTCTCTCATGATCTGAAAAGCAGCGCCGCAAATGTTGGTCTGATGCGTTTGTCGGCGCTGAGTCGCGATATCGAAATCGCCTGCGACGACGGACGGATGGCCGATGCGCGCGAATTGGGCCTGGGTTTGTCGGACGCTGTCGATCAGGCAATGCGGGCGCTCGACAGTCTGGCCGGCGGAATATCACCGGACCCGCAGCCTGAAGAAGCCCAATCCCTGTTCGTCGCCAAGATGAGCCACGATCTAAGAAACATGATCAACACGGTGATCGGCTACATATCAATGATACAGGAGGGCGCTGACGAAAAAATGAGCCCGGCGGAACTGGAGAAATATGTCATCGAGATAACGGCAGGTGGCCAGCGCATGTTGGGGATGAGCGAGAACATGTTGACGATGATCCAGCTGCAAGCCGGCCAGATTGAACCGTCCGCCCAATCCCTGGACGCGCGTATCCTCGTGCAGGATTGCATTGAAAGCGTCAATTCGAAAGGTGAAGGTCGTGATGTCGCGATATTGTTCAACTCAAATGGCAAGGAGCAGTTGGTCGACACGGACCCGACCGCGTTTCGCCAAATGGCGGAGAACCTGATCCTCAACGCCGTTCAGTCGAGCCCGGCAAGAGGCGAAGTACGTGTCGAAATTGGCGGTAGTGACAGCGGCTTTACATTCTCGGTATTGGGCCAGGGCCAGGGTTTGGGCGACGACCAGGTTGACCACCTTGACAAACCTTATGCAGATGTCTGGCAAAATAGCGCCGGTAACGTCATGCCTGCCTTGCGATACGCTGTTGCCGGGCGGCTGGCGGCCTTGCAGGGCGGCGCCCTGAAAATTCAGGAACGTGCCGGAGGCGGCACTGACGCAACCATCGAATTTTTCTGATTCATTGAATTATTCACGGCTATCGCTCTCGTAATAGGCGTTGACCACAAGTCCTTCATCCCGTCAGTATGGCTGTCTGACCGGGAGAACACATGCAATCTGATCGCGTCCTGTTGATTGAGGATGATTTAAGCTTCGCTCATATTCTGACGACCTATCTGGTCAAACAGGGATATGAGGCAGAACATGTGCCGACGGCTGCCGAGATGTTTCAAAAGATTGATGAAAATGTCTACGATTGTCTGATCGTTGACCTGACCTTGCCGGATGAAGACGGCATTGTGCTGGTGCGCAAACTGCGTGCACGCAACATCGGCCCCCTCATCGTATTGACCGGGCGGGAAACTATCGAAGACAAGCTGGCAAGCTTTGAGGTCGGTGCCGACGATTACATCACCAAACCTGTAGACCCGCGTGAACTGGTTATGCGCATCAAGGCCGTTTGCAGCCGCGCCGGCACCGGAAACGCCGGAGCTGCGGCCACGCTGAAATTTGGCGAGTTCTCGCTCGATCATGAGAAACATGAAGCGACCAACAAAGACGGCGAACTTATTGATCTGACACCTGCCGAATTCAACCTGATCTGGGTACTGGCGCAGGCCGACGGCAAAGTACTGGCGCGGGACAATCTGGTTGACGCCGTTTCGACAGGCGACGGGCCTGCTTCTTTCCGCGCCGTTGACATACTTGTTAGCCGGCTGCGTAAAAAGTTGGCAAAAGAGGCTATCCTGACGGTGCCAAATTCAGGTTACAAATCCGGATGGGCGGTTGTCGCCGATTAGTTTACCGATCAGTCTTCGAGGCGTTGTACGGATATTGGTACCGCAATATATTTCTATCCAGACACATTTCAGAAACCTTTGAACGGTCCGTCCGGCATACAGTCTCCTCATTCGATGCTCTGGTAATTTTCCGGAGCGATAATATAAAAGGAGATGTTTAATGGCCAACATTGGCAATCATACTTTTGTCGACGGTGTCGGTGACATTCGTCTGCGTGACGGCGTTATCCGTATGGATTTGCTCGCCCTGTCCCCGACACGTCGGGACCAGGAAGGCAATCCGGTACCGCAGTTTGTCGATCAGGTCGTCATGTCGCCGCGTGCATTTTTGCGCATGGTGTCAGCTCTTGGCGATACGGTGCGTCAAATGCAGGAGAAGGGACTTCTGGGATCTCCGGAAGCGGCGGCAGAAGAAGAAGTCGCTTGACGTGAAGGCGGGGGTGGGCTGGCCAGCCACTCCCGTCACGCGGCATAGAATTTTCAACTGACACGTAAAGTAAGCTAAGGTTTCAGACAGAAGACAACGGAAATGAGCAAGGCGCTGGTAATGACTGATCGATCTTCAAATAAAAGCGGACTTCATCGAATACTTGTCGTTGACGACAACGCGATGTCGCGGAAGATGCTTGAGCATCGGTTTGTCCAGGAGGGACACGATGTGTCCAGCGTCGAAACCGGCGACGAGGCATTGGCCGACGTCGCAAATAATCAACCTGACATCATTTTTCTTGATTTACATCTGGCAGGTATGAGCGGCCTCGACGTGTTGAAAACGTTGAAGGGCGACGCGAAAACCGAAGCCATTCCCGTCGTGATCGTTTCCGGCATTGATCGCGCCGATGCGATTACCGAATGCCATGAAGCTGGCGCCGCAGAATTCCTTCACAAGCCGGCTTCTCGTGAAGCGTTGCGCGAAATCACAGCCGATTTGCTCGGCGTCGAGGATGCCGCAATCGTTTCCAATGGCGCGGTCCAGTTGGAAAGTGCATCCGATATTTCTGTTGAAGATGCAAAAGTTTTTGATCCGGCGCGCCTTGAAGTGCTGCGCAAGGATTATGGTGCTGACAAGGCTGATGATTTTGCCCGGCGCTTTTTTGAAACGTCAAAGGCGCTTTGCCGGAAAGCAGTAAATTCGGCGGAACAAGGTCAGGCGGAAGCCTGGAAGTTTGCAATCCATGATTTGAAAGGCAGTGCCCGGACATTGGGTTTGTCTCGTCTGGCGGCGGCCTGTCGACAGGTTGAACGGACACTCGAAAACGGCGCCGGGACGGAGGCTGCCGAATTGACGGCAAAATTGCCGAACCATCTCGACATCGCCCTCGACGCTTTGCGTCAACAGAATACGTGATCGCGAGGATTTACCCATGGCACGCCTGACATTTGATCTTACAGCCTTGCGGGTTCTCCTGGTGGAGGACGAAACGCTGGCCCGGGAAATTGAACAAAATGCGCTATATGAGCTTGGCATTGAGCGCGTGACTGTTGCGGAGAACGGCGCGGTTGCCCTGGAAGCGATGGGTCGCGGCCTGCCGTACGATCTGGTGATTTCGGACTGGAACATGCCGAAACTGGACGGCATGGGGTTTCTGAAATCCCTGCGCGAGGTCAACAATAACCTGCCCTTCCTGATGGTTACCAACAATGAAACCATCGACAAGGTCCGTCAGGCCCTCAACGCCGGTGCAGACGGTTACATCATCAAACCCTTCTCTCTCAACAAGTTGCGCGAGGCCATTCATCTGGCGTTGGCCGCGCACATCGACATTCCGGTTGCTGCCGGTAACGCTGTCAACGACATCTCGGAAGAACTGACCGAGGTCGTGGAATGGCTGCAAAGCGTACTCGCCCGACCAGTCTCCGGAGGCGTTGCGGCAAAAGGCAATGGCGTGGATGCAGAGACCCTGCAAAATATTCAGGCGTTGGCGGCCAGGGTTTCGGGCCAGCTCGATGGTTTTCTCAACCGGGCCAGTTATGGCCGACCCGAACATCTGGTTGTTGTCCGGCTCCACAACGATTGTTTGACAGCGCTTCTGTCCGGGCGCGCTGATTTGCTCGAGCTCGAAACTAGTAATTCAATTCTCGACGGCCTGACACACGCCGCTGAACTGGTAACAGGATAAGATCATGCATACCGCAATCACATGTTTTGTCCTGACCGCCCGGCGGCATGGCGTCCATACGACGGTTGAACGGCTGGTGCATGACTATGCGCTGACCGAGGAACCCTCGGCCTCGCGGGTTGTCCGCATCGCACAGGATCTTGGGCTGAAAGGCCGGGCGCGAAAAATCGACTGGAAGGGCTTGCAACGCGTGGGCAAGGCCTTCCCGATTCTGTGTCCCCTGAAAAACGGCAACTGGGTCATTCTCGCGGCACTGGACGGCGGCAAGGCAGACGAGGAACCTGTTGCTCTGGTGCTTGATCCGGCCGCGCAAGGCGATGGCCTGGTGCGTGTTGACCGTGACATGCTTGAAAAAGCCTGGACCGGCGAAGTCGTATTCCTCAAACGCGATCACCAGATCACGGACGAGGATCAACCCTTCGGGTTTAGCTGGTTCGTGCCGGAGATCCTGCGTCACAAAACGTTGTTTATTGAAGTTGGTATTGCCGCGCTGTTCATGCACGTTCTGGCTCTGGCGTCGCCAGTGTTTTTCCAGATTACGCTGGACAAGGTCATCAGTAATCAGGCGGTCGAAACGCTTTATGTTTTGGCAGGTGGTGTTTTTGTCGCCTTTACGTTCAATGCGGCGCTGGAGTATCTGCGCAGTCTTCTGCTGTTGCACGCTACCGGAAAAATGGATGTTCGGGTTGCGACCCGCACTTTCGGCAAACTGATGAGCCTGCCCATCGATTTCTTCCGCGGAACTTCCGCCGGCACGTTGACCAAACACATGCAGCAAACAAGCTCCGTGCGTGAATTTCTGACCGGGCGCATTTTCCTCACCTTGCTCGATGCAACGGCAATGCTCGTCTATCTGCCTATTCTCTTCTTCTATTCGCCGACGCTTGCCTGGATCGTTCTGGCCTTCGCCGGTGTCATTTCCTCGATCAGCCTCGTGATCAAGGGCCCTTACCGCCGTCGCCTGCAGGCCCTGTACCGTGCCGAAGGCGCGCGTCAGTCGATGCTGGTCGAAACCATCAACGGCATGGAAACCGTCAAGGCAATGGCGATTGAGCCGATCAAGGCACAAGTCTGGTCCGACACCTCGGCCCAGGCCGTGGCCATGCAGCTGTCGGTTGGCAAGATTTCCAATCTGGTCAAGGGACTGACCAAATACCTCGGCCAACTGATGACCATGATGATTTTGTTTGTCGGTGCCCAGATGGTGTTTACCGGCGACGTCACGGTCGGCGCCCTGATTGCCTTCAATATGCTGGCCGCCCGGGTTAGCGGCCCGCTGATCCAGCTGGTCGGCCTGATCAACGAGTGGGAGCAATCTTCGATTTCCGTCAAGATGCTGGGTGAGGTGATGAACCAGAAACCCGAACGCGCCTCGACCGGTGGTCTGACCCCGGCGATCCGCGGCGAAGTCGAGTTTGAAGGCGTCACTTTCCGCTATGGCAAGGACGGCCCGCCGGCGCTCGACAACATGTCGTTCAAGATCGGTGAGGGCGAAGTGGTCGGAATCGTCGGACGCTCCGGCTCAGGCAAGAGTTCCCTGCTGCGTGTATTGCAGGGCATGTACCGCCCGACCTCCGGCATCATCCGGGTTGATGGCGTCGACATGCGGGAGATTGATCTTGCCCACCTTCGACTGAATACCGGCGTCGTCCTGCAGGAAAGTTTTCTGTTCCGTGGAACCGTGCGCGACAATATCGCCCTGACCCGCCCCGATGCAGCATTTGCCGACATCGTGGCTGCGGCGAAAATGGCGGGTGCCGACGAATTTATCCAGCGTCAGCCGCAAGGTTACGACACGATGCTTGAAGAAGGTGCATCGAACCTGTCCGGTGGACAAAAACAACGTCTCGCCATCGCGCGATCCCTGTTGCGCCAGCCCCGGTTCCTTATTCTCGATGAAGCGACCAGCGCCCTTGATCCGGAAAGCGAGGCGATTGTTCAGGCAAACCTGCAACAAATCGCCGCCGGGCGCACCGTCCTGGTCGTCTCGCACCGGCTGTCGACACTGGTCGATACCGACAAGATCATGGTGATCGATGCGGGCAAGATCATCGATCAGGGCAAACACGCGGACCTGCTGGACCGCTGCGAAATTTATCGCCACCTGTGGCAACAACAGAACCCGGAGCAGTCCCGTGCCGCAGAATAGTGCAGAACTAGCCACCCGACCTGCAACGCCTGTCGTTTCGACGTCAGACGGCGAAATCCTTAACGTTGCCGCGGGCACCCTTATCTTCAAGGAAGGTGCCGACAGCGACTTCGCCTATCAGGTCGTGGAGGGCGGCATCGAGCTGACCAAATCGATGAGCGGTTCGGAAGTGTTCCTCGCGGAAATCGGACCGGGCGATCTGTTCGGCGAAATGGGATTGATTGACGGCAGTCCGCGCAGCGCCACAGCCGTGACGATGGGCGATACCGTTCTGGTCAAAATCAATCGCGACGAATTGATGCAGAAACTGACCGATGACAGTGATTTCGCTGCGCCGGTCCTGACGCAACTCGTCTCTCAGCTTCGCAACACCAGCGACCGCCTGGCGCATGAACGCCATCTGACACTGCAACGCGCGGCGGAAAGCGCGGAGATCATTGTCGCACCCAGCCGCAATCCGGTGACGCGCCTCAGGAACTTCTTCGATGCGGAACATGATCTGATTGAGTTCCAGCCCGATGCGGTCGAGGTCGAACGCCAGCACTTCCCGGCGATCGCCAGATTGATGTTGTATGTCATCGTGTTTTTTGTCGTCGGCATGTTTACATGGGCCAATTTTTCCAGCATCGACACGGCCGTTGCTGCCTTCGGGCGCATGACGACCAAGGTCCCGAACATTATTGTCCAGCCCTCGGAGACAGCGCTGATCAAGGCGATCCATGTGCGTGCCGGTGACGTCGTCAAGGAGGGTCAGCTCCTGGCGACCCTGGACGCAACGTTCGCGGCGGCCGATGCCAATGTCAGCCGGAATTCGCTGATCCAGGTGACGGCGCAGGAACGGCGACTGAATGCGGAGATGAGCGGCAAGGCACCAACGGGCGGTTTTTCCGACGATCCGGATACCAACGATCTGCAGATGGAAATCTACACACGGCGCAAAACACAGCTACAGCAGCAGCGCGCCTCTTACAGCGAACAAATTCAGCAGATCGAGGCCGATATCGAGACCAATGATCAGGATGCCAAAGACCTCGGCGAACAGGCGGCGGTCTTGCGTGAGATCGAAGGCATGCGCTCGAAACTGATGACCAAGGGGGTGGGCTCGCGGGTCAACTACCTCAGTTCCAAACATCAGCGTCTGTCGGTCGATCGGGAAACGCGGCGTCTGAAAAGCCAGCGCAAGCGTATGGAACATGAGCTTAACAGCCTGCGGGCGGATCGTCGGGCCAGCGTTGCCGCCTGGCAATCCCGGATTGCCGAGGAACTTGTCGCCGCCAGGCGGGAACTCGACAAACTGACGGAACAGGTGGTGAAATCCCAACACCGCGAGGACCTGGTGCGGTTGGTCGCGCCGGCACCTGGCATCGTGCTGACGGTGGCGGAGTGGTCGGTCGGTTCTGTTGTTCGTCAGGCCGAACCGATGTTTACCATCGTGCCGGCCAACGTGCCGATGGAAATGGAAGTCGACGTCGCGGCAAAGGATATCGGGCTTATTCAGACCGGAGATATTGTGCGTATCAAACTGGATGCGCTGCCCTTCCAGAAACATGGCGTCATCAATGGTCGTGTCCGTTTCATCAGCGAAGACGCCGTGCCGACCGAAGACGGCCGTGGTGCCAGCGTCTATCGCGCACGCGTCGAACTGGGGGAGCGCGAATTGCGTGAAGTGCCCAAAAGTTTCCGTCTGACCCCGGGGCTTTCCGGCAGCGCCGATATTACTGTAGGCAAGCGGCGCATCATCACTTACTTCATCTATCCGCTGATCAGGGCCTTCAGTTCGAGTTTCGACGAACCGTAGGCGTCGTCGCTCTGAATGTCATGCAGAGCTATCACTTCAATTAAGGGATGCCCTTCACGGCAGGGTTTTTCCACCGGGAATCATCTTTACGCCGACGGTGAGCTTTAAGAATTCACCAGAAATTCCGTGCGGGCGAAATCGGCCATTTCGTCTGCTTTTGACGCAAAGCGGGCCTTTCAAATCGCAAACAAACTATTCTTCCTGCCGACAAAGTTTGAACGAATTTAATTCTGCCGCTCTTTGTTATCCAGCAAATCGATCAGGAACAGAAGTGACGAACGACCAGGCAGGAAAAAATATCCTCCACCTCGTACCGTTACGAAGCTTTTCATATCATTTAGCGTTATCGATCCAGCCGCGGTTGGAATGGTAAATTCCCGTGCCAAATCAGGTTGCTTCGAGGCAACAATCGGGTCGGGTTCGTCTTTCAGGCCGTGAAAATATGGAGAATTGATCCAGGTTTGCTGTACGAACTCGAATTGTCTTTCCAGGTCGCCGCACAGCGCCAGAAACAACAGCCCTTTTTCATCAGGGCCGTCGCCATTTGTCGTTCGCTGGTAAGGGCGTCCACGCCGCAGGATGCGGTGTCGGCCAACAATTATTTCCTGGGTCGGGTCCGTTGGATGAAGGCTTTGACGTGGATTGGTGCGTCGAATATGTGCACCAAATGGACAATGTAAACCTTGCGGATCATCGTCGCCAAAATTGAAACTATTGTTGATATCCTCAGTTTTTGCCTGGCTGTAATCTTTTTCAGTTTCGGCATCCGAATCATTTTCGGAAGAACTGACCGCCGGTTCGGGCAGGACGGCGGGGCGTTCAATCAGTGAAGTCCCATCCTGCCAACGCCCCATCATTTTGGCCGCGACCCATTCCGGCGTGATCGGTCCACCAATAATCTCATGAAGGTTGTTCATTTTGCGCAACTCAGTCGCTTTGTCATGGGCGAACTTCCTGAAGTCCTCAACCTCCTGAACCAGTTGTCGTATCGCTATGAATGTGCCGTTACGTCCAAAATCTCTGACGTCAGGTTCCTCAGCCAAACGAAAACGGGGAAACTCTCCCGATGACTCCACTGCCGATACCGGCAAACGTTCGTTTGGGTCCATATCCGGCCGAACGCTGACGCTGGATGGAAAGAAGTCCTGGTTATTGCGGTAGCCAAGAATAAACTCGCCTGGTGCGACAACATCTTTGGGATCCGCTCCCTTGCTGAAGCGCCGGGTGCCCCGGATGACTGGCTGGGAGATGCCGTCACGAAATCCAAAATGTTCACTGTTTGGTGGCGGCGCTTTTTCCCCTTCCTGCTCGACCGGTTGTGTCATGACCCTGGCGATCAGACAGTCTTCGCCGCCCAGTGCCGCCAGGTGAGCCGCAATCAATTTTTGACAGGTTGGCTCGTCGTCGGCGTGGATAATCAAGGCAACGTGAACGGCCTTTAGTTTGCCTTTGCCCGCAACCTGGTCGGCATCAGCCCATTCCCATGCCGAAGGCGCTGAATCGGCAGTATCGCCCAAAATCTTTTGTCGGTTCGCCATGCCGATATTAAACGCTGTGGGGAAAGTCGAAAGTCGGTCTTCTGGCTTTTCTTGATCTTCGAGTAACCCGATTTTCGCCAATCCGGCAGCTGAGAAAGACACGAAACAGGTTGGCTCTTTAGTGTCGTCAGGTTTCAGATGGGCCCTGTCACCAAAAGTGATCCGCCCAAGTTCATTCGTGTCGCCGATCAGGTTGACCATATTCAGGTCCTTGACTTTGTCGTTAAAGCCGTCGGCGTTAACCAGCTTGTCCAGCCAGTTTCTTGTGAGCGTCGAGTCTTCGGGAAGATGCAACAAAGCACACGTTCCGTGTGGTAATCCGCGGTCACCCCGGAACACCAGGGACTGGACCTCTTCGGTTTCGATGGCGTAGTCCGGGCGTGGGACAGTGCCAAACTGGTCCAGCCACGCGCGGGCAGCAGTGTCATCGTGCGCCCGCATAAGTCCATCATGAATCATGGCGTTATTGCGGATTTGATCGGTCGTCAATTCCGGGAAATTGCTAAACCAAAATCCTGTTACAACCTGTTGGCGTCGTACCCAGCGTTTAAACCGGTCGCCGTCACGGGCACCATCCTGAAATAGATAACGTGTTCGGGGGAATCCGATGCAATTACTCCAGGCAGCGGTCTGACCTTTTTGCGCCTTGGTGATAAAGTCTTCGAGATAACTTTCCCAACTCCCGTCGTAGTTCGTTGTGAAGACAAGTTTATCGGTGTCAGGCAACCGGAACCATCTTGCATAGTGGATGGTGCCCATGTTCAAAACGAATCCGGGTCGAAAGCTGGTTTCAATGAGCCTGGCGATCCCCCATAACGCGGCAGCCAATGTCAACTTGCGGAACCAGCCTGTTTTCAGCGGGGGTATTGCCGTTAAATGATTTTGTGCATATCCGAAATGGTTCTCGCTGATGGCAAGTTCGTCTATCAAGTCAACAGGGGGATCCTGGTCATCGGGGATGTCTCGTTTTTCATGGTAGCGCAACAACCCGACAAACAAGGCGAAAACAGCTAACGCCAAAACGACAAGTGACAGGAGCGCCATGCTCAGACTGAACAAACTCTGGATAATTGCCGCAAGCCATACGGCAGACCCGGTCCCGCCTGACCATGAGGCCCAGTAATGGGCCACCATCGTAAACAGGAGCAAGGTGATGCCAGCCTTGAGGAATGGCCTTAACTCAGCCGAACGCAACAGCCTTCGAAATCCGTCTAGCCCCGTCGGGGCCTCCCATTCAGAGATTTGCAATCGTCGACGGCTTGGCCAGATTAAATGGTCTTTAAATTTTGCACCATCTGTCAAAAGGTCTTTGATAATCTTACGCTCGCTCGCGTCTATTGTTTGTTTGTCGAGAAGCGCTACAACATCGGGATGTTGGTGTATCACCTTGCGAACGAAACCCAGAGCACTCATGGCACGGCTGCCAAGGCCGGCATGCGATTTGAGAAAAAACTGTACTGATTTATGGGCGAATGTCGCCAGATCGGCCTGCATATCGATACTCTCGACACAAAACTCCATCGTGCCAGCGAAATTTATCCCGGTGGCTCCCCAGGGCCTGGTGTGCAGATCGAGAACATGTTTGCGTAGCAGTGCCTCCAGTGACTGGCCCTGTGCGCCGCGAATCTCTGCGAAGATGGGATTCAACCATTCCCCGGCTTCCCTGGCGACGATGTCGAACGCATCATCACGTTCGCCATCGACATTGAGTTCCAGCAAAAGATGAGGCCTGGGATTTTTTTTGTCACCGCCCTCGATAACCGTCATTGAGGCGAAATGGATGATGCCCGTTTTCCGCAGAGCTATGGCAATTTCCTCTTTCGCAGGATTTTCAAGAGCCGATATTTTTGCCTTCAGCGCGGATGCCTTATCCTCGTCGACTGGCGCACAGATAACCATCATCGTCTGCTTGCGCACGAATCCCGTCGGTTTGAACACCATGTCAAGACGACGGGGAAAGGGCCCCAGCCATACCATTCGCCCGGCGCGTCCGGTGTAGCGCTGCAAATCGGTTTGTTTGAGCAAAGCCGCAAAAATTTCCGTGATCTGCGCCGTGGCAACATATTGACCCAGGCACTTGTGTCCGCTGTTTCCGAAGAGAACATTCGGATCGCGCTCCCGCTCCAGAATGAATTGTCCTGGCGAGGGATACATGCGGCGATCCCGTAGCGCCGACTGGGTCGAGACTAACAGGATCGAATCCTTCGGGACGTGACGACGACGCCACCAGCTATTCGGGGCAATGACACCGGCAGTTCGGGCATAGCGCCATTGGCCCGGTGCCAGTGCCGGATTAAGTCGCCCGCACTCCAGGACGACTTTTTCAAGACTCTCGAAATCGCCATCCCGCGCCATCGCCATTGCCTGACGCATAACTTGAGGTCGGCGTAGTAGTTCCTCCATGATCTTGCCGGCAGCCAGGGTGTTTGTGGGAATCATTCCGGTGATCAAGCCAACGAGGATGGCCGATATTTCGCCATCGCTTATGCTTTTGTCGGCAACCTGTTTTTTGACCAGCCGATCGACGAGGCTGTCACCGTCGGCGATATCCGGATCCGCCAGCCTGATTTTGGAGTCCCGGATTGCCCTCTCAGTCACAGCACATATACGTTCGGCTCCCGCCAGTGCCAGCCGCCGTGTAACCGGATTTCCAGTCGGGTCTCCGAACAGCAAAGCAGACAGTGAAAAGGACCAGTCGGCAAACTGGTCGTGGTTTTCAACGGTGAGGCCAAAATATTCTACACAGGTAACCGTTGCCACCCGGGTGATAAAATCCCGCATGACATCAATCCGCCCACCCGAGGCGTTGAGCAATTGTTCGGCCACATACTTCGAACGCTCGCGGATAAAGTCTGTGTCGTCCTTGCTCATGACAGACGCGATTAACTTGTTCTGTCGTTCGTGCGGCGCGTCTTCAAGGCCGAGGACAAAATCGCTGCCTCCCGCCAGTTCCTTCATTTCACGTCCGAAGGGAACTTCGAAAGCTTCCCGATTGGCCAATACCTCAAGTACGTCGCTGTGATGAGTAACAATCACAAGTTCGGCGATCCTCAGGTTTGGGCAAACTTCTCTCAGCACTGCCAGCGCCGGCCGTATCAAACTTTTTATCGCTTTGGCGACCAGGCTCCGCAGGAAACCGCCGCCATTCAGTTCATTGATGTCGAAAGGCTTGATTTTCCCCTGTTCGTTCTCTTGCGTTTCTTTCTGGGCGGCTTCTATTTTTTTGTAATATTTGAAATTGAACATCTGAAAAACCTGCACCTTTATTCTTCCGCGAGTACAAAATTCTGTTGAATGCGATTAGGTCGTTCTGTCGGCACAAGGGCCAGACCATCAATGAAATAGGTATTCTGTTCCTCATTGACGAAAGGCAGCCATTGGACATATTTGAGTGAAAAATCAGGTTTGCGCTCCAGCAATTCGTCGTACGCAAAGCCTGCTGCTGCAATATCACCACTTCGCGCCAGAGCGGTTATCTTAATCATATGTGCGTACCAATATGCGGGACGCCTGGTTATCGCCTGATCGGCAAGCTCGATCGCGCTCGCCCAGTGTCCTAAAAAATTATTGGCCATTGCCAACTCGCCCAGGGAATAAAATATATGCATGTCATTGGGACTAAGTCGCATGCTGGTGGTCAGTGGACCAAGCGCCAGTTCCGGTTCGCCGGTTAAATTGTAACTACCGCCGAGCTGGGCGTATGCCATCGCCAAACTCGGATTTAGTTCTATCGCCTGTTCGATCAGGGCTCGGGCCCGGAGGGGTTGACGCAGCCACATCTCGGCGACACCGGCGAGCAAATATCCACGACCATCATCAACATCGGCCAGGATTGCTTGTTGAGCCATACGCCGCATCTCGTCAATTTGCGAGGCGGGTTCCCGGCCAGCCCAGATCGACCAGGTAAGGCAGAACGTCACCTGGATTAGCGCTTCGGAAGATTCGGGTTCCAGCGCCAGCGCTTCAGCAAACAATTCCTGCGCGCGAGCCGAGTTTTCACGTGTCAGCCGATTGAGGTGCCAGCGACCTCGCCAGATAAGGTCATTTACGTCGAGTTGCCCCGGCTTTTTCTCTCGAGCTCGCAATTGTTCGGCGCGGTCAATGCGGGCGTCGAGCGCGGCGACCAGTTCGGCGGTCAATTCGTCGATGGAATCCTGAGAATATTCTGGCGGTAACTCCAATCGGTGGGAAAACAATGTATGGCCACTGCCAACATCTGAAAGATTGACAGAGACCAGGTACTGGCGACCGACCGTCCGCAAATGACCTTCAAGAACATATTTGGCACCAAGCTTTGCCCCAATTTCCGTCAAATCAGTTTTTTCATTACGAAAAGAAAAACTTGAACTTCGCGCGATAACCGGCAGCCATCGCAACCTGGAAAGCCGGTTGATCAGTTCTTCACTGATGCCGTCGGCGATATATTCGTTGACTTCGCCACCGGTAACATTCTCCAGCGGAAGTACGGCGAGTGCGGGTCGATTTTCAAATCCCCTGGCCGGCTGGTTTATATCCAGAATATGGGATGGCAATCTTCCCGAAGACTGGTTTTCCAGTTCAAACTGCAGTGACACCACTGGCAGGACCGTAGCTGCCACTTCCATCTGACCATGCCCGACAACGATCAGGTCAGGCAGTTCGGTCAGTGTGTCATACACCGATTTTGACACGATCATTCCGCTGGTTCTGGCAGCCTGCTGCAAGCCAACGGCAACATCAACGGCACTTCCCTTGCGGGAATCCTCCTCCTGCTGCAGACCGCCTGCTCCGATACCGAATCGTAGTCGCAAGATTTCGTCAACGTCATGGATTGCTGCAACGTCAGCACTGTACTGACGTATTGCGATGGCCAGTTTCAAGGCCTGATCCGCGGTTGTACAGGCGATAATTATTCCGCTTTCGTCGGTACGGAATATCCATCCGCCATGTTCTTCAGTGAGCGCCGCAATCCCGTCCCGAAAGACTTCACTCAGTATTTGCCCGATAGCAGCGATGGAGATCACGATACTGGTGCGCCGGGGTACCAGGTCTATCCGCTCGAAACCGGAAACTGTGGCATCGTCCATTTCCACGGCGACTATTCTGCGCTGTTCACGCAACCAGTCTTCAAAACCCTCCTCTCCCGCAAGATCAAGCCCCGCAAGAAATTCGCCGTCAATCGCCTCCCGATCCTTGAAATGTTTGGCTGTCAGAAAGTCAGCCCTTGCGTCGACAGAAACATTTTCGAGATTCAGGCGGACTAACTGGTGGTCTGTTTCCAGAAGATTGTCGGCATATTGGCCCAGGCATTTTCGCAGGTTCGACAATTCTCGCCGCAGGCTCGCCTGGGACTGTGACTTTTGCCGTTGGCTCCAGAGTTTGTCCTGCAACCAGGCTCGGGTGCATTCTCCGTCGCGGGCCATAGCCAGCATGGCAATCAGGGCGATGCCACGTTTGCTGGCAATCTCGATACGTTTCCCATCGCCGACGGTCAGCCGGAACGTTCCCAGCAAGCCGAGTTCAAAAGATCCGACTGAATCAGTAATAACCGCCCCCTGGTCAATGCCCCGTTGTGTCAGTCCCTGGTCCGTAGCCCACAGTATTTCGTTCAAAAACAAAAACTGCGACACGTTCATCACTATGTGCCTGGGACATCGACACCCCTTTTGCAGCTATAGTTTGTCAGGGCGACACTTTGTGCAAGTCTTCAAATTCGCTCACTTATAAGATTTACAATATATGTACTGTTAAAGTTTTATTGAACGGCGCTAAACACCTCTGTTGGTTTAGTTCGACCTTTTTCTGATTTGCCATTGTTGCCTCAAGAATCGTGACCGATTGTCCGGCCACAAAAATAGCGATACGCCAGCAGTTGGCAAAGCTGACCGCTCTGAAATACGAAAAGTCTGCAGACAGTTGCTTTTTTCACGATGATTTCACGACATCCAGCGTCGCCTGACCAAAATTTTCACGAACATTTCCTGAGTGCCTGAGAAAGTTGCGCGAATTGCAACATCGATTTTCAGGCTACTCCATGAAAAAACTTAATGAAATGTATGTCGTTGATTTGGAACCGGACGAAATTTGTTCCGGGGCAAACATCACGCGCGAACTTCTCGGCATTATTGAAAGCCGCAGTATCGAAGACGGTCATAAACAGAGCGATGAAAAACAAAAGGAATTGTGTGACAGATTGCACACCCTTATTACGCAGGTCGACCTGAATTGGCGCCGGCGCGTTGCCACAATTCTTGCGTCTCTGAACTGGATATCTCACAAACTTGCTGTTCTGTTGGCACAGGATGAAATTGATGTCGCCTGTGAAATTCTGCTGCGAAGTCCGGTATTGCAAGACGTTGATCTTGTGGAAATTGTCCGGCGGAAAGGTTTTGAGTATCGGCTTGTAATCGCGGAACGACCCAAAATTGGTGCGGATGTCAGTGACGCGCTGGCGATGTTTGCGGAATCGGAAGTCATCACCAAATTGGTCCGGAACCAAAATGCTGAAATCGGGGCTTCGACCCTGGATCATCTGATTTCGGTTTCCAGACATTGCACCGAATATATTGTGCCCTTGCTGGAACGCGCAGAACTGACAACTGATTCACGTCGTATCCTTCTCAATAAACTCGGCTCTCATCTGACACACCAGCTTTCGGGCAGATTTGATCACGAGGCACGACTTTTTCGATCAGTGATCAAGTTTATCTCCGACCAGATGGACGACCGTCAAGGACCCCGCCTGCTGGAAATATTTGGGGCAGCTGTGCGGAAGGACGGGCGTGTAGCCATAAGTTTGCTTGAAGCTGGCGAGGTCCGGCTCTTCTTTCACGTCATTGCCTGTTGGAGTGGTCTGCCGGTCGATCAGGTCGAATATCTGTTTTCACAGAACAATCTGAAGATCATCGAAATATTGTGCCGCAGCCTGAATTTTGAATCTCAGGGGTATCTGGCGCTTGTCTGTCGCCTGCAGAAGGCAAGCAAAGACGCAATCATCATTCCTGATGAACAGGAAATCATCAAATCGTACAGGACCATGAGCGGGCGTGAAGCCTCCAGTGTTCTCGATAGATGGAAAAGGGATGGCCTCGGGTTTCCGGTATCTGGGGTTGATCCGTCAAAATGGGGGGCCGGGCAATGAGGGGGTCAGAAAAGAAGAGGCATTTTGTAATCAGGGCGGACATGTCGACGAACCGGTTTGAGGGGTAGGGGTTATGTCGTGGGGGCAACTACCAGATGGTGTACCGGTTCTCGAACTGGTATCGGCAAAGGACCGAAAACGAATTGCTTCATCATGCCGGTGGCGGGAATTTGAAAGTGAAGCAAGTATTCTCGAGGCTGGCGGGGAAGACACGGACGTCCATTTCATCGCAAAAGGGAGCGTCCGGATTGTCAGCTACTCGCCATCGGGACGGTTTGTTGCGTTCGCCGCACTGGGGCCGGGAGATTTTTTCGGAGAATTGGCGGCTCTCGACAATCAGCCGCGCTCGGCGACTGTGCTGGCGCAAACAGCGGTTACGATTGCATCGGTTCCAGCGGACGAATTTCTGCATGCCGTTACTCACAATCCGTCGGCAGCAGCTTTTGTAATGCGCAGGCTCGCGGGTATTGTCCGTTCAGCCGATCAGCGGATCATCGATCTCAGTTTCTTATCAGCTTCACAGCGTGTGGGGCTTGAACTGCTGAAAATGTCCGAGCCCGACCCCGAAGTCGAAGGTGGTTGGCGGATTGATCCGCTCCCAACCCAAAATTCGCTGGCAGCAACACTCGGCGTTACACGGGAAACGGTTGCTCGAATCTTCGGAAAACTGCAGGAAACGTCGATCATTGAACGGCGATCGGGCTCTGTCTTGCGCATCAACAATCGCCATCACCTGGAAAGGCTGGCGGTCACGGATATAGGTGAAGGTACGCAGGTCCTGCAATGGGAGACCAAAGGATGAAAGCACTGAAAAAGCGGCAAATTTATTTTTCAGTTTGTGACCGCCGTCACTCGCCTTTGGAGGGTCAACATGCTGCGGTATGACAAATCCGAAACGGCATCATTTCAGAGTATTCAGCTCCCGCGCATTTTTTGATTTGGCGGGGGCCGCAGGAAAAGCCAAACAGCAGATTTCTTTGAGATCCAAAAACAAAAATACCATCAACCACAGAATATCTTAAGGGACAGGAGAGAAAAATGGGAAAGAAGCACAACAAGGCAAGCAATCATGACGACATCCTCGTCGGCGGCAACGGCAACGACAAATTATCCGGACGAAAGGGCGACGATACGATCCTGGGCGGCGGCGGAAAAGACAAGTTGTCGGGTGGCAAAGGTGACGATGTGCTTGAAGGCGGCAGCGGGAACGACAAGTTATCCGGCGGCAAGGGTGATGATGTCCTGGATGGCGGCGCCGGCAGCGACAAAGTCAAGGGCGGCAAAGGTGACGACACCGCGATTTTCACCGTGGCAGAAAACACGGATGCACACGACGTCTACGATGGCGGCAAGGGCAATGACACACTGCGCATAAATCTCACTCAGGAAGAGTTCGATGATTTACGCGCCGAACTGATCGAAATCCAGGATTTCATAGCATCGGGTTCTGACTCCGGGCACGGCCATGGACATCACAGGCACAATCACAAACGCGGTCATGCCGATGCCTTTGAAACTTCGTTTGGTCTGGAATTCCGGCATTTTGAAAATGTTGTGTTTTATGTTGACGGTATTGGCGAAGTTGATCCTTCCGAGACCCAGGTTCCCAATAGCGATCCGGTCGCGCAGTCCGATGCAGGAACGACAGACGAAGATACCGTCATCGAAATTGATGTGTTGGCAAATGATTCAGACCCGGATGGTGACGTGCTGACGCTCAGCTCAGCCGAAGTTACCAGTGGTCTCGGGACTGTTTCCGTGGTCGGGGGTGTGCTGGCGTACGATCCAGGGGATAATTATCAGTATCTGAACGCGGGCGACTCTGTCATCGTGGAAGTCTCCTATACCGTTGATGATGGCAATGGGGGAACGACGACAGGAACTGCTTCAATCACCGTCGAAGGTGCAGACGAAGTTATTGTCGGCACCGAAGATCGCGACATCCTGGAAGGAACTGCCGGTAATGACATTATTTCCGCACTCGGCGGTAGTCTCGATATTATCTATGGCACGACAGGCAGCGACACGATTGACGGCGGCGATGGCAACGATGTCGTCACGTACCAAAATCTTGGCCAGGCCGTCACTATCGATCTCGGGGCAGGAACGGCGACCAGCGGCGGCGATGTCGATCAGCTGACCGACGTTGAAATTGTCGTCGGCACATCCTTCGCTGACACCCTGATCGGTGGTGACACGTCGAATGACGCTATGGAGCTTTTCCTTGGCGGGGAAGGCGCTGACGTTATCGTTGGCGTCAGTGGTTGGGACGAAATCGGTTACACCAGTGATATCTCCGGGATCGTTTTTGATGCCGCATCCGGTACAGTTGTGGATGGTTGGGGTGATATCGATACTTTCAGCGGCATCGACCGTGTACGCGGCTCGGACTTTGACGACGTCTTTAACGGCGACGGAACCAACAACTATTTCATCGGCCAGGACGGTAATGACACTTTTAATGGCGGCGGCGGTAACGATGAAGTCGATTATCATCTCGACGACATTTATGGCGCAACCCAGGGGATCAATCTGAACTTTGGTCTGGGCACTGTCACCGACGGCTTTGGCGATACAGATACCCTCAGCAGCATTGAAAAAGCCCGTGGCTCGGATTTTGACGATGTGATGGTCGGCGGCGGCAATGACTATTATGAACAATTCCAGGGTATGGGTGGGAACGACTGGATTGACGGTGGCTCCGGCTGGGATGAAATTGCCTTCCACAACGAAGAAACCCAAGGCGGGGTTGGCGGTGTCACTGTCAATTTTGTCACCGGGACAGCAGTCGATTCGTTCGGTGCAACAGATACATTCTTTGGCATTGATTCAGCCCAGGGAACACTGACAGATGACGTCTTCATTGGTGACTATGCCAACACAGGCGCATACTACGGTTTCCAGAATTACACAGGCCTTGCCGGCAACGATACGTTCATCGGTGGTACCGGGAATGATCGAGTAAATTACAGTTCGGACAAATACTGGGGCGGCACGGCAGGCGTGACCGTCGATCTTGCCGCAGGTTACGCCATTGACGGGTTTGGCGACCAGGATACCTTGTCAGGTATCGAACGTGTTCGCGGTTCGGACTTCAATGACATAATTATTGGTGATGGCGCCAATAACAGGATTGAAGGGGGCAATGGTGACGACACCGTGTCCGGCGGTGGGGGCTGGGACACACTTGATGGTCAGTCAGGCACCGATACGGCTGTGTTCAGTGGCTCGATTTCAGAATACACGTTCTCAACGGATAGCAACGGTCGGATCAACGTCCTGGATAATGACTACAGCCGCGATGGAAACGGCGTCCTGATCAATATCGAATATCTGCAGTTTTCGGACGGCACGATTTCGATCAATGATGCGCCGATCCTGCCGTCGCTGTTCACAAATGGCAATGATGTCGTCGATTTCAATACGGTCGTTGCCGGAACTTATTCCGACGGAACACAGTACCATGGACAAGACGGTAATGATGTTGTGACTCTCGCCAATGATCAGGCAACTGCTGACATAGCAGGCTTTGACTCGCTCACGATCTTTGATGGTGGAAATGGTGACGATACCATTATCGGCGGTCAACTGCGCGACTACATATATGGTGCCGGGGATAATGATACTTTATATGGCGGAAGCGGAAACGATTACCTTCAGGGCGGATCCGGAAATGACTTCATTGACGGTGGTTCTCATTCGCTGACTGAGGGCTCCGGGGATGCCGTTGTGTTCTGGGACTCATCAGAAGGAGCGACCGTCGACCTGAGCATTCAGGATGGTGTGACGTCCCAGTTCATCAGTGCCAGCGATGGTTATGACGTTCTCGTCAATATCGAAGAGGCGCATGGTTCGAATTACGGTGACCACTTTACCGGCGATAATAATGACAACGCTTTCTTCGGCCTAGGTGGAGACGATACCTTGATTGGTGGTGGCGGGAACGATCATTTCACCGCAGGTTCGGGCAGCGACTATGTTGATGGTGGTGCCGGATCAGATCTCGTAAGCTTTGAGTATCTCGCGACGTCAGGTGCAAATGTAGATCTTGCTGCGGGTGTGGCAAGTGCAGATGGCTACGGCGGCAGTGATACATTAATTAGTATCGAAAACGTCAACGGCACCGAGTTCGGTGACCATATCAGCGGCGATTCTGTTGACAACTATCTCGACGGCCGGGGCGGCAATGACATAATTGTTGGTGGCGCGGGCAATGACTGGCTGGAAGGCGGCGCGGGGAATGACACCCTTACGGGTGGTGCCGACCACGACAATTTGTCCGGCGGTACCGGTGATGATCTTTTCGTCTTTTCCGATGGCAACGGTGATAACACAATCCACGATTTTGTTGTCGGTGCCGGGTCTGAAGATGTGCTCGATCTGACAGGGTTTGGACTTTCAGGTGTTGGAGATCTGGCCATGACCCAAACCGGAGGCGACGTTCGTATTCAGATTGACGCCGATGACGCCGTTACCTTGATCGGAACAAATCTCAGCGACATACATTCCGACGATCTGTTGTTCTAATTGATCGAAGTCGGACCGGCATCAGGTTCTTGAACTTCTCGCCTGATGCCGGATCGCTGATCTGATCATCGACACATAATTTTCAATCTTCCACCGTTCGGTGGGTGAATGTCCGAATAAAAAATAGTCATTGAAATACGGCTGACAATGCAGAAATCACTGATCTCCCAGACGATGTCGACCTGCCGCCGGGCTTTTTACCTGGTGGCCGTCGTTAGTCTCTGTATCAATGTGCTGATGCTAACCAGTGCCCTGTATATGATGCAGGTCTATGACCGGGTGCTGACAACACGAAACGTTGATACCTTGCTGGTGCTGACGGTCATCGTTGTTTTTGCTCTGATTGTGCTGGGGCTTTTGGACGGTCTTCGTAATCAATCGATGGTGCGGATCGGCGGTTGGTTGGACCGCCGATTGTCGGCCTCAACCCTGTCCAGCAGTGTCGAAACCGGATTGGTCAGCGGCGGCACGACGGCTCAGGGGTTGCGTGATTTGTCGTCGCTGCGCACTTACATGGGCAGTCCCGGCGTATTCCCGTTATTCGACGCACCTTTTGCGCCAGTATTTTTGCTGGCGATCTTTATCATTCATCCAGATTTGGGATGGATCGCTTCGGTCGGGGCGCTGGTGCTGTTGGGTATCGGCATTCTGAACGACAGAATTACGAAAAAAGTTTCGGCTGACGGGAACAACGCAAATGCCGCAGCCCTCAATTTTGCCGATTCAGCGGTCCGTAATGCGGACGTTATTGCCTCGATGGGTATTCTGCCCGGACTAACCCGAAAATTCCGGGAGGTTTCCGAGCAAGCCTATATCAACCAACGACTGGCGACGGATCGCTCCGGCATACTAAGTTCGTTCGCGAAAGGTCTTCGTCTGATTTTACAAAGTGCGATTTTGGGCGTCGGTGCCTGGTTGGTTCTGCAACAGGAAATTTCTCCCGGCGTGATGATCGCAGCTTCAATCATCATGGGTCGGGCACTTGCACCAGTGGAACAATCCATCGCCGCATGGCGCTCTTTCACCGTCGCCAGGACGACTTATCATCGCTTGTCGGAACTCCTCAAGATAAATACCCAGAATGCGGACGCAACAAGCATGCCGAAACCGAATGGATTACTGACGTTTGAAGATGTCACGTATGTTCCACAAGGGTCGGAAAAACCAATTGTCCGGCAAGTCACAGGCGGAATAGCCCCCGGGGAGGCTCTCGGCCTGGTAGGGCCCAGTGCTGCCGGAAAGTCAACATTGGGTCGCCTGATCATTGGTACTTTGACGCCCTCACGTGGAGCGGTTCGGCTCGACGGTGCCAACATGGCGAAGTGGGCATCAGAAGAACGCGGATCAAATGTCGGCTACTTGCCGCAGGAGATAGAGTTCTTCGACGGTACCATCCGGGAGAACATTGCCCGTTTGACTGAAGCGGACGACCAGGAAGTTGTCGCGGCCGCGCAGATGGCGGGTGTCCACGAAATGGTGCTGAAGATGCCGGACGGTTACGAAACCAGAATGGGTGCCGGCGGCCTTCGATTGTCGGGAGGACAGCGGCAACGACTGGCCCTGGCAAGGGCAGTTTTCCGGACACCCAAATTGTTGGTGCTGGATGAACCGAATTCAAATCTGGACTCAACCGGAGAACTCAATTTGATTAATGCCATCGGCAGCATGCGGAGCATGGGTTCCACGATCATTGTCATTGCTCACCGACCCGCGATTTTGGCGCAGATGGATAAAATTCTTGTCCTGAAGGAAGGCGCCGTCAGTCTTTTTGGTCCGCGGGAACAGGTCCTTGAACAAATCAAGTCCCCTCTCAGGTCAATGCCGACCGAGGTGCCGAATTCAGTTCATCAGTCTTCTGACCAACGGGCGGTCGATCATCATGCTGTTCGCTCGTCAACGAGACCGTCGGATGAGGCTGGTTAAAATGACACTTGTTGCTTCTGATAATATTATGTTCGAAAGCGGTTTGCGCGCGCGACTGCTGTTCGGAATTATCGTCATCGCCACTTTTTTTGTCGGATTCGGCACGTGGGCCGGTTTGGCGCCACTTCAGTCCGGTGCGATTGCGCCGGGAACGATCAGCGTCGCGGGACAACGCAAAACGATACAACATCTGGAAGGTGGAATTGTCGACGGACTTGAGGTCAAGGAAGGCGATGCGGTGAATGCGGGACAGGTATTGGTTCGGCTGTCCAACACTCAGGCACTTGCCCAAATTCAGTTGTTGCGGGGACAACTGGCAAGCTCCCTGGCTGCGGCCTCTCGTCTCGAATCCGAACGCGATGGTTTGGGCAAAATGAAATCCAGCCAGAACCTCAAGGAGCTTCTCGATGGTGATCAGAACAAGTTTCAGGAAATTATCGGCAGCCAGCGATCGATTTTTCTGTCTCGCCGTAACGCAAAGCAAAGCAAAAAGGATTTAACGCGTCAGCGAGTCCGTCAACTGGAGGAAGAAATTGCTGGCCTGAGAGCGGAGATCACGTCGCAGGACCGCCAGCTTTCGCTTGTTCAGGAAGAGATCAAAGACCTTTCTGGCCTGTTGGACAAGGGATACGCACGCAAACCCCAGGTTCTTGAATTGCGCCGGCAAGATGCGGCTTTGCAGGGTGCCAAAGATCAAAACATTTCCCGTATTGCCCGGGCCAAACAGGCAATTGTCGAAGCACAACTCGAATTGGTGGAAACCAATACCCGGACAATGAACGAGGTGGTAACTGAATTACGTGACACTCAGCAGTTGATCGCTGACCTCAGGGAGCGGTTGACTGCATCGGCAGATATTCTGTCCCGGATCGAAATTCGAGCGCCTGTCCCGGGCCGCGTCGTGAACCTGCAAATTTTCACCAGGGGAGGTGTAATTGCACCGGGTGCGCCGATCATGGATATCGTGCCGAACAACGAGTTGCTGGTCGTGGAAGCGCGCATCAATCCCGTCGATATAGATGTAGTGCACAACGGCCTGGAAGCCGAAATCAGATTGTCGGCCTTCCGGACTGATGAGGTGCCAGTGATTAGGGGTGTCGTCGAGAACGTATCCGCTGACATCCTGATTGATCAGAATTCGGGCCAATCCTATTATCTTGCACGCGTGGTCCTGGCTGCCGATGCGGAACTTCCGGACGACAAACTGCTCCACCCTGGCATGCCTGCCGAGGTGTTAATCGTCACAGGTGAACGCACCGCATTGAGTTATCTGGTTGAACCGATTACGCGAAGCCTGAACCGTTCGCTCAGGGAAAACTAGTGTCCAGGCAAACGTTCGAGTATTGCCACGGCACCGGTTTGGTATCTGCGTACAGGAAACAGTCTGACGTCAAGCGACGCGGAATTCTCCTGATCAGTTTATCTGATATCGTTGCAACGAGTTGAACAGGCCTCACGTCCGATGTTCGGCGGACAGCAGTTGAATTGGAAATATTGCCGGCAGTTTGGAACGCCAAAGGCAGTGTTTTCCAACTCGATGGAGGCAAAATATTTCAGGGGTCGTTGGGCGACGCCCGTATGTGAAAATCTTGAGACCTGGCGAGAAATCGTCTGGATCGCGGCTGTTTGACTTGAGTTTGAGACAGTACAATCTGTCCGGTCAAGAATGCATTCTGTCAGTAATAGAAAATATTGACTTCGCGCCCCACGCGTTGATTCGGCACGGGATTGATGGGTCTCAATTATGTTGAATCGATCAGAATAAGTGAGGGTTGACGTCACTCTGGAACAGGTGAAAGTGGTTGTTGCAGGTTCGCGTCAAACTGGAACATTTCACTTAACCTATTGAAATAATTGGCGCACCCGACAGGATTCGAACCTCTGGCCTCTGCCTTCGGAGGCGGGCAAAGGCCTGAGAAACATAGTTAAATCAAGGAGTTATTCGGGTGCTGTCGCAACACATTTTCCGAATAAAGCCTGATAATCCAGGATAAGCCAGAATAGCGCTGGTACGGTTTGGGCACAGTGGAGCGTGAGGGTGGGAAAAGTGGTCGCGGCCTCTGCCTCTACAATAATCCGGGCACGAAAGAGGCTTTAGATTTTATTCATTATTGTCTTTTTCGGGAGCGCTAGCTTCGTCTTGCAAGGGTTTTTGCGGTTTCAATTTTCCAGCGCCTTCTAACCCTTTCTTCTTCACAACAGGGGTTGGTTTCAGTTCTTTTGCGCCTTCTAAACCTTCAACAAGAAATGTCCTCTGATTTTCTTCGTCTGACATTACTGAGCTCCTTTCGAAATAATGAATCCGGTCCCGTAAACGGCCAACATAATCGTTAATACCACTCCTAAAACAAACAGCCTAAATGCCCAAAGAGTCTTCCGCTGAAGCGACTTTTCGATGCCCAACTTTTCGATTTGATTGTCGTCACGGATGATTTGTTCGATGTAGTCACTGTTCTGACCAAATATGAGCAATATGACTACAATAGCCGCCACGAACGCGGTACCCGCTCCAAGCCATATACAGAACGACAATACGTCTTTCAGTTCCTCACGGAAAACCATCAACAAGCCAGTTGCCAAAGCCGACAAAGTCAGAATTTGTTTGTCCTTTTCCATTCGGCTTTCGGTCCATGCCGAAAGAAACGTCTGATAAAAGGCGACGTTCTTATGCATGAGTTCTTGTTGTGCGTTTTCGTCAGCCATCTTTCTTTCCAAACTTATTTCCGGCGAGAGAAACAAGAGTTGCACCGGAGCTAGGGACTAATCTGTCGATATCAAATAGTCCAATGATTGCGCGAATGCAGACCGCACAGGGTGTAACAACACAGCTTATGCTAAAATAGACTTTCGGAAAATCATACACAAGGTAGTATAGAAAGTAGTTAATTCTGTTGTTGATCGTGAGTCTAATTCATGCCGTCAAACAGAAGTGGAAATCCGACGGCGGCACGGACGATAGGGGAGAAGAGTGTGAACATGCGGCAGAATTCCAGCGCATAGGGGCATTTTCTTATTGCAGATCCACACGCTTACAGGGATAGTGCGCTATCTTTTTTACTTAATAATTGTTCGCGGAGGGGGCTATGCGATACCACTATAATTCCTTGGGGCCCGATCGGTTTCAAGAATTTTGCCAAGCGCTGCTTGTGTCGCAATTCCCAAATGTTCAATGCCTTCCTGTAGGACAGCCCGATGGAGGCCGTGACGCTTTTACCACAAGGTATCTTGCTGGTCGACGACGACGTGGGGATGAACGCGAAGTAATTGTTTTTCAAGTCAAATTTAGCCGGGCACCGGGAGAAGATCGTGATGAGCGGAAATTTCTTGAGGCGATAGTTGCCTCGGAATTGCCCAAAATCAAAAAGCTGAAATTATCGGGTCTCGACAAATATTATCTGCTGACCAATGTTGGTGGAACAGCACATCCCGGCGGTGGCTCAATCGATAAGATGAATGCTTACCTATCCGAAGCGTTGGGCGTGGAAGCTTTTTGCTGGTGGCGAGATGACCTTGATCGTCGACTTGACAATAATTCAGATGTGAAGTGGAGTTACCCAGACCTCTTAAAAGCAACTGACTTGCTACAGGGCCTGATGACGGGGGTGTTGGGAGAATCAGAAGAGAGAAGACGAGCCGCGATGCAGGCATATATTGCATCACAATATGAAGATGATGAGGATCTTAAGTTTAAGCAGGTAGATCTGCAAAGCAACATGGTGGGCTTGTATGTTGATTTGCCTATTGCGCCTAAGCGTGAATCTGCCGACTTCTATGGTGGTCGGGGGAGGCCGAAACTCTTGGTTAGACACCTTGAGCACGCTTTACTTGAAGATATGACATCTGTGGATTTGGCGGCGAATTTTTTTCTGAACAACAACTCAGGTAGAAAGCACTCCAGGATCGTCTTAGAAGGTGCACCTGGGCAAGGAAAGTCGACTGTAACCCAGTATATCTGCCAAATCATGCGTATGCACTTGTTGGGAAAGGCTGTTGAATTATCGCAAGTTCCTAAAATTCACAGCAGAGCCAAGGTTCGTATGCCATTTCGATTGGATTTGCGTGATTTTGCAAAGTGGATGACGGGAGTCGACCCCTTTCAATCCAAGCCTACCTCTTTACCAAACACAGCAACGAAATCTCTTGAGGGCTTTTTGGCTGCACATGTCCATCTCTTGTCGGGAGGCCATGAGTTCAATGTCTCTGACTTGTCTGCCGTTATTAAGGCGAGCCATGTTCTGATTGCACTCGATGGATTTGATGAGGTGGCGGAGATTGAAATTCGCAACCAACTCATCGCGGAAATTACGAAGGCTACAACTCGGCTTAGAAATACAGGGGGGCACTCAGTACAAGTCATCGTGACGAGCCGTCCGGCGGCATTCGCCAAATCTTCAGGGTTTCCACAAGATGACTGGCTCTATGTTGAACTCTTGTCACTTGAACGTAGTCAAGTCGATGAGTATGCAAAAAAATGGATGAAGGCAAAAGGGTTAAGGGGGATTGAAAAGAACGATCTTCAGCGTACATTGGATGGCAAGCTAGACGAACCGCATACTCAATTTCTAGCACGAAATCCTATGCAGCTCACAATCTTGCTTGCTTTAGTTTACCAGCGGGGTGAATCCTTACCTGAGAAACGTACATCCATGTATGACGCATACATGGACCTTTTCTTCAATCGAGAAGCCGAGAAGAGCCGTGTCGTTAGAGACCATCGTGAGTTGCTCATTGATATCCATCGCTATCTAGCATGGCAGTTACAAACCTCAGCTGAGGGCGGCGCCAGTGGGAGTATCGAAGATGGGGAATTGCAATCAACATTGCTTTCTTACTTAGCCGAAGAGGGTGAAGACACAGCAATCGTCGAAGACCTCTTTAACGGTGTTGTCGAGCGCGTCGGTGCGCTCGTATCTCGGGTTCAGGGGACGTATGAATTTGAAGTGCAGCCGTTGCGGGAGTATTTTGTGGCACGGTTTCTTTACGACACAGCGCCATATTCACCAGCGGGGTCTGAAAAGGTTGGAACAAAATTAGACCGCCTAAATGCACTAGTTCGGAATCCGTACTGGCTAAATGTCGCTCGATTTTACGCAGGCTGCTTTAGCAAGGGTGAAATATCTGCTTTAGTTGATGCCTTGGTCGATGTTGCGTCGACAGCTCCGTACGAACTGACAAGCCATCCACGAAATTTGGCCTTGATACTGCTGGGCGATTGGGTCTTCACTCAATATCAGCCAGCCGTACGCCGCATGGTTGAATTGATCGGCCAGCGGCCACAGTTGCGACTGCTCCTCGGTAGCCACGCTCAGGCTGACTCATCTGCATGGGCCGTTCTCCCGGACCGGTGCGGCAAAGCTGACTTGATGGACATCTTGTTCGATAGACTTGAGGAAGATGTCTCTCGGGATGAGAGGTTTGTGCTGGGTAGTGTTCTTAAGCGAAATTTGTCTCTTAAGGATCGCGTGAAATGTTGGATGGCAGTTAAGAATACGATCAACACAGGAAAGTGGATCGCGCTTGGCGATTCGGTTGGAGTTTACTCCCACGCTTCCGACAGCCAAATCCTGTTGGGCTTAGGTGATCTTAAATCCCAAGCAATTGGTCCTTTACTTCGCAACGGTCGGTATAGTTTCTTGTCAGCTGACCCGGATTTTAATGCCCAAGCAGAGAAGCTATTGCTGGATGGTAGGCGAGTAATAAGTACTCGAAACAGTATGTTGACTGATGATGTGTTGCCCATCGCTGCACTCGCCGAAATTATTTCCCCGCTTCAGTATCAAATTATTTTTAGGGAAGATGCTAACCTGTCGGCGCGTGACCTGCGCAACCGTAGAACACTGCTCCCTTCTAATTCCGAAAATACTACTGAAGAAGGGGCGAATTCAGAAAGAAAGAGCAGCCTCAGTCAGGCACAACGCGATGCAGTGTCTGCGTATAATTACTTTCTCGACCTGCCCTCAGATGAGCTTGCGACCTCGCTTCAGCCTTGGAGTGCTTTGGTTGAGACGCTACGGAGGACCTGGGGTGATGCAAAGGCAATTGATCGTATTGCTATCATCGCGTCCCATATACGTTCGAAAGAAGATGTCGGTGCTGCGCCCAACGGAATCTTTGACGCCAAAGAGAAATTAGTTGAACGGTTTCGTTTTGCTCGTCTCAAGAGTGGGGCGCCGAGGTGGTGGGAAAAACAACTGAATAATACCGATGACCCGGAGGTCATCGAGAAGCTGGTACTCATGATATGGGTGTTTGCAACCAAAAAGACACTCTTCCAGCTCAGTGATAAGCTATCTGCGATATTGGAGAGCTTTGATGCGACGATTTGGCGTCGTGTAACGGCAGAATTTAATGCGATATCGAACGGATTTATCCGTAACCGTACTCCAATTGAACTAAGTGAGGCTGACTTGGAACGTGCTAAGTCCCTGTCTCCTCGTGCGGTTGTTTTTGTTGGACGAAGGATTGATATGTATTCGCGCAACAAACTCGTCAAGAAGTGCCTTATCGGATATGAAGGGCCTGATGACCTCATTTTGCAATTTGAAGTGGACGTTTTAACGGCTCCACTTTCCAGTAAACCGCCAGACTACGAGGCGGCGTTACCAGTGATAACGAGGGCTTTAGCCCGCGGGAAACCTATGGCATATGCCAGAATGCTCAGAGGCGTAAATTTAAGTGAAGATGTCGCCACTGTTATCTCAAAGGATCCAGAGAGTTACCCGCTCTCTTTTGTCGCCAATGCTGATGCCGTGTTGACAGCCAAAGCTGGCGCGGAAGCGCGGAGTCTGTCCGAAGTTGCGACCTCAGAGAAGTGGTTTGAAACAGCGAAGTAATTGCTGATTATCGAAGATCGTTAATATCTGTGTTGAGGGAAGGGCAGATGCGAAGCGATTAGCAAATCGAAAGAATGTCGAATAAATATACGTACTTAGTGCCGACTCGAAGTACGCTCTTTCCTCCGTCATTCCCGATACACGAGACTTCGTAGCTTCGATTTCTGCCCGCCGGCCACGAGCCTATCGTCCCGATCAAAACAATGCCGGTCATGCATTATCATCTACGACGGACCATTTAAACAGGGCCGTCCAATGCCTGCTGACTGCCAACAATCTGATATAGATCAATCCCGTATACGTAACGGGATGCGCCGTATGATTTGTGGTGATGTCTCTACGTAACGTTACGTGATGTAGGGCTACGTAAATGTACGTAACGTAGAGCTACGAAAAAGTACGTAACGTAGGACTATGTATAGGTACGTAACGTAACGGGATTGAGACGAGGACCGCGCCAGCGCATTACGTATCCATGCCACATAATGTGCACTTCCCGGGCGTCCGATGGTCGCTGACACGTTAGGTAACGTGGGATAGGCGCAGCCCTGATTTCTCGATCTACTCGATTTTGAGCGCGGAAGAATGCCAGGTCCCTACGTATACGTTACGCACTACTGCATTTACGTAATTTTTTCGGCACCCTTCCCGCACTTGGAAACATCTTGAGCGGGATATCGGGGCAAATGGGCGAAGTCGATCACATGGATGCCGTAACAGGCGTCGGGACGAACGGGAAGGGCGTGCAGGGCGTAACGGCCCCGCTGCCGACTCGTCGTTACCTGACGCGCGATGAGGCGTCTGCGTGGATCGGGCTGTCCATCGATACCTTCAACCGTCTCGATATTCCTTACGTGGACCTCGGGCCGCGCTGCAAGCGGTGGGATGTCGTAGACATCATCACCTTTGCCGAGCAGAATAAGTCCTGCGACAGCGCCCGAACCTCCGAGAAGAAGAGGAAAAGGCAAACATGCAAATCTACAAGCGTAACGGCTCGCCCAAATGGTGGGCCACATGGTACGACCACAACGGTCAACGCCAGCGCAAAAGCACTGGGACTGAAGATAAAGCCCTAGCGCAAACGGTGGCGGCAAAATGGCAACAGGAGAGTTTTATGGAGCATCATTTCGGCGCGATCCCCGAAATGCCGTTTCGTGACGCCCTCTTGACTTACGGACAGGAGCGCCAGCGGGATAACCCCAAAGGCTACAAGGCAAGCGTCAAATACCGCCTGCAATTGCTTCTGGACCGCTTCGGCGACTGGAATATCAGCGACATCACGGCGGCTGAAATTCAGAAATTCGCCAACCAAAGGCTGGCAGTCTGCAAGCCGAATACGGCGCAACGGGATATCTCTACGTTACGCGCCATCCTCAACAAGATGCACCGGGAGGGATGTCTGGTCACCGTACCGCCATTTCCCCGGCTCAAGAAACCCAAAGGCCGTTGCCGCTGGGTGACCGTTGAGGAAGAGAACCGGCTGTTGGCGGTCGCGGCGAAACACCTCAGGCCGCTGATTGCTTTCGCCGTCGATACAGGCGGACGACGTGGGGAATTGCTCGGGCTTGATTGGCGCAATGTCGATCTGGCACGGGGCGCGATCACGTTCGTCGATACCAAGAACGGCGAAGACCGCTCTGTGCGTCTTACGGAGCGGGCTAAGAGGGTGTTGGCGGATTTGGGGCCGCAGGAGAGCGGTCCCGTCTTCACCTATCGTGGCAAGGCCATCGCGGACGTGAAGCACTCATTCGACCGGGCCAAGGAGATGGCAGGCATTGAGGACTTACGCTTCCACGATCTTCGCCACACGTTCGCCTCACGGCTGGTGCAGCAAGGGGTGTCGCTCTACGAAGTGATGCACCTGACCGGCCACAAAAGCTTCTCGATGGTGCAACGCTACGCACACCTCGCGCCGGACTTTCAGGCGCGGGCTATCGAGGCGCTAAATGGCATGGGCACAATATGGGCACAGTCGCCCGACCCTGCCGACCTCTCAAACGCACTAAGTATCTGATTAAATTGGCGCACCCGAGAGGATTCGAACCTCTGGCCTCTGCCTTCGGAGGGCAGCGCTCTATCCAGCTGAGCTACGGGTGCGTTGGTCGAGAACATAGCCGAACGTATGGCGCTGTGCAATTGGCTAGGGTGGCAAGTAATTCGCAGATGTTTCTTTGTCTTGATTGACGTCAAAACACACTGATTTACAGGCTAACCCCCTGGAATCTCAAATATTGCTCTGATTCCAGTTGCGTGCTAGCGTTCTCGCAGTCTTTTGTTTAGTTGCCGATTTTGGTCTCCGCGTTGTTTCCGTTTTTTGGAAATGTTGGGGGTATGGCTCAAATCATACAACTTTGTCGTCTTGATCGACGTGCAGACGTGTCGGAAATTGCTTTCCGGTTGAATGGCACACTTAAGCGAATTCCAGATTATCGACGTATTTTCCCGTACCGGCATCTTGCCAGGTTCGCCGTGTTGTGCGCCGTTCTGATTGGCGTCGCCGGTTTTTCAGCGGCGACTGCGACTGCGCAAACCACTTCCCTGGCGTCTGGCGACAAGGCGGTGCTGGAGCGCGCGTATGAAGCAGCCTTTGCTGAGGTTTTCCGCGATCCCGGTAATCTCGATAAATCCTTTGCTTTCGCCAAGATCGCCATCAAGCTGGAAAATTTCGAGGCCGCGATCAGCGCGCTGGAACGCATGCTGCTGGTTAATCCCGATCTGCCGCGCGTGCGTCTTGAACTGGGTGTGCTTTATTACCGGCTGGGATCTTTCCAGCTGGCAAAAACCTACCTGCTGCGTGCGGTCGAAGGCGAAGATGTACCGGGCGAAGTGCGCACACGTGTCGAGGCCTTCCTGGTCGAAATCGAAAACCGCCTGTCACAACATCAGATTACAGGAAGTTTTTATGGCGGGCTTCGCTGGCAGAGTAATGCAAATGCAGGCCCCAGTTCGACAGCGGTCAAGGCGAACGGCATTGATGCCGTGCTCGGCGACGAATTTACCGAAACTATCGACCAGAATGTATTCCTGACGGGCTCACTTCGTCACGTTTACGATTTGCAGAGCCAGAGCGGCGCGACCTATGAAACCGGCGCAACGGCTTACGCCTCGCAACAGCGTAGCCAGCATGGTCTCGATCTTTTGTTTCTGGAGGTCAATTCCGGCCCGCGCTTCCCGCTGGAAAGCGAACTGGCCCAGAACGCCAGTACGCGACCGTTTTTATCGCTCGAGGTTGTGGGCCTGGCCGACGCCCGATATATGACGACCTACGGACTGGGCGGTACCGTCAAGGGCAATTTTGGCCAGAATTTTATGGGTGAATTTTCGCTGCGCCACAAGGAGCGCCGCTTCCGTGATTCAGGTGATCGCCCGACCAACAGTGATCAAAACGGTGGCGAAAGCAGCTTGCGCCTGAACACACGGATGGCGTTCAACAGTGACAACACTGTCGATATGACCGTCGCTGCCAAAACCCTGACAGCAACGGACCATCATTTCGCCAATCGCGAATTTTCAGCCACTCTCGGATACACCATGAATTACGAAGGCTATCGCCTGGACAACAAGGCAGGCCCGTGGTCGTCGTCATTGTCGGTCGAGCGCAAGTTTATTGACTACAAGGAGTTTGATACCGCCGTCGATCCGACCAACAAACGGGACGATCACCAGTGGCGCGCCAATTTCCTGACAGCGGTTCCGATCTCGCAAGACTGGTCAATCATCTTCAATCTTCAGCGCATCATCGCCAACTCGTCACTGCTCAATTATCAGTACCACAACAACGTTGCCTCAATTGGCGCGTCGTTCAGATTTTAATAACTGACACTTCCAGACGGAGCTCGATCATGTCGGTGCAAAAAATAGCAACAGCCGGATTGGCACTGAGCGCCCTGGCGCTGGTGAACGGCGCTGCTCTGGCGCAATCATCGCAAATCGGTGTCGCTGCCGCGATTACACCCAGCGCGACGGGCACACCGGCCGGCCTGCAGTCCCGCACCTTGAGCGTCGGCGTCAACGTGTTCAGCAACGAAGCCGTTGTCACGGGTCCAAAGGGCCAGGCACAAATGTTGTTCCTCGACGAATCCGCGTTGACCATTGGTCCCAATTCCAATGTGACACTGGATGAATTTGTCTACGACCCAAATGCGAAAACCGGCAAAATTGCCCTGACCGCCGTCAAGGGCGTGTTCAGACTGGTTGGCGGCAAGATCAGCAAGCGCACCCCGGTCCGTCTCAAAACGCCCACAGCCGTGATTGGTATTCGCGGCGGTATTGTGATGGTTGATGCGGCAGCCAACGGTGCCACACGGACAACCTTTTTGTTTGGTCGCGAGGCAACCGTGCAATCGGGTGGCGTGACGCAAACCATAACCCGGCCCGGGTATTTTGTTGATACGGTTGCAGGCCAGCCCCCCAGTGTCCCGGCTCCGGCCAGTGTCGAGGTTCTCAGTGCCTCGCTCAGTGCACTGGAAGAAGGCGGACGCGGCGATGACGACGACGTAGACACGGGTGGTGCCGATGTGCCATCTGATGCCGATGTTGCAGCCAGTGGAGTTGATGAAGGCGGCTCGTCCGAGGCACCTGGCGAAGTCGCATCGATCGGGACAACAGCTCAAGCCGGCGGCGAGACAACAGTTGATACAACCGAGATCGAGGAAAGTTCGGACAAGACAGGTGCCAGTCAGGATACGGCATCCACCAGTGTCACGGATTCGACGACACTGACAATTTCCGACACATTCAAGGGCCGCCTCAAACATGCGACGACGACGATCAACGGTACGGATGATTCGACCGCATCCAACAACGTCACTTTTTCAGACGGCAGCATTACCGACGGCGTTTTGACGGCAACTGCAACCGGTGGCACCTTCAGCATCAATGCGCAGACAGGATCATTTACGGCAACCAGTACTTCCCAACCTTTTGGCTCATCAACACTGACGGGTACGGGTTTCATCACCAGCGACAATACGTTCGGATTTTACGAGCTGACTGACCAGGGCGACAACCACAAGGTCTTCGGCTTTGGCGGTGATCCGGTGACCGGCGTGCCGACAAGTGGCTCGACATTCTATTCGCTGCAGGAAGATTTTGTCATGGGCTCGTCGATCCCGTTCATGCGTCTGTCGGACATCGGCAGCCTGACGCCGACAGAATCTGAGGGCACCGTTGATACGGCGATCATGTGGGATACCTCAGCGTCCTCGACCGCAGTCCGTGCGTTTGGTCATCGGACGGTTGTCATCAGTGGTCAGGGCAGCAGTCAGGTTTCGGCCATGTCTGTTGCCGCTGGCGAAGTGCTGCTGGATTCCAACAGCTTGCCATTCATTGATGCTGCCGTCACCGCGACATCCCGTTTGACGACGACCGGAACAATCATTGTCGTTGACGGTGAAATTTCCAGCAGCGACGATGCCGCCGGCAACGATTTCTTCGGCGGTGGCACCAGTCCAAATTATTTCGTCCTTGAAGGAAACGAAGTCAATACAAGTGACGTCATCACCACGAATGGAATTCAGTCGGAAGTCTCCGGCACTGCAACCACGATCCAGCCGAATGCTGTGGCGCTGTCCGGCAGTGACTCGGTGGGTACCCGGACCAGCCGCACAATGAACGGCTATTCCGGCGGTATGTTACAGGCCGTTTCCTCCGGTGGTACCTTGACCAGTTCAACCCTCTTCCAGAACGAAACCAGCGATCCCGACGACATAGTTGTCAAAACCAGCGCGACAACCAACAAAATCCAGGCCGACATCAACGTCAAGGATGGTTTTGGCTCCAACTTCACGTCTTTCAAGAATCAATTTGGTGACCACGATACAGCGTTTGGTGACGGTTCAGCCACGCACGGCGACAGCATATTTGTCGATGACGAGTCTTTTGGCGCTATTGACTCGGAGTCTGATGAATCAACCATCAGCAATGGAACGGTGTCGAGCGACGGGACGAGTCTTGCCATGTTCACGGTTCGGTCGGCGAGCGAATTCGATTCCAGTTTCGTGCCGTCCGGCGTGACAATTTGTGCCTGTGAATTCGCCAGCTGGGGGTTCTGGAGTGCAGAAATTTCCATGAGTGACAACACTCATCAAGCCACCCACCTGGCGACCTGGGTGGCGGGTGAAGTCGCGTCGTTCAGTGAAGTCTCCGCGATCACCGGTTCAGCGACCTACACAGGTCATGCCATGGCCAACGTCCTGAGCGGCAGTGATGCGTATCTTGCAGTTGGGGGCTGGAGCTACACCGTTAATTTCGATACGCCTTCATCGTCATCCGGCACCCTCAGCAATTTCGATAGCGGCACGTATACTATCGGCGGTGCAACATTATCATCGGGCACCAGTTCGCTGAATAAAGTCTCGGGATCACTCACCGGTTCAGCGGGTACAGGGACGGGTCGTTCAGGCTCCTTCCTCGGATCATTCATGAAAAAAAGTTCCGACAATGTGGCCGGTGTCGGCGGGCATTTTTCAATCAGCGGGACGGACTACAAGGCGTCCGGAACGTTTGTCGGCGAAAAATAATCAGGCGTTTCCGTTTGCCTGAACCGGCGCTAAGATTGCCGGTGTTATGATCCTTGGTCGCAAATGGCGTGAACTGTCCCTGCCCCTGCTGATCGTTGTGGCGGCGTTGGGTATGCGCTCGTTTTTTGCCGGGCCGATTGAAGAAGTCCAGCTCAAGACCTTTGATGTTTTCCAGCGCCTGAAACCCCGGCCCTATACGCCGATGCCGGTCAAGATGATCGATCTTGATGACGCCTCGCTGGAACGTCTCGGGCAATGGCCGTGGCCGCGTACGATCATGGCTGAGCTGGTCGCCCACCTCGCGAATGCCGGTACCGCGGCCATCGCCTTTGATATTGTTTTCGCCGAACCTGATCGCACCTCACCATTGAATATTCTGCCGGTCTGGCCCGATTCACCCCTGCTCGACAGTGTGCGCGCCAACGCCGGGCAACTGCCTGACCACGATGCGATATTTGCCGATATTGTCGGCCAGGCCAACGTTACGGCCGGATTTGTTTTGACCTCGGAGGCCAATGGCAAAATACCTCCGGTCAAGGCCGGATTTGCTTTCGCCGGTGATGACCCCAAGCCCTACATCCCGAACTATCCCGGTGCCGTGCTTAATCTCGGACCTATCGAGAAAGCCGCCTCTGGTCTTGGCACCTTTACCTTGCTGCCCGAAGCTGATGCCATCATCCGGCGGGTACCACTGGTCTTCAGAAAGGGCGAGGAACTTTATCCCTCACTCTCCGCCGAAGCGCTGAGGATTGCACAGGGGGCGACGACCTTTGTCATCAAGTCTTCCGGTGCCAGCGGGGAGACGGCCTATGGCGAGCACACCGGCATCAATCACGTCAAGATCGGCCGCATCGAAGTGCCGACCGATTCGTTCGGCCGGATCTGGTTGCATTTTACCGATAATGTGCCGGAGCGTTCAGTCCCGGCCTGGAAACTGTTTGATCCCGACTTTGATGCCAGCAGCCTCGAAGGCAATATTGTTGTCATCGGCACCAGCGCTGCCGGCCTGCGCGATGCCCGGGCGACGCCGCTCGATCCGGCCATGCCCGGCGGTCTTGCCCATGTTCAGGCGCTGGAACAGATCTTGATGGGCTATTTTCTCGAGTTGCCGGATTGGGCCTTCGGTGCCGAAATACTTTATATGGCCGTTCTGGGCATCGCCCTGAGTTTCCTGATCACGACGCTCGGCGCCCTGTGGAGTGCCGCCATTGCCCTCGTCGGTATTTTCGCCGCGATATTTTTTTCGTGGACGATGTTTGTCGATTTCCACCTGTTGATTGATCCGGTCTATCCGGCCACCGTCGTTTTGCTGGTCTATATCACGGGATCGCTGATCAGTTATCTGCGTACCGAGGGCGAAAAGCGCCAGGTGCGCGGTGCATTTTCCCAGTATCTCTCCCCGGCCCTGGTTGAACAGTTGGCCAGGGAACCCGACCGGCTGCAACTCGGTGGCGAGATCAAGGACATGACATTGTTGTTCGCCGATGTCCGGGGCTTCACGGCTATTTCCGAGCAGTTCAAAAGTGATCCGACAGGGCTGACCAAGCTGATCAACCGATTCCTGACGCCGATGACCGACATGATTCTGGCGCGCAACGGCACCATCGACAAGTACATGGGCGATTGCATCATGGCGTTCTGGAATGCGCCACTGGATGATGACGAACATGTCGCCCACGCCTGTGATTCTGCGCTTGCCATGTTCTCGGCCCTCGAAAGCCTCAACGCCGATATCAAGACCGAACGTGAAGCCGCCGGCGAATTGTTCCTGCCGATCAATATCGGTATTGGCCTGAACTCCGGCGATGCCTGCGTCGGAAATATGGGTTCGGCGCAGCGCTTCGATTATTCCGTGCTCGGCGATACGGTGAACCTTGCCGCTCGTCTCGAAGGCCAGTCGAAGAACTATGGCGTCGGCATTGTTATCGGTGAGCTGACGGAAGCCGCGGCAACCGAATACGCTACGCTGGAAATGGATTTGATTGCCGTCAAGGGCAAGACCGAGGCCGTGCGCATCTTTACCCTGCAGGGCCAGAAAGAACTGGCCCAGTCGCCGGAGTTCACTTCACTGGCCGAGAACAACGCGGCCATGATCGAGGCCTATCGCACCCAGCACTGGGACGAAGCCCGCGCCCTCGTGGTCAAGTGCCGCGAACTCGACGACTTCCTGCCGCTGCCGCTCGATGTGCTCTACGATCTCTATGACGAGCGCATCGACGAATACATCGCCAACCCCCCGCCCACCGACTGGGACGGCGTTTTCGTCGCGACCAGCAAGTAGGACGTCAGGCAGTAAAGCCGCCGTCGACGGTGATTTCGCTGCCCGTTACATACGTGCTTTCGTCCGAGGCGAGGAACAGGGCGGCGTGGGCGACGTCCCAGGCAGTGCCCATTTTACCCGTCGGGCACATGGCATCGCGTTTGGCGATCATGGCGGCCGGATCGCCATCGCCGTATTGATCGGCGATGCGGTCGGCGACCAGCGGCGTGTGCATCAATCCCGGCACGATGGTGTTGACCCGAATGCCTGCGGCAGCGTACTGGCGGGCGATGGATTTGGAGAACTGGATCAGGCCGGCCTTGGCGGTGGCGTAGGACACCATGTTGCGCCCGAGGTACGCCGTGCCGGCGACCGATGAAATGTTGATGATCGAGCCCACGCCCTGTTGTTCCATGATCGGCAGGGCATGTTTGCAGCCGAGGAAGGCGCTTTTGAGATTAAGATTGATATTGCCGTCCCAAACCTCCTCGCTCATTTCGACCGGTCCGCCCGGCACCGAGCCACCGACGTTATTTTGCAGGATGTCGATGCGGCCATACCTTGCCATGCAGGCATCGACGACGGCTTTGACATCATTGCTGTTTGTCGCGTCGGCCTGTGCTGTGGCGCAGGCACCGCCTTCGCGCTGGATAGCATCCGCGGTATCGGCAACGGCAGCTTCGCGCAAATCGACGGCAAAAACGCTGGCCCCTTCGCGGGCATAGAGCACCGAGGCTGCCTTGCCGTTGCCCCAGCCCGCCAGCGAGTTTGGATCCGCGGCAGTATCCCCCACCGAACCAGCCCCGATGACCAGCGCGACCTTGCCCTCAAGTCGTTTACTCATGACTTAATCTCCACTGGTGATTTGCAGGAACAGATCTTCGAGATCACTTTCTTCCGTCGTCAGATCCTGGATTGTCAGCCCGGCCTGCTGGACGGCGGCCAGCACTTCGGCCACTTGCGTCTGGCTCGGTCGATAGCGGATCATCAGGCGGCGGTAGGGCAGGACCTCGGCCTCAAAGCCCGCCAGCGTCTCCGGCAGGCTCTCGATTTCGTCGACCAGGGTGATGGTAATTGATTTGTGATCCAGCCGCCCGATCAGCGTTTCCGTCCGGTCGCAGGCCACCAGTTTGCCCTTGTTGATGATGGCGATGTGGTCACAGAGCGCTTCCGCTTCCTCGAGATAATGCGTTGTCAGCACGACGGTGACGCCGCGCGCATTCAGATCCTGGACATAGGTCCAGAGCTGATGGCGCAATTCGACGTCAACACCGGCTGTGGGCTCGTCCAGTACCAGCACCGGTGGGTTGTGGGCCAGCGCCTTGGCGACCAGCAAACGCCGACGCATGCCGCCCGAAAGCTTGCGGGCATAGGTATCGGCCTTGTCGGTGAGATGAACGGCTTCGAGGATTTCCGCCGTCCGACGTTCGGATTTCGGCACACCATAAAGACCGGCCTGGAAGTCGAGGCCTTCGCGGGCGGTGAAAAACGGATCGATGTTCAGTTCCTGCGGCACCACGCCAATGGCAGCCCGTGCCTGGCGCGGATTGACATCAATATCCTGGCCCCAGACCGTGGCCTGGCCTGAGGTTTTCATCACCAGTCCGGCAAGAATATTGATGAAGGTCGATTTGCCCGCACCATTGGGGCCGAGCAGGCCAAAAAACGAGCCGCGCGGGATGTCGAGATCGATGGCATCGAGCGCCGGCGTCAACTGGCTGACGCCGGCATAATGTTTGGTCAGCCCGCGCGCCGTGATGGCCTGCGCCGGCAGCTCGCCGTCGCGCCGGGCATCGTCATCATCGCGTGTCAGGGCAGTCGTCATGGCTGATTTTCCTGGGCCTTTGTCGTCGACAGGCTGTTTCATTACAGCGTCGCAATGGGTATCATTCAGTCCAGCTATCCGTCAACCGGCGCCACGCCTGAACATACCGGCGCCCCGCCTGATCAAAATGAGAGTGCCCTTTCATGCAGCCTGATGAAACAAAAGTTGTCGAGCAAACCGAGGTCGCCTGTGACGGCGGCGGTGGCGCGCTTGGACACCCCAAAGTCTATCTCACCGTTGACGCAGCCGAAGGCATCGATTGCCCCTATTGCGGCGTGCATTTTGAACTGAAAGAGGGCGCCGCGCCTGCGTCTGCCCACTGATGCCGCCCGCCGCCGCCCGCCGCCGGGTCTATCTGGTTGATGGCTCGGGCTATATCTTCCGGGCTTATCACGCGCTGCCGCCCCTGACCCGCAAAAGTGACGGCATGCCGATGGGCGCGGTAGCAGGCTTTTGCAACATGCTCAACAAGTTGCTGGAGATCGTCAACGACGAGGACGGCACCGATCATCTTGCGGTGATTTTTGACACCGCCCGCAAAACCTTCCGCAGTGAGATCTACACTGACTACAAGGCGCACCGACCGCCACCGCCGGAAGATCTGATCCCGCAGTTCAGCCTGATCCGTGATGCCGTCAGGGCCTTTAATGTGCCGACCTTTGAAATGCAGGGTTTTGAGGCCGATGACATCATCGCCACCTACGCCCGCATCGCCCATGAAGCGGATTACGACGTGACGATTGTGTCGTCCGACAAGGATTTGATGCAGCTCGTTGGTGATGGCATTTCGATGCTCGACCCGATGAAACAGCGCAACATTGGCCCCGACGAAGTTTTCGAGAAATTTGGCGTCCAGCCCGACAAGGTCATTGACGTTCAGGCTCTGGCCGGTGATTCCGCCGATAACGTGCCGGGCGTACCGGGCATCGGCGTCAAGACGGCGGCGCTGTTGATCGATGAATACGGCGATCTCGACAGCCTGCTGGCGCGGGCCGGGGAGATCAAGCAGAACAAGCGACGCGAAAACCTTATCGAATTTGCCGATCTCGCCCGCGTCAGCCGCGAACTGGTGACGCTGAAGGCCGATGTGCCGGTGGATGGCGACATGGACGCGTTGGAAATCAAGGCGCCCGACCCCGAGGTTCTGTTCGGTTTCCTGCAGGAGATGGAACTGCGCACCCTGGCCCAGCGCCTGCGCAGCCAGTTTGGTGATATCGAGCTTGCTGAAATCGTGACGGACGACAGCAGCGGCAGCAGCGCCGGCTACGCCACAGAGGAAAAGGCACCACCGCCCGCCGAGAGCACCTATACCGCTGTTCAAACACTGGCGGACCTTGAAGACTGGGTCGCCCGGGCCACCGCTGCCGGCGCTGTTGCTTTCGATACTGAAACAACCGGCCTTGACGCCATGCAGGTCGAGCTCGTCGGCTTTTCGTTGTCGATTGAACCCGGTGAGGCCTGTTATGTCCCGGTTCGCCATACGGCACCTGTGAAAGCATTGGCGCAAGGTTCCTTCGATCTCGGTGATGAGGCCGAAGAGGGCGGCGGCGATACTGCGCTCGTTCCGGATCAAATTCCTTTCGATCAGGCGCTGGCTGCCCTGAAGCCCTTGCTGGAAAACCCCGGCGTGCTCAAGATCGGCCAGAACATCAAATATGACGCGCTGATTCTCGCCCGCCTCGGTGTCCGCATCGCGCCGATTGATGACACCATGTTGCTGTCCTTTGTGCTCGACGCCGGAACCAACAGCCACGGCATGGACAGTCTGAGCAAACAGCACCTCGACATAACACCGGTGCCGTTCAAGGAAGTCGCCGGCACGGGCAAATCCCAGATCACCTTCGATCAGGTGCCACTGGAAGACGCCGTGCGCTACGCTGCCGAGGATGCCGACATTACCCTGCGCCTGCACCGGGCCCTGAAACCCCGGCTGGCGTCGGAGCAAATGGTCACGGTGTATGAAACGCTCGAACGCCCGTTAACGCCGGTGTTGATGGATATGGAGCAAGCCGGGATCAAGGTAGATGTCAAAATTCTGGCCGATCTCTCGACCGACTTCGCCAAACGTATGGCTGATCTCGAAATCGCAATTCACAAGCTCGCCGGGCGCGAATTTAACATTGCCTCACCGAAACAACTGGGCGAGGTACTGTTCGATGAAATGGGCCTCGAGGGCGGCAAGAAATCCTCCAAAACCGGCGCCTGGAGTACCGGTGCAGATGTTTTGGACAAGCTCGCCAGTGAGGGCCATGAGTTACCGGTCAAGGTACTGGACTGGCGGCATTTGTCGAAACTCAAAAGCACCTATACCGATTCTCTCCAGACCCAGATCAATCCGCAGACAGGACGGGTTCATACGTCCTACGCCATGGCTGGCGCGGCGACCGGGCGGCTGGCCTCGACCGATCCGAATTTGCAAAACATTCCGATCCGCACCGAAGACGGTCGCAAGATCCGCACGGCCTTTATCGCCGGCAAGGGCAACAAGTTACTGGCGGCAGATTATTCTCAAATCGAATTGCGCCTGCTGGCCCATGTCGCCGGGATGGACAGTCTGAAGGAAGCGTTTCGCAAAGGCATCGATATCCATGCCCTGACGGCCAGCCAGGTCTTTGGTGTGCCGGTCGAAGGCATGGATGCCGAAACCCGCCGCCGGGCCAAGGCCATCAACTTCGGCATTGTCTATGGCATCAGTGCCTTTGGACTGGCCGCCCAGCTCGGTATCGGGCGCAAGGAGGCGGCGGACTACATCAGCACCTATTTCGAGCAATACCCCGGCATTCGCGATTACATGGAAACCACCAAGCAGTTCTGCCGTGACCACGGTTATGTCGAGACCGTGTTCGGGCGGCGCTGTCACATGCCCGGCATCAACGACAAAAACCCGATGAAACGCGCCTTCAATGAACGCGCCGCCATCAACGCACCCTTGCAGGGCGCGGCGGCTGACGTCATCAAACGCGCCATGGTGCGCCTGCCCGATGCCTTGACAAAAGCAAAGCTCGACGCGGTCATGATGCTGCAGGTCCACGATGAATTGTTGTTCGAAGTCCCGGACGCCCAGGTCGATGACACGATTGAAGTGGTTAAATCCGTCATGGAAGGTGCCGCCCACCTCTCCGTCCCCCTCATCGTCGACTGCGGCGTCGGCAACGACTGGGGCGCCGCGCATTAGGGATTGATACGCCTAGCGTTCGACCTTGATGACGATGCGGCGGTTGATTTCGCGGTTTTCCGGGATGGCTTCGCCGGTTTCGTCGATATTGGGCTCAAGCGGCTGGGTGTCACCGTAGCCGACCGCGCGCATGCGTTCGGGATCGATGCCACGGCTGATTAACCAGCGTACAACAGCGGCGGCGCGTGAGGCCGAAAGTTCCCAGTTCGAGGGAAATTGTTTTGTGCTGATCGGCACATCGTCAGTATGTCCCTCGACCTCAATGGAATAATTCGTGACACCCATCAAACTGACTAGCTGGGCAACGCGGTCGAGCAGGGGTTCGGCTTCTTCAATGACTTCAGCCGACCCACCCTTGAACATCTTGGCATTTTTGAAATTGAACGTCAGACCGCCATCGGAGGCTTCGGCCGAGCCGTCATCGGATTCTTCCAAAGAGCTCACGGTATCCTGCAGCTCCTGCGCCAGCACCATCATGGCTTCGGCCTTGGCCGCATTTTCGCCGTCGATTTCCTCAAGGATACCGCCGGCGACTTCATCAAATTTTTCAGGGCTTGGCTCGGAGATCGAGAACATCAGAACAAAAAAAGCCATCAAAATGGTGATGGCGTCGGCGTAGGTGACGAGCCAGTCCTCGGTAAGCTCCGCTTCCTTGTGCATTTCAAAGGTATCGCTCATAACCTGCTCTTACCTTTGAAAAGGGTGCTAGGCCGCCTTGCGGCGACCACCCTTCTGATCGATGGTGTAATGGATCGACGGATCAAGATAGCTGTTCATCTTGTCCTGGATATAGCGCGGGCTTTTATGATCGGCCAGCATCGAAAAACCTTCGGTCACGAGAAAATTGCGGAAGCGCTGAATGCCTTCCTTCTGGATGACCTTGGAGGACGAGGGCAGGAAAACCAGCCTGGCCAGCAACACACCATAGAGTGTCGTCAACATGGCAACGGCGAGGCCGGTACCAATGCCACTGGGATCGGTACCGAGCGATTGCAACATAACGATCAGACCGACCAGCGTACCGATCATGCCAAAGGCAGGCGCGGCAGCAGCCATGTTTTTGAGAATATCAGCCTGGACCATGGCACGCTGATAGGAACCGGTGGAGGCGGCATTTAACATGCTGCGCACTTCGTCACCGGAGTAGCCAGATATCACCAGTTCAATTCCATAGTTGAGGAAATGATCCTGTTTCTTGGCGCCCTTGATTTCCTTTTCCAGTGCCAGCAGGCCCTGTTTCTTGACGAGATAACCCCAGCGAATGATCTTGCCGGTTTCAAGGGTGAGCATCTTGCGATCGACCTTGCCCTTGACGAACAGGAAGGCGATGTCGCGCAGCGCCAGCATGACATAGCGCGCCTGATAACCGATGAACGTCGCAGACAGCGTACCGCCCAGCACCATGACGATACTGGAGCCGCTCATGAAGCTCATGTAGTTATCAGTACTCGAATAGATCGCGCCGAGAAAAAGCCCGATGCCGGCTAAAAATCCGAGTAGTGTGGCTATCGACATTCAGTGTTCCCGCAGCAATCCCGACGACTTCGAGCACGGGAAATCCGGCTCCTCGTCGTCCCCTAAAGGCATCCCCTAATCAACGTCTCGACGTGAATAACACCAGCGGTACCAGCCGCTTTTCCTCATTCACATCATACACCAAGCGTCAAAATGGTTAATTTACTGTTGATTCAAGACGCTAGACGCATATCCGTACGCGAACGGTAAGGGTTATTTTAGCTGAAAAACCGCGATGAAAAAAGGGTCGGCTCGAAATGAACCGACCCTCAAGTCCTTTGATCGCGCGTAAAGCGTTATGCGGCGCGCGGTGCAGCGGCTTTGACGCCGTCCTCAACATGCGTTTCAAACTGCTCAAAATTTGAGCCGAAACGACCGACGAGGTCTGATGCGGTGCTGTCATATGCCGATTTGTCGGACCACGTTTCGCGCGGCGTCAGCACTTCATCAGGCACACCGGCACAGGATTCCGGAACATGCAGGCCAAAACTCTCGTCCTGACGAACCGGCGCGGCAGCCAGGCCACCATCCAGTGCCGCCGATAGCAGGGCACGGGTGTGGCTGATCGGCATGCGATGTCCGGTGCCATAGGCGCCACCGGTCCAGCCCGTGTTGACCAGCCAGCAAGTGACATCATGACGGGCGATCTTTTCACCCAGCAGTTTGGCGTACTCGGTCGGATGACGCGGCATGAAGGGGGCACCGAAGCAGGTTGAGAACGTCGCCTGCGGCTCGTTGCCGAGGCCTTTTTCCGTGCCGGCCACCTTGGCCGTGTAACCTGAGAGGAAGTGGTACATCGCCTGTTCGGGCGTCAGCTTGGAGATCGGCGGCAGGACGCCAAAGGCATCCGCTGTCAGCATGACTACGTTTTTGGGATGGTTGGCGAAACTGAGTTCGGCTGCGTTAGGGATGAAATCAAGCGGGTAGGACGCCCGGGTGTTTTCAGTCAGCGACCCGTCATCAAGATCGAGACCGCGCGCACCTTGCGACATCACGACGTTCTCGAGAATGGTGCCAAAACGACGCGTGGTGTCATAGATTTCGGGCTCGGCTTCGGCGCTCAGATTAATCACCTTGGCGTAGCAGCCGCCTTCAAAATTGAATACACCATTGTCGGACCAGCCATGTTCATCATCACCGATCAGTTCACGGTTGGGATCGGCTGACAAGGTCGTCTTGCCGGTACCGGACAGGCCAAAAAACACTGCAGAATCAGCACTTTTGCCGACATTGACCGAACAATGCATGGGCAGCACGCCTTTGGCAGGCAACAGGAAGTTCAAAATGCTGAAGATCGATTTCTTGATTTCGCCGGCGTAACTGGTGCCGCCGATGAGGATAATTTTCTGCGCGAAATTAACCAGAATAAAGACTTCGGACCCCGTGCCGTCAACCTCCGGCACGGCTTGAAAACGCGGCGCGTGAAGGACGGTGAAATCGGGCGTGAAGTTTTCGTGTTCGGCTGCCGTCGGCTCGATAAACATGTTGTGGGCAAACATGGCGTGCCAGGCGTTTTCAGTGATGACGCGAACGCCAATGCGATAGTCGGTATCGGCACCGGCCCAGCTGTCCTTGATGAAAACCTCGCGGGCCTGGAAGTAGGCCAGCATGCGGCGGTGCATGTTGTCGAAATGGCTTTCGGATATCGGCTTGTTGACCTTGCCCCACCAGATCTGATCGCGGTTCTCAGGCTCATCAACAATGAATTTGTCGTTGGCCGAGCGACCGGTGTGCTGGCCGGTATGAACAACAAAGGCACCGCCCTGGGCCATCTGGCCTTCACCGCGAAGGATTGCCTGTTCATAAAGAGCCGGAACCGAATAGTTCCAGTGGGCAGTATCGACGTTTAATACGCCGTGTTTATCGAGCCCGAAGCTCGAATTGTAGGGTCCTGAATTTGACAACGGGGGGTCTCCGTTAGAGCGGCTAAAGTGCGGGACGAAAAAATGACAGTAGCGGTTGCCGGGAAGCGATGGCAACCGACTCTTTGCCACTTTTTGTCATTCCTTGTGGATAAATTGGCAAATGAGATGAACAGTTCCAGAATCAATCGCTTTTTCGAGCCTTTTCGACCATGGCTACGAGCTTTTGGCGGACGTCGCCCGTCGTTTCGACCGGTGTATCAAAATCGATCCGGCAGATCTCGCCGCGTAACCGGAGATCAAAGCCTTCGGCGTCAATACCGGTCATGGTCCAGCCCGAACCGCCCGCCTGAGCCAGTTTCCGGGCATAAATATCTATGGCGTCGGTATGATCGGCGTTCATATGATCGAGCACATCTTGTTCGTGCGCGGCGAGTTCTTCACTGCAGTCGGCGGCATATAGATACCCATCGGCCTCCAGTGTCTCTATCCGTCCAAAACCGGCAACAAGATGGGCCGAGGCAACGTCCAGCCGATAAAAGTCGAAATCCTCAAAATCGGCGTACATTTCCGCATCCGGGTGGCGGCGCAGGAACCGGGCCTGCAGCAGTGCATCGGTAGTGACCTGAAGTTTCCCGGCAAGCGACAGACGTGCTCCGGTCAAGGGGCTCTCCAGCCCCCGGCAATTTTCAAACAGCAGGGCAACGCGCGGGTCCGCCAGAACGTTTCGGGTATGGATCGCCAGCTTGGAAATCAACAAAACCGGCCGGGCCATCAGATCACAACCGGCCAGCACCAGCGAGCCATGTGGCTGGCCGTCCGCTGCGACGCTGGAAAGCGCCGCGGTCTGCTGACCCCGCACGAGCTGGCGGGCCAGAATATTGGTGTCGATGCTGGTCTCGGCCTCAGACGACATGAACCCTCCTGAATTTGGGCGTTAATCCTAACATTGTCGGGCGTGCGTGATATACCTCGGCGATGACCGAAGCCGCACCCCCGTCCCCGCCCGCATCTCCGTCCACATTTCCGCCCACATTTCCGCCCATCGCGCGGACCATCCCTGAACATATCAGACAAACGCTTGCCCTGGCCTGGCCCGTCGTCGTCTCGCGTGCCAGCATTCTGATCATGGTCTCGGTTGATGTCGCGATGTCCGGGCACGCCGGCCAGTTGCAACTGGCCTATGTCAGTATCGCCATGGCCATTCAGGTGTTGTTCCTGATGGTCGGGGTCGGTGCCTTGTTTGGCACTGCTGTGCTCGTCGCCCAGTCCCACGGTGCCGGTGAACACGCGGCCTGCGGCGGCATCTGGCGCCTGGCGATCATGCATGCGGCGGGCATCGGGGTGATCAGTGGCCTGCTCTGCCTCGGTGGCGGGTGGTTTCTGCTGGCCATCGGACATGATGCAGATCTTGCCCGTGGTGGCGGGCGCGTGCTCAACCAGTTCTCGTGGGGCATGGTGCCGATGATGATGTCTGTGGTGACCAGCATGTTCCTCGAAGCCATTGGCCGCCCGCGTCCCGGCATGATCGTTATGGTCGCTGCCAATTTCGTCAACTTTGGCCTGAACTGGCTCTTTATTTATGGCAATTGGGGCGCACCGGAAATGGGTGGTGAGGGTGCCATTCTGGCGACCACGATTGTGCGCTGGTTGATCTTCGCCACATTGCTGACTTACATTTTTGTCATGCCCGGCAGCGCCGATTATGGCATTCGTGGTGGTCGCCGGGCCGCGTGGTCGGTGGGGAAAAAGCTCCGGCGCATCGGCTATCCCATGGGCTTCGCCCAGGGCGTCGAAGCCAGCGCGTTTTCCGGCCTGATCATGATGGCGGGCTATTTCGGTGCGGCGACGCTGGGTGGTTATCAGATCGCCCAGAACCTGATTGCCCTGACCTTCATGTGTGCCATCGGCATCGGTGTGGCGACGACGGTGCGCGTTGGCAATGCCATTGGCCGCAATGATCAGCCCAGTGTCGCCCGGGCCGGCTGGACCGGTGTCGGCATTGTCATGATCGCCATGGGCCTGATTGCCCTGGTGTTCGAAGCCATTCCCGAAACACTGGTGCGGGTCTACACCAGCGATCCCTCGGTCATCAGCGTTTCAGTCACACTGGTCATGATTGCCGGCCTGGTGCTGGTGTTTGACGGGGCCCAGGGCGTATTGATGGCGGCCCTGCGTGGCACTGGCGATGTCTGGGTGCCGGTTTGCATCCAGATACTGGCGTTTGGCCTGATCGCCTTGCCGGTCGCTGCCTGGCTGGCGTTTGAAGTCGAGTTGGGTCCCCCCGGATTGATGGCCGGCATGTGTGCGGGTGTGAGCACAGCGTCCCTGTTGCTGGGCTGGCGTTTTCGCATTGTCAGCCAGCGTGTGGTGCGCCGGCTCTGACGATCACCGTGTACTTCGCCGCGTTTAACCATCAAAGAGTTCAATACCGGAAATAAACGTCCTAAACTGGATTTGCCGTATTTTCGCCCAGATTTCGCCGCATGTTGCGGCCCTGAGACGAATATCACTATGGGAAAACAGTTGTCAGTATGAATACCAGCGATAGCGCAACGATTGCCCTGGTCGATGATGACCGGAATATTTTGACATCGGTTTCGATGGCACTTGAGGCAGAGGGCTTCAAGGTCACGACCTATCGCGATGGCTCGGAAGCCCTGCGCGGGCTGAAACTCGCACCGGCCGATCTCGTGGTGCTGGATATCAAGATGCCGCGTATGGACGGTATGGAATTGTTGACCAAACTCCGACGGACCAGTGATGTCCCGGCGATATTCCTGACCTCCAAGGATGAAGAGATTGACGAAATGCTCGGGCTCAAGATGGGGGCCGATGATTTCATTCGCAAACCCTTCTCCCAGCGCCTGCTGATCGAACGCATCCGGGCCGTGCTGCGCCGTGCCGCCGGTTCGTCAGACCGGTCCATTCAGGAAGGCGGCAGCACGGTGACCCGCGGTGATCTGTTGCTCGACCCGGACCGTCATCTTTGCACCTGGAAATCAGATCCGGTTCAGCTCACGGTCACCGAATTCCTGATCCTGCAGTCTCTGGTCCAGCGCATCGGTCATGTCAAAAGCCGCGATCAATTGATGGACGCGGCCTATGACGACAACATCTATGTCGATGATCGTACTGTCGACAGTCACATCAAACGGCTGCGCAAAAAGTTTCGTGCCGTCGATCCCGACTTCGACGGCATCGAGACACTCTACGGTGTCGGCTACCGATACCGGGAAATGTAGCACCCATGTTGTGGGGGGCGGGGCCGAAGTCAATGTCCGCCGCGGGGCGGCGGCGGCGCATATCGCCTTTGACGCTCCGTATCCTTGCTATCAACATCATGGCCCTGGCGTTGCTGCTGGCCGGGCTGTTGTATCTTGATCAATACCGCGATGGTCTGATCGAGGCTAAAACCGAATCACTCGAAATCAACGGCACAATCATTGCCGGTGCGCTCGGCGAATCAGCGGGCATCGCTGCCAACGGTGTGCCCGTTCTCAATCCGGCGGGTGCCCGGACCATGGTGCGGCGGCTGGTGTCGTTAACCGGAACCCGTGCCCGCCTGTTCGGTGAACGCGGTGGCTTGCTGGCCGACAGTCAGGTGCTGATTTCGGCCGGCCGGGAAGTTCAGGCCGGTGTGCTGTTCTCGGAAATCTCTGCCCGGCCTGGATTGCTGCGCCGGACCTGGGACCACGCAAGCGAAGCCTTGCGGCATATTCTCGGCGGTGACCCGGATTTACCGCTCTACCATGAAGCCCGTCGTCAGCGCGCCGGCGATTTTACCGAGGTCGAGGCAGCGCTGGTCGGCCGGGTTGTCAGCAAACGCCGGGTCAGCGTCGATGGCGAGGTGATTGTCAGCGTCGCGCTGCCGGTCCAGCACTTCAAAAAAATCCTTGGTGCCCTTCTGCTCAGTGCCGGCACTGCGGATGTTGAAGCCGCCGTTGGCGATGCCCGCCTCGCCATCTTCAGCGTCTTCCTTGCCGCACTCGCCGTAACGATCCTGCTGTCGCTCTATCTGGCCGGATCGATTTCGCAACCACTGCATCATCTGGCCGAAGCCGCCGAAGCCGTACGTCGTCGTCCCGGCCACCGCGAACGCATTCCTGATCTCAGTGCGCGCAACGATGAAATCGGCGATTTATCCGCTGTGCTGCGCGACATGACCGGAGCACTTTACGATCGTCTTGATGCCATTGAGGGGTTTGCCGCTGATGTGGCGCACGAAATTCGCAATCCGTTGACCAGTATCAAAAGTGCCGTGGAAGTACTTGCGCGGGGCGGCGACGCCACATTTCAGGCCCGCCTGATCGCCATTATCGAGGACGATGTGCGCCGGCTCGACCGGCTGATCGGCGATATCTCGGATGCTTCCCGTCTTGATGCCGAGCTGGCGCGGGCCGAATTCGAACCGGTCAACCTGATATCATTAAGTGAAACGCTGATCGATATTTCCGGCGCGACGGCAAGTGAAGAGGGACCTGAATATGTTCTCGAGATCGAACCCGGTATCGAAATTGATCCTGGTGCCTCGAGGCAGGACCGGTTTACCGTGCCGGGTCTGGAAAGCCGCCTCGGCCAGGTCTTGCGCAATCTCTTGGTCAATGCCGCGACTTTCAGTCCACTGGCTGGAACAGTTCGGATCAAGCTCTCGCACAAGGGACAATGGGTGCGCCTGAGTGTCGAGGACGATGGACCTGGTATTCCCGAAGACAAGCTCAACGCTGTATTCGAACGCTTCTATACCGAGCGTCCGGAACAGGAAGCTTTTGGCGAACATTCGGGGCTGGGTCTGTCGATTTCACGCCAGATTATTGACGCCCACGCCGGCATCATTCGCGTTGAAAACCGGAAAGACGATAACGGTCATATCTGTGGTGCCCGGTTCATTGTCGAACTTCGCACGACCTTGTTGCAGGACGACAACTGAAGCTCAGGCCGCGTCGCGTGCCGCGTAACAGCCCGAGTAGCATATTGACTCGTTCGACGGACCCGTTCAGGCTCCTGCGAAATGTCGCTGATACACGGAACATGCATCTCATTCCCTCTCATCGAAGAGGACGGCCTGTGCGCGGCCCTGTTGCTGCGCGGTCCGCCAGGCGTGGGCAAGTCTGACCTCGCCCTGCGGCTGATCGATGATGGCGCAATGCTGGTGGCCGATGACCAGGTCGAGGTTTCACAACGAGACGATATCCTGATCGCAACACCAGCGCCAAACATCGGCGGCCTGCTGGAAGTGCGCGGTGTCGGTGTGGTGAATTTGCCAACTGTGCCCGAGGCCCGGCTGATTGGCGTTATTGATCTGGGGCCGGGCGACGTTGAGCGCTTGCCGGAAGATCAACGCACAGAAATCGCCGGTTTTTCGCTGCCGCTCTGGCAACTCAATGGTTTTGAAGCGTCGGCAATGGCCAAGGTCGGCGTTATCGTCGCCCTTGCTGCCGGTCGCACGGAGCTGGTGACATGACAACGCGCGTCGTACTGGTCACGGGGATGTCGGGGGCCGGGAAGTCTTCCGCGCTTAAATGCCTCGAGGACCTGGGATATGAGGCGATTGATAATTTGCCGCTGCAATTGCTTGGTCGATTGTTGCACCAGGGCGGCCAGCAACCCGGAGAGGGCACACTGGCTGAAGCCGTAGCCATCGGCGTCGATATCCGCTCACGCGATTTTGCCGTCGGGCCCCTGCTGGAACAGCTCAAACCACTGATCGCCCGGGGCGATCTGGATATGACGTTGTTGTTTCTTGATTGCGATGACCTGGCGCTGCGGCGGCGGTTTACCGAGACCCGGCGGCGTCATCCGCTCGCCGCCGACCGCCCGGTGACCGACGGCATCGCGCATGAACGCCAGCTCATGGCGCCCTTGTTGGCGCAGGCAGATCGGGTGATTGATACTACCGCGATATCAGTTGCCGATTTGCGGCGCATCGTCGATACAGAATTCGCCCTGATCCAGGGTCTGAATATGACTGTCACCCTGACCTCGTTTGCCTACCGTCAGGGCCTGCCGCGCGAAGCGGATCTGGTCTTCGACGTCCGATTTCTGGCCAATCCGCATTATGATGAAAACTTGCGCCCCCTTGATGGCCGCGATCAATCTGTAGGCGACTTTATCCGCCGGGACGAAGCCTATGCGCCATTTTTCGCAACTTTGTCCGGCCTGCTTGGCCAGTTGTTGCCGCACTACCGGCGCGAGGGCAAAAGCTATCTCACAATTGCCGTGGGCTGTACCGGCGGTCGTCATCGTTCTGTGTTTGTCACCGAACAACTGGCCGACTGGTTTGGCCAGCAGGGTGAAAAAGTCCTTGTCCGGCATCGCGAGCTTGAGCGGGATAATGAGCGTGAAATTGATCGAACGGTTGCGGAGGATGGCAAAGACGTTCTACCGTCCGCTCCGGCAACCGGTGCCACCAATGAAGAGGAAGAAAAACCATGATCGGACTGGTGTTGGTCACACATGGTCATCTGGCGGACGAATTCATCGCCGCAGTTGAACACGTTGTCGGCCCGCAAACCGCCATACAATCGGTTTGTATCGGCGCGGACGACGATATGGATCAGCGCCGCCAGGACATTGTTGATGCCGTCGCTGAAGTTGATACCGGCAACGGCGTGATTGTACTGACCGACATGTTTGGCGGCACGCCGTCGAACCTCGCGATTTCGATCATGGATCAGGCCAATATCGAGGTTATCGCCGGCATCAATCTGCCGATGCTGATCAAGCTGGCGACCGTGCGCGAAGGCGACGATCTGCAAAAATCAGTGGTCAAGGCGCAGGAGGCCGGTCGCAAATATATCAACGTCGCCTCGACGTTGCTCGCGGATACCTGATTTTGCCCGACACCGACGCCGACGCCGATACCGAACCCCGCGCGATCACTGTGATGATCGCCAATCAGCGCGGGTTGCATGCCCGGGCCGCCGCAAAGTTCGTCAAGACGGCGGGAGAATTTGAAGCCGAAATCACCGTCACCAGGGGCGACACAACCGTGTCCGGCGGCTCGATCATGGGTCTGATGATGCTGGCCGCGGCGACGGGGTGTGAAATCGAAATTTCGGCGCTCGGCAGCGACTCCGGGGCGGCACTCGGTGCCTTGCAGAAGCTGGTCGAGGACCGCTTCGATGAAGACTAGGTCGCCGGGCAAGAAAACCGCAAAACGTAAAACTGGCAGCGGCGAACAACTGTTCCAGGGCCACGGTGTTTCCGCCGGTATCGCCATCGGCCCGGCTCACGTCATGGAATCGGGCCTTGTCGGTGTAGCCGAATTCCGTGTCGCCAAGAATAAAATCACGGCCGAGTGCGGGCGATTTAACGAAGCCGTTGACCATTCGCGCGAACAGGTCCGAAAGCTCCAGGCAAAAATTCGCGACAAGGGTGGGGCGGCGGCAGCGGAACTGGATTATCTGCTGGAAGCGCATTTGCAGATGCTGTCGGGTTCACGCCTCGTGCGTGGTGTCGAGGAACGCATACGGCGCGACCGCATCAACGCCGAGGGCGCCGTCCAGGCCGAGGTTCTCGAGATCGGCGAGGACTTTGCAGCGATTGCCGATCCGTATCTCGCCGCCCGCATGCAGGACATTCAGGACGTCGGCAAGCGCCTGCTGCGCAGCCTGACCAAGACGCCCTACAAAACATTCGGCGACATCGCTAAAGACGCCATCATTCTGGCCGACGAAATTACCCCTGCCGATACCGCCCTGATCGACCCCAAACGCGCGGGCGGCATGGCGGCCGGGCTCGGAGGGGCGGAAAGTCACACAGCGATTATGGCGCGCTCGATGGGCCTGCCCGCTGTGCTCGGCGCCTCGGATGTTGCCCGCGCCGCCCGGCCCGGTGATCTGGTGATTGTTGACGGTGACCGGGGACGGGTCCTGCTCAACCCGACGCCCCGAACCATTGCCGCCTACGAGCGCCGCCGCGAAGTCCTGAAGCGCGAACGTCGAACGTTGGCGAGACTGCGTGATCTGCCGGCGGTAACGACGGACGGCCATGAAATAAATCTGTTCGCCAATATCGAGATGCCGATGGAATTCCCGCAGGCCCTGCAGGCCGGTGCCGGAGGTGTTGGTCTGTTGCGCTCGGAATTTCTGTATATGAACCGCGAGGAACTGCCGGGCGAAGAAGAACAATACCTCGCCTTTCGCAATCTCGTCGAAGGCATGGCGGGCCGGCCTGTGACCATCCGCACGCTCGACATCGGCGGCGACAAGCTGGCCGAACCGCTGGGCGAGCATTTTGCCGACAGTCCCAATCCGGCTATGGGACTGCGCGCCATTCGCCTCAGTCTGCGGGTGCGCGATTTGCTGGATGTGCAGCTGGCGGCGATCCTGCGTGCCGGTGCCTTTGGCCCGGTTCGGATCCTGTTGCCGATGATCACCAGTGGATCGGAAGTGCGTCATGTCCGGGCCGCTCTCAAACGGCTGGCCCGCAAGCTCAAACGCCAGGGCGTGAAGATCGCCGATCCCTTGCCGCCGGTCGGTGTGATGATCGAAGTCCCGGCGGCAGCACTGGCCGCAGATGGCCTTGCGCGATCCGCCGACTTCTTTTCCATCGGCACCAACGATTTGACCATGTATACGCTGGCGATTGATCGCGGCGACGAGCAAGTGGCGGATTATTACAATCCCCTGCACCCGGCGGTGCTGCGCTTGATCCGTATGTCGATTGTCGCCGCCAATCAGTTTGATCTGCCGATCAATCTTTGTGGTGAAATGGCCGGTGATCCGCGTTTTGCAGCACTGCTGATCGGGCTTGGCCTGCGTGATCTGTCGATGTCGGCGGCCAGCCTGCCGCGCGTCAAACAGCGTATACGCGGGCTTGATCTCGGTGATGCCCAGCGCCGGGCAGAGATTATCCTCAGCCAGTCTGATGCCGGGCGAATAGCCGCCTTGCTCGACGATCTGGAAGAGGCGAGCTAGTCCGCTCAGGTTCGTTTTCAAGCATTATATCAATACATAAACATTTCTTTATGCTTGCATGTCCAACGCGGCGCTGATATAGACCGGGCATCCGTTTATTTCTCACCACGCCGTGGCATTCAAACGCCCGGTTTCCGCCGATCAGGAGCAAATATCGATGACCGAATTCACCGACTGCAAAGTCGCCGACATGTCGCTGGCCGAATGGGGCCGCAAGGAAATCAACATTGCCGAGACCGAAATGCCGGGCCTGATGGCCTTGCGTGCCGAGTTTGGCGAGAGCAAGCCGCTAACCGGCACCCGCATCGCCGGTTGCCTGCACATGACCATTCAGACAGCTGTGCTGATCGAGACGCTGACGGCGCTGGGCGCCGAAATTCGCTGGTCCTCGTGTAACATCTTCTCGACCCAGGATCAGGCCGCCGCGGCTATCGCGTCGACCGAAGTACCGGTTTTTGCCTGGAAGGGCGAAACCGAGGAAGAAGCAATGTGGTGCATCGAACAGACCATTGTCGGTCCCGATGGCTGGCGTCCGAACATGATCCTCGACGACGGCGGTGATCTCACCCAGATGATGCACGAAAAATTCCCCGAACTGATGGCCGACGTGCGCGGTCTGTCGGAAGAAACCACGACGGGCGTGCATCGCTTGTACGAAATGGAACGTGAAGGCTTGCTCAAGGTTCCGGCGATCAACGTCAATGACAGTGTCACCAAGTCCAAGTTCGATAACCTTTATGGCTGCCGCGAAAGCCTGATCGATGGCATCAAGCGCGCCACCGACGTCATGCTGGCCGGCAAGGTCGCCGTGGTCGCCGGTTATGGCGATGTCGGCAAGGGCTGTGCGGATTCACTCAAAGGTCAGGGCGCTCGTGTCATGGTCACCGAAGTCGATCCGATTTGCGCCCTGCAGGCGGCGATGGAAGGTTTTGAAGTTGTGCGTATGGACGATGTCGCCGCCAAAGGTGACATTTTTGTCACCGCAACCGGCAACCTTGACGTCATCACGCTTGATCACATGCGTCAGATGAAAGACCGCGCCATTGTCTGCAACATCGGTCACTTCGATAGCGAAATCCAGATCGAGAGCCTGCGCAATTACAAATGGGACAACGTCAAGCCACAGGTCGACGAAATCGAATTCCCCGATGGCAAGCGTCTGATTGTTCTGGCCGAAGGCCGCCTCGTTAACCTCGGCTGCGCCACCGGCCACCCGAGCTTTGTCATGAGCGCTTCCTTCGCCAATCAGGTGCTGGCCCAGATTGAGTTATGGAACCACCCGGAAAATTATGAAGCCAAGGTCTACGTGCTGCCCAAGGTGCTCGACGAAAAAGTCGCCGCTTTGCATCTCGAACGCCTCGGCGTCGACATGACAATCCTGAATGACGAACAAGCCGAATACATCGGCGTCTCGCAGGCTGGCCCCTTCAAGCCGGATTACTACCGCTACTAAAATCCGGCAATACAATCACATCAACGGGCGGAACCATGGTTCCGCCCGTTTTTGTTTGTGCGATACAGACGTGGCATACTCACCAGTCACTTGAGGAGTTCATCGTCATATAATGCTGCGCCACGCCACATCGATTTTCATCACCATGCTTTTCATCACGACGCCCGCTGTTGCCCGGACTGTTGGCACCGGGGCGGCGGCGACGACGGTTTTGGCGGTGTTTATAGCCGTCATTGTGGCCCTGGTTGGTCTTGGTGTCGCGGTGCTGCTTTGGTTGCGTGGTCGGCGCTGGCGCTTGCGGATCGCCGATGAGCGCGTAACGATTGATGGCCTGATGGGGGCGGCGGAGGATTTGCTGGCCACCGCCGAAGACGGCTACATGATCTGGCCTTACGGCGGTGAGCGCGCCGCGGCGTCGGATCGGCTCGGTGGCATGTTCCGGCTCGACCCTGAGCACATCGCAGATATCGACGCCCTTGCCGGTCTTGTCGATGCCGATGATTTTGCCGTCTTCCGGCGCGCTGTTGCGGGCTTGCGCTCAAATGGCGTGCCTTTCATGCACGAGTTGCGCCGCCTCAGCGATGCTGTGATTATCCGCACGCGCGGCGGCCTCGCCGGCAGCGGAGCCGCCGTGGTCTGGTTCCGCGATCAAACCGAATTGCAATCCCTGACGACGGCCTACGCCGATCAACTTCGCCAGGCCATGGCTGATGGCCAGCACCTGCGGGCGCTGCTTGATGGCGCACCCTTTCCGGTCTGGCGGCGTAATGCGGAGTTGGCAGTGGACTGGGGCAACAAGGCGTATTGCGAAGCCGTCGAAGCCGATCTCGCCGCGGTGATTGATCAGGGGATTGAACTGGTGCCGGGCATTGCCGCCGCCGAAGCACGGGCGCTGGCCCGCACTGCATTGACTGATAATGCCGCCCGGGCCGAGCGCCGGCGATTTGTCGTGGCCGGAGATCGCCGAACCTATGAACTGGTAGAGACGCCTTTGCTGGCCGAGAGCGGCGGGGCGGCCGGTTACGCCCGGGACGTCACGGATCGCGATGATGCTGCCGGTGATCTGGAACGCCATATCGAGGCCCAGAACGATGTGCTCGATCAGGTCCATTCGGCCATCGCCATCTTTGGCCCGACGAAGCAGCTGGTGTTTTTTAATGCGGCCTATGCCCGGCTCTGGCGCCTCGATGAAGACTGGCTGGCGACCCGACCCTCGCACGGCGATATTCTCGAACGCCTGCGCGAGCATCGCCGCCTGCCCGAGCAAGCTGATTTCCCGGCCTTCAAGACCGAGACGCTCAATCTCTATACCTCGGTGATCGAGCGTCAGGAGGATCAACTGCATCTGCCGGATGGCACGACGCTACGGGTGGTGATCACGCCGCATCCCTTCGGCGGGTTGCTGTTCATTTACGAAGACGTCAGTGCCCGGCTTGAACTGGAACGCGCCCGCAATACACTTGCCGCCGTCCAGCGCGCGACGCTTGATCATCTGTTTGAAGGCGTTGCCGTGTTTGGTGCCAATGGCCGGCTCGAGCTTTACAATCCGGGCTACGCCAAAATCTGGCAACTCGATGCGGAGTTGCTCAATCAACAACCACACGTCGCCGATGTCACCGAAGCCTCACGCAAACTCTTTTTTGCTGATCAAGCCGACCAGGCCGGCTGGGCTGCCTTCAAGGAAGTGATCGTCCGGCGCACGCTCGACCGCGAAGCCGGGATTACCATGATCGAGCGCCCCGACGGCAGCGTGCTGCGTCACGCCGCCGTGCCCCTGCCGGACGGGGCCATGTTGCACACCTATCTTGACGTCTCCGACAGCGCCCGGAACGAGCGTGAATTGCGTGAGCGGGCCGAGGCGCTGGAGAAGGCCGTGCAAAAAAATTAAGGCACGCCGTGCGTTGTCGAATATTCGAAGTGATAGGCCTCGTTCGGTCTGGCAATGGCACGGGCGGCATGGACGGCGCAGGCGGCCTCGGCAAAGCCCGAGAGAATCAACTTCAGTTTGCCGGGATAATCGATGATATCGCCGATGGCAAAAATACCGGGTGATGACGTGCCCATCGTCGCCGGGTCGACCTTGATCAGGTTGCGTTCGAGATCGAGACCCCAGTCGGCAATCGGTCCCAGTTCCATGGCCAGACCAAAAAACGCCAGCAACACGTCAGCGTCGAGTTTACGGGTCTCGCCATCCAGCGTGGCGACATTGACGGCCGACAATTTGCCGTCGTCGCCCTCAAGGCCGGCCAGTTGGTAGGGCACAACCAGTTCGATCTTTCCCGCCTCGGCCAGCGCCTCCATCTGGCGCACGCTTTCAGGTGCCGCGCGAAATTTGGGCCGCCGGTGCACGACATAAACCTGGCTTGCGACATCGGCCAGCGACAACGCCCAGTCAACGGCTGAATCACCGCCACCGGCAATGACCACGGATTTGTCGCGCAAGTCCTCGCGGCGCTGAACCATGTACTGAACGCCACCGCCACCTTCATAGGCCTCGATGCCTTCCAGTGGTGGACGGTTGGGGCCGAACGCGCCGCAGCCCGCAGCAATAATCACGCAGCGCGCGGTTGTTTCTGTGCCCTTGCTGCCCTTGAGTTTCCAGCCGCCGTCAGGTCGGGCGGCAATTTCCGTGATCTGCTCACCCAAATGAAATTCTGCATCAAAAGGCGCGGCCTGCTCCTTCAGTTTTTCAATCAGGTCGACGGCGTCGATGGAGGGGTGACCGGGGATATCATAGATCGGCTTCTCCGGATAAAGCGCGGTGCACTGGCCGCCCTCGGCCTCAAGCACGTCAAACACGTGGCAGCGCAAATCCAGCATGCCGGCCTCGAAAATCGCAAACAGGCCAACCGGTCCCGCGCCGATGATGGCAATGTCGGTATCGGCTTCAATCTCTTTGATGTCAGTCATGCATCAGGTTCCAAACTGTCGGCGGGAAGGGATTTTCAGTTATAGCTGACGCCTGTTCCAGGTCCAAGCGCACCATACTCGAACCATGGTTGCACCATCATCGGGTGCGGGCTACAAAACGGTATGGGGAATTCTGCAAATCAGCCTGATCCCGTTGTCGTGGCGCTGCCAAACCTGGCGGCGACCGAACGCCTGGCCGGTGTGTTGTCGGCTGAGGCACGGCGAGGCGATGTGATTGCCCTGCACGGCGATCTCGGTGCCGGCAAGACGGCCTTTGCCCGCGCCTTCATTCGAGCCCTGGGGCGGGCGCACGGCCTTGTCATTGAGGACGTGCCGAGCCCGACCTTCACCATCGTCCAGATTTACGATGAGCTCGAACCGGCGGTCTGGCACGTCGATCTCTACCGGCTAGAACACCTGAAGGAGACCGTCGAGCTCGGTCTCGAAGAAGGCTATGACAACGGCATTACCCTGATTGAATGGCCGGATCGCCTGGGCGACGATTTGCCCGCCACGCGACTCGACCTTGAACTGAGCCCTGGCGATGACGACGAGGCGCGCATTGCCCGTCTGAGCGGCGATGCACGCTGGATGTCCGGCCTGGCGGACCGGACATGAGCGGCCCCGTCGCCCTGTCGGAAGACGAGCGCGCCCGCCGCCGCCAGCATTTGCTGGCCTCTGTCGGCTGGGCAGAGGCCCGTCCCTCACCACTGGCCGGTGACGCCTCCTTCCGCAGTTATCAACGTTTGAGCCAGGGCAGCGAGACACGCGTGCTGATGGATGCGCCACCGCCGCAGGAAGATGTTCGGCCCTTTGTCGCGGTGGCCAACTGGCTGCGCCAGCACGGCTACTCGGCACCGGAAATCCTTGGCGTCGATGATGAAGCCGGTTACCTGCTGCTCGAAGACCTCGGCGATGGCTTGTATATCCATGACATTCTGGCGGGAGCCGACGAGGCAACACTCTATGCCACCGCGATTGACGTCCTGGCCGACTATCAGGGTCGCGAGGCCTTGCCCGGAATCAAGCCGTACTCGGCGGAGGTCCTGATCCAGGAAGCCCGCCTGTTCACTGACTGGTACATGCCCTGGGCCACGTCCGGGCCAGACGATAGCCGGATCGAGGAATATGAAGCGCTGTGGCGCCATGCCTTGTCGCAGGCGCTGGATGTCGGCAATCCCGTCATGGTCCTGCGAGATTATCACGCCGAGAACCTGATCTGGTTGCCTGAACGATCAGGTCTCGCGCGCGTCGGGTTGCTCGATTTCCAGGACGCCTTGTTCGGCTCGATGGCCTATGACCTGGCTTCCTTGCTGAAGGACATCCGCCGAGCCGTTTCGCCCGACGTGGCCGAACAAATGCTCAAACGCTACCTCGCCCACCCCATTGCGGTCGACGTAGATCCAGAAGCATTTCGTCGGGCGTATGCCGTGATCGGGGCGCAGCGCAATACCAAGATTATCGGCATCTTCACCAGGCTTTCCCAGCGTGACGGCAAGCACGTCTATCTCGATTATCTGCCGCGATTGTGGCAACTGCTGGCCGCTGATCTGTCCCACCCGGCGATGGCGGACTTGCGCGTCTGGTTCGATACTGCCCTGCCGCCGGAGGATCGACCGTGACGGCCATCGCTCGCAAAACCTCTGCGGTCATCATGCTGCTGGCCGCCGGCAAGGGTCTGCGCATGCGGCCCTTGACGTCACACCGCCCCAAGCCGATGGTTGAGGTTGCCGGGCGCACACTGATAGACCGGGCGCTTGACCGTGTCGTTGACGCTGGCATCAGGCGCGCCGTCGTCAATCTGCATTATCGCGGTGGCATGTTGAAAAAACACCTGGCCGGGCGCGATGACGTCGCGCTGGCGTATTCCGATGAAAGCAAAGCCCTGCTGGAGACCGGTGGCGGAGTGCAGAAGGCGCTGCGACTTCTCAAAGACAATCAGGGGCGGGCCCGACCGTTTTTTGTCGCTAACAGCGATGCCCTCTGGCTTGACCGCCGGGTGAACGCCTTTGAACGCCTGGCCGATGCCTGGGAGGGTCGGCGCATGGATGCACTTCTGTTGCTGCAGCGAAAATCGAGCGCCATCGGCTACGAACGCCAGGGTGATTATCGCATCACTGATGATGGCGGTCTGGTCCGCAGCATCGGCAAACCGGCACCGTATGTTTTCACCGGCCTGCAGATCTTGCATCCGCGGTTGTTTGCGGGCGCGCCGCGCGGGGCGTTTTCGTCTGTACCCCTGTTCGATGGCGCCGAGCAGGCCGGGCGATTGTTTGGCCTCGTGCACGATGGCGTCTGGATGGATGTCGGCACGCCGGCCAGCGTTGAACTGGCAGAGCAAAAACTCTTACATCCCGGTGGCAAATGAGTATCGCGCTGCCGCGCGTTTTCACCATTGCGCCGACGGCGTCTTTTGTCGACGCGCTGGCCCGAAAAATTCTTGACGATCATGGCGGCGATCCGCTCGAACTCAGCGAGGTCGTGATCCTGCTGCCAACGCGGCGCGCCTGTCGCAGTTTGCGTGAAGCGTTTCTGCGCGTCGGTGATGGCAAGCCCATGATCCTGCCGCGCATCCAGCCCATCGGCGATGTCGATGAAGATGAGATCATGCTTGGTGTTGAGGGGGCGGGCGAGGGCGCGACCGGTCTCGGCCGGCAAATGCTCGATCTGCCAGAGGCGATACCCGGTCTGCGCCGCGAATTGATGCTGGTGCAGTTGATTTTGAAATCGGATGCGGTTCGACGCACTGACGACGGCGCACCGGGGCTCGATGCAGCCCAGGCGGCGCATCTGGCGCGGGACCTCGCCGCGTTGCTCGATCAGGTGCAGACCGAACGCCTGTCGTTTCATGATCTGACGGACATTGTGCCGGAGGAACTGGCTTCGCATTGGCAACTAACGCTCGAATTCCTCAAGATCGTCACCGAGTTCTGGCCGAAAATCCTCGCCGAAGAAGGTTTGATCGATCCGGCTCAGCGGCGGGACAAGGTCCTGGAAATGCAAACCGCCACCTGGCAATCGTCGGACCACGAAGGACCGGTGTATGCCGCGGGCTCCACTGGCTCGATCCCGGCGACGGCTGATCTGCTTAAAGTCATCGCCCGACTGCCGCAAGGCGCTGTAGTGCTGCCCGGCCTTGATCGCGATCTGAACGACGACGTCTGGACGGCGCTGGCCGAAGACCCGAGCCATCCACAGTTCGGTATGCGCCAGTTGCTCGATCATATCGGCATCAACCGGCAGGATGTCGCGGACTGGTCGTCAGATGACGCTCCGGCAGCGCGCTCCGTATTGCTGAACGCGGCTCTGTTGCCGGCGGCGGCGGTTGAGGGCTGGCGGGAGACGGCAAATTTATCCGCCGATGCGCTGAACGGATTGTCGCTGCTTGATTGTCCGGGCCCCGAAGAAGAAGCGCGGGCAATCGCCTTGCTGATGCGCCAAGCGCTGGAGACACCGGCACGGACGGCGGCATTGGTAACGCCGGACCGCTCCCTGGCGCGTCGGGTCACGGCCGAGCTTAACCGCTGGGATATCGAGGTTGATGACTCAGCGGGCAGGCCGCTGGCTGATACGCCGGTCGGTTTGTTCCTGCGACTGACGGCGGAACTGGTGGCCGGAGGCTGGTCGCCGCTCGATGTGCTGGCGACCCTGAAACATCCACTTGCCATGGGCGGCGAAAGTGTCGGCATTTTCCGTAATCTCGTGCGGCGGCTAGAGACTACCGTCCTGCGTGGACCCCGGCCCGGTAGTGGTGTCGACGGGTTGCGCGCGGCCCTCAAAGCCTCAGCCGAGGGCCGGGCTCTTTTGCCATGGCTTGAAGGCCTTGCTGCACAGCAAGCTGATTTGGCATTGTTGATGAAGGTGCCTTCCGCACCCCTCGTCAGTCTGCTGACCACGCACATCGCCTTTGCCGAAGCCCTTGCCGCCAGCGACGAGCAACCGGGCGCGCAGCGTCTGTGGGCCGGTGACGATGGTGAAGCGGCGGCGACATTTATTGACGAGCTTAACGCCGCCGCCAGCGTCTTGCCGGAATTGCAGGGCGCGCTCTATCCCGCTTTGCTTGACGGTTTGATGGCCGGGCGGGTCGTGCGGCCACGCTATGGGCGTCATCCCAGACTGGCGGTCTGGGGTCTGCTGGAAGCTCGGCTGCAACGCGCCGACGTGATGATCCTTGGCGGTCTTAACGAAGGAACCTGGCCGCCCGAGGTTGATACCGGTCCGTGGCTGAGCCGCCCGATGCGGGCCGGGTTTGGCCTGCCGCAACCGGAACGTCGCATCGGCCTGACGGCGCACGATTTTGTCCAGGCGGCGAGCGGGCCCAACGTCATATTGACCCGCGCCGCCAAGGTCGAGGGATCGCCGACTGTGCCGGCACGCTGGCTCTTGCGGCTTCGGGCGTTGCTCGACGGGGCAGGCCTTGCATGGCCGCAGCAACTCCAGCACCTCGCCTGGGCCGATCAGCTCGACGACCCCGGACATGAGGCCCGGCCCTGTGCGGCACCACGCCCGTGCCCGCCGCTATCTGCCCGGCCCAACGAATTGTCGGTGACCGAGATCGAAACATGGCTGCGCGACCCTTACGCGATATTTGCCCGGCGTATTCTCAAACTGTATGCGCTGGAGCCGATTGATGCCGACCCCGGTGCCGCCGAACGCGGCACATTCATTCATGACGCGCTCGATGAATTTGTTCAGGAAACCAAATGGCCACCGGCGGATGATGCTTACGACCGGTTGCTGGCCATCGGGCGCAATAAGTTTGGTGCGGCGCTCGCCCGTCCCGGCGTCTGGGCCTTTTGGTGGCCGCGCTTTGAACGCGCCGCGCGGTGGTTTGTCGATCAACTGATGCGCGATGCCGAAGCCGGTGCCAACAAACCGGCAGCCAGTGAAGTCCGGGGCGAAGTGAAGTTCGAGCGCCCCGAAGGTGAATTCAAAATTTACGGCAAGGCAGATCGCATTGATCGCGATGCCGAGGGCAAGCTCACCATCATCGACTACAAAACCGGTGGCACGCCGTCGTCCGCCGAAGTTGTCGCTGGATTTGCGCCGCAGCTTCCCGTCGAGGGTTTGATCGCCGAGCAGGGCGGATTTGAAAACGTCGCTGCCGGCGAAGTGTCGGGGCTGGCCTACTGGCGGCTGAGCGGGGGTGACCCGGCCGGTGAAATCAAGACTGTACGCGGGGATATTGCCGAAGTCCTTGCAGATACTTACGCCCGCCTCGAGGATTTGATGACGGCGTTCGAGGACGAAACCACGCCCTATCTCGCCCACCCGCGCCCGTCGTGGGGGCCGCGCTATTCCGACTACGGTCACCTTGAGCGATTGGGCGAATGGGTTGTTGAAGACGACGCAGGGGATGGCGAATGACGCCGGCGACTTCAGCGGCCTCAAACCCGGCCACCGCCCAGCGCAGTGCATCTGATCCCACGGCGTCGGCCTGGGTGTCGGCCTCGGCCGGAACCGGCAAGACACGTGTGTTGACTGATCGCGTAGCGCGTCTGATGCTGGCTGGTGCGGCTCCGGATCGTATTCTCTGCCTGACATTCACAAAGGCTGCCGCGGCCGAGATGTCCATCCGGTTGAACCAGCGCCTTGGACGCTGGGCGATGATGGCGGATGACGATCTCAATGCCGATTTGCTGGAACTGAGCGGCACACCGCCGGATGACGACGTCAGACGCCGGGCACGCGGATTGTTTGCCCGGGTACTGGATGTGCCGGGGGGCCTGAAGATCCAGACCATTCACGCCTTTTGCCAGTCCCTGCTCGGTCGTTTTCCGCTCGAGGCCGGACTGACGCCTCATTTTCAAATCATGGACGAACGCACGGCTTTTGAAATGCTGCAACAGGCCCGCGACGCCATGCTGATCGCCGCACAAAAAGACAATGATTTGCAAACCGCCTTGCGCACTGTGACGGCGCGGGCTGGTGAACTGGTCTTCGGCGAAGTCATGTCGGCTCTGTCCGGGGAACGCCGGCGATTGTCGCGCATGTTCGCCGCCACCGGCGGGCTGACCGGTGCTGTTGCCGCCACGCGCACGCGCCTCGGGCTTGCTGAGGGCGAAGATGCGACATCGATCGTCAGCGCTGCCGGTGCGGACGAGGCGTTCGACAAACTGGCGCTGGTCGGTGCGGCCCAGGCGCTGGATCAGGGCAGCAAGACCGACAAGGTACGTGCCGCAGTGATGGCGGACTGGCTGGCCCGGCCTGCCAGACGGGGTGACCTGTTTGATGGTTATGCTGATGTCTTCCTCACCAAAGAAGGCATGGTTCGGGCCCGCCTCGCGACCAAGGCGGCACAGGCTGCGTTGCCAGGGGTTGAGGATGTCCTCGGCCTGGAAGCGGCGCGTCTGATCGCAGTCCGGGAGCGACTGGCGGCGGCATCGGTGCTGGAAGCTACCTCGGCGCTGCTGGTGATCGCCCGGGCCTTGTTGCAGGCATACGATGCCGTCAAGCGCCGCCATGCCCGCCTGGATTACGATGATCTTATTTTATTGGCGCAGGATTTACTGGCCCGCTCCGACCAGGCCGCCTGGGTGCTCTACAAACTGGATGGCGGGCTCGATCACATTCTGGTCGATGAAGCCCAGGACACCAACCCCGACCAGTGGGCTGTGATTTCTGCGCTGGCCGATGAATTTTTTGCCGGTGAAGGGGCGCGGTCCAGTGATCGCACGCTGTTCGCTGTGGGCGATGCCAAGCAATCGATCTACGGCTTTCAACGCGCTGACCCGGCAACGTTCGCCGGATCGCAGGAGGCTTTTGGATCGCGCGTGCGGGCGGTCGACAGGATCTGGCGACCGGTGGAACTGGCGATTTCCTTTCGCTCAACTCCGGCGATCCTTGAAGTGGTCGATCAGGTATTTGCCGACCCCGCGTCCCGGGATGGATTGATTTTCGATACACAAGCCGGCGAAGTGCGCCACTTTTCCCATCGTCGCGGTCAGGCCGGGCGGGTCGAATTGTGGCCGACCGTGGTGCCGGAAGAAGCCGATGACGAAGACTGGTCGCCGCCCGTCGCCCAGCACGCCGAGCTGGATGCGGCCACGCGCCTCGCCGGGGACATCGCAGCGCGCATCGCCGACTGGATTGAAAGCGGCGAACAATTGCCCGGCCGGGATCGGCCGATCCGCCCCGGCGACATTATGGTTCTCGTCCAGCGCCGCACCGATTTTGTCATTGATCTGGTGACGGCGCTGAAAAGCCATGGCGTGCCGGTGGCCGGCAGTGACCGTATGGTACTGGCCGATCAGCTGGCGGTGATGGACCTGATCGCCGCCGCGCGCTTTGCCCTGCTGCCCGACGACGATCTGACGCTGGCCGAAGTGCTGAAGGGCCCGCTCTGCAATCTCGATGACGATGATCTCTTTGCGCTTGCCCACGGTCGAGAAGATACCCTGTGGCGCAGTTTGCAACGCCTGGCTGACGACCGGGATGGCGATCATCCGTGGCGACAGGCCTGTGACCGGTTGCGGGCCTTGCTGGCCCGGGTCGATTATGCGCCGCCCTATGAGTTTTTCGCCCGCCTGCTGGGGGCAGAGGGAGGTCGCACACGCTTGCTCGCCCGTCTCGGGCCGGAGGTCAACGACCCCATCGATGAATTCCTCGCACTTGCCCTGCAGTTTGAACGCAGTCACGCACCTTCACTGCAGGGTTTCCTGCACTGGGTTGAGGCCGGGGAGACAGACGTCAAGCGCGATCCCGAATTGCGCCGCGATGAAGTGCGGGTGATGACGGTGCACGGGGCCAAGGGTTTGCAGGCCCCCATCGTCATCCTCCCCGATACCTTGCGCGTGCCGCGTCAGGATGACCGCCTGATGTGGCTGGAGCCGACTGACGATCAATCGGCCAGCCTGATGCTGTGGCCCGGCAGCGCCAGCCGGGTTGAGCCGGTATCGCGCGAGGCCCGCGATCAGGCGCGTTTGCGGCGTGATCAGGAATACCGACGGCTGTTGTATGTGGCACTGACCCGGGCCGAGGATCGTTTGTACATTGGTGGCTGGGAAACCACACAGGGCCGCGCCGAGACCTGCTGGTACGAAATGATCCGCCGGGCCATGGATAACCTGGCGGAGAGTGTCGAGACGCCTTACGGCCTGGTTCAGCGCTTCGACACGCCGCAGGACGCCGATCCCGACAAGGGCGGCCCGGCGCAGGACGAGGCAGAAGTGACAGCAGACCTGCCGGACTGGGCTTTGCGCAATCCGACGGCCGAACCGGCACCGCCGACACCCCTGTCACCTTCACGCCCGGGCGGCGAGGAACCGGCGGTTCGCTCGCCCTTTGCCACCGACGATACCGGGCGCTTCCAGCGCGGTCGTCTCATTCACCGTCTGCTGGAAAGCTTGCCTGAACTGGCATCGAATGAACGCAATTCCGCGGCGATGCGCTTCCTCGCCAATCCGGCGCACGATCTTGATGCCGCCGCCCAGGCGAACATTACGCAGGAAACACTGGCTATCCTTGACCACGCCGACTTCGCACCGTTGTTCGGACCGGGCAGCCGGGCGGAGGTCTCAATCGCCGGGGCTCTGGGCGATCACGTGATTTCAGGCCAGGTCGATCGTCTCGTCGTCACCGACAGCCAGGTGATGATTATCGATTACAAGACCAACCGTCCGCCGCCAGCAGATGAGGCCGGTGTATCACCGGTTTATCTCGGTCAAATGGCGGCCTATCGTGCGGCCTTGCGACGGATTTATCCCGAACACAGCGTGGTCTGTGCACTGCTGTGGACGGATTCCGGCCTGCTGATGCCGCTTGCAGATGCGACACTGGATGCCCATATACTATTGGACGCCTGAAAAAATCCTGCTTATTCAAGCCTGTGACGAGATCAAAGCGACTGTCGCTTGACGGCACCGGTGGGCGTTCGTAAAGTCGATGAAACAGCCTTCATCCTGAAGCGCAAAAAGACAGATAGATAGGGTCCGCATATGAGCACCATCACACATGTCAGCGATGACAGTTTCGAAAGCGACGTCATCGGTTCGTCCACGCCAGTTCTCGTCGATTACTGGGCCGAATGGTGCGGTCCCTGCAAGCAGATCGCCCCGGCGCTGGAAGAGATTTCCGGCGAGATGGGAGATCGCGTGACCATCGCCAAACTCAACATCGATGACAACCCGGTGACGCCGACCAAGTTTGGTGTGCGCGGCATTCCGACGCTGATGTTGTTCAAGGATGGCCAGGTCGCGGCGACTAAGGTCGGTGCGCTGCCCAAGGGCAAGCTTCAGGAATGGATCGAATCCGTTATCTGATTGACCAGATAATTTGTGAAGAAGCGGGTCCCGGTCGGGGCCCGCTTTTTTTTTGTCAGCCGAGTTCGCCTGGTGTCTTGACCGTGCCGCGCATCCCAGCAAGCACACTTCCCGCCAGATAAAGCGAGCCGCAAATCAGCACGCGTGGTGCCGTGCCGCCCGTGCAATCGTCTGAAATGAACGCCATCGCTGCTGTCATGTCGTCAGCAGACTGGGCCTCCAGTCCGGCGTTTACGGCGTGACTGCAGGTGTCATTCGCCGACAAGCCATTGATTTCACCCGGAATTTCAACACCGATCACCGATGTCACCAGACCGGCAAAAGGGGTGAGAAATGCGGCAACGTCCTTGACGTTCATCATACCGATGACGAGGTAGAGCGGGCGGGTCTGCGCGTCTTCAGCGGCCCAGGTCCGAACGGTTTCAGCCAGGGCCAGCCCGGCCGCAGAATTATGGCCACCGTCGAGCCACAGGTCCGCTCCTTGCGGCAACGCTGCCGCCAGTGCGCCACCTTCGAGCCGTTCCAGCCGTCCCGGCCAATACGCCGTTTCAAGCCCCTGCGCCAGTTGTTGCGCACTGATGTCAAAGCCCGCCATGCTTTTCAGGGCGGCTACGGCCAGTCCGGCATTGTCGATTTGATGAGGACCGGGCAAGGCAGGCAGTGGCAGATGAAGTTCCTCATCACCGATTGAGATATCAAAACCGCCTGCCGTGTTTTGTGCCAGCTGCCAGGCATCGGCGCGGGCGATCAGCGGGGCCCCGACCTCGCGGGCGCGGGCCTCGATGACTTCGCGGGCAACCCGGTCCTGGCCGGCGACGATGCAGGGCACATCGGTCTTCAGAATACCCGCCTTTTCAGCGGCGATTTCCGCCAGGCTGTCGCCAAGAAACTGCACGTGATCAATCGAGATCGGGGTGATCACGCTGAGCATCGGTTTGTCGATCACATTGGTGGCGTCAAGCCTGCCGCCCAGCCCGACTTCGAGCAGGACGATGTCGGCGGGGTTACGGCTGAAGGCGAGGAAGGCCGCCGCCGTCGTCACCTCGAAATAGGTGATGGGTTCGTCGCCGTTGGCGATCTCGCACTCGATCAGAAAATCCATCAGGTCCTGATCGGCGATGGCCTCGGCACCACCCGGCGACGCAAGCGCAATGCGTTCATGGAAACGCACGAGATGGGGCGAGGTGTAGACGTGCACGCCATAACCCGCCGCCTCAAGCGCCGACTTCATATAGGCCGTGGTTGAGCCCTTGCCGTTGGTGCCGGCGATATGAATAACGGGGGGCAGGTTTTGTTCGGGGTGACCAAGACGCGCCAGCAAGCGCTCCATCCGGCCGAGCGACAAATCGATACGTTTGGGATGCAGCCGCCTCAGTCGTTCGAGGACCGCATCACCACTTGTCACCGTGGCTTCATCAAGTGTTGTCGTCACCGGACGTCTGGTCGTCACTGTCGTCGTCTGCCGGTATCTCGCCATCGTTGGTCGTCGCAACATCGGGGACATCGGCGATCGCCGTCGCTTCCTGCAGGGCCGGCACCGATACCACCGGGGTCGGAGTCGACAGGCTTTCAGATTTATTCATCAAAAGATCGATCAGCCGGACCAGCGTCGCTTTCAGTTCGTGACGGTGCGTGACCATGTCGATCATGCCGTGTTCCAGCAAGTATTCGGCGCGCTGGAAACCATCGGGCAACTGTTCGCGAATGGTGTTCTCGATCACCCGCGGTCCGGCAAAGCCAATCAGGGCACCGGGCTCAGCGATCTGGATGTCGCCGATCATGGCAAACGACGCCGTCACACCGCCGGTAGTCGGGTCGGTCAACACAACGATGTAGGGCAATCCGGCTTCGCGCACCTGCTCAACGGCAATGGTGGCGCGCGGCATCTGCATCAGCGAATAAATGCCTTCCTGCATGCGGGCACCGCCGGCGGCAGCAAAGACAATCAGCGGCGCCTTGTCAGCGATGGCGCGGGCGGCACCTGCGATCAGGGCCTCACCAACCGCCAGTCCCATCGAGCCACCCATGAAGGCGAAATATTGCACGACTGCCACGGCATCCAGCGCACCCATCTTGCCGGCAGCGACAACCACGGATTCGTTTTCACCGGTCTTGCTGCGGCTTTCTTTCAGGCGGTCGACGTATTTCTTTTCGTCGCGGAATTTAAGCGGATCAGCCTGCACGCCGGGGATGACGATACGTTCGTAAACGCCGTCATCGAACAATTGCCCAAGACGGTCCTTTGCACTCAGGCGCAAATGATGATCACAATGCGGGCACACCCGCATGGCGGCGCTGAGGTCGCGATGGAAAACCATCTGGCCGCAAGACGGGCATTTCTCCCACAGGGTTTCGCGGTCGTCGTCCTTGCGCACCAGAGCCCTGATCTTGGGCCGGACGAAGTTGGTGAGCCAGTTCATCTGCCTTACGCCGCCGTTGCCCGGTGGACGCCGGCCACCAGATCACGCGAAAGCTCCAGAACCGCCGAGACAAGGCCAGGCTTTGCCTTGCCATCGGCATCAAGATGTTCCTCGATTACGGCAATGAAGGCCGAGCCGACAACTGCACCATCCGCCGCACTGGCGATGGCTTGCGCCTGCTCGGGAGTGCGGATACCAAAACCAACGGCAACTGGCAGATCGGTATGGCGTTTGATGCGGGCGACCGCCTTGCCAACGGCGTCGGGGTCCGGTGCCGCAGCGCCGGTGATCCCGGTGATCGAAACGTAATAGACAAAGCCGGAAGTATTGGCGAGCACGGCAGGCAGCCGGGCATCATCGGTGGTCGGCGTGGCCAGGCGAATGAAGCTCAAGCCCGCTTCCAGTGTCGGCAGGCAGAGTTCACCGTCTTCTTCCGGCGGCAGGTCGACAATGATCAGGCCGTCGACGCCGGCAGCCTTGGCATCAACCAGAAATTTTTCGACGCCATACAAATGAATGGGATTGTAATAGCCCATCAAAATAATCGGCGTTTCCGTGTTGTCCTGGCGAAAGGAGCGCACCAGGTCGAGCGTGCGCAGCATGCTGGCCCCGGCAGCCAGGGCGCGTAATCCGGCAGCCTGAATGGCCGGGCCATCGGCCATCGGATCAGTGAAGGGCATGCCAAGTTCGATGACATCAACGCCGGTCTCGGCCAGGCCGCGGACGATCTCGAGGCTGGTCTCATGATCGGGATCGCCAGCTATGACGAAGGAGACAAAAGCCGGGCGTCCGGCTTCGCGGCAGGTGGCGAAGCGCGCGTCGAGCCGGGGCGTGCCGCCGACGATGTTGCCGGTGTCGCTCATAGCTCGACCCCCAGCGCATCCGCCACGGTGAAGATGTCCTTGTCGCCGCGTCCACACATGTTCATGACCAATAGATGGTCCTTCGGCAGGTCCGGTGCAATCTTTGCCACATGCGCAAGGGCATGCGCCGGTTCCAGGGCCGGGATAATGCCTTCAAGCTCGCTGCACAACTGGAACATCTCCAGCGCTTCCGCATCGGTCACGCTGACATAGTCAATGCGGCCGAGATCATGCAGCCATGAATGTTCGGGTCCGATGCCGGGATAATCGAGACCAGCCGAAATTGAATGCGCTTCGATGATCTGGCCGTCGTCATCCTGCAATAAATAAGTCCGGTTGCCGTGTAATACTCCGGGCTTGCCGCCGGTCAGACTGGCAGCGTGTTTATCGGTATCGACGCCGTGCCCGCCGGCCTCAACGCCGATGATGCTGACGTTTTCATCATCGAGGAACGGATGGAACAGGCCGATGGCGTTCGAGCCACCGCCAATGCAGGCCACCAGGGTATCGGGCAGCCGCCCTTCGGCTTCCTGCATTTGTTCTCTGGTCTCATTACCGATGACAGACTGAAAGTCGCGCACCAGCGCCGGGTAGGGATGCGGCCCGGCTGCCGTACCGATGATATAAAACGTGTCCTCGACGTTGGTCACCCAGTCGCGCAAGGCTTCGTTCATGGCATCCTTCAGGGTCGACGAACCCGATGTCACTGGAATGACTTCGGCGCCCAGCAGGCGCATGCGGAAAACGTTGGGTGCCTGGCGTTCAATATCGACCTGGCCCATGTAGACCGTGCAAGGCAAGCCGAAGCGGGCGGCAACGGTGGCCGTGGCGACGCCATGCTGGCCGGCACCGGTCTCGGCAATGATGCGGGTCTTTTTCATGCGGCGGGCGAGCAGGATCTGGCCCATGCAGTTGTTGATCTTGTGCGCGCCGGTATGATTAAGCTCGTCGCGCTTGAAATAGATTTTCGCCCCGCCGAAATGCTCGGTCAGCCGTTCGGCATAGTAAAGCGGGCTCGGGCGCCCGACAAAATGTTTGAGGAAATGATCGAGCTCGGCCTGAAAGGACGGGTCTTTTTTGGCCGTCGTCCACGCCTCTTCCAGCTCGAGAATTAGCGGCATCAGCGTTTCGGCAACAAAACGACCGCCGTAGATGCCGAAATGGCCATCCTCATCCGGTCCGGCGCGGTAGGTATTTGGTTTTTGCTCGTTCACAATTTCATCCGTCGTTCAATATTCTTACAAGCTCGCTGTGACATCCAGAAAGGCTCGAATGCGGGCCGGGTCCTTGTGGCCGGGCCGGTCTTCAACGCCTGACGATACATCAACTGCCGCAGCACCGGTAATCTTCACGGCCTCCGCGACATTCGCAGCATCGAGCCCGCCGCACAACATCCACGGCACCGTCCAGTCCTGATCCTGCAACAGCTTCCAGTCAAAACTCAGCGCATTGCCACCCGGCAACGCGCCGGCCATGTTTTTAGGCGCTTTGGCGTCAAACAGCAACCAGTCCGCGACATCCTGATAGATCCGCGCTCCGGCAACATCCGCCGCCGTTTCGACCTTGACTGCCTTCATCACAGGCAGACCAAACCGGTCGTTGATCTCATCCAGCCGCTCGACACTCTCCGAGCCATGCAGTTGCAATGCCTCCAGCGGCACATGGGCCAGAGTTGCGGCGATGGTGGCATCATCGGCATCCACAAAAAGCCCGACTTTGGTGATCCTCGCCGGTACGTTTGAGGCGAGGTCTGCGGCCTGTGCAGGAGTAACGGCACGGGGCGAGGGCGGGAAAAAGACGAAGCCGACAAAATCGGCACCGGCCTCAATGGCAACGCCCAGCGTCTCGTGCGTTGATAACCCGCAAATCTTGGTCCGGATAGTCAATTTCAACTGGTATCCGTGACTTCAGCAGAGATGGCGCGGGCCGCCCCCGCCGGGTCTGCAGCCTGAGTGATGGGACGGCCAATCACCAGGTAGCTGGCCCCCAGCGTCATGGCCTCGCCCGGCGTCATGACGCGTTTTTGGTCCCCCGCCGCACTGCCCGCAGGTCGGATGCCCGGCACGACCAGCAGAAATTCAGGCCCGAGGTCGGCGCGCAGTGTTTCAATTTCCAGAGGCGAACAGACGATACCATCGGCACCATTTGATTGTGCCAGCGCTGCCAGACGGCGAACCTGATCCGACGGCGCATCGTTAACGCCGACCGATACCAAATCGGCCTGATCCATGCTGGTTAATACGGTGACGGCCAGAATGTTGGGCCGGGCGACACCGGCTTCGGCGGCACCCGCTGTCGCGGCCTCAGCGGCAGCCGCGATCATGGCCGCACCACCGCTGGCGTGGATTGTCATCAGGTACGGTGTCATCGCGCAGGCGGCACGCACCGCCCCCGCCACTGTATTCGGGATGTCGTGGAACTTGAGATCGATAAACAGAGGCAATTCACTGGCCCCGGTCATCTGGCGCACGCCGTCCGGACCGAAGCAGGTAAAAAATTCCTTGCCCAGTTTGATGCCGCCGACGGCCCCGGCGAGCTTGCCAGCCAAAGCCGCAGCCTCACTGAGGTCCGTGGTGTCGATGGCACAGAAAACCGGGCTGATCTTTGCTGCTGGATTAGTCATGTCGCGGGTTATATCACAAACACTGGGCCATGCAGGCCTTATTGGCCGACACGTTCGACGACCAGTTCCGCCGCCGCCAGGTCCTCGATCGCGCTGCCGACGGATTTGAACAGTGTAATCTCGTCAGGCGACTGACGTCCCGCCTTGCGGCCCCGCGTCAAATCACTCAGATCAGCAATAATATGGTCCTCGTCGATGACACTGGCGGTCAGCGGCTGGACGATATCACCGCCCTCTTTTAATGCGCCGCCGCGCGTGTCGACAAAAACGCGCGCCTTGAGGATGGCGGCATCGTCGGTCTCGCGCAGATCGGGACGGTAAGCACCGACCAGATCGACGTGGCAACCCGGCTGCAGCCAGTCGCCTCTGATCAGCGGTTCCGCCGACATGGTGGCGCAGGAAATTACGTCCGCCTGGCGCGCTTCGGCTTCCAGGTCTTCTGCGAGACGGGCTTTCAAACCCTGATCAGAGATTTGCTCGACCAGCTTTTCCGCCCGGGCCGGGTCGCGGTTCCAGATGGCAACTGACTTGATCGGGCGCACAGCGGCATGGGCTCCGATCAAATGCGGGCCCAGCGCGCCGGCCCCGACCATCAGCATATGCGCGGCATCCTCGCGGGCGAGGTAGCTTGCCGCCAGGGCTGATGCAGCCGCTGTGCGGCGTACTGTTAGCGCAGCCCCCTCAATCGCGGCCAGCGTCTGGCCATTGCTGCCGTCCAGCACCAGAACCTGGGCACTGATGGAGGCGAGACCCTTGTCCGCATTGCCTGGAAAAACGCTGAGAATCTTGATAGCGATCTGGCCGCCTTCGCGCCACGCCGGCATCAACAGCAACGTGGCGTCGGGCTGATCGGCCAGCGGGATGGTGTGGTGATGCCGCACCGGCATGTCGCCGACAGCAGCGAAGGCTTCGCGCAGACGCTCGACCAGTCCAGCATAGTCCAGCACCTGATGAACGGTTTCAGCCGAAATTATTTTCATCGCCGGATTATACGTTCGCAGGTGGTTGCAGCGCGGTCTCGCTGGCCGTTTGCACTTCTTCGTTTACCGGTTCGGCCAGTCGGGCGCGCAGACTGTCGACTTCGGCTTCCAGCAATTTGATGTTACGGCGGCTCCGGCGCGCTTCGCGTCGCCACGGCCTCGCTGCCATCCATGTTGAAATGCCGCCGATGATCAGGCCGACAAATATCGCCGCCATCAGGGCAACATAGGCGGGCGTGTCGAAAACATAGGGAAGGGGGTCAAGGCTGACGCTGATCTCGGCCCGATTGGCGACCGCGAAGGCGGCAGCCAGGGCGAGCAGTGGCAAAAGAATGATCCACCAGAGCAACTTCACGGCATTTGCTCCATCAGGACAGGATCAAACGATAAGGGGATGTCGGGAAACCGGCACACGGGCGGACAGGCCTGGCAAAAGGCGGGGTTATTGGGCCGCCGCTTCATTGCCGGTGTTCAGCCGTTCGCGCAATTCCTTGCCGGTTTTAAAAAACGGGATGTGTTTCTCGCCAACCGAGACGGCCTGGCCGGTCCGCGGATTGCGCGCCACACGGGGGGCACGTTGCTTGACCGAAAAGGCACCAAATCCCCGCAACTCGACCCGGTCACCACGTGCCAGTGCCGACGAGATTTCTTCAAAAATCGTCGTCACGATGCGTTCGATGTCGCGCTGATAGAGATGCGGGTTTTTTTCCGCCAGATGCGCGATCAGTTCGGATTTGACCATTGACCGGCCTCCCGAAGCCGTTGGTACCCCGCAAGGTGGTGCCTTGCAAAGTGGATACGTGAAAAATGCACAAGGCTCACCTTTCCTGAAAGATGAACCTGAAAACAAACTCTCAAATTAATCGCCTCGACGGATTAATCGCCGATCCGATACTTAAAACAAGCTGCTAGGTTGCCAAAGCGTGAGCAGGCCGTCAAGTGTAAGTCTTTCAGATAACAAAGAATTTTGGGCCATACCGAACAAACGACGCAGCAGGCCGCCGCTATCATAATCGGCATCAATCGCCTGCATCGGCATTCCCGTCGGGATGCCCTGGCTTTGCAGCCACGACCGTGCTTCGACCAGTCCACCCAGTTCGTCGATCAATTTGAAGCCCAAAGCCTGGCGTCCGGTGAACAAACGGCCATCCGACGCTGCTGTCGCCTCTTCAGCCGACAGTTTCCGCCGCTGGGTTACCAGTTCGACAAACCAGTTATGCGTGTCATCGATCAAACCTTGCGTAGCCGTGCGGGCTTCATCAGACATTGGCTCGAATGCCGAAGGCTGGGCTTTCAACGGTCCACTGGCAAGGGTCTCGGCACTGACGCCGATTTTCTCCAGCAGGCCACTCATTTCTGCCGTCTGCAGCACAACACCGATGGAACCGGTCAGCGAATTTTCACGGGCGTAAATACGATCAGCCGCCAAAGCCGCCATATACCCACCCGAAGTGCCCATCGTCCGGATCAGGGCAACAACCGGTTTCTCATCTGCCACACGACGCAGCGCATGATAAAGCGTCTCGCCGCCGACCGCCGTGCCGCCCGGGCTGTTGATGCGTAGCACCAGAGCCTTGACGCTGCGATTGCGAGCGATTTTGTCCAGGGTCTTCAGGCGTGCCGCATCATCCGTGATCAGGCCGGAGACCTGTATCGAGGCAATATGGTCGCGCCCCGTAATCATCTGTAACGGGAAAAAAGCTACATAGGCGAGCGCCGCCACCGCTGTGATGGCCGCCAGCCGCCAGACGACAAGACGACGTTTCAGGCGCCGCCGGTCGACAATCGCATCTGCATCCAATGACATGGAACCCTCCTGTCATTACTTTAGCCGGGTTAGCTGTTTCTACTCACCAATAAAATTAAACATCGATACTAAACGATTATAAATAAACGGAAAATATTAAAAAACCAATACTAAACAACAATGATTAAATATGCGAATCAAATACCCCGGACACAGCATGTAGCTATGTCCGGGGATTCGAATACTCTATTTAGTATCTTCTTCGTCTTTGGTTTCTTCGGCTTCTTCAGAAGTTGCTTCTTCAGGTGCAGCTTCCGTTTCAGCTTCAGCAGTTTCTTCTGTTGTTTCAACAGCTTCTTCTGCCGCTGCTTCTTCCGCCGGTGCGTCACCTTCCGAGCGTGCCTTGCTCATCGCCGCACCGAGGATTTCGCCCAGGCTGGCACCTGAATCGGAGGAGCCATACTGTGCCATCGCCTCTTTCTCTTCGGCGATTTCCAGCGACTTGATCGACAGCGTGACACGACGTGTGTCGCGATCAACACTGGCGACCTTGGCGTCAACCTTGTCACCAACCGCGTAACGGTCGGGACGCTGTTCGGAACGCTCACGCGACAGATCACCCTTGCGGATGAAACCGGTCATGGCGTCGCCGAAGCTGACATTGAGGCCGTTGACGAGGATCTCGGTCACGGTACATGTCACGACAGAACCACGTTTGAGTTCGGTCGCATTGGCGAACGGATCTTCACCAAGCTGCTTGATACCAAGACTGATACGTTCACGATCAGTATCAACATCCAGCACGACAGCTTTGACCGTGTCGCCCTTGGTGTAGCCGGCAATGGCTTCTTCGCCGGCCTGGGCCCAGTCCAGATCGGACAAGTGAACCATACCGTCGACGTTGCCTTCGAGACCGATAAAGAGACCAAATTCGGTGATGCTCTTGATTTCGCCCTCAATTTCGGTGCCGCTCGGGTGTGTGCCTGCGAAGGCTTCCCAGGGATTTTCGGCACATTGCTTGAGGCCAAGGCTGATCCGGCGTTTCTGGGGATCGACGTCAAGAACCATGACTTCGATTTCCTGACTGGTCGAAACGATTTTACCCGGATGCACGTTTTTCTTGGTCCAGCTCATTTCCGAGACGTGGACCAGACCTTCAACGCCCGGCTCCAGTTCAACAAAGGCACCGTAGTCTGTGATGTTGGTCACGCGACCGGTGAATTTGCTCGAAACCGGGTATTTGGCGGCAACGCCTTCCCACGGATCGGCGTCGAGCTGTTTCATGCCGAGGCTGATGCGCTGGGTTTCTGCATTGACGCGGATAACCTGGACTTTGACGGTCTCGCCGATGGAGACGGCTTCCGACGGGTGATTGACCCGGCGCCATGCCATATCCGTGACGTGCAGCAAGCCATCGATACCACCGAGATCAACAAACGCACCGTAGTCAGTGACGTTCTTGACCACGCCTTCGAGCACATCGCCTTCCTTGAGGTTGGAGATCAGCTCTGAGCGGGCTTCGGCGCGGGTTTCTTCCAGAACGGCGCGGCGTGAGACAACGATGTTGCCCCGCATGCGGTCCATCTTGAGGATCTGGAAAGGCTGCGGTGTGCCCATCAGCGGCGTGATATCCCGCACCGGGCGGACATCGACCTGGCTGCCCGGCAGGAAGGCCACGGCACCGGAAAGATCGACCGTGAAGCCACCCTTGACGCGACCGAAGATGACGCCGTTGGCGCGCTCGTTTTTCTCGAAAGCCTTTTCGAGGTTTTCCCAGGCTTCCTCGCGGCGCGCCTTGTCGCGGCTGATGACGGCTTCACCTTGCGCGTTTTCCATGCGTTCGAGGTAGACTTCGACGGTATCGCCAGCCTTGACTTCGGCCGGCATGCCGGCTTCGGCGAATTCCTTGAGCGGAACGCGGCCTTCGGATTTGAGACCCACGTCAATGATGACGAGATCGTTTTCAATTGTGAGGATGGTTCCCCGGACGACCGAGCCTACGAGGTCTTCGGACGTGCCATAAGCTTCTTCGAGAAGTGCTGCGAAATCCTCTTCGCCAGCGGGAACTGCGGTAATGTTATCGGACATGATTTCTCCTGAATGTCGTAACTACAACAATAGTTCATCGCGAACAGCCGACCCGAACAACGAAGCAGTGCCGGAAACCACGAAACACAGTTTCAGACCCGTCGCTGGACAACGGCTTTTGGGAACGGAACAAATCTACTGGTGTAGTGCGCCTGGTGTTAAACGGTCGACAGGTACAATGGCGAGTGTTGCAATCTCGCCCCGTCGTTCTCCGCAGGGGATCAGGTCTCGGTCCCCAGATAAATTGCTTTAGCAGCAACGAAAGAAGCGTCTATATCCAAATTTGACGTATCTAGCAAGTGCGCATCTTCCGCGGCCTTCATCGGGGCAGTGGCCCGTTCGGCGTCGCGGGCGTCCCTGCTTCGCATATCAGCCAGCACCTGGGCCTCGGAAATGTCTTCGCCGCGGCCTGATAATTCGAGCCAGCGGCGATGCGCGCGAACTTCGTCACTGGCGGTAATGAAGATTTTGATCTCGGCCTCCGGGCAAACAACCGTGCCGATGTCCCGGCCATCGAGAACGGCCCCTTTGGCACCACCCGGCGGCGAGGCGGCGAAGCGGCGTTGAAATTCCAGCAGGGCGGCACGCACGTCTGTGAGGGCTGAAACCTTCGAAGCCATCTCGCCGGTTGCCTCGGCCCGCAAGGCGGGATCGGCCAGGTCTTCAGGCGTGATGGCATTGGCCTGGGCGGCAATCGCCGGCGCATCAGCCGGATCGATGTCTGCGCGCAGGGTTCGAAGCGCTGTCGCCCGGTATAAGGCACCGGTATCGAGATAGGCGAGGTCGAAGGCATCGGCCAGAGCCCGCGCCAGCGTGCCCTTGCCCGCCGCCGCCGGGCCATCGATTGCAACAATCATGTCGCCTCCATATCTGTCATGTCGGCGCCAAGGCCATTAAACAATTCGGCAAAGCCCGGAAAACTTGTGTTGATCGGTGCGCCATCGTCCACCACGACCGGATTTTCCGCCACCATGCCCAGCACTGCGAACGACATGGCAATGCGGTGGTCGAGCCAGGTTTCAATCGTCCCGCCACCTGCCACGCTGTCCTGTCCGGCGACGATCAGACCATCGTCGAGTTCCTCGACGTCAACGCCGCAGCTTTTCAAACCCGTGGCCATGACGGCGAGCCGGTCGCTTTCCTTGACGCGTAATTCGGCAAGGCCGCGCATGACAGTGCGCCCCTCGGCAAAGGCCGCGGCGACACAAAGCACCGGGTATTCATCAATCATCGACGGGGCCCGGGCCGGCGGCACTTCTATGCCTTTGAGACGGCTGTGGCGGGCGCGGATATCGGCCACCGCTTCGCCGCCCTCGTCGCGGGCGTTGATGTAGTCGATGTCAGCGCCCATTTCCTTCAGCGTCGTGAACAGGCCGTCGCGAAGCCGGTTGACGCAGACGTTTTCGATGGTCACGTCTGCACCGGGCACCAAAAGAGCGGCAACCACCAAGAACGCGGCTTGCGAGGGATCACCCGGCACATGTACATCGGCGGCGCGCAGTTCAGGCTGGCCATCAAGCGTGATGACGCGGCTGCCATCATCGGCATCGCGGGTCTCGATGGTGCCGCCGAAGTGGCGCAACAGCCGTTCGGTATGATCGCGGGTCGCTTCGGGTTCAATCACAATCGTCGTGCCGGGTGCAGCTAGGCCAGCCAGCAATATAGCTGACTTGACCTGGGCCGAGGGCACCGGCAGCGCGTATTCGATGGGGATCAGATGCTCTGGCCCCGTTACCGTCAGAGGCAGCCGACCACCTTCGCGCGCCGAGAACTGCACGCCCATTTCCTCGAGCGGTGACATCACCCGGCGCATCGGCCGGCTGGACAGCGAGGCATCGCCGCTGAAAATAATCTGAAAGGGGTGCTGGGCCGCGACGCCCATGAGCAACCGTGCACCGGTGCCGGAATTGCCGAGGTCGAGGACGCTCAAGGGCTCCCGCAATCCTCCGATGCCGAGGCCATCAATCGTCCGGCGACCATCGGGCAATTCTTCGATGCCTGCCCCCATCTGGCGCAAGGCGTCTGCCGTGCACTGCACATCTTCACCGGCGGAAAGCCCTGTGACCGTAGTTCGGCCAACCGCCAGGGCACCAAGGATCAGAGCGCGGTGAGAGATCGACTTGTCGCCGGGAATGCGGGCCTTGCCGGTCAACTTGATGCACGGAGATGATTGCAGAGGTCGCACGAATAATCCTGTAAATTGGCGCGATAGCGGCGCTGCGCCGGGCTTGAAATCGTTGATAAAATCTGTTCGCGGCCTGTCTAGCACACTCCCGCAGACACCGCCACGATTGCGCATGCCAGGTGACTGATTTCGAATATGTGCACAAAACGTTTTGACAGGCGGTTTCGATCATGGCAATTGGGTTCAACAATAAATTAAACTTTACTTGAGCTATACGGCAGCCGGAGGAATTTCGTTGACAAAACCAGAGTGGGGGACGAAGCGCGAGTGCACTGATTGCGGTGCCCGTTTTTACGATATGGGCAAAGACCCTATCGTATGTCCCAAGTGCGAAGCGATCGTTACGCCTGAGTCCGCAAAACTTACCCGCGCCGAAGCCCGAGCCAAGGCCAAGCTGGAAGCTGAGGAGAAATCCAAAGCCGAGGAAGCAAAGGCGGCCGCAACCAAAACTGAGGATGCCGGCGAAGGCGATGAAGCTGATGCGTTGTTGCAAGATGTCGGCATCGATGACGACGATGATGACGAAGAGGAGGAAGACGCCGGTTTGATCGAAGGGGGATTTGATCTGAACGGTGGCGACGATGTCGCCGATGTCGTTGATGCCCCGAGCGGCAAGACCGACGACACCTGAATTGTCGGCGTCTTGTGTGACCGGCTGACGCGAGTTGGCCGTCTAAATCGGCATGAATTTGCCCGTGATCAAAGTTTCTCCTTGATTTCCTGATCGGCAGGCGGCATTTATCCCCCTGCTTTCGCCGACCCCCGGGCCGGTGACACCAAAATACGGGGCCATAGCTCAGTTGGGAGAGCGCTTGAATGGCATTCAAGAGGTCGTCGGTTCGATTCCGTCTGGCTCCACCACCCCTTATTTTTCGAGCGACGTAGCGCCCCGTCTGCCGGACTATTCCCTGTCCTTCAGTGTGGGTGCCGTGTCGGGGTCCTGACGGACCAGTCCGACGAAGGACAGGCCATTGACGTTGGCGATGGCCAATGCGTGTTCGCCGATGCGCTGGCGGATATCGATGGCGCGCAGTTCGGCGTTTTGTGCCGTGACGTCGGGATCGATCAGATCCTTGACCCCGCTCTCGACATGCAGATGCGTCAGGCGCTGGGTGACATCGAGGGCCGTATCAACGGTGGCCGCCGTGGTCTTGAGGCTATCAACCCTGGTATCCAGCGTTGATATTGCCTTCTTGATCAACGTATCACTGGCCGTGGCTTCGGACGTCAGGGTGACACTGAGCTGGCTGATACCCAGACCCGTGGCACTCAAATCCTGCGTTTCGATCTTGATGTTTTTGCCTTCTGCATCCTGAAAAATGATGGTCGGCGGGTTCTCGTCGATGAAATTGACACCGGCGACCGTGGCCTGATCGACCTGGCCCTCCATGCGTTCGCGTAAAGTCTCAAAGCGCTCGATCAGTCCGTCCCGCACGTCGGGCTCGATATTATCCGCCTTGGCCTGAATGGCGATGGCACCCAGTTCCGTCAGGGTATCGCGCAGGCCCTCGGCGGCATCAATGCTGGCATTCAAGGCTGTGTCAGCGGCGACCAGCGACATCTTGGTTGTCTGGAAGCCGGCAATGCCGCCCAGTTTGGTTTCCACCAGGTCAAGCCGGTCGGGTTTGGGGTCGTTGGCTTCCGAGGCGGCAAAGCGCAAGGAGTTGTCGGTGCGCAGCAGGTTACTGCGCACAACGCCACTTCCGGCATTGAGCGTCGACAGTCCGATCAGGCTTAAGTCGCTTATGATACTCGACATCGCACAATTGACTCGACACAGCGCATTGCCGGAACAAGGCGTGTTCCGGTTCGGGGACGATTCCCCGGGATGCGAGATAGTCCTGATGATGTTCGGACGGCAGCGCCAGACCGGGCGGCAAGCGACGGTGCGCGTGCGTGTTTAACCACGCGGTCGCGAACCCACGCCTCAACCGGGCAAGCGATCCATCCAGACGGACGATCCCACAACCAGCTTTCTGCCATGAACGAATTTGAGCTTACTGCATCATGCGAGCGTACTGCTCAGCATTGAAGCTGCAACCCTCGGGCCGCGCTCCTTATGCTTAATATAGGGTTAATTTTCCCAAAAATCCAGAAGTTCCCTTGACGAACATACGCAAAAAACGTATATTCACTAAAGATGTGGTAGAGCCGTGCGCCCGGAGGGGTTTGCGGTTTTTATTTTGCAAAAATTGCAGATGCCGGAAATTTCACCTCTAATCCTTGCATAGTATGCCGATGTCAGGTCGAGCGAAAAATCTGCGAGAGCACGCGAAATGAATCTATTGAACCGACAAGGCCCTGTTGCGCAAGTTCTGGAATACATTTCCAAACTTGCATTGTTTCTGGCTGTACCGGGAATACATCTCGCCGCCTCAGGCAAAAAAGCACTGGGTTACACGATAATATTCCTGGTGATTTTCGACGTACTGATATTTGTCCTCGTCCCAGCTGACACATCTTATCAAGAATTCTGGATTTCTTTCATTTTGGTCCAGATTTTAAAATTGTTGATGCTGATTTCGATTATTTTTCTTGTTTTTGATCTGAGAATGATAGGACGCAGGAAAATTCGACGGTCATTGTTGGTGACGGCATTCGTCATTCTTTCAGTATTTTTTTGGCCTTACGCCACCGAGGAAATTCCCTTCGACGTTAATATCGAACCCGGCGATCAAATGTGCCCCGCAATTTGTAATGGCGATATTGTCGTCTTCAAAATGGTTGATGAAGATGAAGCCATCCGTCCGAGAATCGGGATTAACGACATTATCATCGTCGCTTTTGACGGCTTTCGATCGGCCGCTCGCATTCAGGCGATACCAGGCCAGATCGTCTGCACCTTAAATGGGGCAAGGATAACTTTCGTCACCAAAATACCCTCACTCTGTCCCCAATTTGTCGAACTCAAGCATAATGAATATTACGTGGCAGGTGATCTCTCGGAATTATCCGGAAAAATTTGGCAATATGAACATGGTGCGATTAATAGAAATCGAATTATCGGCATCGAGCCCTTGATTGTTGCAAACTGGTCCGGGTTTTTCAGATTCCTGGCTGAAATACTATATCCGATCTTCGAACTGGCGACTGCGGAAACGAACTGACTTCAATGGCGCACCAGCAAATCTGATTTCAGGCATTGCTGAACGGCAATTGAATTGGCGTCTGTTTTCCGACGTACGCCTTCACAACATGCGCGAAACTATCGCCTTATCGACAATATCAGGTCCTGTCGAAGCAATACCACTTGTATTGCCGACACCGGTAACCCGTTTGAACCCACTCCAGAATGTCATCGTCGAATCTGTTTTTCATTTGCCGTGATGACCGGCATCAATCTTCCAACCAGAGAAAGTAAACGATAATGACCCTACCCACATTTACCAATCAAAATTCCCCAACTACGCTCGGAAACGGAACACCGAGTGACGCGTTGACGAGTACTATCAATCCAAATGACCCCGAAACGCAAGTTGCCAGCATGGGAAAAAAGGGATTAGAACAGGCTATCAAAGGACTTAGCATCCAAGCGTATCTTACCGCCCTTTTCAAAAGTTTCGCGAAAGAAAAAGCCGAGAAGAAAACGAAGGAAGAATTCCAAAAGGAACAAAAAGCCTGGAAGGAAAAATTCAACGAGTCACAGGCGAAAAAATTCCAGTTCCAGGTCCAGGACCAAAAAAACGCCGAAAAGGCGGCTCAAAAGAAAATGAAAGATTTCGAGGAGCAACAAAAATTAACACCTGTAATTGTTATCGACCCGCTTGTGCAAAAGGTAATTGACGAAGAAACGAATAAAATGACGCAAGCAATAGATAAAACGAATGACAACCCTGGCGCAACGGCAACGCCTGGACATTCAGGGGGGCTTCCAGGGTCTGGTGCCGGGAATCCAGGATCTGCCGCAGAAGCGGGTCTTGAGGCCACAGAGAGCGGGCAAACAACCGGGATGTCAGTCGGGGAAACCAATGCCGCTGGTGCGGATGCTGTGGGCGCTGGTGATGACGGTCAATTCGGTCCCCCGGTTCTGCTCGATCTCAACGGCGATGGCATCGAGATCATATCGCTGGGCCAGTCGCGGGCGCATTTTGATATCGACGGTGACGGGCGCAGGCAGATCATGGCGTGGGTCGGGCCGGACGATGCGTTGCTGGTCTATGACCGGGATGGTGATCGGCTGATCTCGCATCGTGACGAGATCGCCTTCGCCGATTATCTGGCGAATGCGAAGACCGATCTCGAAGGTCTCGCGTATTTCGACATGGCGGCACATGGCGGCAATGAAGATGGTGTTCTGAATGCGTTGGATGCGCTGTGGTCAAAGTTTGGTGTCTGGCGCGATGTCGATCAGGACGGTGAGACCGATCCTGGCGAGTTGACGATGACCGGTGAAGGCGGGCTGAGTTCTGTGAGTTTGCAATCCGATCAAATTCCGCGCGACGCCGGGCCTGACGCACAGATATATGGCAAGGGTGAATATCAGACCACGGATGCGGATGGACGGATGCGTTCGGGTGATTTGTAAGATGCGTCGTTGCGCCATGAACAAAGCCCTGAGCCAAAGTCAGCCGCCGAGATTTTCTACCCGAGCAAGCCGGTCAAACTGACACCGGAACAGCAGGGCTATCGCCGGGTGCGCCGCGATGGTCAGCCGCTGTCAAAAGCGGAAATATTTTACCCGGATGAACGCCGCGCCAACGAATATACGTACGTCAGGAACGAACCGGACGAGGCGGTGATACAACAGCAGAAGAACGCTGATCTGCTTTATGATCACCCGACGTCAAATCCAAAAAAGTAACGCCATCCGTCAATCCACCACCGCCCGCTGATGCGGGTTTTTTTGTGCCTGATGTGGGAATAACGGCTGAGGGGTTTCACAATCTATTCAAAATTATCCGGGACACGTACGTCCTGCTCCTGAAAGGGCGGGGGTGCGTGTCCCGGATTTTTTTGCGTCAGACGTCGAGGGCGGAGAGGCCGAGCAGGGCGCGGCGGCGGAGCCAGAGGCTGGGGCGGTAGCGCGGGTCGGCAGTGATGGCGCTGAGCGAATCGAGGACGGCCAGCACGATCTCAGGGCCCATGGCGTCCGTCAGGGCGAGCGGGCCTTGCGGGTAGTTAAGACCCAGCGTCATGGCGGTATCGATGTCGTCGGGGCTGGCGACGCCGGTCTGGGCCATTTCACAGCCGAGGTTGGCGATCATGGCGCGAATGCGCGGTGCAATGAAGCCGGGACTGTCGGCAATCGCCGTCACCGCCAGGCCAAGCGAGCCGAGCAGGGCGGCGATACCATCGCGCGCTGCCGGGTCCGCGCCCGGTGCCGTCATGATGGTGATGCGCTTGTCGCTGGGTGTCAGGGTATCGATGGCGACGAGACGGCGATGGTCGAGGCCCTCGCGCACGGCCACGGCGGTGCAGTCCTCGCCGATGGGGGCGCAGACGATGGGGCTCTGTTCGTCGTCGGCGTGGATGACTTCGGCCCCGGCCCGGCTGATCAGTTCGGCCAGTTCCGGATCGTCCTCAGCCAGGATAACGCGGGCCGGTGGTTTGACGTCCGTGACATGATCGGCCGCTGTCCCTCCGCCTGACTGCGTGCCGTCTTCGGCGTAGTCAAAAAAGCCCGCTTTGGTTTTGCGGCCATAACGCCCGGCGGCAAAGAGCGCTTCGTGAAGCGGCGAGGTGGCGAGGCGCTGGTCGTGGAAGTGACCGTCAAATACGATCTTGCTCACCGGAAAATTAACGTCGATGCCCGTCAGATCCATCAGCTCGAACGGGCCCATGCGAAATCCGCAGCAGTCGCGCATCACGGCATCGATCTGGGCCGGGCTGGCAACACATTCTGTTGCAAGGCGCAGGCCCTCGGTGGTGTAGGCCCGGCCACCGAGATTAACCAGGAAACCGGGGCCGTCCTGCGCCGCCACCGGCGTGCGACCCATGCGCTTGCCGATATCGCTCAAGGCTTCGGCGGTGGCGTCACTGGTCTCGGGTGCGCGAATGATTTCGACCAGGCGCATCAGCGGCACGGGATTGAAAAAATGCATGCCGGCAATGCGATCGCGTTTTTCACAGGCCGAGGCGATAGAGGCGATACGGATCGACGAGGTGTTGGAGGCGATGATGGCGTCGTCCGACAACACGGCTTCCAGCGACTTGAAGACCTGCTGCTTGATCTCGATGTTTTCGACGATGGCCTCGATCACCAGATCACAATCTGCCAGGCCCTCAAGGCCGTCGACGATCTGCAGACGGGATTTGGCTTCGGCGGCAGCGTCAGCCTCCAGTCGGTTTTTCTCGACCAGGCGATCAATCATGCCGCTGACAAATTCCTGTGCCTTGGCCGCGGCTCCGTCGGCAGCGTCGTAGATCAACGCCGTCATGCCACCGGTTACGGTGACTTGTGCAATCCCCCGACCCATGGCGCCGGCGCCGACAATGCCGACGGATGTGGATGAGTGTTGGTCCGGGGAAGTCATGGCGGGTCCTTTGATGAGATGCGGAATTCCCTCTTGTCTATTGTGCGCCAGAGAAAATCAAGGATTTGATCACCGGGCGATCACCGGGCAATCGCCGGGCACACCTTGAATCCGGCGATTTTCTGCCTAAATAGAGTACATGCGGTGCCGTTTCGGGCCGCTTTCGGCGCTCGCTCACAGGAGGAGGATAGCCGCATGACAAGAATGTCCTTGTTTAACAGCCCCTTGTTGCTCGGGTTCGAGCACTTTGAACGCACCCTGGATCGCCTGGCGAAAACCGGTGGTGATGGCTATCCGCCTTACAATATTGAGCAAGTTGGCGATGATCGCCTGCGCATTTCCATCGCCGTGGCCGGGTTTTCGATGGAGGATCTCTCGGTAACGGTCGAGGATAATCAACTGGTCGTGCGCGGTAAACGCAGCGACGACGGTGAGCGCGTCTATCTCCATCAGGGTATCGCCGCGCGGCAGTTCCAGCGCGCCTTTGTACTGGCGGACGGCATCGAAATCGGCGTGGCCAGCCTTGATAATGGCCTGTTGAACATCGATATCCTGCGACCGCAAGTCGAAGCGCCGGTGCGCAAGATCGAGATCGTCAGCAAGTCGGCCAAATCGAAGGCCGGCAAGACATTTGACATCGAACAGGCGGCGGAATAGCTGCCGTGACGGGGTTTTTCGAAATTATTTAAGCGGGCTCAACAGTTTTTTCACTATTTTTGGTTAGGGTGCATCATCATGTTAAACGACGCTAAAAACAAAGACGTAAATGCCCTCCAGGCGGCCATGGCCATCCTCGATGATCCCTCACTGGCATATGTCAAACGCGTTGAAATCGACGGCGAGACGGCTTACGCCGTACATGCCTTCGATGGCACCCAGCTCGCCGTGCTGGCCGACCGCGAAGCCGCCTTCGGTGCCGCCATCACCAACGACTACGTGCCCGTCAGCGTGCACTAGGCCATAGACCCTGATATTTCGGCATTCCATCCCCGCTTCCCGGCTACCATTATATATTGAATAAGGTATTCTCCGTCCTCAGGGGGTCCTATGGACGATGAGAAAAGCAGCCGTCGTCTGGCTGCAATACTGGCCGCAGACGTTGTCGATTACTCCCGGCTTATGCACGAGGACGAGGCGGCGACGGTTGCGGCATGGCAGGCCGCCCGACGCGACGCGATCGATCCTGTTCTGGAGGCGAACAAGGGCCGTGTCGTTAAACGCACCGGCGATGGATTCCTGGCTGAATTTTCCACTGTTGAAGATGCCGTTCGGTGTGCGGTTGTCATGCAGGCTGCGCTGTCCGAAGGGCCGCTCGATTTTCGCATGGGCATCAATCTGGGTGACATCACCGATGACGGCGACGACATCCACGGTGATGGCGTAAATATCGCAGCCCGCCTTGAAGGGCTGGCCGACCCCGGCGGCATATGCATTTCGGGATCGGTCCACGATCAGGTCCACAACAAGCTCAATTTGACCTTCGCTGATATGGGTGAGCAGCAAGTCAAGAATATCGCCATGCCCGTACGGGCGTATAACATTGTGTCCGGTGGAACCTCTGCTGCGGCATCAAATCCGCCAGACAAACCGAAATCAGTTGGTCGGAAAACTTCCGGCTTTGCCATGGCAGCGGTCATACTCATTGCCGCAATCGGTATCGGTTTTTGGTGGTATCAGCAAGGCAACCAGCCAATCGAAACGCCAACAACGAAAATCACGGCCCCGATCCCGTCTGACAAACTTTCTATCGCCGTTCTGCCTTTCAACAATTTGAGCGGCGACAAATCGCAGGAATACTTTGCTGACGGCATGTCGGAGGACTTGATAACGGACCTTTCCAAAATTTCCGGACTTCTGGTTGTCGCTCGAAATTCGAGCTTCGCTTACAAGGGACAAAAATTCGATATCCGCGACGTCGCCCGTGAACTCGGCGTTCGCTATATCGTCGAAGGCAGCGTGCGCAAAGCCGGCGGGCGTGTGCGCATCACAGCGCAGCTCATAAATGCCGATAACGGGCTGCACGTTTGGGCGGACCGTTACGATCGGGAACTTGATAATATTTTCGCCCTTCAGGATGAAGTGGGTCAGAAAATTGTTGAAGCGCTGAAGTTGAAACTGACCGGCACTGACAAACGCCGTCTGGCCCATAAGGGAACTTCGAATGTCGTCGCCTACGACCTATACCTCCAGGGGCGGGAGTCTGAAAGCCTGTTCAGTCCAGATAGTTTGGCCGAGGCTTTGCGGCTGTATGGCCAGGCCATTGAAATCGATCCAAATTATTCTGACGCTTATGCACGCATGGCCAATGTCCACGTAGTGCAAGTAACGCTTGGTCTGGTCGATGATGTAGAAAGTGCAAGAAGCAAGGGCTTCAGTCTGGCCGAACGCGCCATCGAGGTTGATGCGGAAAACCCCTTTGCCCACTGGACATTGGGACAAATCCTCCTTCGCCACGGCAATTCAACATCAGACGCTTTTGCGCGCAGCATTTCTGAGCTGGAGCGCGCCATCGAAATTGATCCCAATTACGCTGATGCCTACGCACAACTCAGCTTCAACTACGCCAGTGACGGTCGATTTGAAATCGCGATGCGATCAATCGAAACAGCGATGCGCCTTAATCCTCGCTATCCCTTCTGGTATCTGGTCGGGCGAGGACAAATTTACTATATGCAGAAAAATTACCAGGCGGCGATTGCTGATTTCGAAGCTGCAGAGGAACGGAATCCCACCATAACCTTTACAAAATGGCGGTTGGCTGCCGCCTATGCTCAAGCCGGTCGGATCGACGATGCCGAGTGGCAAATCGACGAAATCCAGAATAACGGGTTCAATTCGAATGTAGATGACGTTATTCGCATCATAGCCTTGCAACGCCAGGTCGATATTGATCACTACCGGGAAGGCCTCGTCAAAGCTGGCTTGCCCGACGGCTGACGGCGGCATTTCCACGCTCAACTGCCATGTAGCTATTCCAGAATTAACTGCCGATTGATCTGAAAAACGGTCGAGGGTTTGCCATCAACAACTCGCCGTAGGCGATAGCCGCCGCGATAGAGGCCGGGTAGCCAGGGTTTTTTTGATTTCTGTGCCTTGCCGGCATAGCTGAGCCAGTCGGCCTTTGATTTTTTTGCCGGCTTGCCGCGATGGGCGATGAAGCGTTTGCCATCAGGCCCGATCACAACAAATTCCTCGACGTCGCCGGCTTGCAATCCAAAGATCTGCACCCAGAAGAAAAGCCGTGCCCCGTCGCGCGGCAGCCTCGAAGCGTCATGCTGGCCTTTGTAGATGTCCAGCATCTCAGGCGCTTCAGCGGAAAAACCTGCCCGGACAACGCCACTGCTACGATAGGGCAAGGCGCGGCGGGCCGCTGCCGTCCACAGGCCCGGACCACTTCGCTCACAATGATCGGTCGACGTGATCTCCAGGCCGACAAACGGGTCGACGACCTTGTTGTCATGGCGCAACGACAGATGCACATGCGGGAAGCTTGTGTTGCCCGACATGCCGATCAGGCCCAGCGTTTCGCCGGCGTTCAGGCGCTGGCCCATGACAACGCTGATGCTGCCCTTGCGCATATGACAGTACTGCGTGATCCAGCCGCCGCCGTGATCGAGCACGACACCATTGCCACACTCGCGGCCCTTGACGCTTTCCGGGCGGAAGCCCTTGATTCCATGTTCCGGGTAGTCGTTGCGCATCCCGACCACCTTGCCGCGCGCCGAGGCCCGGACGGCGATGCCTTCCTGCATTTTCCGTAAATCGGTGATGCGAAAGTCCGTGCCCTTGTGCCCGTCGTAACTCAGCTCACCACACATGTAATCGCGGGCGCCCGGGCCGGGGTCGCGGTCGGCATGGTTCTGCACGATACAAGGCGTGGCTATGCCGCAGTTCAGCGGCAGCGAGAGTGAGGGTGGTTGTTCGGCGGCCCTGACAGAAGCGCGGCCCACGAACATTCCTGCCAGCATGAGCCCGCTGAGGGTAATCGCCAGGCCGTGTCTACTTAGCGCCCACCAGGTCGCAAGCCTGTTCAAGCGCTTCGAGGCGGGTCTTGAAGATGGCCTCGGCACCAAGCGTGTCCAGCACATTGAGCTTCTCCAGGATAACCCGTACATCTTCGCACAGGCCGACCAGCAATACCGATTTTTCCTGTTCCTGAACCTGCAGGATCATCGCCTCCAGAGCAATGCCCGAGGTGCTGTCAATGAACGGTACTTCCGTCAGATCGACAATCAGAACATCATATTGATCGGCATCACCCAGTTTCTGCGCGATATCGCGGGCCGCACCAAAACTCATCGGTCCCTCGACACGGATCAGCACCAGCCGGTCCTGGCAGCGATCAAAGGCGACGATCTCGGCCGGGCTCAGATTGTTGTGTGCCTCCTCGCCTGTAAGTTTTCTGGTGTTGGCGATTTGCAAATCCGCCATGCGCTTGACCAGCAACAGGCTGGCCAGCACGATGCCGACGGCCACAGCGGTAATCAGATCAACGAACACCGTCAGCACAACAACAATCAGCATGAAGGCAATGCCGGCGAAGGGTGCCCGGCGAATACGGCGCAGGTAGCCCCAGTCGATGATGTCGATGCCGACCTTGATCAGGATACCGGCCAGCACAGCGTGCGGGATGTGCGAGGCCAGCGGACCAAGTCCAAGGGCGATGGCCAGCAAAACCAGGGCATGCAAGGCACCGGACAAGGGCGTCCTGCCGCCCGAGCGCACATTGACCACCGTGCGCATGGTCGCACCGGCACCGGGGATGGCACCAAACAGTCCGGCGATAATATTTCCAATGCCCTGGCCAAACAGTTCACGGTCGGAATGGTGCGTGGTTTTGGTCACGCTGTCGGCCACAAGCGATGTCAGCAAGCTGTCGATTGAGCCGAGCAGGGCCAGAATTCCCGCCGACATGATCATGTCGAGCAGCAATGAAAAATGCAGAACCGGCATCCGGATTTCCGGCAATCCCACGGGGATATTTCCCAGCGTCGAAGCGCCGTCAAACACGGTCAGGACCAGAAGCGTGCCGACAAACAGGGCGATCAGGGCGGGCGGCACCAGACGCGCCAGTTTCGCCGGGGTCAGCCAGGCAATACCGAGGGCGACCACGCCGACGATCGTGGCGTCCCAGACCGGCGAGGCCAGAAATTCTGGCAGGTTCAGCACGACGTTAACCACGCCACCGCCCGGTGAGGCATGTCCGATCAGGGGCCCGAGCTGCAGAATAATGATGATCAGGCCGATACCCGTCATGAAGCCGGAAATAACGGGGTAGGGCACCAGTGTGATGTAGCGTCCCAGTTTCAGTGCGGCAAAGCCGATCTGAAAGGCACCTGCCATCATGACAACGGTAAAGGCGAGGCCGGGCTCGCCGGCATATTGCGTGATGATGCCGGCCATGACGACGGTCATGGGACCGGTCGGGCCGGAGACCTGGGACGGTGTGCCGCCGAACAGCGCGGCGAACAGGCCAACAAAAATGGCCCCGTAAAGTCCGGCAGCCGGTCCGGCACCCGAGGCCACGCCAAAGGCCAGCGCCAGCGGCAAGGCCACGACGGCTGCGGTCAATCCACCAAAAAGATCACCACGAAGATTATCGAAGTGTAGGCCGTGAATGAACTTCATCAAGTGAACCCGCGCGTTCTGTCGTCGATAGGACTGGTGTGGTCAGACTAGCAGACGTTCAGGCCGCGTGGGAGTTTGCATTTTCCGTCAGCAGGGCAAACAGGGCGTCTGATTCGTCAGCTCCGCGCAGTTTTTCGCAAATGCCCTTGTCGCGCAGCAGTCGGGAGACCCGGGCCAGCGCTTTCAGATGATCGGCGCCCGCTTCTTCGGGGGCCAGTAGTAAAAAGATCAGATCAACGGGTTGTTCGTCGATCGATTCAAAGTCAACCGAGACTTCGAGGCGGGCAAAAATGCCGTGAAGCTTGTCGATGGCCGAGAGTTTGCCATGCGGAATGGCGATGCCGCTACCGACACCGGTGGTGCCGAGGCGTTCGCGTTCAAGAAGTACATCAAAGATCGCGCGCTCCTGCGCACCGGTAATACCGGCGGCGCGCTGGGCAAGCTCCTGCAGGGCTTGTTTCTTGCTGCTGACCTTGAGGTTGGCGACGACGCCGTCAGGCTCAAGGATATCAACGATTTCCATCGTCTGATCCATTTGTTGATAATGTTGTCGCGGCGTCGATCCAGCCGACATTGCCATCCTGGCGGCGGTAGACGACATTAAGGCCGCCGTTTGCACTGTTGTGGAACATCAATACGGGGGCGTCCGCCAGATCCATGCGCATGACTGCTTCGCCGACCGTCACAGTCGGAAGCTCGGTCGTCGATTCTGCAATGATCAGCGGGCCGCCATCCGGCGTTTCACCGGTATCTTCGTCTTCCGGTGCCAGCACATAGGACTGCGCCATGGTCGTTTCAACGCGCGGAGATTTGTGATGATCGCGCAGACGGCGCTTGTAGCGACGCAGCTGTTTTTCCATGCGTTCAAGCGCGTTGTCGAAACTGACGAGGGCATCCTCGGCTTCGCCGCGCGACTGCAATGTCATGCCCGTGCCGACGTGGACAGAACAATCGGCACGAAATCCCTGGCCTTCCCGTGTGAACACGACATGACCTTCAATAGAATTGGCAAAATATTTGGAAACGCTCTCGGGGAACTGGTCTCCGACATGACCTCGCAGGCTGTCGCCAACATCCATGCCTTTGCCTGTAACTGTTATCTGCATAAGTTTTCGTCCCGGTTCCTTAAACACTAAGCCGGATGAATTTTTGTAATATTGCCTGAAGCCCTGGTCTCAGGGTGCGCGGAAAATAGGTCTGCCCATGAGGACTGTCAACCATTACTGCCAGAGCACTGATTCCATTTCATTTTTCAATGACCAACAAACCGGGCAGAAACCTTGAAATATTGCCCGATCCGGCTTCAAGCCTGCATCTTTTTCTGTCGTCGTCGCTCGACAGATGACGGAATTCTGAGGGCTTCGCGATATTTGGCGACGGTTCGCCTTGCGATATCCATGCCCTGACCACGCAACAAATCAACGATCTTGTCATCTGATAAGATGGCGTTGATTTTTTCATTGTCAATTAATTCGCGAATGCGATCACGGACAGATTCGGCAGAATGAGCCTCACCGCCAGATGACGAGGCAATCGACGAGGTGAAAAAATATTTCATCGGATAGATGCCGCGCGGTGTGGCGAGATATTTGTTGGCCGTCACGCGACTGACCGTGCTTTCGTGCATTTCAATCACTTCAGCGATATCTCGCAAATTCAGTGGTTTGAGATGGCGTACACCCCGTGCCAGAAAAGCGTCTTGCTGGCGCACCAGTTCGGTGCCGACGCGCAGGATCGTGTTGGCCCGCTGATCAAGCGACTTGACCAGCCAGTTGGCTGAATTGAGCTGGTCGGTGACATAGGCCTTGTCTTCCTCGCGCATCGCCGTGCCGTTGATTTTGGCATGATAGCGCATGTTAACCAGGACTTTGGGCAAGGTGTCGCTGTTGAGTTCGACCAGCCAGCCGCCACCGGGATTAGGCCGGACAAAGACATCGGGCACAACGGGCTGGACGATTTCGCTGCCAAACGCCAAACCCGGCTTCGGGTTCAGGGCCTTGATCTCGCCAACCATCTCGGCGATGTCTTCGGCGTCAACCTGACAGATCTTTGCCAGTTGCCCCAGTTCGTGTTTGGCCAGCAATTCAAGGTTATCGAGAAAAAGCGCCATCGCCGGGTCGTACCGGTTCAGCTCTTTCAGCTGTATCGCCAGACATTCCTGCAAGTTGCGGGCAAAAACACCGGACGGATCGAAAGTTTGCAATCGGGCAAGTGTCGCTTCGACCTGCTCCAGGGGACAGCCGATCATTTCGGCGACATTGTCCAGATCGCCGCCGAGATATCCGGATTCATCAACCATATCAATCAGGTGTACGCCAATCAGCCGGTCGACCGGGTCTTCAACGTCCACGTTAAGCTGGGCCTGCAGGTGATCGGCCAGCGACAGGACTTCGGCCATATTCTGGTCAACGCCAAAATCGTTGCCGGCGAAATCGCTGGTGCCGCCACTGCCCGAGATCAGATTGCCACCGAGTTCCTGACTGGAGGCATCCGGCGCCGGCGCGATATCCGGTGCGTCCGGCTCATACATGTCCCCTTCCGCAACGTCGAGCGGGCTTTCGTTTTCAGCCGGGATGGTTTCGGGCGAAGACATTTCAACTGCATCGCGCTCGGCTGGTTCACTGGTGCCATCAGCGGCGTTGCCCAAATCGATCTCGCCGCCATCACCGCCCTCGCTCGATTCACCAGATGCAGCCGCGTCGCCGTCGCCCGGCGTTTCCGTGGCGTCGCCGCGCTCTGGTGCGTTCGGGTCGATATGTTCCAGCAAAGGATTTTTTTCGACTTCAAGTTCGACGTATTCGGTTAATTCGAGATTGGTGAACTGCAACAGTTTGATGGCCTGCTGCAATTGCGGCGTCATGACCAGTTGCTGGCCCTGACGGAGCTCGAATTTGGGTGTCATCGCCATCGGTTAGATATCACCCGTCGAAGCCTGAACCACCATTCCTGAATTACCATCAAAGACTAAATCGCTCACCAAGATAGACCCGGCGTACGTCTTCGTGGGCGACGATCTCGGACGGTGCGCCTTCCATCAGCACACGGCCTTCATGAATGATATAGGCGCGATCGATAATATCGAGCGTTTCGCGCACGTTGTGGTCTGTGATCAACACGCCGATCCCCCGGTCTTTAAGGTGGGACACCAGGTCGCGAATATCTCCAACGGCGATCGGATCGATACCGGCCAGAGGTTCGTCGAGCAGCATGAAGCTCGGGCGTGAAGCCAGGGCGCGAGCAATTTCAACGCGACGCCTTTCGCCGCCGGAAAGCGCAATCGCCGGCGTACGTCTGAGATGCAGAATTGAGAATTCCGCCAGAAGATCGTCCAGCATTGCTTCGCGTATATCACGGATCGGCTCCACCACTTCAAGGACGGCCCTCAGATTGTTTTCAACCGTCAGGCCCCGGAAAATTGACGCTTCCTGGGGCAGATAGCCAATGCCCATCCGTGCCCGGCGGTACATCGGCAATTCAGTAATATCATGCCCATCAAGTGAAATGGTGCCGTAGTCCGCCGCAATCAAACCCATAATGATATAAAAGCTGGTTGTCTTGCCGGCACCGTTCGGTCCCAGCAGTCCCACAGCCTCACCGCGTTTGACCGAAATACTGACATCGCGCAAAACCGGGCGGCGTTTGAAGCTTTTACCTATTGTTGTTGCAGACAAGCCATGACTTTCAGCGATAAGTCGTGGGCCACCCGAATGCTCCATTCCGGCTGCCGAATTAGCTCCACCGTCTGCATCTGTGGGAACTTTGTTTTCCTCACTCATTTGGGCGCATCTTTACTCTACTGTCGTATGCACTGACCTGTGCGGTTATTGCGGGGGTTTCTTGTTCGGCACAAACAGGCCGCGAACCCGTCCGCCACTCGCGCTGGTTCCGCCTTCTACTTTGCTCTTTCCCGTCGTCAGGTTCAATACCAATCGGTTGCCGCGAATAACGTTCTTGTCACGTGTCAGGACAACATTGCCGTTCATGATGATCAGGCCCTTGTCGACATCATAGACGCTGCTGTCGCCCTGGGCGGTCTGGCCGGGCGAGGAAAAGAAAACTTTCCCCGTCGCATCGATCCGTGAAATGGCACCCTGAACCGCGGCATCACCCTGTTGCGGTCGGTAATGCACTTTGAGGATATTCGCCTGTAACCTGATTTCGCCCTGTTTCGCCTGTACGTTTCCGCTGAAAGTAGCGAGATTCTTGTCTTGCTGAACTTCAAGCGTATCCGCCGCGATTTCGATGGGTAAACTGGAATCATGGCGTGTTGTCAGACTGGATTGCGCCCAGGCGGGCGCCACCAGCAATATCAGGCTGGAAACAACCAGGACGCGCAGGGAATGAGGGAATGACATAAACAACTGGCTCGCTCTCGTTAGGGGGGGCGCCGACCGGACACTCATTGGCGTAGCGGTTCGATGTTAAGTTTAACGTCGCCATCAAAGATCAGATTGTTTCCCTTGTCACTGAAACGAAATGAATTGGCACTCAAAAGACCAAAGGGACCCTGACCATTGACCGCCTGATTGCTCGTCGCCCGGTTGGCGGCAAGATCAACGGTTGTGTCACCGGCATGGAATTCGTAACCCAGATCAGAAAAGACATCGACAGGTCCTATCAGTTCAAGGCGATTATCAATGCGAAAATAAACGCCTTTGTCGGCGGTCATCGTTACCCAGGTGCCGGATCCCAGCGTCATATCGGCTTGCAGCATGTTTAGCGTAATCGTGTCGGCGGAGGCATTCGACTGCGATGCTGTTGCTGCTGTGATGACGTAGGGCCGATTGGCCGCATCCGTGCCGACAAAACGGGCGTTGGACATGCCGGTGATGCCATCCGCGTCTTCGCCGATACTGGCAAATGTCAGTTGAAAACTTTCGTTGCCGGATTGCAGGCTGGGCCAGATCAGAACAAGTACGACCAGCAACAAGGCCATCACCGGCAGGCCGACCTTCATCATACTGACAAAGCGGCTGTATCCTGATCCGACTTTTTGAATTGTGCCGCGCAGCGGAACCAGGCGGTCGAGGGCGGACTTTCTCGCCTCGTCGGCAGGGCTGGTGTCGAGCGCGGGCGCAATCACCGTCACGCCACTCCGGCTCTCAGACAATCGTGCAAATGAATGATGCCGACAACACGGGCATCGGCCCTATCCTCGGTTTCGACGACAAACAAACTGGTGATGTTGTCAGCACTCATGCGGCCAAGCGCTTCGGCAGCCAGGGCATTGGCGCGAATGGTTTTTGGTGCCGGTGTCATGACGTCGGCAGCGGACTTGGTCAGAAATTCAGCCGACATGTGACGACGCAGATCGCCATCTGTGATCACACCGGACAGGACGCCATTCTCGACGACGCCGACGCAGCCAAAACTCTTTCCTGACATTTCAATGATCACCTCGGACATCGGGCGATCAGGTGTCGTCGTCGGGATGGCGTCACCTGTATGCATAACGTCGGAAATCCGGGTCAGGGATTTTCCAAGCTGGCCACCAGGATGCAGGACCTGAAACTGATCGCTGGAAAACCCGAGACGCTCGAGCAGAGCTACAGTGAGCGCGTCTCCCAGTGCCAGCGTCACTGTCGTCGAGGTCGTGGGCGCCAGTCCCATGGGGCAGGCCTCAGGTGTCGGCGGCAGAACCAGGGCGATATCCGCGGCATCCCCGAGCGTGCTGCCATCACGCCCGACAATGGCGATCAGGGGAATGGCATGCCGACGGGTGTAGGCGACGATATCGGCAAGCTCGGGCGTCTTGCCGGAGTTTGACAGGATCAGAACGGCATCGTTCGCGGTAATCATGCCGAGGTCACCGTGACTGGCTTCTGCCGGGTGGACGAACAGGGCAGGCGTGCCGGTCGAGGCCATGCTGGAGGCAATCTTGCGTGCGATGTGCCCGCTCTTGCCCATGCCACTGATGATCACCCGACCCCTTGCGTTTGCGAGGATGTCGACAGCTTCGACAAATTTGTCGTCCAGCGAGGCGCTCAGGGCACCGAGCCCTTCAGCTTCAAGATGCAAGACGCGGCGCGCCACTTCAATATCAGGGGCTGCTGCGATGTCGGCAGAACCGGTGTCCTTGGTGGCGTCGTTTGGTTGTTCGCGGGTCATCGGTAACGATGTCTCCGGTGAGAAATCCAGGCACCGGTCCGGCGCACTGGAATAAGGGGACAAGTATGCTGAATATGGGTCGATATATCAACAATATGGCCGAAATTCAGCGATTGCCCCGAGGGACACCTCAGTGGGCGAAAATATCGACTTCAGGCCATCCGGCGAGATCAAGCGCGGCGCGCGTCGGCAAAAAGCCGAAGCAGGCCTGTGCCATTTCCGTGCGGTTTTCCCGCGCCAGCTTGGCTTCGAGAATTTCGTGAAGTGCATGCAGATAAAGCACATCCGAAGCTGCATATTCAATTTGCTCCGGCGTCAGCTCTTCCGCAGCCCAGTCGGAAGACTGTTGCTGTTTGGAGAGATCAACGCCGAGCAATTCACGACAAAGGTCCTTGAGACCGTGCCGGTCGGTGTAGGTCCGGGTGAGTTTGGAGGCAATTTTTGTGCAATAAACCGGTGCGACTTTGGCGCCGATGTACATGCCCAGCACCGCGACATCAAAACGCGCGTAGTGAAACAGCTTCAGAACTGCGGGATCTTCCAGCAATGCCTTGAGATTGGGTGCGTCAATGCCGTCACCGGGGATTTGCAGGACATGGGCATCGCCGTCGCCCGCCGACAACTGAACAACGCAGAGCCGGTCCCGGTGCGGGTGAAGACCCAGCGTTTCCGTATCAATGGCAACGATTGTGCCCAGATCAAGATCGTCCGGAAGATCGCCCCGATGAAGATGTATTGTCATATCCGCGATACCATCGAGTTTGCCAGCCAATACGTTCATTTTTGTCCAGGTGTAACAAAAATGGGTCTATGTGAAACAAGAATGGTGCCCAGGAGAAGACTCGAACTTCCACGACCTTGCGATCACTGACACCTGAAGCCAGCGCGTCTACCAATTCCGCCACCTGGGCATCTTGTGGCACATAGAAGCGGTTGGATAATCTGCCAGGCACTGGAAGTCAAGCGTGGCGCAAAAGAATCACAATTGCTGATCCGCCCAAAAGTCATTCACGCCATCCATCGGAGGGGCTATGATGGTTTGGTTAGACGAAAATAACAGGTTTGTTGGAGAGATCGGGACATGACGCAAGGCAATCGAACGGGCACGCCAAAACTGGTTACGGTATTCGGAGGCACGGGCTTTATTGGCCGTCATGTCATCCGGCGTCTTGCCGCCGGGGGCGTGCGGGTTCGTGTCGCTGTGCGCGATCCCGAAGCCGGCATGTTTCTCAAGACCATGGGCGACGTCGGTCAAATCGAGCTTGTCCAGGCCAACTTGCGCGATGACGCTTCGGTGGCACGCGCTGTCGCCGGTGCTGATCAGGTCGTTATTTCGGTCGGCCTGCTGTTTGAAGGCGGTCGCCAGACTTTTGAGGCCGTCCACGTCGACGGTGTTGGTCGGGTTGCACGTGCCGCTGCAGATGCCGGTGTCGGCAAGCTTGTTCACATTTCCGCACTCGGTGCGGATGAAAAGGCGCGTTCAGCCTACAGCCGGACGAAGGCAGCAGGTGAGACGGCAATCCGCGAGGCATTTCCGGGTGCCACAATTTTTCGTCCCGGCGTGGTCTTCGGGCCTGAGGATAATTTTTTCAATCAGCTCGGTGCGATGGCCAGCCTTTCGCCCGTCATGCCGATCTTCGCCCGCAGTATGTTTGATTTTGAAGGCGCGAAGTTCCAGCCGGTATTTGTCGGTGACGTCGCCAACGCTATTGTCCAGGTTTTAGACAGTGATGATGTGGTCGGCGAGACCCTCGAACTCGGCGGGCCTGAAGTGGTTTCGTGGCGGGGCCTGGTCGAGTTTGTCTTGCAGGCAACGATGCGCAATCGCCTGTTGGTGCCGTTCCTGATTTCCCTCACCAAGGTCTTCGCCTTTTTCCTCGAACTGCTGCCCAGCCCGATGTTGACGCGTGATCAATTGCGCTCGATGGAAGTTGACAACGTTGTCTCGGAAGCTGGCAATGGTCTGGAGAAGCTCGGTATCACACCGACGCCGATGGAAGCTGTCGTTCCGGGGTACCTCGCACGCTATCGCCGGCCCGGCCGCCGGCATGGCCTGCAGCACGAGTAAACTCTCCGGACGAAATCAGGCGGAATAAACCCACCAAAGCAGGCCGCCTCCGAGAGCCAGCCGGTAGATCACGAACAGGGTAAAACCGGCGTGGCGCAGCCAGTACATAAGCGCGGCGATTGAGGCCAGAGCAGTAATAAAAGCCAGCACTGCCGCGATGACGGCATCCGAATTTAACGCCAACTGTCCGGTTTCATAAAGTTCGCGGCCTTCCAGAATACCGGCCGCGAGAATAACCGGGATCGCCATCAGCATCGAAAAGTGTGCCGCGGCGCGGGGTTCAAAGCCGAGGAAACGCGCTGCCGTCATGGTGATGCCCGAGCGGCTGGTGCCGGGAATCAGGGCCAGAACCTGAGCCAGACCAATTGCCAGCGCCGAGACAGCCGTCATGTGTTCCATGCGGCGAATGGTCATGCCGATCCGGTCGGCGACAAACAGCAGGACACCAAAAATGATACTGGTCCAGCCGATGACCTCTGCCGAGCGCAGGTACTTGTAATAACCCGAACCGGATAAAAACCAGCCGGCGATAACGACCGGAATGGTGCAAATGATCAGGTAAAAGGCGAGACGGCTGGCTGGCGTACTGCGTCCGCCGATGAGTTGCAGGCTACCCAGCGCCACGGACGCCACATCGCGCCAGAAATAGAGCACGACGGCAAACAGGGTGCCGACATGAACGGCGACGTCCATGGCCAGGCCCTGATCGGGCCAGCTCGTGAACACAGGCACCAGCGCCAGATGCCCTGACGAGGAAATCGGCAGGAATTCGGTGATCCCCTGAACGATAGCGAGTACGGTAACTTGAAGCAGGCTCACAAAAGTCTCTTCATTCCGTTATTGCAGACAAAGCCTTGATCAGATCGTGAAAATATAGTGCGTACTTATAAAATTCATTGATTATGTAAGTACTTATAGCACCTGATGGCGATTGTGCCAATTGGCCCGATTGTCGACAAACAGGATTTGCAGGTGCCGGTCATCGCTGTATGTTCAGGATAGCTGGCATGGATAATATTGGCATTTAATGCGCACTCTCTATCACCTCTGGTTGTCGCCGATTTCGCGCAAGGTCCGGCTGGTCCTCGGCGAAAAGGGTCTCGAAGCTGATCTCATCGTTGAAAAAATATGGGAGCGGCGGGAAGCCTATCTGGCACTGAACCCGGCCGGCACCATTCCCCTGCTGATCGATGATGACGGTACGTCGGTCGCGGATTCAGCGGCGATCTGCGAATACCTGGATGAAGTTTACCCGGACCCGCCAGTGATTGGCCGTGATGCAGCCATCCGCGCCGAGGTCCGCCGTCTCGTCGCCTGGTTCGATCAAAAGTTCCAGGATGAGGTTTCGGCCAACCTGCTCGACCAAAAAGTCTGGCGGCGTTTTATGGGGCTCGGCCAACCGGATTCGGAGGCCATTCGTGCCGGTCATTACAATCTGCATACCCATCTCGATTACATCGGCTGGCTGACAGAGCGGCGCAACTGGCTCGGCGGAGAAGACTACAGTCTGGCCGATATGGCGGCGGCCGCGCACATCAGCTGTCTCGATTATCTCGGCGATGTGCCGTGGGAAGATCACCCCGGCGCGCGGGACTGGTACGCCCGGATCAAGTCGCGTCCGACCTTCCGGCCCCTGCTGGCCGATCACATTCCAGGCTTGCCGCCACCGAAACATTATGCTGATCTGGATTTCTGATCAGGGATCTTAAAGTTTGAATTTCGTCCGGCGACGGAACCGTGGAGGGACAGCCGGAGATGAACAATGATTTGAAATCGTCTATCCAGCGCGAAGCGGAGGCCATGGGGTTCGTCGCCATTGGCTTCGCCGCGGCTGATGCTTTGTCAGTGCGCCGGGACGGCGACGGATCGGCGCGCCGGGCCGGCGACGACTTCAATCAGTTTCTCAGCGAAGGGCGTCACGGTGATATGGACTGGCTGGCCCGCCATGCCGACCGGCGCAGCGATCCACTGACGTTGTGGCCGGAAGTCAAAAGCGTCATATCGCTTGGTTTGTCCTACGCCATGCCGGGCGATCCGCTCAAACTTACTGGCCTGCCCGAACGCGGCAACATTTCGATTTACGCCCGGGGTCGGGATTATCACGACGTCATGAAAAGTCGTCTGAAACGGCTGGCACGCTGGATCGTCGAACAAAGCGCGGCGGAAGTAAAAGTGTTCGTTGATACGGCACCGGTAATGGAAAAGCCGCTGGGCCAGGCGGCGGGTGTCGGCTGGCAGGGACGGCACACAAATCTTGTGTCGCGCCAGCATGGCTCGTGGCTGTTTCTCGGCGAAATATACACCACGCTCGAGCTGCCGCCGGATGAGGCGCATGAAGATCGCTGCGGCAGTTGCCGCGCCTGCATCGATGCCTGCCCGACCAACGCGCTGTCCGAGGATGGCAAGATGGATGCCCGGGCCTGCATCTCCTATCTGACAATTGAACACGCTGGTCATATCGATCCGGATCTGCGCGAAGGCATGGGCAACCGGATTTATGGCTGTGATGACTGTCTTGCGGTTTGCCCGTGGAACAAGTTTGCCGAACCGACTGATGAAGTGGCTTTCCTGCCACGTATTGAATTCACTGCACCCCGGTTATCTGATTATGTCCAGCTTGATGACGCGGCGTTCCGGCAGGTTTTTTCGGGCTCGCCAATCAAACGCACCGGGCGCAACCGCTTCGTCCGCAACGTGCTGATCGCCATCGGCAATTCCGGGAATGCCGATTTGAAAAAATACGCCGAGCAAAGGCGAACGGACGAAAGTGATATTGTACGTGAAGCCGCTGATTGGGCGATTGCGAAGCTGGAACAAAAAAAAGCCCCCGCGTAAAAACGCGGGGGAAGTTTTAGCAGGGAGGGACTGGCAGGGAGGGTGCCAGTCGCCGGCGCGATGAGCGCGCCGGAAGGGAGGTTGGCGAAGCAAAACCCGGCGATCTTAGGGGCGGGGGGCCACTGGTAAGAACCGACCGGGGTCGCTTTCGCCACGTATGATTAAACAGGAAGTGTGTATCGGGTATATTTCAGTTACGCCCTGAATTGTTTCTACTGTGTAATAAATTATGCCTCCACGTTGTGTAAGAGCACCGATGACATCAACTATACATATGGTGAAAACTGCCTAAATGTCTGAAAATAAACAACAATCCAAAAAACTGTTCTGTTTTGGCCTGGGTTACACGGCTGAGGTTTTTGCTCGTCGGGCGATGGCGAGCGGCTGGCAGGTCGCCGGCACCTGCCGCGAGCCGGCCCGGGCCGACGCGCTCAGGGAAACGGGTATGGAAATGCATCTGTTTGATCGCGACCAGCCACTCGCAAACGCTGGTGAAATCCTCGCAGACGTGGATTGTCTGCTGTCGTCTGTGCCACCTGATGCCGAAGGTGATGCCGTGCTTGATCTGCATGGCAATGACATCATGGCAACGGGATCAAGACTTGCATGGATTGGCTACCTGTCGACGACCGGCGTTTACGGCACGCGCGACGGTGACTGGGTCGATGAACAATCAGAACGGCGGCCCGGTGCCGAGCGCTCGCGACGTCGGGTTGCGGCGGAAGATCGCTGGCTGGAACTCGGCGCACAACTCTTCCGCCTCGCCGGCATTTACGGTCCCGGGCGAAGTGTCTTTGATCAGATCAAGGCTGGTCGGGCCCGGCGCATTCATCGCCCGGACCAGGTCTTCAGCCGCATTCACGTTGAAGACGTCGCCACCATTTTGCAGGCCTCAATCGCCAGGCCACAGGCCGGGGCGGTCTATAATGTTTGTGACAATGAAGCGGCACCACCATCAGATGTCATCACGCACGCCTGTGAACTGCTGGGCATCGAGGCGCCGCCGCTGGTGCCGTTTGAAGATGCCGGCCTCTCCGACATGGCCCTGACCTTCTGGGCCGACAACAAACGTGTGCGCAACGATCGCCTCAAACAGGACCTTGGTGTTGAATTAAAGTATCCCGATTACCGCAGCGGCCTTGCAGCCATTCTCAAAGAAGCCTGAGTTCTGCCAGACGCATCGCCAGGTCATCCGGCCCGGTGAAGTGAATGCCCGTCATGCCGAGCGCCTCGGCGGCGGCGATGTTGTCTTCGCGATCATCGATAAAGACGGCGCGGTCCAGGCGGACGCCATGATCGTTCAGGCGGTGGAAAATTTTTGCTTCTGGTTTGGCCACACCTTCGTAGCCCGAGACCACCAGGCCATCGAATATTTTGAGAAATTCGAATTGCTCGACCGCGAAGGGCCAGGTGTCGCGCGACCAGTTACTCAGAACATAGAGCGGTACATCCCTTGATTTGAGATCACGCAGGATTTCGACGGTGCCCTCGATCGCGCCGCCTACCATCTCCTGCCAGCGGTCGCGATAATTGCGAATGGCCCAGGCATGTTCCGGATACTCGCTGGCGAGGTCGGCAATGCAGTCATCAAGTGGTCGACCGGCATCGCTCTGGATGATCCAGTCAGAGTTACAGATATCGCGCAGAAACGCCTCGACCTCGTCCTCGCTGTCAAAAATCTTGCGATAGAGATAGCGCGGATCCCAGTCGACCAGCACCCCGCCAAGATCAAACACCACGTAATTGATCGAGCTCATGTCGCGACTTTTTGACAAAGCGCCTCGACGGTCGATGTCAGTCGTTCGATGTCGTCAGGCTCGGACAATCTGTGATCGCCGTGTTTGACCAGCGACAGTGTGACGTCATCCGATTTCAGCGATTGCACAATCGTCAGGGCGTGTTGCCACGGCACGTCGGGGTCTTCCATGCCGTGCAGAATGCGCACCGGACAGTCGAGATCAATGCCGTCGTCGAGGATCATGTGATTGTCGCCTTCCTCGATCAACTGCATCGTGATGGAGTAGGGTTCATCGTCATATTGACTGGGTTCGAGATAAACGCCATCGCGCCGCAAGGTCTCGCGAATGTCGTCGTCAAAACCATCCCACATCAGGCGGCGGGTAAAATCGGGGGCCGGTGCAACGCCGACCAGACCAGCGACACGGTCGGGCCGGGCGAGGGCCGCGAGAAACATAATCCAGCCACCCATACTGGAGCCAACAAGGATCTGCGGGCCTTCGGCGATTTCATCCAGCACCGCGAGGGCATCATCCCGCCAGCGACCGATAGTGCCGTCAGCGAAAGCACCGGAAGACTGGCCATGTCCGAGATAGTCAAAGCGAATGAAGGCGCGCCCGGCATCCCGGCAGCTTTGTTCAAGCGCTGTCGCCTTGGTGCCCGTCATATCGGACATAAAACCGCCCAAAAATATCACGCCTGGTGACTTGCCTGATCGGGCGTGATAGGCGATGGTCGCGCCATCGGGACGTGTCAGGAATTTTGCCGCTGGTTCGCTGGTCATCCAGGTACTCTCGTTCGTCTGTTAACTTGCTTAAAAGGGTCGTTCATTGAATTCGCAGAATTCGCCAACTGCCGACAATACTGCACAGATGCGCGACAAAAGCGCACCGGTGATTTTACAGGTATTGCCTGCACTTGAAACCGGTGGTGTCGAGCGCACCACGGTCGACATTGCCAAGACGCTGGGTGAAGCAGGCTGGCATGCCCTGGTGGTGTCGGAAAGCGGGCGAATGGTACACGAACTTGATCGCGTAAATGCCGAACACATCAAGCGTCCGATGGCGACAAAAAACCCGATCTTCGTCCATCGCAACGCGGCCGAGCTGGCGGCCCTGATTTTTGACCGTGGCGTTGATCTGGTGCATGCCCGCAGCCGGGCCCCGGCATGGAGTGCATTGCTGGCGGCGCGGCGCATGAAGGTACCCCTGGTGACAACCTTTCATGGCACTTATGGTCTCAAGGGCCCGTTCAAGCGGCTTTACAATTCTGTTATGACACGCGGCGACAGGGTAATCGCCAATTCGGAATTCATTGCCGATCAGATACGCACCGAATATGGCGTCGGCAATGGCGAAGATGCCAGCCGCCTGATCACCATCCCGCGCGGTATTGATACCACCCGGTTTTTTAATCCCGCCGCCGTCAGTGCGGAGCGAATAATTCAACTCGCCAATCAGTGGCGATTGCCCGACGGCCAGCCCGTCGTCATGCTGCCGGGACGTCTGACGCGCTGGAAAGGCCAGGCTGTGCTGATCGAGGCGCTCAAGCATCTCGGGCGGCACGACATAATTTGCCTCCTGGTTGGCGATGATCAGGGCCGCACGGCCTATCGCCAGGAACTCGAAGCCATGGTGCGCAGATTTGATCTCGAACGCGTTGTGCGTTTCGTCGGCAACTGCAGCGACATGGCGGCGGCCTATATGCTGGCCGATGTCGTGGTCTCGGCCTCAACCGACCCGGAAGCTTTTGGCCGTATCGCTGTCGAGGCCCAGGCCATGGGTCGTCCGGTGATTGCCACCGATCATGGCGGCGCGCGCGAAACCGTGCAGCCCGGCAAGACCGGCTGGCTGGTGCCGCCGGGCGACGCCTCTTCACTGGCCGGATTGTTGCGTGAAGCATTGACGCTGGAAGCGGACGACCGGGCCGAAATGGCCACGGCAGGCCGAGAAAACGTCCGGCAGAATTTTACTGTCGAGCGCATGGGGCGAAGAACATTGAACGTCTATCGAGACCTGCTGGGCATGGAGCCCGAACATGACTGACGCTGGTCAAAAGCGAATACTGGTTATCAAGCACGGCGCGCTCGGTGATTTTGTGCTGGCGACCGGGCCCTTCCAGGCCTTGCGTGAACATCATGCCGACGATCACATCACTTTGCTGACGACGCCGTTCTTTGAAGACCTGGCCAGGGACTGCGGATACTTCGATGACATCTGGCTCGATAGCCGGCCGAAGATCTGGCAACCAGGTGCGTTGTGGGAATTTCGCCACAGGCTCAATCAATCGGGCTTTGCACGCATATATGATCTGCAGACCTCGAGCCGTTCATCGCTTTATTTCAAACTGCTGAAACACCCGCGCCCGGAATGGTCGGGCATCGCCGAAGGCTGTGCATTGCCACACGACAATGCCTTTCGCGACGAGATGCACACGCTTGACCGCCAGGCCGAGCAGCTGGCGATATGCGGCATTGATAACGTGCCGCCGCCTAATCTCGACTGGCTGCAAGGTGATTCCGGGCGTTTCGAAATGCCGGCGCGATATGCCTTGCTGGTGCCGGGTGGTTCGGCCCATCGTCCGGGCAAGCGCTGGCCTGCGACGGCTTATCGCGAACTCAGTCGGCACATGATCGACAAGTGCGGCGTGACGCCGGTACTGATCGGATCGAAAGACGAGATGTCGGTTTGTCAGGAAATCGCCCTGGATCTGCCGCTGGTGCGCAATCTTTGTGGCCGCACGACGCTTGGCGATATTGTCGCACTTGCCCGCGGTGCCGAAGTGACGATTGGCAACGACACCGGACCCATGCACATGGTCGCCGTGACGGGCTGCAAAACCGTCGTGTTGTTCAGCACCGATTCCGATCCCGACCTCTGCGCCCCGCGCGGCGACAACGTCACGGTGCTGTCAGCCCTCATGACCGCCGGGATTGCTTTCCTTGATGTCGTCGATGGTGCCGGATTGAATGACGGACAGGGCGGCATCGTCGCCCGTGTCGTAAAAGTCTAGCTGTTCGCGCAGGCAAGCTTCAGTGTTTGCCAGTCTTCATCGGACAAGGCGGCACCACCGGTGTTGCCGGCATTTTCAAACATTTCCTTGCGCGCCGCCGAGGGCGGGTGACTGGAGACGAACTTCAGAACATTCTCCAGTTTTCCGAGGTCCGAGGCGTGGCGGGCAAAAAAGGCCGCAATACCGCCTGAGGAAATTCCAGCATTTCGTAACAATTCAATCCCCAGCGCATCCGCCGCCGTTTCAGCGTCACGCGAATGCGCTGAATTAACCAGATGCATCCCGGCTGAGGCGGCGACCTCGGTCACTGCGCCGCTATCGGCGATGGTTGAAAGCAAAATCTCGTAGCCGAACTGGCGAAAGGCAAATTCTTCGGGGTGGCGCAAGATCACATGGGCGATCTCGTGCGCCAGAACGCCAGCGACTTCATCGGAACTTTTCGCGTTTTTGATCAGACCATTCATCATGCGAATTTGCCCGCCGGCCATGGCAAAGGCATTGATCATTTTGGTATCGAGCACGGCGACGTCCAGCAATTCGTTGCCGGGCAGGTTTTTGACGAGGCGTGCCATCAACTGATCAAGGATTGCCTGGGCATCTGTGTTCTCACAACGTTTGCCGAGCAACGTCTCAATAACTTCTGCCGACTCGACTCCCATCTTGTGACGCCAGCTATCCGGTGCCATCCTGGCAAACGGTCCGGACAACAAGGGGATGGCGACGAGCAATGCGACCGTCACACCAATTGCGGCCAGGCCATACTTCCAGGCCTGGGTATGGGTTTTGCGGGATTTGGCCGTCTCGACAATGCCTTTTGACAGCAAGCCGAGAGCAACCAGTTCCGCCGCCAGATCGGCACTGTCCAGCACCAGACGGGCGTCCGGTGTCGCCGACGTCGAGAGCACGGGTTTATCCGCGCCGTCGATCCAGCGTGTCTCGACCAGATGCCAGTGGATAGCGTCTACAGTCTCCGCTGGATCGATGATCGCCAACTGGTCGATATCAGCACGGACCTCGACCTGTTTCGACACCGGCGAATTTCCGTCAAAGAACTCTGCCGAATGGCTGCTCGCAAGGGCATCGGGACCAGCCACTAAACGGCACCCATATCAAAGGCCTCGGCCAGGCCCTCGCCACTGGTGAGATCATCATCCAGGCTTTGCGAAATGTCCGAGAGATCGAGTTGACCGTCAATTTGAGTGTGCTTGCAGACCCAGCCGACATATCTCAGCTGGGTAAACGGCAAACCGAAACCCAATGTCAGAATCTGGATCAGCATATTGCCGAGCCAAAGTCCAAAATATGAACCGCCGCGCGCTTCAAAAGCGGGCCTCAACGGGCCAAATCCTGTCAGGCTGACAAGCAATCTGGTTTCCTCCAGCTTGTACCAGACCAGGCAGGCGAGGAAGATCATAAATGCCAGCGGCCAGACCACGGTAATTAACGTGCCGTAATTATCAGGCAGCGCAAACAAATGTCCGACAATCTGTTCTGATAATTCATCGATAGCAAGCGTCGAATCGATCGCCACAGCAGCTGCTTCCGAGACAAAAAACAGAGCCGGCAAATAAATTACCAACGCTGCAAAAAAGCAGGGCAGCATGAATCTCGCGTACAATTTCAAAAGGATTTTGCCCGAAGCCCCTTCGCGATCAAATTCCAGAAACCGGTCGCCGACGTGCGTGTTTTGCGTCTTGAGCTGCCAAAGCTTCATGTTTTTGTATGGCGTGATCAGCCCGAGGAAAAACATCAAAAGGTTCAGGCCGAGATACCAAAAGCCAAATCTCCAGCTTGAGCCGGTTTGCCCCAGACGAATGCTGCGCCAGCGTGTACGTGTCAAGCGATAACGCCGGGCCCTGTATGAGGCAACACCGATCAAATAGAAAATAATCAGGGTGACAAGAAGATTGTAAGCGATGGCGAACGTCGCATCGGCCAGAAGACCCGATGATTCCAGGACGACGTTAAGGATGGCATAGGGCACAAAAACCAGCACGACGATCAGCAAAAATCCGACGAACAATTCCTTGCCGGTGCCGGTGTATTCCAGGGGTGCTGCGAAGACTTCGGTCTTGCGCCACAGATAACGCCGGACGTTGGTGCGTCCCCAGAAGCGGTAAAAGCCGAGGGTAATTATGTTCAACAGTGCGTTCTTGATGACAAGGCCGACAATGTCACCGGTGCGACCGGTAAAGTCGATGCTGCCCTCAATCACAGTGGCGGCCCCGTCGGGGGCGCCCGGTTCGTCGCTCACAGAAAATTCTCCGGTCAAATGGTGTTGTTCAAAATACCAATGGTTTGGTAGCGGAATTAATTGTTGAATCAAAGTCAAAACAGAACCACTTGAGCGTGAAGCGGAATAATGTCTTGATTGAGACAAAGGGCAGACGCTGGCTTGACTTAAGGGCGAATACATTTAGGTTTCGCGCAATCTGAAACCGGGTGATGACATCCGGACCTGAAAACGATTTTGATTGAGAGATTTGGCATGGTTGCCATCACACTTCCCGACGGCAGCGCCCGTGAATTTGACGGCGCGGTGAGCGGTGCAGATATTGCGGCAGACATTGGCCCGGGCCTCGCCAAGGCGGCTCTGGCGGTCACGGTTGATGGCGAGCTTTGGGACCTGAGCCGGTCCATCGAGGCCAATGCCGAGGTCGCCATCATCACCGGCAAAAGTGACGACGAGATCGTCTACGATCTGTTGCGCCATGACGCCGCCCACATTCTTGCCGAAGCGGCCAAGGAACTGTGGCCCGATATTCAGGTCACCATCGGCCCCTCGATCGTGGACGGATTTTATTACGATTTTTCGCGCAGCGAGCCCTTCACGCCGGAAGACCTCGAGAAAATCGAAAAACGCATGCACGAAATCGTCGACCGGGATGAAGCCCTGGTGCGCGAGGTCTGGGCGCGCGATGACGCCGTCGCTTACTTCAAGGGCATCAACGAACATTACAAGGCCGAGATCATTGGCGACCTGCCTGCGGACGAGCCGATTACGCTCTACCGCCAGGGCGAATTCCTCGATCTTTGCCGCGGACCGCATCTGCCCTCGACCAAAACGGTTGGTCATGCCTTCAAGCTGATGAAGCTTGCCGGGGCCTATTGGCGTGGCGATTCAAGAAACGAAATGCTGCAGCGCATCTACGGCACGGCGTGGCGCAACGAAAAAGAACTCAAGGCCTACCTCATGCGGATCGAGGAGGCCGAGAAGCGCGACCATCGCCGCCTTGGCAAGGAGATGGATCTCTTTCATTTCCAGGAAGAGGCCGCCGGCATGGCGTTCTGGCACCCCAAGGGCTGGACGCTCTATCGCACGCTGGAAACCTACATGCGGCGCAGGCTGGACGCGGCCGGTTACGCAGAAATCAAGACTCCGCAACTGGTTGACCGCATGCTTTGGGAAGCTTCCGGCCACTGGGAGAAGTACCGCGAGCATATGTATGTCTCGGAATCGGAGGAACGCGTCTTCGCGCTCAAACCGATGAACTGCCCGTGCCATGTCCAGGTTTTCCGCCAGGGTCTGAAAAGCTATCGCGATCTGCCCTTGCGTCTGGCCGAGTTCGGCTCCTGCCACCGTTATGAACCCTCGGGCGCCTTGCACGGCCTGATGCGGGTGCGCGGTTTCGTCCAGGACGACGCCCACATTTTCTGCACCGAAGACCAGATCACCTCGGAGACCAAAAGTTTTTGCGACCTATTGATGTCGGTCTACAAGGACTTTGGCTTTGAAGACGTCGCCATTCGTTTTTCGGATCGCCCGGAAGTCCGGGCCGGCTCCGACGAGGTCTGGGATCAGGCCGAAGGCGCGTTGAAAGACGCGGTCGATTCCGCCGGATATGAATATGAGCTTAATCCGGGTGACGGCGCATTTTACGGGCCGAAGCTTGATTTTGTCCTGACGGACGCGATCGGGCGCGAATGGCAGTGCGGCACCTTGCAGGTCGATTTTGTCCTGCCGGAGCGGCTTGACGCCAATTACATCGGTGAGGACAGTGCCCGGCATCGCCCCGTCATGCTGCACCGTGCTATTCTTGGCTCACTTGAGCGCTTTACCGGCATTCTGATCGAGGAATATGCCGGCAAGTTCCCGCTCTGGCTGTCGCCGCACCAGATTTCGGTCTGCACGATCACCAACGACAGCAACGATTACGCGGCTCAGGTGCACGAGGCACTGAAGGCGGCGGGTTTGCGCTCGGAGCTTGATATCCGCAACGAAAAGATCAATTTCAAGGTTCGCGAGCATTCGCTGGCCAAGGTGCCGGTGATCATTGCTGTGGGCGGTCGTGAAGCTGAAGAAGGCACTGTCGCCGTGCGCCGGCTGGGTGATAAACACCAGAAAAGCTTCACTCTGGATGAAGCAATTGCCAATCTCGTTGAGGAAGCGAAACATCCGGGGACCTGACAACCTGCCGCTACGGATTAAAGGTAAGACTCGGCCTTTTGACCGAATCCGTCTATAAATACCTACGTGGTTGAAAACGTTGACTTCGTTCGGCTATCATAGCCGACTGCGGAGGTCGGGAATTCGACCGAATTTTGAACGATAACTCGCAAGAGAACACAGAAGAAGGAAACTGGAGAATAGCTAGACGTCCGGTCACTGCGCCGCCAACCCGCGAGGGTCCGCGCATCAACGAATTTATCACAGTAACAGAGGTCCGCCTGGTCGGACCCGACGGAGAGATGGAAGGCGTCGTCGCGATTGGCGATGCTCTGGAAATCGCAGCAGATCATGGACTTGATCTGGTCGAGGTCTCCCCCAACGCCGATCCGCCCGTCTGCAAGGTGCTGGACTACGGTAAATTCAAATACGAAGCCCAGAAAAAAGCCAACATTGCGCGCAAGAAGCAAAAGACGATTGATCTGAAAGAGATCAAGATGCGTCCGAATATCGATACGCATGATTACGACGTCAAAATGCGCGCTATCAACAAGTTCATTGGCGAAGGCGACAAGGTCAAGGTAACCCTGCGCTTCCGGGGTCGCGAAATGGCTCACCAGGAACTGGGCATGAAAGTCCTCGACCGCGTCCGCGCCGACATGGAACCCGTCACCAAAGTCGAGCAATTCCCCAAAATGGAAGGTCGCATGATGACCATGGTGATGGCCCCGAAGTAGCCGTCCAGCCGTCGTACGAAATTATGAACGCCGGTGCCTAGACAGCACCGGCGTTTTTCTTTTGCCGATCATCGGAAAGCTCGGCGAACGCCTGGCGGAAGACCTGATATGACGATGTTAACGCCAGTCCCGCCAGCAGCAGGCCGACGGCTAGGTCGGGCCAGAGGGTTTGTGTCAGGAAGACACCGCCTGCCGCCGCCATGACGGCGATGTTGCCGACGGCGTCGTTGCGCGTGCAGAGCCAGACCGAGCGCATGTTGGCATCGCCATTGCGATAGCGGTAAAGCAGGAAGGCGGCGGCGAGGTTGGCCGCGAGGGCGAGAAATCCGATGGATCCCATGGTCGTCGCGTTGGGCAGACCGAGCACGATGGAATGATAAATCGTCATGCCGATGACCCAGAAACCGAACAGCGCCATCGATGCCGCCTTGATCAACGCCGCACCGGCCCGCAGGCTCACCGTGCGGCCGACAACATAAAGACTGATGGCGTAACTGGCCGAATCACCGAGAAAATCGAGCGAATCCGCCTGCAGCGAGACCGATCCGGCAAACAATCCTGACGCCCCCTCGATGATAAACATGCCGGCATTGATGATCAGCACCGCCCACAGGACCCGGCGATAAGCCTTGTCGAGTATCTGGCCGTCAGTTGCCGAATGAATGGCGCAATTCGCACTCATGTCCAGTCTTCGTTGATGTGGTCGAGCAGGTCGCCAACGACGTGGCGGACGTGGTTGTCGGCAGCGACGTAGAACACCTGCTTGCCGCGCTTCTCGGCCTTGACCAGACGGGCGGCCTTGAGCAGGCGCAGATGGTGGCTGGTGAGGGAGGGTGTCATGCCGAGTGCCGTGGCCATATCACCCACAGCCTGGGGTTCTTCAAGGCAGGCGACGATTATGCGCAGGCGGTTGGGCTCGCCCATCAGGCGCAGCATTTCGCTTAAAGCTTCGGCTTTATCTTCGGCCAGTTGCGTCACCACAGTGTCAAAATCTCCGGTTTGTATTAACATATGAACAATTATTCATATGTTAATTTGAATATTGACCTCTGTCAAGGCGTCGAAGCGCTTGCAATACGGGGGTTCCATCGTTATAAACCCGGTCTCTCGGGTGATCCGGCCTGGTTAGGGCATGCCGTGTTGACCCAGAAGCTTCCGTCAGAGGCGTAATTCTCTGGCGAGAAAGACCTGAACAGAGCCCCGATACGTCGGGGCTGATTAATGAAGAGGAAGCAAAATGCCCAAGCTCAAGACAAAGAGCAGCGTCAAAAAGAGGTTCAAACTCACCGCGACCGGCAAGGTTCGCATGTCACAGGCCGGCAAACAGCACGGCATGATCAAGCGTTCCAACAAGCAAATCCGCAACAAACGTGGCACGACCATCATGTCACCGCAGGATTCGAAGATCATCAAATCCTTCATGTCGCACGGTTGAGGAGACTGAACAATGGCACGAGTTAAAAGAGGCGTCACCACGCACGCCCGTCACAGCAAGGTTCTCAAACGCGCCAAGGGCTATCGCGGTCGGAGTAAAACCAACTTCCGCGTCGCCATCGAGCGCGTCGAAAAAGGTCTGCAATATGCTTACCGTGATCGCCGTACCAAGAAGCGGAATTTCCGGGCGTTGTGGATCCAGCGCATCAATGCCGCATCACGCCTGAACGGTGTGCCTTATGGACGATTTATGAACGGCCTCAAGCTCGCCGGCATCGAGATCGACCGTAAAGTACTCGCCGATCTTGCCGTCCGTGAGCCTGCGGCCTTCACGTCGATTGTCGAGCAGGCACAGGCCGCGCTCGCCAAAGCCGACTGATCGGACCCGGCTCCTCGCCCTACTGGACGATTTTTCAGTATTGCTCCGCGCATTGCGTGCGGACCCGAAAGGGGCCAGGAAACTGTGCCCCTTTTTTGGTGCCTTGCTGCAAATTGGTGAACAAAAGACATGGATGACATTGCGACATTAAAAGACGAACTGCTCGGTGCCATCAACGGTGCCGACAACCAGACCGACCTCGAGGCCGCGCGCGTATCGGCTTTGGGTAAAAAAGGTCGGGTGACGCAGATGATGAAGGGCCTCGGCGGCATGACGGCGGAAGAACGCCAGGTCGCCGGCCCGGCCCTGAATGCCTTGAAGGACGAGATCGCCGCAGCGATTGAAGAGCGCAAATCTGCCCTCGAGGCGGCCGAGCTCGAAATTCGTCTGGCCACCGAGCGTCTCGACGTCAGTCTGATGCCGCGCGCGCAAGCCGCCGGCACCATCCACCCCGTCAGTCAGGTGGTTGACGAGATCACGGCGATCTTTGGCGACATGGGGTTCATCGTTGCTGAAGGCCCCGACATCGAAGATGACTTTCATAATTTCACGGCGTTGAATATTCCGCCCGAACACCCGGCGCGACAAATGCACGACACTTTCTATTTGTCTGAGCCCGAGGATGGCTCGGAACAGATGCTGTTGCGCACGCATACATCACCCGTCCAGATCCGCTCGATGATGGCCGGCCCGCCGCCGCATCGTTTGATTATTCCCGGCCGCACCTTCCGCTGTGATTCGGATATGACGCATACGCCGATGTTCCATCAGGTCGAGGGCCTGGTGATTGACCGCAACATTCACATGGGCCACCTCAAGGGCTGTCTGCAGGAATTTGCCCGTGCCTTCTTCGAGGTTGATAACCTGCGTGTGCGTTTTCGGCCGAGCCACTTCCCCTTCACCGAACCGAGTGCGGAGATGGATATCGGCTGCAACCGCCAGGGCGGCAAGATGGTCATAGGTGACGGTGACGACTGGCTCGAAATTCTCGGCTCCGGCATGGTCCATCCCAACGTGCTGCTGCACTGCGGTCTCGATCCCGATGAATGGCAGGGCTTTGCCTTCGGCATGGGCATTGATCGTATCGCAATGCTGAAATACGGCATCCCCGATCTGCGCGCCTTCTTTGAGAGCGACTTGCGCTGGTTGCGACACTACGGTTTCTCGGCGTTCGACCTGCCCACTCTGGCGGGAGGGCTGGCCCGATGAAGTTCACTGTCTCGTGGCTCAAGGAGCATCTTGAAACCGAACTCAACCTTGATGAACTGGTTGAGGCCCTCACAGCTATCGGCCTCGAAGTCGAGGAAGTGACGGATCGGGCCAGGGCGCTCGAAGCGTTTGTCGTTGGCTATGTTGTCGAGGCCAAACAGCACCCGGACGCCGATCGCTTGCAGGTTTGCACCGTCGATACCGGTGATGGCAGCGAACATCAGGTCGTCTGCGGCGCACCCAATGCCCGCACCGGCATGAAAGGCGTTTTTGCTCCCGTCGATACCACCATCCCCGGCACCGGTCTGCATCTAACTGCGGCGAAAATTCGCGGCGTTGAAAGTGCCGGCATGTTGTGTTCGGAACGTGAGATGGGGCTATCGGACGAACACGACGGTATTATCGAACTCGACGACGACGCGGTGATCGGCGAGAGCTTTGCCAAACTGGCCGGGCTCGACGACGCGATTATCGAAATCGCCATAACACCCAATCGTCAGGATTGCCTTGGCGTCGCCGGTATTGCCCGTGATCTGGCGGCGGCCGGTCTCGGCACCGTCATTACGCCTGAAGCACAAATCATTCCGGGGCAGTTCGAAAGCCCGATCGCTATTCGCATGAACCTGCCCGACGGCAAGGAAGATGCCTGTCCCTATTTTGTCGGACGCTATGTGCGTGGCCTCAAAAACGGCCCGAGCCCGCAATGGCTGCAGGATCGTTTGCGCGCCATTGGCCTGCGCCCGATTTCGGCGCTGGTCGATATGACCAACTTCTTCACCTTCGATATGGGCCGGCCCCTGCACGTCTTTGACGCCGACAAGGTCGTCGGTGACATCCAGTTGCGTATGGCGGAGGACGGCGAAAAGATCGACGGCCTGAACGACAAGTCCTATGTCCTTGATGGCGAAATGACAGCGGTGGCCGATGATAACGGCATCCTCGGTCTCGGCGGTGTGGTCGGTGGCGTGCCCTCGGGCTGCACCGAAGAGACCGTCAACGTCCTGATCGAGGCGGCGTTGTTTGATCCCATCCGCACGGCCACCACGGGGCGCAAGCTGCAGTGCGATTCCGATGCGCGCTATCGTTTTGAACGCGGCATTGATCCGGCAGCCGTGGTCTCGGGCATCGAACGCGCAACCAGATTTGTGCTGGATATTTGTGGCGGTGAGGCCAGTGAAGTGATTTCCGCCGGTGCCGAACCGGACTGGGCGCGCAGCGTCACTTTCCGGCCAGCCCGAATCAAAAGCCTCGTCGGTCTCGATACACCGGCCGAAGAAAGCATTGCCATTCTTGAACGTCTCGGCTTTGTCGTCTCCGGCAAAGGTGACGTGCTCGATGTCGCGGTACCGTCGTGGCGCTCTGATGCACATGGCGAGGCCGACCTGGTCGAGGATATCGCCCGCCTTGTGGGTTACGATGAAATCCCGTCGGTGCCGATGGTCAATCCATCAGCCGTCACACGCCCTGCGGTTACCCCGGCGCGTCAACGTGTCATGACGTCAAAACGTGTGCTGGCCTCGCGCGGCATGAATGAAGCCGTGACGTGGTCGTTCACCCAGACGGCGCTTGCTGAAATCTTCGGCGGTGGTGCGACAGCGCTGCGTCTGGCCAATCCGATCAGTGCTGAAATAGACATGATGCGCCCGAGCCAGTTGCCGAACCTGATTGAGGCCGTCGGCCGCAACGTGGCGCGCGGCGTCGCCAACGTCGCTCTCTTTGAAGTCGGCCCGACCTACGGTGGCACCCGCCCCGAAGATCAGCAAACGGTGGCAAGCGGCGTGCGGCGCGGCCAGGACGGCCAGCGTCACTGGGCTGCAGCCCAGCGTGATGTCGATGTGTTCGACGCCAAGGCCGATGCTCTCGCTGTGCTGGGCGAAGCCGGTGCGCCGGTCGCCAATCTGCAAACCTTCGACGAAGCACCGGAGTGGTTCCATCCAGGACGGTCCGGCACCTTGCGCCTCGGTCCCAAAACCATCCTGGCGGCGTTTGGTGAACTTCATCCCCGTGTGCTGTCGGCGATGGACGTCAAGGGCCCGCTGGTTGGCTTCGAGGTCTTTCTCGATGCGCTGCCGGGCGCCAAGTCCAGGGCCAGCCGCAACCGGGCAGCGCTTGAAATATCAGATCTGCCGAGTGTTGATCGTGATTTTGCCTTCGTGGTCGAGAGCTCCGTCGCGTCACAGGATGTGGTGCGCGCGGCAATGGGATCCGACAAAAAACTGATCGTCGATGTCTCGGTGTTCGATGTCTTCGAAGGCCCGTCGCTGGGTGAGGGCAAGAAGTCCGTCGCCATACGCGTGCGCCTGCAACCCTCAGACAAAACCCTGACGGACGCCGAGATCGACGCCGTGGCCGACAACGTCATTGCCAAGGTCGCCAAAGCCACGGGCGGCACGTTGCGCTCATGAGTGATACCCTGACAATCGATCAAATTCCTGCCGAATTTCGCAAAATGCGCATGGCAGGCCAGGTCGGCATGATCGCCCACAATGGACCGCTTTATGGTCGGCTCGACGAGGACGGCCTGACGATGGGCATTTTGATCGACGAGCGTCACCTCAACCCGCGTGGCATTTGTCATGGCGGCATGTTGATGACGCTGGCTGACATGGTGCTCGGCGTCGGCTCAATCGCCCACACCAAGGAATGGGAATTTGTCCCGACGGTCAATATGACCTGCGATTTCGTCAAGGCCGTGCCCCAGGGTGCCTGGCTTACCGGCAAGGCGACGGTGATCCGCAAAACCAAATCAATGCTGTTTTCGTCTTGCCTGATCATGCATGGCGAAGACATTGTCATGCGCTCAAGCGGCATCATGAAGCGCACGGGCAATTTCCGCGACGCCGATCTTGAACGCATGTTCGAGCCCGAAGGTTCCTGACGCCGGATGGACGCCATAAGCGATTTCAATTCTCAGGCAGGTTTTCGCCCGTTCGTCGCGCCGGAGGGTCGGTTCCTGGCCGAGCATGGTCCCTTCATGGGCCGGCTCGATGGCGACGTCTTCCGCCTCGGCCTGCGGATCGAAGACGTCCACGCCAATGCCGGGGACATCGCCCACGGCGGTCTGCTGATGGCCTTCGCCGATAACCAGCTTGTGGTCGGCGCCATGCACAAGCTGCAGGACTTTGGCTATCTGGTGACAGTCAACATGACGGTTGATTTCGTGCGTCCCGGCACCGTCGGTGGCTGGCTCGAAGGCACGACCACCATCGTCCGGGCCACGCGCAATCTGGTGTTCGCCGAAACCATGCTGACGGTGGATGGCGAGACGGCACTCCGGGTGAGCGGAATCCTCAAACGCCATAACAGCCCACCGCTTGATCCGGATAATTTCCTCGGGGACAAGATCGCGCCCAAATCAGGTGAACGCGGGGACCCGAACCCGCCGGCAGGATATCGCCCGGTCAATATCCCCGGCGGTTTTCTGGTCGCCATCGGTCCGCTGCATGGCCAGCTTGAAGGCGATCTCTTTCGCTTTGGCCTGCGCATCGAAAAGCGGCACTGCAATTCTTCCGGACTCTGTCACGGCGGCACCATGATGACGGTGGCCGATATGCAGCTTGGGCCGGGCTCGATGTTCCGCACCAACAACTTCCGCTTCAAGCCGACGATGCATTTCAGTTGCGATATTGTTTCCTCGGCCCGCGAAGGCGACTGGCTCTACGGCGAGACCAATGTGATCCGCCTGACGCGCAACCTGTTGTTCTCTGAAACCATGCTCTACGTCGAGGGTGAGCCGGTGATGCGTGCCAGCGGTATCAACAAAATCGTCAAGCACGATTTTGAACTCATATCCCCCGACACCATCTTTGCTTAGACAGCCCGAACCCCCAATGATAAACCATGCGCCGTAATGACTGATCTTAAACACATCCGCAATTTTGCGATTATCGCCCATATCGATCATGGCAAGTCGACTTTGGCCGACCGCCTGATCCAGCATTGCGGCGGGCTGAGCAATCGTGAAATGAAAGAGCAAGTGCTCGACAGCATGGATATCGAGCGCGAGCGCGGTATCACGATCAAGGCCCAGACCGTGCGCCTCGATTACACAGCCGCCAATGGCGAACAATACGTTCTGAATTTGATGGACACGCCGGGCCACGTCGATTTCGCCTACGAAGTCAGTCGCTCACTGGCGGCTTGTGAAGGATCATTGTTACTGGTCGATGCCAGCCAGGGCGTCGAGGCGCAGACACTGGCCAACGTCTATCAGGCCATCGAGGCCAATCACGAAGTTGTTGTCGTGCTGAACAAGATCGATCTGCCAGCGGCAGAGCCCGAACGCATCAAGGCCCAGATTGAGGACGTCATTGGTCTCGATGCATCGGATGCACTGCCAGTGTCGGCCAAGACCGGTGACGGTGTGCCCGAAGTGCTGGAGACATTGATCGAAATACTGCCGGCACCGACGGGAAATGCAGACGCGCCGCTCAAGGCCATGCTGGTCGATAGCTGGTACGACCCTTATCTCGGCGTTGTCATCCTCGTGCGTGTGCGCGACGGCAAGCTGAAAAAGGGTCAGAAAATTCGCATGATGGCGGCGGGCACCAGTCATCTCGTTGAGCAGGTCGGTGTCTTCCGACCGAAGATCGAAGCCATCGGTGAACTCGGGCCGGGCGAGATGGGCTACTTCACCGCCGGCATCAAGGAAGTCGCCGATACCAGCGTCGGTGACACCATCACAGATGACAAAAAGCCGGCGGACGAACCACTCGCCGGGTTTAAACCCAGCGTACCCGTTGTGTTCTGCGGGCTGTTCCCCGTCGACAACAGCGATTACGGACCGTTGCGCGAAAGCATTCTGAAGCTGCGCCTGAACGATGCCAGCTTTGAATTTGAGCCCGAAACATCTGCCGCACTTGGCTTTGGCTTCCGCTGTGGCTTTCTTGGATTGCTGCACCTCGAGATTATTCAGGAACGTTTGTCGCGCGAGTTTGATCTCGATCTGATCACCACAGCCCCCAGCGTGATCTACAAAATCTTCCACAACGACGGCTCCATGGTCGAGCTGCATAATCCCGTCGACATGCCCGATCCGATGATGGTCGATCACATTGAGGAGCCGTGGATCAAGGCGACGATCATGCTGCCGGATGAACACCTCGGCAGTGTGCTTAAATTGTGTGAGGAACGCCGCGGGGTGCAGATCGAGTTGACCTATGCCGGCAACCGCGCCGTGCTGGTTTACCGCCTGCCGCTTAATGAAGTGGTGTTCGATTTTTATGATCGTCTCAAATCGGTGAGCCGGGGCTATGCCAGTTTCGATTATCAGCTTGATGGGTATGAGACCGGTGATCTGGTCAAGATGTCGATCCTCGTCAACGCCGAGCCCGTAGATGCCCTGTCCGTTGTCGTGCCGCGCCAGTGGGCTGAGTCACGCGGTCGGGCGATGTGCGAACGGCTCAAGGACCTGATCCCGCGCCAGCTGTTCAAAATTCCGATCCAGGCCGCGATTGGCGGGCGGGTAATTGCCCGCGAAACCATCGCCGCCATGCGCAAGGACGTCACGGCCAAATGTTACGGCGGAGATATCACCCGTAAACGCAAATTGCTCGAAAAACAAAAGAAGGGCAAAAAGCGCATGCGCACCTTCGGCAAAGTCGAAATCCCCCAGGAAGCCTTCATCGCCGCCTTGAAAACCAGCGACGATTAGGATGGTTACCTAACCTCTCTCAACGCGCGCCTGGTAACAATTGTTGGATGCCGAGCGGACGTGGACGTATGAGATTTCGGGGTCTTCCAACAAGGTCTGGCAAGCCTCGGTGACCGTGTTGCTCGGTACTACGGCACCACTGCCGTCCTTGATGCGGTCGTTCTGGCCATAGCCCCGCACCATCATCTGGTCGCGCTTGAGAAACATGGTCGGCATTTGATGTTCGTCGGCGTGGCGTTCGCATTCATCGGCGTGCAGGAAGATCGGCCCGATCTCGGCGTACGGTTGCGGCGATGAAAAAGGCCGATAGGCCAGCACCAGCATGCCGTCACCTTGCGCAATATCCTGCAGGCAATGACGGCAGGGATTACCACCGCCATCGGAATGCTGAAATTCGGGTTTCTGGCCGTTGGCATCGGCATGCCCGGCTTGATAGAAGCGGGCGTCTGCAGTCGGGATTGCGGTGTAGCGAATGCCATGGGTGTGATCAGTCATGTCCGTTGCTCCGGGTTTGATTAATGTCCGGCACAACAAAACATCCGGGCGGAGATCGAACCACCCGATAGCTGCGGCTGAATACTATTTTTGAGCGCGCTCGCGACGGTTGGAGAACAGCAACACGAGAACCGGTCCTGTGACGCCGAGCACAATCCACGCCGGCTGCAGCAACAGCACGACGACGCCCTCCCACAGTACCGGCAACAGGTAGCGCTGGGTGATCGCCTGCATCAGGTTGAGACTGTCGCGGTTCAAGAGATACCACAATTCACCAAGCGTCAGCCCGCGATAGGCATTGGTCTCGAGCGAGGCAATGACTTCGGCACCGACAGCCATCAATGCTGCCGCCGTGATCAACCAGCCGAGAAGCCGTCCAATAATCATGCAAAACCTTTCCGTCTGCGGGCGAGAGTAACGAATTTATACCCCGGCGCAACCGTGCGATCAAAAATGCCGAAGGCTTGAACGTGCGTGTGGCAAAACTTGTGATAAAGTGCGCCGCTTTTTACAAAAACATCTGGAGAACCCGAACCCATGCGATCCCTGTTCCGCTCACTTTCTCTCGCCGCCGGATTAACCTGTCTTGCCACTCTGGCCCAACCGGCTTTCGCCGAGACGGCAACGGAATGTGACCGGCTGGCGGCCGACCCGGCTGATCGCCAGAAAATTACCGACGGCGCTTCAATCGCCGACCTTTTCAGCCCTGCAGCCATTGAAGCCTGCGCCAGTGCGGTGGCCGCCGACGGCGACAACCCGCGCCTTGCCTATCAATATGGCCGGGTGCTGGTGTTGCAAAATAAGGGTAAGGAAGGCGTTGTTCATCTGACCAAAGCGGCCGAGGCCGGTTATCTCTCGGCTCAGCTGGTGTTGGCGAGTGGTTACGGCTCTGGCGCACATTTCAAGGCCGATCCGAAAAAGTCCTGGTTCTGGTATGAGAAGGCTGCGGCACAGGGCAGTAAATACGCCCAGGCGACTGTCGGCACACTGATGATCGAAGGCAACGGTGTCGAGAAGAATGTCGAAGACGGTGTCGCCATGCTCGAAGGCTATGCCCAAAGCGGGAATTCCTTTGCCAACTATTCGCTGGGTGTTCTCTTTCTGAACGGCACGGAAGTCCCGAAAGACGTGCCGCGCGCCATCCAGCATTACGAGGCAGCGCGCAAATCTGGCCTCGGGGCCGCTTTCATTGCGCTTGCGCTGATCTATGTCGCAGGCCAGGACGTCGAGAAGGATCTCGATAAGGCCCACGCCATCTTCCTTGAAGGCGTCAAGGCGGGTCACAACGGTGTCCGCCTGATGCTGGCGCAATATTATGAGGGCCTGATTTTTGATGTCGCCGACCCCGAAGCCGAAGTCCGTTCCCTGCTTTGCAAGGCTGGGCAGCGCGGCAGCCAGCTCTATTTGCAATTGTACGATAAAAAAATCGCCTGCAATTAAGTGGGGCATACCGGTTGAAAGGCCGGACCTCCGATGATAGGTTCCGCGCCAGCCCGCAAGGGTCTGCGGAGAGGTGGCCGAGTGGTCGAAGGCGCTCGCTTGGAAAGCGAGTAAACGTTCGCGCGTTTCCAGGGTTCGAATCCCTGTCTCTCCGCCATTCGCCACCACTATTTGCCGACGCCTTTCGCTTCGCTCGGGCTTCGGCGTAATGAATTCGAGACTATTGAAGCGAATGGTGGAGGCGAATGTCTCGCCATAGCTTTAGCGAAGGCGGACTGTTCCATGCATTACGTTTACACCCTGGAATCCGAAGCATATCCGCAACGCCACTATGTTGGGTTTACGACAGATCCAGAGCGACGATCGGCTGAACACAACAGCGGTAAATCCATTCACACAAATAAGTTCAATCCCTGGAAAATATCCACTTGCTTTGGCTTTGCGGACAAAGCCAAAGCGACGGCGTTTGAAAAATACCTTAAGTCCGGTTCTGGTCGTGCCTTCGCTAAAAGACACTTTTGATTAACCAGGGATCAGCCCGCCATCTTGCCGACGCTGTTCTCAATGACTGGCGAAATTGTGCTAAACAGACGATGGATTTATTGTCGCGGCATTTGTCGGGACAAACGGGAGTGGCATTGTTGTGAACGTCGAGGACGATACTGGAAAAGAGTTGCAGGGATTCCCCATGTTTTCGGACATGGCACCGGGCAAGATCGAACAACTTTTGTCCGTCGCGACAGTCCGCAATGTGGCAGGCGGTGAAACGTTCGTATCGGAAGGAAGTCTCGGCACAGTATTTTTCATCGTTCTGTCGGGTGAGGTGGAAGTCTACAAAACGGCGGTTCGCGACGGGCAGCAACACCAACACGTCCTGACCCGGGTCGCCGCCCCCAACCTGATCGGTGAGTTCGCTCTTTTCGACTTCGAGCCCCGCTCGAGTTCAGTGCGTGCCGTCGGCGATGTGGAGGTGCTGGAAGTCGACGTCGAAACCTTGCGCCGGGGCGAGCATGGTGAATTGTACTCGGAGCTTTTGCGCGTTTGCGGCGGACACACGGTTCAAAGATTGCGCGATACCAACGATGTCACGATTGATGCCATGGCGGAGCGCCTGGAGGAGAGCAAGGCACGCATCTCAATCGGTGTATTTTTTGTCTACATTATTTCGGCCCTGGCCGTTTACACCATGTGCCTGCGTTCGGTCGACGTCATCAAGCCGTACATACCCGGCGGTTCGCGCGCGATCACCGTCATCGTTCTGATCGCCATCTCTGCCGTGTGCATCCTGGCCATTCGCCGCACGCCGTATCCCATCAGAACCTACGGCCTGACATTCAGAAACGGCTGGGCCGCCACGCGGGATGCCATCTTCTGGTCGCTGCCGGTGCTCGCGGTCATCACGATCGCCAAATTCCTTGCCTTGCGATACGCGCTGGAAATGCCGGAAATACCGTTATTTGATCCGTTCAAACCTTTCTCGAAAACCGGCTCGCTCAATCTGGCTTTTTATCTGCTGGCCATGCTTGTTTATATCGTCACGTCGCCACTGCAGGAACTGGTGGTGCGCGGTAGTTTGCAGTCCTGTCTCGAGAAGTTCCTGACCGGGCCGCCGGTCAGGGTGATGTGGACCAGTATTCTCGTATCGAACCTGATCTTTGCCATGGCGCATTCCCACCTGCGCCTCAGTTTTGCGCTGGCGGCGTTCATTCCCGGCCTGTTGTGGGGATGGCTCTATTCCCGCCACGGCACGCTGGTCGCGCCCTGCGTCAGCCATATCATTGTCGGGGTGTACACCCTATTTGTACTGGGAACGGGCGGGCTTATTTAAGCGCGGCCACGCTTTGTGCAAGACGGCATCGATCAGCGTCCTGACGTCGCCGGTCCTGAGATAGCATCTCACGGTATGGAACGCGTAGACCAGCACAATTGCGAAGGCTACATTACGGATTGGCAACATGAGTTGCCGTTCGGACCAGACGTCGCTCGCGGCAAACAGCGGCTCATACACCCCGAAACCCTGCCAGAGAAATGTAGCTGCAAACAGCGTCGTGATCCGGGCTTTCATGAAACGGTCTGGCCTAAAACCGATCAGGATTGCCGGTGCCAGAATTTGCGTAAAATTGAAAACAATCCATCGGCCCTGTCCCGTAATTTGCAGGACAAAGGCAAAATTCCAGAGGGCATAGATCAGGATCCACGTCCAGTCGAGCGGCAAAGACACTCTGTCGCCATCCCGGTCCCTGACGGTGCCCACCCGTGCAGCGACCGGGATCAGCGCGATGAGCAACAGGCCAGTGATGACGTTGACGGTTATATCCTTCCTCAACTCGGCAAAAAGCGCTTCGACGATGTTGAACGACAACAGTGCGACGACCAAAGTTGCCGGCCAGTGTGATTTCCGTGACAGAAGTGGATAAGCCAGAACGAAGGCGCAGGTACCCGCTACCGTCATGCCTTTGAGGATTTGAAATATGATGCGGGGTTCCTGATACGCCGTAATCCCGTCCGGGATGGTCGGGTGCAAAAGGTTCAACGGCACCATCGAGAACATGATGACAATCAGGACCGGCACAGACAAACGGGCAGGTGCCCGGCCCAGTATCCAGGCGCAAAAGGTGACGCTTGCAACCCCGATACAGATATGGGAAAAAGTTTCCACAAGGTTTGATTGACACGAAGAAGTGCTTCATTCAACCGATTTATCAATTTACCTGTGTGACCCCCAAGATGACGCTGTCGACGATTGTCGAATTTCTGCCGGCCATATTGTTTTTTCTGGCGTTCAAGTTTGCGGCAGTCATGATTTGTGGTGCCCTGAAAGTTCACTTGATACGCGCTGCCGGCGTGGGCGAAAAAATGCTCGGCGTCATTCTCTCGGCCCGTCGCCAAACCCTGGACGTCAACGATTTGATCCGGGAATTCCCCGAGCGCAAGCTGAGAATTGCGGACGCTGTGGGCCGCAAAGGCATGCACATACTTTTTTTCCTGGTGTCGTTGATCATCGTTCAGACACTGGAACTGGGACACGATGCTGCGGTGCACGCCGGGATTGCCGTTGGTGCCGTGAGCTTGATCTTGATGTTACTGCTCTACCAAAGTGATTCGTGGCTGGCATGCATGATTTTCCGAACCTATGCCCGGGTCATGGACGGCCGGCGTGCGCGAATGAACATGCTGGTGGCGCAGGCCACCGGGACCAGTCAGGCAGTGCTGCTTGCCACCGTTGGCTACATGAGTTTATTCGCGATGGGCGATGAACGCTACGCCTATGCCATGATGTATGCCATCTATTTGCCGGTCGCCGTTGGTGACACCCTGGGGGAGGTCGTGGGCGCATTCTGGGGGCGTCAAAAATTGAAAGTTCTGGGTATCGGGGATATCAACCGAAAGTCCATCGAGGGGACTGCGGCGGTGTTTCTTGGAACGCTGGTCTCCCTGCTTGCTGTGGCGGTCTTTGTGCCGTCGCCGCCCGATTATGTCGGACTTGCCTTTGTCGTGGCCCTGGTTACAACGGTCACGGAACTCGCCGCACCGCGATCAACGGATTCTTTTTTCATTCCCGTCGTCAACGCCGTTGTCGTGACGATGTGGTTCACACTTTAGATGGACCGGGACCAAATGGTGTTCTTCAGTGACATAAATGTTCAGGTGGCCCTGACGCTGGTGGTGATACTTTTCGTGATCATGCCAGTGGTCTATTACAGCTGGTTCCTGGGCCGGGAAAAGCCGGATTACGAGCGCGTCCGGCAACAGAAGGTCAGGAGCCCGATCGGCCGACAGCTTATGCTGATCTCCTATTTCTGGACCAACCTGCTGGGGCTGCCACTGGCACGGCGCGGCGTTACGCCCAATACCGTTTCATTTGTCTCGATGATGTTTGGCGCGGCGGCGGGAATAGCCCTCGGATTTTCGCAATTTGGTTTTGGCGCGGCCCTGTTTTTTTGTTCGGGCTTCCTCGATGTCGTGGACGGTATCGTCGCCCGCGAACAAGGCAGTGGTTCGGCGAGTGGCTCCGTCATTGATTCCAGTTTCGACCGCTATGTTGATTTTTTCGTGCTGGCTGGCATTGCAGTTCACTACCGTGACGACGTGTTGATGCTTGTTCTGACGCTGGCTGCCATTCTCGGTTCATACATGATCAGCTATTCGAGCTCAAAAGCCGAGGCGCTGGGCGTTGAGCCACCGCGCGGCGGCATGAAGCGCACGGAACGCGGCCCTTACCTGGTCCTCGGTTCAATGCTGTCAGCTTTCACTGTTCCGACGATTGAAAGCAGCTTCGGCCTCGCGCCGAATTTCGGGCTTCCCTTGGCGTTTTTTGTAGGCTTGATCGCTGTGTTTGCCAATCTCTCCGCCATCAGGCGCTTGCGCTATCTGATCAAGAACGTTTAAGCCAGATCCTCAACCAGCCTGCGGCAGAGCTGATAGGCTTCGGCATCCGGAATTTGTCGCATCGGACTTTTCATGTAATAGGCGCTCGGTTCTTCCAGCGGCCCTGACCACCCCTTCATCAATCCGGCCTTGGCGAAACGGACGGCGTCGATAACACTGCCGGCGCTGTTTGGCGAATCTTCCACCGACAAGCGCAGTTCCAACTCGATATTACTTTCGCCAAATCCCTGTCCCTCCATGCGGATGAAGGCAACTTTGTTGTCGTTCTGCCAGGCGACGTAGTCTGACGGTCCGATGTGGATGTTTTGATCGTCCAGTTCCTGACTGGTCGCCGATTGCACGGACCGGGTCTTTGAGATCCGTTTGCTTTTCAGGCGCTCTTCCGCCCGCATGTTCAGGAAATCCGTGTTGCCGCCCGTGTTAAGCTGGTAGGTCCTTTTCAGATCAACGCCGCGTTCCTGAAACAGTTGCGTCAAGACCCTGTGCACAATCGTTGCACCCAGTTGGCTCTTTATGTCGTCGCCGATGATCGGAAGTCCGGCGGCCCGAAACTTCTCCGCCCATTCCGGATCGGACGCCACAAATACCGGCACGCAATTTACCAGTGCAACACCGGCATCGAGACAAGCCTCGGCATAATGTTTCACGGCGTTTTCCGACCCGACCGGCAAATAGCTGATCAGGACCTCGGCCCCGGTTCGTCGCAGGCTCCGGGCGACGTCGACGGGTTCGATATCGGCCTTTCGAAAAGCGCGGTCTGCAGGCTGTTCGGTCATGTGCGGTGCGATGCCATCGAGAACCGGACCCATCTCTACTGTCACACCGTTCGATGGCATCGTGGAAACGAAGCGCTGAGTGCAATTCGGGAGCGCGAAAATGGCTTCGTTGATCGACGTTCCCACCTTGCGCTCGTCGACATCAAATGCCGCCACGATGTCGATATCACCGGCGGTCATTCCGGCGATTTTGTCGTTGATCAATCCTGCATGAGAATCGTCATTTTGTTGGCGATAGTATTCGACACCCTGAACAAGGGCGCTGGCGCAATTGCCGACGCCTGCAATAGCTACTCGTACGCGATTTGAATTCATAATTCGTCTACCAATAATTAATATGTCAAATATTCGGACGGTTTCCAGACCACTTGGTCCAGGTGGCCAGGTCCGTCAGGCTTCAGGTTTTTTCAGGGTACTTGCCTTCCATACTATTGTAGAAAGACCGCATTGTCACAAGGTCGCTTTCATAGTCTCCGGACGGGGTTATCAGCGGCCCAACGCCGGTACGCCGCGCCTTGTAATCCAGATAGCTCAACAGAATGGGAACCTTCGCTTCCATCGCAATCCAGTAGAACCCCGAGCGCCATTCCCGTGTCTGCGACCGCGTCCCGCCGGGCGCTATCGCGAGGGCAATCCTGTTCCGGTTTTCGAAGTGGTGTGCGACTTCGGCCACCTGGTTCGTGTCGCCGGTGCGCACAATCGGCAGGCCACCGAGCCACATCATGAAGGGACGGTGCCAACCGGTGAACAGCTCCTCCTTTCCAATCCAGTGCAGTTTGCATCGGAAGGTAAATGAAACAGCCAGCATAAGCGGCAAATCGAAATTCGATGTGTGCGGATGCGCCAGCATGACAAATCGATCAGCATTCGGCAGATCTCCCTCGATTTTCCAGCCCGCAAGGCGCAGGCCCAGGATGCTGATCAGGCGTAATACCTGACTCAGGACGGGCGTATCAAAAATTGTCCTTTCCAACTGACGACGTTCCTTCATTCCTGCAGGCACTGGTGATTGCTGCAAGCGGTCTTGCAGTTGCGTATTACACGGTTCTGATCCATCCGGTTGCAGACGAAGGTCGTGGCAAAATCAATCGCCGCCCGACGGCACTGCTGTGTGCGGTAAGGGACGGGAATGGTGTGCGGGCCACTGTGCGGGCAGGTGATCTGTACCTGATCCACCTTGATTCCACCGCCTGCAGAGGATGAAGTGGCGGAACTGTTTGTAGATTGCCTTGCCGACTTTGCGCGTTTGGCGAACGATTTCTGCATGGATGCCAGGTTGGTGCCGCCGCCACCGCCCAGCGTATCGGCGGCCAGTGCGCCGGCGATTTGGACTTTTGCAGCACTGGGCACGTCCGCGACACTGATCGTTGCCGCACCCAGCGCAAAGGCCATGACCTGGTTCACTGTAAATGCCGGGCGATCCGAGGAACTGACAAGATTTCCGTTGTTGTAGACCTTTGTCGCGTAATCCTCGCTGGTGAAAGTGTTGGCGCGATTTAATTGCCACGATCCATGGCGCTTGCCACGCCTTTTCTGGCCAACCGCGAACTCGTGGTAGTCGCCGGTCATGTCAGAATATTGCTCAAAGGTCAGACCGTGTTGTTTGCCGTTCTGCCATTCTCCCAGATTGATATCCTCGAAGCCGTCGGTCCACGCGCCCAATCCATCCAGTTTGCCGCTGCGCCAGGTTCCAATCCAGGTATACCAGGCTTTGCTTTCGTATGCCTTGCGCAGAGCCTGGAAGGCGCCGAAGCCTTCAAGTTTGTTGTCGAGAAAATCTCCGACTTGCGAGACGACCATTCTATTCGTGTAGTTCCGGATCAAAATGCCAAAGCCATCCAGCAGGCCTTGTTCGTCGATGTCACCGAACCGGTGGTACCTGAAGCCGCTTTTGCGGTAGATGGTCGTCAGGAGGCGCGCGATCACACCGGATGTTGGTACGCTGCCGATATTGATAAACCTGTCGCCGTTGTCCAGATACCCTTCAAAAACGCCTTCGATCATTGTGCCGTTATCGAAATAGCCGGTGAACCGGGCCTGGCCATGCCGTGATCGGGCTTCGCCATTGCCATGGGCGACGCCATCATGGCAATCGCCGGCAACAAATTTCCAGTCGTAGGTTTTGTATTTATTGCTTTTGTCCGGGACCGCAAAAATGGCGTTATTTCCCCGCACCTGGCAATTTGTGCTCGAGCCGGTAACAGGATAAAGCCGGCTTGCTGCTTGATCGTATCCAGCGGCGGACAATCTGATTGTCGCCATTAATTCCCGATGATGATACCGATCAAAAAAGTTACCAAGAATTTCGAGATCGCGGGGACCGAAACTGTTTGGGTTCTCGCGAACGATTGGTTCCATCGCGATGTTACGGATACGAAGTTCCAGGTCTTTAAGTACAGGTGCCTTGATGTATGGGTTTGTGCCGCGATTTCGCAATTCGCTGGCCAGGTTGACCTGGCCTTCCTTGAAAGTCGTATTGCAACCGGACAGGGCGATCAGTGGAGTTACAATCAATACCAAATACAAAAATCTACACATAGGTCCTGTTACTCCAATTGGAAACAACCAGGCGAACAATTCGAAACTCTGACAACGCTGTGTAATGGTATCGCCAGTTTTTCTAAATGTTCCTGAAGTTTAACGCCACCCGGTCGAACGCGTCTACACGTGCAATACTGAATCCGGATCTGATATCTTCACTGCAACGAACGCCCCGTTCGATGCCCTTTTTGCTATGACTGACGGGCAATCGGTATTTAACTGGCTTTTTTGATGTCTGGAATTTTTCAGGACGATGGTCTTGCGAGAAAAGGCGGTTTGAATTGCATTTTAATATTGCCCACAAGATTTTTGGCATTGCCCTGTTTGTATTGATACTGATGGCGGCGGTTGCTGTTTATTCGATACAACTGACGGCGAAAATCAGTGCCAGCCTCGACCGGGTCACGCACGTCATTTTGCCGATAACCGACAAGGTCGAGAGCATTAATTTTCGCATTCTGGAAAAAGGCATCCTTTTGCAGCGATTGTTCGCCCTGGAAGCTGAAGAAGCACCGGCAAGAGTATTGAAACGTAATCAGGACCGATTTGACGTGCTGGGGCAGGAAATCGATGACGCCTTTCAGACCATCGAAGTGTCGTTCGATACAAATTCGGACGCGAGGTTGCAGGACCGAATAAAGGCAATTGGAACTCGATACGGGGATTTTAACCTGCACGGTCGAAAATTATTGAAGGCCCATGCCGCGGGAGACCGGGCAAAATATGACGGACTGCTGGTCGATCTGAATACACATCAGGACAAGCTGAACAATGAGACCGAAGCGTTTCGCCAGACAATCCAGAAATTGTCCGAAGAGGCAGTTGACCGCGCCACAAGGGATGAACAATTCCTGCTTATGATCAATAGTGCGCTGACGGCTTGTGCGACCGTACTGGCCATTCTGTTTTCCGGTCTGGTCACCCGAACACTGGTGCGGAGCGTTCGAAATCTGGTTGGCGGCACGGAAGCCATCGAACGTGGCGAACTGGACATTGAGGTCAAGGCGACTTCCGATGACGAGGTCGGCCAGTTAACCCGGTCCTTCAATCACATGGTTGGTGAACTTCGGCTGAAGGAGCGTATCAAGGACACATTTGGTAAATATATGGATCCGCGCATCGTCAGTAATCTGCTCGAACACCCGGAATTTACCGAACCCGGTGGCGAGCGGCGCGAAATGACCGTGATGTTTATTGACCTCAAGGGATTTACCTCGATATCAGAAGCTCTCGGCCCCGATGATCTGGTGCGATTGATCAACCGGTTTTTCGAATATGTCTCACAGGCAATTTCGGACAATAGCGGCGTCGTCGATAAATACATGGGCGATGCAGTGATGGCGTATTGGGGTTCGCCGTTTTGCGAACCAGACGAGCACGCTGCATTGGCCTGCAAAGCCGTCTCGCAGCTACAACAAAGCTTTGAAAAATTTCGCCAGGACGCACTTGAAGGAATTGATACCGGCGGCAAGGATCTTGATGTGGATTTTCGTATCGGAATTTCGACCGGAGATGTCATCGTCGGCACCGTGGGCTCGAAGGTGTCGATGAATTTCACGGTGATGGGGGACCCGGTAAATCTCGGTGCGAGACTTGAAGGCGCCAACAAGGCCTACGGCACAAAAGTACTTGTTTCCGAACGCACGCGGGACCTGGCGGGCGATGCCGCCGCTGTTCGTGAAATTGATCTCATTCGCGTCAAGGGCAAGGAAAAGCCGACACGAATTTTTGAACTTGTCGAGGACGAAGACGGAACGTCGAAACTGCCGGCGCAGGCTTTGGCCCATTTTGAGGACGGGGTCGGCCATTACCGCCAGCAAAAATGGCAGGAAGCCGAAGCCGCGTTCTCCGCCTGTCAGGAACTTGTGCCCGACGACCCGCCATCGCAGGCCTATCGCGTCCGACTTGCCCGGATCAGGGACGCACCTCCCCCGGCGAACTGGGACGGCGTGTGGAATTTCACAGACAAATAGCCAAATAGACAAATAGACGAATTGCCGATCAGGGAGCGATGTGTTGAACGACGACATTAAAGATGAGACTGAGTCTGCTTACGGGCCGGAGATCGCCGAGCAAGGCGTCAGTGCGGCCTTTTTGTCGTCAGAGGAAATCGTTGAGCCGACGCTGCGCAAGAGTCCGCAGGGCCGGGCCTGGGCATGGTTGTTGCTTTTGTTTCTGGGTGTGGTTTGGGGCGCTACTTTTTCGCTGGCCAAGATCGCCACCGAAGGGGGCGGGCATCCCCTTGGCATGGGATATTGGCAGTCATTGATCGGGGCCCTGTTGCTCCTGCTGCTGGTCCTCGTGCGCCGCGACAGAATACCGCTCAAGCCCCGGAATATCTTGTTCTACGTCGTTTGTGGATTGCTGGGGTCGGTCATTCCAAACGTTTTGTTTTTCGCTGCGGCGTCTCGCGTCTCGCCTGGTGTGTTGTCGATCACTGTCGCCACGGTGCCGCTTTTTACCTTTGCCGGTGCGGCATTATCCGGCGTCGAGAAATTCCGGCTCGTCCGCAGTCTGGGGCTGCTCTTCGGCATGTTGTCGATTGTTTTGCTGGTCGGGCCCGAGGAGAGCCTGCCCGATCCTTCGGTTGTACCGTGGGTCCTCGTTGCGCTGATGGCATCGATCTGTTATTCCGCTGAAAACCTGGTTGTGGCGATCCATATGCCCGAAGGTGTCAGCGCTTTTACCATTGCCGCCGGTCTGTTTATTGCCGCTGCCGTGATCTCGACACCTATCGTGTTCACGACCGGAACTTTTGTGCCGCTGACCTGGCCATGGGGGCGGGTCGAGTGGGCCCTTGTCAGCATGGCGACGATCAGTGTGCTGGCCTATGCCCTTTTCATCTACCTGATCGTCCATGCCGGACCGGTGTTTGCCAGTCTGACCGGATATGCCGTGACAATTGGCGGTGTGCTCTGGGGCATGGCGATATTTGGCGAACAACACTCCGCCTGGATCTGGGCCTCACTGGTCTTCATGATGATCGCCCTGATGCTGGTAACGCCGCGCAAATCCGAACCACAGAGTTGAACTCACCTTTCCGCGTGTGCCAGGATTGGACGAGCTGTGTGCACGGAGAATATTTACATGGTCACCAGGGGCTTCGGTCTGATTGTCGCTGCATTTATGGCGCTGTGTGATAGCGGCTCTGTTCACGCCGCCGAAGTCGAGTTGCCAGCGTCTCTTTCCTGGTCGTCGTACGCTATCGGCACAACGGGTTACAGTCAGTCGGTCGCGATCGGCAATGTGCTGCGGAAAGCCTACGGCGTCAATCTGACCGTCGTGCCGGGCCGGGACGATATTTCCCGGATGGAAAGTTTGCGGAACGGCAAGGTCGGGTTTGCTGTCAACGGCAGTGGCACGTTCTTTGGTTTCGAAGGTGTCTTTCATTTCGGGATCTCCGACCTCGGACCGCAGGATGTGCGTTTGCTGGCTTCGGCGACTTCGGAGGCCAATCTGCAACTCGCCGTCACCAGAACGTCCGGCGTCAAAAAATACAGCGATCTGAAAGGTAAACGCGTGGCCCGGATCGCAGGTTCACCCGCCTTGCTGGTCGGGACCGAAGCGATGCTGGCATTTGGCGGCCTGTCCTGGAACGACGTGATCCCGGTCGAGTTCCCGGGTTTTGCCGCCGCGTGGGCCGGCATGATGAACGGAACGGTCGATGCGGCCTTTGCGTCGACCGTTTCCGGCGCGACCAGAAGGCTGGAGGCATCTCCGCGCGGTATTTTCTGGCCGACAATGTCGCGCGGTGATCTCGCGGGCTGGAAAAGATTGCAGGCTGTGGCGCCCTATTTTATGTCACATATCGCAACGGTCGGTTCGGGGATTACAGCCAGGCGACCAAATGAAGGCGCGGCTTACCCCTTTCCAATCCTGATCGCCTACAAGGGCCAGGCTTCGGATGAGCTGGTTTATTCGATGACCAGGGCAATCCACGAGCAACTCGAAAACCTTGTCATATCAGAACCGGCGACGGCGGGCTGGGCTGAAAAAAACCAGACGTTCCAGTGGGCGGTTCCCTATCACGATGCCGCGATAAAATACTGGGCGGAAGCCGGTCTCTGGACGGCGGCAATGCAAATGCACAACGACAGGCTAATTGATCGGGCCGACGTTCTGGCGGCTGCCTGGAAAAAGATGAAGGCGATGGGCGCGGCTCAGGACAAATTCCGGGACAAATGGATGAAAGCCCGGGCGGCCGCTTTGACGGCCGCCGGGTTTAACCCAATCTGGAAGTGACCAACACTTCAGTCTACGGGCAGGATGGCCCGGCCCAGCGTGTCATTATCGGTGCCGAACCAGACGGTATGGCTCGCCGCATGATAGTCCATGTGACGGACCGAGCCGGCCCCGGAGGGGATCGGCGTCACCGAGATAAATTTTTTGGTCGCGGTATCGAAGCCAACAAACAGGTTTGGCGACACACCGGTTTCGACCAGCCAGACGCGGCCCAGTTTGTCTGACGCCATGCCATAGGGTTGGGCATCGCCGCCCGACGGCAGGGCCCATTCGTCAAACTGCTTGCGGGCCGGATCATAGAGGCCGAGAAAACCGCGCCGGTAATCGGCGTACCAGATGCGACCATCGCCGGTGATCTCGAGGCGACGCGGTCGCGCGCCCCGAGCTGGCAAGTTGATTTCATGCATCGTCATTTTGTCAGGATCAACCACAGCGATCTTGTTGGTGCCGAGCAATACAGTCCACGGCCTGCCATCGGGTGCCATTCTGATACCGTAGGGGCGGGCGCCGTTGGTCGGCACGGCGATCAGATCGACTTTGCGGCTGGTGATATTGAGACGGCCGACGAAGTTGCCGTTTTGCACAGTGAACTAGATGTTGCGTTGTGATTTGTCAAAGACCAGCGTGTGCGGATCATGGGCCTGGCGGTTCGGCATTTTGATTTTTTCGATGACGTCCGCTTTGACGTCATAGCGCCCGATATAGCCCCGACGGTTTCCGGCGTACCAGACAATGCCATCACTGCCGACGATCAAATTGTGAGGCCCCGGACTGTCCGGCAGATCGCGTTTGAAGAATGTGGCCGTCGACGGTGTAAAGCGTGAGAGATAATTGCCAGCCTGACCGACAAACCAGATTTCGTCCGCCGACGCGGCAAAGGGATCGCGCGTGTGCCCGCGATTGGGATCATCCCACTCCCTGATTTGCACGGGGTTGAGCGCCTCGGCGGCGTGTATCACCGTCGCCGGAAACAATGAGATCGCCAGCAGCAGGCCGGCGATGGCACATGGCCGTTTCAGTCTTTTGTACATCCGCGTTCTCCTGCGTCCGGCTTTAGTTTGCCTGGTGTTCAGCGTAGACTATCGCGATCATCTCAAACGTGGTGCTCACAATGAAGAGAGGATTTCAGGGTGGCGACAATATTAATGGAACAAGGTCCTTCCGATGTCTCGGCGGGGCCGGGCGAGGCGGGCCAGCTTTGGTTGTCGGCGGCAGACACCGAGGCCATCTCGGGCTGGGCGCTGAAGCCTGAAGGATTGTGCAAGGGCGATATTTGCATGCCGGTGCCGGCGGATCAGGCTGCGGATTATGTCCGTGACGGTGCGGTCAATCTGGCCGCCTTCTGGTCTCGCATGGGCAAGCCCGCAGTGCACAGCCGGGACGGCGATGTTTGGGCTTTCGGAGAAGGTGCGGATGATCGGGCAGCAAATTTGAGTTCGCTTGAAGCGCCGGACTTCTCACTGAGCGATCTCGACGGCACAGTTCACAGCCTGTCGGACTATCGCGGCAAGAAGGTTTTTCTGGCGACCTGGGCCTCGTGGTGAGGCTGTCGTGCTGATCTGTCCGTGTGGCAGAAAATATACGACGACTTCCAGGAGCAGAACTTTGTTGTCATCGCCGTGGCGATGGACAATGAAATCGAGGCCGCCCGACCGTGGATCGAGGAGGCCAAACCGACCTACCCCGTATTGATCGACCGTTTCCATCAACTGGCCGATCTCTACAACATGGTCAACGTGCCGCAAGCCGTGTGGATTGACGAACAGGGCAAGATTGTACGCCCGACCGAAAACGCCGGCGCCTTTGAAGGTTTCCGTGCGCTTGATTTTGAAACCATGACGGTGCCGGACAACGTGGCGGCGACGGTCAAGAACTCGAAATCAACCTATGCCGCCGCCGTGCGGGACTGGGCCGAAAAGGGTGCCGACAGCGCGCATGCTTTTTCAACCGAAGAAGCCCGGGCCCACGTCAAGGCACCCGACGGCAACGCCGCCGAGGCCCACGTGCTGTTCCGTCTCGGGCTTTATCTGCAACAGTCCGGCAAGGCAGAGGAAGGTGCAAAATTGCTGGCCGAAGCCAGCGAACTGCATCCGCATTCGTGGTCAATCTGGCGACAGGCAGCGGACAAGCTCGACAATGGACTGGCCGCAGGACCTGCCTTCTGGCAACGCGTTCAGGCCCTTGGCGAAAACCACTATTATCAACCCGTCGACATGGCCGGCATGCCCACCGACGGCCCGCCAAAAGTGTGATCCAGGCTGTTACATGTAACGCTTGAATTGTTACATGTAACAGCCTATCATCTCCTGGAATGGAGATGGATTAATGAGCACGAGTGCGGCACGGCAACGGAAACGACGCGCACGCCTGAAGGCGGAAGGGATTGTTGACGTCACGGTTCCGGTACCGCTGGATCAGGTCAATACGCTGCGCGCATTTGCCCGGCAATTGAGCGGAAATATAGAACCGACGGGACAAGGCGATCGCTTGCTCAAAGTACTGCGAGTATTAAAGGCGTTTCGCACGAAAAACATTGAATCGGGCGTTCGGCATGCTGGCGTATTTGGCAGTGTGGCACGTGGTGAGGATATGCCGGACAGTGACATCGATATTTTGATTAGCGTTGACCCTGAACAAGTCGTCGATGTTCTCAGTTACATCAAAATTACTGATCGGATAGAGCGAGAAATCCAGAAAGCCATAGGACCGGTCGACGTTGATGTCGCCAACCGCGAAGTGATGAAGCCGCGAATAAAGGCGCGGGCAATGGAAGACGTGATCTATGCCTACTGATGATCCGGAACAACGATTTGAAGATATGCTGGAAAACGTTTGCCGCATTCAATCTTACACATCCGGCATGAACCAGGCTGAATTCCTGAAAGATCAGAAGACGATTGATGCGGTCGAGCGATGTCTGGAACGAATTGCCGAAGCAGCCCGGAAACTGGGCAATAAATATGACAATCGTTACCCTGAACTCAATCTCCGGGAACTAGGAAGTTTCGGCAACGTCTTGCGTCATGGCTATGACAACATTCAACCCGAACTGATCTGGGGTTTCGCTGACACCCTGTTGACGCCAATCGAAGAGATGGCACGACAGGAAATCGATAATTTGAAAGCCTGAGCCAAATCTTCAAACGCGTTTGTCGATGAAGCGTTGGGCTTTGACGCTGGCCTCAAACTCGCGGGCGAGGGTGCCGCGTTCGAGAATGTTGATCGAAGCCGTGACTTCGAAGGTTGTTTTGACGCTGTCCTGAAGACCCGCGCGGACGGCTTCGGGCTCTGCACCGCTGCTTGTTTCAACAAAGACCTGCAAAGCCTCCAGATCATTTTCGGTTACGAGTTCGACCTTGAAGTCACCGACATCTTGCTGTCGAAACATGAAGTCTTCGAATTCGGTGTGGTTCATGTTGACGCCACGGATCTTGAAAAATCCGGCGGTGCGATGGGTGTGTTTGATCAGGGGGAAGACCGAGAACGGACCATCGCTGTCACCTTGTGCGCGGTACGTCACCAGATCACCGGAATTCCAGCGGATAAACGGCGTGGCGTTGTTGGTCCACAGCGGCGTGACGACCAGCGTGCCGGTCTCGCCCTCGGCCACGGGCAAAAATGTGTCGGGGTGCAGGACTTCGATGAAATACATATCGGTCCAGACATGGAAACCGTCGCGGGCCTCGCCTTCGCAGCCCATCATGCCGGCCTCGGTCATGCCAAACGAATCATAAAGTTTCGCACCCCACATACGCTCGATCTTGGCGCGCTTGGCATCGGTGACCTGTTCGGCCGAGCAAATCAGACGATTGACCGAATTGCCCGGCAGGTCGATGCCTGCGGCTTCCGCCAGATTGGCAAGGTGCAGACCGTAGCTGCTCATGCCCATCCAGATCGTCGGCTGCAGCATATTGATCAGATTGATCTGGGCCTCCGAGGGTGTTGAATTTCCCGCCCCGGCCCAGTTGACGCCGATGTTGAGATGCTGGGCCGCCCGGGCCATCAGATGCCCGACCGGGTGGATACCAAGCGGGAATGAGATATGGGCGAGATCTTCCTCGCTGGCCCCGGCACACTGGAAAACGCGCGCGAACGACAGTCTGCCGTATTTCATGTCCTCGAAGGTGCGGGGATAAAACAGCGGCGCGCCGGTTGAACCGCCGGAGCGCCACAATTCGGCGATATCCCGGTTGGCTGCGCTGCAAAACTGACCCATGAACCGATCCGGCGCAATGGCCCTGAGCGTTTCCTTGTCGAGGATCGGGATGCGTTGCCATTCGTCGAAATCGTCGAGCTTGTCGAAGTTGATGTCTTTGGGAATGCGACCCTGATGGAACGGTGAGGCCAGCGCCCGCTCAACCGCCACCTTCTTGCGTTCACGCTGAAGGTTATCGATGTCGGCGGGTGAGGCAGGCAATCCGAGAGGCATCGCGTTTATCCTTGAGCCGGGCCGCCGATCCAGCGGCTTTGTCTGGTGAAGCCGTCCGGCATGGCCCCATCGTCCTCCGCCTTGCACATGGCGGCAAGCTTCAGTTGTTTGTCCGGCGTGTCTTCCTCGATGGCGTCGAGCGCATCTTTCAGCATCAGCTCATAATCGTCGCCGACGGGGCAGACGTCCTGACAGCGCCGGCAACCCGTGACAACACCGGAGCCACGAAGCGTGCTCTGCCAGATGTTGAAGCTTTCTTCCGAGCGCACAAGACGCTTTTGCGCTTCGGCGTCGGGGGCGTCGAGTACCTTTGTCAGAAAGTCCGTCACTTCCTTGAAGCCGTGCGGCGAGCGATATCGGTCACAGCCCTCCCAGTCGCGATCCCAATGTTGCACGACGTCGCCCGGACAAGCAGAGAGGCAACGCCCGCATGACGGTCCGGCGCAAAGAGCGGTTTCCATTTTCTGGTCGGGCTCAACATCGAGCGAGCAGAGCACGACCGTCACCATCAGGCGCGGGCCAAACTCGGGCGTCAGCAATTGACCATTCAGCCCCAGCGTTCCCAACCCCGCCTCAACGGCGGCATGGGAAGCCGACAGCAGTGGCGACAGATGTTCTGCCGGTTTGCCGAAGTAGAGCCAGGGATCGACGTGGGTCGGCGGAATGATCAGCGCGGGATAGCCTTTTTTTTCGAGCCAGAGCACCAGACTGAGTGCGGCTTCCTCCAGCATCGTCAGGGTGATCTCGTCGTTATAATATTTGTGCCGCTCGTTCCACGCGGCCAGACGCGTCGGCCCCGACAACAGGCGTTTGCCCAGCACAATGGCCCGCCCGCCATCATAGTCGGTGACGTCTTGCGGGCGGCGCGGGTTTTGTGGATCAGGCGGCCATGCATCCATCACCGCACCATCGGCAATGCCGACGATATCGGCACCAAAGGATTTGGCCTCCTCCTTAACCTCGTCTGCCGTCAGTGGCTGGCGATGTACAAAATCCATCATGTCTGACTTTCTTCCACTTCGGCCACTGCGGCCAGTTCGCGCTGACGGGCCTTGAAGTCCTCGCGCACCTGCTTGGCGGTTTTGCCGGAATAGCCGTCAGGTCCGACCCAGCGCACGTTCCAGTCGTTGAGGCCCGGCACGTCGTCGCCCTGTTTGCGCGCCGCCTTCATGGCCTTGCCCCGGGCGATCTTTTCGGGCGTGGCTTCGGGGATGACTTTCTGGTCCTCGGCAAGGAAGGCATGATAGTCGACCCCGACCGGACAGACGGCGAGGCAGCGCGGGCAATCCCCGAACGAGCCGACTACGCGCAAAATGCCTTGCCAGAAACCAAACAGATCACGTGATTTGATCATCTCGGCCTTCCCGGCTTTGTCAGCCATGGCAAATGTTTGCAGCATCCTGGTCACGGTCATATAGCCAAATTCCTGGGCGAACGAAGCACAGGCGGGCTTGTCGATATCAAAATGTCCGACGGCGTCACCGGGGCAGGAATGCAGGCAGCGCGAACAGCCTTCGCCGACACAGACCTGCTCCTGCATCGGGCCATCGGCCTCCAGTTCCAGTTCGGTGAGGATGCCGGTCAAATAAAGCCGGGGTCCATATTCCGGTGTCAGAATATTGACCTCCAGCCCGAAATTCCCGAGCCCGGCTTCAATGCCGAGGTGGCGTGTGCTGAGATAGCCGTAGCTCGCCCGCTTCATATTCCAGTCAGTTTCCTGGGCGGCGGTGACGAAGCTCGGGTGACCGGCATCTTCCAGGCGCATGGCGATGCGGCTGGCGATTTTGTCCATGCGCCGCAGGATCACCATGTCCATATACTGTACCGGCACCATCTGTTTGCAGCGAAACACAGCAGCCGGGATATGCTGAACGATTACGATGACACTGCGAATACGCGGCGAAATGCTTTCCGGCGTTTGCGGGTATTCGGGATCAGGCGGGAAAGCGTTCAGGACATCGGCACTGGCGATGCCAACCAGATCAGCCCCCAGTTCGGTGGCCATCGCCTTGACTTCGGCGGCAGACATTTTTGTTCGACCTGCAAGTCCCATCGGCAAATCAACTAGTTCATGCGGTTGCGCAAGTGATAGCGCGCGCCGTCGAAATGATCGAAGAAGTGCTCGGCTAACCCGTGGCGAATTGCCTGCGGCTCTGCCGCCGATTTCAGGTTTTGCTCGGCGACATAAGTCGTGTGGTCCGCCTGATCGACCAGCACGTGATACCACGGCTCGTCCCTGGGCGGGCGCGACCGCGCGACCTGATCATACCAGTCATCGGTGCCGCTAAAAATCGGGTCAACATCAAAAACCACGCCGAGGTAATCGAACAATCTGTGGTGTACGACTTCGCCGACTTGGTACTTGGCCTGGTGTTCTGACATGATTTATTACCCGATTATCGACTACCAGTGGTTTCGCAATTCCCGCAATTTCAGGAACACCGTGCGCGGGTCGGGATCATCCTCAAGGTCGGGGAAACTTTCGCGCAACTGGGCGATGACGCCAGGGCTGCGCAGCCGGAAAAACGTATTGATCTCCTTTTCCAGCGCCATCGTTGTGACCATCGGCGTGTCCGGGTCATAGTCGCCCAGCTCATCCAGCAACGATGTCGCACGCGCATTGTCGGGCTCGCGGTCGAGGGTAAAGCCGAGATTGCCGACAAGATAATCGTGGCCCGGATAAATCATCGTATCGTCGGGCAGCTGCGAAATGATGCTGGCGAAGGTGTCGTAAAGCTCGCTGGGGTGGCCGCCGTTGTGACAGTTCCCGGCACCGGCATTAAACAGCGTGTCGCCGCTGACGAGGCAGGGCTGATCGGTCCGGGTCAAAAGGCAGACATGGCTCATGGTATGGCCGGGCGTATCCAGCGCCTCAATCTCGACGGTTTTGCCGACCTTGATAATATCGCCGGCGTCGAGGCCCTGGTCCATGTCCGGGATCGCGGCTTTGGCGTTCTTGTGTGCCAGCAATCTGGCGCCGGTCGCTTCAATGACTTTGGCATTGCCGCCGGTATGATCGCCGTGTTCATGCGTATTCAACACCTGGCGAATGTCCCAGCCCCGGTCCTTGGCGACGCCGAGACATTTGACGTGATCAAGCGGATCAATCGCCATGGCCTCGCCGGTTTCAGGGCAGGCGATCAGGTAGTTAAAATTCCGGTAGGCATTGCCGGTCCAGATTTGTTCTACAATCACAAAATTCACCTTGTATCAGGAAGTCAGGCGAACAGTGTAGTCAGCCCGTTCTGATAAGCAAAGCACCTAGCGTTTCATTTTTTCAGTTCGTGCCTGACGGTGCGCAAACCATTGGTATAAGGTTGAAATCATCCCGCGTATGTACGACAGTTTTGATTGGCTCCCGAGATCATTTTCCGTGGGGGGAAAATGGCGTTTCGTTTCTTCACACTCTGTGGACTGGCATTTTTTCTGGTTGGCGCGTCCTGGCCGGATGGATGGCATCCGGAATACGGCAGTGGAACGTCGTCTCAACCCGGTGCCGGACAAATCCGTTTGGCGGCGATATCGGGCGGGATAACGTCGGTTCCGCGTGTCGAGGGGATCAAGGTCTCCCGCGGCAGGCAAGAATTCCGTGTCATCCTCGACCTCAGCAACAGGACGGATTTCTGGTACTGGACAGCCATCGATCAAAGTGAAATAGCGATCGAATTCCCCTCCATCCAGGCTTTCAGTGGCAGTGCCCTGAATACCGGCGTTGAAGATCTCGTCGGTGTGATCAATTTTGAAGTTTATCAATCGGGCAAGGGCGGCAGGGTTGTCGTGCCACTGAAACGCCCGGGCACGGTTCGCACTATTCATCTGGAACCCGGCAACGCGGCTGGCCGTCATCGTTTGATTGTTACCGTCGCCAATATTTCAGGCATTACGCCGCCAGCCAACGGCCAGGGCATGGCGTGGGGCGGCGGCGAGGAAATTGATCGCGTTGATCTGTTTCGTTCAGGCCCCAAAGGCGTCGTCATGGCCGAGGTCAAATCCGCTCCAAAATCCGCCAAAATGACCGCGCCTGAAAAAAAGGCTGAGCCAGAAGAACCGAAGCCGGTCGAAGAACCGGTCAAAGTGGCGGCGAAGGAGCCGGATCAAAAAGAGCAGCCGGCAACGCCGGACATTCGAATTACACCGCCGCCCCTGAATCCGAATGCCCCGGCGACACCCTCCATCATCCGTCCCTCGACGACGGTTTCCATTGATGCCTTTCTGGCGGCGCTGACAAATCTGGCGAAATCGCACAAACGCGTACTCGCCGCCAGTGCAGATCTCGAGGCCGCGCGCGCCTCCCTCAGTGTTACGCGCGGTGGCTGGTTCCCGACGCTCAACATCACCGGACACTATGGTTACGAAATTCAGCGCAAGGACGAGGGCGTGGACGATACCCACATGCCGACGCGTGAGATCGATTTCAAGATCACCCAGTTGCTGTGGGATTTCGGCGCAACAACGGAATCCATTTCGCTCGCTGAACTGTCGGTAACCCAGGCCGAAGTCGCCCGCGAGGCAACGGTCCAGGCCGTGTTGACGGAAGGGATTGCGGCTTACCTGAACCATGCGAGGGCACAGCAAGTGTTGGAATTCGCCCGTCAGTCGGAAAGCAATATCAAACGACAGGCCGAGGTGGAAGATATCCGGGTCAAACGCGGATCGGGTTTTTCGTCGGATGTTCTGCAAGCCAAGGCCCAGCTTGCCGGCGCTGAAGCGCGGCGTGTTCAGGCCGAAGGCGCGTTGATTCAGTCGGGCAATCGCTATAACGCAGTGTTTGGCCGCTTTCCGGAAGCTGCGGCCAGGTTCGCGGACCTGAAAATGGCAGCGGATCTGTTGCCCGCGACGATGGACCAGGCGGTGGATATTTCTGTCGCAGACAACCCGCAGATCGAAGCCGTCAGGATCGCCAGCGAAATCGCCCGTGCCAATACGCGCATCGTCGAGGCCACGGGGTATTACCCGTCATTCAATCTGATCGGCGAAGCGAAATACAAGCAAGACGTCGCCGGCACCGTCGGCTTCAAGGGCGAGCAGATCGTGCGCGTCGAGTTGACTTTTCCATTTAATCTCGGCGGCACGTCGATGGATACCCTGGAGGCCAGCAAGCACGCGTACCTGTCCAGTGACAGCCGGCTAGCCGATGCCCGGGAGCAGATCGCCGAGCGCACTCGCGTCTCGTGGCAACAACTGCAATCGGCAACCGAGACGTCAGGGTTTCTGCACAATCAGGCGAACATTGCTGCTGAATTCCTCCGCCTCGCCCGCAAGGAACGCGAACTTGGCAAGCGCAGTCTGGTCGAAGTGCTGGCCGGTGAAACGGCTTTCATCAATGCCTCGGCCGATGCCGCATCGGCCGACGTCGATATCGCCATTGCAGGCTATACCTTGCTGGCCGTGATGGGTACGCTGTCTGCCCAGGCCATAGTCAATTAGTCCGGGCCAATTAGTCCGGGCCAATTAATCTGATATCCTTGAACCTGCCTTCGCGATTTGGGAAAGTTGCCTCATGTTGAGCCATGAACAGAACGAGCGGATTACCCGCGTTGGACCGGGTAGCGCTGCCGGGGGATTGCTCCGGCAATACTGGATGCCCGCGGCCCTGGCCGAGGAGTTGAACACCAACCGTCCGCTGGTGCCGGTGCGCCTGATGGGCGAAGACCTCGTATTGTTTCGCGATGATGAGGGTGACCTCGGTCTGATCGGGCGCAACTGCCCGCATCGTGGGGCTGATTTGTGTTTTGGCCGGCTGGAGGAGGGCGGTTTGCGCTGTCCCTTCCACGGCTGGAAGTTCGGTGTTGATGGCCAGTGCCAGCAACAACCGGCCGAGCCCGAGGGCTCCGGCATGGCGGCACAGATCAAGGCCACGGCCTATCCTGTTGTCGAGAAGAACGGCATTATCTTTGCCTATATGGGGGACGGCGAAGCGCCGGCGTTCCCCGATTTTGATTGTTTCCGCGCACCCGACAGTCACGTCTTTGCCTTCAAGGGTTTGTGGCAATGCAACTGGTTGCAGGCGCTGGAAGTGGGGATTGATCCGGCGCATGCCTCGTACCTGCACCGTTTCCTGAAAGACGATGACCCCGACGATCAATACGGCAAACAGTTCCGCGACAAGGCCGACGGCACCGACTTGACCCTGACCCAGGTCCTGCGTGAACAGGATCGGCCCAAAATCAGCGCAGATAAAACCGACTTCGGTTTACGTATCACGACATTGCGCCAGCTTGACGGCGACCTCAACCATGTCCGCATCACCAATCAGATATTTCCCTGCGCCGTCACCATTCCGATGTCGAACGAGATGAACATCACGCAATGGCACGTGCCGGTCGATGATGAAAATTGCTACTGGTATTCGATGTTCACCAGCTTCACAGATCCGGTGAATAAGGAAACCATGCGGGCCCAGCGCCTCGCAGAACACACGCTGCCGGATTACGCGCCGATCCGGAACAAGAGCAACAACTACGGCTACGACGCGGAGGAACAAAGAACCCTGACCTATACCGGCATGGGGCTCGACATCAATGTGCATGATCAGTGGGCCTGCGAATCGATGGGGCCAATCCAGGATCGCACACAGGAACATCTGGCAACGTCGGACCGGGCGATCTCGGCCTATCGCCGCTTGTTGTTCAAGGCCATCGACCAGCACGAAAAGGGTGAGGCCGATTTGCCGGGCCGCCCCGACGCCGCCGCCGCCAAAAAGATCAAGGGACCAATTGCTGTTGATGCCGTCGGCCCGGCGGGCAACGATGAAAAATTATTCGGCGACAAGGACCGGGACCGGCGGGCGAACTGCCCGTGGGACGCATCTTTGTTGTGATAAAAGTATAGGGCGTGATGGAAGGTAAGGTTATCTGATGAACGAACAGACGAGCGGCACGGGCCGGACAAACTTTGTTGAGCGCTATGGCATTACCTTCGATGCCGATGGTGCCGCCCGGGTTCTCGAGCAAATCAAGGCGCAGGGTCTGGAAGTCGTCCGTCTGAGCTTTGCCGATCAGCACGGCATCCTGCGCGGCAAAACCCTGGTGGTCGACGAAATGCCCGGCGTCATGACCAACGGTTGCACCATGACGACCACCTTGCTGGCCAAGGACATCGCTCACAAGACGCAGTTCCCGGTTTTTAGCGCCGATGGCGGTTTTGGCATGCCGGAGATGAGCGGGGCCGGTGACATTATCATGGTGCCGGACCCCTCGACTTTTCGCGTGCTGCCGTGGGCTGAAAAAACCGGCTGGCTGTTGTGTGACATCTATTTTCCCAATGGGAAATCCATCCCGTTTTCGACGCGCCAGATCATGAAAGACGCCCTCGCTGATCTGGCCGATGACGGTTATGAACTGATGACCGGGCTGGAGGTCGAATTTCATGTCTTCAAACGCGAGGACGCAAAGCTGCGCCCCGAAAACGCCGGCCAGCCCGCCGATCCGCCGGAGGTCAGCCTGATCAGCCATGGCTTTCAGTATCTCACCGAACAGCGCATGGATGAGCAGGAAGTGGTCTGGGAAATCCTGCGCGAAAATCTCAAAGGGCTGAACCTGCCACTTCGAACCTTCGAGACCGAGTTTGGTCCGAGCCAGTTCGAGATGTCGTTCGGTGTGTGCAAGGGACTCGAATCAGCGGACAACATGATGCTGTTCCGCTCTGCCGTGAAACAGATCTGTCATCGCCACGGTTATCACGCGACCTTCATGTGCCGGCCCAACCTGCCGAACATTTTTTCCAGCGGCTGGCATTTGCACCAGTCCATTGTTGATGCCGCGACCGGGGACAATGTGTTTGTATCGTCGGGCGAGGACCAGGTGTTGTCAGAGTTTGGTGAATACTTCGCTGCGGGGATTCTCGATCATGCGCGCGGGGCCTCGATTTTTACCACGCCAACGATCAACGGCTACAAACGCTATCAGCCCTATACCCTGGCGCCCGACCGTGTGGTTTGGGGGCAAGACAACAAGGGGGCGATGTTGCGTGTCGTCGGCGGTAACGGCGATCCGATGACGCATCTGGAGAACCGGGTCGGTGAGCCGGCGGCCAATCCCTATCTTTACATGACGTCACAAATCCTTTCGGGCATGGATGGCGTCCGGCGCAAGCTCAAACCACCGGTTCTGGCGGAAGCGGCCTATGAGACAGATGCCCTGCCCTTGCCGCGCAGTCTGCTCGACGCGCTGTTTGCCTTTAAGGAAGACACGTTCTTCCGTGAAAAACTCGGTGATCAGTTTGTCGACTACCTGATCCATCTCAAACAGGCCGAAATCACCAAATTCCTGACCACTGTGACGGACTGGGAACACCGGGAATATTTTGAGATTCTGTAGATGCCCAACGCTTCCAATATAGAGCAAGCCGCCGATCGTCTGATGGCGGTCTGGCAGGGCGGTGAGTTGTGCGCGCCACCTCGCGATTTGATTGGCGACGGGGATCTGGATGCGGCCTACGCCGTGCAAGACCTGAACACGGCACGCTGGCAAGCGGCGGGGCGGCAGATCGTCGGGCGCAAGATCGGCGCGACGTCCAAAGCCGTTCAGGACATGGTTGGCGTCGATCATCCCAGTGCCGGCATTTTGTTCGACGACATGCAAATCGTCAGCGGCGCGAAGATCGATCCATCCATCCTCCATCAGCCGTTCGTAGAGGCTGAAATCGCCTTTGCTCTGTCAGGCGATCTCGATGCAGCCGATGTGGACCTTGCCGGCGTAGAGGATGCTGTTGATTACGCCGTCGCCGCCATCGAAGTGATCGGCTCGCGCATACGGGACTGGGACCTCCGCATGACGGATTCGATTTGCGACAATGCTTCGTCCAGCCAGTTCGTGCTCAGTGACATCCAAAAATCACTTGAAGAATTTGATGCCTGGGGCTGCGGCATGATGATGCAATGTGATGGCGACGAAGTGTCGGTTGGCAATGCCGCCGTATGTCTCGGCGGTCCGCTGAATGCGCTGCACTGGCTGGCAATCGAGAGCGTCAGGCGCGGCAATCCGCTGAAAGCCGGTGACATCATCATGAGCGGTGCGATGGGCCCGATTGTCAAAGTCGAAACCGGTCAGGTTTATGACGTCACCATCGAGGGCCTTGGATCGGTGCAAGCGCGCTTCTAATGCGCGATGGAATAAATCAGTTGATAGAGGCCGACGTCAGGCTCTTCCTCTGCAATGCCGCGCTGGACCAGTTCAACTGAACTGAAATAACGCTGGCGGGCGGCGTCGACCTGCTGCTGACTGGTGCCGGTAACGATGATGGTTTTGTTGGCAACCTCCGCCTGCTGCAAGGCACCCCTGATTTCTTTCTCTTCAGTCGGAATGGCGGTTGAAGCATCATCCAGTGACCAGACCTGAACGCTGACAATACCAGGCTCACCGACGGCGTCAGTCACCCGGGCTTCGGTCCGACCTCCCAGGGCTGCTTTCTCGTCGCTGGTTTCGTTGTAGCGAATGGTCATGACAAAGGCCCCCTGACCGGCGCCCAGTGAAATGTCGCGATGGCAAACGGCGCGGCTGGTGTTGCGGTAATGCAACATCATTTCCCGCGTCCAGTCGGATGGGTTGTTGAGTTTGTCAATGTAGGCGGCAGACGCCATCACCGACGGGTCCGTGGTTTCATACATCGAAAAATATCTCGGCGCGCCGATCAGGGCGAGGTGCCGGCGTGCCGACAGAAATCCGGGCGTCGCCAGGCGTTCTTCATGATGCTCACGATTGTACCATTCGTTGACGGCTTGATCGTGTTCCGGCACCACGTCATGCCAGACGGCAAGGATGCCATTGGCGGTCTTGTTCTGGTCTGTCATGGCGACGGCGAACTCCTGAGTTGTCGGGGTCAGGAGAATAACATCCTCCGGGCTTGCCGCGACATAAAATTGCCACGGCAAGCTCCGGGGTTGATGCCGTTATTCAGCGGCAATAGCGGCATGCGAGATGCAGGCATGGGCCGCCGCACCGATATGGCGATGATCGCTACCACAGCAGCCACCGATCACATTAATATGGGGCATGATGCTGTGAATTCCGAGATAGCGGTGGGCGAAATCTTCGGGATCACCGTCATCGAGTACTTCGGCCTCGTCCAGTTCTGCGTGGCTCATCGGCGAGGCATTGGCCCGCAGCCCCTTGATGCGCGTCGTCCACTTTTCACCTTCTTCCAGTACATGATCAAAATGGCTGGGGTGGGCGCAATTGATCATGTAATACGCCGGGCCATTGTCGGTTGCCGCATCGGTCGCCTCGATGGCGGCTTTCAACGTCGTGCCGTCCGGCAGGTTACCGTCCGTTTCCGTGGTGAAGGAAATCACCACCGGAATGCCGGCCGCCTTTGCAGCCCGGGTAATGCCGACGGCCTCGTTAACGTAGGTCATGGTCAACCCGGTGACCATATCGGTTCCGGCCGCCCGGAAGCTTGAAATTTGCTCGGCGTGATAGGCCTGGGCCGCATCAGCCGACATAAAGTTCTCAGGGTTATAACCATCATCGCGCGGGCCGATGGCACCATTGACCAGCATTGGGTTGTCAAATTCGGCGGATGCCTCGACCCTGAGTTCCTGCATGAATTTGATCGCTTTGCGGTTGGCAGCGTCGAGGGCGGCTCTGCCGTAACCGATTTTGGTCGCCCAGTCGGGATTGCCACGCCACGTCGGCGCGTCAAAAATAAATCCGACGTCGTGACTGTGGGCGATTTCGATGTAGTGACGATAGTACCTTGCGAGTGTCGCCAGGCCTTCGTCATTCTTCAGCATGTCGAAGGAAGCGAATTCGGGCAAATCAATGCCTTCGATAAATATCATCCAGGTTTCGAGTCCGCCGTCCGTCAGGAACATGTCGCCGGTCTGGTGAGGCAGTATGGTGTTGTTCGCGCTCATTTGATGTCTCCCGTGTGTGTTTGATTTGATGACGGGAAAATGATGATGAAGGCGCTTTCAAACCAGTGACGCTGAGGTACAGAAAGAAAAAATTCTCAAAAATTTAGTTTTATCAATTAGTTATGGTTGGTTTAGGTGCAGCTTGTCGGCTTGTCGGACGAAGCCCGGAGCGGTAAACTGTACTCGCGGTACAGTAATATCGCCAAAATAGCGGGGGTACATATGGGAAAAGGCAGTCAGACGCGTGAGCGTCTCATGGATATTGCCGAAACCTCAATTTTGCAAAAGGGGTTCGGCGCGACGTCAATTGACGAAGTGATCGCCGAGGCCGGTATTACCAAAAGCGGATTTTTTTATCACTTTTCAGACAAAACTGAACTGGCGCGGGCCCTTCTTCTTCGATACCTCGAGAAAGAAAATCAAATGCTCGACGACCTGTTCGAGCGCGCCAAGGAGTTGAACGAAGATCCTTTGCATGCCTTCCTGATCGGCCTGAAACTGTTTGCCGAATTGATGGCTTCATTCCCGAACGGTCATCCAGGCTGCATTGTCGCGACGATCTGTTATCAAGAGCGCCTGTTCGATGATGAAGTCAGACGCTTGAATCTTGAAGCAGTGCTGGCGTGGCGGGTTCGGTTCCGGGAGACGTTCGAGCAAATCGCCGAGAAATATCCGCCGCGCGAGGATACCAACCTCGACGCCCTGGCTGACATGGTGACGTCGGTGACCGAGGGCGGCATCGTCATCTCCAAGGCGGTTGGCAATCCGTTGCTGTTGAGCGAACAAATCATTTTGTTTCGCTCTTATATCAAGTTGCTGTTTTTGCCTCAGGTTTCGGAAGTCGCAGCATGAACGACACCACAAAAGAGCAAACCTTTTTCGACGATGCCACGTCGGACCGCATTCTTGGCGTCGTCATGGCGCTGGCCAGTGAAGTCTATGTCCTGCGGGACCGCCAGCGCGCACTCGAACGCCTGCTTGAAGAACAGGGGTCGATCAGCCGCGCCGACCTCGACCGGGAACCGACGCCTGAAGATGTCCAGGCCGACGACGAAGACCGCAAACGCTTTGTCGCCGGTTTGATGGAAAATCTGTTGGGCCGACAGGTCTCCAAAGGCGCTGGCGGTAGCGGGCTCTAGATATGGATGATCGAAGTTTCGTTGCCGGCCAGGCGTTCATCCTCGAGACCAAGAAGTACTGGACGACAGAAATCTATCCGGCGCTGAAGCAGGAATACCGCGATCGCGTCTCCGGCAGCGGTCGCGAACCTGAAACAGTCGCCGAGGTCGCTGACCTGTTTGCCGCCAGCCGTCTCTACAAAACCTACGCCTGGCTTGAGCGGCACCTGCAGCGTTTCAAGTATTCCGGTCGTTTCGGCCTGGCGCCCTATCACGCGGAGCGCCGGGAGGCGCTGGTGGCCGAGGTACAAAAGAACGCACGCCCGGAACAACTGGACCTCGCGCCCGATCTTGAAATGCCAAAGTACTATCAGTCTGTCGATATTCACCAGCACCCCGGCGGCGTCTGGCGCGACGACTTCGCTGCCCACGTTTATGAACGAGGTGCCCGTTCGACCACGCCGATGCTCGGCGGGCGGCACCGCGATTTACACCAGCGCTTCTCCGACCAGATAGCTGACAAGGTATCCCCTCAGCGCATTCTCGACATGGGTTGCGGTTTTGGCAAAAGCACGTTGCCATTTCGCGAGGCCTGCCCGGAAGCCGAGATCGAAGCCATTGATTTGTCTGCACCGTGTGTCGCCTATGGAGCGGCAAGTGCGGCCGAAGCGCAGGTCACAAATATCCGCTTTCGCCAGATGCATGCCTGCGAGACCGATTATGACGATGGTGAATTTGATCTCGTGACGTCCACCATGTTGATCCATGAGCTGCCACCGAAACAAATCGAGGCGGTGTTTGACGAAGCCTGGCGCGTGATGGCACCGGGCGGGCGCATGGTCCATCTTGATTTTTATGCCTTGCCCGATATCTTCGCCCGCTTCATTCATTACGGCCATGCCCGGCGCAATAATGAACCGTTCATGGCACCGTGGGCGGAGATCGATGTTGTCGAGCTCCTCGCCGCCAGGGGCTTCAAAAATATCTCCATCGAACCCTTTGCCGAAACTGATGGCGTTGATTTTGTCGATAATTCGGCCTGGCGTTTCCCTTGGACCACTATTTCGGCTGAAAAGTAATCGACAAGGCTTTAGAGTCCGGTGATATGTCCATCGCCACCATCTCACCGGATTTTCCCGAGAATACCGACCCGAGCACCGTCCACGGTGTTGGCGAAGTTGCGTTCTCGTTACGTGACGGTCGCTCAGGGCTGAGCCACCTCTACCAGCACGACCCGGTCCGCATTCTGTTTCCTGTGCAGTCGGCGACAGAGCCGCCACTTGCCACCGTTGTCACGACGTCGGGCGGGCTGGTTAGTGGAGATATTATCGAAATCGAGGCGACTGTTAATGAAGGCGCCTCCGCCCTCGTCGTCGCACAGGCGGCGGAAAAAATTTATCGCTCAAACGGGGCGGATAGCCGCATTGATGTTCGCCTGACGGCTCTTCAGGCGGCCTGGCTCGAATGGTTGCCGCAGGAGGCGATAATCTTCGACGAAGCACGTCTGCGTCGCCGGACGCTGATCAACGCGGCACCCGGTGCCACTGTGCTGGCCGGGGAAATGCTGGTCTTTGGCCGCATCGCCAGCGGTGAGACTTTCAGCCGGGGCCTGTTGCGCGACGCCTGGGAAGTGCGGTGTGAAAACAATCTGATCTGGGCTGATGCGTCGCATCTCGAAGGTGATGTTGCCAGACAGCTTGATAATCCGGCAGGTTTTGGTGCCGCACGGGCGATGGCGACCGCCGTCCTGGTTTGCGATGAAGCGGCAAGTCATCTTGAGATCGCGCGCGAGATCGCGGCACAGGCGTCGGGTGTGCGGGCAAGTGCCACCGTCGTCAACGGCGTCCTGCTGATCCGCTGGCTCAGCGAAGATCCGCAACGATTGCGCCAGGCATTCGATCAGGGCTGGTGCAAATTGCGGCAAACCGTCGGTGGCTACGCACCACAGTTGCCGAGACTCTGGCATATATAATTTGGTGATCAGCCAAGGAGAACACTTGTGAACCTGTCCCCCCGTGAAAAGGACAAACTGCTGGTCGCCATGGCGGCGATGGTGGCGCGCCGACGACTGGAGCGCGGTGTCAAACTCAATTACCCCGAAGCCATTGCCCTGATTTCCGATTATGTCGTTGAAGGTGCGCGCGATGGCCGTACCGTCGCCGACCTGATGCGTGATGGCGCGACAGTGATCAGCCGCGATCAGGTCATGGATGGCATCGCCGAGATGATTCACGACGTTCAGGTCGAGGCCACTTTTCCCGACGGCACCAAGCTGGTGACCGTGCATGAGCCCATTCGTTGAAGGATTTGTCGAGATGATTCCAGGTGAAATCTTTACCGCCGATGGCAACCTGACCCTCAACGAAGGACGCCAGACGGCATCCGTCAACGTCGCCAACACCGGTGATCGTCCGGTACAGGTGGGCTCGCACTATCATTTTTTCGAGGCCAACGAGGCCCTGGAATTTGATCGCGCCTCGACCCGGGGCTTTCGCCTCGATATCCCCGCCGGCACCGCCGTGCGATTTGAGCCGGGCCAGACGCGTGACGTAAATCTGGTCGCCTTCGCCGGTGATCGCCAGGTCTTTGGCTTTAATGCCAAAGTCCAGGGCGCGCTGGAGGATTAAGGCATGGCATATGAAATTGATCGCGCGACCTACGCCGCCATGTTTGGCCCGACCACTGGCGACAAGGTACGTCTGGCCGACACAGACCTGATCATCGAAGTCGAGGACGACCGCACGACGTATGGCGAAGAAGTCAAATTCGGCGGCGGCAAGGTTATTCGCGACGGCATGGGGCAATCCCAGGTCTCGCGCGCCCGTGGTGCTGTCGACACTGTAATCACCAACGCCCTGATCATTGACCACGGCGGCATCATCAAGGCCGATGTTGGTTTGAAGGATGGACGCATCGCCGGTATCGGCAAGGCGGGCAACCCGGATATTCAGCCGGGTGTCGACATCATCATCGGCCCCGGCACCGAAGCCATCGCCGGTGAAGGTCGTATTTTAACGGCGGGTGGTATTGACGCCCACATCCACTGGATTTCACCCCAGCAGGTCGATGACGCGCTTTATTCCGGTATCACAACGATGCTGGGTGGCGGCACCGGACCGGCAGATGGCACCAATGCCACGACCTGTACGCCGGGGCCATGGCACCTCGCCCGCATGATGCAGGCCGCCGAAGGATTGCCGATGAATCTCGGCTTTTTTGGCAAGGGCAATGCGTCACAACCGGAAGCACTGATCGAACAGGTCGAAGCCGGAGCGATGGGCCTCAAGCTACACGAGGACTGGGGCACCACGCCTGCCGCCATCGACAATTGTCTCAACGTGGCCGATGACTATGACGTTCAGGTCGCCATCCACACTGATACCCTGAACGAATCGGGTTATGTCGAGAACACCACGGCGGCCTTCAAGGGGCGGACCATTCACGCCTTTCATACCGAAGGGGCGGGTGGCGGCCATGCGCCGGACATCATCAAGCTTTGCGGTGAAGCAAATGTATTGCCGTCGAGCACCAATCCGACACGGCCCTTTACCGTCAATACGGTCGATGAGCACCTTGATATGCTGATGGTCTGTCATCATCTCGATAACCGCATTCCGGAAGACGTCGCGTTCGCCGAAAGCCGCATTCGCCGGGAGACCATCGCCGCGGAAGACATCCTGCACGACCTTGGAGCCTTCTCGATCATCGCCTCCGACAGTCAGGCCATGGGCCGGGTCGGTGAGGTCATCATCCGGACCTGGCAGACCGCCGACAAAATGCGCAAGCAGCGCGGCAGACTGAATGATGAGCCCGGCGACAACGACAACCTGCGCGTTAAACGCTACATCGCCAAGTACACCATCAACCCTGCCGTCACACACGGCATCGCTCACGAAGTCGGTTCCGTCGCCGTTGGCAAACTGGCGGACCTGGTGCTGTGGAAGCCGATGTTCTTTGGCGTCAAACCTGACCTCATTCTGAAATCAGGCACCATTGCCGCCGCCGCCATGGGCGATCCCAACGCCTCTATCCCGACGCCGCAACCCGTGCATTATCGCCCGATGTTCGGTGCGCTCGGCAAATCACTGACGGCGAGTTCGGTAACATTTGTTTCAGCCGCCGCGCTTGATACGGGCCTCGATGATCTTGGGCTCGACAAACCATTGATGGCCGTCCGCGGCACGCGCCAGGTGACCAAGGCCGACATGGTTTTGAATGATTATTGCCCGACCATGGAAGTCGATCCCGAAACCTACGAAGTCCGGGCGGACGGTGAATTGTTAACTTGCGAGCCGGCAGAAGAGCTGTCGATGGCGCAGCGTTACTTCCTGTTTTGAGGTCGGGGGAAATGCGCCAGGCCATTGAAGTTTCTGTCCGGGGCGCGTGGCCCGAAAGTGATGCGTCGGCGAGCGTGACGCTGGACTTCGATGACCGCCATCGCCGACGTATTCGATTGACCGATGATCAGGGCGAGGACTTCCTGCTCAATCTCAACTCGGCAACGGTGCTGCATGATGGGGACGGTCTGGCGCTGGAGGGCGGCGGTTATATCCGGGTCCAGGCGGCGCTGGAAGCCGTGGCCGATATCAAGACTTCATCGCCTGCTCACACGGCTCGAATTGCCTGGCACATCGGCAACCGCCACACACCGGTTCAGGTGCTCGACGACGCTACCTTGCGCATTCGCGATGATCATGTGCTGGTGGCCATGGTCGAAGGGCTGGGTGCCGAAGTCGTCCGGCACCAGGCCGCCTTCGCACCGGAACCCGGCGCCTACGACAGCGGAGAGCACGCGCATGACCACGCCTGATCAAGAGGGTCAAGGCCTGCTGCGCCTGATGGCCTGGCTCAGCCCGAGCTTCCCGGTCGGGGCCTATACATATTCTCATGGTCTCGAATACGCCGTCGAAGCTGAACTGGTCACAGACGAGCCTGACCTGGCCAACCAGGTGAAGACGATTATCAAATCGGGATCGGGCAGGGTGGACGCGGACCTGTTCAGGCTGGCCTGGCAGGCGGCAACGGCAAACGATCTGTCGGAGCTGGCGCGGATTGTTGAACTGGGCCAGGCGCTGCGCGGGACGTCGGAAATGGCGCTGGAAAGCTCAAGCCAGGGTGCAGCCTTCCTGACGGCGTTGCGCGGGGCCTGGCAGGCGGATGGCGCAACGGATCACCTGGCTCGCATTGACGCGAAGAATATCTCCTATGCCGTGGCCGTCGCCGTCGCGGCGGCCGGGGCCGGTATCGCCGTGAAACCGGCACTCAACGCATTTTTGCATGCCGTCGCCGCCAACCTGATCTCGGCGGGCGTTCGGCTGATCCCGCTGGGCCAGACGGCAGGGCAGCGCGTGCTGGCGTCACTGGAACCGGTCATTCTCGAGGCCTCGGCTGCGGCCCTGAGCCGCGGTGCTGAAGATATCGGCTCGGCAACGCCGATGGTTGACTGGGCGTCGATGAAACACGAAACACAATACACAAGGTTATTCAGATCATGACGATGAACAACGCCAATCCCCTGCGTGTCGGTATCGGCGGGCCTGTCGGTTCGGGCAAGACCGCCTTGCTCGATGCGCTGTGCAAAACGCTGCGTGAACGCTACGACATTGCCGCCATTACCAACGATATCTACACCCGGGAAGATGCCGAATTCCTGACGCGTTCCGGTGCCCTGACGCCTGATCGCATCATGGGGGTTGAGACCGGTGGTTGCCCGCACACGGCCATTCGCGAAGATGCCTCGATGAACCTGGCGGCGGTCTCGGAAATGTCGGTGCGCTTCCCCGGCCTCGAAGTGGTGTTTATTGAATCCGGTGGTGACAATCTGGCGGCGACTTTTTCGCCGGAACTGGCCGACATCACTATCTACGTGATCGATGTTTCCGCCGGCGATAAAATCCCGCGCAAGGGCGGGCCCGGCATCACACGTTCTGACTTGCTGGTGATCAACAAAATCGATCTGGCGCCACTGGTCGGTGCTGACCTTGACGTGATGGACCGCGATGCCCGCAAGATGCGGGGGGACAGACCTTTTGTCTTCACCAATCTGAAAGATGGCACCCGACTTGATGACGTGGTCGAATTTATTATTAGCCAGGGTGGATTGCCGCCCGCCGAATTGGATGCCAGAATTAGCGCCAACTAAACAAATCGTACCGACGGAGAGAAAAATATGGAAACGCGTGCCGCAGTCGCTCTGGAAGCGGGCAAGCCACTGGAAATCATGACGGTTGATCTCGACGGACCGAAGGATGGCGAAGTCCTGGTCGAGATCAAGGCAACGGGCGTTTGCCACACTGACGAATTCACCTTGTCAGGTGCCGATCCCGAAGGCCTGTTCCCGGCGATCCTCGGCCACGAAGGGGCCGGCGTGGTGGTCGATGTCGGCAAGAACGTCTCGACCCTCAAGAAAGGCGATCACGTTATTCCGCTCTACACACCGGAATGCCGGGTCTGCGAATATTGCACGTCGGGCCGGACCAACCTGTGCCAGGCGATCCGCGAAACGCAAGGTGCCGGCGTCATGCCGGATGGCACTTCGCGCTTCAAGCTGAACGGCGAAAAGGTCTTTCATTACATGGGCACCTCGACGTTTTCCAATTACACCGTGGTGCCGGAGATCGCCCTCGCCAAGGTACGTGAAGACGCGCCGTTTGATAAAATCTGTTACATCGGCTGTGGTGTCACCACGGGTATCGGTGCGGTGATCAACACGGCCAAGGTCAAACCCGGCGACAACGTCATTGTCTTTGGTCTCGGCGGTATCGGTCTCAACGTTATTCAGGGTGCCCGCATGGTCGGGGCCAACATGATTGTCGGTGTCGATCTGAATGATGGCCGGCGGGCCATCGCCGAAAAGTTCGGCATGACACACTTCGTCAATCCCAAAGAAGTTGAGGGCGATCTGGTGCCTTACCTGGTCGACCTCACCAAGGGCGGTGCCGATCATTCCTTCGAATGCATTGGCAACGTTGACGTCATGCGCGACGCTCTCGAATGCTGCCACAAGGGTTGGGGTGAAAGCACGATCATCGGTGTTGCCGGAGCCGGTCAGGAAATCACCACGCGACCGTTCCAGCTTGTCACGGGCCGGGTCTGGCGTGGCACGGCTTTTGGCGGAGCCAAGGGCCGAACGGACGTGCCCAAAATCGTTGACTGGTACATGGATGGTAAAATCAATATCGATGATTTGATCACCCACACCATGCCGCTCGACGAGATTAACAGTGCCTTCGATCTGATGCATGCGGGTGAGAGCATCCGCAGTGTCGTGGTCTACTAGCAGAGAGAAATCCCATGCCGCAAATTCGTGTTCTCGGTCGCCGCACATCGGTTAACGTGCAGAAGGTCATGTGGATCGCGGCCGAAATCGGTCTTGAGGTCGAACGCCTCGATATCGGGGGCGCGTTCGGCGGCAACGACACGCCGGAATATCTCGCCAAAAACCCCAATGGCCTGATCCCCACGCTGGAAGACGGTGATGTCGTGCTCTGGGAATCCAACGCCATTGTGCGATACCTTGCCGAGAAGTACGGCGGGGCACCCTGGTTCCCGGAATCTGTCGCGGAACGTGGCATTGCCGGTCAATGGATGGATTGGTATCTGACGTCGCTGCACCCGCACATGACGACAGTATTCTGGCAATTAATACGAACCGCTGCAGATGACCGCAATCACGAAGCCATTGCCACAGCGTCGGCACAGGCTGCCAGATTTTATGGCATGCTTGATCAGCACCTGGCGGACAGTGATTTCATTCTGGGCGATCAGCCCGGCATGGCGGATATCCCGGTCGGCAGTGCGGCGTATCGCTGGTTCACGCTCGATGTCGAACGCCCGTCAATGCCTAACGTCGAAGCCTGGTTTGACCGGCTCATGGCACGCCAGGCTTATCAGGACCACGTCGTGATGGAGCTTACTTGATGAATGTATTGGCCTGATCACTCAACAACGCGCGGCCAGTTGTGCGCGAACGGTTTGCTGATGGCGCGTTCGACCAGTTCCAAGCGGTCCTGGCCGTAAAACATATCGCCATCAACAATATAGGTCGGTGAGCCAAATACGTTTCGCTCAATCGCTTCTTTCGTATTTGCCTCGTAGTGCGCCGTGACGTCCGCGCCAGAGGCGGCAGCCACCAGCACCTCTCCACCAAGACCGACACCATCTGACAGTTTAATCAGTGTTGCCGGATCGGCCAGATCGGCATCGTCGGCCCAGTGGCCGTCGAGAAAACTGTGGGCGAGGGCGTCGATATTGTGGCCGGCCAAAATCGCTGCGACCAGAACACGGTTGGCGAGATCATACCCGTGGTGATGATATGAAGGGCGTCGGCCCAGGTTACGCAGGCCCCGGAATTCAGCCCAGCGTTCAATTTCGCGATTGAAAAAATAGTCGCGATAGTCAAGGGATCGCTCGCCGAAAGAACTGCTGCCAGCGGCGGCCATCATCACATTCAGATCGACCGGCTTGTGATCAATCGGTCGTCCCGTTGCTTTGGATATCGTCATCAACTTTGCCGACCCCAGCCACGTGTACGAAGAATAGGCAGCATAAAAGTATTCGATCATATCTAGTGCAGGACCAGTGAGGTATCGACCAGCTTCAGTTCGGCCGGTTTGATGAGTTCGCTGCTGGTGACGCGAACGGAATGCAGCGGTCCATCCAGTTCGGCCTCCCAGAAATCGAGGAACTTGTTGAGCACAGGAAAACGCGGGGCGATATCCAGTTCCTGCCAGATGTATTCCTGCAGCAGCGCCAGGTGATCCGGCAGGCGATAGGTGATCTCCGCCGTGGTCAATCGATAACCTTGTAACTGATGGACAAGAGACGTCATACCAAACCCTCCAACCAAATAGTGACATTGATCAAGGTGTTCAGAATAACGCGATCGACGAAAAAATATCACAACAATTTCAATTGTTTATGGCACTCCACTGGCGAGAGTGCCAAAATTGTTGATAGGATGTCCCCGCTTTGATTGCCTTATTTTGAAAGAGTTTCGTTTATGCCCGATCTGATCCTGCATCACTACAAAGCCTCGCCGTTTGCCGAAAAAATTCGCGCCTTGCTCGGCTTCAAGGGATTGGCATGGCAGTCCGTCGACATCCCCGTGATTATGCCAAAACCGGATTATGTTTTGTTGACGGGTGGGTTCCGGCGCACGCCCTCGCTGCAGATCGGGGCGGACATATATTGCGACACACACGCCATTGCGCTGGAACTGGAACGGCGTTTCCCCGAGCCCTCGATTTTCGCCAACGCCAGCAAGGGTCTTAATATCACAACGGCGATGTGGGCCGACCGCACTGTGTTCCTGAATGCGGCGCGTTACATGATCGGGATGAATGCCGATCATTTGCCGCCTGAATTTCACGCTGATCGCGCTGCCATGCGCGGGGCCGAGGCCAATATTCCGATGATCAAGGCGATGGCTGATCCGTTGCTGCAACAGCTTCGTCCGCAACTCGCCTGCGTTGATGACATGCTGAGCGATGGCCGGGAATTTTTGCTGGGGGACAAGGCCGGGCTCGCCGATTTTTCGATTTATCATTGCGCCTGGTTTGTTGGCAATTCACCGGCGACACGACCGACGCTGGAGCCCTACAGCCATCTCACGGCGTGGATGGCGCGGATGGCAGACTTCGGTCATGGCGAGCGCAGCGAGATGACATCGGAAGCCGCGATTGAAGTGGCCAACGCCGCGTCACCCGAGACGATTTCAGCTTCCGTCGATCCACTGGACGGCGGTCCGGCGCCTGGGTCGCGCGTCGCGGTCTCGTCGGATGATGGTGTACCGCCGGCAGTCGAGGGAGAACTCGTCATTGCCACCACGGAAGAGATCGCCGTGCGCCGTCATGATGACGCCATCGGCGAAGTTGTCGTGCATTTTCCGCGCATGGGTTATTTGATCAAGGCGCTCTGATAAATTCAGAGGGGACTCCGACAGCAATGACAAAACGCGCCATCAGACTGGGTATTGCCGCCATCTTTGTCTGGAGTTGTGCGATGTCGATGGTCTTTGCCTGGGCCACGGGCGCCGATATCGGCTCCGACAATATCGGCTTTATCTTGCTCGATGGTGCTGTGATGTTCGTGCTGGGCAGTATTATTCCGGGCCTCGTCTACTTGATGTTTCGCCACCGTATCGAAAATCCGGCGGCCCTGTTCGGGCTATGGGCCACTGTCATCGTGTTTGTCGGGCTGGGGAATTTTGTCGCCTGGATTTTGATCTGAACAATCAGGGCCAACAAATACTTTAACTTTAAAATAAATGGTCGGCCACGGTGTCACGCGCTATAATACCGCTATCTGAACCATCGTATTAGTGATCCCCACAATTGATCCGCGATAAATTAAAGTCTGCGCCCATTGATCAATGGCGGGGCTGCATTTCTGTTTTTGAGGCAATTTAATGAGTGTCGTACGCCGTCCATCGCTGGCTATCCTGATCGTCATTACCATGACGGCGCAAATTGCGCTCAATATCATATTGCCGTCCCTTGCCGGTCTCGAAAAAGTATTCGAGACGAATTACGCTGTGGTGTCGCTGACGTTGACCCTCTATCTCGTCGGTATGGCGGTGGCGCAACTGGCTTATGGCACGATGTCGGACCGCTATGGCCGTCGACCCATTGTGTTGAGCGGCCTCGTGATCTTCAACATCGGTACGGTGATTTGTCTGGCAGCGCCTTCGATTGAAATCCTGATTTTTGGCCGGGTAGTGCAGGCGGTCGGCGGCTGTGCCGGCATGGTCATGGGTCGGGCCATGGTGCGCGATATCTCTGATTCCAACCGGGCAGCAGCGATGATCGCCTATTTGACCATGGCTGTTGTTGTCGTACCGACGCTCGCCCCGCTAATCGGCGGCTATCTCGATGTCTGGTACGGCTGGTGGGCCAATTTCGTTTTTGTCCTGATCGTCGGCTTGCTCACCATCGTCGCGGCTTTGGCGCTGGCACATGAAACCCTGCCGCCGGAAAAACGCCACGAGACGGAATTTATCCATCTGTTTCAAGCCTTTGCAGCGTTGCTCCGTAATCCGATGTTCAATGGCTATGCCTTGCAGGTTGGTTTCAACACCGGCGCCTATTTTGCTTTCCTGGGGGCCGCGCCAAAAATCCTGATAGACTTCATGGGCGGCACGGCCGAGCAACTCGGCATATATTACGTCTATGTCTCGGCGGTTTATATTTGCGGAAATTTCGGCACGGCGAAACTTTCCAAAAAATATGGTGTCGCCAATATGGTGACGACCGGCACAATAATTACCCTGATCGGTGCGCTGTTGTTGATCAGTGTGCAACTGTTGATCGGCCTGACGCCGTTCAGTTTGTTCGGCCTGATGTGCATTATCGCTTTCGGCAACGGCTTTTGTATATCTGCCGGTATGGCCGGTGCGATCGGCGCTGATCCGCAGCGCATTGGTGCGGCCTCAGGCCTGGCAGGCTCCCTGCAACTCGGTTTCAGCGCGGTTGCAACTTATGTTGTCGGCCTGATGCTGGTGGATACGGCGTTGCCACTGGTCTCGATCATGGTGGCGTGTACGGTACTGGCTGTAGCGTCACCGCCGCTCGGGCGATATTTCAGTCGGTCGCGATAAAAGGACCCAAAAAAATATTCTCGCCGACCCTCAATGAAATATTAGGGATACATCCGATATGTATATTGATCCGGACCAGGACCAGAGGAATGCCTTGATTTCGGAAATAATAACCCTACCTGTAACGTAGTAATTCAAGTGGTGACGAATGGCTGAAACGAAAAAACTGGGTGAGTTGTTAGTTGCACTTGGCGCCGCGAGCGCCGAGGCGGTTAGCCATGCGCTCGGGCTTCAGAAGCAGTCCAGTGAAAAACTCGGCAGCATCCTCGTGCGCGAAGGTGCGGTGGATCCAGGTCGCCTGGGGGCTGCGCTGGAAGTTCAGTCTGATCGCCGCTCACCCATGCGCAGCCGCCGTCTCGGCGAAGTTCTGGTCGACATCGGTGCGGTCAGCAAGGACGCCATCAATCAGGCGGTCGAAGCGCAATCGAAACACGGACGCCGGCTCGGTCAATCGCTGCTTGAACTGGGGCTGACCTCGGAAGCCGCCATCATGGAAGCGGTGCGCCATCAGAAGGCCGAGGCGTCATCGCTCGGGCATTTGCTCATCCGGCTTGGCCTGGTCACCGAATCACAACTGGCATTTGCCCTCAAAATTCAGTCCGCCAAAGGCGGGCGGCTGGGCGAGACGGTTGTCGACCTCGGTCACGTCGATCGCGAATCACTTAATCAAACCCTTAATCTTCAACGGCTTATCCGCAAAGGCGTCTCGGTTGCGCTGATCACGGCGGCGATGGCAACAGCGGGGGCCGGTGTTGCATCAGCCTCGACCTCAGGCGATCTGGCTGCGACGTCGAGCGGCAGCGCGACGATCAGCGTTATCATTCCGGAACGTGCCTCAATTAATGTTGGCTCCGGCGGCGGTGGTGGCGGTGACGGTGGCGGTGGTAAGATAGCCGTCGAAGGTGGTCAGATTGATATGCTGTTCCAGGGCGCGTCTTATCTGCGCGGTGCAACGACGGTCTCCGCTGTTGGATCCGGTGCCGATGGTGCCTTTACCTTGCAAGATGCCTCTGGCGAAACCGTTGCTTTTGATTTGTCATCTGCGGATAATTCGACAGGTGGCGGTGATATTCAGCCAAATCAGAGCTTCAGCCTGAATGACATGGGCAAGCTGCTGGTCGACCTGCCGAACAGCGACGGGGCCTCTAATGCCGGGGCCGGCAGTGTTTATTACGGCGTCGTAACGATGATGGTATCGCCGCAATAATTTATCGGGCTAACCGGTGCCGGATTGGCTGGCACCGCAAATCTCCAGGTCGTTCGAGTTCGACACCAGTGCACACGCGCTGAGCCACATAAAGGTGGCCTCACGACGAATTCACCATCAACATTTCAAATAAACGCTCTGATACCGAATTAAATTTTGTCAGGTCAAAGTTCTATTGATCGATAATCTGACGCCGGGAAGATGAAAATTTCGAAATTTATGAATTAACCACATATTCTTGAATAAGTGGCAGTTTTCAGCGGCCTTAACGATCCATTAACCAATTCCATTAACCTTGATTACGAATTCGCGTCAGCGCTGATGTCCCATATTGACTCTCTGTGTCCCAATATGATGTCCCATATTGGACCAAAAAATAATGCTTCTGTCTCAATTCCGTACATGGCGCTGTATGCCACGAAGGTCGGCCCCGAGGATTTGTGTTGAATTTTAGCCAATTTTTTATTTTTCGACGCTTTTCGTGAACCTGGCATTGAACTTGCGGATACCCCTTCACAAGGCCGCGACGAAGTTTTGCGAATTTGCCAAAAGCAGTTGAAAAAACAGGCAGTTCGGTTCGTTTCGCGAAACAGGGCCAAAGAGATTTAGACGTGACGAAATTTCGGGGTATTTGGAAATACCACTCAAAGGAGTTTCGAAGCGATGTTACAGGAAGTTTGTGACTGATATCGGGAAACCGCCCAGTCGATGATTAGCAGGAGAGAAGTTATGTTTAAGTTTATCAAGAATACCAAATCAAGTGTCATTCCGGCCGTTCTGTCTGCCGCAATTCTTGCCGGTGCGCCGATCAGCGCCGCATATGCCGCGACCCAGGGCACCATTGGTGCCACGTCGGATGGTGCCGTCAGCATCTCCGTCTCACTCGGTTCGCTGGCGCGTATTACCGACCTTGATGACATCACCTTCGGTACCTGGAGCGGAACCGGTAGTCTTGCGACATCTGATGATGTCTGCGTTTGGGTGAGTGGCGGTGGTTACGCCGTGACGGCTGAAGGTAACGGCACTGGTAACGCCTTTGAACTGACGAACGGCTCTGAAACAATCGCCTACACCGTCAAATGGGACGATGTCGCCGGTTCGACAACAGGCACAGGCCTGACATCAGGTGGCTCGCTCGGCAGTCAGACGTCTTCAGCAACCTCAACAGATTGCTCAGGCGGTTCCATGACAGCGACTGTCGCAGTTGAAATCGCAGAAGCAGAACTCGGCGCCGCTGGTTCTGGTGCCTACAACGGTGTGTTGACGCTGGTTATCGCACCCGAATAAGACTTTTGAACACGGCGGCGGGCGATGGTTGGTATTCACCTCGCCCGCCGTTGCACGACCGGGCCGGAGAATAATTGATTTCATCCAATTGACGCCCGCACGATTTACGAACTGGAGTACCTGAAACTTTGTTAAGGTATTGCCCGATGAACAAGATAAAAAAAATATTGGGGCGTTTCCGGGTTTCTTCCCGGGTTTTTGCGGCCTTGGCCGTCCTCGTCGCCATTTCATTTTTTGCCGAATCCTTTCCCGCCAACGCCAAGGGCCCGATCAACATCGTTATCGAAAAACTCGATGATTTGAACCTCGGGACGTGGGGCGGCCAGGGGAACCTGGCGGATTATTCCGACCATTGCGTCGCCTCGACGACGGGTACATATTCAATTACCGCCACAGGCGATGGTCCGGGTGGGGCCTATCAATTGTCGTCAGGTGCGGCCACTTTGCCCTTTCACCTGTATTATCGCGATAAAAAGAATGCAGCCTTTGTCGAGATTCCGGCAGGAATGCCAATTGCCAGTTTCAAGGCCGAGCACAAACCCGAAAAGTGCAAACACGAAAAGCAGCGACTGGAAGTTCGTTTATTCGAACTTGATATGGCCCAGGTACCGCCAGGCGCTTATTCAGGCAACCTTGTCGTAATGGTGACGCCCCTGTAATCGGCTTCCCGCCTGCGCTAGACTGGTGGCTGATGGTTTTTGATCGGTCGCCGTACAGCGCCAAGGCTGCCGACGGGGTAACAAACATGACATGTTGGTTGAACTGGTGGGGCAGCTAATACCAAAAACATTCAGGTCTGCTGTGCATCAGGTCGGTATGCATACGGCGTTCGCACGGGCATCTCGTGCCATCCGGCGCAGCGCTGGCCAGGCGCTGAAAGTCTGCCTGATGATTGTACTGACTTTGCCGGTCGGTCTCGGCCAGTCTGTGGCCCAGGCAAAATTCATTACCGTCAGCGAAACACCGAAGGGGTTTGAAGCCCTGACCGAGCCGCAAACAACGCTGCTCGATGTCTATTACGCCAACCGGCAAGTCGCCTCGACAATGGCGACCTTCAGCGCCGAGAGCGTTGTGTTCAACAATCCGATCGAAGTTTTGTCGAAAATTCCGAGGCTCAAAAATCAGGGAAAACTTCTCGGCGTGCTGTCGGGTTCGATGGAGCCCAACGTTGAACTGGTTTGCTTCGAAGGGGCCAAACCTGAATCCCCCTGTGGCAAGCTCAAGCCCGAAACGATTGGTGTGATTCTCGACGAAGGAAATTTCCGGGTTGATGTTTTTGTCCACCCGGACTTCCTCGATGTTCACGAACTGGGACTGCCGCGTTATCTGCCGCCTTCAGAAGCCGGTCTGTCGATTGTCTCATCGTTCGCCGGTGCGGTATCAGGCTCGGCCAGCTCTTCCAATACACATAACACTCGGAACCAGACGGTCATTGGACTGGATGAAAGCCGGGTTCGCATCGATTCGTCCTATTCCAACACGGCGGAGTGGTTCTTTGATACGGCCTTTATGGAGCGCGACATCAGGGAACAGCGCTTTATGGCCGGGGTGTTCAACACCACGTCGATGGACAATATCGGCGAGCAAAAACTGTTTGGTATTGGCTATACCACAACGACCGACACCCGCGTCGATCTGGAAATCGGTTTTGGCAACCAGCTTGTGGTCTTTTTGCCCCAGCCCGCGCAAGTCGATATTTTCAAGGATGATCGCCTGATCGGATCGCGGTTCTACGAGGCCGGCAAACAAATCATCGACACCAGTCAGTTGCCTGAAGGTGCTTATGACGTTCTCCTGAAGATCAAGGAACGCAGCGGCGCGACGCGGGAGGAAACACATTTTTATACCAAGGCGACAAATCTGCCGCCTTCCGATTCGCCACTGCTCTATATCGAAGGCGGCATGTTGCTGACAGACGTAAACTCGCCGTTCCCGATGCGCACCAACATTCCCATTCTGCATTACGGGGCGATGTTCCGTTATAATGACAGCTGGGGCCTGGGCGCCGATTTCATTACCAGTGACACAGTGTCGGTCGGCGAACTTCGCTCCATCTACCTCGGGCGAAACCTTCGCTTTCGCGGTGCCGCCGTTCTGACATCTGACGATGACATCGCGGCGAGCATGACGGCAAGCGGCGATATGTGGGATGTCGGCTACACCGTGGCGCTGCGGCGAAACTGGGCAGGTGGAGCACTGGCCTCGACGACCGAGACGCCGGTCTTCGATCCCATCGGCAGTTCCTTCACACAGTTCCGGGCAAGCCTCAGTTACGTCTGGGGCCAGGCGCAATACAGCTGGTCGTCCCTCTACCAGGCGAATGAAGGCGAGGCCGACACCTATTCGCATGGTCCGACGTTCACATATCCGCTGTATCGTGACGCCAAATGGTCAGCCATTTTGCGCATGGAGGCGGCGCAGACCCAGGACCAGACATCAGCCATGGCGCGATTACAGTTTCGCATGGTCGATCCCAACTGGTCAGTGGGGGCGACGTCAAGTATCGAAAATATTGATAGTCATGTTGCTGCCTCCGACAGTTCGAACGAAGGATACAGTGGCAACGCCTCGGTTAATGGATCGTGGCAAGATCAGGATCTGGTTCCGGGCGATCTGACGCTCGGCGGCACGTATGCCCAGGAAACCGGGTTGCGAACCTTGCAATCAAATGCCAGTCATCTGAGTAAATGGGGTCGCTATTCGATGGACGTTGATCGCAGCTGGGGCCGAAATGCCAGCGGCGATGGCGCCAGTGTCGCCGGTAACTTCGCGACCAGCCTGATCAGTGACGGATCAACCATCGTACTGGGCGGGCGTGACCGCCGCGACAGTGGCGTCGTTGTTACCCTGAAAGGCCGGGCCAAAGACGCCGTGTTCAACGTTGTCGTTGATGGCCTGCCGAGCGGTGAAATCAAGGTCGGCGAATCGTTACCGCTACTCCTCCAGCCTTACAAGACCTACGGCGTGCGTATTGAGCCGGTCGGCGGTGACTTTGTCTCCTATAACTCGGACGACAAGGAAATTACGCTTTATCCCGGTAACGTCACAGGCGTGGTCTGGTCGATCAATCCCATCGTCGCGGTCTTTGGCCGCGTCGTGCGAGCCGATGGCAAACCGGTTTCCTTCGCTCGTATCGGCGGCGTTGCGGGCGGTGCCTTCACCGACGAGCTGGGATACTTCCAGACCGAAATGACCGATCCGGGTGAACTCACCTTCACGCCGGGGCAAGGGAATGTCTGCAGTGTCTTCATTGAATCCTTGCCCGAAACCGAAGTGTTCGCCGACGTCCAGGAAGTGGTTTGTCGGGATACCCTGCTGGAAGCCAAAGCAGCACCTGCAGGGGGCGCTGGCGAAAAACAGGTTGCCGCAGCGGACGAGGAAAAAGAACCGGACTGGACGAAGGTCATCACTGCCTATCGCAAGGACCTCGGCATCGAAGAAGAGCCGACGGCCGAAAAAGACATCGCCGTACCGGTACCGACGCCTGAAGCCAAACCTGTTGTCGTGGCCGAGGCAAAGCCCGAACCGGAGTCAGTTCCTGCACCTGCACCTGTCGTCGCTGAAGAAAAACCGGAGCCGGCCACACCCGATGTCCCGCCGCAATCGACACCACAGAGCGTTCTGGCGGCGACGGAAAAACTTGAAAAACAGGTCGACGATCTTGATGCCCTGGTCTCGGCGGCCGAACGCGAGGCACAAGTCCAGCTCGCAGAGGTGCCAGTACCGGTCGAGCCGGAAGCGCCTGTTGCGACACCGGCTGCGATACCCGAATTACCGGCAACACCGGCGATACCCGTCGTCACGCCGGCGTCAGCTTCGACCTGGCGTGTACAACTCGCGGCCTATCGGCAACTGGATAGAGTCAAAAGCGGCTGGCAACAGATCAGCAGGCGCGCCGGCCCGACGCTTGCGGGTCATTCCGGCGTTGTATTGCGCGCTGATCTCGGCAAGCGCGGAACCTTCTATCGCCTGCAAGCCGGACCAGCGACGAAACGTGATGTCGCCCGAGATCTCTGTGATCAGCTTATCGGCAAATCGATCAGTTGCCGTCTGGTTCGGCTGCCTGTCAGCGCGCTGGCGAAGCCGGACGAAGAATGTGTGCTGGACAAGGGCGACGGCGTTGTCGCCTCGAGCAGGGCTTGTCAATTCAGCCCGCAGCTGATCGCTGCTGTCTCGACACCAAAAGCCAAACCGGCGGGACCTGCTGTCACACCCGTCGTTCGAACGGGCCAGACAGTTGGGGCCGCGTCAGGCGTTTCGTTTGACCGCAGGGCCAGTTCATCCGCTTACAGAATTCAGCTCGGCTCGCATCGCCAGCGTCAACTGGCCCGGCAGGACTGGCAGCGCCTTGTCAAATTGTCAGAAGGTTTCCTCGCCGGTCTCGATCCCGTCATCACCCGCGCCGATCTCGGCAGCCGCGGTATCTATCACCGCCTGCAGATTGAGGCCCCCAGCCGTAAAGACGCCAACGCCCTGTGCCGCGACCTGAAAGACCTGGCCCTCCCCTGCCTCGTCGTCAAAACGCAGACGAGGGGTTAAAACCGTTCCTGTTTTATGACGGTGCCGACGGTGACGTAGTATTCGACGGGGGTGTCGTATTTGAGTTCGGTGGTCCAGGTGTTGCCGACATAAATTCGTTTTGGCGGCGAATCAACACAGTTTTCGCCGGCCTTGTCGCATTGTTTGCCGTTGGACAACAAGGCACTTGTGGTACCGGTGTTGGTGAAGGTCAGGGATTTGCCCTCGCGTTTGGCCTGCAGTTCCGGCTTGCCGCCATTGGGTCTGACGACAACCAGCACGTCATAACCGAAGACGATCTTGACCGCCGTCTGGGCGGCTTCGACCTGGCCGATCACCGGCTTGACCGTCAGGCGATAGATCCGGTCTCTCTTCTCGGCCGGTTTGAGCACAACGATACGCATGATCTTCGACTGTTTGGGTTTAAGTACAAAGCGGTTGGGCGTGACCAGCAGGCCAAATTTCCCGGGGTCGCGCACTTTCACACGCTTTTGCGCCTTGGTGCCGGGCTCGATAATCTGAAACGGTTCAACCAGCACAAACAGGGTGTCGTTGCCCGAATTGGTGATCTTGATGTCGTCGCGCCGCGAGGCCGGATTGGAAAAGTCGACGACGACTTTATTCAGCGCCATCTGGGCGTGGGCGGTCGCGGGCAGAGTCAGTGCACTTGCGATAATCAGCAGGGCCCGGATCAGGGATAAACGCATCAACAAATTCCTTTATTCGTCCAGGTTTCTCAAGACATCGAGGTCGAGTTCCTGGGTGTCGCCCAGCCAGAGAGCGTGATCGCGGTGGTCTTCAAGGGCATGGCCGGTGTTGGGGTGGACAAAAACGTTCATGCTGCCACGATTTAGCGCCAGCCATGGCACGATCGTCGGGAACTGTTCGCTCGAGAACGCCACCTGGTAACTCCAGCACGGGTGCGGTCCGACCGGCTTTTCATGAAAGCGGCCCATTTCCATCTCGAAGCGTTCTTCAATGGCGGCGCGCAAGGTCAGCGCAACTTCGCGGCTGGCATCGTCAAAATAGACGTGCGCGTGATAACTTTCGATCTCGCCTGTTTCTTTAAAGGTCATGCGCCATACTTTGTGATTTTATGCCGGTAATCAAGTTTCATTGATCAGCCGTATGCTGCTGCCCGCCATCCACGCCTGGATGTCCTCAAGCGCCTGAGTATACACCAATTGATGAAATTCCCGGACGACAAAGCCGGTATGGCCGGTGAGTACGACATTGTCCAGCGCCCGCAAGGGATGATCGACGGGCAGCGGTTCGACATCAAAAACATCAAGTGCTGCCCCGGCAATGCCGCCACGGATCAGGATATCGACCAGGGCGGGCTCGTCGACAATGGGCCCGCGTGATGTGTTGATCAAATAAGCATCCGGTTTCATCAACGCCAGTTCGGCAGCACCTATCATGCCTTTGGTGCGCGAACTCAACAGTTGATGAATGGTCAAAACGTCCGCGCGGGCGAACAACTCTTGCCTGTCGACCCGCGTTGCCCCGACTGCCCGGGCCTTGTCGTCTGTCAGGTTTTCGCTCCAGGCGATGACGTCCATGTCGAAGGCGAGACCGACCTGGGCAACTTTCGATCCCAGACGCCCGAGGCCCATGATGCCGAGCGTCTTGCCATTGAGGCCGACGCCGAAACCCTGTTGCCAGCCACCGGCCTTCATCAAACGATCTTCCTTCGGGATCTGTTTGGTCAGCGCCAAAATAAGCGCCCAGGTATGTTCGAAGGCCGGGTAGGGCACCAGTTCAGTGCCGCAAACTTCGATTTTGCAATCGCTGGCGGCCTCCATGTCGATGGCGAAATTTCGCATGCCGGCGGAGACCAGTAATCTCAGATTGGGCAGTTTTTCCAGTACGCTGCGCGAAAATTTGGTCCGTTCGCGCATGGCGACCAGAATATCGAATGGGGCGAGGGCCTCGATGATCGGCGCTTCATCAAAACCCAGGTGTTTCTCGAACACCGTGATCTCAACACCTTCCAGTGTCGACCAGTCGGCTGACGTTAGCGCGGCGTTCTGATAATCGTCGAGCAATCCGATACGAAGCATGTCCGTGGCCTTTGTTAACTCGGGCGATTCCGACTTAAACGGAATCGCTTCTGCATTGATATCTGGCGCACACCTTGAGTTTAATGCAACGCTGCGTTTCCGTTAAATTCGGAAACGCTCTCATCCGGCGTCCGTCAAAAAAATGACGGCCAGGCGCTAATCACCGGGCCGTCATTTTTTCTGATTCTGCAGGTTATTATCCGTCAGCGTTTATTTTTTCAATCAGTTCCGACAGCACCTTGTCGGTCTGATCGTTCTCGACCTGGCAGGTGCCGGCGGCATGATGGCCACCGCCGCCGTAGGACAGGCAGAGCCCGCCGACATCCGTTTTCGAGGAGCGATCGAGGATCGACTTGCCAATGGCAAACACCGTGTTCTGCTGCTTCAGGCCCCACATCTGGTGGATCGATATATTGCACTGGGGATAGACGGCATAAATAACGAAGCGATTACCGGCATAAATGGTCTCTTCATCGCGCAGGTCGAGTACTACGAGATTGCCATGTACGGTGCCACACCGATCAAGCTGTTCCTTGAATTTGGCGTCGTGCTCGGTATAGAGATCGACACGTTCGCGCACGTCCGGCAGATCGAGGATCTGACCGATCGTGTGTTCGCGACAGTAATCGATAAGGTGCATCATCAAGTCGTAGTTGGAGACCGTGAACTCGCGGAAGCGCCCGAGGCCGGTGCGCGAATCCATCAGGAAGTTCAAAAGGTTCCAGCCGTCGGCGTTGAGAATTTCATCGCGATCGAACTGGGCTGCATCGCCCTTGTCGACTGCCGCCATCAAATCATCATCGACGTCGGGAAACTCGCCCTTGCCGCCGTAGTAATCGTAGACCACACGTGCGGCTGACGGCGCATCAGGATCAATCACCAGATTGCCAGGATCGTTTCCACCGGCACGCTCGATCTCGCTCGAGTGATGGTCGAAGGCCAAATGGCAGCCATCGACATACGGCAGATTGGTCGTGATGTCATTGCCGGTGATATCGATTTTGCCGTCCTGCATGTCCTTGGGATGGACAAACTTGATATCGTCGATCAAGTCCATTTCCTTGAGCAAAACGGCGCACACCAGGCCGTCAAAATCACTGCGTGTTACCAAACGGTATTTATTATCTGACAAGGAAACCTCCCGGGAAAACGTTGTCTCGCGCTTCGTTTCAATCGACCTGGCCGACTATCGCTGGCTCTGCGTGGCGAGCGGCCCGCAAAACTCGTTTTGTTCATGATATCAAAGGCGATCAGGCCCGTGAAACATCAATTTTATTCAATTCACGATAGAGTATTAATGTAGGTCGATCACGGCAAAAAGCACATGTTTTTTTGCTCAAATGCCCGGTATTTCAGCTTTCCTGCGCGATTTCCTTCTGCCGCTTGCGGCCCATCTTGGCAGCAAGGCCTGAAGCGACATTCGGGCGGCTCCACGGACAAATGGCGATGCATATGCCACAGCCGTAGGTTTCGTTGAAATAGGGCACGCATTTGTCGAAATCGATGTACCACTTTTCGACCCCGCGCACGGTTTGTTTGGCACTGGCAATGGCATCGGGCGGGCAGGCGGCCTCGCATAATTTGCAACTTAAACAAAAGTCGTCGACGCCGATATCATCAGCCTCATCCGGTACCAGGGGCATGTTCGTGATGACCCCGGCGAGGCGGAAGGACGAACCGTATTGCCGATTGATGATCGAGCCGTGTTTCCCCAGTTCACCAAAACCGGCGGCAAGGGCGGCCGGGATCAGGGTGAATTTGCCGGCGATTGGCCCGCCTTCGGGCTCAGCTTCAAAGCCCTGTTCCGAGATCCAGTCGGCAATCGCCCGGGTCACACGCGTGCCCCGGTTATAGGCTCGCATGACCTCGATGACGCTGCCGGATTCAGGCGCGGTGGACAATTCCGGATGATCCATTTCAAGGCCGACAATGATGACGTTTTCGTCTTTGGTCTCGTAGCCTTCAAATACCCATTCGGGCTGTAGTTTAGTGATGCCGACGAGATCAGCTTCATGTTCAAGGGCAAACGCCTTGGCCGCCGCCGTCCAGTCTTCGGCAGATTTTTCGACCGTCTCTTGCGCTTTGGGGACGCGCTCCTTGTTGCCCCGCCCGCCGAGCTGATTGTTCATGTCGTTAATCTCGGGCACTTCGCGGCTCGATTTCTTCAACATCCACGACTGCACCGGCGCCCACGGGTGATCCCGCCTCGGCGGGTGCCAGTAGATCGGCGAGGGCCGGCGCACGGCGCTTTCACCAAGACCATTGATTTCATTTCCGGTAATCTCGGGGATCAGGTCGCGCTGCTCGTCCGAAACAAAGGGTTCGATTTTTACGCCGTGTACGGTTTTCCCGGTCATCGTGACGTCCTAATGTAGAAATGACAGTTCAAAAATACTAATCCTGGAACAGGGAAATTACCATGCAGATTGCAGTCATCGGTGGCGGACACGGTTGTTACGCGGCGGCAGTCCATTTGTCGGAGCTGGGGCACGATGTCCGACTGTGGCGGCGCGACGCTGATGCCTTTGGCCCGGTGCTGGAGAATAAGGCACTCAAGGTCATTGATGCCAAAGGTACAAGGGAAGTGGCGATTTCGTTGCCGACCGCTGATCTGGCGGACGCCGTGCGCGGAGCCGAACTCATCGTCATGCCGCTACCTTGCGTGACCCACACGGCGCTTGCGCCGCAAATCGCCCCGTTGTTCGAGGACGGTCAGGTGGTTTACCTGCCGCCCGGTACCTTTGGCGGCTACATTTTCGCCAAAGCCGTGAAGGATGCCGGCAACCCGGCCAGGGTCGCTTTTGCAGAAACCGGTACACTGCCCTATCTCGCCCGCAGGCAGGATGCCGATCACGTCCGCATTTCGGTGTATGCCACACGTCTGCCGACCGGTGTTTTTCCGGCCTCGGAAAGTGAACGCGCACTTGCCGTCATTCGCCAGGCCTACGCCTCGGTTGAGCCCCTGACTGATCTGTTGGACGGCGCGCTGATGAATGCAGGCCCGATCATTCACCCGCCGCTGATCATGATGAATGCGGGACCGCTGGAACATTTCGACGCCTGGGACATTCACAACGAAGGCACGCAACCCTCGATCCGCCGGGTCACCGATGCGCTCGACAATGAACGGATCGCCCTGCGCGAAGCACTCGGCTATGGCGCACCACATTTTCCGCTGGCCGATCATTACGACGACGCGCGGGACGAATGGATGTATGGCAATTCCTCGCACGACAAACTCACCGATAGCGGCGACTGGCGCGAACATATCGATCTGCGCACGCACCGATACATGCGCGAAGACACGGCCATTGGCCTGTCGTTCCTCGTTTCGGTCGGTCGCCGGGCCGGTGTCGATATGCCCATCACATCGGGTTTGCTGGCCATTGCCTCGGCTATCGTTGAGGAAGACCTGTATAGTCAGGGACGGACTCTCGAACACCTCGGCCTGGCTGATCTTGATGACGAAGCCTGGCAAAAACTTCTGCAGTCAGGTTTGTGACCATGAGCAAGATCGTTGCCGTCGGGGCCGGGCGCATGGGGCGCGGCATTGCGCAAGTCTTCGCCAGCGCCGGTCACGCTGTGACAATTCTCGATTTCAAGGCCCGCGAACTGAATGACAGTCACACTTTGCTGGATGCGGCCCTGCAGGAGATATCAGAGAACCTCGACTTCCTGATGTCGCTCAACGTTCTCGATCAAAAGACGGCTGACGCCGCCCTTGCCCGCGTTCATCTCGCCCCGGAGACGACGGCGGCTGAAGTTTTGGCAGAGGCCGACTTCATATTCGAAGGCGTGCCGGAAGTGCTGGAGGCCAAGCAGGACGCACTGACACGCATGAGCACGATGTGCCGGCCCGATGCCATCATTGCCTCGACGACGTCGACCATGTCGGTTGATACCTTGAGCGAATTTGTTAGCGAACCAGGGCGTTTTCTCAATGCACACTGGCTCAACCCGGCCTATTTGATTCCGCTGGTCGAGGTCAGCCCGGGGGCCGCGACCGACGAACAGGCGGTCGACAAACTGATGACGTTATTGCGTGCCGTCGGCAAGGAACCCGTGCGCTGCAAGGCGTCGCCGGGTTACATCGTGCCGCGCATCCAGTCCGTCGTCATGAACGAAGCCGCCCGCATGGTCGAGGAAGGCGTCGCTACGGCGGAAGACATCGATACCGCTGTGCGTACCGGTTTCGGCCTGCGCTACGCCACCATGGGGCTGGTTGAATTTATTGACTGGGGCGGCGTCGACATCCTGTATTACGCTTCGCGCTATTTAAAAAAGGAGCTCGATTCAGATCGTTTTGAGTCGCCAAAAATTATCGATGACATGATGGAACGCGGCGACATGGGTTTGAAGACGGGCAAGGGTTTTTATGATTTTTCGTCCGTTGATCCCGATGACTTCCGCCGCCGCAAACTTGCGACCTTTGTCGCGCTTCTCGAACATCTCGATATGTTGCCGATGCTGGCGGACAAGGAATAATTCATAATTTGGCCACAAAGCAGTGGCCTTTTGTCGGCATGTTCAAATGGAGAAACGACATGCGTAACAAATTTACTGTTTCGACCCTTGTTCTGGTCGCCAGCCTGGTAGCCCTGGCCACACCGTCACGGGCCGATGATGATGAAATTCCTTACATCGAAGTCTCTGCATCCGGCACGGCGGACGCGGCACCGGATACGGCCTTGCTGTCACTGACGGTGTTGCGCATCGAAAAAACGGCACGCGCGGCGCTTGATGCCAACAACGAGGCCATGTCGACGGTGCTCGCTGAGATGGACTCGGCCGGGATTGCAGCGCGGGATTTGCAAACGTCGGGCTTTTCCCTGCAGCCGCGTTATCACTATCCCAAAGCCGGCAGTGATGGCCAGCGACCGCCGCCTGTTCTGACAGGTTATGCCGCCTCGAACCAGCTCACCGTTCGGGTGCGCGACCTCGCCATGGCGGGTGGCATCCTCGACAAGGCGGTCTCACTTGGCGTCAACAAGGTCGGTAACATTCGATTTGTTATCGATCAGCCTGCCGCATTGCTGACGATGGCGCGGGAGTCTGCGGTCAGCAATGCCGTCGCCAAAGCCCGGACCCTGGCCTCCGCGGCCGGCACGTCCCTGGGGGATATATTGCGGATCACCGAACGCAACGGCACGCCGCGCCCAATGCCGATGATGAAAGCTTCGATGGCCAGGGCGGAGAGTGCCGTACCGATTGCGGCAGGTGAGATCAGTTATTCCGTGACCGTCAACATGCGCTGGGCCCTCAAGCAATAAATCAGTCGTCGTCTTCCGGCACGGCGTGAGCGTAGTGCTTCTCTGCCGTTTGCGGGCTGATCAATTCGGCGCGTAAGTCAGCCTCTATGTGGGCGGCATCACGTTCTGACGGCGCACCGTAGCCGCCACCGCCGGGTAGATCGATGATCAGCCGGTCATCACCATCGACGATTTGTTTGCCCTTGGCCCGCAGGACCTTGCCGTTGCGGGTGCGGACCACGCCACCCGCGCCGTGGCCGCCATTCTTTCGCCCGCGCGCCGGATTATCGACCCGGTCGAACATGGCAAATATGGCAAACGGCGACTGATCAAGCGTCGCGACCTCAACGGTCTGGCCCAGTCCGCCGCGCCATTTGCCGGGCCCGGAGGAATCGGTGCGAAATTCCTTGCGCCAGATCACGATGGGTGCGCCGTTCTCGACCGCCTCAACCGGCAGCGATTTCACGCCGCTGGGGAACCCGGTGGCCGACAATCCGTCAAGCGAAGGCCGGGCCCCTGTACCGCCGCTATTGAAAAACATAACGTCGAACACCGGCGGTGGCGGCTTGTTACCGGCAGCGATGTCGTTGTCGGATACTTCGGGTCCACCGCGCATTTGCACGCCCCACAGGGCCGATGCCCCTTCGGCAGGCACTTCAAGACCGGGCACCTTTGCAAGACAACCCAGAACCAGATCGGGCAGGAACTGGCCGATGATGTGGCGTGCGCTGACCGGAGCCGGGCGCACGACATTGAGGATCGATCCCTCTGGCGCGGTCACGACAATAGGCTCCAGCGATCCGGCGTTGTTGGGCACGCCGGGTGCGACCATGGTGCGGATACCGTAACAGGTGTAGGCCAGCGTGTAGTTCATCACCAGATTGATGCCGTAATTGCTGGCCTGGGCGCTGCCGGTATAATCGACGACGATACGATCATCGGAAATCTCGAGGGCAGCCTGCAGCGTGACCGGGCGGTCATAGCCATCGACCGTAATGCTGTTTTTGTAGACGCCGTTGGGCAACACACCGATCTGATCGATCACCGCTTTTTTCGACCGCTCCAGAATAAAGTTCGAGAGATCACGTAATTCGGTTTCGGGAAATTCATCGAGCATCTGGTTGAGGTGTCGCCCGCCCGCCTCGTTCGACGCCATGTACGACATGATGTCGCCCTCGACCTGATCCGGCATACGCACGTTGTAGCGCACGAGATCGAGCAGGTCCTGATTGGTTTCGCCCTCGCGTGCCAGATACATGATCGGGATGGCAAAGCCTTCTTCATAGACCGACTTGCCGTCCGGCCCCTGACCGAGGCCACCGATATCAACCTGGTGACAGCAGCAGGCAAACAGACCGACGATGACACCATTGCGAAAGGTCGGCGTGACGACGGTGACATCATGTAAATGACCCGAGCTCAGCCACGGATCATTGGTGATAAAATGATCGCCATCAGACATCGTCTCGACCGGGAATTTGTTCAGGAAATGTTTGACCGCCTCGGCCATCGAATTGACGTGGCCGGGCGTGCCGGTCAAGGCTTGCGCAATCATGCGGCCATCCGGATCGAAAATACCGGCAGAAAGATCACCGGCTTCGCTGACGGTTGAACTGAAGGCCGTGCGGATGAGCGACTTGGCCTGTTCCTCGACCACGGACATCAGACGGGTCCACATGATCTGATAACTGATCGTTGTGAAATGTTGATCGGCACTGGTCATCAGACGTCTCCCGTCATGGCATCGATAACTATGTAGCCGATTTGATTGATGTGAGCCCGAAAGCGCGCCGGGATGACGGTCGATGTTTCATCCTCGACGATTACCGCAGGCCCCGTCACCTGATCGCCGACCGCGAGTGCGTCGCGATGGACGATTTCAGCATCCAGCCTTTCGCCGACGGCCGGGTCCCACAACGAGCGGGTGTCACACGGCGCTGTGTGGGATTGGGGGGAGACTTCTGCCAGGGCTTGTCCCGGCGCGCGCGGGGTGCGGATGACAACGGACCAGCTCGTCACTTCAATTTCGACGCGCGGCAGGGCACGGCCAAACTGTGAACGATAGGTATCGTTAAATGTTTCGCGCAAGCTCTTGCCGATATCGCTTGCCAGTTCACCGTTTGGCAGCCGGACGGAGATTTCATGGTTTTGCCCGACAAAACGCATGAAGGCGTAGCGCTCTTCGTCCATGGCGACATCACCAGCCGCTCGGCGGACAAAGGCCGAGGCTTCGGCCGCCATTTCCTGCAGCATGGTGTTGATACGCGGAACGTCCATCGAGCCCAGGCGCTGATACAGACTGCGCACGACTTCGAAGGCGATGGGTGCCCGCAAGAATCCAATGGCCGATCCCACACCGGCCCCGGTCGGCACAACGATCTGGCGGATGCCGAGCTTTTGCGCAAGGCGTGCCGCATGCAAGGGCGCACTGCCACCGAAGGCAATCATGGTGCGATTCTCAATCGATTTGCCGCGTTCAATAGCGTGTTCGCGCGTGGCGTTGGCCATGTTTTCATCGACCATTTCGACAACGCCGACCGAGGCCATATCGAGCGACATCGACAGCGGATCGGCGATGGTCGTTTGCAACGCCGTCGTGGCGGCTTGCGTGTTCAGCGTCATGCGCCCGCCGGCAAACAGATCCGGTGATATGCGCCCGAGGATCAGGTTGGAATCCGTTACGGTCGGCTGGTCGCCTCCGAGGTCATAGCAGGCAGGTCCTGGCGTTGACCCGGCACTTTCGGGGCCGACACTAATCAGACCGAGACCATTGACGCCGCTGATCGATCCGCCACCGGCACCGATTTCGACAAGCTCAATCACCGGGATGCGCAACGGCATGCCACTGCCGCGCTTGAAGCGAAATTCGCGGGCGACTTCCAGCTCCCGCGCCGTGCTCGGTACGGCCTGATCAATCAGGCAGACCTTGGCCGTGGTGCCGCCCATATCGTAGGAAACGACCTGATCCAGGCCGCACTGATCGGCGATGTGCCCGGCGAGGATCGCCCCGCCGGCCGGACCGGACTCGATCAGGCGCACGGGAAACCGGCAGGCCGTCTCGAGATCGGAAATACCGCCGTTCGACAACATCAGATAAAGCGCACCGGGCACGCCAAGCTCGTTCAGAAGTCGTTCGAGATTGCGCAGATACGGTGCGACAAAGGGCTGGATGTAGGCGTTGGCCGCTGTCGTCGTGAAGCGGTCAAACTCGCGAATTTCCGGCGACACCTCGCTCGACAGGCTAAGCTCGATGTCGGGCCAGGCGGTCTGGATAATATCGCGCACGCGCTGTTCGTGCGCCGGATTGACGTAGGAGTGCAGCAAAGCGATGGCGACACTTTCAATATCGTGCTCCTTCAGGATCGACAGGCTGTCCCTGAGCGCTGCCTCATCGAGATCGAGCAAGATGTCACCGGTCGCACTCATGCGTTCGGGCACGACAATGCGCAGATGGCGCGGGATCAGCGGTGTGGGTTTTTGCAGGTTGAGATCATACTGATCGAACCGGCTTTCGCTGCCCATCTCGAGTACGTCGCGAAAACCTTCGGTCGTGATCATCGCTGTGCGCGCGCCCTTGCGCTCGATCAGGGCGTTGGTCGCCAGCGTGGTGCCGTGAATAACCTGGGCGATTTCCTGCGGGCGTACGTCTGCTTCTGCCAGCACTTGTTTGACGCCATCCAGCACGCTGATTTCCGGATGTTCATTATTCGTCAGGACTTTCGCCGAGAACAGGGCGTCAGCGCGCTCCAGCCCATTTTGATTTGCGCGCTCCAGTACATTTTGATTTGCGCGCTCCAGCACGACGTCGGTAAACGTGCCACCGATATCGGCGCCGATGCGCCACTGTTCGTTGTCCCCGTTGTTCACGTCGCCTTATCCACCGTATGATGTTTTACCAAACCAGTCAGGGGAGTATGTTCGTTGTGAGACGATACGTCGAGAAATTGCGTGCCCGCGGTGACTTGGCCGTGATCGATAAAAGCGTCAGTGGTGAATTTGAGCTGGCCGCGATTTGCCAGGCGGCCCAGCGCGAGGGCGAACGCCCGTTGCTGTTCACCAATGTTGCCGGCACACGCGTTCCTGTGGTGACCAATCTCTACGGCAGTCGCCAGCGGCTTTGCGAGTTGATCGGTGCCGATGACGGTTTGTTTTGTCGTCGCTGGAGCGATCTCATGACCGGTGCCGCGCTTATGGATAGCGCCAGTGATACGGCTGAACCGTTGGCGTATGAAGAGCTCAAGGTCAGTGATCTACCGCACCTTACGTACCAGGCGCTGGACGCTGGTCCTTATATTACGGCGGGCGTGTTCCTCGCCAAACATCCGGAAAGTGGCGTACCCAATCTCTCATTTCATCGGGCCATGCATGTTGATGAAAACGAGGTGCGCATTCGTCTCGGCACCTCACACGATCTGACGGCGTACCAACTGGCCGCCGAAGGCCAGAACCAGGCGCTGGAGGCGGCGATCCTGATTGGTGCGCCGCCGGCCTATATATTCGCTGCTGCCGCCTCGATACCTGCCGATGCCAGCGAGATGGAACTGGCGGCGAAGCTCACTTCGACCCCGCCACCGATGCGGCGCTGCCGGCATATCGATCTCGACGTGCCGGCTGAAACCGAGATCGTCATTGAGGGCCGCATCCTGCCCGGCGTTTTACGCCCGGAAGGTCCTTTCGGTGAGTTCAAGGGTTTGTATGTCGAACGCGAGGACAATCATGTTTTTGAAATTCTCGGCGTCACGGTACGCGAAGATGCATTCTACCACGGCATCCTCTGTGGCTCGCCCGAAGACATGCGGTTACTGGAGCTCTCCGTTGCGACGCAAATATACCAGGCGCTTGAGAAAGACCTGCCGGGGATCATCGACGTCGCCTGTGTGCCCAATGTGATGAATACAGTGGTCAAGATCGATCAACAATATCAGGGCCACGCCGATGAGGTGATCCGCGCCGCCATCGACGTCAATCACGATTATAGCAAAATCGTTGTCGTGGTTGATGAAGACGTCGATATTAACGACGTCAACGACATCGTCTGGGCTGCCTCAAACCGGGCCAGTGCCCAGCGTGACATGGTTATCGTCCGCGACCTGCCAGGCTTTTACCGCGATCCGCACAAGGATCACTGGGGCCGCCTCGGCATTGATGCGACCAAGCCGTGGGGCCGCCAGGCCGAGTTCGACCGCACTACCGTGCCCGGTGTTGATACCATTAATCTCAGGGACTATTTTTCCTGAACGTGGGTCGCTAATCGATTTTGCCGGGCAGCCAGGTCGCGACTTCGGGAACTGCGATCAGCAAGGCGAGCACGGCAAGCTCGATGACGATGAACGGCAGCGCCGATCTCACCACTTCGCCGAGGCTGACCTTGAAAGGTGCGACACCTTTCATAACATAGAGAAGAAGGCCGAAGGGCGGCGTCAGCAGGCTGATTTCCATCGTGATCAACATCAAAACCATCAACCAGATGACGTCTATGTTGAAAATAACCTGCAAGGACGATGAACCCAGCAGGAAGAACGGCAGTGTCAGCAACAACATGCTGACCTGATCCATGAAGGCACCGAGGAACAGCAATACCACCATCATCATGATGACGACCATCATCGGCGTCATATCCAGTGCGGTGATTTGCTGCAGCAATCCATCCGTCGCGCCGGAATAGGACAAGGCCTGGCTGAAGACGAGCGAGCCGGCAATGATGAACAATATCATCGTGTTGATCTTGGCTGTCTCAATCAGCGATTTGAGCACGGCGGACCAGCCGAATTCAGCGCCGTCGATGCCTGATATCTTGATCGTGTTTCGAAACAGCTTGAAGAAGTAGCAGGCGGCGAGAGATGCCAGGCTGCCGAGGGCCGCCGATTCCGTCGGTGATGCGATTTTGAAAAAGATGCTGCCGACGACGACAACAAAAATCACGAACAAAGGCAGGATATAAAGATAGAACGGCAGCGTGCGGTTGACGATGCGGTTGAGTTTTCCGTCGTAGGCCCACGACCAGCGGGTTTTGCCGCCGATGTTCAACTCAATCGTCAGGGGATCATCCAGCGTGCTTTCGTCAGGGTCATATGTCGGGGCCAGGTCCGGATTGAGAATGCAGCGCCCGACAACATAGGCAAAAAACAGCACGGCCATCAGGATGCCCGGAATGATACCGGCGATCAGCAACTGGGCGACCGATTGCTCAGCCAGGCTCGCCAGCAAAACGGCCAGCGCCGACGGCGGGATCAGCATGGCGATACCGCCCACCGCCATGATCGGGCCCATCGAGATGGCCGGGTGATAGCCGCGTTTGATCATGTCCGGCAGCAAGACGGAACCGAGAATTGCTGTGTTGGCGATGGTTGATCCTGAGAGCGATGAAAAGACCGTGCCGCCGACAATCGAGACTACGGACAAGCGTCCGGGAATTCTTGAGATCATGCGATCAATGGCGCCGATGGCCTTGAAGGCGACACCGGTCTGCAGCAGGATTTCGCCCATCAGCAAAAACAGTGAAATCGGCGCAAGTGTATATTTGATCGCGTTGTGGAATTCCATCGGCATGAACAAAAGACCGATGTCGCCGTTCAGAAACAGATAAGTGCCAAAAACGTTTGCGGCGAAAAAAGCCAGCGCCACTGGCAGGCCAAGGAACATCAGGGTGCAGACAGTGCCGAGCAGCAGCGATAAGGCGTAATACCATTCCATAGTTCAGAAACCCGATTCTTTTTTCTCGGTCGATTCGTCAACCACAATTTCACTGGCCCGGCGCACACGGAATAAAAATTCGATGGCCAGCAGCAAAAAAGCCACGGCGAAGACCGTCATCATGATCCAGTTGGCGATACTGAGATCCTTGTCCGGATAAGTGTTGTCTACATATTCAGATATGGCGAGGCGAACGCCGTAAATACAAAGCACCATGCTCAACGATGCGCCGATCAAATCGAGCATTCGCTCGAGCCAGATCGAAATTGACTGCGGTAGCGAAGATACCAGCACATCGACACGAACGTGCGCGCCTTGCTGTAATACCCAGGGCGCACCGAGGAAGACGCCGACATAGAGGGCATATTCCACCCCTTCGTGAAGCCACCAGATGGCGCCGATGCCGGTCTTGACGATCAACAGATTAAAGGGAATAAGGACGGCGAATGTGCCGATAGAAATCGCGACCAGGACAATCAGAAGATAGATTGTGCGATTAAAAAGGGCCTCGAAACGATCGATTTGCCTGCGCATTCAGTGGTCTGCCAAATTGATAAACGAATGGAAGTTAAGCGAAACGGCGGCCCCGATTTCCGGGGCCACCGTTTGCCCTGACAATAAACGTACTACTTGGCGAAAAGCTTCATCAGCTTCGGACCATGATCGGGACTGCGTCCCAGGACTTCTTTCCACGCTTCGTCCTTCGCGGTTTTCGCCCAGAATTCAGCTTCTGCACCGGTGAACTTGATCGTGCCCATTCCTTTGCTGGCCATCCAGTCCGTCTGCTTCTTAAGCGCAGCCTTGAACGCGGGACCCGACGGTTCCGCCTTGGCTTCGAACGACATGCTGACCTTGTTGATCACGTCCTTGACGTTCTGCGGCAGGGATGCCCATTTTTTCTTGTTCGCCATGGTGAACAGGGTTGCAGTGTAGAAACCGGGCTCGACGCGAAACTTGGTTACCTTGACCCAGGGCGGGACCCAACCCAGTGCCGGCCAGCCATAGCCCTGCACGGTGTTGTTTTCCATCAGCGTATAAATCTGTGGCAAGGCAGCCGTTTGAACGGTAGCTCCGAGCTTTTTGAAGAACGCGGTATAAACCGGTGCGACACGAAGATGCAGACCTGTCAGATCCGGTTTGTCGATCTTCTTGCTGAGCCAGAGATAGAATTTGCCGAAATCATGATGGCGGGCGATCATGTGGATGCCCTTGTCGCCCATCAACTTCGCCATATAGTCCCAGCCGCCATTCTTGCGAAGATCGGCGTAGGTGTGTTCGGCGAGACGGAAGACCGGCGCTTCAGGCAGCAGATTGCCGAAATATGCTTCGGTGCAGCCGACGATATCGAAAGCGCCCTTGGAGGTCTTCTGGGTCAGGGTGAAGGGGCTGCCAATCGCTGGCGCGCCGCCTTTTAGTTTGATATTTACGACGCCCTTGCCGGCTTCATTGATCGCTTTGACAACAGCCTCAAAGGGGCGCGACGGCGGGCTGCCGACCGGAAAACAACTTGCTGCGGATAGGGTCGTTTCGGCGGACGCTGTCGTCGTGACAGAACCCATCGCACCCACGACCACGGCCATGGCCGCGACTTTGCCTAAATCTCTTGTAGTAATCACTGTATGTTTCCTCCCGTTACGTATCAGTTCAGATGAAATCCGGATGTCTCTCCGATATTTCGATGTAGAAAGCCTCGGTCGTTTTTGTATTCTTATAAATATTGCTGCTAACTATAATCTCGAATCCTTGATTTTAAGCAAGAATATTTGTTGGGCTGTCCAACAATTGCATCTCGTTCATCACCAATGGTTGTAATAAAGTTCAATACAGCACCCAAATCGCGATTTGCTGTGCGTTTGTCATTAAAAACCGGTTCACCGGTTCATTCCGCGGCGACATCCGGCGGCACGACGGACAGGCCATTTGACGCTAGTGTAAAATAGGTTTCGATAATCTCGTCAATCGACGTGCCTTTCGAGGGATCAAACCAGCGCGACAACCAGTTGCACATGCCGAGGATGCCATAGGCCACCATCTTGGGATCTAGGCCGTCGCGAAATTCGCCGCGCTCCTGTCCCTCGCGGACAATTTCGGTCCAGTGATCGCTGTATTCGTTCCACGTATCCTGCAAAAGGCTGAGCTTGCTGGTGTCGGCAAAGAAGTGATGCTCGCGCAAGGCAATCGACATTTCCAGGTACGTCGGATCGAAGCTCGCGAGGTGATTTTCGATGGCTGACCTCAGTTTTTCGATGCTGTTCATGTCCGTGCGGCGGATGTTGCGCATGCCCGACAACAAGGATTTGCTCGACGGCAGCAGCACTTCCAGCAGGATGTCGTGACGGCTTTTGAAGTAATAATAGATCGCTTCACGCTTGACGCCGACGGCTGTGGCGATGCGCTCCATCGACGTGTTGGCGACGCCCTGTTCGGCAAACAACTCGGCCGCTCTGCGCAATATTTCGGTTCGCCGGTTCATAAAATCCTCATTCAACCTGGTGCCGGACAATGCAATTAACACTGCAGCACTGGTTCGATTATGCGCCGCTTTGACGCAATGTAAAGAAAATTTTACGGTACCGTAAAATTTCCTGTTTACAGGCTGGAGATTCAGGGATAGCGTTGGTCCAATTGCCACGAACAATAAAAAATCCTGTCCGGGCGCGCAGAACCCGATGGGAAAACAGGTGGACCATTCAGATGTCGATGGCGTTGTCGTCGTCGGAACAGGCGCAGGGACTGGTGTGAACGTTGGATATTAATTTATCGAGTTGGGTCGATCGGCACGCCGATTTTTCACCTGACAAGACAGCGATCCATTTTGAGGGCGACGACCTCAGCTATGCCGGACTGGCCGATCAAGTCGGTCGGCTGGCTGCTGTGCTATCCGTGCGTCTCGAGGTTACACACGGTGACCGCGTCGCCTTCCTCGGACAGAATTCGCCACACGCCCTGGCATTGTTGTTTGCCTGTGCCCGCGTCGGCGCGATCTTTGTGCCGCTGAACTGGCGGCTGGCCCCGCCGGAACATTTGCGCATGCTTGGCGACTGCGGACCAAAGGCCCTGTTTGTCGAGCCGGTCTTCCAGCAGCATATCGAAAGTATTCGCGATCAGGTATCAGTCGCCAGTTTTGTGGCGCTCGATTTCAGCGGCGAAGGCTGGCTGGAATTTGCAGATCTTCTGGATCAAGCCGATCCCGCCGCGGCCACGGCGAGCGGCTGCTACAGTGATCCCGCCCTGATCTGTTACACCTCAGGCGCGACGGGCCTGCCCAAGGGCGTTGTCCTGACCCAGAATGCCTTGCTTTTTAATGCCATCAACAGCATTCACATGCATGACCTGTCGCAAGCCGACCGGGTGCTGACGACCATTCCGCTGTTTCATGTCGGCGGTCTGAACATTCAGACCCTGCCCGCCCTTCACCTTGGCGCCACTGTCGTACTGCAGCGAGTGTTTGATCCAGCGGCGACTTTTGACGATGTAATCAATCAAGACATCACCTTGACGGTGCTGGTCCCGGCCCAGATGCAGGCCATGGTCAGCCATGATAAATGGGCGACCGCTGATCTCTCCAGTCTGCGGGCTGTGACCACGGGCTCAACTTTCGTGCCGCATCGGTTTATTCAGGCTTTCCATGATCGCGATGTGCCGGTGCTGCAAATCTATGGCGCAACGGAAACGGCACCACTGGCGATCTACACGACCTTGCGTGATGCGGCTAAAGTCGGCTCAACCGGCAAACCCGCCCTGCATTGTGACGTGCGCCTGATCGATGACGACGGCGACGATATTGCCGTCGGCCAGTCCGGCGAAATTCTGGTGCGCGGTCCCAGCGTCATGCAGGAATACTGGCACCAGCCCGAAATAACCGCCAAAGCCCTGCAGGGCGGCTGGTATTTCAGCGGCGACGTCGGGCATATCGATGACGCGGGCTATTACTATGTTGATGACCGCAAGAAAGACATGATCATTTCCGGTGGCGAGAACATTTATCCGGCTGAGTTGGAAAATGTTCTGGCCGATTGCATGGATGTCGCCGAGGCCGCTGTGGTTGGGCGCAAGGATGAGAAGTGGGGCGAAGTTGCCGTGGCAATTGTCGTGCCCAAACAAGATATTGCGATTGCTGCGGATGACGTGCTGAAATTGTTCGACGGAACAGTGGCGCGCTACAAACATCCGAAGGAAGTTGTTTTTACCGACAACCTGCCGCGCAACGCGATGGGCAAGATATTGAAAGATGAGCTGCGTGTGTTTGTCGAACAACAAGCCGCGGTGTAAGGGAGACGAAGAGAGATGAAGATTGGTATTGATGTCGGCGGGACTTTCACCGACTTTTTTCTGGTAAGGGATGGCGACGCACCGCGCATCCACAAGACATTGTCGACGCCGTCGGATCCGTCCATCGCCGTCATCCAGGGGCTCGAAGATCTGGCCGCCATGATCGATCCGCCGATGTCGCTGGAAGCCTTTGCCGCCGAGCTCGAAACCATTGTCCATGGCACCACGGTGACGACCAACGCGACCCTGACCCGGACCGGCGCCAAAAGCGGCCTGATCACTACCGAGGGCTTGCGCGATGCGCTGGAAATGCGCCGCGGCATCCGCGAGGAACAATACAATAACCGCTACACAAACGTTGAACCGCTGGTGCCGCGCTACCTGCGCGCCGGTGTCGGCGGGCGGCTGGATCGCAATGGGCGGGAGCTAGAAGGTCTGAAACTGGACGACGTCCGGGATGCCATCAAACTTTTCAAGGATGAAGGTGTCGAGGCGGTCTCGATCTGTTTCATGAACGCCTTCGCCAATCCGGCACACGAACGCGCCGCCGCCGAACTCGTGCGCAAAGAAATGCCCGACGCCTATCTGACAGTGTCGACCGATCTGCTGCCCTCGATCCGTTTTTATGAGCGCATCAGCACGACGGCATTGAATTCATATATCGGGCCAAAACTCAGCCATTATCTGGATCAGTTGCTCGACCGCCTCAAGGGCATCACCTTTGACGGCATCCTGCTGATCATGCAATCAAACGGCGGTGTGATGACGCCGCAGGTCGCACGCGATAATGCCGCGCTGACATTGCTGTCCGGTCCTGCAGGTGGTCCGGGTGCCGGGATGGTTTACGCCCAGGCCCACGATCAGAACAAATGTATCGTCGTCGATATGGGCGGCACCAGTTTTGAGGCCGCCCTGGTCGTTGACGGGCCGATTATGGTCAACGACGGCGTGATTGATCGCCATCGTATCGCCCTGCCTATGTTGGGCATTCATACCATCGGTGCCGGTGGCGGCAGTATCGGCTGGATCGATAACGGTGGTCTGCTGCGTATGGGTCCGCAAAGTGGTGGCGCTGATCCGGGGCCTGTGAGCTATCAAAAAGGCGGCACGCAGCCCTGCACGACGGATGCCAATCTGGTGCTGGGCTATCTCGATCCCGGATTTTTTGCCGGTGGCGCAATCGAGCTTGATATCGACGCTGCACGTGCCGCGATCAAGGAACACATCGGGGATCCGCTCGGCCTCAATATCGAGGAAGCGGCGGCTGGTATGTACCGCATTTCCTGCAACAACATGGCCCAGGGCGTGCGCGAGATCACCATCAAGCGCGGCTTCGATCCGCGTGAATTCCCGCTGGTGGTCGCTGGCGGTGCCGGTCCCATCCATTCCTGCCTGATTTGCAACGAACTGGATATCCCGTTCCAGATTGTGCCGCGTCAGTCCTCGATATTGTGTGCTGTCGGCATGTTGATGGGTGATTTGAAACATGACTTCGTCCGCACTTTTGTCTCACCGATGAAGGGCGTCGATTGGGACAAGTTGAAAGCGACCATTGATGAACTGATCGTTGATGGCGGTGCCTTGCTGACGCAAGAAGGCATTGATCCATCAGCCCATGAATTCCACATCAAGTTTGATTGCCGCTACCTCAAGCAATTCCATGAAGTCTCCTTCGTAGTGCCGCCTGCGGCCTATGACGCCGGTGACATCGACGCCATCATCGAAGCCTTCCACGGTGAGCACAATCGATTGTATGGCTATTCGCTGGAAAACGAAGAAGAGGAAGTCGCAGTTGAGGTCATCAACGTTCGGGTCCAGGCGCTGGGCATTACCGACAAGCCCGACATTGCCGATCAGGCAAAGGCCGGCGCCGATTCATCCGCCGCCATCAAGGGTGAGCGCAGTGTCTACATCCCCGAATCCAACGATTTCCAGACCGTCAGCGTGTATGATGGTCACGCGCTTGTGCATGGCAACCAGCTTACCGGTCCGGCCATGATCGAGCAGGTAACCACAGCCATTTTTGTCAGCGCCGACTTCGATTGTGTCGTCGACCGTTTCGGCTCTTTTGTCCTGTACCGCAAGGGTCGTGAAGACCTCGTGCAGGCGAGTTTGTAAGGAGATTGTCATGAGCACCGCTGCAAACAAGATCGATCCCATTTTGCTCTCCGTTTATGCCCGGTCGTTTAAGTCGATTACGGATGAGATGAGTATTTCGGTCCAGAAGACGACGCGCTCGCCGATCCTCTGCGAAGCAAAGGATTTTGTTACCGGCCTTTACGATGCCGAGGGCCGCATGCTGGAGCAGACCGAGAACCTGCCGATCCTCGCGTTCTCGCTGGCGCCGGTGTGCAAGTACATTCTCGAATACTTCGAAGGCGACATCCACGAAGGCGACATCATCTTCCACAACGACGTCTTTTCAATGGGCAACCAGAACAACGACGTCGCCGTCTACAAGCCGATCTTTTTCGAAGGCGAACTGGTCGGCTGGTCTGCGGTCAAGGGACATCAGGCTGACATCGGTGGCGCTGTGCCGGGCGGCTATAATCCCAACGCCAAGGAAGTCTGGGAAGAAGCGCTGCGTATTCCGCCGATCAAGGTTTATGAAAAAGGCAAGCTGCGCAAGGACGTCTGGGACCTGATCTTCGCCAACATCCGCTTCGATATTGTGCAACATGATCTCAAAGCCCAGATGGGGGCCTGCAATATCGGTGGACGTCGATTGCTGGAGCTGATCGAAAAATACAGCATCGACAGTTACAAGACGCACAAGCTGGCTCTCTTTGATTCAACCCGCAAAATGATGGAAGCCGAAATCGCACAGATTCCCAACGGATCGTACTCCGGCGAAGGTTACATCTATTACGACGGCCACAATCAGGGCACCAAGTTCACCATCCGGGTCACAGTGGAGGTAAAGGACAACAGCATAGTCTTTGATTATTCCGATACCGACGCCCAGACCGACGGCTTTGTGAACGGTACCTTTACCTCAAGCGCGTCGGCCTGTGTGTTGACGTTGCTGCAGATGGTCAATCCTGACATTCCGCATAACGAGGGCATGGTTGAACCGCTCGAGATGATCATCCCCGAAGGCACGGTGCTCAATGCCTCCTACCCCAAGGCGACGACGTTTGGCAATCACCTCTGCCCGCCCAATGCCGACGCCATCATTCGTGCGTTGTCGCAAGCTATTCCCGACCGGGTTACGGCGGGCTGGAACAATCTGCTCTGTTCGCTTACCTCGGCCAAAGACGAAGAAAAGGGCGACGACTATGTCGACATCTTCTTTATGGGCTTCAAGGGCGGTTCCGGCGGCATGAATGGCACCGATGGTTACGATCATATCGGCATGATCGATGCCTCGGGGGGTGTGCTGGATCAGGACTATGAGATGTTCGAGCAAATGACACCGCATCTCCTGAACAAACACGAATACCTTGCCGATTCAGCCGGTGCCGGACAATGGCGCGGCGGCCTCGGCATTGAAACCATTTATACCTTTGGTTCCGAGGACACACAGTTTGTGACTTTTGGTGACGGTGATTTTGAACCGGCCTTCGGTCTGTTCGGCGGCAACGATGCCACCCTGAACAGCATCAAATTGACCTATCCCGATGGCACCGAAGTCGTGCCCAACAACAAGGACCTGATCAAGGGTGTGCCCAAGGGCACGAGGTACCACCAGTTCGCAGGTGGCGGTGGTGGCTACGGTGATCCGGCCAAACGCGACCGCGACACCCTGCAACGCGAAATCCGCGACGGCGTCATCACCGACGCCGCTGCCCGCAGTGACTACGGGATGGACGGCTAACGATGGACTACAGCCTGAACGAGGAACAGACGGTTGTCCGCGATACGTTTGCGCGTTTCGTTGACGACAAGATTGCCCCTGAAGGCGAGGCGATTGACGAGGCGCATGTATACCCGCGTGAGGCCATCAACCAGCTGGCGGAGCTCGGCTTTATTGGTATGCGTTATCCCGAAGACGTCGGTGGATCCGATGCCGGTCTGGTGACGTTCTGTCTGGCCCTGGAAGAAATAGCCCGGGGCTCGATGGCGGTGGCCGGAGCGATCGCCATGCAGTCGCTGATGGGCACCAAGTTCCTGCACATGCTGGGCAACGACGACATAATCGAGCGCCTGTTCAAACCCGCGCTGAACGCCGAGAAAATCGGCGGCATCTGTATGACGGAACCAAACGCCGGCAGTGATCTCGGCGGCATTACCACGACGGCAACAAAGGTCGATGGTGGCTACGTTATCAAAGGGGCCAAAACCTGGGTGACCGCAGCCCCGGTTGCCGACTTCTTCACGGTGTTTGCCAAGGCGGGCGATGAAAAGAAGCTGACGATCTTCCTGGTCGAGCGCGATTTTGAAGGCCTGATTATCGGTCGTGCCATCGAGAAGATGGGTGTGCGGGCGTTGCCGACATCCGAAGTGACCTTCGATGATTGTTTTGTCCCGGACAGCCATCGCCTGAGCAAGGAAGAGGGCGACGCCGAAGGTCATTTGCGCAAATTACTCTCCGAAATCCGCATTATCACTGCGGCCCTGGCGCTGGGTGTCGGGCGGGCGGCACTGGATGAAGCCGTGCGCTATGCCGGCGAGCGCCAGCAGTTTGGCAAGCCGATCAATCGCTTCCAGGCCGTGCAGCTCAAGCTCGCCGAAATGGCCACCGACATGGAGGCGGCGCGTCATCTGACGTATTACGCGGCCTCGCTCACCGATAACGATCAGCCCAATCGCCAGCAGGCCTCGATGGCCAAGCTGTTCGCCACCGAAGCGGCAGCGGATGTCTGTGACAAGGCGTCGCGCATCTTCGCCAGTTACGGTTTTGCCATGGAATACCCCGTCCAGCGCTACCTGCGAGATGTGCGCTTTACCCTGATCGGCGGCGGCACCAGCGACATTCTCAAACTCATTATCGCCAAGGAGCTTTCGGCATGAGCGGTGCGAAGAAAAAACCCATCAAGATCATCATTGGCAAACCCGGCCTTGATGGTCACGACGTCGGCGCCAAGGTTGTCGCCCGCGCCATGATGGATGCCGGCTTTGAAGTGATCTACACGGGCCTGCGCAAATCACCGGGCGAGATCGCCCAACTGGCGCTGGATGAAGATGCCGATGTCATCGGTCTCTCCAGCCTCGCCGGATCACACATTCCGTTTTGCAAAAAACTCAAAAGCCTGCTCGATCAATACGGTCTGAAGGAAAAGCTCTGGCTGATCGGCGGCTGCATCCCGGATCAGGATCATGCGGAATTGCTTGATATTGGCGTCGATGGTGTGTTCGCGGGCGGCACGCGCCTCGATGACATCGTCGATTTTATCAATGCCAACGTGAACGAAAAGAAGGAGGCCTCGTAATGGATACCGCATCCCCGGAAGACAATCGCGTATTCAACGAATCAGGGATTGAAGTAAAGCCGCTTTATGGCCCTGAGGATGTCGAAGCCTCGGGTGGCATCGAGATGCTGGGCGAACCCGGCCAGTACCCCTTCACCCGCGGCATTCACAAGGAAATGTATCGCAAGCGGCCGTGGACCATGCGCCAGTACGCAGGCTTCGGTAATCCGGTCGATACCAACCAGCGCTTCAAGTACCTGATCGAAAATGGCCAGACCGGCTTGAATGTGGCCTTTGATCTGGCGACCCAGACCGGTCTTGATTCCGATGACGTCATGGCGGAAGGCGAGGTTGGCCGGGTCGGCATGGCGGTCGATAGTCTGCGAGACTTTGAAATTGCCTTCGATGGCATTGATCTTGAAAAAATTACCGTGGCACTGACGATCAATGGCTCGGCTGCAATCCTGATCGCCATGTACCTGGCGATGGCGGAGAAGCGCGGTTACGACCTGAAGAAACTGCGCGGCACCGCCCAGAACGACATCCTGAAAGAGTTCATCGGTCGCGGCACCTGGGTGTTCCCGGTTGAGCCGTCGGTCAAGCTGGTCGGCGATACCATCGAATACTGCGCCGAGCATGCGCCGAAATACAGCCCCGTCAGCGTTTGCGGTTATCACATCCGCGAGTCCGGCTGTAATCCGGCGGAGGAAATGGCCTACGCGTTTTGCATCGCCAAGGCCTATGCCGATGACGTGATTTCGCGCGGCCTCAAAGTCGATGAATTTGCCAACCGGCTGAGCTACAACCTCAATATCTTCGGCAACATTTTTGAACAGGTCGCCAAGTTCCGCGCCGGTCGCGGATTGTGGGCCAAGATCATCAAGGAAGACTACGGCGCTGAAGATCCCAAATCGATGTGGCTGCGCATGATCGCCGGTGGTGGCGGCGGCGGTCTGACGTATGAGCAAGCCGAAGTGAACATCATGCGCGGGGCTTATTACGCGCTGATCAGTGCACTGTCCGGTGCCCAGACCATGGCGCTTTGTTCCTATGACGAGGCCTACACGATCCCGACCGAGTATTCGGCGCGTATCTCGTTGCGCACCATGCAGTTGTTGCAGGAAGAGATGGGTCTGTGCGAGACCGTCGATCCGCTGGCCGGATCGTACTACATCGAGACCATGACCAATCAGATGCGCGCGCGCATGGAAGAAATTATGGCCGAAGTGGATGCCGAGGGCGGCATTGTCGAAATGGTCAAGGACGGCCGCATTCAGGCCAAGGTGTCATCGCAGGCCTACGATATGACCCGCAATATCGAGAGCGGCGAGTTCCCCAAGGTCGGCGTCAATTGTTATCGCGTCGACAAGGAAGACGAACACAAGGTCGAATTCCACAGCTATAGCGAGGCCGACACCCGGTTGCAGGTCGACAGCCTGCGCAAGGTCCGGTCCGAGCGTGACGATGCCGTTGTCAAATCCTGCCTTGATCAACTGACGCAGGATGCAAAAGACGGCAAGAACGCCATGCCCGCCATCATGGCGGCTGTGAAGGCGTATGCCACGGTCGGTGAAATGACCAACGCCATGATCGAAGTCTATGGCCACTATGAAGAGCCGATAAGGTTTTAGTAGAGCTGAATTTTTTTGAGAAGTCGCATCCCCACCCCAACCCTCCCCCATCAAGGGGGAGGGGGCATTTCTGTTTCCTCCCCCTTGGAGGGGGAGGTCAGGTGGGGGTGAACGAAGGTAGAAAGTGAGACAATGACAGAAATCGAGAATTACCTGGCACCGACGACGATTGCTGAAGCCACCGAGGCAATGGCTGCGGGTGGTGTTGTTGTGCTGGCGGGCGGTACCGACCTGATGCTGCAGCTTGAAGGCAAATCCGACGGCACCACCCTGATGAACGTGCGCCGCGTTGTGGAAATGCAGGGCGTCTCCGTCGATGGTAACCGCGTGCGCATCGGGGCTCTGGCCAGCGTCAGTGACATGATGAGCGATCCCGTGATCGCCGAAACCGCGCCCGTGATTGCCGAGACGGCGGATCGTTTCGCCAGCAACCAGATCCGCAATCTTGCGACCATTGGCGGCAACATCTGCAATGCCTCGCCGGCGGGTGATATGATCATTCCGCTGATGTTGCTGGATGCCGATGTTGAACTCAGCCGCTGGAATGGTGGCAAGGTTGAAACCCGCAACGTGCCGCTGGATGAATTTTTCACCGGGCCCGGCAAATCGGTGATGGCGGCAGACGAACTTCTCACCGCCGTGAGTTATGCCAGACCAGCAGCAGGCTTTGTCGCTGGTTTCGACAAGACCGGGCCACGCCCGGCACTGGAAATTTCCATGGTCTCGGTCGGTGTGGCCGGCGTGCGAAGCGCTGGCGGGTTGAGCTCGCCGCGCGTTGCCTACGGCTCGGTCGGACCGACACCGGTTCGTGGTCATAAAGTCGAGGCCGCCATCGACGGCCAGACCCTGAACGATGACGTTGTCGCTGCAGCACTTGTTGCCGCTGATGAAGACGTCTCCCCCATTTCAGATGTGCGTGCGTCCGACTGGTACCGCCGCCATCTCGTCCGCGTAATGACACAAGAGGTACTGAACAATGTCGCAAACGGTTGATATCACGCTCAACGTCAACGGGGAGGCGCGCCAGGTTTCGGTCGCTCCGACCCTGAGCGCCCTGAATATGGTGCGCGAGATGCTCGACTTGACCGGCGCCAAGATGGCCTGCGGCGAGGGAGAATGCGGGGCTTGCACAATCATCGTCGATGGCCAGTCGGTCAATTCCTGCCTGATGTTTGCCGTCGAGCTCGATGGCCGAAACGTCACCACGATCGAGGGATTGCAATCGCCCGAGGGTCTCGACCCGATCCAGCAGGCTTTTGTTGATCACGGGGCCATCCAGTGCGGTTACTGCACGCCCGGCATGATCATGCAGACCAAACAGCTCCTGGCGGAAATTCCCAACCCGACCGACGATCAAATTCGTCGCGGGCTTGAAGGAAATGTCTGCCGGTGCACCGGTTACACCAAAATATTTGACGCCATTCATGACGTCGCCAGCCGCACCAGCAGCTGATCGGAGGAATATCATGGTTGATTCAATCCAGAAAGAAACGCTCATCGGCAAGGCCATCACCAAGCCCGATGCTCCCGACAAGGCCGTGGGCCGGACGCGCTATATCAACGACATGGTGCTGCCGCGCATGTTGCATGCCAAGATCAAGCGCACGGACAGGCCGCACGCCAAAATCTTGCGGATCGACACCAGCAAGGCCGAGGCCCTGGCCGGCGTCCAGGCCATCGTCACGGCGGACGACACGCCAATGCTCGGCATCGGCGTCAACAAGGACAACCCGCCGCTCAAAAAAGACAAGGTCTGCAGCATTCGTGATGAGATCGCCGCCGTGGCGGCGGAGAGCGAAGAGATCGCCTTGAAGGCCGTCGCGCTGATCGAAGTCGAATACGAAGACCTGCCCGGCCTGTTCGATCCGGTGGAAGCACTGAAGGAAGGCGCGCTGCAGATCCACGACGACAAGCCCGGCAATGTCGGTCTGAGCTATGAGACCAAACATGGCGACATCGTTGCCGCCGAGGCCGAGTCTGATTTTGTGCTCGATGAACATTACAAGGTGCACTACGTCACGCACGTCTGCATGGGGCCGAGTTGCGTGATCGCCGATTTCGATACCGACGGCAAACTGACGATGCACACCCAGACGCAGTATCCCTATAACTACAAGATGGATCTGGCTCCGGCGCTGGAAGTTCATCCGGGCGATGTCCGGGTGATGCAGCCGCCGGTCGGTGGCGCGTTTGGCTCCAAGCTCGACGTCTATCCGTTTGAGCCCATCGCGGTTTATCTGGCCAAAAAAACCCGCCGCCCGGTCAAGCTGACGTTCAGCCGCGAGGAAGAATTCATTGCCTCGCCGACACGCCAGCCCGCCCAGTTCCATATTCGCGCCGGTGTCAAAAAAGATGGCACCCTGACGTTCCGCGATATTGATGCCGTGCTCAACAACGGTGGCTACACGTCATGGGGGGCCACAACACCCTACGTCATGATGCGCACGTTTACGGGCCATTACCGCGTGCCCAACGTCGAGTTCAAATCGGTCGCCGCCTACACCAACAATCCCTACGCCGGGTCATTCCGGGGCTATGGCAATGTTCAGGCGACCTATGTCACGGCGACGGTGATGGACAAGCTGGCCGAAGCCGTCGGCATGGACCCCATTGCCTTCCGTCTGCACAACGCCCAGGAAGCGGGTGAAGTCACGCCGCAGGGCAGCAAGCTCGGCGAATGTGCGCTTGGTGAATGCATCGAGGTTGCAGCGGAAAAAACAAACTTCCTCGCCCGCTACAACGAAAACGCCGCCGAACAGGACACGCCCGGCCGCTACAAAAACGGCATCGGCATTGCCACCTCGTTCCACAATGCCGGCGGGGCCAAGATCCATAAATCAGATGGTTGTGGCACCGTTGTCATGCTGGACGACTACGCCCGGGCGACCGTAATTTCCGGGGCTTCTGAAATTGGCCAGGGGATTGATGCCGTGCTGACCCAGGTCGTGGCCGAGGAACTCGGCATTCCGGTCAAGGACGTCACAATCGTCAATAACGACAGCGCCATTGGTCCGTGGGATGTCGGCGTGCACGCCAGCCGCACGACCTTCATCGCTGGCAATTCCGCCAAACGTGCCGCCCGCAAGGCCCGCGATCGCATCCTCGAAGTCGCCTCCAAACAGGCCAATGTCGAGGCCGATGATCTTGATTTGCGCGGCGGGCATATTGTCCAGGCCAACAACGGCGTGCCCGTGGTCAAGCTCGACAAGATGTTGCGCGGCCTGCACTTCGCCGGAGAAGACGCCGAACTGATCATTACCACCGATTATTACGAACCGCCGAGCGAGCACGAGGGCGACAATCACGTCGGCGATATGTCGGCAGCCTACGCCCACGGGGCCTACATCGCCGAGGTCATCGTCGATACATATACCGGCAATGTGAACCTGCATAAACTCACCGCAGTGCAGGATGTCGGTCGCGTGGTCAACAAGCTTGGCATTGAAGGCCAGATGGAAGGCGGCATTGCCTTTGGTATCGGTTATGGCCTGAGCGAGGAAATGATCATCGAGGAAGGCATCGTCAAGAACCCGTCGTTCCGCGATTATAAAATGGTCACGCCACCGGAAATGCCGGAAATCGAGCTGCACTTCATCGAGAACGTCGATGCCGAGGGACCGTTCGGTGCCAAGGGGATTTCCGAATTGCCGACGATCATTCCAGCCCCGGCCATCGCCAATGCGGTTTATAACGCCATCGGTATCCGTTTCAACAATCCGCCGATCACACCGGAAAAAGTCGTCCGGGCACTGATGGAAAAAGCCGGTACCATGGTCGCCGCCGAATGAAGCGACGCACCGTACTTTCGATGGAGCAGGCGTTGTCGTTGCCCTCGGCGACACTGCGCTTTGCCCAGCTGGGCTGGCGCGTCATCCGTCTTGAATCGACACCGACAGGGCGCGGCAAGCCGGGCGATCCCAATCGCTACGTCGGGGCGGAGGCCGCGGGAGAAGATCGTCACGCCTACTACGTCGCACCCAACGTCGGCAAGGAAGCGATGACGCTGAACCTGAAGGAGGCCGAGGGGCAGGCGGTACTGCATCGCCTGATCAAGGAGCTTGATGTCGATGTTTTTTGCTGCAACACAGTGCCTTCGCGCTATGAACAGCTCGGCATTGATTACGACACCCTGAAAGCGATCAAGCCCGATATCATCTGGGCCGGCATTTCGGCCATGGGGCCGGATTATCCCACTGTGCCGGGTTATGATCCGGTCATTCAGGCCATGGCCGGTATCATGGACATGACCGGCGATCCCGAGGGCCCGCCGATCCTCGCCGGTATCCCGCTGGTTGATCTCAAGGCCGGTGATGAAGTGTTCGCCGGTGTCTGCCTCGCCTTGCTGGAACGCAGCGAGACCGGCAACGGCAAACGCATTGATGTCTCAATGTTGCAGGCCGCGTCATCGTGGTTGCTGACGCAACTGCCGCTGATCGATCTCGGTTGTGAAGACGCCGACATTACGCGCAGCGGCAATGCTCACCGGCTGTTTGTCCCGACCAACGTCTATCCGACCAGCGACGGATTTATATATCTCGCACTCGGCAACGACGTGCAGTGGCAACGCGTTGTCGATATCCCCAAATTCGCAACCCTCGCCAACGAGCAATGGGCGACGAACGCCGGGCGGCGCGAAGACCGGGCGGCGATGTATCCGGCGATTGCAGCTTTGTTCGAGAACTTCACCACGGCGGACATCGCTGCCGACCTGTCGGGCGCGGGTATCCCCAACGCGCCGATCAACACCATCCCCGAGGTGATGAAAAGCGAAGCCATCGCTCGCAAGATCACCACGACGACGGCACCGGACGGCAAGACCATTCGCATGCAGCCGATGGCCGTAGATGTGCCGGGGGCCACAACACAAATGTCATTCGCGCCGACTTACGGCCAGCACACCCGGGAAATACTCGACGAGTGCGGCTATGCGGCGGGCGAGCTTGAAGACTTGCTCAGCGCCGGTATTATTCACTAACCCAACGGACTTCCAGAAGGACCCGAGACCATGTCGCAATCAGCTCAAATTCCCTACGGCGCCTATTGGAGCACCCCGTTCGCCAAATGGCAGGGCAGCCTTGCACACTTGCACGGCGTTGAATTCGCTGCCTGGGTCGCAAACAAGGAACTGGAAAAACGCGAGATCTCGCCGGATGTTTTTGACTACAGCGTGCTCGGCATCACCGTACCGCAGAAGCATTCGTTTTACGGTGCGCCATGGTTCATGGGCATGATTGGTGCCGATGACGTCGGCGGCCCCAGCATGTCCCAGGCTTGCGCAACAGGTGTGCGTTGTTTGCAAAACGCGGCTCAGGAAGTCGACAATGAATTCGCCACGACGGCCCTGGTCGCCACCTGTGACCGGGTCTCGAACGGTCCGCATATGTATTACCCCGACCCCAAGGGGCCGGGCGGGCGCGGCCAGCACGAAGACTGGACGCTCGACAACATGGGCTGCGATCCCCTGGGCAAGCATTCAATGCTGCAGACGGCGGAGAACGTCGCCACGCGTCACCAGATCACCACCGAAGCCCAGCACGACGTGGTGCTGATGCGCCAGGAACAGTATGCCGATGCGCTGGCTGATGATTCGGCCTTCCTCAAGCGCTTCATGACGCTGCCGTTTGACGTGCCGCACGCCAATTTCAAAAAAACCGTTGGCGTGATGGAAGGCGACGAAGGTCTTTATACCTCAACTGCGGAATCGCTGGCCAAGCTGAAACCTGTGATGGAAGGTGGCACGGTGACGTTTGGCGGCCAGACCCATCCGGCCGATGGCAACGCCTGCATGGTGGTGACGACGCCCGACAAGGCAAAGGAAATGAGCGCCGACAGGAATATCGTCATCAAGCTCAAAGGCTTTGGCATGGCCCGGGCCGAGCTCGCCTACATGCCCGAAGCCCCGGTCCCGGCCGCCAACGCCGCGCTCAAAAATGCCGGTATGGAGATTTCGGAGATCGACGCCGTCAAGACGCACAACCCGTTCGCCGCCAACGATATTTATTTCTCCAGCCAGACCGGCTTCGACATCAAGCGCATGAACAACTACGGCTCAACCCTCGTCTGGGGCCACCCCCAGGCCCCGATGGGCGTGCGTGGCATTATCGAACTGATCGAGGAGCTCGCCATCCGCGGTGGCGGCACCGGCCTCTTCACCGGCTGCGCGGCCGGCGACACCGCCATGTCGGTGGTGCTGAGCGTAGAGGATAGTGGTTAAACTCAAGCAGACACTCCATTTAGTAGATGGGAAAAATCTCTCAAGGCTTGCGTCCATCCATCGCGCGAGCTAAACACCCCCTCTATGGCTCCACCTGTTCTCATACTGCGTGATATTCATCTGACCTTTGGCGGCGGGCACCCCCTGCTGGACGGGGCGGAATTGTCTTTGTCCGAGGGCGAGACGGTGTGTCTGGTCGGGCGCAATGGCTCGGGTAAATCGACCCTGCTGAAGATCGCGGCAGGGCTGGTTGAGCCTGAAAGTGGTGAGCGTTTCGTGCAGCCCGGCACCACGGTTCGCTATCTGGCGCAGGAGCCGGACCTCAGCGGTTTCGAGACGTCGCTGGCCTATGTTGAGTCCGGTCTGGCACCTGGCGATGATACGTACCGCGCGCGCTATTTGCTCGAGGAACTCGGTCTGACGGGTGATGAAGACCCGGCGACGCTATCGGGCGGTGAGGCGCGGCGCTGTGCGCTCGCTCAGGCGATGGCCCCCAGTCCCGATATTTTGATGCTCGACGAGCCGACCAACCACCTCGACCTGCCGGCCATTGAATGGCTGGAGCGCGAACTGAAGGGCATGCGTACGGCAATGGCGCTGATCAGCCATGACCGGCGCTTCCTCAGTAATCTTTCAACGGCTACGGTGTGGATTGATCGCGGGCTGACGCGCAGGCTCGATCAGGGCTTCGGCGGCTTTGAAGCCTGGCGCGACGAGACGCTGGAGCAGGAACAGCTCGAGCGCCACAAACTGGATCGCCAGATCGTGCGCGAGGAACACTGGATCACTTACGGCGTCACGGCCCGGCGCAAGCGCAACCAGGGGCGCTTGCGCGCCTTGCAGGCCCTGCGCCAGGATCGACGCGATCAACGCAAGGTCACGGGCTCGGTCAAGATGGCGGTGACCGAGGGCGGCACCTCGGGCAAGCTGGTAGCCGAAGCCAAGGGTGTCAGCAAGTCGTGGGGGGATGGCCCGGTTGTCGAAGACGTCAGTCTGCGCCTGCTGCGTGGTGATCGTCTCGGCATTGTCGGCCCCAATGGTGCCGGCAAGACGACGTTACTCAATATGCTGACGGGGGCGCTGGAGCCGGATAGCGGCACTATCCGACTGGGTGCCGCCCTGCAGATGGTGACGCTTGATCAGCGCCGCGAAAGTCTTGATCCGACCTGGAGCCTCGCCGATGCCCTGACCGGTGGCCAGGGCAACATGGTGCACGTCCAGGACAAACCCAAACACGTCGTCGGCTACATGAAGGATTTCCTGTTCGCCCCGGAACAGGCCCGCACCGTAATCAGTGCACTGTCGGGCGGTGAACGCGGGCGGCTGATGCTGGCCCGGGCGCTGGCACATCCCTCAAACCTGCTGGTGCTGGATGAGCCGACCAACGATCTTGATCTTGAGACACTGGACCTGTTGCAGGAAATGCTGGCCGATTACCCCGGCACTGTATTGCTGGTGAGCCATGACCGTGATTTTCTCGATAGGGTCGCCACCTCGGTTATTGCCTCGCACGGCAACGGCAAGTGGATCGAATACGCCGGTGGCTACAGCGACATGATGTTGCAACGGGGCCAGGCGGCTCCCGAAGGCGGAATCACGACCAGCAAATCACGTGGTGCCAGGCCAGCCGGCAATGGCAAAAAGAACACGGCGCGCAAGATGACCTTCAAGGACAAACACGCGCTCGAAACCCTGCCCGACAGGATCGCAGAATTGCAGACCGCCATCGCCGACAACCAGGCCTTGCTCGCCGATCCCGATCTTTTCACCAAAAATCCCGACGCCTTCCAGAAGGCGGTGTCCGCCATCGAAACGGACGAAGCCGAACTCGCCAGCGCCGAAGAACGCTGGCTCGACCTCGAACTTCAGCGCGAGGAAATCGAGGCAGGCTAGAGCAAGTCCGGGTTCAAGGTGTATTCGCCGACGACCTGGCCCTGTGCGAGGATGTGGCCCTGCATTGCGGCCAGCGCTTCCGGGCCGCCGAAGGTTCCGCTGAGACCGAGGTTCGCGACATCCAGGGCGTACACCGTGAAGACGTAGTGGTGCATGATCGAATCGTTCCACGGCGGGCAGGGGCCGTCGTAGCCGGCGTAATCGCCGCCCATGTCAGCATCACCGGCGAACCAGTCTGTATAGTTGTTGAGGCCGCGCACGCCGTTGGCGGTCGGGCCGGCGTCCTTGCCGCCTGCGGTGACTTCGGAACTGTCAGCACCTTCGGCCAGCGACGTGGTCGAGGCCGATATATCGACCAGAACCCAGTGATAAAAATCGACGCGCGGCAAGCTGGCGGGCACGGTCTTGCCTTCCTGGTTGACGTCATCTCCGGCTGAGGGCACATCGGGGTCGTGGCAAATCAGGGCGAAGGATTTTGTCCCCTCGGGCGCGCCGCTCCATGAAATCGCCGGGCTCAGGTTCTGGCTCAGCGCCACGTGGCCCTCATCCGCCGGGACGCCAAAGGCGAACTGGCCGGGTATGCGCATCCCGTCGTTCCAGCCGGCGATGGTCACCGTTAATACAGCACTCATGATCTTCTCCCCGTTTGGTGTAATGTTGGCGTTGATTATCCCTGAGTGGGGCCGGGTCGGCAATTGCGGAGAGAGACGAATGACGAACCAGAGCATCGACGAGGACGTACTGGACAAACTACGCAGCGTCACCGTGGCGACGATCACCATGCAGTTGCTCAAGCGCGGTCTCAGATCCTGTTATATCGCCGGTGCCATGCCGCTGACCGACGACACGCCACGCATCGCCGCCCCGGCCTATACCTTACGCTTTATTCCCATGCGCGAGGACCTGAGTGATCCCGCCGTCCTGAGTAATCCCGAATACGCGCCGCGCAAGTCGGTCGAGGAAATCCCGCCCGGCCACATCATGGTGATCGATTGCCGGGGCGTGACCAGTGCAGGGGCGCTGGGTGACATCATTGCCCTGCGCCTGAAAGTGCGCGGCGTCGCCGGTGTGGTGACGGATGGTGCGGTGCGTGATGGTGTAGCGGTGGCGGAGACCGGCTTGCCGGTCTATTGCGCCGGACATGCCGCCCCAGTCAGCCTCGGTGAACATTTTGGTGCCGATGTCCAGCAGCCCGTTGCTTGCGGCGGTGCGGCAGTGTTCCCGGGCGATATCGTCGTGGCAGATCGCGATGGTGCCGTTGTCGTACCGCGCGCCCTGGCGGCAGAGATCGCTGCGGCGGCACCCGAACAGGAACGGCTGGAAGATTTTCTGACGTCGAGAATTCGCGACGGCCATGCCCTCATCGGCACTTATCCGCCGAATGAAGATACCCTGGCGGCGTACGAAACCTGGAAAGCCGGGCAGCCGGACTGAATTTATTCTGCTGCGACCGCTGCCGGTTTGGACTGCGGTTCGCCACCGGCGGAGCGTGAGACGTTGTCGAGATTGTCGTTCAGGGTCGGGCGGTCTTCCTTGAAGAAAACACCGATGGCCGGATGCTCTCGCTTGGTTGCAAGTTCGAGGGCGGCAATCTGGCTTGTGCTGTCGTGACCTTCCGGCATTTCGCCGACCGCCATGTTCATATTTTCATACGTCAGGTCGGTTTTGTCGAAAGTCACACACGGGCTGAGGATGTGCAGGTAGGAAAACCCCCGGTGCGCCATGGCTTCCTTGATCAGGGCCGACAGGCGGTGCGGATGACCGGCATAGGCCTGTCCGACCCAGCTTGCACCATAGGACAACACCATCATCAGCGGATTAAGTGGCTGTTCACGGTTTTCGTAAGGCGTGGTTGAGGTCTTGAACCCCACGTTGGACGTCGGTGAAGTCTGGCCCTTGGTCAAACCGTAGATGCCGTTGTCGAACAGCAAATACGTGATATCGACGTTGCGCTTGGCAGCGTGCGGGATGTGACCGCCACCGATGGCAAAGCCGTCGCCATCGCCGCCGACGACAACCACCGTCAGATCATCGTTGGCCGTCTTGATGCCGGTCGCCACGGGCAGGGTGCGGCCATGCAGGGTGTGGAAGCCGTAGACATCGACAAAAAACGGGAAGCGCGAGGCGCAACCAATGCCGGAGACACAGACGACGTCCTTGTTCTTCAGGCCGAGCTCGTTGAGGGCGTCGGTGACCCCTTCAGTCATGCTGAAATAGCCACAGCCCGGACACCATGTCGGCAGCGAGCCCGAGCGATAATCAAGTCGTCCACTGGCCTGGATCTGCTCGAGCTTTTCCTCGAGGTAAACAGGTGCTTTAAGTTCCGCGGTCATGGTGTCGGCTCCTGACATTCAAGCGGCGTTGCGCGCTTCGCGACCGGCGAGGCGGCGAATTTGATTTAGAATATCCTCGACCCGCATCGGCGTGCCGGGGACCTGGTTGAGGCGATGAACCGGGCGGCCAAGCGTGCCTGATACAAGCGTGGCGAACTGGCCTTCGTAATTAAGCTCCGGGATCAGCACTTCGTTGCAGCTGTCCATAAACGCCGTCATCGGCTCAACCGGCAACGGTGACATCATCACGACCTTCATGGCGGCGCAGCGAATGCCTTCCTCGCGCGCCATCATCATGGCTTCCAGAGATTCCCCGAAAGTCGAGCCCCACGCCATGATGCCGACGTCAACGTCGCCCTCATCGCCGAAGCGCTTGGTGATGGTGATGCCGGGATGATCGACCGCCGCGTCCAGTTTTTTGTGGCGTTTGTCCGACATGTTGGTGTGAATGTTCGGCTGATCGTTGGGACGACCCATGTCGTTGTGCTCAAGGCCTGTGATGGTGTGAATACCACCGGCTTCACCTGGCAGGGCGCGAGGGCTGATGCCGTCTTCAGTTTCGGCAAACCGTTTGTAGGGTGCATCCGTTTTGCCATCAGGATGCAGCGTCATATCGGCCGCGAATTTTTCATCCGGCGACATCACGACGGTCTCGTAGCGGTTGGACAGATAAAGGTCCAGCAACACAATGACCGGCGTCTGATATTTCTCCGCCATCTCAAAGGCCTTGCCGGCACAGCGCCAGCAACCCTCGACATTGGTCGGCGCCAGCACAATGCGTCGGGCATCGCCGGAGCCACCGAAAACAGCGAGATTGAGATCGGACTGTTCGGTCTTGGTCGGCATGCCGGTTGAGGGTCCTCCGCGCTGGGAGACGAAGATCACCGAAGGCACTTCGGCCATCACGCCGAGGCCCAGCATCTCGGCCATCAACGCAAGGCCAGGGCCTGAAGTTGCCGTTGCGGCGCGGGCACCGGCATAACCGGCACCGATGGTCGCACCGATAGCGGAAATTTCGTCCTCGGTCTGCAGGGCCTTTTTGCCGTGCTTGGGCATCTCAACCGTCAGGCGTTCCATGATCGTGGTCGCCGGTGTGATCGGGTAACCAAAATAGGTGTCGATCCCGGCTTCGAGGCAGCCACGCACCACGGCAGCATTGCCGCTCAACATCTCGGCCTCGACGCCGTCTTTCTCAGGCGGCTCGCCGACCCGGACATTGTCGAAACGATATTCCGCCGCGCCCTGGTCATAGCCTTCGTCGAAAGCGGCAACATTGGTCGTGGTCACGGCTTTTGGCTTGGTCTTGAACTTGCGCGCAATGATTTCGTGAAAGGCTTCGCGCTGCATACGATATAGACCGGCGACAAATCCAAGCGCCACCATGTTGCGCGAGCGGTTGCTGCTGGTCGCGCGTTCGGAGATTTCCCGGAACGGCAGGGCGTAGGGAATTTGACCCGGATTCAAATGGCCGGAAATATGTTCGCCTTCCTGCAACAGGCTGATCGGCGCAGAATCGTAAATCACTGCACCAAAATCACGTACCTCGGCGGTGTGCGGGATGGCGTGACTGTCATCGAGCGAGACCAGAATGTCGGTCTGCTGCTTCATCGAATAGACCTGCTCGACGGTGATGCGGGTGCGTGAGACGCATTTGCCAAAGCCCCTGATCTCAGCCGGGTACTGGTCAAAGGCGATGACCTTGAACCCGGCCAGCGCCATGGCCTGTTTGAGGATGTCGCCGACGGCGATGGTGCCGTCACCCGCCGAGCCGCAAAACGCGATTTGAATGTCTGTACCGTTCATGGTCAAGCCTTGTATTCCCAGAAGGGTGAAGCGATGCCGCCGTCCGCCGTGATGACCAGACTTTCGTCGACATCGCTGCTGAACGTCATGTCATCGCCCATCATGTTGCAGGCTGCGACCTCGCCCATCTTGCGCACGTTTCGCCAGCCATAATAGAAGCGATATTCCTTTGATTCAGGCGCCCAGATCTGACAGACGTCGCCAGCAGCAAAGACCTCGTCGCGCGTCGTTTGCAGTTGCGGGTTAACCAGCAAACCGCGCTCGATATCAACGCCTGCAGTGCTCATGAAATCGACCATCGGCACCAGACCATAAAACGGGATAACGACGTCGGCTTCCAGTTCCTCGCCACTGACAAAGACGACCTTGCGTGCCGCCTTGCCGTTGCTGGTGTCCTCGATGCGCTCGACCTCGCCGTGACTGACAATTTCAATGCCCATGGTTTGCAGTGCCGCGAGATATTGCGGCTGGTCCTCGAGCTTGATTTCGTGCGGCCAGAACGTTCGATCACCCGGCACCAGCGAGACGCGGTAACCTGTGTCGATCAGGGTGCGCGCCAGATCGAGCCCGATCATGTCGCCGCCCAGCATGACGACGTGGCCTTTGGCCGGCAAATCCTCGCTGACGGCCATGGCGGCCTTGAAGGTGCTGAAGTTGTGCATCAGTCCGCGGGTTTCCTGCAGACGCTCCGGCAGATAACCGGCCCCGCCCGTTGCCACCAGTAACTGATCAAAGCCAACTTCCTCGCGGTGAGCGAGGATCAGTTTGCGCCGGTCTGTATCGACGTCGGCGACGACACTTTTACGGCGCAGGGAGATTTTATTGTCGGCGAAGTACTCCGGCGGGTGTTGCAGATAGTCCGGCCACTCCTGGCGTCCGCGAAAGACGTCGGGCAATTCGTAGCGGTTATAGAACAGCAGAGCACCGGCCGAAATAATGCTGATGCGGCAATCCTTGTCGCGTTCGCGCAGAATTTCTGCGGCGCGGTTGCCGGCAACGCCGTTGCCGATGATGACGAGGTGTGGGGTATCGGACATAAGTCAGACGTCCTGAAAAAAGATCTCGTGTTTGGTGATGGAAATACACTTCGTCGGGCACACCATGTGGCAGGCCCCGCAGCGTATGCATTCGTCGTTATCGATCCAGATGGCGCCGACCTTGTCCCACGCCTTGGTCTCCTGCAAATTGCCGTAAGTGCCGTCGTCGTTAATCTCGACGCCCGAAACCAGCTTGATGCAGTCGCGCGGGGCGACGTCGATACAGGCCCGGCAGTAAATACAGTTATCAATATCGATTTCGTATTTCAGGTAACAAAGATAACAGCGCTTGGCTTCCTCGAAGGCGATTTCGGTGTCCATGCCGGTTTCGACCTCGGTCACCAGATCTTCAAAACGTGTGGCAAGCGGATGCACCGGGATCGGCTGACGCGGGATGAAATCAAAGGCGCGTTCGCGCATCGGTCCTTCAACCGGTTCGACCTTGACGACGCGCTTGCGCCGCGTGCGGCCCATCAACCAGGCATCGAGTTTGATGGCGATCTCGCGGCCATGGCCGACGGCTTCGATGACCGTCGTCGCGCCGCTGACAAAATCACCGGCCGCAAACAGGCCATCAACCGAGGACATGCCAGTGTCGTCCAGGCGCATATTGTGCCAGCGATCAAGTTCGACCTCGACATCCATTACATCGTTGATGGTCTTCTGGCCGATGGCGATCAGCACCGTGTCGCAGGGCTCTGTAAATTCAGAACCATCAATCGGGATGGCTTCGCGCCGACCGTTCGAGCGATACCCGCCGAGACGGTTCTGGGCGAACTTGACGCCTGAGACATTGCCACTCTCATCCAGTTCCAGACCGACCGGCGTTCTGAGGCCGAGGATCTTGATGCCCTCGCGCTTGGATTCAAAAATTTCCTCGTGCGTGACCGGGATATATTTTTCTGTCGTGCGGATATGAACCGTGACTTCCTCGGCACCCAGGCGCAGCGCAACACGGGCGCAATCCAGCGCCGTGAAGCCGGCACCAATAACGGCGACGCGCTTGCCGACGGTCTTGGTGTCACCACGGTGAAGTTCGGTCAAAAAGTCGAGGCCATATTCGGCATTGTCAGCGCTGAGCACAGGATCGTTCTCGCCGTCCTGATCTTTCAGCGGCAGCGGGATGGCTTTCATACAGCCCGTTGCCATCAGCACGCCGTCGTAATCTTCCATCAGGCCCGAAAGCTTTGTGTCGTCGTCCCCGGTGCCGAGGTTGACGCCGGTTTTGACATCAACGCCGAGACGCGTGGCGTTCTGAACCTCGATATCCAGGACATCGCGTGGCAGGCGGAAGACCGGGATGCCGTAATACAGCATGCCACCGGCAATTTCCTCACGCTCCAGCAAGGTCACGGCGTGACCGAGGGCGGAGAGATCATGGGCTGCAGCCAGTCCGGCCGGACCGGCACCCACGACCGCGACTTTTTTGCCGGATGGTGAATAGAGATTTTCGGTGATCCGCGCGGCATCGGTCTTGAGATCGGCGGCAGCACGCTTGAGATGACAGATGTTGACGGGCTCACCATTGCCGGGCCAGCCGTGGCGGCAGGCATCCTCGCAGGGCCGCGAGCAAATCCGCCCCAGAACGCCCGGCAAAACGTTGGCGATACGGTTCAGCTCGTACGAGCGACCATAGCGTTCTTCAACGATTGTCTGGATGTATCCCGGGATATTGGTGTCTGCCGGACAAGCGGTCTGACAGGGCACGTTTTCACGAACCCAGCCGATATCCCGGGCGTCCGTTGAAAACAGGACCGGGGTAACAACTCGCTTGCCGTACGACTGCGTCGTGGAGAAATCTTCGTCTTCATCAACGTAGATCTTGCGCGATTCTTGTCCCGCGCTGGACTCATGACCGGCCATGCCGAATTCCGTACCCATACTTATCGTGGTGCTGCAAACAGTAACTTGAAGGTTTTTTGAGCCACCACCGACATTTATTCAAAGACAAAGTAACTGTGTGGTGAAGTTAACAACCATTTTGCCGAACAAAACAAGGGGCTTTGTGAAGCGTCAGGTTTATGTGATTTTATTAGCATTATCTAATGTAACCAGGTTGCCTACGATCACTTCCAACCTTTGCGATGGTAGCGCTTTTCGTAGAACATTCTGTGCGCGCTTTGGGTGATGGCGATGACGCGTTCGAGCACGTCTGGATCGGCCTCCCCGAGCGGAATGAGCTCCTTCGGTCCGGGCCTCATTTTGTAGCCGCGCGGTTCTGCGCCCGGCACGATAGCGGCGACCTTTCCAGCCGTCGCATACGCGATTGAGAAGTTGTGCGCCATGATGGCGCGGCCCTCCCCGGGTGGTACAAGGCGCAGGTCGAGGCCAAAAAACGGACTTGTGTAATCGACGCCCAAAAGGCCGATCAGGGTTGGCGCCAGATCAAGGTTCGAGCCCAGCGTATTGACGCGTCCTGGCTTGATGTGGGCGGGGGCGTAAAACATCATCGGGATGCGATAGGACGGCACTGGCACCACGGCCTGCCCCGAAATGCGCGGGCCATGGTCACCGACAAAAATAAAGATCGTGTCCTTGAACCATTTGTGACCGCGTGCCCGTTTGATGAAGTCACCGAAGGCCCAGTCGGCATAGGTTGCGGCATTTTCACGGCGTTTGGCGTCAGGTGATTTATCGATGCGATTCGCCGGATAGCTGTAGGGCCGGTGATTACTGACGGTAAGCAGGCCAAGGAAGGCGGGCTTGCCGTCCGCTGTCAGGTCGTCCATGCGCTTGAGGCCCTCGGTGAAGAGATATTCGTCCGCCACGCCCCAGATCGTGGTGAAGCTGTCATCCTCGATATCGCGCTCATCCCAGACCTGATCAAAGCCAATGCCATTCCAGAAAGTGTTCATGTTGTCGAACACACCGAGGCCACCATAAAGAAACGCTGTCTTGTAACCGATCTCGCTCAAGGTCGCGGGCAGGGAACTCATGCCCTCGGACCCCGGACGGCGCGACGTCGAGACACCGGGGATCGGTGTGAAGCCCGTCAGCATCGCTTCGAGGCCCCGGACTGTGCGATTGCCGGTGGCGTAGATGTTGGTATAGAAAAGCCCGTCTTTGGCCAAGGCATCAAAGTGCGGCGTGATTTTTTCGTCCAGTGGATTGTCGAGGCTATCGACATAGATCGAGCCGAAACTTTCCTGGATGACCAGCACGATGTTCAGCTTGTTGGCCGGCCCCGTGGCCTTGACCCGGCGGCGGATCGGATTGCGATCGTCGATGAACGTCGTATTGGGCTGGGCGACTTCACCGCGCAGAACTTCAATGGCCCGGGCCGGATCGATTGAGGGGTATAGCCCGATGTATTCCTGATCCTTGGTTGTCGCGGCCCGCACCAGGCGATGCAGGCCGTTGTCTGCCGCCTCGGCCAGGGTGCGCTGCTGCGGCCACTGCTGATTGGTCGCGGTCCAGCCCAGCAGGCCAATACCGGCGGCGACCAGCACGATCAGGGTGCCGGGCAACCGCTCACCTGCTGCCGGGGTCGCCAGGGCCGCGCTCAAACGGGCGCGCAGCAACAAGTAACAAATTCCTGTGGCAACCAGGGCAAGCGGCATCAGGATGATGAGGTCGAAGGACTGGTGGATGTTGCCGATGACCTCACGCGGGAAGATCAGGTAATTGACGGCGATATCATTGTAACGGCTGGTGAATTCGTTCCAGAAAATCAATTCACCGACAGCGGACGTGATCAATATCCAGAGGAAAAACAGGAAAGCCAGATGACCGATGACCGCGAGGAAACGTCGTTGCCACCAGTTGCCGACCAGCACCAGGGCAAGCGCCACTGGTGCCGACAAAACAAATGCCGTGGCGAAATCGTCGATGACGCCGTGCAGGAAAACCGGGATGCCGAGCCAGCCGACAGCCATGCCCTCGGTCGCCGACCAGATCAAAATGGCGAGGCGGACCGTTGACTGGATGACGACAAACAGAACAATAGCGCTGAGCCAGAACCGCAGGCGCGGTGCGCGCAATATGTCGCTCATTCGGTTCATCAATCTGCCAGACCAACTTCCTCATCGGGGATGGTCCAGGATTCTTCTTCGGCGGCGGCGCGCCACCATTTCATGTGCTCGCTGTTCCACACGGCATCGGCATAGGCGGACGTAACGTCGTCCATCTCGATGCCATAAACCAGAAAGCGCACGACGATGGGCGCGAACATGGCGTCAGCTGCACAAATCTCGCCGAACAGAAAATCACCGCCCTGGCCATATTGCCGACGGCAATCGGTCCAGATTTTCAGGATGCGCGCGACATTCTTTTGCGAGGTCTCGGTGAGCGGCACGTTGCGGCCTGTAGCACGCACGTTCATCGGAATTTGCGCCCGCATGGTAGCAAAGCTTGAATGCATTTCGGCGCTGACGGCACGGGCCACGGCACGAACGTTGGCGTCTTCGGGCCACCAGCGCGCCTGCGGATATGTCTCGGCCAGATATTCGATGATCGCCAGCGATTCCCAAACCACCAGTTTGTCCGGTGCACCATCGCCATCCCCCAGCACACGCAAGGTCGGCACGCGGCCTGCGGGCGAGCTTTTGGCGAGGCGCTCTTTGGTGTTTTCGAGATCAAGCGGAATGATCTCCTCGGCAAATTCCAGCCCGGCGATTTTCATCGCCAGCCAGGCGCGCAAGGACCACGACGAATAGTTTCGGTTTCCGATTACCAACAGCAAATCAGACATATATTTTACCTTTGGAATATAACTGCGCGCTCACGCATATCTTTTCACGTCAACCAGCGCAAGACATGATAGAACCACGCGGCGTTTTTTTACCTAAATTCTGTTAAAACTTATTGCCAGTTTCAGGAGCATCCCGTGACCGCAACCGTGACATTGATTGAACCCTCGGACGACCACCAGCATTTGTATATCGTGACACCCGATAGTTTTGAGGATTGGCTGGCAACCCGCACGGCGTCGGAGCAAGTCTGGTTGCAAGCCAGCGGATTCAAGCCAAAATCAGGCAAATGCAAGCTGCTGGCCGGTGACAACGGGGAGGTCGCCGGGGCCGTGCTTTGTGTCGAGAATGACGAGGCGCTCTGGGACTACGCCGCTGCGGCCGAAGCCCTGCCGGAAGGTCGTTATCAGCTGGCCGGTGAGATGTCTCCCGCCGCCGGGGCTGCGGCAGCTCTGGGCTGGGCGCTGGCGGCCTATGTCTTTGATCGCTACAAAAAGAGCGAAAAGTCACCGCCGGAACTGGCCTGGCCCGAAACCTGCGACCGGGCCCGGGTGACCGCCACAGCGGAAGCCATTTATCTCGCCCGTGATCTCGTGAACACGCCGGCGGCTGACCTTGGCCCCGCAGAACTCAGCGCCGCTGCACGCGAGGTGGCCGAGACTTACAGTGCCGAGTTTGCCGAGATCATCGGCGATGATCTGCTTGAGGCCAATTATCCGATGGTTCATGCCGTAGGCCGGGCCAGTGACCGTGCCCCGCGCCTGCTCGATTTACGATGGGGTGCTGAAGACAAACCCAAGGTTACGCTTGTCGGCAAGGGCGTGTGTTTTGATTCCGGCGGTCTTGATCTCAAACCTGCCAGTGGCATGGAATGGATGAAAAAAGATATGGGTGGGTCCGCCGCCGTGCTGGGGCTGGCCCGCATGATCATGGCGCTGAACCTGCCGGTGTGCCTGCGAGTGCTGATTCCGGCTGTCGAAAACTCGGTTTCCGGCAATGCCTTCCGTCCCGGTGACGTTTTGACCAGCCGGGCCGGTCTGACGGTTGAGATTGGCAATACCGACGCCGAGGGTCGCCTGGTACTGGCAGACGCGCTCACCGAAGCTGTCAGTGAAGCCCCCGACTTGCTGATCGATTGCGCCACCCTCACCGGTGCGGCGCGCGTGGCGCTCGGTACGGAATTACCGGGCTTCTTCACCGATGATGATGATCTGGCGCACGACATTGAAGCGGCCGCGCGTGAGACGTCCGACCCGTCCTGGCGTCTGCCGCTGTGGCAGCCCTATCGCGAACTTTTCAAAAGCCGCATCGCCGACATCAATAATTCAGGTGAGGGCCGCTTTGGCGGTGCGATTACGGCTGCGCTGTTCCTGCAATATTTTGCCGAAGACGCGCCGTCGTGGGTGCATTTCGATATGTATGCATGGAATGGCAAATCGCGCCCGGGGCGTCCTGTCGGCGGGGAGGCCCAGGCCATCCGTGCCTTGTTCGCCCTGATCGAGAAACGCTATACAGCCTGATGATTTCACAATTTCGGGGTTGAATAAATTTCTGATTTTTGACTATAGTCGGATCGGGGGCGAAACAATATTATTGGTTCGAATTATTTGAGAGTCCCCACATGCCTACATATTCTACCCAGCAAGCACTCGACATCTGGCGCGGCGCCCTGATCGAAGGCGTCCGTCGTGATGGCCCCGATCTCACCGCCCGTCAGCTCGCCATTCTGCTGAACATTTATCTGACACCGCCGCCGCATACCGTGCGCGCGCTGTCGGCAGAACTTGGGATTGCCAAGCCGGCCGTGACCCGTGCGCTTGATACGTTGTCCGGGCTCGACTATGTCCGCCGGGTCAATGATCCCGATGACAAACGAAGTATCAATATCAAACGGACGGTCAAGGGATCGGTCTTCCTGTCGGAGTACGGCGAGATGGTGACCGAATCGATCAACCGGATCACAGACGCCTAGTACCCTCTGCTGCGCTCGACGAGGTTGAGTAAATCCTCACCGGCGAGGGCACGGCGGATATTCTCGACAAGCTGCGGTGCAACGTCTTCGGGAAACGAATCGGCAGCATTGTGCGGCGTGATGGTGACGTTCGGGTGCGTCCAGTATGGATCGTCCTGCGCCGGCGGTTCCTCGTCAAAGACATCCAGCGTCGCTCCGGCGATATGGCCACTGTTCAAGGCCGCCAGCAAGTCGTCATCCACCACGTGGCCGCCACGTGCGGCGTTTATAATGTACGACCCTTGCGGTAAAGCTGCCAGGGTCTCTGCATTGACGATGCCGATGGTCTCAGCCGTTAACGGCAGCAGGCAGATCAGCATTTTGCATTGATTGAGAAAAGGGATCAGACCGGCCTTGCCGTGAAAGGTCTCGATCCCCGGCAGTGATTTCGCCGTCCGGCTCCAGCCGGCAATCCTGAATCCCAGCGCGCCGATCTTGGCGGCGGAATCGAGGCCGAGCTCACCCAGCCCCAGAATACCGACCGTCGTTGTGGCTGCGTTGTCGGGCGGCAGATATTCCCAGACCTTCGCCGCCTGATTGCGTTGGGTTTCGTCCAGCCGACGGTGATAGCGCAGGACATGCAGGATCATGTATTCGCTCATGGCGCCTGTCATGCGGGGATCGATGACCCGGGTAATCGGCACACCGTCGGGCAGATCATCATCGGCGAGAATATGCTCGACCCCGGCCCCGAGGTTGCAGATCACTTTCAAATTTGGAAACTTTGTCAGCGTGCCATAATTGTGACGCCAGACGACGGCCGCATCGATTTCATTTGCGTCGCCGACATCGGGCCATTCTCGCAGGTCAAGTGCGGGGTCAAGCTTCTGCAGGATCGGGGCCCAGTCATTGAAATAGTGACCGCCGCTGAGTTGAACAAGAACCGCCATACCAAACGCTTTGAACTCCTGTTATGTCCTGACGACGCCGGTCTCGTCGGCCTGCAGATCGAAGGCCGCGGCCATCAACGCCCGGGTGTAGGGATCTTTGGGGTTGTCAAAAATAGTGTCGGTGGAGCCGGTTTCAACGACCTTGCCGTCGCGCATGACGATGACGTCATCCGAAAGCGCACGCACCACACGTAGATCATGGCTTATGAATAAATAGGCGAGATCGTTGGCTCGCTGCAAATCACGCAGCAGATCGACGATCTGTGCCTGGACCGACATATCCAGCGCCGAGGTCGGCTCATCGAGCACGACGAACTTCGGTTTTAGTACCATGGCTCGGGCGATGGAAATGCGCTGGCGCTGGCCGCCGGAAAATTCGTGCGGGTAGCGATCCTGGGTTTCCGGGTCAAGTCCGACTTCGGCGAGCGCCGCGCTGATCAGGGCGCGGCGCTCATCGTAATCACCGCCCAGTTTATGAACCAGCAAACCTTCCTCGACGATCTGGCCGACCGACAGCCTTGGGCTGAGACTGGCGAAGGGGTCCTGGAAGACGACCTGCATCTCGCGGCGCAGCGGGCGCATGTCGGAAAAGCTCAGACCCTGAATGGCCTTGTCGCCAAACTGTATGGGGCCGTCGCTGCGGATCAGGCGCAGCAAGGCCATGCCGAGCGTCGTCTTGCCTGAGCCGCTCTCGCCGACGACGCCGACGGTATGGCCTGCCTTGACGCTTAAATCGATGCCATCGACCGCGCGGACGTAATCGACCGTGCGTTTGAGGATGCCGCGCTTGATCGGGAACCAGACCTTGAGCCCTTCGGTGCGCATGATCTCCGGCGCATCACCCATCCGGGGTGGCGGGCGACCGCCGGGCTCGGCCGCCAGCAGCGCCTGGGTATAGGCATGTTGCGGCTTGCCGAAGACGTCGCTCACCAGCCCTTCCTCGACGATCTCACCTGCCTGCATGACACAGACGCGTTCCGCCATATGCCGGACAATGCCGAGGTCATGGGTGATCAGCAGGATGGCCATGCCGAGGCGGGCCTGCAGGTCTTTCAGAAGCTTGAGCAACTGGGCCTGGATTGTCACATCGACTGCCGTGGTTGGCTCGTCAGCGATCAGCAGGTCGGGCTCGTTGGCGAGTGCCATGGCGATCATCACGCGCTGGCGCTGTCCGCCGGAAAGCTCATGCGGATAAGCATCCAGTCTGTTCTCGGCATCCTGAAGCCCCACCAGTTCGAGCAATTCCAGGGTCCGGGCACGGGCGGCTTTTTTGCCCAGCGCGCGATGCAGGATCAAGGTTTCATTGATCTGGCGTTCAATTGAATGCAAGGGATTGAGCGACGTCATCGGTTCCTGAAAGACCATCGAAATGCGATCACCGCGAATATCCTTCATCACCGTATGCGAAGCGCCGATGACTTGCTGGCCTTCAACCGTGATCGAGCCGCTCGGATGGCTGGCACGCGGATAGGGCAGCAGTTGCAGGATCGACAAGGCCGTGACCGACTTGCCCGACCCGCTTTCGCCGACGATGGCCAGCGTCTCGCCGCGCGAGATCTCGAACGAAACCCCGCGCACGGCCTCAACGTTGCGGTCCTTCATGCCGAAGGTGACCGAGAGGTCATCGACGTTGAGCAGCCGGGCACTCATGACATCGCCTTGCGCGGATCAAAGGCATCGCGCACGGCCTCGCCGACGAAGACCAATAATGTCAGCATGGTGGCGATCACCAGAAAGCCGGAGATGCCCAGCCACGGTGCCTGCAGGTTGGCCTTGCCCTGGGCCAGCAGTTCACCAAGGCTTGGCGATCCCGGTGGCAGGCCAAAGCCGAGAAAATCGAGCGACGTCAGCGTGGTGATCGAGCCGTTGAGAATAAACGGCATGAAAGTCAGCGTCGCCACCATGGCGTTGGGCAGCAGGTGCTTGAACATAATGACGGCGTTACTGACGCCAAGCGCCCGGGCCGCCCGGACATATTCGAAATTGCGGGCCCGCAGAAATTCCGCGCGCACCACACCAACCAGCGACATCCATGAAAACAACAGCATGATCGCCAGCAGCGGGAAGAAGCCGGGCACGATGACGCTGGCCATGATGATCAGCAAAAACAGCACGGGCAGGCCGGACCAGATTTCGATAAACCGCTGGAACAGCAGATCGAGCCAGCCACCGAAGTAGCCTTGCACTGCACCGGCGGCGACCCCGAAGATTGAGGATATGATCGTCAGTATCAGACCAAACAGGATCGAGATGCGAAAGCCATAGATAAGGCGGGCAACGACATCGCGTCCCTGATCATCGGTGCCCAGAAGGTTTTCGGCCGAGGGCGGCGCCGGTGCAGGCACCGGCAAATCGAGATTGATCGTGCCGTACGAATAGCGAATGGGCGGCCAGACAATCCAGCCTTTTTCCTCAATCAGTTCCTGGATATAGGGATCGCGGTATTCGGCTTCGGTTTCAAAGTCGCCGCCGAATTTGGTTTCGGGATACGTGACAAAAACCGGGAAGTGAATTTCGCCGTCATATGACATGATAATCGGTTTGTCGTTGGCGATGAATTCAGCGAACAGGCTGAACACGAACAGCACGAGAAAAATCCAGAACGACCAGTAGCCCCGCTTGTTGGCGCGGAAATTGTCGAGACGTCGTTCCGTCAACGGCGTGATGCGCAGGCCGAGAAATCTGGAGGACATGGCTGGCGGTTACCCCACGTCCTGGCGTTCGAAATCGATACGCGGATCAATGGCGACATACATCAGGTCGCCGATCAGGTTGAGGATCAGCCCGAGCAAGGTAAAAAAGAAGAGGGTGCCGAACATCACGGGGTAGTCGCGGGCGATGACCGCTTCGAAACCCAGCAGGCCGAGACCATCGAGCGAGAAGATAATCTCGATCAACATGGCGCCGGTAAACAGGATGCCGACAAAGGCACTGGGGAAGCCGGCGACGACAATCAGCATGGCATTGCGAAAGACATGGCCGTAGAGCACTCGATTTTCAGTCAGGCCCTTGGCCCGCGCCGTCAGCACGTACTGTTTGTTGATTTCTTCAAGGAAGGAATTTTTGGTCAGAATGGTCAGGGTGGCGAAACCGCCGATAACCATCGAGATGATCGGCAAGGTCAGGTGCCAGAAGTAATCGACAATGCGGTCGGGCCACGACAATTCTGCCCAGTTCTCCGATGTCAGTCCACGCAAGGGGAAGACGTCCCAGAAACTCCCGCCGGCGAACAGAATGACCAGCAATACGGCAAACAGAAAACTCGGGATGGCGTAGCCGACGATAATGACAGCGGAGGTCGCGATATCAAAGCGTGAGCCGTCGCGCACCGCCTTGGCAATGCCGAGCGGGATCGAGATCAGGTAAACCAGCAGCGTTGTCCACAGGCCGAGCGAAATCGAGACCGGCATTTTGTCGATCACCATATCGACGACGGCCTGGTCGCGGAAAAAGCTGTCGCCGAATTCGAACTTGAGATAGTTCCCCATCATCATCAGGAAGCGCTCATGCGCCGGTTTGTCGAAGCCGTAAAGTTTTTCGATTTCCTTGATGAAGTCGGGATCAAGCCCCTGGGCTCCGCGATACTTGCTCGAGACATTGGCTGAAGTGGTCTGGGCTTTTTGCGACCCTGTCTCCCCGCCACCGGCCCCGCCAATACGCGCCGTGGCATCAACTGCCGTACCCGTCACTTGCGCGATCAGTTGCTCGACCGGGCCGCCGGGTGCCGCCTGAACGATGACAAAATTGATGATCATGATGCCCAGCAATGTCGGGATCATCAGCGCCAGCCGCCGGATAATGTAGGCCAGCATCAGTTGTCCTTTTTCATGTCGGCGGCGAGGGCGTCGCGTTTCGCGGTATCAATCCACCACGTGTTCATAAATCCGAGGCTATAGGTCGGCTTGACTTCGGGGCGGCCGAACCTGTCCCAGTAAGCGATGTTATGCGTGGCGTTGTACCACTGAAGAATGAAGTAGTTGTTCCACAGCAAAACCCGGTCGAGTGCTTTTGAGGCCAGGGTCAGCTCATCTCGTGATTTTGCTTTTGCGATGCCCTCAAGCAGGGCGTCGACGACGGGATCGCTGATACCGGAATAATTCAGGCTGCCGGGGCTGGCTGCAGCCTGGCTGCCCCAGTAATTTCGCTCCGATATCCCCGGTGTGACAGACGGGCCGAACGCCGTGGTCGTAACGTCAAAATCAAATGTCTGCATACGATTGGTATATTGCGAGGTGTCGGTGATGCGAATGGAGGCGGTAATGCCGAGGCGTTTCAGATTGCGCACAATCGGCGCCAGGATACGCTCAAAGACCGGCGAAAAAGTCAGGAACTCGATTGTCATGTGATCGCCGCCTGCGTTGACAAGCTTGCCCTCCCTGATCGTCCATCCGGCAGCGGCGAGCAGTTTTTTGGCGGCACGCAGGTTGGTCCGCAAGGAATTGCCTTCGCCCGGAGGCTGATAAACCGTTGTCCACAGGCGCGCCGGTAATTTGTCCCTGTAGGGGGCCAGCAGTTTTTCCTCGGCTTCGTCGGGCAACGAGCGGGCAGCCATGGCGGAATTCTGGAAGATACTTACCGTGCGAGCGTACAGGCCATAGAACAGGTTCTTGTTGGTCCAGTCGAAATCGAAGGCGAGGCCAAAGGCTTCACGCACCCGGGCATCCCTGAATTTGTCCCGTCTGAGGTTAAGCACAAAATATTGCCGCGGGCTCGGAGCGAGATTGGGGATGCTCTCAACCTTGACCCAGTCCTTTTTGACCGCCGGGAACTTGTAGGCCGTGGCCCAGCTTTTCGACGTGAACTCCTCGCGGAAATCATAATCGCCAGCCTTGAAGGCCTGCAACGCGATGGTGCGGTCGCGAAAGAAAACAAAAGTCAGTTTGTCGAAGTTGTAGCGCCCGACATTGACTGGCAAATCACGCGCCCAGTAATCCTTGACGCGTTCATAGGTCAGGGTGCGGCCCTGATCGACCTTGCCAATGCGATAAGGGCCAGAGGTTAGCGGCGGCACGACCGTTGTGCGGTTAAATTCGACTTTTGCATAGTAAGCTTTGGAAAGGATGGGCAGCCCGGCGACAATGGTCGGCAGATCACGCGTCACGGCACCCTTGCGAAAAGTGTAGCGCACGGTGTCCGGGGCCAGTGCCTCGACCTTGACGACATCGGCGAGATTAATGCGGAAGCTCGGCGTGCCCTCGGTTTTCAGGATATTGAAACTGAAGACGACATCATCGGCGGTGAGCGGGCTGCCATCGTGAAAGCGCGCGGCGCTGCGAAGTTTGAATTCCACCCACTGACGATCCGGCCCGACCTCGACGGTTTTGGCCACAAGGCCATAAAGGGCATCGGCCTCATCTGCTGCCGCGACCATCAGGGTGTCGTAGGGCAGGCCCTGGACAATAGCCCCCCGGCCCCGCAGCTTGGTGCCCTTGATGATGAACGGGTTGAGATTATCGAACGTGCCGATATCGCGCTGGCGTACTTCACCGCCTTTGGGCGCATTCGGATTGACGTAATCGAAGTGCTTGAAGTCGGGACCGTATTTCAGGTCACCGAAAATAGACAGGCCGTGGCTCGGCTCAGCCAGCGCACCTGACGTGCTGATCAAAACAATCGCCGTCGCAAGATATGTCGGTTTGAGAAACTTCATGGCCGCGATCATACCAGAGCCCACACCAGGAACAATAAGCCGCTAGTTCCTGTTTCTCGCGGCCTTGAGGGCTGAATCCCTTGTGGGATCGATCCACCAGCCCATAAAGCCCAGGCCGTATTTCGGCGTGGTTGCCGGTCGACCGAAACGATCCCAGTAGGCGATACGGTAGGACTGAATATGCCATTGCGGCACCAGGTAGTGGCCCCACAACAGCACCCGGTCAAGCGCCCGCGTCGCCGCCACCAGGGTCTTGCGATCGGCCGCAGCAATGATTTTTTCGATCAGATCGTCGACCACCGGGTCGTTGATGCCGATGAAGTTCCGGCTGCCTTTGGTGTTGGCGTTGTAAGAGCCCCAGAAGTCGCGCTGTTCATTGCCGGGCGAGAGCGACTGGCCAAAGGTGAAGACAATGGCGTCAAAATCAAAATCGTTGAGGCGGTTCTGATATTGCGCCGAATCAACAACTCGCATGCGGGCTTCAACGCCGAGGCGTTTCAGGTTCTTGATCATCGGCGCCATGATGCGCTCGAACGCCGGGCTGATCAGCAACACTTCCATCGTCAAAGGCCGGCCGGTCTTGCCATTGATCAGTTTACCGTCCTTGACGGTCCAGCCCGCGGCCGTCAGCAGCTTCTTGGCGGCGCGCAGGTTCTTGCGAATATTGCCGCTGCCATCTGACGTCGGCGGGGCGTAGGCCGGGCCAAAGACTTCGGGCGGCAGCTTGGCGCGATGCGGCTCGAGGAACGAAAGCTCGGCAGCACCGGGCACCCCGACCGCCGCCAGTTCGGAATTGGAGAAGTAACTTCTGGTCCGGGTGTACTGGCCGTAAAACAGGTTCTTGTTGGTCCAGGCAAAGTCAAAGGTGTAGGCCAGGGCTTCGCGCACCCTGCGGTCGGCGAACTGTGGACGGCGCGAATTGAAGATCAGCGCCTGCATGCCCGTCGGCTGCTCGTGGTCGATCAGTTCTTTTTTGATGAGACCTTTATTGACCGCCGGCGTGTCATATCCGGTTGCCCAGATCTTGGAAGTGTTCTCCTGGCGGAAATCGTATTCGCCGCTTTTGAAGGCCTCCAGCGCCACAGTCTGGTCGCGGTAATAGTCGTAGCGGATTTTGTCGAAGTTGTGCTGCCCCTTGTTGACCGGCAGATCCTTGCCCCAGTAATCCTTCACGCGCTCATAGGTGATCGAGCGACCGGGGTCGATGTCGGAGATTTTGTAGGGCCCGGACCCGAGCGGCGGCACAAGCGTCGTTTTCGAGAAATCGACCTTGGCATAATAGGCTTTGGATAAGATTGGCAGCTGGCCGGTGATGTGCGGCAGCTCGCGATTGAGGTCGCCAGAAAAACTGAATTTGACCTTGTGCGCACTGAGACGTTCGGCTTTGGCGATGCTTTTGAAATAGCTGCGATAGAAGGGGTGACCCTTGGTGGTGATTGTCTCGAAGGAAAAGATCACATCGTCGGCTGTAATCGGCGTGCCATCATGCCAGCGCGCTTCCTTGCGCAAGGTGTAGATCACCCAGGAATTATCGTCCGGTGTTTCGATCGATTCGGCGATTTGTCCGTAGGCCGAACTGGCCTCATCTGACGCGCCGGATGTCAGCCCATCAAACATCAGGCCGAGACCAACTGCCGAGACGCCTTTCAGGATGTAGGGATTGAGGTTGTCGTATGTGCCGATTGAGAACTGGCGGATCGACCCGCCCTTGGGTGCATCGGGATTAACGTAATCAAAATTTTTGAAATCAGCCGGATACTTCAGATCGCCATGCAAAGAGTTGCCGTGGCTGACTTTGCTCCCCGAGAGGGCGGGTGTGGAAATGATGATAAGTGCGCCAAGGATGGCTGCCAGACTACGCATAAATCTCCCCTTAAATCGTCATTTCCTCTGCCTGGACAATTGCCAGGGCCTCAGCATGTACGCGGGTATCGCCAGCGGCAAGGATGGTATTTCCATCGTCGATCACTTTCGCCTTACCCTGCCAGTCGGTAAACACCCCGCCGGCATTGCGCACCACCGGCTCCAGAGCGCAGTAATCGTAGGTATCGAGACCACTTTCGACCACCAGATCGACAAAGCCCGAGGCCACCAGGCCATAGCCGTAACAATCCGTACCAAATCCCGTCATGTTGGCGGTGGCCTGCACTCGCGCGAAGGCCCTGAGTTCTGCCGGATCAGTGAAATATTCCAGCGACGTTGTATAGAGCGTTGCCGCCGCGAGCCGGTCGCAGGGGCGGACCGAAATCGCCTCGCCGTTGAAGGTTGCGCCGTGACCGTCGGCACCGACCCAGCGCTCGCCGCTGATCGGCTGATCGATTACGCCCATGATCGGCTTGCCGACACCGTCCTGCCAGTGCGCGAGGCCGATCAGGGTACCGAACAAGGGCACGCCGGCGATAAAGGATTTTGTGCCGTCGATGGGGTCGAGATACCAGATGTATTCGGCGTCCTGGCGCACGCTGCCGTGTTCCTCGCCTGTGATGCCGTGGTCAGGGAATTCAGCTTCGATCAGCTCGCGCAGCACCGCTTCGGTTTCACGGTCCGCGATGGTCACCGGGCTTTGGTCGGCCTTGGTGATGACGTCGAAGGGCCGGCGAAAATATTTGGCGATAACTTCGCCCGAGGCCGCGGTCAGGCGGTCGGTGAAGTCGATGAATTCGCGCGGACAGTCAGCCACAGCGGGAAGATAATCCAGGCGTTGCCGTGCGAGCCGTCCTAATTGGACGGCAGGGCAACAGGTGCTGCGCTGTTGGCGTTGAGGTAGACAATGACGTTGGCCCGGTCGCCGGCTTTCTTCAGGCCGGGGAAGGACATCTTGTTGCCTTTGAGAAATTTCTTCGGGCTGATCAGGAAGGCATTCATGTCTTCGAGCGACCATTTACCGCCCAGGCCCTTCAGGGCGCCTGAATAGGCATAGTCGCCGTGGCGGGCCCGATCGGCACCGATGACGCCATATAGATTTGGGCCGACCTTGTGCTTGCCACCATCATCAAAGGTATGACACGAGCTGCATTTGCGGGCGGCCTTGGCCCCGGCTTCGGCGTCGGCGCTGGCCAGCAGGGAGGCAAAGGACGGGCCTTCCGGTGCGGCGGCCTCGGCAGCGGGTGCTGCAGCCTCTTCAACTGTCACGGGGAAGGCCAGTTTTTCAGGGTTTTTCGGGTGAATGAGCGCATCCCCCGCCATACCAATCACATATACCAGCAATATCGAAGCCAGCAAGGCTCCGGCGACTTTGTTGAAAAAGAAGGAATCCATGGTCGTTAATCCAGTATTTATCCAGCGTTTACGGTCATCGGACACAGCATCCGACTGCGGCTTGATTATAGTACGAAACGAGGCCAAAAAGCGCCTGTGGCAAAGCGGCGCAACATTAGCGGCTTCCCGCCCGTGCGCGCAAGACGTATAAATGCGCCAATTCGTTGTTTCTGGTGCCTTTATACGAGGATATCTCCCCGATGGCGACGCCTTCTGACGCTCTCAAGTCGATAATCGTAATACCGGCCCGCATGGCATCGTCCCGTCTGCCGGGAAAACCGCTGGCCGATATCAAGGGTGAGCCGATGATCGTGCGTGTCTGGCGCCAGGCAACTGCTGCAAATCTCGGCCCGGTGGTCGTGGCCTGCGCCGAACAGGAAATTGCCGACGCGGTGACAAAAGCGGGCGGGCAGGCGGTCCTGACCAACCCTGATCTGGCCTCAGGCTCGGATCGGGTGTTTGAGGCCCTGGGTATCGCCGACCCGGATGGTGAGTACGACGCCGTGATCAACCTGCAGGGCGATCTGCCGCTGATCGATCCGGCGGCCATTCAGGCCGTGCTGGCCCCCTTGAAGGATCCAGCCGTTGATATCGCCACCCTTGCCTGCGCCATCAACGATGACGACGAGCGTCGCAATCCGAACGTCGTCAAGGCAGTGATCAGCCTGATGGATGACAGGGCCAGTGGCCGGGCGCTTTATTTTACCCGGGCCGAGGCCCCGACGGGTGACGGCCCGCTCTGGCATCATATCGGCATCTACGCTTATCGCCGGGTGGCGCTGCAGCGTTTTGTCAGTTTGCCGCCCTCGCCGCTTGAAGTGCAGGAACGTCTTGAGCAGCTCAGGGCGCTCGAGGCCGGCATGCGCATTGACGTGGGCTTCGTTGACACTGTTCCCTTCGGCGTTGATACTCCCGCCGACCTTGAGCGGGCCCGCAATCTGGTGCCCGGCTAACATAGAGAATTGACGACATGACCACGCCGGACAATGTGCCAAAAATAGTTTCCTTCCAGGGAGAGCTGGGGGCGAATTCACATCTTTCGTGCCAGGCCGTCTACCCCGATTACGAGGTTTTGGCTTGCCACACGTTTGAAGATGCCTTCGCCGCAGTGGAAGAAGGCCGGGCGGAAATCGCCATGATCCCGATTGAAAATTCGGTGGCCGGGCGTGTGGCCGATATTCACCATCTGATGCCGGAATCAGGCCTCTATATCATTGGCGAACATTTCCAGCCGGTTAATCATCAGCTGCTGGTCCTGCCCGGCACCAAACTGGCCGACATCAAATCAGTGCACAGCCACGTTCAGGCGTTGGGTCAGTGCCGTGAAACACTGCGGGGCCTGGGACTTGCGACACGTGCCGAAGCGGACACCGCCGGTGCCGCGCGCGCCGTGGCCGAAGACGGTGATCCGTCACGCGCTGCCATCGCCTCGTCGCTGGCGGCCGAAATCTACGGCCTCGAAATTCTGCAAGGCAATGTCGAGGACGCTTCCCATAACACCACGCGTTTTGTCATTCTGGCGCGCGAGCCGCGTCAGCCCGAACCCGGCAGCGGCTCGATCAAGACGACCTTCGTCTTTAATGTGCGTAATGTGCCGGCCGCGCTCTACAAGGCCATGGGCGGCTTCGCCACAAACGGCGTCAACATGATCAAGCTCGAAAGCTATCAGGTCGCTGGCAGTTTCAGCGCGACGCAATTTTATGCCGATATCGTTGGTCACCCGGAAGAAAAATCCGTCCGTCTGGCGCTGGAGGAACTCGAGTTTTTCACCAGCCGGATCAAGATCATCGGCGTCTACCCGGCATCACCTGACGCCACCGACCTGTAAGAAATCTGATCCCGCCGATGCAGGACTTTGATGTCATCATCGTCGGCGGCGGGGCGGCTGGTTTGATGTGCGCGGCCGGTGCGCACAGGCGGGGACGCCGGGTACTGGTGCTCGATCACGCTGAAAAGGTCGGGCAAAAAATCCGTATATCCGGCGGCGGGCGAGCCAATTTCACCAACCGGGACGTGACGCCGGCCAATTTTCTCTCCGACAATCCAAGGTTTTGTGTCTCCGCCCTGAAGCGTTACCCGTCGGCTGACTTTATCGCCCTCGTCGATAAACACGGTATCACCTGGCACGAACGCGACCACGGTCAGCTATTTTGCGATGGCTCGGCCCAGCAGATCATTGACCTTTTGTTGCGCGAAGCCGATGGCATCGCCGTGCAGACCGCGACAAACATTTCGGCGATCAACAAATCAGACCGCTTTACCGTCGCGACGGATCGCGGTGATTTCACGGCGGAGTCCCTGGTGATTGCCACGGGCGGGCCCTCGATCCCCAAAATGGGCTCCAGTGGATTTGGCTATACGATCGCCAGACAGTTCGGTCTGAATGTCATCCCGCCACGCGCTGGCCTGGTGCCGTTGACCTTTGATCGAGACACGCTTGCCCGGCTTGACGGCTTGTCCGGCGTCTCGCTTGATGCCACGGCGACGCTCGGCAAGGTGCGCTTTGCCGAGGCTTTGTTGTTTACGCACCGGGGTTTGAGCGGCCCGGTAATATTGCAAATCTCGTCGTACTGGCACGAAGGCGATACGATCGTACTTAATCTGTTGCCGTCCACGGATATCCTCGAATACCTGAAGCAGGCAAGGGGCACTCAGGCAAAAAAAGAAGTGCGCACCGTGCTTGCCCAGGTCCTGCCCAACAAACTGGCGTCCAAAATTGCCGACTGGACGAACTGCAACGGTCGGCTGGCCGACACACCGGACAAGGCCTTGCGCCGGCTGGCCGAACAGGTCAATGCCTGGCGGATCATGCCCCATGGCTCCGAAGGGGATCGTACGGCGGAGGTGACGGTCGGTGGTGTTGATACCCGGGAATTGTCTTCAAAGACCATGGAAGCCCGGCATGTACCCGGCCTCTATTTCATCGGTGAAGCCGTCGATGTCACTGGTCATCTTGGCGGATTCAACTTTCAGTGGGCCTGGGCCTCAGGCCATGCTTGCGGGCAGTTTGTCTGAAGGATTGCGTTGTCCGGGTCAGTCTTGTTACCGTGGGGGCCGAAAGTCGACCTTGAGGGAGGGGCCAGCGTGGATTTGAAGGCACGTACATTCGAAGACACCGTTTTGCTGTCACCGGCAGGCAGGATCGATCACAACACGGCAGAGGCATTTCAAAGCGCCTTGATGGCGCACGTCGAGGCCTGCGGCCAGAGCGGCGCGGCCATCGTGCTCGACCTCGGCGCCATTGATTACATGAGCAGTGTCGGTCTGCGTGTTTTGATGGTCGCAGCCAAACAATCAAAAACGGACGATGGCAAAATTGTCGTTGCAGCCATGCAGCCGGACATGAAGGAAATATTTGAGATCAGCCGGTTCAATTTTGTCTACGAGGCCTTCGATTCTGTGGCCGATGCGCTGGCATCAATCTCGCCGGCAGCGGCCGAGGCCTGGTCAGCGGCGGAGGGCTGAGAGCGTGCTGGTTCGATTTTGGGGCACACGCGGATCGTTGCCCGTAGCGCTGGGCGGCAAGGCTGTACGCAATAAGGTTTTCAAGGCCCTGCAAATCGCCAACGGTCGCTCGTTTGCCGATGAACAGGCCATTGAGGAATTTATCGACAGCGAATTGCGCTTTCCGGTTCGTTCAGGTTTCGGCGGCAATTCGTCCTGCGTCGAAATAGAAGCGGGTCACGGCGAATACATCATCTGCGATATGGGATCGGGCTTGCGCGAAATGTCGCAAAACCTGATGGCGGAACTCGGTCCCGGCAAACCACAGACCTACAATATCTTCATGTCGCATCCCCATTGGGATCACATCATGGGCTTGCCGTTTTTTACACCGGCCTACATCGCCGGCAACAAGATCCGCATTCACGGCTGCCACTCGACAATTGAAGAAGCCTTGCGCAAGCAACAGGAAGACCCGTGTTTCCCCGTACATTTCGATTTTTTTGGCGCCGACATCGAAATCATCAAGCTCGAGCCCGAGACCGATTATGAGATCGCCGGGGTTTCCGTCCGGGCGATCAAACAGCCGCACCACGGTGACAGTTACGGTTATCGCTTCGAGGACGCCGGCAAAGCCGTAGTTTATTCGACGGATGGTGAACACAAACTGGAAGACCAGCAGGAGACCGATCGCTTTGTCGAGTTCTATCGCGATGCCGATCTCTTGATTTTTGATGCGATGTACACGCTGGCGGAAATGATATCGGTGAAAGAAGACTGGGGTCATTCGAGCAATATTGTCGGCGTTGATCTCTGTCGTCTGGCCGGCGTCCGGCACTACTGCATGTTTCATCACGAACCAATTTACGACGATGAAATGCTGCAAAAGGTATTGGGCGAAACCCTGCGCTACGAAGAAATTACCCGCGAAGATGTCACGCTGAATATCTCCACCGCCTACGACGGCCTCGAAATCGAGATTTAGGGCAAAGCCGTGGTCGAGGGCTGGTCAAACTCTGCCATCGCCCGGCTGGCTTGCGCCGGACAGGGTCGGCCCCTGGCGGCAGTCGTGCTGGCCATCGTATTCCTGCTGCAGATCAGTGGCGGCGACAGTGACTTCAATCGCTTGCGCCAGGCGGTATTTGATTTCTACCAACGCCTGCAGCCGCGCGTGGTTGAAAGTATCCCCGTCGCCATCGTCGATATCGATGAGAAGACCTTGCGACAGTTCGGCCAGTGGCCGTGGCCGCGTACCAAACTCGCGAACCTGATCGAAAAAACCCATGAACTCGGCGCTCTCGCCATCGGCCTTGATATCATCCTCGCCGAACCTGATCGCATGTCGCCGCAGGAGTTTGCCGAGGATTATCCGGACCTGCCGCCCGGCCTTAAATCCGGGCTCCGGCAATTGCCCTCGAACGACGATGTTCTGGCTGCGACCTTGAGCCGGGTACCGGTGGCGCTCGGGCGCAGCGCCCTGGCGGCAGCCGCATCACCGGTTAAAGGCACGCGCTTTACGCCGGTCCAGGTAGAAGGTGACGGCGCGGTGTCGTTCCTCAGGTCCTTCCCCGGCCATTTGCCGAATGTGCCGGCGGTCGCCAGATCGGCAGCAGGCTTTGGCTATCTCAATGCCACGCTCGATCCCGATGGCGTGGTGCGTCGCATGCCGGCCTTGTTGGCGGTCGATGGCAAGATCGTGCCGTCCATGGGACTGGAACTATTGCGCGTCGCACTCGGGGCCAACTGGTTGACGGTCAAAGTCACGAACGGCGGCATTCAGTCCGTCACTGCAGGTCAGGCCGTGATCGAGACCGATCCCGCTGGTCTGGTCACGCCGCATTTTTCCGGGCACCATCCCCAGCGCCTGGTTTCGGCGAGCGACGTTCTGTCCGGAGAGGCGGCGGCCAAAAAATTTGCCGGGCAAGTCGTTTTGATCGGCGTGACCGGTCTCGGACTGAGTGACGTCGTGACGACGCCGGTTTCCAGCCGCATCAGCGGGGTCGAGGTTCAGGCGCAATTCATCGAAAACCTGCTGTTCAACACACGTCTGAAACGCGGCCCGGAGATGTTCAAGATCGAGGTGCTGGCGCTGGTCCTTTCAGGTCTGTTGCTCATCTTCATCCTGCCGTGGAGCGGACCCATACAAGCGGTCGTGTTGCTCGGCGTCTTGCTGGCCTCCCAATTCGGCGCGAGCTTCCTCGCGTTCTCAAAAGAGCAGATGCTGGTTGATCCGTCTCATGCGGCGCTGGGATCGGCTGTGGTTTTCCTGAGCCTGGTGATGACCCACATGACCGAGGCTGACCGCAAACGACGGGCGCTTGATGCTGAACTGGCTGCCGAACGTCTGATCACCGCCCGCATGGCCGGGGAACTGGCGGCGGCGCGCGATATCCAGATGGGTATCCTGCCCGATCCGAACGACATCGATGGATTGCCGCCGGGCCTCGTGGTCAATGCCTTCCTCGAGCCCGCGCGGGAGGTCGGTGGTGATCTTTATGATTTTTTCATGATCGACGACCAGCGGCTTTATTTCATGATTGGCGATGTTTCAGGCAAGGGTGTGCCGGCTTCATTATTCATGGCGCTGAGCAAGGCTCTGTGTAAAAGCGCAGTCCTGCGCGACAGCTCCTCGGTCGCTGATCTGATGATGGTCGCCAATGCCGAGATTTCCCGCGAAAATCCGGCCTTCATGTTTGTCACCGCGGTGGCCGGGATAATCGATGCCGGCACCGGAGAGATCGAATTTTGTAATGCCGGGCACGATCACCCTTACGTCGTCCTGCCTGGCCAGCCACCGCATCCGCTGGAAAGCATCGGCGGTCCGCCGTTGTGTGTGATGGATGATTTCCCTTATCCGGTCGAGCGCGCCCGGCTCAACCCCGGAGAAACATTGGTGTTAACGACGGATGGTGTTGGTGAGGCCATGACGGTCGACAACGAAATGTATGGCACGGCGCGCATGGTCGACAATCTGGCGTCTTTTTCGGGCGCAGGGGATGCGGACGAGCTGATCCCGGCGCTTTACCAGGACGTCAAAAACTTTGTCGGGGAGGCCGAGCCCAACGACGACATCACCATCCTCAGCATCAAATATCAGCCGTCAGCCTAGCGCACGATCACCTCGACCCGACGGTTCTTGGCCTCGCGTTTGCCATCAGCCGTTGGCACCAGCGGTTCGCGCTCGCCCCGCCCGACGGCGCGCACGCGTTTGGTCTTGATGCCGAGATCAACCAGCATTTTTGCCACGGACTTCGCCCGGCGCAAGGCCAGCTTGTCGTTATTGCGCTGGGTGCCCTGACGGTCGGTGTGGCCGGTGACCTGGATTTCGACAACCTGGCGCGCCGCAACAGCCTCGAACAGTTTTTCCTGAACGGCTTTCGAGTCCGGGGTCAAAACGGTCTCGCCAGCTTCGAAATAAAGAATGAAGGAAATGGGGTCCGGCGGCTGGGCGGCGAGCGCTTCTTTAAAGAGGACATTGACCTGATCTTCGCTAGTCACGGTTTTTTCAGGATCACCGGTACCGACCTGGGCCGAAGCCAACGCGCTATCGAGAACGACTTTTTTACCGTCGGCACTTTCAACTGTGACGACGCCAACTTTGCCATCGGCGTCTGCCAGCAGGACGATGAGGTCACGTGGGCCGGCGCAGGCGGCAAGCAGAAATACCACGGCGGCGGCGAAGAGCGATTTGCTGATATTTTTCATTGCGCCTGGTCCTCATCGCCGACCTTGACGAGAAACCGCGTGCCACGCACCCCGAGGATCGAGGCCGGTGTGCGTACCGTCATGGCGGTCGGTGATGCCTTGGCGATCTGGCCGGAGATGATCGCCAGCGTGCCTTTTTTGACGCTGGCCTGAAATTCACCTTCATGCGTCGTCGGGTTAAACTTGAAACGACTGAGCTCAAGCACGCTGTCGGGACCGGTCGAGAAACGTGTGCCATCGATAAAAGTCATGCCGACGCTGCCATCGGCGCCTGTGATAAGGGTATCGGCTTGCTCAAGACTGTCGCCGGCTTTGGCGGGCACGGTCTTTTCTGCCCTGACGATTGTGACGTCGCCCTTCAGCGTCTTGATCTGACCGATATCAGCCCGCGCGGCGTCGGGCGACAAAATCAACGCAAAGGCAATGGTGACGATGACAACAAAGACACTGGCATTTCTCAACATGTCTCGGGCTCCCTTTGTTATGATTGAATATAACCACGAACGTCCATTTACCTGCGAGACATATTTGTCATGAACGAATTTACAGCTGTTAACCAGGACCTCGACCTGACGATTGATCAGGCGGTGAAACACATCGCCGAATTTTGCCACGACCAGGGCCTCGAAAGTTCCAGTGAAACGACCTTGTCGCTGCTCGTTGAGGAACTGATCAGCAACTCATTCAAGTATGGCGCGGCCGCGCCGGGCAGTGCCATTGGCCTGGAATTGCGGCTGGAAGCCGGATTACTGGTCCTGAGGTATCGCGATGCCGGCATTCCGTTCGATCCGCATCACGATCTCAGCGAGGATGATCGGGAAATGAGCCTGGAGGATCGCCGTGTTGGCGGCCTCGGCTGGCCATTGATCTTCGATTTATGTGAACGCGTTGATTATGTTCGAGATCGGGAACAGAACGTCACAACACTGCATCTGGCTCCGAAATAGCCCGGATAAATTTATTATTTGGTCTCTTCCAGCCAGGTTCTTGCCAGTTGATGGGCGATGGCGATGGGGTTGGGCATTCGGAACAGCCCGTCACCGGGTTCGGTGGTCAAAACCCGTTCCATGCCTTCGACGATCTGTTCGCGGGTAAACCAGGCGGCATCCTCCAGTTCGTCGGTGTCGATGGCGATGTCGTCGCTCAGGCCTTCGGCAATGCAGCCCATCATCAGCGATGACGGGAAGGGCCAGGGCTGGGATGAAGCGTAGCGAACCTTGCCGGTGTGAACGCCGGCTTCCTCGAAGACTTCGCGACGCACTGCTTCCTCGATGGTCTCGCCCGGTTCGATAAATCCGGCCAGCGCCGAATACATGCCGGGCGGCCATTCCGACTTGCGGCCCAGCAGGCACTTGCCGTCCTTGACGACCAGCATGATGGAGACGGGATCGGTACGCGGGAAATGCTCCGCCTTGCAGCCCGGGCAGACCCGGGTGTTGCCGGCGGAGGCCGCGTTTGTATGTTTGCCACAGTTTGCACAAAAGCGGTGACGGCTATGCCAGTCGATCACAGCGCGTCCCTGGGCAACAATTGCGGCATCTCCCAGGGAGAGTTGCGGTGCAATGGTCCGGACATCGACAAAACTGCCGCGCCCGTCGAGCGGGCCATCCTTGGCCGGATTGTCCTTGTGTTCGAGGCCGATGGCGAAACGCGCGGCACCGTCCTCAAGTCCCAGAAACACCAGATCGGCGTCATCGTCGGCAACCCATTTCAGACCGGACATCTTCTGCCAGCCGAGCAGGGGCGGGCCGTCGACATCGACCAGCGGGCGCAAGCTCCAGAACGGCAGATATCGGGCGTCGTCGTGGGCGCGCAGTCCGGCAATAACGTCGTCTTCGCGCCGCAAATGAGAGGCGCGATCCAGTTGATTGCCGCCAAAAACGTGGGGATCAGTGGGGGGAGGTATAATCATGGCGGCAGAGACTGACACAGGCTTGGGGCTTGAGCAACCACGTGCGGGAAAGAACTTCGAAATGTTTAGGGATATGGCTTGCGCCGCGCCGCTTTTTCCCTGATATAGTGCCCCTGAGAGGTTGGCGGATGGGCAAACGCCTCGCCAACCCGGTCAGATCCGGAAGGAAGCAGCCGTAACGAGTTACGTTTGGGTCATTCGTTCAGCCTCTCACCCGGCTTCTGCAGTGTTGCGACAGGGATGCCCAAGAGGTTCATGACCGAAGACAGCAGTCAAATTCCCTACCGCGTTCTGGCGCGCAAGTACCGCCCATCGACCTTTGATGAACTGGTCGGTCAGGAAGCCATGGTGCGCACCCTGGGTAATGCCATTGATCGCGGACGCCTGGCCCATGCCTTCATCCTGACTGGCGTACGCGGCATCGGCAAAACCACCACGGCCAGAATTATTGCCAGGGCGCTGAATTGCACCGGTGCCGACGACAAGCTCGATCAGCCGACAATTTCGCCTTGCGGCGTCTGTGACGCCTGCAAATCGATTGCCGAAGATCGCAATGTCGATGTGCTGGAGATCGATGCCGCCAGTCATACCGGCGTCAGCGAAATGCGCGACATCATCGATGGCGTGATGTATGCCCCGGTTTCGGCACGCTACAAGGTCTACATCATCGATGAGATCCACATGCTGTCGCGCCAGGCTTTCAATGCACTGTTGAAAACGCTGGAAGAGCCACCGCCGCATGTGAAGTTTATATTTGCCACGACCGAGATCCGCAAAGTCCCGGTGACCGTACTGTCGCGCTGCCAGCGCTTTGATTTGCGCCGGGTTGAGGCTGAAACCCTGACGACCCATTTCGCCAACCTGGCAGAACAGGAAAACGCCAAACTTGAAGACGAAGCCATTGCCCTGATTGCCCGCGCAGCCGATGGCTCGGTGCGTGATGGTCTGTCGCTGCTTGACCGGGCCATTGCCCATGGCGGTGATGTCGTCACTGGCGACGAAGTGCGCGCCATGCTGGGCCTTGCGGATCGCACCGGTATTTTTGATTTGTTCGAACAGGTCATGTCGGGCGAGATCGCCGCCGCGCTGACGACTTTACGCGGGCTTTATGACGGCGGGGCCGATCCGGTCGTTGTACTGCAGGATTTACTCGACCTGACACACTGGCTGACCCGCCTGAAAATTGTGCCAAGTGCCGGCGAAGATGTGACGGTACCGGAAGCCGAACGCCAGCGCGGGGCCGAGATTTCGGGCAAACTTGGCATGCCGGTTCTGACGCGCACCTGGCAGATGCTGCTCAAGGGCCTGCAGGAAGCGCGCTTCGCACCGTCGCCGATTACGGCCGCCGAAATGATCCTTGTGCGCCTGGCCTACGCCGCCGACTTGCCCTCACCGGCAGACCTGGTGCGCCAGATCGAAGAAGGCGGCGGAGCGACCGCTGTTGCTGCGGCGACGCCACGCCAGGCTTCAGCACCTTCTGGTGCGGCTCAAGCCGACGCCATCGCCCCGGCGCAACGCCAGAATGTGGCGGCGGGCGGCGACAGCGCCGTCCAGGCCGCCCTCAACCCGCAGGATGAACCGGATATTGAAGTTGATCCGGCAGCCGTCGGCACGATCGATTTGCCGGACTTTGCTGCCGTCGTGGCGCTGGTGCGCGATAAAAAGGAAGTCGTGCTCGGCATGCACCTCACCGATCATGTGCATCTCGTGCATTTTGAGGCGGGCCAGATCGAATTGCGGCTGGCCGACAAGGCCCCGCCAAAACTGCCCAACGAACTGGGTGCGCGCCTCAGCGAATGGACAGGACGGCAGTGGTTCGTCTCGGTCTCGACCGATCAGGGCGCGGCGACCTTACGCGATCAATCTGAAAAAATTGAAACGGGCCGGCGGGCGGAAGCCGCAGCCGATCCATTGGTCAAGGCGGTGATGGAAACCTTCCCCGGTGCCAAAATCAAGGAAGTACGCGACGTGATGGCCGGGGCGGTACAAGATCCGCTCGACGGCCCCCTCGACAATGATGCCCTGGACGATGAAGCCCGGGAAGACAGAAGAAGTGAGAGTGACGAATGAAAAATCTTGGCCAGATGATGAAGCAGGCTCAGGAAATGCAAGCCAAGATGGGCGAGATGCAGGAGCGCATGGATCAGACCGAGGTCACCGGCCAGTCGGCGGGCGGTATGATTGAAATCACCCTCAATGGCAAGGGCGAGATGCGTGGCCTGAAGATCGACCCCTCTCTGATCAAATCGGACGAGGCCGAAGTGCTTGAAGACTTGATTGTCGCCGCACATAACGATGCCAAAACGCGTGTCGAAGCCAAGGTGCAGGGCGAAATGGCTGATTTGACCGGTGGGCTCAATTTGCCGCCGGGCTTCAAGCTGCCGTTCTAAGACATTTATTTCCAGCCCGTCCGTGACCCTCAACCCCATCGACCGACTGATCCAGTTGCTGGCCAAGCTGCCGGGCCTTGGCCCGCGCTCGGCGCGACGTGCCGCGCTTTTCCTGATCAAGCGCAAGGACAGCCTGTTGCGCCCGCTGGCCGAGGCGATGGCGGCGGCAGCGGACAGCGTGCACCCCTGTGGTGCTTGCGGCAATCTCGACTCCGCAGATCCCTGCAGCGTCTGCACCGACCAGCGCCGCGATCCGACGATCCTCTGTGTGGTCGAGGATGTCGCCGATCTCTGGGCCCTTGAGCGCGCCGGTATCTTCAAGGGCCGTTATCATGTCATCGGCGGCACCTTGTCGGCGCTCGACGGTGTCGGCCCGGATGATTTGAATATCAATGGCCTGGTCGTGCGGGCGGGCGAAAATGAGGTGAACGAGGTTATCCTCGCCATGAACGCCACCGTCGATGGCCAGACAACGGCGCACTACATCACAGATCAGCTCGCGGAATGTTCTGTCGATGTCTCCCGCCTTGCCCACGGCGTCCCCGTCGGCGGCGAACTCGACTACCTCGACGAAGGCACGCTTGGCGCCGCGCTGAAGTCGCGCACAAAAGTCCAGGGCTAGCTGTCGCCCGTCAGGCGCGTGACGTTGGGGGCGAGGTCTTCGATGACGCTTTCATCTTCCAGTTCGACGTCTTCGATCTGCTGACCGCGCTTGCTGATCTTGTCTGTCGAAATGCGGATGTCGCGCATGTCTTTATCGGCAAGTGCAAAATGCTGTTGCAGTTTCGCTACCCTGTCATCCAGCCGTTGCACATCGCCCAGCAAGGTGTGGACTTCTTTCTGGATCACTCCGGCCTGTTCGTGCATGCGGGCATCCTTCAGCACGGCGCGAACTGTATTGAGCAAGGCCCACAGCGTTGTCGGCGAAACAATCCAGACCTTGGCGCGATGGGCGCGATCAACCACGTTGCGGAAGTTGGCATGCAGTTCGGCATAGATCGCTTCCGAGGGCAGGAACATCAAGGCTGAATCCGCAGTCTCACCGGGCAAAATGTATTTTTCCGAGATATCGACGATGTGTTTCTGCAGATCGGTGGTGAAACTGCGCGAGGCCTGGACGCGGGCCTGATCGTCTTTGGCCGCCCGTAGCGCTTCATAACTTTCCAGCGGGAACTTGGCATCAACGACAATCGGCCCCGGTGGTTCGGGCAGGCGGATCAGACAGTCGGCGCGCTTGCCGTTCGACAGTGTGACCTGGAAATCAAAGATCGACGGCGGCAGGATATTGGACACCAGATCTTCGAGCTGGATTTCGCCAAACGCCCCGCGCGCCTGTTTGTTGGCCAGCAAGTCCTGCAAATTTACGACCTGTTCCGTCAGGCCGGTAATCTTGGCCTGGGCCTGATCAATCACGTTGAGATGTTTTTTGAGATCACCCAGCGATTCAGCGGTTTTTGCGGAGGATTGCTCAAGGCCGTCGCCAAGCCGCTTGCCGACGGCGTCGAGGCGTTCCTCCAACGTCTTGCTGATGGCGGCCTGACCCGTTGTATTGCTTTCGGCGATCTGGGCCAGACGGCCGGCCATTTCGCCCTGGGCACGGGCAATATTGTCGGCCATATCCGCCAGTTGCGCCCGATCCGCTTCGATTTCGGCCTTAAGTCCCGAACTGCCCCTTGTGCCACGCTGGATCAGAAAAACCACGGCAACCGCCAGCACAACGGCGATCACCCCCACGACAAGCGTCACAATTTCCATAAATCAGGTGGCCCCAAAACGAGATCAGATCAATATCGAGGGCTACTTTAACACGGCTTGACGCGATGCGCCGCACTTGACGAAATCGCCTGAGCAGCATACCTAGGCTTTATTCACATCATCCGGTTTTCAGCGAGCGCACCCCGAGCGATACCTCATGGCTATATTAGACATCATTACCGCCCCCGACTCCCGTCTCAAGGTTGTTTCCAAACCTGTGAAGTTGGTCGACGAGGCAACCCTAACACTGCTCGATAACATGCTGGAAACCATGTACGACGCGGTCGGCATCGGGCTTGCGGCCATTCAGGTCGGGGTCGAGCAGCGCGTGATTGTTATCGATATCGCCGACGAAGACGGCAAAAAGGGCAATCCGCTCGAGCTGATTAATCCGGAAGTCATCTGGTCGTCGGCAGAAGAACACGTGCATGAAGAGGGCTGCCTGTCATTGCCCGAACATTATGCCGAAGTCATCCGGCCCGACGAGATCAAACTTAAATACCTTGATCGTGAGGGCAAGAAACGCGAACTGCATGCCACGGACCTGCTGGCGACCTGCATCCAGCATGAAATGGATCACCTCGAAGGCATTTTGTTTGTTGATCATATTTCCGCCATGCGGCGCAACATGATCCTGCGCAAACTCAAAAAACTCCGGCGTATGAAGCAAACCGAAGCGGCCTGACGACATGGCGCTCAAGCTGATCTTTATGGGTACGCCCGATTTTGCCGTGCCGACCCTGGCAGCGCTGATCGAGGCCGGACATGAAATCGTTTGCGTTTATGCCCAGCCACCCCGCCCGGCCGGACGCGGTCAGTCCGAGCGCCTGACGCCCGTCCATGCCTTTGCCGCTGAACATCAGATAGTGATCCGAACACCGGTCTCGTTAAAAGATGAAGTCGAACAGCAGGCCTTCGCTGATCTTGGCGCTGACGCGGCAATTGTCGTGGCCTATGGCCTGATCCTGCCGCAAGCCATCCTCGACGCACCACGCCTGGGCTGCCTCAATCTGCATGGCTCCCTGCTGCCGCGCTGGCGGGGTGCCGCACCGCTGCAGCGCGCCATCATGGCTGGCGACGTGCAAAGCGGCGCTTGCATCATGCAAATGAATGCGGGGCTTGATACCGGCGATGTGCTGGCGACCCGCGTGGTGCCTTTGGCGGCAACAACGACAGCGGGTGAATTGCACGATCAGCTCGCAGCAGACGGCGCACCCTTGATGGTCGAGACGCTGGCCCAACTTGCCGCGGGCGAATTGACGCCGGAAGCGCAGCCCGAAGACGGCGTCACCTACGCGGCCAAGATCGATAAATCAGAAGCCCGTATCGACTGGCGGCTGGCATCAACAGAAATAGATTGTCTGATCCGCGGTCTGTCGCCTTTTCCCGGTGCCTGGTTCAGTTATGCCGGAGAACGCATAAAAGTACTCAACGCGACCGTTGTTGATCAAAAGGGCGAGGCGGGCAAATCGCTCGATCGTGAACTGACGATTGCCTGTGGCGAAGGTGCCCTGAAGCTCGAGACCGTACAACGTGGTGGGCGCAAGCCGATGAGTGCCGGCGATTTGCTGCGCGGCTTCCCGATCCCGATGGGCGCTGATCTGCTGGCTGACGCGCGCAAGGACGGCTGAGCCATGCCGCGCTACAAGCTGATACTGGAATACGACGGCACGCCCTTTGTCGGCTGGCAGCGCCAGGACAATGGCCTCTCGGTCCAGCAGGTTCTGGAAGAAGCGGTGAAGGCCTTCTGCGGTGAAGACGTCACGGTTTTTGGTTCCGGTCGCACCGATGCCGGCGTCCATGCCATCGGTCAGGTCGCCCACATAACCTTGAGCAAATCCCACCCCGCCGATACCGTGCGCCGGGCAATCAATCAGCACCTGATACCGCATCTTGTTGCCGTACTCGATGCCGAGGATGTGGCTGATGATTTTCATGCCCGCTTCTCGGCGATAAGCCGTAGTTATCGCTATCGCATCGTCAACCGCCGCGCCCGGCTGGCGCTCGATCGCAACCGGGCCTGGCATGTGCCGCTGCCGCTTGACGCCGAGGCCATGCACATTGCTGCACAAAGCCTGATCGGCAAGCACGACTTTACGACGTTCCGTTCGGTCAAATGCCAGGCCAAATCACCGGTCAAGACGCTGGATGAAATTTCGGTCGAACGGCGCGGCGAGGAAGTCTGGCTCCATACCCGGGCGCAGTCCTTCATGCACAACCAGGTGCGGGCTATGGTCGGCAGCCTGAAAATGGTCGGCGAGGGCAAATGGCCGGTTGGCCAGATCGCCGAAGCCCTCGCGGCAGCCGAGCGCACAGCCTGCGGTCCGACAGCCCCGGCCTGCGGGCTCTATTTTGATACGGTGACATTCGGGGCCCGGCGCTATGGTCCCGACGGCAAGACTGACTAGAGAAAGATCTTTCCGCCAATATTGGAGATCAGTACGCCGATCAGCACGTCCATGACGACGACGCCCGCCGCCGCCCAGTCGCGTACCTGCAACACCGTCCGGGTAACAAACCAGAGATAAAACAGCACAACCAGGGTTGCGATAATGCCGATGATGGCAGCAGCCTGTTCCGGAAAAATGCCACCGCGCGTCAGAATGGCGACGGGCAGCAAAATACCGATCTGGACCACGTTGGCCCAGTTGTAGACGATGATGTAGGGCACATAGTTCTGCGTCTGGTTCAGTAGCCGCACGACAATCAGCATGGCCAGCGGCCAGACGATCCAGCCCATGACGTAGGTGAAGATTTCCGGCACGAAGTTGAAGGTCTCGGGCAGCGGGCCTGAGTCGGCAACTTCGGGCGACAAGCCGATGTCGCGCACGATGATCAGGCCGATATAGGCCGGGGCGATAAGCACGGCGGCAAAAAACGAACGCCAGAACCCCTCGACCGAAATGTTGAAATACGCCATGCCGCCCGGGTCCATGCGGGCGAGCCGCCAGGCTCCATAAATCGACGAGCGTATTTCAGACCATCCGGGCATGTAAAAGCTCTAGCGCCGGATTTGTGTCAGGTCAACCGAGAGGATTGTGATGTGTCAGTTCGCGGCGAAAAAGCCGTCGAGGATTGAAGCGTAAATTTTCGTCAACGCTTCGATATCACTGATGGCCGTGCGTTCATCGACCTTGTGCATGGTCTGGCCGACGAGGCCGAATTCAGCGACCGGGCAATAGTCCTTGATGTAGCGGGCGTCCGAGGTGCCGCCGGTCGTACTGAGCTCCGGTTCGACCCCGAGCGTTTCGCGGACCGCGCCGGCGATCAGGTCGGACAACGGGCCCGGTGGCGTCAGGAATGATTCGCCCGAGCAATGGATTTTGAGCGCGTAGTCGCCACCGATGGCGTCAAATTCCGTGCGGATCCAGCTTTCGAGGCTGTCGCCGGAATGCTCATCATTAAACCGAATGTTGAACACTGCCGTTGCTTCTGCGGGGATGACGTTGGTCGCGGTGTTGCCGACGTCCACAGATGTCACCGCGATGGTCGAGGCCTGAAAGTGGTCGTTGCCCTGATCCAGTTCCTTGTTCGTCAGCACACCCAGCATTTGCACAAGCCGCGGGATCGGATTGTCGGCGAGGTGAGGATAGGCCGAATGCCCCTGTACACCCTGAACCGTCAGCCAGCCCGACAAGGAACCGCGCCGACCGATCTTGATCATTTCGCCGAGCTGGTTTGGATTGGTCGGCTCACCAACGACGCAGGCATCGATGACCTCGCCGTTTTGTGCCATCCAGCGCAGGACCTTTTGCGTGCCGTTAATCGCCGGACCTTCTTCATCGCCGGTGATCAGCAGACTGATCGAGCCACCAAATTCATTATTCCGGGCGGCGGCAAAGGACGCGGCAGCACTGGCGAAGGCGGCCACGGCACTTTTCATGTCGCTGGCCCCCCGGCCATAAAGCTCGCCATCGATGACTTCCGCACTGAAAGGATCGACGCTCCAGGCATTCTGATCGCCGACCGGCACCACATCGGTGTGACCGGCAAAGCAGAAATTGGGCGCTTCAGTCCCCAGCCGGGCATAGAGGTTGCGCACATCCGGCGTATCCTCGTCCGAGAATGTCATGTCATGACAGACGAAGCCGACGCCTTCTAGGGCGGCTTTCAAAACGTCAATCGCCCCGGCATCCGCCGGCGTGACGCTGGGCTGACGGATCAGGGCCTGGGAAAGTTCGATGGCGTCGATCATGTCGGCTTCTACTGGTTGGTGGCGAAAATGTCGTCGCGCAGCAATTCGTTGATCGAGGTCTTGGAACGCGTGCGGGCATCGACGCGTTTGACGATGACGCCACAATAAAGGCCGGGACCCGGTGTGCCGTCGGGCAGGTCCTTGCCGGGCATGGTCCCTGAGACAACAACGGAATATGCCGGTACCCGACCGATGTGAACTTCGCCGGTGGCGCGGTCAACGATCTTGGTCGAGGCACCGAGATAGACGCCCATCGACAGGACAGAACCTTCCTCGACGATCACGCCTTCGGCGACTTCGGCGCGGGCACCGATGAAGCAGTTGTCTTCGATGATGACAGGGCCAGCCTGCAGAGGCTCGAGAACGCCACCAATACCGGCACCGCCCGAGATATGACAATCCTTGCCGATCTGGGCGCAACTGCCGACCGTGGCCCAGGCATCGATCATTGAGCCCGAATCCACATACGCACCCAGATTAACGAACGATGGCATCAGGATGGCACCGGGTGCGATATAGGCCGAATGGCGCACGACACAGTTGGGCACAGCGCGGAAACCGGCTTCGCGGAAGCGCACATCGTCCCAGCCGTCAAATTTCGAGGGGATTTTGTCGAACCACGGCGCATTGCCGCCGGGGCCACCGGAAATCGTCGCCATGTCATTGAGGCGAAACGACAGCAACACCGCCATCTTGAGCCACTGATTGACCTTCCAGTCGCCCGGGCCCTGACGTTCGGCGACCCGGAAGGTGCCGGAATCAAGACCCTCAAGGGCGGCTTCCACAGCCTCGCGGACCTCGCCTTTGGTGCCCAGCGTCACATCGGCGCTGTTTTCCCAGGCGGTTTCGATAACGGATTGCAGTTCGGACGGTTGCATGTCGGCTCCTGAATATAATAATTGCGGGGCCGAAAATAGCTGGCGCACCGGCGCTGTCAACCTTGCTGCACACAGGGACTAATCGATTTGCAGGTCTTTCAGCGTAGCCTGCAGGAATGCCAGCAGATCCTCGGCGACATGATGGATAAAATCACCTTCGCCATTGCCCGACCAGTCGCCATGGCCCGGCACCCAGACCGTCGTCATGCCGAGTTCGGCTGCAGGCGCAAGATTGCGGTCCATGTCGTCAAAAAAGGCGGTTCTGGAGGGATCAAGCCCGTGCCGGTCCAGAAGCTTGTGATAGGATTCCATCGCCGGTTTGGGCACAAAATCACATTCGGCTATATCGAATATGTCCTCGAAACGGTCTTCGATGCCGAGCTTGGTACAGACGTTGATGGCGTGCTGGCGCGAGCCATTGGTGAAAATCAGCTTGCGGCCGGGCAGCCGGTCAATCGCCAGACCAAGTTCCGGTGCCGGGTCCACCGGCGCCAGATCGATATCGTGGACGTAATCCATATAGTCGTGCGGGTCGACATCATGATCAATCATCAGACCGCGCAGTGTGGTGCCGTGTTCCCGGAAATATCCTTTTTGCACGACGCGTGCCTCGTCAAGGGCAAGACCCAGTCGATTGGCGACATATCGATTGATCAGCACGTCGACCTGGGCAAACAAATCGCAATGCGCCGGGTACAGTGTGTTGTCGAGATCGAACAACCAGACATCAATTTGTTCAAATGACGAAGTATTTTGCCCGGCGGGGTCGAAATTTTCAGGTTTTGCATCCATATCATCAATGTGACGCGTTCCGGGCGTTCCGACAAGCGTCTGGCCCGTTCACGAACCGATTTATGTGGCGCAGAATAGGCGAGACCGTCGTTGTCGCGTCAAAGTTTCATGGTATGTTGATCAAGATGGCCAAATCGGGGAAAGTTAACGTGGCCAACAGGGTTTGTGCGGGCGGGAGGTCTTTGGTATGGCGTCAGAAGCGGAAATGAAGGCGGAACGTGATCGCTTTGTGGCGTTCGCTTTTGCTGCCGCTGACGCTTTTCTGGAACTCGATACCGAATTCAAGATTATTTACGCCGTCGGTGCCACGCAATGGCTGGCCGGCGTGCCACCAGAAAAGTTGATCGGTCAGGAATTTCTGGCGCTGATCACAGATGAAGACCGGCTGCTGGTTCAGGCCTCATTGGCCACGGCACAAAAACAGGGTCGTTTCGGTCCGGTCAACATGCGGGTCCAGCGCGGCGAACAGAAACCACTGAAAATTGCCGCCTTTGGATCTTCGCTGCCGACGCATGGCGGGCGCACCTTTGTGGCGCTCTCAGCCCTCAGGCTGGTTTCGACGGCTTCTGAGCCCGATGAAGCGGCCCTTGATCCGGAAACCGGCCTGCTGAACAAGGAAGCCTTCTCCGATGTTGCCAACGAAGCCCTGAAGGCCGGCAAGGCCCAGGGCCTGAATTACGACATGACCTTGATCGACCTCGATGGCATCGACGCCTTGCGCGAAAAGATGGGTGCCGAGGAAGGTGAACAACTGCTCAGTGATATTTCTGCTCACCTGCAGGCCAATTCGGTCAATGGCTCTTCCGCCGGTCGGATCGATGGCGACAAGTTTGGTATCGTTCATGAACCCGGCATGAATGTTGAAGAGCTGAACAAAAGCATTGCCGAAAAAACCAAGGCCGCCGATCCAGATGGCGAAGGTATGGAAGTTACCGGTGCGACGGTCAATCTCGACGCCGCCATGTCGGAAGAAGATAACGCCAAGGCGCTGGTCTATACGATCAACAAGTTCTCGGAAAGCCAGGGTGATTTCACCATCGATGAATTGTCCGATGGCTACAAGAAAATGATGGATGAGACCCAGGCCAAGATCAAGGCCTTCAAGACGACCATCGCCACCGGTGAATTTGACGCTCTGTTCCAGCCCATCGTCGAACTTTCGACGCGCTTTGTGCACCACTACGAAGGCCTCGCCCGCCTGCGTGTCAGCGGACCGGAAGCCTCGCCTTTTGCCTTCATCACCTTTGCCGAGGAAGTCGGTGTGATCGGTGATTTTGATCTGGCGATGATTGAGAAGATTGCCGACAAGATTCTCAAAGCCCGCCAGACCGGGGACATTCTCAGTATTGCGGTCAACGTCTCGGGCCGTTCCATTGAAAGCCCGATGTTCCTTGATGCCCTTCACAGGCGTCTGAAGGATTATTCAACGATCCGCGAGGAACTGATGTTCGAGCTTACGGAATCGTCAAAGATCGAGGATCTCGAACAGACCAACAATATCATTCAGGGCATTCGTAAACTGGGACATCATGTTTGCCTTGATGATTTCGGCTCGGGGGCAGCGGCCTATCAGTATCTGCGGGCGCTGGAAGTCGATTACGTCAAGATCGATGGCATCTATGTGCAGGAAGCCCTGTCGACCAAGAACGGCAAGGCCTTCCTCAAATCGATGTCGACGCTGTGCAAGGATATCCAGATCCACACCGTGGCCGAGATGATTGAAGACGAAGAGACTGCAGCATTCCTGCAGGAAATCGGCGTGCGTTATGGACAGGGGTATTTGTTTGGCAAACCGGGCGTCAGCGTCGCGGGTACCCAACATCTGGAAGCCTCCTGATCATGGCGGAAGATGCTCTGACAAACACCCCGGTTACGGTGTCGGACGACAGCCCATCGAAGGCGCCACAAGAGGCTGTCAATCCTGAACAGGCAGCCGAAGCACCCGATGAATTGATCCTGTCGCCGGCCGAGATGCTGGCCAATTTTGATGGTGCCGGCGTATTGCTCAATCAGCGCGGCAAGATTATCGCCACAAACGAAGACGGCAAATCCCTCGCCACGGCGTTCAGTCGGGCCGGCGATCCGCGTATTCGCGGTCTCGTCGCCGAAGCTATTGGCGGCGGTCGAACGGTCAATGAAAAAATCGAGGTTTCGGACGGCGAAGGCGGGACGACGGCGCTCGAAGCCATGTTCCTGCCACTGAACACCGGCGAGACCGGTCGATTTGTTGTCGTGCTGGCCCGCGAGTTCACTGTCGAGCGTAACTTCATGAATGCGCTGTTGACCTCACGCCAGTTGTTCAAGGACCTTGTGACGTGTTCAGCGGACTTCGCCTGGGAAACCGATCACAACGGAAATTTCAAGTTTGTTTCGGAACGTGGAGTGCTGGGGTATTCGGCGCATGAACTAAATGGTCGCCCGCCGCGCAATCTGATCCATCAGAAGAACCCGCCTGACGCGCCGTTTCCTTTTGACAGCAACGTGCCACTGGAAGATGCCGAGGTCTGGCTGCGTCACGCCGATGGCTCGTCAGCCTGTCTGGTGATCTCATCGGTGCCGGTTCATACCGAGGAAGGCCAGTGGCTGGGAGCCCGTGGTGTCGCCCGCGATGTGACGGAAACCCGGGAGCGCGATCTGGCGCTGGAGCGTGAGCGCAACCGGATCGAGTTGCTCAACACCATTGTCGATGCCATTCGCAATGAAATCGAACCGGCGCGCATTCTCGGCACCGCAGCCGAGGCGACGGCGGCTGTGGTGGGGGCCAGAAACTGCTGGGTGTTGCGCGGTGACATTCAACGCGGCTTCCAGACGCAAGCCGAATTTGGCGGCTCCTTTGGTGTCGCGCAACCCTCAGCCACAGATGTTGTCGCCGATGTGCTGATTAATGGTGATCCGCGCGGCGTGGTCGAACGCACTGTCGGCCTGCAGCAGGTCCTGACGGCGGCAAGCCGCTATCGCGGTGAAGTTAACGGGGCCATCGCCGTTGCCCGGGGCGGGGATCAGGCAGACTGGAGCGAAGAGGCAAAGGCCTTGCTGGCCGGTGTCGCCGATCGCATCGGGCTCGCCATCGAGCAAATCGCCGCCCATGAACAACTTGAAAAGTTGTCGCGAACGGATGAGTTGACCGGCCTGTTCAATCGGCGGGCATTTTACGAAGAACTCGAAGGGCGTCTGGCGCACCAGAAGCGCACGGGTCGTACGGGTGCCCTGATCTATATCGATCTCGACAATTTCAAACTGGTCAATGACGTACATGGCCACCTGCAGGGCGACGAAGTGCTGCGCATTCTGTCCGATATTCTTGAAAGCGGCAGCCGGATCGGCGATTTGACGGCTCGATTTGGTGGTGATGAATTTGCCATGTGGACGGAAGATACCGATCAGGACGGGGCTTTGACCAAAGCGCGCATTTTGCTGGCGGATTCGCAGCGCCTGCTGGAACTCTCGGGCGACGATGCACATCCGTTGGGGATTTCGGTTGGGATCGCCATCAGCGAGCCGGCGTCCGAAGAGGCGATGGACGGACTTATCGGACGCGCCGATGCGGCGATGTACGAAGTGAAAAACACAGGGAAGGGCGGCTTCGCAGCGGCATTGCCGGGCGGAGACTTTTTGAGAGGATAAAATATGTTTGGCGGCTTGTTTAAGGGACGAAAGGTCGAAAAGGCCAAAAAAGTATCCTACGAGGAATCGAAGGAATACGCGGCGAGTGACAGCCATGCCGAGCGCAAGGCGCTGGCCAAGCGCACCGATGTAAAGCCCGAGGTCCTGTATTTCCTCGCTGAAGACAAATCCCCGACCGTGCGGCGCAAGGTTGCCACCAACCCGACGACGCCGCGTCAGGCCGATCTGATTCTGGCGACGGATTCAGTTGATGAGGTTCGCTGCGATCTCGCCCTGAAAATTGGCCGGCTGGTCCCCAACATCTCCGATTCCGAATCGAGCCGTTTGCAGGAAGTGACCTTCAAGGTTCTCGAAACACTGGCTGCTGATGCCCTGCCGCGCGTGCGCAAGATTGTCGCCGATCAGATCAAGCATGCCGATAATGTGCCGAAAAATATCGTCGACCAGCTGGCGCGCGATGTGGAACTTATCGTCGCCGCGCCCATCCTCGAATATTCGCCGCTGCTGACGGACGAAGACCTGCTCGAAATTATTTCCGGCGGGACAGCGCAAGGCGGCCTGAACGCCATCGCCAAACGCTCCTCAGTCAATCCCGATGTCTCGGATGCCATTGTCGCGGCGCGCGATATTCCGGCCGTCGCCGTTTTGTTGGCCAACAAGAACGCCCAGATCCGGGAAGAAACCCTTGATCAAATTGTCGATGGTGCCGCCGATCAGGAACCGTTGCACAAACCTTTGGTGACACGACCGGAATTGTCGCAGAACTCGATGCGGCGGATCTCCAGTTTTGTCAGCTTGTCGTTGCTCGATATCCTCAGCGAAAAACACAGCCTCGACAAGGAGACCGAAAAGGTTGTTCGCCAGAAGGTCAAGGAAGGCCTCAAGACCAAGGACGTCACCAAGGGCGAGACCAAGGCCCAGGACGAAGCTCAGAAGCTGGTCGACAATGACGAATTGAATGACGCAAGTGCCATGAAGATGGTCAAGAGCTTTGAGCACGATGTACTGGTGCGGGCGCTGGCCATCAAGGCCGAAGTTCCGGTGACCATCGGCAAAAAAATTATCGAGTCAAAAAGCGGCAAGACGGTGACGGCGCTGGTCTGGAAAGCCGGTCTCTCGATGCGCAGCGCATTGGAAATTCAGCGCGAAGTCGCCAAGGTGCCACCCAACGAAATTGTCAATGCGCGCGACGGCGTGGAATATTCCCTGACCGAAGACGAAATGTCCTGGTACCTCGACTTTTTCGCCGAATAACCGATGTGAAATATTACTGGTGCGAAGGGCCGCTACCTTGCGGTCTCGATCATCGTGCCGACACCGTGTTCGGTGAAGATTTCCAGCAGCAGAACATGCGGCACACGGCCATCCAGAATGTGAGCCGCCGCGGTGCCCTGATCTATGGCGTCGAGGCAGGTCTCGACCTTGGGGATCATGCCGCCGTTGATGGTGCCGTCGCTAATCAGTGAGGCTGCCTGATCCCGGCTCAGCGTCGGCATCAGGTTTTTATCGCTGTCCATCACACCGGCAATGTCCGTCAGCATGATCAGCTTGCTGGCGTTCAGGGCGGAGGCAATGGCACCGGCGGCAGTATCGGCATTGATGTTGTACGTCTCGCCGTTTTCACCCACGCCAATGGGCGCGATCACCGGAATAACATCTGAGCTTTCAAAGTCCTGCAGTATTTTTGGATTGATCTGATCGGGTTCCCCGACAAAGCCCAGATCGAGCACGCTTTCGATATTGCTGTCCGGATCTTTTTTGCTGCGTAAAAGTTTTTTGGCCTGGATCAGACGACCGTCCTTGCCAGACAGGCCCATGGCCGAGCCACCGACGCCATTGATCGCCGTGACGATCTGTTTGTTGATCGAGCCCGACAATACCATCTCGACGATCTCGACGGTTTCCTGATCGGTCACCCGCAGGCCGTCGATAAATTCGCTTTTGATTTTGAGACGCTCAAGCATGGCACCGATCTGCGGACCGCCACCGTGCACGACGACCGGATTGATACCGACATGCTTGATCAGCACGATGTCGCGGGCAAATTTCTCAGCCAGCGCGGCGTCGCCCATGGCATGACCGCCATACTTGATGACAAAAGTCTGGCCGGCAAAACGCCGCATATAGGGCAGCGCTTCAGACAGGGTCTGCGCGGTGACGAGCCATTGCTCGGTGGTTTTTTCGGTGACGTTGTCGCTCATGATGGGGCCTTATAGCCCAATCATTGAGGCTCGGCTAGCGTGGCGATTTGTGCCCGCAACTCTTCGATGCCTGTTTTTGTGTTGGCGCTGGTGGCGATAATTGTCGGGTGGGCCGCGACGTGAGTGCGAAGTTCCGCGTCCACTTCAGCCAGGCGTTTCTCCAGTTCGACACCGGTCACCTTGTCAGCTTTGGTCAGCACCGCCTGGTACGTCACGGCGGCAATATCGAGCATCTCCATGATCGTGCGGTCGACATCCTTGGTGCCGTGGCGGGCATCGATCAGGATAAAAACGCGCACCAGGTTGGCCCGGCCCTTGAGATAGGTGTTGACGAGATCGGTCCAGTTGGCAATCGATGTTTTTGACGCCTTGGCATAGCCATAGCCCGGCAAATCGACGAGGCAGAGCGCATCGGCCAGATCAAAAAAATTGAGCTGCTGGGTCCGCCCCGGTGTCTGTGACGTGCGGGCCAGAGTCTTGCGACCGGTCAGCGCATTGACCAGACTTGACTTGCCGACATTGGAGCGACCGGCAAAGGCGATTTCAGGCAAACCCATTTCCGGCAGGGCGCTGTGTTTGGCGGCACCGGCGATAAATTCGCACGGCTTGGCGAACAACAACCGGCCGCGTTCCGTCAGGGCGGCTTGCTCTTCTGCTGTACTGGAGGACCCCGTCATATTGCCTGCTCCTGGCCCGGTAACAGCGGCGCTACTTGCCGCCGATGGGCACGCCGGCACGCTTCATGATCAGGTATTGCTGGGCCATCGACAGGGCGTTGTTCCAACTCCAGTAAATCACAAGCCCGGCCGGGAAGGAGGCCAGCATGAACGTGAACATGATCGGCAGGAACATGAAAATCTTGGCCTGCAGGGGATCGGCGGGCTGCGGGTTCAGTTTCTGCTGCAGGAACATGGTGATGCCCATGATGATCGGCCAGACACCAAGGACTGGAATGTAGGCCGGTGGCGTCCACGGAATGAGGCCAAACAGATTGACGATCGTGGTCGGATCGTTGGCCGAGAGATCGCTGATCCAGCCGTAGAACGGTGCATGGCGCATCTCGATCGAGACAAACAGAACCTTGTAGAGCGAGAAAAACACCGGGATCTGCAGGGCGATGGGCAGGCAACCGGCCATCGGATTGGCCTTTTCCTTTTTGTAGAGCTCCATCATCGCCTGGTTCATTCTGGTGCGGTCGTCGCCGTATTGCTCGCGCAGTTTCTTGATTTCAGGCTGCAGCTTCTTCATCGCCGTCATGGCCTTGAACGACTTGTTGGCCAGCGGGAAAAACACGATACGCACGCAAACCGTCAGGGCCAGAATGGCCAGGCCGAAGTTACCGAGTAATTTGTAGAACCAGTCAATGGCATAGAAGAACGGTTTGGTCAGGAAATAGAACCAGCCGAAATCGACGGCGAGGTCAAAGCGTGCGACGCCAAGGGTCTCTTCATAGCGATCCAGAAGGTGAACTTCCTTGGCCCCGGCAAACAGCTGATTGGTAACCTCGGTCGAGGTTTTGGGCGCAATGGTGCGACCGTTTTGCAAAAAATCGACCTGATATTTGTCAGCCTTGTTGGGGGCGGCGTGGTTGAAGCTCGCTTCGAACTCGGACTTCTGATTTGGGATCAGCGCCGTCAGCCAGTACTTGTCAGTAATGCCGATCCAGCCGCCTGTTGATTTGTGCGGGATGCGTCCGGCATCGACGACGTCTTCGTAATCGACTTCCGTGAGCGTGTCGTTCAGGACACCGAGCGGGCCTTCATGCAAGATGTAGAAGCCGGTGGTGGTCGGCGTGTTGAGGCGCGACACCAGGCCATAGGGGAAGAGTGTGACGGCAGCGGTCGAATTGTTGATCACGCTGTCGTTAATGGTGAAAAGAAAGTGTTCGTCGAGCGAGATCTTGCGCTGGAACACGAGACCTTCGCCGTTGTCCCAGACCAGCGTGACCGGCGTGGTCTGTGTCAGCGAATTGCTGCTGGTCTGCCATGCGGTCGACGGGGTCGGAACCTTGACCTTGGCACCCGGGGCCGTGGTCCAGCCGAAGTCAGCATAGTAGGGATTGGCCGCGCCCGTCGGGGACAGCATGACGATGTTGGCACTGGTCGGATCGACGGTTTCGCGATAGTCGACCAGCGTCAGATCATCAATGCGCGCGCCAACTTTTGAAATCGAGCCATGAATGCGACCGTTGTCAAAGGCAATGCGCGGTGACTTGGCAACCGCCTCGTTGCGGGCAGCGGTAATCGCCAGGGCATTGGCGACACTGGCAGTGCCGGCACCCGGTATCGGGGCGCCGTTGGCGGAAACACCAGCACCTGGCACGCCGCCGGACGCCGTACCCGGCGTAGTCGTTGCCTCGATCTGCTGTTGGGCAATTTCCGCTGGCGTCGGTTCTGGCGGTTTGGGCGTCAGGAATTCGAAACCGACAATGATCGCGACCGAGAGAAGGACCGCAAGGACCAGATTACGTTGTTCCAGCATGGATTTCTTTGCCGTTTCTATTGATGAGCGTTGAAGCGATTAAAGCGAAAAAACGAACTAGTGCTTGTGACCAAAAGCGCGGTCGTCAGCAGATGAATGGTCGTGGCCGCAGTCCGGGACAGGATCATACCCGCTGCTGCCCCAGGGATGACATTTTGCCAGACGACGCAGCGTCAGAGTCAATCCCTTCAGCGCACCGTGCTTGCCCAGCGCCTCAAGTGCGTATGCCGAACAGGTCGGCTCGAACCGGCAGCTTGGTGGCAAAACGGGTGAGATCAGATAGCGATAGCCGTAGACCAGGCCTTTGAGCAGCATCTCCGGCGCTTTCAGAATACGGTTCATGATGTGCTTCATGATGCGAGTGCTTCCGGTTGCCAGACCTTGAGGCGGCGCAGGGCCGTTTCGAGATCGTCACGCAAGTCATCGAACGCTCGATCCAGTGTGTCGCGCCTGCCGATCAGTACATAATCGACGCCGGAGGCAGCGTGCGGAGCCATGATTTGATCCGCAACGGCCCGCAACCGCCTGCGCGCCCGATTACGGTGCACGGCGTTGCCGACTTTTTTGCTGACGGTAAATCCGACCCGCAGATCAATTCGAGAGGTTTTCGGGTCGGTGGAATCCTGAGGCACGTCATCGTGGCGCACCTGCAGGATCAAACCCGGCGCGACCCATTTTTTTCGGGTCGCAGCGACTTTCAAAAATTCTGAACGCTGTTTGAGACGCCCGACCCTGGCCGACATGAAAGGCTTACGCTGACAGGCGTTTGCGCCCTCTGGCCCGACGGCGGGCGAGAACTTTGCGACCACCAACGGTCGACATACGACTACGGAACCCATGGCGGCGCTTCCGCACCAGGTTGCTCGGTTGAAATGTCCGTTTCACTTGACTTACTCCGCGACAATGGCCCGCGCTCCTCGGCAGGAGCGCCAGGGCAACAAGCATGTTCGAAAAACAGGCCCGCTGTATACGTCCTGGGCCCCGCGAAGTCAACGGGACTCATTGATATTGGCCCAATCAGTCCGATCACGGTTTTCTGTGCTTTTCGCCAGACCTGCGGTCACTTATAACTGAAGAACGTCTGAGAAATGAAATCCGCCGCTTTCAGGGGTGGAAACAGGGGAAACGGGTGGCGCGGGACATGGCGGAGACGATCACAACAGATGTTTGCGTCATTGGCGGTGGGTCGGCCGGTCTGGTCGTTGCCGCCGGGGCCAGTCAGATGGGCGCAGATGCCATTCTGATCGAGCGCGGCTTGATGGGCGGTGATTGCCTTAATTACGGCTGCGTGCCGTCAAAAGCCTTGATTGCTGCGGGTTTGGCGGCATCCAATGCTCGCCGCGCCGGGCGATTTGGCGTCACAGCCGATCCCGTAGTGGATTTTAGCCGCGTCCATGATCATGTCCGGGGCGTCATCGAGGGCATCGCGCCCCACGACTCGGTTGCCCGGTTCGAGGGCCTGGGAGTCAAGGTGATCGAGGCCTCGGCCAAATTCATCTCGCCAACCGAACTGGTAGCCGGTGATCAACATATCAAGGCGCGGCGCTTTGTTGTGGCGACGGGCTCAAGGCCTCTGGTTCCACCCATTTCAGGCCTCGACACCGTCAATTTTTTCACCAATGAGACGATTTTCGACAATTCGCAGTTGCCAGAGCACCTGATTATTATCGGCGGCGGACCGATCGGCATGGAACTGGCGCAGGCGCACCGTAACCTCGGAGCCCGGGTTACGGTCATCGAAATGTTCTCCGTTCTCGGTGCCGATGATCCGGAACTGGCCGGGGTCGTTGCCGATTGCCTGCGCAAGGACGGCGTTGATATCCGGGAAAATACCAAAGTCGAGGGCGTCACCCGACAAGGCGAGGGGATCAGCGTCAGCATCAGCCAGAACGGTACAAGCGAAACGATCGAGGCCAGCCACCTGCTGATTGCCACGGGCCGCCAGGCGAATGTCGAGGATATGGGGCTGGAAGCCGCCGGCATAAACGTCGGCCCGGGGGGCATTATCGTCGACCGGCGTTTGCGCACCAGCAATCGCAAGATATTTGCCATTGGCGATGTCACCGGTGGCCTGCAATTCACCCACGTTGCCGGATATGAAGCCGGCATCGTCTTGCGCAATCTGCTCTTCCGGTTGCCGGCAAAAGCGGATTATCGTGCCACACCGTGGGTGACGTATACCTCGCCCGAACTGGCCCAGGTGGGCCTGACCGAGGACAAGGCGCGCGCGCTGCACGGCGAGATAAAAATCCTGCGCTGGCCCTTCGCCGAAAACGACCGGGCGCATGCCGAGCGTAGCGAAGACGGCCTCGTCAAGGTCATCACGACAAAACGCGGGCATATCGCCGGGGCCGGCATCGTCGGCACCAATGCCGGGGACCTCATTCAACCGTGGACGCTGGCGATCCAGAACAAACTGAAGATCGGTGCCATGGCCGGTTTCGTCTCGCCCTATCCGACACTGGGTGAAGCCAACAAACGTGCCGCCGGAAGTTTTTATACAGCAACACTGTTCAGCGAACGCACGCGGCGGATTGTTCGGTTCCTGTCGCGGTTTGGTTAATCACGTCAACGAAACCTATTTTCTCTCACAGAACCGTGACGCAGTTTGACTGGACCGGGCAGGGCGTGCGGCGCAAGTTCATCAACGGAAACTCCGGGGGGAATTTGGTAACGTTGCGATCTGGGGAATATTTATGAAGCGACTATTGGCGGGTCTTTTTGGCCTCTGCGGCGTGGCCCTGTTCAGCTTGTCGGCAGGCGCTGTTGAAGTCATCACATTGACGCAGACGGGTTGCCAGTTTCTCGAATCAGAAAAAGGCGTTGACCGTAATTTCAAGACGCTCAAGGCGGCAGACTGCGAAAAAATCAACAAGGAAACGGGTGCCAGCCGATTGAACGACGCCCGGGTGCTCAAGCTCAAGCCGGGCACATATGTATTTCGCGTCACCAATCAGAACGTTCCGTATGAACTTGGGTTCTGGGTGCGGGAACACGACTATGACTGGCGCAATCCCCTGCATCTCATGAGCAAGACCAGCGTGTCAGGTGGCGGCATCGAAACCGGCCAGAGCCAGGACTATGAAGTTGACCTGAAAGTTGGCGAATATTTTTACTCATGCCCCCTCAACCCAACCCCGAATTACCGCCTTGTCGTCGCAAACTGACATAACCGGAGCCAAACCTCCGCCGGAACCGGGCGGCATTTGGGCGTTCATGCAACGCAATATATCGGCTAAACTCGGATCCATGTCTGACGCCAGTTCTGCAGCGACACCACAATTGCTCAACAGCCTTTCGGCCCGGCTACTGGTGCTGACCATCAGCTTCATCATGCTTGCCGAAGTGATGATCTATGTGCCGTCCATTTCGCGCTTCCGACTTGTTTATCTCGAGGAAAAACTGTCTGCCGGCGAGCTCGCCTCGCTGGCGCTGGATGCGACGCCCGATAATATGGTGAGCAAGGAACTCTCCGGCGATCTGCTCGGTCACGCCGGTGCCCGTCTGGTCGTGCGCAAAGGGCCTCAGTCGAGGCGTCTGGTGCTGGGCGATTACATGCCGAGCGAGATTGAGGCCAGCTTTGATTTGCGCGGTGCCTCGGCGCCCAAATTGATCACGGATGCCTTTATGGCCTTGCGCCCGCGCCAGGATCGCATGATCCGGATTATCGGGGCCTCAAAGGTGCGCACTGGTACGACGATTGAAGTGGTGATCGATGAAGCGCCGATGGTCGCTGCGATGTATGACTATTCGGTCCGGATTTTGACCCTGTCGGTGGTCATTTCGCTGATCACAGCCGCCCTTGTTTTCCTGACGCTTCATTTGTTGATGGTCCGGCCGATGCGCCGGATTACCGCCAGCATGATTGCCTTCCGGCAAAACCCGCAAGACACCCACATCATTCCGGGCAGAGCCAGTCGCGGTGATGAAATCGGTGTGGCGCGGCGGGAACTGGCGGCCATGCAGGGCGAATTGCGGGCAGCACTGCGCCAGCAAGAGCGTCTCGCCCAGCTCGGTACCGCCGTCAGCAAGATGAGCCATGATCTGAGAAATATTCTCGCCACGGCACAGCTGGTCTCGGACCGGATCGCCAGCAGCGATGACCCGGCAGTGCGCAAGGTAACGCCGACCCTGATCGGGGCGATTGACCGGGCAGTTGATCTTTGCAGTCACACCTTGCGTTTTGTCCGGCCGGATGATGCGCCGCTGCGACTGATGACATTTGATCTCTCGGAACTGGCGGAAGATCTAAGCGGATCACTGGGCTTGCCGCCCAACGGATCGATTATCTGGGCCAATGAAATCGAACCGGAATTCGAGATCAATGCCGACCGCGACGAAATTTATCGCGTCTTGCTAAATCTGGCGCGAAACGGCGTTCAGGCCATGCAGGGCAATGCGAATCGCGAAGATCACGAAAGCACCGCTGGCGATTTGACTGCCGTTACAACCGATCTGCAATTTGATCAAATCACCATGACGGCAGCACGCACCGACGCCGGCGTCGTGATCGAGGTTATTGATACAGGACCCGGCTTGCCGGAAGGTGCACGGAATAATTTGTTCAAGGCCTTTGCCAGCACAGCGAAGGTCGGTGGAACCGGCCTCGGCCTGGCGATTGCTTTTGATATCGCCAAAGCGCATGGTGGTGAACTGAGTGTGGTATCCAGCGATCAAAACGGCACACGGTTCCGCCTGACATTGCCTGACGCCTGAGCCGCCACCGCCGGTCCGGTTGTAACGTTTCATTTACATTTTTTGTATAAAGCCAATATGTTAGCGAGCGGTCTGACAGGCAATTGGCTGTCGGATCGAACGCCTTTTGAATATTTGACTTCTGTCGGGGATCGGTGAAATTGCGCTACGTCAAATCCATTGTTGTGTTCGTGCTGCTGTCGTCGCTGGGCGGTTGCGGTCGTTCCATGACATTGGTCGATGACGCGATGAGCGAAATCAATGGCGGTGGAAGTTGCTCGGTGGCCCGCTTGCTGAGGGGCCAGACTGCTTGCGAAGAACCGACCGATACCCTGACCGTCGACGAAGCCAATAAAAAGAAGACGTATTGTTATCGCACTCTTGGCGTCGTCGATTGCTACGAAGACAAAGATCCCTTTGCCAAAGTCGAAGGTCGTGACGCAAACGAAAAACTGGTTATCGGCACGCCGGCTGTCGAGCCAAAAAGACCTGTAACGAAAGTCCCCGCGCTGAGGTCGGCAACAGCCAAACCAATGGCCCATCAGCCAGCCACAAAAGCCCCGCCGGCGCCTCTGCCGGCAAATATTGTTCAACCGGGATCCAGCGCGACAACTGACAAGATGGCGACGCCGTCGGTGCAAATGAAGCAAAAGGCGGCCGTACCCAAAGCTGTGGCACCTGTTCCGGTTATGGCACCTGAAGCTGTTCCTGCCTCGCCCGTCGTGCCGATATCGCGCAAGAAGCCCGTCAAGCCAAAAGATCCCGTCATGGACGACGAACCGGCCACTGCGCCGCCGCCGGCTCTCAAACCCGCAAGCAGGTATGATGAGAAACCGGTGACGCCGGCAATTAAAAGCTGATGTCGTAGGCGAGCGTAGACGTGGCCTGGGATCCTGATAATTATTTGCATTTTGGTGGGCACCGTATTCGGCCAGCCCTGGATCTGATGGCGCGGGTGCCGTTGACCACCCCCGAACGGATCGTCGATCTCGGTTGTGGTACCGGCAACATCGCCAGGTTCATGAAAGACTATTGGCCGAGCGCGCGCCTCACCGGCGTTGACAATTCAGCTGAAATGCTGGCCAAGGCTTTTGCCGACGGTCTCGACGTCACCCTCATCGAAGCCGATCTCACGGAATGGCAGCCCGAAGATGCACCGGACCTTATTTTCTCAAACGCGGTTCTGCATTGGTGCGATGACCATGCAGAACTGTTTCCCAGACTTCTGAATTTTCTCGCACCCCGGGGTGTGCTGGCCATCCAGATGCCGCGCAATCATGCAGCACCTTCACATACCTGCATGGCCGAAGCCGTCCGGTCAGGCCCGTGGGCGGACAGGCTGGCGCCGATCCTGCGCGAACGACCGGTCGAGCCGCCTGAGTTTTATTATGACGTCTTGAAGCCACACGCCTGGCGTCTTGATATCTGGGAGACCGATTACATTCAGGTCCTCGAAGGCGATAACCCCGTCGTTGACTGGACCCGTGGCACGGCCTTGAAACCCTTGCTCGATGCGCTCGACGAAAACGAAAAGATTGCGTTCGAGTTTGAATACGCCAGACGCATTCAGGCCGCCTATCCAAAAGCCTCTGATGGTAAAACGCTGTTTCCCTTCAAACGGCTCTTCATCATCGCCCAGCGCTGATTATTTTTCCCACCACACCGTCATTATGATCCGGGTACGTTGACCCGGAAGAAACACAGCGCTACGGTTTTGGCTGTTTGAATTATTCCGGGACAGCAACAGAATATGATCCGACCGGGGCCTCTTAACCTGATTACCGACGTTGACGGCTTGAAAGTCGGCAATGCCCACGACCTTAAAGTGCGCTCCGGCGTGACCGTTGTAGTGCCGGACGAAGGCGCGGTGATGGCCGTTGATGTTCGGGGCGGCACACCTGGCACACGAGAGACCGACGCGCTCGATCCGACCTGCGGCGTCAAATTGTTCGACGCCATTACCCTGTCAGGTGGTTCAGCCTTCGGGCTCGATGCTGCCGGGGCCGTCATGAACTGGCTGGTTGGCCAGGGACGGGGATATCAACTCGGGCCTGCCCTGATCCCCGTTGTGCCATCGGCAATCATTTTTGATCTTCTTAACGGCGGCGACAAGGACTGGGGCGCGTCACCTCCGTTCCCTGACCTTGCGCGCGAGGCTTGCGAAAACCTGAGCCGTGAATTTGAACTTGGCAATATTGGCGCAGGATCGGGTGCGACGGCAGGTCCTCTAAAAGGCGGTCTTGGCAGCGTGTCCTCTGTTGCTGATGACGGCGTCCAGGTCGGTGCGCTGCTTGTGGCCAATCCTTTCGGTTCCGTAACCATGCCTGGCAGCGATGCGCTCTGGGCCTGGCCGTGGGAGCAGGATGGCGAGTACGGTGGCCAGCGCCCGGCAGGGGACCTGGCCCCGGTTGACCAGGAGTATCAATCGCCGGTGCGCGATATCGCTACTGGCGGCAATACAACCCTGGGGGTTGTGGCAACAAATGTTATGCTCGATAAAGCCGAAGCGCAACGAATTGCAATAATGGCCCAGGATGGCATTTCTCGTGCGATTCGCCCTGTTCATACCCCCTTTGATGGCGATACCATATTTGTCATATCGACGGGCAGGATAGAAATGCCCGAAGCTTCGGACCAGATGATCATGCAGTTGGGCATGAGGGCGGCAGATTGTGTCGCCCGCGCAATTGGCCGGGGTGTTTATGCGGCCGATGGCCTCGGGGATTTTCCGGGTTATCGGCAAACAATCGCCGGCGAATAGTCGGCCAACAATAGTCCGGTCATGAGACCGGCTTTAACAGGGAGGTTGCCATGCGCAAAAGCGCAATAATTGGATTAACGACTTTGGCTCTCGGAGCCTTTGGTGCGACGCTGGGGATGATGCCATCCGATGCCAGCGCCAAGGACAGTCTGGTATTGGGTATGCCTCTGGAGCCGCCTGGACTGGATCCGACGACCGGTGCTGCTGCGGCAATCGCCCAGATTACCCTCTATAATGTCTATGAAGGCCTGACCCGTATCAGTGAACGCGCTGAAGTCGGGCCGGGGCTGGCTGACAGCTGGACGGTTTCAGATGATTTGAAGGTCTTTACCTTCAAGCTCAAGTCGGGCGTCAAGTTTGGTGACGGCAGTGCCTTTGATTCGGGCGACGTCAAGTTCACCTTCGAACGCAACGCGGCCGAAAAAAGCACCAATAAACGCAAGAAGCGTTTCATAAACATGGCTTCGATCGAGACGCCGGATGCGACGACGGTCAAGATCACCTTGAAAGACCCAAATCCCTTGTTGCTCTTCCAACTGGGCGAATCGACCGCGGTTATCGTCGCGCCTGAAACAGCAGCAAACAACGATAAAACGCCGGTTGGCACGGGACCCTTCAAATTCACCAAGTGGGTGCGTGGCGCTTCGGTCAGTCTTGCGAAAAATCCGATGTACCGTAATCCCGGTGCAATCAAACTGGACAAGATCACGTTCAAGTTCATCAAGGACGCCTCGGCTCAGGTCGCGGCTATGCTGGCCGGTGACGTCGATGTGTTCCCTTATTTCGGATCACCTGAGAGCCTCGCCCAGTTTGAAGCCAATCCGGACTTTGTCGTCCAGGTCGGTACCACCGAAGGCGAAACCATTTTGTCGACCAATAACAAGGCAAAGCATCTGTCCGATGTTCGCGTGCGCCAGGCAATTGCCTACGCACTTGATCGTCAGGCCATCGTTGATGGTGCGATGTTTGGCTATGGTACGCCGATCGGGACTCACTTTGCCCCGCACAACCCGGCCTATCTCGATTTGACCGGCAAGTTTGCCCACAATCCGGCCAAAGCCAAAGCGTTGCTGGCCGAAGCCGGTTATGCAAACGGCTTGACGTTGTCGCTGAAATTGCCGCCGCCGTCCTACGCCCGGCGTGGTGGTGAAATCATTGCCGATCAGCTTTCCAAAGTCGGTATCACGGCAAAGATTGAAGCGGTCGAGTGGGCCCAGTGGATTGATCAGGTCTACAAGAAAAAGAACTATGACCTTTCCATCGTCAGCCATGTTGAACCCAACGACATCAACATCTATGCCAATCCCAAGTACTACTTCCAGTACGACAACCAGGAATTCCGCGACATCATCAAGAAAGCCGATACCACGGCGGATCTGGCGATGCGCAACAAGCATTTGCAGGCCGCCCAGCGGAAGCTGTCGGCTGATGCTGTGAATGGCTTCCTGTTCCAGCTCGCACGTACAGCAGTCATGCGCAAGGGCCTCAAAGGTGTGTGGAAAAACTCACCGATGTTCGTCAACGATCTTGCAGGCATGTCCTGGAATTAATTGACGCGCAATACGCCGGGGCCTGGCCCTGGCAATAAATCGAGCCCCGCCGGTCGAGATGCCGGTGGGGCTTTTTTATGCCGTCCAGTCTCTTAATGTTTGCAAGTGCCGGGCCTTGTCACCGTCCGGCAGCCAGCTGCCCTCGAAGGCGTTGGTGACAAGCTGGACGACCTGATCGCGGTTCAGGTCAGCAGCCTTCTGTGTGGCGATCAGGTTCTCGGTCATGTAGCCGGGGAAGTAGGCCGGATCATCCGAGTTCACGGTCGCCCTCATGCCTTTCTCGAGCATGGTCCTGATCTCGACGGCTTTCAGACTGTCGGTCACATAGCCATTGGAAATCGGGCAGACCGTCAGCACCAGATTTCGGTTGATGATTTCAGCACACAGAGCGTCATCTTCCAGCGAATTCACACCATGATCAATCCGGTCGACACCGATTTCGTTCAGGGTCTGCCAGATGTGCGTGGTGGAATTTTCCTGATCAACATCGCAATGCATGGTGAGCCGATAGCCTGACCGCCGGGCGCGGGCAAAGACATCCGCGAATTTGACCGGCGGATTCCCGCGTTCATCAGAATCGAGCCCGACGCCGATGATCCAGTCCTTGTAAGGCAGCGATTGCTCAAGCGCATCGGCTGCTGATTCTGCGCTCATGTCACGCAGGAAACACATGATCAGGCGGCTCTCGATACCAAGTGTCTCCGCGGCGTCCTCCTGGGCGCGACGGATGCCCTGGATGACGGTGTCGTAGCTTACGCCACGCGATGTGTGTGCCTGGGGATCAAAGAACATCTCGGTATAGACGACGTTCTGGGAATGCGCCTTTTCAAGATAACGAGACGTCAGATCGTAAAAATCCTGTTCGACCAGCAGAACGCCCATGCCTTCGTAATAGATTTTCAGAAATGACGGCAGGTCGTCAAAATCATAAGCTGCCCGCATGTCGTCTTCCGAAGCGTAAGGCAAATCCAGATTGTTGCGCCTTGCCAGTGCAAACTTCAAATCCGGCTCCAGCGTACCTTCGATATGGACGTGAAGCTCGGCCTTCGGCATGCCTTCGATAAAACTGTCGAGATTTGTCATAGGGCGAAATCTTTTTTTGCTAATTGCGGGAGCCGGAGAAGATTGGCACAGATTACCGCCGCCACAAAATTCAGGCGCAAAAAAAACGGGCCCCCGCAGGAGCCCGTTTTATTGTCTGGTCAGAGGTCGCCGAAAAAACTAACGAAGATAAATATGCACTTCGTTGGTTGAGGCATCGGCGCTCGTCGTTGCCGACAGAGATACGCGTCCGGCCGGCAATCCCATCTCGGTCAAGGTGCGCAGAACCTGGTCTGCGTTTTTCTTGGCCTTGGAAGTATTCAAAGCGACTTCAGCCGGCGCACCATTTGCCGGCGCAACAGCAACCAGCGCGAAGGCTGCTTGCGGGCGACGTTCAATGGCTTTCGAGACGGCATTGTAAAGTGCTTGCTGGTAGGGCACATCCGGGCGGTCGAAACGAATGACGACCAGGGGCCGTTGATTGCCACCGGCAATGGCGTTGCTGCCACCGGCCGGTGCATTGCTGGCAAGCGGTGCGGCGGCGAAGTAAGCCCGGTTTGTCAGGCTCTGGCCATAAGCCTCGCCGTTTTTGATCGCCAGCGACAGCGTCGTCAGATTGTGACGTTCGTTGCCGACATAGGCGGTCTGGCGGCTGATGTCTTCGGAAAGTTCGTTCAACAACCGGTCGATCAGAACGACCGTGCGATTGGTTTCGTCTTCGAGAATGGCGAGCTGGCGATGATCTTCGTCAATCGCGCCCTGCAGGCTATAGGCTGCGCGGGCCTTCTCAAGCAGGAAGGAGGCGAGTGCCGATGACGAGGCAACGCCATTGGCCAGACTGTTCATCGCGGCAATGTCTGCGCCAATTCGATCAAGCTCGGCCTGCGCCGCATTCCACTGGCTGACCAGCACCGGGTTGCCGGGCGTCGTGCCGAGTTGCAAGCGCGAATTAATAGCTGCGACAACGCCGTGATAACGCTGGGCGTTCTGCGTCGTGGCACCACGAATTTGCTGCAACAGATTATTACGTGTGCCGATCTCGCCGCGCAGGGAGCCAAGCTCGTTGCGCATCTGGCTGACGTTCTGACCGACAAAAGTGCCTGTCTGCGGTCCCTGTGTGACCGGCGGTTGGGCGAAGTTTGTCGAGCCCAATAAAGGCGGAGCGGCAGGTGCTGCCGGACTCAAGGTCGGCGACGCCATTTTTTCGGCATCCGACTTGGCGATTTGCACTTTTTCGGATTGCGCTCTTTGTTTCCCGGAAGGGTCGTCCCCCGTCAGCGACGGCCACAGACTATCGAACGTGTCCGTGGCGTAGGAACAACCGGCGAGAAGGACAGCCAGGCCGAACACTGCGCCGTGTGATTTTCTCAATGCCATACTGCAAACACCGTCTATTTAAAATCCAGTTTATCGCGCTGTTTCAATTCGACGGTTCCCCCTCGACGACTTTGCGCGTACTAAAACAATTATCAACTACTCTAGGCTACCAGTTACTTAACGACTATCAACTACACAATACAGACCCATATGTCACGACCGACCTGCTCGGGCGATCCGGTCAGGCTCGCGGTTATTATTGGAACCTCAAGCTTGCCGCAACAGATATGTCTCAAGTTCAGCCGGGCCACGTTATCTCACGTTTGGACGCACTCCGCTACCAGCGACCGATAATTTATGGTGGTCCTGGCATACTGCGCGGACGTAGTTCAAACACGAATTGAACCTGATAACCTGGATAGCCTCCCTCGCCGGGTGATCTTAGCCAATGGAAATGGGGGCGACAAGCGGCTTTTCTCAAGTTATTTCTGGAGGTTAGGCCTGAATGTTATGATTTTGGCATGGCTTTGGACACGAGAAGCCTGTTTACCCGAGATAACGGCGACAGGTTTAGGGTCGAAATGTCGTTCCTTATTCGCCCTAAAAGCCTTGCATTGGCACCGGCTATTGATTAGGTTCCGCTGCCTTGGGTATCGCCTGTTCCGGTGAGACCCGGCCATTCTGGCACTGCAGCGGTCAATAGCCGCCCGTGGTTCAAGAAAAAAATGGTCTGCGCGCCCGTAGCTCAGCTGGATAGAGCACTAGACTACGAATCTAGGGGTCGGGAGTTCGAATCTTCCCGGGCGCGCCATTTTCCTTAACTAGTTATATCTGTGAGCAAAACGGCAGCCGTGGCGATTGTCGTGACAGCGTTGCGATGATCTGGCATGCCGCTTGTGGGCGGATTGGCGTTTGTTCCATTTGCTGTAGCGACGGCGCTCTGGCTGGCTGACATGGACCGGCGTGCGGTTGTGAACGCGTGTTGTCCGGCGGCTGTTTGTATCGCGTTCCATCTCGCTGCCGATCACGGCACCGATGATCGTACCAACGACGGTTGCGGCGATCTTGCCGTCACCCTTGCCGATCTGTGAGCCGATGACGCCTCCAGTCACGGCGCCGATAATCGTCGCGACCTCGCGCTGGTCATAAGCGGCGGCTTCTGTGGCCTGAAAGCCGACCATCATCATCACGGCAGCGAAAGCGCCCAAAATCTGGATTTTCATCGTTCAATTCCTTTCATTTGGATCGTTCGGTCGCGGTCAGGACGGGTGCGGCCAGAACGGGGTCCAGTGTGGTCAACAGGATGTATGGGAGGATCAGAGCGATTTTTTTCGGCACGCTGTATCGCCAGCAGACAATCGCTGCGTAAATATCGCTTGAACGCGTCCCCTGTTCAGGCTGGGATACGGACATGCAATACAAAGGGCGCGCGATCTGGCTGGCGATCGGCACGGCGATATTTGTCGTGGCCGCAGCGACGGGCGTTTCCCGGGCCGCCCTGCAGTCGGGCGAGCCCGGCGGACAGGCGTTGTCGCGCTTCATGCCGCGCAGCCCGGTCATCGAGCGTGTTCAGATCATGCTCCGTGAATTTCAGCTTTACGACGGACCGGCAGATGGCCGGGTCAATGATGAACTGACAATCGCCGTAAAGCAGTATCAATCGATCAGTGGACTGCAGCCGGATGGCCGCATCAACGAGGAATTGCTCGGCCATATTGAATTCAAGGGTGAGGCCCAGCGTCTGCTGTCGCGGCTGGAAGATGTCAGCAAGACGCAGCGCGCCGTGGCCCGACAGAAACTGCAGCAATCTTCATTGACCCGCAAACTTCTCGATCAGGGCCGGGAAAAGATTATCGCCGATCCGACGCGGGATGCCACGGCCTGTTACACTGCCCCGACCATCGCCTGCCTTATTCATGAAGCGGTCGAAACGGCCAAATCCGTGCATCGCCGGCATTTTCGGGACTGGGTATACGGTGAGATCGCCATCGTCCAGGCTCGGGCCCGCATGCCTGACGCGGCACGCCAGAGTGCGGGATATATCGAAGACCCGCGCCTGATCATCAAGACCTTGCGCGATATCGCCGAGGCCCAGGCCGAAACCGATCAGCTCGACGCCGCTGTTGTCAGCGCCGGCATTGTGCCGGATCAGTGGTCGCGAATTGAAGCTCTGTCGGCCCTGGCCACTGCGCAGGCGCGGGCCGGTGACTGGCCTTCTTCACGCCGGATTGCCGAGGAAATCTCGTCGACTATAAGCGAATTCGATGACGCGCGGCCTAAAACAGCGTTGCTTGGGAAACTGGCGGGTGGATTGTCCGCCGCCGGGGACGAGGTCACCGCACTCTCTATTCTCGCGCGCGAGGGGGACCGGCTTGGTTTGTCCGACGGGCCGGGCGTATCGGGTCGAAACCATGCCCTGAGCACGTTGTCGGCGGCCTATTCAAATCTCGACCAGCCGGACAACGGTCGCCGTCACATGCCGGCGCCGGAATACGCCGTGCATCGCCGAACAGCGCTTATCGCCCTTGCTCTGGCCGAGGCGCGTGGCGGCAGGGACAACGAAGCATCGGACGTCGCTGCCGAGTTAAAGGAAGATCAGTATCGCGCCGTCGCCCTGGCCGATATCGCCCGGATCCAGATGACGGCAAGCCGCAGCCAGGCGGCGCGGCTGAGTTTGCAGGCGGCATTACAGAGCGCCAAAGGCATTAATGCCGATCGAAAATTTGCCGGGGCTCTGGCCCGCGACCGGATTTCCCTCGCCTGGCTCAGTGGCGGGCATCCGGCTGAAGCCGAAAAAGCAGCCGAAAATATCGCCGATGCCAAGCTCCGGGCCTACGCCTTTGCTCGCATCGGCAACCATTTTATGCAGAACGATGATGCGATAAATGGCGGTCGATTATATCTGCGTATGGAGAACGCCGCGGCCAGTATCGGCAGCGCGCTGAACCGGGTCTGGATGTACGCCAATGTCTCGCTTTATCTCGCGGAAAAAGGCGATCCGGATCACGCCTTGAAGACCTTCAGGACAGGCCTCGGCGTGACGCAAAAGATGTCAAGTTCGTGGGCGCGGGCCCAGGCGCTTGTCCGCCTGGTTTCAGCCCTCGAAGGTCTGACGAAGACGGGATTGGTGCCGGGCGCGGCAAATAAAAATTAGACGATTTTCACCGGATCAGGCTATTTCCGAACGGTCGTATCGTTGGGTATTGCTTCCACTCATCATAGGAAAAGGCGGAAAACCGGCGTTTTTTACCCGGCTAAATGTTAATACCTGAATTAAACACTCGGTTATTTCTAACTCATTGAAAAATAACGATTAAATCACCTTTCACCCCTTGATATGGCCAATCGATGAGGCCATATTATCTAGCACAGGGCAAAACTCTGTCCAAATTACATGTGAATTGCCAGTTGTTGGCGCGCGAATTAGATAATCAGATCCGGAGGGCCTTACCGTGGCCGTTGATAAACTTCAAAGTGACCTTTCCTCAGACGAACTGCTGCAAAGTGGTGGCGGCGATGCCGTTGTGCTGGATGCCTCATCGGGGGCGGAAAATCTGGTGGTGCCTGGCGGCACCATGCTGCTGGTCGCCGACTTTACCCGCGAAGGTCCTGATCTGCTGATCGAAGGTCCGAACGGTGAAGAAGTTATCGTTCAGGATTATTTCACCATGGAAAACCCGCCGGCGTTGCAGACGTCCGGTGGTGCCCAGCTGACATCTGATCTGGTTGAGCGTCTGGCCGGTTCGGCCTCAGCGAACCAGGTTGCCGCCGCAGGCGGCCCGGCTGCCGACCCGCAGCCCATTGGTACCATTCAGTCCGCCGCCGGCGAAGTAACGGCCATCAGGGCCGACGGCTCGCGCGTGACTTTGAACCAGGGCGACCCGGTTTATCAGGGTGACGTTCTTGAAACCGGTGGCGAAGGCGCTGTCGGCATTACCTTTATCGATGACACGACATTCTCGCTCGGCGAAGAAGGCCGCATGGTTCTGGATGAACTGGTCTACGACGCAGAAACACACGACGGTACCTCGGCGATTTCGGTTGTTCAGGGTGTCTTCAGTTTTGTCTCAGGTGCCATCGCCAAGTCTGGTCCGGACGCCATGACAATCCGCACGCCTGTGGCCACTATTGGTATTCGTGGTACCAAGGTCGCGGTCAAGGCCGGCGCCGAAGGCGAAGAAAACGTCATCACGCTGCTGGAAGAAGACGGCGGGATCACCGGTGAAATCGTCATTACCAACTCCGGTGGCAGCCAGATTTTGAATGTGGCCAACCAGACCTCGACCATCAACAGCTTTTTCACGCCGCCGAGTGTGCCGGTCGTTCTGCCCGAATCGCAGATCAACCAGATGTTTGGCAGCACCATCGATGTATTGCCCGAACACAATGCCGGTACGGGCAGCAATGACCGCGATGATGAACGGGGTGGTCGCGAGGAAGCCGAGGGTCGCGAAGGTGATGAAGCCGCCGCCGAAGAAGGCGAAGGTGAGGAAGAAGGCGAAGGCGAGGAAGTAGCCGAAGGCGAGGGTGAAGGCGAGGAAGACGGTGAAGAAGAGGAAGTCGTCGAAGAAGAAGGCGAAGATGCTGAAGCCGAGGATGATGCTCTTGCTGAAGTTGCCGATGATGCCGGTATAGAGGAAGAAGCCATCGCCGAAGCCGGAGATGATGCCGATGCAGAGGAAGAAGCCGTCGCCGAATCTGCCGCTGAAAGCAGTGAAGAAGAAGCCATCGCTGAAGCAAGCGAAGACGCGGATGACGATGAAGATCTCGGTGAGGCTGTTGCGGACGCAGATGGCGAAACAACCACGGATGAAGCCGCTGCCGAGGCATTGACCTCGGGCGCCGACCCCGAAGATGTCGAGCTGGCCAAAGTCGCGGCTGAAATTGCCAAGGAAGCAGCACTTGCCGAAGGCCTGACGGAAGAAGAGGCATCAGAGGCGGCCGAGGAAGCATTCGCTTCTGTGGTCTCGGGTGAAGCCACGGTCGATGATCTGATTGAAACTGCTGCCGGTGCGGAAGACGGGCCGCTGGTTGACGAAGTTACTTTTAACTTTGGCGACACACCGCCGCCGCTCATTGTTGATGCCGGCCCGATCTTTGGCACAGACGACGATTCTGACGACGATCCCTTCAGCGGAACCGAATTCTTGCTCGATGATGTTCCGGACCAGGACGACGACGACGATATTATTGCGACTGCCGTTGCTGAAGAAGCCGCTGTTGCAGATGAGGCCGTTGTCGAATCGGCAAATGTTACGGGCGCTGAAGACACAGCGATTGCCCTCGATATCAAAGCCGAAGTCGCGGATGGCTCGGACGAAATTTCAGAGGTTACCCTTGCCGGCGTGCCGGATGGTGCAGAGTTGTCGGCGGGTACCGATAATGGCGATGGCACATGGACGCTGACGGCTGACGACCTCGACGGTCTGACAATCACGCCGGCGGCAAATGATTCGTCCGATTTTGCTCTCGAACTTACGGTTACGACGGCTGACGGTGCCAGCACTGCCGAAGTGACGTCATCCTTTGGCGTGACTGTAACGGGCGTTGCCGACACACCGGTTGTTGCAGTTACCGATGTCGAAGGCACCGAGGACACCGCTATAGCACTTGATATTTCCAGTGCCCTGACCGACACCGACGGCTCTGAAGACCTGTCGATTGAAATCAGCGGTGTGCCGGATGGTGCAAAACTGTCAGCGGGTACGGATAATGGCGATGGCACATGGACTTTGACGGCTGATCAACTTGATGGCCTGACGGTAACGCCTGCCGCGAACGATTCGACCGATTTCAGCATTAATGTCGAAGTCACCTCGTCTGAGGACGGCACGACTGCAACCTCAAACGCCAGTTTTGATGTCGCCGTCGCTGGCGTCGCAGATGATCCGGTTGTCGACGCCGAAGATGCCGCAGGTATCGAAGCCCGGCCGATTGAACTGGATATTTCAGCGTCGGTTGGCGATGCCTCGGAAACCATTTCAGAGATCGTGATTTCCGGCGTGCCGGAAGGTGCGACGCTTTCTGCCGGCACCGATGATGGCAATGGCAACTGGACTCTAACGACCGATCAGCTGGACGGCCTGACCGTGACGACGCTTGACGGAGACGCCGAAGATTTCACGCTGACGGTCTCTGTGACCTCGGAAGAAGAAGGCACGACAGCGACCACGACCGCGAATTTTGATGTTGAGGTCACCGGACTGCCGCACGCGCCGGACGTCAAGGTCACCGATGTCACTGGCAAGGAAGACACAGCGATTGCGCTTGATGTTTCCGCTTCACTTGATGACGTCTCGGCGACCCTTGAAGATGTCGTTATTTCGGGCGTGCCGGACGGTGCCGAACTGTCGACGGGTACAGACAATGGAGACGGCACCTGGACTCTGTCCGCTGGTGATCTCGACGGCCTGACCATTACACCAGCCGAAAATGACGTCAGTGATTTTACACTCACGGTGACAGCAACGTCGTCGGAAGACGGCTCTACTGCTGAAACGGTCGCAACATTCGATGTTGTTGTTGAAGGCGTCGCCGATACGCCGAGCGTTACAGTTACGGACGCTGCTGGCGCAGAAGACACGGAAATCGCGCTGGATATTACTGCTGGTTTGAGCGGCGACGCCGGGACCGAAGTTCTGCTGGTCCGGATCGAAGGTGTGCCGGACGGTGCCAAGCTCAGTGCCGGGACCGATACGGGCAACGGCAACTGGTCCGTCAGCCCGGCAGATCTTGAAGGTTTGACGATCACGCCGCCTGCCAATTCTGACGGCGACTTTGATTTGACCGTTGTCGCCACATCACTGGAGGAAGGTTCGTCTTCTTCGACAACTTCAAGCTTCTCGGTTTCGGTCACCGGCGTGGCCGATACGCCGACCGTCGGTGCTGTTGATGTAAGCGGTGACGAAGACACAGCGATCACGCTCGATATTTCGGCTGGACTGACCGATACGGATGGCTCGGAAACCCTGACGGTCGCCGTCAGCGGCATTCCGACTGATGCCGTGCTGACCGCCGGTACCGATGCGGCGGGCGATCCCATTGTCCTGACCGTGATCAATGGTATCGCCATTGTCCCTGCCGGCGATCTCGGCGCCATGACCATTACGCCGCCAGCAAATGATTCCAGTGACTTTACTCTGACGGTGACCGCGACATCTTCGGAAGACGGCACCTCGGCGACTAGCAGCACGACCTTTGATGTCTCAGTCAGTGGCGTTGCCGATGTTCCGACCGTGACGGTTGTTGACGCATCCGGTGCGGAAGACACGGCGATTGATCTGGATATCACGGCAGTCGTCGCCGATGCCTCGGAAAACATCACCGATATCACGATTTCCGGCGTGCCCACGAATGCCCTGCTTTCCGCTGGTACCGATAATGGTGACGGCACCTGGACACTGACAGCTGATCAGTTGAACGGCTTGCAAATCACACCGCCTGCTGATTCAGATGTCGATTTTGCCCTCGGTATTTCAGTCACGTCTTCGGAAGAAGGCACCACGGCAACATCGACAGCCAACTTCAACGTCAACGTTTCAGGTGTTGCTGACGCCCCGACCGTCACCGTACAGGATGTCACGGGCGCAGAAGATACTTCAATCGCGCTTAATATCACCACAGCGATTGCCGATATCGATGGCTCGGAAACTATCTCGGATATCACCATTTCCGGCGTACCGCTGGATGCCTCGCTTTCCGCCGGTAGCGACAATGGCGATGGCACCTGGACACTGACGACCGATCAGTTGAGCGGGTTGACCGTGACGCCTGCCAACGGTGATGCAACCGATTTCAACCTCGTTGTTGCTGTGACATCGTCGGAAGACGGCACCACAGCGACTACGACCACAAACTTTGACGTCACCGTCACCGGTGTTGCCGATGTTCCGATTGTCACGGTTGCCGATGCCAGCGGTGCGGAAGACACGGCGATTACGCTCGACATCACTGCCGTAGTTGCTGACGCTTCGGAAGTCATCTCCGACATCACCATTTCCGGTGTGCCGACGAACGCCCAGCTTTCCGCCGGTACTGACAATGGCGATGGCACCTGGACGCTGACAGCAGATCAGTTGAACGGTTTGACCGTAACACCACCTGCCGATTCGGATGCTGACTTTGCCCTCGGCGTTTCTGTCACTTCTTCGGAAGACGGCACCTCGGCGACAACGACAGCCAACTTCAACGTTAATGTATCCGGCGTTGCTGACGCCCCGACCGTCACCGTACAGGATGTCACGGGCGCAGAAGATACGGCAATCACCCTCAATATCACGGCGGCGCTTGCTGATATCGACGGTTCGGAAACCATCTCCGATATCACCATTTCCGGTGTGCCGACGAACGCTCAGCTTTCTGCCGGTAGCGACAATGGCGATGGCACCTGGACACTTACGACCGATCAGTTGAGCGGTTTGACCGTGACGCCTGCCCCAAATGATGCGACTGACTTCAATCTCGTTGTTGCCGTCACATCGGCGGAGGACGGCACCACTGCGACGACGACCACCAACTTCGATGTCACCGTCACCGGTGTTGCCGACGTTCCGACTGTCACGGTTGCCGATGCCAGCGGTGCGGAAGATACGGCGATTACGCTCGATATCACTGCCGCGGTTGCTGACGCTTCGGAAGTCATCTCCGACATCACCATTTCCGGTGTGCCGACGAACGCCCAGCTTTCCGCCGGTACTGACAATGGCGATGGCACCTGGACGCTGACAGCAGATCAGTTGAACGGTT